>Ga0256409_1000001_pt1 | contig 1152101 bp, 1038 predicted proteins | sample PhySR1_FD_185981 | JGI IMG/M metagenome (GOLD analysis project Ga0256409, IMG submission 185981) | Leaf surface microbial communities from sunflower plants in UC Gill Tract Community Farm, Albany, California, United States - DLSL S.R1 | ecosystem: Host-associated > Plants > Phyllosphere >... | reverse complement strand
ACGGTTTTCCGAAACTCTTCCAGGTTCTGCGGCGGCAGGGATACCCGTGGAATCACAAAAGGATCCACCGTATTTACTGTCTGCTGAAGCTGAACTTTCGCCGTAAGGGCAAACAACGGTTGCCGGTGCGTAATCCCTCGCCACTGGCCACGCCTGAAGCGCTGAACCAGAGCTGGTCTGTCGATTTTATGCATGATGCCCTGGTCTGTGGCCGTCGTTTTCGCACGCTCAATGTTATTGATGACTTTAGCCGTGAGGCATTGTCGATTGAAATCGATCTTAATCTGCCAGCTCTGCGAGTGAACCGTGTGCTCGACATGATCGCGGCAAATCGCGGCTATCCAGTCATGCTGCGCATGGATAATGGTCCGGAGTTTATCTCTCTGGCACTGGCTGAATGGGCAGAGAAACATGCCGTAAAACTGGAGTTTATCCAGCCGGGTAAGCCGACACAGAATGCTTTCATTGAGCGCTTTAACCGAACATACCGTACAGAAATACTCGATTTTTATCTGTTCAGAACGCTGAATGAAGTGCGGGAAATCACGGAAAAATGGTTGTCAGAATATAACTGTGAACGCCCGCATGAATCACTGAACAATATGACGCCGGAGGAATATCGACAACACCATCATTTGGCCGGAATCTCAAAAAATGTCTGGAACTAAAATGGGTCTATTTACAATAAAGTCACCTGTTATATGCTGAGGTGATGATATCACCTCTTGTCAGGTGGCCAAATTTACTATGCCACTACAGTGAATACTCTCATGGTTTTCCCTTATCCCCCACTTTCAATACAAAGTGTTGACTAATCATTAGATATGTGATTATGTTAATTTTTTCTTATGTGTCTCAATGGATTGAGGAAGATATCTTGGCTGCAAAAAACTGGTTGTCCGATCGTATAAATCTAAGCAGGCCCCACCAGGAAAAAATTTGGAATCTTGGAATAAATGACCTAACGATTTCTTACCGAACCGAAGGAAGAGGAATTGTTTGTAGTACCGGTACAGAATATATAGATTTTATGTCTTGTTCTTATCTCGGGCTTGAGCAGCATCCAGCCCTGGTTAATGCAGTTAAAGAGTCCGTAGATAAATTTGGTGTGCAATATGCTGCCGCCAGAACCCGCGCGAAATGTGACATCTTTGATGAGCTGGAAATAAAGCTGAACACAATATTCCTGGCTTCACACACAGTAATTTTCAACTCAGTGGGTGCTGCGCATCTGGCTGTACTCCCGATTCTGGGTTCCGGTGAGTTACCGGGATACAGTATCAGCCCAAAGGGTGTGCAGTGGATCGTGGACAAAACGACACACGCTTCGGTGCAAATATTGCGCGGAATTTTGGAGCAATTTGGCAGTTACGAAAGAATAAGCTTCACAGATGAGGATAAACTGTATACGGCATTAGCCATATGCAGGCAAAACAGCAAAACACCCGTTCTTATCTCGGACTCTTTAGGCTCAATGGGCGGCAGTCATGATGTCCGTAAGCTCAAACAATTAGCAGCTGAGTTTGAAGGTTATTACTACGTCGATGACGCGCATGGCACTTCGATTATCGGTGAAAATGGATGTGGGTATACTTTGCACCAAATAGGTGAATTCAGTGAAAACCTGATTTTACTATGCTCACTTTCAAAAGCGTTTGGCTCTCATGGGGGGGCGGTTTCCTTCAGGCATCCTGAGGCCGCTTCTTTCATCAAAAAATATGCATTGAATTATATTTTTAGCGGTCCCCCGTCACTGCCAGGCATTGCTGCGTGTGTGGCCTCAGCGGAGATCCACCTCTCTGGCGAAATTACTGACCTTCAAACTAAGCTGAAAGATAATATTTCCCTCTTTGACAATGCGGTTCGTAATGTGGAAATCAAAGATAAAACAAGTCCCATCCGTACAATCCATATCGGCTGTGAAAATGAAGCGGTAAAAACCTCAGGAGTCCTCCGTAGTCAGGGTTTTTTGGCCACTGCTGCTATGTATCCGACAGTACCTAAAAATGAAAGTATTATACGGGTAGCCCTCTCCGCGAGCCATTCCACAGACGATATTGAACGTTTTGCCGCATCGGTAAATGCTCTGACAGGAGAGCGCCATGCTGACTGACATTATTACCGCTTACCGACAATCAGCGGCGCTACATGCTTTTGTGAAACTGGGCATACCAGTCCAGATGGGACATAAAGGTCCAATGACCCTGAACGATCTGTCTTCTGCCAGCCATATTGATGCCCAACGCCTGTCACGCCTCTTGGATGTGATGGAGGAACGCCGTATTGTGCATACAGATAACGCCCACTATGTCTTGGCTGAAGGAGCCCAATGCCTGGCTGATGCTGATAGTTTGGAAACGCTATGGATATTATGTGAGCTGGGTGAAGAGTACTGGAGTATATGGCCGGATTATCCGTCATCTCTTTGCTCGTCTGATCCGGTCTCTGCTTTTGAACTCCGGCATGGCACGCCTTTCTTTTCTTTGATGAACTCTCGGCCAGAACTGAAAAATACCTTCGACAGGTTGATGGCAAAAATTACCGAAGAATTATCCACAGATCTCATTGGTTACATCGAATGCGATGCGCAGTCAGAAGTTGTCGATGTGGGAGGTGGGCAGGGCGTACTGATTAAAAAACTTCACCAACGGTACAACCTAAAATCCGCCACTGTAATCGATGTTTACCCTATTAACAGTAGAACTGAGTCTGGCATAGATTATGTGGATGGTGATTTCTTTACCGGTATCGTTGCAGGTAAAGACATATATATTCTGAAAAACATTCTTCATGACTGGGATGATGCCCGAGCCTTAAAAATCCTGCACAACTGTCATGTGGCCATGAAGCCTGGTTCAACGTTATTTGTAATAGAAATAATCAAGCAATCTGAGAGCAACAAAGGTAAGACTCTGGACTTACTCATGGATGCGCTCTTTCTTGGCAAGGAGCGGTTTTACCATGAATATCAGGATCTGGCGCAAGCGGCTGGGTTCATCATCGACAGAACGCTCTCAACTTCATTATCACAATCCGTCATGATCTGGCGACAGGATAACGCATGAATTTGTACTGGATTGTAGCCAAGGAAGAATACAGCAATGTGGCCGAAATCGAGCACGCTTATGCTGAATACACTGTTGAACTTAGAAAAAGGAACATTGCGTTCAGCTTTATCGCGCTGGAGGACTGCAGTGTTTCTACACTTCCAGGCATAGGGATGAAATTGTTACAACAGGATCAGGTACTGGATGAAGAGGTATCTGCATTTATCATTTCCCCCGCCAACCTGAATGCCCAAGCGCGGTCTATCTCCTCGACGCTGAGACATTTCCTTCGGATAAAGAACGCGAGGTTGCTTAATGAAGGGATCTCCGGAATTGAATTGCTGGAATGGGATAAAATCGGCCAGATGGCGTTGGCCGAAAGCGCCGACGCACCTTTGCTCCCCTTTTCCATGCTCGGGTATCACCGACAGGTTATTCCCGCCATAGAGCGTTTTGCTGCCCGCTATCCAGGAGAGTATATTTTCAAACCCGCGGGTACCGGCATGGGTTTTGGCGTAATCAAATCGGATACCGCTCAGCATGCGGTGAGCACCGGTAATTTAATTTCTTCATCCCCTGTCGAGTACTTCATGATGCCTTTTCTGGCTGATGCCTGCGATATCAGGTTTTTTTTTATTGCGGAGGAACTGGCTTTCATCAAATTCCGCAGACCTCGTGGGAAAGGCTATATCGGTAATGTCGCCCTAGGTGGCGAGCAGATTATTATGGAAGAGAAGGAATTCCTAACTCACTATGAAAGTGCGCCGTTTATCAAGGAAATGCTGAGGTTATCAAGATGCATTATGGACAGATCTGGTTGTACGATATTATCAGTTGACTGGTTAATGAATTCTAAAGGCTTCTACTTTAATGAGATGTCAACGGCAGAAACTGGCCTGACAAAGCTCCCTGATGGGATCAGGGAATCTGTATTCGATCAGCTGGCAAGGATAATTAACAATCATCATGCATGTGACTAAAACAACATATTTCATTTTTCTGACGGTTTTTCTTGCAGAATTTTCCTTCTTTTTTGCACTCCCATTGCTGGGGAAAACACCAGATCTCAGTGCCTCCAGTGTGGCGGCCTGCCTGGCCGGTGCAGTCATCCTCGAAAGCCTGCTGATGCTTACTTTTACCGGCTATCTTGAACGTTTTTCCAGAAGAATGCTTATTTGCGCTTCTCTCCTGCTGCGTAGCGGAGCGTTTATGACAATTTTCCTGTCTTTATCATTACCTGCCTGGTTATTTTTCTTCTTCCTCATTGCTGTATCAAAGTCGATTTCCAAACCCTTTTTACGGGAGGTACTGGCCGAAAATCTGAGTGGAAATCAACTGAAAAAAGCACTCTATACGTTCTCGTTGTGCCAGAACTCAGCCGTATTCGTGGCCCCGATGCTGGCTGTTACAGCGATGAAGTTTTCATTTATTGAGACCGTGCTCCTGACGCTGGTCCTGTCCGGGGCAGTGATGGCAGTAGCTACGCTGCCATTAATATATACATTTCCATCCAATAAACCTTCAACCGGCTCGCCACTGACGGGTATGCGCACGGCGTTTAAGGGCGTTATGGCCAGTACCGGTATTCAACGGATCCTGCTTTCGTCGTTCTTCTGCTTTCTCATTATGGGTGTTTTCATCACTGCAACGATGCTCCTGGATAAAATTAATCCAAGCATTGGCACCTACTCCGGCCTATTTTTCTCTGTTGTCGGCGTTAGTATTTGTCTGTGGCAGGGCGTCGTGGCGAAATTAACAACACTAAGCGAAAGATATAGTTCACAAATAATTATGATCGGCGGGGCCCTATCGTCAGCCTATTTACTGGGCTCAGTTTATATTGCGATCATGGCGCTTATTGCCTATAGCGTATATGAATCCGTAATTATTCCTGAGCTTTACTTCAAATCCACGTCTATTCCGTCGAGCATTCCGACCAGCGTACTGTTCAGCTACATTCTCATTGTGTCGAATGCCGGTGAGGCATTTGGCTCCTGGCTCACTGGGTTTGCGATCACGCATATGGATGAACATGTCCCGACTTTTATCTTTTTCACGGTATTGAGCTCCGCGATGATTTCATTCTTATGCCTGAAAACAGCCGACAGAAAGGAGGTACCGTGTCAGTGATAGTCTTCGCAACTGGTGGTACTACCAGTAATGCCAGAACAATCGAGCACCCTTGGGAAAATTATGAGTTTGTGATATCAAAAGCGGCGCAGGCGCTGAGTCCCCTGTTCAGAGAGTTAAAGGTCTACTCTGTCGCAAACTGCCTAACTGCGGGCAACCTATGGGGAGGATTTCTCTTTGCCCATGAAATCTGTCGCCAGCTCCGGGTCAGATATTATCCTTTCGCCTCAATTGTTGATTGTGATGCACTTTGTGAGGTCGTAGGTACCGATGCTATCGACACGATAATATGCCTTCCCAGTTTTGCCGAACGCCTGCTGGTTCCGGAACGAAAAGCTCAACTGGCCTCTGTAAAAAACATTTTTTATCTCGGAGAAATGTTCCCTGATACACTTATCGCGAAAGCTCAGCGGCTGCTCCCGGGCGTATGTATTAAGCCTCTGGCTTATACGTCGCAGGAAACCGGCCCTATCGGCTTTCAGTGCATGCACCTTTCCGGCAACCATTACCATATCTATAAACATGTAGATCTTGTTCGGAAGCAGCTCAGCGGTGAATTCAGTGTAACGATCAATTACCCGGGACAAAGCCATCTGCTAGATCACTCGATGGGAGATGTTGGCGATATTCATAAAGGGAACACATGCCCTTGTGGATACCTCGGTGATAGTCTTAATCTTCAGGGAAGAGTGCCGACCTCAAGAAACATTCTTGGAACCTCGATTTCAATTTATGAGTTTGCGCGCACTTTGTCTGAGATATCAACTGAGCCGCTTACTGATACTGATCTGCAACTAATTGAAGTGGAGAATCAAGAACAAGGTCTTGGCTTGGTTCTAATGGTTTGCAGTAGGAGTCGAATAGCATCAGACCAAATTAGCGACCGATTGAAGTCATCATCACTAATCAAGGAATTGATTAGTGATGCCTTGTATTTTCATGTTTATATTGCAGATAAACGTGCATTCATGAAGTCGGAAACCACTCAAAAAATCAAACCCTTCATAAGGACAAGGCTCCCACCTGCCGATGAAAGCGTAACCTGTCTAGTGATAAAATAAGTTCCAGGCAAATTTTCGTGACCCTGACCCAAAATCCTGCTCCATTCAGAAACAGAATTCCGGCATGATAAACACTCCCCTGAACGGAGGTGGTGCCGATGAAAAAGTCACGATTCACTGAAGAGCAGATTGTCTTTGCTCTGAAGCAGGCTGAGCTGGGTACGTCCGTGCCGGATGTCTGCCGCAAACTGGGTATCTCCGATGCCACGTTTTACACCTGGCGCAAGAAGTACGGCGGAATTTCCCCTTCTGAACTCAAACACATGCGGCAGCTGGAAGAGGAAAATCTGCGGCTGAAGAGGCTGGTTGCCGATCTGAGCCTCGACAAGGCGATGCTTCAGGATGTGCTGGCAAAAAAGAGCTGACGCTGGCACGCCTGCGGGAATGGGTCAGGGATTTACAGGCCCGATATGGTGCCAGCGAAAGACAAATCTGTTTTGCGCTGCGGCTCAGCCGCAGTTCGTTCAGATATCGCTCAGTTGCTGCCGATGACAGCGCACTGCGCCTGCGTATCCGTGAGATCACTGAAACGCGAATTCACTACGGATATCGCCGGGTACACGTGATGCTCAGGCGGGAAGGCTGGCGCGATAACCACAAACGGATCTACCGGCTTTACAGCGAACAGGGCCTGTCACTGCGTCTCAAACGTCCACGGCGCAATAAATCCGCGCAGCGCCGGCAGCCGCAGCCTCAGGGGCTGTATCCGAATCACGTCTGGGGCATGGATTTTGTCTCGGACGCGCTGTTTGACGGGCGACGACTGCGCCTGCTGACGGTTATCGACCTTTACACCTGCGAATGCCTGAGGATCTGCGTGGGGCAGAATCTGCGTTCAACAGAAGTGGCAGAAATGCTGAACAGCATAGCGATCAGGCGTCCTTTACCGTAGTTGCTGAAAACCGATAATGGTTCTGAATTTGCAGGAAAAATGCTGGGCAGGTGGGTGTATGAAAGAGGGATAAGGATCGACTTCTCACGCCCGGGAACACCTACGGACAACGCTACGGTCGAGTCCTTCAACGGCAGGTTGCGGCAGGAATGCCTGAATGAGAACGGGTTCATGTCTCTGGAGGATGCACGGTGCAAAATCGAGGCCTTGCGCATACACTATAATCAGAGTCGTCCCCATTCTGCACTGGGCTGGATGACGCCCTCCGACTTTGCCGAAAAATCTGCCGGTTGCCAGAATATGCAGCCAGAATGAAGCCGGTTATTCCTGATTATGAATGGATCACATACGGGGAGCGGGTCAGTTCCTCACGAGCGAGGGGGACCAAAGCTTTGGAGAGCAATAATTGGATCTTTAAGATAGGAACTATGTATTGCTGGTAGGCTGCAGGATAACCATACTGAATAATATGACATGCTCATAAGTATGCGTGAGTTCTCATAGCTATATACAAAATATAAGGAAATGAGGATGGGGTTAAGCAAAGAAGGTTATCCGAAAGGGGTGTTAGTAAGAGCTGTGTGGGATTGTTGTCATGAATTGTATGAGCAACTTGGTAGAGCGCCGACACGACTGGAATTTATGGCAGAAATTCACCGTCGAGAGCCGGATAGAAAAGGCTTAGCACGCACTCACGCCAGTGGGGGGACTGGATGCGTCACCACAGTTTTAAAAGCGATATATTATTGAGTGGTCATAATATTCCGGATGAATATCTGGAGCCGCAACGTCTTCGGGTGGTATACGCAGTGGAACTGCTTGGTGAAGTTTCTGTTGCCGAAGTAGTTAAATGGATAATTACAAGCAATGCACCACTTAAGAAATCTGAAATAGAATATCAGTTTCAGGCGCTGACTGTGAATCACAGTCAGCGATGGTTTCACCGTGGAACACGAAAAGACATGCGGAGTAACAGTAACCATCCCATGGACAAGCTTTATCGTTCTGGAGCAGGAAGGAATACGCGATATGTCATATATGTACCTGAAAAGCATGGTATCTGGGACATCGCTGAGGATGGCAAAACACCTATTTGTATTGCAGCGCCTAGATTGGCCGATTTGATTATGCTGCAACTCAGAGATGAAAACGAATTCGCAAACAACATCCCTACTGGCGAAACATACCGCGATGCGCGTGTGAGGATGATGCGCGAAACGCTTGTACGAGAGGGGCAGCCAGCCTTCAGACGTCGCCTTTTTCGTGCATATGAGGGGCAGTGTGCTATCACTGGGTGCACTATTTCTGAGTTGCTTGAAGCCGCACATCTCCGTCCTTATGCTGGAGCTTGGCATTCCCGGGTGTATTTTGGGTTATTGCTGAAAACCGATATCCATACCTTGTTTGATAAAGGCTTATTGTGGCTCGATAATGAATACCGGGTATGTCTTGCCCCTGCAATTATGCATACGTAATATCACACGTTGCACGGTAATGCTATTAGCTTACCCCGATCCCCGGACGATTGGCCGCTGAAAGAACATATTGCCTGGCACCGTGATTTCTGCCTTGAAAGAGCTGACTTTTCTCCGGCAGGTTAACGTACCGTGATGTTAAAAATATCCGCTCTTGGCACTTAGCGGTTGGGTTACCGGACTGCTAAGAGCGAGCAGCTGAAGTTGGCACTTTTGCTCCCACAAAAGTGACTAAAGAAATAGTTGCATTTCACTTTTTCATGCCTTTAGACATCAAAGCGAAGCCAGCGTTCTAACAATCCCGCTTTATTCAAAGGAACTAAGTGATCATTTAGTTTTTTACCTTCCAACATACTTTTAGCAAAGTATGTGCAATCAGGTTTGAAATGTACTGTGAGTAAGTCAGGATTAATAGCCATTAAATCAGCATCAAAAAGGCGATGTAAACATGCAAGCATCAATAATCCGTTAGAGGTGTTATTATTTCCTGTTCCAACTGGCTCAATGTGGGCGGCCTCTAGGGCTTCTCCGCTTTTCGTTATGGCACAACGATAACCAAAGTTAGCGGCTACACGCTCTTTAAAATCGTTCTGATTGGTACGGGTACGAACAATACGATCTGCGAACAACGCTTGCTCAATAGATTCAGAGAGAGCGGGAACGTAAGAAGGAGCATTAACAACTGAATTCACGAGCGTTTCTGTGGGATTTATAATGGTATTAGGTTGTTCAGGGGGAAGAATCACTTCTAAAAGGCGTACTGGTATTCCTGTGAGGTGTTTTGACGGCTTACAGACACTAAGAAATTCATGTACCTGTTTTACATCCATACCTTGTTTAGTTGCTTCTCGTTTGAAAGCATCAACCATAGCAACGGTGTAACCATTTTCTGCAAACAATCTGATCCACTTATCACTAAAGGATTCTGGAGTTTTGGCAACAGGAATAGAAACAACTTCCTCTACTAATTCAGTAGAGGATAATACAGGCACCCCGATTACAAAATCAGCATCGGCAATAGTTTTTTCAATTTCTACAATTAGCTTAGGTGTACTTATGCTTGCATGATGAACATCTCTAGTATGGTCTGCAAATCCTCCAAAAGATTGAAAATCAATCTTGCATTCGATACATGAAATAGGGCGCCTTATAAGAGCTGCTTCTGACTTTTTTTGTTCGTTTTTAGCTTGATTTATTTCGGCTTGTTTCGTTTTCGCTATGTGCCAAGGATCAGACTTAATCTTTTCCTCATTAAGAATGGCTCTATATTTGGCTGAAAGTGATGCTTTAGCCACAGGTTTACTTTTTTTGTCATTGAGTTGCTCAAGTGTTTCACGCTGAATAATAGCTTTTGCTTTCTTCGTTGCTTGCTTTCTTGACAAACCAGATGCAAGAAGTTCAAGCATTATATTTGAATAAAGTAGAGGGTTGTTTTTACGTTTTTGATTATCTAACTTGCGTTTTTGGTTGTAAATTTCCATTTTTTCAGGAGTTAAAGCACCCCCTACGCTACGGGTAGGAGCAGGCGCAGTTAACGGCTTCTTACCGTTCATATTCCTTTTTACTTGCTCTTTGCTAACTCTAACTTTAGTGGATTCTACATGGAAATCATGGCTACTATCATTTTGGGTGCTGATCAGAACTTCTCTGACCTCTTTGGGAATTGGCTTACCTTCACGGCTTGCTCTTCCCCATGCCTTGATAGCTTCTAAGCGTGACATTTTCATCTGAGTACCTGAAAAATCTGTAGATATGAAGAAGTATACAAATCATTCTTATCAATCGTCTATACATGGAGGCAAGCACTGCAAAAGCTGACGGAATGAAGGCATTACCGTCATCCATGAATCCAATTAAAAAGCCATAGAAACGGTGCTGGCATTTGTTTGTATCCCTGCAAAACGAACCATTAATTTTAGAGCGCCTCTGGCACTCCAACTTCCGCTTTTGGCACTAAGCGGACGAGGTAACGGTCCGCTATGAGCGAGATATAGTCATTCGGTCCCTGAGAATTACACTTTGAAGTGATTCAGGGTATGCGCTTACTGGTTACGAATATTGAGCGAGAATCACGTGATGATCGCCGCTTTTCTTTCGAGCCAGTAGGTGCTCCACGTTCGCTAACGAATACTCAGGGCATGCAGATAAACTGCTGGCTATATTTCTTTCGAAGAGCGTGGAATGCATACCAATCCCCGATAAAAAGGAGTTGGTGATGACTGTGACTAATCAATTTGCTGCGCACGTTGGTCTGGACTGGGCTGATAAAAAACACGATGTCTGTGTTCAGTTTAAAAACGGTGAACGTGTATTCGATGTGATTGAACATACAGCAGAAGCGCTTGATGCCTGGCTTACTGAGTTACACCAGAAAGTAAAAGGTAGAATCGCAATTGCTCTCGAACTGAAGAAGGGCCCCGTGGTATATGCTCTTCAAAAATATCCCTTTATCACCGTTTTCCCCGTCCACGCTTTGTCCCTAGCTCGTTACCGGCAAGCCTTCTCGCCCAGCGGCGCTAAAGATGATCCGCAGGATGCCGAGCTGGCATTAGAGTTAATGCTGCGTTACCCCCAGAAGATAAAAGCTATTGAACCCGACAATGCGGATATCCGGTTACTCCAGCAACTGGTTGAGCAGCGTCGTCAGCTGGTTGAAGATAAACGACGCTTTGTGAACCGGATAATCAACACGCTTAAACAGTATTATCCTCAGCCCCTGGAGTGGTTCTCACATCGGGGTAGCTTACTGTTGTGTGAGCTGATTATCCGGTGGCCCAGTCTGCAACAACTGAAACGAGCCAGGCGCGACACGATCCGCAACTTTCTGAATGCCAGAGGTGGCCGCGCAATGGCCCTTACCGAGCAACGTGTTGCGAGTATTGATAACGCGATCCCATTGACGACAGACCCGAGTGTTATAGAGGCTAATGCTTTGATGGCAACAGCACTGGCGACACAAATTAAAGTCGTGAGTGAAATCATCAAAACCTATGACGAACGAATCGAAAGGCTGTTTGACACATTGCCAGATGCGGGGCTGTTCAAATCACTTCCGGGCATGGGGCCGTGTATGGGCCCACGGATGCTTGCTGCACTTGGTGATAACCGTGACCGGTTTAACAGCGCTGAAGAAATTCAAAACTATGCAGGTATTGCCCCGGTGACAGAAAGAAGTGGCCAAAAATCCTGGGTTCACTGGAGATGGCAGTGTGCCAAATTCGTCAGGCAGACCTTTGTTGAATGGGCTGCCAAGACGGTTAACTCATCATACTGGGCCAGACTTTATTATCAGGGACTGCGAGAAAAAGGAAAATCTCACCAATCTGCCATCCGGGCTCTGGCGTTTAAATGGATAAGGATCATTTACCGCTGCTGGAAGACCAGAACCCAGTACGACGAAGCGAAATATTTGCTGGCTCTCGAAGCGCGACACTCGCCCTTACTGAAGCCATAAAAAGCTTGTCGAATGTCTCAGGGCGTGAAGCGGACGTTTTACTTTTTACAGCTTCGTAATGACATCGAGTTAAACTTATAATCCCGGCCACCTACTCACCGCACAGCCTCTGCCAGGACCGCTTCTACTGCCAGCGGCTAATTAGCCTGTTAAATACATTATTAATCGGAACGTTACTGCCGCTGGATGATGAATAAAGAGTCAGTCAGTACAACTAAAATGCACGAGGAATCTGCCATATTGTGACTCAATGACGAACTCATCATGTAGGGAGCCATACCAAACTGGTGGGCTGGTGATGAGGGTAAAGTACAACGCATTACCGGTCATGTAAGTGAGTCCATCGTGAAAATGGGCGAGCAGGTTCTGCTTGAGTGAAGTAGGCAGCCGCTGAGTGTCCCGATGCTCAAAAAACCATAACGCCACCTTTTCCATAAACATTTTTTCATCGCAAGCTTCAAGTTGCGGGTGCCAGTATGCGGCAGGAAACTTATCTGTAATGGTCGAGTGATATATCGCCACAGAAGTCTGCATGCTATCGCTTTCTTCAAGTTTCATCACGAAATAGTCAGACGTGCGGTTTGCCGCATCATTCATACAGCCTACGGCCCGCATAAATCCTGTAAGTTGCTCCGCATATTTATCCATTTTTGCTCTCCAGGTGCGTTGCGGTATCCAAGTTGTTCACTTTTATATTATGAATGGCTTTGAGGACATCACAACATGTCAGAAGCGATTCTCGTAAACCTTTGAAGAGCGATTAAAACCTGAATAATAATTCCATATTCAAGAGGATGTATTTCTGGCCGCGAGGCAAAGGGCAAGCTCGCTTACTCTCCATTTATCCGGATAAGCCGCTGTCACAACTTCCGTTTCTGGCAAAGAGCAAACTAACTCTTCTGACGAATTTCCGCTAAGAACGAGGAGCAGACACTGAATGTAAACGGCGCGACATGGATGTTTATTGTTCTGATTTCACGGGCGGGAGAGATGTTTTTGCCTCAGATATTAATTTTTCCACCGCTTCCAAAGGGAAGTTCTCTTCGTAGCAGGTTATTACTTGTCTGTCTGAGCCTGAACGAAGGGGGGCGGACAGATAACTCTTTATGACACTTCATCCTAACTGCTGTTAAAATAACATTTATCCTCGTTATGAGATGCTAAGTGCCGACCAACACTGATAAGGAGTTCAGATGTCTATTTGGCAGCCAAAGAGCCATGAAAATAGTCTTAAATTGCTACTGAAAGATATTCCTGATTGTAATTGGGCGCCTTATATCGAGATGGCTGTAGGTGGTCTAACCGAAGTCGCTTTTTCACGCAATTATAACCACTTGCTCCTGATAATTTCCTCTTCCGGAAGAGGGGTGCTTGATTGCCTGAGTGGCGAGATTATTGCCAGAGATTATGAAGAGTATGGAAATTGGTACGACTCAGTTGGCCTTACATGTGCAGGTATAGGACCGCTGAGCGGTGAGATTCTTTCCATTGCAGGTCTGTGTGGCGGTGGCTTACCCATGTATAACCGGTATGGTGAGTCACTGGAGCGAGTATCCCCAGAGTGGCCTTTGGAAATGTTAATCTGGTGCCCGCTTGGTAAGAGCGCATTAATTGCCTCCCATAAAGAGGGGTGTCTCAGGCTTGCAAATGATTACTTTCGCTGTGTTAGTTTCTCATGGGATGGTGAGTTAATTATATCGGCAACAAGCAGTGATATTACGGTCTGGAAAAGGCAGGGTTGATTAATCTGGCAGCTACGTGATGTTATACATCAAAGCAGAGCATGTTTTACAATTCCTGGCGCCACAGCAGTTCAAAATGGCTCACAATAACCTGCAAACAGCTACGGCTATGAACAAGGTGGATATAGATTAATTTCGAACCAAAAAACCTTTGAAATATGAATTATTGTCAAATGAAGTGAACGATGTTTTCTATATTTCAGATGGAAATTTAGAATTAAAAATGTGATAGGGTGGTATGACCCATGCCCAATTTTTTGATACACAATAGCCATCGCAACGTCCGCTTCTGGCACAAAGCGGACCCTGAGGAATGAGTTCTATCCTAGTGGTTCACTAAGTGCAGTATATTCTACACGACTCCTGCTACCCATTTGTCCAACATATCAGCCCATTCCTTCATCATCACTTTACGTTCATCAAGGTAAGTTGCATGGTTGTATGCGCGACGAACATTGTTGGTATCAGCGTGCGCAAGTTGGGCCTCAATAGCATCAGGACGATAGCCCATCTCGTTTAAACGCGTACTTCCTGTAGTTCTGGTAGCATGGGGGCTATAAATGCCACTCCAGCCGAGGCTTTTCAGTAGCTGACGCAGTGAATGCGATGTCATTGGAGCAAAAGGATTATCTCTGCCCGGAAAAAGATGCTGCCGATGTCCGGTTAATCCCTGTAGTGTTCTGAGCATTTTGACAGCTTGGAAGGGTAGGGGAATAACGTGTTCTCTGCGGGCTTTCATCCGCGCTGCCGGAATGGTCCTAAGGGCGTTATCAAGATCGAATTCTGCCCATTCAGCCTCGGTGACTTCGGCAGGACGCGCCAGCGTCCACCACATTAGCCACATGCAATAGTTAACCTGGTATGAGCCGCGACTATTATCAAAACAGTTTAATAACTTTCCGATTTGCTGGGGATTCAGTGCTTGTTTGTGTTGTGTCTTATTGGCCGGAAGGGCCTTGCGTACAGGCCAGACAGGATCACTATCAGCTCTAAGTGTTGCTACTGCCAACTCGGAAACTGATGAAATGGTTCGACGGGCTTCAGCGGCAATTGTCGGTGCGCCGCGTTTAGCGGTTTACTGAAGAATTTTACGAATATGATGCGGCTTGATTTCTCTAATAGGGAGTTTGCCTATAACGGGGAAAACCACACGTGCAAGCATATCCAGCCGCCGTTTTTGGTGATTTCGGCCCAATCTTTCATCTGCAACCACTCTTTGGCGATAAGCTCAAAGGTGTTTGATGCATCATTGACCTTGCGGATCTTATCTAACTGACGAGCCTGTGTCGGACTAACTCCATCCGCGAATTTCTCGCGAGTCTCGGCGAGTTTTACCGCTGGATAGTCGCCCCACGCCAACATGCTGGATTTACCCCTGAGTTAACCGATAGCACCATGCCTTTTTGCCATTAGGTTTTACTACGAGGTGCAGGCGATTGAAACCATTGAGGTGGTACAACTTTTCTTTAGGTTTAGCATTACTGCAGTGAGTATCGATAAGGATAACGGACATCATTTATTGTGCCGCTTTTGCGCTCACTTAAAATGAAGATTGAAGAATGTTGTACTCATCCATGTAGTCATTTTTGACTGCGTTGTTACGAGATGAATTGAGACTCAATGAAATAAAAAATCCACGCAATTGCGTGGATTTTATAGGGTTTGTTAATCTTTATGAGATTCAATGAAACCTCACGAGACGACAAATTTTAGTTAGACGTTAAACAAGAAGTTCATCACATCGCCATCTTTAACGATGTACTCTTTACCTTCTGAACGCATTTTGCCGGCTTCTTTCGCACCTTGTTCGCCCTTATAGGCGATAAAGTCTTCAAAAGCGATGGTCTGAGCGCGGATAAAGCCTTTCTCGAAATCGGTGTGGATTTTACCGGCTGCCTGTGGTGCGGTCGCGCCAACAGGAATAGTCCATGCACGCACTTCTTTCACGCCAGCGGTGAAGTAGGTCTGCAGGTTCAGCAGCGAGTAACCGGCGCGGATTACGCGGTTCAGACCCGGCTCTTCGAGGCCCAGTTCCGCCATAAACTCTTCACGGTCGGCATCGTCCAGCTCTGCGATATCCGATTCAACCGCTGCGCAAACCGGCACCACTACGGAACCTTCCGCTTCAGCAATCGCACGTACCTGATCCAGATACGGGTTATTCTCAAAACCATCTTCGTTAACGTTAGCGATATACATGGTCGGCTTCAGCGTAAGGAAGCTCAGGTAACGGATGGCGGCTTTCTCGTCTTCATCCAGCTTCAGGGAGCGCAGCATGCCCGCGTTGGACAGATGCGGCAGGCATTTTTCCAGTGCCGCCTGTTCTGCTTTAGCGTCTTTATCGCCACCTTTGGCTTTCTTCTGTACGCGCTGCAAAGCACGTTCGCAGGTGTCGAGATCCGACAGCGCCAGTTCGGTGTTGATGACGTCAATATCGTCCGCCGGATTAACTTTACCCGCAACGTGAATAATATTGTCGTTTTCGAAGCAGCGTACGACATGACCAATCGCTTCAGTTTCACGAATGTTGGTCAGGAACTGGTTGCCAAGACCTTCACCTTTCGATGCGCCTTTAACCAGGCCCGCGATATCAACGAATTCCATCGTGGTTGGCAGAATACGCTGCGGCTTAACGATCTCAGCCAGCTGGTCGAGACGTGAATCAGGCATCGGCACCACGCCGGTATTCGGCTCAATGGTGCAGAACGGGAAGTTTGCTGCTTCAATTCCCGCTTTAGTCAACGCATTGAACAGGGTGGATTTACCCACGTTAGGCAGGCCCACGATACCGCATTTGAATCCCATGTTTGAATCACCTTAATAGCTTGATAATCAAGGTATTTTAAAATACCTCAATAATGACATAGAAAAAACTTCCGACATTATACACGTAATTATTATCGGGATGGCGGCGATTTCATTCTGAGTGTAAAGTTATGGCTTGTGATCGCGATCTAATTTTCCGATACTAACGCCATCTATGACCAACGGAGAACCCTGCGGATGAACTGTTTTCTGCTTACGCCACCCTGAGTTTTCCCTCTCCTGCACGCGTTAATTGTTGCTGCTGTCTGAATGACAATCTTACTGTGCCCGACCTGGTCGGCGGCACGGCAATCTGATATCAAAAAAAAGTGAATACATTATGTTTAACCTGAGCAAACTCAGGGCGACCAACGTCAAGAATGACGTGCTGGCCGGCTCTGTCGTGGCCGTGGCGCTTATTCCGGAAGCGACCGCTTTTTCATTACTGGCAGGATTATCACCCACAATCGGCTTGCATACCGCGTTTATGCTGGGCCTGGTGACGGCATTTTTCGGCGGTAAGCCGGGGATGATTTCGGGTGCCGCAGGTTCGATTGTGGTGGTGTTAATCAGCCTGATTACCCAACATGGTTATGAGTATGTGCTGCTGGCGACAATCTTTGCCGGTGTGATTCAGATGCTGATTGGCGTGTTTCGCCTCGGTAAATTTATCCGGCTGGTGCCGCAACCGGCGATCTTCGGTTTTGTTAACGGGCTGGCGATTGTGATTATGCTGGCGCAGATTCCGATGATTAAAAACCAGGGGCCGCTGATGTATGGGCTGGTGGCGCTGGCGATGCTGATCGTCTGGCTGTTTCCGAAATTCACCAAAATCATTCCGGGTTCACTGGCGGCGTTAATTGCTATCAGCGCCATTGCCATCGGTTTTCATCTGGATACTAAACGTGTCGGTGATTTAGCCGACATCTCCGGCACTTTACCGATGTTTCATCTGCCGGATGCCCCGCTGAGCTGGGAAACCCTGAAAATTGTGCTGCCATATTCGGTGATTATTGCGCTGGTCGGGCTAATTGAGTCGCTGCTGACCATGGCGGTGCTCGATGAGATGGGCAGTAAAAAGGGTGCGGGTAATAAAGAATGCGTGGCGCAGGGCGTCGGCAACACCCTTTGTGGTTTCTTTGGCAGCTTTGCCGGTTGCGCAATGATTGGTCAGTCGATTATCAACTTTACCTCCGGCGGGCGCGGGCGTATCTCCAACCTGGTTGGGGCGATTTTGCTGATTCTGTTTGTCGTCAGCCTGTCGCAGTATATCGCTTTACTGCCGGTTGCGGCGTTGGCAGGCATAATGTTTGTGGTCTGCATCAGAACCTTTGAATGGAGTTCGCTGCGTCGCCTGAAACGCATGCCGAAGGCCGATGCGGTAATCATGGTCGCGGTAACGCTGGTGACAATCTTTACCGACCTGGCGATGGCGGTGATCTTTGGCGTGATTATTTCGGCGCTGGTATTTGCCTGGCAGCATGCGCGCATCACTATCTTGCAGCAGCAAGAGCAGGGCGACAGCAAAACTTATCAGCTGGAAGGCCCGTTGTTCTTTGGTTCCGCCAGCGCTTTTGCCGAACTGTTTTCCCCGGAACAGGATCCGCAGAATGTGGTGATTGATTTTGCCCGCACCCGGGTGATGGATTCCAGTGGCGTAGAGGCGATTGATAAGCTCAGCAGCCGCTATCAGCAGGCGGGAAAAAGCTTGCGTCTGCGCCATCTGAGTGAGGATTGCATCAGTCTGCTACAGAAGGCCGGGCCATATTGTATGCATGAACTGGACGATCCCGATTATAAAGTGGCGGCCGACGACGCCTGAAGATTATGAGCGGTTAACGTTCGGTTAAATGGGCGGCGAAATCGCCGCCTTTGCAATTCTGAGGAATGCTGGCGAATTCCCGCCGGGATTACCCCGCTTTAAACGCATGCAGGCGATTCATCGCCTTTAAGCGATCTTCTTTCAGCCACACTTCGGTACAGCGCACGGCTTCATCAATGGCGTCGTCAATCAGCTTTTGCTCCGCCGCCTGCGGTTTGCCCAGCACAAAACCGACGACTTTGTTGCGATCGCCCGGATGTCCAATGCCAATCCGCATCCGATGAAAGTTGAGGTTGTTGCCGAGTTTACTGATGATATCTTTCAGGCCGTTATGGCCGCCGTGGCCACCGCCCTGTTTCAATTTTGCCACGCCCGGCGGCAGATCCAGTTCATCATGCGCCACCAGTATTTCTTCTGGCGCGATGCGGTAAAAGGTTGCCATTGCCGCTACCGCTTTACCGCTCAGATTCATAAAGGTGGTCGGCACCAGCAGGCGTACATCCTCACCGCCGATATTCAGCCGCGCCGTGTAGCCGTAGAATTTGCTCTCTTCCTTCAGTGACTGATTGTGGCGTTCAGCCAGCAGGTCGACGTACCAGGCACCGGCGTTATGACGGGTTGCGGCGTATTCAGCGCCGGGGTTGGCAAGGCCAACAATCAGTTTAATACTGCTCACAGTGGTAGCTTCCTGATAAGTGCTTAATCTAAGGGCGCTAGTTTACTGTGCCGTGGCGCGGATTACAAAATTGCCCGGATAAGCGGCGAGAAGTGAATAATACAGCAGCGTGACAATACATTTTCTATATAAATTCAGTTGATTAGGCGTAAAGAAATGTCAATTATAAGTTAATATTGTGATCCAGCACTCATCGGAGTAGCCAGTCATTTCCTAAACTTATGGCATCAGGCAATAGGAACTATTGCTTTTTTTACTCAGGTAATGGAGGTGACTGATGAGACGTAAAAATGTACATTTTGCGGGTAATTTCCTGATGGGACTCGGGTTGGTTACCATGGTGGTGGGCGTGGGTTATTCGATCCTAAACCAGTTGCCACAACTGCAATTACCGCAGTATCTGACGCATGGCGCCATTTTCAGTATCTTTCTGGGTGCGCTACTCTGGCTGGTCGGTGCCCGTATCAGCGGTCGTGAAAAAGTCGCCGATCGCTATTACTGGCTGCGTAACTGCGGTGATAAACGCTGTCGTCGCGCGTCCCATCGTCACCACAGCTGATGATTTTAACGGGCGGCAAATGACCGCCCGTTCTGTCTACAGCGGCTGCAACTGCTGCGTAAACAGCGTTGTGCCTGCCACATCTTTTAATCGCACCGTCATGCTGCGATCGTCGGCATCAATATCGACCTGACCAAAAAACTGATAGCCGGCCAGCGGTGAAGTATTCTGCTTTTCCGGCGCTTTCTGGTACACCACCTGCAATCCAAACGTGTTATCTGGCGCATTGGGGCCGAAACTGCCCGCGTTCAGCGGCCCGGAAACAAACTCCCAGAACGGTTCGAAATCCTGAAATGCGGCTTTATCAGGCTGGTAATGGTGAGCGGCGGTGTAGTGCACATCAGCAGTAAACCACACCACATTTTTGATTCCCGCATCTTTAATGGCTTTCAGCAGCATTGCCATCTCCAGCTCGCGGCCATTAGGTGCGCCGTTGTCCCCATTGGCGATGGCTTCCCAGCGCGCCACGCCTTCAGCCGTTTTACCGTCCGGTACTTGCAGGCCAATCGGCATATCGGCAAACACCGCTTTCCAGGTGGCTTTTGACGCTTTCAGTCCCGCCAGCAGCCAGGCAATTTGTGTTCTGCCCATAAAGGCGCTGTCGTCATCGAGGGTGGTTTGCAGATTAGTGCCGTTCGGCCCACGATAGCTGCGCATATCAACAATAAAGCGATCGAGCAGTGGCCCGCAGGGCAGATAACGGTAGACGCGCTCGCTCTCGCGGTCGTCAAAGTGGCGCATCGGTGCATAATCGAGAAATGCCCGGGTGGCGCGCGCCTGCAGCAATTCTACGCTTTTTACCTGATAACGATCGTCGAGCTGTTTACTGTCGGACCAGTTGTTAGTGACTTCATGATCGTCCCACTGCCAGATTTGTGGTACTTCGGCGTTAAAGCGGCGCACATTGTCATCCATCAGGTTATAGCGATAGCGTCCGCGATATTCATGCAGTGTTTCTGCTACTTTGCTGACTTCAGGCGTGACGATATTTTTCCAGACGCCACCTTCGCCTGGCGTAACGGTTTCCTCAATGGGGCCGTCGGCATAGATAGTATCACCGGAGTGGACGAAGAAATCCGGCTGTTGCTGGCGCATGGTTTCATAAATACGCATGCCGCCCCAGTCAGGGTTAATTCCGTAACCCTGGCCGGCGGTATCGCCGGACCAGACAAAACGAATATTGCGCGTCTGCAATGAGGGGGTGCGAAACTGACCGAGCAGCGGCTCAGAAATCAGATGGTTAAGATCTGCGTCTCGGTAGCTCAGGCGCAGGTGAATCTGCTGGTTGGCGGGTAAGCCGTGCAGATCGAGCCGGGTGATATAATCGTTTTCTGGTAATGCCCAGGGGCCACGTATTTTTTGCGGCTGACGAAAGCTGCCGTCCGTGTCCCATTCCAGCCACAGTCTTGCGGTGCGGTCACTGCGACACCAGACCATCGCCCGATCGTGCAGTACGTCACCGGTTTGCAGCCCGGAGGGCGTCGCCGGGCGCTGAGTGTCGCGACTAATCAGCGGGTTGGCAAACAGCGTTTTTGGTAGCAACAGCGCACTGCCACAGGCGAGTCCTGATTTGAGTAAATTTCTGCGATTCATGCTTCTCTCCATTTTACCGACAGAGCGAGGATAAAGTGGCGGTGTGAAAGCAATGTGACAGTGCTGATTTACACTGTGGCTGGTGAAATAAACCCTTCGACGCGATTTCTGCCGTTGGCTTTGGCGCGGTAGAGCGCTTCATCGGCGGCAACCATTGACTCAGCAAACGGCTGATGTTGCTGCCTACGGGTGGTAAAGCCGATACTAACCGAATAACTGACATTATCTGGCTGTGATGCCAGCACCGCGCGACGTATCTGCTCGCTTAAACTGGCGGCGAGGGACTCATCAACCACAACTATTGCGGCAAACTCCTCACCGCCAAGGCGGGCGAAATGGCTGCCGGCAGGCAACACCTGTAGCACCACCTGACAAAAATTCAGCAGGATGCGATCGCCCTGATAATGGCCGTAACGGTCATTAATACTCTTGAAATGGTCGAGATCAAATAAGATTACCGACAGTGGCTCGGCGCTGCGGCTGCAGCGCTGGGTCAGTTTATCCGCCTGATCAAACAGCGCGCGGCGGTTCCAGACGCCAGTGAGTGGATCGCACAGTGAAGCCTGTTTATACATCATCTGGCTGCGTTCATTAACCATCGCCAGGATGGTAAAAGTGACGCCGATAACAAACAGAATCGATTCCAGAATCACATACAGCGAAAAAGTCGATCCGCCGATCGCGCCATGTACTTTGCTAAGTGTACCGGTATCAATCAGCATTCGGGCGATATGGAACAGTAAATGAATCCACAGCAGAATCTGGGCAGGCCAGAACGTCACTTGCAAGCTGGCGCGTGAGCGTATCAGCAGGACGATCAGCGAGCTGGTATACAGAATACACAGTATGCAGCTGACCAGGATCCGTTTTGGTAGCGAGTAGTAGAATGCCGGGAACAGGCAGAGTATTGCCCACACCAGCGCACCCAGTATCCAGTGGTAGCGCAGTGGTCTGGCGCAAAAACTGCGAAAGGCATTAAGCAGCATGCCATAACCCAGCAGCAGCAGCAGATTGCCGACAAAAACAGGCAAAAAATGAAAACCAAAACTGCGCAGGCTGCTGAGGAATACCGCCAGCAGGGTCAGGCCCATGCTCAGGCAGCTAAAACCCAATACCCGGTCATACTGAGAGCCGCACCAGGCAAACACCATGATAATGCTGACAAAACCCAGCACGAAAAGCTCACAAATATAAAGGGTATAGACGTCGAGCGGCATGGTGAGAACTTTCCCGGTTAGCGATCGCTGCAAAATAGCATTAATAGATCAATGCAAAAAGCAGTTGCCTCAGCGCAGGATTAAAAAAGTATTAAGCGGTGCATTTTACGGTAATAAAGGCGAAAAATAGCGGCTTAAGCTGGAGTGGCAGAGAGAGTGTGGCCATGGCAGCGCTTTCTGCTTAACGCTGCCGCAGCGGCAGCGTTAAGTCTGAAATCATTTTCGGCTATTGCAACTGGCCTCTCTTTTTCCTCGCAGACACAGCCAGACCAGTAGGGCGGAAAACAGCGTTATCGCCATTAATATCAGGGATAACTGATTAAACGCCTGCAAATAGCGCGTGGCCAGCTGCGCTGAGCCAATTCCAGAGAGTTCGCTGGCTTTCAGCAGGTTACCGCTGACCAGATACTGCGCGGCAGAGCGTGCGGCTCCGTCAGCAAGCTGATGTGAAAGCGGGGCGGCGATCAATTCGGTCAGCAGACTGATCACCAGTGCCAGCGCGATTCCTTCCCCCGCAACGCGAATCGTGCTGAAGATGCCGGTTGCCATCCCGGCTTGCTGTTTGGGAACCACTGATACCGATAATCCGTCCATCAGGCCCCACGGCAGACCGCTGCCGATGCCAATCATCATCATCGCCAGCAGCAGGGGGCGGATATCATCAGGGTTGCTGAGCTGGCTAAGCAGTAACAGACCGGCGGCGGCAATCACTAAACCGCAGCTGGCGAGCGATCCGGCAGAGAACCAGCGCGTCAGCACCACCGCCAGGCTGGGAACCAGCAGAATCGGCGTCGAAATCGCCAGCATACACAGCCCGGTATGCAGGCTGCTGTAACCGCTAATCCCCATCAACCGCATCGGTAACAGCGCCAGCAATACCACGAAACAGTAGCAGGTGGCGATGGGCAGCAGCTGAATACCGAGAAAGCGCAGGTAGCGGAACAGCCGCAAATCGAGCATCGGCCGTGCGGTTTTTAGCTCGACGGCGATAAACAGCAGAATGAACAGCAGTGCGGCAGCCAGTAGACCTGTCACGCGCGGATGTTGCCAGCCATCTTCGCCGACTTGCAAAATACCCCAGGTGAGAAAGCTCACCGCCAGGCTAAAACTGATAATGCCCCAGCAGTCGATTTTTCCGCGCTGCACGGCACGTGACTCTCGCATGCCTGACCAGCTCATCAGCGCGGCCAACGCACCAAACAGCGCACAAATAAGAAATACGCTGCGCCAGCCACCGTGATCAATCAATAAACCTGCTACCACCGGCCCGCAGGCCAGCCCGACGCCAAAACTGGTACCCAGCAGGCTGAAAGCCCGCGTCTGTCCATGTCCGCTAAACGCATCGGCCAGCGCGGCTGAACCGCCCGCCAGCGCGGCAGCGGCAGCAATGCCCTGGAGTGCGCGTAGCAAATCGAGGATAAAAACATTCGGTGACAGGCCAATCACCAGCGAGGCAATAGTAAACAGCAGTACGCCGCCGAGAAACAGGCGTTTGCGGCCAAAATTATCGGCCAGGCTACCGGCCGCCATCAGCAAGCTGCCAAAAGTCAGCATAAAAGCGTTGGTTATCCAGCTAAGTGCCAGCGGCGATCCTCCCAGCTGTTGGGCAATCGCCGGAGTGGCAATGACGCCGCCGGTAAAGCTGAGCGGCAGGATCATGCCGGCGGTGCAAACCGCCAGTAACGTTTTGTGAGGGCTAATTCGATCTATCACCAGCGTGCTCATACCGTGCTTCCGTTAACAATGTGTGCGAGGATGACAGGATAAGATGGCCGCTTGTGGTAAAAAACAGGCTGTTAATCGTCACTGAAAGGACAAAAACTCCGTAATGAACGCGCTGGATAGTTTGAGTGGGCTGACTGCACTGGTAAAAACGGTGGAAAGCGGCAGCTTTATTGCCGCATCTGAACGGCTGGGCGTATCGGCTTCGGCGATCGGCAAAAGCGTGGCGCGGCTGGAAAACAGTTTGGGTGTGACGCTGCTGAATCGCAGCACCCGCAGTATCAGCCTGACCGATGAAGGGGCGCTGTTTTACGAACGCGCGCGGCGCATTGTGGCGGAAATCGAAGAGGCGCAGCATGAACTGTCACGGGTGATGGCGAAACCGAGTGGCCGGTTGCGCGTCAGCTTACCCGCCATTGGTTATCGCCTGCTGATGCCGCTGCTACCACAGTTTATCGCGCGCTATCCGGATATTGAACTGGATCTGGATTTCAGCGATCGGCTGGTGGATGTCATCGCCGAAGGTGTTGATGTGGTGGTGCGAAGCGGCAGCTTCAGTGATTCGCAGCTGCGGGTGAAACGGCTCGGTAGCTATCGTTTTACCCTGGTGGCCTCACCGGCCTATCTGGCAAATCATCGGCAACCCGAGTCAGCTGCCGACCTGGCTACCCATGCTTGTTTACGTTATCGCTTTAGTGCCAGCGGCGGAGTGCAGAGCTGGCCGTTCAGTACGCCTGCTGCGGAGACGGTGCCGGAGCGGCTGGTGTTCAGCAATCTTGAGGCGCTGATTTCAGCGGCGGTAAGTGGTTTGGGTCTGGTCTGTGTACCGGATTTTGCGGTAGCGCAGGAAATTGAGCAAGGCAGGCTGGTAACGGTGATGGACGGGCAGATCAGCGGCGGTGGAGAATTTTCACTGCTGTGGCCGGGTAATCGCCATTTATTGCCTAAGTTGCGGGTGTTTATCGATTTTCTGAGCCAGAATCATCTGCTGGGTGCATAAAAAAAGCCGGGCAAGCCCGGCTTTAAACACTCTGCGCTGAACTTAGTGTTCGAACATTGCAGAGATAGATTCTTCATTGCTGATACGGCGAATCGCTTCGGCCAGCATGCCAGACAGTGTCAGCGTACGCACGTTTGGCAGAGCTTTGATCTCTTCCGGCAGCGGGATAGTGTCACAAACCACCACTTCGTCGATCACCGAGTTGCGCAGGTTTTCCACCGCATTGCCAGAGAAAATCGGATGCGTCGCGTAAGCAAATACGCGCTTGGCACCGCGCTCTTTCAGCGCTTCCGCTGCTTTGCACAGCGTACCGCCGGTATCGATCATGTCGTCGACCAGCACACAGTCACGACCCGCTACGTCACCGATGATATGCATCACCTGTGAAACGTTAGCGCGCGGACGGCGCTTGTCGATAATCGCCATGTCAGTATCGTTCAGCAGTTTAGCGATAGCACGAGCACGCACTACGCCACCGATGTCCGGAGAAACCACAATCGGGTTTTCCAGGCCAATCTGCAGCATATCTTCCAGCAGAATCGGGCTACCAAATACGTTATCAACCGGGACATCAAAGAATCCCTGAATCTGTTCTGCATGCAGGTCCACGGTCAGAACACGGTCAACACCAACGCTGGAGAGGAAATCCGCAACCACTTTCGCGGTAATCGGCACACGCGCAGAACGGACACGACGGTCCTGACGCGCATAGCCAAAATAGGGAATAACAGCAGTAATACGACCAGCGGAAGCTCGACGCAGGGCGTCAACCATAACAACCAGTTCCATCAGGTTGTCGTTGGTTGGAGCGCAGGTGGACTGGATGATGAAAATATCACCACCGCGTACATTTTCATTGATTTGTACGCTCACTTCACCATCACTGAAACGACCGACAGCGGCGTCGCCCAGGCTGGTGTAAAGGCGGTTGGCAATACGTTGTGCTAGTTCCGGCGTAGCGTTACCAGCAAAAAGCTTCATATCAGGCACGAGAAGAACCTCAGGCTTTGCGTCCAGAGAATGAACATAATCGCAATTGGCAATGGGCGCCATACCAATTACGACTGATTCATACGGATGTGTTAATGCGCCACGTGCAGTATCAGGAACAGGGTGACACTGTCACGTAATCGCTTAATGCCCTGAAAGGTTACGATGCAGCGGAGAGAGGTTAACCCCTCTCGCGACAAATCCCCGTAACCACTTCGGGGCCAGCTCAAGCACCTGACGGGCTTCGGACTCGGTGTCGAATTCTGCGAACACGCAAGCGCCGGTTCCTGTCAGGCGCGACGGCGCGTATTCTAGCAGCCAGGAAACTAGCTCTTCAACCTCACGAAAACGTTTTCTTACGACTGCTTCACAATCATTGCTGAAAGCTGCCTGCATAATAGTCGAAAAATCACGCGTTGGCGTGTCTCGTTTCAGCTCTGGATGATTAAACACCAGCGGCGTTGGCACGCTGACGCCAGGGTGCGCCACCAGATACCATTTTTCTGGCGGATTGACCGGCAGCAACTTTTCACCGACGCCTTCGGCAAATGCCGCATGGCCTTTGACAAATACCGGGACATCCGCGCCAAGGGTTAATCCCATCGCCGCTAACTGGTCATAATCAAAACCGGTTTGCCACAAATGGTTGAGCGCCACCAATACCGTCGCGGCATTGGATGAACCACCGCCAAGGCCGCCGCCCATCGGTAATTGCTTATCAATGGCGATACGGGCACCCGCTTGTGGGGGCAGCGTACCGGCTGCGGTCGCCTGTTGCATCAGCAGGCGTGCGGCGCGCACAATCAGGTTCTGCTCATCTGGCACGCCATCGACCGGCGTCAGCAGCGTGATTTCGCCACTGGCGTCCGGCGTAATGGTCAGGGTGTCGCCATAATCCAGAAACTGAAACAGCGTTTGCAAATTATGGTAGCCGTCTGCGCGGCGGCCGGTGATATAGAGAAACAAGTTAAGCTTTGCCGGAGCGGGCCAGGTGGTCATCATTTAACGGTCCAGCTGTCCATTCTCAGTTTAATGCGCTGGCTGCCTTCGCGCAGTTCAAGATTGGATGGCAGCGCCGGATTCACTTTATTGTCATAATCCTGCCAGCTGACTTTCCACTCCTGACCGTTGCGGCTGTAGTTCAGTTCGCGCAGCTGATACTGATCGTTCAGCGCATAGTCAGTGGCATCGCCCGGCAGGCCCATCATCCATTTGCGCAGGTTTTCCAGCGGAATATCCATCCCGGTCAGCTGAGTGATCATCTTCTCGGCGTCATCGCTGACGTAGCGCTTACCTTTGTTGTCGACCAGCTGAATCACCGAACCTTGCGCATCCAGCTGCAATTCGGTGCTGCCCAGCGGGTTAGTCAGCAGTAAACGATAGCGATCCGGGGCGGTTTGCTGCCAGTTAAAACGCGCATAGACTTTTTGCCTATCGGAGAGATAGGCAAAAGCGCCACGGGTCTGATATTCGGTGATTTTTTCGACAGCTTGCTGATGTTGTTGCCATTGCGGAGAGGTGACACTTTGACCTGGCCCCTGCGGTTTATTCAGGGTACAGGCCGCCAGAAAAATGCTGGCAAGCGGGAGGAGGCGCAGCATGCGACAGTCCCTGTGAGTAAAAAGCTTCATGTACATAACGTGGTCATCTCCTCAGACGCAATCAGGGCATGCTTGCCCAGTCTAACCGTTAACGCTAACCATCCGCGTTTAAGCCGTCAATGCTCAAATTGTCTTATTTGGCTGCAATCAACTATATCTTGTTAATGCATATGCTTCGTATGGCTTTTATTGATCTCGCGCATCTTGTAGAATGCGCTGCACAAAACCCTATCAAGAGTGGGATAACCAGACCTAATCACCATGACACTGCTGGCCCTCGGAATTAATCACAAAACGGCACCTGTTGCTCTGCGCGAACGCGTTACCTTTTCGCCGGATACGCTGGAACAGGCCCTTAACAGCCTGCTGGCGCAGCCACTTGTGCAGGGCGGCGTTGTCCTGTCTACCTGTAACCGTACCGAGCTGTATCTGAGTGTAGAACAACAAGAGAATCTGCAAGAGCAGCTGGTTCGCTGGTTGTGTGACTATCATCAGCTGAGTGCGGATGAGGTGAGAAAAAGCCTTTACTGGCATCATGATAACGAAGCCGTCAGCCATCTGATGCGCGTTGCCAGTGGGCTGGATTCGCTGGTGCTGGGCGAACCACAGATTCTTGGTCAGGTGAAAAAAGCCTTCGCCGACTCTCAGCGCGGCCACTCGCTTTCCAGCGAGCTGGAGCGCATGTTCCAGAAAACCTTCTCCGTTGCGAAACGCGTGCGTACCGAAACTGATATCGGTGCCAGCGCGGTCTCCGTGGCGTTTGCCGCCTGTACGCTGGCGCGCCAGATTTTCGAATCGCTGGCGACGGTGAATGTGCTGCTGGTCGGTGCGGGTGAAACCATCGAACTGGTCGCGCGTCATTTACGCGAGCATAAAGTTAAAAAACTGATTATCGCTAACCGTACCCGCGAGCGTGCGCAGCTGCTGGCGGACGAAGTCGGTGCGGAAGTGATCAACCTGGCGGATATCGACACCCGCCTGGCAGAAGCCGATATCATCATCAGTTCTACCGCCAGCCCTTTACCGATTATCGGTAAAGGCATGGTGGAACGTGCGCTGAAAGCGCGGCGTAACCAGCCAATGCTGCTGGTGGATATCGCCGTGCCGCGTGATGTGGAGCCGGAAGTCGGCAAGCTGGCTAATGCCTATCTGTACAGCGTTGACGATTTGCAGCAGATTATCGAAAAAAATATGGCGCAGCGTAAGGCCGCAGCCATCCAGGCTGAAACCATCGTGGTGCAAGAGAGCGGTGAGTTTATGGCCTGGTTACGTGCGCAAAGTGCGGTGGAAACTATCCGTGATTACCGTTCGCAGGCCGATCAGGTGCGTGCGGAACTGGAAGCGCGTGCGCTGGCTGCACTGCAACAGGGCGGCGATGCGCAGGCGATTCTGCGCGATCTGGCCCACAAACTGACCAACCGTCTTATTCACGCTCCTACCAAATCTCTCCAGCAGGCCGCTCGCGATGGCGATGACGAACGTCTGCAGATCCTGCGCGACAGCCTCGGGCTGGATTAGGTAGCGTCAACCGCAGTACCGCGACGCTACCCATTTAACGAACTCTATTTACAAGGTAAATAACACCACATGAAGACTTCTATTGTTGCCAAACTGGAAGCCTTGCAGGAGCGCCACGAAGAAGTGGAGGCGATGCTCGGTGATGCGGGCGTGATCGCCGATCAGGACCGTTTCCGCGCACTGTCTCGCGAATATGCCCAGCTTACCGATGTCAGCCAGTGTTTTCGTCAGTGGCAGCAGGTGCAGGAAGACATTGAAACCGCCGAAATGCTGATCGCCGATCCGGAAATGCGCGATATGGCGCAGGAAGAGTTGAAAGAGGCGCGTGAGCGCAGCGAAGAGCTGGAACAACAGCTGCAGCTGCTGCTGTTACCAAAAGATCCCGATGACGAGCGTAACTGCTATATCGAAGTTCGCGCCGGAACCGGTGGCGATGAAGCGGCAATTTTTGCCGGCGATCTGTTCCGCATGTACAGTCGTTATGCTGAATCTCGCCGCTGGCGTGTCGAAGTCATGAGCGCCAATGAAGGCGAACACGGTGGCTACAAAGAAGTGATCGCCAAAGTGATTGGTGACGGTGCTTACGGCCGCATGAAGTTTGAATCGGGTGGCCATCGCGTGCAGCGCGTGCCGGAAACCGAATCGCAGGGCCGTATTCATACTTCTGCCTGTACGGTAGCAGTGATGCCGGAATTGCCGGAAGCAGAGCTGCCGGATATTAATCCGACCGATCTAAAAATCGATACCTTCCGCTCCTCGGGAGCCGGTGGTCAGCACGTTAACACCACCGATTCGGCTATCCGTATTACGCACTTACCGACCGGTATCGTCGTCGAGTGCCAGGACGAGCGTTCTCAGCATAAAAACAAAGCCAAAGCGTTGGCGGTACTCGGTTCACGTATTCGTGCGGCTGAGATGTCGAAACGTCAGGCTGAAGAAGCCTCAACCCGTCGTAATCTGCTGGGCAGTGGTGATCGTTCCGACCGTAACCGTACCTACAACTTTCCGCAGGGGCGTGTTACCGACCATCGTATTAACCTGACCATTTATCGTCTGGATGAAGTGATGGAAGGGAAACTCGATACGCTGATCGAGCCGATTGTGCAGGAATATCAGGCTGACCAGCTGGCCGCGTTGTCCGAGCAGGATTAATGGATATACGCAGTTGGTTAAAAGCTGCCACTGCCGCGCTGTGCGGCGGTGACAGTCCAAAACGCGATGCGGAAATTTTACTTGGCTTTGTCACCGGCAAATCCCGCAGCTGGTTGATCGCCTTTGATGAAACCGTGCTGACGGCTGAGCAACTTGCGCGGCTGGAAGGGCTGATCGCCCGTCGCGCTCAGGGGGAGCCCGTTGCGCACCTTACCGGCGAGCGCGAGTTCTGGTCACTGCCGCTGCGTGTCTCAGCCGCCACCTTGATTCCCCGCCCTGATACTGAAATTCTCGTCGAACAGGCGCTGGCGCGTCTGCCTGCTGAACCTACCTCATTACTCGATCTCGGCACCGGCAGCGGTGCCGTGGCGCTGGCGCTGGCCAGTGAACGCCCTGATTGCCAGATAACCGGCGTTGACCGCATTGATGAGGCGGTGGCGTTGGCGCAGGACAACGCCGACAGGTTGCAGCTGACAAACAGCCACTTCTTGCGCAGCGACTGGTTTGCCGCGCTGGAAAATCAACGTTTTGACATGATTGTCAGCAATCCTCCCTATATAGACGCTGAAGACCCGCATCTGTTAAAGGGCGATGTGCGCTTTGAACCGCTGAGTGCGCTGGTAGCGGAAGATCATGGGCTGGCTGATATCAAACAGATCGCCGCCGCCGCGCAGGCTTATTTACAGCCAGCGGGCTGGTTGTTATTAGAACATGGCTGGCAGCAGGCGGCGGCAGTGCGGGAAATTTTGCGCCAGCACCATTTTTTACAGGTTGAAACCTGTCAGGATTACGGCGGCAACGATCGCGTTACCGTCGGTCAGAAATCAATATCATAGAGAACAGGACTTTTTTATGGCCGCTTATTACGCAGCAATTAAACACTTCCATCTGCTGACGGTTGCCATCACCATTACCCTCTTTATCCTGCGTTTTTACTGGCTGCAGGCGGGTTCTGTCATGCTGCAACGCCGGTGGGTACGCATTGTTCCCCATCTGAATGATACCTTACTGTTTGTTTCCGGTATTCTGTTGGTAAACATTACTCATTTTTATCCGTTTTCACCGCAAGGTAGCTGGCTGACTGAGAAGCTGTTTGGCGTTATTATCTATATCGTGCTCGGCATTATCGTCCTTGGACGCCGTCCGCGCGCGAATAAAGTGCGCTGGATTGCCTTCATCGTGGCGTTAGTGGTGATCGGAATGATCATCAAGCTGGCCATAAGTAAAATGCCACTGTTGGGGATTGTATGACGTCCGAAGCCAAATTTGATATTTCTGAATCACCGCTGTGTGAAGCGGTGATTGCCGCATCGCGGGCGATTCGCGATGATTTCCCGACCGAAGACGTGGGCTTTCAGCTGCGGGCGCTGGTTGCAGAGGCGCGCGAGTATGTAGCCAGTGAGACCGCTCAGGATTTGAAGCTGGAGAAACTGCTGGAGCTGTTTTATCACCAGTGGGGCTTTGGCGGCGCCAGCGGCATCTATAAACTGTCGGATGCGCTGTGGCTGGATAACGTGCTGAAAAGCCGTCAGGGAACGGCCGTTTCGCTGGGTGTGATTCTGCTGCATATTGCTGAAGAGCTGGACGTTCCGCTGCTGCCGGTCATTTTTCCGACTCAGCTGATCCTGCGTGCTGACTGGCTTGATGGGGAAATGTGGCTGATTAACCCGTTTAACGGTGAAACCCTTGATGAGCATACGCTGGAAGTGTGGCTGAAAGGCAATATCAGCCCGACCGCAGAGCTGTATGAAGACGATCTGGAAGAAGCAGAGTCGACCACTGTGATCCGCAAGATGCTGGATACGCTGAAATCGGCGCTGATGGAAGAGAAGCGCATGGAGATGGCGCTGAATGTCAGCAATGTGCTGCTGCAAATCGATCCCGACGATCCGTATGAAATTCGCGATCGCGGTTTGATCTACGCTCAGCTGGAGTGCGAGCATATCGCGCTAACTGACCTGACCTATTTCGTTGAGCAGTGCCCGGAAGATCCGGTCAGTGAAATGATTAAAGTACAAATTCATTCTATCGAACATAAACAGGTTACGCTTCACTAACCGGTGCAGACCTGAAGAAAGGAAAAGGCGAAGGCATGACTCAAAAAGTGGTTAACATTGGCGACATCAAAGTCGCAAACGATCTGCCATTTGTACTCTTTGGCGGTATGAATGTTCTCGAATCTCGCGATCTGGCGATGCGTATCTGTGAACATTACGTCACCGTGACCGACAAACTCGGTATTCCTTACGTATTTAAAGCCTCATTCGATAAAGCTAACCGTTCATCGATTCGCTCTTATCGCGGTCCGGGACTGGAAGAAGGGATGAAAATCTTCCAGGAACTGAAACAGACTTTTGGTGTGAAAGTGATCACTGACGTGCACGAAGCCAGCCAGGCGCAGCCGGTGGCGGATGTGGTTGATGTGATCCAACTGCCTGCTTTCCTTGCGCGTCAGACCGATCTGGTCGAAGCGATGGCGAAAACCGGTGCGGTAATTAACGTTAAGAAGCCGCAGTTCGTCAGCCCGGGTCAGATGGGCAATATCGTTGAGAAGTTCGCTGAGGGCGGCAACGAGCAGGTCATTCTGTGTGACCGTGGTGCCAACTTTGGTTACGACAATCTGGTGGTCGACATGCTGGGCTTCAATGTAATGAAGCAAGTGACTAACGGCAGCCCGGTGATTTTTGACGTCACCCACGCTCTGCAGTGCCGCGACCCGTTTGGTTCCGCATCCAGCGGACGCCGTGGTCAGGTTACCGAACTGGCGCGCGCCGGTATGGCAGTCGGCCTTGCTGGCCTGTTTATCGAAGCGCATCCTGATCCGGCCAACGCGATGTGTGATGGTCCGTCGGCGCTGCCACTGGATAAGCTGGAGCCGTTCCTGAAGCAGATGAAAGCGATTGACGATCTGGTCAAAAGTTTCCCTGAGCTGGATACCAGTAACTGACAGACTTAAGGCCCGCCTCGCGGGCCTTACTTTTATGTAACCTTCCTTCCTGCGTTATCCCGGCGTTTGCTTAAAAAACATTACAAAAATCATGGCTTATAAAGAGTTATCTGCTTGCTGAAAAGCAGGTTAATCAGCATATTATCGTGAAGCCAACACGATTATGGAAATAACCGATAAGGAGCAGTAGCATGACAAAGATTCTTCCACTGGCATTGCTGGTATTGATGGTCAGCGGATGCGCGCGTGACGGTAGCGGTATTAATGCTCAGCAGCTGGCTAAGCACAGTTACACCTTACAAAGCGTCGACGGTGTCGTGGTCAGTAGTGAAATGGGCAAACAGCCGGAGATCGCTATCAGCAGTGATTTGGCTGTTAGAGGCGTGATGTGCAATCGTTTCTTTGGCCAAGGGGAATTGCACGGCAATGTACTGACGGTTAAACAGATGGGGTCAACGCGGATGATGTGTGGCGACAGTCAGCTGAACCGTTGGGATGGCGTGATTGGCGATGTGTTAAATCAGGGAGCAACAGTGAAGCTGGAGCAGGGCAACTTAACCCTGACTGGCGCAGGACACACCCTGAAGTATCAGGCCGCGCAATAAAAAATGGAGCATATCTGGCGATATGCTCCACTGAAAGTTAATCCGCGGCAGTTAAAGCATAATCGTCATCAGATAACCGATAAACAGTGCCAGGTGAGCGGCACCGTTCAGCACATTGGTGCGTCCGGTGGAGAATGAGATATGGCAGAGGATTAACACTGAAATCATGATCACCATTTGCGGTGGTTCAAGACCGAAAATCAGCTGCTGATCGGTTAACGTGGCGATAATCGATACCGCCGGAACGGTTAATGAGATGGTTGCCAGCACCGAACCAAAAAACAGGTTCATCGCACGCTGTACCTGGTTCGCCAGTACCGCCCGAATCGCTCCCAGGCCTTCCGGTGACAGAATCAGTAACGCTACCAGGAAACCGGTGAACTGGGCCGGTGCATTCAGTTCGGTTAACAGGAACTCCAGCGGATTGGCATTCATCTTGGTCACGGCAATCACCGCGATCAGATGCACCAGCAACCAGCAGGTATGCCAGCCGCTACCGTGTACCGAGGGCTTACCGTGATGCGGGTCGTCACCATCATCTTCGTGTTCATAAACGAACAGGCTCTGGTGCGTTTTGGTCTGAATGAGCAGGAATACACCGTACATTGACGCGGAAATGGCCGCGATTAACAGTGCCTGACCGGTAGTGAAGTTGCCGCCCGGCAGCGCGTTTGGAAACACCAGTACCAGTATCGCCAGCGGGAAAATAGCAATCATGTACTGCTTAACCCCGGCGAGATTGACGTACTGGGTGGCGAATTTACGGCCACCTAACAGCAAAGCAAAGCCCACCAGACCAGCGGTGACAATCATGATAATTGAGTACAGGGTATCGCGCATCAGCGCAGGTGCGGCGTCGCCTGTGGCCATCAGCGCCGAGATCAGGCTGACCTCGAGGATCACCACCGATAAACTGAGGATCAGTGACCCATAGGGTTCACCTAAACGGTGCGCCAGCACGTCGGCATGGCGGACAACGCTGAACGCGCTGCTAAGAATGGCGACTAAAGCCAGCACATTGATGCCGACGACAAAAGAGAGAGATTGCGATGAGCCCCACATTGCCAGTACGCCCAGCGCGATAATAGGGAAAATCAGTGAAAATTCTTTATGACGTGTTTTTGAGCCTTCTAGCGCTCCCATAGGCATTCATCTCCTTAATTAGTGCAATTAGCAGAAACCCGAGTCCAGGCTTCTAAGCATTATGTCGCTTCATTTATTTTACAAGCTGTAACAGTGTAACAATGTTCGCGGTATAATTATTCAACTTTACGTTATTTTACCCGTTAAGGGGATTTCTCGCTGACAGAGGTGATAAGTCAGTGTTATCCCGATTATAGGTAAGTTTATCTGTAGGTTATAAGCGTAAAGAACCGCTATAGTCAGGTTTTATTTGAGGTTTTCCTTCATCGTAACAAAGATAAATGATGATTATAGGTCATTTTGAATCATCCCTGTCAAAACTAGCGGCTTAAACATTCTGAAAATGCGCCAGGCCCCGAAATCAGCGGTGTTGAAGCGGCAACGGAGATGCTTTATAACCGCAAAAGTGGCTTAACAGATAGTGGCAAAAATGTTGGCGGTCCCGTGCTCAGGCGCTTTACCCGTCAGCGTTTAACCGCACCTGACAGCGATATCCTTATGAGCAGTGTGGCAAACGATCAATTTTTTTCGCTGCTAACCGACGCCAAACTTGATCGCCAACAAATAAATGCATATGGTCAGCAGAGTAAGCGCAACGCTAAGTGCGCAAATCATTAAATCACTGGATAAAAACGCTCGTCAGTAACAGGGAAGTAAAGCTGTGGCACGGGAGGTTGAATGTTAACGCGGGATTTCTTATTAAAAGCAGACTGCAAAACTGCTTTTGGATCGATCGAGGAGTCGCTGCTGTGGACCTGCGAACAGCGCGCAGCATCGCTGGCGGCAGCATTAACCTGCCGTCCGGATAACAGCCCGGTGTGGATTTTTGGTTATGGTTCACTGATGTGGAATCCGATCTTTGAATCAGACGAAGTTGCCAGCGGCACGCTACATGGCTGGCACCGCGCTTTCTGCCTGCGGCTGACGGCCGGACGCGGGACTCATCATCAGCCGGGCCGCATGCTGGCGCTGAAAGAGGGTGGCAAAACCAGCGGACTGGCATTTCGCCTGCCGGAAGACAAGCTGTATGAAGAGCTTGAGCTGCTGTGGAAACGCGAAATGATCACCGGCTGTTATTTGCCGACCTGGTGCGAGCTGGCGCTGGAAGACGGCCGTAAAGTGACCGCGCTGGTGTTTGTGATGGATCCGCGCCATCCGCTGTATGAGTCCGACAGCCGATCCACCACCATTGCGCCTTTAATCGCTCATGCCAGTGGTCCGCTAGGCACTAACGCTCAGTACCTATATTCTCTTGAGCAGGAGTTGAGCAAGCGTGGCATGCATGATGATTGTCTGACCGACTTAGTGCAGCAGGTGCGCGAGTTGCAGAGTTGTCATCACGGGATGCAGGGCTAAGCGCGTTACCACAGGCGGCAATGACGCCGCTTGTGGCCTGCTAACCGATGGCCGCTTTGCGTTTTAACAGCAGCAGCAGCAGGACGCCCGAAATAAAAGTTATCACTACCGCCGTCATCATCAGCCAGAGAACAGCCTGGTTGTTCCCCGCCAGCAAGAACAGAGTGAAGCCAACCACCGGAAGAATCGACTGACAAAACAGCACCACCAGCGATGAGGTGCTCGCCAGTATGGGTGTTGGAATAATTTCTATCCGCATTACCCGGTTTATATTGCCGGTAATGACCTTACCAATAATCGTGATGGCATAGCATAAAATGAAGATTATCAGGGAAGAGGTATGAAAGATTAACAGCAGGGAAGGGATGATGATAATCACTAAGCCAGTGGATAACAGCAGTGTTCTTGAAAGTTTTGCCAGCATCGCGCCATAAAGATAAGTGCCTGCAACGCCACAAACGCCGGCAGCGACATCAATAAGGCCGAAGTATTTGACCGGCAGCTGCATATTTTGGTCAATTAAAGCGGTGCCGGCTGACTCGACTAAGCCATCAAACATATTGTTACCGACGGCCAGACCGATAATCGCCAGTATCACTGGCGTGGACAGAATAAACTGTAAAGCGATAAACGGATGTTTTGGCGGCGCGAGGGTTAACCCTGTTGTCGGGAAGTGCGCCGCTTCCTGAACCTTGTCAAGCTGGCCAGCATGGCGATAAAAGTACCAGGCATTAATCAAGTAAAACACGCAGGGTATCAACAGCAGAGTTTTATAACCGTAATCAATCAGCAGCATGCCGACTACCGGGCCAATTATCATGCCGAGGAAGTCCATTCTTGCCATCAAATTAACATGATGCTCGCGCTGCTTACTTAACATGGCGATGAGCTTCTCACAGGCAATCATGGTTTGCGAATTACCGATGGAAATCAGGCTGCCGGTGGCACCAAAAGCAATGGCGATAGTCAGCGGGTCAGTAAAATTGCTGAAAATAAGTAATAAACATCCGGCGGTTTTAATGCAGTCAGAAATAATCGATAACGGCCTGACGCCGGTGTTGTCGATATATTTTCCGATTAACGGGATTAAAATTAAGCGCGGCAACCACCAAATGGCATAGGATAACCCGGAATAAGCCAGGCTACCCGTGAGCAGATAAACCACCACCGGCGTTAAAAAAACCATCAACCCATCAGCGGTCAATACTAAAAAAAGTAAGGAGAATAATCGGTTGGTCATTGGGTCACTGGCAGCGAGTAAATGTTACTGGTATTCAACTGGGCATGTTTATACACTCCAGCAACTTCAGAAAGCGCATTCATAAAACACCTATCTAAGATATATTCAAGATTGCTGGTAATTTTTATTGGATAATGATTTAAGAGAAGTAACATTTACGACAATAATATTATTACCATCAGTCTGAATGGAATGTCAATGATTTTAACTTCTTACTTTAATGAGCTAATACTATTATTGAATTATATTTTAATGATGCTTTTAGTATTAAAGGTAGTAATTATCATGATTATTATTAGGTTGTAGTGCGGAACATTGAAGCAAACGAGACCCGATAATCAGGGTCTCTTGTTAAGTATGGGCAGAACGTTAACGTCCTGATTGCTGATTTTTTATTTTCATCAAACAGGTCTATTCACTACCTGATCCTGTTCGGCTGGCATCAGCCATCATTTCAGACCAGGATTGATCAGCCAGGTACCCGCACGATCAATTTTCACCGTCTGCGTACGCACCCGATCTTTCTGATGTACTTCAATATTATATTCACCGGCCGCCAGATTGAGCGATGCCAGACCATTGCTGGCGGGCTTAATCTCCACAGCATTACCGTTCAGCACCACCGACTCACCGTTTTCCAGCTTCAGATAAACCGTTGCCAGCGCGGGTGTATCGCTGCCGGTGACGGTCAGCGGTTTTGCCGCTGGCAGACTGCTGACAGCGGCGGAGTGTTCCACTACGCTACTGCCGCTCTTATCGCGATTAATCAATACCGTCAGTGCAATCACCGCCAGCAATGCAAGGCCACTGAGCAGCATCAGGGCAGGGGAGACGCGACGTGGAGCGGCTGGCGTGATGACATTATCCGCCGCACCGGCCGTCGGGTTCACCGCCAGTATCACTGCTTCGGCAGCGGTGGTTTCGTCCGGTTGCTGAGCTTCCTCATTGGGTGGCGTTACCGTGCTTACCAGCTCCTGCACTTCGCTGACCGGTAAATCGATCAAGGCTGCCAACTGGTCGATATTCTGCGGTCGATCTTCCGGCTTCATCGCCAGCGCGCGGTCGATAGCGTGCAGCAGTGGCAGCGAATAGCCCTCGGGTTGCAGCTGCGCCAGCGGTTGATAGCTGTCTTCAATGCAGCGCACCACACTGGTTGGTGGCGGGTGGCCGGTGACCAGCGTATGCAGCACGGCACCCAATGCGTAGATATCGGTCCATGGCCCTTGCTCGCTGTCGCTCTCTTCGCTGTATTGCTCAATCGGGGCGAAACCGGGCTTCAGCATAATTTCGGTTTCATCCTCCAGGTTGCCAATCTCTTTACGCGCTGAGCCGAAGTCCAGCAGTACCGGCAACTGATTTTCCTGAATCTGGATATTATCGAGAGAGATATCGCGATGCAGATAGCCCGCACGATGAATGGTATTGATTGCCCCAAACAGCGGTGACAGCAGCTGGCGAATCCAGCTCTCGTTTATCGCTTGCGGGCTGGTGAGCTGCCACTCTTTCAGCGTCATCCCGCTGTAAAACAGCGTACCCATATAGGCAGTGCCGTTCTCTTCCCAAAAGCGTAACACATGCAGCAGGCCGGGATGATTAAAGCGCGCCAGCAGGCGGGCTTCCTGAATAAAACTGTTCAGACCGGCATGGAACATTTTATGGTAACGCTCGCCGCGCAGCCCAAGGCTCAGATCCTCGTTGCGCATCGCCAGCGAAATGGGCATGTACTCTTTGATGGCGATAGTGCGTTCTAATAAATGGTCCCAGGCGCGATAGACAATACCGAATCCACCGCCGCCAATCACTTCTTTGATTTCGAATTCATTGAAACGGTGCCCGGCAGGTAATGCATTTGGCACGGTTTTTTGATTCTCATTTGCCGACATATTTGACACTCTCTGAGAGCTAACGGCCTGATTACTGCAGGCAGTACGCCTGCGATTAATTTAAGATACGGTATGCGCCAATTGCCGGATCGGCGAGATCGGCATGCAGTTCATCGACCAGCATCACATTCAGCTTCACTTTCCGATCGTACTGCGCTGCCCAGCTTTTCTTCACCGCATCGACGCGGCTTTTTACCGCGGCCATATCCTCTGCGGCGTTCTTATCCATTTTTACCAGCAGCGTGCCGCTGAATGACCAGGCGTGCAGATGATGATCAAACGGCAGGACCAGCCAGCTGTCGGCAGCCTGTTTACTGCCGATCACCATGCGCTGGTTATTGATCGTTACGATATCCAGCCCGTTGGCGGACGAACGCATATTCACCAGTGGATAACCCCGCCAGAAGCTGATCGGCACTGGGATTTCTTTTCCGTCGGTTGACAGCGTCAGCTGGCTCTCGCCTTCCAGCCAGCCCTCGCGGGAGCAGCTCAGCGCGCCATCGTCGGGAATAAACAGCGACTGGCCATTTTCATTCCACCAGGTGCGGAAATGGCAACCGCTGGGCAGGTCAAAACGCTGCAACGGCTGACTGTCTGCCGGACGCGAAAGATCGAGCGGGGCGGCATTGGCAGAGGTGGCCGTGGCGGTTGCATCGGCTGTTACTGTCGGCTGCCAGCGCTGCATTTTGCTGGCGTTGCCGCTGGCAAGTACCGAGCCTTTTTTATCGGTCATCTGCCACGGCAATGTCTCCAGTTGGTGACATTGTCCGGCTAACAGCGTGCCGACGCGCGGCAGGAAGTCGCTCAGTATTTGCGACTCTTTGCTCTCACCCGATACAATGCGCAGGTGAAGTGCTGGCTGGCACCAGTCCTCCGGCGCATTGCTGACGACATTATCGATAAACACTTCCAGTTCGAGACTCGGTGAATAGACCACCCTGTAATCCTCTGCACTGGCGGCAGAAGCCATTAACACTGTCAAAACGCCGGGCAACCAGTATTTCATAACGTTCCTTGGGGGTTAATCGCGAGGCGGCAAGAAGCGCGCCGAGTCAGACAATGATTGTAGTAACGTCGTATCCTGTGGCGAACCTATCCACACGGCTACGGCGCTTAAATTATCGCTTTTGCTACTGCGATCTATAGCTTTCTGCATCAGCGCCAGCCACTCTTCAGGTGAGTTAACCATGCGCAATGCCTGTTCCATCTCTTCCGGCTGCAAATTCAGCCAGAAACCATCGGTGCAGACTAAAAAAGCATCGCCGTCTTCCAGTTCCACCACATCGCTGTAACTGGCCTCTCGTTCGGCTTCTGCACCGAGCGCATTATAAAGTAAATTACTGTTAATTCCGGTATTTTCATAGCCCGCGTCCTTCATCTGCTGTGCCAGACTGTGGTCACGAGTCACCTGTTCAATATAACCGCGACGGAAGTGATAAATGCGGCTGTCACCTGCGTGCGCCCACCACGCCAGCGCTTGGGTGCGGTCAATAAACAGTGCCGCAAGGGTGGTGCTCATCCGCTGTAGTTTCGGATTTATCTGTTGTGCATCACGCAGCGTGCGGGCAGTTTTTTCTACCGCCTGACGAGTTTGTTGCGGATTGGCCGCGCGGCCACCATCCAGCTGGCCGAGTAAAGTGTCGCGCGTAATTCGCGCCGCTTTCTCACCACCCGGCAGCCCTGCCACGCCATCACACACCAGAAAACAGGCACTGCGTTCACCCAACAGGCTGCCGGTTAAGTCCTGATTGCTCTGCCTTGCGCCAGTCTGGGACATTGAGCTAAAGGTAACCTTCATTCGGCGTCCGCTTTTAGTTGTGAATCTTTATACTGATTAACCTCAACGTCATAGGCATGCAGAAACGCTTCGCCAAACAGCGTATGAAAGTCATCCTCAATTTCGCCCGCGGTATTTTGGTAATCGCGCACAAAATAGTCCCACATTGCGGCTTTGCGTGAGCTGGTAAAACTCATTTTACTCACCACACCTTCGCGTCTGGCCTGATCTTCCAGCCGCTGCGGATTAAACGACTGTAGCATGGCGGCGATAATCGCACGGATTCCGGCGATCATACCTAACTGATGGGCCTGTAAATCAACCAGCGCATCGCGGACCGCGTGTTCAGGCTGCATAAAACCCGGCATCTGGCTCTGGTACATCTGCATCAGTACGGTTTTACCCGAGGGCAGGATCTTGAACGGATTATTCGCCTCATTCAGGATCATGGTCATTTCCGCTTTCACGCCGCGTTTTAAAATCGAGCGTGAGGACAACAGTGCCACCGTACCTTGTGAAAACAGGCTTAACATGCGGCCGGTCATGCGCATATCTTCTTCCGTCAGCGGCAGTTCGCTTTGTCGGCTGTCGAGCCCCATCCCTTCCAGCAGAGCCTGAATCAATTTTTCATTACTGCAAGCGGAGCTCTGTTCACTGTGCTCGCGGGTCTGGTGTGGCAGCGGATCGATATCCAGCCGTGCGCTGTTGTGCTTTATTGCGCGAACCGTTGGGGTTTCGCTGTTGTTGTTGTCATGAGTCGCAGCGACGATGGGCTGTTCCGCAGCCAGAATTCCTAACGGATCGGCAACCAGCGCCGCGTCCTGACTAAACAGGGCGAGTGGATCAAGGTTGCCTGCCTGCGACTGAGTGGGGTCGACGACGTTTATCTGATAATCGCCGATCCCGAGCGAGTCTCCGTGTTGCAGCTCAACCTGATGGCCGCGCGCCAGCGGCACGCCATTCAGCATCACCGATGTCACGCTGCCACGATTGGTCAGACGACACTCTCCGCTGGCGGCGACATGTACCAATGCTTGCAGGCGTGAAATGGCGCGATCCTCATCAGGCAGCACCAGATCGTTGTCGACGCTGCGGCCGATGGTGCCGCCCGGTGGCAGAAAATCAACCGTGGTTGGCGTTATCTCGGTACTGCTTTGCACAAGGATAAATCGCATAAAATTCCTGCATTAATAGGCCAGGTCGGCAAGTCGTGCTACTCAAACATCGGCGGATAAAGGCCGTTACGACCCGGTTGCGCACCTGCCGCCGGGTTGAAAAGCAGCGAAAAAAGTTGCGCGGTCAGATTACCGCTGTGTTTATGGGTAGCGTGAGGATAGCCATCACTGCGGTTGCTCCACCAGTAACTGATATAGCGTTGTGGATCAAAATTATCAGCCACTTCACGCCAGCCAAGCGTTATGGGCAAATTCTGATAGCCAATCACATCCATAATCGCCGATCGTTGATTTTTCGGCAGCGGCAGCGGCGGCAGTGCCAGTAAGCGGCTTTCCATCGCATCGGGAGACAGACGATCCCTGACGCCATGAAGCAGCGTATCGCCAAGTTCATGATACCAGTCGCCGGAAAGAGCCAGTTGCGCCGGGTGCCACTCGCTGAGGGAAAAACTGCGCAATGCCAGCAGTGGCCAGGCGCGGCCAACCCGATCGCGTGAGGGCAGTAAACAGCCCATCTGAATGCGCTGTACGCCAGGGGTGGCAGGCAGCACGAAGTTCCAGACTGGCGCACGCAGAAAATCATTGCTGCTGACGTCGTTGTGATAATGCCACCAGGTCAAACCCTGCTGAAACCAGTTTGACCAGCTGGCGACAATCGGTTCAGGCAAGCGCCGCTGGAGAAAGTCACCGGTAGACGGCAGCTTCCCGTACCAGCCGGGATGTATATTTTCAGCCATAATCCTGTCCATCTGATTAGTGCACACCCTGTGTGTCTGGCGGAAGAAGCCCCCCTGGCGTTGATGCCAGCGCATGACTGTTACTGCCAGCCTTTTCCAGATTATCTGCCAGCTTACGCATCATTAGTGCGTTATCGCGTGCATAAGGCGAAGTCTGAATTTGTCGATCAAGCAGCTGGCTGAGATGCCAGTCCAGCTGCTGTAAATCCCGGGTCGTCACCGTGGACCTCAGGGAACGCTGGAAATTCTGCATCACCCAGCCGCGCAGAAACTCACCGTCGTAATTGCGTGGTTGATACAGCATCTGGTAAGCACGTAGCGCATTGCGGCTGAATTCGCTGTCATTGCCCTGATCATTACGCAGGGTGGTGGTTATCTGTCGCGCCACGCGTGGCAACAGCAGCGAACGTAACGCATTCTGATACAGCGTCCATGCGGCGTCGCTGACCTGATCGCCGCGATAGAGCCCACCGCGCAGGCTCATCGGCGGATGATCAAGCGAAAACTCTGCCGGCTGAGGTAACTTCACCAGGCCATTCAGGAACGGCAGCAGTGCGAGCATATCTGCCGCATCGTCGTCGACATGGCTAAAACTCTCTGCCTGCTGACTGATGGCCGGGACGCGCGCCGCAATCTGCTGCAAATAGTGCTGATTCTGATAATAGCTCACCAGCCAGTAACCGGTGGTGAACATCAGCATCGCGGCCAGCGCGCCGTAGCCAATCCAGTGCAGCAGACGGTTACGGTACTCCCATGAACGGTCGCTGCCCGCCAGTCCGCTCTCTTTAAAAATAACCTCACACAGCAAGTCACGAATAAAGAAGCTCTGGCCCTTATTGGCCGGGATCGGCGCTGCACGATTAACGCTGTCCCAGCTGGCGATTGAATGGCTGTGCGGCTGGGGTAATTGCAGCTTGCGCGTCAGTTCACCCATCACCCGATCAAACGGCAATCCTTCCTGAGTACCACTGGTAAAGAACAGCCCGCGTGCCGACCACGCAACGTCGCCCGCATCCGTTGAAAAGATAACATCAAGATATTCCGCCAGCAGGGGGCGAAGTGAGGCAAATTCCTGCGGAAACAGGAAGCAGTCGGCGCGCTGAGTTAAGTCATTTTCTGCGGCCATTTTAGCGGACAGTCCGGCGTTCAGCCGGGCGGAAAGCTCCAGGAATTGCTGCTCGAACAGCGTGTTCAGTTCACGTTCACTGTCGCGATTCGGCTGCCATGGAAAGGTAAAGCCCCAGGTCCGATCGCGCTGTGCTTTATCGAGGCTGGCAAAATAACTCATAAAACCTTTCAGCAGGTCGGTCTTGGTGACCATCAGATAAACCGGGAAGTGGATGCCGGTCTGCTGATGAAGTTCATCCATTCGACTGCGCAACGCGCTGGCCTGGCGATGGCGCGCATCGGCAGAGTCACTCAGCAAATCGGCGACGCTGATGGTAATAATTACTCCGTTAATCGGCTGGCGTGCGCGGTAGTGCTTGAGCAGATTGATAAAGGTCTGCCATTCGCTGGCGTCGCGGGCGCGCATGCTCTCCTGCATCGTATAGCGTCCGGCGGTATCCAGCAGCACGGCGCGATCGGTAAACCACCAGTCACAATGGCGAGTACCGCCAATGCCGCGTATCGCCTGTTTTCCCAGCGTATCCGTCAGCGGGAAGTCCAGGCCAGAGTTGATCAGCGCGGTGGTTTTACCGGCACCCGGCGCGCCGACGATCATATACCACGGCAACTGATAGAGATAACGAGCACTGTAGCGCTGCAACCAGCCCACGCGGGGTTTTTGATAGAAATGCGCCTTTTTCAGCAGGGTGGCAGCCTGATTAAAACGCGCGCTTAACAGCTCTTCCGTCGCCATCAGCTCACCCTGATCGACACTGCTGTCCTGCAAATTGTGCAGCAGCTTGCTGTTAAACCAGGCGCTATACAAACGGGGGATCAGCTGCAATAAGATCCAGAGGAAGTAGCAGAAGCCGGTCAACACCTGACGATTGATTTTTGCTTCCAGCGGACGTAAGTCATTAATAGCGATCAGCGGTCCCAGCATCCAGATTACGCTGGAAAGTGCGGTAATACCGATAAAGCCCCATAGCAGGCGGCTGGTAAGCAGTGAGGTGAGGTTGCGCATCACGGCGTTCCTTTGTTAACCGTGCTGGCCGACTCGGGAGTGGCAAACAGGGTGATTTCAACGCGCCGGTTACGCGCGCGATTCTCCGGGCTGTCATTGGGGTGCAGAGCTGCGCTGTCACCACGGCCTTCGGCTCTGATGCTGTGTCCCATCGCCAGCTGCTGGCGTAGCAGGGCGCTAATTGTGCGCGCCTGCGCCTGCGAATATTCGTAGTTGGATGCAAAGCGGCTACTGTTCAGCGGTTGATTATCGGTGTACACCGTGACCACCACACTGCCTTTGATATCGCTCATCGCCGCCGCGACGCGCGCGATCAACGCCCGGCCAACCGGATTGAGTGCGGTAGCCGCGTGATCGAACAGTTTATCGCTCGACAGCATCACTTTGCTGCCAAAGGGGCCGTCGCTGACTTCCAGCTGACCGGCAGCAATCACGTCACTGAGTGATTTACGCAAATCGAGCAGACGCTGGGGCGAACTGAAGTTTCGGCTGTTTTTCACCTGCGGCAGCGGGATTTGATAGATATCGCGTAACAGCGGTTCGGCGGCATTACCCAGACGCCAGTTCAGCCCGCTGTAGATCATGCAGGCGATAAATGCCGTCACCGCAATGCAGGCCCAGAGCGGCACTGGCGCTCGCCACAGCGTGCTCTGCTGCGGCCTGACTACCACCTGCGAGGTCGGCGGCGATGGCGAGTTATTGCGGGTGGACGCGATCAATTGTGCAAGGCGGCTGCGAATCGCTTCACACTGCTCGCGTCCATTGGCGGCCCCGCGATAACGACCTTCATAACCGAGCAGTAAGCAGTAATGAATCACTTCCAGCAGCCACAGATGCTGTTGCGGTGACTGCGAGATGCGTGACAGCAGCTGAAAGAATTTCTCGCCACCCCAGCTTTCATTATGGAAGGTGACCAGCAGCCCGTTACCTGACCAGACGCCACGCGTGCCCCACGGCGTCTGTGCGGCAGCTTCGTCCAGCACGCTGCATAAGCAGTAGCGGGCACCAATAATCATCTCAAACGGCAGTTCCAGCTGTTTACAGCGGGCTTCAAACTGGCGGATTTCATCGACCAGCTGGTAGCGCAGCCCGGCCGGATCGTCATGAGTCGCCGCCTGGCGAATCTGCACAATCGCATTCAGCAAAGGCGCGGCGGCGGCATGGAGTGGGTTTTCGGCGCTCGCATAGTGCGTATCGCGGGCAGCAAGTTCCGGCGTCATGGGTGATTGTAAATCCTGGCTTGGTGTCTGATCCATCAGAGCACTTTATCGGTTTAATAAGCAGAAAAGGCGCTGCTTAGCGCCTTACACGTCAACGGGCTAATCGAGTATCCAGGTGGCGGTGTCCTTGCTGCGGCAGGCTTTACTGTCACCTCCGACATCAACACACACCTGCTGCCTGGCAGCTTTACGCGGGCGTGGGCGATCGCTTTGTACCGTGGCATCATAGCGTTCGCTGGGTACGCCAGCTTTCAGTGGCACATAGCCGACTAACTGCTGCTGACCCTCGTCGGCAATCGCCAGCCAATGATTTTCCACCGTGCCTAAGACGGTAAATGGCTTACCGGAGTCCAGATAACCGACAATTTTCCCACTGTAATCGGGGGTGGTCATGACCGAAGATTTATACAGTGCGCGCCAGGTTTGATTAACCGGCTTAAACTTCTGCGGCGCCTGAACCGCATAGCGGTGAGTGAGTGTTACTCCCGCAACCTCACTGGTCACCAGCGAGTCATCCGTCAGGGGCGGCGGTGGCGCCTGACATCCCGCGACAACAAGCACAGCTAACAGCGTTAACGCGATACGAATTTTCACAGTAATCCTCGTGAATGTCATCAGAGCGTCTGGACAATTGCAGACATGACGGCGTAACAATGAACAGCTTCAGGCGGTTAATTCACCGCTGAATGCCGCAGCAACGGCGCGAAAAATTGTTCAGTTTTACAAAAAGATAAAGCTGGCGTCAGTCTACCTGACACTTTTGAGATTTAAAACCATTGCAGCCTAAAGGTGATCATGTTATTTCGGCCTGCGCCAGGGCGAGACGGCACGGCTTTTGCTTAATCTGCCTTACCTTGTCAGCACGCCGGAAACGCCTTAATGAATCACGCCACGCCATCCGCCCTGAATTACTTACTGGCTTCACGTCAGAGTGAAATCGCCAGCCTGCGCAATTTGCTGCATACCGGACGGCTGATCGGCCAGATTAGCCAGTTGATCCATGTGCTGCAACGTGAACGTGGAGCCTCAAATATCTGGATCTGTTCGCAGGGCAAGTTGTTTGGCGACGAGTTGCCACAGCGCGCACGCGATGTCAGCCGCGAGTGCGACGCGATGACTGCGTTACTGCCGGGTACAGAAACCGGCCCGCTGGCCGGTAGCAGCCGTCTGTATGCTCGGATTGCCGCCGCGCTACAGGGGCTGAGCGACCTTGACGCGCTGCGACAGCAGGTAAAACGGCTGGCGGTGAGTCATGATGTGGCGATGGAACGCTTTAACCAGATTATTCGCCAGCTGCTTAACCTGGTGTTTGAAGCCGCCGATACCGCCAGCGATCCGCAGGTGTCGCGCGCGTTGATCGCCATGTTCAGTTTTATGCAGGGAAAAGAGCTGGCGGGTCAGGAACGCGCGACCGGTTCAGCGGGTTTTGCCGCTGGTGTTTTCAGCACGGCCCAGAGTAAAACGCTGGTGGCATTGATTGAGCAGCAGCAGCGCTGCTTCGCCACCTTCAGCCAGTTTGCCGATGCGCAGAGCTTACAGTTATGGCGCACTATTGCCGAAGCCGACAGCGAAACAGAGCGCCTGCGTCGGGTAGCCTGTATGAGCAGCAAAACTGAAGAAAGCGGGGCGCTGCGCTGGTTCCAGCTGTTGACTAAACGGCTTGATGGCATGAAAGGGGTGGAAGACCAGCTGGAAACGACCCTGATGCAGTGCTGCCGCAGCACCATTAAGCGCGCCGAAACGGCAGAGGCGCTGGGCGATTCCAGTGAACAATGGCAGATCCTGAATCAGCAGCAGGGCTACAGCCTGTATGTCGGCGGCGCGGATTGGCTGGAGCAGCACAGTACTACGCTGGATTCTGAAGGTGTTTCGCCGCAGCTCGGGCGTTCGGTACTGACCCTGATTCAGCAGCAGGCGCAGCGCTTGCAGGCGCAGGCGGATGAACTGGCGATGATGCGTGCCACGCTTAACGATCGTAAGCAGATTGATCAGGCAAAGCTGCTGCTGATGAAACATCACCAGTGCAGTGAAGAGCAGGCGTGGCAGACTCTGCGCAAAATGGCGATGAACCAAAACAAAAGGGTGGCGGAGATAGCGGCGGCGATGCTGTCGGTAGCGGCGGCATTTGCCGATACCCCGAAATGAGTATCTGCACAAAGGGTGTGCGTTTTATGCCTCAGTATAGTGCGTAATACGCGATATTCTGTCGCCAGATAATCCCAACCGATGCGGTAAAGCGGCTAAATAGCGAATTTACTGAGCTTTAGCCACCGATAAAAAAGCTGGCACAGTGCTTGCAACACTTTCTGGACTAATAACGCATTTGTTTCACCAACGGCGGTGTAATGAGTGCTTTGGATAAAGGCGTCCTGCCGCATGCATTTGCATGTCGGAGGACGCCTTTTTTTATTTCTTTTTTCCAGGAAGCTAATGATGAGCAAAGACGGATTTCCGCTGTCACGACGCCGATTCCTTACCGGCAGCGCCATATTAACCGGCAGCTATTTCGTGCCGGGTTTAATCAACAGTGTCTGGGCTGTCGGATCGGACGCGCCGGAAAAAACAGAAATTCGCGTCGGCTTTATTCCATTAACCGATTGCGCCCCGGTGATTATGGCGGCGCTAAAGGGCTTTGATAAAAAGTACGGTATCAGCATCATCCCAAGCAAAGAAGCCAGCTGGGCGGCGGTGCGCGACAAACTGACTTCCGGTGAACTGGATGCGGCGCACCTGCTGTATGGCATGTTATACGGTCTGCAACTGGGCATTGCCGGGCCGCAGCATCAGATGGCTAATCTGATGACGCTGAACAATAACGGTCAGGCCATTACCTTGTCGAACCAGCTGAAAGCCATGAAGGTCACCGATGCCGCCAGCCTGAAGCAGGCGGTGGCGGAAAAACCGGCCGGAACCTACACCTTTGCCCATACCTTTCCCACCAGCACCCATGCGATGTGGCTCTACTACTGGCTGGCTAATGCCGGTATCAACCCGTTTGATGATGTGCGCACCGTAGTGGTGCCGCCACCGCAGATGGTGATGAATATGAAAATAGGCAATATGAGCGGCTATTGCGTGGGCGAGCCGTGGAACCAACGGGCGATTAGCGACAATATTGGCTTCACTGCCGCCACCTCGCAGCAGATCTGGCCGGATCATCCGGAGAAAGTGCTGGGCACCCGGGCCGCGTGGGTCGATGAACATCCCAACAGCGCCCGCGCCCTGACCGCAGCGGTGCTGGAGGCGGCACGCTGGATTGATGCTTCCGATGCCAACCGCCGCGAAACCGCCGTCGCAATCGCCAGTCGTGCGTATCTCAACACCAAAGTGGAAACCATTGAAGGCCGCATGCTCGGCGACTATGACAATGGGCTGGGTAAGCAGTGGAAAGATCAACATGCGATGCGCTTCTTCCACGATGGCGCGGTCAGTTTTCCTTATCTCTCCGACGGTATGTGGTTCCTGACCCAGCAACAACGCTGGGGGCTGCTGAAGCAGGAGCCGGATTACCTCGCCGTTGCCCGCGCAGTTAACCGTATCGATATCTATAAACAGGCGGCCGGCGCAGTGGGCAACGTGGCATTGCCGGGTAGTGAAATGCGCAGCAGTACCCTGATTGACGGCAAGGTGTGGGATGGCAGTAACCCGGCCGAATACGCCGCCAGTTTCGCCATCAAACGTTGAGGAGAGTGAAGATGACCAGTGAAGCCCGCGTGGTGGCGATCACCGCCAATACCCCGAACAGTAAAGCAGACATTATTCCACTTAAACCGGCCCACAAACCGGCAATGAAGCAGCGCCGCACTTTCCTGCGCCCGCTGATGCAGCGGGTGATTCCGCCGTGCTGCGGCCTGCTGGTGCTGATTGCCATCTGGCAGGTAGCCGCGCTTAACAGCAGCGGTTTTCCGACGCCGGTCGACACCTGGCAGGCGGCGGTAACGCTGTTTGCCGATCCGTTTTATAACGCCGGTCCAAACGATCAGGGTATTGGCTGGAATGTGCTGGCCTCATTACAGCGCGTAGCCATCGGCTTTGGGCTGGCGGCGCTGGTCGGTATTCCGGCCGGTTTTCTGATTGGCCGCTTTACCTTTCTGGCGCGCATGCTGAATCCGATTATTGCGCTGCTGCGCCCGGTCAGCCCGCTGGCATGGCTGCCGATTGGCCTGCTGCTGTTTCAGCGCGCCGAACCGGCCTCCAGCTGGACCATCTTTATCTGCTCGATCTGGCCAATGATCATCAATACCGCCGAAGGGGTGCAGCGGATCCCGCAGGACTATCTCAATGTGGCGCGGGTGCTGAAACTTTCTGAGTGGACGGTAATGCGCAAAATTCTGTTTCCGGCGGTATTACCGTCGGTACTGACCGGCGTTCGGCTGTCGATTGGTATCGCCTGGCTGGTGATTGTCGCCGCCGAGATGCTGACCGGCGGTCTGGGGATTGGCTTCTGGATCTGGAACGAATGGAACAACCTCAACGTCGAGCACATCCTGATTGCCATTGTGATTATCGGCGTCGTTGGTCTGCTGCTTGAGCAGGCGCTGATGCTGCTGGCACGTCGTTTTAGCTGGGAATAAACCGGAGAGAGATGATGAACCACATTATTCAGGTACAGAACGTCAGTCAGCGCTTCAACACCGCCAGCGGTGAGTTTATCGCGCTGGATAACGTCAGCTTCAATATCAGCGAAGGCGAGACCGTCAGCCTGATTGGCCACTCTGGCTGCGGCAAATCAACACTGCTGAATCTGATCGCCGGATTAACCCAGCCGACGGAAGGTGGCCTGCTGTGTGATAACCGTGAAATCGACGGCCCCGGCCCGGAGCGCGCGGTGGTGTTTCAGAACCACTCATTGCTGCCGTGGCTGACCACTTACGACAACGTGGCGCTGGCGGTGAATCAGGTGTTTAAAGGCCGCATGAGCAAGACAGAGATGCGCGAGTGGATCGTCCATAACCTCGAACTGGTGCAGATGGGCCATGCGCTGGATAAGCGCCCGGGTGAGATCTCCGGCGGCATGAAGCAGCGCGTCGGTATCGCCCGCGCGCTGGCAATGAAGCCAAAAGTGCTGCTGATGGATGAGCCGTTCGGGGCGCTCGATGCACTGACGCGTGCCCATTTACAGGATGCGGTGATGCGTATTCAGCAGAAACTGAACACCACTATCGTGCTGATCACCCATGACGTTGATGAAGCGGTGCTGCTGTCGGATCGGGTGTTAATGATGACCAATGGCCCGGCGGCGCACGTCGGTGAGATTCTGACGGTGGATCTGCCGCGCCCCCGTTCGCGGGTGGCGCTGGCCGATGATCCGCGTTATCACCATCTGCGTCAGCAGGTGCTGCATTTCCTTTACGAAAAGCACTCCAGCGCGGCGTAAGGAGCGGGCAATGGTCGAACATCTGCTGGTAATCGGTAATGGCATGGCGGGAATGCGCATGGTGGAAACCCTGCTGCAACTGGCACCGGCGCGTTATCGCATTACGGTGATTGGCCGTGAAGCGCGGGGTAATTACAACCGCATTATGCTCTCGCCAGTGTTAAGCGGTGAAAAAGCGTTTGCCGACACCGTGCTGCACGCCCCGCACTGGTATGCCGAACAGGGCATCACGCTAATAAGTGGTGAAGCGGTGCAATCGGTGGATATTGCGCGTCACAGGCTGACTACCGATCGGCGCACCCTGAGCTGGGACAAGCTGGTCTTCGCCACTGGCTCTTCACCATCGATGCCGGATATTGAGGGTATCGGTCGGCCACACGTCAGCGGCTTTCGCACGCTGGATGATGTCGAACAGATGCTGAGTGATCACGGCCCGGTGGCTGTACTGGGCGGCGGCCTGGTCGGCATTGAAGCGGCGGCGGCACTGCGCTTGCGCGGTCGCGAAGTGGCGCTGATTCATCGTAATCCCTGGCTGATGGATCGCCAACTGGACCGGCAGGCAGGCGAACTGCTGTGTGACTCGCTGCAACAGCGCGGCATTCGCTGTTATCCCGGTAGCGGTATCAGGGTGATTGACAGTGACACTGTCACGCTATCCGGCGGGCAGCAACTGAATGCTCAGCGGGTGATTATCGCCACCGGAGTCACGCCAGAAACGACCGTGGCGCGGGCCGCGGGCCTGGTTTGTCAGCGCGGCATTGTGGTCAACGGCCAGCTGCAAACGGCCCAGCCCGATGTTTACGCGCTGGGAGAGTGTTGCGAAATCAACGGTGAAAGTTTCGGGCTGCTGGCACCTTGCCTGCTGCAGGCCGACATTCTCGCACATCGGCTGGCAGGCCAGCCGCTGAATGACTTTCATTCGCAGGATAACGGCGTGCGGTTAAAAGTCACCGGTATTGACGTATTCAGCGCCGGAGATATTGGCGAGCAGGGGCAAACCAGCCTGACCAGTTTCGATCCGCTCAGTGCTGACTATCGCCGCCTGTTTCTCCGCAATGGCAAGTTAAGCGGCGTATTGCTGTTTGGCGATATCAGCCAGTCAGCGGCGCTGATTAAAAAATTACAACGCGGTGACGCAGTGACATCCGCCGCACTGTTTGATGCTGAAGAGCCACTTTACAGGCAGCCGCTGGCTGCAGGGATCAATGTTATGAGCAAACCGGTATTAGTTGTTATTGGCCACGGTATGGTGGGTCATCATTTTCTTGAGCAGCTGGTGGATAAGCAGCTGCATCATCATTATCAGGTGGTGGTCTACGGTGAGGAGCGCCATGTCGCTTACGACCGCGTGCACCTGTCGGAATACTTTGCCGGCAGCACCCATGCCGACTTATCGCTGGTCGCGGAAAACTTTTTTGAACAATACGGCATAGAGCTGCGCAGCCACAGCGAAGTGGTGGCGATCGATCGCCAGCGTAAATGCGTGCGCGATACCAACGGCCATGAAATGGCGTGGGACAAGCTGGTGCTGGCTACTGGCTCCTCGGCGTTTGTTCCACCGATTCCGGGCAGCCAGTCGGCAAACTGCTTTGTCTATCGCACCCTTGACGATCTTGATGCTATCGCCGCACGCGCACGGCAGGCTAAACGTGGCGTGGTGATTGGCGGGGGTTTGTTAGGGCTGGAAGCGGCGAACGCGCTAAAACAGCTGGGGCTGGAAACGCATGTGGTCGAGTTCGCGCCTCGACTGATGGCGGTACAGCTGGATGACGGTGGCGCGCAGATGCTGCGGCGCAAAATTGAGGCGCTTGGCGTCACGGTGCATACGCAGAAAGAGACGCGCGAAATTACTGAACAGCCTGATGGCGGCCTGACGCTGAACTTTGCCGATGGTGAAACGCTGGAAACCGATTTAGTGCTGTTTTCCGCCGGTATTCGCCCGCGTGACCAACTGGCACGCGATGCCGGTCTGACCCTCGGTCCGCGCGGCGGCATCGATATTCATGATACCTGTATCACCTCCGACGCCGCTATTTATGCCATTGGCGAATGCGCGCTGTGGAACGGTCAGATTTTTGGCCTGGTGGCACCGGGTTATCAGATGGCGCGCGTGCTGGCGGCCAATCTGGCCGGTGAGGCGGCGGCGTTTACCGGTGCGGATATGAGCACCAGGCTGAAATTGCTCGGGGTGGAAGTGGCGTCATTTGGTGATGCGCATGGCCGCACGCCGGGTAGCCAGAGTTATCACTGGACCAACGGTCCGCAGGAGATCTACAAAAAGATCGTGGTATCGGCGGACGGTAAAAAGCTGCTTGGTGGAGTGCTGGTGGGCGACAGCAGCGAATACAGCACTTTATCACAGATGATGCTGAATGATATGGCATTGCCGGACGCGCCGGAAACGCTGATTCTGCCGCAAAGCGCCGGAGCACCGGCCAGAGCGTTGGGGGTTGCCGCACTGCCGGATAGCGCGCAGATCTGCTCCTGTCATAACGTCAGTAAAAGCGATATCTGCGGGGCGGTACTCAGCGGCGCGGGAGATATGGCCGCGATAAAAAGCTGTACTAAGGCGGCTACCGGTTGTGGCGGTTGTTCAGCGCTGGTGAAACAGGTGATGGAATTTCAGCTGGCGAATCTTGGCGTTGAGGTGAAGAAAGATATTTGTGAGCATTTCGCCTGGTCGCGTCAGGAACTCCATCACCTGATTCGCGTTAATCAGATCAAAAGTTTTGAACAGTTACTGGCGCAGTACGGTCATGGTCACGGCTGCGAAGTGTGTAAACCACTGGTCGGGTCGCTGCTGGCTTCCTGCTGGAATGAGTATCTGCTGAAACCGGCACATCTGCCGTTGCAGGATACCAATGACCGCTACTTCGCCAATATTCAAAAGGATGGCAGTTACTCGGTGGTGCCGCGCGTACCGGCCGGAGAAATTACCGCGCAAGGACTGATCGCCATTGGCCAGGTGGCCGCACGTTATAACCTCTACAGCAAAATTACCGGCGGTCAGCGTATCGATCTGTTTGGTGCGCGACTCGACCAACTGCCGGCAATCTGGCAGGAACTGGTGGCGGCCGGATTTGAAACCGGCCACGCCTACGGCAAATCACTGCGCACCGTGAAGTCCTGCGTCGGCTCCACCTGGTGCCGCTATGGCGTACAGGATTCCACCGGTTTCGCCATTCAGCTGGAGAATCGTTACAAAGGGCTGCGTGCGCCGCACAAAATTAAAATGGCGGTGTCTGGCTGTACCCGCGAATGTGCCGAAGCGCAGAGTAAAGATATCGGCGTGATCGCCACCGATAAAGGCTGGAACCTTTATGTCTGCGGCAATGGCGGCATGAAACCGCGCCATGCGGATCTGTTTGCCAGCGATCTCGACGATCAAACGCTGTTGCGCTATGTCGACCGCTTGCTGATGTTCTATGTGCGCACTGCCGACCGTCTGCAACGCACCAGCGTGTGGATGGACAATATGGAAGGTGGCCTCGACTATTTGCGGGCGGTGGTGATCGAAGACAGCCTCGGTATCGCCAGCGAGCTGGAACAGGAGATGCAGCGGGTAGTTGAAGCTTATCAATGCGAATGGCAGACCACGCTGGAGAATCCGGATCGCCGCGCGCTGTTTCGCAGCACCCTCAACAGCGATCAACCGGATGAAACCGTGCGCTGGCAGCATCAGCGCGGGCAGATTTGCCCGTCGACCGAAGCGACTATTCCGCTGCAGCAACTGCCTGCAGAGCAGTGGACCCGACTCTGTCAGCTTGACGAGATCCCGCCGATGGCCGGGATCGGTGCGCGGCTGGGCAGTGTGCGCATCGCGCTGTTCCGCTTTGGTGAGCAGCTGTATGCGCTGGATGATATCGAGCCGGGTACCCATGCCAGCGTGATCTCGCGGGGATTACTGGGCGATGCCGGAGGAGAGGCGATAGTGATTTCTCCCCTGTACAAACAGCGTTTCCGCCTGCGCGACGGGCAGAGTCTCGATCGACTCGATCTGCAACTGCGCTGCTGGCCGGTAAAACTGGAAAACGGCGCGGTACTGGTGGCAAATTTCCCGCTGAGTGTGGCACCGATTGCGATTGCGGTGGCGTCGTGAACAGCACCTGTCCTTACTGCGGCGTCGGCTGCGGCGTGAAAGTCACGCCACAGCCGTCAGGCGCATTTCAGGTTGAGGGCGACACGCAGCATCCGGCGAATCAGGGGCGGCTGTGCGTCAAAGGTGCGGCGCTGGGTGAAACGCTGGGGCATCAGGGGCGTTTGCTGTATCCGCAGGTCAATGGCCAGCGGGTCAGCTGGGATGAGGCATTGCAGCAGGTTGCCAGCGATCTGCAACAGATTATTGATAACTATGGCGCGCAGGCGGTAGCGTTTTATGCCTCCGGCCAGCTGCTGACTGAGGATTACTACGTCGCCAATAAACTGATGAAGGGCTTTATTGGCGTCGGCAATATTGATACTAACTCGCGACTCTGTATGGCTTCGGCGGTAGTTGGCTATAAACGCGCATTTGGCGCGGATGCGGTGCCGTGCTGCTATGACGACTTTGACCACAGTGACCTGGTCATTCTGGTCGGATCTAACGCCGCATGGGCGCACCCGGTGGCTTATCAGCGGCTTGTCGCGGCGAAAAAACAGCGGCCTGATATGCAGGTGGTGGTTATCGATCCGCGTCGCACCGCCACCTGCGATCTCGCCGATCTGCATTTACCGCTGCGGCCGGGCAGTGATGCCGCATTGTTTAATGGCTTACTGCACTGGCTGTCGCAGCATCAGGCCATCGACAGCAGCATGCTGCCGCAGCTCGACGGCGTTGAGGCGGCACTGGCGGCGGCGCAGCCGTGGGACAGCCGCGCCGTTGCTGAGTTTTGCCAGCTGGAACAGGCTCAGGTCGAAGCGTTTTATCAGCGGGTGGTTGCCAGTCACAACCTGCTGACGCTGTATTGCATGGGGATTAACCAGTCGGGCAGCGGCAGCGACAAATGTAATGCGATTATTAATGTGCATCTGCTGAGCGGCAAAATCGGCCGCGCTGGTAGCGGGCCTTTTTCGCTGACCGGGCAGCCTAATGCCATGGGCGGTCGTGAAGTGGGTGGGCTGGCGAACCAGCTGGCGGCACATATGAACTTCGAGCCGGACGATATCGACCGTTTGCAACGTTTCTGGCACAGCGATCGGGTGGCGCGACAGCCAGGGCTGAAAGCGGTGGAGTTGTTTCAGGCAATTGAACGCGGTGAAGTGAAAGCCGTCTGGATTATGGGCACCAATCCGGCGGTATCGCTACCGGACGGTCATCGGGTGGCTCAGGCGCTGGCACGCTGTGACAAGGTGATCGTCTCTGACGTCAGCCAGCATACCGACACCACTGCCTGGGCCGATATTCTGCTGCCCGCGCAGGGCTGGGGCGAAAAAAACGGCACGGTGACCAACTCTGAACGGCGTATCTCGCGCCAGCGCGGTTTTGTCGCAGCGGCGGGCGAGGCGCGGCCCGACTGGTGGATTCTCGCCGAGGTAGCGAAGCGCATGGGCTTTGCCGATGCGTTTAGCTGGCAGCATCCGGCAGACATTTTTCGCGAACATGCGGCGCTCTCCGGCTTTGAAAATCACGGTACGCGTGCATTTGATATCAGCGGGCTGGCACAGTTAACTAACGCGCAGTGGGATGCGCTGCAACCGCTGCAATGGCCGGTCAATGCTCAATATCCTCAGGGATGCGCGCGACTGTTCAGTGAACGGACGTTTTTCCATGCCAACGGTAAAGCGCGCCTGCTGCCAATCAGCCCGCGTTTACCGGTGGCGCAAGTCAGCGCTGGCTGGCCATTAATGATGAATACCGGCCGCATCCGCGATCAGTGGCACACCATGACGCGAACCGGCAGCGTGCCACGCCTGATGCAGCATCACAACCAGCCGTTTGTCGAAATTCATCCACAGGATGCCCGCCAGCATCAGATTAACGAAGGCGATTTGGTGCGGGTGCAGTCGGCCACCGGCTGGCTGGTGGTGCGCGCCCAGCTTTCCGGCGGGCAACAGCGCGGCAGCGTGTTTGTACCGATGCACTGGACGCGTCAGTTCGCCGCGCAGGCCAATGTTGATTTGCTGGTATCAGCGCATCTATGCCCGGAGTCTGGCCAGCCGGAAAGCAAACAGACGCCGGTACGCCTGCGCCGCTGGCATAGCGACTGGCAGGGAGAGTTATTCGTGCGTGACACTGTCACTGATATTCGGGCGCTGTGGTGGGCGCGTACGCCATACCCTGCTGCCACGCGCTATACGCTGGCCGCTGATGGCGATCCGCAACAGTGGCTGTCCCGGCAGTTCGATCTGAGTGAACTGACCTTGCAGTATGCCGACGGACAAGGGATGTTCCGGCGCGTGCTCGGCTGGCAGTCAGGAGAACTGGTGCTGGCATTTTATGCTGATGGCGTTCGTCCACAGCTGGATGAGGCGTTTATCGCTGCGGCGTTCAGCCAGCCGGTGCAGACGGCGCAGCACCGGCACGCTTTACTTGCCGGTTATGCAGCACAGGGCGAGGCGAAAGGCAGAACGGTTTGTAGCTGTTTTGGCGTCGGCGAACAGCAAATTGTCGCGGCCATCGCCAGTGGCTGCGTTACCCCCGAAGCGCTGGGTAAAAAATTACAGTGCGGCACCAACTGTGGTTCCTGCATTCCTGAACTCAAACAGTTAATTACCCGAAGTGAAATCATTCAGCCGGGTTAACGAGGACTCTGATGACTTACACTGTCTCTTCTCTGGATAAGTTACTGACCGGCAAGTCCACCGGCAGTGAACCGGGCGCGGTGTGGCTGGTGGGTGCAGGGCCGGGCGATGTCGATTTGTTAACCGTGAAGGCACTGCGTTTGATTGAAAGCGCCGAAGTGGTGGTGTATGACCGGCTGGTCAGCCCTGAGATTCTGGCACTGGCACCGCCAGAAGCGTTGTGCATTGATGTCGGTAAAACGCCGGGCTTTCACGGTATGAAGCAGGCGCAGATTAATCAGCTATTGGTCGATCTCGCTGCAACCGGACGTCAGGTGGTAAGGCTGAAGGGTGGCGATCCGTTTATTTTTGGTCGCGGCGGTGAGGAAATGAGCTGGGTGCAACAAGCCGGTATTGCCTGTCATATCGTGCCAGGCATTACCGCGGCGATTGGTTGTGCGGCAGTGACCGGTATTCCGCTGACCCATCGCGATATGGCGCAGTCGGTGCGTTTCATTACCGGCCACGGGCGCGACGGTAAGCCGCAGCTTGACTGGCAAAGCCTGCAGGACAAGCGCCAGACGCTGGTGTTTTACATGGGGCTAACCTGGTGCCAGGCGCTGAGCCAGCAACTGATTGGCCACGGTCGCGACGCCGACACGCCGGTGGCAATCGTGGAACGCGGCACCCGGCGCGATCAGCGGGTAATCATCACCCGTTTGCAGCAGCTGGCAGAGTGTGTGGCCCGGCAGCAGCCGCAATCACCCAGCCTGTTGATTGTTGGTGAGGTGGTAAAAATGTATCGTCAGCCACCGGAAGCGACGCAGTGCTCATTTTTCGAAATGACCGATGCAGTATGTTAAACTAAAGTCTACTATTTTATGTCAACTCCGTGAGCACCATCATAAATTGCTCAACGGCCAGACTAAACGGTAGGTTTGATGTCGATATTGCAGCGCAATAAAGGGTTCTGTACGCTCCTGATGCTTAGCGGCATCGGGTTGGCCGTGTCTGAAGCCAGCGCGCTGCAAACCGACACGCAGGTTGCTGAGTATCCTTTCGACAATCCCGCACGCTTCAGTGAGATGCAAAGCGGTTTGCCCGAACTGGGCGGTGCCAGCGCCAGCAGTGACGCGTTTGCCACCAAATTAGCCACGGTCGCCAGGGATATTGGTCAGGCCAGTATGAACAGTACGACTGACGATCCGCTAAGAAAGCAGGCCGGTGAGTGGGCCTTCAATCACTTCCGCGATGAGCTGGCAGAGCGGGTCGTCGATCGCGGCCAGAGCCTGCTTTCGCCCTATGGTTCAGCCAGCTTGTCATTGCAGGTTGATATGGAAGGCAACTTAAACGGCAGTAATGCGCAGTTGCTGACGCCGTGGCAGGATAAATATCAGTATTTAACCTTTACACAGGTCGGCGTAACCGAAGCGGATAACAGCACCATCGGCAATGCCGGTTTAGGCCAGCGTTGGTTCGCCGGTAACTGGCTGCTGGGCTACAACGCCTTTGTCGACCGCCAGTTTGACAACGGTTTGCAGCGCGCCGGAATTGGCACCGAGGCCTGGGGTGACTTCCTGCGTTTTTCAGCCAATTATTACCATCCGATTGCCGGCTGGCGCGACGACAGCAGCAGTTCACAGACGCGGCTGGCGCGTGGTTATGACATTACCACTCAGGGGTATCTGCCTTTTTACCGTCAGCTGGGCGTATCGCTGACTTATGAGCAGTATCTCGGAGACAATGTCGATCTGTTTAACAGCGGCAACCGCTATCGCAATCCGGTGGCGGTTAAAGTTGGCGTTAATTACACTCCGGTGCCGCTGCTGAGTTTTACCGCTTCGCATAAAGAAGGCGAGGGGGGAGAGTCTCAGGATCAGTTTGGTATGAAGGTGAATTATCGCATTGGGGTGGCGCTGAGCAAGCAGCTTTCGGCTAATAATGTCGCTGAGGCGCGTTCGCTGCGCGGCAGCCGTTATGATACCGTTGAACGCAACAATACGCCGGTGCTGGAGTTCCGCCAGCGTAAAACGCTGTCGGTGTTCCTCGCGACCCCGCCGTGGCAGTTGCAGCCTGGAGAAACGCTGCCGTTGAAACTGCAAATCCGCGCGGCTAATCCTGTCAGTAAGGTCAGCTGGCAGGGTGATACCCAGACCCTGAGCCTGACGCCACCCGCCAATAACAGCGATCCGCAGGGCTGGACTATCATTATGCCGCAGTGGGACAACTCGCCGGGCGCCAGTAACGAGTACCGATTGTCGGTGACGCTGGAAGACAGTAAACAACAGCGCGTGACCTCCAACTGGATCACGCTGAAAGCCTCGCCGCCAATGTCACTGGAAAATAACCGTGGCGGCAGTTTTGACCTGATGGCACCCTGAAGGCAGGCAGCGCGTCAGTCGCGCTGCCGCAGGATCGCAGGCCAGATCAGAACTGGTAGGTCAGACCAACACCGGTAACATCATCATTAGACAGGCCAAGTGGGTTATCACTGTCCAGCAGGTTGATTTTGTATTCTGCGTAGAACACCATGTTTTTGTTGAAGTAGTAGTAGGTCCCCACCGCGATATATTTAAACAGGTCGGCGCTGCCAATCCCTTCGATATCTTTGCCTTTCGACGAAACATATGCCAGAGAAGGGCGTAAGCCATTCAGGAATTGATACTGAGCCACCGCTTCAAAATTCTGCGCTTTATTGGCAAAGCCACCGCTGATTGGCGTGGCGTTACGCGTTTCACCGTATAGCGTTGCCAGGTAGATCTGGTTAGCGTCGTACTTGATTGACGTAGCCCAGGACTGCGCGCGATCGCCGTCACCGCGAGCTGCCGCATTCTGTGCCGCAGTGCGATCAATGCTGGCATAAGCACCGGTTATGCCAAAACCGGAGTCCAGATTATAAGCCGCGGAGAGGGCATAGCCATCACCGTTCGCGCGCCGAACGGCATCGGCATTGCCGCTGCGCTCGTTTTTACCCTGATATTGCAGGGCAAAATTCAGCCCGTCCACCAGACCAAAGAAATCGTTGTTGCGCCAGGTCAGCAGGCCACCGGCACGAGCGGAGGCGAAGCCATCGCTGTAGCCAGAGTCGCCACCAAATTTTGGCAGCATATCGGTGGCGGCCAGTGCGTCATAGATAAGACCGTAGTTGCGGCCGTAGTCGATCGAGCCCCAGTTAGCGAATTTCAGACCGGCAAAACCTAAGCGGGTTTTATTGCCATTCTGCGCATCGGAACCTTCAGAGTTATTGACCTGAAAATTGTATTGCCACATGCCGTAGCCGCTGAGCTGTTCGGTTATCTGCGTTTCACCTTTAAAGCCGAGGCGGGCGTATGTGGTATCGCCATCATTATTGGCGTCATTGGAGAACACATGACCGGCGTTAACTTTTCCCGACAGATCGAGTTTATTCCCGTCCTTGTTATAAATTTCTGAAGCCTGAGCATTACCCAGCACTAGCAGAACAGGTATTACCACTGCAATTACATTACGCTTCATCATTAAAATATCCTGTGATTTATTTTTTTATTTTGACGCTGATTTGCGACCGGAAGAAAATGTCATAAATAATAAATTTACAATAGAGTCATAACTGTTACAAAATGTAAATAAGTGACCACTATCATCATTTATGACGTTTATCGCACTATTAAGACCATGCTTATCATTTTTTCGTATTTAGAAGAGTAGTGCGCTAAGTGAGCGGTTTGTTGTTTAATTGATTGTATTTGATTGATAATTTATTGTAATTCCTGCTTTACTAAACTCGCAATCTGACGAGTGGTTAATTTTTATCCATTTGTGAATTATTTAATTCTCTTCCCTGTTGTCACTCAATAATTATATGATCGTGTTACATGTAATGCTTATTTTTAATTTTCATAGTTACAAATATTTCTTGATGGAAATATTTTTTTATGAGGTGAATACAGATATAAACTGGACGGGTTAGCTGTTGTATCGCTGCCGAAATGAAAACAGCACCGTACTGACTACGCGGTCATAACCAGGGACAAAAACATTGCAGGTGAGCGCCGCGGCAAAAATTATATCAGATGCATTGTAGGGTGATTACCCTATAACAGAGGGCGAGACACTCGCACTGTTCCAGTGCGCGATGCGCCATAAACGTGCGTTAAATGCTTCTTAATAAAACCAAATCCCATCATCGATCACAAAAGCGATATTTTATTTGGCAAATGCATAATTTGTCTTTTTTATGTTCCGCATATGGCCTGCTTTCGGATTGTTATTCACTTTATATGCATTAATTATGCATATCGTGCTGAGCTAACTTATTGATATTTGGTTGGTGATAACGATTTATGCATTTATAGCGCTGGCTGGCACGATGCGTGCACTTTACAGTAGGGCTGTGGTGAATCATTTCATTAACATTTTATAAACTTTTAGTTCACCTGACAGAGTGAACAGTGAGGCCGCTATGCAACAGTCAGTTTCGCGTGAAAATTTTGACCAGTGGATGGTTCCATCCTATGCACCTGCCACTTTTGTACCGGTGAGAGCGGAGGGATCAACGCTGTGGGATCAAAATGATAAAAACTATATCGATTTTGCTGGCGGTATTGCGGTTAACGCCCTTGGACATGCGCATCCTGAATTGCAGCTGGCGTTGCAGCAACAGGCGGCTCGTTTATGGCATACCGGTAATGGCTACACTAATGAACCCATTCTGCGGCTGGCAAAACAGCTGATTGATGCCACCTTTGCCGAGCGGGTATTTTTCTGTAACTCCGGAGCTGAGGCTAACGAAGCGGCACTGAAACTGGCGCGTAAATATGCCCATGATCACTATGGCCCACATAAAAGCGGTATCGTCGCCTTCAATAATGCCTTCCATGGCCGCACGCTGTTTACCGTTTCGGCCGGTGGTCAGCCTGCCTACTCGAAAGATTTTGCGCCGCTGCCGGGAGCGATTGAGCATGCGGTTTTCAACGATTTAGATTCTGCTGCCCGGCTGATTAATGATGAAACCTGCGCGGTAATCGTCGAGCCGATTCAGGGCGAGGGCGGCGTAGTGCCGGCAGAACCGGCATTTTTACGCGGCCTGCGTGCGCTGTGTGACCAGCATAACGCGCTGCTGATTTTTGATGAAGTGCAGACCGGCGTTGGCCGCACCGGCTCGCTGTATGCCTATATGCACTACGGTGTGACGCCGGATGTGCTGTCAACCGCCAAAGCGCTGGGCGGCGGTTTCCCGATTGGTGCAATGCTGACCAGCGAAAAACTGGCCTCAGCAATGGGTGTTGGCACTCACGGCACCACTTACGGCGGTAATCCGCTGGCGGGTGCGGTGGCGGGTAAAGTGATTGAGCTGATTAACCGTCCGGATGTGATGGATGGTGTCGGCCTGCGTCACCGCTGGTTTATCGACGGATTAAATGCGATTAATCAGCGTTTTCATCTGTTTAAAGAGATTCGTGGTCTCGGCCTGCTGATTGGTTGCGTGCTGAATGAAGATTACAGCGGCAAAGCGAAACAGTTCAATCTGGCGGCTGCCGAACAGGGACTGATGGTGCTGATCGCCGGTGCGAATGTGGTGCGTTTCGCCCCGTCACTGGTGATCAGTGAACAGGAAGTTAAAGAGGGACTGAGCCGCTTTGAACGTGCTTGCGAAGCGGTCGTTACAGGAGTGAGCGTATGATGTTTATTCGTCCCGTTGAGCGGGACGATCTGCCGCAGCTGCTGGCGCTGGCGGGTAAAACCGGTGGTGGCCTGACCTCCTTGCCTGCCGACAGTAATACCCTGTCGGCGCGGATCGAACGCTCAATCCAGACCTGGCAGGATGCTTTGCCGCGTGCTGAGCAGGGGTACGTTTTTGTCCTCGCTGACGGCAGCAGCGGCAAAGCGGTCGGCATCTGCGCCATTGAGGTCGCGGTCGGCTTGCAGGATCCGTGGTACAACTTTCACGTTGGCACCCAGGTTCACGCTTCGAAAGAGCTGAATGTGTATAACAATCTGCCGACTTTGTCGCTCAGCAATGATCATACCGGCAGCAGCGAGCTTTGTACGCTGTTTCTCGATCCCGATTATCGCGATGGTAAAAATGGCTATCTGCTGTCGAAGTCGCGCTTTTTATTTATGGCTGAGTTTCGTCAGCGATTTATGGACAAAGTGGTGGCAGAGATGCGTGGCGTCAGTGATGAGCAAGGTCGCTCGCCGTTCTGGGATAGCGTCGGCAGCCGTTTCTTCTCGATGGCTTTTGCCGATGCTGACTTTCTCAGCGGCACCGGGCAGAAAGCGTTTATTGCCGAACTGATGCCCAAGCATCCGCTATATATCGACTATCTGTCGCCTGAGGCCCAGGCGGTAATTGGCAAAGTGCATCCGCAAACGGCGCCAGCACGTGCGGTACTGGAGGCCGAAGGTTTTCAGTATCAAAACTATGTCGATATTTTCGACGGTGGCCCGACGCTGGAGTGCGATATTGATCGGGTGCGCGCCATCCGTAAAAGTCGGCTGTTATCGGTAACGATCAGTGATGCTCCGCCGGATGAAAGCCTGCCGCTGTGCCTGGTGGCTAACAGTCATTACCAGCAGTTCCGCGTAATGTTGCTGCATGCTGACACCAAAAGCGGAAGTATCGCTATCAGCGAGGAAGTGGCGCAACAGATGAAATGTCAGGCGGGCGACAACCTGCGGGTAGTGAAACTCTGTACTGAGGAGAAAAAAGCATGACGCACTGGATTAACGGACAATGGCTCAGCGGCCGCGGTGAGGCTTTCAGTAAACGGGATCCGGTTGACGCGGTGCAACTGTGGCAGGGGCAGGCGGCCAGTGGCGATCAGGTGGCTGTCGCCTGTGAAGCGGCACGCGCGGCCTTCTCCGGCTGGGCGCGACAGCCGTTTGCTGCACGTCAGGCGCTGGTGGAAAAGTTTGCCGCACTGCTGGAAAAAAATAAAAGCGAACTGACCGCAGTGATTGCGCAAGAAACCGGAAAGCCGCGCTGGGAAGCGCAAACCGAAGTGCAGGCGATGATCAATAAAGTGGCCATCTCAGTCAAAGCCTTTCATGCCCGCACCGGCGAACAGCAAGAGGGCGACAGCTCGCTGCGGCATCGTCCGCACGGCGTAATGGCGGTGTTTGGTCCCTATAATTTTCCGGGGCATCTGCCTAATGGTCATATAGTTCCGGCGCTGCTGGCGGGCAATTGCGTGGTGTTTAAACCCAGTGAACTGACGCCGCTGACCGCTGAGCATACCGTGCGTTTGTGGCAAAGTGCCGGGCTACCGGCGGGAGTACTGAATTTAGTGCAGGGCGGTCGCGAAACCGGTCAGGCGCTGGCGCAGGATCGACAAATTGACGGCCTGCTGTTTACCGGCAGCGCCGGTACCGGTTATCAGCTCCATCGCCAGTTTGCCGGCCAGCCGGAAAAAATGCTGGCGCTGGAGATGGGCGGCAATAATGCGCTGATTGTCGAAGATCCTGATGATATCGATGCGGCGGTGCATATCGCCATTCAGTCGGCGTTTATCACCGCCGGGCAGCGTTGTACCTGCGCGCGCCGGATGCTGGTAAAACGTGGTGCGGCCGGTGACGCCTTCCTCAAACGTCTGGTGCAAGTGGCGGGGCGACTGACCACCGGCCGCTGGAATGACGAGGTGCAGCCGTTTATGGGGAGCGTGATCTCGGTGTCGGCGGCGGAGCATATCTGGCATGAGTGGCAGTCGCGCGTGGCTGCCGGTGGTGAAGTTCTGCTGGAAATGCAATGGCCGCAGCGCAGCAGCGCGATTCTGACGCCGGGCATTATTGATGTGACGCAGCTGAAAGACCTGCCGGATGAAGAGGTGTTTGGGCCGTTGCTGACGGTGATACGCTATGACGATTATCAGCAGGCGATTGCAATTGCCAACAACACCCGCTATGGCTTGTCCTGTGGGTTAATCTCGCCGCAGCGTGACAAATTTGACCAACTGTTAATTGATGCGCGCGCCGGTATTGTTAACTGGAATAAACCGTTGACCGGCGCGGCCAGCAGCGCACCTTTCGGTGGCATCGGTGCTTCCGGCAATCATCGTGCCAGCGCCTGGTATGCGGCGGATTACTGCGCGTGGCCGATGGCCTCGCTGGAAAGCCCGCAGCTGACATTACCTACGGCGCTGTCGCCGGGGCTGGACTTTAGTCCGGCAGGAGATCGGTGATGAAAGCAGCCGAAGTCAATTTTGACGGTCTGGTGGGCTTAACTCACCATTACGCCGGGTTATCCTTTGGCAATGAAGCCTCAACCCGCAACCAGCATCAGCAATCAAACCCGCGTCTGGCGGCAAAGCAGGGCTTGCTGAAAATGAAGGCGCTGGCCGATCTCGGCTACCTGCAGGGCGTTATTCCCCCCCATGAACGGCCGAATATCTGCGCACTGCGTCAGATTGGTTTCAGCGGCAGCGATGCACAGGTGCTGGCGAAGGCGGCCAGAGAGGCGCCGCAGCTGCTCTCCGCTGCCAGTTCTGCTTCGGCGATGTGGGTCGCTAATGCGGCGACCGTTTCTCCGTCAGCGGACAGTGGCGATGGCCGGGTGCATCTGACGGTTGCCAACCTGAATAATAAGTTTCATCGCGCAATGGAAGCGCCGACTACCGAAGCATTGCTGCGCGCCATTTTCCGCGATAAACAGCACTTTATCGTGCATCAGGCACTGCCGCAGGTGGCGCTGTTTGGTGATGAAGGGGCGGCTAATCATAACCGTTTTGCGGCCGATCACGGCGAGCCTGGGGTACAGTTGTTTGTTTATGGCCGTGAGGCGAACAGTCACGGGCAGGCCCCGGCGCGTTATCCGGCACGTCAGACGCGTGAGGCCAGCGAAGCCGTGGCGCGTCTGCACCAGCTGAATCCGCAGGCGACGGTTTTTGCCCAGCAGAACCCGGCGGTGATCGACAAAGGGGTATTTCACAATGATGTGATTGCCGTCAGCAATCAACAGGTGCTGTTTTGCCATCAGCAAGCTTTTCTCCATCAGCCGCAGCTGCTGGCCGAACTACAGGAAAAAGTCAGTGGTTTCACCGCAATTGAGGTGGCTGATAACCGCGTGTCGGTCAGTGATGCGGTGCAAACCTACTTATTTAACAGCCAGTTGTTAAGCCGCGATAATGGTAAAATGCTGCTGGTTCTGCCGGAAGAGGCGCGGCAACATGCTGGTGTCTGGCGTTACCTTACTGAACTGTCAGAGAGCGGCGGGCCGATTGATCGGCTGGAAGTGTTCGATCTGCGTGAAAGCATGTGTAACGGTGGCGGCCCGGCCTGCCTGCGTTTGCGCGTGGCGTTGAATGCACAGGAGCAGGCGGCGGTAAATCCGGCGGTGATGATGAATGAAAAGCTGTTTACCACACTTAATCATTGGGTCGATCGCCACTACCGCGATCGCCTGTCGCAGGATGACCTTGCCGATCCGCAATTGCTGATTGAAGGGCGCGAAGCGCTCGATGAGCTGACTAAGCTGCTAGACTTAGGCAGCATTTACCACTTTCAACGATGATCATGGATGAACTGTAAGGGCGGCGATAGCGCCGCCTTCATAATAAGGAGCACGATGATATTAAGGAGTATCAATGCAGGATTTTCTACAGCAAACGCTTTCTGGTGTGACACCGCAACCTCAGTCCGGTGAAAACTCCCGGCTGCGCTGGCAGTGGTGGGATGAAGGCATTCTCGAGTTAACGCCGCATCAGGCGACGCGTCAGGCGATTGTCATTTCGGCAGGATTACACGGTAACGAAACCGCGCCGGTCGAGATTCTGAACGCGTTAATCACTCAGTTACTAAAAGGTGAGAAAGCGCTGGTGCCGCGGGTTCTGGTGATCCTCGGTAACCCGGCGGCGCTGCGTGCCGATAAACGCTATCTCCGTTGTGATATCAACCGCATGTTTGGCGGGCGCTGGCAACAGTATGAAGATTGCCCGGAAGCGCGACGCGCCTGGCGGCTGGAGCAGGCGATGGAAACCTTCTGGCAGGCGGGTGACCATGTTGAGGTGTGCTGGCATATCGATCTGCACACCGCTATCCGTGGCTCTTATCATCCGCGTTTTGGCGTGCTGCCGCTTAATCAGCGTGAGTGGCCAGAGAACTTTATGCAGTGGCTGGCGGCGGCCGGGCTGGAAGCGCTGGTGTTTCATCGCGCACCGGCAGGCACCTTTACCCACTACAGTTGTGAACACTTCAATGCTGCCAGCTGCACGCTGGAGCTGGGCCAGGCCCGGCCATTTGGTGAAAACGATCTGTCGCAGTTTGCCGCGGCACAGCAGGCGCTTGCTTCGCTGCTGTTTGGTGAGCCTTTGCCGCACAATGCAGAGGCGCCGCGCCGTTATCGGGTTTCGCAGCAAATTACCCGCGCCTCAGCCGCATTCAAACTGCATATGAGCGCTGAGACGCTGAATTTTACCGCCTTTCCACAGGGAACACTGCTGGCGGAAGATGGCGAAAAGCGTTACTACGTTCAGCAGGCGCGAGAATATGTGCTGTTTCCGAATCCGCAGGTTGCCCCCGGGCTGCGGGCAGGTTTAATGCTGGTGGAAGATAACGCTCATAATAAAATCACGGGTTCATGACCAATACCTCGGGCGCATCCCGCGCCCGAAATCAATAAAGTGTAAAGCCACACGGTTAGTCTTTCCCTGAAACTGTATTTAGCGTTACACTCCTCCATAATTTCTACTGAAATCACTGCAAATTCATATTCTTTAGCAATTCTTAATCAAATTCTTCTTATTCTCTCCATGATTGTTTCTTTATTGTCTCTTATGCTTTCAGGGCTTTACCCACGCTCTGAGTACTTGACGTTCAGCGCCCTAAACTTAATTCCGTACTCACGACACAGGCTGTCGTCATAAAACTGAAAAGTAAGGACAATATTATGCGTAAATTAACATCCCTTTTTGTTGCAACTACACTGGCACTGGGTGCAGCTAATATCGTTCACGCTGCAGCGGACAACCTGACACCTCCGCCAGCAGGCACTGAAAAACCGATGCACAAGCCAGCGATGCATCGTGGTATGCACGATATGTTTAAAGGTCTGAACCTGACCGATGCGCAGAAAGAGCAGATGCGCACTATCATGCGAGATTCACATAAAGAGATGAAGCGTCCATCACTGGAAGAGCGCCGCGCTAACCACGCGATTATCGCGTCAGACAGCTTTGATAAGAGCAAAGCCGAAGCGCAGGCTGCGACCATGACCGCTAACGCCAAAGAGAACGCGGTCGCGATGATGGAAACGCAGAACAAGCTGTATAACGTGCTGACGCCGGAACAGAAGAAACAGTACAACGCTAATTTTGAGAAGCGTCTGACAGAAAAACCTAAGCATGAAGGTAAAATGCAGCCTCCAGCAGAGTAATGACTCTGGTTAGCATGTGATGATTTGAGACCGCCGGTGTTGCCCACATTGCCATAAGCTTGTGGTCAGCCCCGGCGGTTTTACATTTATTTCAGCTCAATAATTGGATATTTGCCGCTGAGCAGTGGGCGACAAAGAATCTTGTAGCCGTCGTTATCAAACCCCTTCGGCGTGACGCACAGCGCTGATGCCTCACTGATATCACTGACCGAACCGAGATAGAACCAGTGATCGATGATGTGAATCTGCGTTTCTGCTGGTCCTTTCTCCACTAAGCCTATCGCTCCCCGATAAGGCCAGCAGACAACGCGTACCTGCTCCAGCGCCGCCAGCAGGCGTTGCTGATGCGCCTCCTCACTCTCTTTACCGCAGCATGCCCCGGCGCAGCGCCCAAGGCTGGCGCGAAAGCAGCCGCGACCTTTGCTGAGCTTTTCCAGCCCCAGCAGGCCATAACAGAGCCGCTGTTCGTCGGCAATTTTCTTTAACTGCTCAAGGGCGGCAAAGCGGCTGGCATACAGGCCAAACAGATTGGGCGAAGTGGAGAAATCCAGCTCTTTGGCATACACCACGGTGGGTTTGCTGTCGGTTAACTGCAGTGAGCAGAGCTGACGATTTTTACGCAGTCGTTTATTAAATAGCGGCTGCTGGGTTTTGATCATCTGCGCCTCCAGCAGCAGCGCACCCAGTTCACCTGCGGTGGTGATCCAGCTGATGCGTCGCGCCTGGCGCAGCATTCTGGCTTCGTCGGTGGTGCGAAAATGTGACATCACACGGGTGCGCAGGTTGACACTCTTGCCGATATACAGCGGCATGACTTCACTGTCACCGTGAAAAAAATAGACGCCGGGCAGGTTGGGGAGCTCATCCAGCCAGCTGCGCAGGTGTTCAGGATATTCATAAATTGTGGCTGGTTCAAAATCCAGCCGATGACTTGCGACTCGCCTTACCACTCTGTACTCCGGTTACTGGTTACTTATCCAGTATAGCAGCTGAAGGAGGAACAAAAAAGCGTCAGTGGGGAGCGTCAGGATGGCGCTGCATTCTGCGGGCGGCAAGAGCACCGCCCGAGTGAGTCAGCGGATTATTTTTTCCAGAAATCGTCAAACACGGTGATCGGTGGACGTCGTTTATGTTCGGTTTTCAGATACCAGCCTTCGATAATTTTCGCCGTCTGTTCTTCAACAGTTTTGCCTTCCAGATACTGATCAATCTGCTGGTAAGTGACGCCCAGCGCCACCTCATCCTGTAAGCCAGGCCGGTCATCTTCCAGGTCGGCAGTCGGCTGCTTCAGATACAGATGTTCCGGGCAGCCCAACGCTTCCAGCAGCTGTTTACCCTGGCCCTTATGCAGACGGAAAATCGGATTGATATCAGTACCGCCATCGCCATATTTGGTGAAGAAGCCGGTCAGTGCTTCTGCGGCGTGATCGGTACCGACCACTACGCCAGCATTCATGCCAGCAATGCTGTATTGCGCCTTCATTCTTTCGCGGGCTTTTTCATTACCGCGAATAAAATCGGAGAGGGTGACGCCAGCCTGCTTTAGCGCTTTTTCGCTGGCCAGCACTGCTTCCTTGATATTGACAGTCAGTACCTGGTCAGGCTGGATAAAATCGATGGCATCCTGACAATCCTGCTCATCAGCCTGAACGCCATAAGGCAGGCGCACCGCAATAAAGCGATAATCGCCGTTGCCGGTTTCTGCACGCAGTTCGTTAATCGCCATCTGGCACAATTTGCCGGTTAGCGTGGAGTCCTGGCCACCGCTGATGCCCAGTACTAAGGATTGAATAAACGGGTAGGTTTTCAGATAAGACTTCAGAAATTCAACGCTGGTGCGGATCTCTTGCTGCGCGTCGATGACCGGCTTAACGCCGAGTGCTGCGATAATGTCTTGCTGCAGTGCCATGAACCTCTCCTCAAATCAGTTACGAAAGCGTTGCTTAAAGCTAACGCGCATCGGGCGAAACGACAAGTCACAATCCCTGTCGCTTCGCATCAAATGCTGTTAAATCAGGCAGTTTTCGGTTTTTTGGCTAACAGTGTGAACATGATAATCGCCAGCATATAGCAGCCAAATATCGTCATGGTCATAGTCAGCACCGACGTTCCGCCAATACCTGTGACCGGCACGCTGATTGCTCCGAGGGTGAACATAGTCACCCCAATCACCGCGGAAGCACTTCCGGCACGATGCCCCTGACTTTGCATCGCCAGTGATGACGCAGTGGTGGCAATCACGCCATTACTGGCGACGCTAAAGAACAGCGCGACTAACACCAGCGGTAGTGCGGCACCGCTGAATCCTGCCAGTAGCAGAGTAGCGGAAGAGATAAATGCCAGCGTCAGGCCGCCTTTCAGCACCCGGTATTCACCCCACAGTGGACAGAGTCGCGCACTGGTTTGTGAAGCAATGATCAGACCAACTCCGTTGGCGGCAAAACAGAGGCTGAACGCCTGCGGCGACATGCCGTAAAGCTCCTGAAGCACAAAGGGGGATGCACCGATGTAGGCGAACATGCCAGACATCATAAAGCCCTGCGTCAGGCAGAAGCCCATAAATGGGCGATGCTTCACCACCTCGCCGAGTGCCGCCCAGGCAGAAAACAGGCTGCCCTGACTGCGTTTTTCTGGCGGTAGCGTCTCAGTTAATTTAGTGCGCGCCAGCACCAGCAGCAGAATGGCAATTAGCGCCAGTATCATAAACAGCCCGCGCCAGTCGAAGAAGGCCATCAGTGCGCCGCCCATCACTGGTGCGGCAATCGGTGCCAGGCCATTGACCAGCATCAGCATCGCGAAGAAACGTGTCAGTTCATGGCCGCTGTACATATCACGCGCGATAGCACGCGACAGCACCGCACCACCGGCGGCAGAAAGCCCTTCAAACAGCCGCGCCAGCAGCAGCTGATTAATATCCTGTGCCAGCGCGCAGCCAACGGAAGCAATACACAACAGTACCAGCGACAGTAACAGTGGCCGGATACGACCATATTTGTCACTCATCGGGCCGAAAATCAGCTGGCCGGCACCAAGGCCAAGCAGACCGGCGGTCAGGCTCAGCTGCGCGGTAGCGGTGGAGGTGTTTAGATCGCGCGCCAGTTCCGGCAGTGCGGGTAAATAAAGATCAATACATAACGGCCCGAGTGCCGCCAGCAAGCCAAGGGTGATCGCATAGCCAATGCGACCAGGGTGTGCAGGTGTCATTTATCCTCTGTCTCGAATAGTTGTTTAATCAGTTGCTGGTAAGTCGTGTGGAGCCGATCCGCGGATGCTTTTAGTGGCGTCAGCCGACGAAAAGCAGTGCCTTCCACCATCACCGCCAGTACTTCAACGCAGGCACGCAGTTTTTCCTCGCTGAACTGCGGGTAATCCTGTTGCAGAGTCTGCATTGCATGGTCAAACATGCGGCTGTCTGCTTCGACCAGCATGCTGGCGACGCGTGGATTACGCGTCGCTTCCGCCGCCACTTCCAGCATCAGCGCCTCGTCGTCTTCATCAATAACCTGACGCCAGGCAAGCAGTGCCGGCAGCTTTGGCGTATGGCTGTTCACCACAACCTCAGCCATGCGGTCATCAATAATTCTCTTAACCATCTGTTCGATGATCGCATCTTTATTTGTGAAGTAGCGATAGATCTGGCCGACGCTAAGCTGCGCTTCAGCGGCGAGCTGCGCCATACTGGCGGCGTGAAAACCGGATTGACGAAAACAGCGCCGCGCCGCAGTGATAATGTCATCCTGGCGCTGACGATGGCGGGCATCGCGTTCAAGGTTCATATCAAATTCCGGGTGAGTGTGAACGTTCATTCTCATTGGCAGCATTATACGCAAGCCGTCTGCGAATCCCAGCCCTTTTATCCGCCGCCGCTTCCAGCTGAGCAGGGCTGTATCAGCGAAGTCCTAAAAACCAAAAATTAACGGCATAAACTTGATAAATCAGCATTTATATTCCAGGCTTAAATTCGCATGGATAATAAATGAGGAATAACAAGATGACTAAAGTAACGGGACTTATTGGTGCTGCAGTGGCTCTGGCGATGTTATCTGGCTGTACGGCTTATGATCGTGCAGAAAGCTACGTCACCAAACCGGTGGTGAAGGACGTCAAGAAAGGGATGACACGTGACCAGGTTCGCCAGATTGCCGGCGCTCCGTCTACTGAAATCACCATGGTACACGCGCGCGGTACTTGCCAGACTTATGTGCTGGGCGAGCGTGACGGTAAAGCACAGACTTACTTCGTCAGCTACAGCGACACTGGCCGTGTGATGAACTATGGCTTCCAGAGCTGTAAAGACTACGATACCGATCCGCAGGTTAATCAGTAATTACTGCGCAGGTCTCTGATTTAAAAAAGCCGGGAACATAACGTTCCCGGCTTTTTTTTGGTTCTGATACTACAAGGCTTCAGACCAGTGACAGAAATGGAAACAGGCGGCGAAATCGCCGCCTGTTAATCAGGTTACGCCGGTACACTCAGCGCTTTCTGACTGCGTGACCAAATGCGGTGTGCGGCCATAAATGACAGAAACTCGCTCATAAACAGGCCTTCGGCTTTGTCATCCGCGACAATGCCTTCTTCCTGCTCGTCATCCGCCAGCCCGAACTGCGCTTTAAAGCGTCGTGCATCGCCGCTCAGCCCGATGACCTTCAAATGCTTATACGCTTCCAGCAGGTAATAACGCGCATCGCCGCTCAGCAGCAGGGCGTCGATATTGCCATCCGGCACGATAACCGCATCAAAAGTAAGTGACGGCAGGCCGCTAAAGGTGGCGTCAATTGGCAGCGTTGAGCCATCATCAGCCCGGATTTGGCCCATGTGCGACGCCAGCAGTTTGGCGTGTACACCGCTGGCTTTCAGTTCCTGTAAAATCGCCAGCACATCAGCGGCTTTGACCCCATCGCTAATAAGCAGCGCCACCTGACGGCCTTTAACATTACCGCTTGGTACGGCATACAGGCTGAGGCTGGCATCCTTTTTCAGGCCGTTAACGTCTTTTGGCGGCGCAGTGTGCAGCTTCTCATCTGACAGTGCGATACCCAGATTTTCCGCCACCGCATTCGCCAGCGACACGTCGATATGCAACAGATGATCGACGACCCGTTCACGGATATAGGGGCGGGAGAGCTTGCCAAGTTCAAATGAGAAAGCATCAATAATATGCTGCTGCTCAACCGGTGTCTGGCTTAGCCAGAACAGACGTGGCTGCGAGTAATATTCGCCAAACGACGGACTGCGCTCGCGCACTTTATGGCCTTCAATCCGCTCCTGATAACTTTCAAATCCGCCTCGGTGCGGTGCCGGTGGCGTTTCACGTGGCCAGTTATCATTGATTGAGTTAGGTTCGTAGTTAGCCGGATTAGTATCAATATCCTGCCGATGCATGCCGCCGCGCTGGAAGTTATGATACGGGCAAACCGGGCGGTTAATCGGAATTTCGTGGAAATTCGGCCCGCCAAGACGGCTAATCTGGGTATCGGTGTAGGAGAACAGACGGCCCTGCAACAGAGGGTCGTTAGAAAAATCGAGGCCTGGCACAATATGGCCCGGGTGGAACGCCACCTGCTCGGTTTCAGCGAAAAAGTTATCCGGGTTACGATTCAGCACCATTTTACCAATCAGTTCGACCGGTACCAGCTCCTCCGGGATCAGTTTGGTGGCATCCAGCAGATCAAAGTCGAACTTAAATTCATCCTCTTCCGGTACCAGCTGAACGCCCAGCTCATATTCCGGGAAGTCTCCGGCTTCAATTGCTTCCCATAAATCGCGGCGGTGAAAGTCGGGATCGCGGCCAGTGAGCTTTTGCGACTCATCCCACAGTAATGACGCTTTACCCGCCACCGGTTTCCAGTGGAAGCGGACAAAGGTGCCTTTACCTTCGGCGTTGATCATCCGGAAGGTGTGAATACCAAAGCCTTCCATGGTGCGATAACTGCGTGGAATACCGCGGTCCGACATCGCCCAAATCACGTTATGCAGCGTTTCTGGCTGTAGCGAGACGTAATCCCAGAAGGTGTCGTGGGCGCTTTGACCCTGCGGCATTTCATTATGCGGCTCCGGCTTTACCGCATGAACAAAGTCGGGGAATTTATGGGCATCCTGAATAAAGAACACTGGCGTGTTGTTGCCGACCAGATCGAAAACCCCTTCCTGGGTGTAAAACTTGGTGGCCCAGCCGCGAATATCACGCACGGTATCGGCGGAACCGGCGCCACCCTGTACGGTAGAGAAGCGCACAAACACCGGCGTTACCGTATCAGGATCGCGCAGGAAGTCAGCTTTAGTAATATCACTCATATCGCGATAGGGCTGAAAATAGCCGTGAGCAGCGGAACCGCGCGCGTGGACGATACGCTCTGGAATGCGTTCGTGGTCGAAGTGAGTTATTTTCTCCCGCAGAATAAAGTCTTCCAGCAGGGTTGGCCCACGAGTACCGGCACGCAGCGAATTCTGATCGTTTGCAATGCGAGTGCCCTGGTTGGTGGTCAGCGGAAAGTTTTCGCCGCCTTTACGGTGCGCTTCAAGCTGGTCCAGCTTGGCGTTATGGGTATCTGGTGCTTTCAGGCTGCCTGGGGCGGTCGGCTGCTTGCCCGGTGCACTCGGCTCGGCTGAAGGTTTGTGAGAACCATCCGCTGGTGCCAGTGAATCAAGTCCGGGTTTTGCCGACTCAGGGCCTGTCGTTGGAGCATTGTGGCTCAGCTCCTTGCTGTCAGTTTCTTTCGACATGATGTAGTGCTCCCGTTGATGTCGTGTTTAAGGCATCCTTAACTATAGAACAGTGGCGTTTATACGCCTGCAAAGTTCATGGATATGTCACAACATGCCAGAAATCAGCGGAGGGAAGCGGGGAAAAGAGCTGTAAGGATTTGTTTCGCGGATAAGAAAAAGGCCGGAAATTCCGGCCTTTAGCTATTACTTGTGGATGAGTTCAGCGTGCTCGTCGCTGTTCAGCACCTTTTTATCAGTCATTTTCAGCCAGCGGCTGGTCAGCGAGCCGGCGGTCATTGAACCGTTGACGTTAAGCGCCGTACGGCCCATATCAATGAGCGGTTCGATTGAAATCAGCAGCGCAACCAATGTGACCGGCAGGCCCATGGTTGGCAGCACAATCAGTGCGGCAAAGGTGGCACCGCCACCGACGCCCGCGACACCGGCTGAGCTGAGCGTCACGATACCCACCAGCGTGGCAATCCACAGCGGATCCAGCGGGTTAATTCCCATGGTGGGGGCAACCATCACTGCCAGCATCGCCGGATACAGGCCGGCACAGCCGTTCTGACCAATAGTGGCACCGAAAGATGCAGAGAAGCTGGCAATTGACTCAGGCACGCCAAGACGACGCGTTTGCGTCTCAATGCTCAGCGGAATACTGGCGGCGCTGGAGCGGCTGGTAAAGGCAAAAGTGATCACCGGCCATACTTTACGGAAGAAGCGCATTGGGTTGATGCCGTTTACCGACAGCAGCAGGGCGTGTACCGCGAACATAATCGCCAGGCCGAGGTATGACGCCACCACAAAGCCACCGAGCTTAACGATGTCCTGCAGGTTAGAACCGGCGACGACTTTGGTCATCAGTGCCAGCACGCCATACGGCGTCAGTTTCATAATCAGGCGCACCAGCTTCATCACCCAGGATTGCAGAGTGTCGATAGCGGCCAGCACGCGCTGTCCTTTAACCTGGTCGTCTTTTAACAGCTGCAGTGCTGCCACGCCGAGGAAGGCAGCAAAAATCACTACGCTGATAATCGAGGTCGGGCTGGCACCAGCCAGATCGGCAAACGGGTTTTTAGGAACAAAAGAGAGCAGCAGCTGTGGCACGGTTAAGTCAGCAACCTTACCGGCATAGTTGCTTTGAATTGCCACCAGGCGCGCGCTTTCCTGAGTGCCTTGCACCAGGCCTTCTGCCGTCAGGCCAAACAACTGAGTGACAAACACGCCAACCAGCGCGGCAATCGCGGTGGTAAACAGCAGCACGCCGATGGTCAGTACGCTGATTTTGCCCAGTGACGAAGCGTTATGCAGGCGGGCTACCGCGCTGAGAATCGAAGCGAAGACCAGCGGCATCACGATCATTTGCAGCAGCTGCACATAACCATTACCAACGATATTAAACCAGCTAATCGACTCCTTCACCACGGCGGAGTTTTCGCCATAGATCAGTTGCAGGCCAAGGCCGAACAGTACGCCTAGCACCAGGCCGGCGAGAACTTTTTTCGACAGACTCCAGTTTGTGCGGCCGGTGCGTGCCAGCAGCACGATCAGCGCGAGAAAAACCACGATATTCAGAATCAGCGGTAGATTCATCCCATTTCTCCGGTGAAGGGCAATCCGTGACGCTTTGGCTCGGATCACCAAATGGCGATATTTTATATCGCGCAAAAAGATTTATTAGCGGGGGATATTATCAGTTGTATGAAGCGCAGCATTATATCCAAAAGTAATGGGCTATAACCTTTTGATATTAAATTGTATAATTATTGTGCTAACTGTTTATTGGTTATTCGATTGATGCCATCTTGCACGGAATTAATTATCTGCGCGGGCCAGCCATGGGTGCCTAAATAAGGCTGTTCCGGCGAAAACCAGATGGCGTAGCCGACCAGTGCCAGGCAGAGTGCACGTTCAAGCTGATTGCCTTTCTGGCTGTTAAGCAGCGGCAGGCGAAAGCGCCAGCGGCACGGCCATAATAGCGGCACACCGGCGGGCGTCAGCATATCGGCAATAATATGGCTGAGGTAGCCGAGCACCATGCCCTGTAATACGTCGGCGGGTACCGGCCAGTCGGCGGGCACATTAATCTGAAACAGCGCCAGCCCACCCAGCACCGCCAGCAGGCTGTGGGTAAATCCACGATGGCCGAAGGCGCGGGATATCGGCACCGCGATCCATTTCAGCCGTTGGCCAAGCAGTGATTTTGGATGATCGATATCCGGTAACAGACAGGTCAGCAACGCAGCCGGAATCAGATGCCACCAGTCAGCGCTGGCCAGCACCGGCGTCAGCTCGGCGCGCTTGGCGAAAATTGCGCTGGCGATGGCAAAAATAATATGGCCTTCGGCCGTCATGGGGATAACCTGGCTGCATAGCTGTCGATGCATCCAGTATAGGGGATATATCCAGTAGATTAAATATGTGACGCTGTAACTAAAGGTGAATTTTGTCACCTTTCTTCAGTAACACGGCAGTTCGATTTTCCGCGGGCGACAGCGTTGTCGCCCAACGGCAGAAAACTGAAAGATTAACGTGCCAGCCAGCCGCCATCCACCGCCAGCGTATAGCCGTTAACATAGTCTGAGGCTGATGACGCAAGGAACACCACCGGCCCCATCATATCCTCTGGCTTTCCCCAGCGAGCAGCCGGAATACGGCCAAGAATTTCCTGGTTACGTCCTTCGTCATTACGGATCTGTTCGGTGTTATTGGTCGCCATATAGCCGGGCGCAATGGCATTGACATTAATATGATGCGGTGCCCATTCATTGGCCATCAATTTGGTTAAGCCCATTACGGCGCTTTTTGACGCCGTATAAGAAGGAACGCGGATGCCGCCCTGGAAGGAGAGCATCGAGGCGATATTAATGATCTTGCCGCCATTGCCCTGTTTAATAAACTGACGAGCGACCGACTGCGACAGAAAGAACAGGGTCTTACTGTTAATGTTCATCACATCGTCCCAGTCCTGCTCGCTAAATTCCAGTGCGTCCGCGCGGCGAATAATACCGGCATTATTAATCAGAATATCAATACGACCGAATGCGGCGATGGCCTGTTCAACCACCTGTGGCACCGTGGCGCTGTTGGTCAGATCGGCTTCAATACTACAGAAACGGCGGCCAGTGGCTTCCACACGGGCCTGGGTTTCATCCGGAACGCTACGATTAACGCCAATAATATCGCAGCCCGCTTCGGCAAGGCCGACGGCCATTCCCTGACCTAAACCGGTGTTACAGCCGGTGACCAGCGCCACTTTGCCTTCCAGATTAAATGCATTAAGGATCATATTCGCTCTCTTTTTCTTCGGCCCGCTGGCCGCAACGTTGCTGATTAGCGCTTAGCGCAATTCGCTGACTTTGACGTGGTCCATATCGTCAAACACCTGATTCTCACCGACCATGCCCCAGATAAAGGTGTAACGTTTGGTGCCGACCTCGGCATGAATCGACCAGCTTGGGGAGATAACCGCCTGTTCGTTATGCACCAATAAATGACGGGTTTCCTGCGGCTGGCCGAGCATATGGAACACCGCGGTCTCTTCATCCATATCAAAGTAGAAGTAGACTTCCATCCGGCGCTCATGGGTATGACAGGGCATGGTGTTCCACAGGCTGCCTTCTTCCAGCTGTGTCAGGCCCATTGTCAGTTGGCAGGTGGGCAACACCTCCGGGACGAGATATTTATTGATGGTGCGGCGGTTACTGGTCGCAGCATCACCGAGCGTGGTAGTGGCGGCTTCGTCGAGGGTAATTTTTTTGTCAGGATAGCGGTGGTGAGCAGGTGCGCTGTTGTAATAGAATTTGGCCGGTTTTGCCGCATCAACACTGCTGAAAACCACTGATTGTGCGCCCATACCGACATACAGCGCCTGCTGATGGTCAATCTCCCAGCATTTACCATCCACTTCAATGATGCCCGCACCGCCAATATTAATGACGCCCAGTTCACGACGCTCAAGAAAGTAACTGACGCCCAGCTGTTTACCCACTTCACTGCCAATGGTGACGCTTCGGCTTTGCGGCATCACGCCGCCGATAATTATGCGGTCGGTGTGGCTGTAGGTCATGGTGTAGTTATCGACAGCAAAAATAGTTTCAATAAGAAACTCTCCGCGCAGTCCGGCGGTATCGAGTTGTCTGGCGTGGTCGCGGTGAATGCTTTGACGAACGTGCATGTCGATGCCTCTCTGATTCGGGTTAGCCGTGCGAAGCTGATAACCGATGATAGGCATGATGGGACGTTAATTCAATAAAAATGAAATGCTGTTTTATTTATTATGTCGCGTGGATCATATTTTTGCGACAGCAGAAAAAACACGGGCCGCAATCTGCGGCCCGTCGAGAGAGAAGGCGATTATCCGATAAGATGTTGTAAGCTTAATTGTTCAAGCGAAGCGAGTTGCACATCTGCCAGCGACCAGCGGGGATCCTCGCGCGCCGCGCTGGCCGGGATCACGATTGAACGCATACGCGCCGCTTTGGTGGCTATCATCCCGTTGAGCGAATCTTCCAGCGTCACGCAGTTCAATGGATCGATGCCCAGTTTTGCCGCCGCATCGTGATAGACCTGCGGATGAGGCTTGCTCCACGGCAGTGATTCGGCCGATGCAATGACGTCAAAGTAGTCACGCAGGTTAAATAATTCCAGTACCCGCTTCAGCATAAACAGGGGTGAGGCCGAAGCCAGGCCGATTTTCAGGCCATTATCACGGCACAGCTGCAGTGCATGCTCAACGCCGGGTAGCAATGGACGCTGCTGTTCAACCAAGGTCAGGGCGCGCGCAATCACGCGCTGCGTCACTTCTGCCTGGTCCGGGCCGTTCCACGGACAGGTCTCGTACCACATGCGCACCACCTGATCGATACGCAATCCAACGGTATCCGGCAGTTCATTGCGCCGCGATACGTCACCGCCCAGCGTGGCAAAGATATCCAGTTCGGCGCGTTCCCACAGCGGCTCCGAATCAATCAGTAAACCATCCATATCGAATATTGCAGCAAGCACAGGTCGGCTATAGGACATATAACGGCTCCGTTTTACAGTTTTCCTAACCTTAGCATGAAGCCTGGCGCGTCTGAACCATTCAGATTCGGGAAAATCAGCCGGTCACCACGTTTTTTGCAGGCAGTTTTCTTCGCCAGCGGGTAGACTTACAGCCAAACATAAGGTGTAAGGAGAAACCATGACTTATCAACAAGCTGGCAGAGTCGCCATCCTCAAGCGCATTGTCGGCTGGATTGTCTTTATCCCGGCATTACTTTCAACCCTGATTTCACTGCTGAGCTTTATGTTTAAGCACAGTGAAAAACAGCCGGGGATTGATGCGGTCATGCTTGATTTTGTTCATGTGATGATCGATATGATTCGCTTTAATACGACGTTTCTCAATTTTTTCTGGGAAAACTCGCCGGTGCCGAACTTCAACGGTGGCACCAATTTGAGCTTCTGGGGGATTTATATCCTGATTTTCGTCGGTCTGGCGTTACAGGCCTCCGGAGCACGGATGTGGCGGCAGTCACGTCACCTTAAAGAAGGTATAGAGGATCAGCTGATTCTGGAAAATGCCAAAGGCAGCGAAGGACGCAGTCGTCAGCAGCTGGAAGAGAAGATTGTGGTGCCGCGCCACACCATCTTTTTGCAGATTTTCCCGCTGTATATCCTGCCGATAATTATCGCCGTCGCGGGTTATTTCATCCTGTCACTGTTAGGCTTTATTCATTAATTACCGGCCTGATGCTGCGGCATCAGGCCGGTTTTGCCTGTTTATCTCCCAGTTCATCCTGATCGAGCAGGGCGCCCACAGCGCGTTGCGCCTCACCCAGCCAGCTGCCACCGAACACGTTAGCGCGATTCAGCAGATAGTAGAGTTGATAAATCGGCTGCCGCTGAATAAAGCCGTGCGGCAATGGCCATACTGACTGATAGCCATCGTAGATTTGCGGCGGTAGCTCATCGAACCACGGCAGCATCGCCAGATCGCATTCGCGATCGCCCCAGTAGCAAGCAGGATCGAATATCCACGGGCCGCTGCTGCTGCCAGCGCAATTAGCCGGCCAGAGATCGCCATGCAGCAGGGAAGGCTGCGGATGATGCGCGGCCAGTGCCTGTTGCACGCAGGCGACAATCAGTTCCGTATCGCCATACTGAATGCCTTTCTCCGCTGCCAGTTGCAGCTGCCAGCCAATACGCTGCTCAGCAAAAAATACCGACCAGCGGCGTAACCAACTGTTGGGCTGCGGGGAGGTGGTAAGATTGTTGTCAAAATCGAGGCCGAACTGAGGTTGCTCACTCCACTGATGCAGCCGCGCCAGCTGCTGACCGAGCTGATAGGCACTGTGGGCATCAAGCGGCTTAACGGGAAGGTATTCCAGCAGTAAAAAGCTGTAGTCACGGTCGCTGCCGACGCCATACACTTTTGGCACCCGCACCGTCTGGCTGCGCGCCAGCAACTCCAACTGGTCGGCTTCCCAGGTAAACAGCGCCAGCATCTCGCGCTGATTACATTTGACGAATACGTCATATTCGCCGTAACGAATATGCCAGGCAGGATGAACGTCACCGCCGGGAAGCTCGGTGCGCTGGTGGATTTCGGCGTTGCCTAACTGCTCACTCAACAGACGACTAATGGCTGACCACATTGGGGTTTCCTCTATTTCGCTGCGTAATGCCAATTCTAACGCTTAAATATTAATCAAATCCAGCCTTTTGCACCCTCTAACGCTCCCTTTACATAATCATACGGTTAAGGCTGTTGCTGCTGATAAGTCTCCCAGCTTTGCACTTCAACTTCCGGCCGCTGGCCGAGCGCCACTTCGCCTAAGCCGACCGCCATTTCGCTAATTTCCTGCTGTTCAAGCGCACTGACAAAACCAAAGCTGTTGGTGCCCAGCTCATGTGGAACGCCGTTGTCATCGTGATGCGTCAGTGAAAAGCCCGCACCGGTCAGGGTGCTGGTGAGTTTATTCAGGTCAGTCAGACCTTTTTCCTGGTAACGAAAGGTCACTACATAGCGGGTTAATGATGAGCTCATGATTTACCTCGTTGTTATATGGCGTTTTTTCAGCATAGACCATCATCACAAAAATGGGGTCAATACGGCACAATTGGATTTGATAATGCAATTGATTATCATTACTATCACTTGGTTAACAATTCGATCCTAAAGGAGCACGACGTGCAACGCGCAATCAAATTTGCCACGCTGGCCTCACTGCTGGCGCTCTCTTCCCATGCTCTGGCGACGACCTATCCGCTTACGCTGACTGACTCAGACGGGCAAAAAGTGACGCTGAAACAGGAGCCAAAACGGCTGGTTGTTCAGGATGGTCGCGATATCATGACGCTGGCGTTACTGGATCGTGATAATCCGTTTGAGCGCGTGGTCGCCTGGAATAACCTGCTGAAGAAGAGTGACGGTGCCACCTGGGAACTGATGGCTGATAAGTGGCCTGAGTCGAAAAAAATCATCGATATGGGCTTTAGTGATAAAGGTGAAGTAAACCTGGAGAGCGTGATTGTTCAGCGTCCCGATCTGATGATTGCGCAGCTGCGTTCTAAACCGTCACTGACGCAGACCGGCGTGCTGGATAAAATGAAGCAGCTGGGGATTCCGGTGCTGTTTATCGACACCTTCCAGAAGCCGGTGGAGAATGCACCAAAAAGCATCACGCTGCTGGGCGAGGCGTTGAATCGTGAAGCAGAAGCCAAACAGTACACCGATTTCTATCAGCAGCATTATCAGGCGATTCTCGATAAGGTGCGTGATGTCGAGCCAAAGCCGCTGGTATTTATTGAAGCCAAAGCCGGGCTGGGTGGACTGGAATCCTGCTGCTTTACCCACTCGCACGTCGGCTGGGGAGCATTGGTAGAGGCGGTGGGGGCGAAGAACATTGGTTCCGAGCTGCTGCCTGGCGCAACCGGTGATATCTCACTGGAAAAAGTGATCGCCATGAAGCCGGATGCTTATATCGTTTCCGGATCACAGTGGGCGAGTAAAAATAACGCGGCGGTGCCATTTGGTTATGGCGTTACGCAGCAGCAGGTTGATGCCGCATTTGAAAAAATGAAGCAGCGTCCTGGTTTTGCTCAGCTTCAGCCGATCAAACAGGATCGCTTCTACGGCCTGTATCACAACTTCTATAACCATCCGTATAACATCGTCGGTCTGGAGTATCTGGCGAAGTTTATCTATCCGCAGCAGTTCAGCAGTCTTGACCCGGCAAATACCTGGCATGAGATTCTGACTCGCTTTACCACGGTGCCGGAAGGTAAGGGCGTATTAGGTTCGCAAGCGCCGAAAAACTAAGTCTCTGGCGGGCGCGGCAGTGTTGTGCCCGCCGTGCATAAATTCTTGTTGTAAAGCCAGTGTACCGCCGTCTAATAACCTCTATAATGCGCGCCGTTAATAAGAAGAATCTTATTAATGGAGCGTTTCAGCAAGGGTGCTTAATAAAAAAAGCGATTTCATATTTTTTTACAAAAGTTACCGTAAATTACATTGATCGTCCTCGAAAACGCTTCAGACTCTCTCTTTTTTAAACTGTCGTACGGGTCATACTTTCATGAAAGCGCTTAAAAATTTATCTGCAATTCTCTTGCTCTCCGGAGCTTTCTGCCACCAGGCCATGGCTGATAATAACGTCTTTACTTCAATGGACGATCCCTCTACTGCAAAAAAACCGTTTGAGGGCAGTGCATCGGCGGGTTACCTGGCTTCAACCGGCAACACCACCAGTTCTGCACTGTCTGCTTCCACCAATATGACCTGGTTTCAGACCAGAACCGCGTGGAGTCTCTGGGGCAATGCGGCAAATAACTCTTCCAATGATGAGCGCTCCTCTGAGACCTATCAGGTGGGTGGTCGTTCACGTTATAACATGACCGACTATGACTACCTGTTCGGCCAGGCCAGCTGGTTAAGCGACCGGTTCAATGGCTACGACGGTCGTTCTATTTTCGCGGCCGGTTACGGTCGCCAGATCCTTAACGGCCCGGTACACTCTCTGCGTATTGAAGCCGGTCCGGGTGTGCGTTACGACGAATATCATGGTGGCGGTCACGATACTCAGGCACTGGCTTACGGCGCACTGAGCTATAACTGGCAGCTGACTGACAGCACCAAATTTATTCAGGGTGTGTCCGTGCTGGGTAGCGACGATACCACGGTGAACTCCGAAACCGGTTTACAGGTGGCGATCAACGATCACTTCTCACTGAAACTGGCTTACAACGTGACCTGGAACCAGAATCCACCGGCATCTGCACCGGATAAAACTGACACCAGAACCTCAATTCAGCTTTCCTACGCGATGTAATTCCTCCCCGGGCCGAATACTTTCGGCCCGCTGCTACCGTGGGCCGATACTGTCAGCGCGTGTTTTAAACGGTTTTATCGGTGCTGTTTACGGTAGTGGCGATACTTTGTTAACAGCATTTTTCGGCCATCAAAAATGCGGCCTAATTTTATTCCTTCACGATAAAAAACCCATGCCATAAATAAAAACAGCCCGCTAAACCACCAGAATACTTTCTGACTGGCGATGGTTTCATTGATATATTGCCGATCCTTTTTGCTGCTGAAAGCCTGGCATATTGAGCGGATACTGTCTGCGGACAGCGCGGTTGCCGTCATTAGCTGCCGTTGGTCGCCGTCATCGCGCGCGCACTGCTCAGCACTGATTTTCCAGCGATCGCGCTGGCTGGATTTAAGAAATTTAGTGGCATGATCGTCAGACAGCCATATCCACGGCTCGTCAGGTTTAAGCTTCAGTAGTGCTGCATTTTGCGAGGCGATAATCGCCGGAATCACCGCCGCCAGCGTAAAAGCTGCACATAACAACAGAGCCAGCAGAATCAGCTTCACCGAACCTTTGCGGATTTTCAGTCGTTCAATATCAAAATAGCCGCGAATCGATGACAGCATTCTCACTGCCACACCGTATTTCAGCGTCCACTGTTTGAATTTGATAATATGCCCGGTACTGTCGGCCGCCATATTGAAGTTGACGTTAAATTTTTCGATGTCGGAAGAGTACTGATAAAAGGCTTCTATCTCCGGATCGTGATACTTCCTGCCGCCAACGATTAAAAACCAGATGCGGTTAATAATGCTGTAGGCTGACCCAGCCTTGCGCCAGATATACCCGACGGCAGCAAGGATCAGCAGCAGAATAAAAGCAATATTGATAAAATTATTATAATCGACGATTAAATTCAGCAGGCCGTCAAACAGATTACTCATAACACCTCCTTGTTAACTTTAGCGGGCAACGTAATCTCCAGCATAATGGCAATCAAACGCGGTTAAAAGCTGTTCATTTTTTCAAAGGTCTTTTTATACTCGCGCGGGCTGACGCCACAGTGATGACGGAATATACGCGAAAAATAGAGCGGGTCGTCGTAGCCAACCGCTTGTGCAATCTGGCTGACTGAAAGATGGGTGGTCTGCAACAGGCTGCGTGCGCGGATCACCCGCTGTTTTTCGCGCCAGGCAAAAATAGTCTGATGCATTTCACTTTTGAACAGATGCGCGACGCGCGACGGCGAAAGAAATATCTGCTTTGCCAGCTGCTCAATTTTCAGATCTTCAGCAATATGATCGTTAATAAACTGACAAAGTGAATTAATTCGTGGGTCGACGGCATTGCGATTGCTGAGTGGCTGTGCCTGGAAGCAGGACAAAATGATGCGCTCCAGCGCGTTCATCGCCATCGCCTCGGAAAAGGCATCGGTCACCGAATGATGATGAATAACTTCAGAAAACAGTGATCTCATCGACTCAACGCCAGCGGCGTTTTGCAGCGTCATTCGCCAGATACCGCCGTCACTGACATCCCAGCGTAGCCAGTCGAGCCAGTAGGGTCGGGGCAGAAAATAGATCCACAAATGATCCCAGCATTCGCTGTGTTGCTCACGTCCATAGTGATGCGCGACGCCGGGTGGAAATAACAACATCTGATTTTCTTCGCAGTGCAGGTAGTGGTCGCCGGCTTTTACCCGACCACAACCTTTTAGCGTCAGGTTGATGATATAGCCTTTCATCCCTTTTGGCCGGTTAATGTAGTAATCGAGCCGACTGCCACAGGAGATGGGGGTAAAACCGGCGACCAGATAAGCATTGAAGGTAAAACTTTTCATTAATGGTGAATAATTCACCATATCACTGACATCAAATTCCACGGCCATGCTGCTCTCTCTGTTCACCGGTTCTGCCAGGCGTCGTTACTTTACTTCAGCTCAGCAACAGACGTAAGCCCCAAGGGGCCAGAGTGATTTGCTGCGCGGCATTAAGCTGTTCACCGGTTAATACACAGCGGGCAGCATCAGAGAGGGTGAAGTTAAGCGCACTGGCTGAATAGTTGAAGATAAAGCGCAGCTGCTGACCATCACGATTACGCCCCTGGCGGACGACCAGCGGGAAATGTGCGGCAGTGGTGCGCGACGCCAGCGTGATATCGCGGCATAGATGATCAAGCAGCTGGCTGATATAGGCTTTGGTCGGCAGGAAACCGAGATACATCGCCCGTCCGCTGCCGTAGTCGGCTTCGGTGACTGCCGCATAGTCGCCCCAAAATGGATGCTGATAGCGAGCCACTTCCCGGGTTGCCGGGCTGGTGGGCGTCAGCAGCTCCATCCACAACTCGACCGGTTGCGCATCAGCGTCGCTAAATCCGGCGGCGGTGGTGCGAACGGTAACCGCATCCGGTAGCACAAACTGGTTATAACTGACGCCGCAACATGCAGTTAACTGACCTGGTTGAGCGCTGCGTCTGACTTTGACATTCTCATCGCTGAAACCGGACTTAAAGCTAATCAGTGCGCGACCGCCTTGCTCAACATAGCGATTAATGCGCCCGAGCAGTGCATCGTCGGCGGCATACAGCGCCGGTACGATGATCGCCTGATACTTTTTACTGCTGTCGTCAATGTCATTAATGATATCGACGGCAATATTGTGATCGTACAGCGCATCGTAAAAGCGGCGGACGATATCGTTATACACATTGGTTTGCGTTTCACCAGGTTTAAACCAGTTGAGTGCGTCCATCGCTTCATTATTGATCAGTATCGCCACATCATTATTGATGCGCAATCCGGCCACCTCACTGGCGATCCTGGCGAAGTCTGCGCCAATGGTTTGCGCTTCGCGCCAGGTCGGGTTAGGGCTGAAGTCGTGGCTCAGCAGGCCTTTCCAGTAGGTTTCAAACGAATTATGGATCGAGTGCCAGTGCCAGTAGGAGACCATCTTTGCACCGTGCGCCAGATGACTGAACGCCTGTAAGCGCAGCTGGCCGGGGAAGGGCGTCCACTGCGCAAAACCCTGCGCCTCGGTTTCCAGCACCAGATAGTTATCACCGGCTTTCAGATTACGCGCCACATCACCACCGAAGCCAATTTCCCGGCCGGTAAGCTGCGCTTGTGAAGGGTGATAAATATCCACGCCCGCTACCGTCAGTGCTTTGGCAGCGGCAAAATGGTCGACGCGCGGCTGTACGCCGTAGGAATAGCCGCGCCATTCGAAATCAAAATTATGGGTAATAAATTGCTGTGGCGTGGCGTATTCCTTAACTACCTCAACCTGCCAGGCGAGATACTCTGTGACCATCTGACGCTGAAAGCGCGAAAAGGCGCAGCCGAGACTGGCGTTAATCGTACTCTCAACCGGTGGGAAATCATCCCAGTTATCGATGCGATTGCTCCAGTAATCCAGGCCGAAATCCGCGTTAAACTGGTTAATATCCGGATAGCGCTGTTGCAGATGGGTGATAAAACGCTGCTGCATCTCACCGCCGACGTTATCGTAATGCTTGGTTTCATTGTCCACCTGATAGCCAACGATTGCCGGATGCGAACAAACGTGTGCCAGCAGCGTGCGGATAATATTTTCCGCATAGTGGCGGAACACCGGACTGACAATATCCATAATCTGGCGGCGACCGTATTTTTCCTGACGCTGTGGCGTGGTGACCATCACTTCCGGGTGTTTACGTGCCAGCCATGACGGAATAGCGTAGGTTGGGGTGCCGATTATCACCGCGATCCCGGCGCGGTGCATGGCATCAAGTACCCGGTCAACATGATAAAAATTGTATTGACCCTCCTTAGGTTCCAGCGTACTCCATGTTGATTCGGCGATGCGCACAACATTAATACCGGTCGCCAGCATCATTTCGATATCTTTTTCCAGCCGGTCTTCCGGCATATACTCATCATAATATGCGACGCCATAATAGAGTTCAGACATACCACCTCCAAATTATTTTGCCAGCGCTGAGCGTTGAGTGAAGGCGCGGGCAGATTCAAGTGTAAAATAAGAAACCAGCGTAAAAGTCAGAGCAATCATGCCGAGAATCAGATAGCTGTCAGCGAAGCCCATGCTCTTGTACATATGACCGATGCCGCTGGAGAGAAATATTTCGCTAAAGCGTTTAGAAAACTGGAAGCCAATTAAATATACGGTGGCGGATAACCACGGATTAAAATTGGCAGAGATATATTTCAGCCCGGCGACGAGGAATACCGAACTTTCAAATCCGTGCAGCATTTTCACCACGCTAATGGAGATCGGTCCGATGGCATAAGCTGAACCAATGATGCGCAGGCTCATAATTATGCCGCAGTAAATCAGCGCATTTTTTGGGCCGATTTTATTGACAAACCAGGGCGAGAAGAACATCACCACCGCATCAAGAAAAATCTGTGCGGTATACAGATACCCAAACACTTCTGCACCGCGCGCCTTGGTGACAAAGAAATGGCTGTAGTAGATGGCGAACTGCTGATCGTAGGTTTCATACACCGCGCCGACGCCGACCATATACAGAGCGAAGAACCAGAATTTCCTTAATTTCAGTAAATTACGCACGTCATTAAGTGAGATGGGTGCCGAGGCTGGTCGTGCGGGACCGCTGCATATCGCCACGCGCGGCTGGGTTTTCCAGACAATCAGTAACAGTGCCAGACCCGCGAGGCTGGCCATCCAGAAGATATAATCCTGATTGATGCCGTACAGTTTACCGGCCATAAACGTGCCGATAGCCGCACCAATACCGCCAAACATCCGCGCCTTGCCAAATTCAAATCCGGTCATACGGCTGACCTTGTCGATATAGGCTTCGCAGACGCCGCATCCGGCACCAAATGCCATGCCGATATAGATCCCACCAGCGAAGGCACCTAATATCACATTGTATTTCAGCAACGGCGAAAAGATATAAATCCAGTAGGGGGCAAACAAAGTGATAATTATCGCCAGCATCCACATCAGATGTTTGCGAAAAATTAATTTATCGGAAATAAAGCCAAATAACGGTTGTACACACACTGAAACGATAGCGGTAAAAGAGTACACCAGTCCGACATCGGCATAATCAATGCCAATGGTGTCAGTCAGCCATAATGAAAGATATGGATAACAACTTCCCCAGCCGATAAAGAAAAATAAGAAAAACAGGCAGCACATTAAATAGTTTTTTTCTATGCGAAACATGATCTACCTCATTCCTGCGCAATTAATTATTACCTCGTTTTGGAGACGCTAACTTAACGTTAAACGTCGTGGAAAATCTGGAGGCAGTCGCTACCGACCTGTAAAAATCTGCTGCCCGCAGCAGAACTGTGAACGGCCTCACGGTTCACCGTAAGGGTACAGCCCGTGCATTTAGGCTTTACGACGTGTAAGATGTTTGTCCTTCAGGAGTTTTTGCTTTTCGCTCACTTTTGAACCTGTGTACCGCTGGCGAGTACCAAACTGACAACTGTGAGTCGGTTTCAAGTCTCAAGTGCCTGAGGTATATCAATAAACTATGATTTGTATGTAACCTTGCGTGTGGGTTACCACTGCAATTAAGGATGTAAAATGCCCGTTATTACTCTTCCTGATGGAAGTCAGCGTACTTTTGATCACGCCGTCAGCGTGATGGAAATTGCTCAGGACATCGGTCCAGGTCTGGCGAAAGCCTGTATTGCTGGTCGTGTAAATGGTGAACTGGTCGACGCGGTTGACCCGATTACCGATGATGCAAATGTCGCTATCATTACTGCCAAAGACGAAGCCGGTCTGGAAATTATTCGCCACTCTTGCGCGCACCTGTTAGGTCATGCAATCAAGCAGCTGTGGCCGGATACCAAAATGGCGATCGGCCCGGTAATCGACAATGGTTTCTATTACGACGTTGATATCGACCGCACCCTGACGCAGGAAGATCTCGAACTGCTCGAAAAGCGTATGCACGAGCTGGCTGAGAAGAATTATGACGTCATTAAGAAAAAGGTGAGCTGGCAGGAAGCCCGTGATGCATTTGCGGCACGCGGTGAAAGCTACAAAACCACCATTCTTGATGAAAACATCAGCCATGACGATCGTCCTGGCCTGTATCACCATGAAGAATATGTCGATATGTGCCGTGGTCCGCACGTACCGAACATGCGTTTCTGTCATCATTTTAAACTGCAGAAGACTTCTGGCGCCTACTGGCGTGGTGACAGCAACAATAAAATGTTGCAGCGCATTTACGGCACCGCATGGGCTGATAAAAAGCAGCTGGCGGCTTATCTGCAGCGTCTGGAAGAAGCGGCGAAGCGCGATCACCGTAAAATCGGTAAGCAGCTTGACCTGTACCATATGCAGGAAGAAGCGCCGGGCATGGTATTCTGGCATAATGACGGCTGGACCATCTTCCGCGAGCTGGAAGTGTTCGTTCGCACCAAGCTGAAAGAGTATGAGTACCAGGAAGTGAAAGGTCCGTTTATGATGGACCGTGTGCTGTGGGAAAAAACCGGCCACTGGGAAAACTACAAAGAAGCGATGTTTACCACGTCATCGGAAAACCGCGAGTACTGCATTAAACCGATGAACTGCCCTGGTCATGTGCAAATTTTCAATCAGGGTCTAAAATCATACCGCGATCTGCCGTTACGTATGGCTGAGTTCGGTAGCTGTCACCGTAATGAGCCGTCAGGCGCGCTGCATGGTCTGATGCGCGTACGTGGCTTTACCCAGGATGACGCCCACGTGTTCTGTACTGAAGAGCAGGTGCGTGATGAAGTAAACAGCTGTATTAAGATGGTGTACGACATGTACAACACCTTCGGTTTTGATAAAATCGTGGTGAAACTGTCGACCCGTCCGGAAAAGCGTATTGGCAGCGATGAGATGTGGGATCGCGCCGAGAAAGATCTGGCGGAAGCACTGCAGGAAAATAATATCGAATTCCAGTATCAGCCGGGTGAAGGGGCGTTCTACGGTCCGAAAATTGAGTTTACCCTGCATGATTGTCTGGATCGTCCGTGGCAGTGTGGTACTGTTCAGCTCGACTTTTCCTTGCCGAGCCGTTTGAGTGCATCTTACGTCGGCGAAAATAACGAACGTCAGGTGCCGGTGATGATTCACCGTGCGATTCTGGGTTCAATGGAGCGCTTTATCGGTATTCTTACCGAAGAGTACGCCGGTTTCTTCCCAACCTGGCTCGCTCCGGTACAAGCAGTGATTATGAATATCACTGATGGTCAGTCCGAATATGTTGCAGAATTAACCCGTAAACTGCAGAATGCGGGAATTCGTGTAAAAGCGGACTTGAGAAATGAGAAGATTGGCTTTAAAATCCGCGAGCACACTTTACGTCGTGTCCCTTACATGCTGGTCTGTGGTGATAAAGAGGTGGAAGCAGGCAAAGTTGCCGTTCGCACCCGCCGTGGTAAAGACCTTGGAAGCATGGACGTAAATGATGTTATCGAAAAGCTGCAGCTAGAGATTCGCAGCCGAAATCTTCATCAATTGGAGGAATAAAGTATTAAAGGCGGAAAACGAGTTCAACCGACGCGACCTAATAAAATTAACGGTGAAATCCGTGCTACCGAGGTGCGTCTGACAGGCATCGAAGGCGAGCAGCTTGGTATTGTAAGCCTGCGTGAAGCTATTGAAAAAGCTGAAGAAGCAGGTGTTGATTTAGTTGAAATCAGCCCTAACGCCGAACCGCCTGTATGCCGTATTATGGATTACGGCAAGTTCCTCTACGAAAAAAGCAAATCTTCTAAGGAACAGAAGAAGAAGCAGAAAGTTATTCAGGTTAAGGAAATTAAATTCCGTCCTGGAACCGATGATGGCGACTATCAGGTCAAACTACGCAACCTGATTCGCTTTCTGGAAGATGGCGATAAAGCCAAGATCACACTGCGTTTCCGCGGTCGTGAGATGGCGCACCAGCAGATCGGTATGGAAGTGCTTAACCGCGTCCGTAAAGACCTGTGTGAAGATCTGGATTTGGCTATTGTCGAGTCCTTCCCTTCGAAGATCGAAGGCCGCCAGATGATCATGGTGCTCGCTCCCAAGAAGAAGCAGTAGGCCATTCAAGTAGTTATCCGCGCAGCGTCCGCGCTGCACGGTAACTCGCCTGTCTGATTCATTTTATTAACAATGCGAAGTGGAAATTTTTGAAATGCCAAAGATTAAAACTGTACGTGGCGCGGCTAAGCGCTTCAAGAAGACCGCCTCTGGTGGCTTCAAGCGTAAACACGCTAACCTGCGTCATATTCTGACCAAAAAATCTACTAAGCGTAAACGTCACCTGCGTCCGAAAGGTCTGGTGTCTAAAGGCGATCTGGGTCTGGTTATCGCCTGCCTGCCGTACGCATAAGTAAATTTTTATCGCCTGACAGATTCCGCTTTGAGATAAGGCGGCACCTGAGCGAATCCCCTGAGCTTACATCAGTAAGCGACTGGGGTGAGCAAAGGAAGCCAACGCAGTCACAGAGCGAAAGATTAACGGCCAAATTCAGAATATAAACAGGAGAGCTAAATGGCTCGTGTAAAACGTGGTGTAGTTGCTCGCGCACGTCACAAAAAAATCTTAAAACAAGCTAAAGGCTACTACGGTGCACGTTCACGTGTATACCGTGTTGCTTTCCAGGCTGTTATCAAAGCTGGTCAGTATGCTTACCGTGACCGTCGTCAACGTAAGCGTCAGTTCCGTCAGCTGTGGATCGCGCGTATCAACGCAGCAGCTCGTCAGAACGGCATGTCTTACAGCCGCTTCATCAATGGCCTGAAAAAGGCTTCTGTTGAAATCGACCGTAAGATTCTGGCTGACATCGCAGTATTCGACAAAGTGACTTTCTCTGCACTGGTTGAAAAAGCGAAATCAGCTCTGGCGTAAGTCAGAATATCCTGAAAACTTCGGGCGGCAGTCAACTTGCCTGCTGCCAGAAGGATAAAGGATAGGTGAAAGAGGGGGCTTGTCTCCCTCTTTTATTATCTAACTCAAGCAAAAGATTGACATTTCTGCCTGCTGGCCTTTCAATAGAGCAACAGAAATTTTCCGACAAGACTCCTGATAAGGTAATGCAAGCATGAATGCTGCTATTTTCCGTTTCTTTTTTTACTTTAGCGCCTGAAAATCGGGGGCTTTTGCGCAAGAGAAGAGAAACGAAAAATCGCGCTGAAAGCCTCCCACGTGGAGGCTTTTTTGTTTCTGGCGAAATGATAATTGGACTTTTTGTCCCAACAAAAAACAGACCGGCCGTGACGGCTGGAAGAAGAGGAAACAATGCCACATCTCGCAGAGCTGGTTGCCAGTGCCAAGGCAGCTATAGAAGATGCCCATGATGTTGCCGCGTTAGATCTGGTACGCGTCGAATATTTAGGTAAAAAAGGGCATCTGACGCTCCAGATGACCACACTGCGCGAATTGCCAGCAGAAGAGCGTCCGGCGGCGGGTGCGGTAATCAATGAAGCCAAGCAGCAGGTGCAGGAAGTGTTGAGCGAGCGTAAAAATACGCTGGAATCAGCTGCACTGAATGCCCGTCTGGCACAGGAAACTATCGACGTTTCACTGCCAGGCCGTCGCATTGAAAATGGCGGCTTGCATCCGGTCACCCGCACCATCGATCGTATTGAAACCTTTTTCGGTGAGCTGGGCTTCGCGGTCATGACCGGACCGGAAATCGAAGATGACTACCATAACTTCGATGCGCTGAATATTCCGGGTCACCACCCGGCACGTGCCGATCACGATACCTTCTGGTTTGATGCAACGCGCCTGCTGCGCACCCAGACTTCTGGCGTGCAGATCCGCACCATGAAAAACCAGCAGCCGCCAATCCGTATTATTGCGCCGGGCCGCGTCTATCGTAACGATTACGATCAGACCCACACCCCAATGTTCCATCAGATGGAAGGGCTGATTGTTGATAAAAACATCAACTTCTCCAATCTGAAAGGCACGCTGCATGAATTCCTGCGCAACTTCTTTGAGGAAGATTTGCAGGTGCGCTTCCGTCCTTCTTACTTCCCGTTTACTGAACCGTCCGCGGAAGTGGATGTGATGGGTAAAAACGGCAAGTGGCTGGAGGTGCTGGGTTGCGGCATGGTGCATCCAAATGTATTGCGTAACGTCGGTATCGATCCAGAAATCTATTCTGGTTTTGCCTTCGGCATGGGCATGGAGCGTCTGACTATGCTGCGTTACGGCGTGACCGATTTACGCGCCTTCTTCGAAAATGATTTACGTTTCCTCAAACAGTTTAAATAAGGGCAGGTTATACCAATGAAATTCAGTGAACTCTGGTTACGCGAATGGGTAAACCCAGCCATTAGCAGTGAAGCGTTGTCCGATCAAATTACCATGGCTGGGCTGGAAGTTGACGGTGTTGACGCCGTTGCCGGTGCCTTTCATGGCGTAGTGGTTGGTGAAGTGGTGGAATGCGGTCAGCATCCCAATGCCGATAAACTGCGCGTGACAAAAGTTAATGTCGGCGGCGAACGCCTGCTGGATATCGTCTGTGGCGCGCCAAACTGCCGTCAGGGGCTGAAAGTCGCAGTGGCGACCGTAGGTGCCGTGCTGCCGGGTGATTTCAAAATTAAAGCGGCGAAACTGCGCGGCGAGCCTTCTGAAGGCATGTTGTGCTCATTCTCCGAGCTGGGAATCAGTGACGATCATGCAGGCATTATTGAATTGCCGGCTGATGCGCCAGTAGGCAGCGATATCCGCGAATATCTGCAGCTGAATGACAATACCATTGAAATCAGCGTGACGCCGAACCGAGCTGACTGTCTGAGCATTATCGGTGTCGCCCGTGATGTGGCGGTACTGAACCAGCTGCCGCTGAGTGAGCCTGCCATCGAACCGGTTGCCGCGACGCTGAACGAGACATTCCCGATTCGCGTTGAGGCTGGCGAAGCCTGTCCGCGCTACCTCGGTCGTGTGGTAAAAGGCATTAATGTGAAAGCCGCCACGCCACTGTGGATGCGTGAGAAACTGCGTCGTTGCGGGATTCGTTCTATCGACCCGGTGGTAGATATCACCAACTATGTGCTGCTTGAGCTGGGCCAGCCGATGCACGCGTTCGATCTCGATCGTATTGATTCGGCGATTGTGGTGCGTATGGCCGAAGAGGGTGAAACCCTGACGCTGCTGGATGGCAATGAAGTCAAACTGAACAGCGACACGCTGGTGATTGCTGATGAGAAGCAGGCGCTGGCAATGGGCGGTATTTTTGGTGGCGCGCACTCTGGCGTCAACGAAGAGACACAGAATGTCCTGTTCGAATGTGCTTTCTTCAGCCCGCTGTCGATTACCGGTCGTGCGCGTCGTCACGGTCTGCACACCGATGCATCTCATCGTTACGAACGCGGCGTGGATTCCGCATTGCAACATAAAGCAATTGAGCGTGCGACGCGTCTGTTGCTGGATATCTGCGGCGGTGAAGCCGGCCCGGTTATTGATGTGACTAACCAGGCTGCGCTGCCGAAAGCGGCCTCTATCACTCTGCGTCGTGAAAAACTGGATCGCCTGATTGGTCATGTGATTGCTGACGACCAGGTGACCGACATTCTGCAACGTCTGGGCTGTAAAGTGACCACTGGCAACGGCGAGTGGCAGGCGATTGCACCAAGCTGGCGTTTCGATATGCAGATCGAAGAGGATCTGGTTGAAGAAGTGGCGCGCGTCTACGGTTATAACAATATTCCGGACGTGCCGGTGCATGCCAGCCTGGTGATGACTAAACATCGTGAGGCCAATCTTTCTCTGAAGCGCGCTAAAGCGATGCTGGTCGATAAAGGCTACCAGGAAGCGATCACTTACAGCTTTGTTGACCCTAAAATTCAGGCGCTGCTGCATCCGGGTGAAGAAAACCTGCTGCTGCCAAGCCCGATCTCTGCAGATATGTCGGCGATGCGTTTGTCGCTGTGGAGCGGATTACTGTCAGCGGTGGTGTATAACCAGAACCGTCAGCAGGGGCGTGTACGTCTGTTTGAGAGCGGTCTGCGCTTTGTTCCTGATACGCAGGCAAACCTCGGTATTCGTCAGGATCTTATGCTGTCCGGCGTGCTGAGCGGCAATCGCTATGAAGAGCATTGGGATCTGGCGCGACAAACAGTAGACTTCTATGATTTAAAAGGTGATTTAGAGTCTGTTCTGGATCTGACCGGTAAACTGGAGTCCATCGAGTTCCGTGCAGAAGCCAATCCGGCGCTTCATCCGGGGCAGAGTGCGGCGATTTATCTGCGCGGCGAAAAAATCGGATTTATCGGTGTGGTGCATCCGGAGCTGGAACGCAAACTGGATCTTAACGGTCGAACCTTAGTGTTTGAACTGCTTTGGGATAAGGTCGCAGACCGCGTGCTGCCTGAAGCGCGCGAGATTTCTCGCTTCCCGGCAAACCGCCGTGATATCGCTGTCGTAGTGGCTGAAAACGTGCCTGCAGCAGATATTATCACTGAGTGTAAGAAAGTTGGCGTAAATCAGGTAGTTGGCGTAAACTTGTTTGACGTGTACCGTGGTAAGGGCGTAAATGAGGGTGAGAAGAGCCTTGCTATCAGCCTGATTTTACAAGATACCAGCCGGACACTCGAAGAAGAGGAGATTGCCGCTACTGTTGCACGATGTGTAGAGGCACTGAAAGAGCGATTCCAAGCATCCTTGAGGGATTGAACCTATGGCGCTTACAAAAGCTGAAATGTCAGAATACCTGTTTGAGAAGCTTGGGCTTAGCAAGCGGGATGCCAAAGAGCTGGTCGAGCTGTTTTTCGAAGAAGTCAGACGTGCTTTGGAAAATGGTGAGCAGGTTAAGCTGTCCGGTTTTGGCAACTTTGACCTTCGCGACAAGAATCAACGTCCGGGACGTAACCCTAAGACTGGCGAAGATATTCCGATCACGGCACGGCGCGTGGTGACGTTCCGCCCGGGTCAGAAATTAAAAAGTCGGGTTGAGAACGCTTCGCCAAAAGAAGACTGATTGACTCACCAACAAAAGGCCGCGTAAGCGGCCTTTTTCATGCCTGAAAAAAATGAAATGTGGATTATTTTAGAGTAGTTGCCGCACTGCAGCAGTGAGTTAATAGGGTTTCAGAAAAGAAATTTCGCAGCAGTCATACAAAGAGCAGCCACGCCTATGATGGTGGCAGCGATCCATTTTGTCTGGCCGCTAATCTCCTTATGCAAATCACCCTTAGTGGCGAATTCATTAGAACGGGCAACCAGCTCGGCAAGGCCAGATTTTGTGGCAAACTCTTCGGAACGAATAGTCAGTTTAGTCAAATCCAGTTTAATCTGAGTAACGTCAGTTTCAAGCCTCTCGACTCGCTTCTCTAATCTGTCCATCATACCGCCTCCTCCGCTACCGCCGCCATGTTCATTAGGTGTTGGATTATCTTTAACACCAGAGTCTATTTTATTATCAAAAAGCCGTACAAGGTTATCTTTTACAGTATTCATTTGGCGTCCCCCTTATTTTCAGATGGGAACCAATCTGTTTCCAACCAAAGAGATACTATGAAGGCCCAGTAATAGCTGGTGAAGCCGCAATTGGTACATATAACACGATACTCACAGTTGTTAGTAGTAGCGGGTTCAGACTCTTGAATTTTATAATAAGTTACGTATTCATTTGAGGTGTTGGATGACGATCCATCCAGGCTGGCACCGTGCACGACATTATTCACTCTGGGTACAAATAGATGGGGACTGCCGCAGGACAGACAACACTGAGAGCCATTTTTGGCACTCAGAAAGGCAGAAAAAACTTCGGGTGATATAAGACTGAGAAGCTTCGATTCATCCATGTTGTTATTCATCACATATGCTCCAATGGATTAAGTTTTACTAAATCGTTCAGATAGTCCGGCGCGAAACGCACAAACTATCGTCTGTAAAATTGTGGAGCGCCCAAGAATTTTTTGCAACGATATGTTGTTGACACTGTTGATCATAAAGCGATCCGCAAACGTGTGGCGCATTACATGAGGTGCCTGGCCGGCAGGCAGGTCATGAACCAACGTTTTAGGCGTCTTGCGGACATTAAGTCAATCAGCGGTCGAGAACATTTGTTGCCCATCATAACCGTCCAGACTACAGAAAAAATCCCCGGCATCTGTAGAATGCGTCGTGCAGAACCAGCAGGCTGAATAGTTCTAAATGCTGCCGCATGACAGTGACATAGAAAAATACAGCCCCCACAAACCGGGCTGTAACACACTCATTAAACGCAAAAAAGATCGAGAAAGTTCGGCTTTTTCTGCGTCCGCTTTATCACGCCTTATCAAACGAACAGAACCATGTAGGCGTTAGCGGATCTTAGGCGTATGTGGCGCTAAACCATATCCGGCTGCACAATTAGGATCTTGAAATTTGGCAAACGGCATTTTTCATTCTTTAAAAAATCCATCCTCTCTGGCTCAAAACCACCAAAATAATCAAAAACACTGCTTTATCAGGATTTAGTTGGCTAATTATTCTGGGGCGGGTATTATATGCACTATCTTAGCAACGTGAGGATGTGAGGCTGGTGCGATTGCCGCCGAAAACATAAACCCAATGACTTTCTCCAAAGGAATGCTCGTTACCCTTTCTACATCTCAATTCTTTATCACTGCGGTCATGGCCAGCGTTCTGGCATGGTGCAGCGAGCTATAGCGACTTCACAAAACGTTTAAAAACGACTTTTAGCACTGCGTTGCTGCGGCAACGGCGGTTAATCACGTGTTTTGTTTTGTGAGGAAACTATGATCTATTGGATCTTTTTATCTGTCGCCATCGTTTGTGAAATTCTTGGTACGCTGGCAATGAAATACTCCAGTCTGCACGGCGGCATCAGCGGCCATATCGCGATGTATTTGCTGATCGCGGCGTCCTATATTCTGCTGTCTGTGGCGGTTAAACGTATTGCACTGGGCGTGGCCTACGCACTGTGGGAAGGGGCAGGCATTTTGCTGATTACCCTGTTTAGCGTGCTGATGTTCAGTGAATCACTGTCGCTGGTTAAAGTGATAGCGTTAATCCTGCTGCTGGCCGGCATCACCCTGATTAAATCCGGTACTGAAATGCCTAAGCGTAAATGCAATGAGGTGAAACATGCAGGCTGAACATCTGCTGTACCTGTTGCTGGCGGTAGTGCTGGAAATTATTGCCAATATTATGCTGAAGAAATCGGAAGGTTTCCGCCGCTGGGGATATGGCCTGCTGTCATTGCTGGCGGTATTGGGCGCATTCAGCGCGCTGGCTCAGGCGGTGAAAGGTATCGATCTGGCGGTGGCTTATGCGCTCTGGGGCGGGCTGGGTATCGCCGCGACCGTCGCCGCTGGCTGGATTCTGTTTAATCAGCGGCTGAACAAAAAGGGCTGGATCGGTCTGATTGTGCTGCTGGCCGGGATGGTGATGCTGAAACTGGCGTGATGCCAGAGTGTTAATCACGCAGCGGCTGAACGTATTGTGCTTCACGGTCGCTCCACAGTGTCAGGATTGCGTAAGCGGCGGGAAAGTAACGTGAAAATCATCCGTCAGCTGATAGTTAGCGCTATAAGTGATTGCTATAACAGGCTCATCTAATAAAGAGAGGTCAGCCTGATGAAAAAAATGGCTATATTACTTTGCGTCCTGTCTGGGATGCCGCTGCTGGCAAATGCTGGCGTGTCGATTGACATTCATTCACCCGGAATTTCTATTCAGCTTGGCGATCGCGATCAGCGTGGTTATTACTGGGACGGTTATGACTGGCGTGCGCCAGCGTGGTGGCATGACTGGCAGGGCCGTCATGTTGGAGCGCGCGGCCCGCGCGGTGATTACTGGAACGGCAATGGCTGGCAGCCACATGCGCCGCAGCATCACTCTCATTCACGGCCGCAGCAACAGAATCATCACCAGCCGGAGCAACCACAGCATAATCATCATGCTAAGCCTGGCGCGGGTAACGATAATCCTCATCAACGTCCTCCGGCGCAACAGCGTCATTAATTTCTCCCTTAAGGGCCAGCAATGCTGGCTCTTTCTTTTTCTGCATCAGCCACTACAATCAAAGCCTTGTTTTCACGGATAAAGAGTCACTGATGACGCTGATTTCCGAACTGTCGCATCGGGCAGCACGACGCGGACGGCGCTGGCTGATGGTGCTGCTGCTGCTGACGTTGATCACCGCAGCCATCAGTCTGTGCGCAGGGGAGAGCTGGATTGCCCCTGGCGACTGGTTCAGCCCGCAGGGGCAGCTGTTTGTCTGGCAGCTGCGTTTACCGCGTACGCTGGCGGTATTACTGGTCGGTGCGTCACTGGCGGTGGCTGGCGCGGTGATGCAGGCGCTGTTTGAAAACCCGCTGGCGGAACCCGGGCTGTTAGGCGTATCGAACGGAGCCGGTGTCGGTTTGGTATTAAGCGTACTGCTGGGAAGCGGCCAGCCGTGGAGCCTGAGTCTGGCCGCCATCGCCGGTGCCTTACTGGTGACGGTGCTGCTGCTGCGATTTGCCCGGCATCATCTCTCTACCAGCCGTTTGCTGCTGGCCGGCGTTGCGCTGGGAATTATTTGCAGTGCGATAATGACCTGGGCGGTCTACTTCAGCACCAGCCTCGATCTGCGCCAGTTAATGTACTGGATGATGGGCGGCTTTAGCGGTATAGACTGGCGTTACGGCTGGCTAATGCTGGCGTTACTGCCGATTCTGCTGTGGCTGACCTGCCAGTGGCGCGCGCTGAATTTGCTGATGCTGGGCGAGATTTCCGCGCGTCAGCTCGGGCTACCGATGGCGCTGTGGCGCAACTTACTGGTGATGGCGATTGGCTGGCTGGTAGGGGTCAGCGTGGCGCTGGCAGGCGCCATTGGCTTTGTTGGGTTGGTGATCCCGCACATATTGCGGCTCAAAGGGCTGACTGATCACCGCATACTGCTACCGGGATGTGCTTTCGCCGGCGCGACGGTGCTGCTGGCGGCTGATATCATCGCCCGGCTGGTGCTGAGATCGGCTGAATTGCCGATTGGCGTGGTGACGGCCACGCTCGGGGCACCCATATTTATCTGGTTATTAGTAAACCATCGCCGCTAGCGCAGGCTGGCAAATACACTACTGATACAGGAAATCCGCATGAGCATTTTTGATACAGAACTGGAAACGCTGGATGGTGAGAAAACCACGCTGAAACAGTGGCAGGGCGACGTGCTGTTAGTGGTTAATGTGGCCTCTAAATGTGGCTTAACGCCCCAGTATGAACAGCTGGAGCAGCTACAAAAACAGTGGCAGGATCAGGGGTTCAGCGTGCTGGGTTTCCCGTGCAATGCGTTCCTTGAGCAGGAGCCGGGCAGTAATGAAGAGATTAAAACCTTCTGCAGCACGACCTACGGCGTTACTTTCCCGATGTTCAGCAAAATTGAGGTTAATGGTGAAAACCGGCATCCGCTGTACGCTCAGCTGGTGGCTGCACAACCGCAGGCGGTAGCACCAGAAGGCAGCGGCTTCCTTGAACGAATGACCAGTAAAGGCCGCGCGCCGAAAGCAGCGGGGGATATTTTATGGAACTTCGAGAAATTCCTTATCGGTCGGGATGGTAAGGTGGTTCAGCGCTTCTCGCCGGATATGACCCCGGATGATGCGGTGATCGTCGACAGCATCAAGCAGGCGCTGGCAAAGTAAATGCTGCTGGAAATTGAACTGGCTGCGGTCGGCGGGCGACTGGCCCCGTTCAGTGCGCAGGTCAGCAGTGGGCAACTGATTCATCTGCTGGGGCCGAATGGTGCCGGAAAAAGTTCGCTGCTGGCGCGCTTGTCGGGTTTGTTGCCCGGCAGCGGCAAGGTTCAGTTTCTGAGAAAGCCACTTGAAGACTGGAGTGGCAGTCAGCTTGCCCGTCATCGCGGCTGGTTGCATCAGCAGCAGTTACCCGTCGGCCAGATGGCGGTTTTTCACTATCTGCAACAGCATCTGCTGCACGCCGACCAACCTTATGAAGCGGTGTTACAGCAAGTTCTTGAGGGATTGCAACTTGGCGATAAGCTGGCGCGGCCGCTGAATCAGTTGTCCGGTGGCGAGTGGCAACGAGTAAGGCTGGCCGCTGTGCTGTTGCAGATCGCGCCGGCGGCAAACTCCCAGGGTAAATTGCTGCTGCTGGATGAGCCGATGGCCGGATTGGATGTGGCTCAGCAGGCGGCAGTCGACCGCCTGCTATTACCGCTGTGCCTGGCCGGGATAAGCATTATTATGAGCGGCCATGACCTTAACCACAGCCTGCGCCATGCGCAACAGGTGTGGCTGATGGCCGATGGTCAGTTAGTGGCGCAGGGTGAAACAGCCACGGTGATGCAACCTGAACGTCTTGAACAGGTGTATCAAGTGCCCTTTCGCAAACTGACGGTTGAAGGCCATCAAATTCTCACCACGTTAACGGAATAGCGGGCAGTCCCTTGCCAGAATCAATGATTTACCGCTACATTAAGTTTTTGTCTGATTGCAGGGAATGTCGGTTATGCGGATCTGGTTGTTGCTGGTTGTGGTTATTCTTGCTGGATGCAGTCGCCATGCTCCTCCTCCTGACGGTCGTTTGTCAGATCCGATAATGGTTATCGCCCAACTTAATGAACAACTGGGTCAGTGGCGCGGAACGCCATACCGCTATGGTGGGATGAGTCGCGGCGGCGTCGATTGCTCCGGTTTTGTTTATCTTACCTTCCGCGATCGTTTTGACCTGCAATTACCGCGTTCAACCAGCGATCAAACGGATATCGGCACCCGCATTGATAAAGATCAGTTGCTGCCAGGCGATCTGGTATTTTTCAAAACCGGCCGTGGAGAAAACGGCCTGCACGTCGGCATTTATGATACTGATAATCAGTTTATTCACGCCTCAACCAGCAAGGGAGTGATTCGATCTTCACTCGATAATGTTTATTGGCGTAAAGTATTCTGGCAGGCGCGACGCATTTAATAAGTGTTGTAGTAATTAATAAACTGAGAAGAATTTAGGATAAATGCGTATTTCTTCGCCGGAAAAAATAGAGCATGATGAATGCTGGTTTTCGGCGAAGTGAATGAGATTAATTTGTATTAGATGGCGGTTTTATATTTACTTAAGCCATATTTTTTCTTTTTTCATCACTGACGCTGTCAGAAAACCTGCCTTACACGCATCTGAAATCTCAGCAACTGCTCGATTTACGACAATTTAAAGATTAATTTTATTTAAGCATCTTTCGGTTTTTTTTCTGCCGAAAAATGACTAAGTGTCTGATAGCGCATTAGCACTATTGATTGTCATAAATTGTTGTTATAGGATGCACAAACTGCCACTTAATAATGGCTTATCAAAATGAAAATCCATTTAGCTGCCGACTACCGTAGTAACGCAGCATTTTATCCGGTATATACCCTGACGGGTAGGCTGACTGCTGTAGAGCTGATCTCATGGTTCTCGGACGAAAACGCCAATGTTGCGATTCCGGCAGAGATGCTGATTCCGCAACTGACATTCGAACAGCGTATATCGCTACTGCAAAGTCAAATAACGCTGGTGGAGAAATATCGGGAATTTTTCAGCTATCACGATCTATATGTCGCGATTAATATTGATGAAATTATCGCGCAGGCGATTTTAGAAAGTGAGTTTCTTTTACACAAGTTAGGCCTGCTGGATTGCCTGGAACTGGAAATAAATGAAAGTTTTACTGATTTATCCGCTGGTAAAGATAATCCTTTACTGGCTGCGCTAAATGATCATTTTTCTCTCAGTCTGGATAATTTTGGCGCAGGAAAAGCGACGGCGAAAGCGGTATACGATGACCTGTTTAATCGTATCAAATTAGATAAGGGATTTATCCAGCACAATATCAAACGGCGCTCATTTGCACCGTTTATTAATGCCATACTGGATAATATAACGCCACACTGCCAGCAGGTGATTGTACAGGGAATTGATGATAATCAGGCGCTGGCAACCATTCGTCAGTATCCTTTTGCCGGAATTCAGAGTGCGTTATTTCCGGCGGCGGATGAACTCTCTTTAGCGGCTTTGCTGAAGACTCCAGCGTTACTGATGCCGCCCGCAGAGTCACCGTAAACGGAATGTATGCCCTGTAAATTAGCACGCACAGGGTTTACACTGACAGCATTGTGGCCGTTTTACTGACTGATTCTTATCAGAAAAGGCCCCAGCGATGTCTTAAGGAGGCACCATGCAGTTCAATAACAGCTGGTTTAACGAGCTGCCGGGCTTTTATACCGCACTGAATCCCACCCCGTTGAAAAATCCGCGTCTGCTTTATCACAGCAGGTCACTGGCACAGGAGTTGGGCCTTGATGAAAGCTGGTTCAGCCAGGATAAAGCCGCTATCTGGAGCGGCGAGACGCTGTTGCCTGGCATGCAGCCGCTGGCGCAGGTTTACAGTGGCCATCAGTTTGGCGTCTGGGCCGGGCAACTCGGTGACGGGCGGGGTATTCTGCTGGCAGAACAGCAATTGCCGGACGGACGTAAAGTTGACTGGCATCTGAAGGGAGCAGGGCTGACGCCTTACTCACGGATGGGCGACGGACGTGCCGTACTGCGTTCAACGCTGCGGGAGTTTCTCGCTTCAGAAGCGATGCATCATCTCGGGGTGCCAACTTCTCGGGCCTTAACCGTGGTCACCAGTGAAGAGCCGGTTTACCGTGAAAGCGCCGAGCGTGGTGCGATGCTGTTGCGTGTGGCCGAAAGCCATCTGCGATTTGGTCATTTTGAGCACTTTTTCTATCACGGCCAGCAGCAAAAAGTTCAGCAGCTGGCAGACTATGCTATCGCGCATCACTGGCCGACACTGGTCGATCAATCTGATCGCTATCAGCTGTGGTTTACCGATGTGGTGAAACGCACGGCGCGACTGATTGCTCACTGGCAGAGCATCGGCTTTGCTCACGGCGTGATGAATACCGATAATATGTCGATTATTGGTATCACGCTGGATTACGGCCCTTATGGCTTTCTCGACGACTATCAGCCGGACTTTATCTGTAATCACTCTGACCATCAGGGGCGATATGCATTTGATAATCAGCCCGTGGTGGGGCTGTGGAACCTCAATCGCCTGGCGCATGCGCTTTCCGGGCTGATGACCCCGGAACAGTTAAAACTGGCGCTGGCTGAGTATGAGCCAGAACTGATGCGTGCCTGGGGCGAGAAGATGCGTGCCAAACTGGGACTGTTGACACAGGATAAAAGCGATAACGACATTCTTACCGGGCTGTTGTCGCTGATGACCAAAGAGGGCAGTGATTATACCCGTACCTTCCGTCTGCTCAGTGCCACACAGCAGGATGAAACGCGCTCGCCACTGCGTGATGAGTTTATCGACCGCGATGCCTTTGACCACTGGTATCACGACTATCGTCAGCGACTGCTGCGCGACGAGAAGAGTGATGCTGAACGTCAGCAGCTAATGAAATCGGTTAATCCGGCGATTATTCTGCGTAACTATCTGGCGCAGCAGGCAATTGAGCGTGCGGAGCAGGATGATATCAGCGTACTGACGCGGTTGCATCAGGCGCTCGCCCGTCCGTTTGACGATGCGCCTGAATTTGCGGATTTGGCGAAACGTCCGCCAGACTGGGGTAAGAAGCTGGAAGTGAGCTGTTCAAGTTAACGGCGCAGGGCGATCTGGGGCACGGCTTCACTGGCGTGAGGCAGTACCATCAGGTCGGCCTGGTACCAGCGCGTCAGAATCGATTCGGTCATCACCTCAGCTGGCGTGCCGCTGGCAACCAGCTTGCCGCAATGCAACAGCATCATGCGATCTGACCACAGTGCAGCCAGGTTCAGGTCGTGCAGCACGCAGCATACCGTTAGCTTGCCATTACGCGTCAGCTGATGCAGCAGGCGCAAGGCGTGTTGCTGATGGTAAAGATCGAGCGCCGAAGTCGGCTCATCGAGAAATAACCAGCCTTGCGGACCGTCGTCGTGCCAGAGTTGTGCCAGCGCTCTGGCTAACTGCACCCGCTGCTGTTCGCCGCCGGAAAGCTGCCGATAATCGCGCTTCGCCAGCACATCACAGCCGGTTAATGCCATCACTTCTCTGACTACCGGTGCTGCCGGCTGCTGCGGCCAGGGCGCGCGACCCATCGCAACCACATCTTCAACCGCCAACGGAAATGCTACCGCGCTCTGCTGACGCATGACTGCACGTTGCTGTGCCAGAGATTGACGCGGCCAGCGATCGAGCGGTATCTGCTGTAGCTGGCAACTGCCGTCAGAAGCCATCAGATAACCGGTAAGCAGGCGCAAGAGCGTTGATTTACCGGCACCGTTTGGGCCAATCAGGGATACCATCTCACCGGCGCGCAGCTGCAATGAGACGTCGTCAATCAGCGTGCGTCCGGCGACGCGATAACTGAGGGAACTGGCCTGTAACTGGTTATGCATGGCTGCTTCCCTGACGACGTAAAATCAGCCACAGAAACCACGGGCCGCCCAGTAGGCTGGTTAACAGTCCGACCGGCATTTCCGCCGGTGCCACCAACGTGCGTGCCAGCGTATCGGCAACCAGCAATAAAATTGCGCCAGCCAGCACTGAACCCGGCAACATCCAGCGGTGATCGGCACCGAGACAGATGCGCATCAGATGCGGCACGACCAGGCCAATAAAGCCGATGATACCGCTAACTGCCACCGCAGCGGCGACCAGCAGTGCGCTGAGAATTAATAAATGACGCTGGGTACGCTGCACATCCACGCCGAGATAATGGGCTTCCTCTTCACCAAGTTGTAGCAGATTCAGCCGTGCGGCCAGCCACTGAATCAGCAGTGCGGCGGGAATAATCAGTGAGGCAGAGGCCAGTAAGGTTGACCACTGAGCTTGTCCGAGACTGCCCATTCCCCACAGCGATAACTGACGCAGCTGCTGATCGTTACTGACCCATGACAATACGCCAACCGCCGCGCCACAAAGGGCGTTAATGGCAATCCCTACCAGTAACAGACGGGATAATCCCGCCTGACCCGAGCGGGTCAGCGCAAAGATAATCAGCGTAATCGCCATGCTGCCGATAAATGCTGCCAGCATCGGCAGATAAAGGGCGAGGATGGCGGGCAGCGCCAGCGGCAGTACTAACGCAAGTGCTACCGCCAGTGCCGCTCCGCTACTGATACCCAGCAGGCCGGGATCGGCCAGCGGATTGCGAAACAGCCCCTGCATCACGGCACCTGACAGCGCCAGCGCCGCGCCGACCAGCATCGCCAGCAGCACGCGTGGCAGACGAATATTCAGCCAGATTTGCCACAGCATGCTGTCGGCTGGCGCGGCCCACAGCATCGGTAACGACAGGCGCATTGCGCCAATATTGGCCGCCAGCACCGCCAGTACTAACAGCGTAATCAGCATGGCGAACAGCCAGCGTAGCGGTAAACGCGCAATCATTTTGCTATTGCTTCCGCCGCTTTACGCAACTTAAGGATGGCCGAAGGTGTGTCGATGCCAAAGCCGAGCAGCGCCATATCATCCACCACCAGCAGCTGATGCTGCTGTCCGGCAGGCGTCATTGCCAGCCCCGGCAGCTTCCACAGGTTGTCTTTGCCACCCAGCGTGCGCAGACCATCTTCACCCACCACCACCAGTTGCGGCGCGCTGGCAATCACCCCTTCCTGTGAAAGTGGCTGGTAACGCTGCACATTGCCCATCGCATTCTGCAACCCAGCGGTCTGGATCGCTGCGTCGGCCGCCGTGCCACGTCCGGCACTCATGGTGGTGACGCCGTTGTGCGCCATGATAAACAGCACTTTCACCGGCAGCGGCTGGCGATTCAGCGTAGCCAGCTGTTTATCAAGGCGTTGCTGCAAACTTTTGCCCGCCTCTTCGCGCTGCAGTGCCTGAGCAATCGTGCTGATTTTATCGTCGATAGCCTTGATATCGGCTTTACCGCTGACGGTCACCACTTTTACACCGGCTTGCTGCACCTGCTCCAGCGCCATCGAGGGTTTAGCCAGCTCACTGACCAGTACCAGCGTCGGTTTTAATGCCAGAATGCCTTCGGCATTAAGCTGGCGCATATAGCCGACATCCGGCAGTTTGGTCGCCAGCGCCGGATGCAGGCTGGTACTGTCGCGACCCACCAGATTTTGCTGGGCGTCGAGTGCATAGACAATCTGCGTGACGTCGCCGCCAATCGATACCACGCGCTCAGTCGCCAGTGCCGAAAGCGGCAGAGCGAGCAGGGCGATTAGCCAGCGTTTCATGCGGCAACTCCTTCGCGGGTTAACGCCGCCAGCTGTTCACGCCACTGCGTCTGCTCAGGTTGCCCCTCGCTACGCTGACCATACAGTTGGGCAATTTGCGTGCCGTCGGCAGCAAACAGCTCGAGACTGGTGACAAAACCGTCAGCGGTCGGTTTGCGGGTTACCCAGCTTTCGGCAATGGCATCCTCAATCAGATGCAGGGTAAATTCACGGTTGAAGATATTGATCCAGTTATCCATCGGCATCAGCTTTTCAACGTTGCCGGTAAAGATCTGCACGCAGCCGCGGTTGCCAACGAAGATCATAATTTCGTTAGCGTCAGTTTTTGCCACTTCAAGAATCTGGCGCAGCGACTGATTGCTGACCTGACAGGCCAGATCGCTGGCTACTGCGTGGAAGGCTTGCTGGCGGCTGATATTGTGACGCTTCAGCAGGCGGAAAAACTGATGCACGTCGGTCATTGCGCGCCACTCTTGCTCAATCAACGCGGCATCGGTGACCTCACTGGTCGCCTCGGTAACCAGCGGCGTCACGATCAGATCGCTGGCTTGCGGCTGTACAAAGCGTTCAACCAGCGCCTGCCATGCGGCAAGATCGGTTTTATCGGTGGTATAGACTTTCAGTACCGCATCGCCCTGTGCATCAAAGAATTGCAGGCTCTGACGTTCGCCGCGCGCATTTTGCTCTTTCAGTGCATAGGCACTGTGCCACTGATTAACGAACAAACGTTGGTCCAGCGCGCGTGGATTCAGCACCAGTCCGGCATGGTCGCTGAGATGCAGGTTACTGTAGTGACCCACCTGCTCGTGCACCGCGTATTCATTGCGGGTAATGGATTTGGTTTCACCGACCGCTTCCAGTGCCTGAAGCATTTCACGCATCTCATTGCGCAGCTGCTGTGCATCATGTCCGACGCGGGAATGGGTCAGCTCTGCTTCGCTGATCGCCATATCCGCCGCCAGATCGCGGGCATATTTTTTTGGATTAGCGGCTTTCAAAGCCTGGTATTGCTGATAAATCATGTTCATGGACTGCTTCCTTGTTTCAAATTCGCCCTGCGGTTTCTGGCAGGGCGCAATTATTACCACTGGTAACTGACGAATACTTTGCCGTTGATCCCATCCTGCGGAATGCCCTGCGTAGAGTAGTACTCTTTTTCAAAGGCATTAGCCAACACCAGAGTAGTGGTCAAGCCTTTCAGGCGATCCTGACCTTTATAGCGCAGGTAGAAATCATTGACCGCGTAGCCAGGTTGGTTGGCATAGGTTGAACTGATATGCGTTGAACGCTCAACAAAGGTGCCGACCCAGCCGACCGAGAAGGCAGTCTGGGCAATCGGCACATCGAGGATGCTGGTAACGGTGTCTGGGTTCAGGCTGGAGATCCACTCGCCGGTATCGCTGTCTTTACCACGAGTACGGTTATAGGCCAGATCCCAGCTGAACACGTCGGTGTTGTACTTCAGAGACATATCCCAGCCCCAGATTTTCGCCTGCGGCACGTTGTAAGACTGGGTCGTGGCGGCGGCAAAATCGACAGTGGTCGAAATGTAATCCTTCGCTTCGGTATCGAAATAACTGGCCTTGAATTCGATTCCGTCGTTAGCCATCAGCAGGTCGTCAAAGCGTAAACCAAAACCGGCTTCACGCGTTGAGTTGGTCTCAGGGCGCAGGTTCGGATTTGGCACCCAGCGGTTAACGTAGCCCGGGAACGAGAAGTGTACGTCGTCGTTATACATCTCGCCCATGGTTGGCGCGCGGAACGCCTGCGCATAGGAGCCGAACAGCATCAGCCAGTCGGTTGGCGTCACAGAGAGCGCGGCGCGTGAGGACCATTTATCGGCATCGACATCGGCATAGCCATCGCTGCTGCCGCTATAGTTATCGTAGCGAGTACCGAGCACCAGTGAAGCCGGAATATCGCGCAGGGTAATTTCATCCTGCAACCAGCCGGAAGAGAAGTCGATTTTCGCCTGTGGGAAGCTGGTGGTGGTTCCGCCCGGATGCTGCTCCTGGCGGTAGTATTCGCCGCCATAAGTGAACAGGTGAGAAGCAAAACTGTCGGCAAACAGGCGGCTGCGGTTGTCCAGCTTCAGTCCTTTGGTGGTCTGTTCGCGATACTGACTGCCGGTATCACGGGTTCCGGCATTAATTCGGGTTTCAGACCAGTAGGTGGTCAGGTTGGCATTCAGCCACTCCATATCGCTTGGATCGAGGTGATAACCCAGCTGTACATCGCGCTGAATGGTGGAACGATCGGTCATCAGGTTACCGGTACCAGGCTGAACCACCTGTGGGTTAACCGGTTCCTGAGCGTTGTTGTTGTAGTAACGCAGGCTGCCGCTTAAGGTTTGTGCCGGATCCAGTTTCCAGCTGCCTTTTGCCAGCAGATTACTGATACTTTCATCGTTTGGCGCATCAGCACCGCTGCTTTGTCGAATATCACCGCGGTCGCGGCTGCTCCACGACAGCACGCCATCAAGATCGTCAGTACGGCCAAAGGCGCTGGCGCCTAAACCGAAGCTGTGATCGCCGGTTGCCGCGTTGCTGAATACGCGATAACCACTGTTTTTACCCGGTTCCAGCAAATCGGCGGCATCCACCGTTTCATACGAGATAACGCCGCCCAGCGCGCCGCTGCCATACAGTAGCGCTGAAGGGCCACGCACCACTTCGATGCGTTTAATTAACGCCGGATCAAGAAACACACTGTTCAGGTGGCCAGTATCGGTTCCCTGACGAATGCCGTCTACCAGCGTTAAAACGCCGCGGCGATCGTAGCCACGCATACTCAGGTCCTGGCCATTAGTACGACCGGTACCGCTGATGGTTATCCCCGGAACGTTGCGCAGCATATCGGCGGCAGAAGAGGCGGTTTGTGACTCAGGCGAATTGCCATCAATCACCGTCACCATCATCGGTGCTTCAAAGCTGCTGCGCGAGTTACCGGTAGCGACCACCGTCATTTGATCGTTTTTTGCGTTAGTTTGGTTGCGATCGCTGGCGGTGTCAGCTGCCTGTGCGAAAAGCGGTAAAGCACAGGAAATAGCCAGCGTTAAACGCGACAGGCGCGGACCGGCTGAAGGTAAGTGAGGCATCAATGCAACTCTCCATATTATGGTTTCCCGGGGATACCCTCGGGAAGTGTCAGGAGCTGGCTGCCTTGGCTTAATGCCTGGGTGGCTGGCGGTTATGAGATTTTTAGGTTACTTCGTCAGGATAAGTTTACCGGCCTGGGTCTGACGCAAAATGTATTGCTGACCCTGATGCAGGATGACAACGCGACCTTCACTGCCTAACAGCAATTTGCTGTCGACCTGCCGCAGGCTGTGCCCGGTTTCCGGAATGGCGCAGGTGGAAGGGGATTTATCCATAAAGCTACCTGTTAATAATGTAAATTGTTTTCACAATGATAATCATTATCAACAAATGTTTCATCCAGGCAAGGATAAAATTGTCAAAGCGAGGGAATGTTGGCGAATTTGCAACTTTATGCTAATAACGCTGGCGGTTTTCCCGCCAGCGTCGGGGGATCAGAAGCGGCAGTCGATGGCTTGCGCCAGCAGGGCCAGCACGGCTTCACTGTCTTCCCAGCCGAGGCAGGGATCGGTAATTGACTGGCCATAAACCAGCGGTTGTCCGGCAATCACTTTTTGCGTACCTTCCTGCAGGAAGCTTTCAATCATCACGCCAGCAATCGCCTGCGATCCGTCGCGGATCTGTTGCGCCACTGATTCTGCCACGTCGCGCTGGCGGCGATGTTGTTTCAGACAGTTGGCATGGCTGAAGTCGACGACCAGCTGTTGCGGCAGGTGAAACTCGCGCAGGCTGGCAGCGGCGGCGGCAATATCTTCCGCATGATAGTTAGGCTGTTTACCGCCGCGCATAATGATATGACCGGACGGATTGCCGCTGGTCTGATAAATGGTCATCTGCCCGTATTTATCGGATGACAGAAACATATGGCTGGCACGCGCCGCACGGATGGCATCGACGGCGATTTGCGTGTTGCCATCGGTCCCATTTTTAAAGCCGACCGGGCAGGAGAGAGCCGACGCCATCTCGCGGTGAATCTGGCTTTCAGTGGTACGCGCGCCGATGGCACCCCAGCTGATCAGGTCGGAAATAAACTGGCCGATCACCATATCAAGAAATTCGGTGGCGGTTGGCATTCCCAGCGCATTGATATCCAGCAGCAGCTTACGGGCGATTTCAAGGCCATGATTGACGCGAAAGCTGCCATCGAGATCGGGATCGGAGATCAGTCCTTTCCAGCCGACCACGGTACGCGGCTTTTCGAAATAGGTGCGCATTACGATTTCCAGCCGATGCTGGTGTTTAACCCGTAAAGCGTTAAGTCGGGTAGCATACTCAACGGCAGCTTTGGGATCGTGCAGTGAGCAGGGGCCAATCACGACCAACAGGCGTTTATCTTCCCCGGTCAGGATACGGGCAATGCGTTTACGTGACGCTGTCACGTTTTCTGCAATGGCGGCGGTTATCGGATGCTTTAACGCCAGTTGCTCAGGCGTAATCAGGCTCTCGATGCGCGCGGTTCGCAGTTCATCTGTTTTATTCATCTGCATCTCTGAAATTTTTTTCTTCTCAACGGCAAAAGTGCCGGGAAGTGATGGCGATCACAATAGCCCAAATAGCGATGAATTCAACTGGCTGAAGAGTTAAAACGCGGCATCTGCCACAAAAAGCCGCGGCAAAGCGGCTCTGTTGGCGAGCTGAGCTAATACATATGGCGGTTCAGCCCCATGATATCGAGGATTTTGGTGGCAATTTCCTCCACCGAGTAGTTGGTACTGTTGAGGTAACGAATCTGGTGGGTGCGGAACAGCGCTTCGACTTCGCCTACCTCCATCCGGCATTGCCGCATTGAGGCGTAGCGGGTGTTTTCCGCCCGTTCCTGACGAATCGCCGACAGGCGTTCCGGATCGATAGTCAGCCCGAACAGCTTCTGCTGATGCGCTTTTAGCGCCGGTGGCAATTTCAGATTATCCATATCATCGGCAATAAACGGATAGTTGGCGGCACGCACGCCAAACTGCATGGCCAGATACAGGCTGGTGGGGGTCTTACCGCAGCGCGATACGCCTAACAGAATCACCTGCGCGTCTTCCAGCCCGCGCAGCGAAATGCCATCATCATGCGCCAGTGCGTAATCAATGGCGGCGATTCGCGCATCATACTTGCCGAGGTTGCTGGCAGTCAGGCCGTGGGTGCGGTGTGCAACCGGAGCCGGAGCCATACCCAGCTCTTCCTGTAGCGGAGCAACCAGCGACTGAACAATATCCTGGCAAAAGCCGTCGCTTTGCATAATGATTTCACGTACGTCCGGCGTGACAATCGAGAAAAACACCAGCGGTCGAATACCGCTTTTTTGATAGATGGCGTTAATCTGACCTTTTACCGCCTGCGCCCGCTGGACATTCTCAACAAAAGGTAGCGTGACGCTGTTCATGGCTACCGGAAATTGCGACATCACCGCGTGACCCAGCACTTCAGCAGTAATCGCCGTACCATCCGAGATGTAGAAAACACTTCGTTCACCTGCTGCGTCCATTTTATCTCCTGCTAATGATCTCTGCTGCATCTGATTGTATCGGTGAAGAGGATTAACGCCACCTGACAGAATGAATCATTCACATTTAAATAAAGTGAATGATTTATTTTTAACCTTTCGATATTGAATTAAATCATAATAAATGAAATGGCGTTTCTTTTTTTTAATTGTTGATTATAACGCTTTCTCTGGTGTGAAACGGTTATTTAGCTCGGATTTTGTTGCGCAAAAGAAATAGAGCTCTGATTAAAGAGTGTTTAACTAACCATCTGATTATAATGTTTTTTTATTGATTTTTGCTCGTTGCGCAACGAAATGAGTTTAGCGCGGAGTTTTCTTAAAAACACTTTTTTAATTTGCTTGAACGATTCACCACTTCCTCTTTGCATTCTCTCTGTGCCAGGCTGAAGACGTGATATCTGCACCGCAGAATGTGACTTGCGCCCCCTCATTAAACTGAAAAGGATTGCTTCAATGTCCAATATAGGCGAAGTGCCGCTAGTGCTTTGGTACAACCAGCTCGGCATGAATGATGTTGATCGGGTGGGAGGCAAAAATGCTTCTCTGGGTGAAATGATTACCAATTTGTCTTCACTGGGTGTGTCAGTGCCAAACGGCTTTGCTACCACCTCCGATGCTTTTAATCAATTTCTGGACCAAAGTGGCGTCAACCAGCGGATTTATCAGTTGCTGGATAACACCAATATTGATGATGTTGATGAACTGGCAAAAGCCGGGAAACAGATCCGTCAGTGGATCGTTGATACCCCCTTCCAACCGGAACTGGAGCAGGCCATTCTTGCTGCCTATCAACAACTCTCTGCCGATGACGCCGATGCCTCATTTGCCGTGCGCTCCTCGGCTACCGCAGAAGATATGCCCGACGCGTCGTTTGCCGGCCAGCAGGAGACTTTCCTGAATGTGCAGGGCATTGAGGCGGTGATGGTGGCGGTGAAACACGTTTACGCTTCATTATTTAACGATCGGGCCATCTCTTATCGTGTGCATCAGGGCTACGACCATCGTGGCGTGGCGCTCTCCGCCGGGGTGCAGCGCATGGTGCGTTCTGACCTCGCTTCCTCAGGCGTGATGTTTACCATTGATACCGAATCCGGTTTTGATCAGGTGGTGTTTATCACCGCTGCTCTGGGACTGGGAGAAATGGTGGTGCAGGGCGCGGTTAACCCTGATGAATTTTACGTGCACAAACCGACGCTGGCAGCCGGTCGGCCGTCAATTGTGCGGCGCAATATGGGTTCGAAAAAAATTCGCATGGTCTATGCTGACTCGAAACAGCATGGTGAGCAAGTTCGGATCGAAGATGTGCCGCAGCAACAGCGTGACCGTTTCTGCCTGTCCGATGACGAAGTGCAGGCGCTGGCGCAGCAGGCGGTACAAATCGAGCAACACTACCAGCGGCCGATGGATATTGAATGGGCGAAGGATGGCCATACCGGCAAGCTGTTTATCGTGCAGGCGCGCCCTGAAACCGTGCGTTCCAACGGCCAGGTGATGGAGCGCTACAGCTTACAGGGCAAAGGCAAGGTGGTGGTTGAAGGCCGTGCTATCGGCCATCGCATCGGTGCCGGTGCGGTAAAAGTGATTCACGATATCAGTGAAATGAACCGCATTGAAAAAGGCGACGTGCTGGTTACTGACATGACTGACCCGGACTGGGAACCGATCATGAAAAAGGCCTCGGCGATTGTCACCAACCGGGGCGGGCGTACCTGCCATGCGGCGATTATCGCCCGTGAGCTGGGGATTCCGGCGGTAGTGGGCTGCGGTGATGCCACTGAGCGCCTGAGTGAAGGGCATAATGTTACGGTTTCCTGTGCCGAAGGTGATACCGGCTACGTCTATGACGATCTGCTTGATTTCGACGTGACCAGTTCGCAGGTGGATAAAATGCCGGACCTGCCGCTGAAAATTATGATGAACGTCGGCAACCCGGATCGTGCCTTTGATTTCGCCTGTCTGCCGAATGAAGGTGTTGGCCTGGCGCGACTGGAGTTTATTATTAACCGTATGATTGGCGTGCATCCCAGGGCGCTGCTGGAATTCGATCAACAGACCCCGCAACTGCAACAGCAGATTCGCGAGATGATGAAAGGTTTCGACGATCCGGTTGAATTCTATATTGCCCGCCTGACCGAAGGCATCGCCACGCTGGGCGCGGCCTTTGCACCCAAGCGGGTGATCGTGCGTCTCTCTGACTTTAAATCCAATGAGTACGCCAACCTGGTGGGCGGCGAGCGCTATGAGCCGGAAGAGGAAAACCCGATGCTCGGTTTCCGTGGTGCCGGGCGCTACGTTTCAGACAGCTTCCGCGACTGTTTTGCCCTCGAGTGCAAAGCGGTCAAGCGGGTGCGTAATGAGATGGGGCTGACCAACGTTGAGATCATGGTGCCGTTTGTACGTACCGTGGCGCAGGCGAAGGCGGTGGTCGAGGAGCTGGCACGTCAGGGGCTAAAGCGCGGCGAGGACGGTCTGAAGCTGATCATGATGTGTGAGATCCCATCAAATGCCTTACTTGCCGAGCAGTTCCTTGAGTATTTCGATGGCTTCTCGATTGGCTCTAACGATATGACTCAGTTGGCGTTAGGTCTGGATCGAGACTCCGGCGTGGTATCCGAGCTGTTTGACGAGCGCAATGAGGCGGTGAAAGCGCTGCTGTCAATGGCGATTCGCGCGGCGAAGAAGCAGGGTAAATATGTCGGCATCTGCGGCCAGGGGCCATCCGATCACGAAGATTTTGCCGCGTGGCTGATGGAAGAGGGCATCGACAGTTTGTCACTTAACCCAGATACCGTAGTACAGACCTGGCTGAGCCTGGCGCAAATTAAATAATCCCTTCCTGCAAACGCGCTTAAACAGCAGCAGCCTGTCGCTGCTGTTTTTTTTTGCCTGTCCATCCGCTTAAGCACAAAAAAATAAACTTCAACACGTCGCCGTGCTGTGTTGTTGATTGTCTTTACGCTCAGCCCGGAGCTTGTTAGTTATTTAAATAAAAGGATGCTTATTAATTAATAAAACAGACAGCAGACAAGGAGTCAAAATGAATAGCTATCTTCTGGCATTTAACGGTGAGCGCCGGGATCCGCTTAGTGGCGCTTATCACCTGGGAAACGGTTATCGGGCCTATAATCCTCAGTTACACCGCTTTAACGCGCCGGATAGCTGGAGTCCGTTTGGCGCAGGAGGAATTAACCCCTATATTTTTTGCGCTGGCGATCCGATTAATCGCGCCGATCCCAGTGGGCATTTTAACTGGCAGGCGGCATTGGGTATTGGTTTCAGCATTCTCGGCGTGCTGGGTGCCATTTTTACCGGCGGTAGCTCACTGGTGGCGGCAGGCAGCCTCAGTGCAGCACTGACCAGCGCGTCGCTGGCATCCCTGACGGTCGGCGGCAGCGCGCTGGTGGCCGATATGACCGCGATCGCCAGCGTGGGGTTAGCGCATCGCGATCCTCATGCTTCGGCGGTATTGGGCTGGATCTCTTTTGCCAGCGGGCTGCTCTCTTTAGCCAGTGAACTGGCTGCAGGCGTTAGTCGCATGACCACATCGCTGAATAAAACCGTCTGGGGATGGGATTCCATTCAGGACGTTAAGCTGATTGCTGAACCCAGAGATACATTGAGCCCGGTTACCATTTTTACGGATATGCATCACGGTCTGCGGCGTCTGAACGTCATGGCGCATAGCCAATTTACGGCACGAGACTTTAGCGCCAGAATCTTATTACGCAGTGGTGTGGAATTTAACGGACGCAGACTGGCGCTGGAGATTATGCAGCAGGTAAATATTAGTGAATATGGCTGCGCCAGAACCATTATTTGTCACTCCGCAGACGGAGTCGTCAGCCTTGCCGATCAATTCAGAGAGACCACAGGATTAATTACCACCGGCTTTCGCGGCAAAGTTACCAGCTACGGCGAACTGCCGTCAGATATCAGAGAGGTCTATCAGTTACAGCGTAATCCCTATCGCGCATCAACACAGAATTTGCGCTTTATTAGCCGGATAGTTGAGCATAAGGTGATCAATTACCGAAATTCACAACGCAGTTTCTCACTGTTTGATGGCGCTGGTCGTGCTTATTTCAGAATCGGAAATGGCCTGGACGATAACTACCAACCGGTGACCTTTTTCTCGCTGGAGCGAAACCGCGCATTACAGGTGGACGGTGAGCTGGGTGGATTCAGTATCTGATCTCAGTAACTGACGCTCAGTTCGGCGAAAAAAAAAGCCCATCACGTGGATGGGCAAAGACTACACACAGCAATTCGTTACTTACTCAGGGAAAAGGTTGTTTAGAAATCATGGGGTTGATTCTGAACATAGGCCTCATACTATGCAGCATCACGTAACGCGTCTTTAAGAATCCTCTCATTAGTTTAAAGCTGATAATCTTTTGTCAGGCGCAAAAGCTAAAGTCAGGATGAAAGCTGTATTAAAAGTAATCAATGGGTTGGAATTTAAGCAGGAGTGCGTTGATTCACGCTTTTACTGATAAAAGTTTCTAAATAAATTCGTCACGAAATAATTGTGTAAACGGCCAGCATTGGCTGGCCGTTTACCGGTAGTCATAAGCAGAGAGTGACTACTTTGACGGGATTTTATCCGCTTCGTGATCCGCGACAAATTCCGCCAGCTCTTCAACCACCTCCTGTGGATCTTCATCCGGCGCAGGGGCTTCATGCATCCAGACGGAAACCAGACGATAGGAGACCGCCAGCACCACCGGACCGATAAACAGGCCAATCATGCCAAAGGCGAACAGGCCACCGATAACGCCTGACAGGATCAGAATCATCGGCAGATCGGCCCCCATCCTGATCAGTACCGGGCGCAGCACATTATCCAGCGTACCGACGACACAACTCCACACCAGCAGCACGGTGCCCCAGGTGGTATCACCGCTCCAGTAAAGCCAGACGATCGCCGGAACCAGCACCAGCAGCGGGCCGAGCTGAACCAGACAGAACAGAATCATTAACACGGTTAACAGCGTGGCGTAGGGGATACCGGAGATCGCCAGGCCAATACCGCCCAGCACGCCTTGTACCAGCGCGGTAACCACCACGCCCAGCGCCACAGCACGGATCGCCTGACCTGCCAGTAATACCGCCGCATCACCACGACGCGAGGCGAGGCGGAAAGCGAAATGCCGGATGCCGTTACCCACCTGCTCACCACGCCAGTAGAGCAGCACGCTGAACAGCAGCATCAGGCCAAGGTGGATCATTAACCGACCAAAATGCCCCGCCTGAGCAACAAAGAATCCAGTGGTGCGACCGATATAGGGTTGTATCTGGGTCATCAGCGCGCCGCCGCCGCCAGCCACCAGTTTGTGATAGCTCGAAAAAAGCTTATCCCCAATCATCGGGATCTCTTTTAGCCATTCCAGCCGGGGAATCTGCATTTGCCCTGAGGTCGCCCACTGGATCACCGGCGCACTATTATCAATCAGGCTGTTAACCAACAGCGCGATGGGAATAATAAACAGTAAGATCAGAATCAACGTCATGGCGACCACCGCCAGCGAGCGGCGACCCCACAGTAAGCCTTGTAGCTTGATCATCAGCGGCCAGGTCGCAATCACCACCATGCTGGCCCAGGCAAAGCCAAGGATAAACGGCTGTACGACCCAAAAACACGCGACGATCAGCAGGGTAATGAGCATCAGCGTAAATACTATCTGCGGATAGTCGATCCCGCGTTCCAGATTTTTCATACGAAAATCAGTACCTCAAAGAATTCCTTAATGATGATAACCGTCCGGCTTCATATTGCAGGTGGCGGGGTTGTGCCCACCTTTGCAACTGAGTTATTCGGGATATCTTTTCCATAACCATGGCAACCGGTGCCACTTTGCTAATCATGATGCATTTATTCACTTTGCGACAGTGCTGGAGCAAAAAGTGATTTTACGTTTCTTGAAAAAACGGCAGGTGATAAAAAAATATGATAAAACGGATAACTCACTGATAAAAAGCAAACGCAAACGATTAACACAACATGCTGGTCACCCGATAATGATCCCACAAATTTCTCAGGCACCTGGCCTCGTTCAGCTGGTGCTGACGTTTTTGGAAGCTTTACAGCAGCAAGGCTTTACCGGCGACAGCGCTACCAGCTACGCCGACCGCCTTACCATGTCAACGGATAACAGTATTTACCAGCTGTTACCGGATGCCGTTCTTTTCCCTCGTTCCACCGCCGATGTTGCGCTGATTGCCCGCGTAGCCGCCGAGCCACGCTTTGCCAGCCTGGTGTTTACGCCGCGCGGCGGGGGAACCGGCACCAACGGCCAGTCACTGAATCAGGGCATCGTGGTCGATATGTCACGCCATATGAACCGGATTCTGGAGATCAATGCCGAAGAGGGCTGGGTCAGGGTCGAAGCCGGAGTCATTAAAGATCAGCTTAATGCTTATCTGAAACCTTACGGCTATTTTTTCTCTCCTGAGCTGTCTACCAGTAACCGCGCGACTCTCGGCGGGATGATTAATACCGATGCTTCCGGCCAGGGTTCACTGGTGTACGGTAAAACCTCCGACCATGTGCTGGGTCTGCGTGCGGTACTGCTGGGGGGCGAAATCCTTGATACCCGCGAGATGCCGGTTGAGCTGGCGGAGGTGCTGGCCGGAGAATCATCGCCGGAAGGTGTGATTTACCGCACGGTGCTGGAACGCTGTCGCCAGCAGCGCAGTCTGATTGTTGAAAAATTCCCGAAACTGAACCGCTTTCTTACCGGATACGACCTGCGGCATGTGCTGAGCGACGACCTGCAACGCTTTGACCTGACCCGTATTCTGTGCGGCGCTGAGGGAACGCTGGCGTTTATCAGCGAAGCGCGGCTGGATATTACGCCACTGCCGAAAGTCCGCCGTCTGGTTAATATTAAATACGATGCGTTTGACTCTGCGCTACGCAATGCGCCACTGATGGTGGAGGCGCAAGCGCTGTCGGTAGAAACCGTCGACTCAAAAGTGCTCAACCTGGCGCGTGAGGATATTGTCTGGCATTCGGTGCAGGAACTGATTACCGATGTGCCGGATCGGCAGATGCTTGGGTTGAATATTGTAGAATTCGCCGGCGATGATCAGGCGCTGATTGACGGTCAGGTCACCGCGTTGTGCCAGCGGCTGGATAGCCTGATGGCCGAACGTCAGGGTGGAGTGATTGGCTGGCAGCTGTGTCACGACCTTGACGGCATCGAGCGTATTTATGCGATGCGTAAAAAAGCCGTTGGCCTGCTGGGTAATGCTAAAGGGCGCGCCAAACCGATCCCGTTTGTCGAGGATACGGCGGTGCCGCCGGAGCAACTGGCCGATTATATTGTTGAGTTTCGCGCATTGCTCGATAGCCACAACCTGAGCTACGGCATGTTTGGCCATGTCGATGCGGGCGTGCTGCATGTGCGCCCGGCGCTGGATATGTGCGACCCTCAACAGGAGATGCTGATGAAACAGATCTCCGATGAGGTCGTCGCGCTGACCGCACGCTACGGCGGTCTGTTATGGGGCGAACACGGTAAGGGCTTCCGCGCTGAATACAGCCCGGCGTTCTTTGGCGAGACGCTGTATAACGAGCTGCGCCGTATCAAAGCGGCGTTTGATCCCGCTAACCGGCTGAATCCGGGTAAAATCTGCGCCCCTTACGGCGTTGACGATCCGATGATGAAAGTGGATGCGGATAAGCGCGGGTCTTACGATCGGCAAATCCCGGTGAATGTGCGGAGTGACTGGCGCGGAGCCATGGAGTGTAACGGTAACGGCCTGTGCTTTAACTTTGATGTGCGCAGCCCGATGTGCCCGTCAATGAAGATTACCCGCAACCGTATCCACTCGCCGAAAGGCCGTGCCACCCTGACGCGTGAATGGTTGCGCCTGCTGGCTGAGCGGGGCGTCGATCCGCTGCTGTTGGAAAGACAACTGCCGACCGCCGGTGTTAGCCTGCGCGGTCTGATTGAGCGTACTCGTAACAGCTGGCATGCTAAGAAGGGCGAGTATGATTTCTCGCATGAAGTGAAGGAGGCGATGTCTGGCTGTCTGGCCTGTAAAGCCTGCTCGACCCAGTGCCCGATCAAGATCGATGTGCCGGGCTTCCGCTCGCGTTTCCTGCAGCTGTATCACACCCGCTACCTGCGCCCGGTGAGCGATCACCTGGTCGCCAGCGTGGAAAGTTATGCGCCGTTGATGGCGCGCGCGCCAAAAACCTTTAACTTCTTCCTGAAGCAGCCGTGGCTGCGCGAGCTGAGTAAGAAGCATATCGGCATGGTCGATCTGCCGTTGCTCTCCTCGCCTACGCTGAAGCAGCAGCTGGCCGGACACCGTGCTGGTAATATCACGCTGGAAAGCCTCGAGCAGCTGAGCGCCGAACAGCGCGAGAAAACCGTGCTGGTGGTGCAGGACCCGTTCACCAGTTACTACGAAGCGCAGCTGGTGGCAGATTTTGTCCGCCTGATTGAAAAGCTTGGGTATCAACCGGTGCTGCTGCCGTTCTCCCCTAACGGCAAAGCCCAGCACATTAAAGGTTTCCTGCAACGCTTCGCCCGTACCGCACAGAAAACCGCTGACTTCCTGAATCGCGTTGCCGTACTGGGCATGCCGTTGGTCGGTGTCGATCCGGCGTTAGTGCTCTGCTACCGTGACGAATACCGTCAGGTGCTGGGCGAACAGCGCGGAGAGTTTCATGTGCAACTGGTGCATGAGTGGCTGTCAACCGCGCTCGATCGTCGCGAAACGTCTGTTGCCAGTGGCGAAGCCTGGTATCTGTTTGGTCACTGTACTGAAGTTACCGCGCTGCCAGCCACGCCGAACCAGTGGCAGGGAATTTTTGCCCGCTTTGGTGCGAAACTGGAAAACATCAGCGTGGGCTGCTGCGGTATGGCAGGCACCTACGGTCATGAAACTAAAAATCTTGATAACTCGTTGGGAATTTATGAGCTGTCATGGCATCCGGCGTTACAGAAGTTACCGCGACAGCGCTGTCTGGCGACCGGCTACTCTTGTCGCAGCCAGGTCAAGCGGATCGAAGGTAACGGAATGCGCCATCCTCTGCAGGCGCTGCTGGAGATGATTTAATGGCAATATGGCAACGCGAGGCGACGCTGGAACAACTGAATCAGCGCAGCGCGGATTGTATGGTCGGGCATCTCGGGATTCGCTTTACCGCCCTCAATGATGACAGCCTCGAAGCGGTGATGCCGGTGGATCAGCGCACCACTCAGCCATTTGGTCTGCTGCACGGCGGTGCATCCGCGGTGCTGGCAGAGACGCTGGGTTCAATGGCGGGTTATCTTTGTACTTGCGGGGAGCAGCAGGTGGTTGGGCTGGAGATTAATGCCAACCATCTGCGCTCTGCGCGCGAAGGTGAGGTGCGCGGCGTCTGCCGCGCGCTGCATCTTGGCCGTTCGCACCAGGTGTGGCAAATTGAGATTTTTGATCGGCAGCAGCGCTTGTGTTGCATATCCCGGCTAACGACCTCAGTAATAACGGCCAAACCTGAGCAGCGTTGATGTTTTCGCTTAGTGCGACTTCATACCCGCTGCCGTCATCATCAGGCGAAACAGCGTAGCCACCAGGCCCAGGGCCAGCACGCTGCCGCCATAAATTACCACCAGCCATAACACACGTTTCCACCAGCGGCTGACGGGCTGAGTTTGACTCTGTTCCATCGCTTACCTCCATAATATTCAGTTGTGTTCCACCACCCGGGTGGAACACAGAACAACAATCAGTGATAGCCTTCGTCCGGCGTGATTTTTCCGCGGAACACGTAGTAGCTCCAGAAGGTATACACCAGAATCACCGGGATAATCAGCAGGCCGCCGACCAGCATAAAGCCCTGGCTTTGTGGCGGTGACGCTGCCTGCCAGATCGTGATGTGCGGCGGAATGATATTTGGCCAGATGCTGATACCCAAACCGGTAAAGCCGAGGAACACCAGCGCCAGCGTCAGCAGAAACGGCGCATAGTGGGCATGACGCTTCAGCGCGCGCAGCAGTGCCCATGAGACCGCCAGCACCAGGACCGGAACCGGCAGGAACCAGAACAGATTTGGCAGACTGAACCAGCGCTGCATAATGTCGGCATGCTCCAGCGGCGTCCAGATACTGACAATGGCGATAATCGCCAACAGCGTCAGCAGCAGTGGCTTCGCCAGCGCGGTCATCTTACGATGCAGTTCTTTCTCGGTTTTCATGATCAGCCAGGTGCTACCCAGCAGCGCATAGGCCACCACCAGGCCCAGGCCGCAGAACAGCGCAAAGGGCGTTAACCAGACCAGTGCCGGTCCGCTATAGGTACGGTTGGTCACTTCCAGTCCGTTAATCAGAGTACCAAGCACCACGCCCTGGCTGAACGTCGCGACAATCGAACCGACGATAAATGATTTATCCCAGAACGGACGATGCTCCGGGGTGGCTTTAAAGCGAAACTCAAACGCCACGCCACGGAAAATCAGGCCGATTAGCATCACCGTTAGCGGTACCGTCAGCGCATCAAGAATCACTGCATAGGCCAGCGGAAAAGCGCCATACAGCGCTGCACCGCCCAGCACCAGCCAGGTCTCGTTACCATCCCAGACTGGCGCAACGGTATTGACCATCATATCGCGCTCAACGGCATCCTTATTAAATGGAAACAGGATGCCGATACCGAGATCAAAGCCATCCATCACGATATACATCAGGGTGGAAAAGATAATGATGGTAAACCAGATAATTGACAGATCGACACCCATCTTATTTTTTCTCCTGTGAAGCGCTTAAGTTTTCCTGCACCGCAGACAGTGGGCGGGAAGCGGTATGGGAAGTACCCGGGCCGCCTTCTGGCGTATGTCCACCTTCACCTGACTGTGGGCCTTTCTTAATCAGTTTGACCAGGTAGAGATAGCCGACGCCAAACACCGACATATACACGACGATAAACGCCAGCAGGCTGAGGCTCATATGCATATCGCCGTGGGCAGAAACCGCATCTTTGGTACGCATCAGTCCATAAACTACCCATGGCTGACGGCCAATTTCCGTGGTAAACCAGCCTGCGAGAATGGCGATCAGCCCGGACGGCCCCATTAACAGGGTAAACCACAGGAACGGACGCGAGCTGTAAAGACGGTTGCGGAAGCGCAGCCACAGGCTGACGACTCCCAGCAGCACCATCAGCATGCCGAGACCGGCCATAATGCGGAACGACCAGAAGATAATGGTGGAGTTCGGACGATCTTCTTTGGGAAAGCTTTTCAGCGCCGGCACTTGCTGGTGCAGGCTGTGGGTCAGGATCAGGCTACCGAGATAAGGTATTTCCAGCGCGTAGCGGGTTTTTTCCTGCTCCATATCCGGCAGGCCAAACAGTATCAGCGGCGTCGGTTCATCAGCCGGATTTTCCCAGTGTCCCTCAATCGCGGCAATTTTAGCCGGTTGATATTTCAGCGTGTTCAGGCCGTGCATATCACCGAGCATCGCCTGGATTGGCGAAACGATCAGTGCCATCCACAGCGCCATTGACAACATTTTGCGAATGGCTGGCGTGTCGTTTTTACGCAGCAGATGCCAGGCTGCCGATGCACCGACAAAGAAGGCGCTGGCGAGGAAGGCGGCGGTTGCCATATGCATCAGGCGGTACGGAAACGACGGGTTAAATACGATGGCCATCCAGTCAACCGGGATAACCACGCCATCCTGAATTGCGTAGCCCTGCGGGGTTTGCATCCAGCTGTTCGACGCCAGAATCCAGAAGGTGGAAATAATGGTGCCGAGCGCCACCATGCAGGTCGCAAAGAAGTGCAGGCCACGACCAACGCGGTTCCAGCCAAACAGCATCACGCCAAGAAAACCGGCCTCGAGGAAGAAGGCCGTCAGTACTTCATAGGTCAGCAGCGGCCCGGTAATGCTGCCGGCAAACTGCGAAAATCCACTCCAGTTGGTGCCGAACTGGTAGGCCATTACCAGCCCGGAAACTACGCCCATACCGAAGTTTACGGCGAAAATTTTCGACCAGAAGTGATAAAGGTCGCGATAGACCTCATTTTTGCTTTTCAGCCACAGACCTTCGAGCACGGCAAGGTAACTTGCCAGCCCGATGGTAATAGCCGGGAAAATAATATGGAAGGAGACGGTAAAAGCGAATTGAATCCTTGCCAGGTGAAACGCATCTAATCCAAACATTGCATGCCCCTGTCTTACTCAAACTTTATTAGTTTTTTTATTCGTCGTTCATGAGCAAAGTGCCAGGATTTATTTCCCCGCGCTTTGCAGCTGAACGGCAATATCAACGCAAAAAGGATGTTACGCCTGAGATAAGGTAAGAAACAGGATCAGTCGTGGCACCTGGGGATATAACAGCCATGATAATTGTGATGATATGTTTTCCGTCTTTGTTAATCCCGGGATCTTGTTTGTTAAATTAACGCGCGAGATTGATAACGGCATGTAAGCGCGAGGTTTTTTTTCGGGCTGCGCGGGATTGCCGCGCCGCGATTAATCGCAAGCCGATCTGTCATTAAGCCAAATCTGGCAATGTAGACTGGGAGAGTTATTCAACAGTTAAGTGACAGGCGTGACAATAAACGGCGATTTTAGTTGTTTAAACTCAGGCGGTAAGCATTTTCGATAGCGGAATTTAAATCAGGCAGGCGAGAGAGGGTACGGCAGAAGAGTAATATACATTATACAGTGAAGTGATAATTCAGCGGAGTTAATACCGGCTAAACCTTTATTTGTAAATTTAACATTTTATAATAATATTTTGATACCTTAAGAAACATTTGCTTACTTTCATCTTGCCGGAGAGTAGATGTTGTTTGTCCGGGATCAATGCAGGAACGAAAATGTTGACGCGGGCGGCGAAATCGTCGCCCTGCAGAAAAGTAACCGGCATGAGCTGCTGACGGCTCCCAAACCGTGGAGAAAAAGCCATTCTACATATTGTTCCACGAAGCGTGCTTTACGAAATCACTCTGTAACACTGTGGCTTTATCCCACTCGCCGCTCAATGCCAGCTGATGGCACAAACGGGTCAGGGTGTGCCTGGCCAGCTGCCACGCCTGCATACGAAATAACCGATCTCGCTCATTATTGACCATTTCTGTCACTAACCGGTGATGTAATTTACCTAAAGCGTGCAGATAGCTTTGATCATCGCCGTTGAGTTGGCATAATTCAGCCATGTCTAAACAGGTGTCGTTAAATTTGCGTAGCTGATCGAGTGAGCAGTCCGGACGGTTGAGTTTTGCTTGCGCCATATAAAAGTCAACCGTGATGTCACGTACTGAAAATTTGTATTCGTCAATTTTGTACTGCAGCCAGGCACTCATCGAGACATTCATGCAATCACCTAATTACGGTAATGATAATCATTATCATATTATAATGCCTGGAATGTTCAAGAGAATCCAGTGACAAATTTATCGATAAATGCTGCCTGTTAATTAAATTGATATTAACGATACTTCGCAGCGTATAAAGGGGTAAAATGAGTATTATTCTTATTCGCTACGTTGTGTTAACTATTTAGTTGTTGTTTTTTAACAGGTTATCTCTTCGGTTCTGCAGCATGAGGCGCAGATCGCAATCGTCTTTGTAGGGTCTATCCTTATTAAATGGGTAAGAAAAATGCCGTTTTAGGCTTATCCCTGCAAAACAAGAGGTTGAAGCGATATCCATTATCACTAACATAGGGATATTAGCCCGAAGGGCTATCGCATCGCGAGGTACTTAATTATGCAATCTGCTAATCCAGCATCGTTCTCTCCTGACGACTTCGTCTGGAAAGGACTCAAGCTCACCGACAGCGCGGCACAGCAAATTATTGCGCTGTCTGCCAGCGATCCGCACGTCCAGGGCCTTAAGCTTGGCGTGAAGCAGTCTGGCTGCGCCGGTTTCGGATATGTGATGGAGCTGGTCAAAGAGCCAGCCGCTGATGATCTTCAGTTTACCCACCAGGGTGCCAGCTTGTTTGTTCCGCTTCAGGCGATGCCTTTTGTTGATGGCACCGAAGTTGATTTCGTTCGTGAAGGCCTGAATCAGATTTTCAAATTCAATAACCCCAAAGCTCAACACGCCTGCGGCTGTGGTGAAAGCTTTGGCGTAGAGTAATTAACGTTATGTCTCGACACAGTGATGCATCTGATGATGTACAAATTTGGGAAGGCGGCCACAAGGGTTACAAAGAGGGCTTCTTTACCCATCTGCAAACCGATGAGCTGGCACACGGCATCAGTGAAGATGTGGTGCGGGCCATTTCCGCCAAGCGTAATGAACCTGAATGGATGCTGAAATTCCGCCTGAAAGCCTATGAAGCCTGGCTGAAGATGGAAGAGCCTCACTGGCTGAAAGCCAAATATAAGCCGCTGGATTACCAGGATTACAGTTACTACTCGGCACCGTCCTGCGGTAACTGTGATGACAGCTGCGCTTCTGAGCCGGGCGCCACCCAGGCCTCCGGCAGCGAGCCGGCCAGCAACTATCTGACGCAGGAAGTGGAAGAGGCGTTTAAACAGCTGGGCGTGCCGGTGCGTGAAGGCCAGGAAGTCGCCGTTGATGCGATTTTTGACTCGGTATCAGTTTCCACCACCTACCGTTCTAAGCTGGCGGAGCAGGGCATCATCTTCTGTTCCTTTAGCGAAGCGATTCACGATCACCCTGAACTGGTGCAAAAGTACCTTGGCACCGTGGTGCCGGCCAACGATAACTTCTTTGCCGCGCTGAACTCCGCCGTTGCCTCTGATGGCACTTTTGTCTACATCCCGAAAGGCGTACGTTGCCCGATGGAGCTGTCGACCTATTTCCGGATTAACGCGGCAAAAACCGGTCAGTTCGAGCGTACCATTCTGGTGGCCGATGAAGACAGTTACGTCAGTTATATCGAAGGGTGTTCTGCACCGGTGCGCGATACCTATCAGCTGCACGCGGCGGTAGTGGAAGTGATTATCCACAAAAATGCCGAAGTTAAATATTCAACGGTGCAGAACTGGTTCGCCGGCGGCGAAGCGGAAGGTGGCATTCTCAACTTCGTGACCAAACGCGCACTGTGTGAAGGCGACGGCAGCAAAATGTCGTGGACTCAGTCGGAAACCGGTTCGGCGATTACCTGGAAATACCCGAGCGTGATCCTGCGCGGTGATAATTCCATCGGTGAATTTTTCTCGGTGGCGCTGACCAGCGGTCATCAGCAGGCCGATACCGGCACCAAGATGATTCACATTGGTAAAAACACTAAATCAACCATTATCTCGAAAGGGATTTCGGCCGGTAAAAGTGAAAATACCTATCGTGGTCTGGTGAAAATTATGCCGACGGCGACCAATGCGCGTAACTTCACCCAGTGTGATTCAATGCTGATTGGCGCGGATTGTGGTGCGCATACCTTCCCGTATGTTGAAGTGCGTAATAACAGCGCGCAGCTGGAGCATGAAGCCACCACCTCACGTATCGGTGAAGATCAATTGTTCTATTGTGTGCAGCGCGGTATCAGCGAAGATGACGCAATCTCGATGATTGTTAACGGTTTCTGTAAGGACGTCTTCTCCGAGCTCCCGCTGGAATTCGCTGTCGAAGCGCAAAAATTACTGGCCATCAGTCTGGAACATAGCGTGGGCTAAACCCGCGTCGCGATAAGAACCGTTGCCCGTCGGCAATGCGAAGGAAATTCTATGTTAAGTATCAAAGATCTACAGGTAAGTATTGAAGATAAGCAGATTTTGCGCGGCCTGAACCTCGACGTGAAGCCGGGCGAAGTGCATGCCATTATGGGCCCGAATGGCTCAGGCAAAAGTACGCTTTCCGCGACTCTGGCCGGACGCGAAGAGTATGAAGTGATCGGCGGCGAAATCAGTTTTAAAGGCAAAGATCTGCTGGAGCTGGCTCCGGAAGATCGTGCCGGTGAAGGTATCTTTATGGCGTTCCAGTATCCGGTAGAGATCCCGGGCGTCAGCAACCAGTTCTTCCTGCAAACTGCGGTGAACTCGGTGCGTAAATACCGTGGGCAGGACGCGCTTGACCGTTTCGATTTCCAGGACTTTATCGAAGATAAAATTCAACTGCTGAAGATGCCGGAAGATTTGCTGACCCGTTCAGTCAATGTTGGCTTCTCTGGCGGTGAGAAAAAACGTAATGACATCCTGCAGATGGCAGCCCTGGAGCCGGAACTGTGCATTCTCGATGAGACCGACTCCGGTCTGGATATCGATGCGCTGAAAATTGTTGCCAACGGGGTCAATACCCTGCGTGACGGTAACCGCTCATTTATTATCGTGACTCACTATCAGCGTATTCTTGATTACATCAAACCTGATTTCGTCCACGTGCTTTATCAGGGCAAGATCGTTAAATCAGGCGACTTTAGCTTAGTGAAACAGTTGGAGGAGCAGGGCTATGGCTGGCTTACCGACGAAGAGTAGCGAAAACGCGCTGCAACAGTGGCACCACCTGTTTGAGTCACGCGGTGAAAATCGCTCCTTGCAGGCACAGCAGCACTGGCAGCAACTGCTGCGCTTAGGTTTACCGACGCGTAAGCAGGAAAACTGGAAATACACTCCGCTGGAGACGCTGTTCAGCGAGAGCTTTGTGCTGCCGCAGGCGGGTAACGTCAGCGCAGACGATCTGGCGCAAATTGCACTGTCGCTTGATGCGGTTCGTCTGGTCTATATTGACGGCAAATTAAGCGCGGAACTGAGTGACAGCAACTTCGATCTGTTTGATGTACAGATTTCTCAGGCCGCTGAACGTCGCGCATTTGACGCGCCGGTGCAGCCTGAAGTGTTTCTGCACCTGACCGAAAGTCTCGCCGAGCAGGCTACCACCATACAGCTGGCGCGTGGCAAAGTGGCACCGCGTCCGCTGTATCTGCTGCATATCAGCAGCGGCAGCGGCGACGAACAGATGAATACTTCGCACTATCGTCACCATGTGCAAATTGACGATGGCGCGCAGGCAGAAGTGATCGAGCACTACGTCAGCCTGAATGATGCGGTGCACTTTACCGGCGCGCGTCTGACCATGTCGGTTGGCAATAACGCGCAGCTGACGCACACCAAACTGGCGTTTGAGAATGTTGGCAGCTATCACTTTGCGCACAACGACATTATCTTGCTGCGCGATGCTAACGTCAGCAGCCAGAGCTTCCTGCTGGGTGCTGGCCTGACGCGGCACAACACCAGTTCACAGCTGAACGGTGAGAACACTAATCTGTCGATTAACAGCCTGGTGCTGCCGGTGGGCAAAGAAGTGTGTGATACCCGCACTTACCTTGAACACAATAAAGGCTACTGCCAGAGCCGTCAGCTGCATAAAACTATCGTGCGCGACCGTGCCCGTGCGGTGTTTAACGGCATGATTAAAGTGGCGAAGCATGCGCTGAAAACCGACGGACAGATGACCAACAACAACCTGCTGTTGGGTCGCCTGGCCGAAGTGGACACCAAGCCGCAGCTGGAAATTTACGCCGATGACGTGAAATGTAGCCACGGTGCCACCATTGGCCGCATTGACGACGAGCAGATGTTCTATCTGCGCTCGCGCGGTATCGATAAGCCGCTGGCAGAGCAAATGATTATTCACGCGTTTGCCGCTGAGCTGACCGAAGCGATCGCTGATGAAACGCTGAAAGAGGTGGTGCTGCAACGCATCGCCCAGCGTTTCCCGGAGGCAACGAATGAGTTTTGATCTGGCGCGTGTCAGAGCAGATTTTCCGATTCTGGCGCGCGAGGTCAACGGTCAGCCGTTGGCCTATCTCGACAGCGCCGCCAGCGCACAAAAACCGTTAGCGGTGATTAACGCCGAAAGCCATTTTTATCAGCATGGCTATGCCGCGGTACATCGCGGCATTCACACGCTGAGTGCTGAAGCGACCACTGATATGGAAAACGTGCGCAATCAGGCGGCGCGTTTTCTGAATGCGGCTTCGCCGGAAGAGATCGTGTTCGTGAAGGGCACCACCGAAGGTATTAACCTGGTGGCCAGCAGCTGGGGCGGCAGTCAGTTACAGGCGGGTGATAATATTATCATCACCCAGATGGAGCACCACGCCAATATCGTGCCGTGGCAGATGGTCGCGAAGCGCGTTGGCGCTGAAGTGCGTGTGCTGCCGCTGACGCCGCAAGGCGAGCTGGATATTGCCGTGTTGCCAACGCTTATCGACAGTCGCACCCGGATGCTGGCGGTGACCCAGGTCTCCAACGTGCTCGGTTCGATTAATCCGGTAAAACAGCTGGTGGCGCAAGCGAAAGCCGCGGGGGTTACCACGCTGATCGACGGTGCCCAGGCGGTGATGCATCACCAGGTGGATGTCCAGGATATCGACTGCGACTTCTATGTGTTCTCTGGCCATAAAATTTATGGACCTACCGGCATTGGTATTCTGTACGGCCGCAAAGCGCTGCTGGACCAGATGCCGCCGTGGGAAGGAGGCGGTTCGATGATCGCTAACGTCAGCCTGACTGAAGAGACGACTTTTGCGGCTGCACCATGGCGCTTTGAGGCGGGGACGCCCAATACTGCGGCGATTATCGGTCTGGGTGCGGCGCTGAGCTATGTTGAAGAACTGGGGCTGGAGAATATCCATCAGCACGAACAGATGCTGATGCGTTACGCGCTGGATAAGCTGGCCGCGGTGCCTGATTTAATTATCTACGGGCCGCAAAATCGCGCCGGGGTGATCGCATTCAATCTCGGTCGCCATCACGCCTATGATGTGGGAAGTTTCCTCGACCAGTACGGTATTGCGATTCGCACCGGCCATCACTGTGCTATGCCGCTGATGAACTATTACCAGGTTCCGGCGATGTGTCGCGCTTCTTTTGCGATGTACAATAGCGAAGAGGAAGCGGACCGGCTGGTAGCGGGTCTGACACGTATTCATCGTTTGCTGGGCGGCTGACAGACCGCCAGCAGGCAAGGGAGAAACTGATGGCAACACTGCCAGACAAAGAAAAGCTGGTACGCAATTTTAATCGTTGCGCCAACTGGGAAGAGAAGTACCTGTACGTGATTGAACTGGGCGCGGTTTTGCCTGAATTGTCCGATTCATTTCGTCAGCCCGAGTACATTATTTCTGGCTGTCAAAGCCAGGTGTGGATTGTGATGGATGAGGCCAGCGATGGCAAAATTCAGTTGCAGGGTGACAGTGATGCGGCAATTGTTAAAGGTCTGATTGCTATCGTCTTTATCCTTTATCAGGGGATGACTGCGGCTGAAATTGCCCGCTTTGATGTTCGCCCGTGGTTTGAGCAACTTGCCCTGACGCAACACCTTACGCCATCCCGTTCGCAGGGGCTGGAAGCGATGATTCGCGCGATTCGCCATAGAGCACAAGCCCTCAGCTGAGCTACAATATCTCGTAACACACCTCGTTACATATAACGGGGTGTTTTATTCCTTACGAGAGATTGCGCATGAAACCTTTGTTACGCCTTGCAGCATTTTTTGCCCTGACGCTGATCGCCGGGACGCGCGTTGTCAGCGCGACAGAATACCCTTTGCCACCAGATAACAGCCGCCTAATCGGCGAGAACAGTATCTACGTGGTGCCGGCGGATAACCGTTCGCTGGAACGGATTGCCGCTGAATACAAAATTGGACTGCTGAGCATGCTACAAGCCAATCCCGGCACTGACCCGTGGTTGCCAAGAGCCGGTAGCCAGCTGACGATTCCCAGCCAAATGTTGTTACCTGACACCAAACGCGAAGGGATAGTGATTAACCTCGCGGAGCTGCGACTCTATTACTACCCCAAGGATGAGAATAAAGTCATCGTTTATCCGATCGGCATTGGCCAGCTGGGTGCCAATACACCAATCATGGTGACCAGTATCAGCCAAAAAATTCCTAATCCAACCTGGACACCCACCGTCAATATCCGCAAACGCTATGCCGAACGGGGGATTACCCTGCCGGGTACGGTCCCTGCCGGGCCGGATAATCCAATGGGACTGTTTGCGCTGCGCCTGGCGTACGGTGCCGGCCACTATCTGATTCACGGTACCAATGCTAATTTTGGCATCGGTATGCGCGTCAGTTCGGGTTGCATTCGTTTACGTAACGAGGATATCGAGGCGTTATTTAATGACGTGCCGAGAGGGACGCGGGTAGAGGTGATTAATCAGCCGATTAAATACGCCATTGAACCGGATGGTAAGCGCTACGTTGAAGTGCACCAGCCGCTGTCAAAGAGTGAGAGCGACGATCCCCAAACCAAGAAAATTGCGTTGAGCAACACGGCGAAAGCGTTTATCGACAGTCAGCTCAGTGATTCCGGGCTGATTAACCAGGCCATCGAACGGCGTTCCGGGATGCCGGTATTGGTTAACAGCGGTGAGCCTGTCGATCAGCATACGCCACTGCCTGCGATAATATCGCCGCAGACGGGCTCTGCGCCGTCCGGGCGTGTACCCGCTACCATCTCTCAGGCGGAGGGAGTACGCGTCATACGGTGATGCAGGGGGCCATGGATGGCTATTGCCGGGTAAGGGTGTAACTGGAAAACAGCAAGGGAAGATAACCGGAAATCAGGACAAAAAAAATGGCGCACAATGTGCGCCATTTTTACAACCAGAACTCTTACTTACGGTAAGAGTGAGCCTGGTTGTCCAGACGCTGGTTTGCACGAGCTGCGTCATCTTTAGCAGCCTGAACGTCAGAACGCACTGCGTTCACGTCGTTGCTCAGCTGGTCAACTTTAGCGTTCAGAGTCTGAACGTCAGTAGACAGTTGGTCGATTTTAGCATTGCTAGAACAACCAGCCAGCAGAGTAGAACCCAGGATTACCGCGCCCAGTACCAGTTTAGTACGATTCATTATTTATACCCTCTAGATTGAGTTAATCTCCATGTAGCGTTACAAGTATTACACAAAGTTTTTTCTAATGAGAATATATTTTTGATGAGAACATGCCTAAAGTTGATCGTTCGCTCAAAGAAGCATCTGATTGCCGCAAAAAGATAAAAAATTAAAAGAAAACAGGCAGATTTAATCGGGTTAATCTTTGTAATTTCCAAAATTGAATAGTTATTATCGATTGGAAATTTCTCAATTTTCAGTTACGCAACTGCCAAAAAAAAGCGCCCTGAGGCGCTTTTTAAATTTAATGGCATTGTTTAATTACAGAACGTGTACTGAAGAGGTATTGGTAGTGCCGCTTGGTACCAGAGCACCGGATACCATGACGACCACTTCGCCCTTCAATGCGTAGCCACTTTCCAGCGCGGCTTCTTTACCAATACGGTAGAAATCGTCGGTAGAAGCGATCTCTTTCACGATATGGGTAACCACACCTTTGGTGAGAATCAACTGACGTGCAGTCTGCTCATTGGTGGTAAGCGCCAGGATGGTGGCGTTAGGGAAGTATTTACGCACTGACTTAGCAGATTTACCGCCTTCGGTTGCCACCACAATGACTGGCGCTTCCAGTTTCTCAGCGGTTTCTACCGCGCTGCGACACACCGCTTCGGTGATACGCATTTTGCGGTTATCTTGCTGGGAGTCGATACGGCTTTTCATCACACGGTCTGTACGCTCACAGATGGTCGCCATAATGGTGACCGACTCCAGCGGGTATTTACCCTTGGCGCTTTCACCAGACAGCATCACTGCATCAGTACCGTCGAGAATGGCGTTAGCCACGTCGCCGGCTTCCGCACGGGTAGGGCGCGGGTTTTTGATCATTGAATCGAGCATCTGGGTGGCGGTGATGACCACTTTACGTGCACGGTTACATTTTTTGATCATCATCTTCTGCGCGAAGATCACTTCTTCAACCGGGATCTCTACGCCGAGGTCGCCACGCGCTACCATGATGCCATCAGAAGCATCGAGGATTTCGTCGAAGTTGTTCAGGCCTTCCTGGTTTTCGATCTTGGAGATGATCTGAATGTGCGCGCCGCCGTGCTGTTTCAGGTGTTCGCGAATTTCCAGCACGTCAGAACGTTTACGAATAAACGAGGCGGCGACAAAGTCCACGCCCTGTTCGCAACCGAAGATCAGGTCGCGTTTGTCTTTTTCGGCCAGCGCAGGCAGCTGGATAGAAACGCCTGGCAGGTTAACGCCTTTATTTTCACCAAGGTCGCCGTTATTCAGCACTTTACATACCACGGTGTTTTCGGTGACTTCAATGACTTCCATACCGATCAGGCCGTCGTCAACCAGCACGGTATTACCGATTTTCAGGTCAGCCGCGAAACCCGGGTAGGTGACCGCCACGCGTTCGGCATTGCCGATCACTGACTGATCGGTAGTAAAGGTAAAGGTCTGGCCCGCTTTCAGTGCAGCATCAACGCCGCCTTCCAGCTTCATAGTACGAATTTCCGGACCTTTGGTGTCGAGCAGAATCGCAGCCTGGTGGCCGGTTTTGCTCATCACCGCACGCATGTTTGCGATGCGTTTACCGTGTTCATCGTAATCGCCATGAGAGAAGTTCAGGCGCATGACGTTCATGCCAGCGTCAAGCAGGCTGGTCAGCATTTCTTCCGATTCAGTTTTCGGGCCGATAGTACATACAATCTTGGTCTTTTTCATGAGCAAGTTTTCTATAAGTTGTGATGGATGTTAAAGGATTGATTTCGACGGCGATGCCAGCGAATGAGAAAGTGGTGCCTGGTAAGAGAACGTAATCTACTCAGTAAGGATAGGTGACAGATATAAAGCGTGCAGAGGAAGTTGTGCGGATGGTTCAGCATGCCCGCCGGGCTGTGTTGCGCAAGCTGTGATCGTTGTAAGTAAGGGCACGTCAATTGGCTGAAACCATTCAAGTGAAACAACGCCTGCCATTATAATCGCTAAGTGTGCGAAAACCAATTAAAAAGCTGTCATGGTACAGGTATCAGATCAAGAAAAAGTGATGTTGCGCAAACGCTGGGTGATAAGCTGAATGTGTTTTACGGGCGGGAAAATAAGGGGAGTGGTGCGTTCTAGAGGACTCGAACCTCCGACCCCCACCATGTCAAGGTGGTGCTCTAACCAACTGAGCTAAGAACGCAAACCTGAACAATCACTGATGATTGGTGCGTCCGAGTGGACTCGAACCACCGACCCCCACCATGTCAAGGTGGTGCTCTAACCAACTGAGCTACGGACGCACATACATCACTACAACTTCAATGACTTTGCCTGAAAATCTGGTGCGTTCTAGAGGACTCGAACCTCCGACCCCCACCATGTCAAGGTGGTGCTCTAACCAACTGAGCTAAGAACGCATTAGGCTGCTGTCTGGGTGACAGCGGGGACGAATATTAACGGCAGCGTACATCGCTGGCAAGTGGAAACATGCATTTTTGTTACTGACTGACGATCTACTGTGCGACCCGCCGTTTTTTTAAACGAGAAGGGCCATAAATGGCCCTAAAATTAACGCGCTGCGCGTGCGAGGATCACTTCCGCCGGCAATCGTTGCAGACGACGCATCCGCCAGATCATCATCACCGCCGATGAAGTCAGGCCAATAATAAAGCCGCACCAGAATCCGGCCGGACCCATTGCCGGCACGACCCAGTCGGTCATCCCCAGCAGATAGCCGACTGGCAGGCCGAGTATCCAGTAAGCGATAAAGGTGATAAAGAAAATCGAGCGGGTATCTTTATAGCCGCGCAAAATACCGCTGCCAATGACCTGAATCGAATCAGAGAACTGATAAATCGCGGCCAGCAGCATCAGCTGTGTCGCCAGCGTAATCACTTCAGGATTGTCGGTATAAAGCTGGGCTATCTGTTCGCGGAAAATCACCGTAAAGGTCGCAGTGAATGCTGCCATTATTACGCCGACGCCTTGTGCGGTCCAGGCGGCGACGCGCGCAGCTTCCGCCGAGCCTTGCCCAAGGCGATAGCCGACGCGAATGGTCGCCGCGACGCCGAGCGACAGCGGCAGAACAAACATCAGCGAACTGAAGTTCAGCGCAATCTGGTGACCGGCCACCTTGACGATACCCAGTGGTGACACCAGCAGCGCCACCACCGCAAACAGCGTGACTTCAAAAAACAGCGCCAGCGCCACCGGCAGGCCGAGGCTGCTCAGGCGATACAGCACTTTCCAGTCCGGCGCATCGAAGCGAGTAGCCAGTTTAATATCACGCATCGAACCGGCGCGGCCAACCCAGATTTTCATCAGAATAAACATCACCCAGTAGACCGATGCGGTGGCAACGCCACAGCCAACGCCGCCAAGTGCAGGCATGCCAAAATGACCGTAGATAAAGATGTAGTTAACCGGAATATTCACCAGCAGGCCAATAAAGCCCAGCACCATACCGGGTTTGGTCTTCGACAGTCCTTCACACTGGTTGCGTGCCACCTGGAAAAACAGATAGCCCGGTGCGCCCCAAAGCAGGGCGTGCAGATAGCCGACGGCAATCTCAGCCATTCTGGCATCAATGCCGTGCATCGCCGCAATCATATAGCCGGCGTTATACAGCACCAGCATAATTAGCAGTGAAACCAGAGCGGCCAGCCAGTAAGCCTGGCGCACCTGATGCGCAATGCGGTCACGTCGACCGGAACCGTTAAGTTGCGCAACGGTTGGGGTTAACGCCAGCAGCAAACCGTGACCGAACAGAATTGCCGGCAGCCAGATTGAGGTTCCTACCGCAACCGCGGCCATGTCGGTCGCGCTGACGGCACCAGCCATAATGGTATCCACGAAGCCCATGGATGTTTGCGCAACTTGCGCAAGAATCACCGGGATCGCGAGCGCTAATAATTGACGCGCTTCTGTCAGATACTTCTGCACGTATACACCTGTCTGTTTATTAAGGATGAACGAAATTAACGCCCGGGCGGGCGTCTGAATAAAAATCGGCAGATTAAGTCGCTCAGTTTAACGGTCGCCACGCATTAAGCCAATGACCAGCATCAGGATATGCAGAATATGTTTTTGCGGTAGCACAGATTGCTATCCCTTGTTACCCGTGCCAGCCTGCATTTATGGTAGGATGATCAAAAAAACAGACTGAGGCATTAAGCATGTTTACCGGTATTGTGCAGGGCACCGCAGAGGTGTTGTCGATTGAAGAGAAAACCAATTTCCGAACTCATATTGTTAGATTACCGGCTGAAATGCTGCCGGGGCTGGAGTTAGGTGCGTCGGTATCCCATAACGGCTGCTGTCTGACGGTCACTGCGGTAGACGGCGATCGGGTCAGTTTCGATTTGGTAAAAGAGACGTTGCGTATTACTAATCTCGGCGACTTGCAGCCAGGCGACCAGATTAACGTCGAGCGTGCGGCAAAATTCAGTGATGAAATTGGCGGACATTTAATGTCAGGTCATATTATGACCACCGCAGAGATCTGTAAGATCGTTAATTCCGAGAATAACCGTGAAATCTGGTTTAAACCGCAAGATGCCTCGCAAATGAAGTATATCCTGCATAAAGGTTTTATCGGCATTGATGGTATTAGCCTGACGGTAGGGGATGTGACCAAAAGCAAATTTTGCGTGCATTTAATTCCTGAAACGCTGGCGCGCACCACGCTGGGCAAGAAAAAACTCGGCCAGCGGGTCAATATTGAAATCGATCCTCATACCCAGGCGATTGTTGAAACCGTTGAGCGCGTGTTGGCACAGCGCGAAGCGGCATTGCTGGCCGCAGCGGCCGAGCAGATTTCCGACTGAGCAAGGTGCAGCCTCAGGCAACAGAAATAACAATCGTCGTATTGGGCGGCGCTGCCGCCGCCCAATACGACAGCTACTTAATGCGGAACGCGCAACCCACCATCTACGCCATGACTGAATACCACCTGCCATAGCTGAATATCGCGCGCGCGAAATGCACCGGCACAAGCGTTAAGATAGTAGCTAAACATTCGTTTAAAACGTTCGTCGTAATTATTTTCCAGCTGCGGCCATGCCTCCAGAAAGCGCTGATACCACGCCATTAAGGTGGTGTCATAATCCGCACCAAAGTTATGCCAGTCTTCCATCACAAAGTGCGGTTCACTGGCGTCGGCAATATGACGCACCGAAGGTAAACAACCATTGGGGAAAATATACTTATCAATCCATGGGTCGACATGCATATCAGTGCGAATCGCGCCGATGGTATGCAGCAGGAAAAGACCGTCCGGTTTTAAATTACGGTTCACCACCTCAAAATAAGTGGCGTAATTCTTCGGCCCGACGTGTTCAAACATTCCGACGGAAACAATACGGTCAAACTGCTGATTCAGATCGCGGTAGTCTTGCAACAGGATGGAAACATCAAGGCCGGCACAGCGGTCCTGCGCCAGTTTCTGTTGTTCAGCAGAAATCGTTACGCCCACCACGCTGACGCCATAATGACGCGCGGCGAATTCCGCTAGCCCGCCCCAGCCGCAGCCAATATCCAGCAGCGTCATGCCCGGTTGCAGCTGTAATTTATCGCAGATCATGGTCAGTTTGGCATGTTGCGCCTGTTCCAGCGAATCAGCCTGTTTCCAGTAGCCACATGAATACTGCATATGCGAATCGAGCATCAGGCTAAAAAGATCGTTGCCAAGATCGTAATGTTCTTTGCCAACAATCCAGGCGCGTTTTTTTGATTGCAGATTAGTCAGGCGGGCCGCGGCGATGCGCAGGGTATCTTTAAAATGATGAGGTAATTGCTGATCGAGTCGGTGCTTTAACACCCGATAAAAAAACATATCCAGCTGATCACACTCCCACCAGCCGTCCATATAACTTTCACCCAGCCCCAGCGAGCCTTCCTGCAATACCCGACGGAAAAATTGCGGATTTTTTACCTGAATATCCCAGGGCCGTGAACCGTTTACCTCGACATCGGCAGTCTGCAACATTTCGCGGACGATGCGATACCAATTATTTTCTTTTAAGCCCACTTCTTCTATACACGATGAACTCATAGCTTCTCCATCACCTGTTGTGATACGAACCTGAGAAATAGAATAGTCAATTTCTACAGGATTGTGAGAGAACTCACGGATTATCCGTGCGCCAGTTATCCGACGTTAAACAGAGGATTGAATTTAATGAAAATGACTCGGGTCACTGGCTTTGGCCACCGCACTCCCGCCACACTTACCGGATGCAATGAGCAAGGAAGCTATAAAGCCAGTTTACGATCGTCGACCAGAGTCCTGCAGAGAAGCGTCACGAATGCCACGCCAGACAACACCACGACAACCCTGTCAGGTCCGGACCCTGTACAACGGAATGGAGGCCCGGTGAATAATGTTGATTTTTTGTTATAAATTAATGCCTCAGATGAGTATATGCTCACGTGAGGCAATATTCAATGCATTATTGTAAGCGTGCTAACTAAAAGTGATTAACCCTTTTGCGTCGCGGTATCTGCCGTTTTTGCAGTATGATTTTCACTCAACTTACGCTGAAATTGTAGTGCGAATCCGATAAACGCCAGCACAACCGTCGACAACATAATCGCCGTGGTGGTCAGCAGCGGCTGAGAAATCAGCGCGGAGACCGCCATACTGGCGACAAAGCAGAGACCAAGTTGTAGCGTATTCTGTAATGCTGCGGCTTTGCCGGTAGCCTGCGGGAACGGCAGCAGCGCGTTCGCCACCACAATAGGGTAAAGCGCGCCATTGGCCATGGCCATGCCACAGAAGGGAATCAACAGCGCGGTGAGCGTCACGTGACCCGACAGAGCAACGGCAAAAATTGCGCTGATACTGACGGCATAACCGAGCAGCAGCCACGGCAGCAGGGTACGACCTTCGACCCGTTGCAGCAGTGAGCGACAGCCAAAACCACCAATCAAAAATGCCAGCGTTTGCGGGATATAACTCAGACCAATATCCCCTGGCGTCAGGCCTAAATCAGACAGAATAAAGGGTGAGCCGGTTAGCCATGCGAAGAAGCTGGCAGAACAGGCGGCATACATCAGGACGTTACCGCTGTAAATGCGAGATTTCAGCAGCGACAAGAAGCCCACTTTGGGTTCATCAGCCGCTGACGCTGGCGTTCCGCTAGCTTTCAGGCGCAGGGTAGGAATCAGTAACCCCAGGGTGATCAGCAGCAGGGCGACGAAAATCGAGCGCCAGTCAAAGTGGTTCAGCAGCCAGGCACCCAGCAGGGGGGCCAGCGCCGGTGACAGCGCAACCAGCGGCATAATGGTGGCAAAAACACGGTTGGCCTGTGCACCACGGTAGCGATCGACCACCAGTGCCTGCCAGCTTACGGTGGCAGAACAGACGCCAATCGCCTGCACAAATCGCAGTACCAGCAGCATGGTGGCATTTTCTACCCACAGAATGCCGGCGCAGCCGACAGCAAACATACTCAGGCCGATTAACAGTACCGGCTTACGCCCGATACGATCGGAGAGTGGCCCCCAGAGCAGCTGGGCGCAGGCAAAACCGGCCAGGAAAATACTCAGGCTGGCGCTGATGGCGCCGGGATGGGTCTGCAGATCTTGCTGCATTGCGCCAAACGCCGGAAGATACATATCGGTAGCAAGGAAACCCAGCATGCTCAGTACCGCCAGGTAAATAATAAATCCTTTTGATTTAATCATCAGTTAACTCTTTATTTTAGTGCAGGTGATTTTAACGCTGCAGAGTGTAATCGCGTGCGTTGTCGCTTGTGAAACGCTAATATTTGCACATTGCGTTCAAAAATTTTGCAGGCAAGCTATGTGGTCGGAACATTCTCTTGAAGTTGTTGATGCAGTAGCGCGTACCGGCAGCTTTACTGCCGCCGCCGCCGAGCTGCATCGTGTGCCCTCGGCGGTAAGTTATACCGTGCGTCAGCTGGAGGAGTGGCTGGCGGTTCCGCTGTTTCAGCGGCGTCATCGCGATGTGGTATTAACCGATGCGGGGAAAGTATTTATACAGGAAGGGCGCACTGTTATCAAAAAAATGCTTGCCACGCGCCGTCAGTGTCAGCAGGTCGCTAACGGCTGGCGCGGACAGCTGAGCATTGCAGTGGATCTAATTGTTAAACCCCAGCGCACCCGCCAGCTGGTGCTCGATTTTTATCGCCATTTCCCGGATATGGAGCTGCTGGTCTGGCATGAAGTGTTTAATGGCGTCTGGGATGCGCTGGTTGACGGGCGAGTCGATGTCGCGATTGGCGCTACCCAGGCGATCCCGGTCGGTGGTCGCTTTGGTTTCCGTGATATGGGCGCACTTAACTGGCGCTGCGTGGTCAGAGCCGACCATCCGCTGGCGCAGCAAGTGGGAAGCATTGATGATGATACAATTCGCCAGTGGCCGTCGCTGGTGCTGGAAGACACCTCGCGCAGCCTGCCAAAACGCATTACCTGGACACTGGACAACCAGCGAAGGCTGGTGGCACCGGACTGGGAATCGGCGTTTGATTGCCTGCTGGCAGGGTTATGCGTGGGTATGGTTCCCGGGCATTTTGCTGCGCCGCTGATTGCTGAAGGTTCGCTGGCCGAATTAACGCTACCGGCCGAATTCCCCGACAGCCCGTGCTGCGTCAGCTGGGCTGAGCAGAGTGCTTCACCGGCGCTGAGCTGGTTGCTGGAGTATCTGGGTACACCGGAGACCATGAATCAGGAGTGGCTTCGCGAAGGATAAACTGACCGGCCAACGGGTGGCCGGTAGCGGATTAACGACGGTAGTCGCGGAACGGACCGTCAGCCACCGAGCGGCGCTCGATTAATGAAGGATGTACTTCAATCGTCTGCGGCTCTTCGCGTTTACTGGTGATGCGATCCAGCAGCATATCAAATGCGGTTTCGCCGAGGCGCTCTTTCGGCTGATGGACGGTCGTCAACGCTGGCGTGAAATAGCGCGCGTTGCGCACATTGTCATAACCGATCACCGAAATATCCTGCGGCACCCGCAGGCCCATTTCATCTGCTGCACAAATGGCGCCCATCGCCATAATATCGCCGCCGCAGAATACCGCGGTTGGCCGCTGTTTCTGCGATAAAATCTGCTGCATCGCGCGATATCCGGATTCCGGCTCAAAGTCGCCTTGCACAACCCACTCATCGCGCACGGCAATATTGGCCTCGGCCAGCGCTTTGAGAAAACCGGCATGGCGCCCACCGCCGGTGTTTCGCTCAAGTTGACCCGGGATCGCACCAATATCACGGTGACCACGCTCAATCAGATAGCGTCCCACCAGGTAACCGCCTTCAAAAGCATTATCCAGCACGGTATCGGTGAAATCGCCGCGTGATTCGCCCCAGTCCATCACCACCATCGGAATGTTGCGATTGTCTTCCAGCATCTTCAGCAGCTCGTCAGGATATTCCGAGCACATCACCAGCAGACCATCGACGCGCTTTTGCGCCATCATCGACAGATAAGCCTGCTGTTTTTGGAGATCATTATGAGCATTGCCGAGGATCAAGGTATAGCCCTTGGCAAAACAGCGCGTTTCAACTGCTTCAATAATTTCAGCAAAATAGGGCGCTTCACTGGAAGTCGCCAGCAAACCAATCGATTTGGTATGGTTCACTTTCAGGCTGCGCGCAACGGCGCTGGGCGAATAGTGCAGCTCTTTGATGGCGGCCCAAACGGCTTCGCGGGTCTCTTCAGCCACGAAGCGGGTTTTATTGATGACATGAGAAACGGTGGTGGTAGAAACACCGGCGCGTTTCGCCACATCTTTAATTGTTGCCATTAAAATGGTACTCCTGCGCTTATCTTAAAGGATTGATAAGCATCATGTTAAACGTTTGCGTATGCTTCGCGTTTTCTGGCGCGATCGGTTTCATTGTTGCAATCTGAGTGACGTCGGGCAGGAGATTGACGTCAGGAAACACGGCAAGTGACGCGGTGTTGCAGTTGTTGCGCAACGGAAAAACAGAATTCTATCAAGGCTGTGAGCAGAAAACGAGATTTTTACCTGTTTATATGGGAAAATAGTGAGAGTTATTAATTGTAAGGTCTTTAAGGAGTGAAGTATGGACACCAATCTGAAGTTTTCTCTGCTGACCACCGTCGGCGCGCTGCTGGTAATTATTGCCTTCAGTTTCACCGCGGTAATGAATTGATAAACATCGGTTAATCTTCAGGATTAACCCTTTTAAAACGTCTGATGAATTCCCTCAGACGTTTTTTTTTGCGCAAATTGGCTATTTAATGGCCATGCGCACGCGGAGTTAAACAGCGCCTGCATGCTGCAATATGCTCAGTGGCGGGATTGTTATGCGCCGCTGACGGTCTGTTACTCACTTGATTGTGCTAATGAAATTATTCGAGAATACCATGTCATCAACTATCTGCTGTCGGGCGCCAGGGCGAGCGCACCCGTCGGGATTTTTTCCCTTCATCGCCGTATTATTGCTGCTGTTAATCAGCGTTATCTCACCGGTTGCTGTTGCGCAACCCGCGCCTGCTGCCGATACCGCGCAGCAAACTCAGCAGGATATTCCTTACGCCGCGCTGGCGGGCATCCTTAAAGATGAAAAGGCGCGTGATGCATTAATTGATCAGTTACAGCGCGCCGCGGAAGCGCAGTCTAAAACTCAGGCGGCGGATGCTGTGCCGCAAGTTGCCGCACCCAGCGGTGCGACCAGCTTAAGCGACAGCGTCAGCCAGTTTGCGCAACAGACGTTACAGGCGCTGAGTCAGCGGGTGAACGCCTTGCAGAAAGTGGTCGAATCCGGGCCGCAGCGCACGTTTGATCCCAGTGCATTTTTCCACGCCCTCGGCTATTTTTTGCTGATGGTGGTGGTGACTTTTGCCATATTCCATCTGATTCGCCGGCTGGTGGGCCCGCTGTACAATCGAATTGGCAGCTGGGGTCGTAACGCCAAGGATCACGGTGGCCCGTGGTACAAATTACCTGCCGCCATTCTCGGCGCGTTTATCATCGATCTGTTAGTACTGATGCTGGTGCTGGCAGGTGGCAAACTGTTTTCTCACCAGTTCAACAACGGCAGTGCGGTGATCGCTCATCAACAGTCGCTGTTCCTCGGTGCTTTTGCGGTAATAGAGTTCTTTAAAGCGGTTCTGCGGCTGATTTTCGCGCCCGGTTTCGCTTATCTGCGCCCGTTCCCGTTCAGTGATGCCACCGCGCGCTACTGGAATCAGCGTCTTGCCTGGCTGAGTGGTTTAATCGGTTATGGCCTGATGGTGGTGGTGCCGGTGGTGGCGACGCAAATCAGTTATCAGGCAGCCGCGGCGGTCAATCTGGTTGTAATGCTGGCGCTGACGGTCTATGCACTGACTCTGATTATGCGTAACCGTAAATCGATCCATAACCAAATCGATTTGCTGGCAGAACGGTCAATGGCGTTTTTCAGTGTGATACTCCGCGGCTTTGGCCACATCTGGCACCTGCTGGCGATTGCCTATTTCCTGATGCTGTTTTTCCTCTCGCAGTTTGATTTCGGCAACAGCCTGAGCTTTATGATGGGTGCCACGGTGAAGAGCCTGCTGGTCATTGGGCTTGGCGCACTGTTGTCCGGTATGATGACGCGCTGGATCGCCCGGCGGATTTCACTGCCGGATCAAATGAATCTGCGTTATCCGATGCTGGAACGCCGTATCAACTCTTATATACCCAACGGGCTGAAAATTCTGCGCGTAATGGTGGTGCTGGCGGTATCACTGTTCCTGCTGGATGCCTGGCATCTGTTTAATTTGCAACAGTGGGCCAGCAGCGAGACCGGCGGTAAAGTTATCGGCGGCCTGTTACATATTCTGCTTATTCTGCTGATCGCCACCTTTAGCTGGACGATTCTGGCCAGTATTATTGAGCATCGCCTGGTACTGGAGATGAGTAACGGCACTCGTCCCAGCGCGCGCGAACGCACGCTGCTGACGCTGTTTCGCAACGTGCTGGCGATTGTTATCAGCACCATCACCATTATGATCGTGCTGTCGCAGGTAGGCATCAATATCGCGCCGCTGTTGGCCGGTGCCGGTGCGCTCGGACTGGCAATCAGTTTCGGTGCACAGACGTTAGTGAAAGATGTGATTACCGGCGTGTTTATCCAGTTCGAGAACGGCATGAACACCAGTGAATATGTCACGGTGGGTGGCATTACCGGCACCGTCGAGCGTATGACGATCCGTTCTGTTGGCCTGCGGGATGACTATGGTGTCTACCATATCGTGCCTTACTCTTCGATGACGACGCTGGCTAACTATGCGCGTGAATTCGGGGTGTATCGTGCTAATTATACCGTGAGTCGTGATGAAGATATCGATCATGTTAATCAGGTGCTGCATCAGGCAATTGAAGAGCTGAAGCAGGATGAGCAGGTGAAATTCTTCCTGATTGGCGAGCCGGTGTTTAACGGCGTGGTGGCCCTGGGCGACCGCTCGTTTACCACCAGGGTAACGGTGCGCACGCTGGCGCTCAAACAGTGGGTGGTGCAGTATGCGCTGGATCGCCTGGTTAAAATTCACTTTGACCGTGCAGGGATCAGTATGCCGCAACAGGCGATGCAGCTGTCGCGCGCCGGGCAACATCCACAGTTAATGCAACAGAGTGAGAACGAAGTGAATCCGGCTTCGTAATTACAGTAACGGGCGGCACAGGCCGCCCGTTTCATTTAAATCAAAGCTGTCGGAAGCGTTTAACGAATGGTTTTTGGCGTCATTACCCGACGCGCGCCTACATAGTGGCGCTGCCAGTAATCTTCGCTTAACGCGCTAATCTGAATATCTTTGCCGGTGCGTGGCGACTGAATAAATTTACCGTTACCAAGGTAAACGCCGACATGATCGGCAGCCCCGCGGTTATTGATGCGAAAGAACACCAAATCACCTTTTTCCAGTGACTCGCGTTTGACCTGGGCGGCATCGCGCAGGTGATACATCTCATTGGCAGTGCGCGGGATCTTGAATTTCACCAGATCTTTATAGGCGTACCACACCAGACCGCTGCAGTCGAAGCCGGTTCGTGGCGATGCGCCACCCCACAGATAGGGTTTACCTAACTGGCCCATGAGCTTATTCATCGCCGTTTCACGTGCTTTCTGATAGCGCACGCGATGGGCTTTACTCATCTTAAGCGGACCATTGTTGATACTGGCAGTGGTGGCAACATCGCTGGTTTTGCGATTGCGCTTATGACCATAGCGTTTGGCCAGTTTCTTCGTGGTGAGGGTACTTTTCGGTGCGCTGAGCGAAGCAGTCTGCACTTTACTCTTTTTCTTCAGCTTCGGTTTCTGTTCCGAAATCTGGCGGGGTTTCTTTACCGGGGTTTTTACCTGCTGACGTCGCTTTCGGCGATCGTCATCACGGGCGCTACTCTTTTCTGCCTTATGCTGACTGGCATTAATAGCGGTGTGTGGCGATGCGTGCGCCAAATTAAAGATCATCTGAGCAAAAGCCAGTAGGAAAAGTGTGATGAGTAAACGCATTGTCCGTTACAGGTTAGGCTCTCATTTGCAACCGAGAGGACCACACTACATTCCCGGCGTCGAACGTGGTTCGCATGCCTGGGGTCCATGTTAAAATTGTTTGCCCTAAAACAGGGCTTAAAACAATTCTAATCTAACTTTTTCACAAAAGGTAAGGCCTTTTTAAATTAATCAGTTCATTCACGTTATTAGTATTATAAATGAGCCAGATCAGACGCTTATCTCACCAATAGTATTGCTAATTATTAACCGATTAATCAGTGGTAATGATAAGAAATTGTTATTTTCTGCGCCGCATTTGGCATAATGAGCCTTAAGTGATTCGCCGTGGGCAAAATGTCGTTTTCAGTCGGCACAGAGAATCGTTATAGTAATAGACACGAAGTAACGAATTAAGGAAGTCAAAAATGAGTACTGTTGAAAAAATTCAGCGTCAGATCGCAGAAAACCCAATCCTGCTGTACATGAAAGGTTCACCGAAGCTGCCAAGCTGCGGGTTCTCTGCCCAGACGGTTCAGGCTCTTTCAGCTTGCGGCGAACGCTTTGCGTATGTCGATATTCTGCAAAATCCGGACATTCGTGCTGAACTGCCAAAATATGCTAACTGGCCAACTTTCCCGCAGCTGTGGGTTGATGGGGAGCTGGTTGGTGGTTGCGATATCGTAATTGAGATGTATCAGCGTGGCGAACTTCAGTCGCTGATCAAAGAAACTGCTGAGAAGTATAAAGAAGCAGAATAAATTCAACGGCGGCGATAACGCCATTGAGGTCGTAAAAAAGGGAGCCATCAGGCTCCCTTTTTTTATTCTTCAGATTCTTCTTGTGCTGGCACCAGCGGCCAGCCGCCCAGGCGTTTCCAGCGGTTAACCAGCTCACAAAACAGATCGGCAGTTTGTTCAGTGTCGTACAGCGCCGAGTGTGCTTTGGTGCTGTCAAACGGAATACCGGCGGCCTTACAGGCTTTTGCCAGCACGGTTTGTCCGACCACCAGTCCGCTCAGCGCCGCAGTATCAAAGGTGACAAAAGGGTGAAACGGATTGCGCTTCAGGCTGGCCCGTTCAGCGGCAGCACTCATAAAGTTCAGATCGAACGTGGCGTTGTGCGCCACCATAATCGCCCGGTTACACCCTTTATCTTTGATGCCTTTACGCACCACTTTGAATATCGCATGCAGCGCTTCATATTCACTGACGGCACCGCGCAGCGGATTGTGCGGGTCGATGCCGTTAAACGCCAGCGCTTCCGGCTGAAGAATTGCCCCTTCGAACGGCTCTACATGGAAATGAAGCGTCTCATCTTTTTCCAGCCAGCCGTTCTCATCCATTTTTAAGGTCACGGCCGCAATTTCCAGCAGCGCGTCGGTTTTCGCATTAAAACCCGCCGTTTCTACATCGATTACGACCGGATAAAAACCGCGAAAACGCTCGCTTAGGGTATTCAATTCTTTCGATTCAGGCATCGGGATCTCGTTGACGGAAAAATGCAGCGCGTATTATGGCAAATTTCAGAAAGGCTTGCAGCAGGGGATACGAGGAGCAGGGTGCCATTAAGGCACCCCGACGGCATTAATTGCCGAGGCCGTGACCGGCATGTTTGTTTTCAATCAGTTCCACTTTATAGCCATCCGGATCTTCAACGAAGGCAATAATGGTGCTGCCGCCTTTAACCGGGCCAGCTTCACGGGTGACGTTGCCGCCATCTTTACGAATGCGCTCGCAGGTTGCGGCGACATCGTCAACGCCCAGCGCGATATGGCCATAAGCGTTACCGAGGTCATAGCTATCCACGCCCCAGTTGTAAGTCAGCTCAATGACTGCACCTTCGCTCTCTTCGGTGTAGCCAACAAACGCCAGGCTATATTTGTATTCGGTATTTTCGCTGGTGCGCAGCAGACGCATACCAAACACTTTGGTGTAGAAGTCGATGGAACGTTGCAGATCGCCAACGCGCAGCATGGTGTGAAGTAAGCGCATAATATCCTCTTTAAATGGCCTGCCAGACTAACCGCTGGCAGGTTCTGTTTGTCATCATGTCGCGGATGACTGAAAAATCGTGCTAAGTATAGCGTTGATTAACCAGCCTGTTAACGTTTAGCCGCAGCCTGAAGACGGCGGCAGGTGTCTTACAGGGTAGGGTAATCAGTGTAGCCTTCGGCACTGCCGCCGTAGAAACTTTCTGGTCTTTGTGGATTAAGTGGCGCTTTTTTGTGCAGGCGCTCAACCAAATCCGGGTTAGCGATATAAACACGGCCAAACGCCACCGCATCAATCAGACCTTTTTCAATCAGCTCTTCTCCTTTCTCAGCGGTATAAGCACCGGCACCGATAATCACGCCTGGATAGATGGCGCGAATCGCCTGGCGGAATGACTCAGCGTAAGGCTTACCGCCTGCCCAGTCTGGTTCAGAGATATGCAGGTAGGCAAGGTTACGTTTTGCCAGCTCGCCAATGTAGTACAGCGCGGCTTCTTCCTGATCTTCACCGTTATCGAGGCCGTTAAACGGACCGAGCGGAGAAATACGGATACCGATGCGATCTGCGGCCCAGCCGTCAATGGCTGCATCAACCACTTCCAGTGCGAAACGGGTGCGGTTTTCAATACTGCCGCCATATTCGTCACTGCGCTGGTTGGAAGCCGGTGACAGGAATTGATGGATTAGATAGCCATGGGCAGAGTGCAGCTCGAGCAGGTCGAAATCGGCTTCGCGGGCGTTAATCGCCGACTGGCGGAAATCATTCACAATGGCGGCGATTTCGTCTTTTTCCAGCGCACGCGGGGTTGAAGTCTCTTCACGAATTGCATTCCCCTGCGCGTCACGCAGCGAGGTACGCGTCTGAGCAGAGATGGCAGAAGGGGCGACCGGTGCTTGCTGACCGGGTTGCAGGCTGGCGTGTGAAATACGGCCGGTGTGCCACAGCTGTACCGCACTGTGGCCACCTTCAGCGTGAATACCGGCGTTAATTGCTTTCCATGCCGCGATTTGCTCTGCGGTATGCAGTCCTGGCGCACCGGCATAGCCTTTCGCCTGGAAGGAAATCTGGGTGGCTTCGGTAATGATTAAACCGGCGCTGGCACGCTGGCGATAGTACTCGCCCATCAGAGGAGTAGGGATATCACCCGGCTCAATACTGCGCAGGCGCGTCAGTGGTGCCATGAAAATGCGGTTTGGTACCGTAATGGCGCCCACTTTCAGTGGGGTAAACAGTTTGGTGATTTCCATGCAGACTCCTGTATTAGACCGGTCGACTAGTAAATGTGTTTTTTTTATCAGGCTGCGGGTAGCATACGTTCAATTTGATCGTAAGCCCAGCTTAACGGTGCGCTGTCACGACGGATTTTGCACTGTAAACTGGCACCGAGCCATAACATATAGAGCATTTCAGCACAGACCGTGGCGCTGGTGGCGATACGTACTTCGCCAGCCTCTACCGCACGCTGAAGCGTACTGGCCAGTGCTGCAATAATTTCTCGCGAACCTCGTTCCAGTGCGATGCGCATCGGTTCCGAGAGATCGCAGACTTCCGCGGAAAGTTTCACTGACAGGCAAGCCGCAAAGCCGCTGTCGTGGCAAAAGTGCTGATAAGCGGTACGGTAGTAATCAAGGATGCGCTGGCGAGCATTGCCCTGTTCAGCCTCCATAAACTGGCGTACTTCTGAGTGATACTGGGCGAAATAGCGCTCCAGCATTGCTACACCAAACACTTCCTTCGAGCGGAAATAGTGATAAAACGATCCCTTGGGCACTTCGGCGACGCTGAGCAGTTCGCTCAGCCCCATGCCGGTAAAGCCACGTTGCAGGCAAAGCTGCTCACCAGTGGCAAGCAGATGTTCGCAGGTATCGTGTCGGGTATGTTTGTTCATCGACACAGGTTAATAGACCAATCGGTCTAATGCAACCCCTGGTTTTCGGCGCGACAGTTTATCAGCAAATCGAGATCTGCCTGATACTCACTGCTTTGCACATTCATCATGCCGAGCAGGGTATGGAAAAGGTTATCCTGCGAAATCTGATCTGTCGCAGCATGCTGTTGTAAACATGACCGATCAATATTAAAGGCCTGGCGATAGCCCGGTGACAGCCACAGCAGAAAGGGAATGTGCGTCTGCTGATCTGGCGCAAACACATACGGCGCGCCGTGCAGATACATACCGTGTTCCCCCAGCGATTCGCCGTGATCGGAGAGATAGACCAACGCCACGTTAAATTTGTCACTGTAGGATTTCAGCAGATCAATAGTCTGACCGAGCAGCGCATCAGTATATAAAAGGGTGTTGTCATAGGTATTTATCAGCGCCTGCGAATCACAATCCTGAATCTGGCTGTTATCACAGTCAGGGGTAAATTTACGCAGTTGTGGCGGATAACGAAGGTAATAAGCCGGACCATGACTGCCCATCTGGTGTAACACAATCACTGAATCGTCTTTCACGCTATCGATATAGTGATCAAGCCGGTGCAGCAGCGCATCGTCGAGACAGTAGCCGTCGCGGCACAGTTCAGGAAGGTGCCACTGGGTCATATCGGTATGCGGCACGCGATCGCAGGCGCCTTTACAGCCGCCATCGTTCTCTCGCCAGAGAATATTGATGCCGGCATGGGCCATCACATCCAGCAGGCCTTCCTGATGGTGTGCCAGGCTGGCATCGTAATCGACACGCGGCATATTGGAAAACATGCACGGCACTGAGATGGCGGTTTCGGTGCCACAGGAACGGGCGTTCGCATACCAGATAACATCCCGTTGCTTTAGCTGAGGATTGGTTTCACGCGCATAACCGCCGAGCGAGAAGTTTTCGGCACGGGCCGTTTCACCCAGTACCAGTATCACCAGGGTCTTTTTCTGCTCTGCGCGAATCTGCGGCCCTTTCCTCGCATCCTCGCCGATGCGCACCAGCGAGCGATCTCCGGCTAACCAGCGGTCGTGGATGTAGTGGCCGCTGCCGCTGATCACATTAGCGGGCGTGATCATTTTAACCAGCCCTTTATTGTTGCGGATAATCGAAGCGTAATCTTTATAAAACAGCGCCGCGATCAGCAAGATAATCAGCAGCGAAACGATACTGCTCAACCCGCGCAGCGCCAGTGAAAACCACCACGGGCTGGGCTGGCGGATGGTTACCAGAGCCAGCAACAGTGAAGGAATCACACCCATTAACGCCATCCATACCAGATAGCGCGGGGTCAACAGTGCCGCTGCTTCCTGCAGATCGGTTTCAAATACGTTCTGCACCATATCGGTATCGATTACCGTGGCAAAACTGAACATAAAATAGTTGGCGGCCGCGCTGACCAGCATTAAAGCAATCAATAACGGTTTACGGATCCATGGCAAAGCCAGCAGGTTGAAAATCAGCGTCCAGGCGCAGAACAGCACCAGCGGTAGGGTGGCGGCGAACAGGTAATCGTGCCATGAGACGAAGGGAATACTTTCCCAGGCCCGCACCAGAAACAGCCCGTTAAGAATCAGCGCAAACCACAACGCTGCCAACAAATTAAACGCGTATTCGTTACAACGTAACTTATTCAGGATTTTCATAGCATCTGGCAGCGAGAGAATATTGTGGCCAGCTTAGCGTAAAATCTGGTGAAAATCTCAATGCAACTATAGCTTTAGCGGCCCGCAGCGTGCGGGCCGGCATTATTTAGTAAGCAACGGTAAACTGCTTTTGCAAGTGCTGAGGATGTTCAATTTCATCGACAATTGCGACTGCCAGATCTGCAACGCTGATGGAGGCAGGATGGTCGCCAGACATCAGCAGTTCGGTGCTGCCGACGCGGAACTGGCCGGTGCGTTCACCCGGCTCCAGCATTGCCGCCGGTGACAGATAGGTCCAGTCGAGGTCCGTGCCGCTGCTTTGCAGGGTATTACGCAGGGCACGTGCACCCAGTGCGCCGGGTTTAATTTCGGCTGGAAACGCCTCGGTATCAACCAGTTCAACGCCCGGAGCCACCTGTAGGCTACCCGCGCCACCGACCACCAGTAAGCGTTTTACCTGTGCGGCCCGCACCGCTGCCAGAATTTGCGTGCTGCCTTGGGTAAACTTCTCAAACAAATCGCTTTCAGACCAGCCCGGATTATAGGCGCTGATAACCGCATCCTGACCGCGCAGCACGCCGCTAAGCCATTCGCTATTGTGAATATCGCCGCTTGCCAGCGTCAGATGAGTATCCTGCGGTAAATTTTTACCCGAACGGGAGATGGCGGTCACCTGATGGCCGCGCGCCAGCGCTTCCTTTACCACTTCCTGACCGACAAAACCTGTTGCGCCGATAACTGAAATTTTCATGCTGTCCACCTGTAAGTTTGAATTGCGTGATTAAACTTTACTGCTTAACAATAGTATTGATAAGTGGCATATTTCCACTTTTATAATGAAGTAAAACTTACGAATAATGGAAAATCTTAACCGAATGGCGGTATTTGCCACCGTAGTGATTGAAGGTTCGCTGGCCGCGGCCGGTCGGCGATTGGGGATCTCAGCCTCTGCGGTCAGTCAGCATTTACGTCAGCTGGAAGGTTCGGTCGGCGTGCCGTTACTGCACCGATCCACACGCAAATTGACCCTGACCGATGCTGGCGCCGCTTTTTTTCCCGGTTGCGAAGCGATGCTAAACAGCGCCCGCGACGCAGAGCAGCGGCTGGCAGAGAGGCGCGATACGCTGAGTGGAGAACTGCGCATCTCTTCGACGGTGGGCATCGGCGGCCAGCCACTGTGTGAAGCGCTGACGCCGTTATTGCAGCAGCATCCCGGACTTCAGCTGCGGATTATCGCCACTGACAATGTGCTGGATATGATTGAACACCGCATTGATATTGCATTGCGGGTCAATCGCCAGTTAAGCGATTCCCGTGTTATCGCTCATCAGCTGGTGAACTGGCCGCTGGTTATCTGCGCTACGCCGCGCTATCTCTCAATACACGGCGTACCGGAACGGCCAGAGGATTTGGTACAACATCGCTGGATTAGCGGTATTCATTCTGGCGGTACGGTTAACGCCAGGTCTATCGAGCTGCATCACCTCAGGCTGCCGCCGGTTAAATTACGGCTCGCCGAAGGGCAGGTATTGAGTGACAGTATGCATGTGGTGCGCGCCTTTACCCTCGCAGGCCAGGGTATTTCACTGCAACCGCTGTTTGAGATTCAGGACAAGCTGCGCAGTGGCGAGCTGATGCTGCTGCTGCCAGAGTGGCGTCCGGCATCGATCAGGCTGACCGCGTTAACGCTGGAACGGGTGTTACCCGAGAAAACCCGACAGGCATTACAGGCATTAGGTGACTATTTCCGGCGAATTGATGCCGTGCCGCTTGCAGATAACCGCTAAGCGATCTTCAATAAAGAATAACAGTGTTAACCAGGAGTTCAGGTGGCCGAGCAACTTGAGTTTTTCCCGGTTCCCAGTCCGTGCCGGGGCATATGTCAGTCAGATGAACGCGGCTACTGCCGTGGCTGCCTGCGCAGCCGCGACGAGCGCTTTAACTGGATGAAATTCAGCGATGCACAAAAGCATGAGGTATTACGCTTGTGCCGTCAGCGCCTGCTGCGTCGCCAGCGTGGCGCGAAAAGCGAAGTTCCTCACGATCCAGAGCAGCCTTCACTGTTTTAACTCGCGTTTTTTTCCTGCCGAACCGGCTATACTGTTGCGCAAATTCAGTTAGATGGCCGTCTGGCCACGGGGAGAATCGCAATGCTTCAACGTCTGTAAATTGCACCACAAGGGCCGGAGTTTTCCCGGCTGATTATGGGTTACTGGCGGCTGATGGAATGGGGCATGACGCCGCAGCAACGGGTGAGTTTTATTGAACAGCATCTGGAGCTGGGCATCACCACGACCGACCATGCTGATATCTACGGTGACTATCAGTGCGAAGCCGCATTTGGTCAGGCATTGCGGTTGGCTCCATCACTGCGACAGCGGCTGGAGCTGGTAACTAAATGTGGTATCGCCACGACGGCGAAGCCTGAAAACCGCCTAGGTCACTATATTACTGACAGCGCCCATATTATCCGCAGTGCCGAAAATTCTTTGCGTCATTTCTCAACCGATTACCTTGATTTGCTGTTGATTCATCGCCCCGATCCGCTGATGGATGCCGATGAAATCGCCGCAGCGTTTCTCTCGTTGCATCAGAGCGGCAAAGTGAAACACTTTGGCGTCTCCAACTTTACGCCGGCACAGTTTGCACTGTTACAGTCACGCCTGCCGTTTACTCTGGCGACCAATCAGCTGGAAATCTCACCGTTGCATCAGCCAGCGATTCTCGATGGATCACTCGATCAGTGTCAGCAGCTGCGAATTAAACCGATGGCGTGGTCGTGCCTGGGTGGCGGCCGTTTGTTCAGCGATGCAGAATTCCAGCCACTGCGTGATGAGCTGACGGCAGTGATGGCGGAGACTGGCGCAGATAATATTGAACAGCTGGTGTATGCCTGGGTGATGCGTTTACCTTCACAGCCACTGCCAATTATTGGTTCCGGTAAAATTGAGCGGGTTCGTGCTGCGTTGCGCGCCAGTGAAATCGAACTGACACGCCAGCAGTGGTTCCGCATTCGCAAAGCGGCGCTGGGTTACGACGTGCCGTAAAGAAACGCAAATCGTGGCTTTTTGTTGCCCGTTCTGCTGAAAAGGGTCCAGGCTTAGCAAGTGCGTGATCAATTCAAAGGAGCGGAAATGAAAAGTTACGGTTTGGCAGTACTGGCACTGTTGGTGTCGGGATTTGCCCAGGCAGCCAGCGAGAAGGTTGAACTGCACGATGTCAGCACCCAGGGCATTGGCAAGTCGATAGGTCAGGTTACGATTAGCGAGACGCCTTACGGGCTGGAGTTTAAACCCGATTTGCATTCACTGAAGGCGGGCGTTCACGGTTTCCATGTGCATGCTAAAGGCAGCTGTGAACCGGCCACTACCGACGGGAAAGCAGTGGCGGCAGGCGCGGCAGGCGGGCATCTTGACCCCGGAAACAGTGGAAAACATCTCGGCCCTTATCAGGACGGGCACTTAGGTGACTTACCGGCGCTGTTTGTTACCGCGGACGGTAAAGCCACCTATCCGGTACTGGCTCCGCGCATCAAGAAACTGTCTGAGATCTCCGGTAAGGCGCTGATGGTGCATGTCGGCGGTGATAACCACTCTGATCATCCAAAACCGCTGGGCGGCGGCGGTGACCGCTTTGCCTGCGGCGTCATCAAATAACGGCTTTTGCCAGGGCGGCGTTTTCGCCGCCCATAAACAGCATTTAGTCATTCGTCTGTACCTGTGACAACGGCTGAAAATACCAATGTCAGGCCCGCAATGACCACATCTGTGATTAGCATATTCATCAGCGACGGGTGGGAGGACGCTGGGTAACGCATCAGAAAATGCATGCAGTCCAGTTTGCCCCCGACATCCTAATCCGGAGAAAACCCTTTGTTACCAGAATGCGTTTATCGACGATATGCACCGGTTCCATGATGAGGGGCCGGCCTGTTCATCGGTGGTGATTTCGACGTTTCAAAAGTGACAGGGATGAAAAATGAAGGCGCCGATAACGACGCCGTGATCAATATGCCGCCCGGCCAACTTCCTTCAGATTTCTTTGACGGTAAATAATCCTTACTGCTGACAATAGTCAGCCGGTAAAGGTTAGCCCTTAATCAACCGTTCTCGCTGGCAGCGCCTGCTTTAACTGCGACAATGAGCACCACAGCCGCCAGATAATTCCCGCCAGTTCGTCGGCATCCTCACGGTGTTGCGCCTGTAAGGCATCAATCATCTGCTGGAGTTCTGTCAGCGTTTCATCCAGATAGCGGTGATGAACGCCGCGCTCGCTGATAATACGGTGCAGCCCACGCAGGCTGGCGTCACGCATGGTTGCCAGTGAAGCAGAGTCGCTTTGCCATTCGCGCAGTTGCCAGACGATATGCGAGCAGTTGAGCAGCACGACGCCCCAACGCAGCAGCCAGACGCGCGCAGGCTGATCGCGGCTGGTATTCAGCTGGCTGATACGGTGGTAAATCTGTGATTCAAAACGGCTTTCGCTCAGTCGAGGATGACGACCAAGCTGATCGAGAAACTCACGCCGCAGCGCACGGATGTGGCGGCGACTTTTGCGTTTGTCAGAGCTGGGGCGCAAAATTTGAAACGCCAGCCAGGCCAGCAGCACGCCGCAAACCTTGGCGATATTATCGTTGAGAAAATCCTGATAGTCATACACCGGTGGATTAGTTACCGCCAGAAATGACCCCATAAACACAATAAACTGGCCCCACAGCGCGGCGCGCTTCTGTTGTTGCAGCTTAAACAGTTGCAGGGTAATTAACAGCGGCAGCAGAAAGATCAGAAATTGCCATAGCTGGCTGATCTGAATCATCAGACCAAATTTAACCAGAAAGCTGAACACTGAAAGCAGCAGCAATGTTTTCAGCAGCAGTGAAATGCTGCCGGTCGGCGAGGGCGCTGAGGAGTAGAGCACGCAGCTAATAGCGGTCAGCGTCAGTGCTGCACTGCCTGCATCCCACTGGGTATTAATCCAGAAGGTACAGCCCAGCACGATAACGCTGAAGGTACGCAGTGCGCTCCAGCTGGCTTCTGCGCTGTCGGTATAGCGCGCCAGTGACGGCACCGGCGGCGGCGAGAAACGCGTTTCGGCATCGGCTCGTTCAAACTGACGCAACCAGCGGCTGACGTTAAGATACATCCAGCAGAAGTAGCGCAGACGATGCCAGAAGGCGCGATGGCGGTAGTCGCTGTCAGTATCTGGCGCTGCACTCTGCAAAATTTGCGCCAGCCGATATTTATCACAATCGCTGCGTGCCAGTTCGCTGAGCAATTGATGCAGCGCGCTGAACAGCACTTCCGGCGGGTTGGGCCAGTTAAGCAACATTCGCCGCAGGCTGGAGATTACGCTGGTGAGCCGCAACTGCTGGTGCAGCACATAGTTCAGCAGGTTATTTTGTCGGCGAAAGCGATAATGGCTCCAGAATGCCTGAATACGCAGCAGATTCATGGTGAGAATCTGGCTGATAACATTTTCATGGGCGGTGCGCATGGTATCGGTGATTTCCGGCTGTAGCATCAGCGCAGCGTGATCCAGCAGCCGGGCGTGCATGGTTTTCAGCGAGGTGATTAATGCATCGCCATCTGAAGTGCTGGGCAGGATCATCATCATCAGGCCACCGCACAATATGCCGGAAATCACCTCACAGACGCGTGCCTGAGTTATCTCCCAAAGGTCGCCGATATCGGTGATATTGACCGTGCTGAAGGCGATGATCGCCGCGGTATAACCCGCCAGCGAGAACGCGTAGGCCACATTGTTCTGAAAGTGGTTGGCAATCCAGGTGCAGAGCGCCAGCCAGCTGGCAATCGCCAGAGTAAACAACCAGGGTTCGTTGAGCGTATGACCGGCAATCAGCAGCGCCGCGCTGGCACCCAGTAAGCTTCCGGCAATGCGGCCAAGGCTTTTGCTGATGACGCCACCGACGGTCGGAAAGCTGACCACTGCCGCGGAGGTCATCGCCCAGTAGGGTTCATCAAGGTCCAGCGCGTAAGCAATGCTCAACGCCAGACACATCGCCAGCGCGTTACGTAATGCATAGCGCCACTGTCCACCGGTGGCCTTAATCCACGGCAGTTGCTTCCATTCCAGCCAGCTGAGATTCATCATGGATCAGGGCTGAATGGAGACGGTGGCGGTAGTACCGGCGACCAGCGGCAAATTATCCGGAATATCGCTAATCGCAATACGCACCGGTACTCGCTGCGCCAGCCGCACCCAAGGAACGTTGGGTTTAATATCCGGCACCAGCCCGCTGTCGCTTTCAATGCTCTGATCGTAAATCGCCCGTCCAATGCTCTCGACCCGGCCTTTCAGTCGCTGATCGTTGCTGTAAAGCACAATATCGGCTTCAGCGCCGGGGCGGATATGGCGCAGTTTGGTCTCTTCAAAGTAACCGATAATATAAAATGAGTGGCTGTCGACCAGTGCAAACACCGGTGAGCCGCTGGTGGCGTAATTGCCCGGACGCAGATTGAGATTAGTGATCCAGCCGTCGGTCGGCGCATAAACCTGGGTTTGCTGCAGGTTCCACTGAGCCTGTTCAAGCGTGGCCTGCGCGGCTTTTGCGCTGGCCGCCGCTGCATTGGCGGTTAAGTTGGCGGCATCCATATCCTCTGCTGAAATCACATTACGCGGCAGGCTACGCCGGCGACTGGCTTCGTGCTGGGCTTTTTGTAAGTCCGCCTGCGCTTTGCTTAGCTGTGCTTCTGCATTGAGCAGCGCAATGCGCCAGGGTTCGTCGTCAAGGGTAAACAGCAGGCTGCCTTTTTTTACCCACTGATTATCTTTCACCAGTAGTTTATCTATGCGTCCTGACACCTGTGGCGTAATATCAACCAGTTCGGCGCGCACTTTGCCATCTCGCGTCCATGGCGATTGCATGTAGTAATTCCACAGCCACCAACCGGCGCACAGTGCGGCAGCGAAAACAATCACCGTTGAGAAATACTTTAAGCTATTCAGTTTCATCTAATCACCAGCGTCCAGACAACCATAATGATGCACTCACACACAGCACAAACAGCGACAGATCCATTAACGTTGGATGCCAGATTTCGCCGGAATAGAGCCAGCCTCGAATCAGAGGGTGGAGTAATAACCAGATAAGGAAACCCAGCAGTACCGCTTTAAAAATGGGCGGAAAAAACAGCGAGGCACCAAAAACCAGGTCAGTGAGGGGAGCTGCGGAACTCAGTAGCATTGTCGACACGTTTCGTCATCCTTCATTGCGGGTATGCGAGGTAACCCGAAATTAAAATACGCTTTCCATTTTGTGTTTGCCCTGGATTTGTATTTTGTCCTGTAAACTCGCAGAATAGTCTAGAATCAGGCTTGATAGCTAGCAAGCTAATTATAAGGAGATGAAATGGATACGCCACTAGGAACGGACCTGGCACGATTAGTGCGCATATGGCGCGCTCTGATTGATCAACGGTTGAAACCGTTGGAGCTGACTCAAACGCATTGGGTCACACTGCATAATATTCATCAGTTGCCACCGGATCAGTCTCAGATTCAGCTGGCCAAGGCAATTGGTATTGAGCAACCTTCGCTGGTAAGAACGCTGGACCAGCTGGAGGAGAAAGGGCTGATTACCCGTTGTACTTGCGCCAACGATCGTCGTGCCAAGCGTATTAAGCTGACGAAAGAAGCTGAACCTATCATCTGTGAAGTGGAGCACGTGATTGATGCGACACGCGATGATATTCTTTCGGGTATCTCTATGCAGGAGATAAGCCAGCTGGTTACGCTGATTGCGCGACTGGAGAAAAACATTCTCGAGTTGCACAATAAAACCGAGTAAACGTTAGAAAAAACCGGCGTCTGGCGCCGGTTTTTTTGTATAGATTAACGTGGGGAAACGGTAACCTGCCTGCCGTTGGATGCCAGCATGACGCGCTGACCAACCGAGAAGCGGGTTGAACCCTGTTTCTGCACCACCAGGATGGTATTACCATCATCTTTACGCACTTCCAGCTCAACGCCAGCGGTTTTATTCATCGAACCCTGCACGCCCTGGCCAGCTACGCCGCCCAGTACCGCACCACCTGCAGTTGCCAGGCTGCGTCCGCTGCCGCCGCCAATGGTGTTACCAAGGAAGCCACCAAGCACCGCACCGCCGATCGCGCCAATGACGTTGTTATCGTCACCGCCCTGAATCTGGACTGGACGAACGGAAACCAGCGTGCCGTAAGTGACGCTCTGAACCTGTTTGGCTTCAGATGCACTGTAAACGTCGCCGGAGAGGCTGCTGGAATTAGTACAGCCTGCCAGTGTAATGCCGGTCAGTGCCACTACAAACATACGCTTGATCATTGTGATGCTCCTCAATTACTTATTGGCTACGCAAAAGGTGTAACCATCGCTAACCATATTATATGGCACAAGTCTGGCTTGTTGCGGATTTTAGTCAAAAAAACTGACAAGTGCAGCATACCCATGCAAGATTAAACGAACTCTCAATAACCATGCCAACTTGACGGGCATTCAGAAAAAACCGTTAGTTGCTTCAAAAAACGGCAATTAATCATAGTATTACACGGCTATTTTTGCCAGGCTGAAGTAAAGGCTCTTTCCGGGCGCGATATTAAGGCAATGAAATGAAATCAGGACGTTATATTGGAGTGATGTCCGGCACCAGCCTCGATGGTGTTGATGTGGTGCTGGCGGCAATTGACGAGCGCATGGTGGCGCAGCAGGCCAGTTATGTCCATCCGTTCCCGCCTGAGCTGCGCCAGCAGGTGCTGGCGATTTGCCAGGGCCAGAGCCTGACCTTATCGCAACTGGGCCAGCTGGATACGCGCCTCGGGCGGCTGTTCGCCGAAGCGGTGCTGACCATGATGAAGCAGCAGGGGCTGGAAGCTTCAGATATTACTGCAATCGGTTGTCATGGCCAGACCGTCTGGCACGAACCGCTGGGTGAGGCGCCTAACAGCCAGCAGATTGGCGATAATAATCAGATTGCTGCCGCTACTGGCATTACCGTGGTCGGCGATTTTCGCCGGCGCGATATGGCGCTGGGCGGGCAGGGCGCGCCGCTGGTGCCCGCGTTTCACCAGGCGCTGCTGATGCACACCAGCGAACGTCGTATGGTGCTTAATATTGGCGGCATTGCTAACTTATCGCTGTTGATACCCGGTAAACCGGTGCGCGGCTATGATACTGGTCCGGGTAATATGCTGATGGACATGTGGATCTGGCGTCAGCGCGGCAAAGCCTATGATAAAGACGGTGAGTGGGCCAGCAGCGGCAAAGTAATCGTACCGCTGTTGCAATCGATGCTGGCCGATCCCTGGTTTGCGCTGCCGGCACCGAAAAGTACCGGACGCGAATATTTTAACCTCGGATGGATTGAGAAACAGCTGAGTGCTTTTCCGGCGCTGGCGGCGCAAGATGTGCAGGCGACGTTGACAGAGCTGACCGCCGTCACCATTGCTGAACAGGTGCTGCTGAGCGGCGGCTGCGAACGACTGATCGTTTGCGGCGGCGGCGGGCGCAACCCGCTGCTGATGGCGCGTCTCGCCGGGCAGCTGGCGGGAACGGAAGTGCTCAGCACCGACGAACTGGGAATCAGCGGTGATGATATGGAAGGGCTGGCATTTGCCTGGCTGGCTTATCGCACCTTATCTGGTCTGCCGGGGAATCTGCCCTCCGTGACCGGTGCCCGTAGTGCCAGCGTGCTGGGTGCCATTTTCCCGGCTAATTATCCCGATGGTTCACACTAATTAGCAGTTGTGGTTGAAAAGGAGTTATTGATGAAAAACACCCTGATGGTAGCCGCTTTATTCACCTTATCGGGCTGTGGTCTGATGTCGCATTCTGAGCAACAACAGGTTGAAACCCTGCGCTATACCTGCGGCACCCTGCCGCTGACGGTTAAGGTAGACAACAGCCAGGAGCAGGTCAGCCTGATTTTGGATGGTAAGCCGCTGACCCTGAAGCAGCAGATTGCCGCTTCCGGCGCGCGCTACAGTGACGGCAACTACGTCTTCTGGTCGAAGGGCGACGGGGCTTTTATCGAACGTAACGATAAAATTATTATCGATGATTGTAAGCTGCAATCAGGAAGTTAAGTCGTTGAAGTTCATCGGGGTGAGGCGCACAATGGCTTCACCCTTTTTATTTTCCAGAAGCCTTTGTTATGACCGATAGCGATAACCTGCAACAGATTGCCCATCTGCGTCGTGAATATACGCGTGGTGGCCTGCGCCGTAAGGATCTTCCCGAAGAACCGCTCGATCTGTTTGAGCACTGGCTGCGCCAGGCATGTGACGCCCAGCTGCCCGATCCCACCGCGATGAGCGTGGCTACCGTTGATGAACACGGCCAGCCTTATCAGCGCATTGTGCTGCTGAAACACTACGATAAACAGGGAATGGTGTTCTACACCAATCTCGGCAGTCGTAAAGCGCATCACCTTGAAAATAACCCACGCATCAGCCTGCTGTTTCCATGGCACATGCTTGAACGTCAGGTGATGGTGCTGGGCAGCGTGGAGAAACTGTCGGCGCTGGAAGTCATGAAGTATTTCCACAGCCGACCGCGCGACAGCCAGATCGGCGCGTGGGTATCAAAACAGTCGAGCCGGATTTCCGCGCGTGGCGTGCTGGAAGGTAAATTCCTTGAGCTGAAGCAGAAGTTCCAGCAGGGGCAGATCCCGTTGCCGAGTTTTTGGGGTGGATTCCGCATCAAAATCGACACGATGGAGTTCTGGCAGGGAGGAGAACACCGGCTGCACGATCGCTTCCTCTATCAGCGCGACGGCGAAGGCTGGAAAATCGACCGACTGGCGCCCTGAATTACTGAAAAATCCCTTTAAGCGCTGGTACTGAATCCTTCAGCGCTTTATTCTATAGGTCGTTATTTTTTCTTCCGCATCCAGGCGGAAAGCTGTGTACCAGCCCAGGTGCAGTCGTTTCTACATGGAGTCTTTGATGGCCAGCAGTAACCTGATTAAACAATTGCAAGAGCGGGGGCTTGTCGCCCAGGTAACGGATGAGGACGCGTTAGCAGCACGACTGGCGCAAGGGCCAATCGCACTGTATTGCGGCTTCGATCCGACCGCCGACAGCTTGCATTTGGGGCATCTGGTGCCTTTGCTTTGCCTGAAACGCTTTCAGGACGCCGGACATAAACCTGTTGCCCTGGTAGGTGGCGCAACCGGACTGATTGGCGACCCAAGCTTCAAAGCAGCCGAACGTAAACTGAATACCGCCGACACCGTTAATGAATGGGTTGATAAGATTCGTCATCAGGTGGCACCGTTCCTCGATTTTAACTGCGGTGACAACAGCGCCATTGCCGCCAATAACTACGACTGGTTTGGCGGCATGAACGTGCTGACATTCCTGCGCGATATTGGTAAGCACTTCTCAGTTAATCAGATGATTAATAAAGAAGCGGTGAAGCAGCGTCTGAATCGCGATGACCAGGGGATCTCTTTCACCGAGTTTTCCTACAATCTGCTGCAGGGCTATGACTTTGCCTGCCTGAATGAGCGCTACGGCGTGGCATTACAGATTGGCGGTTCCGATCAGTGGGGCAATATCACTTCCGGTATCGATCTGACGCGCCGTCTGCATCAGAACCAGGTATTTGGCCTGACGGTGCCGCTGATCACCAAAGCTGATGGCACCAAATTCGGTAAAACCGAAGGTGGCGCAGTGTGGCTGGACGCGAAAAAGACCAGCCCGTACAAATTCTATCAGTTCTGGATCAACACCGCCGATGCCGATGTCTATCGCTTCCTGAAATTCTTCACCTTCCTTAGCCTTGACGAGATCAATGCGCTGGAAGAAGAAGACAAAAACAGCGGTAAAGCACCACGTGCTCAGTACGTGCTGGCGGAAGTGGTGACGAAGCTGGTTCATGGCGAAGCGGGTCTGGCAGCGGCAAAACGCATTACCCAGAGCCTGTTCTCCGGTGCGATGACCGAAATGACCGAAGCAGATTTCGAACAGCTGGCGCAAGACGGCATGCCGACAATTGAACTGGCGGCAGAAGACGATCTGCAACAGGCGTTGGTTAATGCTGAGCTGGTGCCATCCCGCGGTCAGGCGCGCACAATGATCGGTTCTAATGCGGTAACGGTGAACGGTGAGAAGCAGTCTGATGCGGAATACCGCTTCAGCGACAGCGACAAACTGTTTGGGCGTTTTACCCTGCTGCGTCGCGGCAAAAAGCACTACTGCCTGGTGTGCTGGAAATAAAATAATATCGATCCTCAAGTGCCGGTGATGCCGGCACTTAATTTGGCAAGGCTGTGCAGGTCCCCCGATAATGAAAAATATCCTTTCTATCCAGTCGCATGTGGTTTTTGGTCATGCTGGCAACAGTGCGTCAGAATTTCCGATGCGTCGCATGGGCGCAAACGTTTGGCCGCTCAATACCGTGCAGTTCTCTAACCACACTCAATACGGTCACTGGACCGGCTCAGTGATGCCGGCCTCACATCTGACCGATATCGCCAAAGGTATCGCTGAAATCGATCGCCTGAAAACCTGTGATGCGGTGCTGAGTGGTTACCTCGGTTCGGCTGAACAGGGCGAACATATATTAAAGATTGTTCAGCAGGTAAAAGCGGCAAATCCTGACGCCTGGTATTTTTGTGATCCGGTGATGGGTCATCCGGAAAAAGGCTGCATTGTGGCTCCCGGCGTCGCCGAATTTCACTGCAAAGCGGCACTGCCTGCCAGCGACATTATTGCGCCAAACCTGCTGGAGCTGGAAATGCTTAGCGGGAAAAGCGTGGCCAGTGTGGATGAAGCAGTAGCGGCCGCGCGTGAGCTGATCGCACTGGGGCCGAAGGTGGTACTGGTTAAGCATCTGGCGCGTGCCGGATTGCGCAGCGATCGCTTCGAAATGCTGCTGATCACCGCCGGGGAAGCCTTCCATATCAGCCGTCCGCTGGTGGATTTTGGCGTGCGTCAACCGGTCGGTGTCGGCGATCTGACCAGCGGGCTGTTATTGGTTAATCTGTTGCACGGCCAACCGCTGCAACAGGCGCTGGAACACGTCACCGCCGCGGTGTATGAAGTGATGATTAAAACCCATGAAATGGGTGAATATGAGCTGCAGCTGGTGGCGGCACAGGAAGGAATTGCTAAGCCTCAGCACCATTTTGCGGCGGTGAAGCTGTAAATCTGCTTTATTTACGGGCGACGATGATGCCGCCCGTAGACCTCTATATCGCTTCGTAATCACCGGTGCCTTCCGGCCACGGCGTCAGCAAATCATAACCTGAATCAGTGACCGCAATGGTGTGTTCCCACTGGGCAGAGAGCGAGCGATCCTTAGTGACCACTGTCCAGCCGTCGGAAAGTACACTGGTGGCGGCTTTGCCAACATTGATCATCGGTTCAATGGTAAAAATCATCCCCGGCTCCAGCACCATCCCTTCACCGGCGATACCGTAATGCAGCACCTGTGGGGCAGTGTGATACTCTTCACCCACACCATGACCACAATACTCCCTGACCACCGAAAATCCGGCACCTTCAGCTACGCGCTGGATGGCCGCGCCGATATCACCCAGCGTGGCGCCCGGACGCACAACCTTAATACCGGCCACCATCGACTGATAAGTGACATCCACCAGCCGTCGTGCGCGTACTGACGGCTCACCGACAAAGTACATTCTGCTGGTATCGCCATACCAACCTTCTTTAACGATCGCCACATCGATATTAACTATATCGCCGTTTTTCAGCTTTTTATCCGATGGAATGCCGTGGCAAACCACATGATTTACTGACGTGCAGACGGTGCGCGTATAGCCGTGATAGCCAATATTGGCAGGAATGACATTCAGCTGATGAACCAGATAATCATGGCACAGGCGATCAAGTTCATCGGTAGTCACGCCAGCGCGGACATACGGGGTGATCATTTCCAGCACTTGTGCGGCTGCCTGCCCGGCCGCGCGCGCCAGTTCAATTTCTTGCTGCGAGTGCAGCTTGACCTGTTTCATTGTGCTTCCTCATGCTTTTCAAACGATTTAAGCAGGCTGGCGATATCGGTATCGCCCTGTAATTCCGCCTTAACCAGCGCACGAGCCAGTTGGTCATGCGACAGCTGCGGGCAAAGCTCCGCCAGCATGCCGATTTTCATCCAGTGCTCAGCCTGAGCGTTAATCGACCGGCTCATAGCATTGCTGGCGATACGCAAATTCTCGTGCATCAAATCAGAGATTTTTACGATTCCCATACGTCACCTATACGAAACATATATGAAATGTATATTGCCACATTCTGCCAGGCAAAAGATAGCGTCAAGCGGAATGCGCTCAGGTCATCGGCGATTTTTGCCCGATAATTTCGTGAATGACATCTCAAATCGGTTAGAAAGTCAGCGTTGACTATTGCGGGTGACCAGCACCAATGATATTTGTAAACAACTTTACGGATGTATGTGAAGTTGGAAAGTACATCACAATCGATATCATCAAGGACACCCCATGTCAGAGCTTAAATTTGCCACACGTCTGAACTCATTTGCCTCCGGTGCGCCACTTTACTGGCCGGATCTGCAAGGTAAGCCCTCAGTTCTGCAAATGATCGAGCGCGCCGCCACGGTTAAAGGTTTAACCCATCTGGATCTGAACTATCCTCAGCACATCACCGATGATGTTAACGTCATGCGTCAGAAAATCGAGCAGTCAGGGCTGGCGGTCAACGGTATGCAGATGCGCTGGGATGCGGCGGAATTTAAAATCGGTGCATTCACCAACCCCGATCCAAAAATTCGTCGTAAGGCGATTGAGCTGACTAAACGCGGGATCGATGCCGGACGTGAATTGGGTGCCAGCCTGATGACATTGTGGATGGGGCAGGATGGTTTTGATTACTGCTTCCAGGCAGATTACAAAAAAATCTGGGAGGATGCGGTCAGCGCGGTCCGGGAAGTGGCCGAATATGCCCCGGATGTTGATGTCAGCATCGAATACAAACCTAACGAGCCACGTGCATTCAGTATTTTCCCTAATGTCACCACCTGTTTGATTGCGGTAGAAGAAGCCGGTTGCCCCAATCTTGGCATTACGCTCGATTTTGCCCATGTGCTGTACGCGAATGAGATCCCGGCTTATGCCGCCGCGATGGTGGCGCGCCGTTCGCGGCTGCTGGGTCTGGATCTGAATGACGGCTGGGGCAAACGCGATGATGGCCTGATGGCGGCTTCGGTTAACCCGCGCGCCACGCTGGAGTTCCTCTGGCAGATGCAGCGTGATGGTTATCAGGGCGCTTATTATTTCGATACTTTCCCGGACGCCAGCGGTCTCGATCCGGTGCGTGAAGCGGAAACCAATATCGCCACCGTCACCCGTTTACTGAAGCTTTGCGAAAAACTGAATAACAATCAGCCGCTGGCGGAGGCCATCAGTCGTCAGGACGCGGTTACCTCCCAGCAAATTGTGAATGACATCATGCTGGCCAGATAGTCCCCGTGCCATCGCTGGCTCAGCTATGGCAATAATAAAAAAGAAGAAGGTCTGAAAATGAAAAAAACATTACTTTCTGTACTCGCCTCAGGCTTGTTTTGCACCAGCGTTTTTGCCGCCGATTTAACTCCACTGCAGTCTGATACCGAAAAGGATCGTACCGAGTGGACCGAACTGGCGACCAAATACGGACCACTGCCTGCAGCGGACGGTAAACTGAAAATTGGCGGCGTATCGAAAACCCTGACCAATGAATACTGGCGTTCGCTTGGCGACGGCTATAAAGCCTTTGCCGATAAACATGGCTTTACCGTGGCTTACCAGGCCGCCGCCAATGAAGACGATCAGCTCGGACAATTATCCATCGCTGAGACATTGATCGCTCAGGGATTTAATGGCCTGCTGGTTTCACCGCAGACCGACGCCAATTTACAGCCGGCGTATGAGACTGCCAAAAGTAAAGGTATCCCGGTGGTGAACGTCAATGACGCGGTAATGCCCAATGCGGCTTACTACGTTGGTAATGTGCAGAAAGATAACGGCGTCCGGGTGGCTAACTGGTTTATTAAGCATAAACCTCAGGGCGGAAAAGTGGCGGTAATCGAAGGCCAGCCTGGCGTATATGCAGCGGCGCAGCGTACCAAAGGCTTTAAAGAAACCCTTGAAGCCAACGGGAAGTTTCAGGTTGTTGCCAGCGTGCCGGCAAACTGGAGCCGTGAAAATGCCTATAACGCGGCGGCAACTATTTTACAGCAGCACCCGGATTTAATTGGCTTCTACGCCAACAATGACGGCATGGCGCTCGGCGTCGTGGAGGCGGTGAATTCACTGGGTAAAAGCAAGCAGGTAGCGGTGTTTGGCACCGACGGTATTTCTGATGCCTATGCTTCCATCAAGCGCGGTGAACTGACCGGTACCGTCGACAGCTTCCCGGTTCTGACTGGTGAAGTGGCAATGGAAGTGATGGTTCGTCTGGTAAATGGGCAGAAATTATCACGCGTGATCTCTACACCTCAGGCGCTGATCACTAAAGAAAACGCAGAGGCATTCTCGACTAAAGATAATGAGAAACTGCGCCAGCTGCTGTTACAGCAGTAAGTAAAGTGACGGAGGCTGTATGGAACACGATTGTTTGACGATGCGCGGCATCAGCAAAACCTATGGCAATATCGCCGCGGTGCAGGGCGTGGATTTTTCGGTCAGGCATGGCGAAGTACACGCGTTAATTGGTGAAAACGGCGCGGGGAAATCAACTTTGCTTAATATTCTCTCCGGCGTGCGCGCCTCTGATGAGGGTGAAATCAGGGTCGACGGGCAACTGGTGCAGATGAAAAATCCGCTTTCGGCGCGACATGCTGGCATTGCCATGATTCATCAGGAGTTACAGCACGTTCCGGAACTCTCCGTCGCGCAGAATATGTTTCTTGGTCGGCCATTAACTCGCTTTCGCGGCCTGTTTGTCGATCGTAAAGCGCAGTATAAGAAGGCGGTGGCGATTCTCAGGCGTCTTGATCCGTCGATTAATCCTGATGAGCCGATTAAAAACCTGAAGGTTTCGCAACAGCAGATTGTCGAAATTGCCCGGGCGTTGCTGGATGAGGCAAAAATCATCGCCATGGATGAGCCTACTTCCAGCCTGACGCCAACAGAGTTTGAACGGCTTGCGGAGTTAATCGCCGATCTGAAATCCATGAATGTGTCATTGATTTACGTCTCACACAAAATGGATGAGATATTTAAAGTCTGTGACCGCGCCACCATTATGCGCGATGGCAAACAGGTGGGGGTGGTTAATATCCGTGATGAGACGGAGGAGACCATTGTCACCAAAATGGTTGGGCGTAAGATTGAAAAGATCCAGCATCAGTCGTTTGTCGGTGATAAAGAGCTGCTGCGGGTTGAAGGCCTTGAGCGTGGTCAGACCGTGTTGCCTGCCAGCTTTAGCGTCAAGGCAGGGGAAGTGCTGGGTATCGCCGGGCTGGTGGGGGCGGGGCGGACTGAACTGCTGAAACTGATTGCCGGTATCGACAGCAAAACCAGTGGTAGAGTGATTGTTGATGGCAAGGCAGTGAACAATCTTAATGTACGTTCGGCGATCCGCGCCGGCATCGGGCTGGTTCCGGAAGACCGTAAAAAAGAGGGCATTATTAAAGAGCGGGCGGTAAAAATGAACGTCGCGCTACCATCATTGGGTAATTTTACCCGCAGTGGCCTGCTGAAAAAAAATAAACTGAATCAGGTGGCGCTGGACGTTATGACCGATTTGAATCTGCGGCCTCTGAATATTGAAAAGCCCATCGGCACATTAAGTGGTGGCAATCAGCAGAAGGTGATTATTGGCCGCTGGGTAGTGGCGGACACCAAGGTGTTTCTTTTTGATGAACCCACCAGGGGTATCGATATTGGTGCCAAGTCTGAAATTTATAATTTAATTGAAAAGTTAGCCCGGCAGGGAAAAGCCATCGTGGTGGTCTCGTCAGAAATGCCGGAAATTATCCGTATATCAGACCGCGTGCTGGTGATGCGCGAAGGTAAGATTACTACCGAGCTTAAAGGTGATGAGATAACAGAAGAAAACATCGCCCGTTATGCGATTAGCGATCGTAAATAAATAACTTGCTCTGCAACCTACATTTATCATTAAGGCACTCGTTATGATGACACAAGGTAAAACTCAGCCTGCAGGACATCCTTCTGCGCTGTTTAAATTTAATCTGCGTGATGCAGGAACGGTGATTGGGCTACTGATTATTCTTTTCACTTTTTCGATGCTGTCACCGGTATTTTTTACCCTGCCTAATCTGCTTAATATTCTGCAACAGTCTTCGATTAATGCCATTATTGCGCTGGGAATGACGCTGGTGATTATTTCCGGTGGTATTGATCTCTCGGTCGGGCCGACGGCGGCGTTATCTGCGGTATTAGGCGCTACCCTGATGGTTTCCGGCGTGCCGGTGCCGCTGGCGATTATGGCGACGCTGGGAGTCGGCGCGATGTGCGGTATTTTTAGCGGCACGTTAGTAGCTTATGCCGGACTGCAACCGTTTATCGTTACCCTTGGTGGCCTGTCGCTGTTTCGCGCGCTGTCGTTAATTTTTACCGGCGGCAATCCCATCTTCGGCATTCCGATGGAGTTTCGCAGCTTAATCAACAGTACCGTGCTGGGGATTCCCACGCCGATTGTGATTGTGGTGGTGGTGGCAGTTACGCTGTGGGTCATTATGAATAAAACCCCACTTGGTGAGTACATTCTGGCGGTAGGCGGTAATGAGGAAGCCGCCCGGGTGGCTGGCGTGCCGGTAAAAAGAACCAAAGTGACGGTGTTTGTTATCTCGGGTGTATTAGCCTCGCTGGCGTCGCTGATTTTAATCGGTCGTCTCGGCGCGGCTGAGCCGACGATGGGAAATTTATGGGAGCTGGATGCGATTGCGGCGGCGGCGATTGGTGGCGCCTCATTAATGGGTGGCAAAGGCAGTGTGATTGGCACCATTGTTGGCGCAATTATTCTCGGATCGCTGCGTAACGGCCTGACGCTTCTGAATATTCAGGCGTTTTATCAATTGCTTGCTACTGGTCTAATAATTATCATAGCCATGTTGATTGACAGAGCGACTCGAGGCAAGTAATGAATCAGGATCCGAAAGCAATAGGTGCTCAAATTCGTATGCGTTTGCCAATGTTGACGCCACTGGAAAGAAAAGTCGTGGAGTCGATTACAGCCAGAACCGATTTATCCGAGCAGACAACGTTGAAAGAAATTGCTCAGGAAAATAATGTTTCTGATGCCATGATAGTAAAAATAGCCAAAAAGCTTAACTTCTCGGGCTTTCGGGATTTCAGAAGCAGTCTGGTTTACTATAATTACTCTGAAGTGGCAGGGCTGCATGCGGAAATAGAACCTGGTGACTCATCGGAACAATTACTGTCAAAAGTTTTCCGAACATCGATTCAGGCAATTGAAGAAACGCTGTCTATTCTCGATGTTTCTGAATTCAATCGCGCTGCTGATATTCTTTTTAAAGCACGACATATCGACTTATATGCGGTGGGTGGCTCTGCCGCAGTGACGCGCGACCTGTCGCATAAACTGCTTAAAATTGGAATTAAAACCACAGCATACGATGATGCACATATTATGCTGATGTCAGCAGCGATTTTATCGGACGATGATGTAGTAATTGCAATCAGTCATTCCGGTGCTACACGCGCCGTTAATGAGCCGATTAAACTGGCGGCGCGTAACGGTGCCCGGGTTATTGCTATTACTAATTACTCCGAGTCGCCCATTGCGCGCGATGCGCATGTGGTGCTCACTTCAACTTCGCAGGGCTCTCATTTGCTGGGGGAAAACGCAGCGTCACGCATTGCACAGCTGAATATACTGGACGCATTGTTTGTGGCTATTGCGAAAAAGGATCTTAATAAAGCAGAAAGGAATCTGATTAAAACTCAGCAGGCGGTCCAGAATTTAAGAGAATATTAGCATGAGTAAAATAGTAGTCACTGGTAGTCTCCATTACGACATTATGCTCCAGGCACACCATCGCCCTGAAAAAGGCGAAACCGTGATGGGTACTGACTGCGCATATAAATTTGGCGGTAAAGGCGGCAATCAGGCTTTGTCTGCCGCCCGAGCGGGTGCAGAGGTGAGCTTTATCGGTGCAGTGGGCGACGATGACCAGGGAAAATTTTTACTTTCGCAACTTAATCACGCTGGCGTTGATACGCAGCGGGTTGCGGTGCTGGATTCGGTGCCTTCAGGCATGAGTGTGGCAATCCTCGATGCGGAAAATGATTATGGCGCCGTGGTGGTATCCAATGCCAATAACGCTATCGATCCGGCACAGTTTACCGTAGACAGCGCATGGCAAAATAGTGTCATGCTGTTATTGCAGAATGAAGTACCTGAAAGTGTGAATGTCTGTGCCGCTGCGCAAGCGAAACTGCGCGGCGTTACGGTGTGCCTGAATGCGGCACCGGCCCGTGAAATCAGTGCCGAAATGCGCGCAGCGGTGGATTTGCTGGTGGTCAATGCGGTTGAGGCACGCGATCTTAGCGGGTTGAAAGTGGCTGACTTAGCAAGTGCCTGTCTGGCCGCGGAGTCATTAAGCCGTCAGTTTCCGGCGGTGGTGGTGACAGCCGGAGAATATGGCGTCGCCTGGTGCGAGCAGGGGCAGAGTTGCCAGTCGCTGGCGGCAGAGAAGGTGGTGCTGGTCAGTACTCACGGTGCAGGTGACTGTTTTATGGGGGTTTTAGCCGCAGCCTTATTACGGCAGCACTCTTTAGCTGAGGCGGTGACTCTGGCTAATCAGGCCGCAGCGGAACATGTTTCACGACAGCCGATCTGACACTGACGGAACACTTGCGCCATGCGGTAGCCGTTCCGGCGACGCCGCAAGGTGAACGGCGATATAGCGCTGATAGCGCGAGGCTTTAAGCTGGGTCAGGTCCACCAGCACCAGCCCGTCAACACAGTGGTTAAAAGCCGGGTCGCTGCCGAAATCAATAAACTGCACGCCACCCGGTTCGCACAGCTCAGAATACTGTTTATACAGCGGCGGAATCGCAGTACCCAGATTATTCAGCAGTTGCTTCAGGCGCTTTAAATCTTCCGCGTAATTGTCACCGGTAAACTGCGCCAGCACCGCAGGGAGCGAGGCTGGCCACGGACGGCGTGAGGTCGCCAGCGGCATCGTTGGCGCGAAGTAGAGACGGTAAAAGGCCACCAGCAGATCGCGAGCCGCTACCGGCATCCCGCCGGAGATCGATACCGGCCCAAACAGATAGCGATATTGCGGATATTTCGCCAGATAAGCGCCTATTCCCAGCCACAAATAATCCAGGCCGCGTTTGCCCCAGTATGCCGGCTGAATAAAACTGCGCCCCAGCTCAATGCCCTGCAACAGCACCGGGTTCATCTGGTTGTCGTAATGAAACAAGCTCTGGCTATAGATGCCATTCACGCCTTTGCGCGCCAGCTGCTCAGCGGTTGGAAGAAAACGGTAAGCACCGACAATATCCAGCGCCTGTTGATCCCACAGAATCAGATGATAATAGTCGTCGTCATAGTCATCCAGATCGCGTCGTTTGCCGCTGCCTTCACCCACCGCGCGAAAGGCAATTTCACGCAGCCGCCCCAGTTCACGCAGAATGGGCACATAGTCTTCACCGTTGCGACGGTAAAGATAGATCACTTTGCCATCGGCAAGGTGCCCAAGCACTTCACATTCTGCCAGCGCGCGCTTCAGCACCGCGCGATCCTCCGCACGAGCAATCGCCGGTTCGGTCTGAAACAGTGCGGATTTGTTCCGGGCAATGCGATAAAGATGACGTCGGAAACGCTTAGCCAGCTGCTTTGCTGGCGTATGACCGTCATGCCAGCTGGCAAAGGGAATGCATGCGCCAATTTTAAGTTTAAGCCGTGCCCCGCGATGCTTAAACATTTCGCGCACCAGCAGCAACATCGACAGCGGTTGATAAATAATCGAGGTGGCATAAAACAGCATACTGTTACGCCCGCTGACGTGAACCGGCACAATCGGTGCCCGGAATCGTGCGGCGAGGCGAATAAAGCCGTGGCGCCATTTTCCGTCCCTGACGCCTTTACTGCCAAAGCGCGACACTTCACCGGCCGGAAAAAAGATCAGCACCCCGTGATTCTCAAGTTGCTCCTGCATCAGTGCCAACTGCTGGCGGTTGGTGCGATTGCCCATGTTGTCCACCGGCACCATCAGACTGCGCAGTGATTCAAGACAGTTCAGCAGGCGATTAGTGACAATTTTAACATCGCGCCGCACCTGCGACACTGCATGCAGCAGTGCCAGCCCATCCAGCGTGCCGAGTGGATGATTGGCCACGATAACCACCGGACCCTGGCTGGGGATCTGCTCCAGATCGCGCTCGCTCAGTTCACAGCGGATATCGAGATACTCCAGTACCTGTTCCACCCTATCCAGCCCTTTCAGGTGGCGATGATGCTGGTTAAATTGCTGAAACTCTTTTTCATGCAGCAGGATCCGCAGCACCTTTTTTTGCCAGCCCGGCGTTTTGCGCTGCGGATAAAGATCGTCGAGGACGGTTTCGAGTGTGAACACGGTTATCTCTCCGGAGGCTTTTTCGCGACAGTAAACAGCCGGGATGACGATTTGATTACCGTTAAATGATAATCGTGTTAGTCGGACAGACGCGTGCGCAAAAAAAACGCTGGCGGTCGAATGTTAATCGAAATAAACCCACTAACGGTATTGTTTCACTGTTGCAACAATGGGGGCATATCCAACAGAGAATCCAGATTGTTGCTGGATAAAACTTGCAGCTGGCTGTTAACTGGAACATTATTTTTTTCAAACAATCAATGTTGATTAGGAGAAGCCTATGTCTGAAGTGCGTACTGTGAAGTTTGTGACGTTACTGGGAAGCTTACGTAAAGCCTCATTAAATGCCGTAGTGGCGAATAATCTGCCGGCACTGGCACCTGAAGGGGTGGAGATCAGTGCGCTTGGTTCAATCAGTGAGCTGCCACACTACGATGCCGATATTCAGGCAAGCGGATTTCCTCCGGCGGTGCAGGCGATGGGGCAGGCAATTGCTCAGTCAGACGGCGTGATTATCGTGATGCCGGAATATAACTATTCGATTCCGGGCGCGCTGAAAAATGCGCTGGACTGGATTTCACGCTTGCCAGAAACGCCTTTTGCCGGAAAGCCGGTGGCGATTCAGACTGCGTCGCCGGGCATGATTGGCGGCGCGCGCGCCCAGTACCATCTGCGCCAGGTGATGGTGTTCCTGGATGCGCAGGTACTGAATAAACCAGAAATTATGATCGGCCAGGCCGCGGCGCGAATTAATGCTGAATCGGGCGAAATTACCGATGAAAGCACACGGCAGCATCTGACCCAACAAATTGCCGCGCTGGCGGCGCTGGTACGTCAGAAGAACTAGCTTGCCTGAGTTGATGCCGTATCATTCGATGCGGCATCACAGCCACGGTTATTTAGGGTGCTCCAGTCTGACTTACTGATTTTCTTCAAATTTCAGTGATGCATTTGTCTCCTTCATTTCCTCTGTATACTGATTTCTTCTGACCAGGAGAAGAGGTTTCTCGCTTACACCCGGTTGAAAAAAAAGTTTTAACTCGCCCACATAAACAGAATGAATGGTTCGATATTTTTGTAATTAGAAAATATATTTCAATGATGATGGCGCATCTGAATGACGCCATCTGCAAGCAAATCTGTCATTGATAAGAACCTGCGTAACGCAGCGATAAGGGCGAGAACGATGGAAACCAGGCAAACGCGTTATAACATGAAGTACGTTATGCTCTGCTGTACGGTCGCGGCATTTGGCGGACTGTTGTTGGGCTACGACTCTTCGATTATATCCGGAGCAATCGAACCGCTCAGTGAGCATTTCCGACTCTCTCCGGCAGAAACCGGTTGGGCAGTGTCCAATATTCTACTGGGAAGTCTGGTCGGCTGTTTTCTGGCACCGAAACTCAGTGACAAACTGGGCCGTAAAAAATCGCTGGCCATTACGGCACTGATTTTTACTCTCTCGGTTGCAGGCACGGCGGTAGCACATAATTTTACCGTATTTGTGGCTGCGCGCATGCTTGGTGGGCTGGCGATTGGTCTGGCGTCGGTGATTTCGCCGATCTATCTCGCTGAACTGTCACCTTCAAAGTTTCGCGGCAGAACCACTGCGCTCTATTCTGTTTGTTGCGTCGGAGGCCAGTCAGTAGTGCTGCTGACTAACTACTATATTCATCAGTCGATGCTGCCGGAGGCGATGGTGGATATCGGCTGGCGCTATATTCTGGCGACTGCGCTGGTTCCCTGCGCGTTATTTATTCTGTTTGTGATTTTTATTCCGGAGTCACCTCGCTGGAACGTGCTGAAAGGGCGTGATAAATCCGCACTGGATACCCTGACCAAAATTTCCAATGGTAAACATGCGCAGACGGTATTCAACGAAATAAAATCGTCGTTACCACAGAATGCCGCGCAGACTCATACTACCCGCTTCAGATTAAATAAAACCACCGTTCCGTTACTGATTGTCGGCATTGGTCTGGCCGTGGGCAACCAAATCAGCGGGATTAACGTGATTCAGTATTTTGGTCCCTCGCTGCTGAAAAATGTCTTTCCTGACGCTGGATCGGCGCTGCTGCAGACCTTCTGGCTTTCTGTCTGTCAGTTCGTCGGGGTGTTAATCGGTATGTCGTTGATTGATAGAGTAGGGCGTCGCAAGCTGCTGTTAATGGGCGCAATTGCTTCCTGCGTGTTTCTTACCTATTCATTTGTGGCTTTCTACTATCATTTGCCGGGTATGCTGGCGGTGATTGGCCTGTTCGCTTATATGATTTTCTTCGGCATCACCTGGGGGCAAATTGTCTGGACAGTACTGGGCGAGCTGTTTCCGACTGAGATTCGTGCGGTCTGCGTCGGTATCTCGATCTGTATGATGTCAGTGGCTAACTTTATTATCAGTACCACTTTCCCGATTATGAACAGCAATCCGTGGCTGCTGGAGATATTTCACGGCGGCTTTCCGCTGCTGCTGTTTGCGGTATTCTCACTGGGGATGTATTTCTTCACCTTCCGTTACCTGCCGGAAACCGCCGGGGTTTCACTGGAAAAAATTCAGCATCTGGTACTGGAGAAATTTCATGTTAACGCGCCAGCGAATAACGTCAGCGTCAGTAAAGTAGAAAATATGTAACTGGAATACGCCATTCAGTCAGTTTCCGGTGGAAACCGGCTGGACGGCGTTTTCCTTAATCTGCTCAGTAAAAAGGGGCACAACCTTCCAGTGCCTGATCAATGATATCCAGCACCGCTTCCTCATTATTATGCCCGGCCTGATAGCGTGCCACCTGTTTAATCTCTTCACTGGCATTAGCCATACTGAAACTGTATCCGGCCATCGTCAGCATTTCCTTGTCATTGGCGCTGTCGCCGAATGCCAGCATCGCCGCATCATCAATATCCCAGTGCTGTTGCAGGATCTTCAGGCCGTTAGCTTTATGAACGCCAGGAATAATCAGGTCAACAAACCCAAACCCGCTGGTGACAGGCGTGACGCTGCCGTTGAGCACGGAGCCCAGATGCGCAGAGAGTTGTGGTATCAGGGAATCGTCCAGCGTCAGGGCAAATTTAAAGATATCGTCCGGCAGCTCTGCCACGTCATGGTAGCGCTGCAGGCGATAATAATGACGCGACATCAGCGCGGCCACCGAATCTGGCGCGGTATGGTGCAGCCAGGCACCTTGCTCGCCGCAAACTACCGTGTATACCTGCTCCATTTGCGCCAGTTCAGCCATTATATGACGCACATCAGTAAAGGGGATATGACCACAGAACAGCGGTTTATTTTCACTGAATACGTATGCGCCATTCTCGGCAACAAAGGTAATCTCGCTGGCAATTTCAGGGAAAAAACGGGTCAGCTGATAAAACTGGTTTCCGCTGGCGACGACAAACTTAATTCCCTGGCGCTGCATTTGCTGGTACTGAAGGTTAAAGCGCGCCCGGTTATAACTTTTGTTGTCACTGAGAAAGGTTCCATCCATATCGACGGCAATTAATTTTACTGACATACCGGCACCTTTAAGTAAGATTAAAAAGCAAAGTTAGTGCCAGTTTATTCGCTTAAAGAAAATTTAAAAGGGGTAAAGCTGACCAGAACTTTCCCCTTTTATGCTACTGATGTGGCGTCAGACCAGTCCTTCAGCTTTTAAAGCCGCAGCGACAGCAGGGCGCTCAGCCACCCGTTCCATCCAGTCATTTAACGCATCAAGACCGTCAAGATTCAGTTTCAGCGCGCGCGCCCAGCGAGTAACGGTAAACAGATAGGCATCGGCGACGGTAAAGCGAAGACCCATCAGCCACTGTTTCTCCTGCAGCTGACTGTTGACGTATTGAAACTTCTTCTCCAGCTGGCTGCGCGTCAGCTGCTTGTACTCTTCCGGCGTCGCCGGGTTAAATAACGGGCTAAAGCCTTTATGCAGTTCAGTGGCGATATAATTCAGCCATTCAATCGTGTGGTAACGCGTCAGGCTACCGGACGGGGCCAACAGCTGGCGATCGGCTTTCAGATCCGCCAAATACTGGACGATAGCAACCCCTTCGGTCAGCAGGCCGCCATCATCCAGCAGCAGCGCCGGAACCTGTCCTTTGGCATTGATTTGCAGATAATCTTCACCGCTTTCGGTTTTCTTGCTGGCCAGATCGACATTAACCTGGGTGAAGTCGAGGCCGCACTCACGCAGCACAATATGTGGCGAGAGTGAACAGGCGCCGGGTTTACTGAACAGTTTCATTTGATGCTCCTGAAGCTCAGAGAAAAAGGATCTCATCATCTTAGTGCCGGAAACGCCGGTTGTCAGTGATGATCTGCGCGATGGTGACAGCCATCAGTAATTTCGGTACATCCGCCTGCCATCTGGAAAATAGGTGACCGGATTATAATTATATAACGGGTCATTTTTGAGAATATGAAATGCCCCGGTGCCTTGGGTAGTAAAATTGGTTCTGAATACATTCAGTTCGGCGACGGTTTCACGATCGGCTGCCTGCAATGATGCAACCACATCGCCTGTCCTCTGAAATGTATCAAGATAGACGTTCTGCATAATATCATCGATACCTTCGGTCTCAACCGAGACCTCACCGAGATAGCCGGTGACAGGGAGTCCGCTGACATAGGCTATCTGTGCGGCAAAGCTGTTCCATCCGCCTTCTGCGGAATGACACATTACGGCTCTTATCGAAGAGTAATGATTAAAATCATAGCCACTTGCGCGCAGTTGATTGGCGAAATCGGTACCGTCGTAAACCATGTCTGCGACATTATCCAGCAGAATACGCGCGGTCCCGCGTTCAAAATGACCATGCGCAACGACAGTCAGTCTGGGCTTCAGACGACCACGGTGGATATCCTCAAACAGATAATTCATAAAGTTATCCTGCTCCTCGGCAAACTCCAGATTAGCGTATCCGAAGACGTTGATGTGTTGGATGGTCTCCCAGCCGAGGGTGGTTGTTCTGGTCAACCGGGCGCTGCTCTGCGCAGTGGAGCTGAGGCCGCGTGTCAGACCGATTACGCCAGCCGCTAACGAAACCCAGCTCAGGATTTGTGAAGTCAGAGGATTTTTTGTCTCCATCACGCCGCTGGCGATGGCGGTCACATCTGACAGCATACCGGCTCCCCCGACCAGCAATGCGCCGGCAGAAGACGATTCAATGGCGGATATCACGCTGCCTGCGGCGATTATCGAACTACCGCCGGTAAACAGCGCCAGCGCCAGTCCGGCGATGCCCATTCCAATACCCAGCCAGCTTTGCCAGCTGCTGTGACCGTCTGGATCGGCACGATTGATCGGATCGCCTGCACACCAGCCATACGGATTAATCCCCCCTGCACCAAACGGACTGTAACTGTCGGGACAGTTAAACCGCAGCAACGCGGGGTTGTACGCACGGTATCCCTTTCCCGGATGATAATTTTCACTGACCGGGTCCTGACGTTCCCCGTTAAATCCCAAAATAAAGCTGTTCATAAATACACTCTGGCTGACTAAAGAAGCTCAGTCATATCATCAGCGCGGGTGAAGTCAGCAGTGAAACAACCTCAGAAATATCATTGCGGGTGCGCTATCACAACGTGACAGCGACGGTGAAAAGGCAAAAAAAAACCGCCTGCATGCAGGCGGTTGGTGATGAAACGCAGCTCAGGGCTACGCGTCACCCTGAGTCATACGGTTAAGCAGCGGGGCGGTCAGCAGCATCAGCACCGCAATGACGCCGGTCGCAATACCAATTTGCAGGAATACATCACCATAGACGTGCAGCGACTGCAGCGGGTCGGTAACGTTCTCCGGCACCGCCATCAGGTTGGCGATCTTACCGGCAATAATTGCCGCGCCAGCGGTGGTGAGGAACCATGCGCCCATAATAAAGCCCATCAGACGCTGTGGCACCAGCTGAGCGACCATTGCCAGTCCCAGACCAGAGATCATCAGCTCACCAATACTTTGCAGCGCGTAGCTGAGAATCAGCCAGCTTACTGAAACAATACCGAGATCGCTGGCGAATTTGGTGCCGAGCGGCAGAACCAGAAACGCAGCGGAGCAGAGCACCATACCAAAGGCAAACTTGTGCGGCATTGGCAGACGATCACCCATCTTATTGTAAATAGCCGCCAGAATCGGGCTGCCGACCATAATCCAGAACGGGTTCAGCGCCTGATACTGCTCAGGCTGGAAAGTAATGCCCATCAGGCTGTGCTCAACGTTACGGATAGCAAAGAAGTTGAGTGAGGTTGGCATCTGGCTATAAAGCACAAAGAACACTACCGCTTCCAGCATCAGCAGGAAAGCAACGATCATCTTACGGCGTGCCGCGCCCTTCATCGCGAAAGCTTCTTTACCAAACAGCAGCACGATACCCAGCACAATACAGCCTAAAGTAATACGTGCAATCTCCTGATTGTGCAGCAGCCAGGTCGCAATGGTAACCACGACCAGAATACCGACAAGGGTCATCAGTAGTTTACTGATATTGACCGGCGCGAAATCTGGCTTAGAGCCGTGATCTTTTACCCAGCGACGGCAGAACAGGAAGTTAACCAGCGTAATCAGCATACCGACAAATGACAGCGAGAAGGCCACGCTCCAGCCGTAATTCGCTGCCAGCCATGGCGTTGCCATAATGGAGAACAACGAACCGATATTAATCGCCATGTAATACATGGTGAAAGCACCGTCGAGGCGCGGATCATCTTTGGCGTAGCAGGTTGACAGCAGCGAAGAAGGGTTAGCTTTAAACAGACCGTTACCGACGGCGATGGTCGCCATGCCGATATAGACCATACTTTGATCGTGTCCTGACCAGGCAACCAGACCATAACCGGTCGCCAGCACCAGAATACCCAGCACGATAACGCGCTTAGTACCCAGCACTTTATCACCCAGCCAGCCGCCGACCGCAACCAGACCATACACCAGTGCACTGAACGAAGAGAACAGGGTAATGGAGTCGGCTTCGGACATCCCCAGCATTTTGACCAGGTAAACCGCCATGATGGCTTGCAGGCCGTAGTAACCAAAACGTTCCCATAATTCGATCGAAAAAATCAGATAGAACGATTTTGGCTGTTTGAACGCATTGAGGCTAACCTCATCAGTGTGTTTGTTTGCAGTTGACACTTGTACCTCTGGATAGATGCCAATTTCGCATCGGGAATTAAGCACGCGTAATACCGGCAGTGTATTCGGTGCGTTGTTATAAGAAGTGAAAAACGGCGGTTAATTTCGCTGATCCTGCGGCATCAGGCAAGCCTTTTTTCATCTTCTGGTACACCTGATGATTGTAGTGTTAATTAAGGTAATAATGGCTGTTAAACGGTGTTAAATGTCGGTAGTGGTAATTAGGCAGAAATATTACTCTGGAGTGTCGGGTGATTTTTGTGCAAAAGTGATATAAAGCTCGGTAAGACGCCAGTGCAAAATTTACGGCGGTTATAGTTAATTTTTATGGATTAAAAAACTGTTAATGCCTGATTTGCTGATTTTTTATTCGAGTTGCTGCTTTTTTAGCTGAAGAATTGAGACTGACGCCTTTAGGTGTGATGTAGATCACGAATTAAAACAATATTTTAGCCAGCGAAACAAGCTAATAGTATTGGCATTATCAGGCGGTTTTTAGGCTATTTATCCCTATAAGTAACATGGCTTTGTTGCCCGATTGTTATTAAAACTGGTTTTTATTGATTGAACGTTCAATATAAAAAGGCTAGTATTAACCTTATTCAATAGTCGGAACCGATGAAACGATGCCAAAAGTTGGAATGAAAGCCATCCGTCAGGCACAGCTGATTAACGCAACATTGACGGTTATTGACCGCGTCGGACTGGCAGAAGCCAGCATTGCGGTTATCGCGAAAGAGGCCGGCGTATCGACCGGCATTGTCAGCCATTACTTTGGCGACAAGAACGGCCTGCTGGATGCCTGCATGCGGCAGATTCTGACCGATCTTTACCTTGCGGTAGAGCGTCATCGTTTTCAGGCTGAGGATACGCCGCAGGCGCAGATCCGGGCGATTATCGACGGCAACTTCGATTTAACGCAGGTAGCGGCACCGGTGCTGAAAACCTGGCTGGTGTTCTGGACCAACAGTCTGCATCAGAAAAATTTACAGCGTTTGCAGCGCGTCAACGATCGCCGGCTGCACTCCAATATCACCGCACAGTTTGCTCGCGTGTTACCGCGCGAACAGGCACGTCAGGCCGGTAGTAGCCTGGCAGCGTTAGTTGATGGTCTCTGGCTGCGTATGACGCTGGCACCACAACCGATGGCCCACGGTCTGGAAGAGGCCCGTGAACTGTGTTACCAGAATCTTGCGCTCTGGCTGAACAGGCCAGCTCGCTAAATCCCTCAGTAAAGGAGGAGTTATGGCAGAACTCAACCGTCGTGGTTTATATATCAATGGTCGTGAAGAAGCAGGCCAGGGTGAGGTATTCACCAGCGTCAATCCGGCTAATGGTGAAGTTATCGCAGAAATCACTGCCGCCACTCGTCAGGACGTCGATCGTGCCGTTGCCTCATCACTGGCAGGCCAGCGCATCTGGCGCAGCTATACTCCGGTTGAACGCAGCCGCGTCCTGCTGAAAGCCGTAGCGCTGTTACGTGAGCGCAATCAGCAGCTGGCAGAGCTGGAAACCGCCGATACCGGTAAACCGATTAGCGAAACCGCAGCGGTAGATATTGTCACCGGGGCTGATGTACTGGAGTACTACGCCGGTCTGGCACCCGCGATACAGGGCGAACAGATTCCGCTGCGCGACAGTGCGCTGGTCTATACTCGTCGTGAGCCGCTGGGTGTTTGTGCGGGTATCGGGGCCTGGAACTATCCGATCCAAATCGCGCTGTGGAAAAGCGCTCCGGCGCTGGCTGCCGGCAATGCGATGATCTTTAAACCGAGCGAAGTGACGCCACTCAGCGCGCTGGAACTGGCAAAAATCTTCAGCGAAGCGGGTCTGCCGGATGGCGTATTTAACGTGGTGCAGGGCGCGGGCGAAGTGGGTAAAGCGCTGAGCCAGCATCCGGATATCGCTAAAGTATCCTTCACCGGTCAGGTAGAAACCGGTAAACGCGTGGTGGCGGATGCGGCACTCTCTAACCTCAAAGAGGTCACGATGGAGTTGGGCGGCAAGTCACCGCTGATCGTTTTTGACGATGCCGATCTTGAGCGTGCAGTAGATGGCGCAATGATGGCGAACTTCTACAGCAGCGGCCAGGTTTGTACTAACGGCACGCGGGTATTTGTGCATCGTTCGCTGCTGAATGCGTTTGAACGTCGCCTGCTGCAAAAAATTGAGAACATCAAAAGCGGTGACCCGCGCGACCCTGAGGTTAACTTCGGTCCGTTGGTCAGTGAAGAGCACTGCGAGAAAGTGGTCTCTTATCTCAAGCTGGGCAAAGAAGAGGGCGCACGCTTGCTGACCGGCGGTCACCGTGTAACGCATGGCCCACTGGCAAAAGGTTACTACGTCGAGCCAACGGTATTTACCGATTGTCACGATGAGATGCGTATCGTGCGTGAAGAGATTTTTGGCCCGGTAATGAGCATTCTGGTGTTTGATGACGAGCAGGAAGTGATTGAACGCGCGAATCATACCGAGCTGGGGCTGGCAGCAGGACTGTTTACCCGTTCACTTGATCGTGCGCATCGGGTGATTCATCAGCTGGAAGCGGGTATCTGCTGGGTTAACACCTGGGGTGAATCACCGGCTCCAATGCCGGTCGGCGGCTACAAACAGTCTGGTCTGGGACGTGAAAACGGTCTGGAGACGCTGCAACACTATACGCGGACCAAATCGATTCTGATTGAGATGGGTGAGTACCCATCGGCGTTTTAATCCTGTTTTAATACTGTTTTTCTGGCCGACAGCGGATGTTGTCGGCACTGGATTTGATACCCGCCCTGTTTTATGCAGCGCGACTGACTGCAGTATGGCGGGTTAAGCTGGAGGTTTAATGCAGAAATTTGACTATATCATTATTGGCGCGGGTTCCGCAGGCAATGTACTGGCGACCCGATTAACTGAGGATGCTGACGTATCGGTACTTTTACTGGAGGCAGGCGGCCGCGATCATCGCCTGGATTTCCGTACCCAAATGCCAGCCGCTTTGGCGTATCCTTTGCAGGGCAAGCGTTATAACTGGGCATTTGAAACCGATCCGGAACCTCATATGGACAATCGTCGTATGGAGTGTGGTCGGGGTAAAGGTCTGGGCGGCTCATCGCTGATTAACGGGATGTGTTACATCCGTGGCAACGCGATGGATTACGATAACTGGGCGAAAAAGACCGGTTTTGATGACTGGTCATATCTCAACTGCCTGCCTTATTTCCGCAAAGCGGAGAAACGCGATATCGGTGAAAACGATTATCACGGTGGCGAAGGCTATCTGAGCGTGACTACGCCGAAAAGCGGCAATAATCCGCTGTACCGTGCGTTTATCGATGCGGCAACCGAGGCTGGTCATTATGAAACCGACGATCTGAATGGCTATCGTCAGGATGGTTTTGGCCCGATGGACCGTACCGTTACGCCACATGGTCGCCGTTCCAGCACCGCGCGCGGTTATCTGGACGTGGCGCGTCAGCGTCCGAATCTGACCATTGTCACTCATGCGCAGACCGATCGCATCCTGTTCGACGGCAAAACCGCCAGCGGCGTGAAATGGCTGGTGAAAGGTCAGTCACATCAGGCGCAGGCCACCCGTGAGGTGCTGCTGTGTGCTGGTGCGATTGCGTCTCCGCAGATCCTGCAACGTTCCGGCGTTGGGCCGGAAGAGTGGCTGCGTGAGCTGGATATTGATGTAGTACATCCGCTGCCGGGCGTGGGCCGCAATTTGCAGGACCACCTGGAAGTGTATATGCAGTACCGTTGCAAACAGCCGGTCAGCCTTTATCCGTCGCTGAAATGGTGGAATCAACCGGCAATTGGTGCCGAGTGGCTGTTTAAGGGCACCGGTATCGGCGCCAGTAATCAGTTTGAAGCTGGTGGCTTTATTCGCAGTGACGACCAGCCAGACTGGCCAGATCTGCAATACCACTTTCTGCCGGTGGCGATTAACTATAACGGCAGCAGCCCGGTTAAAGAGCATGGCTTCCAGGCTCACGTTGGTCCGATGCGCTCAATGAGCCGTGGACGGATCAAACTGAAATCGAAAGATCCGTATGACGCGCCGTCGATCTTCTTCAACTATATGTCGGAAGAGCGTGACTGGCAGGAGTTCCGTTCAGCGGTTCGCCTGACGCGTGAAATTATGCGCCAGCCTGCGCTGGCTGAGTATTGCGGCGACGAAATTCAGCCGGGTATCGAGGTACAGAGCGACGAGCAGATCGACGCCTTTATCCGCGAGCATGCTGAGACCGCCTATCACCCTTGTGGTAGCTGTGCGATGGGCAGCGATGAAATGGCGGTGGTCGATGCACAAGGGCGCGTGCATGGGATGCAGCAGCTGCGTGTGGTCGATGCGTCAATTATGCCGCAGATTGTCACCGGTAACCTGAATGCGCCTACCGTGATGCTGGCGGAAAAAATTGCCGATGCGATTCGCGGTAAAGCGCCATTAGCGCGTTCAACGGCAGACTATTATCAGTTACAGCGCTAAATTGTGATCAAGGGCGGTGTTCTCACCGCCCTTACTGATCGCCTGAAACTAACTTAAATCTCAACCTTCTCATTATACTCGCATAAATCTTCAATCAGGCAGGATCCGCAGCGCGGTTTACGTGCCACGCAGGTATAACGCCCGTGCAGAATCAGCCAGTGATGGCAATCCACTTTAAACTCTGCCGGCACGACTTTTAACAGCTTCTCTTCCACCTGCTCGACATTCTTACCTGGCGCAAATCGCGTACGATTACTGACGCGAAAAATATGGGTATCCACGGCAATGGTTGGCCAGCCAAAAGCGGTATTCAACACCACGTTGGCGGTTTTGCGCCCGACGCCCGGCAGCGCTTCCAGCGCAGCGCGATCTTCCGGCACCTCGCCCTGATGCTGCTCCAGCAGAATGCGGCAGGTCTTAATCACATTCTCTGCTTTGCTGTTAAACAGACCGATGGTCTTTATATACTCTTTGATGCCGTCAACGCCCAGCGCCAGCATGGCGGCCGGGGTATTGGCCACCGGATAGAGTTTTGCCGTGGCTTTATTGACGCTGACGTCTGTTGCCTGGGCAGAGAGCAGCACGGCAATCAGCAACTCAAAAGAGGAGCTGAATGCCAGTTCAGTAGTAGGGTGAGGATTGTTATCACGCAAACGGCTCAGAATCTGATGACGTTTTTCCTTGTTCACATCGCTTTCCCGGTATGGCCCTCAGGTGCGGCCTGGTTTTCAGCAGCACGTGCCGCAGCACGCTCTTTCATCTTTTTGTCGATCATATATTTACCGGCCAGCATCATGCCAAGACCAATAAACGCGCCGGGTGGCAGCATCGCCAGCAGCATCGGTGAATCAAAGTGGACGACTTCAACACGCAGTGCTTTTGCCCAAGGGCCGAGCAGCTGGTCAGCACCATTAAAGATGGTGCCATTACCAATAATTTCACGGATTGAACCAAGCACGAACATCGCGCTGGTTGCGCCCATCCCGGTGGCAAAGCCGTCGAGCGCTGACAGCGGTACGCTGCTTTTTGACGCTACGGCTTCAGCACGACCCACCACAATACAGTTGGTGACGATCAGCGGGATAAAGATCCCCAGCGACTGATACAAGCCGTAAGCGTAGGCGTTGATCAACATCTGCACACAGCTCACGACCGCAGCAATGATCATGACGTAAATCGGAATACGAATTTCCGGTTTTACCCAGCGCCGCGAAGCGGAGATCGCGCTATTGGTGCAGGTCAGCACCAGGGTGGTTGCCAGACCGAGACCCAGCGCATTGGTGGCGGTAGAGGTCACCGCCAGCAGAGGGCAGAGGCCCAGCAGCTGGACCAGCGCGGAGTTATTCTTCCACAGGCCGTTTACCAGTAAAGTTTTCGCTTCACTCATTGTTGTCTCCACACGCGGGCAGCGATGAAAGTTGCGCTGGCAGCGTTTCTACATACAGGGTGGTGCGTTTGACCGCATTGACCACCGCTCGTGGCGTGATGGTTGCGCCGGTAAACTGATCGAAATCACCGCCATCTTTCTTCACTGCAAAATGGCGATCGTCGGGGCCAGAAATCTGCTTGCCATTAAAACTGTTAATCCAGTCGGAGATGCGCAGTTCGATTTTATCGCCAAGGCCCGGCGTCTCATGATGCTCAACGACCCGGGTACCGTAGACTTTGCCAGAAAAATCGGCACCGACCAGCAGCTGAATCTCACCGGAATAGCCGTCCGGCGCGGTGCTCTCAATCGCCACCGCAACCGGTTTATCGTTCATTCGCGCAAGGTAAAGATGGTGCGGTTTGCTATTACCCAGCGCTTTATCCGTGACAACGTAACATTCCTGCTGAATGGCATTGTCATAAACCTCGGGCGGAACCACCTGATCCAACAGCAGTTTCTGCTGTACCGCAGTCTGATGTTCAATCGTTGGTTTGGTCACCGCGTTAATTACTGCGGTGACGCCAGTGGTGACCGCGGCAAACAGCGCCAGCGTGACACCATTTTTTCTGATCGAATCGAGCATACTCATTCTTTACGATGTCCGTAAACGCGCGGCTTAGTATAGTAATCAATAAGCGGCACGGTAATGTTTGCCAGCAGTACCGCAAATGCCACGCCATCAGGATAGCCGCCAAAGCTGCGGATCAGCCACACCAGCAGACCAATTAAAGCACCAAACAGCAACCGGCCTTTATTTGTCGTGGAGGCGGTGACCGGATCGGTGGCAATAAAGAACGCCCCCAGCATGGTGGCACCGGAAAACAGGTGGATCATCGGTGACGCCAGGCTTTCCGGCGAAATCAGCCAGCCGAGAGTGGAACAGAAGGCCAGCGACAGCAGAAAACTGACCGGAATTTGCCAACGAATGCTGTTGGTCCATAGCAGGAACAGCCCCCCCAGCAAGAAGCCAATGTTGACCCACTGCCAGCCAATGCCCGCCAGCACGCCGGTGTAGATCGGCTGGGCCATCAGCTGTTCGGCACTGTGGCCGGCGCGTAAACCGGTTTTAAAGTTATCCAGCGGCGTCGCCTGACTGATACCGTCGACACCCACCTGCAGATGCTGCATGGTTTCTCCCGCCAGAGTATGGTTGCTGAAAATCATACTCAGCGAATCCATCAGGCCAGGCGTGACCGACTGCAATGACTCCGGCGGTAGCCAGCTGGTCATCTGCACCGGGAAAGAGATCAGCAGTACCACATATCCAATCATCGCCGGATTAAACGGGTTCTGACCGAGGCCGCCATACAGTTGTTTGGCAATCACCACCGCAAAGGCAGTACCCAGCACAATCATCCACCACGGGGCAAGCGGTGGAATACTGATGCCGAGCAGCAACGCGGTCAACAGTGCGGAATTATCAGCGAGATTGGCGACGATTGGCTGCTGGCGCAACCTGAGGATAATTCCCTCAGTTGACCAGGCGGTAATCGCAGCCAGCGCGACCTGAATCAGGTTGCCATAGCCAAAGTAATACCACTGGGCGAACATGCCCGGAATGGCTGCCAGCAACACCAGTAGCATAATAGTACCGGTGCTGCGTCGGTTATGAGTATAAGGCGAACTTGCAATACGAAAAGCCATTTAGTCCTCTTGCGTAACATGCTGCTGCGCGCTTTTGCGCGCTTTTACGCGAGCGATGGCCGCCGCCACTGCCGCTTTGCGGGGATCGTCTGATTCTGTCTCTTCAGCCATCGGTTCTGACTGTGCGGCTTTTTCGGCCTTTTTCGCCTTAGCGCGGGCAATCGCGGCTTCCACAGCGGCCTTGCGCGGGTCAACCGGTTCAGCCTCAGCTTTTGGCTCAGCCGACTCGCTGTTCTGCGCGGCCTTTTTCGCCTTAGCGCGGGCAATCGCGGCTTCCACAGCGGCCTTACGCGGATCAACCTGTTCAGCCTCAGCTTTTGGCTCAGCCGACTCGCTGTTCTGCGCGGCCTTTTTCGCCTTAGCACGGGCAATCGCGGCTTCTACCGCCGCCTTGCGCGGATCAACCGCATCCACCTCAGCAGACTGTTCCGCCTCGGCTTTCCTGGCTTTAGCGCGGGCAATGGCTGCTTCTACCGCCGCTTTACGCGGATCGCCAGACTGGCGGGTCAACGGCTCGGTTTCTGACTGCTTCTCTGCCTGATGCGCCCGCGCCTGAGCGATGCGCGCTTCACGCTGTGCGTTCACCATGGTGTTATCAGGCTGTTGCGCTTGCGGTATGTCAGTAGTCTCACTATCGCTGCTGTTTTTCGCCTTCAGGCGATCCCGCGCGGCGGCGATTTCGCCCTGATCGCTGGCGCTGACTTTACGCTTCGCCTGCTCGTGGCGGGCTTCACGCGCTTGCTTCTCACGCTCCAGACGTTCCTGACGCGCCTCGAAACGCGCTTTAGCCTGAGCAGTACGCTGCGCTTCGAGGTCGATAGCGCGCAGCTCGGCTTTTTCCTGGCGGTAATACTGCACCAGGGGAATATTACTGGGGCAGACATAGGCACAGGCACCGCATTCGATGCAGTCATCAATATGATGTGAGCGCGCTTTTTCGTGATCGGCACCCTGGCTAAACCAGTAAAGCTGCTGTGGCAGCAAATTCGCCGGGCACGCATCGGCACAGGCGCTACAGCGAATGCAGGACTGCTCCGCTTCGTTATTACCCATCTCGCTGGCCGAAGGGGCCAGAATGCAGTTGGTGATTTTCACCATCGGCACGTCAAGCGCGGGCAGGGTAAAGCCCATTAAGGGGCCACCCATAATCACCATTTGTCCGGCGGCTGGCGCAAAACCAACCTGGCGCAGCAGATGGCTGACCGGCGTGCCGAGACGCCCCCACAGATTACAGGGCTGTGCGACTGACTCACCGGTCAGGGTTACTACGCGCTCGGTCAGGGGTTCGCCATCAATAATCGCGCGCTTAACCGCATAAGCCGTCCCGACGTTTTGCATCAGCACGCCGATATCCGATGAGCGTCCACCGTGCGGCACTTCGCGGCCGGTAAGTATTTTGGTCAGCTGTTTGGCACCGCCAGAAGGGTATTTGGTCGGAATCACCCGCAGCTGTAAATCAGTGCTGTCGCCCAGTGCGCGTTTCAGCGCGGCAATCGCTTCGGGTTTATTATCTTCCACCCCGATCAGCACTTTTTCTGACTGTAGAATCCACGCCAGAATGCGGCTACCTTCAAGGATCTCGTCGGCACAGTCCTGCATCAGACGGTCATCGGCGGTGATATAGGGTTCGCATTCGGCGGCGTTAATGATCAGCGTATTAACCCCGCTTAACCCGCCGCGCAGTTTGGTTCCGGTCGGGAATCCTGCGCCGCCAAGGCCCGCGACGCCAGCCTGATGAATGCGGCTGACCAGTTCGGCACGCTCCAGCTGGCGATAGTCGCTGACGGTTTGCCGTTCAATCCAGCGATCTTCACCATCGGGAGTGATAAAAATGCACATTTCGGACAGCGCTGAAGGGTGCGCGGTCATATGCGGTGCAATCGCTTCGACCGTACCTGAGGTTGGTGCATGTACCGGCAGCATCCGGCCACGACCAAAGGTCAGCGGCTGGCCGCGCAGTACCACGTCACCTGGCGCAACGCAGATTTCGCCTTCATGACCAATATGCTGTTTCAGCGGAATAATAAACCGCTCTGGCAGCGGAATCTGACGCAGCGGCGTGCCGTTCGACTGGGTTTTCATCTCCGGAGGATGGATGCCGCCGTCGAAATCCCAAATTTTGTCTTTCTTGAAGAAATTAAACAGATTACGCATGACTTTCCACGGGAATAACCCTGACAGGAATCGTGTTGAGATCCCACTTCCAGTTGGCAGTGGTGGTCGCAACCGGACGCATTTCAATGCAGTCGGTCGGGCAGGGAGCAACACAGAGATCGCAGCCGGTACACACGTCGCTCAGTACGGTGTGCATTGCACGAGTTGCGCCGACGATGGCATCAACCGGGCAGGCCTGGATACATTTGGTGCAGCCGATACAGTTAGCTTCGTCAATCCATGCCACGGTGCGCACCGGCTCTTTGGCCGTGATGTCGCCGTCAATCGGCTGCGGATCGACGTTAAGCAAACCGGCCAGCTTAAGCATGGTTTGTTCGCCGCCCGGGGCGCATTTATTGATCGCTTCACCGTTGTTACCGACCGCCTCCGCATAGGGGCGACAGCCGGGATAACCGCACTGGCCGCACTGACTCTGCGGCAGGATTTCATCGATTTGCTCGACAATCGGGTCGGCTTCTACTTTAAAACGACGTGAGGCGTAACCCAGCAGGCCACCGAACACCAGACTGAGGGCGCTTAACGCAATAATTGCTATCCAGATTGCTGACATTAGAATTTCACCAGACCGGAGAAGCCCATAAAGGCCAGAGACATCAGGCCAGCAGTGACCAGCGCAATTGACGAGCCCTTAAACGGTAACGGCACATCGGCCAGTACCAGGCGTTCACGCATTGCAGCAAACAGCACCATCACCAGCGAGAAGCCGACTGACGCACTGAAGCCATACATTGCCGCTTGTAAAAAGGTGTGATTCAGGTTGACGCTCAGCAATGGCACCGCCAGCACCGCACAGTTGGTGGTGATCAGGGGCAAAAAGATGCCCAGCAGGCGATAAAGCGCCGGGCTGGTTTTCCGCACCACCATTTCGGTGAACTGCACGGTGACCGCAATCACCAGGATGTAGGCCAGCGTGCGCAGGTAAACCAGATCCAGCGGAACCAGAATCAGATGGTTAACCACCCACGCGCAAATTGAGGCGAGGGTGATAACAAAGGTGGTGGCGAGTCCCATGCCAATTGCCGTCTCCAGTTTTTTGGAAACGCCCATAAAGGGACAGAGGCCGAGAAACTTCACTAATACGAAGTTGTTCACCAGCACTGTGCCAACGAAAAGAAGCAGGTATTCGGTCATTGTTACGCCTGGGAAAAAAATAAAAGCCGCTTATTATCGGGCATTAGCGGCTGTATCACAACATACCAACCCTGGGGTTATTATCTGATAGCACTCAGGATTAAATTATTGACGTTTATAGCAGCGGTTATGGCTCAATAAATGTCGTCTTAACCCGTTGAGAACGTTTGAAGTAGGGCACCAGCAGCGAGGCGGCTAACAGCGCGATCAGCAAAGTCTTAATTGCCGCACCGTCTGTGACCGGCGAGAAGGCAAAGGTCTTAATCGCCAGCAGTACCGTCACCAGCAGCCAGATGATGTAGTGGCGCGGCAGACGTCGCGAACGCTTGCAGAATATCCAGGTGACCCAGGCGCTGTAGACCCACACCACCAGCGAGGTGGCCAGTGACAGCGTCCATTGCAGGGTAAAAGCGTGTTCCTGACTGAGTAACGCCTGGCGCATATCCGGGCTTAGAAACGCGCTGAGATACATAGCCACCACCAGCGTGCTGGTCAGCAGCGTCATAATCAGCCACGCCAGCGGCACGAAAAGCCAGCCGCCGATACGTGGCGCAGAAGATTGCACAGTCATGATAGGTTTCCTGACAGAGAGTAAACAGCAATGACAGCACTGGCAAAAGGCAAGGCTGTCATCATTAAACTGGAGGGGGATTATACAGAAAAATGCGCGGTGCAGTGAGTCAGGTGCTTATATCACATAGCGCCAGACAGATTTTGGCACGCAGCCTAAATCAAACAGGCGTCCGCCTGATACCAATTCAGCGCGGCGATGATCGGCAGCGCGGTACATATTCAGTAGTTCTTTATCATCGCTCAGCGAATAGTTGAGGTGATCGAAAAGTTTTTCCAGCGTCTCTAAATTACTCACTTTACGAAACTTCAGCAGGTAGTCTTGTGCTGTCATGGTGGCCGTCAGGTCAGGTAGGGTGATAGTGAGTTATCAAGTATAGGGAGACGGGAAGCGCTGTCTATACCCCCAGCATTAAAAAAAAGAGAAAATCAGATTAATACGTAATTACAGCTGGCAAAATGGTTTCTTTTAAGATTTGTCTGTAGGAGATGTTGTTACCCTTAGCTTTTTTTAAAATGAAAAATAAATTTTAAATGCAATTATTACTCGCTGAAACGTTTACAGCATTATTAACTGTGGCGTCCCGCTACCGCTATTACTGGGGATTATGGTTTTATCTATTTTAAGAAAATGCTGCCGTGTAAAAGGCTCGTTTCTGACCTTCAACCATTTAACTCTACTGTTACCGGTTAAAGTTGGCGTAATCCTGTCAGTGTGCGGACAATCACAGTTCAGATAATTATTTAAATGCTGGCGCTCATCGACAAAATGGCAGAACTTTACGTGGTGCTGTAATCGCTTCCAAACCCTGCGTAGATAACCTGTTATCTTTATTACAGTTATTTAACTGGCCTGATATTAACCGCAGGAAAAAACTCCATATCATCGGCGGTTGTTAGCGGGTGATATTTACGTAACCCATTTAATTCGTAGCATTTTGTGAACTATGTCGAAAATGTTTCCACCTGATTAGTCCAGGCTTTAGAGGCCTTGTACTCATACAGCAATCTCCCATCAGAGGAAAAAAGATTATGTGGAAGCGTTTACTCTTAACCACCATGGTGAGTGCCGCACTCTCCGGTTCAGCGCTGGCGGCCGATATGACAGTCGGATTTTCTCAGGTTGGCTCAGAATCGGGCTGGCGCGCGGCTGAGACCAGCGTGGCGAAAAGCGAAGCCGCTAAACGCGGTATCACGCTGAAAATCGCCGATGGTCAGCAAAAACAAGAGAATCAGATTAAAGCGGTGCGTTCGTTTATTGCGCAGGGCGTGGATGCAATTTTTATCGCGCCAGTAGTACAGACCGGCTGGGAGCCGGTGCTGGAAGAAGCTAAAGACGCAGAAATTCCGGTATTCCTGCTGGATCGCGCCATCGTGGTTAAAGACAAATCGCTGTATATGGCAGTGGTCACTGCCGATAACGTGCTGGAAGGAAAGCTGATAGGCGACTGGCTGGTCAAAGAGGTCGCGGGTAAACCTTGCAACGTGGTAGAGCTGCAGGGCACCGTCGGGGCCAGCGTGGCCATCGATCGTAAAAAAGGTTTTGCTGAAGCCATTGCCGGTTCACCAAATATTAAAGTAATCCGATCGCAGTCCGGCGACTTTACCCGCAGTAAGGGCAAAGAGGTGATGGAAAGCTTTATCAAGGCGGAAAATAACGGCAAAAATATCTGCATGGTCTATGCGCACAATGATGATATGGCCATCGGTGCCATTCAGGCGATTAAAGAGGCAGGACTGAAACCCGGCAAAGATATTCTGACCGGATCGATTGATGGCGTGCCGGATATTTATAAGGCGATGCTGGCGGGCGAGGCCAATGCCAACGTCGAGCTGACGCCAAATATGGCTGGCCCGGCGTTTGATGCGCTGGAGAAATTCAAAAAAGATGGCACTCAACCGCCAAAAATTATCAAAACCGAATCACGTCTGTTCCTGCCCGCTGATGCACAAACCGAATTAGATAAGAAAAAAGGCATGGGTTACTAAGCACAGCACCGCTTGATCCACAGTCACCCCGTAATAGTGCGGGACAGGCTTTGCGATCCGGCGGTTTTTTTTACCCTGAGAGGCGAAGTTTATGACCACGCAGACAGAGGAAGCGCTGTTAACGATTCACGGCGTCAGCAAATTTTTCCCCGGTGTGAAGGCGTTGGATAATGTCTCTTTTAGCATCAGGCGCGGTGAGATTATGGCGCTGCTGGGGGAGAACGGGGCCGGTAAATCGACGATGATTAAAGTGCTGACCGGGGTTTATCAGCGTGATGCCGGCAGCGTGACGCTGAATGGCCAGCCGATCAATCCCCGCAATACCGCTCAGGCACAGGAAATTGGCATTGGTACGGTGTATCAGGAAGTTAACCTGCTGCCCAATATGTCGGTGGCCGACAACTTGTTTATCGGTCGCGAGCCTAAACGCTTCGGCCTGATCGATCGTAAAACGATGGTGCGAAACGCCACCCGGCTGATGCGGGAGTACGGCTTTGAGCTGGATGTTACCCGCTCGCTCGGCCAGTATTCGGTGGCGATGCAGCAGATTATTGCCATTTGCCGCGCGGTGGATCTCTCCGCGCAGGTACTGATCCTCGATGAACCTACCGCCAGCCTTGATGCCAGCGAGGTAGAGATGCTGTTCACGCTGATGAATCAGCTGAAAGCGCAGGGCATGAGCTTAATCTTTGTTACCCACTTTCTTGACCAGGTATACCGCGTCAGCGATCGGATTACCGTGCTGCGTAACGGACAGTTTATCGCCACCCGCGATACCCACAGCCTGCCGCAGATTGAGCTAATTAAACTGATGCTGGGGCGCGAGCTGCTGGAAACTGCACTGCAGCGCGCCGGCAGTACTTTGCGCAGCAACCAGCCGGTGGTGGAGTTTAAAGATTATGGTAAGAAGGGCACCATTGAGCCGTTCAGCCTGCGGGTCAGGCCGGGGGAAGCGGTCGGGCTGGCCGGGCTGCTGGGTTCCGGGCGGACCGAAACCGCCGAACTGCTGTTTGGCATCCGCCGTGCCGACAGCGGTACGGCGCTGATTAAAGGTAAAAAACGCACTATCCGCACTCCGGCGCAAGCGTCGCGGCTGGGGATGGGATTCTGTCCGGAAGATCGTAAAACAGACGGTATTATCGGTGCCGCCTCGGTGCGTGAGAATATCATTCTGGCGTTACAGGCCCAGCGTGGCTGGTTGCGGCCGATTAAGCGCCGCGAGCAGCAGCAGATTGCCGAGCGTTTTATTAAAAGCCTCGGTATCCGCACGCCGCATGCAGAGCAGCCGGTCGAGCTGTTATCCGGTGGTAACCAGCAGAAAGTGCTGCTGTCGCGCTGGCTGGTCACCCGTCCGCAGTTTCTGATTCTCGACGAGCCGACGCGCGGAATTGATGTGGGTGCCCACGCCGAGATTATCCGCCTGATTGAATCACTCTGCGCCGATGGCCTCGCGCTGCTGGTGATTTCATCGGAGCTGGAAGAACTGGTGGGTTATGCCGATCGGGTTCTGATCCTGCGCGATCGTCAGCAGGTAGCGGAAATTCCACTGGAGCAGCTTTCCGTTGCGGCGATTGTGAAGGCGATTGCTGACGGAGGATCGCAGCATGCTTGAGTCACAGGTATCTCCGGAGAAAAAGCGCATGTTGAAAGGTAAATTCCCGCCGGGAATGCCGCAGATAGCCGCATTAGTGCTGGTTTTGCTGGTGGACAGCCTGGTGGCCAATAACTTTTTCGCCATTCATTTGCAGGATGGCCGCCTGTTCGGTAGCCCGATTGATATTCTTAACCGCGCGGCGCCGGTCGCGCTGCTGGCTATTGGTATGACGCTGGTCATCGCTACCGGCGGAATTGATCTGTCGGTCGGAGCGGTGATGGCGATTGCCGGTGCCACGGCGGCGACCATGACGGTCGCCGGTTACAGCTTGTGGCTGGTAATTATGGCAACGCTGGGTGCCGGATTGCTGTGTGGCCTGTGGAATGGCGTGCTGGTGGCACTGCTGAAAATCCAGCCGTTTGTTGCCACGCTGATACTGATGGTGGCCGGGCGCGGTATCGCACAGTTAATTACCGAAGGCCAGATTGTGACCTTTGACAGTGATGCGCTGGCGCGTATCGGCAGCGGCACGCTCTGGCTGTTTCCGGTGCCGGTATGGATCACGCTGCTGGTCGCGGCGCTGATCTGGCTGTTAACCCGCAAAACCGCGCTGGGATTATTTATTGAAGCGGTGGGGATTAACCTGCGTGCGGCGCGTAACGCAGGCGTTAACGGCTGGCTGGTGGTGATGTCGACCTATGCCATCAGCGGACTGTGTGCCGCGGTGGCCGGTCTGATTGTTGCGGCGGATATTCGCGGTGCGGATGCCAATAACGCCGGATTATGGCTGGAACTGGACGCGATCCTGGCGGTGGTGATTGGCGGTGCGTCGCTGATGGGCGGACGTTTTAACCTGGTGCTGTCACTGATTGGCGCACTGATTATCCAGGCGATGAACACCGGCATTTTGCTGTCCGGTTTTGCACCGGAACTGAATCAGGTAGTTAAAGCGGTGGTGGTGATGTGCGTACTGCTGTTGCAGCCGCCGCGCTTTATTCAGCTGTTTAAACGAGGAGGCGGTCGTGGTTAAACGTCATTTGCCATTAATGATTACGCTGCTGGTGTTTGTCGCGGGTTATCTGTTCTGTCTGAGCCAGTTTCCCGGCTTTGCCTCCACGCGGGTGATTTGCAATATTCTCACTGACAACGCCTTTCTCGGCATTATTGCCGTCGGGATGACTTTTGTGATTCTTTCCGGCGGCATCGATCTGTCGGTCGGTGCGGTGATCGCCTTTACCGGCGTGTTCCTGGCGCGCGCGATTGGCGATCTGAATTTGTCACCCTGGCTGGCCTTTGCGATTATTATGGTGGCCGGTTCGGCGTTTGGCGCCATGATGGGCTGGCTGATTGATGCGTTAAAAATCCCGGCGTTTATTATCACTCTCGCCGGCATGTTTTTCCTGCGCGGCTGTAGCTATCTGGTGGCGGAAAGTTCGATTCCCATCGATCATCCGCTTTATAGTACCTTATCCAGTATGGCGTGGAAGATACCCGGCGGCGGTCGGTTAAGCCTGCTGGCGCTGATCATGCTGCTGGTGGTGGTACTGGGAATTATCCTGGCGCACCGCACGCGTTTTGGTAATCAGGTGTATGCCATCGGCGGTAATGTGACCTCGGCCCAGCTGATGGGCATTTCCACCCGCGCCACTACCGTGAAGATCTATATGTTGTCTTCCGGGCTGGCAACGCTGGCCGGGATTGTCTTCTCGCTGTATACCTCGGCAGGCTATGCGCTGGCGGGAATGGGCGTGGAACTGGATGCCATTGCGTCGGTGGTGATTGGCGGTACGCTGTTGTCCGGCGGCGTGGGAACGGTGCTGGGTACGCTGTTTGGCGTCCTGATCCAGGGGCTGATTCAGACCTGGATTAACTTCGACGGCACCCTGAGTTCATGGTGGACCAAAATCGCGATTGGGATTTTGCTGTTTGGATTTATTGCGCTGCAACGGCTGCTGACGGTGATGTGGGATCGTCAGCAGAATGCACCGGTAAAAAGATTGTCCTGAGGCGGGTAACGAAAGGGCTTCGTCAGGAGCCTTGATCGTTGCTGCGCGCAGCAATATCAGCAGGGCGATAACCTCGCCCTGGGTGGAAACGGCAGATTAACGCCAGTTATTGATGCCGCTGGCATAAAGGTCGACTACCGGCATAACCGCGACCTTGTCATCATAAAAAAATACCGAATTACTGAATGAGTAAATCTTTCCGGTTATTCTGACGGTTACTTTATTAGCGAGAGCATTAACCGTGGCATCGGGCCGATCGGCTGTCATAAATGGAGCCGTTTTGGTTAACGTTTCCAGCGGATCGCCAGTAATATTGTGGTTAAGATAATAACGATATACCTCGGTATCGGTCGCAGCGGCATGTTGATATTGCGTGATATACAGCCAAAGGCTGCTGGTAAGCTGCTGCTTATGGTATATCCGATCGTTATAGGGTTGGTGGGTGAGGCAGAAGTTTACTGCCACTGCAGTAATGATAATAACAAGAATCGCGGTGAAACTTCGGTGCGCCCATTTAATAACCATGGCGGTTTGCATAATCTATTCCTTACTGAATCCAGAACGTGTCTGGGGATCATCTTTCTCCAATGGGGCCATTCGGCTCTTAAAGTGCGTGCTGCATAAACTGAGATAAAATAAATAGCATTATTCTGTTGTTGTTAAAATAGTTTAATTTCTTATTTTCAATATAATTAAATTTTAAATTATTTATATGCTATCAATTAGATTTCCACCGCGCTTTCTGGCTTTTACCGAATCTAACCTTGTTCAACAAATCTGAAAGGCATTGAGTGAGGATTTGGCGTAAAAAAAGGGCGATAAAATCGCCCCGATAGCCTGTTTGCAAGTTAGCGCAGATTCAGGCGGTAATAGGCCTCATTCCAGCGCAGCGCATCGCGGAATGAGGGAAGAGTGGTGTCGTTATCGATTACCACGATTTCAATACCGTGCATTTCGGCATACAGACGCATATCGTCAACATCAAGCGCCTGGCTGAATACCGTATGGTGCGCACCGCCACCGAGGATCCACGCTTCAGCGGCGGTCGCCAGTGATGGCTGGGCGCGCCAGATCGCGCGTGCCACCGGCAATTTTGGCAACGGTTGCGGTTGCTCAATAGCCTCCACCACGTTAACCAGCAGACGGAATCGATCGCCGATATCAATCACGCTGGCGTTAACTGCGCGTCCGGCCGGGGCAGAGAAAATCAGGCGTGCCGGATCGGCTTTGTCACCAATACCAAGGAACTGCACATCGACCAGTGGTTTCTCTTCACGCGCAATCGACGGGCAGACTTCCAGCATATGCGAGCCGAGCACCAGGTCGTTATCCGGCGAGAAGTGGTAGGTATAGTCTTCCATAAACGAGGTGCCGCCCGGCTGGCCTTGCGCCATTACTTTGAAAATATGCAGCAGCGCGGCGGTTTTCCAGTCGCCTTCACCGGCAAAACCATAGCCTTGTGCCATCAGACGCTGTACCGCAAGCCCAGGTAACTGGGTCATACCGTGCAGCGTCTGGAAATTGGTGGTGAACGCTTTGCACCCCTCGGCTTCAAGAAAGCGTTTCAAGCCCAGTTCAATGCGTGCGGCGTCCAGCACATTCTGTCGCTTCTCACCGTTCACCGCGGCGGCAGCGGTAAATTCATACTGGCTTTCATATTCGTCAATCAGTGCATTCAGATCGCCCTCGCTGACCTGGTTAATCACTTCCACCAGATCGCCGACACCCCAGCCGTTAACCGCATAGCCAAACTGGATTTGTGCACCGACTTTATCCCCTTCGGTTACCGCCACTTCGCGCATGTTGTCACCAAAACGCGCCACTTTAAGCTGCTGGCTGGCCTGTTTTGCCGCCGCGCCGCGCATCCATTTACCGATACGCTGCTGGCTGACCGGATCCTGCCAGTGACCGGCGATCACACTGTGTTGCAGATTCATCCGCGCGCCAATAAAGCCGAACTCACGACCGCCGTGCGCGGTCTGATTCAGGTTCATAAAGTCCATGTCCATGCTGTTCCACGGGATCTCCGCGTTGAACTGGGTATGAAACTGCATCAGTGGTTTATTCAGAATCGACAGGCCGCCAATCCACATTTTGGCCGGAGAAAAAGTATGCAGCCAGGTAATAATCCCAAGGCAACTCTGGTCATAATTGGCCTGACGGCACAGTGCCAGCGCTTCATCAGGGCTTTTCACCAGTGGCTTCAGCTGTAATGTAAACGGTAAGCTGGCTTGGCGATTTAACCCGTCAACCACCTGCTGCGCATGCTGCTCAACCTGGCGCAATGTCTCGGCACCGTAGAGATGCTGCGTGCCAATCACAAACCACACGCTGAGCGCGTTTAGCTGTTCCATAAAACCACTCCTTACTTAACGGATAAAGTGCGCGGGGCATACTGCGGTTCAGCAGCCTCACACCAGTGTTGATAGCGTTGATAAAGTTGCTGAAAACGTGCCACGCGCGCGGCATCCGGTTGCAGGGTTTCGGCTACCGGGCTGGCCATCTGCTGTTGCGCTTGCGGGATATCGCGGTAAACGCCGGCGGCGACCGCGGCGAAAATCGCCGCGCCCAGCGCGCAGCATTCGTCGGAGGCGACGATATCCAGTGGACGATTCATTACGTCGCAGCACACCTGCATAATCGCCGGTGATTTACGGGCGATACCGCCAAGTGCCAGAATATGTTCAACCGGAATCTGTTGCTGTTCGAAGCACTCCATAATTGCGCGTGCGCCAAATGCGGTGGCGGCGATAAATCCACCAAACAGCGTCGGTGCATCGGTACCCAAATTCACATCGGTAATCACGCCTTTCAGCCGCTGGTTGGCGAACGGGGTTCGACGGCCATTAAACCAGTCCAGCACCACCGGCAGATGATCCAGCTGCGGATTGGCGACCCAGGCATCGGTCAGCTGACGCAGCAGATCCTGCTGGATCCCGGCAATCTGTGCTTTCAGCTGTGGATGCTGAGCAGAGGCCTGAATCAGCGGCCAGCTCAGCAGGCGGCTGAACCAGGCATACATATCACCAAACGCCGACTGACCGGCCTCAAGACCGATCATGCCCGGCATCACGCTGCCATCAACCTGGCCGCAAATTCCCTTGATATCGCGCTGGCCGACGCGTTCGGCATCAGCGATTAAGATGTCGCAGGTTGAAGTACCAATCACTTTGACCAGCGTATAAGGCTGCGCACCGGCACCGACCGCGCCCATATGGCAGTCAAATGCGCCGCCGGACAGCGTGACGCTGGTGGATAAACCAAACCGCTCCGCCCATTCTGCGGTCAGGGTGCCGACCGGGACATCCGCAGTCCAGGTTTCAGTAAACAGCGGGAAGTCGAGATCGCGTGTCAGCAGGGGATCGAGCGCATTGAGGAAATCGGCAGCGGGTAAACCTTGCCACTGTGGATGCCACAGAGATTTATGGCCCGCCGCGCAACGGCCACGGCGAATTTCGTCCGGGGCAGTGGTGCCACTCAGTAGCGCCGGTACCCAGTCGCACAGCTCTATCCAGGAGACGGCGGCTTCGCGTACCGCCGCATCTTCGCGCGAGACGTGTAAAATTTTCGCCCAGAACCACTCTGAGGAGTAAACGCCGCCGATAAAGCGCGAGTAGTCCGGGAAGTCACCGCTGCGGCATAGCTGAGTGATGGCTTCGGCCTCTTCAATTGCCGTATGATCTTTCCATAATACAAACATCGCGTTCGGGTTATCGGCAAACTCCGGGCGCAGTGCCAGTATCCGGCCCTGACGGTCAATCGGTGCCGGTGTCGAGCCGGTAGAGTCAACGCCAATGCCAACCACGCTGGCACGCTGCTGTTCGCTTAAGCGCGAGACCACTGCGCTAATCGCCTGCTCCAGCGCATCAATATAATCCTGCGGGTGATGACGAAAGCGGCTGGCGCTGGGATCGCAATATTTTCCCTCCTGCCAGCGCGCGTAGGCGACTACCTGTTTCTGTAATTCGGCACCGCTGTGACAATCTACCGCCAGCGCGCGAACCGAATCACTTCCAAAATCTAAGCCAATTGTAATGGCACCAGCACGCATAAGGCTCTCCTGTTAATCGCCGATCGCTGCTGTTTACCCTAAGAAGCTGGCGCAAAAGCGGTTAGTCATCTGCGGCTGCATATATGCACTTTCCTGTCATCGTGGGGCTTTCTGTGACTAACCTCAAAAGTTAACAGACGGTTAAATTGGCTGAATGTATGGACATTTCTGCTGTAATTTCACGATGTGATAGCGCTCTACAAATGTTGCTCGCTTTCCCGCTACAACTAGCCCTGCGGTTGTACAGCTATCAGTCAATTACGGTTCTAATTAGCTGATTTAACGCTACTGACTGAACTTGTTAGATGACTGGTAGCGTTTACACCGCTTCGCTTACCTCATGCAAAAAACATTATCGAGCCGGAGAGCATCATGCATAAATTCACTAAAGCGTTAGCCGTCGTTGGGCTGGCAGCCGTTATGTCACAATCAGCTATCGCCGAGACCATGAAACTGGGCTTTCTGGTAAAGCAGCCTGAGGAACCCTGGTTCCAGACCGAATGGAAATTTGCCGATAAAGCCGGTAAAGACCTGGGTTTTGAAGTGATCAAAATTGCCGTGCCGGACGGCGAGAAAACCCTCAATGCCATCGACAGCCTGGCGGCCAGTGGCGCGAAAGGGTTTGTTATCTGTACGCCGGACCCAAAACTGGGTGCGGCAATCGTTGCCAAGGCGCGCAGTTATGACCTGAAAGTGATTGCGGTGGACGATCAGTTTGTTACCGCAAAGGGCAAACCGATGGACAGTGTGCCGCTGGTGATGATGGCGGCGACCAAAATCGGCGAGCGTCAGGGCGACGAGCTGTACAAAGAGATGCAGAAACGCGGCTGGGATGTGAAAGAGACCGGCGTGATGGCCATTACCGCTGATGAACTGGATACCGCCCGTCGCCGCACCGGCGGTTCAATGGCGGCGCTGAAAGCGGCCGGTTTCCCGGAAAAACAGATTTATCAGGTGCCAACCAAATCCAATGATATTCCCGGCGCGTTTGATGCCGGTAACTCGCTGCTGGTGCAGCATCCGGAAGTGAAAAACTGGTTAATCGTTGGCATGAACGATAACACCGTGCTGGGTGGGGTGCGTGCGACCGAAGGTCAGGGCTTTAAAGCGCCGAATGTGATTGGTATTGGTATCAACGGCGTGGATGCGGTCAGCGAGCTGTCGAAAGGTTCGGCGACCGGCTTCTACGGTTCACTGCTGCCAAGCCCGGATGTGCACGGCTACAAGAGCAGCCAGATGCTGTATGAGTGGGTCACTAAAGGCGTGGAGCCGGCGAAATTCACTGAGGTGACTGATGTGGTGCTGATTACCCGTGACAACTTTAAAACCGAACTGGCGAAAAAAGGGCTGATGTAATCCCACTGTTGTCATCAGGGCCTGACCGTCAGGCCCTTTGTTATCCGCTTTCTTTACAGGGGGAACTCCATGAACACTGAACCCGCATTTCTGTCGTTTCATGGCATCAGCAAAACCTTTCCCGGCGTAAAAGCGCTGCAGGAGATCGGTTTCGAGTGTCATGCCGGGCAGGTCCACGCGCTAATGGGGGAAAACGGCGCCGGTAAATCGACATTACTGAAAATTCTCAGCGGCAGTTATCAACCTGACAGCGGAGAAATTCGCATTAAAGGCCAGCCGGTGAATTTCAGCCATACCACCGAAGCGCTTGATGCCGGGGTGGCGATTATCTATCAGGAACTGCATCTGGTGCCGGAGATGAGCATTGCTGAAAATATCTACCTCGGTCAGCTGCCGCAGCGTGCAGGCTGGGTGAATCGTAAGTTGCTGCGCTATGAGGCCGGGCAACAGTTGAAAAATCTGGGTATGGACATTGACCCGGATACGCCGCTGAAATATCTGTCGCTGGGGCAGTGGCAAATGGTGGAAATTGCCAAAGCGCTGGCGCGTAACGCCAAAATTATTGCGTTTGATGAGCCGACCAGTTCGCTGTCGGCGCGCGAGATTGAACAGCTGTTTCTCGTTATCCGCAATCTGCGCGAACAGGGGCGGGTGGTGCTGTATGTTTCGCACCGCATGGAGGAGATTTTCGCGCTCAGCGATGCAATTACGGTGTTTAAAGATGGCCGCTATGTGCGCACCTTTACTGATGTGGCAAATACCAATCACGATCAGCTGGTGCAGGCGATGGTCGGTCGCGAAATCGGTGATATCTATGGCTACCGGGCGCGGGCTACCGGAGCAGTGCGTCTGCAACTGAATCAGGTGCATGCCAAAGGCGTCCGTACGCCAATTTCACTCAGCGTGCGTACCGGGGAAATTGTCGGCTTATTTGGTCTGGTCGGCGCCGGGCGCAGTGAGCTGATGAAAGGGCTGTTTGGTGCCACCCGGCTGATATCGGGCGAGGTCAGTCTTGATGGTGAAACGCTGAGAATCAGTGAACCGTCTGACGCGATCCGTGCTGGCATGATGTTATGCCCGGAAGATCGTAAAGCCGACGGCATCATTCCGGTTCACTCGGTGCGCGATAATATCAATATCAGCGCCCGTCGCCATAATCTCACCGCCGGTTGTCTGATTGACCGTGCATGGGAGAAAAAAAACGCTGAGCAGCATATCCGCTCGCTGAATATCAAAACGCCGTCCGCCGATCAGTTGATTATGAATCTTTCCGGCGGCAATCAGCAGAAGGCCATTCTGGGGCGCTGGCTGTCGGAAGAGATGAAAGTCATTCTGCTCGATGAACCGACGCGCGGCATTGATGTCGGCGCCAAACATGAAATTTATAATCTGATTTATGCGCTGGCTGAGAAGGGGATTGCGGTGCTGTTTGCCTCCAGCGATCTGCCGGAAGTGATGGGGCTGGCTGACCGCATTATTGTGATGCGTGAAGGTGAAATTGCCGGTGAACTTCGCCATGACGAAGCGACCGAGCAAAAAACCCTGCATCTGGCGATGCCGAAAATCTCTCAAGTGGCCGCTGTGGCCTGAATCCAGGAGTGCTGTTATGTCTTCTTCAACCACCTCAAACACCACGCCACCGGTCTCGCGTTCCGGCATCAATCTCGCACGCATCTGGGATAACTTCGGCATGCTGGTGGTATTTGCCGTGCTGTTTATCGGCTGCATGATTTTCGTGCCGAATTTTGGCAGTTTTATCAATATGAAAGGCCTGGGCCTGGCGATGTCAATGTCCGGTATGGTGGCCTGCGGCATGTTGTTCTGCCTGGCTTCCGGTGATTTTGACCTCTCGGTTGCGTCGGTAATTGCCTGTGCCGGAGTGACGACGGCGGTGGTGATTAATCTCAGCGAAAGCTTGTGGATTGGTATCACTGCCGGTCTGCTGCTCGGGGTTGCCTGCGGCTTCGTGAACGGTTTCGTGATTGCGAAACTGAAAATTAACGCGCTGATTACCACGCTGGCGACGATGCAAATTGTGCGCGGTCTGGCCTATATTTTTTCTGACGGTAAGGCAGTCGGTATTGAAGATGAGCGCTTCTTCGCGCTGGGTTATACCAACTGGCTGGGCATTCCGGCACCGATCTGGCTGACTATCGCCACCATGATCGTGTTTGGTTTTCTGCTGAACAAAACCACCTTTGGCCGCAATACGCTGGCCATCGGCGGTAATGAAGAGGCGGCGCGGCTGGCGGGCGTACCGGTGGTGCGTACCCGCATCATTATTTTTATTCTGTCCGGGCTGGTTTCCGCTGCCGCGGGGATTATTCTCGCTTCGCGAATGACCAGCGGCCAGCCGATGACGTCACTGGGTTATGAACTGATTGTTATCTCAGCCTGCGTGTTGGGCGGCGTCTCGCTGAAAGGCGGCATCGGCAAAATTTCATATGTTGTGGCTGGGGTGCTGATCCTCGGTACGGTAGAGAATGCGATGAATTTATTGAATATCTCGCCGTTCTCACAGTATGTGGTGCGTGGCCTGATATTGTTAGCGGCGGTGATTTTCGACCGCTATAAACAAAAAGCCAAAACCCACTAGCTCACGCCGGTGGATTAACAGGCCGTAAAATATGTCAACCGGAGGGGTTATGTATCACCGTCTGCCTGGAACCGTTCAGTCGAACCCATTGCTGCCGGGCTATCCGTTTAATGCCTGGCTGGTGGCAGGGCTGACGCCGATTACCGCCAATGGGCCGCTGGACTTTTTTATTGATCGTCCGCTCGGCATGAAAGGCTATATTCTCAATCTGACGATCAAAGGCAGCGGACGGGTATTTGACGGTGAAGCGGCATTTGACTGCGAGCCGGGCGACCTGCTGCTGTTTCAGCCCAAAACGCCGCACTACTATGGCCGCTCATCCGACAGCGATTGCTGGTTCCACCGCTGGATTTACTTCCGCCCGCGTGCCTACTGGAGTGACTGGTTGCAGTGGCAGGATCAGAACCAGGGCGTTGGCCGGCTGCGGTTGCCGGAGGCGCTGCGCGGAGAGTTTGATCGCCTGATGGCCAATATTGAGCAGACCCATAACTCCGGGCGGCGCTTTGCCGAAGAGCTGGCGATGAATTTGTTGGAGCGGCTGTTGCTGCGGGCGGTGGAAGAAGATCCTCGTTCTCATCAGCAGGTGCGCGATCCGCGGGTTATTGAAGCCTGTCAGTACGTTACCGGCAATCTGGCGGGCGAGGTTAAAATTGAAGAGGTAGCAAAATTCGTCTGCCTGTCGCCGTCGCGGCTGGCGCATCTGTTCCGTGAGCAGATGGGAGTGAATCTGCTACGCTGGCGTGAGGATCAGCGAGTAATACGCGCCAAACTGCTGTTACAGACCACTCAGGAGCCGATCGCCAGCGTGGGGCGGGAAGTCGGTTATGACGATCAGCTCTATTTTTCACGCGTATTTCGTAAACGGGTCGGTGTCAGCCCGAGTGACTTTCGTCGTCGCAGTCAGGATGCCCATGATGCGCTGGTAGCCGAGGAGAGCTGGCAGATGCCGCGATCGGGGACAAACAGCTAATTCAGCTCAATCTGGCTTGTTCTCTGAGACTTAATGGTTTTAAATCATTAGGTAAAGTTTTGCCGGTGAATGCATATTGCTTCTCCGGCAGGCTTAGGCTGAACAAGAGGAATGCTAATGAGTGATAAAGTCCGTGTCGGTCTGGTGGGTTATGGCTTCGCCAGCAAAACGTTTCATGCTCCGCTAATTGCCGGTACCTCAGAAATGGAGCTGGCTGCGGTCTCCAGCAGCGACGCAGCGAAAGTTCATGCCGACTGGCCTGCCATGCAGGTGGTTGCCGATCCACAAACGCTGTTTGACGATCCGACCATTCAGGTCATTGTTATTCCTACGCCAAATGATACCCATTTCCCGCTGGCTAAAGCGGCGCTCAATGCGGGCAAACACGTAGTAGTCGATAAACCGTTCACCGTGACTCTGGCAGAGGCCCGCGAGCTGGATGCGCTGGCTAAAACCAAAGGCTTGTTGCTTTCGGTATTCCATAACCGCCGCTGGGACAGTGATTTCCTGACGCTGAAAGCGCTGCTGGCCGATGGCACGCTCGGTGAGGTGCGTTACCTTGAATCGCATTTCGATCGCTTCCGTCCGGAAGTCCGTCAGCGCTGGCGCGAAATGAAAGGAGCCGGTAGCGGTATCTGGTTTGATCTTGGTCCGCATGTGATCGATCAGGCGCTGCAACTGTTTGGCAAGCCGGATGCCATCAATGTTGATATGGCCGAGCTGCGTCCGGGTGCGCAAACCACTGACTATTTTCACGCGGTACTGACGTATCCACAGCGTCGGGTGGTACTGCACGGCAGTATGCTGGTGGCGGCGGAATCGGCTCGCTTCCAGGTGCACGGCACGCGCGGCAGCTATATAAAATATGGTCTGGACCCGCAGGAAGATCGGCTGAAGGATGGTGCGCGCCCGCCGCAGGAAGACTGGGGTTATGATATGCGTGATGGCGTACTGACGCTGGCTGAAGGTGAGGTGATGGTGGAGAAAACGCTGCTGACGATCCCGGGCAATTATCCGGCTTACTATGCAGCGATCCGCGATGCGGTAAATGGCACAGGCAGTAACCCGGTCACTGCCGAAGAGGCGATTCAGGTTATGGAACTGATCGAGCTGGGCCTGCAATCAGCAGAGAAGGGACAGACGCTGTCGCTGTAGGGGCGGCTAATCCTTCTCGCCGCCCATGCACATTGCCTGCGATGATAACGGGAGCCGTTAACGGCTCCCCTGCAGGGCGACAACCTTCGCGCGTAGCGCTTGTTTCTCGGCTTCACTGATAAACGCAATCTTCAGGCCATTTTCCTGCGCGGTACGGATCTGCTGCGCGCTCAGGCCCGCTGCGGGTGCCGCTACCTGATATTCATGCGCCAGTTCAATACCCTGAACCGCCGGATCGTCAGTATTAATGGTGGCCAGCACCCCATGTTCGAGGAAGGTTGCCAGCGGATGATGGTGTAACTGTGCGACGGTGCTGGTCTGAATATTGGATGTCAGACAGGATTCGATACCAATCTGCTGTTCAGCCAGGAAATCCATCAGCGCCGGATCTTCTACTGCTTTCACGCCGTGGCCGATTCGCTCGGCACCCAGCTCTCGAATGGCCTGCCAGATGCTTTCCGGACCGGCGGCTTCACCGGCGTGCACCGTGATGCGCAGTCCGGCATCGCGCGCGCGGTTAAAGTGGCTCAGGAACTGACTGCCAGGGAATCCCAGCTCATCACCGGCCAAATCAAGCGCGGTAATGCTGTCGCGATGGGCCAGTAAGCCCTCCAGCTCGCGCAGGCAGGCTTCTTCACCAAAGGTACGGCTCATAATCCCAATCAGCCGCACCTCGATATCATGCTGCTGACAACCGGCTTTAATGCCGTCGATCACCGCTTCAACCACACCCGCTACCGGCAACTGATGGTTCATCGCCATATAACCCGGAGAGAAGCGCAGTTCGGTATAGTGAATACCGGCGCGCGCCGCATCCTCAACGTTTTCCTGCGCAATGCGGCGGCAGGCATCCAGCGAACCGAGCACTTTAACGCCCCAGTCCAGTTTTTGCAGGAAGCTGACCAGATCCGGCTCATTTTTCGTCACCTGCACGTGCGGACGCAGCGCGTCCAGCGTGCTGGCAGGCAGTGAGAGATTAAATTCGCGACCTAAATCAAGGATGGTTTGCGCACGAATATTACCGTCAAGGTGACGATGAATATCGGTGAGGGGAAGCTGGGTATCGATCATTTCGCACTCTCTGGATTGTATAAGGTGAAGTGCAGAGCAGTATAAAAACATCTTGCGCAAATACGCCAGAGAATTGCGCAACGCGACCGCTTAACTGCTGGTTAATTGGTCGCGCCTGTGACGGGGTACAGATTGACATCTAATCAAATAAGTCAAACATTTCATGCTCTTCTTTTATTATTCTTATTTCTGCGGCAGTCATGACGCGGATGCGGTCTGGCGTCACCTGCTGATGATAAAGATGCGCTTCATGGAAGTAACTGGCGCGATTGGTATAGAGATTGATATCCAGTGAATCGGCATTCTCCAGCGCTGCTGCGGTGGCGGCCGGATGCGACAAATGTTCAGCCAGCCCAGCTTTATTAATCGTCAGATTTTTCAACAGTGAAACGCCTTTCATTCCCCGGGCATCTATCTCATAAATATGAGCCGCGTTGCTTCCCCATTGCCGATAGCGTAATGCGCCAACCGCATTTTCAGCGACGATTAAGGCAGCACTTTCCTGTGAGGTCATTTTAGCCACGCCTCTGAAGGTGTTCGATGGCCTGAAACCAGTGCTTAAAATAATCGACGGCGGTGTTCTGTCTGCGCGATACACTGGGGTAGTAAACATCTCTTCATGCAGCCCCTGGTCATTAAGATTTAACCCTGCGCGATTCATTTGCTGTGCCGCCTGCGCCGAATCCCCGCTTAGTCCTTGATGCATCACAGCCCCAAGACGCTGACGCAAGCCTTTAGTGGTGTTATTCAGCAGACGCCAGCCGCCCGCCGCCAAACCAATACCCAGCGACAGCATCCCGGCGGCAAATGACGCCCAACCCAGCCCCGCAGAGGCACGAGGATGCCGCTGGGCTATGGCGATACTGGCGATGCCGGTAACATCTGCGACCAGCGTTGAAGACTCCGCCAGCGCGGCACTGAAACTAAAGCTGGCGGCAATCGAGGTTCCGGCGCTAAATATCGCTCCCAGTATGCCAAGCAGGCCCAGCCCGATGCCAAGACCCGTCTGCCAGCTGAAATGGCCGGAGGGATCGGCGCGATTGATCGGGTCGCCTGCACAGTATGTATAAGGGTTGATGCCGCCCGCATCAAACGGGCTGTAGTTGTCCGGGGTCGTAAAGCGTCTCAGTTGTGGATGGTAAGCCCGGTAGCCGTTACCCAGATGATAAACACCGCCGATCGGATCTGCACGTTCGCCATTAAAAGCCATCAGATGAGTATTCATAATCGCCTCCTGTAGTGAGAAAGCGCATTAATATCTGAGAAAATTCGTCAGGAATAATCATTAATCATCAATAAAATCGGTTTGTTATTGTTGTTTCAGCTCCGCGTTAACATGATGACATCACCGTCACTCTGTCAGGGGTGGACGGGCAGGGGCAGGCCAGATGATGACCTGCCACGATTAGCGGTTAAAAGATGCGATTATTGATTTCTAAAGTTCTGACCTCTTCGGCAGACATTACCCGGATGCGGTCTGGCGTAATTTGCTGGTGATAAAGATGTACCTCATAAAATTCACTGGCTCGGTTAAAAACGCGATTAAACTCATCTTCATCAGCGGTGGCAAAAGCCAATCTGGCAGGCTCATCGTTGCGAATAAGCTGGGCAAGGCCGCTGCGGTTGAAGATATAGTTTTTCCAGAGTGAAACGCCTTTTACTCCCATTGCATCAATTTCATACACATACGACATCTCGCCTCTGAGACGGAATAGTGCTCTGAATTTCAGCGCACCCAACACCCTTTCTGAGGCGATTAAAGCAGGTGTGTATTCGGGAATCATTTTCGGCACGCCTCTGAATATTTTGGAGGGGTCGAATCCGTCATTTAAGATGACTTCTGGCGGTAACCGGTCGACCCGATACACCTTCGAATTAAAAATGTTCTCGCGTAATCCCAGTCCGTTTAGCTCGGTGCCACCTGAATGAGATAATCCGGCGCGGTTCATTTGCCGCGCTGCCTGCGCGGCATCTCCGCTTAGCCCGGTATGCAGAACATTTCCCAGCCGCTGGCGCAGGCCTCTGGTTTCATTATTCAACATGCGCCAGCCACCTGCCGCCAGACCGGTGCCCAGCGACAGCATGCCGGCAGCCAGTGACAGCCAACCCAGCACCGTTGAGGCGCGGGAGTTGTGCTGGCCGGTGGCGATACTGGCGATGCCGGTGACATCCGCGACCAGCGCTGCAGACTCGGTCAGCGCGGCACTGAGACTGAGGGTGGCGGCAATCGACGTTCCGGCGCTAAATATCGCGCCGAGAATGCCCAGCAACCCCAGACCGATGCCGAGACCGGCCTGCCAGCTGAAATGGCCGGAGGGGTCGGCACGGTTGATTGGGTCGCCAGCACAGTATGCATAAGGATGAATACCGCCGGCGGCAAACGGGCTCAAGTTGTCCGGGGTAGTAAAGCGCATCAGTTGTGGATGGTAAGCCCGATAGCCGTTGCCAAGGTGGTAAGCACCACTGACGGGATCGGTACGCTCACCGTTAAAACTTAACATAGTATTATTCATTATATTTACGATCTCCGGTGTGAAAGAACGCGATTTATACCCCGGAAAAAGCAGAAAAAATAATCATTTATTATGAATAAAATCAATGCATTAAACTATTCACACTATGATGATGCACTCTGATGCTGATGAAGTGATACGGCCGCCAGAAACCAGCAGTTAATCAGCGACGGCAGTCATTAATCGCACGTATCAGCCCCTGAACACCGAGCTCAAGTTTACTGCGCGGGCAGCCCACGTTAAGCCGGATAAAACCCTTGCCCTCGGTGCCATAGGTATAACCGGGCATAATCGCCACTTTTTGCTGTTCAATCAGATTTTGCTGCAACCGCTGATCATCCAGCTGTAAAGCACGCAAATCGATCCAGGCCAGATAGCTGGCCTGAGGCGGCTGCCAGTCAAGTTCAGGAAAATGGCGCTGCAACTGTTGGGCAAGATAGTGCAGATTGCTGCGCAGGTATGCGCGCAGCGCGTCAAGCCAGTCAGCGCCCTGTCGGTAAGCGGCAATATGTGCGGCAATCGTCATCACTGATGGGGAGGAGAGACCGTCGGCATTTTTCAGCGCATCAAACCAGCGAGCGCGATCGTCTGGCTGGGTGATAAAACCATATGCGCCACCCAGCGCCGGAATATTGAAGCTTTTGGACGCGGAGGTAAACAGTGCACAGGGCTGAGATGCCACGCTTATCCAGGGGGTATGCGGTACATCACCGATGATCATATCCATATGAATCTCGTCGCTGATCACCTTAACCTGATAACGGGCGCACAGTTCGGCCATTTGTTCCAGTTCGCTGCGTAACCACACTTTGCCGGTCGGATTATGCGGACTGCACAGCAGCATAATTTTACAGCGCTGGCGTTTCAGCGCGTTTTCCAGCGCGGTCATATCACATTGCCAGTGATTGCCCTGTTTCTCCAGCGGGGCAGCCAGCACCTGACGATGATTACTTTCAATGGTTTTGTAAAAGGCATCATAAGCCGGGGTATGGATCAGCACGCTGTCACCTGGCTCTGACCACAGACGAATCATCTGTGCGACCATATAGATCACCGACGGGCCATAGACGAGGTGCTGTTGCTCGATATTCAGCCGAAATCGCTGCTGATACCACTGGCTGATAGCGCCCAGAAAGTCATCATGTTGCCAGCGGCTGTAACCAAACACGCCGTGAGTGACCCGCTGCTGTAGCGCGTCGATAATTACCGGCGCGGTAGCAAAGTCCATATCAGAGATGGTAAACGGCAGCAGATCCGGATGACCAAAACGGTCAGCGACAAAATCCCATTGGGTACACCAGCTTCCGCGCCGGTCGATCGTCCGATCAAAGTTAAACATCGCAACCTCACATAAAGCGGCAGCGGCTGCTGCCGTAAACCGGTTAATTCGCCGCGGTTTGCATCAGAAGAGTGATTTCATCTTTCACCGACTGCACCTGGGGGCCAATCACCACCTGCAGACTGTGAGCGTTAAGATGTACCACGCCGATAACGCGATAAGCCTTTAATGCGGCGTCGTCCACTTTGCTCATATCACTGACGGTGAGGCGCAGGCGCGTCAGGCAGTTGTCGAGTGAGGTGATATTGTCGACGCCGCCAAGCGCAGCCAGAATGCCCGGCGCATTGTAGCCAGACTTGCCAATACCGGCACTGGAAAAGGTTTTGGCAATCGCCTCGCTGTTGTTATCGATTTCCCGACCTGGCGTTTTGATGTTGAAGCGCGTAATGGTGAAACGGAAAATCAGGTAGTAACTGACAAACCAGACAGCGGCAATCACCGGCACCCAGTACCATTTAGTCGAGAGTCCGTGCAGGATGCCGAACACGACGAAATCAATCACATTGCCGTCGGTGTTACCGATGGTAACGCCGAGGATTGCCATCACGGTAAAACCGAGGCCGGTCAGCAGCGCATGGACCAGATACAGCAGCGGCGCGATAAACAGAAACAGAAATTCAATCGGCTCAGTGGTACCGCCTACCACGCAGGCCACCACGCCTGAAATCAGCAGTCCCTTAATCTTAGGCCGGTTTTCCGGGCGGGCGCAGTGATAGATTGCCAGTGCGGCACCCGGTAAGCCACCCAGAAACGCGGGCATCTTACCCTGAGAGAGAAAGCGGGTTGCGCTCTCTGCAAAGGCACTGGAGGTTGGACAGGAGAGCTGGGCCTGAAAAATGGTCAGGGCACCACTGACGCTGTGACCGCACACCTCCATGGTGCCACCGGCATCGGTAAAGCGAATAATCGCCACCAGAATATGCTGCAGCCCAAATGGCAGCAGCAGTCGTTCCCCGGTGCCGAAAATCATCGGTCCAAAGTCACCGGCACCGTTAATTATCCAACCGAGACCACGGATCCCCGCCGCAAACACCGGCCAGATTAGCGGCACGGTCAGGCCTACAAGACCCATTACCAGCGTCGTAACGATCGGCACAAAGCGCGTACCGCCAAAGAAGGCCAGCGCATCGGGCAGGCGAATGGTGTGAAAGCGCTCGTGGAGCCAGAACACCACAATACCGACAATTACCGCACCCAGAATGCCAGTGTCGATCGACTGAATGCCGATAATATTCTGAATGTTATTGGCTTTCAGCACCGCAGCATCGCTGGTGGGCAAAATGCCTTTGGCAGTCAGCCAGAAGTTAACCGCCAGATTCATCACGGCGAAACCCACGAAGCCGGAAAATGCCGCAACGCCTTTATTCTCACGCGCCATGCCTAATGGAATGGCGATGGCAAACATCACGGGCAGATAGCTGAAGGCGAAAGAGCCAATTTTGCTCATCCAGGTGAAGATCAGCTGTAGGACAGAATGGTCAAGAAACGGCAGTAAAGTGATCACATCGTGACTGCTCAACGAGCTGCCGATGCCGAGCATAATCCCGCAAAAGGAGAGTAGCGCAACCGGCAACATAAAGGTTTTCCCCAGACTCTGGAAAAATTCCCACACGGATATTTTTGGTTTTTGGGTGGACATACACTCTCCTGGCAAAAAACTCAGCCACTGCTGAGGTAAAACAAGATAAAACGTTTTACCAGGATTTAATGCGAGTCTGCTCACATATTGATTGCCGCTAAGGGTTTTCATTAGTTGACTGACGGTGTAACGTTTTATCTGTCCGGTTGACTGACTAACCGACCTCTTGCGGCAAAACTGGCGAACTATGTCTCAGAAAAAAATAACTATTACCGATGTTGCTGATGAAGCGGGCATTTCGGTGACCACCGTCTCTCTGGTGTTGTCCGGAAAGGGACGAATTTCTCCCGCTACTGCTGAACGTGTGAATCGGGCGATTGAAAAGCTGGGCTATATCCCTAATCGTTCGGCGGCAATGCTTCGCGGTGGCGACAGCGGCGTTATTGGATTGATCGTGCGTGATATCTGTAATCCGTTTTATGCTGAAATGACCGCCGGACTGAGTGAGGCGCTGGAAAAGCAGGGCAAAGTCCTGTTTCTGACGCAGAGTGGCGCTCAGGGGCAAAATCTTAACCGCTGTTTTGATTCGCTGGTGGCACAGGGCGTTGATGCCATCGTGCTGGGCGGAGGAGCGGAGAATGCCGGTGAGATTGCTGTCAGAGCGCGTGATGCAGGGATTGCACTGATTTGCGCTTCGCGTGCCAGTTCGCTGGATGCAACCGACTCGATTCGCCCGGATAATATGCACGCGGCAAAACTGGCAACTGAATATTTGATTAAACGTGGGCATCACTGCATCGCATGGCTTGGGGGCTCCGGTTCCTCGTTAACCCGGGCTGAGCGTATTGGTGGTTACTGCTCTTCGCTGATGCAATACGGCTTACCGTTTCGCAGCGAATGGATTATTGAATGTGGCAGCCATCAGCGCGACGCGGCAGAGCTGACCGCCCAGCTGATTCAACAGCATCCGACGATTACCGCGATTCTGTGTCATAACGCGTCAGTTGCACTCGGCTGCTATTTTGGTCTGCAACGCAGCGGTCGCAGTATTGGTAAAGGTGGGCTGGACAGCTATTACAGCCAGCAGATGGCGCTGGTGGGATTCGGTGATGTGCCGGAAGCGCAACTGACCGATCCGCCGCTGACCTTTATCACCAGTTCTGCACGTGAAATTGGTCGCAGCGCCGCCGCACGTCTGTTACAGCGTATGGCCGATCCACAGGGAGATATTCAGAATGTGATTATGCCTTCGACGTTAATTGAGCGCGGGTCGGCATAAAGCAGAGGGTAATGTTTTTGCGGCATCATCCTAAGAAAGGGCGGCAGAGCGCCGCCCGGAAGAAAAGTATTACTCGGCAGGCAACCCTTCCGGCATCGCCGTCATGCCGCCCAGCATATAGCGAGCCAGGAACTGATCGAGCGGCATTTTCTCGCCGTTCATCGTCACCTGACCGTTGCCGTATTGCAGGCTGGTAACGATATTATCATCCTGTTGCGTGGTCAGTTTAAACATCTGGCCCATAGCCGCGATGCCTTTGACCTGCTGCTCAGCCAGTTTCGCTGCCTGTTCCTGCGGATGGCCTTCTGCCATCGCCACATGGGTCATCAGCTCGGTTGCCATATCCATCGAGATCACCAGCTTACCGTCCAGCGTTTTCAGCACGCGATCGGCAGCCTGGTTGATGTTCTGCGCCTGCCCGGTAGCGGTGGAAGGATCGTTAAAGTGTACTGACAGATTAAAGCTGCTCTCACCCTTATCGTTCTTCCAGCTTAGCGGTGCCACGGTAATCACCGGACCACCTTCCAGCAGAGTCGGCAGATTAGCCACCAGAATCTGATTCACCTGTTCCTGATAACGCTGCGGATCTTCTGCAATGCCCGGCTGATTCAGCAGCGCCTGCATCTCAGCATTGTAATTTTCAGAGAAGGTTTTCAGCGCTTTACCATCAAGTTGTGACAGTTTCATCGACAGCTTGCCCTGACCAAACGACTGATTCTGCATCATCAGATTGTCGAGGGTGTAATCGATGGTGCCTGATACCACGTTATCTTTGGAATCAAAGCTGGAAGTGCCTTGTAAACCTTCCAGCGTTAACGCTTCCTTGCCATTGACGCTGGCGGTCAGTTTTTTCAGGTTGATACCCTGATCGCCAATTCGCACACCTTGCGGGCTAAGATGGGTATTGGCATTGGCTTTCACGCCGTTCAGCGTAAACAGCACGGGCATATCCAGCTGATTTTTTGTGGTGATGGCGATGCTGTCGATATCACCATCAAAACTGACTTTATCGCCTTTATCATCGGCATCAATATTCAGGGTGCCGCCATTCCAGGCGAAACGGTGGCCGCTTTCGGCATTCTGATAATCAACCGGTAACAGTTTGATCGCCGACGAGGTGGCACCGCTGTAACTGACGCGGGTATCAGCCTGCACCAGAGATTCACCTTTCGTCAGTTCAAACAGCGGCTTCACCGCATCGGTGTTTTCCAGCTCGCTATGTACTGAGGCCATCGACGGCAGCAGATTAAACTTCTTCAACTGGGCAAACGGGAAGGGACCATGATCGATCTTTTCATTGAAGACAATGCTCTGACCCGGCTTAAGCAGTGAGTTATCTTCGGTTTGTGAGCTGGCCTGCACCACCAGTTTGGCGCTACTGCTGAACAGGCCGCGCTGGTAATCCTGATAGCTCACCTTCAGGCGGCTGTCCGGGGCAATATTATTCAGCTGTGCATTGGCGTTCTGAACCAGGGTGTCCATATGGGTTTCGAGCTGCTTACCAGTGAACCAGGCACCGCCGGTCCAGATAACACCTAATGCAACCACTACGCCTACTGCAATCTTGGTCTTTTTCATCTTCTGTCGTCGTCCTTTCACTGATTTCAAGCGCTACCTGAGCAATCCTCTCACCGGCAGCGCAGAAAAACGCCCGGCGGGCGTTTTTGTTAATAGCTTGAATAATAATAGCAATTGATGCGGCTGGCGTCAGCCCAATGTCACAATGCGTTATACACCCGGGCAAGGCGTCCGCTGCCGCTGACGGTTGGCGACGGCTCATTGGCGGCAATAAAACAGCTTTCTCCCGGCTGTAGTACCAGTTGCTGCTGAGCAGTAGCGATAGTCGCCTCGCCATCGATACAGAACAGGATAGCTGCACTTGATTGAGAAATCGAAACTGGCGTATCACTCAGGGTATGAATCGAGAACGCAAAGTCAGCCACCGGGATCGGGAAGTTCAGCGTGTTGCCATCAACCTGAGGCTGGGTCAGCAGCTGGTGGTAGGGGCTTGGGGTAAATTTAACGTTGGCCAGCAACTCAGCGATATCAATGTATTTCGGCGTCAGTCCGGCGCGCAGCACGTTATCTGAGTTAGCCATCACCTCCAGCGCAACCCCCTGCAGATAAGCATGCGGTGTTTCGGCAAACAGAAACATCGCTTCGCCGGGTTGTAACTCAATCACGTTCAACAGCAACGGCGAAAATAAACCGTTGTCATCCGGATAGTGACTGGAGATAGATCGGATGGTTTCCCAAGGCTGACCTTGCTGACTGTTAAGTGCCGCCTTCAGTACGCCGAGCGCCCGGGACTTGGTTTCACCTGCGGATGACAGCAAGCTGGCAAACAGCTGCGCCAGACCTTCGCTGTCGGCGTGCTGCAAAAATTGAGCAATCGCCGGATGCGCGCCCGCGACCGGTTGCAGCAGGGAAATAATCTCATGCATTTCCCGAAAACCGTTAATCGCAAGGAACGGGGTCAGGGCATACACCAGTTCTGGCTTATGATTGGCATCTTTATAATTGCGTTCGGCGGCGGTGAGCTCGATACCGGCGGCATTCTCTTTGGCAAAACCGGCTTCGGCTGCCGACTTGCTTGGATGAACCTGAATTGACAATGGCTGATCGGCGCAGAGAACTTTAAACAGAAAAGGCAATTCACCAAAGCGTTCAGCCACCGGTTTTCCCAGTAACTGCGCTTTATCCGCATCAATCAGCTCACGCAGGCTGTGCTTTTCGCCATTAATTTCCACCCACGAGGGGCTTTTCGGGTGCGCGCCCATCCACATCTCTGCCATCGGTAAATGTTGCGGATTGGCAATACCATACAGTTCAGTGAGTGCAGTTTTGCTGCCCCATGCATAGTTTTGCAGTGAATTGATCAATTTCTGCATCATAGATTCCTGTTAAGCTCAATTTAACTCGGCACATTAAAGCAGAATCCGTAATTAAAAGAACAGCAGATGTGCAATAAGGACGATTAAGTCTCATAATGTTAAATTACGATGTGTCAGACTATCGCGCGCCCTTGTTAGCCAACCCGGATGTAAGGGCCATTAAACCAAAAGTACGTGCTAAGGAGACAGGAATGCCAGCCAACCGCATTGAAAAAGACTCAATGGGACCTATTGATGTTCCGGCTGATAAACTTTGGGGCGCCCAGACTCAGCGCTCACTTGAACACTTTCGCATTTCCACCGAAAAGATGCCGACTGCGCTGGTACATGCGCTGGCGCTGACCAAACGGGCAGCGGCTAAAGTGAACAGTGATTTAGGCTTGCTGGCTAATGAGCGCGCTGTCGCCATTATCAAAGCGGCAGACGAAGTCCTCGACGATCAACATAGCAACGAATTCCCGCTGGCAATCTGGCAGACCGGTTCCGGTACCCAGACCAATATGAACATGAACGAAGTACTGGCAAACCGCGCAAGTGAAATTCTTGGCGGCGAGCGCGGTATGTCGCGTCTGGTTCACCCTAATGATGACGTCAACAAGAGCCAGAGCTCCAATGACGTGTTCCCGACTGCCATGCATGTTGCAGCAGTTATCGCGGTAAGTGAGCAACTGATTCCACAGTTGAAGACGCTTAAGCAAACGCTGCAAGAAAAGGCTGAAGCTTACAAAGACATCGTTAAAATTGGCCGTACGCACCTGCAGGATGCGACGCCATTGACGCTGGGTCAGGCGATTTCTGGCTGGGTGGCTGCGCTGGAGCACAGCCTGAAACATGTTGAGCAGAGTATTCCGCATGTGGCAGAACTGGCGCTCGGCGGTACCGCGGTCGGCACTGGTCTGAACACCCATCCGGAATATGCGGTGCGTGTCGCCAAAGAGCTGGCGGAACTGACCAAACAACCTTTCGTTACCGCGCCGAATAAGTTTGAAGCGCTGGCGGCTTGTGATGCATTGGTTCACGCTCACGGCGCGCTGAAAGGTCTGGCGGCCTCGCTGATGAAGATTGCCAACGATGTGCGCTGGCTCTCTTCTGGTCCGCGTTGCGGCATCGGGGAAATTGCTATTCCTGAGAACGAGCCAGGCAGCTCGATTATGCCAGGTAAAGTTAACCCGACGCAGTGTGAAGCATTGACCATGCTGTGCTGTCAGGTAATGGGTAACGATGTTGCCATCAATATCGGTGGCGCATCCGGTAACTTTGAACTGAACGTATACCGTCCGATGATTATTCATAACTTCCTGCAATCTGTGCGCCTGCTGGCAGACGGTATGGACAGCTTTAATCATCACTGTGCGGTTGGTATTGAGCCAAATCGCGACCGTATTACGCAGCTGCTCAATGAGTCACTGATGCTGGTGACCGCGCTGAATACCCACATTGGTTATGATAAAGCGGCTGAGATTGCCAAAAAAGCGCATAAAGAAGGGCTGACGCTGAAAGGTTCCGCTCTGAAACTGGGATATCTGACTGAAGAAGAGTTCGATGCCTGGGTTCGTCCGGAAGATATGGTTGGCAGTATGAAATCATAATTAGTTGAATTATTTTATTAGGGCGACATTAATGTCGCCCTTTTTTATTTCTTTTCAAGTAATGTCGCCCTCCATTATATTAAATAAGCGCTTTTTGGTAGTGCGTGAATTTAATAAGCATACAATCTCCCCCGGTTATTGATGTTCAATCCAATCTACATTAATATGCGTCAGCGTCTTGTAATAGGGCGTACAGGAGAAAATTTTTTTGTTAAATATAAAGGAGTTTTATTTTTATGGAAAATAATAAGCGTTACATGTTTTCTTTGTGTCTGATGATGGCACCGCTATTCTCTTATGCGGCGACCACAATTGATGACTTACAATATATTGCAACAGGCACTGCGGGTACTCCCGTATCCGGAGACTGTACAGCAAGTTTAGATCACACCACCGGTGACCTTGGCCAGATCAACCTCAGCCAGACGCTGCTGCTCGCGAATCCTTTTACGCTTCAGGTTAACTGTGATTCACCGCAGTTAGTAAAGTTTAAATTTGTCGATAACTCAGCGACGGTCAACCCCGAGAATGGTGCCTATGTGCTTAACGACACTGATGGCGGCGTGATCTCTAAGCTGGTTGAGTTTAAGGGTGTTACCGCTAAAGCTGATAATAACAATGTAACGCTCTACCATGATGCTTTCGACAATGGGAGTAATTTTAATCCAGTCACTTATTTAGTGAAAATAGGTGCGGTCTATTTCGGTGACCGCACCACGCCGAGAAAAGATTATCAGGTTAAAGTAGGGCAGATTGCTTTCCGTAATTTAACCGACATCGTTGCTCCGGTAACAGAAAAAAATGTTATCGTAAGCGGTAACTTTATTATTCAATACGGCTTCTGATAAATAACAATTTTAATAATAACTTCCGGCTCGGTTTTTTTATCGAGCCTTTTAAACGCCGGTAAATATCATGATAATCTCACGCTTACTTTGCCTAAGTGCATTGCTATTACCTTTATCTGCCATGAGTACTAATTTTAAACTGGAAAGTATGCAGGCGCTATTAACGCCTGACATACGTGAATTTCGTATGGAGGTGACCAATGTCGATAAAGTGCCGATGTTGTTAGTCACCAAAGTAGAAGACCAGGTTGGGGAAACCCGCTACGCCAGCCAGATAATGGTGTTTCCGCCGGTGATCCGCATTGATGCGGGAGCGACCCAATTTATTCGTTTACGGTTAAAACAAGATGCCCCAGCATTGCCGCAGGATGTCCTGCTGCGCCTCAATCTGACCGGAGTAGGGCAGATGTCGCAGGGGAACTATCTTGGGGTGGGTCTGAGCCAGGTGATTCCCTTAGTGGTGCGTTCCGCAAGTTATGCCACAGGCTCAAGCGTCTGGAGCGATCTGCGCTGGCAACAACATACTAATCAGCTGGTGGTAACGAATACCGGAGATCGGCTGGTGCGCCTGCAACCTGCCGTGACGCTGATGCCTGCCGCAGAAAAGCTGACGTTAAGCCGCGCTTATTTACGTCCGCATGAGACACTGACACTACCGATCAGCAGCAGTAATATCAGCGATGTAAAAATCAGTCCCTTCGACAGTAAAGGCTTGCTGAGCAAGCCTGTCAGCATTACGCCACGCTGAGATGCATGATGAGAGCTTATCGGGCTATGGTGGCCGGTCTGTTAACCGTTGTGTTCATTTCACCGCTTAATATCGCTTATGCGCAAGATTTTGATATCACACAGCTACGGGCGCTCGGCTATGGTGAGGATATTGCGCAGTTCTTTTCGACCGGCACGCGCTTTTTACCGGGTAAGCAGTGGGTCTCACTGTCGGTAAACGGCCAGCGAGCGCAACCCCAGGAAGTTGAATTTACCGCTGACGGTGAGCTGTGTCTGGATCGGGTGATGGCCAGCAGGCTAACGCTTAAGTCGGAATGGTTCCCGGCGCAGGGCTGCGTCAGCCTCGTTCAGCACATTCCTTTATCTACGGTCACGCTGCTACCGGCACAGGGCGGGGTACAAATAACCGTACCGCAGAGCGCGTTTACATCACAAGCGGAGGGCTTCCGCTATGGCGGTAATGGGCTAATGATGAACTACGATATTTATCATTATTCCACCCGTGGTGGTCGTTCAGCCGCCACCGATGCCAGCCAGCTGAGCGTCGAATACGGCGCTAACTTTTCCAACTGGGTACTGCGCAGCGTTGATGATTTCACCCATAACAGTCGCTATGGCAGTGAGACACGGCATCAACAAGCCTGGCTGGCACGTGGGGTACCGCTGTTAGCGGCTGTTTTTCAGGCGGGTGAACTGCTTACCCAGACGCAGCGTTTTTCTGGATTGCCAATTAATGGCGTGCAGCTGGTGAGTGACAGCGCGTTGACCAGCGCGCTGAATAACAATAATACCCCGATCATTGGCAGTGCCAACGATAATGCCACCGTTGAGATCTGGCAAAATGGCAGAATGCTCTACCGCACCCGGGTAGCGTCGGGACCATTCGCACTGAATAACGTATCGGGCCTGTCACCGCTGTCAGAGGTTGAGGTGCTGGTGCGTGAAGAGAGTGGCAGTGAAAAACGGTTTATCACCCGAGTGGATCCGCTGGCGAGTGGCCGTCTCTCGGTCGCACCTGAATATGCACTGGCCATTGGCAGCTGGCGTAACCAGCCCGGGATGAACAGTGAAAATCATGCTGCGCCGTTATTAACCGGTGCCTGGGGGCAGGGCATCGGGCAGCGCAGCCGTGTCGACAGCTCATTGCTAATGGCTGAAGCGGCACAGTGAAGCGCGCTGCGTTTAAGCCATAAGCCACTACCGGCATTGAATCTTGATACAGAAGTTGCACTGAGCCGTACTACCGTCAAAAGCGATAACCAGCAGAGCCATATCCAGCAGGGACAACTCTATAGCCTGGCGGGCAGTTATCAGTTTGCACCCTGGTTAAATTTCACTGCCAGTGGCAACTGGCAATCGGCGGGTTTTTTCTCTCCTTATACGGCTTTAGTCAGTCAGCCCTATAGCCAGAGTGAAGACAGCCTCGGCTATTACCTTGCCAGTCAGCTTTCCAGTGAGGATTTTGGCTCGTTAAGCACCTGGTACTCGGCCAGCCGGGGCAATGGTATCAGTAATACTTACGGCGTCAGCTGGCGAAAAAATATTGCCCGTGCCACGTTAAATCTGAGCTGGCAACACTCTGAAAGTCAATACTGGTCTGCCGACCAGCCAAAAGGCTCTGGCCTGGTTGATCGCGACAGAATCATGCTTAACACCACCATTCCCTTTGGCAAAGCGCAGTCAATCGGCTTCAGCGCCAGTCGGGATAGTCAGACCGGTAGTCAGTCTTCGATAGTGTACGACCATCGCGTCGATGATCGGTTCGCTTACAGCCTCAGTCGCAGCAACTCCCGCAATACCAGCAATTCACGCGCGTATCTGAGGGGGAAAACTGATTTTGCACGCTACAACCTCAGCTATCAGCAGCAGGATGAGGGGCGTAAAAATGTCACTCTCGGCACCAAGGGATCGCTGGCGCTGGCGAAGGGGCAATGGCTGGCGCACTCTCAATCAATTGACGATACCTGGGGAGTGTTACTGGTGCCGGAACTGGCCGGAGTGAAAGTGAGTGGGGCCGGAAGCGGGCGTACCAGTAACAGTGGAAGCGTGCTGTTACCCTCGCTTTCGCCGTGGCAGGAGTCTGAAATCAGGCTGGATACGCAGAATATTCCTTTCGATGTTCAGGTTGGCAGCGTCAGGGAAAAAGTGCGCCCGGCTCGTGGATCGATGTTAAGTCTGGAAATCCCGACCAAAATTAATCGCGCACTGTTACTCACCGTACGCGATCAAAACCAGCAATTTATAGCTTATGGATCATCGGTGTTAAATATGAGCGGACAGCTAACGGGCATCATCAGCGATCGGGGAGGCCTGCTGCTGACCGATGTTAATGAGAAACAAGCCTTGCAGATCAAACTGGTTAACGGTGGGCGTTGCCAGCTTGATTACGCTTTGCCTGCACGCTGGCACCCCGGGCGCGAATATGAACAAGGCGAAGCACGATGCCTGCTCTGATTTGCCGCCTGTGAACAGGGCATGTCAATAACGTTTACACCAGTCGGTCGCTAAACAGATGCAGGCGCGGAATAACAGCAAACAGCTTTTCCGCCTGCGGTTTATAACGGTGTTTAATCCGTTCGGCATCGTAATTAAGCAGTTCACCCAGGGTCGGCACCTGATTTTTATCCGCGCACAGCACCAGCAGTGGAGACGGGCAGGCGAGTTGGGTCTGTTTTTGCTGCTGGCTATTCCAGATGCGGGCGATGGGCTGCACTTTTACCGGGCGTTTGATTTTCAAGCGCGCATCGGCGGGCAGATCGTTAATCATTGCGATCTCCTCCTGCACCTTTTCTGCCCATTGTTCACGCGTCCAGGGAGCGATAGCTCGCCCGGACTTCAGGCTGCGCTCCAGTTTTTCCAGCACTTCGCTCCGCGTCAGGTTCTTAATGATATGTTTATTGGCCCAGCCAAAGCGCACGCTGTCGGGTGCATCCAGCAGGGTTATAGCACGATAGGCATTCAGCGTGATAAACCCACGCAGATGGGTATGCACAAACTCAAAGCGTTCCTCACTTTCAACGCCTGACTCAACCGTAACAATCTGTTCCAGTCGCTGCTTCAGGTTATTAACCCGCGCGACCTGCTGCTGGAGCAGGGCAGACTGTTCGTCATCCGCCTGAAAACAGAGCGCGCCGGGCAGGCGAACCGCAGCTTTCGTGCTTAGCTGCTCCGACTGATGCTGCATAAACAGCCGGCAATAGTGTTCAAGCCCTGAACGAAGTGCTTCCGCGCCAAGTTGTTGGGTCACCTCAATCCTGGTAACGGCATCATGTTCCTTTCCCTTCACTACGGGAGGCAAGTTAAACACCCGTGCAGTCAACAAGCGCAGTGATTGTAGCTGCTGCTGTAACTGACTCAGTTCAGCTTCCAGCTGATTCACGCATTGATGCAGCGCCGCTACAGCATCGTAATGATTCATCGCACACCCCATTAGTTACAACATACAAGTCACCTTGGTTTATTTTGCCACAACTTCAGCTTCTGAGAACAATTCATTTCAGCAGTAATAACCGGAAAATTTATCTCAGGTCAGCAGGCTTGACTCTTTCTGCTCTTTTTTCACGCGTTGCGCGGGGATTTGTGTGCAGTAAATCACATATCGAATCAAATATTTGACGACACCGATTAAGTGTTTCACCATAGCGAAAGTAGTTTATTTTGAAGCGCGAAAATAAGCGGGAGCAGGGTTAGTGATAGCGGATAGTCAGCCCGGTCATATCGATCAAATTAAGCAAACTAATGCTGGCGTAGTGTATCGCCTGATAGATCAATTTGGCCCGATTTCGCGCATCGAACTCTCGAGGCTGGCACAGCTGGCACCGGCCAGCATTACCAAAATTGTGCGTGAAATGCTGGAAGCACATCTGGTACAGGAAACCGAGTTTCAGGATATCGGCAGCCGGGGTCGTCCGGCAATCGGGCTGATTCTCGATACCGCTGCCTGGCACTACCTTTCTGTACGCATCAGCGAGGGTGAGATCACTTTGGCACTGCGTGATTTAAGCAGTGCGCTCGTGACTGAAGAACAACGTCCGTTGCCGTCAGAAGCCAGTGAACCACTGTTAGAGCGTATCATCGGCGAAATAGACCAGTTTTTCATTCGTCACCAGCGCAAGCTTGAGCGCTTAACTGCTATTGCCATTACGCTGCCAGGAATTATCAATACCCAGTCCGGCATTGTGCACCGTATGCCGTTTTATCCGGTAATCGATATGCCGCTGGGGCCAGCGCTGGAACAACGCACCGGCTTGCCGATTTATATTCAGCATGATATTTGTGCCTGGACGATGGCAGAGTCGCTGTTTGGTGCTTCCCGTGGTGCCCGTGATGTAATCCATGTCGTGATTGACCATAATGTAGGTGCCGGAGTGATTACCGGTGGCCGCCTGTTGCACAATGGCAGCAGTACACTGGTTGAGATTGGGCATACTCAGCTCGATCCTTATGGTAAACAGTGCTATTGCGGCAACCATGGCTGCCTGGAAACCGTGGCCAGCATCAGCAGCATCCTGACGCTGGCGGAACAGCGAATGCAGGCTTCTCCCAGTTCGCTGCTGCATAATCAGCCATTAACCATCGAATGGCTGTGCGACGCCGCACGACAGGGCGATCAGCTGGCAAAAGATTTAATTACCGGCGTGGGCAACAGCGTAGGCCGCATTGTTGCAGTGATGGTCAATCTGTTTAATCCGCAAAAAATTTTAATCGGCTCACCGTTAAATCGCGCCTCTGAGATTCTCTATCCGGTCATTACCGCCTGTATTCGCCAACAATCACTGCCTGCGTACAGCGCACAAATTGATGTTGAACCCACGCAGTTCGTTAATCTCGGCACCATGCCGGGCGCGGCACTGGTAAAAGATGCGCTTTACAATGGCTCATTACTGCTGAAACTTTTACAGGGCTAATCAAACCTCGCTTTTCGCTGAAAGCTTGCGCTAACGCAAACCCGTGGTGAACAGGCTCCTTTACAATTTCCCGACAGAATACATTAATCAAAATCATTAATTTCAGGTTGTTGACCTGTCGGAGATGCACGCATGTTGAGTCGTCTATTTGTAACCGGAACCGATACTTCTGTCGGTAAAACCGTGGTTTCACGCGCACTGTTGCAAAAGCTGGCGATCGCGTATCCCCGTGTTGCCGGCTATAAGCCGGTCGCTAAAAGCTGCCAGCAAACAGAAGAGGGATTACGCAATAAAGATGCGCTTATTTTGCAGGCATCTTCAACCGTTGAATTACCCTATCAGGCCATTAACCCAGTCACCTTGCAGGAAGATGAGATCAGCATCCATCGCGAACATCCGATCAGTTACAGCCAGCTCAGTGCCGGTTTACACTATTTATGCGACCAGGCGGATGTGGTGGTGGTTGAAGGCACTGGCGGCTGGCGCAGTTTAATGAATGATTTGCGTCCACTTTCAGCATGGGTAGTGCAGGAAAAACTGCCGGTGGTGATGGTTGTAGGGATACAGTCCGGCTGCATCAGTCAGGCGCTGCTGACCGCCGAAGCGATAATAAATGATGGCTTACCCTTATTAGGCTGGGTAGCAAACCGTATCAATCCTGGCCTGGCTCACTATGCCGAAATTATTGATGTTCTGGGCGATAAAATCCCGGCACCGTTACTGGGTGAGTTGCCTTATTTGCCGCGTGCCGAGCAGCGCGAACTGGCGAAATATATCGATCTCTCGGTGGTGAAAAGCTGATGGCCGCTTCAGCAGGACGCAATATCACGGTGTGACTTTTATATCGTACTGATTTTTATAATTTTATTTAACTACACTTCAGTGATTTACCGGGTTATTGCTTATCTCCTGTCTGATGGAGGTAAGCGTGGCATACAGCATTACAGGATTTAATCACCAGAGAATCGATCCGGTCAGCGGCTGTTACCATCCAGGTAACGGCTATCGTGCGTATCATCCACGGCTGATGCGCTTTAACGCGCCGGACGGCTGGAGCCCGTTTGATGCGGGCGGAATCAATTCTTATAGCTATTGCGCAGGTGACCCGATTAACCGCAGCGATCCTTCCGGTCATTTCAGCTGGCAGGCTGCACTCGGTATGAGCATGGGCATTCTGGGGATTATCGGTACGCTGTTTACCGGCGGCGCATCGTTGATTGCCGCTGGCGGTATTGACGCCGCCATGATCAGCGCCTCCGCTACCGCTCTACTGGCCGGAACCTCAGGAACGACAGCCGATATCAGCGGTATTCTTAGTTTCACCACTGCCGCGAATAATCCACGCGCGTCGGCGGCACTCGGTTGGCTCTCTTTTGCCAGCGGGCTGTTATCGCTGGGGGCCGGCTTGCTAAGTAGCGGAGCCAGAATGCCGGGGCGGAGTATGGCTGATACGGCGAGGGTTTCTGACATACGGCATTTTGAGTTTTGCTACGCTGAATCAGCTGAAAGGTTATCAGCCGCTGATAATGCCGCTGCCAGCTATCGCCAGTCCTGGCAACAGGCGCGCAGCTGGATTGCTGATGATAAAAATTTCAGGCATTACATCATTAACAATCGAATACATTCGCAAGACCTTCATAATAAGTCTAATTTTTTTGGTAATAAGTTTAAATCAAAACAATGGACGTTTATCAACAATGCCAGATTAGTCAAAGAAGTCCCTTACTACGCCAGTGATGTGGCAAGATATCAGTTTGAAATAATCGCCGGAGAAAAAAATTTCATTGGCATGCTTCCTGAAATAATTATAAGAAAATCAGTTTCTAATGAATTTACCCTGGCCACAACAAAAGGAAAGGAGGGGCGGGAATTATTCGCGGCTTTTTTCACTACGCCAAATGGCAAATCAACTCAGCATATCATGAATGCGTTTGGCTTAACCGCATTTCAGGTTGAGCGTCTGGAATCAGAACAGTCTGTCGATTTTATTATCAAACTTAACCCACAGTCGTAGCATCATATTTTACAACGGAGGTAAATATGAACGGCAATATTTCAGGTTTTAATGGTCTGCGCATCGATCCCGTCAGCGGAAATTATCATCCGGGCAATGGCTATCGCAGTTACAGTCCAATACTTATGCGCTTTAGCGCACCGGATAGCTGGAGCCCGTTTGGTGCAGGTGGAATCAATACTTACAGTTATTGCGCCGGTGACCCGATCAACCGTAGCGATCCATCAGGCCATTTCAGCTGGCAATCCGCACTCGGTATTGGCATGGGCATTCTGGGAATTATCGGCACGCTGTTTACCGGTGGTGCTGCGCTGATTGCCGCCGGGGGGCTGGAGGCTGCAATGATCAGTGCCTCCGCCAGCGCCATGCTGGTCGGCACCTCAGGGACAGTAGCCGATATCAGCGGTATTCTCAGTATCACCAGTGCCGGAACTCATCCACGTGCCGCATCGGCGCTGGGCTGGCTCAGTTTTGCCAGTGGTTTGCTCTCGCTTGGGGCGGGTTTGCTGGCCGGGGTTGGCCGTTCAGCAACTCATGCTGCTAATGGTGGAATGGTTTCAGCAGCACTACATTTTTCCCAGGCGTGGACCGAGCCTGGTGAGAATCTATTAGAAGCTGATACGGCTGCTGTCAGTCAACGGCTGTCGAAGCAGCAGGCGTTGGCCTGGATTGATGATAAAAATAATTTTGCGCATAAAACGAGGGGTTACCAGATAACTTCACGGGATCTCAATCACAAGCCTAATTTCTTTAGCAATAAATTCAAACCCAATCAATGGACGTTTATTAATAATTACAGACGAGCACAAAATGTTCCTTATTACGCCAGTGATATAGCCAGATACCAGTATATGAAAGTAGCATCGGAAAATAACTTTATCGGCAGGATGCCTGAAACTATTGTCCGAAGTGGAGTTTCTAACCAAATAACTCTGGAAATGACGGAGGGCAAAGCAGGGCGGGAATTATTTGATGTTTTTTTTAAAACGCCAAATGGAAAATCAACTCAGCATATTATGAAAGATTTCGGCTTAACCGCTTATGCAGTTGAACGCCTCGAAATACCAGATGATGATGCGGGTCATGAAGCAGGAAGCACTTTCGATTTTATTATCAGACTGAACCCGTTGAGTTAGCATCAAGTTATTAATCAGGAGAGCGTAAGTTCACGCTCTCCTGAAGACTGATTATCCCTGATTCAGCGCCCGACGCGTACGGCCGGAACTGAGATAGTCGGCAATATAATCTTGCGAAATCTCACCGCTATAGCGTCCATCTTCGTCAACGATCGGCATCCATACCGAGTTATGTTCATACAACTTAGATAACACCACGCGCAGATTCTCTTCTGCCCGCCCGGTGACACTAAACTGATGTAACATATCTGCACATACCCCGGTGGCACCACGCGCTTCACGGCGTTTAACAAATCCCAACGGTTTACCGTCGTCGTCCACCACGGTAATCGAACGCATATCATTGTCATCCATGGTGCCGAAAGCCTGTGACAGCGGCGTCGATTTCTGCGCGGTAATGGTCGGCTGCTGATCGGTGACATCACCGGCCTGCACCAGCAACAGGCGCTTCAGCGTGCGGTCCTGACCAACAAAGGAACCGACAAATTCATTGGCGGGTTTTGCCAGCAATTCGTCCGGGCTGGCGCACTGTACGATTTTGCCCTGGCCAAACACCGCGATGCGGTCACCCAGTTTCAATGCCTCATCAATATCGTGACTGACCAGCATCACGGTTTTCTTCAGCTGGCGCTGCATTTCAAGAAACTCATTCTGAATCACTTCACGGTTTATCGGGTCGACGGCTCCGAAAGGCTCATCCATCAGCAGCACCGGTGGATCGGCCGCCAGTGCGCGAATCACGCCAATGCGTTGCTGCTGGCCACCGGACATCTCTTTTGGATAGCGATGCAGGAACTTCTTCGGGTCGAGCGCCACCATGCTCATCAGGTCGGTGGCCCGCTGCTGACAACGCTTTTTATCCCAGCCGAGCATGCGCGGCACCACGGTAATATTCTCTTCGATGGTCATATTGGGAAACAGACCAATTTGCTGAATCACATAACCGATATTGCGGCGCAGGGTAGTGGTATCAAGATTGCTGGTATCTTCACCGTTGATCAAAATTTTACCACTGGTCGACGGAATCAGACGGTTGATCATTTTGAGCGTGGTAGTTTTACCGCAGCCAGAAGGGCCGAGCAGCACGCACATTTCACCTTCCGGTACATTCAGGCTGACATTATCCACGGCGTTAAACGTCGTACCGTTTTTCTGGGTAAATTGTTTAGTGAGATTTTCCAGTTTTATCATTATCGAATCCCCTTAGGAGTCAGCGCCAGCTGCAGTCTGTGGAGCAGCCAGTCAAGAATAATAGCCAACAGGCATATCATTAATGCGCCTGAAATTAACATCCGAATATCACTGCCGCTGATGCCATCCAGCAGCAGCAGGCCAAGCCCGCCCGCGCCAATTACAGCGGCGATGGCCATTACCCCAACATTCATCACTACAGCGGTACGAATACCACCAAAAATAACCGGCAACGCCATCGGGATTTCCACCCAGCGCAGTCGCTGCCAGAAGGTCATGCCAATGCCACGACCGGCTTCGCGTAAACCCGGTGGAATATTCTCCAGTGCGGTATGAGTGTTACGGACTATCGGCAACAGCGAGTAAAGGAATACCGCAGTAATCGCCGGTAAAGCACCAATACCCTGACCGATCATTGAAAAAAGCGGAATCATCAGGCCAAACAGCGCGATTGAAGGAATCGTCAGGATCAGCGTCGCCAGGCCTAAAATCGGCGTCGCCAGCCATTTAAAGCGCACAATCAGAATGCCAAGCGGTACGCCAATGATAATCGCCAGTCCGACCGCCAGCCCCACCAGCCACAGATGCTGTAACGTCAGGTCAAGCAGGTGTTCCCAGTTGTTGAAAATATAGTGAAGGGTATCCATAAGTTCTCCTTAAAGCAGGCCGTTGGATTTCAGAAAATCGCGCGCAACTTGCTGCGGAGATTGGTGGTCGATATCAACACGCTTATTCATTTCGGTAATGGCATCATCAGTGATCAGCGGTGACAGCTGATTAAGTGCCTCCGCCAGACCCGGATGCGCATCCAGCGTCTCTTTACGCACCACCGGCGTCAGGGCATAGCTGGGGAAATAGCCTTTATCGTCCTTCAGTACTTTCAGCTCGAAACCCTTAACCCGGCCATCAGTGGTATACACCAGACCGGCATCGACAAAGCCATCGCGAATGGCGTTATATACCAGTCCGGGGTCCATCTGACGGATCTGCGGACGATCCAGCTCCAGTCCATAGGCTTTTTGCAGCGGTTTCAGGCCGTCAGAGCGTCCGGCAAATTCCAGATCCAGCCCCAGCATCCAGTTGTTTTCCGGATCGGTTTTGCGCACCTGCTCAACTTTCGCCACCAGCTGCGATATCGTTTCAATCTGCTCTTTTTCCGCACGGTCGCGCTTCATCGCGAAGGCGTAGGTATTATTCATTGGCGCCGGATTCAGCCAGATCAGTCCTTTCTCGCCGTCCAGTTTTTTCACCGTTTGCCAGGCCTCTTCAGGAGACATGCGCTGTTCAATATGATTGAAAATAATCAGTGAAGTGCCGGTATATTCCCAGGTCATATCAACCTGTTTACTCAGCATCGCATTACGCGTAATAGTGGTCGCAATATTGGTTTTTGGCTCAATATCAAAGCCCTTCTTCTTCAGCCACACCGTCGCCAACGCCGATACAATGTGCTGTTCGGTAAAGCTTTTAGTAGCCATAACGATAGGCGCGGCTGACGCAGCGCTGCTTATTGCCAGCGAAGCGCCAAGGGCGAGGGCGGTATGACGGACCCAGCGGGTTAATCTGTTGGCATTTGCCATAACAGGACTCCAAAAATTGTGTTAAACCGCGGTGTGTGGGCTTAATAAACGTCCCAAACCGGCCAGTAACATATCCAGAATCAGTGCGAACAACGCCGTTGCCGCGGCACCTAAAATCAGCGTCGGGAAATCATTCAGATAGATACCGGGGAAAATCAGCTCGCCGTAGCTGCTGGCACCAATCAGGAATGCCAGCGGAGCGGTACCGACGTTGATTGCGGTGGCGATACGGATGCCGGACAGCATCACCGGCCACGCGGCAGGCAGCTCGACCTGGCGCAAACGCTGCATTTTGGTCATGCCAATGCCGTTTGCCGCCTCCAGCAGTGACGGTTGCACGGCACACAGGCCGGCATAGGTGTTACGCACAATCGGCAGCAAAGAGGCGAGAAACAGCGCGACAATTGCCGGACGGTCGCCGATACCGATAATCACCATTGCCAGCGCCAGTACCGCCAATGGCGGCAGGGTGTTACCGACGTTAAAGATTTGCATCACGTACTCCGCCCAGCGACGGGCGAACGGACGGCTAAGAATGATGCCGCTGGGAATACCGACGCCAAGCGCGAACAGCATCGACCAGAACACCAGATACATATGTTGCTTACCGAGATAGATCAAATCCACCTGGCGTGACTTGATGGTCTCGAAGCCCAGGCCATAAACCAGTAACCCGAGCACCACAATAATGAACAGCACCGCAAGGGCTGCACGCTTAATCAGCGCTAAGTTTTGCATGAGGATGATTCTCCCTGATACCGCATTCATTGGGACGCGCTTCCAGTGGGAGCCGGAAGGTTGCCCTTGTTATTAAACCGGGAGGTGAAACGACAGAAACGGCAAAAAACGCAGCGCCATATCCAAAACCGAATTCACCGCTTGAAGCAGAGAAAAAACTCTTCTTAACGCATTAAATGGGTCAAAGGTTAAAAAGGACCTTTAAAGCTATAGCAGCGTGTTGAGGTTACAGGCAACTTTTACGGGCAAAATCAGCAGGATAGTTTTCAAGCGGATTGCGTGCCGTGCCGCGTAGTCACTGGGGAAAGCAGAGAAAAGAAAAAAAAGCAGATTATTATGTGACGGTGTCACTTATCCAGCGCACAATAGGAAAACTGTCGGTTACAGGGATGAGCTAGCCTTAATCCTGGACAACCTAAGGGATACTATGACGGAAAATATTCAACATCAGGTCGCGCATCGTCGCTGGATTTTATTCGCCGCTATGCTGGCAATGTTTATGGCGGCAATTGAGGTAACCATTGTTGCAACGGCAATGCCGACCATTATTGCTGAGCTGGGCGGCTTTTCTCAGTTTGGCTGGGTATTCTCTATTTATCTGCTGACGCAGGCGGTCAGCGTACCCATTTATGGTCGTCTGGCAGATTTATGGGGCAGAAAACGGGTGTTTTTTATTGGCACCTCGCTGTTTCTGCTCGGCTCGGTGCTGTGTGGCTTCGCCAATAATATGGGCTGGCTGATACTGTTTCGCGCTTTTCAGGGGCTGGGTGCCGGGGCCATAATGCCGCTGACTTCAACCATTGTCGCGGATATCTACTCGCCTAAAGAACGCGCCGGCATTCAGGGCTGGCTCTCCAGCGTCTGGGGGATTGCGGCAATCATCGGCCCCCTGACCGGCGCGTGGATCGTCCAGCACTTTAGCTGGGCGCTGATTTTTTGGGTTAATGTGCCGATTGGCATTATCTCAATGCTGATGCTGGCGCGTTTGCTGCCGGAAATCAAACCGCAGCATCAACATCGTCTGGATTTGGGCGGCAGTTTCTGGCTGATGATCTGCGTCTCTTCGCTGCTGGTCGCTTTACTTCAGGCTGAAGCATTGGGTTACTGGTCGCTGCTGTTCTTTGCAATGGCGCTGATTGGCGGATACGCGCTGGTCAGGCACGAAAAGCAGGCTAAGGAACCGCTGTTTCCGCTGGCGATCTGGCGCAGCCGGATTATTGTCGCGGGCAATGCTGGTAATCTGGTGATTGGCGCGGCGATGATGGGCATCAGCGCTTTTCTGCCAACCTGGATTCAGGGGGTGAATGGCGGCACGCCTTTACAGGCCGGCAGTGCGCTGGCAATGATGTCGATCGGCTGGCCAATCGCCAGCACCCTGAGTGGTCGCCTGATGCTGCGTACCTCGTATCGCTTTACCGCACAGCTTGGCGCGCTGTTACTGATTATCGGTACTGCGCTGCTGTTAACCTTGCAGCGTGACAGCTCGCTGATTTACGCCGGTTGTGCCGCATTTGTGATTGGCACCGGAATGGGAATGACCAGCACGACCTTTCTGGTTTCGGTGCAGAACAGTGCTGAATTTCATATTCGCGGTATCTGTACCGCATCAATCATGTTCAGCCGCATGCTGGGCTCGGCGCTGGGCACGGCGTTAATGGGGGCAGTACTCAATTATAATCTGATGTTGCGCCTGCCCGATCAGCACGATCCGGTGCAGCAAATTATGTCGGAAGGCGAGCGGCAAACGTTACACCATGACACGCTGCAGCAGGTCGTTGCGCAGGTTGCGGCGTCACTGCACTGGGTGTTTGTCGCATCGTTGCTGATTGCTCTGATGAGTATGGTGATTGCGCGGGCAATGCCGCAGAGAAGGCCGGAATAGTCGAATAAAAGAAACGTTACGAGAGCCGAATTTCGGCTCTCGTCGTCGTGGTTATCGCGTTAACTTGCCGGTGCATCCTGAGTGGTACCGGCATCGGACGGCACATTCACATCGGCATTATTACCATTGCGCTTATAAACGATTTTTTGCGTATCGTTTTCACAGTGGCCAACTACCTGACCACCCGCTTGATCGGCCTGATCGTTGGGGACAATATCCAGAGAGAAGCCTGATTCAGGCACTCCATTATTGATAATTTTTTGACTGATATCGGCTTTAACGGTTTCACAGGAAGCCTGAACCGCCAGTGGGGCGGCAAAGCACAGCGCAGTTAAGATCATCGCAGACGTTTTCATCACATTATCCTTTTGTTAAAAACTGTCTTAAGCATAGCAGCTGTTATTCGCTTATGGAGCAACCGGACGACCGGTGCGGCGATCAAGACAGCGCAGGGTATTAGGTTCCCAGTATGCATTCACATTAAAACTTTTGTCACAGGCATCACGGGTATCAAATGCGCGGTCAGCTTTATCAAACTCCTTCTCGACGCGAGTGTTGACCTTTTTGCGCAACATGCGGGTGTCATCCCACTGTTGCTGGTCCTGACGCGCCTGCTCAGTACTGAGCGCATTATTCCCGCTCTCAATAATCACACGGTCAGTTTTCGCCAGTGCGACCGGTTGGAAAGCCAGCATGCTGCCAAGCAAAGTCATTGGCAGAAGGGCAGAAAACAGGCGTTTATGCAGAATTTTCATCATTAGTTCCTTTGGTTAATACCCCAGTCAGCCAGCGCTGCTGGGGTCAGGATCGGTTTTATTATATCATTGGGGTTCAATTGCTCACCAGCCACACAACCGACTTGTTTACACTTCTGAGAGATCTTTTACCCAATGCTTAAAACCTCTTTACTGTTTTTTATAACCGCAATTGCTGAAATCGTCGGCTGCTTTCTCCCGTGGTTGTGGTTAAAAAAGGGCGGTTCTGTGCTGTTGCTGATCCCGGCGGCTGTTAGCCTGGCGCTTTTTGTCTGGTTACTGACCTTACATCCCGCGGCCAGTGGACGGGTCTATGCCGCTTACGGCGGCGTGTATGTGATGACGGCTTTGTTGTGGTTGCGCTGGGTCGATGGAGTACGTCTGAGCGGTTATGACTGGCTGGGTGCGGCGGTGGCATTGAGTGGAATGCTGATCATTGTTGCTGGCTGGAGCAAATAGCCCGGTGTAACCGCATCACACCGGGTCAGGGCAATTAAGGCTTATGGATTTTAAGACCGGCCAGCGTCTGGCTGACTGGCATCATTTCTAAGGTATTGATATTGACATGTTTTGGCAGCGTCGCGACCCAGTAAACCGCTTCGGTGACGTCTTCAGCGGTCAATGCGGTGGTGCCGTCATAAACCTTATCCGCTTTGTCATCATCACCCTTGAAGCGCACGTTAGAGAATTCGGTGCCGCCAACCAGCCCTGGCTCGATATCCGTTACGCGCAGCGCGGTGCCGTGCAGGTCGGTGCGCAGATTAAGGCTGAACTGACGCACAAAGGCTTTGGTCGCTCCATAAACATTGCCACCAGCATAAGGCCAGCTACCGGCAATCGAACCAATATTGATGATATGACCGACATTACGCTCTACCATCGCTGGCAGCACCGCGCGGGTCATATACACCAGGCCTTTATTATTGGTGTCGATCATATTTTCCCAATCTTCAATACTGGCTTTGTGCGCCGGTTCAATACCCAACGCCAGCCCGGCGTTATTCACCAGCACATCAATTTCACGCCATTCGACCGGTAAGCTTGCCAGCGCTTCTTCAATACCGGCGCGATTGCGCACGTCGAATTGCAGGGTGTAGAGATTATCGCCCAACTCATCTTTCAGCGTTTGTAAACGCCCGGAACGACGGCCGGTGGCGATCACTTTGTGACCATCAGCAATAAACCGGCGAGCAATACTTTGACCAAAACCGGCGGTCGCACCAGTAACAAGAATTATCATCTCACTGTTCCTCAACACATTTTAGGTTTCAGACACCATATCACTTAGGGCAGCAGCAGGTAAGAGCAGAATCAGTTTCAGCGTAAGCAAATATCTGCACATCAATGGTGCAAAAAACGCATAACGCGCATTGCTGTGGTGCAGATAAATAGTGGCTTTAGCGCAATTTATTATTGAAACCTTTTTTAAACCGTAGGCAAACGATTGCAAAGCTAAAGGCAACCGTTTGCGCAGTAATTATTTTGTGCTGATAAGTTTGTTTGCGTGTTTTTATTGTAATTTATTGATTATTAACGGGTAAAGTTAATTAAATAACTGGCATGCCTTTTGCAATTTCTGGTTAACGAGATCTTAGTCTGCTATTAATTAGAGAGAGCTAATCCTTTCTCAAAAGGGAATTGCCATGTCAGTGAAATATACCCAAGCCATACGCGGCAGCTTTTTTGATATAACGGCGACGGTGACTCAACCGGAGCAACTCCCGCAACAGGCACGCCATATTGCCGATGGACTGCTGCTGATTAACGGCGGCCGAATTGTCAGTTTGCAGCCGTGGGAAGAGGGCCGCGCTCAGCTGACGGACCAACATCCGCTGACAGATTATCGCGGCAAGCTGATCGTACCTGGCTTTGTCGACAGCCATATTCATTATCCACAGACCGAAATGATCGGTGCTTTTGGCGAACAGCTACTGGAATGGCTACAGCAGTATACTTTTCCGGTCGAAAGTCAGTATCACTGCCCGCAGCATGCGGAAAAAATGTCGGCTTTTTTCCTTCATCAACTACTCAGTAATGGCACCACGACCGCACTGGTGTTTGGCACCGTCCATCCGCAATCCGTCGATGCTCTGTTCGGTGCCGCAGAGCAGCTGGGGATGCGCCTGATTGCCGGCAAAGTGATGATGGACCGAAATGCGCCGGACTATCTCATCGAAAGCGCCGAACAGAGTTATCAGCAGACGCGAACGCTGATCGAGCGCTGGCATAATCGTGGCCGCCTCAGCTACGCCATTACCCCGCGTTTTGCGCCGACCTCGTCGCCAGAACTGCTCGCCTGCGTGCGCAGGCTCAGGCAGGAATTTCCGGACAGCTGGCTGCACACCCATTTAAGTGAAAATCCCCAGGAAGTTGAGTGGGTTAAATCGCTGTTTCCGGAAAACAGCAGCTATCTTGATGTTTATCATCACTACCAGCTTACCGGCCGCCGCAGCGTATTTGCGCACTGTCTGCATCTTGAAGATCAGGAGTGGGACTGCCTGCATCAAACCGATTCCTCCATCGCTTTTTGCCCAACCTCAAATTTGTTTCTGGGCAGCGGGCTGTTTGATGTGAAAAAGAGCTGGGACAAACAGGTGAAAATTGGCATCGGCACCGACGTCGGCGCAGGCACTACCTTTAATCTGCTGCAAACCCTGGGTGAAGCCTACAAAGTGTCGCAGCTGCAAGGTTACAAACTGGCAGCCTGTGAAGCTTTCTATCACGCGACGCTCGGCGGCGCGCAGGCGCTGGATCTCGACCACTGTATTGGTAATTTCAATGCCGGAAAAGAGGCGGATTTTGTGGTGCTGGATCCGGCGGTTTCGGCATTGCAGCAGCTGCGTCACGGCAACAGTCGCGATATCTGGGAGCAGCTTTTTGTACTGATGACATTGGGTGATGACCGCAATATTGCCGCCACCTGGGTTAACGGGAATAGCGTCTGGCAGCGCGTTGATGGGGAGAAAGCAGCATGATTCAATTTTTGCTTAACCAGACGCTGATCACCGAACAGCATATTGATCCCAATCTGACGGTACTGAATTATCTGCGTCAACATCAACGCCGCAGTGGTACTAAAGAGGGCTGCGCATCAGGCGATTGCGGTGCCTGTACCGTGACGCTGGGTAATGAAGTTAACGGCGAGATGCGCTATGAAACCATTAACAGCTGCCTGACGCTGGTCAGCACGCTGCAAGGAAAACAGCTGATAACCGTTGAAGATGTTAAACAGGGTAATCAGTTACATAGCGTGCAGCAGGCGATGGTAGACTGCCATGCCTCGCAATGCGGCTTCTGTACACCCGGTTTTGTTATGTCGCTATTCACTCTGCAAAAAAACAGCAGCAGCTGGGATCGTCATCAGACTGAACAGGCGCTGGCAGGCAATCTTTGTCGCTGTACCGGCTATCGTCCGATTGTCGATGCCGCACGTCAGGCCTGTGAAAGCTCCGAAGATGACACTTTTGATCGCCAGCAGGCCAGCGTAGCGCAGCAATTGCAGGCGCTGAAAAATCCTCAGCTACAGCAAATTGAGTGGCAGGGCCATCGCTGTCTGCTACCGAAAACCGTAGCTCAGCTGGCAGAACTGTATCTGCAATATCCGGATGCTCGTCTGCTGGCTGGCGGTACTGACCTGGTGTTACAGATCAGCCAGCAATATAAAAGCTTGCCGCTGCTGATAGCGCTGGAACAGATTGACGAGCTGCAACAGTGTGAAATTAATGCTCAGGAGATCGTTCTGGGAGCCGCAGCCTCACTGACCGCCTGTTATCACTTTTTGACGGATAAGCTTCCCGGTTTTTCAGAAGTGTTGCAGCGTTTCGCCTCATTACAGATCCGCAATCAGGGCACGCTGGGTGGCAATATTGCCAATGCTTCGCCGATAGGCGATACGCCGCCGATGCTGCTGGCGCTGGATGCCAAATTAATTCTGCAATCTGGCGAGCAGCAGCGCCGCCTGCCGCTGTCACAGTTTTTCCTGAGCTACCGAACAACTGCCTTACAACCGGGGGAGTTTATTCGCGCGATTGTGATTCCAAAAGTGACAACGTCACATAACTTTCATGCCTGGAAAGTGTCGAAACGGCTTGATGACGATATTTCCACCGTTTTTGCCGCCTTTAATCTGCAAATTGTTGACGGCGTGATTGTTGAGGCGCGGGTGGCATTTGGCGGCATGGCAGAGATAGCGAAACGCGCCAGCGCCTGTGAACAGCAGCTGTCCGGTCGACAATTCGATCTACGCACGCTGGAGAACGCCTGCCGGGCGCTGGCGATCGATTTTCAGCCATTAAGCGATTTTCGCGCCAGCGCCGACTATCGCCTTCAGGTGGCGAAAAATCTGTTACGCCGTTACTACCATCTGTTATCCGGTGAGCTGACCATTACGGAGGTGGCGCGTTATGTCTCGTAATCGTCCTGCACTTAATGAAACATTGACTGAACAGCAGTATCTGGCGGCTATGCAAACTGGCGTTGGTCGCAGCAATAAGCATGAAAGTGCAGAAAAACACGTCTGCGGCGCAGCAGCTTATATCGACGATCGGCTGGAGTTTCCCGGCCAGTTGCATATCTGTCCACGGCTCAGTGAGCATGCCCACGCGCGCATCATCAGCATCGATACCGCCCCCTGTTATGCCATTCCCGGCGTGGTGCGGGTGCTTGGCTGGCAGGATGTGCCCGGCGATGGCGATATCGGCCCGCTGGAGCCGGGCGACCCGCTGCTGGCTAAAGATCGGGTGGATTATTTTGGTCAGGTGATTCTGGCGGTGGTGGCCGAAACCCCGCAGGCGGCACGTAAGGCGGCGCAGGCCGCGATTATTGAGTATCAGGAGCTGACGCCGCTGCTGGATGTCCGGCAGGCACTGGAGCAGCGCAGTTATGTTCAGCAGCCGCATATTCACCAGCGCGGCGATGCAGAGGCGGCACTGGCCCGTGCACCGCATCGTCTCAGCGGTGAGTTTCATATTGGCGGTCAGGAGCATTTTTATCTGGAAACCCAGATTGCCATGGTGGTGCCCGGCGAAGATCGCGCACTGCGGGTGTTTTCATCCACGCAGAACCCGACCGAAGTGCAGAAACTGGTGGCCTCAGTGATGGGCATCAGCATGAACAAAGTTACCATCGATATGCGGCGAATGGGCGGAGGATTTGGCGGTAAAGAGACGCAGGCGGCGGGCGTTGCCTGCCTGTGTGCCGTCGCGGCAGCGTTAACCGGTCGGCCGGTTAAAATGCGCCTGGCGCGCCGCGATGATATGCAGATTACCGGCAAGCGTCATCCGTTCTATGTTCGTTACGACGTCGGATATGACGACGCTGGTCGATTCTGCGGGGTAAAAATTGATTTGGCGGCAAACTGCGGCTATTCGCTCGATCTCTCCGGCTCGATTGTTGACCGCGCGATGTTTCATGCCGATAACGCCTATTACCTCGGCGATGCGCTAATCACCGGCTACCGCTGCCGCACCAATACCGCCTCCAATACTGCCTATCGTGGTTTTGGCGGCCCACAAGGCATGGTGGCGATTGAGCAGATTATGGATCATATCGCCCGTGAGCGCGGTCTTGATCCGCTGGATATTCGCAAGCGTAACTATTACGGCAAACTACAGCGCAATATTACCCATTATCACCAGCAGGTTGAGGATAATCTGCTGGAAGAGATCACTGCACAACTGGAGCAGAGTGCCGGTTATCAGGCGCGTCGCGCCGAAATCAGTGCTTTTAACGCCAGCAGTCGCTTTATTAAGCGCGGTCTGGCGCTAACGCCGGTAAAATTCGGCATCTCTTTTACCTCCAGCTTTCTTAACCAGGCTGGGGCGTTGATCCTGATCTACAGCGACGGCACGGTACAGCTCAATCATGGCGGTACTGAAATGGGCCAGGGGCTGAATACTAAAGTGGCGCAAATCGTTGCTGAGGTGCTGCAAATCGATATCGACCAGATTGAGATCACTGCCACTGATACCGGTAAAGTACCGAACACCTCACCGACTGCCGCCTCAAGCGGTACTGACCTGAATGGAAAAGCGGCGCAAAATGCGGCAGAAATTCTGCGCGAACGCATGACTTCGATGCTGTGTCAGTTACATCACTGCACGCCTGACGCGGTCAGCTTCCGCAACGGCATTGTCAAAGTTGCTGATAAGCACTTTAGCTTCGCAGAGGTGTCGCAGATGGCGTGGCTGAATCAGGTGCCGCTGTCGGCCACCGGTTATTATAAAGTGCCGGGTATTCACTACGATCGAGAGGCCGGACGCGGAAAGCCCTTTTACTACTTTGCTTATGGCGCTGCCTGTGCGGAAGTGGTGATCGACACGCTGACCGGTGAATATCGCCTGTTGCGCGCTGATATCCTGCATGACGTTGGCGCTTCGCTGAATCCGGCAATTGATATCGGGCAGATTGAGGGCGGATTTGTGCAGGGGATGGGCTGGCTGACCTGTGAAGAACTGGTCTGGAATGACCAGGGCAGGCTGATGACCGATGGGCCAGCCAGTTATAAGATTCCGGCGATTACTGATGTTCCGGCTGATATGCGCGTGACGCTGCTGGAAAACCGTAAGAATCCGCAAGATACCGTTTTTCATTCCAAAGCGGTGGGCGAACCTCCGTTTATGCTGGGAATCTCTGTGTGGTGCGCGCTACAGGACGCCGTTGCCAGTGTGGCCGGGTATCGCCAGCATCCGTTAATGGATTCGCCAGCCACGCCGGAGCGGGTATGGCGCGCCGCCAGTCAGCTGGCAGGAGGCGCAGATGATCTACCATGACTGGATCGCTGTTCTTGGTGAGCTGCGGGAAAAGCGCGAACCCTGCGTGCTGATTACCGTACTGGATGAGAAAGGCTCAGTACCGCGCGATCGCGGCAGCAAAATGGTGGTGACGCGTGAACGCAGTTATCTCACCATCGGCGGCGGGCATCTTGAATTCAGCTGCATCGGGCAGGCACGTGACCTGTTGAGCCGCGGCCAGCAAACGCCACACACCGAGCAGTTTGCCCTCGGTGCACGGCTTGGGCAATGCTGCGGCGGAATGACTACCATTCTGTTCGAACCGCTAATGCAGCAACAGCCGCAAATCGCGGTTTTTGGCGCAGGGCACGTCGGGCAAGCGCTGGTTAGCTTGTTGTCGACGTTACCCTGTCACATTCACTGGATAGATGAACGCGAAGGGCAGTTTAATCTGGTGCCGCCCGGTGTTACTGTTTGTCAGGCAGAAGATCCGCGCGATCAGGTGCAGGCGATGCCAGTCGGCAGTTATTTTATTGTTATGACCCATCATCATCCGCGCGATCTGGAGCTGTGCGAAGCCATTTTACGCCGTGGTGACTATCGCTACTTCGGCGTAATCGGTTCGGCCACCAAGCGTCAGCGCTTTGAATACCGGCTGGAGGGTAAAGGTTTCAGTCGCCAGCAGCTGAACACCATGCGCTGTCCAATGGGGCTACCGGATGTAAAAGGAAAACTGCCAGCGGAGATTGCCGTCGCGGTAGCTGCAGAAATTATTGCGGTGTACCAGCAAAATTAGCCTGTAAAATCAAATGGCACTGCTATCTATTGCCACCTATGCTTTCTGCTTAACTGGTAAGGAGAGGAAGGTAAGGATATGCGTTTATCAACGGTTTTTCTGGCCACCAGTCTGGCTTTAAGCAGCAGCGCAGTCATGGCGCAGGCGGTGGAAGAGAGTAAAAAGGAGCAAACGGCAATGCCCGGCGAACAAAATCCATTCAGTCAACCCAGTGATTTAGCGTTTCAGACCCCTAATTTTAACCGTATTAACGACCAGGATTACCTGCCAGCAATAGAAGCCGGCATCAGGCAAAAGCGCGAGGAAGTACAGCGCATTGCAGATAATCCGGCAGCGCCAACCTTTGAGAATACCTATGAAGCGCTGGAGAAGAGTGGCCTGATGTTAAGGCGCGTAACCAACGTTTTCAGCGCCATGACTGCCGCCAATACTAACGATCGGCTGCAAAAAATTGATGAACAGACTGCACCGCTGTTAGCGGCGCTGGATGATGAGATCAAGCTCAACAGCAAACTGTTCGCCCGACTCGATCGGGTTTACCAGCAGCGCGATACGCTTCAGCTGTCAGCCGAGGCGCGTCGCCTGGTAGAGGTCAACTGGCAGGCTTTTAAGCTGGCCGGCGCCACACTCTCCGAACAGCAAAAGACCCAGCTGAAAGCACTGAATCAGGAAGCCGCCACGCTCAGCACTCGCTTTACCAACCGTCTGCTGGCGGCGACCAAATCCGGCGCGTTAGTGCTGTCCGATAAAGCTCAGCTGGAGGGGTTAAGCGCCGGTGAACTGGCTGCGGCATCTGAGGCGGCCAGCCAGCGTGGCCTGCAGGATCGCTGGTTACTGGCGCTGCAAAACACCACGCAACAGCCCGACCTACAAATCCTCAGCCAGCGTGCGACGCGGGAAGCGTTGTTTAACGCCTCGTGGTTACGGGCAGAAAAGGGCGATGATAACGATACGCGTCAGCTGATTGCTCGCCTGGCGAAGGTGCGCGCCGGGCAGGCACAACTGCTGGGCTTCAAAACCTACGCCGAGTGGAAATTACAGGATCAAATGGCGAAAACGCCGGATGCCGCGCTGAGTTTTATGCGTGAGATTGTGCCAGCAGCTACCGCCCGCGCCAGGCGTGAAGCGGCGGATATTCAGGCGGTGATCGATAAACAGCAGGGCAATTTTAAACTTGCTCCGTGGGACTGGGCTTTCTACGCCGAACAGGTTCGCCGCACCAAATACGATCTGGATGAATCGCAAATTAAGCCGTATTTCGAGCTGAATAACGTGCTGCAAAACGGTGTGTTCTATGCGGCGACCAAACTTTACGGCATCACCTTTAAACAGCGCGACGATCTGCCGGTTTATCATCCGGACGTCAAAGTGTATGAGGTGTTTGACGAAGATGGCCGCTCTATTGCGCTGTTCTATGCCGATTTCTTTAAGCGCGATAATAAAGGCGGCGGTGCCTGGATGGGCAATTTTGTCGAGCAGTCAAAACTGTTGGGCAGCAAACCGGTGATTTATAATGTCTCCAATATCAGCAAACCGGTCGCTGGCCAGCCTGCGCTGCTGTCATGGGATGAAGTGATCACACTTTTCCACGAATTTGGCCATGCGCTGCACGGCATCTTTGCCGATCAGCAATACCCGGGCCTATCCGGTACGGAAACCCCGCGTGATTTCGTTGAGTTTCCCTCTCAGTTTAATGAACACTGGGCCAGTGACGAGCAGGTGTTTAAACACTTCGCTCGCCATTATCAGAGTAATGAACCGATGCCGCAGGCGCTGCACGACAAGATCATCAAAGCCAATAAATTTAATAAAGGCTATGATATGACCGAACTGCTGTCGGCCGCGCTACTGGATATGCACTGGCACAGCCTGACGGCGAATGAACCATTGCAGGATGTTGATAACTTTGAGCAAAGCGCCCTGAAACAGGATAATATCGATCTGTCAGAGGTTCCGCCACGCTATCGTTCCAGTTACTTCCAGCATATCTGGGGCAATGGTTACGCCGCCGGATATTACGCCTATTTATGGACTCAGATGCTGGCCGATGATGGCTTTGAATGGTTCCGCGAGCACGGTGGGCTGACACGCGAAAACGGCCAGCGCTTCCGCGATATGATCCTCTCGCGCGGTAACAGCAGTGATTTGCGCCAGCTGTATCACGACTGGCGTGGGCAGGAGCCGCAAATCGAGCCAATGCTGATTAATCGCGGACTAAAGTAATATCAATAAGGGCGGCCTGCGCCGCCCGGACCACAGGATGGTTGGCTTAATGATCACAATTTTTACCGTATCCCGACGCAAATATTTACTGGCCTCCGCCGGGCTGGCTATCGTCTCGCTGTTCTCATCCACAGCAGTGTTGGCCGCTCAGCCGGAAACGCTGGCTGCTCAGCTCAGTGCTCTGGAGTCATCGGCCAACGGCCGTCTCGGTGTGGCACTGATTGACAGTGGATCATCGCGTCAGCTCAGCTATCGCGGCGACGAACGCTTCGCCATGACCAGTACCTTTAAAGCGCTTGCCGCTGCCGCTGTGCTGCAACGCAGCGTGCAACAGCCCGATTTACTGGATAAGCGCATTCATTATCAACAGAGCGATCTGGTGACCTATTCGCCGGTGACGGAAAAGCATCTGCAACAGGGAATGACCGTTGCTGAACTCGGCGCAGCGGCGGTTGAGCTGAGTGATAACTCGGCGGGCAACTTTCTGCTGCGCGAAATCGGCGGTCCGCAGGGTATTACCGCACTGGCGCGCAGTTTAGGGGATAATCAGACCCGTCTGGACCGCTGGGAAACCGCGTTAAACAGTGCCATCCCTGGTGATCTGCGTGATACCTCAACGCCCAAAGCAATGGCGACAAATTTACATCAGCTGGCGTTGGGCAAGGCATTGCCCGCTGCTCAGCAGCAAATGCTGATTCAGTGGTTAAAGCAGAGTAAAACCGGCGCACAAAGCATTCGCGCGGGCGTGCCGGCAGGCTGGCAAGTGGGCGATAAAACCGGAGCGGGTGACTACGGCACCACCAACGATCTGGCGATCCTCTGGCCACCACAGGGCGAACCGCTGGTACTGGCTGTCTACTTTACTCAGCAGCAGCCGCAGGCTGAAGCGCGCCGCGATGTGCTGGCCAGCGCCACCAGGCTGGTGCTGGCGGCGTGGGAAAAACAGTAATCTGACTGGGCCAGCTTATTCCAGTGGCCCACCGAGAATGGTTTCACACATGCCGGAAAGAATGCGTTCGCCGGTTTCCTGTTTCAGCTCCTGATACCACTGTTCGGTAACTGCCATCTCTTTACCGTGGGTTACGTCACAGCGTTTGCGCGCCTTAAGCACCAGATCTTTTACCCGCCATGCGCGTTTTTCCTGATAACGCAGCAGCGCATCTTCAATTCCCAGCGAGTTGGTCTGCAACGCCGTCGCCAGTACAATCGCATCTTCCATTGCCGCACAGCCGCCCTGACCAATATCCGGCGTGGTGCTGTGGCCCGCATCGCCGAGCAGTGCGACCCGGCCTTTCACCAACTGCATAAAAGGTTCGATATCATGAATTTCAATCCGGTTAGTGGTTTCCGGATTAATACTGGCAATCAGCTTTTGCACCGGCGCGGCCCAGCCAGCGAAATAACGCTGTAAGTCGTCACGAACCGTGCTGCGATCTTCCTTCAGTCCTGTTGGCAACGGCACATCAAAGAAGAAGTAGAACCGATTGCCGCTGACAGGCATCAGGGAGACGCGCTTGCCTTCACCGACAAAGGTAGTCCATTGATCGGCGGGGGCAATTGAGGAGTCAATCTCAACCAGCCCGTTCCAGTTAACGTAACCGGCATAGCGGCGTTCGGTACGATAACCCAGAACGTGCTGGCGGATCACCGAGTGGGTGCCATCTGCCGCAATCAGCAGATCGCCGTGTGCTTCAGTGCCATCATCAAACCAGGCAGTCACCCCAGCGGCTGATTCTTCGATATGGGTCACGCGTTTACCGAATTGCACCGCATCGCGACCATAGGTATCCAGCAGCATCGCCTGCAATTCCGCGCGTGCTACCGGATAAGGGCGTTCGCCAACGCTTTCGATTAGCGGATTGATACTGAAGCGCGTCATCGTCTGGCCGTGCAGATAGTCGTGATAGGCCATGTAATGCATCGGTCCGCCCAGCGCGCGCAGTGGCTCTTTCATACCCAGCCAGTTAAGGCATTTCACGCCATTTGGCCAGATTGAAATCGCGGCGCCGACCGGTTTGATCTCTTTCACTGCCTCGTATACAGCAGTTTCAATACCAAAACGCTTCAGCGCTATCGCTGCGCACATACCGCCAATTCCGCCACCAATCACGATTGCTTTCATTACATTCTCCTTAAAGTCTGTAATCTGAAAAGCAATTTTTGTACCAGTTTGCCGGGCCAGCGTCAGGGGCTTGTATACAATGTCCGGCGTGCCGTTTGCGCGATGCTGGGGCGCTACGCTGGCGCAATGAGCTATGTTGGTGCGATATTCCGGCAGATTGTTTTCACTGGCCTAATTCGGCAGACTTTTTACTGCGCAAACCAGCATAAGCCTATCCGGCAGCTGTATCGTGGCACTGGCTTTCCAGCAAGCCGGGAAACATCTTTTGTACCGTTTGTTTATCAATTCTGAGCTGTAAACTATCGGTATTTAATACAGCACGAATGACCGAGGTACTGATTTTTATATTATTAATGTACATCGTCATATTCTGGTTTAAATATTCGCGAGAAAGCTGAGTTAGCCGGCTGCTGGCCTCTGACTGTAATGTAATATCCAGCCTGACGGTAGCTGGATTATCCTCATCTTCCTCTTTAACTTTCAGCGTTAGCTGTTTGAAATCACAGGAAGAGTTGAAATTAATTTCAGCGCCATGCGTACCGGCGAAACCCGGTGAGGAGAGCAGTAAGGTGGCCAAAAGCACAGCGCCTCGCATCATTTTCATCATGATAAACTCCATTTATCAATAGGTTATAGTTAATATATCGCAGCTAAGTTCACCGCTGATGGGATGGTCAAAACTCACATGAATATCTGGTTTTATCATTATGCAGTGGGTTTATGCAATATCGTTCAGGCAATAATAATGTTAACTCATCTTCAATAAGGTCTTCAGCTGACAATAAAGTGACTTTTGCTTTACTCATCTTTTCATCCTTATCTATTGATTCTGGAGTCGGCTCCAGAGTTTATAATCAGTGCAAATTAAAACAACGCAGGAAAAATTTAACGTCTTATCCGATATTTATTATTGTCGATGGATACTGTTTTACCAAAAAGGAGTTGGTATGAATATCACTATTATTGGCTGTGGTCACGGGGGCCAGGCGCTGGCGGCTCATCTGTCGCTTGCCCGCCACCGGGTAACACTGTATGCCGATGAAGCCCATCCGGGTTTTATCGATGGTATCTGCAATAATACTATTACTCTGAAAGGAAAAATCGACGGTGAGGCCACCATTGCTCATCTGACAAAAGATATTGCTGCTGCTTTAGCCGACGCCGAAGTAATTTATCTCTCATTGCCGACCAATGCGCATCTGGAGCAGTTCAGAAAAATGCTGCCATGGCTTAAATCAGGCCAGATGGTGATTACACTGGCCGGGAACTTTAGCGGGTTATATTTCTATCGAGAGCTGGTTCTGACGGGCAGAAAAGATGATATTTATCTGGCTGATATCGCCTCATTACCCTATGCCTGTCGCACGCTGTATGCAGGAAAAATAGATGTTATTGATATCAAACGTTCTGTTGATATTGCAGCAATGCCATCAAAGCACACCGGCATTATTGTAAACAAGATTTGTGGACATTTCCCCAGCGAATTAACCGTCAGTGAAAGTCTGTTAGAATCAGGCCTGAATATTACCAGCGCTATTAGCCATCCGGCAATTATGCTGATGAATGCCGGCAGAATAGGAGAGGGCGAAGACGAGTTTTATTTCTATAAACAAGGTATTAGCCGCGAAATAGCCAACATTATCGAGCAACTGGATAACGAGCGGCGAAAAATAGGCCGACTGCTGGGATTTTCGCTACCAGGCTATCTGGACATTATGGAGAAATTTTACGCCGTCAAGCACGCGTCTTATTATGATTTTTTTACCCAATCTCGGGTGCATAATCAACAAAAGCTTTGCCCAACCGCCGTCAGCAACCGCTATCTGTCTCAGGATGTTCCTTACGTGATGGTTCCCTGGCACAGCCTGGGTTTACATCTGGGCTACGAATCGACAGTGATGCGCTCAATCATTGATTTAACGTCGGTTTTAAATAATAGCTGTTATTATCGTAATGGCCGATTGCTTAGTGAAGATTTCTTCTGCCATATGAGCAGCAGCGATATCACGCAATATATGAAGACCGGCGATTAAAGTTGAAAGGAAAGCCGCCATTTAAAGGGAGCAGGGATTAATATGGCTGAGAAAAGCCCGCCCGCCAGTAATCAGCAGTATCATAAAGCGGTTTTATTTATGATTATCTCTTATCTGAGCATCGCCATTATGGGAGTATTTGTTAAACTCGCCGCAGAGACTATTCCGTCGAGTGAAGTTCTTTTCTTCAGGTTTTTTATCGGTCTATTGTTTATCTTACCACTGATCGTAATGGATAAAGGCTTCAGTTTCAGCATCACACAGCCCGTTTATTTTGCCATAAGAAATATTGCCGGGCTGATGAGTATGTTGCTGATGTTTTATAGCCTGAAAGCACTCTCAGTCTCAACCGCCATGCTTTTAATGAATACCTCAACTTTTTTTGTGCCACTGTTTGTCTTTCTGCTGTTCGGAGAAAAAACCACGTTTAAAGTCGTGTTCTTAACCATCTCAGGATTTATCGGGGTATATATTATTGCGTTATCACCTCAGGAGGAGATGTCACCAACTTATATCCTGATCGGGCTGGCCGGCGCGGCATTTGCTGCGCTGGCCTATACCGGGATAAATCAACTCAGTAAACATCACTCGGCATTACAGATAGTGTTCTGGTTCTATCTGATGAGCAGCATGATATTGCCGGTGGTAAGTGGCTATCATTGGGTTATACCATCATGGTATGAGCTATGGCTGTTGCTTATGGTGGGGTTATCCGGCCTTATCTTTCAGCTATTTATAACCCGGGCACTAAACTGTAGAAATCTCACCGCCGTAACACCTTTTATCTTCACCGGTGTTATTTTTGCGACCTTACTGGACTGGGCGATCTGGAACAATATACCGGCGGTGCAATTTTGGCTGGGCGCGGCGGTAATTATTACTTCAGTCAGCCTGCTGGCGCTAAGCAAAAAGCGGCAGATTTAAACTGTCTGAAGCCGTATAGCTACGTGAAATCTGCAAGGTCAGGGTAGGGGAAAGCGCTCAGATTTCACGTAGCGCAACCAAAACAAACGGCGCTTTGACCGATTCCGCATTGCATAACCGCGCCATGGACAGTAAGGTGGGCGCAATTTCTCAGATTCACCGGACATTCACTATGAACACACACGCCTCAAAAGATCCGTTACATGGCATCACGCTGGAAGCGTTGCTCAACGCCTTAGTGGCACGTTATGGCTGGGCCGAGCTGGCGCAGCGTATCAATATCAACTGCTTCAAAAGCGATCCCAGCATCAAGTCCAGCCTGAAATTTCTTCGCCGTACGCCATGGGCACGTAAAGAAGTGGAAGAACTTTATATTGATTCACTGAACGAGCCTGAAGCAAAAGCTGAGATCCCGGCCGATAGTCCATGGGCAAACTGGAAGACTAAATAGCAAAGTCACGGTAATCAGGGTTTGGTTTAAGCAGCGTATTATTATCAGTGTGTAGTATCTCGTTTGATTCAGTGCTTAACACGTTCAACCTACGGAAAGGATTTGATATGAAAATGACAACCATTGCTGCATCTCTGGCTGTAGCCGGTTTCTTCTCCGCTGCGAATGCTGCTACCACAGATAATATTGCGGTGTATTCTACAGTTAAATCGAATGGCTCGATGTCGATCGCCGGTAAAACTGCCTACACCAAAACCTTTGAGGTCATGTTGGCTAAGTTATCAGGTGATGACATTGATTTATCAAAGCTGTGCTTAAAAGCTTACTCGCCAGATAACAAAGAGTTCAAACTCGACACGGTTGATGAAGGCCTGAGTTCCGGCTTGTTGAAAGAAGGAAAGCCGGTTAAAGGTATCGCTATGTTTGCATCTGAAAGCGATGCGGTTTCCCAGGCCGCGCTGGTGAAAATCTCTGACGATTGTAAGTAATCTGATTAAGCAGCCTGAGGGCTGCTTTTTTTATAACTTGCTATTACGACTGTCACGGTGCGCATAATGTATATTATGTTAAATTGAATATGGGCAACCAATAATCACTCCTCAGCTCACGTCACCTGATGCTGTTGCGGTTAATGACCTCCCTTACCCCTTGATCCCTGACAGCGGCTTTTTTCAAGTCGGATATCATTTTCTCCAATTGCAGTTTCCTTTCCCCATCCCAGCCGCCGGTAGAATTCAGCCGCGCGCGTTGTTTTTCCTGTTTCCAGCCAGATAACGGCGTTGGTAACAAACAGCGCTTTTTCAGCCGCCAACACCAACTGTTTACCAATTCCGCGACCTTCGTATTCTGGCAGCACAAAGGCAGCGAACAGATAGCCTTCCTCGTGCACAACCATGGTGAAACCAACAATTGCCTCACCGTCAGTGGCGACCCAGGCGCAACGCGAAGCAACAATCATCGCTTCGACTGACTCTTCAGTAATCCCCAATGCTTCCAGCTCTGCCCGCGTCAGCGCGTTTTCTTTAACGGTAATGCGGACGTCAAAAATTCCTTTAACATCTGATGGCAAAGCATCTCTGATTTGTATCGCCATAACTCTATTTCTCTTCCTGAAGGTGGTTGGAGTTCATCAGTGACCAGGTTCATTACTAACATCTTGAATTTTAGCTGTATTTTACAATTGATCGCGCTACGTGAATTCTGAAGATTTAGCAGTAGACCAGTGAGCAAGAATTTACACAGCAGCGCCAAAAAACACCTTCACCCTGCCCTTTAATTAAACTTTTATTACTTTTTCTTTGCTGAAAATAGCAGCAATAGTGCCAACGCTCACTAAATCAACAACATATTGATTCATAGGCAAAAACGTAAACAAATCTAAACAAAATTAATTATTGAGTCGGGAAGTAAAAAGCCCTATATTGGCCGCGTTTTTCATACTGTAGTTACCTTAAACTTAATTTAATACAACGGTGGCGTCACTGACAGCCTAAGTTGTGGGAGTGATATGATGACGGATAAAGTCCGTATTGATACTTTAGGTGCAGATTCATTAAACAGAAACAATGAAGCCTATTTAGCGCGCCAAGCTGAATTTGAATCAAATGTCAGAAGCTATCCACGTAAATTGCCGTTCGCGATTGCGAAAGCCCAGGGCGTCTGGATTACCGACGTAGAAAACAATCAATATCTTGATTGCCTGGCTGGTGCCGGAACGCTGGCGCTTGGACACAACCATCCTGACATGCTGCAGAGCATCCAAAATGTCATTACCAGCGGCTTGCCGTTACATACTCTCGATCTGACAACGCCATTGAAAGATGAGTTCTCAGCTTACCTGCTCTCTTTGCTGCCGGGACAAGGTCAGGATTATTGCCTGCAGTTCTGTGGTCCATCGGGTGCCGATGCGGTTGAAGCTGCACTGAAACTGGCTAAAAAACATACCGGCCGTAGCGGTGTGATCAGCTTCTCTGGCGGCTACCATGGCATGACCCACGGCGCGCTTTCGGTCACCGGCAATCTGTCGCCGAAAGAAGCGATCAATGGCATGATGCCAGAAGTCCAGTTTATGCCTTATCCGCATCAGTACCGTTGCCCGCTGGGTATCGGCGGCGAAGCTGGCGTTAAAGCACTCACTTACTACTTCGATAACCTGATCAATGACGTTGAAAGCGGCGTTCGCAAACCTGCGGCAGTGATCCTTGAAGCGGTTCAGGGCGAAGGCGGTGTTAACCCGGCTCCGGTCGAATGGCTGCAGCGCATCCGCAAAGTGACTCAGGAACATGGCATTCTGCTGATTCTTGATGAAGTTCAGGCTGGTTTTGCCCGTACCGGTAAATTCTTTGCCTTTGAACACGCCGGCATTGAGCCAGACATCATTGTTATGTCTAAAGCAGTCGGCGGTGGTTTACCGCTGGCGGTATTGGGCATCAAAAAGCAGTTTGACGCATGGGAACCCGGCCATCATACCGGCACTTTCCGTGGCAACCAGCTGGCGATGGCCACCGGCCTGACGACTCTGAAATATCTTAAAGATAATCAGGTTGCAGATAAAGTCGCCGCGCAGGGTGAATGGCTGAAAGCTCAGCTGGCTGAAATGCAAAAACGTTATCCGGTGATCGGTCATATTCGCGGTCTGGGCCTGATGATTGGCATCGAGATTGTGAAACCGGATCAGGCTCAGGATCATATGGGCTGCTATCCGGCTGATGCTGAGTTATCTGCCCTGTTGCAGAAAAAATGCTTTGAGAACGGCTTGATTCTTGAGCGCGGCGGCCGTAATGGTTGCGTGCTGCGCCTGCTGCCATCACTGCTGATCTCCAATGACGAACTGGCTATTTTCCTGGATAAATTTGAAAACGCCCTGCTCGCCGCTGGCGTCAAACCTGTCTGAGTGGAGTGAATTTGATGTCCAGGCCAAACCCAATTCTGGCGGCCTCAGCGCAAAGCACTGAGGCATACCAGCAAGCCATCGCTCAGAGTAGTGAAGCGGTGGTGCAGTGGCTGCAACAACCTGAGATGTATCAGGGTAAAAGCGTTGCGGAACTGCGTGAGCGTATTACGCTGGATTTCAATCCTCAGGGCCTGGGTAACCAGGCCGCGATTGAACGTGCGATTGAATACTTTTTAAAAGACAGCCTGTCAGTGCATCATCCACAGTGCGTGGCACACTTGCACTGCCCAAGCCTGGTGGTAAGCCAGGCTGCTGAGGTCTTGATCAACGCCACTAACCAAAGTATGGATTCATGGGATCAAAGCCCATCAGCCACTATCATCGAAATGAAGTTGATTGAGTGGTTGCGTACTCAGGTGGGTTATCAGCCTGGCGATGCTGGCGTGTTCACCAGTGGTGGCACCCAAAGTAACCTGATGGGTCTGATGCTGGCGCGTGATGCCTTCTTTGCTCGTCAGGGGCATTCGATTCAGCAAGATGGTCTGATTGGTAATCTGCGTAAGATTAAAGTGTTATGTTCTGAAAACGCGCACTTCTCGGTGCAGAAGAACATGGCGTTGCTGGGTCTGGGTTATCAATCCGTCACGCTGGTAAAAACCGATAAGTTCGCGCGTATGGATCTGAACGATTTAGCTGAAAAAGTGGCGCAGGCCCAGGCTAATGACGAACAGATTCTGGCGATTGTCGCCACTGCCGGCACCACTGATGCTGGCGCAATCGACCCACTGCGTGCGATTGCCGGGCTGGCTGCCGAGCACAACATCTGGCTGCATGTGGATGCTGCCTGGGGCGGCGCGCTACTGCTGTCTGAGAAATACCGCGATTATCTGGATGGTATTGAATTAGTGGACTCCATTACCCTGGACTTCCACAAACAGTTCTTCCAGACCATCAGCTGCGGCGCGTTTCTGTTAAAAGAAGCCCGTCACTATGAGCTGATGCGCTATCAGGCGGCCTACCTGAACTCTGAGTTCGATGAAGCGCAGGGTGTGCCAAACCTGGTATCGAAATCGTTGCAGACCACTCGCCGTTTTGATGCTTTAAAACTGTGGATGGGCCTCGAGGCATTAGGGCAAAAACAATACGCTGAGATCATCGATCATGGTGTGACTCTGGCACAGCAGGTTGCGGAGTACGTTGAGCAGCAAGACGCGCTGGAACTGGTTATGCAGCCACAACTGGCAAGCGTGCTGTTCCGTTATCGCCCGCAGCAACTGGCAGACCAGGGTGATGCGGCCGTGGCGCTGCTGAACCAAAAGATTGGTGATGCATTGCTGGATTCCGGCCGCGCTAATGTTGGCGTGACGGAGTTTAATGGTGTCACCTGCCTGAAAGTGACATTGTTAAACCCAACGGTTAGCCTGGATGATATTAAACTGTTGCTGGATCTGGTTGAGCACACTGCTCAGCAACTGCTGAAAGTTTAATTCTCCCCCGCTAATTAGCTGCAATTTAAAAGCCGATGATATTATCATCGGCTTTTTATTGTTTATCACACGCCGCCGGACGCTTATTCTTTTTTGTATATTGTCGATTTATAACCCAGAGACTCTGCTGCGCGCACGATATCTTTTGGCCGAAAGTCCGACTCAAATGTTCTGTGAGTATGAATTTTACCCCCCAGAATTTTATCAGCGCTGGCAACATACTCAGAACAAAAATCATCGATTAAGGCCAGCTTAATTTTCTGCCGCCTGCTTTCACCCGCCTTCGATTGTGAGAAGCGAACAACAATAAATAAAAACAGGGTCGATAAGAAAACAGCAAAACTAATCCAACCATCACCAATCGGCGAGCAACTCATTGAAAAGGTGCAGTAAAAAAACCTTCCACAGGCAAATAATCCATTGGTAATAATCAATATTGTTATTATGCTAATCACGATTCTGTTAATACCTGAGATGCCCGCTCTTTTCAGGTTATAACCACTGTTTTTTTTAAGCCTGTAAGAGAAGTTATCCATCAACTCAAGAAAGGAATCAGGATTAATGCCAAGACCAGCAACGTTCTCAGGCCGCTTCAACAGCTTAACGCTAACAATATCAGCAGATGTTAACTTATCGCTGAGTCGTGTTTTCACAATGGTGCTATCAGCGGCGGGATATTCATAAATATAGTACGTACCCTGCTCCTTTTCAGCACTAACAATGGCAACGTGAGAGTAGCGACTCCAGGTAAATAATCTGATAAACAGCCCGCTGCTACTGACACCTTCAAAAGCCAGAATATCGCCTGGCTCGACATCATGCGCTATCCTCTGCGAATTAAAGACTTTGCTCTTCACACCATAAATCCATTCAGCGAACTTCTGTATTCTGGATGTAGACACCGTTAATCCCTATTTGCAAACTAAGGCAAGCCGCTTCGAATCCGGCTTCCCTGCCCTTGAAATGGTTATAATGTCAGAAAATTTGATCTGCTGCATCGAGGAAGACATGCAGAGACTTCGCTCAGCGTGTAGTATGTCAGGCATGAGTAGTGTGCCGTTACCGACGGTAGCTGGATATTTTCAAAAGACATAATGAGAGATTTACCGATGGATTCATCGACTGGACGTCCCGTTAAGATCCTGTCCGTTTTTGATTTTGATGGAACACTGACCCACCACGACAGCTTTATTCCATTTCTGCGCTTCGCTTTTGGCAGGCGTTTTTTTGCCCGCCGCGTGGTGCGTCTTGCCCTGCCAACTTTGCGTTGTATGCGCAGAAAACTCACCCGTGATGAGCTGAAAGAAGTGCTGATCAAAACATTCCTTACAGGGGTTGATGAGCACTGGGTCCGAGAGCAGGCTGAGGCCTTCTGCCAGGCAAACTGGAGTAAACTGATGCGCCCTGCCGGTTTGCTGGCGGTGGCGGCGGAAGTCAGTTCCGCTGCCGAAGTGACGATTTGCTCCGCTTCACCGGCGCTGGTATTACAGCCTTTCGCCGATCGCCTGGGGATCAAACTGATTGGCACCCAGCTGGAAGTGAAAGACGGCGTGCTCACCGGTCGTATCACCGGCCACAATTGCCGCTGCGGGCAGAAGGTGAAACGACTGGAAAGCGTCTATGGTCAGCTGAGTGATTATCATCTACGGGCCTGGGGCGACACCCGTGGTGATTACGAACTGCTGGCCGCCGCTCAGGATCCCCACTGGCGTCATTTCCATCCGGCATGGTCAAAACGACGTTCACCACTGGCAAAGCTGCGGATGAGCACCATTTCCTGACGGTAGCCTGGCGCACAGCCTTTGTCATGGGCGGCGAAAACGCCGCCGCTACAGCAGTGAGAATGTCTTTTCTATCTCAGAATTCGCTTCTGTCTGGCAACATCCAGCCAGTCGCGAAATTCAGTTAACAGCATATCGTAGAGATGTTCGTCGGTAATGCTGTCATAGTTGTCGATGGGGAAAAAATGGGTATTATCGACCAGCCGATCGGTAAAGGAATCCAGTTTTTCCAGGATGCCGTAGTTGCTGCCACCCAGCCCGACATACTTCCAAAAAATCGGTAACTGCGCGGACTCGCGGATAGCTTCTTTAATCTGGCGAGTTTTACTGATTCCACCGTCGGTGATAAACACCACAAATACCGGTTGCGGCGAATCACGGAAGCTATCAATAATATCCTGCATCACCGGCGGTTCATTATTGGTGCCACCGAGCCCCGGCAGGATCTCCCACGCACCCTTGTTACCGCTGTTTTGCAACCCCTGCACATAGCCATCCAGATTATCCAGCGTCACGTCCCGATACTTTTTAAATTCAGTGGCGAAACCCCAAATATCCATTGAGCCGTCGTCGTCAAACTGCACCGCCAGCGCAGCGATGCGCTCCAGCACTTTCTGAACATTGCCCTTTCTGAACTGAGCGGTCATTGAACCTGACGCGTCCAGCACAAAGGCCACCCTGGCTTTAACATCGCTAAGCCGGTGTTTTTCCAGACTGACGCGGATCGGTTTAGCCAGGCTGACCAGATGTGGGGCCTTCTCCAGTTTCTTTTCAAGACTGACCGTTGAATGTGCCGGAGCTGACACCGGCTGAGCGACATCAACGCCATAATTTAACGCCAGCGGCTCCAGCCCGCCAGTGAATCCCTGCCCCAACGCCCGTAATTTCCATTTGCCGGCATGACGATAAATCTCGGCGACAATCAGTGCTTTTTCCGCACGCCCTGCCGTTTCAACGGTGAATTCGGCAATATCCTGTGCCGTAAAGGTTAGTTGTTGTAATCCGGCAAGGGAATCCGCACCGTCAATAACCAGCGTAATGGCAATTTTCCCGATCGCGGCATCGATGTTGTTTAAATCCAGCGTGATGCTGCTGCCTTGCGCGGCGGTTTGCAGTACCACACTTCTGTTGGCGCTGGCTGGCTGATTAAAGAAAATAAAATCCGCATCGCCGCGTACTTTACCTGATTCATTCAGCATAAAAACGGCGCTATCGGCTTCGCTGTTAAAGCCTGGCTTAACGGAATACTGTAAGGTCAAAGAGAGCTGTGTTCTCTCAATGACCAGGTTCTGACCGGATTGCAGAATCATTAATGTCATCTCCTTTAGCCAGAAAGCAGCATATTATGAAGAACGGACATAAAAAACCCCGGTCAGGCCGGGGTTTTGCGCTTGCAGCGAATATCAGACATTCACGCCATGCTGAGAGGCCAGTGCAGACAGTCCACCAGCAAAGCCCTGGCCAACCGCTTTAAATTTCCATTCAGAGCCGTGGCGATACAGCTCACCGAACACCATCGCGGTCTCGGTGGAGGCATCTTCTGACAAATCGAAACGAGCGATTTCTGCGCCGTTGTCGTTGTTATAGATGCGCATATAGCTGTTGCTGACCATGCCGAAGTTCTGCTTACGTGTTTCTGCGTCATAAATGGTGACGGAGAACACCAGTTTCTTCACTTCTGCCGGCACTTTAGCCAGATCAATTTTGACCTGCTCATCATCGCCATCGCCTTCGCCAGTGCGGTTATCGCCCTGGTGCTCAACAGAACCACAGCTGCTCAGCTTGTTGTTAAAGAAGATAAAGCTGCTGTCGCTCAGCACTTTACCATCTTCACCCACCATAAAGACGGATGCGTCGAGATCGAACGCCTGTCCGTCGGTGACACGTGCATCCCAGCCCAGACCCGCCATGGCGATATTCATGGTTGGTGCTTCTTTAGTGAGGGATACGTTACCGCCTTTAACCAGAGAAACTGCCATTGTAAAGCTCCTGCTTATATTGATGGGATTCGGGCAGCGTGACGCCGCCCGTCTTGCGATAAAGCGCTGTTGTTATCAGGATGCGTTAATGCCGTACTGCGCACAAACGGAACCGAGGCCACCAGCATAACCCTGGCCTACCGCACGGAATTTCCATTCGGTATTGTGACGATACAGTTCGCCGAACAGCATCGCGGTTTCGGTTGAAGCATCTTCAGTCAGGTCATAACGAGCAACTTCAGATTTGTTGTCGTCATTGACCAGACGGATAAACGCGCCGGAAACCTGGCCGAAGCTCTGACGACGTGACTGCGCATCATGGATGGTGACCACGAAGACGATTTTGTCGACGTCAGCTGGAATCAGATCCAGTTTGATTTTCAGTGATTCGTCATCGCCATCACCCTCACCGGTACGGTTATCGCCAGTGTGGGTAACGGATCCTTCAGCAGAGGTCAGGTTATTATAGAAAATGAAGTCCGCATCACCGCGAACTTTACCGCTTGCCGACAGCAGGAAAGCAGACGCGTCCAGGTCAAAGTCCTGACCATCGGTAGAACGTGCATCCCAGCCGAGGCCAACCAGAACATTTTTCATGGTTGGAGCCGCTTTGCTCAGGGAAACATTACCGCCTTTGGATAGAGAAACGCTCATTGTAATCACCTCTTAATTAAAGATTTTTCGAATTTATCGTCAGAAATGAGATTAGTTCTCTTTCTTCTCTTCGGCATCGGCTTTACCCGGGAACATCACGCTTAAGATAATCCCCACCGCCAGCACGCCAAGCACGACAAACAGACTCGCTGTCGCTGAAATGCTGTAGCCATGATGCCAGATATGATCGGTGGCATTAAGTCCCAGTTTCACCGCGATAAAGAACAGCAGCACGATAACCGCTTTCTCCAGGTGAACCAGATACTGTTTCAGCGCTTCCAGCACGAAGTAAAGGGTACGCAGGCCGAGGATCGCGAACATCATCGCACTGTATACAATCAGTGGCTCACGGCTGACGGCGATAATCGCCGGAACCGAGTCAAAGGCGAACATCACATCGGATAATTCGACCACCGCCACACACAGCATCAGCGGCGTAGCGTACAGCGCTGCTTTAGTACCACGACCCACGGTGACATCTTTGTTTTCCGGTTTCGCCAGCTCTTCGTCAACTTCTTTCTGGTTAATCAGAAAGGCATTGCCCTTCAGTTTCGGCCAGATCGGGAAGAAGCGTTTCACCATACGATAAGCAAGGTGCTGAGAGTAATCTTCGATTTCATCACTGTCGTCGCCGCTTTTCAGCATCATTACCGCGGTCCAGGCGACGATCAGCGCAAACACGATTTCGACGTAAGGGCCGAGGCTCAGTAGCCCGGTACCAATCGCCACGAAGATCCCCCTGAACACGATGGCACCGATAATCCCCCAGTAGAGAACACGGTGACGATAGCGATCCGGTACGGCAAACCATGAGAAGATCGCCATCATGACGAACAGGTTATCGACTGACAGCACTTTTTCCAGCGCGTAACCGGTAACAAACAGACTTGCCACCTCAGCACCGTGGTGTATATAGAGGAAACCGGCGAATGCCATCGCCACAAACACCCAGAACAGCGACCACAGTGCTGCACTTTTCAGTGAGATCGGTTTATCACCGCGGTGCATAAACAGATCGATAAAGATGGCTCCGACAGCCAGTGCAACGAAGACAATGACTGTTTCAGTCGGAAAGCCGATATGCGTGGATACCATAGTTAACCCTTAAGGATATTACATCAAAGGCCGAATTCAGCCGGTTCAAAGCCCAGAGCAATAGCGATTTCACGTGCGGCTTTTTGTTCATCCGGGTCGAAGTTGCCATCACTTTTCGCTACTGCGATACCTACCCTGACAGCAAGCTGAGCCGCTTCAGGTTGATCTTTAAGGGCCAGAATGTACTTCATGGTCTCGCCCTTACCGATTTCAATGTCGAAATCAAAGCTGGTGACAAGTTTATTGAAGAACTCAATCACCTCATTGGTTTCAAACACTTTTAACTCTTCAGATGATTTTAAAAAGCCAATCATCTTCTGTTTTTCTTCCGCGCTGACACCATCACTGGAGACCGCAATACGCGCGCAGACCGCTACCGTACCCTGCATAAACTTTTTGTTTTTATAGCGGCTAACCTGTTTGGTCAGTTCTTCACGGCTGGCGGTAAATGCGCCTTTAACTCTGTTGAAAAAACTCATGGTGAAATCCTCTGTCAGTCATTACTTGGAGCCCGCTTTCCAGCGGAATCCCCAGCCGAAGGCTTGATCCATCTCGGCATGGCCATTAAAGAACTGGTTGATACGTTCGACTTTAATATTGCCGTTCTCATTAACCAGTCGCGCGATAGCACACAAATTGCGGCGGTCCTGTCCTTCGGTCATGCGCGTTTCAATCGGTGGCTGATCCGGCATATGAATGGTGACGACGCCATCGGTCTTATCCCAGCTGGCGACACCTTCATAAATAAAGGCATATATCAGCACTTCGCGAATGTGTTTCCACTCGCGACCGTTGATATGCAGCCACTCACCGCTGGTCACTTCACCGGTGCGGTCATCACCCTGCAATTCGACGAAGGGTTCGCTGTTCAGGCGGCCAAAGTTGTTGCCTAACGCCTGAATCACACCTTTCGAACCGTCGCTCAGTTCAACAAAAGCACCAAGGTCGAGATCGATGCCTTTACTGCCGCCACCAAACAGCGAGCGCAGTCCACCCTGTGGGGTACTGCCACGTTGCCAGTTAAGGTTGATGCGGATTTCGCCAAAGTTGTCGCGTTTCGTCAGGCTGATTGCCGGCTTTTCTTTGGTCAGGGAAACCTTACTCAAATTAATCTTTTGCGCAGCAGGCGCTGGCGCGGGTGACGGTGACGGTGACGGTGCGGCAGAAGGCGCATCAGCAATGTCCACACCAAAATGCTCAGCCAATGGCTTGAGTCCACCGTTAAATCCTTGCGCCACAAAACGGAATTTCCAGTCGTTATTGCGACGATAAAACTCACCGAGGATCAGCGCGGCTTCCTGGCGGCCATTCAGCTCGACGGTACCGCTCAGCTGCACCTGGTTAGCCGATTCAATCTGGATCACCAGGCGTTGCAGACCGGCAACGGTCTGATTGCCGTCGCAGGTGACGGTAAACGCGACTTTTTGCACTTCCGGCTTAAGACGGCTGAGATCGACGGCAAACGCTGAATTGTGGCCTTCTGTCGTCAGGCTGATGGTACGGTCATCGTTTACCGGCTGACCATAAAACACCATATCCGCATCACCGTTCACTTTACCGCTGGCAAACAGACGAAAAGCAGAGGCGTCAACCTGCGCACCCGACAGTACGCGTACGGTCAGCGGCCCGGATGAAACAGGGGCATTGCCCCCCGGCGTCATATTCATTAGCGCACCACTGCGGCAACGATATCGCTGTGCATGTCGTCAATAGTCCGACCGCTACAGGCTTTACCCAGCGCGGTGAAATCCCACTGACCGTTGTTACGTTGTAATGCCGCGATCACGATCCCGGTATGGGCACCCTGCTCCGTCAGCTGATAACGGGCCAGCTCTTTACCGGCCTGGTCGACCACGCGGCAAAATGCATTTTCAACGTCATTAAAAGTCTGACCACGGAAACTGTTAACCGTGAAAGCCAGATACTCAACCTGAGGCGCCAGTCGTGCCAGCTCGACGTTGATCACTTCGTCATCACCGTCGCCTTCACCGGTGAGGTTGTCACCGCTATGGATCACCGCACCACAGGAGGATTTAAGTTTACGAAACCAGATGGTATCGATTTGATTGCCTGACTTATCCAGCAACACACAGCCAGCATCAAGGTCAATTGAATCACTGCCGCCGCCGAACAGCTTACCCATAAATCCTTTCTTTTTGATTGGATCCCAGCCTAAACCAAAATGCAGTTTGTTAAGCGCAGAAGATTGCTTGCTGAGTGATACTGTCTGGTTCTTGGTTAATGAAACCATTGTCTTATATCCTTCAAAGTGGTATTGAAAAAAGTAGCGTTCTTTTACACCATAATCCATGAGCTGAAAATCATATCATGATGAAGTAGTTGAACAAGTCAATTTTTGATGAGTATTTTATATTTTATGTATAGATGGTTGTTTTTACTCAATTATTTAAGTTTAATTCCTGTTAAAAATATTAAGAAAAAGGCGTTTTTTACCCATTATCTTCACTGATTTTAGCCAGGTAATCATAAATCATATTATGATTGACATGTTTATTTGCTCTACATACACTCGTCGCTATTCGCTGCTTCACCATGCCCACTACGGAAATCATCAGAAATGACAGCTAGAATCTGGCTTATGGAAGGCTTGTCCTCCCAGCGGGATATTATTCAGGGCATCAACGCATTCACGACCCGTCATCAGGCCGACGTTGAGGTTTTCGCCTCTCACCGCCATCAACGTAACGAAATTCTCTCGCAGGCTGATTTTGCACTGCTGGAGCCAGCGGATGAGCAGCAGCGTCTGGCTTTCATTATTGACACCGTAAAAAAGCATGCCATCCAGGCCATCCACACCGGGCGTAATACTCAGTGGTTTGAAACTCAGCGCACCGCTATTGAAGCCTGTGGCGTCACTCTGGTAACCGGCGCAACCGGTGCGGACTTACTGGCGCTGGCCGATGACAAAGTGGCCTTTGCTCAGCTGATGGAAAAGCATGGTTTACCGGTGGTGCCATCGATAGCCGTTACCTCTATCGCAGAACTGCGTCAGCTCATCGCCGCTTCCCCTTTTTCTGCGCAGCCACTGTGCATTAAGCCGGTAAAAGGTATTTATGGCATGGGATTCTGGCGTTTTGATGACAGCGTCTCGCCAATGGCGGGTTTTACTCATCCGGAAAGCCGCAAGGTTAATACCCGTCGTTATCTGAATGCGCTGGAAGAGTCAGGCAGCTTTGAACCGCTGGTGCTGATGCCGTATTTGCCCGGGCCGGAGTACTCGGTCGATATTCTGGCGGAACAAGGCAAGGTGCTGGCGGCGGTGGCGCGTCGCAAAGAGGGCGCGCTCCAGTATCTGGAAAACAGCGGCGAAGCCTTTGAGCTTGCCAGGCACTGCGCGCAGCTGATGGGGGCTGATGGGCTGGTGAATGTCCAGACCCGTCACGACAGCAGTGGCAAACCGCTGCTGCTGGAAATCAATATGCGACCTTCCGGCGGCATTGGCTACACCCGCTTCAGCGGCGTCAATCTGCCGGGACTGTTTGCGTTCCGTCAGCTTGGGCTGATGAGTCAGCAAGCGGTTTCCGATGAAGCCAGCCGGGCGTTCTCACCCGCTACGGTGCGCTCCGTCACCGACGTGATCAACTACAGCACGGCGTTGCCTAATTTCATTCAGTAAGGATCACCATCTTGAACCATCTCCATGGGCCGACGCCTTATTGCCGGACGCTTTCCTGCGGTACGCTGAGCGTCACCCCGCGCGGCGACGCGGCGGCACTCGATCAGTTGTTCGACATTGCCGAGCGGCGTAATCCAAAACGTGCCTTTCTGTTTGTCAGCAAAGTACTGGGCCGACACATTCCGGTCAGCCCTGGCGTCATGCGCGCGGTTTATCGTCAACTGGCCGAACGGTTTCCCTCGGTTTCACCTGGCCCGGTGCTGTTTATCGGTATGGCGGAAACCGCCGTCGGACTGGGTGCAGGCGTCTTCGACGAAATGCGTCAACAGCTTGATGAATCAGTTTATCTGACCTCGACGCGTCATCCGGTGGCCGGTGAACTGCTGTGCGAGTTTAAAGAAAATCACAGCCATGCGACCGATCACCTGCTTTATCTGCCGCAGGATGCGGAACTGCGCCGCCGGGTACTGGAAGCACGCACCCTGGTGCTGATTGATGATGAAGCGACCACCGGCAACACCTTTATTAATCTGCTCGAAGCACTGAAGAATGATGGCGGATTACAGCATATCGCCGAGGTGATTACCGTCACTCTCACCGACTGGAGCGGGGACGCTGTCGCGCAGCGCTGCCCGTTGCCGGTGCAGAGCGTTTCGCTGGTGCAAGGCGACTGGCACTGGCAGCAAAAACCCGATGCGCCAGTACCGGTCATGCCTGATGTTAATGTCTCCTCAAGCGGCAGCGTGGCAATCAGCGGCAAACAGAGCTGGGGACGCCTGGGTATGGCCCAGCCAGCCGCCGATCTCGGCATCGGGATTCAGCCAAAGGCAGGAGAAAAAATTCTGGTGCTCGGCAGCGGCGAATTCGTCTGGGAACCGTTTCTGCTGGCAGAGCGACTGGAAAAACTCGGCGCAGAGGTTAAATACAGTTCCACTACCCGTTCACCGATTGCCATCGGTTTCGCCATTCAGTCGGCAATTGCCTTTACCGATAACTATGGGCTGGGAATTGCTAACTATGTCTATAACGTGGCCGATCAACAGTTTGACCGTATTTTGCTCTGTACTGAAACCCCGGCAGACAGCGTTGACCCCCTTTTAATCGCAGCCCTGAGAAAAGTGGCTCCCGACGTTGAGATTATTTGCTATGAGTAAACCGGTTATTTTTTCAGATCTGGACGATACTTTGTTTCAGACCCGACGCAAAATGGTCGATGAACTGAACCTCGAGCCGTTCCGTACTGGCGCCCTTGACCGCAGCCTGCAGCCGCGCAGTTTTATGACTGAAGAGCAGGCGATGCTGGTTGACTGGATGCTGGAACACGGCGAGCTGATTCCGGTAACGGCCAGGGGTACAGAGGAGATGAGTCGGGTCAAAATCCCCTTTCACTCCTGGGCAGTCACCACTCACGGTGCGGTGATCCTTAATCCGCAAGGGGAACCTGATCCACAGTGGCAAGCGATAATGCTGGCAGCGCTGCAACCCTATGCCGCTGAATTGCTGGCGATGCAGCAAGCCATCACCGACTTAATGGCGGCACGTAATATTGATGGCTGGGCGCGAATTAATTACGAATACGCTGAGACGCCGGTTTATCTGGTAATGAAGCACTGCGACAGTACTCGTCTTGATGAACTGTACGCCATTGCGGATGAGATTGAACAGCTGTTTCCGACCGAAGGCTATTACATCCATCGCAACAGTAATAACGTTGCCTGGCTGCCGGTGGTGGTAGAAAAAGGGCTGGCAGTGAGTTACCTGCTGGAAAAACTGCGTAACGAGCGCGGGGTCTTTCCGGTGATTGGCCTCGGTGACAGCCTGAGCGATCACCGCTTTATGAAACTCTGTAGCTGGTATGGCTTGCCGCGTCAGAGTCAGTTTGCTGAGAAGATAAGTCGTACCCTTTTCGGAGAACAATAATATGCAGGACTTCACTCCTTTTTCCGGTTCCTACCTGCCGCAGGATGTGCACTTTCTGCTGCAACCGGTTGAGATGGAAATGACACCGGTTGAACAAAAAGAGCAGCTTATTCAGTCTGGCACCCGCCATTATTCCGAAATGCTCAGTCAGGAACCGGAACCCACCGCCTGGCATCTGGATCTGTTTTCTCAGGCGCTGGATCAGGGTGCCGGGCGTCTGGCCAGAGAAGTGATTATGCTGGCAAAAGCGCTGATTGAGCGCTTCCCGCAGACGCCAGTGGTGCTGACCAGCCTGGTACGCGCCGGCGTGCCGCTCGGCGTGATGCTGCAACAAACTCTGCGCGCGCTGGGTAAGGAGTCGTATCACTACGGCATCAGTATTATTCGCGATCGTGGTATCGACAGCGTCGCGCTGGAGTGGATCGAAGCACGTCATGGTACCGAAGGGATTGTTTTCGTCGACGGCTGGACCGGTAAAGGTGCAATTACCGGCGAACTGACGCGCTCGCTAAAGCATCGTGCTGGCTACCCTGCCCAGCCCCGACTGGTGGTTCTCGCCGATCCCTGTGGTCGTTCGTGGCTGGCCGCCAGTGATGATGACTGGCTAATCCCTTTTGGCATTATGGGCGCGCCGGTATCCGGCATGATTTCCCGATCTATCTGGTCAGAAACCGGGCTGCATGGCTGCGTCAAATGCGATCATCTGGCGCAGTTTGAATGCAGCCGTCAACTGGTCGATACCGTTGCCGAATACCGTCATACCCTGAATATCGACGCAATCCCCGCTTGTGACTGGCAGCCTGAGCAAAAAGCCCCTTTGAAACTGAAAAGTGAACAGGTCATCAGCGAACTGGCTGAACAATTCAACATTTCCAGTATTAACCGGATTAAGCCCGGCATTGCCGAAGCGACGCGCGCGGTGCTGCGCCGCGTTCCTGACCATGTCTTTGTCCGCTCAGTTGACGATCCGGACGTGGCGTTACTGGTGTATCTGGCGCGAGAAAAAGGCTTAACCATCACTGAAGCCGGTGATGCGCTCGGGCAGTACCGCGCGGTGACTATTATCAAGAAGGTACTCTGATGGACAATCGGCTCTCTCCCTGGCGTCTGGGCGCAACGCTGTATATGCCTGCGGTGCGAAGTGATATTGCGGACGCGATTGTAAATAACAAGATCGCCGGGCTGCGTTCGCTGGTGATCTGTCTGGAAGATGCAGTCTGCGATGCTGATGTACCGCTGGCGCTGAGTAATTTACAGCTGCTGCTGACACGGCTGACCGACGCTAAAAATGCCGCCGGCCGCGACCACTGGCCACTGGTGTTTATCCGGCCGCGTCATGCCGAAATGGGTGAACTGCTGATTAACAGCATGGATTTAAGCGCGGTAGATGGACTGGTATTGCCCAAGTTTACGCAACAGTCGCTGCCGGTGTGGTGGCGAATTATGCAGGATACCCACCTGTGCATGATGCCGACGCTGGAAACTGAAGAAGTGTTCGACGTGCTGCAAATGCGTGAGCTGGCAGTGACGTTACAACGTCACGCATGTTATGAACGTATCATCGCGTTACGCATCGGTGGTAATGACCTGATGAATGTGGTCTCGCTGCGACGCTCACGCAACTACACCCTGTATGACAGCCCGATGGGCTACGTGATTAAAATGCTGGTAGCGGTATTTTCCTCGCGAGATTTCGCGCTGACCGCACCGGTTTGTGAACATATTGACGATCACCAGATTATGGATCAGGAACTGGCGCTGGATATTGCTCATGGCCTGGTGGGTAAAACCGCTATCCATCCCAATCAAATCAGTAAAATCGAACAGGCATTGATGGTTACCGCCACCGATCATGCTGACGCCCTGCGGATTCTCAACTCAACGCAGGCGGTATTTAAGTCACAGGGAGCGATGTGCGAACCGGCAACGCACCGACGCTGGGCATCCGGCATTCTTGCCAGAGCGCAGGTCTACGGCATTGCAGCAGATAAATCTCAGGAAGGTGTCCGCCTGATACAGGCAACACCGAATAACTGATTGGGTGTCCGGCAGTAAAAAGATTCGCGTGCTAATTATTATTTGTTGATTTAGCTTAGGTTTATGATATTGCTGATAAGGTCTGTGCCCTCAATGGCAAAAAAAGACATATTGTTGTGCAGCCGTTTAGCCAGGATGGCGATCAGAAATGTGGATCCGGACGAGATTCGTCCCATTGAACCTTCGACTATGAATGCAGGCGTTAACTAATATGCAGCTTAATACGCGACAAGCCCGAATCTATACTCTGGCGAATATTCTTGGCTCAGGGAAGCCGGTGTCTGCTGCACGAATCATCTCCTCACTGGAGTGTTCAGAACCGACGTTAACCCGCGCGCTGAAAGAGCTGCGGGAATTATGGGGAGCTGAAATTAAGTATAGTAAGGCCACCCACTCTTATCAGCTGACTCAACCCGGACAACTGGATAAAAAAACGCTGCGCCGGATGACCGAAGCGCTGGCGGCCCATGCCGAGCTGAAAACGACCGAAGCGGTCAGCCGGGTATTCCTCGATAAAGAAAAGAAAAAAGCGGTTTCGCTGTCGCTGAGAATGTCGATACTGCGCAAAATTGACAAACTGGCACGGGTCAGTGAAACCTCGCGCAGTGAAGCGGTCGAAATGCTGGTCGGGCGCTGTCTGGATGAGCTGGTAGTTAAACTGCAGGCACAAAACAAAACCGCCTGATCTCCCCTTCCCCTGAATTACGCCAGTACCGAATTATGAAATACAGCCGTGCTGGCGGCTCCCCTTATGGCATAAATTTAATCTCACCTGACATCAGATACTCGAATGTTAAATATCAACTTGATAAATAAAATAGCTGCAATGCCCATTCGGAAAATAATATTTGCACTTTTTACGGGGATGTCTTACATAGTGAATCAGCAAATAAAGCTTAAGGCTGATGCGCGTTTATTATCTTTACTGGATAAAGAAGAGGTTAACGTGCGCAAATAGCAACAATTCCCGGATATTATTTTAAATATGAGGATTTAACATGAAAGTGAAAATCACGGTCTGTGTATTTATGGCATTATTCATTCCGGCTATTTGTACAGCAACATCGTATGGCGGCTATCCGGAGATTCCTGAAGAGGCTTCAGGATTTATTACCAGCGTTGAAAGTTACCACCCAGGCCCTGGTGTTTCTCCTCCCTATAATGATGTCTCAAATATGCTTGGCATGCCTGATCAAGCTTACACCTCACTGGGAAGAAAAGGCAGCACGACGTTAGGGATATTTCCGCTGCATATCAATCCGACAGCGGATGGACAGCCAGTTTTCTATATTTATGAAAAAGGTGAGTTCGCCGGGATGGATGTGTATGTTTCATCTGACAACGTTAACTGGCATCAGGCGACGTTGAAGGAACAGAAGAATAACAGTGTAGGTCATGTTCTTGGTTATGCTGTCGGTGGCGTAGCCGACAGTAATTACTCATTTATAAAAATTGATGATACCAGTTCTGAGCCGGGTTCAGAATATGCGGGTGCTGATATCTCTGGCGTGGCGATTATTGGTTGCGAAAATAATCTGATATTAAATAACGACATTATTGTTGATACCGATGTTGACGCAGGCAATGCATATAATTTATCCAGGGATAAAGATAACGGAAGCGTGCGAATAAGAGTGGTCAAAAGTAATAATCAAGTCAGTTATATCGACGTGTCTGATGATGACTCTCTGCTGCCGGTTGCATTATCTTCTCAAATGGATTTTGATAATGACGGAATCAATGACATCGATGTATTAGTGGAAAATAAATCGACAGGAAAGTATTTCAACATCATAAAAGCGCCAGACGGAAAAACCATCAAAGTAATCGATAACACCTACAACTAAAAATCAAGCCAGAGGTTAGCATTTAACCTCTGGTTGCTTCTCTGTCCGATGCCACATCCTCAATGATAAACACCCGATATTATCTCCCTGTCTCTTTAAGTCGCGCCCGTCCATTACTGACAATTTTGTCATTAGTGTTGTCAACCGCACGACGATTCCTGACCAGCCGGGAGCGGCTCCGTTTTGGAAGGGTCTCCGGTGGATGGCGCAGTTATCCTTGAGTTTCCGACTCTGGCTGATGCCAAAGCATCGTATGAAAGTCCTCTCTATCAGCAAGCCCTGAAGCACCGTCTGAAAGGTGCTGATTATCGAGTGTTTATCGTTGAAGGTGTGCAGAGCTAAGCGCTGGTTAATGGATACAGCTTTGATGCTGTTGGCTGTACCTGATTCTGTCCTGACTATCAGCATCATTTCCGCCACGCCAGCTGATTAATGCCATTTTATGGAATTATTAAATCCGGAGAGTTTCATTATCTGTAATCATCAGGACTGATATATTGAATCCCATACTTCTTCTCAGGGATTAACGTTATGAAAACCATGATGACTGCACTGCAGCTGGAAAATTTTGCTGATGAACAATTTTCCCCTGTTCAACTGCCGGTACCAACCGCGGCAGCTGGCCAGGTACTGGTAGAGATACACGCCAGTGGCGTCAATCCTATCGATTACAAAATTCGCCTCGGGGAAGCGCCTTACGCCATGCCGGAGTTACCGGCTGTGCTGGGTACTGATATGGCGGGCGTCATTGTTGCCGTGGGTGAAGGCGTTGAACGATTTAACGTCGGCGATGAAGTTTATGGCCTGACCGGCGGTGTTCGCGGACTTCAGGGCTCTCTTGCACAATATGCTGCGGTTGATGTCGATTTACTGGCGCTTAAACCGCGTAATTTATCCATGCGCGAAGCCGCTGCCATTCCGTTAACCTTATTAACCGCCTGGGAAGGCCTGGTTGATAATGCGCGGGTAAAGCCAGGGCAAAATATACTGGTTCAGGGCGGCGCAGGAGGCGTTGGCAGTATGGTTGTGCAACTGGCAAAAGCGCTCGGTGCCAATGTCTGGGCCACCGGCTCAACGGCTAAACAATCACTGATTGCTCAATTAGGTGCCACGCCGCTGGATTACCGCACACTTTCAGCGCAAGAGATTGTCAACAACTGTACCGCTGGCGCGGGCTTCGACATTGTATATGACACCGTGGGTGGCAAGGTTTTGCAAGATTCACTGGGCATGACCCGACACTACGGGCATATCACCAGCTGTGCAGCATTTGGTGAACATAATCTGGCGGTGTCGTCGTTACGTTGTGCCACGCTGTCTGGCGTATTTGTCCTGATGCCGATGCTATCCGGAAATGCTCGCGCTCATCATGGTGAGATACTGGACGCCGCGACCCGTCTGATTGAAGAAGGTAAAATCCGCCCTGTCGTCGACGCCCGTCATTTCAATCTCGATCAGGCCATCGATGCGCATCACGCAGTGCAGCAGGGTTCGGCATCGATTAAGGTGGTCATTGATGTTAAATAAACCCTTACAGGCACGCACTTGGCGCTTCCATCGAACGGGCGATGCTGATGTTCTTGAACTGGAAAATCTTCCCCTGGCTCAGCCAGCCGGGAACGACGTGTTGGTTCAGATGAAAACCATCGGTCTTAACCGGGCCGATGCTATGTTTCGTCGCGGCACTTACATTGAGAAAGCAGAATTTCCTTCACGTCTCGGTTACGAAGGTGCAGGCGTGGTTATCTCGGCTGGAAAAGATGTCAGGCAATTCTCGCCCGGTGATCACGTTTCTATCCTGCCCTCATCCAGTCTTGCCCGCTTTGGCACCTATGCCGACCAACTGGTTGTCCCTGAATCGCTGCTGGTCGCTAAACCTGCCAGTCTCAGCTGGGAGCAATCCGCATCCATCTGGATGCAGTATCTCACCGCCTATGGCGGGATAATCCATGCTGCCGGGTTGAAAAAAGGCGAGATGCTATTAGTGACGGCGGCATCCAGTAGCGTCGGTTTGGCTGCGATTCAGATCGCACAATCTGCCGGTGCCAGAGTGATTGCCAGCACACTCACCGTAGCGAAAAAACAGCATTTATCTGCGCTTGGCGTCGAAGATGTTATCGCCAGTGAAGAGGAACCTGATCTGTATCAGGCGATTGTCTCGAGACTGGGGGGAGAACATCTTAACGCCGCATTTGATGCGGTCGGCGGGCCGCAGGTTGAACAGATTGCCAGCGCATTGGCGGTGAAGGGGCGACTGGTGATACATGGTGCCCTGAGTCCGGAAGCGACGCCGTTTCCGCTCAAGCTTGCACTGCGTAAAAGTCTGACGATGTCGGGATTCCTGTTCCTCGAAGTGTTGCACGATCCCGTCATTCGGGAACGGGCAAAACGTTTCATCCTGAGCGGCATTGAGGCAGGCTATCTTAAACCCCAACTGGATAAGATATTTAGCTTCGAACAGATGCCGGACGCTCACCGATATCTGGAATCAAACCGGCAAATCGGTAAGATCATCGTTCGCGTTACGACCCCTTAACCTGCCCCACCTGACCTGCATAAGGTCAGGTCTCAATATCCGCTAAAACCTCTGCCAGATAATCGTACAGCACCCTGATCCGCATTGATGTTGGCCCGCGTTGTGGCCGGTAAAGATAGAGCCCCCAGCTTGCGGCGGTATTGTCTTCCAGAACCTGAATCAGGCGGCCACTTTTTAAGTAAGGCAGTGCCAGAAAGCCCGGCATAAATCCAAAACCGATGCCATCGAGCACCGCGTGAAACTCTGCTTCCAGATCATCGGTAATAAAGCGTGGGTTCGACGGCGTAAAGCTTCGCGCATTGTTGAAACTCCATGGCCAGTAACGTCCGGTTTTATGATCAACCAATGCCGTCAGTGGAAATGAGTCCAGCTGATCAATGCGCGTTGGCATGCCTGTCTGGCCAATCAACTCAGGCGTGCCGACTGAAAAAATTGAATTTTAGTCAGTTCACGCGCCACGTAACGGTTATCGGGTAAAAAACCGAAGCGGATGCCGATGTCTATTCGCTCATCAATCACATCGCTGTGGGTATCCGTCAGGATGCAGTCCACCACAATATCCGGATAACGCCGTGAAAATTGAGTTAACGCCGGAATAACAAACTTACGCCCAAACACGGAAGATACCGTCAACCGGACGGGGCCGCGCATCTCATCTGACGCTGGCTGCTGATGTGCCGTCAATAATTTGTCGACAGCGTTAACTGCTTGCCGGGCATATTGCGCCAGACGTTCACCATCGGCGGTAATTTTCATCTGCCGGGTGCTGCGATAAAACAGAATCTCCCCGCGCTGCTGTTCGAGTTCCTTAACCGCGCGGGTTACCGCCTGAGGTGAAATGCCGAGAAGTATCGCAGCATCTTTAAAGTTTCTTGACTCTGCGACGGTACAAAATATGCGCAGCATTTCCAGTTTATTTTGCATCGCGGGCCCGATGTGTTGACAGAATCAGTTCCATAATCAGGCATTCTGCAGGTGAACATATATCCATTATTCTAACAGTCCCTTTTAGCTAAAGAAGGACTTAGAGGATTTAGTTATCTGATCAATCAGCTGATGCTGACGCAGCGCATCCTCAAATGTGGTCGCTTCACAAGAGCCGGACGCCTTATCACCGGCGTAAGCGGCATATAAATAGGCGACGTCCTGGGTACTGGCTTCGAGATGCGAGACGGGTAAATACGCGTATTCAGCAGGTACCGGCAGCTCAGTAAACACTTCTGAGCCATCGCGCATAGCCGAAATTTTATTATCATGCCTATTCTGGAATGCACGTTCATTGGTAATGCGCAACACGCCTTCAGTGCCGGTAATGTCAATCTGCAGCCCGGTGCGTAATGTCTGTGCCCCCTCAAGCTGGACCGAGAATAATCCGCCACCGGTCAGCGTCCCTATGACCATCACTTCATTAGCACTGATATAGGGCACTTTTTCACCGGTTTCCGCCAGCGTCGTCAGCGGAAAGTGGTTTTCAGTGATGGCCACCAGCTTTTGTGGGAAACCTACGCCATGGAACAGCATGTCATGGAAGTGGCCGCCGTAGACGGACAGCAACTCGGTAAAGTTGGCTGCGTCCAGCGCCCATCTGACGAATTCTGGCATCACCTGGCCGAAGGCGTCGACGCCAACCGACATCCGCACCGATCTGATGTTCCCCACGTAGCCCTGCTTTATCAGATCATGCCAGTAGCGTGAGCTCGGTGAAAAGCGGCGCTGAAGCCCGACCACGTGCCTGACGCCCTGCTTTTCAGCCAGGGCAAGGATCGCTTCTGACTCTGCCGTATTTGTTGAAAGAGGCCATTCGCTGTAAACGTCTTTACCTGCGCCAATCACCAGCCTGGCAAGTCGGCTGTGTTCAGGCGTCGGAGCCAGTACTGCCACTAAATCGACATCGGCATTAGCCAGTAATTCTTCAGGACTGGCGTAAGCCTCTGCGATCCCGAACTCTGCCGCATACTTCTCGACCTTCTCTTTGTTGCGACCGGCCAGCGCCGTCACCTCGAAATTATCCAGAGATTGCAAAACAGGAATATGTCCGTATCGCGCCCAGCTGCCGGTTCCGATGATACCAACGCGAATTTTGCCATTACTCATTAGGTCCTCTCTTTCAGGATAAGAAAATACAGAAAAGTGAAAAAAGAATCTGGCCCGACACTACAGCGCCAGATGTACAGCCTGTTAAGTCATCATATGATCATGTTCACTTGTAATTAACCCGGTAGATTGGCATAACATAAGTGACATATTTGTCACTAATTACGAGGCCTGACGGGAATTATGGAAAAAATGAACGGCATGGAAGTATTCCTCCATGTGGCGCAGACCAGGAGCTTTATTGCGACCGGAAATGCCAAAGGCATTTCATCATCAGCAGTCAGCAAAAGCATATCCCGGCTGGAAGAGCGCCTGGGCGTGCGGCTTTTTCAGCGCAGCACCCGCTCTGTCAGTCTGACCTCAGAAGGCGAAGTCTTTGCAGAGCGCTGTCGGCGTATTTTCAACGAGATTCAGGCCGCCGAGGATGAGCTTTCAGCCATGACCACATCACCAACCGGGCGGCTGAGAGTGGGATTGCCTTACGCAGGTGGCTTGATGCTGCCGATGATTTCAGCCTTTCTGTTGAAATATCCTCAGATCGAACTTGATCTCGATTTTTCAGATCGCCTGGCCGATGTTATTGAAGATGGTATGGATGTGGTGATCCGCGGGGGAAAATTAAGCGATTCGCGCTTGATTTCCCGTCCGCTGGGAAAATATCGCCTGTGCCTGGTAGGCTCTCCTGATTATTTCAAACGACGTGGAACACCTTCCCGGCCTGAGGATCTCAGTGAGCATGCTTGCTTACATTATCGATATCCCAGTAGCGGGATAAAAGCCCACTGGCCTCTGCGTTATCCGGCTCAATCCGGTAACAGCCAGTCGCTTCCCGTCACCATGATCTGCAGCAGCCTGGAAGCATTACAGTTTACCGTAAAACAAGGATGCGGAATTGCCTGCTTGCCAGATTATTCAGTGAGAACGGCACTTGCTAAGGGTGAGCTACAGACGGTATTAGAAACCTCTCTAAAACAGACAGATACTACATTTCATTTGCTCTGGCCCAGTGCAAGACAAATGACGCCGAAAGTGCGTGTATTCGTGGATTTTATGACCAGTGAGTTTAACGATTTATTAAAAACCAGAAAGAAATAGACGCAATGGGAGCAAGCCTGAGCAATGCCATTCGGCATCAAACACAGAATGGATTAGCTTTAATCGCGTCGCCAGGAGTAAATCGCGCTTCTGGCTAATTGGTATCTCTCTGTCCGGGATAGTATTATTGCCATGCCATATGCCCGGCACCCCTCTCACGGAACTGGAGTGATTAATGTCCACACTGCGTTTGCTGTTATCCGAGTCCAACGACCCCTGGTTTAATCTGGCGGTTGAAGACTGTATTTTTCGCCAGATGCCCGCCACTCAGCGCGTGCTGTTCTTGTGGCGTAATGCAGACACGGTGGTCATTGGCCGGGCGCAGAATCCGTGGAAAGAGTGTAATACCCGACGCATGGCGGAGGATGGCATCAAACTGGCGCGCCGCAGCAGCGGTGGCGGCGCGGTGTTTCACGATCTGGGTAACTGCTGCTTTACCTTTATGGCGGGCAAACCGGAGTACGATAAAAGCGTCTCAACCGGAATCATTCTGCGTGCGCTCGAAACTCTTGGCATTCCGGCGGAAGCTTCCGGACGCAATGACCTGGTGGTCAACACCGCTGACGGCAGCCGTAAAATCTCGGGTTCTGCCTATCGCGAAACGCCGGATCGCGGCTTCCACCACGGTACAATCCTGCTGAATGCCGATCTTTCTCGCCTCGCCGATTATCTCAATCCGGACGTGAAAAAGTTACAGGCCAAAGGCATCACCTCGGTGCGTTCGCGGGTAGCGAATCTTGAAGAACTGGTGTCTGGCGTCAGTTTTGAGCGGCTGTGTGAAGCCATCACCGAGTCGTTCTTCAGCCATTTTAATACCCGCTGTGAACCGGAGCGTATTTCTCCCGACGCATTACCCGACTTACCCGGATTTGAGCAGCAGTTTGCTAAACAGAGCAGCTGGGAGTGGAACTTCGGCCAGGCGCCGGACTTCTCACATCTCCTCGACCAGCGATTTAGCTGGGGCGGCGTCGAAATTCATTTTGACGTTGAGCGCGGCATTATCAGCCGCTGCCAGATTTTCACCGACAGTCTTAATCCGGCCCCGCTGGAGGCGCTGGCGCAAAAACTGCAAGGTGCTGAATATCGACCTGACGTTGTGGCAAATCATATGCAGCAATTAGTTACGGATTTTCCGCAACAGGCAGTCGAACTTAAACAGCTGGAGCAGTGGCTGACGGAGACGTTGCGATAATGAAAAGCCAACGACGATTGCTGAAAGCCTGTGCCACCGCAATCACTATCGCCTGCTGTTTACCGGCTTTCGCCTACGCAGAGCCTGTCGTCCAGTCTGCAGCCGCAGCAGAACGCATTTCCGTGGTGGTCGAAGGCCAGGGGCCGGATATCATCCTGATTCCAGGGCTGGCTTCCTCGCGTGAAGTCTGGGCCGGACTGGCAAAAAAGCTGAGCGCAACGCACCGGCTGCATTTGGTGCAAATTGCCGGATTTGCCGGTCAACCGGCAATTACCGATCGGGATAACCTGGTGGCGGCACCCGCGGCAGAGGCGATTGGTGATTATATTCAACGCCAGCGGCTGACAGCGCCGGCGATTATTGGTCACTCGCTTGGCGGCGAAGTGGCGCTGATGATTGCCGCGCGCCACCCCGAACGTGTCGGTCGTGTCATGGTGGTCGACGCCCTGCCTTTTTACAGCCTGCTGTTTTCGCCAGATGCCACGGTTGAAGCAGTAAAACCGCGCGCTGACGCTTTTCGTGCGGCGATAATGGCAGCACCTGACGAACAGTCTGAAGCGATGCAGACTGCGGCCATTGCACGGCTGGTCAAAGATCAGGCCGCACGCCCGGCACTGATTAAAGCGGGCTTGCAGTCCGATAAACAAACCGTTGCCGATGCAACAAGGGAATTGATGATCACCGATTTGCGCCCGGAACTGCACAACATCACCGCACCGGTTGAAGTGGTTTATGCCTGGGATGCCCTGTACGGTTTTCCGGCGGCAAACACCGATGCCACCTACCGTAACGCCTATGCTTCACTACCGGAGATAAAACTGCGCCGCATCGATGACAGTTTCCATTTTATTATGCTGGACCAACCGCAACAGTTTGCGGATGCAGTAAGCGAATTTATCGGCCAGTGAGTGCATAACCGCTGTTGTTTTAATGATGTCTTCGCCATTTTATGAGCCACTGGCGAATGACATTATTGAGCGACAAACCATTCCCAGGGTAAAAGCGGCGCATTCGTAATTACGATGCGCCGCTGTATTTCAAAAATGGCACCGGTTATTGACGCCTGACAGCCAGCTGTTTACTGCAAAGCTGAAAGAATATGATAAGCCGCTTCCACGCGCGCAGGGTTAGGATAACTTTTGTTCGCCAGCATCACGATGCCGAGATGCTTCTCGGGAATAAATGCCACGTAGCTGCCAAATCCGCCGGTTGAGCCAGTTTTATGTACCCATGAAGCTTTTAATGCTGGTGCTGGCGGATTTATTTCTACCGCACTTTGCCGTGCAAGTGCGACTTTATTATCGCTACCATCGACCGCGATGGCTGCTTTCATCGGCCAGTTCAGCATCTCCCAGCCCAGCCCCTGATACATATCCCCTACCTGCAAGTATCGCGACTGTGCGAGCAAAATCCCTTTTTGCAACGAGGCATCTTTTACTTCAGAAGGTGTCATGTTGGCCTGCACCCAGCTTGCCATATCCTCTATTGATGATTTTACGCCGTAGGCTTCAGCATCCAGCATACCCGGAGAAACATGAACGGCCTTTCCATCGCGATAGCCCCACGCATAGTGTTTTTCTTCACCTTGTGGAATATGTATCCAGGTATGCGTTAGCTGCAATGGCTGGAACACGCGCTTGCTCATCGCCTGCGCAAAGCTCATACCTGAAGGTTTAACCGCCAGTTTGCCAAACAGCCCAATACTGGCGTTCGAATAAAGGCGCGTTGTGCCCGGTGCCCACTGCGGCTGCCAGGTTTCATAGTAATTCTGTAATGACACTTCATCGGTAACACTATCCGGCACCTGGAGCGGCAAGCCACCGGCGGTATAGGTTGCCAAATTCAGCAAACTGATCCCTTCCCATTGTTTCCCGGACAGTGCTGGCCAGTATTTATTCACGGGATCGCGAAGCGTAATTTCACCCCGCGCTATAGCATCGCCACCCAATACGCCAGTGAAGGTTTTACTCACGGAGCCGAGTTCGAATAAGGTCTGCTGCGTGACGGGCTGTTTACCTGCGACGTCTGCCATTCCCCAGGTAAAGTAATAAGGCTGACCGTGATAGATAACCGCCACCGCCATGCCGGGAATGGCCTGTTCTTTCATCAAAGGAATAACCACGTTATCAACAATTCCACTGAGTTGTTTTTCCGTTTGAGTGGTTGCCAGCGCGGAACCTGACGCGATAAGCAGCAGCGCACAGGAAAGAGTTTTATGCATCATATCTATTTTCCATAATTAAAAATTGGAGCGATGTCCACGTTCAATCTGATGAGTTTTTCAGTGATTTGCAAATGAAAAAATAAGGATCTGCTTGAAATTTCTATAAAAACACAGAGATGTTCGCAGATATCGAATCACCACGAGTAGTCTCGACAAGTCCAGGCCATTTCTTTCCTGGTATAATGTCCTTTACTTCCCCAAAGCTTTCCGTTAACTCCCATCCGCTCCAAAAATAGACTTGACCTGGGATAGGTTGATTCTTAAAAAAATGTACTGAAATATTGAGTAAATAAATCCCGCTAAACATTGGGGTACTGCCAGTGCCCGAATAATCTGAGTTTGCAAAGATAAGTAGATTAGATACTTGAATAAATATTTACTTCAGGATAGTAAGTTCTTAGATAAGTAATGAGAGAATTGTAGGCGGATACAAGGTTGTGCTTGGCTAATGTCAACTCATTCACAATTATGTTTGCTTTATCAACAGGCAGATGATCAAAGTTTAGAAAGCATTTAAGGTTATAATTTGCACCATTATATACTTCGACATCCTCGCACTCTGAAATACTCACCCGGCCGAATAAATATTTATCCACACAATAATAACGCTCAATGAAATCATTGAATTTATCCTGAAGAAAATTATCATTCAAAGGATAACTAGCGGGTAAACATTTCACTATAATCTCAAACTGGTCACCAAGAATACTCAGATCTATATGGTAACTATTTGGCAACGAATCAATTAAAGAAAGTACTCGCCCGAATGGGGTGTAGAAAAAATAAGTATTAAGAAAATCTATGTCAGATCTTTTGTTGTTAATTGCATTAGAATTAAAATTTGTAGCATTAAATATATATAATTCATGTTCATTTTTGATTTCATGAAGCCTTTGTATCGTATATTCGAAGGGATCATTATCAACATAGGTGTGATGATTGGAACATAATAGTATAAGATTTTCATAACTATTATCATTAGGTAACATTTCATCACCTCTCGGTCCCTTTGGGCTTTTCGCGATGACATGAGCCATTTCACCTATATGCACATTCCCCTCAAAAAGAGATTCCTTACAAATATTGCATCTTCCGGCAGACAATGCATATAACTTCTTTATGGAAATGGTAGCAATAGAGTTACTCATTTAAAATCCCTCTTGTAAGTTATGATTGAACATATCATAAAATTTTTGAGAAGACTATATCAACCACCATCAACCACCATCAACCATTATCAAAAATAATGCAAGAACTGCCCCAAGGCTACCAGGATGACAACATGCAGTACTAGAAAAATTATCCAGTTGTAGACGATGTTCAATTCAATGACAATTCCAGGAGTCTTACGCCAGTGGAATAAAACTCCCTCAATCACTTCAATGTTTACTTTTGACTGAACCTCTGCATCTCTCAACTAACTGTTACCTCAACTGTATTTCTTATTATAAAGTAGTGTATTCCAGTTTAAACTAATTTCAACAATGTATTAATAATTACATAATGCCTGCGCAATATTTCCAAGTAAGCATCCCCCTGACAAAAGCTCTGTTACCAACCATGCCCACCCATTCTTGATTAAAGTGTTAACATAACCATCTGATAATGTTATGATATTATCATCTGAAATAAGGATCAATCAATGACATTGAAAGCAGACTCAAATTTGGTCAAGGAAATAATGGAACAATTCCTGAAGGACAGAATCATCAGGAAAAAAATACGTTATATTTGTACTAATCAGATATATGATTGGGAAAAATGGTTGCAATTTGAACTACAACATTTCATATCTAATCTGGATGGTGTTTTAGTTAGTAGGGAAATAGAGGCCTTTCCTGATGGAAGGATGTTGAGGGACCGATATAACATGTTTATAGATATTGCATTCAAGGAGGAGAAGCCTGGAAATGATGCATATGTTTTCTTAGAGCTCAAGTGTGCTAAAGATGCACAATCCCTGATCAACGGTTTTAAAAAAGACTTCGCAAAAATAACTTCAATCAAGCACTGCCTGCTTGATTATAAGTCTTTCTGGTGCGTTGGATTTCATTTGAATTGCAATGGTTTTAATATTAAAAAAATAGAGGGTTATGTTAAGGATTGGGATTATGGTTATAATGAAGTATTGAAGCTATGTGATTGTACTACCAATAAGTGTGATTGTGTTGATAATAAAATTGGATTTGCATTAATTTGAAACCTGCGTTGCGGCCCGTCTTTTTTTCTTCAGGTACGTTTTGAGTAAGGGATGGGTAAATACTCTCATGCTAACCGCCTTTGGCGGAATCCAGGGATTTATAGTATTGAATTGTCCTGTCAGCCTGTATATCCCTGTTAAACACCACCATCCCTGTGAGCCTTGATGTACCTAAGTGCATGATATTAAAATTATTTTTCTAATTTCAATATCTAACCCCTCTTTCTTAATAAGAGCTCGAAGCATATCAATAATATGATAAAACCCTTTATGCCTATCGCCTGTCTTAGAATTATAATCAGCAGCTGGGGCGGTGTCGAAATTCATGATATTGTAGTAATGCACGCTCCACGACGATTGATGAAAATTCGTTAATCATCACAATTTTAGCTGTTAACTGATGACAAAACAGCTAAAAGCTCAATATACTCGACTGACTTTTTAACCTATTTTATCAAAGGAGGATTGCTATGCTCACCAGTGAATTGTTTCTCTATTCACTCGTTTTTAGCGATCGTTTCTGCTCAGGCGTTACCAGCTGCGTGCTGCGATAACCTGTCTGAGCGAAGCTAACTAAATGACACTCTAAGAACTTCCCTCCGGCTTACCGGTTATCGTCAGCGATTTTGACGAAGGGCACTACCATGCCTGTAAAACTGGATAAACCAATGAGCACACTGCTTTCTGCACAATCTGTTGGCTACGACAACACCTTCGGTCCACTGCTGACTGATGTCTCTTTTAGCCTAAAAAAAGGCGACCGTATCGGTCTGATTGGCCACAACGGCTGTGGTAAAAGCACCCTGCTGAAAATCCTTAGCGGCGATCTCTCCGCGACACGCGGCAGCGTCACCTCTGCCAGCCAGTGCCTGATGGCAAGGGTTGAACAGTCTCTGCCTGACACACTGCATCATCGTCTCCTGGTGGATGCAGTACTGACTAACCTTCCACACTGTACGCAGCCCGTTGAGCACTGGCAGGCAGAAGTACTGCTGGCCTCGCTTGGCTTTGATGAAATTAGTTGGCAACTGACTGCGGGCACATTAAGCGGAGGTCAACATACCCGCCTGCTACTGGCTCGCGCGCTGATCCGTCAGCCCGACTTACTGCTGCTGGATGAACCCAGTAATCATCTCGATTTACCGACACTGTTATGGCTGGAACAGTTTCTGCAAAACTGGAGCGGCAGTTTTGTGCTGGTTTCCCATGACCGAAGCCTGCTGGATAACGTCACCAACTGCAGCTGGATTCTGCGTGATAAAACGCTGCAGTTTTTTCGTTTGCCTTGTACTGCGGCGCGATCGGCACTGGTTGAGAAAGATCGGGCTGACGCGCATCGTCACCTGGCTGAGCAAACAGAAATCGACCGGATAGCGAAAAGTGCCAAACGGCTGGCTATTTGGGGAAACCAGTACGATAACGAAAAACTGGCGCGTAAAGCGAAACAGATGGAAAAACAGGTCGAACGACTGAAAGATGATCAGACTCAGCTGACAAGCGGTAACCAGTGGCAGTTGCGTCTTAGCGGTTCAGCGCTGGCAGCCGATCGGGTGCTGGCACTGTCCGATCTCAAAATACGCCCGGCTGAAGATGCACCGGTGTTGTTCAGCATCGACTCGCTACAAGTCAAAAGCGGCGATCGTATTGCTCTGACAGGGCGTAACGGCTGTGGAAAATCGTCCCTGTTGCACTATTTATGGCAGGCATTTCATCATCCAGCAGGTACAGACGCCGCAGTGGTGTTTCATCCACGCGTGCATGTGGGCTATTACGATCAGAGTCTGCAGCAGCTGCGTGACAGCGACAGCCTGACGGATGCCCTGACTCGCTTTGCACCACTGACTGAAGATCAGCGCAAAATGGCACTCATTGCGGCTGGATTTCCTTACCTGCGTCATCAGCAACGGGTCAGCACCCTGAGCGGTGGTGAGCGCTCAAGACTGCTGTTTATTGGCCTGACGCTGGCGGAGTACTCGCTGTTATTACTGGATGAACCGACCAACCATCTGGATTTGGAAGGCAAAGAACAGCTGGCGCAAACGCTGAAAAACTTCAGCGGTGCAGTAATATTGGTTTCCCACGACCGCACGCTGATTGAAAAAAGCTGTAATCGTTTCTGGCTGATCGATAATCAACGTCTGGAGCAGTGGCAGGATCTGGAGCCGGTCTGTGCCATTCTTGCCGCGAGTTCGCCGCCTGCTGCGGTGACGCAAAAGCAGCATACCGCGTCAGCGATTAGCAATGAACAGTGTGAGCAGGAGCATTTATTGAGCAACCTGCTTGAGCTGGAAAGTAAACTGGCAGACGATCTGGCGCGTAAACCTAAGCATCAGAAACCTGAGCTGCAATATCAGTGGCGGCAACAAATTGACCGGATAAACGCCCTGCTCGATTTAGCCTGAGTTTCAGGCCGCAGGGATGCGGCCTGGATAATATTAATTAAGCGGCAACTTTCGTCTGTTATGTTATGGCAGACCCTACAAGAATCAGGTTTTACAAGGCAGCTGGCCTGCCGAATTTTAAAACCCGTATCTTAACCATGCAAAAAGTACGTTACCATTATTGTAAGTTCCCGGAATATAGGTGAACTGCAAATTGACATTCTTATAACCCGCCGAGAAAAGTGGAAATATAAAGGGTAGCGGCACGTAATTGGCAAAGTCATCCCTGGCCGTAATCCCTCCCGCCAGGCCAAGGCCAACTCGCGCATCCTTGTTTTGCGTTAAATACCACCCCTTTTCCCAGCCGTAACCCACTGCCGGTTGCCACTCACGGTGAGAATCCTGAAACACCATCGCAAACAGGCCATGCCAGTTACCTTCTTCGGTATAGCGTGAAATGCCGACCCCTCCGCCCCAGGGCATTTCGTTGTAATGATCCGTTTTGTCCGAATCATACATAAAACGGTTGTGCCAGCTCAGAAAGGGAATATAGACATCAGTATATTGTGGGTTATGCCAGGTTTCTGATACATCCTCTTTAAGATTTTGCCACCAGCCCGATGCCATATTGGCAAAGGTCGCTTTTTTAGTCGTTTGCTCAGCGGAAACCGTAAAGGTCAGGCAGAACAAAATGAGGAATAAATAAGAGGTTTTATTTGCCATCATCAATCCGTCAGCGTTAGGAGTTGCTGTAATCAGCATAGCCATATTTCATCATATCTGATGCGCTGTCGACCCTGCGACCGATCAATTATTGATGGCATGATAAAAAAAACCGGGAGACAGTCTCCCGGTTGCATACTCCGTATCGCTGTCTGTCAGCCCTGACGATTTTTCCATACCGTCTGGATATTACAGAACTCATACAGGCCAAACTGCGACAGTTCACGACCATAGCCGCTTTTCTTCACGCCGCCAAAGGCCACGCGCGGATCGCTGGCGCTGTAACCATTAATAAATACGCCGCCGCACTCCAGGCGAGCCGCCAGCAGCTGCGCTTTATCTTCATCGCCGCTGTAAATGGTTGCAGCCAGACCGAAGTCACTGTCATTTGCCAGTTCAATGGCGTGATCGACATCGCGTGCTACGGTAATTGCGGCTACCGGGCCAAACAGCTCCTGACGGAAAGCCGTCATTTGCGGCTGAACATTTGCCAGCACCGTTGGCGCGTAGTAGTTACCTTTACCTTCAAGCTTATGTCCACCCGCCAGCAGCGTGGCACCCTCTGCCAGCGTTGCTTCAACCTGATCGTGCAACTCGTCGCGCAGATCAAAACGCGCCATCGGACCGATATAATTACCCTCTTCATCCGGCGCGCCCGTTTTCAGCTGTTTCACCGCAGCGACAAACTTGTCGGTAAACTCTTCAGCAATTGGCTGCTCAAGAATAAAGCGTTTTGATGCCGCACAGACCTGGCCGCTATTCTGATAACGGCCAGCCACCGCTGCTTTCACCGCCTGATCGATATCGGCACCCTCCAGCACGATAAACGGATCGGACCCGCCCAGCTCCAGCACCGATTTTTTCAGTGCCGCACCGGCTTGTGCGCCAATTGCCTTACCGGCCCTCACGCTGCCGGTAAAGGTCACGGCCGCAATTTGTGGATGGTTAATCGCGTGGCTGACGCCCTCAGCCGTGGCGTTAATCACCGCGAACTCGCCCTGCGACAATCCGGCGGCAATGAAAATGCGTTCGATCAGCTGTGCGCTGCCCATCACATTTGGCGCATGTTTCAGGATATAGCAATTACCGGCCAGCATAATCGGCACCGCACCACGCAGTACCTGCCACAGCGGGAAGTTCCATGGCATCACCGCCAGCACCGTACCCAGCGGACGGAATTCCATCACCGCCTGATTGTTTTCCACCTGAGTGGGCAGCGTCGCCAGCATTGCCGGGCCGTGCTCCGCATACCATTCGCAAAGGTTAGCGCTTTTGTTCACTTCGCCACGCGCCTGCAAAATCGGCTTGCCCATTTCGGCGCGGATCATTTGCGCCAGCTCTTCGCCGTGATCGCGCAGCGCCACCGCCAGATCGCGCAGCTTTGTACTCCGTTGCGCCACGCTAAGCTTGCTCCACAGCTTACCGGCCTGATGAGTGCGCTCAATCGCCCGATCGATTTGCGACTCACTGTCATACGGATAAGCATTCAGGGTTTCACCGGTGGCCGGATTCACGGAGATCGCATGAGTCTGGTAAGAAATGGTCATATAATCCTCAGCTTTATAGTGTCAATGCAATCAGCCTAACCTTGCAGCAGTGATAAAAAAACTGAATAATTCAGCAGTTGGTTTTCACTAAATGAGAAAGAGATGAACCTGTCCCAGTTAGAAATGTTTACTGCGGTGGCTGAAACCGGCAGTATTTCCGCCGCTGCAAAGCAGGTGCACCGCGTACCATCCAATGTCACTACCCGCATTCGCCAGCTGGAAACCGATCTTGGAGTGGAACTGTTTATCCGTGAAAGCCAGCGTCTGCGGCTATCGCCAGCTGGCCACAGTCTGCTGCAGTACAGCACACAAATTTTATCGCTGGTCAGAGAAGCCCGTCAGGCGGTGAGCGGTGAAGAGCCGCAGGGTACCTTTACCCTGGGCTCGCTGGAAAGCACCGCCGCGGTGCGCATCCCTGGCCTGCTGGCAGAATACAACCGTAATTATCCGCGCATTCTGCTGGATCTCACTACCGGCCCGTCCGGCACTATGCTGGATGGCGTGCTGGAAGGTAAGCTCTCGGCGGCGTTTATTGATGGGCCAGTCACCCATCCGGCAATTGAAGGTATTCCGGTGTTTGACGAAGAGATGGTGATTATCGGGCCAGCCAAGCAAAAACCGTTCACCCGCGCGCGCGAAGTCAGTGGCGTCAATATTTATGCTTTTCGCGCCAATTGCTCCTACAGGCGTCATTTTGAGAACTGGTTTCATGCCGACCAGGCCACGCCGGGCAAGATTTTCGAAATGGAGTCCTATCACGGCATGCTGGCCTGCGTCATTGCCGGTGCCGGATTGGCGATGCTGCCACGGAGCATGTTAAACAGCATGCCCGGTAATGAGCAGGTCGTTGTCTGTACCCCGGAAGAGCCGTGGCGCTGGCTGTCGACCTGGTTAATCTGGCGGCGCGGAGTGAAAACTCCTCAGCTGGAAGTGATGATTGATCTGCTGCCTGAGCGCAAATAATAAAAAGCCCGGCGTCGCCGGGCAAGATGATTAAGCGTGTCGCGCCACCCAGGTCGGATACCGTCGGCAGCACAGTGGATAAGCAATGGCGGTCACCACCATACTGATTACCCAGGAGATATTCGCACCCGGCACCAGCCCGGACCAGGGGCCGGAGAAGAAAGCGTTCTCTACAAAGGGGATCTGCACCACGATACCCCCGGCATATACCAGCAGCGCCCGCGAGTTCAGTAAGCCATAGCGCCCGCCGTCTGCACTGAAAATCGCGTCAGTATCGTACTGCTGTTTGTTAATCAGATAGAAGTCGATCAGGTTGATCATACACCATGGGATCAGCACTGAAATCAGCGCAAAAATCAGATTCAGAAACACTTCTACAAAGTTAGCGGAAGCGGCCAGCGCGATTGCCACCGACCCCACCAGCACCGACAGTGAAAACACTATCCTGACTCTGGCGTCAGGCTGCCAGTTGGGCAGGAAAGTCTGCACTGAGGTAATCAATGCCAGCACCGATCCGTATAAATTCATCGAGTTATGACAAATGATATTGATCAGAAACAGCACCATCAGTATCGGCCCCAGCCAGCCCGTTGCCTGCCGCACGGCCACCATTGCATCATTGGTGCCGCTGACCATATTGACCGCCACCATACCAAATACAAACGCCAGAATGGTGCCGCAACACGCGCCCAGCCAGGTGTAGAGAAAGGGCCTGGCGATCCCTTCCGAGGCCGAAAGATAACGGGAGTAGTCAGAGGTATAAGGAGAAAAGCTAAGTTGCCATACCGCGCCGATACAGAAGGTGGCAAACCAGCCGGCCAGCGTAAACGAACCACGGTGCAGGAAGTCTGCCGGTAGCGGCTGCGACAGCATCATCCACAGGCCGAGGATCATCGATCCCCCCATGATCCAGGCGCCAATTTTGTTGATTTTGTGAATGAAGTTATAGCCCACTACGCCAATGATCGTTGCCGCGATCGCGCCAATAATCGTCGCCGCCGGAATGTTCAGTGCCGGAAGCACGTTGTTAATTACCCTTCCCGACAGTGAAATATTAGAAATAAAGAAGCCGAGATAAATGACCGTGGCGAAGATAATCACCAGCAGCGAGCCGTAACGACCGAACTGCGCGCGGCTTTGAACCATCTGCGGAATACCGACCTGCGGGCCCTGTGCCGATGTCAGCGCCAGAAAAATGCCGCCAAACAGATGCCCGGCAATAATCGCACTGATTGCCGAGAGGATATCCAGATGAAAAGTATGGGTAGCCACCGCGCCGGTCACTACCGCGAGTGGCGCAATATTGGTACAAAACCACAGGGTAAACAGACTACGTGCATCCCCATGGCGTTCTTCTTCCGGCACATAATCGATCGACTTATCTTCTATTATTGCCGTCTGTTGTTGCTGAGAATTCATAGTTGCTCCGGGTGGAGTGAGTTTTTATTTTTGATAACTCCAGGAGTTGGCTGATAATGCGCTGGCGTAACGTTTCGTACCGTCATTGCCGGCATTGCATCGCAAAGGGGATATTGATGGGGAATCACTGCCAGGCAGCCAGACCGTTTTCGGTAGTGGTTAGCCAATACAGCCTCCACAACCCCTTCGCGGCCAAAGCCTGATTTCCATCGCCGCTACCAGTAGCGGGTGGTATCGCATCGGATTTCCTGCAATGTCAGTACTGACATTACCGAACCCGATAGTTTCTGAGTGACGCATTCTGCCTGCGCCGATGCGCCTGAGTCAACCTCAGTCGTCCGCGAGGCCTGTTCAGGCGGGTTAATTGTACAGTTTCCGGTCATTAGCCAGGCGATATCAGCTAAAGTGATTGTATTTTCACGCCCGCAGCGCCTGCACTGGCAGAGTTGGTATATGGGCCAGCAGCTGACGGGTATAGGCCGCTGTCGGCGTGCTGAATATCGACTGCACCTCGCCCTGCTCGACCACTTTGCCCTGCTGCATAATCACCACATAATCAGAAATCTGACGAACCACCGCCAGGTCGTGGGAAATAAACAGATAGCTGAGACCCTTTTCACGCTGTAAACGCTCCAGCAGCCGCAGGATCTGCGCCTGTACCGCCACGTCCAGCGCCGAGACCGGTTCATCAAGAATCAGCAGTTCCGGCGAAATCGCTAATGCGCGGGCAATGGCCACCCGCTGGCGTTGCCCACCGGACAGCGCCGATGGCCTTGCGGTCAGCAGCGTAGTGGAAAGCTCGACCGCCTCCAGCAATTCCGCCGCGCGTTCGCGCTGGCTGTGCTTATTGCCGATGTGAAATGCGCGCATTGGCTCGGTAATAATCGCCTCCAGCGTCATTTTCGGATTCAGCGAGGCATAGGGATTTTGATAAACCACCTGAACCCGACGGCGAAAGTCAGATTTCTGAAAGCTCGACGCTGTGCTAAAACTGACGCCGTCAAAATTTACTGCGCCCTGATCGGGTTGTTCCAGGCCAAGCAGCATTCGCACCGTGGTTGACTTACCCGATCCTGACTCGCCGACCAGGCTGGTAGTTGCACCGCGATAAACCGGAAACGAGACGTCGTCAACTGCGCTAAAGCTCTCGCCACCCGGCAGAATAAACCGTCTGGAGAGCTTTTCCGCCAGCATAAACGGCTGCTTGTGCGGTTTTGGCTGACGATAAGGCACGCTTAAAAATGCCGGAGAAGCCTCCAGCAGCTGACGAGTATAGGGATGATGCGTCTGGCGCAATAACGATGCCGGAGTGCCACTTTCAACCAGCTGGCCTTCATGCATTACCAGCACGCGATCCGCCCGCTCCAGCGCCATATTCAGATCGTGCGTAATCAGTAACAGCGCGATTCCCTGCCGTTCAACCACCGCCGCCAGCGCATCCAGCACCTGTTTCTGCACGCTGACATCCAGCGCGCTGGTCGGTTCATCGGCAATAATTAACTTTGGATGGTGGCACATCGCCATCGCCAGCAGCACCCGCTGCCGCATGCCGCCAGAAAGCTGATGCGGATAGCTGGCCAGCACGCGCTGGCTGTCATTCAGGCCTACCTCAGCCAGCAGCGCAGGCAGGCGTCCGGCAGCCTGATTTTTTGGCACGCCGTGCAGGGTGAATGCTTCCAGCATCTGCTTTTCCAGAGTCTGTATCGGATTAAACGCCAGCGCCGGATCCTGCGGCACAAAGCCAATCTCCAGCCCACGCAGTTGCCGCCACTGGCGCTGACTGGCATTTTCCAGCGGCTGACCGGCAAAGTGAAGGGTGCCGCCACGTCGCAACGCCTGCTGGCTCAGTAGCCCTACCAGGGCTGAAGCCGTGTTGGATTTTCCCGATCCGGAGCCTCCCACTATCGCCACCACTTCGCCAGGATACAGCGCAAAACTAAGCGACTTTACTGCCTGCAAATAGCCGCCTTGCTGACGAGGATAATCAATGCTCAGTTGTTCAACCGCTAACAGAGGTTCAGTCATAGTTTCTCCGCAGAATCCTGAATAAATCCGGCTATCCGATTAGTTGCCAGCACCGACAGCACGATAATCATTCCCGGCAGCGTGGTGTACCACCAGGCTGCCGCAATGTAGTTACGCCCTTCGGCGATTAACAATCCCCATTCGGGCTGAGGCGGTGGCGCGCCAAAACCAAGAAAACTGAGCGCCGAGACGGATAACAGCGCAAATCCCAGCTCGAGCGCCGCCAGAGACAGCACCGGTGCCAGCGCATGCGGCAGAATATGACGCTGGATAATCGCCAGATGTCCGACGCCGCTGGCTCTCGCGGCCTCAACAAACAGATTGGTGCGGCTGCGCAACACTTCTCCGCGCGTCAGGCGCGCAAAAGTGGCAACCGAGGACAATCCAACCGCCACCGCAATATTCAGCGTGCCAAAACCAAGCACGGTGATAATCGCCATCGCCAGTAATAGATTGGGTATCGCCATTAAGATATCGATAATGCGCATAAACAGGCTGTCGATGCGCCCGCCCGCATAGCCAGCCACTACACCGATCAGCGTGCCGACAAACAACGCAATCGCCACCGAGAACAGCGTGGCCTGTAACGTCAGCGCGGTGCCAAATACGCTGCGGCTGTAGATATCGCGCCCGAGATGGTCGGTACCGAACCAGTGCGCTGCTGACGGCGGCTGCAATGCCTGTAAGGCATCACCTGCCAGCGGATCCTGATGGCTGAATCCGCCGGGAAAAATGGCCCACAGCAGCACCATCAACAGCATGGCGGCGCTTAGCCACAGCGTCATCGCCAACGGACGACGTGGGGCTTTCTCGATTAACACCAGACTCATGCGTTTTCTCCGGCGGCAATTCTCGGGTCAAGTAACGGATAAAGCGCATCAGTGATAAAATTGATCGCCACAAAAATCACCGCGGCGGTCAGCACCACGCCCTGAACCACCGGGATATCCTGTGCCGAGACGGCCCCTTCGGCCAGCCTTCCCAGCCCCTGACGTGAAAAAATGGTTTCGGTAATCACCGAACCGGCCAGCAGATTACCGAAAATCATGCCGGTCAGCGTCAGCAGCGGGATAGCGGCATTAGGTAACACGTGACGCCACAGCAGATGCGCGGTACCTGCGCCCTTCAGGCGAAGCGCATCAATAAACGGACGACGCCACACTTCCGACAGTGAACGGTTCATCACCTGCGCAATCATCGCTGCGGTGGGAATGGTCAGCGCCAGCGTCGGTAATACCAGCGATTGCCAGCCTGCATTACCCATTGCCGGAAACCAGGCGTGGTTAAATGAGAACAGCTGTAACAGCAGTAATCCCAGCCAGAACATCGGCAAGGCAGCACCGAGTGATGGCAACGCCAGTAGCGCCGACTTGATGCGCCCGGATGGCAATACGCTGACGCTCGCCGCCAGCCCACCGCCGACAACCAGCGCACTGACCAGCGCGCTGCTGGCCAACAGCAACGTAGACGGCAGCGACTGCGCAATCAGATAAGTGACGTTGTCACCACTGACAATCGATCGCCCCAAATCGAGATGCAGCACCTTCCACAAGGCCAGCACGTACTGCTGCCAGACCGGCAGATCGAGATGATACTGCGCTCTGAGCGCCGCCAGCTGAGCAACATCGACCGTACTCTGTTCTCCCTGATTCAGCATGATAGTGATCGGGTCAGAGGGTAAAATATACAGAATCAGAAACGTCAGGCTCCAGGTCGCCCACAATACTGCAACGCCCTGCACAGCGCGCTGTAACAGTCGGGACAGTCGCTGGCGTGAGCGCCGGGTTACCAGAATGGAGGCGTCGGTCATGGCATTACTCCTTCGCTGAAAGCCAGGTGTCATACAGCTGAAAACGGGACGAAGCATCGAAATGAAAGCCGTGCACATTCTGACCGGTGGCAATTACCGTCGCCAGTTCAACCAGCGGAATCGCATTCCCTTCAGCTATCAGCAGGTCGGCAGCCCCGGTGACATATTTTTGCCGCGCGCTGCTGTCCAGCGTCTGACTGGACTGCAACAACAATCTGTCGACCTCCGATGGCTGGCGATGATTAACATTGCGGCCGCTGGCATCAAATACCGTGCGCAACACATCCGGATCGGAACGCGTCAGATTATAAAAATCGACCGGCAGACTGCCACTGGCCTGTCGAGCAACCACCTGGCTAATGGGGGCCTTCTCCAGCTGCAAGTCGATGCCGACTTTTTTCACCTGCTGCTGTACCAGCTCTATAAACGGCGCGTTTTGCCAGTAGCTGATGCGGAAACTCAGACGCTGGCCATCTTTACTGCGAAAACCGTCGGCATCTTTCTTCCAGCCGTTATCCTCCAGCAGTTTTTCCGCCGCTTGCGGATCGTATTTCAGCTCACTGCTGCGGTCCTGATACAGCGGCGTGGTTTTAGCCAGAACTGAGGTTGCCGATGCCTGATAGCGTGACAACACGGGTTTCAGCGCCGGACGATCGATAGCCAGATTCAGCGCCTGACGCACCGGCAGCGAGGCCATCAGCGGCGTGGACTGATTAGGAAACAGACTGTAGACCAGCCCTGGATTAGTGCGGGCCAGCAGTTTGATATTTTTTGCCAGCAGCAGCGACTCATCCTGCGGCGTAACCCCAACATTCACATCCAACTGACCGGAAATCAGGCTGCCAAAACGCACGCCGCTTTCCGGGATCACCCGATATTCCACCGCGTCGAGATAGCTTTCTCCCTGATGCGCCGCCAGTGACGATGGCCACTGATAGCCATCGCGGCGCGTCAGCTCGACTTTCTGGTTATGCACAAATTGTTTCAGCACAAACGGGCCGCTGCCGACCAGTGAACCCTGACAGCGCGCTTCGGCACTCGCCGATACCGTTGCCGGAGAAAAGAACCCGAGGCTCATGGTCGAGGTTGCCTGCAAAAACTGTGCATTAGGCTGCTCAAAGATCACCACCACGGTGTGATCATCCGGAGTATCGATCTGTTTCAACCCTTTCAGATAGGTTGAAGCCAGTGATGAACGCGCTCCCAGCTTAACAATCGCCTCAAAATTTTCTTTAACCGACTGCGCGTTAAAGGCGCTGCCATCGCTGAAACTGACGCCATCACGCAGGGTAAAGGTAAAACGGCGGTTATCGTCCTCAATCTGCCATTTGGTCGCCAGCCACGGGACGATTTCACCGCTTTGGCTGTCCTGATCGGTCAGTGAATCCGTTAGCTGGCGGCCAATGTTCAGCGAGTTATTATTTCCCGCCTGTTGTGGATCGAGGCAGTTGGGATCGGTGTCGATAGCGATCAGCAACTTGCCAGCCTGCTGAGGCGTTGACGGCGTCTGGCTTGCCGCCGTGCTGCTGCTCGCCGCCTGGTCACATCCCACCAGCGTGGCGGCAATAACCGCCGTCAGCAGGGCTTTGCGGTATTTATTTCGCTGAAGCATAATCGATCCTGAGTGGTTTATTTGGCGTAAAGCGCTGCAGCGGGCTGCTGCTGTGCATAGCGATTCGTTTTAAAGGGAATATTCAGGCGCTCGCGCAGCGTTGCCGCAGCAGAAGGCTGCCAGTAACCGCGTTTGGCAAGGATCGGCAACACAGTGCGGGTAATATCATCCAGCGCCTCGATCAGTACCGGCCCGGTAATGATAAAACCGGTGGCACCGCCCTGTTCAACCCAGCGAATAAAGGTCTCTGCAACCTGCTCCGCAGTGCCGAAAAACTCGCCGCGTGGCAGCGTGGTTTCATAAGCCACCTGGCGCAGGCTGAGCTGATGCTCTTTTGCCCGCTGCTTAATGCTGTCGGTTGTCGATCGGAAGGTGTTTTGCCCGAGATCGCCGAGATCCGGGAACGGACCGTCGAGCGGATACTGACTGAAATCGTGGTGATCAAAGAAACGTCCCAGATAGGCCAGCGCATCGTCCACCGACAGCAGTGAAAGCAGCTGCTGATATCTGGCTTCGGCCTCTTCCGGCGTTTTGCCGACAATCGGCGTGATGCCTGGAAAAATGCCCACCGGCTCACGGCCATGGCTCGCCACTTGCGCCTGTAATTTCTCGCTATATTCCCGCGCTTCAGCCAGCGTACGGGCATTGGTAAATACCGCATCAGCGGATTTTCCGGCGAGGGCGATGCCGGTATCCGAAGCGCCGGCCTGGAAGATAACCGGCTGTCCCTGCGGTGAGCGCTGAATATTCAGCGGCCCTTCTACAGAGAAAAACTCGCCCTGATGGTTGAGCTTGTGCAGCCTGGAGGCATCAAAAAATACGCCGCTGTCGCGGTCGCGAATAAAGGCATCATCTTCCCAGGAGTCCCACAGCCCCTGCACCACGTTAATGTACTCTTCGGCAATCTGATAACGCAGGCTATGGTCCGGATGCGGTTTGCCAAAGTTACGCGATGAGCCAGCCAGCGGAGAAGTGACCACATTCCAGCCCGCACGCCCTCCACTGATATTATCCAGCGTCGCCAGCTGTCGGGCGACGGTGAAAGGATCGCTGTAAGAGGTGGAGATCGTGCCTGCCAGCCCGATACGTTCAGTCACCGCCGCCAGCGCCGACAGCAATGCCACCGGTTCAAAACGATTAAGAAAATGCGGCAGAGATTTCTCATTAATATGCAGCCCGTCGGCAACAAACAAAAAATCAAACTGTGCTTGCTCGGCGCGCTGCGCCAGCTCGGAAAAATAGCGAAAATTTACGCTGGCGTCGGCCGGTGCCCGGCGGTGGCGCCAGGAATTCATATGGCTACCTGCGCCGTGCAGCATCAGGCCGAGCTTAATATTATGGGTAGGTTTACTCATCACATCTCCTTATTACTTTATAACAGGAGAATTCCACAGATAAAGCCGCGGACTAAATATGAATATCGTCTTACTATTTTCGACGCAGGCATAACTTAGCGGGATCGTTAACCATCAGCGAAAGCAACAGCCACCAACCGACTGAGCATTGAATCAAAACAGAATTTAGGCTGTGTTGCGCCAGCGTTTTGCCTGCCTTGCTATTGCACTCTGGCTAAAGGCGTGATGTTATTCAGCTATAAGCCTTCTCAGGATTACACACCGTGTCTCTTCAGTCGTCAGAGTGGTTCAGCCATAAAGGGTTAGAATGTTCACGGGTGAAAGCCGCTAACGACGCTTTTCCTCGCCATCTGCATGATGAGTATGTTATCAGCGCCAATCTCAGCGGTAGTGAGGAGATCTGGCTGGATGGCAAAACCGCCACCGTCCGTGCTGGCGACGTCACTGTGTATAATCCGGCAGCCGTTCAGGCGTCAAAATTTGGTCACGACAGCGTCGAGTTTGTCAGTATTCATCTGCCGCAGTCGCTGCTTAGCACGATTGTCAGCCAGCAGAATCTGCGCAGCAGCAATGCTGCGCCGGTACTGTATGACGGCGTATTGAATAATCCTGAGCTTCATCAGGCCATCTGTCAGTTTGCGCTGACTGCCCGCCACAGCAATCATCAGCTACAGCAGCAAGATTTGATATTGTTATGCAGTAAGCTGCTGGACGATGATGAAGGATCTGGCAAAGCGGATCAGCAGGCGGTGAATAGGGTGAAAGCCTGGATGCAGGAGAATTTAGCCATGAAACCGCAGCTGGATGAGCTGGCTCAGGTCAGTGGCCTGAGTAAATATCATCTGGTTCGGCGCTTCAGCCAGCAGGTCGGAATGCCGCCGCTACAGTATCACATGCAGCTGCGCCTGCATCGCGCACGCGATATGCTGCGTCAAAACGTTGCGCCACTTGATGCCGCGCTGCTGCTGGGTTTTTACGATCAAAGCCACTTTATTAACGCTTTTCGCAAAGTGATGGGGACCACGCCCCAGCACTATGCGCATCAGGTGGCATCAAAGCTGAACAAATTCCCGATAGCCTGACACAATCACGTAATAAGCAAACCAGGTAAAGATCAGCGCCGAGGCAATATACGAATAGCGCAGCAGTCGTGCCCCCAGCAGTTTTCCGCCAAAGCTGCCCACCAGACAAAGTATGCCGGTCCAGAAAACGCCGGCGAGAAAAAAACCGCTGAGAAACCAGGATGACGTCGCAGCACCGCTCTGCCCCATTCTGGCGATCAGCGCGCCTCCAACGGTGGCAAACCACAGGATTGCACTCGGCGATGACATCGCCAGCATCACGCCGCGCCCAAACTCTCGCAGTAGTGGACGAGCCGGCTGACTGCCGGCCAGCGGCATTTCATGCGCCTGTCGCCAGGCAGACAACAGCATCTTTGCAGCAAACAGTGACAGCATCGCGCCACCGCCGATCCACAGCACCCAGCGTACCGCTTCGTACTGCAGCAGAATGGTCATACCGGCCAACGCCAGCAGTGCATAAATCAGGTCGCCAATACAGGTGCCCATCCCCAGCCAGAAACCGTGAAAGTAACCGCGCTGCATCGCCAGCGTAATCATCGCAATATTGGCGATACCGATATCCAGGCACAGCGACAGACTGAGTAAAAAACCATTAGAAAACGGCATCATAGCGTGATACCCCGGTAAACTTTGCTTAACATCCTTCTTCCCCAAACGTTGAACAGGCGTCTACTACAGCCGTAAACGCGCTGGCGGTATTGGAAAGAATTGCGCACTAAGGGCTTTTTGCCGTTATTGATCTTAACGACCGCCAACTGTCACCTGTACAGCAGCAAATGAATAGCATAGTATTTCAGCGATAATATCATTCTGGAGAGTGCAGTTTATGAGGAAAGTAATTTTTTCGGCGTTAATCGCCACATCTGCGTTATTTTTATCCGCCTGTTCACCGGATGAAGATAATAAGGTCAAAGTTGCAATTAATACCGGACCGGATGAGGCCATCTGGCAGGAGGTTCAGAAAGTCGCGAAAGATAAGTATAACTTAGATCTGGAAGTTATTTCCTTTAATGATTATGTTCTGCCTAACGAAGCATTAAGAAATAAAGACGTCGATGCCAATGCTTTCCAGAGCCTGCCTTATCTGGAAGATCAGACCAAAGAGCGCGGCTATAAATTTGCTGTCGTCGGCAAAACCTTTATCTTCCCGATTGCTGCCTATTCACATAAAATAAAAAATATCAAAGAGTTACAAGATGGTGCAACGGTCACGATTTCCAACGAAGCGACCACACTTGGCCGCAGCTTATTGCTGTTACAGGCACAGGGATTAATTAAGCTTAAAGAGGGTGTGGGTTACCTGCCTACTACGCTGGATATTATTGAGAATCCGAAGAAGCTAAAACTGGTTGAGGTCGACACCCCGCAACTGACCCGTACGCTCGACGATCCAAATGTCTCATTGTCGATTATTAATACTAACTTCTCAGCCCAGGCCGGTTTATCTGCGGCACGTGATGGCTTATTTATGGAAGATGCCGCCTCACCTTATGTTAATGCGCTGGTGGCGCGTGAAGATAATAAAGACAGCGAGAAAGTGCAGAAACTGAAAGACGCTTTCCAGTCACAACAAGTCGCCGATAAAGCGCAGGAAGTGTATAAAGGCGACGCAATTAAAGCCTGGTAATTTGAATCACGGGGGCCGTTTACGGCTCCCGTCCGCTATGCCGCAGGGCCGAGAATTAACCGCATTACCTGATTAATTTCATCAATGGCCTCGTCGCGTGTCTGAAGCGGTGTACAGAACGTTAATGTATCCGCATATCCATTGATCAAAGCGCCCAACTGACGTGAGGCGCGTGCGGCATCAACCGGTCTAAATACGCCAAGGGTAATCCCGTCAAGGATCGCATTTTCCATCAGCCGATCCCAGGCCTTAATCAGCTCGGTAGTCAATTGTGAGTACTGCTGATCCTGCACCGCAAGCCGCCAGATATCCATATACAGCACCCATTTTGCATCCACGCTGACCGGTAAATACTGCGCGATAAGCCGATCTAGCGCCTGTTGCGGCGGCAGATTTTCCACTTCTCGCGCCATCTCATTCAGCTCAGCGTACATAAAGTGTGAACAGGCGGCAAGGCGCAGAGATTGCCAGTTTTTAAAATAATGATAAATATGGCTGCGGGATATGCCCAACAAATCAGTGAGTTCGCGGGTAGTGACGTTTTCCACCCCTTTCTCGGTAAACAATTTTATCGCCCCGTCCAGCAGAGCATCTCTGAGGTTTGCGGTCGTCTCACGCTTCAAACTTTCTCTCCTGCATTTACGTCGTGCGAGCCAGTTAAACCCGTATAAAAAGGTGCGGTCACTTTTTCTGCACCGGTTTCAGACGCTAATCCAGCGCGGCAATATCCTGACTGGCGCGATTAAGAATAGCGATAATTTTCTCCAGCGTCTGTTCACTGGCGCTTTCGCGATTGACCTTCTGGTCCAGCACCGCCTTTATATTATCCAGCGCTTGCTTCATTGCCGGATTTTTTCGCAACTCATGGCCGACGATCCGCGCCTTAATCCGCTGTTTAATCTGTTCTGACTGCGCGCTTTGCTCATTGAGCCAGAAGCGGCCATTGTCGGTGATGGCGATATCATTACGCCCCTGCTCACCGTGAATGACGTCAATAAAGTTCTGCTGCTGTAGCCAGTCGAGTGTCGGATAAATTACACCGGCGCTGGGCGTGTAGTGACCAAGCGTCAGCGACTCAATCTCTTTGATCAACTCATAACCATGGCTGGCATTACGGCTGAGAATATCCAGCACCACCAGCCGTAAGTCACCATGAGCAAAAAAACGCTGGCGGGGATGATGTGACATAGCAACTGACCTCTTCTGACTCGGCATACGCGGATGGCGGCTATTGTGCACGCCAGCGCTAAGATGATGAAAGCGCGATAAATGTAACTATCTGTAACCTGGTAAGCCGCCAATTAATGCCGGATTAATAATGCGTTTCGTTCTCATTTAAGTCCTGCCGCAGCGCTGCCTGACAGGCAGCATAACAGCTATTTCAGATATATCGAAAACCAACTCATTGAAATATTATGTAACCTATATTTTCAAGTTAACACTACCTTTCGATATATCGTATTGTCCATTCCCCGAGCAACTAGCGCCAGGGTCACTTTCGAGGTCAAAGCGATGACAGCAGAACTCTCCGGCAGCAGGCAAAATCTGACTGCGCCAAATTATCCGCAGCGCGTACGCAATGAGCTGCGTTTCAGAAATCTGACCGTGCTGAGCAGCGAGCGCATTGCCGGTTGCTTTCAGCGGCTGGTATTTGGCGGCGACGATCTGACAGGCTTTGTTTCAGCGGGCTTTGACGATCATATCAAGTTGTTTTTTCCACAGCCCGGCAGCTCTTTTGCCCCACCCACCATCACCGCTGACGGCATTGTCTGGGAAAATGACATCCGCCCAGCTTCCCGTGATTACACGCCAATGTTTGATGCTGAACGCAATGAACTGACGCTTGATTTCTATCTGCATCAGTCAGGGGTTGCCAGTGACTGGGCGAGCCAGGCACGTCCGGGAGATCGGTTAACCGTTGGGGGACCGCGCGGTTCACTGGTGGTGCCGGAGGATTATCGCTGGCAGCTGTATGTCTGTGATGAGACCGGCATGCCCGCCCTGCTGCGTCGGCTGGAAGCGCTGAGCAAATTAACCGTTCCGGTTGAGGTGACAGCACTGATTTCAGTCAAGGACGCCGCCTGCAAAGACTATTTTTCGCATCTTCCGGCATTCAGTCCTGAATGGTTTATTGGCGATAATCAGCAGGCCGTTGCCCAGCGCCTGGCACAGCTGACACTGCCAGAAAATGATTATTACCTGTGGCTGACCGGTGAAGGTAAAACGGTTAAAGCCTGGAGTGAGATAGTTGAAAACCAGCAGGTTGACGAGCGACTGCTGCGTGCGGTGGCTTACTGGCACAGTAAATAAGACGTTAAACCTGAGTGAATGGTGGTTTTGGTGGCAAAAAAAAGCCTGGACGCATCCAGGCTTGATATCGGTCAACTGACCAGGTTACTTCAGGCGATAAGCGACGACCGCATCACCACCTTTGGTTCCCAGCGAGCCGTGACCGCCAGCGGCAATCACCACATACTGCTGGTTATCCGCGCCCAGATAAGTGGAAGGCGTTGCCTGACCACCGGCCGGTAGCTCGGTTTCCCACAGCAGTTTGCCGTTATTGATATCATAAGCACGGAAGAAGTTATCCGCCGTTGCGCCATGGAACACCACGTCACCGGCGGTGACCAGAGGTCCACCGTGCGCCACCATTCCCATCGGGAAACCAATCGGGAAGCGACCCGGCAGGAAAGTCGTTTTCAGATTTTTCGTGGTACCCACGCGACGCAGCCATTCGGTTTTGCCGGTGGTTAAATCCACTCCCACCATGCGACCCCACGGCGGCGCGATACAAGGAATACCTAAGCCCGATGCCAGCTGCTGAATCTGAATAGCGTAGTCACCGTCAAAGTTCTCATTCCAGTAAGGCGTGCCTTCTTTGGTAAACAGGCGCTTATCCGCATTCTCCGGCGTACGTTTAATCAGATTATATTTGTAAGCCAGGCGCACCGGCGAGGCGATCAGAATCTGACGCTGCGGATCGACAGCCACTGAACCCCAGTTAAATACCCCGATATTACCCGGGAAGATAATCGACCCTTTTTCGGTGGCCGGTGTCCATGGGTTACCGTCATAACGCAAAGATTTAAACTCAATGCGGCAGGCCATCTGATCAAATGGCGTCAGACCCCACATCGATTTTTCACTCAGCGGCTCTGGAATAAAGTTCAGTTTAGATACCGGCTGAGTCGGCGAGAATTTCTCACCCGCTACGCCACCCTTGGTGGAGACATCAACCTGATTAATCGGATAGACCGGCTGGCCGGTAAGACGATTAAGCACAAACAGGTTGCCGGTTTTGGTCGGTAAAATCACTACCGGTTGTTTACTGCCCTGATAGTCAATATCCAGCAGTGACGGCTGAGACGGATTATCACGATCCCACAGGTCATGTTTTGATGACTGGAAACGCCATTTAAACGCACCGGTATTCAAATCCAGCGCGACCAGCGTATCGCGGAATTTCTCCGTGTTGCTGTCAGCGTCACGATTAATACCCAGTTCATCCGGTGAAGCATTACCAAATGGCACATACACCAGACCGTTTTTCAGATCAGCACTGAGTGTTGCCCAGGCAACCGGCGTGTCCTGCGGATAGTTTTCCCCATTGGCGATCGGCTGGGTATTTTCCGGGTTCGCCGGATCGAAATTCCACACCAGGCGACCTGAATTAACATCATAAGCACGGATTACACCAGATGGGTTACCGCTGTTAAAACCGTTATCCATAACCGATCCACCAACGATAACCAGATTACCGGCGACTAATGGCGCGGCAGTCTGCATCAAGGCATGTGGACGAATGGTTCCCATATTCGCCGCTAGATCGATAATGCCGTTGTTGCCAAAGTCAGCGCAAAGCTTGCCGGTATCAGCGTCCAGTGCGATTAATTTCGCATCAGTGGTCGCGTTGAAAATACGTTTGCGGCAAATGGCTGGAGTGCTGTCCGCCGCATTATTTTCAGCAGCCGGTGCCTGATAATAGCTGACGCCACGACAGGTCTGATGCTGTTGCAAATAAGAGCGATCTTTCGCTGGCTGATATTTCCATTTCAGCTCACCGGTTTCAGGATTCAGCGCATGCACTTCATTGTGTGGGGTACATAAATAAACGCTGTTATTTACTTTCAGCGGCGTGGCTTCGAAAGTGTATTCGGTTGCATCTTTGTCAGCGTCGCGAATATCACCGGTGTGGTATGTCCAGGCCACTTCCAGATTGTTAACATTTTCTTTAGTAATCTGGTTAAGCGGTGAGAAACGCTGTCCGTCAGTGCTGCCGCCGTAAGCTATCCAGTCTTTGCCCGCCACGTCATCTGTTGTGGTATTGCGCTTAGTGGTGATATCCCCCGCTTGCGGATAGGGATCGTAGAACATCATGCCGATCACCATCGCAATCACCACCACTACCGTAGTGCCGAGGAAAGGATGGAATTTGCGCGGTGGCGAGACCTTCGCCGCTTTATACAATGGGCGCACTACCCACGGCATCGCCAGCCAGACACCAATCAGGCCAATAATATCGCCGCGTGGGATCCACTGCCATTTATCAAAGCCCACCTCATAGACAGTCCACAGCAGGACAATCCACATTAATATGGCGTAAATTGATAAGGCGATTTTTTTATTTCTGAACAGGGTGATGGCCGTAGCCAGCAAGCCAATAGCCATAATGACATAGAACGGCGAGCCGCCAATCAGCAGCAGCTGTCCTCCCATGTAAAGCATAGCGATACCAACAATCGCTATAACGATACTCGTTAACTTGTTTAGCATGGTGATCTCTCAACGTGAACAAATGGGTAATAATTACCCTTACGAAAACTTACATTTAAGATACACAAATTTAACGAAATAAAAGCAGGAAAGATACACGATTTAATTTATGTATTTTTAGTGATTATTACGGACGGGGAATAAGTATTTTGTCGGATCAGTCATCTGCCTGAGGTGAAATTGCCAGTCACATCATTCGTCGTCGATGCCGTGCCGGTGGCGTTTCCGGCGGCTTCACCCCCCTGCTCCTTCAATGTGATCTGACAAGGGTTCGCGGCGGCAACCCGGTACTCAATCGAATCCAGACCATCTAAAACAACAATTAATTATCGTAAAATAATAATTAATTGTTGTTTTAGATGATTTGAAGCAGTAGGATTCTCTCGTTTTCAACTTACCTGGAATCGAGATAACTATGTCACCAGAACGGATTTCTAAACTTAGCCAACGTATGGCAACAATCACACTGTTGTTTCTTATTGTCATCATGGTGCTCAATGCAGCCGGATGGATTTTCCCTACCTTGATTTCACGCGAAGGTGGATATGGCTTTAGTTTTTCGCTAACGGCTAAATTTGTTAATGATACCGCAGTAAACCTGAGCTTATTCCCCGGCTGGCAAATCGCTGGCGCGGTTGTTCTGACCAGTATCCCGCTCCTGGCGCTTGCCTTTGGTCTATACCATTTGCGGATGCTGTTTCAAACCTATGCAAAACGCGCCTGGTTCTCAGCAACGGCTGGAGTGCATTTGGGGAAAACCGGTCGATCAATCGCTATCTGGACGTTGCTGAATCTTATCTGTGGTCCATTACTCAGTATTTGGGGAACTATGCGTGAGCCAGATGGGCAAAGACTGGTCACTTTTAGTTTTACTCCACAAGATGCTGTGTCTCTGTTTATTGCCGCCAGCGTGATGATCATTGCCCATATACTGAAGCAGGCAAGCGAACTGCATGAAGAAAATCAGCAATTTGTTTGAGGCCGTTAGAAAATGTCGATAATCGTGAATCTGGATGTCGTCCTGGCGAATCGTAAAGTCAGGTCCAAAGATTTAGCCTCGGCCACGGGTATTACCGGGCGAAATCTTTCATTAATTAAACAGGGAAAAATTAAAGGATTGCGCTTCTCCACGCTGAATGAAATTTGTCGCCATCTGGAGTGTCAGCCTGGTGATATATTAGTCTACTGCGAGGATGCTTTTTTTAGCGATGATTCGGCGTGATATTTTCTGTATTAATATCAAGCTCTGATAGGTTTTTTTCCTGTTCTGTATGAGCCTGTTCCCCTGCGCTGCAGGGGAACATTAATAAGAGATCTGTTTCGCGTAAAATATTGACCGCCAGGCTGGCGATATGATTGATAGCAGCATCCCTTCATCAGACGCGTACCAGACTGTTGCCGCACTCTACTCAGCGTTAGACAACGCAGCCTCTACCAGACCATCCAGCCATTCCTGATGTCCGTTCAGCATCGGATTAGGACGGGTTAGCGCCATTGCCTTAGCCGGCTCACCATTCTGGGTTTCCTGTGTCAGAATTCGCACACGATGACCGGGCAAATCCTCCAGCAGCCAGGCATGATGTACATCCAGACGTTTTGCGCTATTTTCTTCACCCGCCCAGCCGTGCCACGCTATTCGGGCGGCTTGATCAGCCATTGGCGCAACGTACTCCACAACCTGAGCTTCAACCGGAAAGCCAAACGTGCTGAAGTAAAAGCGCACATTGTTTTCCAGTTCAGGGCCTTTATTATCGTAGAAACGAATATCGGCAGCGTTTTTATAATACTGCGGCCAGCTAAAAGGTTGGCTAAGCAAAGGCCAGATCTCGCTCACGGTCAGACCTGAAATAATGACTTCATTAGAAACAAAATTGTCGGTAAAGCCCGGTAAATAACCCTCTGGCCAGTTAATTGCGTTCATTATCATCTCCGATTCAATAGCCATCTATTCTTGATTCAGGCCAGCGACTGAGTATCGTCACAATGCAACCTGATGAAGGTTATTATCGGCAGATTGAGATATAAGACAAATTATGAATTTATATACCTGATATAATAAAAATTATATCTCAGCGCTCACTTCCGTACACAGGGCGCGAATCCATTGATGAACCGGGTCGCGATGCGCACGCTCGTGCCAGGCCATACTTTTGGTGAAACCCGGAACCGTCAGTGGCGTTTCAAAGATGACTAACTGTGGATCGTGACAAGCCAGTCGACGCGGCACAACGGCAATCATATTCGTGGTAAGCAGAAGTTCCGGTAACACCAGAAAGCTGTTAACCGACATTCCCACCCGACGGCTGCGACCGACTTTCGCCAGGGCTTCATCAGTCGCCCCCCAGAATCGCCCCTCGCCCGAGACCAGGATATGTTCCTGCATGCAGAACTGCTCCAGAGTAATGGATCCCGCTGCCGCCACCGGATGGCAGGCACGCATCATGCAGACATACTCTTCCTGATACAGCGCGCGGCTGTGCAGCTCGACCGGGGTGGTTGAGGGTGTCACCAGCGCCAGATCAACATCGCCACGTTCCAACTGCTGAAACAGACCAGCGTTATCAACCGCACGTACCGCTACGCGAATATTGGGTGCGCGCTGTTTTAACGCGGCCATTAGCGGAACAATAACGGCTTTCAGCGCGTAGTCAGTGGCAACAATGGTATAGATTAGCTCCGCGCTTAACGGATTGAAATTTGCAGGCTTTAGCAAAATAGCGATTTCTGTGAGGATTTGTTTAACCGGGCCAGCCAGCTCGATTGCACGCAACGTCGGCACCATACCGCGCTGAGTACGGATAAAAAGCGGATCGTTAAAATAGTCGCGCAGGCGGGTCAGCATACCGCTGACCGCAGGCTGAGTGAGTGCGAGGCGTTGAGCAGCCCGGGTAACGCTGCCTTCATCAATCAGAGCATCAAGGGCTTTAAGCAAATTCAGATCTAACGACCTGATATCGTTATTCATGATAAAACCTCAAGAAACCAGTAACGTTCTGATACTGACGACGCGTTAATATCAGCAATCACTATTACTCAGCATCCACCAGCGCTGTTGCTGCTGCGCCAGACGCTGACAATCATCTTTAAGCCCGCCTATAGTCAGCAATGCTATTGCCTGCTGCGTCAGGGGCGGCGCAAAACTCTGCTGATTCAGCCACAGTTCAGCACACTGCTCAAGCCGGTCCGGATGCAATACATGCAGACTTTCCGTCAGCTGCGCGCATTTTTCCGCGAAGTCTGAGACATCCAGTGTCGCAATAATCTGCGGCATCTGCGCAATAAATTGCCGGATGTGCGCGGTGATCGACGCAACATTATGAGTCGGTGATTGTACGGCAAACAGCAGGCCATGCTCACCGGCCAGCGACATAAATCGGCAGCTGACTACATAGCCAAGGTTTTTCTCAACGCGCAATTGTTGGAAGAAACGCGGTTCGAACAGCAGAGCCAGCATGCGCCATGCGGCCAGACAAGCTGCGGTCTGTTCGGCCAGCGGACAAAACAGCACCACCGCCGCCTCCTGACTGTCAGTCGGCAGATGATAACTGGCGCGATCCGGTAACGGCGGCGGCACCGGAAGTTGTATTGAATTTAGTTCGCCGGGAAAACGCGTCAGCAAGCGGGAAACCGCCTGCGCGAGTGCAATATCACCGCCGTACAGTGCGGCACGCCACGACAGCGATGGCAGGCCATTCGCCACGGGTTGCCGCTCTGCTTCACCGCCAATCAACTGCGGCAACTGATTCAGCAAACAGCGCACCGCAATATCTGATCGCCACTGCTGTTGCTGGCGGCTGAACTGGCGCTCGCCCTGCGCCCGCAGGCTGGCAGGAATCGCCTGCAACTGTTTCAGCAGCGCGTCCAGCGTGTGCAGCAGCACCCGGTGGTTGCCGCTGAGCTGCAATAACCACTGCCCCTGACGCTGGCTAAAAACAAGGCTGCCACCGGCATGGGCACACTGCGCAATGATCGCGCGCAGACTGGCCTGTATAATATGCCCCCAGCGCTGCGGCAGCGTATTGCCCACTGCCGGGCTGAGCATCAGCACGCCGTTTTCCGCGTCCGGATCGATATGGGGCAAACAACACTGCTGCGCCGGTAATAGCGGTAAGTTATCGTCATTTGCACGTGGATAAAATTGCCATACTGGCAGGTTGATATCTGCTTCTGCGTCAGGCCACTGGTTGGCCTTCAGCGACAACGTAAAGCCCTGCACTACTTGCTGCTTAGCCTCTGTCTGCGGCACAACCCGCAGTCGGGTCATATTATCGGCGGTTAGCTTTGCCAATAAAGGCTGCCACTCTGACCAATCGCCCGGCGCGATCGGTGCAAAACCAAAGGCGCGCTCACGCAGCTGATCGACCGGCGACAGTCGGCAGAACTGTTGCTGCGCTAACGCCGCGTAATGTTGACGTTGCGGCTGAGTTATCGCCGTTAGCTGGCGCAGCCAGTGGCAAAACAGCGTTTCCACTCTGGCACAAAGCGAGGCATCCACGGTGGTGAGTTGAAACTCAATACTGACCACACTGCCATTCTCGCTGCGGTAAGGCATCAACAGCTGCGCATCATCACAATATCCCCGTTCACTGAGCGCTGCCAGCAAGCTGCCTGGCGCCTTATCCGTAACCAGCTGACGCAATAGCGTCAGTGACGGCGCGCCCGCTAACGGGAACGAAAAGCGCAATCGCGGCGTATCGACAAGCTGTAAGGTAAAGTGTCGGGCCGGTTGCAGCGCCAGCGCTTCAGGCAAAGCCGACACCGTGCCGCCAGCCGGAAACGGTGCGGCGTAGCGTTCGGCCAGGGCGGCCAGTTCACTGAGCGTCTGCGGCCCCTGGAGCCAAAGCGTCAGGTTCGCGCCGTGAAAATAGTGCTGATGATGGTCGCGCAGCGCCTGCTGCAAAGCCGCAGAGTCCGTGCCAAAGTGCGCAGCATCGCCAACGTGAAAGCGCTGAAGTGCCGCCGGTGCGTTAAATGCCAGGCTCAAAGCCGCCTCGCGCAGCGTCGATGCATCAGCAGACAACAGCTGATATTCGGCATCAATCACCGCCACTTCCTGCTGAATGGCGTCACGCGCAAACAGCGGTTGCGCCAGCATATCGGTTAATCGCGCCAGCCCCTGCTCCAGTTGCGTGGCGCGAATATCAAAAAACCAGGCGGTAGTGGTCGGCAGCGTGGTGGCATTGAGTCGGGCACCCTGCGCCTGCGCCCAGCTCATCAGCCGCGCATCGCCCTGGTATCCGGTGCTGCCGGCAAATACCACATGCTCAAGCAGATGAGCCAGCCCAGGCCACTGCGCAGGTTCATGATGGCTGCCGGCCGCCAGTTGTATCAGGGCTGCGGCGCGCGTCGCCGCCGGATCGTGAATCAGTCTGACCCGTAATCCATTACTTAGCGTCAGCAGCGGCTGCATCAGGATGGCTGACCGCGATAAATCAGCTGCGAATTAGCGCGGTTACGGAACTGTAACTCGCTGACCTGCATATTGGTACAATTGGCCTGTTCACGCGCCGCAAGGATTTTGCCGTGATGCGGTGATTTATCACAGACCGGATCGGTATTATCCGCATTGCCGGTCAGCATAAATGCCTGACAGCGACAGCCGCCAAAATCTTTCTCTTTTTCCGAACAGGATCGGCAAGGTTCCGGCATCCAGTCAAAGCCGCGATATTTATTAAAGCCGAAGGATTCATACCAGATATGCTGTAAAGAGTGATCCAGCACCGACGGGAATTCCACCGGTAACTGACGCGCGCTGTGACACGGCAGCGCCAGCCCTTCTGGCGTCACGCTGAGGAATATCGCGCCCCAGCCGCCCATACAGCCCTTTGGCCGCTCTTCATAATAGTCAGGCGTGACAAACAGCAGATTAGCCAGATTTCCTTTGCCGGCCATTTTTTCACGGTATTGATGCACCACCTCTTCGGCGCGGGCAATCTGCTCGCGGGTCGGCAACAGCCCTTCGCGATTCAGCTGCGCCCAGCCATAAAACTGACAGGTCGCCAGCTCGACATCATCGGCTTCCAGCTCAATACTCAGCTCAATAATCCGGTCGATCTGGTCGATATTATGGCGGTGCAGCACGAAATTCAGCACCATCGGATAGCCATGGGCTTTGACGGCTTTTGCCATCGCCAGCTTTTGCTCAAAGGCTTTAGCCGAACCGGCCAGCGCAGCATTCAGCGTTTCATCGCTGGCCTGGAAACTGATCTGAATATGATCGAGCCCGGCATCAGCAAAGGCATCGATTTTCTTCTCGGTCAGGCCAATTCCGGAGGTGATGAGATTGGTATAGAAGCCAAGATCGCGTGCCGCACGAATCAGTTCCGGCAGATCCTTACGCACCAGCGGTTCGCCACCGGAAAAGCCCAGTTGCACCGCCCCCATCTCTCTGGCCTGCTCAAACACCTTGATCCACTGTGCGGTGGTCAGCTCCTGATCCTGTTTAGCAAAATCCAGCGGATTTGAGCAGTACGGGCACTGCAACGGGCAGCGGTAGGTCAGTTCCGCCAGCAACCACAGCGGCGGGTTGACCTGAGGTTTAAGCAGGTTCACGGAAAATTATCCACTTCTGTTCATAAGCCTGAGCGAAGAACTCGATCACGTCATCATCGACGCCACCGGCTTCCGGAAAACGGCCATTGAGTTCAGCAATGATCGCGGATAACGCGCGTTTGCCATCAACCAACTGCAAAATGACTGCCGCGCTCTCATTCAGTTTTGCCATGCCTTCAGGATAAAGGATGACATGACAATCCTGCGTCGGTTCCCACTGCAGTCGATAACCGCGACGGAACAGAGGAAGTTGATCTGGGTTCATCTCAATCACAGTAGTCGTCCCCGATGCCATACCGCCTGCTGCGTCACGCTGTGATACGGCTGGCGGTTAAGTTCATAGGCCATGGTCATGGCATCCAGCATGCTCCACAGAATATCCAGTTTAAACTGTAAAATTTCCAGCATTCGCTGCTGCTTCTCTACGGTGTTACAGTATTCCAGCGCCAGTTGCAGACCGTGCTCAACGTCGCGGTTAGCCTGGCTCAGGCGGCCACGAAAGTAGTCATAGCCTTCAGCTTCGATCCACTGATAGTGCTGCGGCCAGCTGTCGAGACGCGACTGGTGAATTTGCGGAGCAAACAGCTCGGTCAACGAACTACAGGCCGCCTCCTGCCACACTGCGCGACGGGCAAAGTTTACATAGGCATCAACGGCAAAGCGCACGCCTGGCAGCACCCGCTCTTCTGACAGCAGCACCTCGCGATCCAGTCCAACGGCTTCGCCGAGACGCAGCCAGGCTTCAATGCCGCCTTCACTGTCGCCATGTCCGTCGTGGTCGAGAATGCGCTGAACCCATTTCCGCCGGGTTTGCGGGTCCGGGCAGTTGGCCATAATTGCCGCGTCTTTCAGCGGAATACTGGTCTGATAGTAGAAGCGGTTGGCAACCCAGCCCTGGATCTGCTCGCGCGTCGCCTGACCGTTGTGCATCGCTATATGGTAAGGGTGATGGATATGATAATAAGCACCCTTGTCACGCAGCGCCTGCTCGAATTGCTGCGGCGTCATCACCTGCGCGGGATTATTTGCATTCATCGTGTTTCACCTAAAGTTCGATACGCATACCATCCCAGCTGACTTCAATGCCGTTTTCAGTCAGTGCCTGCCGTTCAGCAGAAGATTCATCAAGAATCGGGTTGGTATTATTAATATGGATAAGGATTTTGCGCTCGGCGGGTAGCGACGACAGCAGCGCCATCAGCCCCTGCTTTTCGGCCAGCGCCAGATGGCCCATATCCTTGCCGGTATTGCGTCCGACGCCGGTATCAGCCAGCTCGTTGTCGCGCCACAAAGTGCCATCAATCAGCAGGCAATCGGCGCGCTTCAGCCAGCCCAGTAGCGCATCATCAGGCTCACCGAGACCCGGCGCATACATCAGCGTCTTGCCGCTGCGGGTATCTTCAATAAATAGCGCAACATTGTGACCGGGCAGCGGCTTGCCGCGATACTCAGAGTACGGCGGCGCGTTACTCAATATCGGAATCGCGGTAAATTTCAGTGCCGGGCAAACCGCGACCGAAAACGGCTCATCCGGCTGCATTTTATGGTGCACCAGACCGCCATTCCAGTGTGAAAGCATGGTAAACACCGGAAAACCGGTGGTCAGATCCTGATGCACTTCTGGCGTACACCATACCTGATGCGGGCAGCCTTCGCGCAGATTGAGTAAGCCCGCACTGTGGTCAATCTGGCTGTCGGTCAGAATGATCGAACCTATCGCCGTGCCGCGCAGTACGCCATGTTTAATCAGTGAAGGCGTGGCGGCAATCTGGTGACAAATATCCGGCGAGGCGTTGCATAACACCCAGTCAACGCCGTCATCACTGATGGCAATGGAAGACTGAGTGCGTGCTGAAGTCTTCATGGTACCGTTGCGCACGCCCTGACAGTTATTGCAGTTACAGTTCCACTGAGGGAACCCACCGCCCGCTGCGGAACCAAGAACATTAATCTGCATGTGTAACACCGGGGGAAATGAAAAGAAAAATGCCCACAGCATGCTGTGGGCATAAGGGATTAGCGGTTAGAGATATACAGCGTAACTTCTAAGCCCAGACGTAAATCAACAAATTTAGGTTTAGTCCACGTAGTCATCATTCACTCCTCTTGGTGTTCACAGTTTAAAGAGACTGCCGGATACTATTGCGGCAGTCAGAATGCTTATTGTCAAGTATCGGAAATTTCGCGGCGCAGATGTTGCGCCTGAAGCAGTACGATATCAACCCTGTAAGCAGCAGGGATATCACAGGCCGTGGTTTATTCACCCCAGCTTCTGTTTAATAGCGCTAACCAGTTACGCCAGGCGATTTTTTCCGTCAGTTCGCGACTGTATCCGGCGGCGTTCATCGCTTCGATCAGTCGCGGCAAACCGCTGACGTCGCCGAGCGCAGCCGGAACCGAGATACCATCGAAGTCAGATCCAAAGCCGACGCCCTCTTCACCCAGTTTATTCAGCAGATAATCCAGATGCCGGACGATTTCGCCCAGCGCAGTATTGTTGTCCCGCTTGCCATCGGCACGCAGAAACGCGTTGCCAAAATTGACGCCGACAAAACCGTTACTCTCGGCAATTGCCGCCAGTTGTTTATCCGTCAGGTTACGCGGCTGCGGGCAAAGCGCATGAACATTAGAATGGGTCGCGACCAGCGGCGCATCGCTGTACTGCGCCGTTTGCCAGAACGCCTTTTCATTCATATGCGAAAGATCGATCAGAATTTTTTTCTGATTACAGGCGCGTAACAGAGCCAGCCCGGCGTCAGTTAAGCCGTCACCGCTGTCCGGGGAGCCGGGAAAATCACCGGTGACGCCAACACCAAACCGGTTGGGTAAATTCCACAGCGGCCCGATACTGCGCAAACCGGCTTGATACAGCTCATCAAGCTGGCAAAGCGAGCCGTCCAGCGCGTCTGCCCCTTCAATATGCAGCACCATCGCCAGCACGCGCTGTTCAATACAGGATTTGATTTCACTGGCACTGCGGCAGATTTTCGCCCGACCAGCAGACTGGCTTTCAATGCGCTGTAACAGCGCGATTTGAGCATGAGTAATGGCTAACGCATCGTGTGGTTGCGGCGCAGCATTCGGTTTCAACTGCGGCATATAGGATGCGGGCGGGATAAACACCGCAAACAGTCCGCCAGCAAAACCGCCCTGCCGCATTCGCTTCAGGTCGAGATGCCCGTCAAGCGTATCGTCAAGAAACAGCGCCGCCGGATCGGCGGCGTCATTTAGCCATAAACGCAACAGCAGGTCGTTATGGCCATCGAAGATCGGAGTGACAGCTGGCATATCACTCCTGGCATTAATTCGCTGATGCTGTTGGCTTTTATTATGGCAATCATTCATAGGCAGATGATACCCCAATCCCACTGCGATGAGGCGTAAAAAAGTGCTGCATTTGCGATAGATGGCCTGTTTATCAGCAGGGCTATGGCTTGCCATGCAGATGCAATGGAATTTCAGTTGCCATCTCGCTAATGACCCTGCGCCAACTGTGAATAGTAATCGGGTAATCAGACCGGCAAAAAACGTGTGAAAGGCAAACCCGTAAAGCGTTAAGCGCGCGACCACCACAATTTTCTCTGGTAATCCGCCTGACAGCTAATAATCCAACAAATGTTAATTCCAGCAATGTTTATCACAATAGATTAGTTCTCTCTCATCCCGTCTCACCAGATGATGAATCCATCGCACAGACACTCTGATAATAAAGGAATTCATCATGCGCAGTCGTTTTTCGCTTAATGCCGTACAGCGCACGCTGGCATTAACCGCAATTTTTGCTTCATTCGCCGGGACCCAAACCGTTTACGCCGCAGACAGTGCTGCCGTGAAAGGCGGTACGCTGATCTATCTCGAGCAGCAGGCTCATACCAATCTCTATCCGCCAGCCGGCGGTTTTTATCCTAACGGCGGCATCCTTAATCAAATCACCGATAAACTGACCTGGCAAAACCCGGAGACGCTACAGGTTGAACCGTGGATCGCCGAAAGCTGGAGCACTAATGCCGATAAAACCGAATACACCTTCAAAATTCGTCCCGGCGTCACCTTCTCCGACGGCACGCCGCTGGATGCCAGTGCGGTAGCAAAAAACTTTGATACTTATGGCCTCGGCAATAAAGCACAGCGCCTGCCGGTCTCCGAAGTGATCAACAACTACGATCGCAGCGAAGTGATTGATCCGCAGACGGTTAAGTTCTATTTCAGCAAACCGTCACCGGGCTTTTTACAGGGCACCGCCACCATTGGTTCCGGGCTGGTTTCACTCAGCACCCTCGCGCGTAACTTTGATGAGCTGGGCGATGCGCGCCATATTATCGGCTCCGGCCCGTTTGTAGTGAAAAATGAAAAACTGGGTCGCGAAGTCGATCTGGTGGCGCGTAAAGATTACAACTGGGGGCCGAAAAGTAGCCGTCAGCAGGGTGCGGCCAACCTCGACGGCATCAAAATTATCGTCACACCCGAAGACAGCGTGCGGATTGGTGCGCTATTGGCCGGTCAGGCCGATGTGATTCGTCAGGTTCAGGCTTATGATGAAAAACAGGCCAGCGATCAGAACTTCCCGATTTACGCAGCGCCGACGCGCGGCATAAATGACAGTATTAGCTTCCGCCCGGATAACCCGCTGGTAGCCGATATCAAAGTGCGTCAGGCGCTGCTGCACGCTACTCACTCCCGTCAGGTAGTCGATACTCTGTTCTCAGCCAATTATCCGCAGGCCACCTCGGTAGTGGCGAAATCGGCAGCGGGTTACGTCGATCTGAGCGACAAACTGAAATATGACCCGACGCTGGCGCAACAGTTACTTGATGAAGCGGGCTGGAAACCCGGCAGCGATGGTATCCGTCAGAAAGATGGCCAGCGGCTGGCGCTGACGATTTATGAATCGCTGCCACAACCGCAAAATAAAGAAGTGCTGCAACTGATCGCGCAACAGTGGAAACAGGTTGGCGTCAGTCTGGCGGTGCGCGCGGGCGATGCTGGCAGCCGCACGCTGGATAATCTTGATCCGCTAAAAACCCCGCTGACGGTATCGGAAGTCGGACGTGCCGATCCGGATGTGATTAAAAGCCAGTTCTACCCGTCCAATCGCGATGCCCTGCTGCAGAAAGGCGGATCCAGTGACAAAGTCGCCAACTTCCGTGACGACAAGCTGAATCAGCTGCTGGTGGATATTTCGGCCGAAATCGATCCGCAGAAACGCCTGCAGCTGACGGGAGATGCCCAGCGCTATCTGCTGGATAACGCCTATGTGATTCCGGTGTTTGAAGAACCGCAGGTGTTTGCTGCCGCTCCGTGGCTAAAAGGCATCAGCTTTGAAGCGGTTGGCCGTCCGAGTTTCTACGGCACATGGCTTGAAAAGCACTAAGCCGGGGAGATGACGATGAAAAGCTATCTTAGCCAGCGAGTGGGACAGGCGCTGTTGGTGCTATGGGCGGCGTTTACCGTCTCTTTTGTGCTGTTACAGGTACTGCCCGGTGACGCCATTCTGATTAAATTTCAGAATCCGGATCTGGGCCTCAGTCCGGAGCAGATTGCCGATATGCGCCTCGCTTACGGTGCGGACAGCCCGCTGTGGCAGCAATATCTGCATACGCTGGTGGCGATGTTGCGCGGTGACTTTGGCTTCTCAGTCCAGGCTGGCGTGCCGGTCAGCGAACTGATTGCCAGTAATTTTCCCGATACCCTGCGCCTGGCGCTGCCGGGTTTCCTGCTGGCGGTGGTGATTGCCGTACTGTTGGCGTTTATCTCCAATCTGGTCGGCTTTCGTTGGCTGAAGAATGCCTTACAGAGCCTGCCATCGCTGTTTATCTCAATTCCGACCTTCTGGCTGGGCATCGCGCTGATTCAATTGTTCTCATTTCAGTTGCGCTGGATTCCGGTGATTAACCCCGGCCCGTGGCAAGGGCTGATTCTGCCGATTATCACTCTGGCGCTACCGATATCCGCCCCTCTGGCACAGATCCTGATCCGCAGCATCGATCAGGTGCAGACACAACCCTTTGTGGCGGTCGCCCGCGCCAAAGGAGCCAGTTACAGCTGTGTGTTATGGCGTCATGTGGCACTGAATGCGCTGCTGCCGGTATTGACCGTCGCCGGTCTGTTGCTCGGTGAGTTAATTGCCGGTGCGCTGATCACTGAAACAGTGTTTGGCCTCAGCGGTCTGGGTCAGCTGACCCAGCAGGCGGTTAATAACCAGGATGTCGCGGTGCTTCAGGCGATTGTGATGATTTCGGCGTTTGGCTTTGTCACCATCAATCTGCTGGTCGATTTGCTGACCCCGCTGCTTGACCCACGGCTGCAAACTTATCGCGGAGCGACCTTATGAGCCTGATCGATCAACTGGTACGGCCGAAAGCCAGCCGCCCCGCTCCCCGCCGCGTTAGCGGTTACAAGGTACCGGCCGGAGCGCTGCTCGCCTGGCTGGTCATGCTGCTGGCAATGGCTGCTGCGATTGCGCCGGGGCTGTTTACCGATTACAGCGCAACCGAAGGTATTGCCGGCGCGCAACGTCTGGCACCGCAGGCTGGTCACTGGCTGGGTACTGACCAGCTGGGGCGCGATCTTTACGCGCGTATTGTCTGGGGCGCGTCCCACTCACTTTCTGCCGCAGTGGTTGCAGTGTCGCTTGGGCTGTTGGCTGGCACGCTGCTCGGGGTGCTGGCGGGTGCCACCGGCGGTAAAACTGAAGCGGCGGTCATGCGCATCATTGATGTGCTGCTGTCGATTCCTGGCCTGCTGCTGTCACTGAGCGTCATTATCCTGCTTGGCTTTGGCACGATAAATGCCGCCATCGCCGTGGGGGTCACATCCATTGCTAATTTCGCCCGCCTGGCACGTGCCGAAGTGGTTCGGGTGCGGCACAGCGATTATGTCGAAGCGGCTTACGGCAGCGGCGGCACCTTCTGGAGCGTGCTCTGGCGTCATATTCTGCCCAACTCGCTGACCTCGGTTATCGCCTTTTCCGCCTTACAGTTTGGTAATGCGATTCTGGCGCTGTCGACCCTGAGCTTTCTCGGCTACGGCACGCCACCACCAACGCCGGAGTGGGGGCTGCTGATTGCCGAAGGACGTAACTATATTTCTACCGCCTGGTGGCTGACCACTTTCCCCGGCCTGGTGGTGGTCGCCATCGTACTGGCGGCTAACCGCATCAGCCGTCAATTTTCAGGAGCTCGCCGATGAACGATAATTCGCAGGTGCCACTGCTGGAACTGGAAAATCTGACGCTCAGTTATCTCAGCGGCGGCCAGTCGCGACCGGTGGTACACAATGTCTCTTTTCAGCTCAGAGCCGGTGAGATGCTGGCGCTGGTTGGCGAATCCGGCTCGGGCAAAACCACCACCGCGCAGGCGATTATTGGCCTGATGGCTGAAAACGGCGTGCGCGACGGCGGACGTATTTTGCTTAACGGCGTCGATATCAGCGGCTGGTCGCCGCGCCGACTCGATAGTCTGCGCGGCGCAACCATCAGTCTGATCCCACAGGATCCCGGCAGTTCTCTGAATCCGGTGAAAACCATTGGCGATCAGGTGGCAGAGATCCTGACGCTGCATCAGCGTCTGAGCCGCACCGAGCGCCAACAACGGGTCATTGCCCTGCTGACGCGCGTCGGCCTCAGCCACCCCGAGCAGCGCGCACGACAGTATCCGCATCAGTTATCCGGCGGAATGAAGCAGCGTGTGCTGATTGCCATCGCCATTGCTTTACAGCCAGCGTTGATAATTGCCGATGAACCGACCAGCGCGCTGGATGTGACGGTACAGAAACGCATTCTGGATTTGATCGACGAGTTGCGCCGGGAGTCTGGCACGGCGGTGCTGTTTGTTACTCATGACCTGGCGCTGGCAGCGCAGCGAGCCGACCGACTGCTGGTGTTTCGCCACGGCGAAATCCAGGAACAGGGTGAGACTGCCACGGTGATTAAATCGCCACAACATCCCTATACCCGCCAGTTGTTTGCCGATCTGCGTAGTCTGGCTCCACCCCAACCATTGACTCGCCATGCCCGCTTCTCCTCACCGGCGATTGTGGTAAATCGGGTGAACAAAACCTTTCAGCTGGGTAAAAATCCCCAGATAAAACTGGCGGCGCTGCAAAATATTTCCTTCAGCGTGGCGCGCGGCACAACCCATGCGCTGGTTGGCGAGTCAGGATCCGGCAAGACCACGCTGGCGCGTATTCTGCTCGGCTTTCAGCGTGCAGACAGCGGACAGCTGCTGATTGATGATATCGATACCAGTGAATTACGCGGTGAAGCACTGCGCCAGCTGCGGCAAAAGATTCAGCTGGTGTATCAGAATCCGTTCGCCTCGCTCGATCCGTCACAAACCCTGTATGACATTATTGCCGAGCCGCTGCTTAACTTTGCGCCCCTGAGTAAAAGTGAACGTCGTCAGCGCGTTGAGGATGTCACGCTGCGGGTCGCACTGCCGGTCGAGCTGCTGACGCGCAAACCCCATGAGCTGTCTGGTGGTCAGCGCCAGCGCGTGGCGATTGCCCGGGCGCTGATAGTGCAGCCGGATATTCTGGTGCTTGATGAAGCCACCTCCGCGCTCGACGTCACCGTGCAGGCGCAAATTCTCGGTCTGTTGCAGCAGCTGCAACAGCAACTCGGTCTGACCTATCTGTTTATTTCTCACGACCTCGCCACCGTGCGCCGCATCGCTCATAGCGTTACCGTGCTGCGCGCTGGCCAGGTAGTCGATCAGGGTACCGTTGAGGCGCTGTTCAGCCAGCCGTCCAGTGACTATACCCGTGAGCTGATTGACGCCATTCCTTACCTTGCAGCAGAACAAAAGGATTTCGCATGAGCCAGAAACGCCTCGGTTTTTTTACCCGTTTGCTGGATAAAACCGGACCACAGCAGCGCTACCGTCTGGCGCTGGAGCAGATACAACATGCCGAACGTTTCGGCTTTGATACCGCCTGGATTGCCCAGCACCATTTTCATGAAAATGAAGGTGGACTCCCTGCACCGCTGGTGTTTCTCGCTCACGTCGCGGCTCAAACCCGGCGCATCCGTCTGGGTACCGCGATAATTACCTTGCCGCTGGAGAATCCTCTGCGGGTAGCAGAAGACGCCGCGGTGCTGGATTTGCTGGCGGACGGACGGCTGGAAATTGGCCTCGGCTCCGGCGGTACTGCCAGCTCTTTTCTGCCATTCGGTCTCAGCATTGAGCAGCGCGCCGCCGCCTTTGCTGAACATTTGCAAGTACTGCACAACGCCTGGAGCGGCGAACTGCTCGGCCACGCCGATAATCGTCTCTATCCGCCCGCACCACAGCTGACATCGCGGGTGTGGATCGCCACTTTTTCGGCTGAGGGCGCGGCGCGTGCCGGCAAAGCTGGACATGGCCTGATGCTGTCCCGCACTCAGCCGCGTCCGGCTGGGCAGCCGGGCTTAGCGCTGGATGCGATACAAAATCCGATGATCGATGCCTATCTGGCCGCGTTACCGGCAGGGATACCGCCACGCATTCTGGCATCGCGCACCGCTTTTGCCAGCGACAGCCGCCAGCAGGCGCGCCAGCTGGCACTGCCGGGATTACGTGAACAGGCACAGCAGTACCGCGCCGCCGGACATCAGCTAAAAGGCGAGACGCTGGAGCACTATATCGACGCCTTTGATGTGCATCTCGGGACGCCCGACGAGGTGCAAACCTCACTGCAAAATGACAGCGTATTGCGGCGCGCTACCGACATCTCTTTCCAGGTGCACTCTATCGATCCGCCACATCAGCATATCCTGCGCTCCATCGAACTGCTGGCGACTGAAGTTGCTCCGGCATCTGGCTGGACTGCCGCCCACTCAACGCTTAATCAGGGAACTCCCGCATGACACAGACTACAGATTTACTGGCGCAACTGGCTGATATTGATCCGGCGTCACCACTTGCCGCAGCCCGACAGCAACGTGATGCCGCAACGCGGCATAGCCAGGGCAGCTACCTGGCGCTGTTCAGCAACGGCAGTACTGATTTTCCGCTGCAGCAGCGTTTGGCTGTGGCGGCACAGGTTGCCAGCTGGCATCAGGAGGATCAGCTGGCCGCACACTACGCATCCCAAACGGCGAGTATCCCGCAGAACGCCGCTTACCAGCTGGCGCTGGATCATGCCCAACGACTGACTTTCCAGCCGGTCAGTGCCACTGCTGAACATTTGGTGATATTACAACAGGCGGGCTGGACGCCGGATGCCATTGTGACACTGTCACAGATTATCGCCTTTGTCAGCTTCCAAAGCAGATTAGTACGCGGCTATCGACTGATTTCAGGTTACAGTGTCACAGATAGCCATACCGCGTTCAGCGCCGGAGAGTGGCACCACCAGCCGCAGACGCAAACCAGTAAAGCTGCCCCAGTGCGGTTTACCACCGCAGAGCTTGGCTGGGAGCCATGGATTGCCGCTAAACCGCTGGCAGAATATGATGCCGAACAGCAACAAACGCTGGCACGCTTTGGTCATACCGATTCTGATTATTTCCGCCTGCTCGGGCGCAATCTGCCGGTGCTGGAACAGCGTACTCTGACCGATAAAGGCATCTTTTATACCTCTGCCGGCTTGCCGCGTGCCGAACGGGAACTGGCAGCCGCCGTCGCCAGCAAAGTCAACGGTTGCATATTTTGTGCCTCGGTACATGCACGTAAGGCCGCCCAGTTATCTAAGCAGCCGGAAGTGGTTCAGCGTCTGCTGGATACGCCACCGGGCGGGCAGCTCAGTGCGCAGCAGTCGTCACGCTGGCAGGCAGAAATCGATTTTGCCGCCGCCATCTCCGCGACGCCTGCCAGTGCCAGCGCGCAACAGATTCAGCAGCTGCGTGCAGAAGGATTGAATGAACTGGAATTGCTCGATTTGTTGCAGTCTGCCGCGTTCTTTGCCTGGGCCAATCGTCTGATGCTGACGTTAGGCGAACCGTTTATTCCAGCGGAGCACAACCAATGACCTCATTAACTCCGGTGGTCGATCACGTGGTGATTACTGTCGGTGACCAGCTTGACGAGGCCAGCGCACTGTTTCGCCGTCTTGGCTTCCAGCTTAGTGAGCGCGGTCATCACTCGCTTGGCTCCAGTAATCATTTAGCCATTTTTGGCGAAAACTACCTTGAACTACTGGGTTATCAGCCGGAGCGCGGTAATCTGCGCGAAGATTTATGGCAGTCGCCGCGTGGCCTCAGCGGCCTGGTATGGAAAACCGATGATGCCGATGCGGTATATCAACATCTGCAACAGCAGCAACTGGCGGGCGATCCGCCTGCGGCATTTTTCCGGCCGGTCACCCTGCCGGACGGCAGTGAACATCAAGCGCGGTTTCGCACTACCCGGTTACGTCACGATACGGTCGCAAATGGCCGCAGTTTTTTTTGCCAACACCTGACGCCAGAAGCGGTATGGCAGCCCGCCTGGCAACAGCATCGCAATGCGGTAACGACTATCAGTGGCTTTATTATTGCGGCGGATAAACCGGCCGTTGCCGCCAGGGTGTATAGCCAGTTATTTGATACTGCCCAATTTATCAGCACCCAGGACGACAGCATTGAGTTTCAGGCCGGTGTAACCCGCGTGCGCTTCACTGGCAGCGCTCAGGCGCGCGCGACGTTGGGGCCGTTGCCAGATGACTACAATGGTACGCCACGTATGGCGGCGCTGGAATTTACCACCACTTCGCTGGATCAGGTCCGGCAGAGCCTGTTGGCTGGTGATATCCGTTTTAGTGAGCGGGAAAACACCCTTCGGGTGAGTGCTGAAGATGGCTTTAATCTGGCGCTAATTTTTAGCGTAAAGCCCTGATACTAAAAATAGACTTTGCATGACAGTGGCAGACGAAGGCCATTAGGCCTTCGTCTGTAAACGGCCAAACGGTAACAATCCGGACCTGGCCCATCCGTTTATGACGACGAGATGCGTTCTACCGCTTGCTGCGGATTATCGGGACGTATTTTAAACCAGATGGCATACATCGCAGGCAGAAATACCAGCGTGATAATCGTGCCGCCAAACGTTCCGCCGATCAGGGTATAAGCCAGCGTTCCCCAAAAAACGGAGTGCGTAAGTGGGATAAAGGCCAGTATAGCGGCCAGCGCCGTGAGTAACACCGGTCTCGCCCGCTGGACCGTCGCCTCCACCACTGCATCGAATGGCGAAAGTCCTTGATGTTGATTATGGTGGATCTGCCCTATCAGAATCAGCGTGTTTCGCATCAGAATACCCGATAGCGCAATCAGGCCCACCAGCGCATTAATGCCAAACGGCTGACTGAAGAGCAGTAGCGTCGGCACCACGCCTATCAGCCCCAATGGCGCGGTCAGGAACACCATCACCATCGCCGACATTGAACGGACCTGCAGGATAATGATCAATAACGTAATGGCAATCATGATGGGAAACAACGGAGCCATCGCCCTGGTCGCTTTTGCGGACTCTTCAATTGGGCCAGCCTGCTCAATGCGGTATTCAGCCGGAAGCGTATCGATGATCGGCTGCAATTCTTTCATCACTGCTGTGGAAACATCTGGCGGTTGCAAATTTTCGGCAATATCTCCCCGCACGGTAATGGTCGGGGTGCGATCGCGACGACGCAGAACCGGATCTTCCATTCGCACCTCGACATCCCCAACCTGCGATAATGGAATACGCTGGCCGGCAGAGCCCACTAACGTAAAGCCGGCTATTTTTGCAGGATCCAGCCGGATATCCCCGGCTGAGCGCCCCAAAACCTGCACCGAACGGATGTTTTCACGTACAGACGTAATCGGCGTTCCCGAAAGCAAAAACTGCAACTGCTGTGCGACTGCATTTGACGTCAGTCCCACCGCCTGCAACCGGTTCTGATCCAGCGTGAAATGCAGCGTCGGCACTCGGGAGCCCCAGTCTGAATTCACACTCCTCATCATCGGATTCAGCTGCATAACTGCCTCAACTTCGCCTGCAATCTCGCGCAGTTTGACTGGATCTGGCCCGTTAATACGATAAGCTACCGGATAGGGTGAATAAGGACCAAATACCAGCTGAGTCACACGGACACGTGCTTCGGGCGCCAGGCCGTCGGCTGCGGCTTCACGAAGCCGCAGCTTGAGAGCTTCACGTTCCTGCTGGCTGGCTGTAAGCACGACAACTTTGGCAAACGACGGATCGGGTAGCTCTGGCGCCATAGCCAGATAAAAACGTGGCGACCCCTGCCCAATATAGGACGTGACGATTTTTGCCTCTTTCTGTTTTTTCAGCCAGTTTTCGATTTTCGCCGTGGCAGCGCTGGTCTGCTCAATAGAGCTGCCATATGGCATCTGAACTTCAACCAACACTTCCGGCCGGTCGGAGGTGGGGAAAAATTGTTTTTTGACCAACCCCATGCCAAGAATGGCGACGGTAAACACGGCCAAAACGCTACCGGCCACTATCCATTTGTGCGCAATAACACGGGTCAGTAACTGACGAAAACGATTATAATTTCGTGTGTTATAGATGGCTGCATGCCCACCTTCAACCGGCTTTATATCTGGCAACATTTTCACGCCGAGATAAGGTGTAAAGATCACCGCCACCACCCATGAGGCAATCAAAGCAATACCCACTATCCAAAACATGTTACTGGTGTACTCACCGGCAGTAGACTGTGCAAAGCCGTTAGGCATAAAGCCAACGGCTGTCACCAGAGTACCGGCCAACATCGGGGCGGCGGTATGACTCCAGGCATAGGCAGAGGCTTTGATACGGTCGTAGCCCTCTTCCATCTTCACCACCATCATTTCAATGGCAATGATCGCATCATCCACCAACAAGCCGAGCGCCAGGATCAGCGAGCCCAGAGTAATGCGGTCAAAGTTCTTACCGGAAGCCTCCATAACCACAAACACCACAGCCAGTGTCAACGGCACGGCAGCAACCACCACCACGCCCACCCGCCAGCCCATGCTGATAAAGCAGACCACCATCACCACAAGCAATGCGACAATAAATTTAATCATAAACTCGTTAACGGCTGAGCTGATATTGACTGATTGATCGGTGATCTTGGTTAATGTCATCCCAAGAGGCATAGCCTCGTTAATTTTTATCGTCTCTGCATCCAGCGCTCTCCCCAAATCAAGACCGTTCCAGCCCTCACGCATCACGATACCCATTAATAATGCAGGCTCCCCCTGGTTGCGAACCAGAAAGGTCGCAGGATCTTCGTAGCCGCGTTCAACCGTCGCCACATCTGACAATTTCACCGTCCTTCCCTGGGCTACAATTGGCGTTTCGCGGATCTTTTCCAGCTTATCGAATGCGCCATCCAGACGGATAAAGAGCTGCGGGCCGCGCGTATCAATGGAACCTGCAGGCGTAAGTACATTCTGACTGTTTAGTGCGGAGAAAATATCCTGAGGAGAGATTCCTGACGTCGCCAGCCGGTCATGTGAGAATGAGACAAAGATTCTCTCAGCCCGCTCTCCGATAATATTGACCTTCTTGACGCCCGGCACGTGCAGCATGCGCTGGCGCAGTGATTCGGCATCACGTACCAACAAGCGTTGTGGCTCGCCCTTTGCCTTCAGAGCAAATAGCGCGAAAGTAACATCGGAGAATTCGTCATTGATCATTGGCCCGATTACGCCTGCCGGCAGGCTTTTTGCCTCATCGCCAAGCTTCTTGCGCGCCTGGTAAAACTCCTCCTGCACCTGTGAAGGCGGCGTGCTGTCCTGCAATGACAGCATGGTAAAAGCCAGTCCGGGGCGCGTGAAGGTCTCGGTGCGATCGTACCACTTGAGCTCCTGCATCCGCTTTTCCAGCGGCTCGGCCACCTGATCCTGCATTTCCTGTGCAGTCGCGCCCGGCCAGGCTGTGATAATCGTCATCTGCTTAACGGTAAAGGGCGGATCTTCTGCTCGCCCTAGCTCGAAGAACGACAGAATACCGGCCACGGTAATCAGGATAATAAGGAATAAGGTGATTGAGCGCTCGCGGACGGCAAACGCTGAAAGATTAAACCGCCCGCCGCTCATGGCTGGCTCCCGACGACAGGGATATCGCCCGGCTCACTTAATCGGACCTGCTCACCGTCATGCAGTAAATGCGCGCCTAAAGCGACGATCTGCTCACCGGCTTTTAGGCGACCGGTCACCGTTGCCGAATCGTCGGTGAGACTAAGCACCTGTACAGGCCGCCACGACACTTTTTCAGGTTTTCCTGAAAAGCTCCAGACACCCGGCCCTTTACCCGGATCATGTATGGCGGCTAAAGGGATCCGCAACATCTGATGGGAGATTTTTTCCTGCGGAATATGGAGCGTAACGGTTGAACCAAGCGGTGCGCTGGCAAGTGCACCCGCAAGCACGTATCGTGCCTCGAAGGTACGCGTCATAGGATCGGCCGAATCGGAAAGCAATCTGAGTCTGGCGGGAACGGACTGTTTTTCGAGGCCGTATAAGGTGGCCTGGGCCTCACTGTCGACAGCCGGGCGCAGCGTCTCAGGCAAATGTACGATCGCTTCACGCTGCCCCGCCCGCGCCAGCCTGATAACCGGCTGACCGGCGCTAACCACCTGCCCAGGCTCGGCGAGCGTGTCCATCACCACGCCATCGGCATCAGCCAAAAGCACGGCATAGCCGGTCGCATTACGTGCTAGATCGGCCTGAGCCTGTGCTGCACTAAGATCCGCTTTGGCGGTAGCGGCAACGGCCTTGATCTGATCCCAGTAAGAAGCCGATATAACCCCTGTAGCGACCAATCCGCGATAACGAGCTTCGTCTGCGATAGCCTGACTGGCGCGGGCGCGGGCGGCAGTGACCACCTGCTGCTGGGCTTGAGCCTGCAAGCCAAGGTCAACCGGATCAAGACGCATCAAGGGTTGACCGCTTTTGACGCTCTGGCCCGCGTTCACCAGACGTTCAAGTATTTTGCCTTGCACCCGGAAACCCAGATCGCTCTGAACACGCGCGACGACCACACCGCTAAATGCGCGCGATGAGTCGATGGCGTTCATCACGGTTACAACCCTGACCAAAGGAGGCTGACTACGCGGATCGTCGACGCCAGAAGAGTCGTCACACGCCACAAGGGCCAGAGACGACAGGCAAACGGCGAATATCACTGCTTGGGGCCTGAGCATGGATTACCTAACGATTAACAGGAGAGTAATCGCAGTTATATACTAGTGACCAATAATGTCAATAGTCACAACTCAGGGTGAGAGGCTTCTCAGTATTAATGATGAAAGCAGCACAGATGCAGAAGTTGCAGTCTCAAGATTATATTGCAGCTGAACAGGACTGATATAAGGTCGCATCACCAGATAGATCGCATCTACAGCTTCATCCATTGGCGTCTTACGCTCAAACTCTCCCGACTCTCGCCCTTCCTGAAGGATCTGCTGAATGAGCAAGCGCACTCGTTCAACATGGGCCTCTGCTGAGGGCCAATTGTCTCGCGCAGCGACTGCTGCGATGTCATAAAGCTTGCGATCGTGAAAGAACAAATCGCTGCCGGCTTCAGTCAGCGCTCTGAATAAGCGCCTCAATTTTACTGAGGCTGAAGGGGCGTCAACCATTGCAGAGTTGACAATATCCATAATCATTGCAAGCCGGTTGCTGCAGATCACCTCACCGATTGCCTGCTTGGAATCGAAAAACTTATAGATATAAGCCTTTGAAAAGCCGATCGCCTTAGCAAGATCGGAGACCGTGGTTTTCTCATAGCCAAAATGACTGAAGTGCTCTGTGGCAGCTTCAACGACCTGATCCCGGACACTGTGGTCCGATGGCCCGCGCTGGGGATGTAATTGTGTGTGCTTTGTCATTTCTTCAGCTTAACGTAACGGACTTTAATTAACAACGCGTGACCATATTGGGATTTAGTCATAGGTATAATTTAGTCATTACCCGGTATCTTTCCATTCCCGGGACTTGCTTGTCATGACGAGTTTCCTGGCATCAAAAGGAGATGAAATTATTATTTGGCATCTTGTTCGGCTTCCCGGTAGCGCAGTCAGGCGCCTGTTGATACTCTGGTATCAACTAAAACTTCATTGCGAGCCGAGTTTATGGTTTTTTCACCATTTATCGAATGCGATACTTTTATGCAGTGAAATTTTCGTTGTCTCCCACCGCGTCATCTCTGCCACGTTTCAGCAACAAGCTTTGCCACTCTGTTATCAGCTGTTCCTGCCGGTTTTGCATTTGTCGTAACTGCCGCAACAGAGACTGCTGCTGTAAGGTAAGATGCTGTTGCTTAGCGTGTATACCGGAAATTTTTTGCTTCTGCCTGTCTAATTCCCGGTGGGTTAAGCTACCCGACCAGCTCAACATTTTTTGTAGCAGCAGGCTTAGTTCGTTACTGCGGTTGATACAGATCTGTAGCGATTCAAGCGTCTGCTGAAATTGCTTTTTCAGTTCATCAAGACGGTAACATACCCTTCCCTCACGTCGCGGTTTTAGCGACCTTAAGCTGTATAATGACAACCCTGTTACCGATAAAACTAATTTACCTGTCGCTGCACGTCGTCGCATGATCAATCTCCTTGCTGATAATCAAGAGAGTCAATTCGTAACGGATATCATGCTAACTAATTATCCGCTATTGAACCGCCATATTGCGCTGTTCATGATTTAAATCCATCTTTATCCGAACCAGGTTAACATTCTATTTACTAAGTCTGCAAAACCGTAGAGTGAATTAGCGCCATTTGTCACTGAACAGGCAAAAGTAAATGTAAAGCCTGAGCGCGCAGAATAAACCAATTTATTTAACTGCTTTTAAGCTTTCGCGGTAATAAATAAGCTGATTAATATGGGAAAGGGAAAGTGATTGAGGGTAAATTGCTACACATGATAATAATTCGTTAGTTATCTATATTCTCTGGCAAATGTGCCAGTCTGTCCGAGACTGGCACCGTTTTTGTTACTGTTGACTATTAGCCGCGGTTACGCGCCAGACGCTATTGCCGGCGTCATCAGCAATAATTAAACCACCCTGCTGATCCTGTGCCAGTCCAACCGGCAATCCTCTGACTTGCTTTTCATCATCGGTAAGAAAACCGGTCACTACCGGTTTGGGCTGGCCGACAGGCATACCGTCTTTAAATTCCACCCAGTCAACCCGATATCCGTTCAGCGGTTTCCGGTTCCAGCTGCCATGTTCGCTGATAAATGCTCCGCCGCGATATTCAGCAGGCAGATTATTGCCAGTGTAGAATAACAGACCAAGCGGAGCGACATGGGAGCTTAGCGCGTAATCCGGCTTGATGGCTTTTTCCACCAGATCCGGGCGTGGTGGCTGCGCGCGTTGATCAACATGCTGACCAAAATAGCTGTACGGCCAGCCATAGAAGCCGCCCTCCTGTACCGAAGTCAGGTAGTCCGGTACCAGATCGGCACCAATTTCATCTCGCTCATTGACGACCGCCCATAATTTGCCGGTCTCAGGCTCCCACTGCAAACCGGTAGGATTACGGATACCGCTGGCGTAAATCCGGCTGGCCCCGCTGGCCGTATCGACCTCCAGCACTGCGGCACGGCGATATTCTGCACCGATCCCGTTCTCCGCCACGTTACTGTTGGAGCCGACACCGACATACAGCTTGCTGCCGTCGGGACTGGCGAGCAGCGCTTTTGTCCAGTGATGGTTTATCGGACCGCCTGGCAATTCGGTCAGTTCCACACCCGGGTCGGTAATTTCAGTCTGGCCGCTTTGATAAGGATATTTCATAATCGCGTCTGCATTGGCCACATACAGCGTATTACCGACCAGTTGCACGCCAAAAGGCGAGTGCAGATTTTTCAGCAGGACATGTTTTTCCCAGCCTTTACCCTCACCACCGGTGTTACGCAATAAGGTAATGCGGTTGCCACCCGTCGCCCCTTTACCAGAAGACTTCTTAATAATGCCGGTAATCAATTCTTTAGGTTTGGTGGTAGGTTTTGACGGGCCATTGGCTTCAACGACCAGGATATCGTTATTTGGCAAAACATAGACCTGGCGCGGATAGAGTAAATCTTCAGCAATTTTCTCGATTTTTAGCCCCTGGGCTACTTTTGGCGTTTCACCCTGTTTCCAGTCAATTTTGTCAGGCACCTGCATCGGCGGCAGCAGGAAATTTTTTGCTTCCGGCAGCGTAGGATCGGGGCCAGTCTGTTGTTGCGGATCTATTTTTGCGCCGTCATCACAACCTACCAGCATTAACGGCACCGATAGCGCCATCAGCGAAAGAAAACGTGAAGTTCTCATTAAAACTCCTCCTTAAGCTGTGCGCTGGCGCAGAGCAAGTTTCAAATTAGCGATAAACAGCAGCAGTACCACTATTGTCGACAGGATAACGCCCGCAGGCACCACCGCCCAGGCATCGCGACTATGAACAAAGGCATTGATGATTGACACCACGACCGCCAGCGCCCAGAACCAGAAATGCAGTTTAAGCGCAGCGGGCTGTGGCATTGATGACCGTGGCCAGACATGAGTCAGGCTGATCAAGCGCGGAACAATGGCTATCACCAGACCAAAAGCAATCAGCCAGCTGGCTGCCTGCGTCCAGAAGATTTCATAGCTGTACAGATAAATGATATCGAATAGCCAGGCCGCCACAAAAAAGCCGAGCGGAATTGGGTTAAGCCATTCGTACAGCACTACCGCAAAGGTAGAGCGGGGAGGAACGCCGTTGGACTTCATTTACAGACTCCTTAGCTACCATCAGTGTTAACGGCCAACACGCGGCCGTATCCCGGAACTCTAAAATATTAGTAAATGTAATCAATTTAGACAGAAAGATATGACAATAAGTGGTTGAAAGCGGTAGATGGATTTGATTATCAGCCCCGGATAATGCAGGCTGAGGCGGGAAATTAATCAACAGGAGCAGTGAATGTTAACTCCGCGAATTGGTGTCGGCGTGCTGATTTTTCGCGACGGTAAGCTATTGTTAGGTCGCAGAAAAGGCAGCCACGGCGCCGACAGCTGGTCTGCACCTGGTGGTCACCTTGAGTTTGGTGAATCCATCGAGCAGTGCGCCCAGCGCGAAGTACAGGAAGAGACAGGTCTGAAGCTGGATAGTATCAGCATTGGCCCCTATACCAACGATATATTTGTCGAAGACAAGAAACATTACGTTACGCTGTTTGCGATTGCGCATCAGCCAGTGGGAGAGCCGAGGTTGCGTGAGCCGGAAAAATGTCGCGGCTGGCAGTGGTTTGCTGTTCATGCCTTACCCTCGCCGCTCTTTGTTCCCCTGCAAAATCTGCTGCAACAGCAGGGTCATGATTGCTTAATCCGACTGGCGCAGCAGCTTGATTGACCATGCTATAAGCGCCCGGCTTCCATCTGGTCGACAGCATCTGGCGCTGACTGCGCATGAGAATAAAAAAATGGCAGATATCCGGCCCCCAGTGACGCACCGATCACCATGCTGTTCAGCACGCCTGAAAACGGCACGGCGTTAGCGGCAGAAAATGTCGTGGCAAACAGCGCAGATCGTGAAGCGATGGTATTGAGCAGCTGGTCAGTGGCGGTCTTCAAATTCAGCTCTTCAGCCTTACGAGAGCTCACGTTTAACTGCAGGGAGGGATTTTGCTGTTGCAGCGAATTTATGCAGCGATAGGTCATTTCATCAACTGCCTCCCCGGTGGTATTAACAATAGCTTTCCCCACCATATTTGCGGCTGTATGGCCAAGTAAAGGTTCCAGCGCGCGGGCTAACAATTCCATTCCTTCAGACACCAGCACCTGATTAACGGCATACGCTGCAGCTGATTTGCTGCAAACGTTCAGGCATATCGAAGGTTTGTTATTATCGCCCAGCCTGACGAAATACTGAATAGCGTCTCTTAGCGGCACATAGACAAACACCGCGGCGACTAACGCATTAGCAGCAGCCACCGCACCACCGCTGGCCACTAAAGCCGAACCGGCGCCGGTTATCAGCGCAATATTTGCCAGCCGGGCAGCCAGGCTTGCCCGGGTCTGTGTGCCCGCATGCAGGTCTCTGGCTATCCCCATCAGCTGAAGAGCAATTGGCGTGGCAATAGCGATACCTGCCAGCGCAATATTTGCCCCTGCGGGCGCATTGCGCAATAAAAATGGCAGGACGTTTTTAGCCATATATTCTCGCATTGCGGTAGGTATGCCGACGGATAACATATTGCGACTCAGCGCTTTACCCATATTTTTAGCATGCAGCTGTAGTGCATCGAGATTTTGTTTTGAATTGATTACGCACCCATAACCTTCACCGCATTGAAGCGATTGGTGCTGTGATTGCGGGAGAGTAATAGTAACATCATTATTTATACTCCGCGGCCTCTCCTGCGGCAATGTGGAATTAAATGCAGCGGTGGTATCCAGCAGAAAAACTTGCGTTACCTGACTATTGTCACTTTTATTGCTATAACTTTTACTGTCCTCATCTGGCATATCAATAATAACACTTTTTGAGCTGGTATAGTCGGAAGTTTTTATCCTCTCAATAGACGAATGAACCTCACCCAGTAGTGATAAATGACTGATATTAATATCTTTAATCATAAGATCGCCCCGTTGATTGCGGGTGGCAATTAACGTCCCCTGGAACGAGTAACAGCGCGGTCTGATAGTGGGAGAAGCTTGCGATAACGGTGGTAAGTTTTCAGGAAGTGACGCAACGCGGCGTAAATTTTGGATAAAAGAATCCACCTCATGATCCTCAGTATTTAACATTGCATGATTAACTGAGTAATTCAGATAATAACCGCCTGTTTTATCTGCTTGCATAATATGCCCTCCTCCCTCTCAATAAATTGAAACGGAAAATTCCAGCTGAATTAATGATTTTTAAGCATAGAGGAGCAATTGATTCACACTTATATAAAGCGCTCATTAACTACTTTGATATCTATATGAAATACTTATATTAGAAAAAATATTTTGCTCTGCACGTGGCGAATTGTGCCAGCGAGCAATAGGACTGTTCAACCGTTAATCTGACAGCGCAGTATGTGATAGTTCCGCCCGCGGTCAGATAATCAGCAAATGTGACTGTTATAACACTCACCAGCAATTTATTTTAATCTTTTCACACCCGTCGCCAGGTAATAACTGCTTAATAGTTTACCGGCTGAATATTCATCGATATCGCCACCGCTGCCGCTCTTTTGCGCGCCGGAGCGCATAAAGCGCGCGCACTCAACATCATTGCAGCTTATGACGAGTAAAAAATGATGTAGTTATGTTAATGCATTATTAATATCTGTATGGCATTTAGTGAATAATCACGCGTGGTAAGACTTTTCAATCTACGCCAATAAGGTTTACTATACGCACCATTATCGTTCCAAATGGTTCATTTGCCCCATTATAGTTAACCGCGCCGTGCTGTCGCAGTTTTTGGTTGCCTGTGCAAAAAATATCCGATTGTCGTTAGCAAATTTTCTATAAATGGACGTTAATTCAAGTACTGGTGGTACCAGGTGGCGATAATTTTTCCAAACTGTTAAGGCACTCATGCTGCGGCTCTGTCGCAGCTTCATGGTGAGATAAATCATGTTAAATCAAAGCAGTAAACGTAGTACCGGGGTCTATCTGATGTGGGCGCTTGGCGCTCTCATGGGGATCATTGGTCTTGCCATTGGTATTGGTGGCGGCTGGCTGGTTTCATTAGGCGGAAGTCTTTACTTCCTGCTGATGGGCCTGGCAATGATCATTTCTGCCGTGCTGATCATTAAACTCAAACCTGCCGGTGCATGGCTGTACGCGCTGGCATTTGTGTTATCTGTCATCTGGGCAATATGGGACGCGGGCCTGAACTTCTGGCCACTGTTTTCCCGTCTGTTTATGTTCGGCGTGCTGGCTTTCCTGGTGGCGCTGGCCTATCCGTTCCTGAAAAAGCGTGCCGGACGTGAAGGTACGAAAACCGCAAGCTACAGCCTGGCTGGCCTGATGGCCGTCGCGCTGGTTGCCGGTTTCGGTTATACCTTTGTGCCTGCGCCGATTATCAGCACCAGCGAAGATATTCCGGTTAAGCCTGTTGCGCCGGGTACCGAGCAGAAAAACTGGGAGCATTGGGGTAACACCACCCACGGTGACCGTTTTGCCGCACTGGATCAGATTAACAAATCCAACGTTAATCAGCTGGAAGTCGCGTGGATTGCCCATACCGGTGATATCCCACTGAGCAACGGTTCCGGTGCCGAAGACCAGAACACTCCGCTGCAGATTGGCGATAAACTGTTTGTTTGTACCGCTTATGGCAAAGTGCTGGCACTGAATGCTGATGACGGTAAACAGCTGTGGGCATTTGACCCGAAAGCGAAAGCGCCAAACTGGCAGCGCTGCCGTGGTCTTGGCTACTTCGCTAACAGCGAAGCCCAGCCAGCCACTACCGCCGCTGCGCAGGCTGACGTACAGCCATCTGCTGCTGCCGCTCAGGCTGCATCACAGCCGGCTGCCGCCAGCGGTGAAACACCTGACCAGCATTCCGCGACTGCGGCTGAAGCCACAACGTCGGATACTGGCGCATCACAGCCACAGGCTCCTGCCAGCAATATCAACGCTGCTGCGCCTGCTGTCTGTGAACGTCGTCTGTTCCTGCCAACTATCGATGCACGTCTGATCGCCATTAATGCTGACACCGGTGAAGCCTGTGCTGATTTCGGTGATAACGGCGTGGTTGATCTGAAAGTTGGTATGGGTGAAGTTAAAGATGGCTACTATCAGCAGACCTCTACCCCGCTGGTTGCCGGAAATCTGGTCATTGTCGGTGGTCGCGTCGCGGATAACTTCTCTACTGGCGAGCCTCCGGGTGTGGTTCGTGCCTACGATGTTCACAGCGGTGAGCTGGTATGGGCATGGGATCCGGGCAACCCGGCTGTCACCCGTCTGCCGCCAGAAGGGATGACTTATACCCGTGGTACGCCTAACGTATGGTCTGCGATGGCCTATGACGCCAAGCTGAACCTGGTATATCTGCCAACCGGCAACGCCACCCCAGACTTCTTTGGTGGTGAGCGTACTGCAGAAGATGACAAGTACAGTTCATCTATTGTCGCGGTTGATGCTGCAACCGGTAAAGTCCGCTGGCATTTCCAGACTACCCATCATGACTTGTGGGACTTTGACCTGCCTTCACAGCCGCTGCTGTACGACCTGCCAGACGGTAAAGGTGGTACCACTCCGGTGCTGGTTCAGACCAGCAAGCAAGGCATGATCTTTATGCTCAACCGCGAAACCGGTGAGCCTGTAGCAAAAGTTGAAAATCGTGAAGTTCCACAGGGCAACACCCCTGGTGAGCGCTACTCAAAAACTCAGCCTTTCTCCGTCGGCATGCCGAACATTGGTAACCAGACGCTGAAAGAGTCAGATATGTGGGGCGCGACTCCGCTGGATCAGCTGCTGTGCCGTATCGAGTTTAAAGGTATGCGTCATGAGGGCGTCTTTACCCCACCAGGTTTAGATCGTTCCCTGCAGTTCCCAGGTTCACTGGGCGGCATGAACTGGGGCAGCGTGTCGGTTGATCCGAACAATGCCATTATGTTTGTTAACGACATGCGTCTGGGCCTGGCTAACTACCTGGTGCCACGCAGCCAGGTTCCAAGTGGTGCCAGCGGTATCGAAATGGGTATGGTTCCAATGGATGGCACACCTTATGGTGCAGTGCGCGAGCGCTTCCTGTCTCCACTGGGCATTCCTTGCCAGAAACCACCATTTGGCACCATGTCAGCGGTTGACCTGAAAACCGGCAAAATCGCCTGGCAGGTTCCGGTTGGTACTGTGCAGGATACCGGTCCAATGGGTATCAAAATGCATATGCCAATGGAAATCGGTATGCCAACTCTTGGTGCGAGCCTGTCTACCCAATCCGGTCTGCTGTTCTTCGCCGGTACTCAGGACTACTACCTGCGTGCTTTCGATACTGCAAACGGTAAAGAGATCTGGAAAGCACGTCTGCCGGTTGGCAGCCAGTCTGGCCCAATGACCTATGTTTCACCGAAAACCGGTAAACAGTACATCATTATCAGCGCCGGTGGCGCGCGTCAGTCGCCAGATCGCGGTGACTACGTGATTGCCTACGCACTGCCAGAGCAGAAATAATCTCTCTGCATTACTGACCAAAGCCCCGACCTGTCGGGGCTTTTTTTATGCTCTGACAACTGCAGAAAACTGACTGAGCAAATGCTAAAAAAGCATTTATCAATTGGCACTATATTATTCCAGAAAAGCCGTTTTCATTTCCTCACTCTGTCGCCAGGATAATGGGATTCCGCCGTTTCAATCTGGTGCGGAAGTCATCCTTTTTCAGTCAGAGATCAGATAATGCATAAAAAATGGTTCACTAAAGCTTTGCCGGCCGCCGCAATTCTGCTGGCCCTTTCTACCACCAGTTACGCTGCATTTGCCGGGACAAAGCCTGAGACGGTTAATATTGGCTATCAGAAAGCGAATATCTTCGCCTTATTAAAGTATCGCGGCACTCTTGATGACAGTTTTAAGCAGCAGGGAATCAACGTGCGCTGGGTCGAGTTCCCGGCGGGGCCACAAATGCTGGAAGGTCTTAACGTTGGAAGTATTGATTTGGCCGCCACTGGCGATGCGCCCCCTACTTTTGCTCAGGCAGCGCAGGCTGATTTAGTCTATCTTGGCCACTCTCCGGCCAATCCTAAAACCGAAGCGATTGTGGTCGCGGCCGATTCGCCGATCAACAGTGTTGCCGATCTGAAAGGCAAAAAAGTCGCACTGAATAAAGGTTCGGATGTTAACTATTTGCTGATTGCAGCACTGGAGAACGCTGGCCTGAGCTACAAAGATATCACTCCGGTGTATTTGCCGCCGGCCGACGCCCGCGCCGCGTTTCAGCGCGGCGCGATTGATGCCTGGGTTATCTGGGATCCGTATCTGGCAGAAGTCGAAACCCATGCTAACGCCCGCCAGATAAAAAATGCTGAAGGCCTGGTCCCGCATTACACCTTTTATCTCGCCAGCCGCAAGTTTGCTGAGGGCCATCCTGAAACCGCGCAGAAAGTACTGAGTGAGCTGGCGACGCTTAGCGAATGGGCAAACCAGCATCAGGCTGATGCAGCGCAGATCCTCGCTAAATCAACCGGTCTGGACCCGGCTATCTGGAATAAGGCGCTGGCACGTATGCCTTATGGTGCCGAGCGCATGACGCCGGAAGTGTTTAAGCAGCAACAGGCGCTGGCCGATAAATTTACAGCGACTGGCCTGCTGCCAGTGAAAGTGGACGTCAGCAGCGCCAGGTGGTCACAGGATAAATAATCATTATCGCCATTTGGGGCAGCATTCTATTGAGAAGGGAGCCAAAATCGGCTCCCTTGCATTTCTCCTGACAATAACCCGGCGAAGAGTTATGGAATCAGTTTTTCCGCCCGGAGCTTATCAAACAGTTCAATAAAGGCATCGCGGGTACACTGATAACCGTTAAAACCGGCTTTACGGCTTTTACTGATATCGGTAATCACCTCCATCGGGCGACCGAGATCGGCATCGGTATGCCACCAGGAGGCCAGCTTATTCACATCGCTCTGCTTCAGTGAATACTGGCTGGCAATCTCCTGCCACTGGGCAGCGGCATCATTCATGCGCCCTTCCAGCGGTTGCATTTCGCCACTGAAAGGCACCGCTTCAATGCCAAAGTAATCGGCGATTTGCGTCCACATCCACTGCCAGCGGAACACGTCACCGTTCACTACGTTGAAATCTTCATTGTTAGCCTGCTCACTGGTGGCTGCCCACTGAAGCTGATCGGCCAGCAAACGCGCGTCGGTCATATCCGTCACGCCGTTCCACTGCACTGCCGAACCCGGGAAAATAAATGGCTGCCCGGTGTGTTTACACAGCGTGGCATACACTGCCAGCGTTTGTCCCATGTTCATCGCATTGCCGACCGCGTAACCAATGATGGTATGCGGGCGATGTACGCTCCAGCTGAACTGGTACTTTTTGGCCGCAGCAAAAACTTCGTCTTCCTGCGCATAATAGAAATTTTCTACCGGCTGACGCCCCTGCTCTTCACGGAACGGCGTCATCGGGACTTCGCCTTTGCCGTAGGCGTCAAACGGCCCAAGATAGTGCTTCAGGCCCGTGACCAGCGCCACATGACCGCCCTGCAACCGGCTGCCCAGCGCATCCAGCACGTGACGCACCATCGCGCCATTGACGCGGATATTCTGTTGCTCATTTTCCTGACGCGCCCAGACGCTGAAGAACACCTTATCAACCTCGATACCTTGTAACGCCTGCTGTACCGCCTGTTCTGAGGTTAAATCGGCGGTCAGTGCGATGCAGCCAGCCGGAACTGCGCTGTTACCGCGTGACAAACCATAGACCTGCCAGCCATCAGCCAGTAGCCTGGTCGCCAGCGCGCTACCCACAACACCGCTGACGCCGACAATCAATGCACGTGATTTCATTTGTTCTCTCCATCAGATTAAGACCTAAAGCTTAATATGGAATTTAATTCTCATCTAAGGTATATATTCATCAATTTAACGACAAAAATTCACTAATCATGATTTCCAGCGATCGTCTTAAAGGTATAACGCCGTTTGTGGTCAGCGTAGAAACCGGCAGCTTTACCGCTGCTGCCGAAAAGTTGCACCTGAGCAACTCCGCCGTCAGTAAAAGTATCGCCCGGCTGGAGGAGCGCTTAGGTTCACGGCTGTTTGACCGTACCACCCGCAGCCTGTCACTGACTGATGCCGGTCAGGCGTTCTATCAAACCTGTAGCCGGGTGCTGGATGAACTGGCGGAGGCCGAATCGGTGCTGGTCGCTCAGCGCAACCGTCCGGCGGGCCGCTTACGCCTTGCCCTGCCGCACTCCTTTGGCCGTTTACAGGTGGTGCCGCTGCTGAACCGCTTTTGCCACCACTACCCGGATTTACAGCTGAACATCACCTTTACCGACCGCTTTGTTGATCTTATTGAAGAAGGCATTGATATTGCAGTTCGTATAGGTGGCCCGGGGGATTATCCCGCATCACTCGGCTATCACTATCTTGGCAGTGAACGACTGATTTTTTGTGCCGCACCGAATTATCTGCAACAGCATGGCACACCGTTATCTGCGCAAGCGTTAACTGATCATCGCTGCATTGCTTACGCCCGACACGACGGCAGCACCACGCCATGGACCTTTCCTGCTGCAGACGGCCGCACGCTGACGCGCGAAATTGCTCACGCGATGGCGCTGGGCGATGGAGAGGCGCTGTTATCGGCGGTGGTCGCCGGGCTGGGCGTGACGCAAATAGCGACCTGGCTGGTGCGCAAGCAACTGGACAGTGGTGAACTGGTGCCGCTGCTGGAAACGTTGTCAGTTGAGGGTTTGCCACTGACGATTCTGTGGCCGCAAAAAAAACAGCTAACGCCAAAAGTCGATGCGTTACTGCAGGCTCTAAAGACGCTGACCATCAGTTAATCTCGCTCGACAGCGCAATTAGCGAATCTGTCTGTGCTGCATTGTACGGATTTTTTCAACAGCGCCCTTTTGCAAGGCAAGGACGCTTGATCGAGTTTGGCTAAAAAGTCACCCCTTACTACGGGGGCAGGCCCGACGGTGAATGTGTTACAACGCAGGCAACATCATGGTACTGCGTGATGCTCCATCGCAGCCACCTGAAATGAGATAATTCTCACAAATTTCCTGCTGGCTTGATCAAGATTAATATGGTGTTTTCTAAGAAAAATACAATATTTAGTAATATCAACCTTGTCAGGTGAATCACTATGCATATCTTCATACGAACTGCTGCGCTGTGTCTGAGTTGCGTGTTTCTGGTAAGCACTGCCCAGTCCTCGCCTCTGCCCGCAGTGAAAGTTATCACCACCGAGATAAAGCATTCCGCCAAAGCGCTGCTGTATATGGGGCGTGTTGAAGCCATTCAGACGGTTGAGGTGTTAACCCGCGTTGAAGGGTTTATTGCCAGCCGCCACTTCACCGAAGGCCAGATGGTCGAAGCCGGGCAGTTATTATTTGAAATTGAACCGGCACAACACCATGCGGCGGTCGAGCAGGCGAAAGCCCGGGTGCAAAGCGCCGAGGCGGTGTTACGTAATACACAATTGCATCTCGGCCGGTTACAGCGTTTAACCGCCAGTAAAGCCATCAGTAAATCCGACGTCGACGCCGCAGAGGCCGAGCGCGATATCGCCCGCGCTAATCTTGCTCAGATGCAGGCTGAACTGAAAACGCAGCAACTGAACCTCAGTTATACCCGCATCACCGCGCCGATTTCCGGACGCATCGGCCATACACGCTTCAATACAGGCAGCCTGATCAACCCCGCCAGTGGTTCGCTGGTGACAGTGACGCAGCTGGATCCAATCCGCGTCAGGATTTCAGTCAACGAGCACGACTATATAACCGCGATGCAGCAGCCAGAGACGGCGAAAAGTTTTCGTTCGCAGCTGACGCTGGCCAACGGCCATCCTTATCCACAACCCGGCAAATTTGAGTCCGTCGATAATCATATCGATCCACAGACCGGCAGCGTGGCGGTCAGGCTGAACTTTGCCAATCCACAGCATCTGCTGTTACCCGGTGGCGTGGTCAATGTCGCGCTGGAAGCCGGCCAGCCACAAAACGCCATAACCATCCCGGTTGCGGCCCTTTCGCAGGACAAAGAGGGTTATTTCGTTTTGTTGGTTGATGAGGATAACCATGTGGCGCTGCGACGCGTCACGCCTGGCCGCCAGGTTGAACAGCACTATCAGGTGACTGCGGGTCTTGAGCCGGGCGAGCGAGTGATTGTTTCCGGTATTCAGCAAGTCAGGCCCGGTATGGTGGTGAACGCCACTGCCGCCAGCGAATAAGGCGATCGCGATGCTACATTTTTTTGTCAGACGTCCCAAGTTTGCGATGGTTATCGCACTGATTATCAGCCTTGTTGGTTTACTGGCGCTGACGATTATTCCGGTAGAAAAGTTCCCTGAGATCACCCCACCGGTGGTCAGCGTCAGTGCGGTCTATCCTGGTGCCAGCGCCCGCGATGTCGCCGAAGCAGTCGGTTCACCAATTGAAAGCCAGATCAATGGCGTCAGCAATATGCTGTATATGGAGTCCAGCAGCAGTAATAACGGCAGCTACTCATTGACCATCACCTTCGCCAGTGGAACTGATCCGGATATGGCGGCGGTCGAGGTACAAAATCGCCTGTCACAGGTCAGCGCCCAGTTACCCGCCGAAGTCATTAACAATGGCATCTCGGTGCGCAAAAGAGCCACCAATATTCTGCTGGGGCTCAGCGTTCAGTCACCTGGCGGCACTCACAACGCGATGTTTTTGAGTAATTACAGCAGCATTCGTCTGAAGGATGCGCTGGCAAGAATCGACGGCGTCGGTGATGTGCAGATTTTTGGTTCCCGCGACTACAGTATGCGCATCTGGCTGAATCCGTTACGGATGGAAGCGCTTAATGTCACCATCGATGAGATTATTGCGGCACTGCGTCAGCAAAATGTACAGGCTGCCGCCGGTCAAATCGGTGCTGCTCCCACGCCTGCCGATCAGCAAAAAACCCTGACCATCAGCGGCAGTGGGCGTCTTTCTACGCCGGAAGAGTTTGCCCGCATTGTGATTCGCAGTAATCAACACGGTGGCATGGTACGGCTGGGCGACGTCGCCAGCACTGAACTGGGAGCAGAAAGCTATCAGGTTAATGCCGCGATGAATAATACGCCCGGTGCGTTTTTGATGATCTATCCAACGCCGGGTGCTAACGCGCTGAGCGTTGCCAGCGCAGTAAAAGCAGAAATGGCGCAGCAGGCACGGGCATTTCCGGATGATATGACCTTTGATATCAATTTCGATTCAACCGATTCGATCAGGGAAACCCTGCGCGAGATTATGCATTCGCTGGTTCTGACCTTACTGGTGGTACTGGCGGTGGTGTATCTGTTTATGCAGAGCCTGCGCGCGACCTTTATCGTGGCGTTGACCATTCCGGTATCGCTGCTCGGTACCGTGGCGGTACTGCTGCTGTTTGGCTACTCGATTAATATGCTCAGTTTATTTGCCATGATTCTGGCGCTGAATATCGTGGTCGATGACGCGATTGTGGTGGTAGAAAATGTTGAGCGCATTATGGTGGAAAACCCGCAGCTTGGGCCGTTTAAAGCCACCTGCGAGGCAATCACGCAAATCGCCGGGCCGGTAATCGCTACGACCATGGTATTACTGGCGGTATTTGTGCCGGTGGCGATGCTGCCGGGGATTACCGGCGAACTGTATCGTCAGTTTGCCGTCACGCTGGCTACCGCCATGGTGCTGTCCAGCGTGAATGCCCTGACGCTGACGCCAGCGCTTACCGCCACGCTGCTCAAGTATCGTCAACCGCCAACCAGCGGTCCCTTTGGTGCCTTTAATCGCCTGTTGCAAACCACTCGTGACGGTTATTTACGTGCCGTGACGCGCATAAATCGTTACAGTGTCACAACCATCTCCGCTCTGATACTGGCCGCGGGCGCGACCTGGCTTTGTTACAGCCTGTTGCCGGTCGGGTTTTTACCAGAAGAAGATCAGGGCTATATGTTTATAAATGTGCAGCTGCCGGATGGTGCCTCACTGGCTCGGACGCAAACGGTAATGGAGCAAATGTACCAAGCCGTCGCTGCCGATCCGGCGGTAGACGATGTGATTAAGATTACCGGCTTCAGTCTGCTCGGCGGTGGCAACGCAGCGAACGGCGGTTTTGGCATCGTGCAGTTAAAACCGTGGAATGAGCGCGAACCGATCGATCAGGTTCTGCCGCGCATTCAGCAACAGCTTGCCGCCAACCCTTCGGCGATGATGATGGCTTTTGTTCCTCCGGCTATTAACGGGCTGGGTAATGCTTCGGGCTTTGATCTACGCATTCAGGCACTTGACGGACAATCACAGCAGGAGCTGGCGCGCACCAGCCATGCGCTGATTATGGCGGCCAATCAGCAGCCGGAACTCAGCAGAGTATTCACAACGTTCAGCGCCAGCGTGCCGGAAATGAGTTTAACCGTCGATCGTGAACGCGCAGCGTTACTTAATGTGCCGGTAGATCGTATTTTTACCACCCTGCAAACCGCGCTGGGCGGTATTAACGTTGGCGATTTTACCCGCAGCAATCGGCTGTTTAAGGTGCAAGTACAAAATGAGATGACCTGGCGTCAGCGCAGCGAGCAAATTAATCAGTTATCGGTGCGCAGCGACAGCGGCGCGCTGGTCAGCCTGAGCCAACTGGTTACGTTAACCCCCTCAGTTGGTTCACCGTTTATCGCGCAATATAACCAGTTCCCGTCGGTGGCGGTGAGCGGTTCGGCAGTGGAAGGCGTCAGTTCAGGTCAGGCGATGGGCGTTATGGAGCAGCTGCTGGACAGCGAACTACCCGAGGGATACGGCTACAGCTGGACCGGCATGTCCTTACAGGAGCTGCAAAACAGTGGCAAAGCGATAATGATTTATCTGGCGGCACTGGTCTTCGCTTATCTGTTCCTGGTCGCCCAGTATGAGAGCTGGACGATACCGGCGGCGGTGTTACTGTCGGTGCTGTTTGCCCTGATGGGTGCGGTAATGGGATTAAAGCTGGCAGGTTTAGCCAACGATATTTATGCGCAAATTGGCCTGGTGTTATTGATTGGCCTCGCGGCGAAAAATGCTATTCTGATTGTTGAATTTTCCCGTGATTTGCGGGAAAAAGGATTGTCGATTCAGCAGGCTGCGCAACAAGGGGCGCAACAGCGTTTCCGGGCGGTTATCATGACAGCGATTTCGTTTATTTTCGGCGTGTTACCGCTGGTGCTGGCCAGCGGTGCAGGCGCAGAAAGTCGGCAAATCATCGGTATCACGCTGTTTAGCGGAATGCTGGCCGCCACGGCAATTGGGCTGTTCTTTGTCCCGTCGTTGTATCTGCATATACAGCGCCTGCGTGAATGGAGCAAAACTAAAGGAGAGTAGCGGCGTGTTAAATTCATCGACGGATAAACTGGTCAGGGTTTTGGCGATTATCACCATGCTGCTGGTGATTTTTGCCAGCCTGAAGGCCGCGTCGGCGCTGGTGGTGCCGCTGATATTATCGCTGTTTTTTGCCATTGTGCTTAATCCGTTGATCCGGCTGGCAGAGAGGATCCGCGTGCCGCGCGTGCTGGCGATTCTGCTGCTGATGAGCTGTTTTGTGGTGATTATGCTGCTACTGGTAGCAGCACTCAGCAGCACACTCAATGAATTTGCCCGCACCCTGCCGCAGTATCGCAGCATGTTAACCCAGCCGCTGCTGGATACCCGCGCCCTGCTGTTAACTATGGGTATTAACATCTCGCTTGATGAGATGATGCACTATATCGATCCGTCAATCGCCGTGCGGCTGGTGTCCGGTGCCGTGGGGTATTTTTCTAACGCCATGACCGCAATGTTCCTGCTGATTATGACGGTGGCGTTTATGCTGCTGGAGGTGCCGAGCCTGAAGCAGAAAGGTCCCCTGCTGTTTCCGGTGCCGTCCCGCGCCATGGCGGCCATTCGTCATGGCTTAAGAAGCGTCACCCACTATCTGGTCTTAAAAACCGTGATCAGCCTGATTACCGGCCTGACGGTCTGGCTGATGCTGTGGGCGATGGATATTAAATTTGCTTTTCTCTGGGGCACGCTGGCGTTTGCGCTAAATTATATTCCCAATATCGGCTCAATTATTGCGGCTATTCCGCCGATTATTCAGGCGTTGCTGTTTAATGGCCTCTATCCGGGGCTGGGAGTTATCGCTTTCTATCTGGCGATCAACCTGCTGTTCGGTAATATCCTCGAGCCGCGTCTGATGGGCAGAAGTTTAAATTTATCGACGCTGGTGGTGTTTATTTCGTTGTTGTTCTGGGGATGGCTACTCGGGCCCGTCGGGATGATCCTGTCGGTGCCGCTAACGGTGGTGGTTAAACTGCTGCTTGAGCAGCTCGACGACGGTAAAAAACTGGCGATTCTGCTGAGTGATAATCCACAGCAGCATTAACGTCCGACGCAGGGGTAATGGATTAGATCGTGCAGCCGCACATTGTGTTGGCTGGCGTTGCGATAGCTGTGCGGGCGATCGGCCTGAAAACGCAGCGCTTCGCCAGCCGCTAGCTGATGCCATACTCCGTCAACCATTAGCTCAAGTTGCCCTTCTGTGACAATCACATGCTCGATTACTCCCTGCTCATGAGCTGAAGATTCACTGAGCGCGCCCGGCGCCATGTCGATAACAAACATATCGAAACCGAGCTGCTTATCAAATGGAAAAAGTGGCACCACGCGCATATCAGCATTGTCCTGGCTGAACACCGGCAAATCGGCGTAGCGCTGCACCACTGGCGGCAGTTGCCCGGCTGCGTTGCCGATAAATGCCGAAAATGCGACGTTAAATCCGGTGGCAATTTTCCACAATGTCGCCACCGTTGGGCTGGATTCACCTCGTTCAATTTGCCCCAGCATCGCCTTACTGACACCGGTCTGTTCTGCCGCCTGAGTCAGACTCCACTGGCGCAAATGCCGCAGCTGTTTGAGCGTGTCTGCCAGGTGCTGATTAAGTTGCTGCATCGCGTTCCCTCCGAAAATCGGCCCTGATTATAGCCGCTTGTACGTTATAACGCACGGTGCTATTGTTGTGCGCTATAACGCACAAGCAGGAATTGACTATGCCCGCCACACCGTCGAAATCACACTTTATCCCCGCGATTATTGCCGGTTTTGTCGCGGTACTGGTGGGCTATACCAGCTCTGCCGCCATCATTTTTCAGGCGGCAGAAGCCGCAGGCGCTTCAGTACTGCAAATTGGCGGCTGGCTGACTACGCTGGGTCTGGCGATGGGCATCACTTCACTTGGCCTGTCACTTTACTATCGCATGCCGGTACTGACGGCCTGGTCGACTCCCGGCGCCGCGCTGCTGATCACCAGCCTGCCCGGCGTGACGCTAAATGAAGCGACAGGCATCTTTATCTTTGCTTCCGGGCTGATGCTACTCTGCGGCGTCACCGGCCTGTTCGCCCGGCTGATGAACACCATTCCACTGGCAATTTCTTCCGCCATGCTGGCAGGCATTTTACTGCGTTTCGGCCTTGATGCTTTCTCCTCGCTACAGGTCAATTTCGTTCTTAGCGGCAGTATGTGCCTGATCTGGCTGCTGGGACGCCGCTTTATGCCACGCTACGCGATTATGCTGACGCTACTGGCGGGCCTGGCAGTGGCACTGATGCAGGGCAATATCAATTTTCCGCAGCAGTCGCTGCACTTTGCCTGGCCGGAATTTACTGCTCCACAGTTTACTTCATCGACATTACTGGGAATCGGCGTGCCCTATTTTATGGTGACGATGGCTTCACAAAATGCACCAGGTATCGCGACGATGAAAGCCGCAGGCTATGCAGCCCCGGTTTCACCGCTGATAAGCTGGACCTCGTTAACCTCGCTGTTACTGGCACCTTTTGGCGGCTTTTCGGTGTGTATTGCCGCGATTACCGCCGCGATTTGCATGGGTGACGATGTGCATCCCGATCCGAAACGCCGCTATCTTGCCTCGGCCGCCGCCGGTGGTTTCTATCTGTTAGCCGGGATCTTCGGCGCGGCCATCGGTATGCTGTTCAGCGCCCTGCCGGAGGCATTAATTCATACCATCGCCGGACTGGCGCTGCTCGGCACGCTTTCCGGCAGCTTGCAACAGGCATTAAGCGACAGTCAACAGCGCGACGCGGCGCTTATCACCTTCTTGATTACCGCTTCTGGCGTAACGCTGCTCGGCGTCGGCGCGGCATTCTGGGGGTTGATCGGTGGCGTGCTGGCCCATATTGTTTTATCGCGGCCAAAACGCGCCCGCAGAATCCAGGTGGCAAGACGATAGTTCAGGTCGTCAGGTAACCAGAATAAGATTTCCATCACTTTATAAAAATAAGCGTTAATGCAATCTTATATCGCTGATTAATAAATGTTGGAAACAACCATGAAGAAAAAGCTTATTGCCGCAGCCACGTTGCTGATAACCGGCAATGTTTATGCTGTCACATCATCGCCGTTTCGACTCAATACCCAAGCGGATAATATTTCGCTCTCAACCTCGCTCGGATGGCTGGGCGGTAAATCAGAGGAACGAGTTTATGATCCAGCCAGCGGCAAAAAACTCAGCCAGCTGGACTGGAAAATCAATAATGTCGCCATCCTGAAAGGCGATATTTCATGGGATGCTTTTTCGTGGCTGACGCTGAATGCCCGCGGCTGGACATCGCTGGCATCAGGTAGCAGCACGCTGGATGACTGGGACTGGCTGAAAGAAGGCCAGTCCGATCCCAGTGAACATTCGCATCATTCCAATACCCGGCTTAACTACGCCAATGAGTTCGATGTTAACCTGAAGGGCTGGCTGTTGCAGGACGACGATTACCGGCTGGGTGCAGTCGTCGGTTATCAACAAACGCGTTTTAGCTGGACCGCCTTCGGCGGCTCATACCGCTATGATAACGGTAACGATGTCGGTGAATTGCCGCGTGGTGAGCGGGTTATTGGCTATCAACAGCGCTTCTCAATGCCCTATATCGGTCTGGCTGGACAATATCGCGTGAATAATTTGGAAGTTAATGGGCTGCTGAAATACAGTCCGTGGGTGCAGGCTAACGATAATGATGAGCACTACGCGCGTGACCTGACATTTCGTGAAAAATCGAATAACTCTACTTTTTACGGTGCTTCAATGGACGTCGGATATTACGTAACGCCTAATGCCAAAGTGTTTACAGAGGTGAGTTATAACCATTATTCCGAAGGTAAAGGCGGTTCCCAAATGATCGACAACAGTGATAATAGTTACGATGAACAAGGCGGCGATGCCGCAGGAATAGCCAATAAAAACTACTCGATCAGCGCTGGCCTGGCGTACCGGTTTTGATGCAAGAGATTTGTTACCCCATGACTCTCGGGTGTACGATTTAGTACTGAATTATCATTTTGTGATGCCTTTATTAATATGATTTAATTGGTTTTTTTTTCGTTTTTATCCCGATCTCTATCCGCTATTAATAAATACTCTGATTAACAAGGGGGTATTTATGAACAGGAATATTGCAGGCTTTAACGGGCAGCGTCAGGATCCCGTCAGCGGAAACTCTCTGTTGGGCAATGGTTATCGTAGTTATAGTCCGCTGCTGATGCGCTTTACTGCACCCGACAGCTGGAGCCCGTTCGGCATGGGCGGCGTTAATCCCTACGGCTATTGCGCGGGAGATCCTGTCAACCGCAGCGATCCATCCGGTCATTTTAGCTGGCAGGCAGCATTGGGCATTGGGATGGGGATTTTGGGCATTGTCGGAGCACTGTTTACCGGCGGAGGCTCATTAATAGCCGCCGGGAGTTTAGAGGCTGCCCTGGTCAGCACTTCCGCCACGACTCTGCTGACTGGCACCGCGAATCTGGTGGCAGATGTCAGCGGTATCGTCAGTATCACCAGCGCAGGCACCAATCCGCGCGCTGCTGCGGCGCTGGGGTGGCTCTCCTTTGCCAGCGGATTGTTAACTCTTGGCGCAGGCTTGCTGGCGGGCGGGCCCCGCCTGTTATCCAGCGGTGCCGCTGACAGCACGATGGTTTCTGAAACGCGCCATTTCGAGTTTACCTATTCAGAATCAGCCGAGAGGCTACTGGGCGCTGATAATGCAGGCAGCAGCAAACGACAATCCTGGGAACAGGCGCGTGCCTGGATTGATGATAAAAATAACTTTTTGCATTTCGAACAGAATTACTCGATGGGATCGCGAGACCTTCTTAACAGAGGTAATACGTTCAGTAATACCTTTGAAAGAACTAAATGGACGTTTCATCATAACTACAGAGAAATAAGAGACGTGCCCTATTATGCCAGCGATGTCACTCGATATCAGTATGAAACCATATCCAGAAAAAATAACTTTTTCGGTGAACTACCGGAAGTGATTGAAAGAAATACCATGACTAATGAAACCACATTACAAATGACCGAGGGCAAATCAGGCCAGGAATTGTTTGACGCTTTTTTCAGAACACCAAATGGTAAATCAACACGGCGTATTATGGATGATTTCGGCTTAACCGCTTACGCAGTTGAACGCCGTGTAAGAGCCGAGGATGATGATTCCGTCGATTTTATCGTCCGACTCAATCGGCTGAGTTAATCATGGAAAAATACCCACTTAGTCAGTCAACATAAAACTCAAAAATTCACTTCAAAAACCTGGCGCGGCTGCCCCGCAGCCGTGCTGGCCCATGGTGGAGTAAATCGCCCGATGCCGCAGACAGTTGCCACTTTTAGTGCTTATTCCGGCGTTTGATCGGGCACTGACAGAATTAAAGTAATCACATTCCGGATAACACTTTATTTTCTGCCTCAGGCAGCGTCACAAAAGGGCCGTGGTACGTGGCAAAATCATTTTTACGCAGCGGAAATCTGGATGCGTTACTTGCGCTTGGGGAAAATGGCCAGCCGGTTTACGCTTCTGCACTTCAGCTGCGCGAAACATTACGTCTGAAAAAACAGTCAGATATCGCCAGTTGTCTGGCAATTCCGCAGCCTGATGAACGGGGCGAGCGCATTGACTGGTACGCGCCATTCTGTGGCAAAGTAAAGTCGTGGGTTGCCGCCAGCGACAGCGAGCGAGCGGCCGCCATTCAGCTACTGGACAGCTATCAGACAGCCGTTGATGAGATCGGTCAACAAGCGCAACGTTCGCAGAATCCGGCGATGCGGCTGTTTGGTATTCTGTTGAGCAAAGCTTTTCAGTTTCCCGACCAGAACACCATCTATCTGGTGGATGGTAAGCCGGTGATCACCTTCTGGGGCTTTGTCGATGTCGATAAAAAGCCGCGAGCCGATGCGCTTGATTGCCTGCGTGCCACGCTACAACTCACTCCACCTCCACGACTGCCGGTTAATGCTCCCCCACTATCCGCTGTTTCGCTGCCCGCAGCAGAACCTGAACCGCTGATTGTTACACCGCCGCTTAAGCCGCGTCGGCTGTGGCGGCTTGCTGGCTGGTTATTGTTGCCGCTGATCATTGCGGCTGCGCTGGCCGGCTTATATTTTAGCGCCTTTCAGATCGTTCAGGAGCCGGTGATCAAAACGGCTAAACCCGCTGCTGAGCCGCCAGTCACACCGGTAACTGCATCGGTAACTGCACCAGTAGCGGTGACCGCTGCGTCAGCAGAGCCGGCCAGGCTGCCTGAAGCGCCGAAAATAACGAAACCCGCGCAGCCGCAGAGTGAGAAGCCACGTGATGCCGTGGCTGAAACGCCTGCACGACTGGCGACGGCTGACGATCTGGTGATGCCTGCCGATGCGGTAAAACTTGGCTCCACTGACTTTTTGAACGGCAGCTGGCGCGTGACGCTGGAAGCGAACAATTTACCAACCGGTAAGCCATCGAGTCTGAAATACCAGATTAGCAAGGGTACTGGCAGCGCTCGCCTTATTCAGGGAGACGGCATCCGCTGCAAAGCCGATATCTCAGCTGGCTTAATGAGCTCGGGCAATCTGGTGATTAACAGCCGCTATACCGCCCGTTGCAGCGATGGTAGCCGCTATAAAATGCCGGAAATTGTCTGTAAAGCGGCCAGCGGTGCCGCTAGCTGCGAAGCACGCTATGGCACCGAAACGGTGTTCCCGATGACGATGAAACGCGAGACGAAGTGACCATGCTGGCAACCCTTATCGATTTTAAGCAAAAAGTGACGCTGATTCAGGATAGCGGTATCCAGTTTCTCGATTTCGCCATCAGGGCACAGCCGGATGCGGTAAAGGCAGGAAAATTTGTCCGCAAGACTGCTAACGGTCCACTGCTGTGGCTGGATCATGACAGCAATAACGGGAAATATCAGCTGCGTTTGGCGGCAGATGCTGCGCCGGAAGTAGTGAAACCGGAGTTCAGCTTTACGCTGGACCAGTCACTGATGCTGCTGGAAGATATCTGGCTACCGCTGCCGGTGCTGCGCTATACGCCGCCGCGCAATTTTCTCGGCGGCCCGGAAAACTGGGCGCGAGTGCGGATCAGTAAACTGGACTCGCCAGACCAGCAAGGCCATACCCATCGCGCCTCTCTGGCGTTTGACACCGGCACCACGGCGGCAGACGACGGCGCGCTGGCGCTGTGTAAAAGCGATGCTCAGAACGGCGTCAGCTTCGCTCTTGCCTGGCACAATGATGAGCTGGGTGAGTTCCTTGATCTTACCTGGATCGACGGCTGGTTACGCGAAGTGTTTACTCAACAAGCCGCGCAGCGTGAACATCGTCATGCGGTTAATGTAAAAATCGGCCTGAAGGAGTTTGAGTATCAGGCGCACTACCTTAACCTGCTGAATCTGCTCGGTAGCCAGCTGCAACTGAACGAGATTAAAATTCACACCGCCACGTTACAGCAGCCGGTGGTTAACGTGGATTTGATCCTTGATGTCGGTAATTCGCACACTTGCGGCATTTTGGTCGAGGATCATGCTGATGAGAGCAACGGTCTGAAACAAACCTATGAGTTGCAGCTGCGCGATCTGGCCAGGCCACAGCAAGTCTATAACGAGATGTTTGTCAGTCGGGTTGAATTTGCTCAGGCCAACTTCGGTAAAGCCAATTTCTCGCTGGAAAGCGGGCGTGAAAATGCCTTTGTCTGGCCTTCTCTGACGCGCGTTGGCCGCGAAGCCGATCGACTGGCGCTGCAGCGCCTCGGCACCGAGGGCACCAGCGGCATCTCCAGCCCACGCCGCTACTTGTGGGATGAAGAGAGCTGGTTGCCGGGCTGGCGTTTTAACCAACCCGCTAGCGAAGCGCCGGCTATAGCCAATCCACTCATGACTCTGCTCAATGATAACGGCCAACCGCTGTATACCCTGCCAGCCGATGAGCGCCTGCCGGTATTTTCAGCGCACTACAGCCGCAGCTCGCTGATGACATTTATGCTGAGCGAACTGCTGGCACAGGCGCTGATGCAGATTAACAGCGCCGCACAGCGCATGAAAATGCCGCACAGCACCGCCCCGCGTCAGCTACGTAATATTATCCTGACGCTCCCTTCCGCAATGCCAAAACCGGAGCGGGAGATATTTCGCCGCCGCATGGTTGAAGCAATTGCACTGGTGTGGAAAGCGATGGCCTGGCATCCGGCCGATGAACCCTTCTCCACTCAGCACGATAAAGCCAGCAGTCTGAAGCCGGTGCCGGAAGTACAGATGGAGTGGGATGAGGCGACCTGCGGTCAGATGGTTTATCTGTTCAATGAAACCCAGGTTAATTTTGCCGGACGCGCTGAAGATTTCTTTGCCAGTATGGCGCGGCCCGACCGCCCGCTGTCGGCTGACGAGCAGCCGGGTAAAACCCTGCGTATTGCCTCTATCGATATTGGCGGCGGCACCACCGATTTGGCGATTACACATTATGCGCTGGATGACGGTAGCGGCAACAATGTGAAAATTAATCCACGCCTGCTGTTCCGCGAAGGTTTCAAAGTGGCGGGTGATGATATTCTGCTGGATGTCATTCAGCTGTATGTGCTGCCGGCGCTGCAGCAGGCGCTGAAAAGCGCCGGTCTGCTTAATACTGAAGTGCTGATGGCCAGACTGTTCGCTCATGATGGCCGCACCGATGCACATTCCACGCTACGTCAGCAGCTGACCTTGCAGATTTTTATGCCGTTAGCCCGCACCATTCTGGAAAATTACGAGCGTTTTGACCCGCTCGACAGTAGCGCAGAAATCGATGCCACTTTTGCTGAAATGCTGGATCAGCCGCCGACCAGCAGGGTACTGGAGTATGTCAATGGCGAACTGCAACGCGCGTTGGGCGGCGAGCCACTGTTCGATATCTTGCAGGTTCCGCTGATCGTTCAGCTGAATAAACTGCACGGTGAATTCTTATCCCACCGTTTGTCGATAGTGCAGACGCTGCGTTCAATGGCTGAAGTGGTATCACTCTACAGTTGCGACGTACTGCTGCTGACTGGCCGCCCGTCGCGCTTCCCAGGAATACAGGCGCTGTTTCGCCATCTGCAACCGTTACCCGGCAGCCGGATTTTATCGCTGGAAGGTTATCACACCAGCGACTGGTATCCGTTTAACAAGCTCGGTCGTATTGATAACCCGAAATCTACTGCCGCGGTCGGCGCGATGCTTTGCCTGCTGGCTCTGGATCTCAGGCTGTCCAGCTTCTGGTTCCGCGCCGGCGATTTTCAGCCCTACTCCACCATTCGCTATCTGGGTATGCTGGACGCCGATAACATGCTGAGTAACCACAATATTTATTACAGCGATATCGACCTTGACCGGCCAGGCTTTAGCCTCGACAACCTCACCAGCTTCCGTATCCGCGGCGGCTTATGCCTGGGCTTCCGCCAGCTGGATAGCCCTCGCTGGCCTGCCGCGCCACTCTACAGCCTGTCGATTACCGATCCCACTCTGGCACGTAAAGTGGCCGGTGACAGCGAGTTGCGTATCAGACTGCGGGTCGTTACCGGTGAAGATCCCCATAGCCCGGAGCGTTTTGAGATTGCTGACGCCCGCCTTGCTGACGGCAGCCGGATACCGCTGGAGCATTTACGCCTCAGTCTGAATACCTTATCAGCCAGCGGCAACAGCGCGGCACAATACTGGATCGACAGTGGGAGCGTGTTTAAAAAATGAAACTTATCACGCCAGAACAGCAGTCAGATCGGCTGATGGCCGTCAGCGAAGGCCTCAGCAACGCGCTGACGTGGCTGGATAACAGCCGTAGCAGCGCGATGCGCCTGGATATCGAAGCGACAAATCTGAAAACAAAATTACGCCGCTGCCGTCGGCAGGCCGATCGGCTGCACGCCACGGTCGCTGAGCGTACTGCCCTTGCTTTTTACGGTCAGTCACAGGCAGGGAAAGCCTGGCTTATTTCATCACTGGTCGGTGATTCGCAACAGCGGCTGGTCAGCGGGATGGCGGGCAAAACGCTCGACTATTTCAGCCATATTAATCCTGGCAATCAGGATTGCGGGATTGTGATCCGCTTCAAACCTCAGACCAGAAGCGAAAATTCGCAGTGGCCCTGTGAACTGACGCTGTTCAGTGAAGCCGATATCACCTGCATGGTGCTGCGCTGCGGATTAGCGCAGCCTGCTACCCCGCCTGATGAAGCACAGATGATGATGCAGTTGAGCAATTTGCAACGCCACCGTCAGCCGCAAGCGATCGCGGGCATCACCAGCGATCAAATGGTATCGATTTACGATTTTATGCTGCGTCATGATGCTTTACGCCAGAAGCCATTGAGCAACGATTTCTGGCCAGCCGCCATTGAGTTAGCGCCCTGGCTGACCGTTGACGATCGTGCCCAACTTTTTGCGCTGCTGTGGAACGGAGATCGTGTTCTTACCGACCTGTGGCGACAGCTGGCCCACCGCCTGCAAAGCCTGGGCGGCTGCCGTAAAGTACTGGCACCGCTCAGCCTGCTTACCGACGAAATGCAGTTACCGACAGAGGCGTTACTCAATCCGGCCAGCGCCGCCGCGTTTAATATGGCCGATGACAGCAATGTGCAGATCGTACCCTGCCCGCATGGTCGCGCAGCAACCGCGCAGAATATCTCGCTGGCGGAGCTGGTGCTGCTCACCGCAGAGCTACATATACCGCTGAGTTTATCGCCGCGTGCAGCGCTGTCGGCAGCGGTTGATGTGCTGGATATTCCAGCGGAATATGAGCCGCAGGATGGAGCAATCCATCAGGATGCGCGACAGAAAAATCCACGGCTGGCCGATCTGATACAGGCGAAACGCGGTTACCTGTTGGAATATTACAGCGATCGTCAGGCGGTTAATCTGCTGGTAGTCTGCGGTGCCGCCAGCAGCCGTAATCAGGTTAAAACCGTCAGCAAAGCGCTGGAACACTGGGTTCGAACTACACAGGGTGAAAATACTCAACAGCGTAGCCCGCACCGACCAGGGCTGATCTGGGCGATCACCCGCTGGGATCGTCGTCATTTTCAGCACAATCATGATGAAGCAGTGCAAAGACGCATCGGCCATGCAGGTGATATGTGGGGTTCGATGCTGGTGCCTGATGACGCCGGCATGCAGCGCATGGCAAGCTGGCTGGAAACGGCCCTTCATTCTGAGGTGAAGACCTCGCGCCTCAGCCAACAGCTGGCAGAACTCCAACATGAAGTGGCGGACAATCTGTTGGCAAGCTGGCAATACCGCGACAGCGAGAATCAGCAGCCAGAGAAAAAACAGCACATCGCGGAAACGCTGTTAAAAGTGCTGCAAAGCCGAACCGGTCTGCACGGTGAACTGCTAGAACGACTGCAACCCTGCCGCGATGAGCTGCGTCGCCTGTGGCTGCGCCTGCCACAGGCGCAGGCTGACGCGCACGCCGCCAGTACCTTGAGCCACTTTAGCATTGGTGTTACCTTTGATCTGTTCAGTGAACAGTCGGATGCGGCACCACAGCTGTCGTTTACTGAAGCGGATCGGGATGACCAATTTGCGCAAAACGTGCTGCGCTATTGGGTTAATCATCTGCGTAATCTGCCAGAAAACGCGTCGCTGCTGGCGCTGCTGAATATGGATAAAGCCACCCTACAACTGCTGGTTGAAGAGCTGATTATTGCCAGCTTTCGCCTGCGGGTTGGCGAATTATTACGCCAGGCTTTAACTGAGAGCGAAACGATAGCTGGCGACCATAACGCGAAAGCCGATCGCCAGGTGTTACGGGCGATGACGGTATTAGGTGATTTTGTCGCCTGGCTCGGCTTCCTGCAACAGAGTGAAGCGCAGCGCCCACAGAGCCGGATTAATCGCGGTGAGAAGATCTTTGCTCAGCCGACGATGCCAGCGGTGAGCTTTGGTGAGACGTTGCGCCTGACACGCCTTTCGGCAGTCCCTGCCAATAGCACAGCGGTTTATATTTATGACTGGCTGGTCGGGCTGAGTGCCCTGATTGTGCAAAACAGCGATGACTGCGCGGCAAGTGAATTAAAACCGGCACAGCGGCAGCAATTGCTGGAAATTGTGCAGTTAATTAACGGCTGAGTTACAGCCGGGGCGAAAAATCGCCCCGGCCTGTTATCAGAAGGTATATTTTACGCCAACCAGCGCGGTGTAATAGGTATTAGCAAGCCCGGCAACATCACCTTTCATCTGATGGGTTTGCCCACTGCTACGATCAATAATCTCGGTGCCGCCTTTTCCCTCTTGATAACGATTATAACTCAGCTCAGTATAGAGTTTAATATTCGGCAGGAGGTAATATCCGGCATCGACCAGCAGTGAATAATAACCCGATCGCTTACTGCTATCGCGAAAGGTTAGCTTGCGTAAATAGTGTTCGTCATTATCACTGGATTTCACCCAATTGCTGTATTTCAACAGCGCAGTAAGCTCGACACTACTGGCGCGGTATTGTCCGGCCAGACCAATATAGGGCGTGGTAAATTTCTGCTGATAACCGATTACAGGCCGGTTCTGTGGAAAGCTGCCGCTAACCAGACCATTGTAGTAACGATATGTACCCCCTGACGAAGTCCAGCTGAAGCGGGATTGCTGATAACCGATAATCGGCCCAAGACGATAACTTTCGCCTTTTAACAGCCAGCTTTTCAAATTCAAATCAAACTCATTGGCATAATTCAGTGAGGTATTGGGGTGCCATGAGTAGTGCGTGGGATCGGACTGCTGGCTGTCCATCCAGTCGCGATCCACCATATGTCCTTTGCCGGAGGTCAGCGTCGTCCAGCCGCCTGCGTTTGCGGTCAGCCACGGCAAAGCATCCCAGCTGATATCCGCTTTGATGATGGCGGCATTGTGAATTTTCCAGTCCAGCTGGCTGACTTTGTCACCTCCGCTGCTGGCATAGACTGACTCTTGCGCACGACCACCCAGCCATCCCAGCGAGCTTGCCACGGATACCGAGTCAGCACGCGTATTTATCTTCCAGTTATTATCTTCGGCGCAGGCATTTCCTGCCAGCAGTAACCCTGATACTGCTATGCCCTTTACTGTCATTATTATATCCTTATTGCCTTTATCATTAATCCATTAGTTAAAATATCAGCCACTTTCAATTATCACTAAAATAATAAGCAGTGAAATGTTAAGGTGCGATTTATAAACCGCCATCACCATTCAGATAGTAGAGAGCGGAAATTAAATAGATTAATAACAAAATGTAAAAGGCATAAACCTATTACACCTAATGATAACAGGGATATAAAGGGCATCGACTTGTGGGAAATTAATTCAGCGTCAACTGCAGTGATCCGTCAAGCTCTTCCACGGCCTCTTCCAGCGTGGCAATAATCGCTGCGAATTGTGCGCTGTGAGTATGTTGATGCAGATGCAGAAGCCGAATCTCCAGCGGCAAGGCCAACTCGCCGGTCAGTACATCCCACAGCGCATCAAGATTGGCACCAAACTCCTCGCCCAGTTGGCACTTCGCTGCAAACTGGCGATAGAACTCATTACGATCGGCGATATAACGAAAATCAAAGCTGATTGTCGGCATGGTTAATTGACCTTATTAAAGCTGCGATAGTGATCTTTGGTCAAAAAAATCAGCCCATCGCTGGAATACAGCAGGCGATCGGCATTACGGTGCCCGCAGCGATAATTGACATCCGCTTCAAACCATTTTCTTCCCTGCTGCTGCGGTAAACGCCCTTCACGGTTGGCGAAACGATCGCCGCCAATCGCTCTGCCCGGCAGCGTATTGCACAGGTTGCCTTCACGCGCATCCCAGCCCTGACGGCGCGCCTGACTTTTAGTGATGTAGTAGTCCGGCAGACGCTGATGCTGTTGCAGATATCCCACGACCCGGCGCTCGGCCGTTAATTCACTAATATTATCGTGCGCCACGCCACTGTGCTGCACGGATGACGAGTGCGTTACCGAGGTCTGCTGCTTGCCGGGCTGTAATCCCGCCACGGCAGCAACCATCGCCACCACTAACGCGATCCACAATTTTTTACTCATGCCAGATCCTGAAAGATGTGATTACGGTGGATTATAACCGTTAAGGCTCTGACAATCATAATGCTTTGCGGGAGACCGCCACGCGGAATGACCGGCTGATAAAAGCAGTCGGTAGCATGAATTTGCAGTTAGCAGCAGGATGATAAGCGAAAACCAGAAGACGGAGGGTTAACCGTTTCAGGCAAAAATAGCCCGCAAGAATCTATCGAAGATTGAGTTTAAAACCCTATCGCGGGCCGGATGAGCCGGCCCTGGCGTTGGCTTAACGATGCATGCACTCGGCTTGTTGTGCATGGCTGGAGGTTCTGCGCCACGCCCCCGGTGCCTGACCAAACTGGCGTTTAAAGCTACGGTTAAACGACTGCTGAGAGTCAAAACCGAGTGAAATGGCGACGTTGAGGATTGGCTCGTTGCTGTTAGTCAAACGGTCGGCAGACTTTTTCAGTTTCTCGGCGCGGATATACTCGCCCAGCGGTAAGCCGGTGTGCTCCTTGAACATGCGCTGCAAGTGCCATTTAGAATAGCCCGCGCGCTCAGAAACGGTGTCAAGATCCAGTCGCCCTTCAATATGATTATCGATCCAGTTAAGCAGATCGTGGATGAATGCCTCACTTCTCATCTTGCCTCTCTCCCGTCGCGATGACGAATAGTAATAATATCAGTTACACTTAATGCTGAGTGATCCTGCGTTTAAATGCAAGTTTTATTATTACATTTAAAACCCTGGTACTAACATGGACTTTCTCACTCATCTGCAGGTTCTCAGAACGCCTCGCCGCGGCGGGTTTTGATTCATTACTCAGTTCACTGATCTCTTTACGGTGCGCCAGACCATGGCTATCAGGGGGTCAATTCAGACATTCGGTGCTTCACCAGCGCTCAACAGGATGATTTAATGTATGCCACAACAATTTCGGCTTATCTCTGCCAGAATATTTTGACTTCTTCAGTTGAAAGCAGCGGCTGACGCTCTAAAGCGTCACCTTAATTACGTTATTTATCACCTTCCAGCGCGGTAGCTAAGGTCAGGTAATTTCAATTGTCATTCCGTTTAGTTATTTGAATAAAGTAGCCAATGGTAGAACTCCAGATTTTTCTGCATATCCAGCTTTTGCATAATTGAGCGCTTGTAAGTGCTGATTGTTTTAGGATTTAATGCCATCTGGCAGGCGATTTCTTTCAGCTGCGTATTCACCCGCATATGATCGACTAATACCTTTTCTTGTGGCGTCAGTATACTGATATTGGCAGATTTTTTATCAATAATAGTCAGTATTGTCCTGCTGCCGTTACCGGTGACCGATCCTAAAATTTTACTGATAATGGCGGAAAACTCACTTAACGTTTGCTTTCGGTGCATATGAATTAAATTATGCTGTCGTAAAGAAAACGGAATACTACTCTGTCTGGCATTACAATCATCATGAATCATCAGCACCCTGCTGCGCGCTGCCAACCGATGACTGTAACATCTGGCGGTACTGAGTGAGACGCGATCAAGCCCGACCATCAGAACATCAATCTGCTTTACCTTTCTTCCGGACAATCTGATGGTAACATCGGGATATTGACTCTCTATAAACGCCAGCACGCCGTCCAGGAAAAATCGATTGTTGTCTATTATCATCAGGGTTAATCGATTAATGTGGTTCATATCTTACCTTCTGAACTTTCAGTTAAGTTTAATGAAGACTCATAACCTGTAACACCGTTACAGTAAAAGGATCGGTAGCAATATTTATTTGTGAAGCTTTAACTAAAAAACGTTGGTCGTTGCCGCCAACGTCCGGGTTATTCCATGTCGGAGATATCCCTGCATTGATAACGGCAGAGCTTTCTGCTAAACGGGCAGCGATTGACAAATTATGTCAGCTAATCTCTAAACAATGCCAAAATCAGTATTGATATCCTGGCCATTAAAAACATCCCGGTTTTTTTAAGTGTGAAACGCATTAATAGGCTGACCACTTCTTTTATCATCAGATTTGAAAGCCAGTGTTTTGCCCGGTGAGAACATCACTAAAAGAGTGATCAACATTAAAAGTGACAGTAAAGTACGATGATTCATCTCTCACACCTGTTCAATTTCGCCGCCCATCAGGGTGGCATGCAACACTGAAGCAGTGGCCAGTGCATCATCCACGGCATCGACAGTGATCGATCAACAACCTCCTGACCGGCCCAATATGCCTTTCTTATCTGCAGCGTCTTACTGGCAGCTGAAACCCGGCTGGTAATGCTAAATCAGCATTAACATCCTCATCACAAGTACCCATTCGTTTAAACGTTTAGAGCTGTCGCCATAAATGACTAATAAATATCTGAGCAAATTTGGTAATATTTGAATTATCTTAAAAAGTATTCAGACAGCTGTTTAAATTCTATTCATCACGATTTTTAAGTCACTGTCCATAATTGTGCCTAATTTAACGCAGCAAAAATAAATCTGTACAAACCATTGAGAATTAATAATAATTTCACTTGTGTTTAAAAATGTAAGACATACTTCAGTATTAACTTAATCGTCTGCCATTCATTTTTTAAATACACAATTTCAGATGTTTTACTATCCGAAAGTTGGTTTTAAATTCAACAAAATGTAAACGTAAGAGTTATTAACTGCCAAATGAGAATGCATTGTAGAATTGTGTAAAAACACGCCATCTTGTTGACAGGATTAATGAATATCAATAAGATAATTCCTAACCAAATAATTTACTAACATTAAAAAAAATCAAAATGCCCTTTATTAGCAAAAAAAGGCTGGAACTGGAATCCAGCATCAGAACAATGGCGGCCGCGTTTAAAAAGAAAAGGATTTTTGATGAGGCGATACAATGCCATTATGACGTTCTTCAAAAACTTTTTTTGACTAACCCGCTGTATTTTAAGACCATTTTCAAGGCAAACCGTTTTCTCATCGGCTCAGCCATTTTGGGTCTTTATTACACCCGTAAAGAAAGTACCTTCAAAGATATCAAGAAGTTCTGCATCGCGAATGACCTGCTAAGCAGTAATTCTCTGGACTCTTTTCTGTTGTATTTAAGAGTTGGCGGCAGGATTGAGGTTTATAAGGATGCATCCGACAAACGTAAGTTTAATTATAAACCTACAGCTAAAACGTTAGTAGAAACGAAAAAGATGATTAACACAATGTTACTTCCTTGTGCCATGCTTTCTACCGATTTTGATCTGGCGTTCTATCAGAACCATCAGAACTTCGTGCCAGCTTTTTTTAAGCATTACTCAGAGATCACTTTAAACCGGATCTTTATTCACTATATGGTGCCGGGCAGCGCTGACTTTCTCAGCCGCGATGGCGGGCATATGATAATGTTTAACCTCTTTCTGGAGAGCATTAAGCAGAATACGCTGGATGTACATTACAATCTGCTTAAAGCCTCTTTTTCCTGTGGCGTCTCCCGCTCTCATATCAAGCGTTGCCTGCAGGCAGCAGAGCAAAATCAGTTGTTGAGCATTGTCGATAACAAACACATCGTGTCGCTGACGCCGGAATTTATGACGATGGTAAAAGACTATTTTGCACTCTACCTGGCAAGCATAAAACACGGGTTTAACGGAATGCGCGCGGATGAAGTGGTTTTAAACAGCCAGATAAATTGATGGGCCGCCCGGCTAACGGCCCGTTTTCTTGCCATCAGTGATGAGTTCTGGCTCTGGGCAGTCCATACAGCCGCTGGTATCGGCTTTTTTCAGTTCAGCCAAGGCATCGGCTACGGTACGACGCGCCAGCACCTCAAGCGAAGCCTGCTCGGCTTCGTCAGCAATCGCCTTAAAATACCAGCAAGCATTGGCACTGACGACACAGCGAGCCGGCACGTCCGGGCGCGATGCCCAGATGCGCTTATCTTCAATAACTGAGAGGTAAATATCGCGCAGCGTGATCTGCTCTGCCGGACGGCCAAGATGAATCGAGCCGGTGCGGCCAAGCGTTGAGACGATGATGCCGTCACGGGTTAACGGAACCATCAGCTTACGGATAAAGCTAGGATTAGCCTCAAGGCCATAAGCCAGAACGGCGCTGGTCGAGCGTTTACCCAGTTGCTCCGCCATCGCTACGCTGAGAACCATCTGCAGCGCTGTCGGGAAGCGATAATCTAACATTGTGTCATCCTGGTTACGGCGAATCTTGTTGTTATTGGCGCCGTGGCTGTGAATAAGCAATGCACAATAATATATCAAATACCGCGAGTTTTTAGAAGCAAGCCCCGGCGCGCAAGGCACATATTACCTATGTGCTGCGCCCGGGAACTCCCCAACGAGTTTAGCCATCGGCCAGCTGTGCCCTGGCGGTTTTTAACTGCTCAATGCTGACATCGGTATTAAACAAGTCGGTGGATAAATAGGTTAATCCGCTGTCGGCAAGGATCACCACGATCTTCTTGCCTTCGTTTTCCGGACGGCTGGCAACGATTTTTGCCGCATGCAGGACCGCTCCCGACGATTCACCTATCAGAATACCGTCGGTTTGCGCCACTTCGCGTGCAGCCTGATACGCCTGCCAGGTTTCGACCGCCAGTGCCTCATGATAAATATCGCTATTCATGGTTGGCGGAATACGCTCGGGGGCGATATCGGTAAACTGATGTACACCAGTGATTTCCAGCGGATCGGGATTTTCTGCGCTCGGGCGCGAGTTAATCCCCGGCTCAACGGCAATAATCTGCACCGCCGGATTTTGCTGCCTGAAAAACTGGCCTACACCCGATACCGTGCCGCCAGTTCCCACGGCAGCGATGACAATATCCAGCTGACCAGCAGTCTGCTGCCAGATTTCCGGCCCGGTGGTAGTACGGTGAATATCAGGATTGGCGGGATTTTCCAACTGAGCGGTGAAAAAATGATCGGGTAATTTGGCGATAACATTATTTTCCAGCCATTTTGTGGCCGCAACAAAGTCGCCGTCGCTGGCTTCCAGTATCTCGCTAAAGTGTTCTACCTCACTAAACTTAATTACTTCGCCGCCAAAAGCCCTGACCAGCTTTGTTCTTTCCAGACTGACATAGTCATTAATATAGACGCGGAATTTGTAGCCTTTTGCCGCAGCGATAGCCGCCAGACCAATACCGGTATTACCGCTGGTGGTTTCGACCAGCGTATCGCCGGGTTTTAATTTTCCGCTCCGCTCGGCCTGTTCCACCATTGCCAGCGCAGTGCGATCTTTAATACTGTGATTGGGATTAAAATATTCCAGCTTGGCAATCACCTCCGCTGCCAGCTGATGATGATTGATCAATCCATGCAGCGTTAATAATGGCGTTCTGCCGACCAGTTCGGCTATCGAATGATGAATTTCACTGCTCATTAATTCTGTTCCTCATTCAGTTCCGCGCCCAGTTGTGCCAGCGCACGGGTTCGCAAGGCAATCAGTTGTGGATCGTTACGCCGCCGCGGAAAAGGCACGTCGACGTGGATTACTTCCAGAACTTTCGCCGGGCGCGCACTGAATATCACCACCCGGTTGGCCATTAACAGTGCTTCTTCGACATCATGAGTCACCATCAGCGTAGTGAAACGCTGCTCCTGCCACAGGCTGACCAGTTCACGCTGCATGCGAATGCGGGTTAATGAATCGAGCTTACCCAGCGGTTCGTCAAGAATTAACAGTCGTGGCTTATTGACCAACGCCCGTGCCAGTGCGGCGCGCTGCGCCATGCCACCGGAAAGCTGTCGCGGCCAGGCATTGGCAAATTGCGTCAATCCGACGCGCTCCAGCACGCTGTCTATACGCTGGCGGACGCTGGCATCGCGCTTTCCCTGCGCCTGTAATCCCAACGCCACGTTATCGCGCACCGTACGCCACGGATAGAGCGTTGGATCCTGAAATACCACCACCCGTGAGGGATGCGGACCGGTAAGTGGAGTATCATCTTCAAAGATCTCACCTTCAGTTGGTAAGTCCAGCCCGGCAACCAGCCGCAGCAGTGTAGACTTACCGCAGCCAGAAGGCCCCAGCAACGCCACAAACTCGCCGGGTTTTATCTCCAGAGAGACCTGCTGTAACACCGGCAGACTCTCATTTTCCAACCAAAACTGATGGCTGATTTGATGAATATTTAATGCCAGTCCATTCCCCTGCTCTGTCGCGGCTGCAAACGCCATGGTGTTCTCCTGTGGTTTTTTGACAGGTTTATCACCACTGCGGGTAATTCAAAATAACAATTCTGGCAAAGCTATCCCTTCATCCGCCGCAAATATTTCCGGTCTGCTATATATGATTTCCCGCATAACCACATGCAGCATTGTTATTTCTCCCACAGCATTTTTATTTGCATGATGCTTTTCAATTAAACGGGATGTTTATGCGAGGAAATTCATGCAAGGCAATCACTATTCACTTTCAAGACGCCATTTTATGCGTAACCTGGGATTATTAGGCGCAGGTCTCAGTACCAGTTCACTGTTACCTTCCACGGTGCTGGCGCAAGATAACTCACTGACTACGGTGAAGCTGGCATGGGGACAAACTGCAGTCTGTCAGTCGCCAATTTCTGTGGCGCTCAAGCAGGGCTTCTTTAAGAAATATGGTCTGAATGTCGAGCCGGTTAATTTTAGCGGCCCTACCGATGCATTATTACAGGCGATTGCCACCGGGCAGGCCGACGGCGGTATTGGTATGGCGTTACGTTGGCTGAAACCGCTGGAACAAGGATTTGATGTCGACCTGACTGTCGGCACCCACGGTGGCTGCATGCGGCTGTTGACACCGGAAAATTCCGGCATCAATAGCGTAAAAGATTTGGTGGGAAAATCAGTGGCGGTGACCGATCAGGCCAGCCCGATTCGCAATTTCTTTGCCATTCAGTTGGCGAAACTGGGTATTGACCCGGATAAGCAGGTGAACTGGCTGCAATATCCTGCCGATCTGTTCGGCGAGGCGCTGCGCAAAGGTGAAGTCCAGGCGCTGGCAACTGACGACCCACAGGGCTGGCTGTTGAAGCAGCAGCATCAACTGGTAGAGGTCGATAATAATCTTAACGGTGAATACGCCAACCTCACCTGCTGCGTACTCGGACTGCGCGGTTCGCTGGTGCGCGATAATCCTGCAGTTGCGCAAGCCATTACTCAGGCGATTGTCGATGCCCAGCAGTGGACGGCACAACACCCGGCGGAAACGGCGAAAATTTTTGCGCCGTTTGTGCCGGGTTCAGTGCCGGTCGAGGATATCACCGCAATGCTGAGCGAACATACTCATGGTCATCACTCTACCGGCGCGCAGCTGCGTAAAGAAGTGGCAATTTACGTTAATGAGCTGAAAACCATTAATGTGATTCGCCCGGAGACCGATGCACAACGCTTTGCCGACCACTATGTGCCTGAGTTGCTGCCTGCGGGTGAGCATCAGCATCATGCTGCGTAACTATCAGGAGGGATGATGTCCAGTGAAACCGTCTCTTTAGCCAGACAGCGCGCTGAGCCACAACGCATTACGCTGGCGCTTCAGTTGGCAATTGTCGGTTGGTGGGCGCTGGCGGCGCTGATGATCTACTGGCCGGATAAGCCGGTGGGATTTGCCGCGCCGCGCTTTGTCAGTGAAACCCATCAGCTGTTTGTGCTGCTGGCGGCAGTGCTGACGCTGACGGTGCTCGCCGGGCGTTTTTTCGCCCTCTCCTCGCTGCTGCAACCGCTGCGTCGGGCGGCGCGCTGGCTTATTGCGCTCGCACTGTTACTGGCTGTCTGGGAAATCGTCACCGCAAAACTGGCACTGCTGCCTGCGCCATTCTTTGCACCGCCGCGTGCGCTGATTGAGGCCTGGGCCACCGACTGGCCAAGGCTGGGCGACAGCGTACTGCACTCGCTGCGGCTGCTGGCGCTGGGCTTTTTACTCGGCAGCATCAGCGGTTTTCTCACCGGTGTGGCAATTGGCTGGTCGAGCGGACTGGGTTACTGGGTGCATCCGGTGCTGCGCTTTCTCGGTCCGGTACCGTCAACCGCACTGTTACCGCTGTCGCTGTACTTTTTTCCGTCAAGCTTTTCAGCAGCGATCTTCCTGATTGGTCTGGCAACCTGGTTTCCGGTGACCGTGCTGACCTGGTCAGGCGTCGCCAGTGTCGATCAGCGTTATTACGATGTGGCGCGAACGCTGGGTGCCAGCACGCTGTTTTTAATTGTGCGCGTGGCGATTCCGGCGTCATTACCCCACGTATTTGTTGGGCTGTTTATGGGGCTGGGTGCATCCTTCTCGGTATTGGTGGCCGCCGAAATGATGGGGGTAAAATCGGGGCTGGGCTGGTATTTACAATGGGCGCAGGGTTGGGCGGCGTATGCCAATATGTATGCCGCTCTGATTGTGATGGCGCTACTGTTTTCATCGCTAATCACCCTGCTGTTTGCTTTGCGCGATCGACTGCTGACCTGGCAGCGCGGCGTAGTGAAATGGTGAAACGATGAATAATAATCAACTGCGGCACCGTATCCGCTTTAGTTACTGGAATGAACTGTGCGCTGTTCGCTAATGAGTCGGCCGGATATTGCGTCCTGGTAATTATTGGGCGCAGTACCGGCCGGTTTAATTATAAAGTGCTTGCAGAACCAGAGTGTTTTCGCAGCAATTACCCTTATTTTTCATCACCATAGAAAGTATTCCACGGTGTGGGATTTGGAAAAATATCATCTAAAAAATTAAGAAATGCCCTGACAATAGGATTTCCTCGCCGACTCTCAGTCCAGAATGCCAAAATATTGTGCCTGACAGTTTGCTCACCATCAAGAATCGGAACAAGCTCTCCGCTAACAACATAGGGGTGCGATAAATACGTCGGCAACATTCCGATCCCTCCACCCTCACGTATGACTGTCAGGGCCGCATCCGTGCTGTTCAAGATAATCTGTGCCTCTGGCAAGAACTTTATTACATCGCCTTAGAGTTCCAAGAATTCTATTTTTCATTTATTAGTACCTCCCAGCCGGAATAAAATCACTGAGTGATATTTTTCGCAGTTAGATGTAGTCGCGCAGCAGCTGTTCGCTTTTGTGCCACAGCGCCTTTGCCCGTTCTGATGGTTCCAAATTGCGTCTCGAACCCGTCAGCGGTATATCCCTGTGGCGTTGCCATTACGCCTGCATTGGCAATGACAATGTCGAACGGTTTACCCTGGCTGACCAGAAGGCCGGCGCAATGGTCAACATTCTTCAAATCAGCCAGATCCAGCGCGATCAAGTCAAAGTTGCCACCTGCGGTCCGGGCGGCGTCACGAACAACCGACGTCGCCGACTCTGCTTTGGCAAGATTACGTGCGGTGCCGATAACTTCCGCCCCGATGGCTACCAGCGCCCTGGCGGTTTCAATTCCAAGCCCAGCCGAAACACCGGTGATGAGTACGCGTTTACCTTTGAGCGAGTGACCGCTAAGCACTTCGTCAGTTGTTGATGTAAAACCAAATTTGCGGGTCATTATCAATCTCCTGTTTTCTGTTGAAAAAACACCACTGCCAGTTCCCGGAGCCGGCAAAAAGCCGCAACCTGAAGTCTGCGGCGGGTATTGAGAACTGTTGAAAATTAATAAATGGCCTGCTGGTCCCAGAATAAACAATGGTGGGTTTCAGCGAAGCGTCCCGAAATCATCCTGGCTTTTGGCAGTGCAAAGGTCATGTAGTTGTCTGACTGAGGATTGAAGCGTGGCCAGTGGTGTTGACGGGCTGAGATGTTTGCCATATCGGCAAAATAATTGACCATTTCGTCTGATAATTTCTCCTGCAAAGGGTTTAGCTTGACCTGAATGTCGCTACCGCCTCTGAATCCCGGGAACAGGTAACCCAGTTCATAGGTATGTGCCGCCAGCAGTGGAAAAGAGACCGGACCGACATAAGATGGCGCAGTGCGATCGCTGAATTCATAAGCATAAACCGGTATTTTATCTGCCAGCGTTCGGTTCATTGCCCGCGCCGGACAGGAGAACATGCTGTCTGTTACCGCAGCAGCAAAGGCCTCACTCGGATTGTCATAATTTTTAAGCGGATATTCAGCCAGCACTTTCGGCGTCAGCGCCTCACCATACTGGCGTTTTATCCACTCCGGATAATCACTTTCCTTTAACGACTTGCCGCTCGCTAATTCCGGAAGCGCTACAAAAAAACGCCCCTCATCGCGGGTGGTGCCACTTACCAGCGTTACGTGATTAATCTTGCCTGCCTGGAAAGCATCTGACGGGTGAACAGGTAATACCTTTCCGTCGATGATGAATTCGTTGAGCGCATAGGCTGGCTGAACGTCAAGGATCCGTTTAGCTGGAAGCGCGCGCAGGCAGGCGGCATCACCCGCCTCACAGCCAACCGCTTTAGCAAAGGCGATACCGGCCTCTCTTGCCACGGTCAGCGGGCGTGGCGCACCAAATGCCGGGTGGCGGGTCATAATGCCCGAGCCGCTCATTGCCACAACGTGCTGGAATAATCCGGCCGATTCAGGAGCGGCAATATGCGCCATAACGCTGTTACCGCCTGATGATTCACCAGAAATGGTGACATTTGACGGATCGCCACCAAACGCCGAAATATTTTTCTGAACCCAGCGCAACGCCGCCTGCTGATCCATCAGCCCGTAATTGCCAAACTCATGTCCTTCGGCATCCAGTGCAGGATGAGACAGAAAGCCAAACAAGCCCAGGCGATAATTCAGGGTTACCACAACAGCCTTGCCCTGAAGGGCGAGTTTGGCAGGATCGTAATCTCCGCCCTGACCTACCTGTAAAGCTCCGCCATGAATCCAGACGAATACCGGCAATTTCTGCGCGCGCTCGCTGGCTTCTGCCGCCCGATAAACATTCAGATACAGGCAGTCTTCACTCCCTCCCGCACGTGCGAAATCGCCGAGGTCAGCATTCTGCGCACAGCTGCTGGCCAGTACATTAGCCTTAACCGGAGTGCCGGAAGGTTTAACCGGTTGCGGAGGCTGCCAGCGAAGATCGCCGACGGGAGGCGCCGCATAAGGAAGGCCCAGCCATGCATCAACGCCATGATTAACCACTCCGATAACCGGTCCAGATGAGGTATCAATGGCGAGTGAATCTTCTGCCATGCCTGCGCCCGAGAACAACAGGCAGGCAGAGGCAACGGCCGCAGCGGCTATATTCCGTCGTGCTAATTTACGTCTCATTTTGATCCTTTTCACATGCCAATCGCACACTGCACAATAATAATGCTTAAACTCTTATATAATTAGTATCTGAATGAAGGATGCTATCATGTAGAATTTTCATATATGGGAGATTGACCTTACTGCTTAAAGGTTCTGCTTTCGTTTTTAATCGGTAATGGTATGCGCAGAGGGCAATATCCATGGTTCGTGACAATATTAATGACCTGCTGGCGTTTCTGGCGGTAGCCCGAGAACGCAGTTTTACCAAGGCAGCGTCTAAGATTGGTATTTCTCAGTCGGCCCTGAGTCATACCATTCGTAATCTCGAAAAAAGGCTTGGCGTAAGGCTGCTCACACGTACAACTCGTGCCGTATCACCGACAGAGGCGGGCGAAAAACTGCTGTTGGGTATTGGCCCCCACTTTGATGAAATTGAGATCCAGCTTGATGCGCTTAATGAACTGAAAGATACACCCTCAGGAACAATCCGGATTAATGCACCGGATTACGCCATCAGCTGTGTGCTCTGGCCAAAGTTACAGGATTTTATCTCCACTTATCCTGACATCAAGGTGGAGGTAATGCTGGATAACGGACTTTCCGATATTGTTACAGAGCGGTATGACGCCGGTGTGCGCATGGGAGAACAGCTTGCCAAAGATATGATTTCCGCGCGCATCAGTGCTGATTTTCGCTTTGCCGTCGTGGGCTCGGTTTCCTACTTTGAAAAGCATTCTCAACCGCAGGAACCCCAGGACTTAATCAGTCATACCTGCATCAATTACCGCTTCCCTACTTCCGGCGGGCTTTACACCTGGGAATTTGAGGAAGCCGGCAGAGAGATAAAAATACGCGTTGATGGCCAGCTTACCTTCAACAATATCTTCTATGTTCTGGATGCAGCGCTTGCCGGGCACGGACTGGCTTATGTCCCGGAAGAAATCGCGCAGCCTTACTTAGAAAAAGGGGAACTGGTCAGGGTTCTGGAAAAATGGTCGCCCTACTGGGACGGTTTTTATCTTTATTACCCGAACCGGCATCACTCCTCTCCCGCTTTCCGGGCGCTGACCGAAGCATTACGTTATCGGGATTAAAACGTTACGCTGGCTGAATAATTCGGCCAGCGCAGTCCCAACATCCTGTCAGACTATTTTTGCCATTATTCCTGAATCATGAATAGTGAAAGCATAATAAATCCACATACAAACACAATAGGCTTTTCTACACTGTCGTCATGTTGATTGATGAGGTCACAGTGATGACAAAAGTCTTAATTCTGGGTGCCGCGGGTTCCCTTGCGCGTGTCGCAACGCGTTATTTATTAGATAACAGCGACGCCCGATTGACGCTCTATTTACGCCAGGCCAACCGTCTGACTCCGCAGCACTCTTCGCGCGTCAGGATTATTGAAGGTGATGTGCTGGATACCCGCAGTCTGGAAGACGCTATGGCCGGTCAGGATATCGTGTATGCCAATCTGGCAGGCGAATTAAAGAAACAGGCGCACAGTGTGGTGCAGGCAATGCAAGCAACCGGCGTCAAACGGCTGATCTTTATCAGCTCGATGGGCATTTATGACGAAGTTCCGGGAAAAAGCCATGGCGATATTCTCAAACCTTATCGCGAATCTGCCGCCGTTATCGAAGATTCCGGCCTCGATTACACCTTGATTCGCCCGGCCTGGTTTACCAACAGCAGTGAAGTGGATTATGCACTAACCCATAAGGGCGACGTTTTTCGCGGCAGCAGCGTATCCCGGTTAAGCATTGCTGACCTGATTAATCGTCTGGTCACCAGCCCTGATCTCTATTTACGTGAAAGCCTGGGCATTGCCCGCCGCTGATAACCCTGTTGAGGACCCAAATATGAAATATCGTCAATTAGGCCGGAGTGGACTCACCGTTTCCGCCCTCGGTATGGGCGCGATGAATTTAAGTTTTGGCACCGGCCACGCAGTGGATGAGTCAACAGGTGTAAACGTGCTGCATGCGGCGAGGGATCGCGGCATTAATTTCTTCGATACCGCTGAGGCTTACGGCCCTTATACCAATGAAAAATTGGTCGGAAAAGCGTTTCAGTCATCACGCGATAAAGTAGTGATTGCGACCAAGTTTGGTTTCAAACTGGAAGATGGCGTTACCACCGGTGTTGATAGCCGCCCTGAAAATATTCGCGCAGTGGCGGAAGCCTCACTCAAGCGCCTGAAAACCGACTATATCGATCTGTTTTATCAGCATCGTGTAGACCCGAATATACCGATTGAAGATGTAGCCGGTACGCTTAAAGATCTGATCCAGGAAGGCAAAATTCGTCACTATGGTTTGTCTGAAGCCGGGGCAGCAACCCTTCGTCGTGCTCACGCGATTCACCCGGTCACTGCCGTTCAGAACCAGTATTCACTCTGGACGCGTGAACCTGAGGCCGAAGTGCTGCCGGTTTGTGAAGAGCTTGGAATTGGTTTTGTTCCGTGGGGCCCGTTGGGTACAGGATTTCTGACCGGCACCATTGACTCCAGTACGACATTCGACAATGCCACCGATCTGCGGGCGAGTTTCCCGCGATTTACTGCCGAAGCCATCAAAGCCAATATGCCTCTGATTGAGATGCTGCGTGATGTCGCGGCAAGTAAACAGGCAACGCCGGTTCAGATAGCGCTGGCCTGGCTGCTGGCCCGCAAGCCATGGATTGTTCCCATCCCTGGCATGGACAAGGTGGCCTACATTGATGACAACCTGAAAGCCATCGATTTAGATCTAAACAGCCGCGATTTGGCTGAAATGGATGTGCTGCTTGCCGGCATCCATATCCAGGGCAATCGCCTGGATGATGGCCTGCTGTCAATGTCTGAGTAAGCACTGATGCGGCGGCGGTATGCTACCCCGCGGATCACTCCGTCGCCTGGCGCATTAACATCAGGGTATTTTTTCCTGAGGAAACAGATCCTTGAGGATCTGAGCCAGCAGATCGAACACCAAACGGATTCGCGCAGGAATCAGCGGCTGGTGCGGGCGGAAAAGATATAACTGCCAGGGTTGAAAGTTAAATTCTGGCAAAACATTGACCAGTTCACCACGCTGTACATACGGGCGCACCTTAATATCCGGCAGCTGGCTGTAAGTTCTGCCCGCCAGCGCGGCGGACAGTTCGCTGGCAATATCGGCGGCAACAAATGAGGGTTGAACAGGAAAAAAACTGCTGCCATCGGCAAACTGCCACGGCCAGAGCCGTCCGGAGTTACTGTTTTTCAGCGCGCTGAGCGGATAGTTATGCCGCAAATCTTGCAGAGTGACAGGTAACCCATGACGAACAATCAGGTCCGGTGCAGCAACGATATTTACGCCAACCGGGCGTATGGTTTTCACAATGAAACGGTTATCCGGAACGGTACCGATGCGTATTCCGATATCAATCTGATCGTCAATAATATTGAGGTGAGCGTCAGTTGGCAGCCATTCAATCGTGAGCTGAGGATAATCTTCCAGATTTCGCAGCAAGCGGCGCAGGATATCCTGGTTTTCAAACAGCGGCGGCAAAGTAATGCGTACGTTACCCGACAGATCGCGGGAATGATCGCTTTTGCCCTCGGCAAAAAGAGACTCGCTGTCCGCCAGTAGCGCTTCCGCTTTTGGCCAGAAACGCTGACCGAAAGGCGTCAGCGTCATTTGTCGGGTGTTACGGATGAATAGCATTTCGCCAAGCTGCTTTTCAAGTTCCGCAACGCCTCGCGTGACTAATTGTGGCGCGATGCCCAACCGGGTGGCGGTTTCTCTGAATTTCAGTGTCTCAGCAGCAGTACAGAAAATTTTTAGTGCCTCAAGTTTATCCAACATCGCGATTGCCCGGAGCGCATCCAAAACGTGATCCATTATACATAAAACAAGAATTCTGAAAGCAAAAACAGTTCATATACTAAACATTATCCCCGAGGGATAATTATCGCAGCAGGAAGTTAAACAGCTATCAGCCAGCAGGCTCTGAAGCTCTTATTAACCGCTGGACAAGCACCCAGGAGACAGTTATGAGAGAAGTTATTGTCGTTATCGGAAGTGGTTCAATTGCCCAGGCTATTGCCCGCCGCGTGAGTGTTGGCAAGCATATATTATTAGCTGATATTAAAGCCGAAAATGCCGAAGCGGTTAAACATACTTTATCACGCGCGGGATTCGAGGTGAGCACCACCGTAGTTGATGTCAGTTCGCGAGAGTCTGTGCAGAATTTGGTAAAGAATGCCTGTGGTATCGGCGAAGTAAAAGGTGTGATACATACCGCCGGGCTGTCACCTTCTCAGGCCAAAGCGCAGGACATCATTAACGTCGACTTATACGGTACCGCGGTCGTATTTGAAGAGTTTGGTAAAGTGATTGGCCACGGCGGATCCGGGGTTGTTATCGGCTCGCAATCCAGCCATCGCCTGGATGTCGATGCTTTTTCACAGCAACAAGCTGATGCGCTGGCAACCCTGTCACCTGAAGAGATGCTTGAGCTGCCACTGGTTCAGGCGGTTAATGACAGCCTGTATGCCTACCAGCTTTCGAAACGTGGTAATGCATTACGCGTGATGTCAGAGGCGGTAAAATGGGGTAAACGCGGTGCCAGAATAAACTGTATCAGCGCCGGTATTGTTTTTACTCCGCTGGCCTATGATGAACTGAACAGTGCCGAACGTGGCGATTTTTACCGCAATATGCTGGCTAAATCCCCCGCTGGCCGCGGCGGAACGCCGGATGAAATCGCAGCGCTAGCTGAGTTTCTTTTTGGACCTAATGGTACTTATATCAGCGGAAGCGATATCTTGATTGATGGCGGCGTCACTGCTTCGTATAAATATGGTGAGTTGAAGTCTTAACTCACCCTCTGGCAACCGCGCGAATCACACCGCCGGTTTGTCTGTTACGGGCGCGCGATGCATCGGCAACGCGCGCTTAAGCATACACACCAGCAGCAGATTAATCAGCGCCAGTGCGCATAATAACCAGATAGTCGCCTGCGCCCCCATCGCCTGATAAACATAGCCACAGACCAGCGGCGTCATCGCCTGACCAATCAATGCCGGACGCGCCATGCGGCCAACCACCCGCGCATACTCTTCCGGTTTGACCATCGCCAATGGCAAAGTCCCGCGCACAATGGCGCGCAGCCCGTTTCCCGCCCCGTAAAGCAGCATACTTAACAGCGCAAAATGCGGAAACAGCGCCAGCGTCAGTAGCCCCAGTGCGACTAATCCGGTCGAGAAAAAGGTGGTCCAGATGGGATGACCACGCTTAAAAGCGACATCAACCAGTCGTGAGGCCACCTGGCAAGGCCCTAGAATGGCACTGACCGCCAGCGCAGCGGCCAGCGAGTAGCCGCTGGCCTGTAGCAGCGTAATCAACTGCACGGAAATTGCCGTCATAATCACCGACGCAAGAGTAAAAATGGCACAAAGCAGCCAGAACAGATACGGTTCAATCGCGTTCTGCCCGCTGGTTTTTGTCCGGTTTTGCTTGGGTAGTGATGCGCTGGCAGGCAGTGACCAGTAGTACATTGGCCATACCGTCAGCGCCAGGATCGCAGCATACGCCAGGCAGGCATCGCGCCAGCCGAGCCACTCAATCAGCAGCGCGGTGCCCGGCCACACCAGCGTGGTACAAAATCCGGAGATTAACGTGATGCCGGTAATCGCACTGCGGGCAAAGCCGCCGTACAGCGTACCCAATGTGGCAAACAGCGCGTCATATAATCCCATCGCCATGCCAACACCGACCAGCACCCAGGCCAGTAAAAATAGCCAGAGGGCATGTGATAGCCCGATAATCACCAGCCCGGCCGCCATCACCAGCCCACTGCTGGCCAGCATACTGCGGCCGCCGTAGCGCGAAATAATTCTGCCGCTGAGCGGCGCCAGCAATCCTGACACCAGAATACCCAGCGACAGTGCGCCATATACCCACTGCTGCGACCAGCCTGTCTCTTGCACGACCGGTGCAGCCAGCACCGCCATAATATAAAACGAGCCACCCCACGACAGGATTTGCACCAGCCCCAGCAGCACAATGCTGATGGGGCTCAGCTTTTCGGGGTTGTTATTCACAGGCGGTCATTCCATTTATCCAAGTTTGTCAGGGGATTAAGCTGAAAGGAACACAGATAATAAACCTCATGCGGAGGGTTTTTCCAGCGTTCCAGCGCCGGATAACTTAAATACTGCGGTCGTAAAGCGCGCCAGAAACCGACGTTCTGGCCCGGTTGACGAGTTGTTAAAGAGGATAAAAAAAATATCGGTTTTGTTGATATTTCGGTTTATCTCATCGCATAAATAAAACACAATACCGGTCTAAATGTGATGGGTGTCACTTTTTTCGCCCCTGTGGATTTCGCTGAGCCGAAATAATCTTTCCCTTACTATTCTGTTAACTCCATGCAATCAACCACAGTTTCACGTAAAACCGCCTGGCTGCGCGTCGTTCTGCTCTCTGTCGCGGCGTTTATCTTCAATACTACCGAGTTTGTGCCGGTAGGTTTACTGTCCGATATCGCCAGCAGCTTCTCAATGAAAACCCCTGACGTCGGCATTATGTTGACCATCTATGCCTGGGTGGTGGCGCTTATGTCGCTGCCGCTGATGCTGGCAACCCGCAAGGTGGAACGCCGCTTATTGCTGATGTCGATTATTGCCCTGTTTGTTATCAGTCATGTGATGTCAGTACTGGCATGGGATTTCTGGTCGCTGGTGGCTTCACGTATCGGCATCGCACTGTCACACGCCATTTTCTGGTCAATTACCGCATCGCTGGCGATCCGCGTCGCGCCTGCCGGCAAAAAAACCCAGGCGCTGAGCATGCTGGCTACCGGCACTGCGCTGGCAATGGTACTGGGGGTGCCGATCGGTCGCATTATTGGTCAGTACCTCGGCTGGCGGATGACCTTCGGCATGATTGCCGCTTCGGCGCTGGTGTTGCTGCTGATGCTGGCAAAACTGTTGCCTAAACTGCCAAGCGAACATACCGGCTCGCTGAGCAGTGTACCGGTGCTGTTTAAACGCCCGGCACTGGTTGGCCTGTATCTGCTGACCACGCTGGTGGTGACTGCGCACTACACCGCTTACAGCTATATTGAGCCGTTTATGCAGAGCGTGGCATCGATGGGTGAGAACTTTACCACCTTCTTGCTGCTGATTTTTGGTGCGGCAGGCATTTTAGGCAGCATTATTTTCAGCGTATTTGGCAATAAATTCCCTTCAAGCTTGCTGATCAGCGCCATTAGTCTGATCACGCTTTGCATGGGCTTGCTGCTGTTTGCTGCCATTCATCCGCAGGCAATTTCCGTGCTGTGCATTGTCTGGGGAATGGCGATGATGATGATTGGTCTGGCGATGCAGGTACGCGTACTTTCGCTGGCACCGGATGCCACCGATGTGGCGATGTCACTGTTTTCCGGGATTTATAATATCGGGATCGGCGCTGGCGCGCTGTTGGGTAACCAGGTCAGTACCCATCTGGAGATGGCAGATGTCGGCAACGCCGGTGCAATACTCGGTCTTATTGCCCTGCTCTGGTGTCTGTTTATCTTCCGCCGTTATCCTCAGCTGCGCAGCAACGGCTAAAGCAGAAAAGGCTTCGTCAGTCATTGTTGACTGGCGAAGCCCTCGTGCTGCGCGATAACCAATTAGTTATAAATTACCGCGGTGCCATGCAACTTGTTCTGACCAGAGGTCGAAGTGATGCGGAACGACTTTGCACCTGCGGCTTCCGCTTTCTCTGCTAACTGGCTCTCAAGTGAGCTCAGATCCGAACTGCCACTCGCACTAACCACCCCGATTTTCTGTTGATCGACCGGCGTAAAATTAATCTGGTCTGCTGCAAAACCAGCAAATGACAGTGTGGACAAGCTGACGGCAATCAGGGCAATTTTAACGTTTTTCATTATCTTCTCTCTCAATCTGGTGAAGTAGTATGGTTATCGTTATTTAGTTAACGATCGATAACTAAATGCTAAACCTTCGCCCTGCCGGTCGTCAAACTAATTTTATAATGATCGTTAATTTAATAATCATATGATTGATATTTATGACATTAAATTTTTAATGTCGCGGCATATTGCGTGCAGTAGACCGCGGTGACACGATGACACTCCGCCGCACTTGCATAATTATTTAATGATCGGTAATTTAATTGCAGGGTTAGCGAATGTTAAGTGAGGACATATGCCAGTTCATCAGGACGTCGGTGTGAAGAAAGGTCGCGGCAGGCCGAAACTTTTTGACCGTGAAACGGCGCTGGACAAAGCGCTTGAGCTGTTCTGGGCGCACGGTTATGAAGCCACATCACTGTCCGATCTGGTGGCCGCCACCGGCGCCAAAGCGCCAACGCTGTATGCCGAATTTGAGAATAAAGAAGGATTGTTTCGTGCGGCAATGGACCGTTATATCGAGAAGTTTGCCCAACAGCGTAAAGCGGCACTCGCCTGCCCCGATCGCACGGTGGCTCAGGGTATCGAAAACTATTTCCGCTCGACTGCCGCCTGTTTTACCGATCGGGAAAAGCCGGCCGGCTGCTTTTTTATCTGCACTTCTACCGCGCTCTCTGCGGCATCTTCTGAGGTGGCAGAAATGCTGCGCACGCGCCATAACTCACAAGAGGCGACGCTATTTGAGTTCCTGCAACAGCGCCAGCAGCAAGGCGAAATAGCCCGCACCTGCGATACCGATGCGATGGCGAAATATCTCTCCTGCGTGCTGCAAGGGATGTCAGTGCGCGCCCGCGAAGGCGCCTCGCGTGAAGAACTGGAAGGGATTATCGATACCGTGATGCGGTTATGGCCAACGCTGGTAATGCCTGCATAAGATTGCAGAACGGTTGCCGTCGCTGATTAAGAGCAACTTCACACCGCTTTGCCAGCCTGATTGGTGGCGGTGTTGAGTGCCGTGACGGCTGGCAGACTGCCCGTCATGGCACTCTTTACTACGCCAGATAAAACACTTCGCTTAACGCTTCGCTCACCGGGCTATTATCCGCATTTGATGGCATCAGCTCCCGCATCGATCGCCACCAGCGCTGACAAACTTCAGTTTGCGCCACGTCATCCCAACGTGCCTGTGACTCAATTTCGACATAAGCAAACAGCAGATTACGCCCTGCATCGAGAAAAATGCTGTAATTATGCGCACCGTGCTGCTTCAGCGTCTGCTCGAGTTCAGGCCAAATCGGCGTATGCCGCTGCTGGTATGCTGCATGAGCATCCGGATACACCTGCATCACGAAGGCTTTACGCAACATTGCGCTTACCAACATTCAGTGCCGCCGCCCACGGATGCACGCCAAAACGCTCACCGAGCGCCACCAGTTCATCGGTGCTGATGGTCTGTTTCATGCCGCCCATTGAGATGACTTTTACCAATACTTCTGAGGATTTTTCAGCAGTATCAATCAGGCCGAATGTCTCATCCAGCGTCGGCCCTGCACCAAAGATACCGTGGAATGGCCATAATACCAGGCTGTGTGATTTCATCTGCTCAGCGGTTTTTGCCCCAATTCCGTCCGTTCCCGGCACCATCCACGGCACGATACCAACACCATCAGGGAACACCACCAGACACTCGGTGCTGCCTTCCCATAACTGACGGGTAAAGCTGGCAGCATCCAGTTCCAGCACATAGCTCAACGCGATAAAGTTGGTGGCGTGACAGTGCATAATCACCCGGTCGCTACCGTTGGTCAGCTGTTTTCGCACAGAATGAGACTGAAAATGCGAAGCCAGTTCTGAGGTTGGCACCCCGCCATTAACCAGCCCCCAATGAATGCGGAACGATAATCCATCCTCGCTGACCTGCAACAGTACCAGGTTGTCGGCAGGATCAAGCTGCACATTACGAAAAAACTTACCGGAACCGGTAACGAGGAACCAGCAGTTAGCCAGCGCCGGTGCCGGCTGGCTCAGTTCAAGATGGCGCGGTTCAGCACAGAAATCGGCGGCAAACGGCTTAACCTCCTCGTCCAGCAGGCGCAGGCTGATATTACCACCGTTACGTTCGTCCCAGCCTTTCAGCCACATATCACTGGTGGCCTTCACCATTCCCTGTACAAACCATGAAGAAAGAATGCTTTGCATAATAAATCCTTAGCGTTGACTGAGTATTTGTTGTTCGTAATTGCGCACATCGCCCAGCCAGCTGGCATCCGCAGGTACATCATGGCGTAAACAGTAACTTTCCCAGACTGCTTGCCACGGCAGTGATTTTTGCTCTTCCAACAGTGCCAGGCGCGCGGTGTAATCCCCCGCCAGCTCCCGTTCACGCAGCTGTTGCACCGGCTCCAGCAAGGCGCGCAGTAAGGCTTTTTTGGCATTGCGCGTGCCAATTACCCAGGCGGCAATGCGGTTAATTGAGGCATCGAAGAAATCCAGCCCGATATGTACTTTATCGAACAGTCGCTGACGCACAATTTCACTGGCAATCGCCTGCGTTTCATCATCCAGCAGCACCACGTGGTCACTGTCCCAGCGCACCGGACGGCTGACGTGCAGCAGCAGGCGCGGCACATACAGCATGGCGGTGGAAATCTTGTCGGAAATCACTTCGGTTGGATGAAAATGCCCGGCATCCAGCGTCAGTGCCGTCTGGCGGCTGGCGGCATAACCGAGGCAGAACTCATTGGAACCCACGGTGTAGCTTTCCGCACCAATGCCAAACAGCTTGCTCTCTACCGCATCGATATGGTGCTCAGGATTGAGTTTCTCTTTGATGATCTCATCCAGCGAGTTCATCAGGCGCTGACGCGGAGCCAGACGATCTATGGTCAGATCCTTCATGCCGTCCGGCACCCAGATGTTCATGACCGATGGTGTGCCGAGCTGCTCACCAAAATACGCCGAGATCTTACGACTGGCCTTACAGTGATCAATCCAGAACTGACGGATTTCCGCATTACTGTGTGCCAGCGTAAAGCCGTCAGCACTCAGCGGATGCGAAAAACAGGTCGGGTTAAAATCCAGTCCCAACTTGTTGCGCTTCGCCCACTCCACCCAGTTAGCGAAATGCTGCGGCTCGATGGCATTGCGCTCAACCGGCCGATCGCTCTCCAGATAGATGGCGTGCAGATTCAGACGTTTTGGTCCCGGAATCAGTGCCATCGCCAGATCAAGATCGGCACGAAGTTCTGTTGCACTGCGCGCCTTGCCCGGATAATTACCGGTGGCCTGAATACCGCCGGTCAATCCACCCTGCGGGTTTTCAAAGCCGCGTACATCATCGCCCTGCCAGCAGTGCATTGAGACTGGCAGTTGATCCAGTTGCGCCATCGCGGCATCGACATCCACGCCGATGGCTGAAAAACGCTGTTTCGCCAGTTCGAAAGCCTGTTCGATTAACCGGGTCATAGGCAAAGCTCCTTTGTAGGTTGACTGAGCGCCTGAAAACGCGGCCAGCAGGCCGTGAAAGCGCTCTCGTGATAGGGTTTAAGCTTGTGCTGCGGGAAGTTTTGAGCCACCTGCTGACGGAACTGGCGAATATCCGTCACTTCGCCGAGCGCAATCAGCTGACAGCCGATATTTCCCAGCGTCGAGGCCTCGATCGGACCGGCGCTGACCGGCAGATTGCAGGCATTGGCGCACAGCTGATTTAGAAAATGGTTTTGACTGCCGCCGCCGACGATGTGCAGCTGGCTGAAGTTTTTACCGCGCAACTGCGCCAGCTCATCAATCACCTGGCGATACAGCAGCGCCAGACTGTCAAATATGCAGCGCGCCAGTTCGCAGGCGGTTTGCGGAATTGCCATCGACTGTCTGCCGCAGGCATCCTGAATTTCGCGCACCATGCTGGCGGGATTGATAAAGCGCTCATCATTAGGATTGATGACAAATTTGCAGGCAGGCAGCTGGGATGCCTCGTGAATCAGCTGGCAGAGATCGGCAATCTGCAACTCGTCACAAACCCGCTGTAACAGCCACAGTCCCATAATATTTTTCAGCACCCGATAGCGGCCTTCAGCCCCGCCCTCATTGGTGATATTGGCCCGCAACGCGCTGCCGCCGGTCAGCGGCTGATGGCTCTCAAAACCCATTAATGACCAGGTGCCGGAGCTGAGATAAGCGCTGTCATCATCCGCTAATGGCGTGGCGAGAATCGCACTGGCAGTATCGTGGCTGGCTACCGCAATCACCGGCACCTTTTTGCCCTGCGCATTTTTCCACTCGCCGAGTGGTTTTCCAGGCTGAGACGGCGTGCCAAACCACTCGGGTTTCGCGCCAGCCCACTGCAGCAACGTTTCATCCCACCCGCCGCTATTGATATTCAGTAACTGCGTGGTGGTCGCATTGGTGTACTCCCAGTTCAGCTGACCGGTCAGCCGATAATGCAGATAGTCGGGCATCAGTAACGCATGGGCGACACCTTCAGCCAGCTCCGGGTGCGCATCGCTAAAGGCACGCAGCTGATACAGCGTGTTAAACGGTAAAAACTGAATACCGGTGCGCTGATAGATTGCCTGCCGCCCCAGCTCACGTTCAGCTTTAGCCATCAGGCCGTGGGTGCGTTTGTCGCGGTAGGAGATCGGCAGGCCAACTCGCTGACCGTCGGCATCGATCAGCACCAGATCGACGCCCCAGGTATCGATCCCGATACTATCCGGTACAATACCTTCACTCTCCAGCAGTGCCAGTCCGCAGCGAATTTCGGCTTCCAGCGCATCAACATCCCAGCAATCGTAGCCTTCCACCATCAGTCGCTGATTTGCAAAACGGCTGACTTCACGCAGCGTCAGGTTGCCGTCTTCCGACTGATAACGCCCCAGCATCACTCGCCCACTTGAGGCGCCAAGATCGATGGCTACAATATTGCGAATGGTCATGGATTTAACTTCCTGGTGATTCAGTGCCACCAGTGTAAAGTTCGCCACGTTTGCCACCTTGCTGACATTGCCAGCAACCCGAACTCGCTGGCAAATGCGCAAAGGTGAACGTGAATCAGCTCACAGTTTCGTTTTTCCCCCCTGCCTGCGGCAGATGTGACGCATTACGCATTTCTGATTTTTTCCCAATGATTCTCGAAAAATTAGCGCGTTAAGCGAGTTTCCACGTGCAAAATTCAAGGTAAGGTTAATCCGCGCTGATTTAGTATCGGTTACAGGTTTGTTAACAGAGGGCGAATCATGACGGTATTACACAGCGCTGATTTCTTTCCGAGCGGAGGATTTCCGGTTGCCATTGAACCGCGCGCGCCTCAGGGCGCTTTTCCTGAACATCATCATGACTTCCATGAAATCGTACTGGTGGAGCAAGGTTCTGGCATTCATGTATTTAACGGTCAGCCACAAACACTGTGCGGCGGATGCATCTGCTTCGTGCGCGATCACGACCGGCATCTGTATGAACAGACAGAAAATCTGCATCTGACCAATGTGTTATATCGCGGCCCTGATGCTTTTCGTTTTCTAACCGGGCTGCGCGATTTATTGCCGCAGGAGCAGGACGGACGATATCCGTCGCACTGGCGCATCGGTAATAAGCTGATGGCACAAGCCAAAGCGGTAATCGACCAGTTGAGCCACTTGCCCCCCGAGTTTTCACTGGAACAGCAGGCAGAGCAGGAGCTGCGCTTTATGCAATTGTTGATGCTGTTACGTCAGGGCTGCCGCGAACAACACAGTGACGATCAGGACGGTCGCCTGCGTCGCTTGCTGGACTGGCTTAACGATCATTACAGTGATGATGTTGACTGGGACGCGCTGGCAGACAGTTTTTCGTTATCCCTGCGCACCCTGCACCGTCAGATGAAACAGCAAACCGGCAGTACGCCGCAGCGCTATCTTAACCGGCTGCGTTTGTTGCAGGCGCGCCATCTGTTGCGTCACAGCGATCAAAGAATTACCGATATCGCATTTCAATGTGGTTTCGGCGACAGTAACCACTTTTCGACGCTGTTTAAACGTGAGTTTGGTTGCGCACCGCGCGCCGAACGGCAGCAAACACTGTAAAAGGATGATGAATGAGCCTTGTGCTGGCCAGAGCGGATTATTTTCCTTCGGATGCCATGCCGGTGGCGGTTGCTGACCGCGCGCCGCAGCCGTCGTTTCCGCCGCACCGCCACGAGTTTTATGAGATCGTCATTGTCTGGCGTGGAAATGGCCTGCATATCCTCAATGATCGCCCGTGGCCGGTCACCTGTGGCGATATTTTTTATATTAAAGACAGCGATTGTCACAGCTATGAGTCGGTAAACGATCTGGTGCTCGATAATATTATTTACTGTCCGGAGCGTTTCAAGCTGGGGCTGGACTGGTCACAACTGTTGCCAATGGATGACCCTGATCATCCCGCATGCTGGCGGCTGACCACCCGTGGTATGGCAATGGCGCGCAATGTCATTACACAGCTTGAACAGGAGAGCCGTAAAAGCGATCTGCTCTCTTTACAGCTGACCGAAGCGCTGTTTTTGCAACTGGCGTTGATTCTGCGGCGCTATCGTTATGCGGTCGACCGTGCCTATGAACAACCGGAGGGTGAACAGCTGGATCTGTTAATGGCGGCAATTCAGGCCGACAGTGAGACGCCTTTCGACCTGGCGCTATTTTGCCAGCACAGCAAACTGTCTGAACGGGCACTGAAACAGCTATTTCGACAGCAAACCGGTATGACCATCAGTCACTATGTGCGTCAGTTACAGCTGTGTCGGGCAAAGTATTTGCTGCGCTGTAGCGACTGTCTGATCGGTCAGGTGGCGGCACGCTGCGGCTTTGATGACAGCAACTATTTCTCGGTAGTATTTACTCGCGAAACCGGTATGACGCCCAGCGCATGGCGTCAGCGATTTGAACAGGCGGGAAAAGCGGCGATGAAAACGGCGTGATGGGTTTAGTGAGTTTGACTGAAATACTGATACGCGTAATTCTAAAATCAGCATCTCAGCTCAAAATTATCAACCGTTGCAACTAAAAATTATTGCCCTTTCTGTTATTTCAGCGAAAGGGCAATATCAAATAATAGCTTCCTGTATTATTGCGCCATACCTAAACCAACAATATTTGCTGCCAGAATAATGACCAGGCAACCAATACTTAACACACCCACGGGTCGACGCCCTGCCGATTTCCACTCTTTTAACACCAGCCCGACAATACCGCCGCACAGTACATAGAAACTCATATGCAGCATCCAGCTGATGTAGTCATACTGCGTCGGAATATTGGCATGGCCCCAGGCGTAGAAGAAGAATTGCAGATACCACATGGTGCCGCCGAGTAAGGCAAACAGCACGTTGGCAATTAACAACGGCTTAGCCACCGAGAAATCCGCCTTAATCGACAGATTTGGTTTCGTCGCCAGGCGAATAAAGCAGTAGGCGAGATTAACCAGCGCACCGCCGCCCATTATTACCACATAGCTTGGCAGCGCTACGTACAGTGGATCGATACCCAGAGCCGCCGCCGCTTCATGCATCGGCTTCGCTGCATCCATGGCAAAAGACATACCGGCTGAGAAAATACCGCATACTACCGCCAGTACCAGCCCTTTTCGCAGATTAAACTCTTCCGCCTGAATCCCCATCGCGCGTTCTTTCAGTAATCCTGCGCGCGCCACTACCGCGACGCCGATCAGCGCCACCAGCACGCCCAACAGTGTCAGGCGGCCACCTGATGAGCTGAACAGTTCGACAAAACGCCCCTGTAGCAGCGGCGTCATCAGTGTGCCCACCACCAGCGTAATACCGATGGCAATACCGATGCCCATCGACATGCCGAGATAGCGCATTGTCAGACCGTAATTGATATTGCCGATTCCCCACATTGCGCCGAACAGAAATACCGGCATCAGGGTCGCAAGATCGAATGAAGCATAGTATTGCCAGAACTGCGGCAGCAGGATGGCGCTGACCAGCCACGGCAGAATCAGCCATGACATAATTCCCCCCACCGACCACATTGTTTCCCATGACCAATTTTTGACTTTCTTCAGCGGCGCATAAAAGCACGCGGCGCTGGCTGCACCGACCAGGTGCCACATAATACCGAGCAGGATTGCGTTATCCATTATTATTCCTTCGTAGTCAGAGGCCATCAGCAACCGTACGGTTTACTGAGTACGGAGGAGTCTAAAGAGTTGGGGCCCTGCTCAACCTTATGCTGGCTGCCCGGCGTCAGGCAAAACTGGCAAAATTCAGTGGATGGTAATGACTGCGATCACAAAATTTCGTCGTGGCCTCCGGCTGCTGCCCAGGGATCGCTGGCGCGGTAAATGCCCGCTGAAGCGAGTTTTTTACCAATTTGTTAGCGCTGTGCGGCATAACATAACGTTATTGCCAGCGACAACGTTTTCATGGCAATCAGAGAAAGGTGCCGGGAGACAAACTGCGTCACTTTTTGCTTAATCAACAGCAGTTTTGCAACGCATTAACAAAAAACATCACTACTCGTGACGGAGATCCGGAAAATGGCAACCCCTCAGCAACGCATGTATATCAACGGACAGTTTGTTGAAAACCACAGTGACAAATGGATCGAGGTGATCAATCCCTCAACCGAGCAGGTTATTTCGCAGATCCCGGAAGGCAGCGCCGATGATGCTAAACGCGCTATCGATGCCGCCGAAGCTGCTCAGCCAGGCTGGGAAGCGCTGCCGGCGGTTGAACGCGGCGTCTGGCTGCATAAAATTGCTGACGGCATTCGCCAACGCGCGGATGAACTGACGGATGTTATCGTCGCTGAGGGAGGGAAAACCTTTGCGCTGGCGCAGACCGAAGTGCTGTTTACCGCCGACTACCTGGATTATATGGCTGAGTGGGCGCGCCGCTACGAGGGCGAGATCGTGCAGAGCGACCGTCCAAACGAAAATATCCTGATATTTAAAAAAGCTATCGGCGTCACTACCGGTATTCTGCCGTGGAACTTCCCGTTCTTTTTAATTGCACGCAAAGCCGCACCGGCGCTGATTACCGGCAATACCATTGTGATTAAACCGAGTGAGTTAACCCCTAATAATGCGGTGATCTTCGCCGAAATTGTCGACAGCATAGGTCTGCCAAAAGGCGTGCTGAATATGGTGTTTGGCTACGGCCCAACGGTCGGTCAGGAGCTGGCAGCCAACCCTAAAGTGGGTATGGTCAGTTTAACCGGCAGTGTTAACGCCGGAATTGAAACCATGAAGGCCGCCGCACCAAACGTCACTAAAGTTTCGCTGGAGCTGGGCGGTAAAGCCCCCGCTATCGTGATGAATGATGCTGACCTTGATATCGCCGTGAAGGCGATCGTCAGTTCACGCGTGATCAATAGCGGACAGGTGTGCAACTGCGCCGAGCGCGTATATGTACAGGAAGAGATATACGATAACTTTATCACCCGCCTTACCGCCGCTTTTCAGCAGGTGACCTTTGGCGATCCGGCGCAGCAAAAAGAGCTGGATATGGGCCCGTTAATTACCGCCGCGGCATTGCAGCGCGTTGAAGAGAAAGTAGCTAAAGCCGTAGAACAAGGCGCACAGGTGATTATCGGTGGTAAACGAGCCGGGAATAAAGGCTTCTTCTTCCAGCCAACCATTCTTACCAACGTGAAGCAGCAGATGCCAATTATGCATGAAGAAATTTTCGGGCCGGTACTGCCGGTCGCCACTTTCCGCACGCTGGATGAAGCGATTGAAATGGCCAATGACAGTGAGTATGGCCTGACGTCGTCGATTTTCACCAGCAATATCAATACGGCGATGATTGCGCTGCGCAAACTGAAGTTTGGTGAAACCTATATTAACCGCGAAAACTTTGAAGCAATGCAGGGGTTCCACGCCGGATGGCGTAAATCCGGGGTTGGCGGTGCCGATGGCCGTCATGGACTGGAAGAGTATCTACAAACTCACGTGGCTTATCTGCAATTTCAGTGAGCCGAAGCTTGATGATGGGCCAGTCAAACTGGCCCGTTTTTTTTACCAGGGCGTCAATAAACTGCCGCGCAATGGCGGAAAATCTTGCTCGCTGCCGACAATCAGTTTAATGGCACGCTGAGCCAGCGTTTCCAGTGGAAAGCTAATCAGCGGCAGCAGCGGGTCAGCAAAAGCAGCCGTCGATCCATCTATACTAAACACCATTACCTGCTGCGGTACCGCCAGCTGATATTGTTTCAGCAACTCGACCACCTCCAGACCCTGGTAATAATCCGTCACCAGTACCGCATCAAAGGCCACCCGACGATTAATCAATCCCTGCAATGCCACGCTGACAGACTGCTGTTCATCCATGATTAACTGTCGGTTAAACGGCATCGCCATGCTTTCCAGCGCGCAACGATAGCCCTGCAAAACCTGCTCTGCCGCCTCACCCCGATTGAAATTCAGCAGCGCGATTTTGCGGCGCTGCTGAGTAAACAGATAGTGACTGGCGGTCTGACTGGCAAATTCATAATCAATGCCAATCTGCTGTTTACCCGAGGCGTTCAGACAGTCGATCAGTACCGCCTGTTGCGCGCTGGAAGGCAGCGGAAAACGTGCGCCAACCACCATCACCGCATCACATAATCCGGTACTGAGTTCAGAAATCGCCTGCTCAACCGACGCGGTAGTATTGGCAAAGCGTAACAACAGATGCTTTTGGTGCAAACTCAGCTGTTTCTCCAGCGCCTGCAGATAACCCGTGGCCTGCTGGATATGCTCCATGGCGCAGATCACCCCAATACAGTGGGTGGTCTGGCTGGTAAGTGACTGCGCAATGACATTCGGTTTGTAGTTGAGAATCTCCACTGCACGGAGAACCGCATCACGGCTCTCCTCTTTGACGCCACGACTGCCACTCAGCACGCGTGAAACTGTTGCTTTGGATACCTGGGCCAGACGCGATACATCGTTAATACTCGCCATCATTGCTCTCTGTAATGTCTACTGCTGGCTGGAAAAGCCGTTTTCGCTGGCGGTGCGGGCAAACCATTCACCACTTTTTTTCACACTGCGCTGCTGTGTTTGCAGGTCAAGCTGGACAAATCCATAGCGGTTTTTATAGGCATTACACCATGACCAGTTATCGATAAAGGTCCACATATGATACCCGAGGCAGTGACTGCCCTCACTGATACCACGATGAACCCACTGCAAATGCTCCCGAACGAAATCGATACGGTAATCATCCTGAATCTGGCCATGTTGCGCAAAGCGCCCTTCATTTTCGACGCCCATACCGTTCTCCGAAATAAAGCAGCGCGGATTGGCATAATTTTGCCGCAGATTGGTCAGAATGTCATAAATCCCCGGCTCGTAAATCTCCCAGCCACGATAAGGATTCATTTTCCTGCCGGGCATCTCATAGTGGTCAAAAAACCACTCTGGCATAAACGGGCTGTCGGGATTAACCAGCGAGTCGCGAGCTTTAATTCGTCGTGGCTGATAGTAATTGATCCCCAGTAAATCGACGATGCCACTCGCCAGCAGTGCGCTGTCGCCTGGCTGACACGCCGGTAACTGACCATGCTGCGCCAGTAACTCAATCAGCTGTTGCGGATACTCTCCACGCAGCGCCGGATCGAGGAAACTGCGATTGAACATCAGGTCGGCGATATTAGCCGCCTGCCGATCTGCCGGATTCTCAGAGCGGGCGTACGACGGTGTCAGGTTGAGGATAATACCTATTTCACCGTCCTGCTGACGCTGACGATATTTTTTAACCGCCAGCGCATGGGCCAGCATCGTATGATAAGCCACCGTCGCCGCGCGTTTAAAATCCACCACATTCGGATAGTGGAAATCATACAGATAACCGCCCTCTACCGGCACAATTGGCTCGTTAAAGGTAAACCAGTGCTTCACCCGGTCGCCAAACAGCTGAAAACACTGATCGGCATAGTCAGCATAAGCGGCGACCACCTCGCGGTTTTCCCAGCCGCCCTGCTGCTGCATTACCAGCGGCATATCAAAATGAAACAGATTGATAAACGGCGTAATCCCCTGCGCCAGCATCTCGTCAATCATCTGCTGGTAAAACTCCACCGCCTGCGGATTCAGCGCACCGCGCCCGTCCGGTATTAAACGCGCCCACGAAATCGACGTGCGAAAGGTGTTGTGATTAAGCTGCTTTAACAAGGCGATATCTTCACGCCAGTGCTGATAAAAACCTGAGGTGTCTGCCGGGCCAATCTGCTGATGAAAACGCGAAGGCTGCTGCTGAAACCAGTGATCCCAAATCGTGGCGCTTTTACCCGCGTTAAGGCTGTTACCCTCTGTTTGCGGAGCTGAACTGGCACTGCCCCACCAGAAATTGTCAGGAAACTGATATTGCATGGAAATTGCTCCTTAAGTACGGGCCGGAAGATCGTTACCCTGCGCAGCTGCGCGGTTTTGTGGGCTTTCTGCTTCTTGCTGCAGCAAGGTGCGCTCGTAAACGCGCAGGAAAGGCAGATACATCAGTGCCGACATCACCATACAAAACAGGCACATAAACACCGGGCTAAGCGCCCAGTTGGCAGCCCATGAAGCACCTATCGGCCCCGGCGTGGTCCACGGAGCCATCGACACCACCTGCGCAACCCAGCCCAGCTTAATTGCTGTCCAGGCAAATACGGCGTTAATCATTGGCACACAGATAAACGGCAGGAAAAACAGCGGATTCATAATAATCGGCATGCCGAACAGAATCGGCTCATTGATATTAAAGATGCTGGGTACTACGCCCATCTTACCAATGGTGCGCAAGTGAATGGCGCGGCTGCGTAACAGCAGGAAGGCCAGGGGTAAAGTCGAACCGACGCCGCCAATCAGCAGATAAAAATCCCAGAATCCCATCAGATAGGTATGTGGCAACAGGCTACCGGCTTCCAGCGCTGCCTGGTTCGCCGCCAGGTTGGTTAACCAGAAAGGATTCATAATTCCGGTGACGATCAGCGCGCCATGAATACCGGCAAACCACAGCACCTGACACACCAGCACCGAAATCAGCACTGCTGGCAGCGAGTCCGAGGCCGATACCAGCGGCGCCAGCAGATGCATAATCGCCTGCGGAATTATCATTCCGGTCCAGGATTCAATCAGCAAATTCAGCGGATGCAGTGTCGCAACAATCACGATCACCGGGATCAGAATTTCAAAAGAGCGCGCGACGCCGGTCGGCACCTCTTTCGGCAAGCGGATGGTAATGTTGTGGCGCTTCAGCCATGCATACACTTCACTGGTATACAGTGCGGTGATAATAGCGGTGAAAATTCCCTGCCCGGAGAAGTAATCAGTGGCGATTTTGCCATCCTGGTAAGGTGCCGCCACCAGTAAAAAACCCATAAAAGCCAGCAAACCGGTCATCACCGGGTCGAGCTTGTAATGTTTACCAATACTCGCACCAATGCCAACTGAAATAAAAAAGGTCATCACTCCCATACTGAGGTTATAAGGCAGCATCAGCTGTTGACGGTGATTGACGGAGAAATCGAGCCAGGCGCGGGCGAAGCGCCAGGTGGTATCCGGCGAGAAAGGCGGAAAGATAAACACCAGCATAAACGAGCCAATAATCATAAACGGCAGCGCGGCAACAAAGCCATCGCGAATCGCGATAACATGCCGTTGCTGGCCCACGGCTCCGGCCATCGGCGTGATTTTACGCTCGATGATATTGATCAATACCTGATAGACCGAGCTCATCAGGCGGCTCCTTTTTGAGCAATCAGCTCAAGCGCAAAATCGAGCACCTTATCGCCGCGCTGCATGCCGTAATCCATCATATTGATCGGTGCTACCGGAATGCCGGAAGCAACGGTTTTTTCCGCCAGCGTCTCCAGCATATATTTTATCTGCGGCCCCAGCAGCACCACCTGGTAATCGGCAAAACGATCGTCAAATTCTGTGGCACTGTAAGCGGCGATATCGACTGCCAACCCGCGTTTATCGGCCTCTTCCAGCATTTTGCGCACCAGTAAACTGGTAGACATCCCGGCGGAACAACAAAGCATAATCTTGTGCATAACGTTTACTCCCAGTCGGTGATATGACCGTGAGTGGAAACGATATGGAAACCGGTTTCCATACAAATTGAGTAATTATGGGAGCTGTCTCAAAAAATCGGACAACTGACATCTGCGGGATGTGAAATACATCACGCAGCTTGATGTAACATGAGTAAATAAGCGATCCTGCGCTCATGAGCTTCAGGATCGCTCAGCGACGATAACGCCTCGTTACGGCAGAATTCCTGTGGTGCGCCAGTAATCAAGATAACGCATTAACAGCTGCCGGTTCATTGGTGAAAATAGTGGAGAAGTCATATTTTCCAGTGCCAGCCTCATATTCCTTGCGTCATAAACCGGCATATTTTCATATAATTCCCAACGGGTCTTCTGCCGCCAGACTACTTCAGAAAGCATCGGCAGCAGCGGGGTTAACGGATTACCAGCGGATTGATCCGTTTCCAGCCGAGCCAGCCATTCGGTATAACTTAGCGGCTGCAAGGGATATCCACACTGATTAATCAACTCGAAAAACGCATTAAAGTCGACAGACTGACTCGGGTCCGGCGGTACCAGATGGAAAGCCTTCGCCAGATTGATATTATCGCGTGAAATATGGATTAGCGCGGCGCTGACGTAATTGACCGGAATGAATTCATCACGTTGGTTAAACAATAGTGGCGAAGCACCCATTTTAATGCAGCCTTTAATTATCCGGGCGATAAAATCAGCTGAGTTTCCCGCACCGCTTTCGCTGTCTCCGGTAATAAACCCTGGTCGATAGACCGCCAGTGGAATGCCGCGTTCCCTTGCCTGCCACATTAATTTTTCAGCCACCCACTGACTTTGTGAATAACCGGAAGCATATTGCATCCCTTTCAGGAACGGGGTCAGTTCATCACCCTCATAAATACGCTTTACGGGTGAAAACAAACTTGCCGGGCCGAATACAGCAATGGTTGACACATAGTGCAGTGGCTTGGTTTTGCCCTTAACTGCCAAGCGTAAAATGTTAAGTGTACCAAGCACGTTAGCAGCATAATGAGCTGAATAAGGCTGAATATAATTAACATGCGCAGCCACGTGAAATATCAGGTCGCACTGTTGAGCCAGATGCTCATATGCCACTTTATCCAGTGCCAGATTCGGCTGCGCAATATCGCTGGCAAGCGCCTCAATCCGGGCATCAAATGCCTGCTGCCATAATCCATACTGTTGCAAATTATGCTTAAGCCGCAGTCGCGCCTGTGGGTTGCTGGCAGCACGCACCAGACAAATTACCCGTTCCGTATCAGGCTGAAGCAGCAGATCGCGCAGTAAAAACGCCCCAAGAAAACCGCTAGCGCCGGTCAGTAACACCACTTTGCGACGGGTTGGCAGCTCGCTGGCATGTGGCTGAATATCGGCAGGCAAGCGGCTGTCATTGTGCATGATCGTGCAGGGATCGTCAGAGTTGCCTACCTCTTCTTGTTGCAAACTCAGCGCCATCCGGCGCGGCGAAGGTGCATCGTATAAATTTTGCACCGATACCCGCCGACCAAGCTTTTTACTGGCTTCAATTACGACTCTGGCTGCCTGCAGTGAATTACCGCCCCACTGAAAAAAATCGTCATCAAGGGTTATGTCCGGCGCATTAAGCACCTCTTGCCAGACTCGCAGAATAACTGACTGTTTATGCTGCATATCCGCATCAGCAGCCGGTGCCAGGCGGTGTTTCTCCTGAATTCCAGCCAGCAGCAACTGCCGGTCAATCTTGCCGCTGACGGTCATCGGCAGGCTGCTGACCACCGTCAGGCGCGGCAGCATATACTCAGGCAGACGCTGTTTGATCCACTGCTCTATTTCACTCTTATTAAATCTGTTAGGCGATACTGGCACGATAAACCCGGTCAGCAGCGGTTCCGCGAAGCTGTTTTTAACCACACAGACTGCCGCCGCCTGTAACAGCTCACTTTCCAGTAACTGATGCTCTATCTCTTCGAGTTCAACCCGATGCCCGCGGATCTTAATTTGATTATCCCGGCGACCGGCAAACATAAACAACCCATCAGCACGCTGCCAGGCTAAGTCGCCGGTATGATAAAGGCGTTGCGGCTGGTTATCTGCTGCTGAATGGAAAGTGATAAACTGCTGCGCATTAAGCTGCGGCTGATTCCAGTAGCCACGAGCCACGCCATCACCACCAACATACAGATTACCAATGGTCCCGGCAGCCACCGGATTTTTTTGGTCATCCAGCACCCAGGCACAGGTGTTATCAATAGGCAGGCCAATCGGCACATCATCACTGATTACCTCTGCCGAGTGCAGTTCGCAACTGAGCGCAAATACCGTGCACTCGGTCGGGCCATATACCGCGACTAAGCGGCGCGGCGGCGCGCTGTTTAACACTTTCATCAGCGTCGCCCGATTAGCGACCTCTCCACCAACCAACAACGTGTTGATGTAGCGAAAAGCCTCAGGACAGGTTGTTGCCACCAAATTAAATAAGGCGGTGGTGATAAACATCACGCTGACGGAATACTGCTGCAATGCCGTAGCAAATAACCACGGATCGATTACCGTCTCCTTTGCGATAATTACCACTGCGGCCCCGTTAAGCAGCGCCCCCCAGATTTCAAACAGCGAGGCATCAAATGTCGGATTTGCAATTGCAGCCACGCGGTCACTACGGCTTAGCGTCACATATTGTGTATTAATTACCAGACGAATAATTCCTCTTGATTCAATTTCTACCGCTTTTGGTCGGCCAACAGAACCTGAGGTAAATAAAATATGGCTGCGATGATGCCGCTGTAATTTACAATGCGGCATCTGCTGGATTGCGCCCTCCATCGGGGCGATATTTTCCAGCATCAACTGGCGTCCGGGTAAATCAGCACGCTGCGCAGCATTATTGGTCAGAATTAAATTGACCGCTACATTTTCCAGCATGAAACTTAATCGGCTATCCGGCAGTGAGGGATCGAGCGGAATGCAGCTGCCTCCGACCCATAATATCGCCAGCTGACAGAGTATATTTTCAATACCCGGCGGCAGTAAAATAGCCACCGGCTTTTCAGAATGTATCTCCATTTCAGCCAGGCAGACGGCCAGTGAACTGGCTCGCTGCGCCAGCTCCAGATAATTAATGGTTTTTTCCGGAGTAATAATTGCGGGGTGCTGCGGAAACGCGTTGACGTGCTTAAGAAATAATTCGATTACGCTGCTTTCAGTTGGCTGGGCAGATTGATAACCAAAGTTATATTCATTACTGCGGAGAAGAAACTGTTCCATAGTCGTTCACCTTAACAATCCTGTCAGAAGCAGCAGTATAAGGTAATTTTATTTTAGCAAAAGTGTCGCCGGAAAAATTTTTACTTAATAAAAATATCAGCTTGAATAATATGAATTTCTTTATTTCCCTGTGCGATATATCGATTGATACGGCGCAAGCACTTTGCTTACGCCGTTGTTAAACCTGCCGTTATGCCAGTCGTCGCTGGCTGCGCAGTAACGCCCAGCCACTAAGCAGAGCCAACAGCATCAGATAATAACTCGGTGCCAGGCTGGTGCCGGTGGCGGTAATCAGCAAACTGCATATTAAAGGGGCAAAGCCACCAAACACCGTTACCGCGATGTTGTAACTGATCGCCATGCCACTGGCGCGGGTTTCCATTGGAAACAGATCGGCCATTAACGAGGGTACGGTAGAGAAGTAGATCGACTTTAGTAATGCCATCCAGCCAACCAGCAAAATCAGGGTAAGCGGCGTGGTATGGTTAACCACCATACTAAACGCCGGATAAATGGTGATAATAAGCAGAATTAATGCGCTCCACATCAGCGGCATCCGTCCGATTTTTTCAGCCCACAGCCCCATTAGTGGCGTAACCACCGTCAGAATCACCCCGGCAATCAGTGTGGCGGTGAAGGCGACTGACCCCGGCAGATGCAGGTTTTTAGTCGCATAAGTTGGCACATAATTGAGCATGTAATTAATGGCGGTAGAAATGACCATCAGGCCAATCGCCAGTAGCAGCAGCTCTTTCTGCCGACCGGCGAGAATTTTAAGCGGCGCACGCGATTTATCCTGCTGCGGCTTAAAGCTGGCCGGCTCATGCAGATGACGGCGAATATACAGGCCAACCGGCCCGATGATCAGCCCGAAAGCAAACGGAATTCGCCAGCCCCACTGCTGAATTTGCGCTTCACTCAGCCACCAGGTCAGGCCGAGCCCGAAAGCGGAAGCCATCAGGGTACTCGCGCCCTGGGTGGCAAACTGCCAGCTGGCGATAAAGGCTTTACGCTCGGGAAAGTGCTCGACTAAAAACGCGGTAGAGCTGCCAAACTCTCCGCCAGCGGAAAACCCCTGAATCAGGCGTGCCAGCATAATCAGCACTGGTGCTGCCAGGCCGATGGAGGCGTAAGTCGGCATAAAGGTAATAATCGCCCCGCCGACCAGCATCAGCGAAATCGACACCAGCAGGGCTTTTTTCCGCCCTTCGCGGTCGGCATAGGCACCGAGCACTACCGCACCGAGCGGCCGGATCAGAAACGAAAGACCAAAACTGCCCAGCGCCAGCAACAGTGAAACCGATGCGTCCTCGGTCGGGAAAAAGGCATGGGCGATATAGCTGGCAAAAAAGCCATAAACCGCAATATCAAACCACTCCAGCGCATTGCCAATGCAGGTGGCAAACAGCGTTTTATGCAGATTGGGTTTCGCCGGACTGGAAACCTGAAGCTGCTGCGCGGCTTCACTCATGATGCTGCCCCCGCGAAGTTTTATGCCTCTGATGCTGCGCAATCAGGGCGGTGCCCTGCTCACCCAGATCCCAGAACAGCGCGGTCATTATTTGCAATCCTTCACGCGCAATAGATTTCAGCATATGTTCATCCACCGCATGTTGACCACAGGCAGGATAAGAGTGCGGAATCCATAGTGTCGGTAAGCCAAGAATATCGGAGAACACCTCGTTCGGCAGTGAGCCGCCAAGATTGGGTAAAAGAGCAGATTTCTTGCCACTGGTTTTGTCCATCAGCCCCAGCGCCCAGCTCACCAGAGGATCGGTCGGATCAAGCCGCGTCGCCGGAGAGCCGCGAAGCACTTCTACCTCAATATTATTAAATCCATGCCGCTGCAGATGTTCACTGACGTGCTGCGCCAGATTCTGCCAGTCAGTTTCAACCACAAAGCGCAGCTGACATACTGCGGTGGCCTTGCCGGGAATAGCATTCATTGGCCGAGCCGGATTGCCGGTAAGAAAAGAGAGAACCTCGAGAGTATTCCAGCCGTACAGGCGTTCTGCGGACGACAACCCTTCTTCCCCCCAGAGGCTATCGATCACAGGATCGCTTTCACCGCTCGCCGGATCAATATCGCTGAGAATTTCGCGCACCGCCGCCGTCAGCGCCGGAGGTTTCAGCGCAGCGACCTGCAACTGCCCTTTTTCATTAACCAGACAAGCGATAGCGTTAGCCAGTTGCGTACCAGGATTGGTCAGCAGGCCGCCCCAGTTACCGGAATGATAATCTTTTTCCCGGGCATTAATGCTGAGGCGAAAGTTAATGCAGCCACGGGAACCGAGAAACAGCGTCGGACGCACAGCATTAAGGCGCGGTCCGTCGGAAGCAATAAACAGGTCGGCTTTCAACAGCTGCTGTTGCTGCTGACAAATTTCCGCCAGCCCCGGAGAACTGATCTCTTCTCCCATTTCAAACAGGAAAGTGCAGTTAAATCCCAGCTTGCCGCCACGCGCTTGATATACCTGTTCCAGTGCAGCAATATTAACGCTGTGCTGTCCTTTATTATCCGCACTGCCGCGTGCATACCAGCGGTCGCCCTCTTCAACCAGCTGCCATGGCGTTAGCCCACTACGCCAGTTTTCATCATCGCCAAATACCACATCACCATGCCCGTAACAGAGCACGGTCGGCAACTGCGGGTCTTCAACCCGGGTGGCGATCAGAAACGGGCGGTTTTGCGCCTGCGGGTTAGCAAAATGGTGTAACTCAAAACCCAGTGCGCTCAGCGCTGGCGCAATCTCGCTATCAAGATAGCGCAGCAGCTCTGTATCACGATCGTCGCGCTGACTTTCAGTGACCATCGCCACGCGACGTGCCAGAACCTGCCGGAATTCCCCACTGTCAAAATACGCCGTCGCCAGCGCGATTGCCTGTTCACCTGTCATAGTTTGCCTGTTGTGTTTGTCTGTTTTGTTATGCGATTCATCTAAGCTAAAAACACGCTTTGCCACAATTGTTAATTTTTGAAACAATGGTTGCTTTCAAAGCAAAGCTAAGCTGCCCGATAATAAGGCATGCACCTTTATGAGGCAGGTTAATGCACAGTAGTGAAATCCGTTATTTTCTCGCGGTGGCTAACAGCGGCTCGTTAAGTGCGGCCAGTGAACAACTGTATGTGGCGGTATCGGCCATCAGTCGCCAGATACAACGGCTGGAGGCGCGGATCGGCGTACCGCTGTTTGAACGTCATGCACGTGGAATGACCCTTAACGAGGCCGGGCAGATTTTTGAAAATCACGTGCGAAAAAGTTTGCTGGATATGGAACACGCCATCGCTGAAATCAAGGGTCTGACCGCCGTTCGTCGCACGCTGATTCGCGTCGCCTGTACTGACGGCATGGCGTTTTCTCTGCTCCCCACTCTGTTCGCCTTGTTTCGACAGCAGAATCCGGCGGTGACTTTCAGTCTGAATCCCGGCAGCGGCAAAGAAGTGGCCGAGCGGGTGCGCGACGGCGAGTGCGATGTGGCATTCCAGTTCAGTTTACATCCGGAACGCGGCGTGGATGTCGTTAGCGCTTATGCCGCGCCGGTATTGATTGTCATGCAGCATCAGCATCCACTGGCGCAGCAGCAGGTAACGCTGAACGATTTAGTGCATTATCCGGTGGTTTTGCCGGAGTCCGGCACCACGGTGCGTCAACTGTTCGATCTCGCCTGCCAAATGAGCGGTATCTTTATTGAGCCGGTACTCACCTGTAACGCCTTCTCCAGCCATTACAGTTTTATGCTCAATTCACCGCTGGCGATAACCCTGTGCAGCCACTTTACCGTAATGTACCAGCCGCAGGAGCATGGCCTGGTGCTGAAAAAGTTTGGCGTCGAACAGCTCAGCCAGCGAAGCTTACAGATTCAGACTCCTCCGGGTCGTCAGCACAGTGCCGCCCTGCGCTTGTTTTTGCAATTTGCCAGCCACGAACTAAAACAGCAAAGCGAGCTAATGCATCGCGATTTCGGCTTTTGATGGCGGCCAGCGGAGCTATATTCATTACGTAAATAATCTATCTTTTTTCTTCATTCATCAGCGCAGAAGAACGATCAATTTTTAAACTTTCACCACCGCAAAACATTAATGAAATTATAATAATCATCCATAATTAAAGCTGTTAACCATTTTCTCTCTTCCCCCTCTGCATCCCTGCCGCGGGCAGTAAATGAAAAGCGTCGCTAAGCCCATGAAATCGAATGATACGTTCGAATTATGCGTTTATTCCGCTGTCGAATTATCAATATCTTAGCCTGATTAGAACATTAATTTTATAAAACAATCTCACCTAAAACAAACAAGTTGCGACATAAAAATGTCCGCTTATTCTGAAAAAATAATCAAAAATCTGTAAAAGACAAAAAACGTTGCGATAAACAGTGCAATAAGGCTTATCGAATTATTTACTTAGTCTCGCCTTAATGATAAAGTTCTTTAAAGAATAAAGAAGATTCTGTATAAAATAATTAACTTAGGAACTATCAAAATGTTAAAAATATTCAATGTAAACTACAATCTACTGTCTGATAACAGATCCGAAGAGTTATTTACGCTGAGAAAGAAAACATTTAAAGACCGCCTGAACTGGTTAGTTAATTGTGAAAATAATATGGAGTTCGATGAGTATGACAATGCGCATACTAACTACTTATTTGGTGTTTATAAAAACATGGTGATTTGTAGCATTCGATTTATTGAAACTAAGTATCACAATATGATAACCGGAACATTTAAATCTTATTTCAATAATATAGAATTGCCGAAGGGAAACTATGTCGATGCCAGCAGATTATTTATCGATAAGCAGCGCGCCAGGGATCTGGGCATCAGTCAGCAACCGATCAGTACATTACTTTTCTTATCGATGATTAACTACAGTCGGCATGCCGGGCATAAGGGAATTTATGCAATCGTCAGCCACCCGATGTTTATTATATTCAAACGCTCAGGATGGCTTATTTCAGTGGTTGAGAAAGGCTTATCAGAGAAGAATGATACTATTTACTTAATTTTCATGCCGGTAGATGCCAGGAATCAACGCATTCTTATTGAGCGGATAATTAAAGAAAACCCATCATCATTCAATGAGTTAACTTCATGGCCATTATCGTTTAGCGTCGGGCAGCACCGGCCTGATCAGCTGCAACTCAATGCCCAGCCTTATAGCGTGCTTGGCGTTAGTAACACCTAATTTTTTAACAGCATTGCCGATATGGAACTTCACTGTGCTCAGTTTTATCCCAAGGATAAGTGCAATTTCCTGATAGGTTTTGCCCATACTTGCCCAGTAGATAATTTCATTTTCACGCTTTGAAAATATCTCTTTATCTACTTTTTCATTTTCGGCGATGCTGTTCACTTCCTGATAGAGTAACAACAGTTTCTCATGGGCTGTAATTAGCAGCATCTGCAATTCAGATTTGTTCTTAATAATTTTCTCTTCGGTATTATTACCGCTGTGCTTATCGATAATAATAGAGAGTACCACCAGATTATGATTCTGATCGTGCAGCACAAAGGTATAGCCGTTGATAAAATCATAATTGCGTGCCATGTCGAAGATCTTGGGTATTTTCAGACCGGATTTAATGGCAATATTCTCGTCCCATGAAAATGGCGACACTCTGTGCGAGGCAGTGATAAGAACCGGATCGATAAACTGATAATTATTTTCCGTATAAATCTGGAACCATTCCATCCGATTGGAAATGATGGTGAACTGTGCCGGGTTCTTCTTATTCATAATGGCATAGGCGTACTCGATGTTCTGATAGCCATCCAGCTTCCTTTCCAGATAATCCTTTATCGTATTGTTAATAAATTCATTATTGAAGAATAGATTAGACACTCACTCCTCCGCTTATCGCCCATGACAGTCCTTAACAAGGAGGTGGAGTATATCATAAACAAAACTTTAGTATATTAAAAAAATTACATATAATTTGACATGCAATATTTTAAATTAAAATTATATTCATAGAATATATAATCGCACAAAAGTGATTAATTATTACTGGCGAAGAAAAAATACAATTGATATAATTTAATGCCATAATCGTTTAGCTACTCATCCAGCTCACATTGATTAATCGCAAACATTGAAAACAAACTGGACCCGGTTACGCCAGAAAATGATTATCTGCCTTGCGAAGATTTACCTTCTTCAATGCTTGTTCCCTGTCGATTAGCAAGTTGCGGCCAGATTAGCTTTCTGCCCCACTGTGGCGCGCTCCCAACTGACCTGCGCTGAAAGTTTCGGAAGATAATCACATCTGATTCACTTTAATTCGACAATTAAGCAACTTATCAATCCGTCAGCGATAAAGGATGAAAAAACAAGCAAAACAATGCCACTTCTTCACGTTGAATGGCTGGTTTTATTCTATATTTTTCAATCACTTGAATGTATCACTTCTCATTCTGTTATTGATCATCGATATTTCCCCTGTGTCAAAATCTCACCGCATTTATAGCTTTTAAGCTTAATACACCGGAAGCAGTTTAATACCTGACTAATCATTTCATATTAAATTGAAGTACCCTCTGATCTATTGCTGCTGTTAATGCTAATTAGTCGCGCACCGTGCACAAATAAAAGTACAGTGCTCACCTATACCTAAGTCCAACTGGTTTTAATCCTTAAGATCATTTAAAGTCTTTACCTATAGACAGCCAGTCAGATTATAAAGCTGCAGGTAATCACCATTGTCAATTTGTCGATGTTGGAGCAGATTGACGGACAAGCCTTCACCAGGGAAATCTTTGTCCATTGTTTTATTTGTCGCTGGTCTGGAGCTGCTGATATAAAGCGTTAACGCTTAAAAAAATATAAAAGCTCCGGACTAACGACCTCTTACTTTGTTGCGTTTTTAATCAATTACTTCATTCTTTTTACTCTCTGTTACATATCACCTACTGCTGACTTCCCCCCTGTACAGCAAACTGGCTCTCCCCCACTGCGGGAAAAGCCAGTATTCCTCTACTTCAAATCAACCTGATAGAAGATATGCTTACCAAAGGGATCAATTTCATAACCTGATACCTCTTTGCGTACCGGCTCGAAGATGGTTGAGTGTGCAATCATCACCGCCGGCATCTGTTCATGCATGATCTTCTGTGCCTGCAAATACAGAGCGGTACGTTTGTTTTGATCCTGCTCTGCACGTGCTTCGGTAATCAGCTGCTCAAAAGGCTGGTAGCACCATTTCGACGAATTTGAACCGCCATTTGCCGATGTGCAGCTAAACAGCGGGCCAAAGAAATTATCCGGATCGCCCGTTGCGGTTGTCCAGCCCATCAGTGCCGCCTGATGTTCACCATTTTTGACTCTTTTCAGGTATTCGCCCCACTCAAAGCTAACGATATTGGCCTTGATACCCACTTTACCCCAGTCCGCCTGGATCATCTCCGCCATCCGGCGCGCATTAGGGTTATAGGGACGCTGCACTGGCATTGCCCAGAGATCGATAGTGGTTCCTTCAGGCAGGCCCGCAGCTTTCAGCAGCGCTTTAGCCTGTCCGGGATCGTAGTCGTAATCTTTCAGACCTTTATCCGCACTCCAGACGCCCGGCGGCAGCAAATTTTTTGCTACCGTGCCGGTTCCCTGAAATACCGCCTCGATAATTGCTGGCTTATTGATCGCCATTGCCAACGCCTGGCGGACTTTAACGTTATCCAGTGGTGGCTTCTGGGTGTTAAACGCGAGGAATCCAGTATTCAGCCCCGCTTTCTGCATCAGCGCAATGTCTTTATTTTGCTCCATGCGCTTCAAATCTGCCGGATTGGGGAATGGCATCACCTGGCACTCATTTTTTTCCAGTTTGGCATAGCGCACCGAGGCATCTGGCGTAATGGAAAACACGATGCGATCCAGCTTCGCCTTGCCCTGCCAATATTCCGGGAAGGCTTTATACAAGATGCGCGAATCTTTCTGATATTGCGCCAGCTGGAATGGTCCGGTACCAATCGGCTCCATATCCACTCTCTCCGGCGTACCGGCTTTCATCATTGCATCAGCATATTCTGCTGAATGAATCGAGGCAAAGTACCAGGCGAGATCAGCAAGGAAGGGAGCTTCGGCATGCGATAAGGTAAAACGCACCGTATGATCATCCACTTTATCTATGGCGCTAATTAGTGAGCCAAACTCCAGACTTTCAAAGTTGGTGTAAGCACCGCCAGAAATTTTGTGATAGGGGTTGTTCTCATCCTTCTGGCGCATAAAAGAGAAAATCACATCATCAGCATTAAAATCACGCGTTGGCTTAAAGTTTTTATTGCTGTGAAACTTCACGTCCTGGCGCAGATGAAAGGTATAGACCTTACCATCCGGGCTGATATCCCAGCTTTCCGCCAGGCTCGGAGTCAGTTCAGTAGTACCAACTTTAAAATCCACCAGCCGGTTAAACACCGGAACCGCGCTGGCATCAACGCTGGTGCCGGATGTGTAAATTTGTGGATTAAAATTTTCTGGCGATCCTTCCGAACAAAAAACCAGCGTTTTTGCCGAAGCTGTTGACGCCAGCGTCAGCGTCAGTGCCGCCAGCGCAAACCGGCTAACCATTTTTTTCATCATTATCCTCGCTTTTTATTGACTTGAACACGACCTGGTGAGTAAAACAAATTCACATCTGTTTAATAAATAACATGATTTGCTAACATACTGAATAACTCATCGGTTTCACCTGATAAGGAAGCGTTATGAATCACCATCTGGCCAGCCAGTTAACCCAACGTTTTTACCGTTATCTTGCGGTGTCCAGCCAGAGCGACGCCAAAGCGACAGTGCTTCCGAGCACGCCGCAACAACATGACATGGCCAACATGCTGGCTGAAGAGCTGCGCGCACTGGGCATGCAGAATGTGGTGATCGATGAATTTGCTACCGTGACTGCGGTTAAGCCAGGTAATTGCCCTGCCGCACCGCGCATCGGTTTTATCACCCATATTGATACCGTTGATGTTGGTTTATCCCCCGATATACACCCGCAAACGCTGCGCTTTGAAGGTCATGATCTCTGTCTGAATGCGCAGCAGGACATCTGGCTGCGCACAGCAGAACACCCGGAGATCCTCGCCTACCACGGTCAGGAAATTATTTTCAGCGACGGTACCAGCGTGCTGGGCGCAGATAATAAAGCCGCAGTGACAGTAGTGATGACGCTGATGGAAAATCTCAGCGGTGAGCACGGTGATATCGTGGTGGCGTTTGTACCCGATGAAGAAATTGGATTACGTGGCGCAAAAGCTCTGGATTTGAAAAACCGTTTCGACGTCGATTTCGCTTATACCATCGACTGCTGCGAATTGGGGGAAGTGGTGTACGAAAATTTTAACGCGGCTGCGGCAGAGATTCGGCTAACTGGCGTGACCGCTCATCCGATGTCCGGCAAAGGAGTGCTGGTCAATCCGTTACTGATGGCCCATGACTTTATCAGCCATTTCGATCGGCTGGAGACACCTGAGCATACTGAAGGTCGTGAAGGATATATCTGGTTTAACGATCTGATTGCCAACTCTAATGAAGCGCAGCTGAAAGCATCGATTCGTGATTTCGATCTGGAAAGTTTTGCCCGGCGAAAGCAAAAAATTGCCGATGTGGCGGCGATGATTGCCGGGCAGTATCCCACCGGTAAAGTCGAGTTCACCATCACTGATACCTACAGCAATATCAGCAATGCCATTGGCGAGGATCGCCGGGCGATCGATCTGATCTTTACGGCGCTGGCGCAGCTGGACATTGAGCCGAAGGTGATTCCGATGCGCGGCGGTACCGATGGTGCAGCGCTGTCGGCAAAAGGCTTATTGACGCCGAACTTCTTCACTGGCGCGCATAATTTTCATTCTAAGTTTGAATTCTTACCGATACCGTCGTTTGTGAAGTCGTATCTGCTGGCCGAAAAACTCTGCCTGCTGGCAGCGAAATAAACTGATTACGGGCGGCAGTCCATATCTTGCCGCCCCTGCCGATTAATCTCAGAAAGAAACCCACTGATTGCGGCTTTTATCAGCGCCACCAACCTTTAATTGTGCGGATGGCTTACCGATCTCTGGTGTGACTGCGCCCTGGCTGGCTGACAGGCGAAATTTAGCGACTGAACTTTGCAGCTCTTCCGTCTGACGTTCCAGCGCACTGGCAGCAGCAGAGACCTGCTCGACCAGCGATGCATTTTGCTGAGTCACGCTGTCCATCTCAGAGATTGCGGTGCCCACCTGCGAAATACCTTTGCTCTGCTCTTCTGAGGCGGCAGCAATTTGCTTCATGATCTCAGTGACATCCGTTACTGCACTCAGGATTTCACTCATGGTAGCACCCGCCTCATTGACCAGCCGTGAACCGCTGTCTACACGCTGCACCGAATCAGCAATCAGCCCTTCTATCTCTTTAGCTGCGCCCGCACTGCGTTGCGCCAGATTGCGCACTTCGCTGGCGACCACCGCAAACCCCCGGCCTTGTTCGCCAGCACGTGCCGCTTCCACCGCCGCATTAAGTGCCAGAATATTGGTCTGAAAGGCAATACTGTTAATCACATGGGTAATTTCAGCAATTTTATGTGAACTGCCGGAAATTCCCTGCATGGTGGTCACCACATTACTGACCAGCTTGCCGCCTTTTTCAGCGGTAACTGAGGCGTTATCCGCCAGCTGGCTGGCCTGACGTGCATTATCGGCGTTAAATTTTACCGTTGCGGTCAGTTGTTCCATACTGGCGGCGGTTTGTTCCAGCGCCGCCGCTTGCTCCTCGGTACGCGACGAGAGATCGTTATTTCCGGCAGAGATCTCAGCCGCGCCGCGCCAGATATTTTCTGTACCGCCGCGAATCGCATCTACCGCATCGCGCAGGCTATCCTGCATTGCCCGCAATAGTGGCACCAGCTTGCCAACGCAGTTACGCCCGATATCACTGACCGGCTGGCTAAGATCGCCTTCAGCAATGATGCGGAAATGCTCACGAATACCATCCAGCGGACGCACCAGCATGGTGACCAGATAGCGATCGGTAAACAGCAGAATCAGCAGCCCGATAATCACGGCGACGACAATAATGATTTTGGTCATAAAGGTCAGACGATCGACGGTTACCCGGGTATCATCCAGCATCTCTGCTGCCGCGAGGTTGAATTTCTCGGCACTGGCACCAAAACTGCGGCTCAGCGCTGGCGTGACATGACGCGATTGCTGACGATAAGCATCCAGTGTCGGCTGCTGCGCGGCCTGCATCTGCGGTTTCACTCCGTTTTCAAGCAGTTGCTGCCAGCTGTCGCTAACCGCCTTCACCACCCCGGCGTCAATCGGTCCCGGTGACAACTGCCGAAAATCGTCCAGCAGCGCACGCATGTTATCGAGGGATTTTTGTACCGAAGCCAGATCGGCAGGGTTATCAGCCACCCCACTCTGCCTGGCATCAATCAACCGCGACAGGCGGGTGATAAAGCGAAAATATTGATCGTTGCCCTTACTCAGCACATTCATCTGGCTGACAATATGCCGATCGACTTCATTACCTTTTGCCAGCGCGCTCAGCGAGTAAACGCTGTACATCGCGACCCCTATCCATAACAAGCAGAACAGGCCGAGAATCCACAGCATCACCGCGCGAATGGTGAAATTTTTTAAAATGTTCATAACTGCTCCAAATCGGTAATTACCGGTTATTTCAGCCCCTGATGAGCGGGCTCGAGTAACCGTTATCGGCAGTTACAGCAGAAAATTTTAGAAAATTATCACGAAAAATTCTTGTGTATCAAAACCTTACTTTCATTGAGGTGTTGAGTAACCTGTTGCTATAAAACAACTTTTTACTAACGGGCATTGATAATCCATTGACTGAATTAATCAATTCAGCCAACGGATGATATTTAATGGAAATAATACTAATTAAGCCGCACCAGCGTGCGCATCATCAGTCGGAAGATTTGCATTCTGCGCTTCATAAAGTCTTTCTCGATACGAATATCTGCCAGATGAAAGTCGCCAAAGCGCAGCGTGCTGTCCCTGGCGGGATGCCACGCCGGCCACGCCACTTCACCGGTAATATGTCGCGAGTGCGGTGTGACATTACGGGCAAAATTTAGCCAGTATTCACTGACCTGCCAGGCAAACTGACGATCGTTAGCGGTAAATGGACGGTCGCTGCCGGCATTCATACTGTTCAGAGTATCCAGCACATACGGCACTTCATTGCCATGCCAGGTGCCATCAGGATAGAGGTCGCGCGCATTTTCGGAAACATAATCAAAATAGTAGCGCCAGCCTGGCACACCTGCACGATGCTGTGCCATCGCCGCCACATAGCCCATAGTGGTAAACGCAATATCACGCGCCACCTGACGTCCAAGCGACTCATCATCAGCCGCCGGATAGAGCCATTTTATCACTCGCCAGGCCAGCTTATGTTGACGACGAATCATCGCGATTGACTGCGCGGCATCAACACCAAAAAATGCCAGTACGCTGGCTTCATCACTGTTGCTGCCGATCATTAACGGACATTTATGCTGACGCGCACGATTAAACGTCTTAAGCGAGGCAACCGGCAGCACCCGATCGCCTGCAATTGGCACCGGGCCAGGCGCGAGTGGATGCTCCAGCGGCCAGAAATTTTCTGCGGGTATTGCACGTAGCTGCTCTGCCGTTGCGCCACTAAGGCTGAAATGGCTGGCAACCGCCTCACCCATCTTCAGCGCTTTGTTACGCGGCATATCCGGTAAAGAATAGGCGCTCTGTACAATGCCCTTATGGAATAATCCTTCCGCCAGCGGCGAACAGAATAGCGACAGTACGCTGCGCCCACCGGAAGACTCTCCCATAATGGTGACGTTAGCGCTGTCGCCGCCAAAAGCAGCAATATTACGCTGAACCCATTGCAGCGCGGCAATCTGGTCCAGCAGCGCAAAATTGTTAATCACCTCACCTGAAGCGTATTCCGCATCCAGCGCCGGATGAGCAAAAAAGCCCAGATGACCAAGGCGATAGTTCAGCGTAACCAGCACGACTCCGCGAGAAGCCAGCGGCGCGCCGCTGTAGGGGGCCAGCCCACCGGCACCGATAGTAAAACCACCGCCGTGTATCCAGACCATCACCGGCAGCGGCTGCGTCGGCTGGACATCAGGCGTCCAGACATTCAGATACAGACAATCTTCACTGAATACTCCCGGATCGCCGCCGCCTGCCGCCAGGCAATACTCGCGATTTTGCCAGCTTGAGTTCCCCCACTGCGTCGCATCGCGCAGTTGTTGCCAGGGATCCACCGCTGCCGGTGCTCGCCAGCGCAGTGGGCCTACTGGCGGGGCCGCGTAAGGTATGCCTCTGAATACCGAAATGTCATCTTCAACACTGCCGCGCAGTTCACCTTCTGCTGTTTTTATGCGTACTCGTGAGTCATTAATCATTAAATTTTCCGTGGCCTTTGCGCATCTGATATGGGCAACTCACCGATATTCTCCACATTCTGTGGCGTCACGCGACTAAAATAGGGTATGAATCAACTTGCTGAATGAGTTAAGCAAGGAAACTGCGTATTATCCAGGCACTACAGTGTCAGGATTCTTCATCACACGAAAAAGGAATAAATCATGTTTAGCGCGATCAATAACGCTTTTACCCGCATTTTTGATCATCCGGACTTAGGGAAGCTGCTTCTGCGACTGACCTTTGGCATTTTATTGCTGTTTCATGGCGAGGCGAAAATTCAGAATGGTGTCGGCTGGATAGCCAATATGCTGGCCGCTCATGGTTTACCCGGATTCATCGCCAGGGGTGCATGGATCGGGGAAATAGTTGCACCCGTGATGGTGATTATCGGTCTGATGACGCGTCCTGCGGCGTTCATTATCGCGGTGAACATGGTGGTAGCAACATTACTGGTGAAAACCGGCGCTTTCTGGTCACGCACTGATGTTGGCGCGTGGGCACTGGAAACGGAAGCGCTTTTTTTCTTCGGCAGCGTGGTTATCATGCTGCTCGGTGCGGGGAAATATACGTTAATTCGTAACCCGCGCCTGCAATAGTTATCATTAAAAAGGGTCAGTTACTGACTGACCCTGTTAATGCCACGCTATAACAGCCCGCAGCGCAATTTACTTGCACGTTCGCGCAGCGCGTAAAGTTCAATTTCATCATACACCTTCGCGCCCAGCGCCTGCTCGAACTGCTGACGACTGGCCTGCCCCTGCGAGCGCGCTTTACTTTCACTGCCCAGGTTAGACTGGAAAATCCCGGCAGCGCTGACCGGCAAAAAGTCTTCATAGATAATCGGATCGGCTTGCAGTATCCCCTGTGACAGTAAACTTTCAATATCACTGCTGGGGGTTATCGGCTGGTTTTCTCCGGCAGACGTGCGGCGGTACTCAAACCACGCCAGCTGCTGTTGGCGCAGACTGACTTCATCATCCGGGAAGGCGCTGAATATCTCACTCAGATGCTGCTGATGTTGCAGATTATCACTGCCGCTTCCGGCTTGCGCCAGCAGACGATCATACAGCTCGCGCCCCTTATGAGTCAGCGCCACGCCGCGCTGCTCAATCTCGCCAAACCGTGCAGTGTGCGTCCCCTGGTGGCGGTCACGAAAACGCACCGGCTCATCCAGCGCTTTAAAACTGGTCTGGCGTAACAGAATCGGCACCGCACGGCGAGGTGGGCCTTCAATAATGGCTTTTGGCGTAATGCCATTCTGCGGCATCAGGGTCTGCACGCGATCAATATCCAGCGTACGCGGCGTCAGATGATTAATATGGCAACCGGGGAAGCACACCACATCGGCAACCAGCCGATGCTGATCGCTGAGTGCCTGATAAGTCGCACTGTCGACGGTGGTTTGCTGATGCCAGCGAAATGTTTCCAGCGCCTGCTCAACGAACTCTGCCGCCTGTTGCGTATCAAATCCGCCCTGCTGCTGATGAAGCATCACCAGCTGACGACAGCGTGCGGTAAAAATATCCCGCGCCGCAAGGATCTCGCTCGCCTGCTGGCGCAGCGCCGGATCTTCAATCAGCTCGAGACGTAGCAAGGAAGTAAACAGTCGGAACGGGTTACGCCGCAGCGCACTGTCGTCTATCGGGCGAAAGGCAGTGGAATGCACCGGCACTCCGGCCTGCGACAGGTCGTAATAGCCCACCGGGTACATACCCATGATAGCAAACAGCTGGCGCAGCATACTCAGCTCGGCAGCAGTACCGACGCGGATTGCACCATGCCGCTCAACGCTCAGCCGCGCCAGTTCGTCGCTCTCTGTCAGACGCTGTGCCAACAGCGGATCAGCCTGCAATTGCTGCTGATTTACCTCCGCTACCAGCCTGAGCAAGGTGCCATATTGCGGAACTTCCTGCTGATACATCGCCGACATCGCCTGTGAAAAGTGCTCACGGATGCTGTCTGCACTGACCCAACGGTTTTCCATCATCATTACCCTGTTGCCGTATTTACCAGCAAATGTAATGGATTGGCGAGGTTGCGGGGAAAATTATGCAGAATTTGTGATCGACTGCGAGAAAGTCATGGCGGGCGACCAATGTCACCCGCAAATCGGTGGTTATTCTTTACGCTGGTAGCCGAAAACACTTTTGACCAGTAGCATCACCGAGGTCAGCAGCGCCGGAATCGCCAGCAGCAAAAATACCTGAGTAAAGCTCCAGCCTAATGACAACATTTCAGCACCGGCAAAGGCGCTGAGGATTGCACCAATACGCCCCACGCCGTGCATCCAACTGGAACCCGTGGCGCGTGCATGAGTAGGGTAATAGCTGGCAGAAAGTGCATTCATTCCGGTGTTGGCACCGTTCAGGCAAAAACCGCTACAGAAAGCGATGCCGCTCATTACCAGCGCGTCGGCTGGCGCGAAGCCGATCGCCACGGTAAAGATGGCGCCGCAGGCGTAAATCGACGCCAGCGCCAGGTTGGCATTAAAACGGTCCATCAGCCAGCCGGCAAATAGCGAACCAAGGGTGCCACCGGCCTGATACATCGCGGTAACCAGCGCCGCCTGGGTCACCGTCATGCCAATATCTTTTATCAATGATGGCAGCCAGCTGCCAATCAGATAGACCAGAAACAGCCCCATAAAGTAGCTACCCCACAGCATCAGACTGCCGGTCAGATACTTCCGTGAGATAACCGTACGCATCGCGCCCTGCTGCTGCACCTGCGCAGGTAACAGGAAACGCGCATCGGGCGGCGTACGCCCCGGCATCATCTTCTCGACAATTGCGCGGATTTTTTCCGCTGGCGCACCACGACTTAGCAGAAAGCGCACCGACTCCGGCAGATACTTGAGCAGAAACGGCATGACCAGTAGCGGCAATATTCCACCGAGCAACAGCACCGAATGCCAGCCAAATCGCGGAATTAACCAAGAGGCGGCAAAGCCACCGGCGGCGGCGCCAAAGGTAAAACCGCAAAATACCACGGTAATAAGAAATGAGCGCTTTCGCTCCGGAGAGAACTCCGCCACCAGCGTGCCGACATTTGGCATCGCCGCACCTAATCCCAGACCGGTTAAAAAGCGGAACAGCATCATTTGTTCAAGGTTTTGTGACAATGCGGTAGCCAGCGTCCACAGGCCAAAGAAAAATACGCTGCTAATAATGATGATCCGGCGACCAAAACGATCCGCCAGCGGGCCAGCAAACATCGCTCCCAGTGCCAGGCCGATAAGCGCGGCGCTAATCACGCCACCCAACTGGTGATTCGTGACATCCCATGAGGCTTTCAGCGCCGGGGCGATAAAGCCCATCAGCGCGATATCCATACCATCCAGCGCTACCACGATAAAACAGAGCAGAATAATGCGCTTTTGATAGCCGCTCATTACAGCTGTATTAATAAGCTGGCGAAGATCAATCGCCGGTGTGCTGCTCACGGTATAGCTCCCTGTAACGCCGAAACCTCCCTCACAAACGTCAGTCATAACATTCGTCAGGTTTCATCGAAAAAAAGTGAGCGCTATGATAACGGATTCATATGGACTTTGTCTGGTTCCGTTTTACCCTGTACTCTCTGAGCCGGGCTGAATGGGCTGACACGCTGTTTTAACGCTGAGGGCAAGAGGTTGTATAATAAATGACACAAAAGAGAGCCACGCTGACTGGCCTGATCGCCATCCTGTTATGGAGCGCCATTGTCGGATTGATCCGCAGCGTCAGTGAAGGATTTGGCGCGGTAGGCGGTGCGGCAATGATCTATACTTTAAGTGCTTTACTGCTGCTTTTCACCGTCGGTTTTCCCAGAATCAACACCTTTCCCCGCGCCTATTTATTGATTGGCAGTCTGTTGTTTGTCAGTTATGAACTGTGCCTTTCACTGTCACTGGGTTTCGCCAATACTCACACCCAGGCGATTGAGGTGGGTATGGTCAACTATCTCTGGCCCGCAATCACCGTCGTGCTGTCGATAGTGGTTAACCGGCAAAAGTTCAGCCTGTTGATTATTCCTGGTGTGCTGCTGGCGATTGCGGGTATCTGCCGCGTGCTCGGCGGCGAGCAGGCATTCTCATTCAGCCAGATCGCTGAAAATCTTCACAGCAATCCGTTAAGTTACGGCCTGGCATTTAGCGGTGCAGTCATCTGGGCAATCTATTGCGTTGTCACCCGGCGAATCGCCCAGGGCAGTAACGGCATTACGCTATTTTTTATCCTCACCGCCGTCACATTATGGATAAAATTTCTCTCCGCGCCGCAACCTGAGTTCGCGCTGAGCTCCACGGTGATAATTAATCTGCTGCTGGCAGCGTGCGCCATGGGATTCGGTTATGCCGCCTGGAATACCGGTATTTTGCACGGTAACGTAATGGTGCTGGCGACCGCCTGCTATTTTATTCCGGTGATCTCCTCCCTGCTTTCGGCCTTTATCCTCGACTCCACGCTGACATTATCCTTCTGGCAAGGGGCGGCGATGGTTAGCCTGGGATCCTTACTTTGCTGGTGGTCGACGCGGACCACCAAACCCGCGAAGTTAGCCCGAGAGGCATAAGCTGAAACTATCGTGCCCCTGATGTCGGCGCTATTCGCTTAATGACTTTTCCAGCGTCAGCAATGAGCGGTAACCCTCTGCCGCGGTACTATGTCGCGGCGGCGTCGCCAGCTGTTCATTGAAAATTTCCAGTGACCAGGGTCCACGGTAGCCGTGTTGATGTAACTGACGGGCAAAACGTGTCAGATCAAAATCGCCCTGGCCAGGAAAACAGCGGTAATGTCTGCTCCAGGTTAATACATCAAGGTTAAGCTGCGGTGCATCGGCAAACTGCACGAAGGTAATTTTCTCCGGCGGCACCCTGTCGAGCTGATTCAGCGTATCGCCACGTGACAGAATATGAAAGCTGTCGAGCACGATACCCAGACTGGGATGATTAACTGCTGCCACCCGCTGCCATGCCTGTTCCCAGCGGTTAACATGCTTGCCCCACGCCAGTGCCTCATAGCCCACTTCAACCTGAAAACTGCCGGCCAGTTCAGCCAACGCATGCAGATCGTCGATTTGCCGCTGCGCATCGCTGCTGCAGCCGTCACTGGCATTACTGCATAACAGCAATTTTTTACAGCCAAGCTCGTTCATCAGCGCCAGTTGCTGCCGTGCACGTGCCAGCTGATCGCCGGTTTCGCCCTCGAAATCGCGAAACGGCTGTAATAAGTCGATGCGCAAACCCCGTGTCTCAACCATCTTGCGCACTTCACTGGCGCTGCGTTTACTGTGAGACAAATCCTCTTCGAACAACTCAATACTGTCGAAGCCAGCTGCGGCAATGGCATCAAGTTTTTGTTCCAGCGTGCCGCTGACGGAAACAGTGGCGATACAACGTTGCATAATTTTTCTCCCTGGTGTGACAAAACATGGCGCGCCATAACGGGAGGTAGCATGTCGCGCTTTCTACTATAAGTTATCGTCATAAATTAGCGGCCCGTCAAATCCTGTCACCTGACGTAACGAGTTAATTCATGGTGATATTTTGTGCAATCAACACAAATGTTAAATAAATTTTGCAATAAGGTTAACAAAATCCACTCATCAGGCTTGCTTCCTTTCTTCAGACCTCACTACCCTGTGGTATGGATAAAAATTACGTTTTTAATCAGCGCATTCGCTTGCGCCATCTACATACCTTTGTCGCGGTTGCACAGCAGGGTACGCTGGGACGTGCGGCAGAGACGCTCAGTCTTAGTCAGCCAGCGTTATCCAAGACGCTGAATGAACTGGAGGAGCTGACCGGCACGCGCCTGTTTGAGCGTGGACGACTGGGCGCGCAGCTCACTACCATGGGTGAGCAGTTTCTTACCCACGCGGTAAAAGTGCTCGACGCCCTGAACCATGCCGGCCAGTCATTTACCAGCGCGGTCAGCGATCAGCCTGTAGTGCTGCGGGTTGGTGCACTGACGACGGCAGCAATGGGTATGCTGCCGTCTATTCTCGACCGTTTTCATCAACTGCAACCACAGGCCACCGTGCAGGTCGCCACCCTGCATAACAATGTGTTAATCGCCGGATTAAAAGCGGGTGAGTTTGACGTTGGCATTGGCCGCATGGCCGACAGCGATATGATGGCGGGTTTAACCTACGAACTGCTGTTTCTTGAATCTTTACGTCTGGTCGTACGTCCGGACCATCCACTGTTAAGTGACAACGTCACGCTATCAAAAGCGCTGCAATGGCCGGTGGTGATCTCTCCGGAGGGGACGGCACCGCGTCGCATTGCTCAGGCGATGATGGATGAACAAGGCTGTACGTTACCCGCTAACTGTATCGAAACCTCTTCGACTTCGCTGGCGCGCCAGCTGGCGCAACGTTATGACTACGTGTGGTTTGTGCCCTCCGGCGCGATCAAGGAAGATTTGCTGCATCACTCTCTGGCAGCACTCCCCATTGCATCGCATGGCCCCGGGGAACCGGTGGGAATAATGACGCGTTCTGGTAGCCAGCATTGCCTGAGTACTGAAATACTGCTGGCGACCATTCGCAAGTGTCATTCAGGTTGATTTAATCCGCCAACGGGTTTTATTGCCTCAGGATTGACAGGGAAACTCAACAACCACTTTTCCTTTCGCATGCCCCCGGGCAAGCCAGGCAAGTGCAGCACGACTGTCGGAAAATGAGAATTTCCGGTCAATCACGGCGGTGATTTGTTTTGCATCAACCAGTGCGGCAATCTTTGCCAGGCGCTCGCCGTCAGGATGGACAAAAAGAAACGAATATCTGACCTGACGGCGAGCGGCCTGCGCGTTGACTTTGCGGCTCATCAGCCAGAACAGCGATTTCAACAGCAAATTCATTTTACGCTGCCGCGCAAACGGTAAATCCGGAGGGCCGACCAGCGAAACCACTTCTCCTCCAGGTTTGACAATATTCAACGCTTTTTCGATACCATCGCCTCGCACGGTGCCGAGCACCATATCGTAATCGGAAAGTATCGATGCAAAATCCTGTTGCTGATAATCAATGACGTTACTGGCGCCCAGCCCCCTAACCAGCACGCTGTTAGCCGCGCTGGTGGTAGTAGCCACCGTGGCCCCCAGATGCACGGCGAGCTGAATCGCCAGAGTACCGATACCGCCTGAGCCAGCCGGGATAAACACCTTCTGCCCGGGTCTCAGCTTTGCCCTTTCAAAAGCCTGCCATGAGGTAAGGCTAACCATTGGAAGCGCAGCGGCCTCTGCGAAGTCGAGACTATCAGGCTTCAGTGCCGCAGCTGATTCCGGAACCGCCACGTATTCAGCCAATGAGCCCTTATCCATATCAAATACGCTGGCATAAACCGCATCACCGACCCGGAAACGGGTGATGTTTTTACCTGTTTCCACCACCACGCCAGCAAGATCACTGCCCATCACTGCCGGAAGCGTAAAATTAAGAATGGGTTTAAAAGTTCCTTTGGGAATCATACAGTCAATCTGGTTAAGGCCTGCGGCGCGTACCTGAACCAGAATCTCATTATCTTTAATCAACGGCCTCGGGATATCGGCGAAATCCAGCTGACCGGATTTGCTGTAACTTTTCAGCACTAGCGCTTTCATCGGTGTCATCCTTTCATGGTGCTCGGTGGCAGTCTGCCAGATATCAGCCAGCAGTATCCGTAAGGCTGACTGATATCTCTCTGTTTTATCAGTTAAACAGGCGCAACAACTAGTTCAGTGAAGCCAGGTCCTCGGCGCGGAAGCCGTGTAAATCCGCTGCCCGACCTGTGCGAACTTTCTGAACCCAGCCCGGGTCAGAGAGCAGCGCACGCCCTACCGCTATCAGGTCAAACTCCTCACGCTCCATGCGGGTGTAGAGGTTATCCAGCGCGGCAGTGCCGGAGCCTTGCCCACCAAAGGCTCCAAAGAAATCCCCGGACAGCCCGACAGAGCCCACGCTGATGGTGGCAGCACCGGTCAGCTTCTTCGCCCAGCCGGCGAAATTCAGACCTTCGTTACCGTCCTGCTCAGGAAACTCCGGCTCCCAGAATCGGCGCTGAGAACAGTGCAGAATATCAACACCGGCCTCAACCAGCGGAGCCAGCCACTCCGTCATTTCCTGAGGCGTATTGGCCAGACGCGCAGCATATTCCTGCTGCTTCCACTGGCTGACGCGCAGTATCAGCGGAAAGTCTGCCCCGACGGCGTTACGCACCGCACGGACGATTTCTGCGGCAAAACGTGAGCGCTGTGCGATGGTGCTGCCGCCGAAAGCGTCAGTGCGCTGATTGGTCGCCGCCCAGAAAAACTGATCAATCAGATAACCGTGTGCGCCATGAAGCTCTACGGTGTCAAATCCGAGGCGTTTAGCATCTGCCGCAGCCTGGGCAAACGCCGCGACGGTATCGGCAATGTCCTCTTCGCTCATGGCTACGCCGCGCGCATCACCAGGCCCGACCAGCCCAGAGGGACTTTCTACCGGTGCTTCCGGTTGCCACTCTCCGCCACGGGTGGAGCCGGTATGCCAGATTTGCGGGCCGATTCGGCCACCCGCGCGGTGTACGGCATCAGCAACCTGTTTCCAGCCTGCCAGCGACTCTTCACCGTGGAAAAACGGAATGCCCGGCATGTTACGTGATGCAGGACGATCCACCACCGTTCCTTCGGTCAGAATAAGCCCGGCTTCCCCTTCCGCGCGGCGGCGATAGTAATCTGCATTGGCTTCACCTGGCACGCCTGCCGGGGCCATACCCCGAGTCATCGGAGCCATTACGATACGGTTTGCCAGGGTCAGCCCCTTCAGGGTGAAGGGACTAAAAAGAATGTTGTCAGACATAAAAAACTTTCCTCAAAAATCAGACAGAAAATTATCCGCAGCGGCCTCGCTGGCTGGCGCTGCGAAAGGAGTTTACTCGGAACTGTTGCGATAGCGTGGCGCAGGATGCTGCTGGCTAAATCCTGGCAGCATCGCCTGCCGGGATTGCTCATTAACGGTCCACTGATGTTCATCGTAAAGAGGTGGAATTGTAACCGGCTCGCCACGGTCATAACCGACCAGGGCAGCGTCAACCAGCTCGTCAGCGTCCATCACGCCACTCATTGCATTGACATCCACCCCTGAACGCTGCCAGATTTCCGTGCGAGTAGCGGCCGGCAGTACGGCCTGCACGTACACACCTTGCGGCCCCAACTCAATACTCAATCCCTGTGACAAAAATAGAATGAAGGCTTTGGTCGCGCCATAAACCGTCATGCCAAACTCAGGTGCCAGACCGACCACCGAACTAAGATTAATAATGCTGCCCTTTCCCGCCGCCGCAAGGCGCGGTGCCACGGCGTGTGCAAGGGTCAGCGCCGCTGACAGGTTCAGCGCGACCATGCGGTTTATATCAGCCGATGTCTGGCTGATAAAAGAGCCTGACAGGCTCATGCCGGCGTTATTAACCAGAACGCCAATCCGCCGGTCGTCACGCAAACGCTGAGCCACCGCGTCCAGCTCTCCGGCTTGCGTGAGATCAGCCAGAATAATCTCTGCTTCGACGCCGTACTGTGCCTGGAGTTTTTTAGCCAGCGCTTCAAGACGGGCAGCATCGCGCGCAACCAGAACCAGGTTGTGTCCACGGCTGGCAAAGCGATCTGCATATATAGCGCCAATACCGGTGGATGCGCCGGTTATCAGAACGGTAACGTTATCAGTCATATTTGTTCCTCAGATGAAAAAAAACGCGGAATGTGTTTTTTAAATGATGCTCGACATCTATAATAAATGTCAATCGACATTTAATTAATAATTGAGTCACTCTGCGCCAGACAACATTTGATGCAATAAGTCCCCGTCGTACCCTCAGATACGGAGCACAGGGGTTCGGCGCTGGATATGTTAAGATCACGTCGCCACGGGCTTTACCGGGCGCCAGTTTTAAATTTATAGGGAGGAGAAAATGGGTCGGGTATCAAAAGAGCAGATGGAGCGCAATCGCGACAACATTATCAAAACTTCTGCGCAGCTATTCCGTGAACGTGGACTTGATGGCGTCAGCGTTAACGATATTATGGCGGCTGTCGGGCTGACGCACGGCGGGTTCTACGGCCATTTCAGCTCTAAAGATGAGCTTGAGGCGCTGGCCTGCCAGCAGGCGTTCGCCAACACCAGTGCACTGCTTGCACAACGTGATATAAACAGTTTTCAACAGCTGGTTGAATACTATCTTTCGCCCGTGCACAGAGACGATGCAGGCAACGGATGTGCCGTTACCGCACTGGCTTCAGATGTGCTGCGCAAGACGCCAGAAAAACCGGTGCGGGAAGTCTACACATCAGGCGTCAAGAAAATGGCGGCGCGTCTGGCCGCAGTGCCGGACAACGAACCGAGTCATCCGCCTTCCCGTCGTCATCTTGCCCAGCTTGCGCTGATGACCGGCGCGCTGATGCTGGCCAGAGCGACCGAAGGCGATGATATTTCTGAGCAGTTCCTCTCGGCAGCAAAACACTGTTTACTGGATTCGGATCTTAGCTAGTCAGCGATGCTGGCATTACGGTGAACGCCAGAGAAAATATCTCCTGTGGTGATAAAACGGCAGTTAACCCTTATTCATCCCAGTGACGCCTGCTATCGGCTGCGTTTAGCATGCCTTTCGCGGTTATCGTTGCGCGCCTGCTCGGTTTTACGCATGCCGACGTACAGCGCGCCACTGCCGCCATGCTGAGGTTGTGCCACGCAATACGCCTGCACATCGTCAAACTGCTGTAACCAGCGCGCGATATAGCTACGGATAATATTGGCGTGTGCGCGGTCATGGCGCCCTTTACCGTGGATAATCAGGAGATTGCGCAGATTTTCCTTACGCGCTTCCAGCATAAATTTAAACAGCAACTGGCGACAACCCGCTACCGGCTGGCGGAGTAAATTCAGGCTGGCATCCAGCTGATATTTACCCAGCCGCAGCTTATCGACCACCCCCTGCTGAATACCTTCGGCCGTAAACTCCAGCGGCTGACCAAGTGGTATCACATCGATAAAACCCTCGATAAGAAAGTTATCCGGCGTTTCCGGCTGTTGCTGACGCACGGATTTTGTCCCCGGCGTGTGCAGCCAGTGAATCGTGGCACACTCTTTCAGTGGCGTGACATCTTCCATGGCGTGTTTAAACAGATCGTTATCGTCAAGGTTCATCGTCACTCCTCAGCATACGGCGGCGGTAATAAGCTTAAAATGAAAAAAATAGACCTTCTGGCGGGATGCGACAAGCCCTTTTCACCTTCGCAACAGGTAATAGATGTTCCAACGTCCGGCAGGTTGCGGGCAAACTGGATGGCAATCAGATCATGCCAATTGATAAGAAAATCTTAATTGACGGTTAAGCCGGTGATTATAAGGTTTTATTTCACCTGAAATTTACATCTGGCTGAATAATGTTATCCGGGCGCGCGCCCCAACAACCCTCTGATTTATTCAACAAAGCTAAAACGGCAAGAAATTAATCGGCATTAATTTCAAAAAAAACACACATTTCGAAAATCGTTGTTATAATTAAATTCGAATTCACAAATGTATAAATGAGGATAGTTAAATGAAAAAATTATCAGGAATCATTCTTGTCGGTTCATTATTAATCCCCGCCATTGGATCCGCAGCAACCCACTCAACCCCAGTTAATAAGTGGACTTGTGAAGACTTTCTTGCTCTCGACGCTTCATTCCAGCCAACAGCAGTAGGATTTGCAGAAGCACTGAACAGCAAAGATAAACCTGAAGATGCCGTTCTTGATGTAGACGGTATTGAAACTGTCACTCCTGCTGTAATCCAGGCGTGCACCGCAGATAAGAGCGCCAGCTTCAAAACTAAAGTTGATGATGAGTGGAAAAAAGTCAAAAAACATCTTTAATCAAACAACATCATTAGTCAATTAAAATTGTTTACAGGAGTGATTTATCATTGTCACTCCTGTCTGTTTTTCCTTTTTTTATATCATAACTTTATCAATTATTATTATCTGCCTGGTGATTTCATTTACAGCCGCGTGTAATAAATGATTTTTTAAATGCAAAAGGCCCACGATCAATGCCTGTCGTGAGCGATGAAGACTGGATTTATGGATGCAGTGAAAATAACGTGCCGCACTCTTATCTGACTAAAACGCCCTCGCTCATACCACGTCCTTTACAGCCTCTGATAAACAAACTCTTCAGCTTAGTATGTTTTGGCTGACAATATCTCAGCAAGCTAATGACCACATAAGTACGGCCCCTGTCCGTGGGGCCGTGCATTAAAGGCTTAAACATCGACTAAGCGATAAAACCCGGACTTACACGATTAATGCACCACCAGGTCCTGGAGTTTGTTTCTGAACTCATACACGGGTTTTTCTTTATTTTTTTCACAAAAATCAACAATCTGAGGGACACTGACGTTAACTTTCTCTTTCAAAGAGACCGTATCACCGCCCTTGTAAGTGGTTTTGTCGCTCAGCATCCAGAAAGCTACCGGAGCCATGGCTTTAGGATTCAGGTTAACAAACTCGTCGCATTTCATATCTTCAGGAGTCCGCTCAGCAGCCTGAACGCTTGTCACTGACAGCAATAATAAACCTACAGCGAATACGATTTTTCCTGACACTGATTTTGTAGCCTTCATACAACACCTCTCTTTTCTGTCATAAAACTACGTTAATAACGGGTTATTCTTCGATTGCTCGTTTTTTAAAATTGAAATTTAACTGATCCCGGATGACCGGTTTATTACGTTAATCTATTTCTCTGCGGCGGCGATTTTTCTTCAACTCTTACGGCAGGTTCACGCGGCGCACTTTAGTTCAGAATGCATCGAGGTAAGTATGTTAGTGATTATATTTTACCTGCGAGCCTGATTACGGGATGATAAAAATCATCATCGCTTGATAATTGATAAAGCAATGCCATGTTCTTATGAAATTGCGCCGCTGGCAATATTTTACCCACCAGATCTTTACATTCGTTTATAAAACATTGAGGATTTACGCCCGGCATTCGAATCAGGCATTCAACAATATCAACAGACAAGACGCTTTATAGCGATAGATCTCCCGGCTGCCATTGAATTAGAGTATGCTTAAGCCTGCTTACCTGGTTCAGCGTAAATTGCACAAAATCGTCATATCTGCACCCAATAAGCTACACCTGATAAATGACACTCATATTACTTCACACCGTATTAACACTTAAGAGCATTACGATTTATCAGCAATAACATCGCAGTAATCACTTATGCGTACCCTATCCCCTTTGAATCAGGAATCAATATTAAAACCTGGCGGCTGGCAGCTAAACTTAAGATAGTCTCTAATGACATATTTGCAATATTAAATCGCCTGAAAAGAGATAGCAGTCTCAATATGGAGAACAAAAGCCTGAGCTTTACTGTCATATAGCAGTGCCATAAATGATTAATTTTATTATTAAAGAAGGGAATTTTTGAGCGGGTGTTTTGGCAGGAATATGATAAAAATTATTTATGCAAGGCCACCCCGAGGTGGCCGGAAAAGTATCAGAATAATTAGCGGCGGCGCGTCGCCAGATTGACCGAGGCAGACCAGTTAAAGTCACCCACTTCACTGGCGCTGAGATTTTTTGCCCGGGTTTTACGCGGCGTTTTCGCTGGCGTGGCTTTTTCTTTTGCCAACCGCGCTTTCATTACCAGACGTTTGGCTGCCTTAGTAAACTCCTTCAGTTGCTTCTCACCCGGCGTTTGGCCCGATTTAGCAATCAGAGTTTTAACTTGCTGATCGATAGCGATTTTTTCGTTGTCTGTAAACGCATCAATCGATATTTCCTTTTCATTTTTCATTCTGCTGCTCCGCCAGAAATCACTGTAACAAGTATGGAGGTTGTCCATACGGGGTTGCCAGTCACATCACAGACTGGCAAATCTTTGCACTGTCGCTAACATAACTCTGTTGCCGATCGGTTGCTATGACTTCCGCGACATTTAATCCTTGTCGCAACGACCCGCATGCTGTGAGGAATTTGCAGCATAAATTCACTAACGATGCCCAAGCGGGCAGATCGCCTGGAATGGATAACCGTTCGAAAATCATGATGACATTACTGGAAGACACTATCCCGACCCCACTTGGACAGCTGACCATCATCAGTGATGAACAGCAAAACCTGCGCGCCGTCGAATGGCAAGAGTACCGGGATCGTATGCGGCGCCTGCTGAATATTCATTACGGCACGCAAGGTTTTCGCCTGCGCCAGCTGGAGAACGCGGGTGGCCTCAGCGCTCAACTTACCCGCTATTTTGACGGCGACCTTACCGTGATTCGTCAGCTGGCGGTGGCGACGAATGGCACTGATTTTCAGCGCTCAGTATGGAATATGCTACGTGAGATCCCCTGTGGCAGCGTATTGCGCTATGGCGAAATGGCGGCCATGCTGGGCCGGGCTGGCGCGGCCCGGGCAGTTGGAGCAGCGAATGGCTCTAACCCAATTAGTATCGTCGTGCCCTGCCATCGGGTCATCGGTGCAAACGGCACCCTGACCGGTTATGCCGGCGGAGTACAGCGTAAACAGTGGTTGTTGAAGCATGAGGGTTATTTGCTGCTGTAGCTTATTTGCGGCGCATTTGGACAACAATTGACGCGTGGGTTAACGCTGTCTGACGGGGTAAGCCAACCAGTACAAGCCGCCAGAAACAGACAGAAAGGCAGAGATAAGGACTATCCAGCAGCAACAATGCTGGATAAAACGTCGCGATGTGAAAATAGTCTAGTTTTTTCAACGGGATGTGAATGGATGCTCGCATCCCTAATCTTTATGTGCCCTAAACTGCTCAGATGAGTTTCTTTTTGTAACTCAAGAATGTTAAAATTGACCGCAATCAATTATCGTCAGAGCGTATATTATGATTCCAGAAAAACGCGTTGTTCGTCGAATCCAATCTGGTGGCTGTGCGATTCACTGTCAGGATTGCAGCATCAGCCAGCTTTGTATCCCGTTCACGCTCAATGAACACGAGCTGGATCAGTTAGACAACATCATTGAACGCAAAAAACCCATTCAGAAAAGTCAGACGCTGTTTAAAGCGGGAGATGAACTGAAATCTCTCTACGCCATTCGTTCCGGTACGATCAAAAGCTATACCATTACTGAACAAGGCGATGAGCAAATTACCGGCTTCCATCTTGCCGGAGATTTAGTCGGCTTTGACGCCATCAGTTCTGCCCACCATCCAAGCTTTGCCCAGGCGCTGGAAACTTCCATGGTGTGCGAAATTCCTTTTGAAACTCTTGATGACCTCTCCGGCAAAATGCCCAGCCTGCGTCAACAGATGATGCGTCTGATGAGCGGTGAAATCAAAGGCGATCAGGATATGATCCTGCTGCTGTCAAAGAAAAATGCCGAAGAGCGTCTGGCGGCGTTTATCTGGAACCTGTCGCGTCGTTTTGGCCAGCGCGGCTTCTCACAGCGTGAGTTTCGCCTGACCATGACCCGTGGCGATATCGGTAACTATCTGGGTTTAACCGTTGAAACTATCAGCCGTTTACTCGGCCGTTTCCAGAAAAGCGGAATGCTGGCGGTTAAAGGCAAATATATCACCATTGAGAATCACGACCTGCTTTCAGAGCTTGCCGGTCAGAGTCACTGATTGCTGTAAGCTTACGCCGGATCAATATTTGTTATTTTATTGATCCGGCTACAACTTTTTTGCTTCTTCCCTGCACGCTATTGGGCTATCTTTAATCTGACACCTCGTCGTGTAAGGAGACCCCAGTATGGTTAAGTATCAAAACATCCTTGTAGCGATCGATCCTCAACAGGATGACCAGCCTGCGCTGCGCCGTGCGGTGTATCTCAATCAACAGATTGGCGGCAAAATCAAAGCCTTCCTGCCTATTTATGATTTCTCCTACGAAATGACTACCCTGCTGTCGCCAGACGAACGCACCAATATGCGTAAAGGCGTCATCAGTCAGCGTACCGAATGGATTCGTGAACAGGCTAATGCTTATCTTGAAGCCGGCGTCGACATCGAGATAAAAGTGGTCTGGCATAATCGTCCGTTTGAAGCCATTATCCAGGAAGTGCTGACGAGCAAACACGATCTGGTACTGAAAATGGCCCATCAACACGATCGGCTGGAAGCGGTGATTTTCACCCCAACTGACTGGCATCTGTTACGCAAATGTCCAAGCCCGGTATGGATGGTAAAGGATCAGCCATGGCCTGAGGGAGGTAAAGCGCTGGTAGCGGTCAATTTAGCCAGTGAAGAGCCGCATCACGATTTGCTCAATCAAAAACTGGTAAAAGAAACCCGCGAACTGGCGGATATGGTTAACCACACCGAGGTCCATCTGGTGGGTGCATATCCGGTTACGCCTATTAATATTGCCATCGAACTGCCCGATTTTGATCCCAGCGTGTATAACGACGCAATTCGTGGGCAGCACCTGGTGGCAATGAAAGCCCTGCGGCAAAAATTTGCTATGGATGAAAGATTCACCCACGTCGAAAAAGGGTTACCGGAAGAGGTTATTCCCGATCTGGCTGAACATCTGGATGCCGGTATAGTGGTGCTGGGAACCATCGGGCGCACCGGCATTTCTGCGGCCTTTTTAGGCAACACCGCAGAGCAGGTTATCGACCACTTGCGCTGTGATCTGCTGGTGATTAAACCAGATGGTTTTGCTACCCCAGTCGAACTGGATGATGATGAGGATGATTAAGGCAAAAGCGGCCTGAATCAATCCCTCGGGTAATAAAATCTAAAAACAAAAAACCGGTAAGAGATAAAGTCTCAGCCGGTTTTTTTATTACCAGTAAAAATAAACGCTTTATTTATTCTGAAATACCCTTACGGAATGTCCCGATAAATTTTATCCCTTCATCGCCTACTCGCCTCTCCTTACCCTTGATTTATAATCATTTTTTTATGCCAGCAGCGCAATAGTTAAATTATTTGAATATTTATTGGTGCATTCAGCTTAGTGAGACTAATCTTACAAAGGCTGATAAAGGTCAGATGAAATGCAACTCAGTTAAGTGTGCTATCGCACCTTTTCTTTGCTGTTTTATGAAAAGTAAACTTCGGCGATAAATGGAGATATCCTCATGAATGAAAACTCAGCTAACGTGACTGGAAATTACAATGATAATTTAGTTGCACCGGTCAGAGGCACACCATTAAAACGTATTTCCTGGAGCGCCATTTTTGCTGGCGTCATTATTTCAATGGTGGTTTATCTTTTACTGGCGATTCTGGGCACCGCTATCGGTGCCAGTACCATTGATCCCCTGAAAGAGCAAAATCCGCTGGATGGTATAGGGACCGGAGCGGCAATCTGGACCGGCGCCAGTATGCTGATTTCCATCGCTGCCGGTGCATACGCCAGCGGACGCCTTGCACAGCGTGAAGGCGCGCTGCATGGTCTGCTGATGTTTGGCGTTAACACGCTGATCTGCACCTGGTTCCTGATTGTGGTGGTGAATAATACCTTGACCGGCGCTGGCAACATCATCGGTTCAGGCTTACAGACGCTGGGCAGTGGAATTTCAGCCATTGCGCCACCGGCCACCCAGATGGTTAAAGATAAACTGGCAGAAAATAATATTAACCTCGACAGCTTACAAAATGAGCTTGAAACGACTTTACGCCAGAGCGGTAAAGCCGAGTTACAGCCGGAGAATCTGGAAAATAAAGCACAGAATGAAGTGAATAATGCGCAAAATCAGGCATCAGCTACGGCCAATGCGCCGCAAAATGCTGATACCGATCTTGCAGGATTTATTCGTGGGCTGATTGATCGCAATGAAAGTACATTCCAGGCCGCCGACCGTGATGCGCTGAAAAATATTATTAAAGCGCGTACCGGTAAAAGTGACCAGGAAGTTGAGCAGATGGTTGACCAGGCTGAAAAAAGTTATCAGCAGGCACGAGCTAAATATGAAGAACTGAAACAGCAAGCTGAGCAAAAAGCGCGTGAAGCCGGTGAGAAAGCCGCCGCCGCCACCGCTAAAGCAAGCTGGTTCGCCTTCTTTATGTTGATTGTTGAAGCCGTACTGGCTGGTGCAATGGGTATGCTGGGTCGCCGCACACAGCCGCATCCATTAGCTCATCATCAACGTTAGTAGCCGATAGATCTGACGGGCCCACAGACCACTGTCGGCCCGTTTTTTTGACCTGACAAATTAATGCAGCAACTGCGCACGATTGATAATCCCCTTCCCCTGATTTTTTCCACCACCGAACCGCTAACCTGATATCAGCAATCACAAAATTCATAAGTTGGGAGATCGACAGAGGATATTTACCGCGGTGAGCATGGCACAATGACCTATTGCTCGGGCAAATATTAGCCCCTCCCAAACCACAAGAGGGGCCAAATTATTACAGCGCTTTCAGAATGGCTTCCACGCTGGCTTTGGCATCACCAAATAACATCTGGGTGTTGTCTTTGAAGAACAGCGGGTTCTGCACCCCGGCGTAGCCGGTATTCATTGAACGCTTAAACACCACCACATTCTGCGCTTTCCACACTTCCAGCACCGGCATTCCGGCGATTGGGCTGCGAGGATCTTCCTGTGCCGCAGGGTTAACGGTGTCATTCGCCCCAATCACCAGTACGGTATCGGTATCTGCGAAATCGTCGTTGATCTCATCCATTTCCAGCACCACGTCATACGGCACGCGCGCTTCAGCCAGCAGCACGTTCATATGGCCCGGCAGACGCCCGGCAACCGGATGAATACCGAAACGCACCTTCACACCGCGAGCGCGCAGTTTCTCGGTGATCTCTGCCACCGGATACTGCGCCTGCGCCACCGCCATACCGTAGCCTGGGGTAATAATCACTGATGAGGAGTTTTTCAGCATTTCTGCCGTCTCTTCCGCACTGATTTCACGATGCTCTCCAGCCTCTTCCGTTTCACCCGTCGAGCTGCTGTCCGTACCGAAGCCACCAGCAATCACGCTGATAAATGAGCGGTTCATCGCCTTACACATAATGTAAGAGAGAATTGCACCGGAGGAACCGACCAGCGCACCGGTCACGATCAGCAGATCGTTGCTCAGCATAAAGCCTGCCGCCGCAGCTGCCCAACCGGAATAAGAGTTAAGCATCGATACCACTACCGGCATATCAGCACCGCCGATAGAAGCCACCAGGTGCCAGCCAAATGCCAGCGCAATAATGGTCATGATCAACAGCGCGAAGACCTGCACGCCGACACTGTCCGAGCGAACAAACATCAGCAGCAGCAGGAACGACACCACCAGCGCCAGCAGATTCAGCTTATGACGATGCGGCAGCATCAGCGGGCGTGATGAGATTTTGCCGCGCAGTTTGCCAAACGCCACAATCGAGCCGGTGAAGGTCACCGCACCGATAAAGATGCCGAGAAACACTTCGGTCAGATGGATATTTTCCATCACCGGCAGCAGGCCAGGCGCATGGTCGATGTAGCTGTTAAAACCAACCAGCACCGCAGCCAGACCGACAAAGCTATGCAGCACCGCCACCAGTTCTGGCATCTCAGTCATCTCGACCTTTTTCGCCAGACGAATACCAATCGTGCCACCAATCACCATTGCGACCAGGATCCAGCCGACATTGCCGCTATCCGGTCCGAGAATGGTGGCAATCAGCGCGATAGCCATACCGCTCATGCCAAAAATATTGCCCCGCTTCGAGGTCTCATGCTTTGACAGCCCGGCAAGGCTGCAAATAAACAGAATTGCGGCAACAATGTATGCTGCAGTCACTAATCCGCCAGACATATTGTTAGTCCTCAGTTCTTACGGAACATTTTCAGCATGCGCTGAGTCACGGTGAAACCACCGAAAATATTGATGCTGGCAATCAGCACCGCCACAAAGGAGAAGAACGTCACCCAGCCGCCGTGACCGATCTGCAACACCGCGCCGACCACGATAATCCCGGAAATCGCATTGGTAACCGACATCAGCGGAGTATGCAGCGCATGGCTGACATTCCACACCACGTAATAGCCGACCACACAAGAGAGTGCGAACACGGTAAAGTGCGACAGGAACTCCGGCGGTGCGACATTTGCCAGGCAGGCAAACAGCACGATAGCCAGCGCAATCAGCAGATACTTACGCAGCGGTGACTCGGGTTTTTCCGGCTCTTTCGCCGCCGTTTTCACTTCAGGCTGCGCGGCTTTTGGCGCGGCTGAAACCTGAATCGGTGGCGCAGGCCAGGTGACTTCTCCGTCACGAATCACCGTCACGCCGCGCACCACCACGTCATCGAAATCAATGGCGATTTCGCCATTTTTCTCTTTGCACAGCAGTTTCAGCAGGTTAACGAGGTTCGTTCCGTACAGCTGCGAAGACTGCGTCGGCAGACGACTTGGCAAATCGGTGTAGCCGATAATCTTCACACCGTTATCGGTGGTGGTCACGGTATCCGCTACCGTCAGCTCACAGTTACCGCCAGTTTGTGCTGCCAGATCGACGATCACACTGCCCGGTTTCATTGAGGCCACCATTTCGCGGGTGATCAATTTCGGTGCCGGACGTCCCGGAATCAGCGCGGTGGTGACAATAATGTCCACTTCCTGCGCCTGTGCGGCAAACAGTTCCATCTCGGCCTTAATAAAGGCTTCTGACATCACTTTGGCATAGCCATCGCCGCTGCCGGCTTCCTCTTCAAAGTCCAGTTCAAGGAACTCGGCGCCCATACTCTGCACCTGCTCCTTCACTTCCGGGCGAGTATCAAAGGCACGAACGATCGCGCCAAGGCTGCCTGCCGCACCAATCGCCGCCAGCCCGGCAACGCCCGCTCCGATCACCATCACTTTGGCCGGCGGTACTTTGCCTGCGGCGGTGATCTGACCGGTAAAGAAACGACCAAACTCATGGGCTGCTTCGACAATTGCACGGTAACCGGCAATATTCGCCATCGAGCTGAGTGCATCAAGAGACTGAGCGCGTGAAATACGCGGCACGGCATCCATCGACATCACGGTAACCTTACGCGCCGCCAGCTTTTCCAGCAGCGCCGGGTTTTGCGCAGGCCAGATAAAGCTCACCAGCGTGCTGCCTTCTCGCGTCAGCGCAATTTCGTCATCGGTTGGCGCATTCACTTTTAGCACGATATCGGACTGCCAGACATTTACCGCATCGGTAATGCTGGCACCTGCGGCCTCAAAAGCCGCATCATCAAAGCTGGCCAGCTTACCCGCGCCGCTTTCGACCGCCACCGTAAAGCCGAGTTTTAACAGCTGCTCGACGGTTTTCGGCGTGGCAGCGACTCGCGCTTCATTGGGCAGCCGCTCTTTCGGTACTCCAATTAACATAGTATTCCCTTTCATCGGTTATCTCCTCGGCCATTAACACCTTAAACGTTAACTGTCCGGGTAGAGTCAGGATGGTTTGTATTCACTCGCTCCGGCCCTTATGACCGAAACTGACTTGTTTCAAACTATTTATAACCTACTGAAAATATGTCTCTCGATCCACTCGCCGCGTGCTATAGCTGACACTTTCACATAAAAATTCAGAGACAAGTGGGAAAAACACTATTTTGGCACTGAATTTAACAGTAAATTACGCATAATCTGCTATGCAAAATCGGTTCATGACAAATTTATTAACTGTAAAAACCATTAATTAACAAAGTGTTAACTAATTAACTAATATCTATAACCAGCATAAGTGGTAAACAACTCGCTGTGCGTCCAGTTTTATACTTATTTTGACTTAACAGAATATTGCCTGATATCGATGCAAGGAAATGGCATAAATTGCCTGAGACAGCAGCCATTATTACATGCAATAATCGACAGCTAATCTGTTACACATCAAGAGTCCAGCACGTTTTCGTACTCATTTTTTGCGTAAGGCGAAGGATTATTTTTATGAAGCTGAAGAACACCATTCTGGCGACGACCCTGTTGTCTGTCACGACACTATCCGCTTACGCGGCAGAGGAATTGTCGCCAGAAAAAGCGGCCTCGTTAAAGCCATTTGATCGAATCTCAATTAACGGCCGTTTTAATGCGATTAACGACGCCAGCGCAGCCATCTCCAAACGCGCCGACGAAATGGGCGCTGCCTCTTACTATATCCAGGGCATTAGTGATAATAACGGTAATGGCGGCAACTGGCGCGTTACTGCCGATCTTTATCACGCCGATGCGCCTGCTGCGGCAAATACCACCGAATACCGCGTATTCAACGGCGTGAAAGAGCTGCCAAAAGGCGAAGCTTTCCAGCTGGAACCTTTCGATACCGTTTCGGTTAGCGGTTTCTATCGCAGCCAGCCGGACGTCAATGACGCGATTTCCAAAGCAGCAAAACAAAAAGGTGCCGCATCATTCTTTATCGTCCGTCAGGTTGATGCCAATAATGGCGGTAATCAGTACATCACGGCGTATGTGTATAAAGCCGATGCGGCAAAACGCCAGGTGCAGAGCCCGAACCTGATCCCTGCCGACTCTGAGGCCGGTAAAGCCGCACTGGCTGCTGGCGGTGCCGCGGCGAAGCAGGTCGAAATTCCGGGCGTCGCTTCCTCCGAAACCCCAAGCAATCAGGTGGGTAATTTCTACCAGACGCAAAGCTCAACCGGTCAGCGTTACACCGTTAAACTGTCTGACGGCAAATCTGTTCAGGAGCTGAACAACATTACTGCCGCACAGATGCAGCCGTTTGACTCGGTAACCTTTACCGGACATTTCAGTACCCCAACTGAAGTTTCCCATGAAGTGGCCAAGCGTGCGGCGGCTAAAGGTGCCAAGTATTATCATGTAACCCGTCAGTGGCAGAACCAGAGTGGTGGTAACCTCACCGTTTCGGCAGATCTGTTCAAATAAGCATCATTTCGGGCAGCATTTTGCTGCCCGCTGTCTTTCTGAATAATCTGTAGCAGTTTTTGCATAGTCAGTCATTGCACTCCGCTTTTCCTCTCCGTAAAATCGGCCGCCAGTTTTAGGGGTTTCGGTCGAACACATTCGTCTTTCATTGCGTAAAATTCGTTCGTTAGCCCGTCCATTAGTTATTTATGCTGTAGTCAGGACACATTCTTGGATAAAAAATTAGGTCTAACCGCCCTCACCGCTCTGGTGCTTAGCTCCATGCTGGGTGCTGGCGTTTTTAGTCTGCCGCAAAATATGGCGGCGGTTGCCAGCCCGGCGGCGCTGCTGATTGGCTGGCTGATTACCGGCACCGGGATTATTTTTCTCGCGTTGGCGATGCTATTACTGACGCGTCTGAAACCGGAACTGGACGGCGGAATCTTCACCTACGCGCGCGCCGGATTTGGCGATCTGGTCGGCTTCTGCTCCGCCTGGGGCTACTGGCTGTGTGCGGTGATTGCCAACGTCTCATATCTGGTGATTGTCTTCTCAGCCCTGAGTTTCTTCACCGATTCGCCGGATCGGGTGGTGTTTGGCGACGGCAATACCTGGCAGGCGGTTTTGGGCGCTTCCATTCTGCTGTGGCTGGTGCACTGGCTGGTACTGCGTGGCGTACAGACTGCCGCCAGCATCAATCTGGTTGCCACCTTGGGTAAGCTACTGCCGCTCGGCCTGTTTGTGTTACTGGCAATTGCGGCGTTTAACTTCGACCGCTTTAAATTTGATTTCACCGGCGTGGCGCTGGGTAAACCGGTCTGGGAGCAGGTAAAACAGACGATGCTAATCACCCTGTGGGTGTTTATTGGCGTCGAAGGCGCGGTGGTGGTTTCTGCCCGTGCGCGAAATAAAAAAGATGTCGGCCGCGCCACGCTGCTGGCAGTGATTGCCGCGCTGTGCGTCTATCTGCTGGTGACGCTGCTGTCGCTGGGTGTTGTGCCCCGCGCTGAGCTGGCAGAAATGCGCAATCCTTCAATGGCGGGTCTTATGACGCGTCTGATCGGTTCGTGGGGCGATGTGGTGATCGCCGTCGGTCTGATTGTATCGGTGTGCGGCGCTTATCTCAGCTGGACCATTATGGCGGCTGAAGTGCCGTTTATTGCCGCGCAACAGGGGGCTTTTCCGCGTTCGCTCAGTAAGCAGAATGCACGCAGTGCGCCATCGGCTTCGCTATGGCTGACCAACGGCAGCGTCCAGCTGTGTCTGATTCTGATCTGGCTGACGCAATCCGATTACAACACCCTGCTGACTATCGCTTCTGAAATGATCCTCGTCCCCTATTTCCTGGTAGGCGCCTATCTGTATCAGGTGGCGCGCAAGCTGAATAAACCGGGTATTACGCTGGTGGCGCTGGGTGCCTGCATTTATGGCTTATGGCTGCTGTACGCTTCTGGTCCGCTACACTTGATGTTGTCAGTGGTATTGTATGCGCCAGGCCTGCTGCTGTTTTTGTTCGCCCGTCGCGGTGGACGCGCAGCGCAGGGTTTAAGCCGCGTGGAATGCAGTGCGATTGTTGTGCTGATGGTTGCGGCCTTTCCGGCGATGTGGATGCTGGTAAAGTAACGCGCTGACTGGACCTTCAGGCAAAAGTCTGAAGGTTCACACTCGGTTAATGCGCGGTGGTTGGAAAATGGATGCTCAGACGATCTTCATGCTGGGTGAGATTGAGCGGTTTGCGATATTCCAGCTGAATGGTTTCCAGCTGCTGCGCAGAAAGTGTATAAGGCAACAGGATATCCAGCTGATTAATCTGCTGCTGTTCAGCCAGCGTAATCAGCCGTGCGATGTTAATTTCGTCGCTGACCTGGGTTGAAATGATTTGCAACGCTAATTCTTTCAGCCGTTCGGACGAGGCTGGCTGATGATGAGCGGGATTGCGCGTCACCATCCCAAAGATGGGTAGCACGCCATAAATAGCGTCAACAAAGCTCCAGCGTTTCTTGCACGAGGCGGAGAGAAAATCCATATAATTGAAGCAGATGCGGTCACTGTATCCGGCTGACGCCAGTTCTTTCTCAGACACCCTCGCTCTCCTCCCGATGGAAAATACTGTAAAACAGCCCTGGGAATATAATCGCATATTTTGTAGGGGTAGTTCTATACATCTTGAGTTATTTAACGTGGGTTCATAGTTGTTATCCGCAAGACAGGATATGCTGCTCTCCCCCGCATACAGACGTACAGCATGATGAGCAAAATAGTATTTGTTGAAGACGATCAGGACGTTGGCGAATTAATCGCCGCTTATCTCGGCCGCCATGGTATCGATGTCTTAGTCGAAAGTCGCGGCGATCGCGCAGAAGCGGTGATCGCTGCCAACCGGCCCGACCTGGTGATGCTGGATATCATGTTACCCGGTAAAGATGGCATGACGTTGTGCCGCGATCTCCGTGCCAGCTGGTCCGGCCCGATTGTACTGCTCACCTCACTCGACAGTGATATGAACCATATTCTGTCGCTGGAGATGGGCGCTAATGACTATATCCTGAAAACTACGCCGCCCGCAGTGCTGCTGGCGCGCCTGCGACTTCATTTGCGGCAGGCAGGAGGCGGTAACAGCAATGAAGAAATTGCGCCGGCGCTGTCGGGCCATAAAGCACTGCGTTTCGGCACGCTGTTCATCGACCCGCTTAATCGCCAGGTTGCGCTGTCTGACGAAAATATTCCGCTATCCACTGCCGACTTCGATCTGCTGTGGGAGCTGGCAACCCACGCAGGGCAAACTCTCAATCGTGACGCGCTGCTGAAAACCCTGCGCGGCGTCAGCTATGATGGTCTTGACCGCAGTATCGATGTCGCCATCTCGCGGCTGCGGAAAAAATTAAATGACAGTGCTACCGAGCCTTACCGGATTAAAACTATCCGTAATAAGGGCTATCTGTTTGCTCCGCATGCCTGGGAAATTAACAACGCATGAGAAAGCTTTTTATCCAGTTCTACCTGCTGCTGTTTGTCTGCTTTCTGGTGATGGCGCTGCTGGTAGGCCTGGTGTACAAATTCACCGCAGAGCGCTCCGGTCGCCAGTCGATGGATGATCTGATGAAAAGCTCGTTGTATCTGATGGGCAGCGAGTTGCGCGGCATCCCGCCACGCGACTGGAATAAGACCATCAATAACCTCGACCTGAACCTCTCCTTTAAAATGCATATCCGCCCGCTTAATAAGATTAAGCTTGAGCCAGCGGACATGCGACGCTTGCGCGCCGGAGAGATCGTCACGCTGGATGATGAATATAGCTTTTTGCAGCATATCCCTCGCAGCCACTATGTACTGGTGGTCGGCCCGATTCCCTACCTGTTCTTTTTGCATCAGATGCGCCTGCTGGATATCGCACTGCTGGCTTTTATTGGCCTGTCGCTGGCGTTTCCGGTGTTTATCTGGATGCGACCGCACTGGAAAGATATGCTGAAACTGGAGTCAGCCGCTCAGCGTTTTGGCCAGGGACATCTGGATGAGCGCATCCATTTCGACAGCGCGTCCAGTCTGATACGCCTTGGCGTTGCCTTTAATCAGATGGCAGATAACATCAATACGCTGGTTGCCAGCAAAAAACAGCTTATTGACGGCATTGCTCACGAGCTGCGTACGCCGCTGGTGCGCCTGCGCTACCGGCTGGAGATGAGTGATAACCTGACGGACGCTGAATCTGCTGCGCTGAACCGCGATATCGGCCAGCTGGAAGCACTGATTGAAGAGCTGCTGACCTACGCACGGCTCGATCGCCCTGAAGTTGGCCTTAATTTGCAGAAAATCGACCTGGCCCACTGGTTGCAGGAAAGGCTGGACGATATCCGCATCCTCCATCCTGATCATCTTATCAGCCTGGATACGCCAGAACGCGACAATATCGCCGTTGCTGATGCAAGGCTGATGGAACGGGTGCTGGATAATCTGGTGAATAATGCGCTGCGCTATGCCGATCGGCAGCTGCGGGTCGGGCTATGGTTTGATGGCAATATTGCCTGTTTACAGGTCGAGGATGATGGCCCCGGCATTCCGCTTGCCGAACGTCAGCGCGTGTTTGAGCCTTTCGTCCGTCTCGATCCCAGCCGCGATCGCGCGACCGGCGGTTGCGGTTTAGGACTGGCAATTGTGCATTCAATTGCGCTGGCGCTCGGCGGCCATGTCATCATCGACAGCAGCCCGCTTGGCGGTGCCAGCGTTCGCTTTTGCTGGCCGGTTGATTTACCCTTGCCGACAACCCCAGGCGCCTGATTGACTTTCAGGTCGGGCTGCCGGCCCTTTTGTGCTCAAGGAGACATCACGTGACATCTGCATATCAACATCTGACAAAAACATTCCAGCGCCTGTCGCGTTTCGGCCATCTCTCCGCCATTGCCGGCTGGGATATGCAAACCATGATGCCAGCAGGCGGCAGCCGCGCGCGTGGCGAAGCACTGGCCGAGCTGAGCGTTTTGCAGCATGAAATCTTAACCGCTAAACCCATCGCTGGCTGGCTGGATCAGGCGGAGCAGGAATCGCTGAATGACGTTGAGCGCGCAAACCTGTTTGAAATGCGCCGCGCCTGGCAACAGGCCGCCCTGCTGCCGGCGTCGCTGGTCGAGGCTAAGTCGATTGCCGGTTCACGCTGCGAGCACGCCTGGCGTCAGCAGCGTCCGGCCAATGACTGGCAGGGTTTCGCCAGCAACTTAAAAGAAGTGGTCAGACTGAGCCGCGAAGAGGCAGAAATTCGCGCCCAGGCGAACGGCTGCTCGCGTTATGATGCGCTGCTCGATGTGTTTGAACCGGGTATGACCAGCGCTAAGCTGGACAGCACCTTTGGCGATCTGAAACAGTGGCTGCCGCAGCTGCTGCAACGCATTGTCGACAAGCAGGCGCAGGAGAAAGTTGAGCGTCCGGTCGGGCCTTTTGCGATTGAGTCTCAGCGTCAGCTCGGCCTCAGCGTAATGCAGCAGCTTGGTTTCGATTTTAATGCCGGTCGTCTCGACGTCAGTGCGCATCCGTTCTGCGGCGGCGTGCCGGAAGATGTGCGCATCACCACCCGTTACAATGAAACTGAGTTTCTCAGCGCCATGATGGGGGTGATCCACGAAACCGGCCATGCGCGTTATGAGCAAAATTTGCCAAAGCAGTGGCTCGACCAGCCGGTAGCCCATGCACGCTCCACCGCCATTCACGAATCACAAAGCCTGTTCTTCGAGATGCAGCTGGCACGCAGCGCTGAATTCCTGCAGCTGATTCTGCCGCAGGTCGCTATACATATGGGCGATCAGAGTGCATTGCAGGCGGATAATTTTGTGCGCCTTAATCAGCGTGTCAAAGCAGGGTTTATCCGCGTGGATGCTGATGAGGTCAGCTATCCGGCCCACGTCATTCTGCGCTATGAGATTGAACGTGCACTGATCAGTGGCGATATTGAAGTCGATGATATTCCGGCCATCTGGCAGGAAAAAATGCAGGCTTACCTCGGTATTGATACCAGTGGAAATTATCGTGATGGCTGTATGCAGGATATTCACTGGACCGACGGTGCTTTCGGTTACTTCCCGACTTACACGCTTGGCGCCATGTATGCCGCGCAGCTATTCCAGGCGCTGAAGCGCGCGCTGCCGCAGGTTGAAACACAGATTCGTGAAGGCGACTTGCAGCCCATTTTTGACTGGTTACAGCAGAATATCTGGCAGCACGGCAGCCGTTTCAGCACCCGCCAGCTGATGTCTAACGCCACCGGAGAAGATCTTAATCCGGCCTATTTCCGTCAGCATCTGGAAAATCGCTATCTGAATAACTGACATCCGCAGATACGGGCGGTGAACCCCGCCCGTACGCCAGCCTCAGTTGTACATTCGGTTACACGCCGATACCAATCACTCACGGAAACTCCCCTCGCGATTACTTATAGTGATTTCACCGGCCCCGCAATGGGCTTACAGATGAAAACATTCGAGGGTTTGATAATGAAAAAATTAGTTTCTTTGGTTGTTGCTGCTGCTATGGGTCTGTCTTCCGTTGCTTTTGCTGCTGAAACGACTGCGGCTCCGGCTACCACGCATACCGCGGCACCAGCCAAAGCCACCGCGCATAAAACCGTGCATCATAAAAAAGAGCACAAAGCGGCAGTGCAGAAAGCACAAGCAGCAAAAAAGCACCATAAAAAAGCCACCAAACCTGTCGCACAGAAAGCGCAAGCAGCTAAAAAGCATCACAAGAAAGCCACTAAACCTGTAGAGCAAAAAGCACAGGCGGCACATAAGCATCATAAAAAAGCCGCAAAACCTGTCGCGCAGAAAGCGCAGGCTGCCAAAAAACATCACAAAAAAGTCGCTAAGAAAACCGCTGCTGCGCCTGCAGCATAACAGTGTCGCAGGTTAACCTGCGACAGCCGGTCTGACTATGATAAACACCCGGTTCTTCCGGGTGTTTTCTTCCTGGAGTAGCGGAAATGGTGCGTCGCTATTTATTCGAAATCATCCTCGTTACGATGATTATCTGCGGTATCATTACCGTCAGTTTCTGGCTTTAAATGCTGTAGCGTGCTGATATTACGAATTAAACTCCCTTTTTTCCCGCTTACCGTCTATAGTTAACTCTTCACGCGTGATAATGACTATTTAACAGTTCTCACCCTTCCTGAGAGTGATATGCGCATAACGGCCGTGGTATTAATGGGATTGCTGTCGCTGGCATTTTATTCCCATGCTGATGAAGATTCGCTCAGCGAAGACGACACTCAGACCCTGTTTTTTGGTAAAGACGATCGCCAGGCGGTGGACGATACCGCCAGCGTACCGTGGGAAGCTATCGGCCAACTGGAAACCGCCAGCGGTAACCTGTGCAGCGCTACCCTGATCTCTTCGCATCTGGCCCTGACCGCTGGCCACTGCCTGCTGACGCCACCCGGTAAACTGGATAAACCGGTAGCATTACGTTTTATCGCTAATGATAAAGGCTGGCGCTATGAGATTCACGATATCGAAGCGCGGGTTGATCCGGCGCTGGGTAAAAAACTTAAGGCAGATGGTGACGGCTGGATCGTTCCTTCCGCAGCAGCGCCTTATGATTATGGCCTGATTGTACTGCGTAACCCGCCGGCCGGCATTACGCCGATCCCCCTGTTTTCCGGTTCACGCAGTGAGCTGACCGCAGCCCTGAAAGCGACAGGACGTAAGGTGACACAGGCGGGTTATCCGGAAGATCATCTGGAAACACTCTATTCCCATCGCGACTGTCTGATCACTGGCTGGGCGCAGCGTTCAGTGTTATCGCATCAGTGCGATACGCTGCCGGGCGACAGCGGTTCGCCACTGCTGTTAAAAGTCGGTGATGGCTGGCAGTTAATTGCAGTGCAAAGCTCCGCTCCGGCGGCGAAAGACCGCTATCGCGCAGATAACCGCGCCATTGCGGTTACCGCGTTTCGCGATCAGCTGGAAGAGTTGGCGCTGTAAAAATTATCAGGGCGGCGAAAACGTCGCCCTGATGCCGACCTGTTACTGTGCAATCTGCTCCATCGCCTGCAAAATACGCTTATCGGAAATCGGATACGGCGTTCCCAGCTGCTGAGCAAAGTAGCTGACGCGCAGCTCCTCAATCATCCAGCGTATATCCTGCACATCCTCATCATCCTGACGCGTCGGCGGCAGTTTGTTAAACCAGCGGCTCCATGCCTGCTGCACCTGCTCAACTTTCAGCATCCGCGCGCGATCGCTGTGTGGATCAACCGGTAATTTTTCCAGACGGCGCTCAATAGCGTGCAGATAACGCAGGGTATCCGGCAGATGTTTCCAGCCGTTTTGAGTAACAAAGCCGCGATATACCAGACCGTTCATTTGCGCTTTAATGTCCGACAGCCCCAGCGCCATGGTCATATCCACGCGCCCTTTCAGGCGTTTATTGATAGTAAATACCGAGGTAAGAATCTGCTCGACCAGTCTGGCAATCTCGACCACCGTCTCATTCAGCTCCGCGCGAACTTTATCATGCAGGCGGGTAAAGTCGGCCTCCAGCCAGCTCGGACCGCCAAATTCTGCGATCAGTTTATCTACGCCGCAGGCAATGCAGTCATCGATAAGCTCCAGTACCTTGCCATAAGGGTTAAAGTACAGTCCGAGTTTGGCCTTGTTCGGCAATTTTTCATGCAGATATTTGACTGGCGACGGGATATTCAGCAGCAGCAATCGCCGCTGGCCACGCCACATCATCTTCTGCTGCTCGTGCTGACTGTCGAACAGGCGAATCGCCACGCTGTCCTTTTCATCAACCAGTGCTGGCCAGGCTTTCACGCTGTAATTACCGCGTTTCTGCTCAAAGTGGTCCGGCAGATCGCCGAAACTCCACAGATGCAGCCCACTCTGCTCCAGCCCGTCATCGGCCACCAGCGACAGCGTCTCCTGTACCTTGCCTTTCAACCCGGCACGCAAGGCGCTCAGATCTTTACCTTCCTTCAACTTTTTGTTGTGTTCATCGACCACGCGGAAGGTCATTTTCAGATGATCGGGCACCTGATCCCACTGCCATGCGTCACGCTCAATTGTGACGCCGGACATGCGGCGGAATTCGCGCTCCAGCGCTTCGAGCAGCGGGGTTTCCAGCGGAGTAGCACGCCCAAGAAAAGCTTCAGCGTAGTTCGGCGCGGGCACAAAATTGCGTCGCAGCGGTTTTGGCAGCGATTTAATCAGCGCGATAATTAATTCCCGACGCACACCGGGGATTTGCCACTCAAAACCGGTTTCTGAGACCTGATTCAGCAGCGGCAACGGGATATGCACCGTGACGCCATCAGCATCGGTGCCGGGTTCAAACTGATAGCTGAGCGGCAACTTCAAATTGCCCTGATGCCAGAAGTTTGGATAATCCAGTTTACTGACATTACCCGCGCCCTCTTTAATCAGCATCTCTTTGGCAAAATTCAGCAATTCCGGCGTCTGCTGACTGACCTTTTTCCACCAGTTATCAAAATGACGCGCTGAAACCACCTCGTGACCAATGCGCTGATCGTAAAAAGCAAACAGCGTTTCATCATCCACCAGAATGTCGCGACGGCGGGATTTATGCTCCAGCTCCTCAATTTCATTGCGCAATTTCAGGTTGGCTTTAAAAAACGCGTGGCGCGTCTGCCAGTCACCTTCTACCAGCGCATGGCGAATAAACAGCTCGCGCGACAGTGTTGGATCAATTTTGCCGTAGTTAACTTTACGCGCGGCGACAATGGGCAGACCATACAGCGTGACTTTTTCACTGGCCATCACCGCACCCTGGGCTTTCTCCCAGTGCGGCTCGCTGTAGCTGCGTTTCAGCAGATGCTGAGCAATTGGCTCGATCCATTCTGGTTCGATGCGTGCCGCAATGCGCCCCCACAGGCGGCTGGTTTCCACCAGCTCGGCAACCATCGTCCATTTCGGCGGCTTCTTAAATAAACCCGAGCCAGGGAAGATGGCAAATCGGGCATTGCGCGCGCCGGTAAATTCCTGCTTATCCGCATCTTTCTGACCAATATGTGACAGCAACCCGTTGAGTAGCGCCAGATGGATTTCACGGAATTCCGCCGGCTCGCTGTTGACCGGCAGCCCTAATTCACGCACCACCTGACGCAGCTGGGTATAAATATCCTGCCACTCACGCACCCGCAGATAGTTGAGATAATCGGTTTTGCACTGGCGGCGGAAATGACTGGATGACAGCGCTTTTTGCTGCTCTTTCAAATAGTCCCACAGATTCACAAACGCCATAAAATCGGAGTCTTTATCCGCAAAGCGCCGATGCTTCTCATCGGACGCCTGCTGTTTTTCCACCGGGCGTTCACGCGGATCCTGAATCGACAGCGCGGCGGTGATGATCATCACTTCACGCACGCAGCCGTATTGCTGTGCCGCCAGCACCATTCTCGCCAGTCGGGGATCAACCGGCAACTGCGCCAGCTGACGACCGGATGCGGTCAGCTGATAGCGCTGGCCTTCATGCTGGGTAATCGCTCCCAGCTCTTCCAGCAGGCGCACGCCATCCTGAATATTGCGTTTATCCGGCGCTTCGACAAACGGAAAAGCGCTGATATCACCGAGACCGAGCGCGGTCATCTGCAGAATCACCGACGCGAGGTTCGTGCGCAGAATTTCCGGATCGGTAAACTCAGGGCGATTATTAAAATCGTCCTCCGCGTACAGACGAATGCAAATACCTTCCGAAACGCGGCCGCAGCGCCCTTTACGCTGGTTAGCCGAAGCCTGCGAAATCGGCTCAATTGGCAGACGCTGAACCTTGGTGCGGTAACTGTAGCGACTGATACGCGCAGTTCCCGGGTCGATAACATATTTAATTCCCGGTACCGTCAGCGAGGTTTCCGCTACGTTAGTTGCCAGCACGATGCGGCGGCCGGTGTGCGAGTGAAACACCCGGTTCTGCTCGGCATTCGACAGGCGCGCATACAGCGGCAGCACTTCGGTGTGCGGTAAGTCGCGCTTGATCAGCGCATCGGCGGTATCGCGGATCTCACGCTCTCCGCTCATAAAGATCAGAATGTCGCCGCGACTCTCTTCGCCCAGTTCATCAACCGCATCGAAAATCGCCTGTAGCTGATCGCGTTCGCTGTCATCCACATCTTCGGAAACCGGGCGATAGCGCACCTCAACCGGATAGGTTCGGCCAGAAACTTCAATAATCGGGGCGTGGTTGAAGTGACGGGAAAACCGCTCAGGATCGATGGTCGCGGAGGTAATTATAATTTTCAGGTCCGGGCGACGTGGCAGCAGTTCACGCAGGTAGCCCAGCAGAAAATCGATATTCAGACTGCGTTCGTGCGCTTCATCGATAATGATGGTGTCGTACTGCATCAGCAGGCGATCCTGCTGGATTTCGGCCAGCAGGATCCCGTCGGTCATCAGTTTTACCTGAGTGGTATCGCCAACCTGATCGTTAAAACGCACTTTATAGCCGACACAGCCACCGAGCGTGGTCTCCAGCTCTTCCGCAATGCGATTCGCTACGGTACGTGCCGCCAGACGACGCGGTTGAGTATGCCCTATCAGCCCTTTAATACCGCGCCCCAGCTCCATGCAAATCTTTGGTAGCTGGGTGGTCTTGCCTGAGCCGGTTTCACCGGCAACAATCACCACCTGATGGTCGCGGATCGCCTCAGCGATTGCTTGTTTTTTCTGGCTGACCGGCAAATTTTCCGGATAGCTAATTTTTGGCATTGCCGCCAGACGCTGCGCCACGCGCTGCTCGGCTACGGCAATCTCCTGACTCAGATCATCGACAATGCCCTGCTGAGCCGCCGGATTTTTCACTTTCTTCGCGCCCTGTATCCGGCGCTGCAAGCGCTGGCGATCGCGCAGCATCAGTGCGTCCAGACGGGGATAAAGTGCCGTCAGCGGCGAGTTATTGGTGTTTTCAGACATGTTGGTTCAGTACCCGTTTAGCGCAGCGACGGTTAATTATCAGAGGAAGTGTCGCCCTGCTGGCGTTAATAAAATTCTTCAGTTGTCGGCGCGCAGTTTAGCACAGCGTAATAAGTGTCGGCGTCATCTCTCTGTATGCTTGTTCAATAATTTCGAACATAGCTCTCGAAATATTGCGCTATCACTCCTTAAAAAATATCCCTAAAGTGTAAATCATTGAGCGGACAGCCTTCCGCATTAACAGACAGGAAAAGATCATGAGCAAAGTATTAGTTCTTAAATCCAGTATTCTCGCCGGTTACTCACAATCAGGCCAGCTGGCTGACTTCTACGTTGAGCAAGCTAAATCAGCAGGTGACGACGTTACCGTCCGTGACTTAGCGGCAAACCCAATTCCGGTGCTGGATGGCGAGCTGGTGGGAGCACTGCGCCCTTCCGAAGCGCCACTGACTCCACGTCAGCAGGAAGCGCTGGCACTGTCTGACGAACTGATTGCTGAGCTGCAAGCACACGACACCGTGGTTATTGCGGCGCCAATGTACAATTTCAACATCCCAACTCAGCTTAAAAACTACTTCGACCTGATTGCCCGTGCCGGTGTGACGTTCCGTTATACCGAAGCAGGCCCGGAAGGCCTGGTGAAAAATAAGCGTGCGGTGATCATCTCCAGCCGTGGCGGCATTCATAAAGATACCCCTACCGACCTGCTGACCCCTTACGTCAAACTGTTCCTCGGCTTTATCGGCATCACCGACGTAAACTTTGTCTTTGCAGAAGGTATTGCTTACGGTCCGGAAGTGGCGACCAAAGCATCGACCGAAGCGAAAGATGCTATCAAGCAGATCGTTGCGGCTTAACAGCTAATCGTGGGGGTGGCACTTTTGCCGCTCGTGCTGAGTGAATATCCAGCATATCATCAGGACGGGAGCTGATAACGGCTCCCCTACATAAATCCGCAATCTGGTGGCTTACTACTTTTTCTGCAGCCACATTCCATTGATGCCGCGCACATACTCTCCTGACTCGGCGCGCTGTACCAGTTTTTCTCCGGCAATACGCGCCACCTGTGCGGTGGACATACCATTGCGCTGCGCCAGCTGCTGATACTGCTGTTCACGCCCCTGATTGATCCGCTCGACCAGCGCCAGCGTTGCGCTGTCCTGCTTCACCGGCGCAATATAGCCGCTCAGGGTCTCGCCTACCCGCCCCTGTTGACGCGCCTCATCCAGCGACAGCGCCCAGGCCGACGGAGATAACAGCATGCCAGCCAGCATCAGCCAGAGTAACTTTTTCATGCCCGCCTCCTTATCAGAACAGATCGCTTTGATTTTTCAGTAAAGCTTCCACATCTTTATCCACCTTAATATGAATCTCATGTTCAATTTTCACATTCATATTGATGGTGATCGGCTCTTTGGGTGCCGCGACTTCAATGCGTGGAACGCAACCCGCCAGCAGTACCCACGCCGGTGACAGCACCAGCAGTTTAGTTGTCAGTGTCATGACGTTTTTTTTCCTTCTGCAACGGCAAGCTGGCATTCTCTTCAAGCCATGTTTGTAAATTATCGCCAAAGCGCAGACTGCGCCAGAGCTGAAAAAGATTCTCTTGCTGGGTGTAGTTCAATGCCACCCGCTGATTTTTATCGCGAAAACGGCTGCTGCCATCGACCTGAGCCCTCATGGTTAGCTCGCCTAAATTGTCGAGATTAATGGTCGCCCACGAACGCGTTATTTCCATATAGCGCAGCCAGTCTATCGCTGCACCGGCAGCAATATTATTGCTGGCGATAGCATCCGCCATCTGTTTATCCAGCCGCAAAGTCAGATTGCCACTGTTGGCTATCCAGCCATCCTTTATCAGCCACTGCGAATGATTCAGCCACAGCGGCAGTGCGCCGTTAATCCGCCCCGACATGGCAATCTGTTTGGGTTTAATCGCGGTTATCAGCTCACTCAGGTCAATTCCCTGCAGGCGCACCGTCGCCGCCTGATGCTGGGGTAGCGCCAGCTGCGCCATACTGAGCTGACCGCCAAGAACCTCGACGCTGACATTGCTCAACGTCAGTGGCTGCCGTTCACTCCACGGGTAATTTCCCTGCAGGTCGGCGGTGATATTATGCATCGCAAACTGATTTTTAATCTCTTTAATCCGCAACGATACCGGGCCGCGCGAGCCAAAATACCACTGATGCGCCTGCAGCCGGAACGGCAGCGAAAAATCGATACCGTTAATTTCGTTGTCCGGCATGCGCACGCTGCCCTGGTTAACCACCCAGTGGCCGCCCGCCTCAAAGCCCTGTCCGGCAGCCGCCGAGAACGCGACCTGCGCTTTCAGCGTGCCCGATTGAATATTTATTTTCAGATCGTTACTTAACAGCGGCTGAAACACCGTCAGCGACTGTTCCGGCCACCAGGCCTGGCCACGCAGCCGCTCGCCATCCCAACGCCCGTTGACTCTTACCGGGCCAATCGCTTCTGCTTTCAGCGTGCCATTGAATAAAAAGTCAGCGGGATCGCGTCCGTTCACCGCCAGCTTCAGGTTTGACGACGGCAGGAAACCGCCAGAACTGAAACTGGTTTCACGTGCCGTCAGCTGCAATTCACCTTTGAAAGCGGGTTTATCCGCCGCACGTTGCCAGCGCAGCGGTGAAGTCAGCGTCAGTCGCGGTGTTCTCATCGTGACCGAGCCATAGCTCAGGCGATCAAAACCGGTCGACAGCGTATCCAGTTCAATGGTGGAGTCCTGCCAGCTACCGGTACCGGCAACGTCCCATTTGGCGGACAGCGGTGCCATATATCCGGTTCCCCAGTAACGCCAGTTCCAGCGCCCTTTATCCGGCCAGAAGTCGGCTGCACGGCCATCAAGATGCAGGGCAAAGCGCCCCATACTCGGATCGTGTGCTTGCAGGATCGCCTGTAAACGGCCGTCGATGCCCGCTGATGAGACTTTTATCCCTGCCAGCGGCCAGCGTGCCTCATCAACTTCCAGCGTCGACAATAAACGGCCACGCATCCGCAGCAGCGCGCCAGGCTGCAGAATCACCTGAGGATCAAGCAGCGAGCCACTGATCATCCCCGGCATGCTGGTATAGAACTGCAAATTTTCCAGCTTACTGGTGCCGGTTAGCTGGAAAGGCAGCTGGCTGTTGAGCATATCCAGGTGGCCCGGCCCGACACTCAACACCACGTTGCCTTTGCCCCCGCGTCCCTCGGTCAGCACATTGAGCCGCGCGACAATTTCAGTTGCTGCCAGCCCCTGCTGCCAATGGCTTAACGTCAGCGAGACGCCGCCGGATACCGGCTGCATCGCATAAGGCCAGCGCCATGTTCCCTGTTTGATCTCAATCTGCTGCGGCGATACCGCCCAAGGCAGTGTCACCAGCGGTTGAGCATCGCCCTGCTGTTTGACCTGCAATTCACCCTGCTGCTGCTGCCAGTTAAGTTGCAGGTTAAGCGGTTGCGGCACTCCCTTTAAATTGAGGTCGCCATGCAGCTGGCCCGCTTGCGGTAAACCATCAGGAAAGGTGGGTAAGGTTAACTCTCCCGACAGTTCAACAGGCTGTGCCAGCGCCGGATGATTAACCCTGAACTGGCGGATATCGAGCTGTTGCCCCTGTAACATTCCGCTGACGCGCAGGTTATCGCCCTGGTAATCCAGCTGTTGGCTTGCGGAAGAGAAAGAGAGCTGAAGCTTGCCGGCGTAATCCTGATAAGGGGCAATCGACAATTGACTGATGCTGACATCGGCATCCGGCAGCATTGCCTGCCAGTCGGCCAGTGAACGTGGCGCAGCACTGTTATCGCCTTGCGGCAATTTGCTCAGACAGGCGCTGTTTAAACTGACGTTATCCGCACCTGCCTGCCAGCGGCGCGCCTGATAACTCAGCGAAACATTGGTCAGCATCGCCAGCCGGCAATCACCAGCGTAATACTGCACGCCGGGTAGCCACAATCCGCCGTTGCGCCAGCGTGGGCTGCCGTCCAGCGCGATAGTGGTATCCTGCGGCAACCAGATGCCTGCCAGCCGCGGCAGCCATTGGGTGACGGTCAGCATCATCCCGGTCAACAGCAGAACTAAAGCCAGCACCGCAGCACAGAAAATGTAAAAGCCCCGAGTCATGGCACTGAATATCCGTTCTGTCCGTGAAGTTATTAGGTTAAATGATGGCACGTAACGGCATATCGGTGAAGTTTTTATCTGCAAATCAAACAATTCATCATCAGAAAATGTCGTCAGGGCAACGAGATTTTAACAGCCTGTTGGGAATAGTTGTTATGATGAAAAGAGAATCAACTTAATCGCCTTGAGGCAGGAGAGGAATGATGAAACTTGCGGTATACAGCACCAAACAATATGACCGGAAATACCTTGAGCACGTCAATGAAAGCTACGGTTTTGAGCTGGAGTTTTTTGACTTCCTGTTAAATGAGCATACCGCTAAAACCGCCGTTGATTGTGATGGCGTCTGTCTGTTCGTTAACGATGACGGTGGGCGTGTGGTGCTGGAAGAGCTGGCTGGGCTGGACGTAAAATTTGTCGCTCTGCGCTGCGCCGGCTTTAACAATGTTGATCTTGATGCGGCTAAACAGCTGGGTATTCGCGTGGTACGCGTCCCGGCTTATTCGCCGGAAGCAGTAGCGGAACACGCCATTGGCATGATGATGACGCTCAACCGCCATATTCATCGCGCTTATCAACGCACCCGCGAAGCTAATTTCTCACTGGAAGGACTGATTGGTTTCAATATGCACGGCCGCACGGCTGGTGTCGTGGGCACCGGTAAAATCGGTATTGCTGCGCTGCGGATTCTGAAGGGATTTGGCATGCGCCTGCTGGCGTTTGATCCTTATCCAAACCCGCAGGCACTGGAACTGGGCGTCGAGTATGTCGACATCAATACGCTGTTTAAACAGTCGGATGTGATTAGCCTGCACTGCCCACTGACGCCGGAAAACCATCACCTGCTTGATGCCAGCGCCTTCAGCCAGATGAAAGATGGCGTTATGATCATTAACACCAGTCGGGGTGGATTAATTGATTCTCAGGCAGCTATTGAGGCGCTGAAAAAACAGAAGATTGGTTCACTGGGAATGGACGTGTATGAAAACGAACGCGACCTGTTCTTCGAAGACAAATCCAATGACGTGATTCAGGATGATGTGTTCCGCCGCTTGTCGGCCTGCCACAACGTGCTGTTTACCGGCCACCAGGCATTTTTAACCGCCGAAGCCTTAACCAGCATTGCACAAACCACACTGGCCAATTTAAGCCAGCTGGAAAAAGGCGAAACCTGCGCCAATGAATTAACCGTGTAACAATGGCCGGGTCACTGTAAGGTGACCCGTCTTATCGCTCAAGCTGACCATTAAAATCTGGCGCAGGTGCCACTCAGCAAGGCGCTTTCCCCGCAGCGACGCCCATTGGCAAGCTGACACATGCCTGTCGAGCTACCGTCTAACTGTCGCGAAAACGCCAGAGTGCCACCGGCGCTGGCGCAGTTGGATGCGGCTAACTCAGACATATTCACTCTGGCAGGTACGTGGGCGGCAGTTGCCTGCTGCGGCGGTTCATTGTCGACGTTGCTGCTGCATGCTGATAACAGCAACGCAGCGCTGGCAAGCAGAAAGGTCGCTGCTTTCATGTATCGGGCTCCGGGATAATAAGGGGAAAAGCTTTGTCAGCTTATGTCACGATCTATCCGAGGTCGAGAGCAGAATTGAAAATCAGAGAAATTAAATTAGCGAAATAGCAATAGCAAAATTCTTGTTTACCACCAGAATGGTCTGTACGAATTCTCTCTGAAAAATTAATTTCAAATTATTCAATCGATTATATTTTCTTCTTTCATCGCTACCACTCCGCTCGGCACATGGAACCTCAGCAGCCCCCTTCAATTAAAAACTAACCACCTTTGCTCTGCGGTGCTGTTCGCCTTAACAGCACACTAAAGTCAAAATTGCCCGATCCGCCATTTGCTAAACTACAGCAATACCCCCTGTCTTTGTGCGGTACAAACTTTATCCCTAAGGGCTGACTATGATAACTATTGACGGTAACGGGGCTGTTGCCTCTGTCGCTTTTCGCACCAGCGAAGTGATTGCTATCTACCCAATTACCCCCAGTTCCACCATGGCCGAGTTAGCCGATGCCTGGTCTGGTGATGGCCGTAAAAATATCTGGGGCGATGTCCCGCGCGTGGTGGAGATGCAGTCGGAAGCCGGAGCCATTGCCACGGTGCATGGCGCACTGCAAACGGGCGCCCTCTCCACCTCTTTCACCTCATCTCAGGGTTTACTGTTGATGATCCCGACGCTGTACAAACTGGCCGGTCAGCTAACGCCATTTGTCCTGCACGTCGCGGCTCGCACCGTTGCCACCCACGCGTTATCAATTTTTGGCGATCACTCGGATGTGATGGCCGTGCGCCAGACCGGCTGCGCGATGCTGTGCGCCAGCAGCGTGCAGGAAGCGCAGGATTTTGCGCTGATTGCGCAAATGGCGTCACTGAACAGCCGGATTCCATTTATTCACTTTTTTGATGGCTTCCGCACGTCCCATGAAATCAACAAAATTGCACCGATTTCCGATAACACGCTGCAAAATCTGATGCCACAAAGCGCTATCGATGCCCATCGCCAGCGAGCATTATCACCGGATCATCCAATTATTCGCGGCACCTCCGCTAACCCGGATACTTACTTCCAGTCGCGCGAGGCCACCAATCCCTGGTATAACGCCACCTGCGGTCATGTGGAAAAGGCGATGAATGATTTCGCCGCCGAAACCGGCCGTCAGTATCAGCCGTTTGAGTATTACGGTCATCCACAGGCCGATCGCGTTATCGTGATCATGGGTTCTGCGGCCGGTACTTGCGAAGAGGTGATTGACGAACTGTTGCAACGTGGCGAGCGCGTCGGTGTGGTGAAAGTGCGCTTGTATCGGCCGTTTTCTGCCAAACACCTGCTACAGGCAATTCCTCTTAGCGCCAAAAATATTGCGGTGCTGGACCGCACTAAAGAGCCGGGCGCTGTGGCTGAACCGCTGTATCTGGATGTAATGACGTCAATCGCGGAAGCGTTCAGCCGCGGTGAACGTCAACAAATGCCACGGGTGACGGGCGGACGCTACGGTTTATCATCGAAAGAATTTGGCCCGTCCTGCGTGCTGGCGATTTACCGCACACTGGCGACGGACAACCCACCGGCGCGCTTTACCGTTGGCATTTACGACGATGTCACCCACCTTTCATTGCCGCTGCCGGAAAACAGCCTGCCAAACCATGCCAAACTTGAAGCACTGTTTTACGGCCTCGGCAGCGACGGCACCGTCTCTGCAACTAAAAACAATATTAAAATTATTGGCAACAGCACGCCGTTAAACGTGCAGGGCTACTTTGTCTATGATTCGAAAAAAGCGGGCGGATTAACCGTATCCCATCTGCGCGTCAGTGAACGACCGATCCACTCTGCCTACCTGGTCGATAAGGCAGATTTTATTGGCTGCCACCAGCTACAGTTTATTGATAAATACCAGATGGTTGAGCGACTTAAACCGGGCGGCACCTTCCTGCTGAATACCCCGTATAGCGCCACAGAAGTCTGGTCACGCTTACCGCAGGAAGTCCAGGCGCTGCTGCGGCAGAAACAGGCGCATTTTTATGTCATTAACGCGGCGAAAATTGCCCGCGACTGCCAGCTGGGCGCGCGTATTAACACCGTGATGCAGATGGCCTTCTTCCAGCTGAGCCAAATTTTATCCGGCGACAGTGCGTTAATTGAACTGCAGAACGCCATTGCCCGCAGCTACAGCAGCAAAGGCCAGCAGCTGGTTGAACGTAACTGGCAGGCGCTGGCAGTAGCGCAGCAGGCTATACAGCATGTGCCGTTACAGCCGGTCGATGCCAACAGTCCGCTGCGCCCGCCGGTGGTTTCCGATGCGGCACCCGATTTTGTGAAAACGGTCACCGCCGCAATGCTGGCCGGACTGGGCGATGCGCTGCCGGTATCCGCTCTGCCGCCAGATGGCAGCTGGCCAACCGGCACCACCCGATGGGAAAAACGCAATATCGCGGAAGAAGTGCCAATCTGGAAACCTGAACTGTGCACTCAGTGTAATCATTGCGTCGCCGCCTGCCCGCATTCGGCAATCCGCGCCAAAGTCGTGGCGCCAGAAGCACTTGACTCAGCACCTGAACAGTTACAGTCAATGGATGTGAAAGCGCGCGACATGCGCGGTCAGAAGTATGTCTTACAGGTGGCACCAGAAGATTGTACCGGCTGTAATCTCTGCGTCGAAGTCTGCCCGGCGAAAGACCGTCAGCAGCCGTCGATCAAGGCGATTAATATGATGTCGCGTCTTGAACACGTGGAAGAAGAAAAACAGAATTATGACTTCTTTCTTCAGTTGCCAGAAATCGATCCGGCCCAGCTTGAGCGCATTGATATCCGCACCTCGCAGCTCATTTCGCCGCTGTTTGAATACTCAGGTGCTTGTTCAGGCTGTGGGGAAACGCCGTACATTAAATTGCTGACGCAGCTGTACGGTGACCGCCTGCTGATCGCCAATGCCACCGGCTGCTCATCGATTTATGGCGGTAACCTGCCGTCAACGCCTTACACCACTAATGCTGAAGGACGTGGGCCGGCGTGGGCCAATTCGCTGTTTGAGGATAATGCCGAGTTTGGTCTGGGCTTTCGTTTAACCGTCGACCAACACCGACAGCGCGTCAATCGTCTGCTGGAGCACTACCGCAATCAACTGCCAGAGCAGTTGGCAGACGAGCTTAAAAGTGACAGTGTCACCATAGCGCAGCGGCGGCAGCAGATTTCCGCCCTGCGCGATGCCCTACAGCATATTGATGAAGACGATGCCCGGCAGTTAATCAGCGATGCTGATGCACTGGTGGAAAAATCAATCTGGCTGATTGGCGGGGATGGCTGGGCGTATGATATCGGTTTTGGCGGTCTTGACCATGTGCTGAGCCTGACGGAGAACGTCAATATCCTGGTACTTGATACGCAGGGCTACTCCAATACCGGCGGTCAGGCATCGAAAGCTACACCGATGGGTGCGGTAACTAAATTCGGTGAACACGGTAAGCGTAAGGCGCGCAAAGATCTGGGCGTCAGTATGATGATGTATGGCCATGTGTATGTGGCGCAGATTTCGCTTGGCGCGCAGCTGAATCAGACGGTGAAAGCGATTCAGGAAGCGGAAGCTTATCCAGGGCCTTCACTGATTATCGCCTACAGTCCCTGTGAGGATCACGGCTATGATTTAGCCAGCAGCCACGACCAGATGCGGCTGCTGACCTCCAGTGGCTTCTGGCCGCTGTATCGTTTTGATCCGCGCCGTACTGAGCAAGGCAAGTTACCGCTGGCGCTGGATTCACGACCCCCGACCAGCGAACTGGAACAGGCACTAATGAATGAGCAACGTTTCCGCCGTCTTTACACGCAACAACCTGAAGTTGCGCGCCAGCTGTGGCATGATGCCAGTGAGGATCTGCAACGCCGCTATCAAATGCTGGCACGGATGGCTGGTAAAGAGGAAACAAACGAGTCGTAACCCTGAGGGCGACATGCATGTCGCTCCGATAACAACAAAACAGGAGAACAGCTATGAGTAATAAAAGTCTGATGATTGTGGCTAAATTCGTTGCACAACCGGGTAAAGCCGATGAGCTGAAAAAAGTATTAAGCGCCTGCATTGCACCAAGCCGCGCCGAGTCCGGATGTGTGCATTACGATCTTTATCGCAGCGTTGAAGACGGCAACGTGTTTCTGTTTCATGAAACCTGGCAGGATGAAGCCGCTATCGCCGAACATGGTGAACAGCCGCATTTTAAAAAGCTGCTGGCCGGCTGCGAGAATCTGCTGAAATCCCCGCCGGAAATCATTAAACACTGATTATCGATAACCGCCAAAGCACGCCGACTGCGGCCTTGGCGGATCGTTGCTTACTTCAGCAAGCGTGCGCGGCAGGTTTTACCTTTGATTTTGCCCTGCTGCAGCTGTTTCATTGCCTGGCGTGCGGCATCATGGCGGATCGCCACGTAAGCGTGGGTTGGCGTAATATCGATTTTGCCAATCAGCTCAGCCTTTAATCCGGCATCACCGGTCAATGCGCCGAGAATATCGCCCGGACGAATTTTCGCTTTGCGCCCACCATCAATACACAGCGTCGCCATCTCCGCATCCAGCGGTTTAATCGCAACCGATTTCAGTGCGCTGCCTGACTGCCAGTTCAGCTTCATTTGCAGATAATCTTCCAGCGCATGGGCGCGCACCATCTCATCCGGGGCAACGAAACTCACCGCCTTACCCTGCTGACCGGCGCGCGCGGTACGGCCAATACGGTGCACGTGCACTTCTGGATCGAAAGACAGCTGGTAGTTAACCACCATTGCCAGCTCTTTAATATCCAGGCCGCGCGCCGCGACATCGGTCGCCACCAGCACCCGGCAGCTGCCGTTGGCAAAACGAATCAGCACCTGATCGCGGTCGCGCTGCTCTAAATCGCCGTGCAATGCCATGGCGCTGATCTGGCTGCCCTCCAGCGCCTGCGCGATATCGTCGCATTCACGTTTGGTATTACAAAACACCACGCAGGACTTCGGCTGCTGCTCACTCAGCAGGCCCATCAGCATCGGCAGCTTATCGCGGTTACTGCCTTCCCAAAAACTTTGCTCAATCGCCGGCAGTTCAGAAACATCATCCGTTTCTACCGTCAGCGGATCGCGCTGAATACGATTACTGATCTGAGCGATACCCTGCGGCCAGGTGGCAGAAAACAGCAGGGTCTGACGTGACGGCGTGCTGTAGCCGATAATCGCATCGATATCATCACGGAACCCCATCTCCAGCATCCGATCGGCTTCATCCAGCACCAGCGTGGCGATGCTGCCAATATTCAGCGTTTCACGCTTAAGATGGTCGAGAATGCGCCCTGGCGTGCCCACTACGATATGCGGGGCATGTTGCAGCGAGTCACGCTGCACACCGATCGGCTGCCCACCGCACAGCGTCAGAATTTTAATATTCTGGGTAAATCTCGCCAGACGGCGGAGCTCTTTAGTCACCTGATCCGCCAGTTCGCGCGTCGGGCACAGCACCAACGACTGAGTGGTGTACTGCGTCGGGTCGATACGCTGCAGCACGCCAAGACCGAACGCAGCGGTTTTGCCACTGCCGGTTTTAGCTTGCGCACGCACATCGCGGCCAGCAAGGATGTCAGGCAGTGCAGCCGCCTGGATCGGCGTCATCGCCAGATAGCCCATCTCTTCAAGATTGGTCAGCTGGCTGGCGGGTAATTGCGTCAGGGTTGAAAAAGCGGTCACGTAAACTCTCTGCAGAAATCGGGCGGGTTAATGGCGCGTAGTTTAGCAGAAAAGATCCTGCAGTATCTCACAAGAGTTGGCGAACTCGCTGCCAGCCAACAGAGCTTGAGGTATAAGACTAAATGTCAGGCAGGGTTCATCATCAGCAAAGGGAGGAATACAGCCTCTCGCTGAAAATGTCACCCGGTGACTATGCAATTACCAAACCTCATGCTAAATTATACCTATATGGGTATAATCCGACGAATGGATACGCGGATGAAAACACTATATTGGATCAACAGTAGTAAAAAAGATCTTCAGTCGTTACCTGAGAAGGTTCAGGACACCTTCGGCTTTGCCCTGCATCTGGCGCAGTGTGGCGATAAACATGTGCAGTCTAAGCCATTAAAAGGATTTGGCGGTGCCGGTGTGCTGGAAGTTGTTGAGGACTTTTTTAGTGACACTTACCGGGCGGTGTATACCGTTAATTTTAATGATGCTGTGTACGTCCTGCACGCTTTTCAGAAAAAATCTTCATCCGGTATGGTGACGCCAAAGCCGGACATGGACAAAATTCGTGAAAGGCTGAAAACCGCAGAAAACCATGCTAAAGGAGTTTACCATGAGTCATGATATTGAAATCAGCAGCGGCAATGTGTACGCCGACATCGGCCTGAATGATGCCGAAGAGATGCAGGTAAAAGCTCAGCTTGCTACCGCTATTGGCAATATTATTAAAAGCCGTCGCCTGACCCAGGAACAGGCAGCCAAGCTGCTCGGAATAAGCCAGCCTAAACTGTCTACGCTGTTGCGTGGGCAGTTCCGCGGGATCAGCGAAGCCAAAATGCTTGATTGCCTGACTCGCTTAGGCCGTGATATCGAGATTGTGGTCAGCAAACCGCGCTGCACCCCCGGCAGCTTGAAAGTTGTATTTGCCTGATACCCAGACAGCCTGACTTATCAGGCTGTCTGCAAGCCCGCTTTGCTGATAATCGCTATCATCGGATCTCGTTCAGCAGGCGCAGATTGGCATGTCGCCGTAAAACGCGCTGGCATTCGCCGCCGGAATCCGTACCATATGTAGCCCGCCATGCCCCTCTGGTGCCCATTTTAGAGTCAGAGCCTTAATAAAATGCAACAAAATCAAGAAAACACCAAGAAAGAGCAGTATAACCTGAACAAGCTGCAAAAACGCCTGCGCCGCAACGTCGGTGAAGCGATTGCCGATTATAATATGATAGAAGATGGCGATCGCATCATGGTCTGTCTCTCGGGCGGTAAAGACAGCTACACCATGCTGGAGATGCTGAGCAGCCTGCAGAAAAGCGCGCCAATCTCCTTCTCGCTGGTGGCGGTGAATCTTGACCAGAAGCAGCCGGGATTCCCGGCGCATATTCTGCCGCAATATCTGGAAACGCTGGGCGTTGAATATCAGATCGTTAATGAAGACACTTATTCGATCGTTAAAGATAAGATCCCGGAAGGCAAAACCACCTGCTCACTGTGCTCTCGTCTGCGTCGCGGTATCCTCTACCGTACCGCCAGCGAGCTGGGTGCGACCAAAATCGCGCTCGGTCACCATCGCGATGACATCCTGCAAACGCTGTTCCTGAATATGTTCTACGGCGGCAAGATGAAAGGTATGCCACCGAAACTGATGAGCGATGATGGTAAACATATCGTTATCCGTCCACTGGCCTACTGCCGTGAGAAAGATATCGAGCGTTTTGCCATCGCACGCCAGTACCCTATCATTCCATGCAACCTGTGTGGTTCACAGCCTAACCTGCAACGCCAGGTGATTGCCGATATGCTGCGCGACTGGGATAAACGCTATCCAGGACGCATTGAAACCATGTTCAGCGCCATGCAGAACGTGGTGCCATCGCACATGGCTGACCACGCTTTGTTTGATTTCAAAGGCATTCAGCACGGTAGTGAAGTCGTTGACGGTGGCGATCTGGCGTTTGACCGTGAATCAGTGCCCGCACAGCCGGTCGGCTGGCAGCCAGAGGATGACGACGAGCAGCAGCCGTTGCAACGTCTCGACGTGTTAGAAATCAAATAATCATAGCCAGATTATCAAGGGCGGCAGATTCTGCCGCCCTTTTTTTATACGTGTGGCGGTGGATCAATGATTGGATGCGGGTTTGGCTCGTCAGGTGGCGGATCGGGCATCGGCTGTGGCCGTGGAATCGGTTCGGGAATCGGTATCGGATCGGTGGGAACCGGGTCAGAAGCCTGCGGACGTTCAGCATAATCACGGGTAGACATGCGTTGCTCCTTCGTTAGGCATGGAATTTAAGCATAGGAAGGATAGCTCTGGCTGGCAAACAAGCAAAAAAAAACCGGCGAGTAGCCGGCGTCGTACGAATCAATTAGTGCTATGCGTTAATTCGAAAAAGGAAGTGAGACAATATGGAGCGCAACGTCCATCGCTTGACGTTACATTCACCTGCGGGAAAGATTGTGCCGCGACAGCGCCATCAATTTATTGATATCGATCAGCTTTAGCCGCCCTTTTTACGAGTTATTGCTCATTTTCACAGCCAGTTACGTCGTTTTAACCACCAGGCAACGCCGAGTACCAGCACGACTAACATCAGGCAGAAAACGCTGAAGCCAAACCGCCAGTCGCCACCCGGAATACCGCCAAGATTGACGCCAAACAGTCCGGTCAGGAAAGTGGTTGGCAGAAAGACCATCGCCAGCAGTGACATGGTATAGGTCCGACGATTCATCGCGTCCGCCATTACCGTGGTGATTTCGTCAGCCAGTACCGCGGTACGCGCCACACTGGCATCCAGATCATCCAGCCCACGACCCAGCCGGTCAGAGATTTCCTGCATCCGGCGGCGCTGATCGTCGTCCATCCAGCCCAGACGTTCGCTGGCCAATCGGGCATAAACATCACGCTGCGGTGCCATATAGCGGCGCATCACAATAATCTGCTTACGAATCAGCGCCAGTTCGCCGCGTGCCGGAACACGTTGATCAAGCAGCGCATCTTCCAGCTCGATAATTTTATCGTGCAGCTCTTCGATAAATTCGCTGGCATGATCGGTTAGCGCATCACAAACGTCCACCAGCCAGCTGCCACCATCCACCGGGCCGTTGCCATTTTGCAGATCGGTCAGCACTTCATCAATGGCGTAAACCTTGCGACGCCGGGTTGAGACGATCAGTTTATCGTTGATAAACACCCGGATCGCTACCAGTTGGTCGGGACGTGACTCAGTGTTCAGATTCACGCTGCGTAAGGTGATCATAAAGCCATCGCCCAGACGACTGACGCGCGGACGCATGCTGTCACCGGCAAGCCCTGCCCGCACGGTATCCGGAATCAGCGGCGTTGACATCAGCCAGTCGGCGCTTTCACTGTGGGTATAGTTCAGGTGCAACCAGCAAGGACGTTCGCAGTCAATCACTTCGCTGTCGTTGATAGGGATCAGCCCACCTTTGCCATCAAGCTGGCAGGAGATAATCGCATCGGAAACCTGTAGTGCTTTGCCTTCAATGACGTCCACGTCGCGCCTCAGTTGCTGCATAATCAATGTGATACAGTCTAGCGTGCAACCTGGCAGATGCAATCTCCCTTGCTCGGTTAAGCGTTACAAAGCACGTCATCGTTATCGGTAAAAGCTGGATCGGGCTCACGTATTTGATTTTTCATGACGTAAATACCTTGCCTGGTGCGTAAGGCTGAGCAACACTCGGCTCAGAAATACAGGATTGTTACTGAGTTATCAGGCAAAACCTAAACCCCTTGTCTTCGCCCTTGCTGGCGTCGGGACAGGCGGTTTAGGTTTTTTTTGGCCAGCGTTCAGTAACGGCGAAAGCAGCAGGCTTGTTCAGGAGCTAACATAATGAAATACAAGGAATTATCAGAATCGATTCTCGCGGGCGTTGGCGGTAAAGACAACATTAAATCTGTGATGCACTGCGCCACCCGCCTGCGTTTTAAGCTGAAAGATAACAGCAAAGCAGACAGCGCCGGACTGAAGAATAATCCCGGCGTGATAATGGTTGTGGAAAGCGGTGGCCAGTATCAGGTGGTGATTGGCAACCATGTATCTGAGGTATATCAGGCGCTGCTGGCCGAAAGCGGCCTCGGCGATCGGCAGGACGCCTCTTCGACCGATGCCGATAACGAGTCATTGTTTGCCCGTTTTATCGATATCGTTTCCGGTATTTTTACGCCATTTATTGGCGTGATGGCCGCCTCCGGGATTCTGAAAGGTTTACTGGCGGTGGGCCTGACGATCGGGGCAATTGACGAGACCAGCGGCAGTTACAAGACCCTGTTTGCCGCCAGTGATGCACTGTTTTACTTTTTACCCATTGCACTGGGCTACACCGCTGGAAAAAAATTCGGTGGTAATCCGTTTATTTGTATGACCATTGGCGCGGCATTGGTGCATCCGGTGATGCTGGAAGCCTTTCAGGCAGAACAAAACGGTGGCGCGCCGATTCACTTCTTTGGCATTCCGATGCTGCTGATTAACTACAGCTCGTCGGTTATTCCGATTATCTTCGCCAGCTGGCTCTCCTGCCTGACTGAGCGCACCATCCATACGCGGCTGCCTTCTGCTATTCGCAACTTCACCACGCCATTACTCTGTCTGGCATTGGTAGTACCACTGACATTTCTGGTTATTGGTCCGCTGGCGACCTGGCTAAGTCAGCTGCTGGCTGATAGCTATCTGTTTGTTTACCAGCTTAACTCGACGATTGCCGGTGCGTTAGTCGGCGCGCTGTGGCAGGTATGCGTGATTTTCGGTCTGCACTGGGGACTGGTGCCGATTATGCTGAACAACCTCAGCATCACCGGTCAGGACACGCTGTTACCGCTGGTGCTTCCGGCGATTATGGGTCAGGCCGGCGCCACCCTTGGCGTACTGCTTCAGACCCGTGATGCCCGGATGAAAGGCATTGCCGCTTCAGCCTTCAGCGCCAGCCTGTTCGGTATCACCGAGCCTGCGGTGTATGGCGTCACCCTGCCGAGACGCCGTCCATTCATCTTCGGCTGCATCGGCGGCGCACTCGGCGCAGCAATCCTTGGCTACTGGCATACCGCTACCTTCTCATTTGGATTAGCCAGCGTATTCACCTTTGCGCAGGTGATACCCAAAACCGGTTTTGATGCCACGGTCGTCGCGGCGATTGCCGGCTCTGCTGTCGCTTTTATCTTTGCCGCTATCGCCACGCGCTTATTCAGCACCGACAGCGTCGCCCCCGTCGCCAGCGCTGAAGACGCTGGCGTGAAGGCCGAACCACCAACCGTCGCCGCTGCTGCTCTGTTAACGAAAACCACCCTCAGCAATCCGATCGCCGGTCAGGTAATGCCGCTCGAACAGGTGAATGATGAAACCTTTGCCAGTGGACTGCTGGGTAAGGGCATCGCAATCAAACCAACCCAGGGTCGGGTCGTTTCACCGGTCAACGGATGCGTCTCTTCGCTGTTCCGTACCCGCCACGCCATCGGTCTGGCCGATGAAAACGGAGCGGAAGTGCTGATCCACGTCGGTATCGATACCGTTAAGCTCAATGGTCAGCATTTCATCGCCCATGTAAAGCAGGATGACGAAGTCCGGATCGGTGACCTGCTGATTGAATTCGATATTTCCGCGATTACCGCGGCAGGCTATGACCTGACCACGCCGGTAATGATCAGCAACAGCGATGACTACATCGATATTTTAGCAGCCAGTCAGCAAAGCCAGCTTGATGAAGGCGCCCCGCTGCTGACTCTGTTTAAATAACTCAGGAGAACCCACTATGACCACAGCATTCCCGCAACATTTTCTTTGGGGTGGCGCCGTAGCCGCCAATCAGGTTGAAGGCGCATGGCAGGAAGACGGTAAAGGCGTATCGACCTCTGACTTGCAGCCAAAAGGCATTTTTGGTGAGCGTGTCGAACGTCAGCCTGGAGACAGTGGTATCAAGGATCTGGCGATTGATTTCTATCACCGCTATCCGGAAGACATCAAACTGTTTGCTGAAATGGGCTTTACCGTGCTGCGCACTTCCATTGCCTGGACGCGAATTTTTCCGCAGGGCGATGAAACTCAGCCCAATGAAGCCGGACTGGCCTTTTATGATCGCCTGTTTGATGAGATGGCGAAATATAATATCACGCCGCTGGTCACCCTTTCCCACTATGAAATGCCGTATGGGCTGGTAAAAAACTATGGCGGCTGGGGCAACCGTAAAACCATCGATTTCTTTGTCAATTATGCCCGCACGGTATTTACCCGCTATAAAGACAAAGTAAAGCACTGGCTGACCTTCAACGAGATCAATATGTCGCTGCATGCGCCGTTTACCGGCGTCGGCCTGCCGGAAGAGAGCGATAAACAGGCGATTTATCAGGCTATTCATCATCAGCTGGTCGCCAGCGCACGTGCGGTGAAAGCCTGCCATGAGATCGTGCCGGAAGGGAAAGTCGGGAACATGCTGTTGGGCGCAATGCTCTATCCGTTAACCTGCCGCCCGGCAGATGTAATGGAAAGCCTGCGACAGAACCATGACTGGCTGTTCTTTGGGGACGTGCAGGTGCGCGGCTACTATCCCGGCTATATGAACCGCTTCTTTAGGGAGCAAGGCATCAGCCTTGTCATTGATGAACAGGACAAACACGATCTGCAACACACAGTCGATTTTATCTCCTTCAGCTACTATATGACCGGTTGCGTCACCACGGATGAAGAACTGAATCAGAAATCACGCGGTAATATCCTCGATATGGTGCCAAATCCGCACCTCGCCAGTTCAGAATGGGGCTGGCAGATTGACCCTGAAGGGCTGCGCTACCTGCTGAACGTATTGTGGGAGCGCTACCAGAAGCCGCTGTTTATCGTTGAAAACGGTCTTGGCGCGCGCGACACCGTTGAAGCCGATGGCTCAATAAACGATGATTACCGCATCGCTTATCTTAACGATCATCTGGTGCAGGTACGTGAGGCGATTGAAGACGGCGTGGACGTTTGGGGTTATACCTGCTGGGGCCCAATTGATCTGGTCAGTGCCTCGAAAGCCGAACTCTCCAAACGCTATGGCTTTATCCACGTTGACCGCGATGATAACGGTAATGGCACCCTCGTTCGCACCCGTAAGAAGAGTTTCTTCTGGTATCAGCAGGTAATCAGCAGCCACGGTGAGTCGCTGAAATAATCTCTCTGTCACTGAAGCTGCCGTTAGCCAACGGCAGCTTCAGTTTAACTTCAGGCTTCGTCGTCTGTTTCCTTCAGCGCCAGCGTCTCTTTTCTGACCCGCTCGATATGAATCGTCAGAAACATCCGTTCTTCACTACCCAGCGCGTAGGAATACTTTTTCATTACATGGCGATCGATCTTTTGCACACACTGATAAGACTGCGGATAACGGTCGCGCACCACATCATGCAGTGACGGGTCATCGCTGTAGACGCCGCGCTTTCCCAGCATTCGCTGGGCAAAAAACTTCAGATGAGTGACAAAACGGTTATAGCTGAGCGCATCGGTCTGATAATCAAGTTGCAGTTGATATTTAACGATATGCAGTATCTCCTGCATAAAACGAGTGATATGCATCACTTCCGGCATTTCGCTGTTCAACTGGGCGTTAACCAGATGCAGGGCAATAAAGCCGGCTTCGTCCTCCGGCAGCGCCGCCGCTAAGCGTGTTTCAATGATGATCAGCGCTTCCAGCCCGAGCGCATACTCACGGGGATAGAGGCTACGAATCTCATGCTGCAACACATTGCGCATTGGCAAATTCTGCCGGTGGCGCTCAATGGCGAAGTTGATATGATCGGTCAGCGCAATCGCCACGCTGTCATGCAGACGCGAATTAAGCCGTTCTTTCGCCAGCGCGATGATACATTCACTGGTAATTACCACCTCCAGGGGAATTTCAGATAATAGTTCGCTTAACCGGCCGGTCAGCTCGTGACTTTGCAGGGCAAAAATCTTTTCGATTAATGCATCGTTCAGTGAATCTCCGGCTCGCTTTTGAAATGCCAGACCACAGCCCATCACTACCTGTTCATGGCCCTGTTCGTCGTGGACGACCACTACATTATTATTCAGTATCTTGGCTATTATCATTTTCCGGCCTGAAAACAAAAAAACCTGACTGCCAGAGTCGCATTTCTCCAGTCAATCAGGTTTTGCCTGCACGAAGGCAGTAACAATCCAGCCCATTACCTTAATTCATTCTGTTACCGCCTCAAGCCCCGACAGAGCGAAGTGTGACTTAGATCGCGAACTGTCAGACAGGCAAGCATGCTTTTAACCGGCATTAACAGCCCGGTTCAGAAATAAACGCCGGTCTCCTGATGCATTATCCCTCCAGAATCAGGGCGGTAAGTTACCGGAATACCTTCCGTGATATAGAGCAATTCTGATGTCTGACCCACGCTTTCGACAAAATGCTGAACCACTCCCTCAACGAAAAGACGATTTCCCGGAAACTCCCTGTCGAGATTGGTCAGTAATTGATCCAGTCGTCCGGTTATCCACACACTTTCAGGCCAGCCGGTAGAGGTGATATTGGTTGCCTCGGCAAATTTAGCCACAAAGCTACCAAAACCATATTTGGCACCGTCACACATTATAAATCTGACTTTTTTAATGACCCCGGAGTCCAGAGGATAATTATTATTCTTAAACCATCTTATGGTTTGTGTGACGGTAAAACCGTCATCGCCGGCGTCCGGTAACATAATACGGGCAATTCGCCTGGTTTTATCACCATGTGCGGCTATATTTAGCCGGAGCTCGCCATCAATATGATCGTAAAAAGTATAATCCAGCCACATCCCATGTCCCCAGTCATGTCCAGGTGACTGCCCGAGTAATTTAAAATTATAAGGTCTGACACCGTCTAAATAGTATGTGCTGTTGATTGCGGCCGATCCTGCCATCATCGGCCCACGGGGATAGGATTGTGCTATCTCAGCGCGCGGCTTATTTCCAGCGGCAACCAGGCCGGCACCAAATGAGAGAATGCCGCAAGCCAGGGATAGCCAGCCCAGCACCGCCGAAGCTTCAGGATTGCTCCGGCTGATTACCGTGCTGGCTAAGCCGGTTAAATCCGCCGTAGCCGCCGATGACCCAGCCAACAGTGATACCGTCGAGGCCGTATCCAGTGCGGCGAAAACACTCTCTGCCGCCGCTATCGACGTGCCAGCGCTAAATAATGAACTCAATAAACCAAGCACACTCAAACCTATTCCCAATACCGACTGCCAGCTCATATGCCCCGAAGGGTCGGCCCGGTTGATTGGATCTCCCACGCAGTAAGCATAGGGATTAATGCCGCCCTGTCCGAACGGGCTCCAGCTGTCCGGACAAATGAAACGCTTTAGCTGTGGATTATATGCACGATAACCGTTACCAAGAAGATAGTTGCTGCTGACCGAATCCAGACGTTCGCCGTTAAAACCGAGAATAACGTTATTCATAAACAGTTCCCTGTTGTTTAAATAACGATCTAATAGGGCAATTGACGATGGCAGGCAAATAAAAAAGCATCATGAAAATCATGATGCTTTTGCTGTCACAGTGCGATCATTTATTTATGCTGCAGAATATACATTTCGCGGCTGTAAGCCACATCTTCCGGATTGTTAATTGGATACCCTTTAACATAGGGCTTAATCAGGCGGCCATTAGTGTACTGATATATCGGCGCAATGGGAGCCTGATCGGCAAGGATCTGCTCGGCCTGGTTGTAATCATCATTGCGTGCCGCATCATTATTTTCGTTACTGGCCTTTTCCAGCACGCTGTCATAATTCGCATCTTTAAAGCGCGCAATATTACCACTGTGGCTGGAGGTCAGCAGGCTGAGGAAACTTGAAGGTTCGTTATAATCCCCGACCCATGACGCGCGGATAACATCGAAATTACCGGTGTTACGGCTGTCGATATAGGTTTTCCACTCCTGATTTTGCAGCTTAACGTTTACGCCGAGATTTTTCTTCCACATCGAGGCTACTGCAATCGCAATTTTTTGATGGTTCTCTGAGGTATTATACAGCAAGGTCAGATTCAGCGGTTTTGCCGGGCCGTAACCGGCTGAGGCCAGCAACGCTTTCGCCTGCGCATTCAGCTCTTCCTGTGAGTGCTGCTGTAAAATGCTGGCTTTCGGTTTGAAACCGGCAGTCACGTCCGGAGTAAAATGCCAGGCGGGTTTTTCACCCGTGCCCAGCACTTTTTCGGCGATAATATGACGATCAATGCTCCAGGATAAGGCTTTGCGCACCCGCACATCGGCGGTTGGGCCTTTCTCCGTGTTAAACGCATAATAATAGGTGCCCAGCTGATCTGGCGTATACACCTCATTTGGAATCTGTTTTTTCAGCAGCTGATAGAGATTTTTGGGAAAGGATTCGGTGATATCAATATCACCCGCACGATAGCGTTTAGTGGCGCTGGACTCTTCGTTAATCGGCAAAAAAGTTACCCTGGTCAGTACCGAGTGGCCGTTATCCCAGTAGTTATCGTTGCGCACCAACACAATTTTTTCGTTAACCACTCGCTGCTGCAATTTATACGCGCCGTTCCCCACCAGGTTGCCCACTTTTGTCCAGTCATTACCCAGCTTTTCAATGACTTTTTGTGGTGTCGGGAAGAGACTGAAATTGGCCGTCAGACTGGCAAAATACGGCACCGGTTTATCCAGTGTGATCTGCAGGCGATAATCATCCAGTGCCGTGATACCAAGCTTATCCGTCGGCATCTCTCCTTTAACAATCGCACCGGCATTCTGTATTCCCGCCAGTTCGGCAAACCAGGCAAATGACGAGGTATTTGCAGGATCGACCAGCCGACGCCAGCTGTAAACAAAATCATGTGCGGTGACAGGGTCACCATTCGACCAGCGCGCATCTTTGCGCAGGGTAAACGTCCAGGTTTTGTTATCGTTACTTTGCCAGCTTTTCGCCACACCCGGCACGATATTGCCCTCGGCATCCTGATTAGTCAGCCCTTCGAACAGATCGCGAATGACCTGAATTTCCGGCAACCCTACCGCTTTAACCGGATCGAGCGAAGCGGGCTCATCTTTAATGTGACGAACGATTTCCTGTTTTTCTGCCAGCTGAGTACCGGCCGGAACCGTCGCAGCCAGCGCTGAAGAACAGGCGCTGGCAATCAGCAACGCGCCCAAAGTGAAGCGGAACGGTTTGATCATAACGTACCCCTAACCAGTCACGGTATAAGTTGAAAGAGTTATTCACGGCTGAAGATTTTGACTGGCACTTTAGCGCAAATTGTTGATCGATAAATAGCTATTTTCTCTGCTGTCATTTTAAGCTAGCTTTACTGGGATCACCCTCACAGGAGCGACACTATGTCTTTGTTACACCCGCGAACGCAGCGCGGCAAGCTGGATGCCGACATGAAAATTTACGGCAGCTCGGTGCTGGGCGCGCCACTGTTATGGTTTCCGGCACCGGCCGCCGATGAAGAGAGCGGGCTGATTCTGGCAGGCACTCACGGCGATGAAACGGCCGCCGTGGTGACGCTCTCCTGTGCAATGCGCACCCTGCTGGAGCCACACCGTCGTCATCATGTCGTACTGGCGGTCAATCCGGATGGCTGCCAGCTCGGCCTGCGAGCCAATTCGCGGGGCGTTGATCTCAACCGCAACTTTCCGGCCGCCAACTGGCAGCCGGGCGATACGGTATACCGCTGGAATAGCGCAGCAGATCAACGCGACGTGCGGCTTTCGACCGGCGACAGCCCCGCCTCTGAACCGGAGACCGAGGCGCTATGCCAGTTAATTCATCATTTGCAGCCGCAGTGGATTGTCACTTTTCACGAACCGCTGGCCTGTATTGAAGACCCGCACAGCAGCCCGCTGGGGCACTGGCTGGCGAAAAAAATGGCTTTGCCACTGGTGACCAGCGTCGGTTATGCCACTCCCGGCTCATTCGGCAGCTGGTGCGCCGATCTCAGCCTGCCCTGCATCACCGCCGAATTGCCGCCGATCTCCGCCGATGAATCGACGGAGAAATATCTGCAGGCGATGATCGATCTGCTTAGCTGGCAGCCGTAAGGTCAATGCGCCCGCTGGAGAAACGTAACGCCGGTTCGACATCCGCCGCCAGCCATGTTGGCCCGTCGAGATCGACAAAGCGTGCCAGCGGGGCCAGCGGCAGCGCTGCGTTGATCGCTCTTGAGGTACAAAGCATACAGCCAAGCATAATGCTAAACCCTGCGGCGCTGGCTTCCGCTGCCAGCGCCAGTGCTTCAGTCAGGCCACCGGTTTTATCCAGCTTAATATTCACCATCTCGTAGCGGTTAACCAACTTACTCAGGCTGGCGCGGGTATGGCAACTCTCATCAGCGCAGATCGGCAATGGATGTACAAAGTTCTCCAGCGCCGCATCATCCTGCGCCGGTAACGGTTGCTCCAGCATCACCACGCCAACATCTGCCAGCAGCTGGCAGCGTGCCGCCAGCCCTTCACTTTTCCAGGATTCGTTCGCATCAACGATCAGCAATGCTTCCGGCACCGCACTGCGTATCGCCATCAGCCGCTCGGTCAGCAGATGATCGTCAAGTTTGATTTTCAGCAGACGCGCGCCGTTTTGCCACAGCGCCAGCGCACTGGCCGCCATCGCTTCCGGGGCATCAATACTGACGGTCTGCGCCATCATAATTTCGTCAGGCATGCGGGTGGCAGTCAGCTGCCACAGCGACTGGCCGTCACGCCGCGCCTGCCAGTCCCACATTGCGCTGTCGATAGCATTGCGCGCTGCGCCAGCCGGCAGCAGAGTTTGCAACTCAGCTCGCGTCATCCCGCGCTCAAGCTGCGGTAACAGCGCACTGATTTGAGCCAGCACCGAGGCTTCACTCTCACCATAACGTGGATAAGGCGTGCATTCTCCAACGCCTTTAATTCCCTCTTGCTCCAGCTCCACCACTACCACCCCGGCCTCGCTGCGTGAACCGCGCGCAATAACAAATGGCGAATGCAACGGCCAGGCTTCCGGGTAAACTTTTACAGCTCTCATCCACGCTTCCTTTTTCCAGTTGATACTCAGTTTGTAGCGCATCGCGCAGTTCACCGCTATTTACTTAGGTAAAAATTTAAACCTGTGCCAGGGTTACTGATTCAACCAGCGTCATAGAGATGTCATCTGCGACCTGAATAATTTCTCTCTGTTTATCAAGCCAGATGCCCTACACTGGCTGACCAGTCAAACACATGTAAAAGGAATCAATATGTCTCAGACAGTTCATTTCCAGGGTAACCCGGTGGCGGTTGCTGGTCAGATCCCAACGCCGGGTCAGGCAGCTCAGCCGTTCACCCTGGTGGCCAAAAATCTTTCTGACGCCTCACTTTCCGATTATGCTGGCAAGCGCAAAGTATTGAATATCTTCCCGAGCATTGATACCGGTGTTTGCGCTGCTTCTGTGCGCAAATTTAATCAGTTGGCAGGCGAGCTGGATAATACCGTGGTGCTGTGCATCTCTGCCGATCTGCCGTTTGCCCAGTCGCGCTTTTGCGGCTCAGATGGCCTGAGCAATGTGGTGACGCTGTCAACGCTGCGTGGCGGTGATTTTAAACAGAATTACGGTGTGGCAATTGTTGACGGTCCGCTGCAGGGTTTGACTGCCCGCGCGGTGGTGGTGCTGGATGAAAAAGATCAGGTGCTGTATAGCGAACTGGTCAATGAAATCACCACTGAACCGAATTATGATGCGGCACTGGCAGCACTGAAATAATTGAGAAGTCTGTTGGGATTACACCCGGCATGCCCTCATTAAGGGAGCCGAAAACGGCTCCCCTCTGTTTCACCTGATGCCGCCAGCGTCAGGACGACGACTCTTTCTTCTGCCCCAGACCATATTCGCGCAGTTTATTGGCGATGGCGGTATGAGAAACCCCAAGGCGTTTTGCCAGTTTGCGGGTACTGGGATAGGAGAGATACAGGCGCGTCAGTACCGAGCGTTCGAAGCGGCTGGTAATCTCATCCAGCGATCCCTCAATCGCATCATCTCCCAGCGAAACGTCCATCGCCAGTTCCGGCAATACAATATCCTGTGGACGTAGCTCGTAGCCCTCCAACTGGGTCAGCGCCCGATACAGCGAATTTTTAAGCTGGCGCACGTTACCCGGCCAGTTATAGCGAGTTAAAAAAGCATTCAGCTGTGGCGACAGGCGTGGACGCGCCACCCCTTGCTCGTCGGCGAAACGGGCAACAAACAGTTCTGTCAGTGGCAGAATATCCTGCGGGCGATCGCGCAGCGGCGGCAAGTTAATCGTCAGCACATTCAGCCGGTAGAACAGATCTTCACGAAACTCGCCGCGATTGACCATTTCAGTCAGGTTCTTCTGCGTTGCGCAGATCACCCGCACATCGACATGCACTTCATGCTCTTCCCCTACCCGGCGGAACGTGCCGTCGTTCAGGAAGCGCAGCAGTTTTGTCTGCATACGCGGTGACATTTCACCAATTTCATCCAGCAGCACCGAGCCGCCATTTGCCTGTTCAAAGAAACCTTTTTTACCTTCCAGCGCATTGGGGTAAGCACCCGCAGCATGGCCAAACAGCTCACTCTCTGCCACATCATCCGGCAGCGATGCGCAGTTAAGCGCCAAAAAGGGTTTTTTACCGCGCGTGCTGCGCAGGTGGCAGGCGCGTGCCAGCATATCCTTACCGGTACCGGTATCACCGACGATCAGCAGCGGCGCATCGAGCATCGCCAGTTTACGGGCCTGCTCGACCACCTGACGCATTTTCGGGTTAACCGCTACCACATGGTCGAATTCAGAATCATCGTTAACCGCCAGATTCTGTAATTGTTGCCCCATCCGCGCCGTCGATTTCAGCATAATCACTGCGCCAACCAGGCTGGTTTGCGCCTCGTCATCGCCAGCGGTATAAATCGGCCGCGCCTCCATCAAAAAGTCACGGCCCTGAATCACCACGTGCTGCGCGTGCGCTTCAACCCGCTCGCTCTCCAGCCAACGGGTAAAATTGAAACCGGTTATCAAGGTACTGACGTTGTGATTCCGCATTTTCTGCTCGTCAAGACCAAACAACAGCTGCGCCGCCGGGTTAGCCAGCTCGACCTTACTTTTCAGATCCACCGAGAAAACCGGTTCCGGCAGCGCCACCAGCAGTGCACTCAGTGCGCGGTGTTCGCGCTCTGACGGCATAAATGCCACGGTGCGAACATCAGTAACGCCGGGGATGCGACGGATCTCGGCCATCAGATTACTGAATTGCTCAAAGGCAATGGCGGAGAAATTGAGATAGATACGGCCGATAGCGGCGATTTCGATACCGCGAAGATCGATACTGCGTTCGACCAGTAAGTCCAGCAGTTCACGAGTCAGACCAATTCGGTCCTGGCAAAAGACTTCCAAACGCATTGGGTTGGCCTTGTTCAAAGATGAGAAAAGCGGTTACTGAAATAATACGCCAGGATGCGTCTGGTCAGAAGCGTTCTGTCATGAAAAGTTGACAGCCAGCAGCATTCGGCAAAAAGAGAGTAGCTGAAAAGGTATCGATTATCATGCCGGAATGGAATTTTTTAGCGGGATATAGCAAATATCAGACTTCATTCAGTGAATAGTGGCGAATTGTTCGCCACTAATGGTTCACTTCTCTGATTTATTACCGTTTTTTTGCAGTGACTCTTTTAGCTGACCAATCAGCTCACGGCGAAAATCACCCAGCCGCGGTTTATCTTCCTCCAGCCACGGCAGCGGTCGGCAGAGTTCCATCGCCTTAATGCCAAGCCGTGCGGTCAATAAACCTGCGCCGATTCCTTGCGCGGCTCGCGCCGACAGCCGGGCGGCAATGTCCTGTGATACCCAGTCCATGCCGACTTCACGCACCAGTTCGGACGCACCAGCAAAAGCAATATTCAGCAGCACCAGACGAAACAGGCGGATACGGCTGAAGTAGCCAAGTTCGATGCCGTATAGCGTGGCAATACGGTTTACCAGCCGCAGATTACGCCAGGCAATAAATGCCATATCCACCAGCGCCAGCGGGCTGACCGCAATCATTAGCGTCGACTCGGCGGCCGAACGGCTGATTTCGCGGCGTGCCTGACGATCCAGTACCGGCTGCACCAGCTGCGCATACAGCGCAACAACCTCGCGATCGTTTTGGGTTTCATGTAGCGATGCCTGCCAGCGTTGCAGTGCCGGATGCCCCTGATCGAGACCCGCCTGACGCGCCAGCTTTTCGCAAAACTCGCGCCCCTTGCCGATGCCGTGACTGTTCAGCAGTTCGCGGCCGATATCACGCTCTTCGGCACGCTGACGCAGCTTGTACAGCCGCCGCCACTCCGTCGCCAGCGAGCCAACACCCGCCATCACAATTAGCCCACCCGCCACGCCACCGCCGAGCGCCGCCCAGTCCTGAGCGAGCCAGGCGTTATGGATCCACTGCACGCCTTGCGCGACGACGCTGACGGCAAACAGCCCCACGCCGGCAGTCACCATTTTGCGCCACAGGCTGCGCTTCGGCCTTAATGCGGCTTCGACTGCTCGCTCACCGGCGCTCTCTTCCAGCGGCTCAATGTCATCATCCTGCAAGGCAGTAAATTGCGCCTGTTGTTGCTGTTCAAACGCTACCGCCGGTTTGATCAGCGGAGTCGATTCCGCTTCCAGCGGTTTAGCAAAATCAATGCGCGGTTTCAGCGGTGCGTTCATCGCAGTTTGTCTCCCAGTAAGAATTCCAGCGCCGCGTCCATCCGGATATGCGGCAGCGGCCGATCAATATCAAGATTTTGCGGCCGGAACTGTTCAAAGTGAAAACCCTGCTGCTGCCAGAAACTGTTTCCCGGCAGGCGTGGCGGTACCTCACCAGGATAAAAAGTTAAAGCAGCATCATCCTGTAAACGATGTCCGCGCAGCGCCGGGATTTTTTCGCCGTTATGATCGACCAGCCCACTCTGCGTCGCCTGCACCGAGGCCAGGCCGACACAATCCATACTGATCCCCTCAAAAGCGGCATTTTGCCACGCATCCTGCACCAGTTGCTGTAACAGCGACACTAAATTAGCGTGCTGATCGGCAGTAACATGATCCGACTTGGTTGCAGCAAACAGCAGCTTATCGATTACCGGTGAAAACATGCGGCGAAACAGCGTGCGCTGGCCATAATGAAAACTCTGCATCAGTTGGGTCAGCGCCAGGCGCATATCGTTAAAGGCTTGTGGCCCGCTGTTTAGCGGTTGCAGGCAGTCGACCAGCACAATCTGGCGGTCAAAACGCAGGAAGTAGTTCTTGTAGAAGTCTTTGACGACATGATTGCAGTAGTAATTAAAGCGTGCGCGTAGCGTGCCTATATTGCTGTGCTTATCGGCCTGCGCCAGCTTAGATTCACCGGCCGCATCGACATCCGGCCACGGAAAAAACTGTAGCGCCGGGGCACCGGCCATATCGCCAGGTAACACAAAACGTCCGGGCTGGATAAAATGCAGACCTTGCTGTTTGCACTGCAGCAGATATTCGGTCCAGGCCTGAGCAATCTCTGCCAGCCGGTTTTCATCTGCCGGAGCCAGTGGATCCAGCCCGGCGCAGAGCTCGCGCCACGGTCTGGCCCATTCAGCACGATCGCCCTGCAACAGCCCGGTCATTTGCCGCGACCAGCTCAGATAATCCTGCGCCAGCATGGGCAAGTCCAGCAACCATTCGCCAGGATAATCGACGATTTCCAGATACAGTGTTGAGGTGTCTTTAAAGTGACGCAGCAGCGAATCGCGCGATCGATAACGCAGCGCCAGACGCATTTCGCTGACCCCACGGGTCGGCGTTGGCCAGGCTGGCGGTGTGGCATACAGCTGCGATAAACCTTCGTCGTAAGTAAAACGCTGAATGCCCATATCGCGTTGCGGCACGCGTTTTACCCCCAGCAAGCGATCTTCTCGCACTGCTGAAAACAACGGCAGGCGCGCACCGGCGTTAACATTCAGTAATTGGTTAACCATCGAGGTAATAAAAGCCGTTTTACCACTACGGCTCAGGCCGGTGACGGCAAGACGCAAATGGCGGTCCACACCACGATTCACCAGCGACATCAATTCATTTTGCAGTCGTATCATTGTGAAATTTAGCGCCTTAGCAGAATTATTATTCTTTGATTTGATTGATTATATCAGGCAGTCATTACCACAAAACGCTGCTGTTCCAGCGTAAATTCGGCGACAACCGGCATACCCAGTCGTTGATGAGCATGAATAGATCGCGGATTGTTTTCGTTAATGAACAGTAAGCCCTCACGTCCATCCATTGCCGCTTTAAGCGTTTTGACCAGCGCCGGCAGTAACTGCTTGCCGCGCTGGCTGGCATCAATGCAAACCGGGCCGTAGATCCAGTTATCAGGCTGACCCGGCCACGCCTGTAACATCGCACGCACCGGCGGGGCGACGGCCTCAGAGCGACTGGCACTGAACAGCACGCCCACTACCTTGCCTTCAACAATAGCGACAACGGTAGGAGACGTGCGTTGCAACCAGCCACGGACCTTTTCTGTCGAGTAGCTACCATACAGCGCCCCACCCTCGTCGGCAGAGTTGGCAACCAGTAACTGAGCGATCGGTTCGACATCCTCGAGGGTGGCAAAGCGGATTGTTGCAGGCATCGTAGCCTCCTGATTCAGAGATAATATCAGCAGCATAGCATGTCGATTGCCAGCTCTGAGTATCAGCTTTTGCTCCAGCGAGCCGTGACACCGCGTAGCACCCGCTTCAGCAGCGGCTCCAGCGCCAAAGCCAGCAGGATTTTCAACGGCCGACGCGCGACCGATTTTACTGCCCAACCAGCCACGCCCGCCGGGCCATAGTTCAGGGCATTGATAATGATAAATTTGCCGGCCGATTTCAACGCGGGCGCGGCGTTACGGCGTACAGTCTGTTGCCAGTTTTGCATCAGATATTCTCCCGGTAAAAAAGAGATTCGGATCAGCAGCGGCCCGCGTTATCAGCGATTACAGCTGGCTGAAGCGGCTACGCACGCTAAAGGTCTCCGACGTTACATAGCGTTCAACATTACGTAGCTGGGTTTCACCTGCCTGTAGTTCACTACTCAGGTCGTTAAGCAATTGATGTGCGGTGACCGGCTGTTGCTCGCTATCGGCACCGTACGGCATTGGATCCAGCACCCAGCTAAGAATAAAGTAGCCAATCACGGTAAACATAAACAGGCCGAAAAACAGCGACAGCACCGCAATGATCCGCACTAAACGTACCGGTATATTGAGATACTGAGCAATTCCGGCACATACGCCTTTAATTTTCCCGCGCTGCGGAATGCGCCACAGCTTATTTCCTCTAAACGCTAATCCTGTCATGGTTGCCTCCAGTGCGGGTGCTCAGCATCAAGAATCTCTTCCAGCGCCTGAATACGTTCACGCATCCGTCTGGCATCCTGGGTTAACTGTTGCAGACGCTGCATATCATTTTGTGATAGCTCAGCGCCGCTGTTCTGACGATTGCTGTAATGCAGCCATAACCATATAGGTGCTACAAACAGCACAAAAATTGTCAGCGGTATGGCAAGAAATAACGCACTCATTCACTCTCCTTGATCTTATCTGGCCGTCATCTGAGACAGTAATCATCGGGCGGACAGCCGAATGGCTGCCCGCTAGCGATGTTACTCGCTACGGTTCATTTTGGCTTTTAACGCGTTCAGTTGCTCACTGATTTCATCATTGGCTTTCAGTTCGGCAAACTCCTGATCCAGCGTTTTCTGCTTACCAAAGCTCACGCTCTCCGCTTCCGCTTCCATATGATCAATACGACGTTCAAAGGATTCGAAACGCGCCATGGCTTCATCAATTTTTCCGCTGTCGAGCTGACGACGTACATCACGTGAGGAAGAAGCCGCCTGATGGCGTAAGGTCAGCGCCTGCTGACGAGCGCGCGTTTCGCTCAGCTTTTTCTCCAGCTCGCCGATTTCGCCTTTCATGCGGTCCAGCGTCTCTTCTACCTGCGAAGTTTCCTGCGTCAGGGTGGCGATCAGATCGGTCAGTTTCTGTTTTTCAATCAGCGCGGCACGCGCCAGATCGTCTTTGTCTTTACGCAGCGCCAGTTCGGCCTTTTCCTGCCACTCACTCTGCTGAGTCTCTGCCTGTTCGATACGGCGAATCAGCTGTTTTTTCTCAGCCAGCGCGCGAGCGGAGGTTGAGCGGACTTCTACCAGCGTGTCTTCCATTTCCTGAATCATCAGTCGCACCAGCTTTTGTGGATCTTCTGCTTTCTCCAGCAGAGAGTTGATGTTGGCGTTCACGATGTCGGCAAAACGAGAAAAAATACCCATAATCAAAATCCTCATTAATATTGTCTGCGTTACGCCATGCTCTGCACAGCTGCTGCTAAGTAATTCAAGATGCGTGCCAACTTTTATGTTATTGATTTTCAATGACTCCCCTGCTTTACTTTGCGTAATGCTACGCGTAATCTGGTTTTAATCACTAACACCTGGTGAAATTCATCATGAGCGAACAGACTGAAAACCTGCTGGGCGAGTCGAATAACTTTCTCGAAGTATTAGAGCAGGTTTCACGGCTGGCTCCGCTAAATAAACCGGTGCTGGTAATCGGTGAACGCGGCACCGGTAAAGAACTGATTGCCAGCCGCCTGCACTACCTTTCCGACCGTTGGCAAGGGCCATTTATCTCGCTTAACTGTGCCGCGCTGAACGAAAATCTGCTCGATTCTGAGCTGTTTGGTCATGAGGCGGGGGCCTTTACCGGTGCGCAAAAGCGCCATCTCGGCCGCTTTGAACGCGCCGATGGCGGCACGCTGTTCCTCGACGAGCTGGCCACCGCACCGATGCTGGTACAGGAAAAATTGCTGAGGGTCATTGAGTACGGCCAGCTGGAACGCGTCGGCGGCAGCCAGCCGCTGCAGGTCAGCGTACGCCTGGTCTGTGCGACCAATGATGATCTACCGGCGCTGGCACGCGCAGGCAAATTCCGCGCCGACCTGCTGGACCGCCTGGCATTTGATGTGGTGCAGCTGCCGCCGCTGCGCGAGCGCCGCAGCGACATCCTGGTGATGGCCAACCATTTTGCCATTCAGATGTGTCGCGAGCTCGGCTTGCCGCTGTTTCCTGGCTTCACGCCAGCGGCGCAACGTGTACTGCTGGATTATCACTGGCCCGGTAACGTTCGCGAGCTGAAAAACGTCGTCGAGCGCTCGGTATATCGCCACAGCACCGTCGACGAACAGCTGGATACCATTATTATTAATCCGTTCAGCCGTGCAGCCGCAACGGAAGTTGCGCAACCGCCTGAATCCCCGTATCCCGATCTGCCGCTTGATTTACGCCAGTGGCAGAATCAGCAGGAGCAAGCGCTGCTGGAAAAGAGCCTGCAACAGGCGCGCTTTAATCAACGACGTGCCGCAGAGTTATTAGGCGTCACCTATCACCAACTGCGCGCAATGATGAAAAAGCATGGGGTCCGAGTGACGGAAGAAACTGAAGAGTGACGGCTCAAGTCATTCAGGCGTCAGCTGATATTAAGCATTGACGCCAGCCAGCAATCAAATGCAAAAAAAAGGCCCGCGCAAGGCGGGCCGAAAAATACTGGAAGCAATGTGAGCAATGTCGTGCTCTTCTTCGGTAGAGCCACCGTCGAAGCGCAAATGAATAGTAATCATTCTCACTATCATCTGTAAAGCATTTTGTTGAGAATCTTTCTCATTACCATAGTAACATTGTGCGTATTATCATGATGCGCCGCGCGATAAATGCACCTAGTTCTGTGAGATAAATGGCATCGCTGCGGCGTTTCAATATTTGCAAAAGAATTACAATCCTACTGCTTTACCCTTCCTAAGGCCAACCACCGGAAAGTATCGGTAAAACGTCGATAACCCTACACCTTAGATAATGGCCAACTGCTGGAGGGTATGTCCCTTAGCAAATAGCCGTCCAACCTGTTCCCGCTCATGTTGCTTTAACGCGTTGGTCATCCGCTAGTGCATCCCTGTGCCCTGGCTGCTGCTAACCAGCCAGTGTTCGTCCGACGATCTGCTCTCGTTCCATCTCCGTTAATACCGGCATCACATAGTAAAAGAAACGCCCCAAGCAAGTGCTGGTATCAATATTGCCGCGCTGAACGAGTAGAACGAGTAGATAGAAGAGGTAGATTATGCGGGAATGACTGAAAAGGCAGTGAACGCTGAGTTATCAGCATGGACTGAATATCGCAGGAAGCTGTGTGCCTATATAAAATCTTGAGGATGGTAGTCATGCGCTACCATCCCCGCCAGTTGTCCAGAACGGCTTCTCGGGCCAGCTAATATCGGGGGCTTTTGATGTATCGATACGCATCAGCAGGACCCTGTATTTCTTCGATGCTGCAAGCGTTGCGGCTTCTTCTTCTGTCGCGATATCGGCATCAACCGCGTCCTGTCTCCATTCTATTTCAGTGTCTGCCGCTGCACGAAGTTGGTTTTTTTTTGCTGAGGCTTCGACGATCAGTTGTTCATGTGTTGGCGGAGGGATATCAACCCATGCAGGCAGGCTGTAAACATCCCGCAGCGAGCGTGATGAGCGACAGCTTGTAGACCACAATCGGCAGTTGCTGGGGTGAGACCAGACCGATGATGCCGAGCAGAAGCACAGCAGTCAGCAGCCAGCCGCTGAGCCGGGGCTTTTTAACAGGGGGAATGATTTTTTTCAGGTTTTTCATGATGCGTCTCCTTGTGTAGTGGAAACAGCATCACAAATGTCAATTAAAGGGGATTTTAAACCGCGTTATAAGTGTTTATCGTGGATGCATGTCATTTAGATATAAAATGTCACCGAAAGTGAGTTATGGGGCGCATGAATGCGCCCCACCAATAAATCAAATTGGCTCCGCTGTAAACAAATTACCAATGGTGTCACTACTCATATAACTAAATTTCACACCATTGAATATGGTCGAAACCGTTGGGGTATTGTCTTTTTTTTCTTCCTTCAATTTGACCAGCTTGATCACGATTTTTGCTGGCTCTCCAGTTTTCATGGTGTTCTCACCTAACACGGCAGAGTATGCTGATACAACAACAGCCATGACATCGGCACCTGATTTAGCTGTGCCATCACCCCTGGTAATCAATGTGATACCTGAAAGGTTCTTGCTTTTCTTATCGACTGTACCAACAATGGCCAGATGATCGTTGAATGTATATTTAAAAACATTCTTGACCTCACCACTTTCGATATGTGCTTTCAACCTAAATGAGCTACCGAAAGTCTTAAGGTTGGCATTCATTCGCTTCGAGAATACCTCAGGGGATATTTCCAGCGTTACTTCAGGAACACTGGTAACCGTTTCTTCAGAGGCATCTTCAGGTTGAGAAGGTGTCTCAACCGGTTCATTTTTAGGTTTTGCCGTTTGCATAGCCGTACTGGTTTCTGTTCTTGCTTTTTCATTTTTATCTTGGGTGGGAATAAATAAAACCAAGAAAAATAAAGCAACCACAAATCCGACGATGCCACCACTAGTCTTACTCAGCCAAGGTTTATGACCTTTCCTTATAAAATGACGTGATAATAATCTTGCAACTACAACCCAGATAGCTATTACTGCAACTAAAATCAAAAAATCTTTCATCATAACTCCGTTCATTTCTTCGCTATTTCAAATGGTATTTAAAGACATATCCCCGTCGACTGCTACTATACATTAAGAAACTCAGACAAGAAGAGTTGAGTACTCTGGCATAGCTGCTATCAGGTGAAATGTTGATGTAGCACTTTTCCTGCTTAAGGTTGTACTTCACCCATGCTGGCGAGCCACTTGTCATCGTCAATACTAACGTGTGCCAACCGATTTTCTGTATATAATTTGATACGTTAACAAAATCAGATTTGTATTTATCCAATTCTGGAAAAACACTCCGTAAGGCTGGGATTGCGGTATTTACGACCCTATCATTTGTCTCGGCAGTAAAACTACTTATTCCATTTTGATAAGCCTGTTTGGTCGCGGGACTGCCATTGAGAAAGATGGTGAGGCCAATCCCCACGGCTATGACTAGTGCGACTACGCTGCTTAAAATGACAAAAATCTTATAATTCGCTTTCGATGTCACTCGGGAAGGTTTTAGTTCAGTACCCTGAGCCACAGGAGAAACTGTGTTTTCGTCTGGTTCAACATTCAATAAATCATCAAAGTAACCAAACACTGATTGAAGCTGCTCTTTATCTAAATCCTTAAGATGGGTTGTACCGAAATGCTTCAAGCAATATCGGTCACGATCAAGGCGATATGCTGGGTTAGTAATAGTCATTATTTTACTGACTAAAGTATTACAGTCCTTCTGGACCTTGACCCGCTGGGCATACTTCTGGAGGATCTTAACAGCACAATGGTAATCAGCTGCAGTCATCTCATTGACAGTTTTGGTGTGAAGTTTCGTATGGAGCACCAGCCACAGTTCGCGCTTGCTTTCACCAGCGTCAACAAATTCATCCATTAATCGATGCAGATCACGTTTTTGTAGCAGTGAGATTGGTTGCTGAGCAGCATGGGATACCCCAGCGGTATAGTTATGGATAGTTACATCACCGCTGACAACATTGCCTACATCCCCATTAACTGTTTGCTTTTGCTTATTCATGTTCTCTTCGTGTTTTTGTTCATTACGGCTCCAGCTCCTATGGTCACATTACCTTTAATAACGTTCCCCAGAACATCTCCCTGAATAACCTGCTCGGCTCGCTCTTGTGACGAACCATTTTAACAACCACTGGAGCAGCACGATATAACTCAATCAGACTAGCCTCATCTTGTGGCATCGAAGAAACTGAACGGTCACCAGTTACAACAACACCGAACCTAGCTAACGCAGCCAAATATTGTGCATCGGGATACTTGTCACCTTTCTCATAGTTAAGCTAAGCAATTTTTTTCACGCCACCATGCTCACCGAATGCCAATTGGCTCAGTCCTGGTCTCTCTCGTTCTTCTTTTAATCGCTCACCGATACTCAATTGCATGCAAATCCCGCTGGCAGGTATTCAAATGAATACCATAATCCATCACATATAAACCAAACATCATTGCATCAACAAAGGAGACAACGATGACTGCAGAGCAAGTCAAATCACTCTTCCGCCAGCGCGGGGTCACTTTCACCCGCTGGGCAGAAGAAAACGGCTACAGCCGCAATGAGGTTTACCGTGTTCTTAACGGTTTCACCAAAGCCCGCTACGGCAAATCCCACGGAATTGCAGTGAAGCTGGATCTGAAACCAGATTCGAATGCGGCCTAACCTTTTAGCCCGTGTAACAGATTATCACATATCGCAAAAAGGGGAATGTGACATGAGCAAGGCAAATGTATCCAGTTCTGGCTCACGCATTCTGCGCGTTCTTAAAGCTCTGCGCGGTCACGCTCTTAACGGTGTTTCTAACGGTGAACTGGCATCAGCTCTGGGCGAGTCCCCGGCGAATATCAATCGGGCGCTCAATACCCTTATCGAAGAGGGTTTGGCTCTAAAACTGGATAACGGGCATTTTGCCCCTGGAGTCCAGCTATTACAAATCGCCATGGCGCACAGTACCGAGATGGCACGGGCGCAGGATCGTATCAATGAAATTAACCAGCGTGTTATAGCTGGCAGTCGCTAAGGATTTGGCATGGGACGTACAAAATCACAACCAGTTGAACTAGTGAAAGATGCACCGCTAAGCGATGGCCTCAACGTTAGTCTGAACGCCATGACCGAACATCGCCTAGAAATCATGCAGCAATTTGGTGATGGGCTGCCGTATGAACGCGATCGTATTGTACACGAGACACGTTTTTATATGGCTCAGAGTGCTGAGGCTATGCTGGAAGCAGGTGAACGCCTAATTATCCTTAAGGAAAATGAGCCGCATGGCGAGTTTGTTGAGATTGTCAGAGAACATCTCAGCATTGAACCCCGTATTGCGCAAAAAAAGGCTCAAGCCTCCCTTAAATTTTTATCACCTGAACTTGAGTCAAAAGCGAAAACGTTTTCGCTTTTAGGCCGTTCAAAATTTTACGAATTGATGTTGGAAGATGATGAAGAACTTGCTCAGCTAGCTGATGGTCGAACGGTAGCCGTATGATGCAGGTCTGGGGCGGGCAGAACGTGTACTTCCCGATGGGCATGGTCTGGAAGGTCAGCCAGCGCGACAGGAAAATCTTCCTGGAGTTCGACGGGCGCAACCATTACGAACTGGCCCGCAAGTTTGGCGTTTCTCTGCAGTGGATCTACAGCGTGGTGAAACGGGTTAAAAGGGAAGAACTGGATCGGATGCAGGGTAAGCTGTTTGATGGTGAATCTGATGACGTTGCCGGAACAAGGGAGTAAAATCACAAACCAGACTGGTTCGAACTTGTTTTTATTCGGGCCAGTCTGATTTTCACATACTGTAAGGTTATTGCACATTACATCCAGTATCTTCCCATGTTGACCCAGTTCCTCCCATAATTATCTCACTAATTCCCTGTCATTTATCTCAAATCTGATCATTATCATCAGCCTTTGCTTTTCGGCAGGCATTTCCAGCATGAAAATTGCCTGGAAAAGAGCCGGTTATCCAGTCAAACTTTGGGGCAACGCCAAGAGTGCGATACACTCTGCCTATTGCCCGTGAACCCAAAAAATCCGATGCCAAAAATATTCTCCACCCTGCTTCTCGGACTCAGCGTGTTAAGCAGCGCTGCCTGGTCGGCAACGCCCGGCGATATTCGCCAGAGCGGTTTTGTCTATTGCGTCAGCGGCGTGATGAACACCTTTAATCCACAGCTGGCCAGTAGCGGGCTGGCCGTCGATACGCTGGCAGCGCAGCTTTACGATCGCCTGCTGGACGTCGATCCTTATACTTACCGCCTGATCCCAGAGCTGGCGGAGAGCTGGGAAGTGCTGGATAACGGTGCCACCTATCGTTTTCATTTACGCCCTAACGTGCCATTCCAGACCACCAGCTGGTTCACACCGACACGCATGATGAATGCCGACGATGTGGTATTCAGTTTTGCCCGGATGTTTGACCGCAAGCATCCCTGGCATAACGTTGGTGGCGGCAACTATCCCTATTTTGACAGTCTGCAATTCTCCGATGCGGTACAAAGCGTTAAAAAACTCGATAAAGATACCGTTGAAATTCGCCTGAACAGCCCGGACGCCTCTTTTCTCTGGCATCTGGCCACCCACTATGCGCCGGTGCTCTCAGCGGAGTACGCCGACAACCTGACAAAAATTAATCGTCAGGAACTGCTGGATCGCCAGCCGGTTGGCACCGGGCCATTTATGCTGAATGAGTACCGCGCCGGGCAATTTATTCGTCTGGCTCGTAATCCGCTCTACTGGAAAGGCGTACCCCGTATGCCGCAGGTGGTAGTCGATATGGGAGCCGGAGGTATGGGCCGACTGTCGAAACTGCTAACCGGTGAGTGTGATGTGCTGGCCTATCCGGCCGCCAGCCAGTTATCGATACTGCGCGACGACCCGCGCCTGCGCCTTACCTTGCGCCCGGGCATGAATATCGCCTATCTGGCCTTTAATACCCGTAAAGCACCGCTGGATCGCCGCGAGGTTCGACAGGCGCTGGCACTGGCGATTAATAATGAGCGCCTGATGGAGTCGATTTACTACGGTACGGCAGAAACTGCCGCTTCTATTTTACCGCGCGCCTCATGGGCTTATGATAATGATGCACGCATCACAGAATATAATCCGCAGAAAGCGCGCGATGAGCTGAAACGACTCGGGCTGGAAAATCTGCACCTGAAACTCTGGGTGCCCTCGGCTTCCCAGTCGTGGAACCCCAGCCCGCTGAAAACCGCCGAGCTGATCCAGGCAGATATGGCACAGATCGGGGTACGCGTCACCATTGTCCAGGTTGAAGGCCGCTTCCAGGAGGCGCGTTTAATGGAAATGAATCACGATCTGACGCTAACCGGCTGGGCGACTGACAGTAACGACCCGGACAGTTTTTTCCGGCCGCTGTTAAGCTGCGCCGCAATTAATTCTCAAACCAATTTTGCCCACTGGTGCAACCCGGCATTCGATGAAGTACTGCATAAGGCGTTGTTGTCACAACAGTTGGCTACCCGCATCGATCGCTATGACGAAGCGCAGAATATTCTGGCGCAGGAGCTGCCGGTGCTGCCGCTGGCTTCATCGCTACGGCTGCAAGCCTATCGCCACGATATTAAAGGATTGGTGTTAAGTCCGTTTGGCAATGCTTCCTTTGCCGGCGTACACCGTGATGAAGCCAGGGATCTGAAGCAATGATTATTTATACGCTGCGCCGCCTGGTGCTGTTGCTGACCACGCTATTTATGCTGACGCTGGTCGGTTTCAGCCTGAGCTACTTTACGCCGAATGCACCGTTACAGGGAGCATCGCTGCTGGATGCCTGGCTGTTCTGGTTTAAAGGCATCCTGCAGCTTGATTTCGGCGTCTCCAGCATCAACGGTCAGTCAATCAATCTGCAACTGCGCGAGGTCTTCCCCGCCACGCTGGAACTCTGCCTGATGGCCTTCAGCCTGGCGCTGCTGGTCGGTATTCCGTTGGGAATTATGGCCGGTGTGATGCGCAATAAATGGCAGGATAAACTGATCAGCGCGCTGGCATTGCTCGGCTTTTCAATGCCGGTATTCTGGCTGGCGCTACTGCTGACGCTGTTTTTTTCACTCCACCTCGGCTGGCTGCCGGTATCCGGTCGTTTCGATCTGTTGTATCAGGTCAAAACCGTCACTGGTTTTGCCTTAATTGATGCCTGGCTCAGCGACTCACCGTGGCGTGAGGAAATGTTACTTAGTGCCTTCACCCATATGATTCTACCGGTAACCGCTCTGGCGGTGGCACCCACTACCGAGGTCGTTCGCCTGCTGCGCATCAGTACCAGCGATGTTATCGACAAAAACTATATCAAAGCCGCAGCCACCCGTGGTCTGTCGCGTTTTGCCGTAATCCGCCGTCATGTGATACATAACGCATTGCCGCCGGTGATCCCGCGTCTTGGCTTACAATTTGCCACTATGCTGACGCTGGCAATGATCACCGAAGTGGTATTCAGCTGGCCGGGATTAGGCCGCTGGCTGATTAACGCCATTCGCCAGCAGGATTATGCAGCGATTTCCGCCGGTGTGATGGTGGTGGGCGGGATGGTCATTACAGTCAACGTACTGTCCGATATTTTAGGTGCCATGACCAATCCATTAAAGCATAAAGAGTGGTATGCCCTTCGATAGTTAGCAGTAATGCACGGCATCATACCCGGCGCGCGAAAGCCTTCCGGGTTTAGCCGCAATCCGCTGAATTCCCTCTTCACCATTGACAAGGTATCTGGCGATCGCTATAAAATACACATTAAATAACGATCGCTACATATTTACTATCAAAGGGTTCATTCTGCGCTGTGCTGCCCTTTGCCTTGCCAGGCGCTGAACGAGGGATAGCTATGACGATATACATCGCAAAAATACTGATGTTTCTTGAATGGCTTCAGTCGACCGGATCTTCAGGTATCGGCGTCTTTATGTTGCTTTTTATCGTAGGCAGCTTGCTGTTTTTTCCAGCTTCAATGCTGGCAGCCCTGGCGGGTTTTCTGTTCGGACCACTGACTGGAACGCTGGCGACATCTTTAGCTGGAGTCATCTCAGCTACAATCGCTTTTGTGATTGGCCATTATCTGATGAAGGGTCGTCGACTTCATTGGGTTCAGCGGTCCAGGCATTTAGCGGCAATCAATACTGCGGTGAGCAGCAACGGATTTCGGATTGTTTTCTTACTGCGACTGGCGTCGATCCTGCCGTTTATACCTTTAAGCTATGTTTTGGGCACTTCCCAAATCAAACTTCGTGAGTACGTCGTTGCCACCTGGTTTGGCTTACTGCCGGGGACTTTTATGTATGTCTACCTCGGGACGCTGGTCACCAACATTACCCAGTTTTTAGACGGCGAAATCCCTGCTAATCCGTACGGTGGCGCACTTAGTCTGGCAGGCATTGCCCTACTTATTTTCACTGTGAGTTTGATCGCGCGCACTGCACGCAAAGCCCTGAATCTGTCACTCTCTAAAGACACACCTGTCTGATAACTGGACAATACTCATATCACTGGAGTAGAAAAGGCATGAATAAATTTATTGCTCCCGTTGAGCTTTCTAAAGCATTTCGTCTGATCAATCACGGACCGACAACGCTGGTCTCAGCGCGACATGCGGGCGTTGATAACGTCATGTCCGCGTCATGGGTATGCGCACTGGATTATTCACCACCGAAGTTAACCGTTGTGCTGGATAAGATGGCGAAAACACGCGAACTAATCGAAAAAACTGGGCAGTTTGTTATTCAGGTGCCAACGGTTGCTCAGCTTAAGCTTACCCACTATGCCGGAACACATAGCCTGCATGATGATCCGGACAAAATGGCACATGCCGACGCCATGGTTTTTAGCATACCAGGCAACGATTTACCTTTTATTGAAGGCTGCTCAGGCTGGCTGGCCTGCAAGGTGATCCCTGAATTACATAATCAGCAGAGCCATGATCTGTTTATTGCTGAAATAACCGGCGCATGGGCCGATACACGGATTTTTAGTGAAGGACACTGGAAATTCGAACATGCCGATCCTGCCTGGCGAAGCCTGCATTACATTGCAGGCGGACATTTTTACGCAACAGGGGAAGCAATGGATATCGGCGGAGAAGAAATGCCCTGATATCTACAGGCAACAGACCGGTATTTACGCCTGTCTTCAGGCGTTTTATTAACTTCCCCTCCTCTTCTCGCTACGCCTTAACGGCGTAAGCGACACCCTCTGATTCTGAATAATCCTTAATTGCAGTAAGCACCATCAGACAACCATCCGCTACGGCTGGTGAGATCAGCACGATGGCTGAATCTGAAAAACATCTTCAATTTTATGGATTCTGTAAGTCATCAAGCCGTGAGAGGTTGCCGAATGACATAAGTTTTATTGCCAAAATCTGAACTACTCAGAAAATTACTTATGAAATGAGGGGTGGAAAATTTGTGTTTTCGCAGAGAAGTTGGAAATTGACTAATCAGAACATGTAAAAAGATAAGGAAGTCAAAATAAAATAAGTGATTTAAGTTAAATTTTAGCGCTATAGCACTAAAAAAACCTCAGGATAGTATTGATAACCATTATCATCTGGTAAGTTGATGATTGATCTGAAATCGATCGATTATACTGCCCATTGATACCCTGAACTAAAATATTCTTTTTAAGATGCGATTCTCTGGATTAATAATCTATATAAATATCGTTTAGCAACATAACCCCCCGAACAGTAGGCAAAACCATTCCATAAGATTTAATGAATGTTTGTTTTTTTATCCTGCAAATCAATCACATCATAACATTTAAACCCACTGTGTATTATTTTATTGTTTATAATCAATATTATAAATCACACTTTTGTTGGTAACACAAATTTGTTTAAGATTTAAATCAACGAAAAAGTGAATTATTAACCACCGCAAGTGCATAAATGATCATTTTTCACTATGGAACCAATGAGGAAAATCGTCGCCCAGAAGAAAATTGCTCTTGAAAGGCAACAAACAAGGAGATCTTTGCGTCAGAAGAAGTACATGCTCAACAGTAAATAGGCAGCGTATTAGTCTGATAAAAAATTAAGGGACACCGAGCCCCATGAGAAGTGAAAAACCGTATTGAATTATGTAATTAAACAGTGCAGCGACAGCTCAAAAAAGTACAAATGGCAAAACATCGTCTGAAACTCGCAGGCATTTTACCCGTTTTATTCACCAAACATTTTAAGTCATTCGGAAAAATAAGGAGATAACCTTGAGTAATGCAGATTTTACCGTCGAGAAAATCAGCCTCACTAACCTGCCCAGCAGATCCAGCGACGTCACGTTTATGTTGAAATTCTTTATCTATATCTCAGTTATTGGCATAGCAATCTTTTTCGCCATGAATGATTCATTATGGATTAAGTCTGTTGGCGTGTTTTTAATGGGTGCCATCTTCGCGCATGGGGTTGAATTACAGCACCAGGTCTTGCACGCCCAGGGAATAAAAAACAGAAAAGGAAACGAAATTATTGGTATCTTGCTGGGTCTTCCCATGCTGGTCTCGTATGCTGATTATAAGTATAGTCATCTGAATCATCATAAGTTTTTAGGAACGCCACAAAACAAAGAATACTTTGATTACGGTGACCAATATGGCACGCTTAGTTTCATGACGATCTGGGCTTTAGTTTCACGTCTTTTTATGATCCCCCAGTACTATGCATTTATTAAAAAGGCTTTCATCGCCCTTACCTTTCAGGATTATGAGGACACCACGCCAAAAGTTTCTAAACAGATTCGCAGAGACTATCTGGTGATGATTTCGTTTATGACTGTGCTGGCTACACTGTCATACCTTTACGGATGGGAGATCATCGCGACATTTTGGCTGATACCTTTTGTTGTTATTGCATCACCTATACACGCACTTATCGAAATGCCAGAACATTATCAATGTAATACCGAAAGTACACATCAATACTCAAATACACGAACCATTAAAAGCAATGCATTTATGACATGGTTTACTAATGGGAATAACTTTCATGTTGAGCATCACATGATGCCCGGCCTGCCGATCGACCGCCTGCACGATTTACATGCAAAAATTAGCGGTAAGTATGAACATTACAGTCCAACCTATCGAGCCTTCTATATGGGGGTTCTGAAAAAAATGTTAAGGAAAGAAAGTAATGAATAATGAGTTCTATCTGCAAGAAGCACGTTACTTTCAGGACAGATTTAACAGCAGAGGATTAGCTGACCAGCTGGAAAAAACCAGAAGACATAACGAGTTTCTCGAATCAGATCGAGAGATAATTCGAAAGTCACCCATGTTCTTTTTAGCCACGTCATCTCCGGATGGCTACCCGGATTGTTCTGTGAAAGGGGGAAATCCAGGTTTTGTAAAAATAGTAAATTCTTCCACCTTAATCTTTCCTGATTATGACGGAAACGGAATGTACAGAAGCTTAGGTAACATAGCCTCTAATCCTAATATAGGAATGTTATTTCTTGAGTATGAAGGTGGGCGAAGAAAATTAAGAATTAACGGTCAGGCTTCTGTAAGTGAAGAACCGGATATCTTAATAAATTTACCGGGCGCAAAATTAGCCGTTATTGTTAAAGTCAGGGATATTTTCCCTAACTGCCCCAGATATGTTCCGCTACTGGAAGTGAAGCAAAGCTCGGCATATAACCCAGATTATGGTTATGCCCCCCCGGAACCCGACTGGAAAAGTAAAGATGATCTCAAAGATTTTGTGCCAAAAAAGGAGTGAGGATATGAATTCCAAAAAACAACTTGCAAAAGGGATTGACGTTTCCGATACAACGCTTGAAGAACAAAAAACATTAAATTCATTCTATCTGCGAGAAATCGGACAGCCTGCAAATTTCAGGGAGAGTCCAGATTTAAGTGAGTATTTCTTCATCGAAGAAATCGAAGACAGATGGAATGCATATGAAGCATCCAGATTGGCAATGCAGGATTACCCCACCAATGCGGAAGATTTTCTAAGCTGGTACAACAAATTGCATATGGCGCACAGAAAAATCGTGGCCCCCTTTTTCACACGCCTGGCTGAGCATTCAACACTTGAAGAGCTGACATTTTATATTGCGATGGAAAATGAGGTAGATGGACGATTTGACGATGTGATTTCTCTTGCTCAACTTGGTATGACCGGCGATATGAAACTGGCTCTCGCCGAAAATTATTGGGATGAGATGGGGATGGGCAGCCTGGAAGAGATGCACACGGTTTTGTTTACCGCCTCAGCAGAAAAGCTGCGTGGGATTGCCGGATTATCCTCAGAAAAAATTCAGGTACCCAGCGCAGCATTAAAAAATGGCAACCTGTTGTTGATGTATGCCTTGCGCAGAAAATATCACCCACGATTGCTGGGTACGCTGGCTATTCTCGAGCATACCGCACCCTATCGATTCGCAAAAACAGTACAAGCAATGCGCCGGTTAGGAATACCTGAGGATGTCATCTATTACCATGACATGCATATTCAGGTCGATGCAAATCATGGAAAGCAACTTATAGAAAGAGTGTTGATGACTCTCGCTAAAGATAATCCCGATATCATTCCGGAGTTATGTATCGGTTGCCTTGTCCGATATAACGTCGCAGTGGATTATTACAATAGTGTTGAAGCGGAAATGGATAAAATCACCTTACAAAAAGAAAAGGAGTATTAAAATGAGTAGTACCACACTGGAAAAACCGTCAACAGCAAAAATTTACAACCTGGAAAGTCAACGTTTTGTTTTGGGTAGCGCATCTCAAGTTTTCGGCATTGATTTCCTCACGCATCCAGACTGGAAAGCATTTCAGGCATTTTTTGAAGACCTGGAATTAGACCAATACATGATGGATGGCGGATTATATCGCCAGCGTCGCTTTGGCCGCTTCAAATGGTTTGCTGATGGAAATCGGCTGGAACAGCAGCCACAAACACCCTATACACAGCCGCTGTACTTTAATCCACTGAATGGTGGCATTGAACGACACTTTGCCCCCTTAACCGATACAATTGTAAATAATCAGGTCGTAAGAGAAATTCTTCTGAGACTGGCTAAGGCTTATGGTGAGCTGGAAGATATTCAGACCTGGAAAATCAATGCTTACTTCAACAGGATTATTGCGACAAAAGACTTTTCTGGACAGCCAGTGCCCGAAGGTAAACATCGTGACGGTGTCAAATTTAGCTGTTTGTTTATGGCAAACCGTATAAATGTTTCGGGTGGATCAACCACACTGACTGATATCTTATATCAACAAGAAGTGTTCACCGGAACACTGCAAAATCCATCTGATGTTTTAATTTTTCGCGATGACACTGTAATTCATGATACCAGTGCGATTACGGTTAATGAAGGATTTAAAGAAGGCTACAGAGACGTACTGGTTATCGAGTTTTACTGATTTATAGGATGTGAATTGTGACTATTCAGGTTGCGATACAACCAGATTTGACCACAAGAGAACTGACTTCAAGAACAATCGATGAAAATGAAATATTTATTATCGTCCCATTATTAGTACAGCTTTATCAGGATTTGCCAATTGAGACGATTAAGTCCCGACTTGACGAGATAAAACATCTTAACTGGTCCTGTTTGGGCGTATTTTATAAAGATAGTCTTGTCGGTATATCTGGCTATTGGTTAAACACACGACTTTATTGCGGAAAGTATTTATACGTGGATCACTTTGTGGTTGATGACGCTTTCCGGCAATCAGGTGTCGGTGCACTTCTGATGCAAAAGATAAAAGAAGTAGCCGAACAGAATCAGTGCGGTCATATATGCCTTGATACCTTTACTGGCAACTCACAGGCACAGAAGTACTGGTCAAAGCATAAATTTAATATTGTTGGTTTTCATTACGTATTACAGCATTAATTAAAAGGAATCTATCATGGAACATAACTATTCCAGAGATGTCATTTACAGTCGTATGTTGGGAATTGTGAACGAAGAAGAACTCGCCTTACTGGCAGATAAAACTATCGCCGTTCCTGGCTGTGGGGGGGTTGGCTATACACATGCTGAAACCCTGGTAAGAATGGGGGTGGGTGGCGTGCACATCGCCGACTTTGACACCTTTGGCCCGGAGAATTTCAACCGACAGTTTGGTTCAAGTATTCATACTGTAGGACAAAAAAAAGCAGATGTACTCAGGGAACGTCTGCTGTCCATTAATCCGGCATTGAGGATTTCTCAGTTTGAAGAGGTGAATCCTGACAATGTAGACGATTTTCTTGAAGGTGTGGATGTACTGTGCGATGCGCTTGACTACTTTGTGATTGAACCACGCATTGTCATGTATCGCCGTGCCAGGGAACTGGGCATTCCGGCAGTGATCTCATGCCCCATCGGGTTTGGCGGAACCTTGCATTTCTTCGACCCACAATCGATGTCCTTTGAAGAGTATTTCGCTCTGTCTGCCGAAATGAATGAAACACAGAAACTGATCAATTTTGGCATCGGTCTGGATCCTTTGCGCTTACACAGTAGTTACCTGGATTCACCCCGACTGGATTTTGAAAGCCGAAAAGTCGCTTCACTAAGTTCTTCGTGCCTGCTGGCAACAACACTCACGTCAACTTTTACATTAGCGAAACTGCTTGATCGTGATATGTTTTTTAAACCGGTCCCTTATGTGCATCAGATCGACTACATGGCTGGACGATTTGAACAAACGTATGTAAATGAGGGCGTTAACGGGCTTAAATCCGTCATGAAGCTTCAGGCAGCCGGATAGGAAGCGACGTGCGGAACTGAATCTCACCATTACATTGGCACTTACATTATGAAATCACGCATTTTTATAGACGGTGAAGCGGGAACGACAGGGTTGCAGATACATTCTCAACTCAATGACCGTGATGATATTGAGTTAATTGAGCTGGCGCGTTCAGATCGAAAAGACCCACAGAAACGTAGCCAGGCGCTAAACGAATGTGACATTGCGATTCTGTGCCTGCCTGATGATGCAGCACGCGAAGCAGTATCATTTGTTGAAAACCCACGGGTACGTATCCTGGATGCGAGCTCGGCTCATCGTTCCACCACCGGCTGGATATACGGTCTGCCTGAACTGACTCCGGGTCAAGTACAGTTGATTGCTGAAGCCAACAGAGTGACTAACCCTGGCTGCTATCCTACAGGGGCGATTACTTTGCTGCGTCCTCTGACTGAGGCGGGCATCGTTCCGCGTGATTACCCTGTCAATGTACATGCCATATCGGGTTATTCCGGTTCCGGACGCTCGTTGATTGATGCCTATGAAGATCCCCAGCATCCTCAGGCAACTAATGCTCCTTTTCGTGGATATGGTTTAAGTCTTAAGCATAAACATGTTCCTGAGATGCAGAAACAGGCACTGCTTTCATTTCCACCGTTGTTTACGCCTTCCTATGGAAAATACCGTCAAGGGATCGTTCTGTATGTTCCACTGCATTTGAGACTTCTGAAGCCTGGAGTCAGCGCCAAACAGATACATGATTGTCTGTCTGTTTATTATTCTGATTCAGAATACATTAATGTCGTTCCCGTTGAACAGGCAGCAACGATTACACAATTGGATCCTGAATATTTAAATGGAACAAATAATCTCGATATTTACGTCTTTGCTAATGAAGATTCCGGACAAATTCTGTTAGCTGCGGTGTTCGACAACCTGGGTAAAGGTGCGTCTCGCGCCGCTATCCAGAATCTGAATATCATGTTAGAAAATACTTTGCTGTAAATAACATGCTAACTTCCTCTCCAGCTTCTGGAGAGGATATTAATTAAATTAATCTGAAAACCAGCACTCATTACATAACTGAGAGGGTTAGTCTCGCCATGAATAAACATCATGAAATTACATCTCCCCTGACCTATGAACAAAAGAATATTTGGCAATTGCATATTGATAACCCAGGCATTCCATTGTTTAATGCAAATTATCTGTTTCATATTAAATCAGGATTCGAATGTGATTATTTTGTGCAAGCGTTGAGGCTGGTCGTCGCTCGTCACGGTGGATTATCCTCACGATTCGGTGGAAATACTGAGCATGCCATGCAATATGGGCCGTCAGAAACTGAAGATAAAATTTCTGACTTTGTCTATTTATTTGAGAAAGCAGAAAACTTTAAAGAAGCGCATGACATTATTAAAATGCGTAGTGTCGTGCCCTTCCGACTAAACCTGGCTTCACCCATCCGAGCCGATATTGTCCCGATGGCCAACGACGCCTTTCTGGTTAACATTACTGTTCATCAGATTGTTTGCGATTGCTGGTCTGCATCACTTTTCTTCGAAGAGCTGAGTTCATATTATAATTCATTATGTAATGATAAAGAGACCGTCGTTGCTGACAATGCCATCAGTTATATGAGTTTTTCACTGTGGCAAAAACAGCATCAGGAAAAAGCCAAATCGAATATGTCATATTGGTTAACTTATCTGCAGGGCGTGGATAGTCATTTAGATCTGTCAAAATATAAAGATCCATCAGACGCCTCCCCTTTTTCAGGCGGCGTTGTAATAAAAAACCTCGCTGGAACCATTCACAGCCAGGCCTGTGCTTTAGCTAAAAATTATGCAGTCACACCCTACGCTATTTATATGACACTGTTCGCTGCTTTCTTACAGCATTGCACACAGCAGAACGATTTCTGCCTGTCATATCCGAGTTCCAACAGAAACATGCCTGAATCAGATGAAATTCTGGGGTTGTTTACACGCTTACTGCCCGTAAGATTTACATTCGGAGCGGAAAGCTCGTTAAAGGAGATGGCAGCAAAAGCCTATGAGGCTCTCCTTGATAATAGCGAACACGACTTATGCTGCATGGCAGATATCGTCAAGGAGGCGGGTTTGATTAGCGATATAAACCCCTTTGGCTTGTTCAAAATTGTTTTTGGGCAAATTGGCCGGGTAAACAATGGGCTTGACCTTAAATCTGCCAGCATTGAACAATTACCTGTTCATACCGGTTATACCAAAACGGATCTGTTGATAATGCTGGATCTTCACTCAATTCAACCTGTAGTATTTATTGAGTTTTCATCCAAAAACTTCTCTGATGAAAGCATTTCGACCTTATGGCAAGATTTTTCGCATTTCCTGCAGTCAGTTTTGAACAACAATCTTGAGACAAGTAATGAGGCTGAAGGCACTGAGTCGGCCGCTATCATAGCGTAAATTCAAGACTTATATTTAAGCTATCAAACAGATTTTAAACACTAACATGTCTTGAATTATATAATGGCAATGCAATCATAATCAGATTGTCGTGCTTTCTGCTATTGTAATGGAGTTCACCTGTGAGCAAAGATTTTAACTTATCTGACGATGTTTACGGATTATCATTAGAACAGAAAAAAATATGGGCTCAGACTATTCAGCAGCCTAATCAGACAGCCTATAATATTTCAGAAGGTTTTAAATGTTCAGGAGAAATTAATTTTGCGGCTTTGATTTCCGCTTTAAAGCTCACCCTTAACAATACCCCCGCCCTTACCGTTATCTTTCAAGAAAAGGATGACGGTACCTGGCAGTCCCCTGCACCAGATGTTGTAGAGCGTGCAGAGTATATTACTCAGGCAGAGGGTTTTCCTTCTTATAATGAAGCCAAAAAGTTCGTCTGTGAAAAATCCAATACGCCTTTCGACCTGTATAAAGAAATTCCAGTAAGAATGATTATTGCACGATATGCACACCAGCACAGTATCGTTGCTCTCTGTTTTCATCATATCGCGATTGATGGCTGGTCGGCACAGCTTTTTTATAATGATTTAAACGCCAACTATAGAAAATATTTAGACGATACAGAATCCAGTAATGATAAACCTGCTGCAAGTTATTTTAATTACTTATCCTGGCAGCAGGATGCACAACAAAAGCTCGCTCGTCAAAATAGTCATGAGTACTGGTGCAAGTATCTCAGTGATGCCTCACCGATTCTCGAACTACCGATGAACAGAAAAAGAGGAGGCAATTTTAACTCCGCTGGATCCTCGATGACTTTACCGATACCCGAAAAAATTTGTCAGTCCGTGAAACATTCTTCCGTTCAGCATCATGTTACAGATTGGTGTTTTTATCTGACTGTTTTTTCCCTGTTGCTGCAGCGCTATTCAAATCAATCTCTGTTTTGTATTGGATATCCATCGGCTAATCGTGCCATGCCGGGAAGTGAAATGATCGGTGGCCTGTTTACCAATACGCTGGTTCTGAAAGCTGAATTTAATCCGGATGAGCGCTTCTCAACATTACTCAGCAGAAATTACGATACTCTGCTGTCGGGATATGCCAATGACAATGTTCAACTTGAAACCGTTATCAATGAATTAAATGTTCCTCGTAGCGCATCCTGTAATCCCCTCTGGCAGGTCCTTTTTGCACAACAGGATCGTCGTGGATATGGCCTCAATTTGACTGGGGTGAGCACTTGCCAGTACTCAATGCCGGCGTCTAACGTCAAGCTCGACTTAAGCGTTATGATTGACACTGACAGCAACGGCACGCAAGGCATCATTGAATTCTCAGATCAGCTGTTTGAGAGAAAGGAGATTGAGGTTTTATGGCGTCACTATCTTCAGCTTCTGACCAGTTTTGCCAACGATGTCCATCAGCCACTGAATGCCCCTGTCCTGGCAGATGCTGAGCCGCAACCTGCAAAAAAAACCTCCTCTGCCGGGAAATCCAGCTACCACTCTCTGAACTGCTGGTTTGAGACAATCGTAGCAAATTATCCTGAGCGGATTGCAGTTGAATGTGAACAAGCATCTCTCACCTATGCTCAGTTAAACGACAAAGCTAACAGTCTCAGCAGAGAGCTTTTGAAGCAGGGAGCCAAACCCGGTGAACTTATTGGCTTGTCGTTAAAGCGAAATGAATATCTGATCATCGGGATTATCGCAATTCTAAAAACAGGATGTGGCTACTTACCACTGGATCCCACTTATCCCCTTTCCCGCATCGATTATATTTTGCAGGACACTGATTCCAGGATAGTTGTTACCGATAATGACACCGCGCCATTGCTAGCCGGAAAAAATGTTCGGTTAGTTGATGTTTCAGGCTGTACCAATGAGAAGAAAATCAGGACATTGGGTGAAGTGATCAACGATGGTTCATCACTTGCCTACTGTATTTATACCTCAGGCTCCACGGGCAATCCTAAGGGAGTATTAATCTCTCATACCAATGTGATGCGCTTATTTGATAATACACACCAATGGTTCTCATTCGATCAACATGATGTCTGGACACTATTTCACTCTTATTCATTTGATTTTTCAGTCTGGGAAATTTTTGGTGCATTACTGCATGGCGGCAAGTTGGTTGTCGTTCCTTATGATATTTCACGCAGCCCGGAAGATTTTCGCAAATTACTCAAGGAGAGAAAAGTCACCGTGTTAAATCAGACTCCATCGGCTTTTAACCAGCTAAGCCTGGTTGAAATGACAAACTTTGATGAGGATGATCGGTTAAAGAATTTAAGATATGTAATATTTGGTGGTGAAGCATTAAATTTTGCCACCCTCAGCGGCTGGGTATCCAAGTATGGTGATAGCAAACCTGACCTCGTTAATATGTATGGAATAACTGAAACAACCGTTCATGTAACACACAGAAAAATTTCCTTGGATGATATTATAAATAATAGCGCCAGCTATATTGGTGACGCCATACCTGACCTCGATATCGCTATACTTGACTCTTTGGGCAGGCCAGTACCAACAGGGATGGTTGGCGAAATGTACATATCAGGTGCCGGTCTGGCGATTGGGTATCTTAATCGTGACAGTCTGAACAGTGAACGATTCATTCACATTAGTCTTAAAGGCAGAAAGAAAAGATATTATAAAACCGGTGATTTAGCTAAACGTCGTTTTGATGGCGAGCTGGAATACTATGGCCGGGCTGATAAGCAGGTTAAAATCCGCGGGCATCGCATAGAACTGGGTGAGATTGAAAGCGCTCTGATAAAACTCCCTGACGTGTCAGAAGCTGTCGTATTGGCTCACCGCGACGCGCAGGGAAAGGATAAACTTAAAGCATGGGTGAGTATTGCGTCGAAAATGCGGTGCAATCCTCTACTGATCAAATCGCAGTTAGCCGCGTCTTTGCCTTCCTATATGATTCCACAAGAAATCATCATAATCGACAGTATTCCTCTGACAACAAACGGTAAAGTGAATACTCAGGCATTGCCGGAAAACTCCCTCTGCACCAGCCAGACAGATTTGATGCCGGTTAAAGCCAATAGCTTATTGGAGACTAAACTGCACAGTATCTGGTGCAACATTCTCGGGCGAACGCAGGTTAGCATTCATGATAACTTTTTTGCCCTGGGTGGCGATTCCCTGCTTGCGGTGATGTTTTCCCAGCAATGCCGTAAAAATAATATAACACTTAACGTGATTGATTTACTCAATCATCAGACTATTGCAGAACTCGCGATGTTCGGAGAAAGTGAGGATTTTGACTCGCCCTTAAATAAGAATGCCGTCATCGAACATGAGAATGTTGAAGGAAATAAATCAGCACCACCAGACGGTATATACCCGATGTCGGGTATGCAGCAGGTAATGTTTGAAAACTATAATAAGGTTTCTGCCCGTTGTTCCGGCGCTTATCATGTACAGCAGTCATATCGCATGACTGATGAAAACCCACAGCCCCAGGCGATGTTGAAAGCGATTAAGATGATAATGGAATCTCATCCTGTATTAAGGACTGTCGCTTTGCATGATGATGTTAATGGCTGGAGTCAAATGTTTGCTGATGACATTCCTGTCGACTTTAAGTTTCATGATTTAACCAAGCTTAATGGCTCTGATATTGATAATAAAATATCGGCTATCAGGGAGCAAGACCTTGAGATGCCCTTCACTTACAACGTGTCGAGGAAGGCACTCTTCAGATGTAACTGGTTTCAGATTTCAGTTAACCGCTTTGAGTTATTACTGTCCAGCCATCATGGTATCGCTGATGGGTGGGGAAACCAGGTATTACTGACAGAATTATTTGACCTTTATCGCGCCATCAGAAAAGGAGAAGACAGCCAGCCAGATATCCGTCCTAATGTATTTCTGGAATATTTAGCGCTTGAGAAAAACAATGCAGCAGACAGAGCACATAAACACTACTGGTTACCGTTCAGAAAAACAAATCAAGATGCTAAAAGCAATACTTATGCATCATATGATGGTTTGGCGAATCCCAGAATTGACCGTTTCGTTGACAGTACACTTATGGCACGACTGGAAAAAATTGCGCGTAAAAATAATGTCACATTGAAATCCTTGATTCTTTATGCACTCAACTCAGCTTTGTTAAACACAGAATGCAATTACGATAAAGTTATTGGCGTTGTCAGCAATGGCCGGAAAGATAATTTAAGCGATCCATTGCGTTCTCTGGGCCTGTACTGGAACATGCTTCCTGTACGTTTTAGAAATTTGCCCACTATGGCGTCACTCAAAAGAGTGCATGATGATCTACTGGCTTGCGAACAGTTTGGTGTTTACCCGATAGCTTTTCATGACAGTTATATCAAGCCCTGTGTGACATTCAATTTTGTGAATTTTCATAACAAATTTGATTTTGGCACTCATTCTGGCATGGAACTTATCAGTGAATACTGGCATGACCGCTTCCACTATCCACTTAATGTCTATGTGGCTGGCGGCAACAACAGAGATGAAAACCTGTTCAGGATAGAAAGCAGCGCTGGGTACATTAGTTTTCAGCAAGCTAATGCTCTGATGAGTGATTTCATTTCATGCCTGTCAGACATATCAATTAATCCCTTATGGAAAACTGACCAACACGTATTGTCCGACTAATCGGGTCGATAAAAATCAGCGTAATTTTAAACAGGAAAGTTATGAAAGCAGCAGACACTAATACTCTTCAGGCTATCATTTTATCTATCTGGAAACAGGTATTAAACAATGAGAACATCGCCCTGGATGATGATCTTATCGGCATTGGCGGTCAGTCACTCGATGCGCTCAAAATTGCTAATGAATGTCAAAGACAACTTGGCAAACCCGTGAATATGGTCAGGGTTCTTCGCAGCCGAACGGTGGCAGGCCTGGCAGAAAGCTTAAGCAAAGCGTAAGTTTTCAAAAAAATCACACCAGATTATTTTGAATTTACAAATCACCAACCCAGTGAAATTCGCTGTTTTAATTTATATAAATGGTGAGTTTCACTGTCTATATTCCCTTTCGCGGAGGATTAGACATGATTATTCAGATCAGCCAAATTTCCTTTAAGATTAATTTTACTTTATAATTTTTGCGCCATTGTTCAAGGGATACGAGTACAACTCATGGGTATAATTGATTATAAATTAAGAGACTTAGTGAAGTTTTACGGGATGTTAGCGCTACTTTATTTTAGTGATATGGTTTTACTGGTTGGTCTGATCTGGAACACTTATAAAGTGACTAAAGCCCCCTACTTCTTAGGCGTTGTTCTTTCAGTAAGTGTACTCATACCCTTTATCATCCGGCGTTTTTTCAACGGCATCAATCTTTTACATTTAAACTTTAGAAAATTATTTATCCTTCGCCTGTGCTCCTATTTACTGATTGCTTTCGTTGCCATTTCAAACTTCTCAGATAAATATACTGAGACCTCAATAATTATTATCCTTTATGGGATTTTAACCTTATCGACATTGAGCACCTTTGAAGCCGGAAATATTAAACTGGTCAGGTCCGGTGTAGTATCGTCACTAAATGCCTCCCGATTATTGCAGACCGTCATTCAGACAGGCGCTTTTGTTGGAGCATTGATAAGTGGGTTGTTATTAGACAAATACAGTTTCCACAACATCGTGCTGTATATTAGTCTGTATGATATTTTAATAAGCATTGTAGGATTTATTTTTCTTAAAGATATCGCTTCCCCACCAAAAACGCCAAATCCTGAATCTGCCAACTCAGTCAATATCATCAGCCTCCCTTCTCTGTTCACTTCCCAGAAGCTGCTGATTTGTTTAATCGGCCTCATCGGCCTTCATATTTCATCATTCAACCTGCTTACGCCTGTTATCTATCAGAGTTTAAACCACTGGGGCAGTGAACAGTTTGGTATCGCGAGCGGAGCAGCGTGCTTTGGTGCTTTTTTATCCGCCCTGTTAGCGACAAAAAAATGGAATTATGCTCTGGCTGCGTTACTTTTAGTGATCAGTGATACGGTTTTTTGCAACATTGAAATTAAATCAGTTAACGTCGCATCCTGTTTCTTTTTGGGGCTATTTCTCAATTTAGTGCGTATTGGCCTTCGTTCAGAGTTTATTGATTCAATCGCCGAGGGGCAATCAGAAGAGGATTTGGCGGCTAAAATCACCACTGTGTATTCTCTGTGTCAGGCAGCAGGCCCCGTTATGATGGGTTTTGTTATCTCAGAGCACTTTCTTGGCGTTGCATCAGCAAGGTGGCTACTGACTTTTGTGGCAATATGCATATTGATTGGAATCGTAGTCTTAAATAACGTAAAAAAAATGCCTGCAGAGATGAAGTCTGCCTGACAACTTTCATCCAGGTACGGTCAAAATAATCGCGCTGCCATCTGTTTTAGCGATTGCAGCGTACCCACTTTTAGTGGCAAGGGGCGTGCTGGCGGAAGTCAGAACGTCTGATAAGGAAACAAGATGTTTGCATCCCTCCCGGCACACCCTGGCTGCATGCTTCATAACCATCTGTAACCCGTGCGCGAAATTGCTGCCTGCCTTCCCTTGCTTGTGATAGTGATATAGAAGGATAATCGCCTGTGCTGAGTTGGGTATTGATTAGCACTGTGCCGCTATCACCGACCAATCAAAGCGATTCATACTGAGCCACGATCAGGCATGTTACTCATAAAATTAAGCTCAAGACATTGATATGAAAAGATATTCAAAGGAAACCCGAACATCTCAAATGGGTATCAAATGACAACCTATGCCAGCCGATAATATTTACGCTGAGAAGCGCCTGCCCAGCCCACTCCGCCATACCTGGCGGTTGTTTTATCGCGATACCACTGCGATGGTCGGCTTTTATGGCTTTATCGCCCTGCTGCTAATGTGCGTATTTGGCGGGTTACTGGCACCTTATGGCCTCGATCAGCAATTTCTCGGCTATCAGCTACTTCCGCCATCGTGGTCGCGTTATGGTGATGTCTCATTCTTTCTCGGCACCGATGATTTAGGTCGCGATTTGTTAAGCCGGCTGCTGAGCGGCGCGGCACCGACCGTCGGTTCGGCAATACTGGTGACGGTGTTGGCCGCACTGTGCGCCATGGTGCTTGGCGTGCTGGCCGGATTAACCCATGGCCTGCGCTCGGCGGTGATGAACCATGTGCTCGACACCCTGCTGTCGATTCCCTCACTGCTGTTGGCGATTGTGGTGGTGGCCTTTTTAGGACCACGGCTGGAACATGCGCTGCTGGCTGTCTGGCTGGCGGTATTGCCACGCCTGGTGCGCGCTATTTACAGTGCGGTTCATGATGAACTGGAAAAAGATTACGTGGTGGCCGCTCGCCTTGACGGTGCCAGCAGCTTCAATATCCTGCGACACGCGATACTGCCCAATATATTATCAATTCTGGTCACCGAATTTACCCGCGCATTGTCGATGGCGATTCTGGATATTGCCGCGCTCGGTTTCCTCGATCTCGGCGCGCAGCTGCCCTCACCGGAATGGGGGGCGATGCTGGGAGACTCGCTGGAGCTGATTTATGTTGCGCCCTGGACAGTAATGCTGCCTGGCGCAGCGATTATGATCAGCGTATTGATCGTTAACCTGCTGGGTGACGGTATCCGCCGCGCCATTGAAGCGGGAGTGGAATAATGCCGTTACTCGATATTCGCAATCTGACGATTGAATTTATGACTGCCGATGGCCCGGTAAAAGCGGTCGATCGCGTCAGTATTACCATGAGCGCCGGAGAAGTACGCGGGCTGGTCGGTGAGTCCGGTTCCGGTAAGAGCCTGATTGCCAAAGCCATCTGCGGCGTGACCAAAGACAACTGGCGCGTCACCGCCGATCGCATGCGCTTTGATGATATCGATCTGTTGCAGCTGTCGCCACGCGAGCGTCGACGCATCGTCGGGCATAATGTCTCAATGATTTTTCAGGAACCGCAATCCTGCCTCGATCCCTCGGAAAGTGTGGGTCGACAAATTATGCAGGCGATTCCGGGCTGGACCTATAAAGGCCGCTGGTATCAGCGTTTTCACTGGCGTCACCGCCGCGCCATTGAGCTTTTGCACCGCGTCGGCATCAAAGATCATCGCGATATTATGCGCAGCTTCCCTTATGAACTGACCGATGGCGAATGTCAGAAAGTGATGATTGCCATTGCGCTGGCGAATCAGCCGCGCTTATTGATCGCCGATGAGCCAACCAACGCCATGGAGCCGACCACCCAGGCGCAAATCTTCCGTTTGCTGTCGCGACTCAACCAGAACAATAACACCACCATCCTGTTGATCAGTCATGACCTGCAAATGATGAGCCACTGGGCGGACCGGATCAATGTGATGTACTGCGGACAGACGGTAGAAACCGCCCAGAGCGAGGATCTGATCTCCTCGCCGCATCATCCTTATACGCAGGCGCTGATTCGCGCGATGCCGGATTTTGGTCGATCGCTGCCGCACAAAAGCCGCCTGAATACCTTGCCGGGCGCCATTCCATCACTGGAACATCTGCCGGTTGGCTGCCGTCTCGGCCCGCGCTGCCCTTACGCGCAGAAAAAATGTATTGATACGCCGCGTCTCACCGGCACCCGTTCGCACCTGTATGCCTGTCATTTCCCGCTTAATATGGAGGGTCAGTGATGGTCGAAACCCTGCTTGAAGTGCGTAACCTGAGCAAAACCTACCGCTATCGCACCGGACTGTTTCGCCGTCAGCACGTCGAGGCGGTGAAAAGCGTCAGTTTCACCCTGCGGGAAAAACAGACGCTGGCAATTATCGGCGAGAACGGTTCCGGCAAATCGACGCTGGCAAAAATGCTCAGCGGCATGATCGCCCCTAGTGCGGGCGAGATGCTGATTGACGACCATCCGTTAGAGTATGGGGATTATGGCTACCGCAGCCAGCGTATCCGTATGATTTTTCAGGATCCGTCCACTTCACTTAATCCGCGAAAGCGCATTAGTCAGATGCTGGATTTTCCGCTGCGGCTGAACACCGATCTTGATGCCGCGGCGCGTGAAAAACGCATTATCGCCACGCTGCGCCAGGTCGGGTTGCTGCGCGATCACGCGGCCTACTATCCACATATGCTGGCTCCCGGCCAGAAACAGCGCGTCGGCCTGGCACGTGCGCTGATCCTGCAACCAAAAGTGATTGTCGCCGATGAAGCGCTGGCTTCGCTGGATATGTCGATGCGCTCACAGCTGATAAACCTGATGCTTGAACTGCAGGAAAAACACGGTATCTCTTATATCTATGTGACCCAGCATCTCGGCATGATGAAACATATCAGCGATCAGGTGATAGTGATGCACCAGGGCGAAGTGGTCGAGCGCGGCAGTACCGCCGACGTACTGGCCTGCCCGCTAAATGATTTAACCAAACGACTGATTACCAGCCATTTCGGCGAAGCCTTAACCGCCGACGCCTGGCGACGAGACCGCTAAACAACCGATGTTAAGCGCCGCAGAAATGCGGCTCTACGCTACTGTAAAGACTCGTGCTAGAATGCCGGGTCGATTCACGTCGGTCGCTCATTTATTGTTCAAAGCGGCCGCCAACAACAATGACCATAAGGATTACAGCTATGGGTTTTCTTTCCGGTAAGCGCATTCTGATTACTGGCGTTGCCAGTAAACTCTCTATCGCATACGGTATTGCGCAAGCGATGCACAAACAGGGCGCTGAACTGGCTTTCACCTACCAAAACGACAAACTGAAAGGTCGTGTGGAGGAGTTTGCTAAAGATCTGGGCTCTGACATCGTTCTGCCTTGTGACGTTGCTGAAGATGAGAGCATCAAAGCGCTGTTTACTGAACTGGCAAAAACCTGGCCAAAATTTGATGGATTCGTACACTCCATCGGCTTCGCTCCTGCTGACCAGCTGGATGGCGATTATGTTAACGCTGTGACCCGCGAAGGCTTCAAAATCGCGCACGACATCAGCGCCTACAGCTTCGTCGCCATGGCCAAAGAGTGCCGCGCGATGCTGAACCCGAACTCCGCCCTGCTGACCCTGTCTTACCTGGGCGCCGAGCGTGCAATCCCTAACTACAACGTGATGGGTCTGGCTAAAGCTTCTCTGGAAGCTAACGTGCGCTATATGGCGAACGCGATGGGCCCGGACAGCGTCCGTGTGAACGCCATCTCTGCCGGTCCAATCCGTACTCTGGCGGCGTCAGGCATCAAAGATTTCCGTAAGATGCTGTCCCACTGCGAAGCGGTAACCCCAATTCGTCGTACCGTGACCACTGAAGATGTCGGTAACTCCGCTGCCTTCCTGTGTTCCGATCTGTCAGCCGGTGTGACCGGTGAAGTTCTGCACGTTGACGGCGGTTTCAGCATCGCTGCAATGAACGAGCTGGAACTGAAATAAGCTTAACGGGCGAGGCTTGCCTCGCCCTGCTTTTCGCGTCAATCCTCCCGCGCCCTTTCTGTTATACCTTTCTGATATTAATTATCACTCAACAATCTTTTGTGCATTCCACCGCTTACGCCAGGATAGTTATGCCATCCAGGCCCGGCGTAACCGCATTTTTCTCTCCTTTAGCCAGTCGAACGTCCGGGTCAGTTAACTTGAAAAGGAATGACCATGGAGCAACGCCGTTTTTCGGGCAACAATCACTGGTATCACGAAACACAATCCAGTGTGGGCGCTAAGCAGGAGTCGCCGCTGGTGCCTGAAGCTGCGGAAGTGGAAGACCGTTTCCTGCTGGGTCTGTCGCAACAAGCCAGTACTTCGTTGCAGCCAATATTAAGCGGCCAGCATGAAATGTTGCAGGCTGCCCGCCATATCAGCGATATCCTGTTACCGGATACGCTTAATACTTCGCTGACCCACACGCTGACCCTGTATGACCGCCTCTGTACCGCGCTGACCGTCGCGCAGGTCACCGGCATTCAGCGCATGTGTAATCACTATGCGGCGCGACTGAATCCGCTACCCGGGCCAGACTCTTCACGCGAAAGTAATAACCGTCTGACGCAAATCACCCAATATTCACGCCAGTTGGCCAGCCAGCCGACGCTGATTGACCGCGCCGCGCTGCACCGGCTGGCCGAGGTCGGCCTGACCGAGCCGGATATTATTACCTTTAGTCAACTGATTGGTTTTGTCAGCTATCAGGCGCGCGCGATCGCCGGAATACAGGCAATGATGGCGTTGCCGGTGCGCTGGATTCCCGGCATTACAACCCCGCCGGATGCCGACAGCTCGCGCTTCAGCCAGCAAGCCGAGTGGCAACCGCAGCTGCCGCCGGTTGAACTGCGCTACGCCAGTGCCGAACAGCTCGAGGCGCTGACATTTTGCCAGCCGCAGCAGGCATTGCAGCACAGCGCCTGGCTGTTAGCGCACGATGCAAAAGCGCTGCATGGCTGGGCACTGCTGCTCAGCACGCAACAGCAGAACGAACATGACGCGCTGGCCAGCGCAGTGAGTGCGCGGATCAATGGCAGCAACAGCTGCTTCTGGCACTATCAGGGAGAGTGGCGCGAGGCGTTAATTCAGGGTATTGATGACGCGCTGACGGCCAGTAAGGCGCAGCCCGTTGCGCATGCGGTGATACAGGCAGCGGCCCAGCTTACCCGCGCGCCGGAAAGGTTCAGCGCGGCGCACCTCCAGCCGCTGGCGGAAAGCGGCTTCTCGCCGCCAGCGCAGCTTAAGCTGATTCACAGTGTGGCGCTGGCTAACTGGAATAACCGACTGATGCAAACGCTGGGCGGCTGAGTCATTATTCACTCAGCCAGCGACGCACCTCATCAAAAAAATGCTGAGCCAGCGGCGTGGCGCGCCCCGGCTCGGCGATTACCACCGCCGCGTGGCGCGTCATCGGCGCGATTAACAGCTGGCGACTTTTCAGTTCCGGCGTCATCGCTGGCAATAAGTGACCGGTTGGCGTAATCAGGCAACCCAGCCCAACCTGCACCGCCTGCAACAGCTGAAACACCGAAGTCGTTTCGAGAATCACCCGCAGCTGCAAGCCCGCCTCGCGAAAATGCCCATCAATGTAGCGGCGAAAATAACGGGTTGGCTCCGCCAGGCATAGCGGCAATGCTGACAGCTGCCCGAGCGTCAGCGGTTCGCTGTCGTTGAGCTGCGGAAAATGTTGCGGGTGATACAGCAGTTCAACGCCATTGTCCTTCAGCGCTTCCGCCTGAAAATGCAGCTCACGCAGCGTCGCCAGCTCAAAAAAACCGATTCCGACATCTACCGTATGGCTGTTTAACGCTTCCAGCAGCTGATCGGCACTCAGCACCGCCACCCGGTAATCAAGCTGCGGATAACGATCGCTTATCGCCTTCAGCATCAGCGGCAACGAGATGCTGCACTGCGGCACCACGCCAATCCGCAGCGTGCCTGTGACGCCATGCTTTAATGATTCGACTTCTAACTTGAGCCCCTGATAAACAGAAACAATTTCCCGCGCCCACGCCAGTACGCGCTCGCCTTCGGCAGTAAAGCCGGCAAAGTTGTTGCTGCGATTGATCAATGAAAGCCCAAGCTCACGCTCAAGATTTTTTAGCCGCATCGACAGCGTTGGCTGGCTGACAAAACTGGCCTCCGCCGCACGACCAAAATGGCGCTCACGCTCAAGATTCACCAGATAAATAAGTTGTTTTATATCCATTATTCTTATTTTTCAATTAATTATATTAGATCGGCGATCGCAAAACGTATTACCGATCGCCTGACTATTGTATCCGCTAGCGGCAAAACGTTTCAGGATTTTATACCGGCAAATGTCCCACGTTTACCGGTTGCCGTAAACCAACAAACAGCCCGCAGCTTTGCCGCCCTTTCAGCCGCGCCGCAGGAGGATATTTTTCGTCAGATATTCAACGGTTTTCACGCTATTTATCCATCTGTTGTGGACAAAACTGGCCAGAATTCTGCTAATGTATGCGCCCCAAGTGCGAAAATTCTGGAACCGCCAATGTTGTCAACAATCATCTATCGCAGCCACCTTTCTGATGACGTGTCAGAACTGATACTGGAGGGGTTAGCTGGTAAAGCCAACAAAGTTAACAATGCATTTGATGTCACCGGCATTTTATTGTTTAACGGCACGCATTTTTTTCAGCTGTTAGAAGGCCCTGAAGATGCCGTGAACACCATCTATCAGCGTATCTGTCAGGATACCCGCCACCATAATCTGGTTGAGCTGCTGCGCGATTATGCGCCGTCACGCCGCTTCGGTAACGCCGGAATGGAGCTGTTTGATCTGCGAGAATATGACAAGGCTTCCGTTCTGCAGGCGGTGCTGGATAAAGGCACATCAAAATATCAGCTGACCTATGATGACCGTGCGCTACAGTTTCTTCGCACCTTTGTTGAAGCCAGGGAACGGGAAAATTATTTTGAAATCCCGTCGGCAGACTGCTGGGATTTTATTGTTGACGAGGCTGACAGCGTGCAGGAAGCGGATTTTATCCCGGCGTCAGAAGCGTACAGTTATGCCTTTCAGCCAATTATCGACCCGTTTGGTCGGCAGATCCTCTCCTATGAAGCGTTGCTTCGCCAGGCAGATGGCGGTTCCGCGCAGCACTATTTTTCTCAGTTAGCAGCGGATGATATTTACCGTGCCGACCTCGAATCCAAGAAACTGGCTTTTGCCATGGCAAAACAACTTGGCATCCACAAGCAAAGGTTGTCAGTAAACCTGCTGCCAATGTCACTGGTAGTGATTCCTGACGCGGTAGATTTCCTGCTGCGCGAGATTGCGGCCAACCAACTGGTGCCTGAACAGATCGTGGTCGAAGTCACCGAGAATGAAGTGATTTCACGTCCCGACGAATTTCAGGCGGCGATTAAGCAGCTTAAAGCCGCAGGCATCAGCTTTGCCATTGATGATTTCGGTGCCGGATTTGCAGGGCTTTCGCTACTGGCGCGATTCCAGCCTGACAGGATTAAAATTGACCGCAATATCATTTGTGATGTGCACAAAAGTGGCGCAAAACAAGCGATTGTGCAGGCTATTGTCAAATGCTGTTCATCGCTGGAGATTGCGGTAGTTGCCGCCGGTGTCGACAAGCCCGAAGAGTGGATGTGGCTGGAAGCCGCCGGAATTTTCCATTTCCAGGGCGCATTGTTTGCCAAAGCGAAACTTAACGCCATCCCGGCGGTGGCGTGGCCAGAACAAAAATAACCCGGTCCGCGCACTGACTGCATTGCACAGTCAGTGCGCAGCGGGTTGAGCACACTATTAATCTAAGCGATAATTATTTTCATTTAGCTGGAAGTCGGGATGTCAGATTATTTATTACTGTTTGTAGGGACGGTGTTAGTTAACAATTTCGTGCTGGTGCAGTTCCTCGGGCTCTGCCCGTTTATGGGTTCCTCGAAGAAAATTGAAATGGCCATCGGTATGGGGCTGGCCACCACCTTTGTGCTGACCCTGGTGGCAGTACTGGCGTGGATTGCCAATCATCTGATTCTCACCCCGCTTGATCTGGGTTATCTGCGCATTCTGGTGTATATCACCGCCAGCGCGGTGGTGGTGCAGTTCACCGAAATGGTGATCCGCAAAACCAGTCCGTCGCTCTATCGCTTACTCGGCATTTTTCTGCCGTTGATAACCACCAACTGTGCAGTACTGGCCGTTCCCCTGTTAAGTACCAACCGCAGCCACGGCTTTTTCGAGGCGGCATTCTATGGTTTCAGTGCCGCAGTCGGCTTCTCAGTGGTGATGGTCTTGTTTGCCGCGATGCGCGAACGACTGGATCTGGCTAAGGTTCCGCTGCCGTTTAAGGGCTCGCCGATTTCGCTGATCACCGCCGGGCTGATGTCACTCTCTTTTATGGGCTTTATCGGGCTGACCGAAGCATAAGCTGCTGTCATCAGCTTGTGCCAAGCGCAGTCTTGACGTCATTGGCAATTTTCTCTACCTGTGGACCATAAATCACCTGAATATCGTGGTCGTTAATCCGGTTAACGCCATTGGCTCCGGTGGTCATCAGCGTTTGATCGACCACCTGCTTCATCTCTTTGACGCGTACCCGCAGCCGGGTAAAACAGCAATCGACGTCCTCGATATTGCCCTCACCACCCAGCCCACTGATAATCACTTTGGTACGCTCATCGGCGGCCATCGGCGTAGCCGTTACCCCCTCTTCCGACTCACGCCCCGGGGTTTCGACCTGCATACGTTGAATAATAAAACGGAAGCTGTAGTAATAGATCGGCGCATAAATTGCGCCCAGCGCGAGACTCCACCACCACTGGGTCTTACTGCCGCCGAGAATGCCAAATACCACCAGGTCAATTGCCCCACCCTGCACATTACCAATCATCAGATGCATCAGCGCCATCAGCATAAATGACAGCCCGGTCAGTAACGCGTGCAGGATGTACAGCACCGGCGAGACAAAAATAAAGCAGAACTCCAGCGGTTCAGTAATTCCGGTGGTAAATGACGTTAACGCGCCAGCCAAAACCAGCGCTTTCACCCGCTGTTTATGCTCTGGCCGCGCGCAGTGATAAATCGCCAGCGCCGCCGCCGGCAGGCCAAACATCATTACCGGAATTTTGCCCTGCGCAAGGAAGCGCGTAGCGCTGCGGATAATTTCATCAGGAATCATTCCAGGATGAGTAAGCGAGGCATTAAAGATATTCAGCGCGCCGACAATGCTCTGATTATCGACGGTGGCGATGCCGCCAATTGGCGTAAAGCGCACGGTTTCATTGAGAATATGGTGCAGCCCGGTCGGGATCAGAATGCGCTCAGCAGCGCCATAGAGAAATGCACCATATTGGCCGCTTTTGCCGATCAGCTCACCAACCCAGGCGATGCCCGCGCCGATAGTGGGCCAGACGGTTGCCAGCAGCACACCCGTCAGTGGCAGCACCACTACCGTGACTATCGGCACAAAGCGCCGTCCGGCAAAGAAACTGATCGCCGTCGGCAGTTGCTGGGTATAGAAACGGTTGTGCAGCGCCACGGTTACCAAACCGGCAATCACCCCACCCAACACGCTCATATTGTAGGTAAAGATACCGAGCATCTGGATATATTCGGCTGAGGTCATCATTGCCGTGGTCTGATCCATGCCGGACTTTTGCAACGCTTCGGCGGTGGTGGTGGCCGCCGTTAATCCTTGTGCCGACAGCGTTGCGCTGACCCCGACATGCATGGCGATAAAGCCAATCACTGCGGCAAAAGCGGCAGTGGGTTTCTCGGCCTTTGCCAGCCCGATAGCACAGGCAACAGCAAAAAACAGCGGCAGATTAGTAAACAGCGCGGCGGCTATCTGACGGATAAAGCCAATAATCAGCTGGGGCGTTTTCAGTTGGGCAAAGGCTTCACCGGTAATCGCCGGATTTTGCATTGCTGCCGCCACGCCTAAAAATATCCCGGCTGCGGCGATTACCGAAATCGGCATCATCAGCGCTTTGCCGAAAGCGTGCACTTTACTGCCAAAATCTTTCATAACCCGCCCCTTTACCCGCCTGTTAAAGAACAATTATTAGCCAACAAATTAATAATCACGCTGAAATGAAACGCGGATCACCCGCGAAATTTGAGCAGCATCACAGTTTTAACCGCTGCGCGATAAACCGTAGCTATCGCACCATTAAGTCAATCAATTAGACAAAAATCAGAGTGAGTCGCAAACTTTCCCGCTATAAGCAGTAATAACTTCATAACAACTCATAAACATAAAAGCCTGCATTTATCATGAAATTTAAATCTGAGATTAAGCCCTATCAGGCCGCTGCTGGCGGCTGGGGTTCACTGGAAGCCACCACCCGTTTCGTTTTCGACAGCAAACAAGTGCTAAAAAACATGCGCAACCTGATGCGCATGAATAAAGCGAAAGGCTTTGACTGTCCGGGTTGCGCATGGGGCGACGACAATAAAAGCACCTTTAGTTTTTGCGAAAACGGTGCCAAAGCGGTGACCTGGGAAGCAACCCGCCGTTTCGTTGATGCGGAATTCTTCGCTGCGCACAGCGTCTCTGCGCTGTACCAGCAAAGCGATTACTTCCTTGAATATCAAGGGCGTCTGACTCAACCACTGCGCTACAACCGCGCCACCGACCATTATGAGCCGATCGGCTGGGATGACGCTTTCACATTAATTGCCCGCCATTTACAGGCGCTGGACAATCCCAATCAACTCGAGCTGTACACGTCGGGTCGCGCCAGTAACGAAGCTTCGTGGTTGTATCAGCTGTTTGGCCGCATGTTCGGCACCAACAACTTCCCTGACTGCTCCAATATGTGCCACGAGGCCAGTGGTACTGGCCTGAAGCGCAGTATCGGCGTCGGCAAAGGCACGATTCGCCTTGATGATTTCGACCATGCCGATGCAATTTTCGTGTTTGGTCAGAACCCGGGCACCAACCATCCGCGCATGCTGCACAGCCTGCGCCACGCCGCCGACCATGGCGCGAAAATTGTCACGTTTAACACCCTGCGTGAACGCGGACTGGAGCGTTTTGCCGATCCGCAAAAACCGCTGGAAGTCGTGACATCAAAAGCGGGCACCATCAGTTCTACCTATTATCAGCCAAACCTTGGCGGGGATATGGCTGCGGTTCGCGGGATGGTGAAAGTATTAAGCGAAAGCCATCACGCTCGCGTTGCCGCCGGTGAGAAAGGTCTGTTTGATGAAGCCTTTATTCAGGCCAATACCGAGGGTGTTGATGCGTATCTGGCACAGGTTGCCGCCACTGAATGGGCGCAAATTGAACAACAGTCCGGCCTGACCGAGCAGCAAATTCGTGAGGCGGCGGCAATTTATCAGAGCGCAGAGCGCGTTATCTGCACCTGGGCGATGGGCATCACCCAGCATAAGCACTCGGTGGATACCGTACGGGAAATAGTTAATCTGCAACTGCTGTTTGGTCAGCTGGGTAAACCGGGCGCTGGCCTGTGCCCGGTACGCGGCCACAGTAACGTGCAGGGTAACCGCACCATGGGTATCGATGAGAAACCGTCAAAAGCGTTCCTCGACAGTATGGCAAACCACTTCGGTTTCGAGCCGCCACGTAATATCGGCCACAATACGGTTGAAGCGCTGGAAGCGATGCTGCGCGATGAAATTAAAGTGCTGATCGCCCTCGGTGGTAATCTCGCTGCGGCTGCGCCGGACAGCCCGCGCACCGAAGAAGCGCTCAGCCGCTGTGAACTGACGGTACAAATCAGCACCAAGCTTAACCGCAGCCACCTGGTTCCGGGCAAACAGGATGCGCTGATACTGCCCACTCTTGGCCGTACCGAGCAGGATATTCAGGCAAGCGGCCCGCAGTTTATTACCGTTGAAGACTCCTTCAGCATGGTTCACGCCTCTGAAGGTATCGGTAAACCGCTGGCGGATACTCAGCGTTCAGAGACGTGGATTGTCGCCGGTATTGCCAATGCGGTATTGGGTAGTGACAAACTCGACTGGCAGGCGCTGGCTGGCAACTACGATCTGATTCGCGATCATATCGCCGCCACCATTCCAGGTTTCCAGAACTTTAACCAGCAGTGTGAACTGCCGGGTGGTTTTTACCTCGGCAATGCCGCAGCGGAACTGCGTTTTAACACTCTGAATAACAAAGCTCAGTTCAGCGCCGCCGCCTTGCCAGATTCACTGTTCCCGCAGCTGGGCGACACTGAGGTGCCTTTCACGCTGCAAACCCTGCGTTCTCATGACCAGTACAACACCACCATCTACGGCCTTGATGACCGTTACCGTGGCGTATATGGCCAGCGCGAGGTGCTGTTTATCCATCCGGATGATATGGCGGAACTTGGTCTGCAGGCAGGAGAAAACGTCGATATCGAAACGCTGTGGAACGACGGTATTACCCGTAAAGTGACCGGTTTCAAACTGGTGCCTTATGCCATTCCGCGCGGCAATCTGGCAGCCTATTATCCGGAAACTAACCCACTGGTCCCGCTCTCCAGCTTTGGTGACGGCAGTGGTACACCGACCTCAAAATCGGTACCGGTAAAAATATCGCTATCTCCGGTTGTCGCCAGTCAACGTATCGCCTGAACCGCATTCTCTCGGTTACAGCAGCAGGTCAGGCACCCCTGACCTGCACTGAAAAGCTCAATTCACCCTTGCCCGCAGGCGGTTAATCGCGTAAAACTGTCAGCCGCTCTTAGGCCACGAAAATAACTCATTATGTTCCAGGATAACCCGCTGCTCGCGCAGCTTAAAGAGAAGCTCCACTCCCAGACGCCGCGTGTTGAGGGTGTGGTTAAAGGCACTGAAAAAGGATTCGGCTTTTTAGAAGTCGATGCGCAAAAAAGCTACTTCATTCCGCCACCGCAGATGAAGAAAGTGATGCACGGTGACCGTGTGATCGCCGTGGTGCAGACTGACAAGGATCGTGAAATTGCCGAGCCGGAAAAACTGGTAGAGCCTTTCCTGACGCGCTTTGTTGGGCGTGTGCAGAAGAAAGACGATCGCTTATCCATTGTCCCCGATCATCCGCTGTTGAAAGATGCCATCCAGTGTCGCCCGGATCGTCAAGTACAGCACGATTTCCAGGCCGGTGACTGGGCGGTAGCAGAAATGCGTCGCCACCCGCTAAAAGGCGACCGCAGTTTTTATGCTGAGCTGACCCATTTTATCACCACTGCTGACGACCACCTGGCGCCGTGGTGGGTGACACTGTCACGTCATAATCTCGAGCGTGAAGCGCCGGATGTTGCCGCACCGACCGGAATGATTGACGAGCAGCTGGAGCGTGAAGATCTTACCGCGCTGGAATTTGTCACGATTGACAGCGCCAGCACCGAAGATATGGACGATGCGCTGTATGTGGAAGAAGCCGCCGATGGCGCACTGCGCCTGACCATCGCTATTGCCGACCCTACCGCTTATGTGCAGGCTGGCAGCAAGCTGGATGCCATCGCCGCTGAACGTGCTTTCACCAACTATCTGCCAGGTTTCAATATTCCGATGCTGCCGCGGCAGCTGTCGGACGACATCTGCTCGCTGCGCCCTGACGTACGTCGTCCGGTGCTGGCTTGCCGCGTCACCGTCGCTGCGGACGGCACGCTGGCTGATGATATTCACTTCTTCGCTGCCTGGATTGAGTCGAAAGCCAAACTGGTTTATGACAACGTCTCCGACTGGCTGGAAAACAGCGGTGAATGGCAGCCGGAATCTGACGCCATTGCCAATCAGATCCGTCTGTTACACCGTCTGTGTCTGGCACGTGGCGAATGGCGTCAGAACCATGCGCTGGTGTTTAAAGACCGCCCTGATTACCGCTTCCTGCTGGGTGAAAAAGGCGAAGTCCTCGACATCATTGCTGAACCGCGTCGTATCGCCAACCGCATCGTTGAAGAAGCGATGATTACCGCAAATATCTGCGCTGCGATAGTGCTGCGTGAGAAACTGGGCTTCGGCGTGTACAACGTCCACCTTGGTTTTGACAGCACCAACGCTGAACAAGCGGCGGCAATTCTTGCGGCTAATGGCGTGACCGTTGACCCCACCGCGATTGTTACGCTGGAAGGTTTCCGCGCGCTGCGTCGCGAACTGGATTCTCATCCGACTCAGTTCCTCGACAGCCGTATACGTCGTTTCCAGTCCTTTGCAGAGATCAGCACCGAGCCGGGCCCGCACTTTGGTCTGGGTCTGGAAGCCTACGCAACCTGGACCTCACCTATCCGTAAGTTCGGCGATATGATCAACCATCGCCTGCTGAAAGCGATTATTAAAGGCGAGCAGATTGCGCGTCCGGTAGATGATCTGACGGTGAAAATGAGCGAACGTCGCCGTCAGAACCGTATGGCGGAACGTGACGTTGGTGACTGGCTCTACTCACGCTATCTGCAAAAATCTGCTGGCACTGACACCCGCTTCAGCGCTGAGATTATTGATATCTCACGCGGCGGTATGCGCGTGCGTCTGCTGGATATCGGCGCGGTCGCCTTTATTCCTGCTCCGTTCCTGCATGCAGTGCGCGACGAAATGGTTTGCAGCCAGGAAAGCGGCACCGTGCAGATCAAAGGCGAAGTGGTTTATCGCGTTACTGATATCATTGATGTCACCATCGCCGAAGTGCGGATGGAAACGCGTAGCGTAGTGGCTCGCCCGGCGGTTTAAAGCAGTACTGCAACATCTCAGGGATGGCGTTCTCGTCATCCCTGTTGAGGATTTGCACCCCGCATCTTATCAGCACGGAAGTCGAAAACGGCTCACCTTAACGATCCCTCCCCAGGTAAATCAATTACTTTAGCTGTAGCTCACACTTTTCTGCTGATTCACTTTCATTAACAAACCATTACATTACTTTTAACTTGTTGCTAAATCTGATCCTTTCCCTCTGGACCAAACAAGGAGTTGTGTAATGAAAAACGTCAAAACCGGAGTTATCTGGTTAGTTGTGGCGTTAATCGGTGCCTTTGCTTTTGGCATGTTGGCAGTCAGTCGCGGCGAGCATGTCAACGCCGTCTGGCTGGTGATTGCCGCCGTTTCCTGCTACAGCATCGCCTACCGCTTTTATAGCCTGTTTATTGCCCGCAATATCTTCGAGCTGGACGATCGCCGTCTCACTCCTGCCGAACGCCTTAATGACGGGCTGGATTATGTGCCGACCAATAAATGGGTGCTGTTTGGTCACCACTTCGCCGCGATTGCCGGTGCCGGGCCGCTGGTCGGGCCGATACTTGCCGCACAAATGGGCTTCCTGCCTGGCACCATCTGGATTCTGGTCGGCGTGATGCTGGCGGGTGCGGTACAGGATTTCTTGATTCTGTTTATCTCTACCCGCCGCGACGGTCGCTCTCTGGGGGAAATGGCAAAACAGGAGCTCGGTGCCTTCGCCGGGGTCATCACTATGCTTGGCGCGCTGGCGGTGATGATTATCATTCTGTCTGCACTGGCGCTGGTGGTGGTAAAAGCCCTGGCAGACAGCCCATGGGGTCTGTTTACCATTGCCGCAACCATTCCTATCGCGCTGTTTATGGGCGTTTATATGCGCTTTCTGCGGCCGGGAAAAATTGCTGAAGTCTCGATCATCGGCTTTGTGTTAATGATGGCGGCGATTATCTACGGTGGCGATATCGCCCAGCATCCTTACTGGGGGCCGTTCTTTACCCTGAAAGGCACGTCACTGACCTGGGTGCTGGTGATTTATGGCTTTATCGCTTCGGTACTGCCGGTCTGGCTGCTGCTGGCACCGCGTGACTACCTCTCCACCTTCCTGAAAATTGGCGTGATCGTCGGCCTGGCCGTTGGCATTGTATTTGCCGCGCCGGAAATGAAGATGCCCGCGGTATCGCGCTTTATCGACGGCAGCGGCCCGGTGTTTTCCGGTGCGCTGTTCCCGTTCCTGTTTATTACCATCGCCTGTGGTGCCATCTCTGGTTTCCACGCGCTGGTGTCCAGCGGCACAACGCCGAAACTGGTTGAGCGTGAAAGTCATATTCGCTTTATCGGCTATGGCGCGATGCTGATGGAGTCGTTCGTCGCCATCATGGCGCTGATCTGCGCATCCGTTATCGACCCAGGCGTCTACTTTGCCATGAACTCTCCTGCGGCGCTGATTGGCACCACGGTAGAGAGCGCCTCACAGGTAATTAACAGCTGGGGCTTTGTGGTGACGCCGGAAATGCTCAGCGGTATTGCCCGCGACGTTGGCGAAAACAGCGTGCTGTCACGCGCCGGTGGTGCACCGACCTTTGCCGTCGGTATGGCGCATATTATTACCGAGGTGTTTAACAGCCGCGCCATGATGGCCTTCTGGTATCACTTTGCCATCCTGTTCGAAGCGCTGTTTATCCTCACCGCGGTTGATGCCGGTACCCGCGCCTGTCGCTTTATGGTGCAGGATCTGGTCGGTACCGTAGTGCCATCGATGGCCAATAACCGTTCATGGTTGGGTAACCTCTCGGGAACCACCGTCGCGGTCGCCGGCTGGGGATTCTTTGTCTACCAGGGGGTAATCGATCCACTGGGCGGCATCAATACCCTGTGGCCGCTGTTTGGTATTGGTAACCAGATGCTGGCATCAATGGCGCTAATCCTTGGTACTGTGGTGCTGTTTAAAATGAAAAAACAGCGCTATGCGTGGGTCACCATCCTGCCGACGGTGTTTCTGTTTATCACCTCGATGACCGCAGGCTGGCAGAAGATTTTCCACGAAAAACCGAGTATTGGCTTCCTCGCGCAGGCGAAGAGATTCTCAAAAGGCATTGAAGATGGCGTGATGATTGCCCCCGCCAAAACCATCGCCGATATGCAGACTATTGTGCTGAGTAATCAGATCAATGCGGCACTGTGCGGCTTCTTTATGCTGGTGGCGATCACCATGCTGGTCTCGGCCTGCTTTGTCATTCGCCGTGCGCTGAAAAGTAGCGTGCCGACTATGCATGAAGCGGAGATCTCACTGCGCAAGGAGGGTCGTCATGCCTGATGCTATCCATGCGCGTCGAGCGCTGACCGGCGTGCCGCAGCTGCTTCGCTGCCACCGGTTAATCACGGCGCCACCACCAGCTGAGCCATTATCGCTAAGGTTAATCGTTAAACGGCTGGCGCAATGTTTTCGTCTGATGGTCGGCGTACAGGACTATCAAAATTATCTGCGCCATATGCAGGCGCAGCATCCGCTGACCCCACCCATGAGTGAGCGTGACTTTCATCGCTACTGCCTGGAAGCACGTTTCCCCAGCAAAGCGGGAAAACTGGGTAAGTGCCCCTGCTAATCGTCAGCCCCCTCGAACAGAGGGGGCTTTGCGACATCCTCTATGAACGACGTCAGGCCGCCCTCACTTTGTTCGGTTAACGGCGTGGTCTGTATATGCAAGCGATAACGTTTACCGTTATTTTCCAGCACCAGGCCGTGATATTTATCCTCCAGCCAGTTAAGCGACTTCAGATAGATTTTTTCCCAACCGCTGCTGCCACCGATAAGTTGATTATTCGCGCCTATTGCTGTGCCGTCCTCAAGCATCATGACGGTATGGGACGTCAGGGTAATATTGGGGTGGGGATCGACATCAATAAATACCATTCTTGCGGCAGGCTCCGCCCTCTCAAGCTGATCCAGCGAATTAATCACCTTGCTCGCTTCACCAAGAAAATATCGGTAATTCCCGGACTGCGTTGACTCTCGCAACTTGCTGGCTACTGACTGGCTGATAAATCCGGCACTGGCCTGTAAATTAATCAGCGGTATCCACGGCGCATTATCACCACCCGCCAGTGCCTGTTGCGAGGTTTCAAACTCCGGCAGCAGAATATAATGTTTCGCCAGGCTCATCAGCTCGTGCAGTGCGAATGCGTCATCAATCAACAGTGGGCTGACAGGTATTGGCCGCTTACCCAGCGGGGCCAGAACCTGTTTAACCTGATCGGTGATATCATCGGGTGCCAGCACAAATAAAATATCTTCGGCGGCAAAAGTATCATTGAGCTGATTATTTTCCATCTGCGCCTCGGTGCTGTTAAGGGCGAAAATCAGCGGCACTTTCAGGTGATAACTGTTTTTCTCCAGCCAGCGCGCACCGCTTTCAAGTCGGGAAAGCCGCATTTTCGCCAGCGTGACATTTTGCTCTTTCGCCTGCTTCAGGAACAGATCATCAAATCCTGGCGCATACAGGCTGCTGACTTCCGCCGCCGTGCCTGCCGCAATAATCTGATCGGGGGAATAACCCTGGATACGGTTTTGCTCGAATAGCGCCTTTGGCGCGGCAAAGTTAGTCAGAGTAACATTACCCTGATTATCGCTACTGATACCGCGTATATCGCTGGCAACCAGCAGATACTCTCCGGCAGGCAGTGCCGCTGGCCGCTGGCTAATCTTTTTATTGGCCAGCACGTTAAGCTTTTTCCCCATGGCATCAAACCCCTGGATATAACCTTTAGCAAACAGATCGCCAAGCTTCAGGCTAATTAAATCAGTGATGATTATCATCCCATGTTTATTGATACTCTCTTCTTCAAGAGAATGAAGCGACTGGCGCCATATCGCCTGGCTAGCATCTATTTCAGACAGCGCAGCCCGTTTTGCTACGGCTTTATACCAGTCAGGTTGCAGGATTATCGAGTCAGAAGACAGAGATATCAGCATCGACCTTCCCGGCACCAGAGGATTAAATCGTGCACGAGCCTGAGACAATGTATTAAACCACTCAACGCCGATCGCTTTATTCTGATTCAGAGTAAATAAGCGTTCTTGCCAGCCCTCTTCACTACAAATTGATCTCCCCAACGGATCGCTGGCTTTAAAATTCTCGGCAGTAAATTCGATGATGGTATCGTCTATTTCACAGAGTTCTGCATCAATATCAGGCTTAGGCGATTTCACCCTGGCGATATAACGAAGAGCAGGCTGCGCATCACCGATACTGCTCCAGCTGGCCACCGCGCCAATCTCTACTTTATGTCCACGAGCCTGCAAGTAGTGCTGAACAACTTCGGCAAAATTACCCTGCTCAGCCGTCATCATTTTCGGTTGCAACAACTGTTTATGGTGCTGGTTAATATATTGTGCAAAGTCAGCCAGCTCATGTTTAATCTGGCTGACCGGTGCCGGATACCTGGCATCAATAAACGAAAACGGATAATGTTTACCAAAGGGTTCAGCCGGTAAGGTTAAGCCAGCAATGCGACGAATTTCTCTTTTATAAGCCGAAAATACCTGTTTAGCATGTTGAATAATTTGGTTGGATACTGTTTCCGGCAATTTATCCCAGCCAATTTTAATCACCTTGCTGCCCTGCCTGAACAGGCCAACTATCGTTCTGGTACCATACTGAGTCACCAGGTAACGCCCGCCTTCACCCAGTAATACCAGTGCGGCGTCAATATAGGCTCTTTGTGCTTCTTCCGGGCGATCGGCGGTGATAGCTTTCACCAGTCCGGGAAAAACAGACAATGTAGAGGTAAACGTAAAACTGGCTTTCCAGCTGGAAATCGCCGCGAAGATTCCCCTGCCCATGCTCGTCAAACCTGCTACCGGAGCAAGAGTGGCCGGCACGGTTAAAATACTCACCAGCGTGGAGATAGTGTCCAGGACTTCAATGGCACTGTCGCGAAAGTGCTCAACGTTGGATTTTACCAGATAATCCATATCAGATTTGAGCGTAGTCACCAGGCTGGTCAGACAATCCTCGTGATGATTACGGCTTTTTATCAGCACCAGCATACTTTTATCTACGTCAGGCGCTATCCACTCTCTTTCAGTACGAAGCTTACCCGACACCCTGATAGCATAATATCCTGACGTATTGATTTTAATCTTGTTATCGCTAATTTCTGCCCGTTCGGAGGTCAGGCGCGCTTTAATTGACATATTTTTTTCAATTAAATCGAGTAACTTTTCAGCCTTGCCACCATGGTATAAACAGAGAAACTCAGCCGGGTCGATCCTGACTGAATAAGCACTTTTGTCCCACATGGAAAGAATAATACCTTTACTGAAAGAATCCGTTTCCGTCGCGATAAAAATCAGATTAGTTAACCGTTCCCCTTGCCAGACCAGGCGAAAAAATCTTTTCTGACTTACCGCCTCGCGTACCTGTTGATTAGTCATCTCACTGCGATTTTCTTTATTCTTTTCATAAAAAGCATCCAGTGCGTGCTCGAAGGTTTTTTGAAATAAACTCAGTACCCCCTGTTTTATCACGCCCTCAGTGAGAGCCTCTTCCAGTTCAAGCATATACAGCGCCTGCATATCAATTTCCAGCAGTCGCTGTTTCAGCTCACTGCTGACGCCAGCAGGAAAAATAAAATTCATACTCTCATAGCGAAAATGCTTACGTAAATATTCCCGGGTGACAATATCCATAACGGTGTAGTTGCCGAGAGATTGCAAAGTACCGGCATAACCCGGCATCGGAATATGCTGCCGGCCATGACTTGACGGCAACCTGACCGCAATATTGACCGGCGTGCGGGCGTTGATTTTAGTGGTATCCCCCCTGAACTCTTTGACGATCAGATCCACTTTATCGGTTAACCATTTATGCACATCCCATACCGGAGATTGAATTTTCAACAGAATATCGGTCATTTCATTTAAACTGGCTCTGCCGATGCCTGTTCCGGCCAGCCAGGTGGCCTGCTGATTGTTAGTGCTCTGCCAGTCCATATTTTCTGCGCTATCAATATCAGCCACCGGTCTGTACAGAATAAAACCTTCAATTTCCTTGCGCAGGGCATTGCTCCACTCTGGATGAAAATTAAGCGTCAAATGCGGTTGGCTGCCCTGCGCTTCATCGATCATGTGCAGCGCCTGCTCCAGCGGTAACACCTTGTCGCGGATTTCCCCCTGATACTGTTGAGTTACGGTAACCCGTGAATATTTCGTTAACTGTTCGCGATATGTCAGCAGCAGTGACTGATAGAAATCATCGACAGTAAATGACGATGCCAGCCGTTGACGTTGATTTTTAAACCGCGCAGGTAGCTCTGATTTCTGCGCGCTGGCGGCGGATAACGGCCAGTCCGAGCCCGTGGAAACCGGCGTAGCCTGCAGCCTGGGGTGCTGCCATAGCGTCTGATAACTGAGGCCGCCCAGCCAGCCGCTGGCGGGCAGGCTGTCAGCCTCAGTTGCAGCAGAATCAGCTGACAGAATGTTATTTATCCTGTGTAGCCGATCTGCGAGCTTGATATCCTGCTGCGCTGGGATCGGAAACGAAGCAGATAGCATTAGCCTTGAGGCCATCTGTCTGAGTTTGTCAGCAGACGGCTCCCCGGCTGACGGCGGCAAAGCGATCAGCGTATCTCCCGGCCCGGCTAACGCTGTCACGGTCTGGGGCCGTGGCAAGGTAGACGGAATCGTCACTCCCTGCAGCCGTACAGGAAAATCTCCACTCTCTATCTGCAAACGTGAAGCTACCTTTCCCGTCTCATCCAGCACCAGTGAGCGCCAGAACTGCACACCCGCCAGCGGCTCTGCTTTAACTGAACGGTTTGTCGCTGACGGCGCACAGCCCACCGCCAGATTCAATGGCTGCATTTCTCGCTTAAGCAACTCGATACAGGTATTGGCCTCGACTAACAGATCGGTATCAGCCACTCCCGCCATATTCAGAGCGCTGTTCACCAGCCAGCCATCGGCAGGCAGCGTCGATACCGGGGCAGTTGCAGGGAATATATCGGAGGTGACGCTTATGTTGGGTGGCTGCCCGGCAGTGACGCTTCTGGCAGGATGCAGTAATGGCTGCATACCATCACTGCCGTGCAGATCGTCCAGCCGCCTTTCCAGCCAGCCGTTGATACAGAGAAACAGGTTTTTATCCGAAGTTGCACGGCGGTGACTACCCGTCAGTGATGGCTCGCTATCCAGCGTGCCAAGCCAGTGGTGTAAATGGATTCTCAGTTCTGCCTCCAGCGTATTCAGCCCCCCCTGCCGCCGGACCTGCCACAACACCTGAATAGCCCATACCACCATCGGCAGTAAAGGATGGATCTTATTCAACTGGTCGCTGAACACTTTCAGCCGCAATAGCGCTGGCAGCGCATTTTCACCGATGCCGTTACTTTGCCTGGCTGCGGCCTGATTAATTTCATCAACCAACAGCTGATACAACGCCGGCTGGTTTTGTTGCAGCCGAAAAAAGCTGTCCAGCTCCAGTGCTGATGGCTTCAGACCCAGCGCCAGGCTGGCTAAAGCGCACAACTGCTCTGCGCCAAGCAGTGGTTGTGGTATCGCGGGTAACCAGCGTTTGAGGGAGTGAAAGCGATCACTTTCGCCACTGGTACGCATTATTGCCACTGCATCTGCTTGCTGTAAGCGGCGGCGAATAGCGACAACAAATTCTGCGGCGGTGTGCTGCGCCACGCCGTAACGAGCACCGGCCTGATTAAACGCCAGTTGATAATCCTGTGCGGGTGGAGCAACCGACAAACTAAACGAAGTGTTTATCACCGCAGTCAATAAGTTGCCCCATACGCTGCGCCCACGCTGATTTTCTGCTGACGCAACTGAGGTCGTGCTGGCCAGCTGCGCAACGCCAACGCCAGGCTGAAAGGAGGTAGGTTTCACAATAATCATCCATTACAAGGGGTAACGCTCCAGGTACATCCTTTAATTCGACCGGTTAGCCTTAGCTCCACGGAGGAATAATGATGCAATTGAAACGGCGGCTTCCTGCCTCCAACACCAGGCCCAGCCGGGTATCATTGCTGTACTGCAGCGCAGCCAAGTGGATTTTATTCCACCCTGCATCACCGCCTAAAACCTGATTGTTAACGCCGGCGGCAAATCCGCCGTAGGTCATAATCATGGCATGAACTAATTTATGTTTACCGGCAGCGGTCTTTTCCGTAAAGGCAATGCGGGAGCCGGGAACCGCCTCAAATAGCTCTGACAGACTGCGGGCGAGTTGCGGATACTGACCGAGGAATAACTCGAAGTTATCTTCGCTGGTGCTGTGCATAATCAGACTGGCGGTATTTTTATCGAGAAGTTCTGCCTCCTGATACAGTTTTACTAATTCTCCCCAGTAAACCTTTAAATTATCCGCAATGTCAGGGTTGTCTATATGATTTTCCGCCAGGGAGATGACCCGCCTGATGGCGGTATCCAGCCCCTCTCCCGGCGGAGATAATGGCGCAACCGGCTGTTCCAGTGAGGTCTGAATCAGCATCCTGAACTTCGCGCCGTTAAATTCGAGTACAAAACCGTATTGCGCATCCTCAATCCAGTTCAGCGTCGTCAGATACATTTTTTGCCAGCCAGGCTTGCCGCCAATAATCTGATTATCGGCTCCTACCGCCGCCCCTTCTCTCAGCATCATCATGGCATGTGACAACGGCGGTTCGCCTGGCCCTGCCTGCATCTCGCTAAAGATGCAACGCGCGCCGGGTTGTGCCTTACGGATATCATCAAGACTCTTTACCCGCCGGGGATTTTTTGCCAGAAATAATCGGTAATCTTCCGCCCGAACCTGCTGCCGCAACACCTTCAACTGCATATGATCGATAAACCCGCTACTGGCCTGCAAATTTACAATCGCCATCCACGGACGCAGGCTGTCTTTTTCCATCGCCAGCCGGGCATCTTCAAAGCCCGGGAGCAAGGCATAACTTTCTGCCAACGCAATGGCTTTTAGCAACTTCGGCGAATATTCAATCAGTAGCGCGCTAACCGGAATCGGGGCGGCACGCAGCGTGCTCAGAATCTGCCTGACCGGTCTGAGGAGATCCTGCGGTGCAATAACAAACAGCAGCGCTTCCAGCGGCAGAGTGGCATTGATTTGATTATTTACTATGGTGGAATCATCGGCTAACCGCGTTTTATCCACCGCAATAATCAACGGGACGTGAGCATATTTGACTTCTTTACCCAGCGAGTCAGTTGCCGCCTCCAGCAGCGCCAACCGCTGTTCCGGCAGGGCGATATCCGTCCGATTGCGATGCACCAGAAATTCATCCACACGGTAGGCATACAGCTGGCTGGTTTCCGCCGCCATTCCGGCCTCAAGCACCTGCCGGGGTAAATATCCCTGTAGCCTCTGCTGCTTTATCAGTGCTGCCGGTGCACCAAAGTCGGTCAGTGTGACAGTGCCATTGGCAATATCACTAATGCCGCGCAGATCGCAGCCTATCAGCAGATAGTCACCTTCAGGTAACGGAACCGGCTGCATAGCAACAGGATTCTCAGCCAACAGGCGCAGCTTTTCCCCCATCTCATCAAACGTCGGCAGCGTACCAACAACAAAACGCTGCCCAAGCCGCAGACTCAGCGTCTCGGGGTTAAATCCGTAAACATTAATCAGGGTTTCCAGCAGATAAATTTCTTTCCGTACTTTTTCTTGCAGCTTTTCAATCTCCTCTAATGCACTCTGTTTTATTTGCTGATGACGCCATTCGGGACATAACGCCATTGAGTCCGGGAAAGAAGAGAGGGCCAGCTGTCGTGAGTGAATGGTTACCCGATAGCGTTCTTTGACCTGCTCCAGCGTGCTGTACCAGACGATGCTGACGGCTTTATCTTTGAACTGCGCCCGAGCCAACCACTGCTCTTCAGCAGTGATGATGATTTGCTCAGTATCACCCGGTTTATAATGCGAAATCGTAAATTCAATGATGCTGTTTTCGACGGGATGAGCGGAATGCGCACCACCAACCGGCGCGGAAATAACTTTAAGTGGATAGTGATTTACTGGTCGACCGTCACTCAGGCTTCCCCATACTAATATCTCGCCAATTTCAACCTGATAGTGATTACTTTGCAGGTACTCCATCAGAATACCCGGCATCATAACCAGATTGGTAAACAGATTTTTACCGGTAAATAACTGTCTGTGGTGATTATTTAAAAAATCAGGAAAGCCTTCAATCACCTTTCGAATCATTTCGATCGGTGCCGGGGATTTCGCTTTTCGCAGCAATTGCGGATACTGTGGTCGTGAGACGTTATCAGGTAAAGGCACACCAAAAATACGGCACATCGCGGAATTATAAATACTGAAGGTGTTTTTTGTATATTGCAGTATCTTATCTGAAACAATCCCTGGTAACTGGTCAACGTGAATTTTAACCATTCTGTTGCCCTGCTTGAATAAACTTACCAATACTTTTGGGCAGTGCTGTGCAATCAGATAACTTCCTCCCTCACCGATCAGACCCAGCGCAGCGTTCAGGTAGGCCTTTTGCGCCTCTACACGTCGGTCAGCGGTGAATCCTTTAACCAGGTTGGGAAATATTGTTAAGGAAGCCGACTGCACTAAGCTGGTTTTCCAGTTAGTTACCGCGGTCGCCAGTTTGGCCGCTGACTCACTGATTCCCTTAAGCGGTATAGCCGCATTTGGCATCACGTATAATCCAATCATCAATGCTACCGTATTGAGGACTTCAATGGTGCTGTCTCTGAAGTGCTCGGCATCAGATTTGATCAGGTAATCCATATCTGCACGCAGGGTATAGACAAAGGATTTAAGGAGTTCTACCTCGATGCCACCTTGCGGGATATTGAGCGATACTATCGACTTGTCAGTGCTTGGTTCTACCCATGTTTTTTTTACCCAGGTCTTACCGACAAATTCAAGTTTAAAGTAGCCTGAATGATTGATTTCAACCTGATTATTCCTGATATTTGCACTGGGGCACTCGCGCCGCCCCTTAACTGACATACTCTTATAAACCACATCAATAAAATCTTCTGCTTTGCTTTTATCGAAAAAAGAGAGGTTTCCGGCCAAATCAATATTCACCTCCCAGGAATTTTCATTCCACAGTGAAATAATCACACCCTGACTAACACTTCCTTCTTCCGCGGGAATAAAAAGCATATTATTCAACCTGTGACCATGCCACTCAATCTGAAATACCCGATCATTCAGAATGGCTGCGCGAATCTTACTCTCATCAAAGTAACTTTTTATGGCTTTAGTTTTTAAGCTCCAGCTTTCAACTGCGCGCTCAAACATAATCCTGAACAACCTAAGCATTCCAGCTTTAACATCGCCTTCCGAAAGCACCTGTGTCAGTTCGGTAATATATTTCGATTGTAAATCAGTATTCAGTATACTCTTTTTAAGGCTGTCGCTAATATTGGCAGGAAATTTAAACTCCAGGCTCTCATAGCGATAATTTCCGCGTAAATATTCCCGCGTAAAAATATCCAGTAGCGTATAGTCGCCGACTTTAAACCATTGCCCGGATAAAACAGGCAGCGGCAGATACTGCCTGCCCTGATTAACAGGCAGCCTGACGCCGACGCCGATTGGGGTAGTACCGTTAACCTTGCGAATATCACCGCCGCCGTCAATAACGATCTGATTAATTTTATCATTAATCCAGCTGCGAACATCCCAGACCGGCGACCGCAACTTATTGATCACCTCATCCATTTTATCGAGGCTTTTTCTCGCCAGCCCGACGCCAATTAACCAGGCAGCATACTGATTTTCAGCACTTTCCCAGTTCATCGGTTCTTGTGGATCGATATCCGCCAGCAGCGCACCCGAGGCAAAGTTCTCCACTTCGGTACGCAGCGAAGCACTCCAGTCCGGATGATAGTTCAGCGTCAGATGCGGTACGTCCCGGTGTGGTTCGGTGATCATTTGTAAAGCACGTAACAGCGGCATCAGCTGATCGCTGATATCGCCATGATGATTAAGCGTCACGGTCACGTCAGGATAGTTAATTAACTCCTCGCGATATTTGAACAACAGTGACTGATAAAAATCTTCTGCCGTTATCGCCACAGACCCAGCGTTCGGCTTACTGATAATGGCGGGAAGCGTTACCATGCCAAAAAATTGGCCGGCAGCACCAGGCAAGGGCCAGGCATTCGCGCCAACCTCGGGGATTACGTGGTGCGGATGCGCCATCTTGTGTAATAGCTGGTTAAAAAAACCAGCTTGTAAGGGAATTGCCACCTCTCTTTCGCCCGGGCGATAAAATACCGGATTCTTAACCGACCGGACCCGGTCTGCTATTCCATCAGGCAAGCTAAGCTGATGTTCTGTCCAGCGCTTTAATCCAGAGTAAAGCTGACTGATATCTTCATTGTCCTGCTGCTGCTGTTCAGACGGAAGCAACATCAGTACATCATCCGGCCCGGCCAGCTCATTCACCGCGCGCGCACGTGGCTGATGGTCCGGAATGCTCACACCCGACAGCATAAAAGGTTGTGGGCCAGTTTCAATTTGCAGACGTTCAAACAGCTGGCCACGACTATCCTGCGTCACTGAGTAGGCAAATTGAGTACTGGCAACTTCACTATTCTGCTGCGGAACTGAATGATTAAGCCTCGGAACCGGGCAGCCTGTAGCAAAATTGACCGGTGCAGTGTGGAGTTTCAGCATTTCATGGCAGGTTTTTACCTTTACCAGTAGCTCAGCACACTCATTTCCCGCCACGTTCAGCTCACTGTTGCTCACCCATCCCTCAGCAGCCACCAGCAATTGACGACTTTCAGCCTCCTCTGGCGGCATTTCCCTGTAATCCGCTGCGCTTCTGCCCGACTCCGGCAGCCGCTGACGATCGCCACTCAGCCGCCGCTCCACCCAGTTATTTAGCAGGCTGTACAGGTTTTGGTCCGACAGTGCCAGCCTGCCGGGATGCTGACCGGGAGAACTCCCGTCAAAAGAGGACAGCCACTGATGCAGTTGCAGTCTTAATTCGGTATCCAGCGCCGACATTATTCCCTGCCTGCTGATTTGCCACAGTATCTGTGCTGCCCAGACTACCGTGGGTAACAGCGGATGAAGAGAACGGAGATTATCACTGACCACCCGGAGCCTGAGCAGCTGCGGAATGGCACGCATGGCGACGCTGGTCTGCTGTGCAGCGGCAGCCTGATTGATTTCATCCACCAGCAGGTTATACAGCGCGGGATGGGTCATCTCCAGACTGACAAAAAATGCCGGGCTAAACCTTTGCGGGTTGATATTCAACGCCAGACAAGCCAGTTTGCGCAGCTGGTTTTCGCTCAGTAATGGCATCACAACGGTCGGCAACCATTGTTTGATACCATCAAAGGAGCGATCTTCAGGCTGCTGGCGCATCAGTTGCAGCGCTTCCGGCTGTTGTAGCCGACGGCGAATGCTGGCAATAAACTCGCCGGCATCCCGCTGCGGCTGAGTAAAATCTTGCCTGGCTTCTGCAAACGCGCGCGAATAATCATGTTCCGGCGCGGTACGAAACAGGGCGTACGACAAATTAATGATCGCTTTCAGTGAGCCAATCAACCTGCCCTGAGCCACACTGTTGTTGGCATGCATCGCTGAGGCCGCCACAATACTTTCTGAATGAGAAAAATTTAATTTCATAATGGTCATCCTTGACGGTTGGCGATCATCCTCTGATGCCATGAGCAGATCGCGCTGCAATAGAACGGGACAATTAACTAACCATTCATACCCAGTAACTTATTGCCAGAAAGCGGACTGATGATGCAGTTAAATCGGCGATTTCCGGCCAGCAACACCAGTCCATAGCGGTTGTCCGGATCGTATTTAAGAGCAGCAAGGTCGATATTCTGCCATCCCGGCTGCTGGCCAATAACCTGGTTATTCATCCCTGTTGCTATGCCATTGGCGTTCATCATCATGGCATGAACCATTGCAGGCTTTCCTTTAATCTGACCGGCTGATTGCTCGGTAAACAACAGTAGCGATCCGGCATCAGCATTAACTAATTCCGTTAAACTTCGGGCAAGCTGCGGCGTATCACCAAGTAAGGATTGATAATCATCAGGACGAATTGTATTCAACAACTGGTGCATTCTGGTCAGATTTATCGCCCCTGCCAATGCATACAGCCGGATTATGGCAAACCATGATGGCTCACCCATTCCTGCATTTTTTGCATCATGAGCCCCCGCAGACGACGCATAATTCCTCGCAATTTCCAGCACGCGCCGGGTATAGATATTTATCTCCGGGATGATTTCAGGCGCTGTAATTTCCGGCTGGTGCGTTGATTGCTGGATGCGCATACGATATTTATGGCCATCCGCCTCGATTACAAAGCCGAGTTGCTTATCCTGAATCCAGTTAAGCGTACCCAGCCAGATTTTCTCCCAGCCCGGCAGACCACCAATCAACTGGTTATTCACGCCGACTGCCGCCGCATCCTTAACCATCATCATGGCATGTGATAATGGCGGTTCCCCCGGCCCCAGTTCCGCATCAAAAATTGCAATGCGCGCACCGGGTTCTGCGGCGGCAATATCGCTATAGCTGGTTACCTCCTTGCCGTAGCCGCCGAGGAAATGTCGATAGCTGTCGCGTCGAGTCTGTTCCCGCAATATCTTTGCGGTGGCATAACTAATAAACTGCGTGCTGGCATGTAAATTGATAACTGGCATCCACGGCTGCTGCTCATAGCCCTTAATGGTGTTAAGAGTGGTGTCTTCAGTGGGGAAAAGCACATAAGCTTCCGCCTGAGCAAGCATTTGCTGTAACGGCACAGAGTCTTCTATCAACAGCGATCTGACCGGGATGGGCTTCTTTCGGACTGACAGCAGGATATCCCGAACCAAATGATTTAAATCGTCGGGAGCCAGCACAAATTTAATCGATTCCGCTGGGATGACATTGGCTACCTGATGTTCTTTTTCCGTTTCTGCCATACCAATTGTTGTGCTGTTAACCGCCATAATAAGCGGCACACGAATATCATTAACTTTCTGCCCAAACCACTCTGAACTTTTATTTAGCTCATGATAACGCTTCTTAGGCAATGACATATCGCTGTCTGTTTCCTGATGCATGAGTAACTCATCCAGTCTTGATGCATATAAACTGCTGTTTACTGCCGCCTGTCCAGCTTTAAGAATTTCGGCGGGCGCATAGGTTTGGGTCAGATTATTAATTATCTGCCTGGCCGGCGCGGAATAATTAACCAGCGTTACATTTCCTTGATGATCACTCCTGATGCCGCGCAACTCGGCACCGATCAGAAAATACTCTCCTTCCGGTAAGGCCACTACCTGTTTACTGATTGGCCTGGTCAGCAATACGTTTATTTTTTTACTTAATGCATCAAACGCCGGTAGGGTTCCTTGTGCAAACAGCGTACCGAGCCTGAGGCTTGCCGTGTCACGGGTTAATTCGTTTAAATCAGGTAACTCGATCTCATTCTCTATCTTATAAATTTCTTCCAGCATCGCCGCCTGTCGGGTCTCAATTTCTAGCAGCGCCCTGCGCTTCAGCGCATGGTTATACCACTCAGGCCTGACTTCCATTGCATTGGCAAAATGCGCAATATTCATCTTATTGGCATTCTGGAGCTTCTTGTAATAACTCACTGCTTGCTGCGGATTATCAAACCATTCAATGCTGATGGCTTTATCGCGATTCTGGCTTAATTCGCTAAAGGTCATTAACCACTTTTTTTCGCCAGAAATTGACTCGCCTTTAGCATCGTCTGGAGCAAACCGACCAGAAGAGAAATCAACAATAACATCTTCGGTTTCCACAAAGCCTGAATTAACCTCAGGAGGCTGGGATTTGACTCGCACGATATAGTGGATTTTTGGGCTGGCATCAATAAGATTATCCCATCGCACGACCCCACCGAATAACACCTGAAATCCTTTATTTTGAAAATAGAGCCAGGCGATTTCAGGGATTTTTGCCGCATCGGTAAAAAGATCAGACAGCCTGGAAATATTTACCGCATACGCCTTAAAAAAAGCAGTAAAACTAATAAACTCCACCGTCATATCTATTATTGGTGCGGGTGCTTTGGCATCCACAAATGGCACATTATACTTTTCGCCAATTTTGGTGACCGCAGATGATAGTTCATCAACCTGCAATATATTTTTCCTGTAAAGAGCGAAATAGTCATTCGCATGCTGTGATATTCGGCTTAATATCTCATCAGGAAGCTGATTGAATGCCAGTTTTACCAGCTTCCCCCCCTGGTAGAACAGTCCGGCAATCTGTCTGAGACCGTATTTACTGATCAGGTGGCCTGCACCTTCACCCATCAGGCTGAGCAGAGCATCAATATAGGATTTTGCCGCATCGTCAGGGCGATCGGCTGTATTCGCCCGCACCAGATTAGGGAATATTGAAAAGGTTGAGGTTAACGCTAAGCTGGTCTTCCAGCTGGTGATGGCGTTAAATAATTTTGTCGCCATATATCCGGATCCGGTTGCAGTGGTGATGGTAAAGGGTATGTTAAACAGCCCTATCAGAGTCGCAATAGTATTCAACACCTCAATGGCAGTATCACGTTGATACTCTCCGGGGGATTTGACCAGGTAATTCATATCATCTTTTAACGTCGTAATGAAATTAATCAGTAATTCTTTCTCTATCCATTCTCTGCTGGTCAGAGATAATATTGCTCTGTCAACGGTAGCAGGCTGCCAGTATTTTTTAACGAAAACCTTAGCGTTAAACTCTACGATATATTTTCCTGATGTGTTAATCACGATCTGATTATCTACTATCTCTGCGACTGCAGATTTTGCTCGTGTGCCAATCGAGACGCCTCGATTAATCGCGTCCAGCAGATCTTTCGCTTTTCCGTCACCGTAAAGAGAGAGAGTGCTGAGTGGATCTATCGAGACTACCCAACACTTCTCATCCCATAATGAAATAATCACGCCTTTAGTTTCATTTTCTTCCGGCATAAACACCAGATTATGCAGCTTATAACCATTCCATTGCATCTGACAAAAGCGTCCATTCACCGCTGACTCTCGCAACTTTGTGAGATTCAGCGGGTATTTTTTCTCTGTAAATTTAGCGAAAAATTTATCTACCGCTTTCTCCAGCATGGTTCTGAATAATATAAGCATACCTATTTTTACATCACCACCAGAAAGGACCTGTTTAAGATCCTCGATATAATCCGATTGCAAATCAGACTGCTTAATTTTAGTCTGTAGCGACTGATCAATTTCAACTGGGTAGCGTAATGATATGCTATCCTGTAAAAAGTGATTATCATTGCGTAAATGTTCGCGGATAAAAATTTGCCGTAACGTATAATTACCTATTGGCTGCCAGGTGCCGTCAAAACTTGGATGCAACATAGGCATATGATAAGCACCATGATTGGATGGCAACCAGACACCGGCCATTACCGTGGTGTTACCGTTTATTTTGCTGATATCCACACTGTTTTCTTTTAAAAATGTATTAATTCTATCATTAACCCACACATTAACATCCCAAACTGGCGAGGTCATCTTAGTGATGATATCAGCAACTTTCTCTACCCCTTTTTTAGCTATCCCTCGCCCCAGCAACCAGACAGCCTGCTTATTTGTTGGGCTGTCCCATTCCATGATTTTATTCAGGTCAAAATCGTGAATAAACTTACCTGAAATAAATGTTCTCACATCACTTTCAAAGGAGCTGCTCCAGCCAGGGTGAGAATTTAGCGTTAACTTTACGCCTTGCTCCTTTTCCTGCATCATCTCCAGTGCCTGCTTTAGTGGCACTTCTTCATCCATAACTGAGCTGGTCTGATTTAACGTGACGATGACCTTTGAATAGTTTTCTAATTGCTGCGGATATTTGAAGTATAACGAGTCCATAAAATCGTTCACCGAGACGTCAGCAGAGCTGTTCTGCTGTCGCCCAGTGATTGCAGGTAACGCTCTGACAGGGCTCGCTTTCACGCCAGCGAATGGCCAGCCAGCCCCCCACTGATCCGCTGTCGAAAGTAAGGTTTCTCGCTGCTGAATCTGCTGATGTAATAAATGATTAAATAATCCCGGCTTGAGTGGAATATCAGCCGTCATTTCACCGGCACGTAATAAAACAGTATCAACGGTGTTATTCTCATCCAGCGGCTTAACTTTCAGCGATTGTTCAGAAAGGCGATTCGGATAACTGAGCAGGTCAAGGCTGCTGTTAATCACATAAGAGACCACCTGATCCCTCTGCGACTCTGGCAGCTCTTTTTCATCTGCAGTAAACGGCATAAGTATATCGCCCGCGCCTGCCAGCGGATTCATTGCCAGCGGCCTTAGCCTTTCCCCCGGGATGGCTGCACCATCAACTGTTAACGGCGACTCCCCACATTCTATTTGCAGACGTGAATACAGTTCGCCGTTACTGTCTGTCGCCAGCGTTCGGCTAAACTGCGCCGCACTGAAGTCGGGATGAACCACCGTAACGTTCTCGCTGCGTACGGCACAACCGACGGCAAAATTAGCCGGCTGTGCTTCCCGTTTTACCAGCTCATAGCAGGTCTGAACGTTAAGCAGCAGATTTGATTTTTCTGCTGCCGGGTTATTCAGCACGCTATTGTGGCTCCAGCCCTCAGCAGAGAAGCCGCAAGCGGGATCGGATTCAGACCGCAGTTGCCCATTTGCCACCGGGGCGCGCGATTCAGTATCCGGGACAGTGGTACTTCTGGCCGCTTCGACTAGCGGCAATGAACCATCACTGCCGCGCAAATCACCCAACCGCTGTTCAATCCAATGGTCAATTGCGCGAAAAAGGCTTTTATCCGACAGTGCCAGTCTGGCGCTGTCCGCGCTGGTCAGCCTGGCGTCGAATCCGCTGAGCCACTGATGTAACTGCATTCTGAGTTCGCCATCCAGCGCCTTTAGTATCCCCTGTTGACGCAGGCTCCACAGGATCTGAGCTACCCAGACGGCGGTGGGCAACAAGGGATGGAGCCGATGCAGATTGTCACTAACAACCTTAAGCCGCAATAACTCAGGCAAGACTTTTCCGGCAATTCCGGCCAGGCGTTTTGCTGCCGCCTGATTAATTTCATCAACTAACAAATTATTAAGCGCTGGCAGCCGACGCTCCAGGCCGGAAAACCTCTGCGCTGGCTGCCCCAGCGCCAGTGAAATTAATTTGTCACACTGCTGTTTGCTGAGCAGCGGTTGAGGAACCGCGGGTAACCAGCGATGCAGGCTATGGAACGACTCAGTTTCCGCCCCGGGATGCATCAGCGCCAACGCTTCCGGCTGCTGTAAGCGACTTTTGATACTGGCAATAAATTCACTGACTGTCTGTTCTGACAAATCCAGCAATTGCTTTGCTTCAGCAAACGCGCGCTGATAGTCGTGCGTGGGCATTGCAAATAACAGATTAAAGGATGTGTTTGAGATTTTTGTCAGTACGCTGAACACCGTGTTGCGCACCGCAGCGCTGGCAGATATTCCGGCGGGAACCGGCGCGGATACACAATCCTGCTGGTGGATAGTTAATTTCACAGTTATCTTCCATGATAAGTGGTTACGCCCTTGTCAGTGACTCGCGATCTGCCAATTTCAGACGCGAACCAATCTTGTAATAATTGCAGAAAAAAGAGTAGGCGTTGTTAACTATTCCTTCACTACTAAAATGATCAAAAAACGATTAAGCCAACATGACAGCGCTAACCATTTTCATGACTATTGGATTTTTTGTCTCTGCACGTCAGTGCTTTACACCTGAGTTTCGGGCAGAAAAGATGATGCCGATTAAAATCTGCGATGATTACTTCTTATGCTGCTGCATGTTGCCGAATACTTTTACTAAAATAATGAGATACTGACTGCAGTGCACATTGCGGAGGACGTTTTCATGACCGATGAACAAGGGCAAACATTGCTGTATACGCTGTTTGGTACCACCAGCCCTCATTGGCATTTTTCTGCAGACAGCGATGCACTTAATTTTGCCGAAAATGAACAGGCGGATATTAATCTTGCCGTCGCGTTGGTTCCGGCACAGGCCAGCCTGATTCGCAGCATGACGGTGATCACCTCCAGCGTTAATCTGAGCATATCGCTGCATGGCACGCTGGTCGCGCTCCATCTGGTGGGACGCAAAAAAGATCAGTTTACCTGGACTGGAACCGCATCGGCATGGGGCGATACCTCGTCGGTGGCACGCGATCTGACCCTGGGCCTGTCGTTCGCCGAGCAGGTAGTCTCTGAAGCCAACTCGGTAATTGTGATTCTGGATAAGCTGGGCAATATTCAGCGCTTTAACCGGCTAAGTGAGGAATACACCGGCCTGAAAGAGCAGGAAGTGATTGGCCGCAATGTGTTTCAGCTGTTTATGACCAAGCAGGAAGCCGCCGCTTCGCGCCACAATATCAGCGGTTTTTTTCGTGACGGCAGTTCCTATGAAGTGGAGCGCTGGATCAAAACCAAAAAAGGCCAGCGGCTGTTTCTGTTTCGCAATATGTTTGTCCACAGCGGCAGCGGTAAGAACGAAATATTTCTCATCTGCTCCGGGACTGATATTACCGAGGAGCGACGCGCGCAAGAGCGCCTGCAACTGCTCGCCAATACAGACTCTATTACTGGCCTGCCGAATCGTCATGCCTTCAATCATCAGATAAGCCAGGCGCTGGAACAGCGCGGTGAAAGTCAGCTTGGCGTGGTCTATCTCGATCTCGATAACTTTAAGAAGGTTAATGACGCCTACGGCCATATGTTTGGCGATCAGCTTTTACAGGCCGTCGCGCTGGCGATCCTCAGCTGTCTTGAAAAAAACCAGACGCTGTCGAGGCTGGGAGGCGATGAGTTTGTTATTCAGGCCGAAGATAGCACTCAGTCAGCCCTGGAAGCGATGTCGTCGCGCATTCTTGAACGGCTGAAGCAGCCGTTCCGCATCGGTCTGATTGAAGTCTATACCGGCTGCTCAATTGGGATTGCTATTGCTCCACTGCACGGTGACGATCGTGAAAGCCTGATTCGTAATGCTGATACCGCAATGTATACCGCGAAAGAGCGTGGTCGTGGCAAGTTTTGCCTGTTTCATGCCGAAATGAACCAGCGGGTATTTGAGTATTTATGGCTGGATACTAACCTGCGCAAAGCGCTGGAAAACCAGAACCTGGTCATTCATTATCAGCCGCAGGTTGAACTCAACGGTGAAGTCACCACGGTTGAAGCGCTGGTACGCTGGCAGTCAACCGAACGTGGGCTGATTCCTCCCAAGGACTTTATTTCCTACGCTGAAGAGTCCGGATTGATCGTTCCGCTCGGTCGCTGGGTGATGTTATCGGTGCTGGCACAGATTATTGCCTGGCGCGAACAAGGGATCACGCTGCGGGTGGCGGTCAATGTTTCAGCACGACAGTTGCTCGATCAGAGCATCTACAGCGATCTGAAACAGGCGCTGCAGCAGGCCGGTATCGCGGGCTGCCCGATTGATATCGAACTGACCGAGAGCTGTTTAATTGATAACGAAAAGCAGGCGCTGATGCTAATGAAACAGTTTCAGGATCTGGGCGCTGAAGTACATCTGGACGATTTTGGCACCGGCTATTCTTCACTGTCACAGCTGGCACGTATACCGGTGAATGCTATTAAACTGGATCAAAGCTTTGTGCGCGGCGTGGACCAACAGCTGGTGTCTCAATCACTGGTGCGCGCGATTGTGGCGGTAGCCAAAGCGCTGAAATTGCGGGTGATTGCTGAAGGCATTGAAACCAAGGCAGAAGAACAGTTTATTATCGCCAGCGGCGTCGATTCCTGTCAGGGCTACTATTACGCAAAACCAATGCCCGCAGAACAACTCGGGCACTGGCTTGCACATCATAACGTTAAAAAATAGTTATCCCGCTTTGCGCAGGTGCGCGCTGTGGCGGTTTTGCAGCTGTACCAGTCGCTCCATATAAGCCAGATCTTTTGGCTCCAGCGTAAAAGCAAAATCGACCCAGTCCTCAGTGATATCCATCAGTTCAGCCCGCGTCAGCTGTAATACCCGCTGACGTGCTTTCAGCATTGCCCTCACTCCATTCAGCTTAGGTTTTAAACTATCGATAAAGGTGCGGGTGGTACGATAAGCCTCTCCTGGCTGAAACAGACGATCGGTCAGTCCGCGCTGTTCAAACCACTCTGCGGTGTGCGACTCCCCTTCACAGATCAGCTCCTCGGCCAGCCTCATTCCGGCGCGGCGAGCGACCAGTGAATATCCCCCCATTCCCGGGAACAGATTAAAAGCGATTTCCGGGAAACCCATCCGCGCGTTGTTTTGCGCCAGGATAAAATGATGCGCCAGCGCCGCTTCGAACCCCCCCCCGAGTGCACTGCCTTCAATCATCGCAATACTGACCGCACCAGTACCAAAGCCTTTTGCCGCTGCATGGACGCAGTCGACACAGGCGCGGGCATAAGCGCGCAGCGCTTCGCGACGTCCCCCCTTAATCGACTCAACAAAGAAGCTTAAGTCGCCGCCGGTATTAAACATCGAGGGCACCAGCGAACCGGTTACCCAAAAATCGATGACTAAACCGGAATTCTGCGCGGCATAGCTCAGATTCATAATCTCTTCAATCAGTGGATGGTTAAAACATGGGCGCGGTTCCGCCTTCAGCAACATCCATAGGGTGCGCCGCTCTTCCTCATAATAGGCAGCAAGCTGAGTCGTGTGACCGGCTTCGGTGAACAATCTGCAGGTAGGTTGATTAATTACTGACATTGTTTGATCCTCGGATTATTGAATGCGTTATACGCATCCTCAGCGTAATCCAGAGTCAGTCAGTGCTAAATTAAAGACTGATTTTCAACATAAAAATAATTTTTTCTCTCGCAAGCTGGCGATCCAGAAAAATATAAGTAGGGTTGCAGTTTAGAAGCTGAAAATATCGTTTTTTAATCTGCTGATTTCCGTTAAAGACAAAGTAAATACAGCATCAGGGTATTGTTGCAGATTTGGAAACCATCTGAGCGGCGACAATGCCGCCCGGCAGCTAACACTTATTTCTGACCGTACCAGGCATTAGCACCATGCTTACGCAGGTAATGTTTATCGAGTAAATCTTGCTGCATTTGCGGTAATTCAGGCGCCAGCTGTTGACTGAAAATGGCCATATAGGCGACTTCTTCCAGCACTACCGCACTGTGTACCGCGTCATCAGCGGTTTTTCCCCAGGCAAAGGGGCCATGCGAGTTGACCAGCACCGCCGGTATTTCCAGCGGACTGATATCCCGCTGGCGCAAGGTTTCAACAATCACCTGTCCCGTCTGCCATTCGTAGCGATCAACGATTTCTGCTTGCAGCATTTTGCGGCTACAGGGGATATTGCCGTAAAAATCATCCGCATGGGTAGTCCCCCACGCCGGGATGTCCCTGCCAGCCTGCGCCCAAATGGTAGCATGGCGCGAGTGGGTATGAACGATGCCGCCAATTTGCGGCCAGGCAAGATACAGTGCGCGGTGCGTGTCAGTATCAGATGACGGGCGCTTGCTCCCCTCAACGACCTTACCGCTTTCAAGCTCCACCACCACCATATCGTCGACCGTCATCAGTGCATAGCTGACGCCGGAGGGTTTAATCACCATCAGCCCGCTTTCGCGATCAATGGCGCTGACGTTACCCCAGGTGAAGGTCACCAGCCCGTAGCGTGGTAATGCCAGATTGGCTTCCAGCACCTGTTGTTTAAGTTGTTCCAGCATCGCATAGCTCTCCATTGACGGCTTTAGCACTATTTTCAGCGTGCCTTGCGCAGCTGGCTATGGAGCGGACTGCTGTATCAACGGCAGAAAGTTGCTGAACCCGTGATTATCTGCTGGAAATTGAGAATTTTTACCCTGCCAGATGATGTACAGCCAGATACAATATTTACATGCAATAGCTTATGAAGTGATAGTTAGCCCCCTTTCTATCTTCCTTCAGCCGCAATTGCACTCCACTGCTGCCAAAAGTGACTTACCAGAGCACTGGAGTGCTGTAAGACTGAATATCATGGAAGAAGAGCCCGACGTTTTGACGCTTACGGCATGGAACAGAAGTAAAACGTCATAAATTAGCAGCAAGTGGACCTGTATGCAGAGATCACCAACTATACTAAATGGGTATTCTCTGTGAGAAAAAATTAAGGAGATGTCATGATGTCAATTAATGCTAAACGTATTACCGCCGCAATGCTGGCTGCCACTTTAGTGCTGTCTTTAAGTGGCTGTTCAAACTGGTCTAAACGCGACCGTAATACTGCTATTGGTGCCGGTGCCGGTGCAATCGGCGGTTCTGTTCTGACGAACGGCAGCGGTTTAGGTACCGTTGGTGGCGCTGCCGTTGGCGGTATCATTGGTCATCAGATCAGCAAGTAGTTTTTACTAACCATTATAAGAAACTGTTCTGGCTTAACGCAGCGCATCTGATAACAAAAAAGGCCGCGAATCCCGCGGCCTTTTCTTTTGAATTTTTCCTGAGCGCCAGTCTGATTAATCGCCAGCCAGCTTAACTTTCATGCCCTTTGCTTCCAGCAAGCTTTTAAGCAGGTCGCGTTTATCACCCTGAATCTCAATCACGCCCTCTTTGACTGCGCCACCGCAGCCGCATTTCTTCTTAAGTTCGGCCGTCAGTCTGGACAGCTCAGCATCATCCAGCTCAATGCCGGTAATCAGGAAAACACCTTTGCCTTTGCGCCCGCTGGTCTGCCGCTGAATACGCACCACGCCGTCACCTTTGGGACGCTGCACCTTTTCTTTGGGCTGTTCAATGCGGCCGCTGTCGGTAGAGTAGACTAAACGGCTGTTGTCGTCGTTCATGATGGCTCCTTCAGCGATGCCAAAATATTTTGCAGCGCTTGCGCCGGGTCGTCAGACTGCGTAATAGGACGACCAATCACCATATAGTCAACGCCCGCGCGCTGCGCTTCTGGCGGCGTCATAATCCGACGCTGATCGCCTGCGGCGCTGCCTGCCGGGCGAATGCCCGGCGTGACCAGCTTGAAATTCTGGCCAATGGCCGCTTTTAACCGCTCCGCTTCATGAGCGGAACAGACCACGCCATCAAGACCACAGTCGTTGGTCAGGCGCGCCAGCCGCTCAGCATGCTCTGCCGGAGAGAGATCGATACCGATATCACGCAGATCTTCGGCTTCCATGCTGGTCAATACGGTAACCGCAATCAGTAAAGGCGCATCTTTACCAAATGGCAGCAGCGCCTCGCGTGCTGCGGTCATCATCCGCCTGCCGCCGCTGGCGTGGACGTTAACCATCCAGACACCGAGATCGGCAGCAGCAGCCACCGCATGCGCGGCGGTATTCGGAATATCGTGAAATTTAAGATCGAGGAAGATTTCAAAGCCGCGCTGTTGTAGGTCGCGCACCAGCTGCGGACCAAACAGCGTAAACATCTCTTTGCCAATTTTCAGGCGGCACGATTGCGGATCGATGCGGTCGACAAAGGCCATTGCGCGTTGGCGATCGGCATAATCCAGCGCCACCAGAATCGGCGAGTCGTTTACAGTTTGAGGTGATGACATGAGAAAACCCTCTGACGGTGTAGCACCAGCATGGCGCAATGGATAAACGGCAAGCATTCTACCTGCGCCGCGCCCAGGTTTACAGCGCAAGCTGGTAGTAAATCGCAGAGCAGGGAAAAACCCTCTCGCCCCTGCCAGACCGCATATCAGCCCGGTGGCTAAAATGCGCACCGTGATAAACAATATGATTTATAGTATGTTGTAACTAAAGTCGGCAACAAAAAATTCCCGCTGCCGGGAATCTCTGTTTACTGGCCGTCCAATCCACGAATCGGCTTCACCGACGACCAGGCGCGGCACGAAGGACAGTGCCAGTAAAGCGCATGAGCGGTAAAACCACATTTATGGCAGCGATATCGCGGCTTGGTACGAATTTGCTCGCCAACCATATCCCGCAGCACCATCAGGCTGTCTTTCGCCCTGCCGTCTTCCGCCTCGTGCAGGTGGAAATCCATCAGGCGGTGAAAGACGCGCATGGTCGGATGGCGCTGCAATTGCCGGTTAATATACACCTGCGCCACCTCTGCGCCCTCCTGCCGCTCCAGAATATCCGACAGATAGAGTTCAGCCGCAGCGCCCGTGTTCTCTTCAACGCAGCGTTTCAGGTAATCCGTCCAGGCCTGCGGCTGATTCAACCGCTGATAACAGGTTTCCAGCATTTCCAGCGTTTCACTGACCAGCTCTTTATCCTGCTCAATCACCCGCTGGAGATGATTAACCGCTTTGGCATTTTCCCCCTGCGCCATCAGAATGCGCCCCATCATGATCGACACCCTGGCGCTCTGGCGATCCGCCGCCTCAGCTTTGTGCAGCAGACTCATCGCGCGGTCGAGATCGTCACTGGCCATCGCCTGCAGCGCCAGTTCACAGTAAAAGTGGGCGATTTCCATCTTTTGACGGTCTTTACCCAGTTTCACCAGCCGCTCGGCCACCTCAATCGCTTTCTGCCAGTCGCTGGTAGCCTGATGGATCAGCAACAGCTGTTGCAGCGCACCCACGCGGAAGTCGGTCTCATCAATCAGCTGACCAAACATATCTTCCGCACGGTCATACATACCGGCAACCATATAATCACGACCGAGCTGCTGAATAGCCAGCAGGCGCTGATCGTAGGTCAGCGAAGCGCTCTCCATCAACGACTGGTGAATGCGGATGGCGCGATCCACTTCGCCGCGCGAACGAAACAGGTTGCCGAGCGTCAGGTGTGCTTCCACCGTACCGCTGTCCTCTTTCAACATATCGAGGAACAGATCGACCGCCTTGTCCTGTTGGTTTGAAAGCAGGAAGTTAACGCCGGTAACGTAGTCTCGAGACAGACGGCTCGCTTCCTGTTGCTTATCCTGTTGCGCACTCCGGCGCCCCATGTACCAACCATAGGCGGCAGCAACGGGCAGTAACAGAAACAGCAATTCAAGCATGAGTGGTTATTCCTTGACGGCAGGAACGCGTGACGTTGTCACCGCTGCATCTGCCTCGCCCAGCTGCTGCTGAAGGCGTTTGAGCTTGCGTTGGGAATTTGCCAGTGCAACGCGCACGCGCAGCCAGAACAGACCGCAAATCGCCCAGCCGAGTAAAAAACCAACCGCAAACAGTGTGGCCAGCAGGGTGGAAATTCGGTACTCGCCCGCCGCCAGCAGGTAGTTAAATGATACGACCTGATCGTTATGTGCACCCAGCGTCACCGAGATGACAAAAATCACCAAAACCAGTAAAAAAATCAGCAAATATTTCACGTTTTGTCCCGTAATTTGGTGTTAACCAAAGAATTATGCCAAAAAATTCGAGCGGATGCTGCATGTTAACAGTTAAAACATCCGGTCCTGCAGGAATAAGCCCCCGGCCCCACACTCTATTGAATGGTTATGGGGGCGCAATCAGCCTTTTTCAATTACCGGCGGCATCTTCACGCTGAGCTATCTCACGCTGCTCCTGCGGCGGGATAGTCAGCGGCCCACAAATGCGTTGCGCCAGCCAGCAGGCGAGCGTCACCAGTAACCAGCTGATCAACGTTGCCACCACTAAATCTCGTGGCCAGTGCATCCCCAGCAGCAGCCGGCTGCCCATCACACCACTGGCCCATACCATTAGCAGCAACACGGTTTTGACATGGCGACGCGGCCATAATAATCCAACCCCCAGTAACGCCCAGCTGGCAGCAAACATAGTATGGCCAGAAGGAAATGCAAAACCGGTTTCAAAAGCCCAGTGTTTTTTTAACCACGGCGGCAGCTCAGTGTCATTTTCCAGAAGCCCGGTCACCTTATTACCCCGCTCTTTATGTTTAAGTGCATAAAACTCCTGCTCATTAACGCCGTGGGTTTTCTCTAACCACAGCACATAAGGACGAGGTTCCTGCACCTGCTGTTTGATAAACGACTTGGTATACTGCCCTACCAGAATAGCGGCTATCATAATAGCTAACAGAAAGACGGCAGGCTTTGGGCGAAAGCGCAGACACCATAAAAACCAGCCACAAAGCAGAGTGCTGGTCAGAATGCCCCATGGACTGGTCACGGTTTCGGTCACCCAGAACAGCGCCCGTAGCCACCATCCACTGGCTCCCGGTTGCCACTGCCAGCCTGAAATCCACACCGCCAGCGGCATAATCATTAACAACAGCGCACCAATAGCGGTACGCTTGGCGATATCTAACATAGTTCTTCCTTGTGCAGCATTATGCATAATTTATTACATAAAATTAACAAGCTAACTATCAGGTTGCTTATCGTGCCTTTGTGCATTTAAATTAGCGCAATTCAGAGAATGAGCCTGACAATTATGGCAAAATAGTCGGGTTTTTATGAATCATTTTGCCAGATCCGCCAGTGACACACGGATCTGAGGCGATGTTTGCGGAGAGTCACATGCAGCTTAAACGGGTGGCAGAAGCCAAACTGCCAACGCCATGGGGAGACTTCCTCATGGTTGGTTTTGAAGAATTGGCAACCGGGCACGATCATCTGGCATTGGTATTTGGCGATATTACCTGTAATGATCCAGTTCTTGCACGTGTTCACTCTGAATGCCTGACCGGCGACGCGCTATTTAGCCTGCGCTGCGACTGCGGCTTTCAGCTGGAAGCGGCGCTGAATACCATTGCCGAAGAGGGCCGTGGCGTACTGCTTTATCATCGTCAGGAAGGGCGTAATATCGGCCTGCTGAATAAAATCCGCGCTTATGCGTTACAGGATAAAGGCTACGATACGGTAGAAGCTAACCATCAGTTGGGCTTCGCCGCTGACGAACGCGACTTCACACTGTGCGCCGATATGTTCAAACTTCTCGGCATCAATGAAGTCCGCCTGCTGACCAATAATCCGCGTAAAGTGGAGATTCTTAGCGAAGCGGGCATCAATATCGTTGAGCGCGTACCGCTGGTGGTTGGGCGTAATCCAAACAACGCCCACTATCTCGACACCAAAGCGGCCAAAATGGGCCATTTGCTGCCGAAAGAATAAGCATCAACAGCCGGAGAAATCCGGCTTATAGATAGCGCGCCACGCCAACGCAGAGTAGCCTGCTTCAAAATCATCCTTTCAGCTGTATCGCAGCGGTTAAAGTCCGTTATCAATATGGGCAATGTAATCCACTGCATTTCCCCGTTTCTCAATATGCGTCACGCTAAAACCAAAACTCTCCGCCAGTCGCTGTATTAGTTTTCCATTTGGCGTTTGCGTCAGAAAAATCGCTTTCAGCTCCTCGCCCTCTGCATTGTCCGCCAGAATTCTGGTCTGCGGATTGATAACCAGGCGTTGCTCAATCCTGTCAGGCATAATGCCGTAAAAACCCTGCTGACGGGCAATGCGGTGATACTGATATTTCACCAGGTCACTCATAAAAAAACGCTCATCGGGATCTCGTTCCATGGACCAGATAATCCATTGGTCTGGATGGTACTCGGCATTCAGTCGGCTGTTAAAACCGCGCTGATTATTTATGGAGATTATCTGGTTACTATTGAGCTGATGAATGTCATGCGTCATTTTTGTCGGATCGCCGATCAGTGCCATTCGCTGTTCACCGGTTAACTCCTGCCCTGCTGATGCCATTTCGCGACCCGCAGCCTCTGCGCCACCGCTCAGTCCAATATGGCGAAGAGCACCCAGCCGCCGACGCAGCCCGTCAGTGACTGCGGATAATTTCCGGTAGCCCGCCACGCTAAGTCCGGCCCCAATGGCGAGCACTCCGGCGGCAAACGCGAGCCACCCGAGCGCTGTCGAAAGCTGTGGATGAGGAATTTGCGTCAGCGCACTGCCCAGCCCGCTGATATCCGCCAGTGCATTGGCCGCACCGGTTAACAACGGCATCACCGCCACAGACTCCAGCGCGCTGCTGAGGCTTCCGGCCGCCACCAGCGAAGCACCTCCGGTCCAGATCGCCGCAAGCATGCCCAGAAGACTCAGTCCGATCCCCAACCCAACCTGCCAGCTGAAGTGGCCGGACGGATCGACCCGGTTTATCGGATCGCCAATACAAAAGCTGTAGCCGTTAATACCCCCGGCACCGAACGGACTGATACTGTCCGGACAGCTAAAGCGCATTAGCGGCGGATAATAAGCACGATAGCCGTTACCCGGATGATAAGCCCCGCTTAGCGCATCGCGCCGCAGGCCGGTAAAACTCAGTAGTTGCTGATTCATCACTGCTTTCCCTGATAACAATTAAGTTCAGCAGCCACTACAGCGCAGAAGCGCCATCAGAAACAAATCACACTTATCACCGGCTGACAGCGGCCACAGTGTGAAACATGGCAGATAAAAAAAGCCCGCTACAGTGAAGCGGGCTTTAACCGGATGATCGTCAGCGGAATTTAATCGCGCAGCATATTACGAATCACATAATGCAGAATGCCGTCGTTACGGTAATAGGTCAGTTCATTACCGGTATCAATACGGCAACGAGTGTTTAAGATCTCCTGAGAGCCATCGACGCGCGTCAGCGTGACTTTCACTTCACCACCGGCCTGCAGTTGCGTCAGATTTTCCACATCAATCTGCTCGTCGCCGGTCAGATTCAGGGTTTTACGCGTGACTCCCTGTGGAAACTCAAGCGGCAAAATCCCCATGCCGATCAGGTTCGAACGGTGGATACGTTCAAATGACTCGGCGATAACCACGCGCACGCCTTGCAGGCGAGGCCCCTTCGCTGCCCAGTCACGACTGGAGCCAGAACCGTACTCTTTACCGGCGACAATCGCTAACGGCACGCCTTCCTGTTGATAAAGCATCGCGGCATCATAAATATCCAGCTGCTGATTGCTGGGGATATGGCGCGTTACCCCACCCTCAACACCCGGCACCATTTCGTTACGAATACGAATATTGGCAAAGGTGCCACGCATCATCACTTCGTGGTTACCACGACGCGAACCGTAGGAGTTAAAATCGCCGCGCTCAACGCCGTGTTGCAGTAAATAGCGGCCAGCCGGACTTTCCGCTTTGATACTGCCCGCCGGAGAAATATGGTCAGTCGTCACCGAGTCACCGAGCATTGCCAGGATCCGCGCGCCTTTGATGTCTTTTACCGGGGCCGGTTGCTTTTCCATATCATCAAAGAACGGAGAGAGACGGATATAGGTTGATCCCTGATCCCAGTCATAGGTCGCCGCCTCGCTGACCTTAATTTGCTGCCACTCCGGCGTGCCTTCAAATACTTCGGCATACTCTTTATTAAACATATCGGTCGATACTTGCTGCACCGCTTCAGCAATCTCTTCCGGGCTTGGCCAGATATCTTTCAGAAACACCGGTTTACCGGTTTTATCATGGCCCAACGGATCGGTTTGCAGATTAATATTCATATTCCCGGCCAGTGCATAAGCCACCACCAGCGGCGGTGATGCCAGCCAGTTGGTTTTCACGTAGGGATGAATACGTCCTTCAAAGTTACGGTTACCCGACAGCACCGCACCGACCGTCAGATCGCCCTGCTTGATTGCGTTTTCTATTGCTTCCGGTAACGGCCCTGAGTTACCAATACAGGTGGTACAACCGTAGCCGACCAGGTTAAAACCCAGTTTATCCAGATACGGGGTTAAGCGAGCCACCGCCAGATAGTCAGAGACAACTTTCGATCCCGGTGCCAACGACGCTTTCACCCACGGCTGCCGATCAAGCCCCAGCTCAACGGCTTTTTTCGCCAGCAGGCCAGCTGCCATCAGGACGCTGGGGTTCGAAGTATTGGTGCAGGAGGTGATGGCAGCGATAACCACCGCGCCATCTGTAAGTTCACGCGGCTGGCCTTTATCGTTGTAGCGAATGGCTTTATGCGGTTTCAGCGTCTGATTGACTTCCAGCTCGTTGCTCTGCTGGAACGCGCGCGGGACATCGCCAAGCGCAACCCGATCCTGCGGGCGCTTCGGCCCCGCCAGGCTGGCCTCGACCGTCGCCATATCCAGCGCAAGGGAACTGGTAAACACCGGCTCGTCACCGGGGTTACGCCACAGACCCTGCTGTTTGGCATAGGCTTCGGTTAACGCCACCTGTTCGCTGCTGCGACCGGTCAGCGTCATGTAGCCGAGGGTAATATCATCAATCGGGAAAAAGCCACAGGTCGCCCCATATTCCGGCGCCATATTGGCAATAGTGGCACGGTCCGCCAGCGGCAAATCATCCAGACCGTCACCGTAAAACTCGACAAATTTCCCAACCACACCATGCTTGCGCAGCATCTGGGTGACCGTCAGCACCAGGTCGGTTGCGGTAATACCGGCACGCAGCTTGCCGCTCAGTTTAAAACCGACAACGTCAGGGATCAGCATCGAGACCGGTTGCCCAAGCATCGCCGCTTCCGCTTCAATACCGCCAACTCCCCAGCCCAGTACGCCGAGTGCATTGATCATGGTCGTGTGGGAGTCGGTGCCGACCAGCGTGTCGGGATAAGCGACTTCATGACCGTTTTGCTGTTCGTGCCAGACGGCCTTACCGAGATATTCGAGATTGACCTGATGACAGATGCCGGTACCGGGTGGCACCACGCTAAATTTATTAAAGGCTTTCTGACCCCAGCGCAGGAAGACGTAGCGCTCGTGATTACGCTCCATTTCCAGCCGCACATTCTCTTCGAACGCATCATCATCGCCAAAGCGATCGACCGTCACCGAGTGGTCAATCACCAGATCAACCGGAGACAGTGGATTCACTTTAGCCACATCACCACCCAGACGTTTTACTGCCTCACGCATCGCGGCCAGATCGACCACTGCCGGCACGCCGGTAAAGTCCTGCATCAGAACGCGTGCGGGTCGATAAGCGATTTCGCGATCGGCATGGGCATTTTTCAGCCAGCCGGCCAGCGCCTGAATATCTTCGGCGGTCACTGAGTCGCCATCCTGCCAGCGCAGCATGTTTTCCAGCAAAACTTTCATAGACTTAGGTAATCGGGAGATATCACCGAGCTGTTGCGCGGCAAGAGGAAGACTAAAATATTGGTACTGCTGACCATTCACTTCCAGTGTGTCCTGGCTGATTTCGCGTAAAGTTAACGACATGACTCCTCCTTTTTTATTTTGCTTCAAACAATAACCCGGCTGATAACAAGGTTAGTGTTAAAGATAGTACAAACGGGAGTTAACGTTTTGATAACAACACAAAATGACAATATCAGTAACAGGTTTAAAAACAAAAACGCCCCACTGATATTCATCAATGAGGCGTTTTTTAAACATTAATGCATTTTTAATGCATTATTACCCATGCAACACTGGCCCAGATCGCCATTGAAAAAGCACAGGTGGTTATCCATGAAATCGGTGCAATATTCATTATTAACTCGCTCAGACCGCTAACCGGCCAATCATACGTACTACTTAAATCAAATCGCCTGCGGTCGAATTGATTTTACCGTTTGAAATGATGTAATCATCAGAGCATTAAGTTACCCGGCCTGACAAAGCAGAGTCGCCTGGGGTTCGGGACTTATATACTGATAGCGCCCGCAGCATGGGTCAAAAAACATACTGCAAAGGCTATTCTTGGTTTTTATCAAACATTGATTCGATAAAGTCACGCTGCAGTTCACTCAGATTCCAGGATGCTGGTATAGCCTGCTGATGGCTCTGTTTACTGGTCTTACAGCAACCGGATTTTATCTTGCTCAGTTGCTGAGCTTTAACGCCACGCGTCTGTTCCATCATATCAAAACCCCCTAGCTAAAAATTAATCCTGCAACACCAACCCAAAACAGCGCTGATACGGCAAACACAGCCAACCATGAAGCACGGCGAGTAAGGCCGCGACGCTGATGTCTGGCAGTTTTCTCCCCTGTTAAGGGCTGTACTGTAAATTTCGTCGCCATAGTTTTTGATAATCACTCTCAACAGAACGATTGTTAACACCAATCAAGATTTTAAGACGAATCCTAAACACATTGCGTCGCAAAATCCAGCGGTTTTTACTGTATGCAGCGATTGGTGCGCTTTATCAAAACATTTAAAGCTCACGGCTGAAACACACTCAGTTTGTAAATATTAATAATACATTAACTCAAATAAGTTTATAAAAACTCCAGTTACCTTTCGATTTTTTAATAACATTCCCGCTTAACACCTTGCCGAACGGCTGGTGTTATCTGGCATTAACTGGAGTATGAGAATAGTCCTGGCTACGTGCAAAGTCGGCCAGTTAGAAATGTGTTCTGTTTCGCATTTAGGCAATAACAAAAGATAAACATGTGATACATGTTTCATTAATGTAAAAAAGCGCCACAACTTTTTATCATATCTGCTGCCGGTTATACGCGGCTTATAAAAAAGGCCGCTTTCGCGACCTGATTTTAGATTAATAAATAATCACCAGATTATTTTGCTGGCAGCTTAATGTCTTTAAACATCGCTTCGATGTCTTCATTTGACCGCAACGCCACCGCAGCATCCACCACGTCACGCGTTAAGTGTGGCGCAAAACGTTGAATGAAATCATACATATAGCTACGCAGGAAGGTGCTTCGGCGGAATCCAATTTTGGTGGTGCTGAAGGTAAAGATATCCGTCGCTTCAATGCGCACCAGATCAGGATCGGAGACCGGGTCCACCGCCATACTGGCTATCACCCCAACGCCAAGCCCCAGACGCACATAGGTTTTAATCACATCTGCATCGGTGGCGGTAAAGACGATACGTGGCGTCAGGCCTGCGCGATTAAAGGCGGTGTCCAGCTCTGAACGTCCGGTAAAGCCAAAGGTATAGGTAACCAGTGGATACTCAGCCAGCTCCTCGATAGAAACTTTACTTTTTCCGGCTAAAGGATGATCGGGCGTCACAACAATGGCGCGATTCCAGTGATAGCAAGGCAGCATAATCAAATCGTCATACAGATGCAGGGCTTCGGTGGCGATAGCAAAATCGGCGTTGCCCTTTGATACCGCTTCAGCAATTTGCGTTGGCGAGCCCTGATGCATATGCAGTGAGACGCGAGGATAGCGCTCAATAAAGCCTTTAATCACTCCCGGCAAAGCATATCGCGCCTGAGTATGGGTAGTGGCAACATACAGTGAGCCTTTATCCGGCCAGGTGTGTTCACCGGCAACGGATTTAATCGCGTCGACTTTCGACAACACTTCACGGGCGATGCGGATAATCTCCTCACCCGCTGGCGTCACCTGAGTAAGATGCTTGCCACTGCGGGCAAAGATCTGAATCCCCAGCTCATCCTCCAGCATTCTGACCTGCTTACTGATGCCCGGCTGTGAGGTGTAAAGCCCTTCTGCCGTTGAAGAAACGTTCAGGTTATGGTTAACCACTTCAACGATGTAACGCAGCTGCTGCAATTTCATTAGTTCGATTCCATCCAGGTTTGTAGCAACACGCCGAATACCGGCGAAGACCGCGGCAGGAGTGTTCAGGCGGTGGAATCGCTGAGGTTTACGGTTTAATGCAGTGAGAATTGATAAAAACTGTTTCTATAACAACTATATCATTTTAAAGAAATATGTATAGCGTTTAGATATAAGGCGGTGGGATTATGCTGATTGAAAGATTAAACGGGCGACAAACGTGCCGCCCGTATCGGTAGTTACTTTTTGGTGACCTGCCATTTGCCGTCAACAAAGAAAGCGGACCAACCGGTGGCTTTGCCCTCTTTTTCTGAGCTGACATACTGCTGCTTGGTTTTGCGGCTAAAACGCACCACGGTTTTGTTACCGTCGTCGTCCGCAACCGGCGCATCAGCCAGATAACTTAACTTTTCTGGCAGACGGTCTTTAAAGCGTTTCAGCTCTTCAACCAGCGGCGCACGCGTTTCCCGCGATTTAGGGAAAGTGTTAGCGGCAAGGAATACCCCGGCAGCACCATCACGCAGTACAAAATACGCGTCGGACTTCTCGCAAGGCAGTTCAGGCAAGGGTACCGGGTCTTCTTTTGGTGGTGCCACATCGCCATTGCGCAAAATCTTGCGGGTATTTTTACAGTCGTCGTTAGTACAGGCCATGTATTTACCGAAACGTCCCATTTTCAGGTGCATTTCAGAACCACATTTCTCACACTCAACAATCGGGCCGTCATAACCCTTAATGCGGAATTCACCCTGCTCGATCTCGTACCCATCACAGCCTGGGTTGTTACCACAAACGTGCAGTTTACGCTGCGGATCGATCAGATAACTGTCCATGGCGGTGCCACATTTCTGGCAGCGACGACGGGCACGCAGCGCATTGGTTTCCGCATCATCCCCTTCCAGAACATTAAGAACTTCATTTTCCGGAATCAGGTTAATGGTCTGCTTACAGCGCTCTTTCGGCGGTAAAGCATAACCAGAACAACCGAGGAACACGCCGGTGCTGGCGGTACGAATGCCCATTGCACGGCTACAGGTTGGGCAGTCGATGGAAGTCAGCACCATCTGGTTCGGCTGCATGCCGCCCTCTTCAGGATCTTTTTCTGCCTGCTCCAGCTGCTCGGTAAACTCACCAAAGAACTTGTCCAGCACGCCTTTCCACTGCGCCTGATTATTCGCCACTTCGTCGAGGCTGCTTTCCATATGCGCGGTGAAATCGTAATTCATCAGCTCACGGAAGTTGGCTTCTAAGCGGTCGGTGACGATTTCACCCATTTTTTCAGCATAGAAACGGCGGCTTTCCACCCGCACATAGCCACGATCCTGAATGGTCGAAATAATCGATGCATAGGTAGACGGACGGCCGATGCCACGTTTTTCCAGTTCACGCACCAGCGATGCTTCGCTGAAACGGGCTGGCGGCTTGGTAAAGTGCTGGCTTGGCAACAGTTGCTGCAGGCTCAGTTCATCACCGACATTAACCGGTGGCAGCGTACGATCTTCATCGCCCTTACGCAGCGCCGGCATCACTTTTGTCCAGCCGTCAAAACGCAGAGTACGGCCTTTCGCTTTCAGTTTGAAATCAGCGGCTTCAACCGTCAGCGTGGTGGAGTCGTACTGCGCTGGCATCATCTGACAGGCGACAAACTGACGCCAGATCAGCTGATACAGCTTCTGCGCATCGGCTTCCATATCTTTCAGATGATCGGCCTGCACGCTGACGTCTGAAGGACGAATCGCTTCGTGCGCTTCCTGTGAATTGTCTTTGCTGGCGTAGGTATTGGCATCTTTCGGCAGATATTTCGCGCCAAAGCTGCTTTCAATAAAACCGCGCACCATGCTGACCGCATCCTGACTCAGGTTGGTGGAGTCAGTACGCATGTAAGTGATATGACCGGCTTCATACAGACGCTGGGCCATCATCATGGTTTTCTTCACGCCGAAGCCCAGACGGGTGCTCGCGGCCTGTTGCAGCGTTGACGTAATATACGGAGCACCAGGTTTGCTGCTGGTTGGCTTATCTTCACGATCGGCCACCACATAGCGCGCTTTCTCCAGCAGGCTTACCGCCGCTTGCGTCTGCTCGCCGTTGACCGGACGGAAAGGCTTATCGCCCTGATGCGTGACCTGCATCGGCAGATCGCTGCCTTTTGGCGTGGTCAGGTCGGCAGCCAGCTCCCAGTACTCTTCTGGCACAAACGCTTTAATTTCGCGTTCGCGCTCGACCACCAGACGCACCGCAACCGACTGAACGCGACCCGCAGAGAGTCCGCGCGCAATTTTCTTCCACAGCAGCGGAGAAACCATATAGCCCACCACGCGGTCCATAAAACGACGCGCCTGCTGAGCGTTAACCCGGTCGATATTCAGTTCACCCGGCTTCTCAAACGCCTGGCGAATCGCATTCTTGGTAATTTCGTTAAATACCACGCGGCTGTAGCGTGATTCATCGCCACCGATCACTTCCCGCAGGTGCCAGGCAATGGCTTCCCCTTCGCGGTCAAGGTCGGTTGCGAGATAGATGTGGTCAGCATTTTCAGCGAGCGACTTCAGCTCGGCGACCACTTTCTCTTTACCGGGCAAAATCTGATAATTGGCTTCCCAACCATGATAAGGATCGACGCCCATACGACTCACCAGAGCCGCTTTTTCGTCTTTTTTAACCTTTTTCTTGGGAGCAGCTTTACTGGTTGTAGAGTCAGCGCTCTTTTTAACTGTTGAACCACTGGTCGGCAAATCGCGTATATGACCCACGCTGGACTTAACCACGTAGTCATTACCGAGATATTTATTGATTGTTTTGGCCTTTGCCGGGGACTCAACTATTACGAGAGCTTTACCCATATTTACCTTTACCTAATGAAAACTTCCGAATGTAGTGACGGCGCTTATCGATAACTTTTACAGCGCGATAATGATATTGCAGCGGGGTTTAGCGTTTTCAACCCTGCTCTGCTCACCGGTAATCAGCCCAATAAACATACTGCCAACATGCTGATTAAGGAGATTATTTACAAAAAATTTCGCGTCTGCAGGTTCGCCGATTAGCCCTTTTTTACGCTCGGAACCTGAAACGCCCACACTGTACCTGATAAAATCTGTTACGCAACTTAATTAGCATCTCCGACAATTTTCCGCCAGCCAGAGAAGAATGTTCACCGGCAGCAAAAATCTTGCCGCGAGTTTGCGGTTCTGCATTGCTGGCAAGTAATATAGAAGGAAATCGCTATTTGTAAAAAGGAGTGCAAAATATGTACGAAAACACCCAACCGATTGAACGTGAGCCATTACTGGAAATAGCCAATGCGTTGATTGTGGAACATCAGGATTATTTTACGGGTCTTCAGGCAACCGACGTTGAACAAAACGGCGATATTTTGGTGTTTCGCGGCGAATATTTTCTTGATCAGCAAGGCCTGCCGACCAGCAAAAGCACGACGGTATTTAACGTATTTAAATTTCTAGCCCAGCAGCTTTCATCACAGTACCACCTGAAATCATAAGGCCCGGAAAACCGGGCCTTCGCGGGCTTACAGCAGCGGCTTCTCGCCCCGCTGCCATAACTTCAGCAGCAGCCGCTCGGTACTGGCCGCCGCGCTGCTGGTGAAGCGATCCATCATGCGCTTACGGCGCGCATAGCGCACGGCGATGACTTCAAACTGATCCATCTGCGCGATAATCAGGTCATCGCTGGTGCCAATGCCGTCGATCAGACCTTTTTCCAGTGCCTGGCTACCAAACCAGTGCTCACCGGTCGCCACCCGATCGATATCCAGCGTTGGGCGCATCTCATGAACAAATTGCTTAAACAGCAGATGGGTTTCATTGAGATCTTCACGGAATTTTTCCCGCCCCTGCTCGGTGTTTTCGCCAAACAGCGTCAGCGTGCGTTTGTATTCACCGGCGGTATGCAGTTCGACATCAATATCATTACGCTTTAGCAGACGATTGAAGTTAGGGATCTGAGCCACCACGCCGATCGATCCGATAATCGAAAACGGTGCAGCGACGATACGATCGGCGACGCAGGCCATCATGTAGCCACCGCTGGCCGCCACTTTGTCCACCGCCACCGTCAGGCGAATGCCCTGCTGACGCAAACGTTGCAGTTGAGAAGATGCCAGACCATAACCGTGCACCACCCCGCCCGGGCTTTCCAGCCGCAACAACACTTCGTCACCGGCGCTGGCTACCGCCATCACTGCCGAAATCTCTTCGCGCAGCGACGCGACTTCCCCGGCATCCATACTGCCTTTAAAATCAAGCACCCACAGCGTCGACTTGCTGCTTTCGCTTTTCAGTCCCTGCTTCGCGCGCTGCTTCGCGGCTTTCGCTTCCAGTTTCTCTTTTTTCTTCTGCGCCTTTTGCCACAGTTTCTGATCGTGATGTTTCATCTTTGCCAGCGTCATATCTTCCTTCATCTCGCGATACTGATCGCCAAGATGAGTGACCTTCAGCTGACCACTTTGCGCGCGCTTACGCTGAGCCAGGTTAACGATAATGATGCCGATCGCCGCGATAGCGACCACAACCGTCACGGTTTTGGCTAAAAAAAGTCCATAATAAGAGAGTAGTTCCACTCAATCCGCCTTGATTTACATAGCATTAGGGCCAAAGCACTATTTTAGCTGACTCAATGCGGTTCGTCGCCTGATTCGCGCGCAACGTCACCAAATTGCGCTGCTGTTACATTGAATTCACCGGCTTTTTCAGGCATAAAGCAGTTATTCAGTACGCGCCGCCTGCTGCTATCCTGATGCGGCGCGCCACTTACATCGCCTGAGGACCACGCTGTGCACTATCAACCTAAAAGCGATCTGCTAACCGATCGAATCATTCTGGTCACCGGCGCCAGCGACGGCATTGGCCGGGAAGCTGCTCTGACCTATGCCCGTTACGGCGCCGAAGTGCTGCTGCTGGGGCGTAATGCGCAGAAACTGCAATCGGTCAGTGAAGAAATCAGCGCGTTGGGCAAGAAACCGGCGCGCTGGTTTACACTGGATCTCGACAGCGCCACGCCGGAAAGCTGTCAGCAACTGGCCGGGACTATCAGCCAGCACTATCCGCGCCTCGATGGCGTGCTGCATAACGCCGGGCTGCTGGGCGATATCGTGCCAATGACCGAACAACAGCCGGAAGTCTGGCAACAGGTGATGCGGGTTAATGTCGATGCGACTTTCTTCCTCACTCAGGCCTTGCTGCCACTGCTGCTGAAATCTGACGGCAGCTCGCTGGTATTCACCAGTTCCAGCGTCGGTCGCACCGGTCGTTCAGGCTGGGGAGCATATGCAGTATCAAAATTCGCCACCGAGGGCATGATGCAGGTGTTGGCTGATGAATATGACAGCCGCCATTTACGCGTTAACTGCATCAATCCGGGCGGCACCCGCACGAAAATGCGCGCCAGCGCGTTCCCTGAAGAGAATGCCAATAAATTAAAAACGCCAGCGGATATTATGCCGCTCTACCTGTGGTTGATGGGCGATGACAGCCGTCGCAAAACCGGTATGACCTACGACGCGCAGCCGGGTCGCAAAGCCGGAGCCGCAGAATAATGGCCGCAGACGATCGCCATAAACAACGTCAGCAACGCCTGAAAGATCAGGTTGATGCACGCGTGGCGGCGGCGACAGAATCCCGCGGCATTTTGATGGTGTTTACCGGCAATGGTAAAGGCAAAACCACCGCCGCATTTGGCACCGCGACTCGCGCGGTAGGCCACCAGAAGCGGGTTGGCGTTATCCAGTTTATTAAAGGCGAATGGCCGAACGGTGAACGCAATCTGCTGGAGCCGCATGGCGTGGAGTTTCAGGTGATGTCGACCGGGTTTACCTGGGATACGCAAAACCGCGAGACCGACACCGCCGCCTGTTTACAGGTATGGCAGCATGGCAAAAGAATGTTGCAGGATCCGGCGCTGGATTTAGTGATCCTCGACGAGCTGACGTATATGGTGAGTTTCGACTATTTGCCGTTATCTGAGGTACTGGAAGCGCTGCAACAGCGGCCCGCGCATCAAAGCGTGATCGTTACCGGACGCGGCTGTCATCGTGAGATTATTGAACTGGCGGATACCGTCAGCGAAATGCGACCCGTTAAACACGCCTTTGACGCGGGTATTCAGGCTCAGCAAGGAATTGACTGGTAGAGGTAAGTTAGCGGAGCAGCGAGCACGCTGCCCCGGTAATACAATCGCGTTCTAAGGACGACGACGGCTGGCAGGCTTCGCCGCTTTCGCTGATGAACGGCGATTAGTGGTGGTGCTCACCTGGCTATGACGCTTGACCGCACGACGAATCTGATTCGCCTTAGTACGACGGCGATCTTTCTCCACCGGCACTTTGCTGACGGTTTCTGGTTTCAGACCCACCAGCTCACGCAGGTAGTTAGTCGGTTGCAGATCCAGCTCGGTCCAGCCGCCACGCGGTAAACCTTTTGGCAGATTAATATCGCCGTAACGTACGCGAATCAGTCGACTCACCTGCACACCCACCGCTTCCCACAGACGACGCACCTCACGGTTACGTCCTTCAGTTAACGTGACGTTGTACCACTGGTTAATCCCTTCGCCACCAGCAAACTTGATGGTTTTAAATGCCGCAGGGCCATCTTCCAGCTGCACGCCACGGCTCAGCTGACGAATTTTATCTTCATCAATCTGGCCAAAAACGCGCACTGCGTATTCACGCTCAACTTCCTGGCTCGGGTGCATCAGGCGATTCGCCAGCTCACCGTCGGTAGTAAACAGCAGCAGACCGCAGGTATTAACGTCAAGACGTCCTACCGCAATCCAGCGCGCTCCGCGCAACTTAGGCAGGCGATCAAATACCGTTGGACGCCCTTCCGGGTCGTTACGGGTGCAAAGCTCACCTTCCGGCTTGTAATACGCCAGCACACGGCAAACTTCGGTCGCTGACTCATTAATAGAGACAACATGACCGTCAATACGAATTTTAAGGGTTTTATCAAGCTCAACACGGTCGCCAAGTGTTGCCAGCTTACCATCGACGCTGACACGTCCCGCAGAGATCATGGTTTCGATTTCACGACGTGAACCGTTACCGGCACGCGCCAAAACTTTCTGTAACTTCTCGCTCATAGAGCAGCCTCACTGTCGCCTTCCCAGGCGTCATGGATGATAGTCAATTCGGCCCTGACAGAGTGGTACGCTTTAGACTGCAAATATAATAAAAACAGCGTGTTAATACTCAACGTCTTTCAGGGGAAAGGCATTCTACACTAAGTTGATTACCATTGATAATGATTCAATCAGTATAGCAACCGCACGCCTGGGCAGTGCCGCCTTAACGCCTTCAGACGGCAAGCGACTGCTCTTCGCTGCCAACGGTAAAAGGTAATCCCAGTTTCGGCGCACTAAAACGGTTATCACCGCTACATTTCTGCAAATCGGTAGTTGTTAATATTAAGTTGAATTTATCTTTTAATTTTTTACTCTGTGTTAAGTTAAATTACCCAATCTTTGAATATATTCAACATCAAATAAACAGTCTTAATACATATTAAATTAACTTAACCCATTATTATTATAATTATTTACTTTCAGCCATTTTAATTGATTTGCCTGAAGTCAGATATTGTGTAGAATTTAACCATAAGATTATTCTTAGCTAAGATTAAAATCTGATTTCTGATATTAAAACCATTGTTTTTATAAATGACACGACAAAAAATTACGCATCAGCGAACACTTTGCTGATAATTTCGCTAATTAGTTAGCGCCAGGCTTGCATGTCAAAAATCTTCACCAGGGATTGCCGACATGCTCAAATATAAAGTTTAATGTAATGAAAATACTGACTTTTTTACCAGTGTTGCTGACGCTATTGCTGTCAGGTTGCTCCGTGGGAAAATATGAGTACAGCAGTGAAGCCATGAAGCATGTGGATATGAATTTTACCGGTATTCCCACTGTGCTGGGCGTCGGAATGCTGGGCAGCAGTATTCCGATTACGCCGGAATATAGCCTGACGGCCGCTCATGTCGCTAAATATTCCGTGCAACGTGTTAAAGCTTATCATCCTTATTGCGACATTGCCGTTATCTATCATAAAAATGATATCAAGGATTTACCTAAGTTTCGCAACAGCGAAATTGGCGACCCAATCAAAATGTATGGCTACAGTTTTATTTCTGCGATGCCAGTGGAATCATCAGGCGTTAATTTAACCCGAACCGGTATTCGTAATAGCTGGAATAAGCGCCCATGCGTGGCAATGGCGTCCAATGCTGGCGTAGTAAAAGGGATGTCAGGTGGAGCGGTGTTTAACAGTGATGACACCATCGGCGGGGTGATCGTGGGTTACACGTCGAAAGTGAAAAATCGCGCCAACAGTCAATCAGTACTGAAGGATGTTTCACTGTATATCCCGTATGCTAACTTTAAGCAGTGGCTGGAAGAAACCACCTCGTCGTAAACCTGCGGGATTAAAGGCCGCATTGCAGATGCGGCCCGGCAAAAGTTACAAAAACGGCTTAACGTCGCCTACCCCTTCGCGGATAACCACCGGGGCATCATCAGTAAGATCGATAACAGTTGTCGGCTGCTGCCCCAAAAAACCGCCATGAATAATCAGATCGACCACTTTACCAATGCTGTCCTGGATCTCTTCCGGATCGGACTCGGTAAAATCGTTGCCCGGTAGCATTAATGACGTCGACATCATGGGTTCATTCAACGCTTCAAGCAGTGACAGCGCGATGGGATTAGACGGCACGCGCAAACCGATAGTTTTACGCTTTTCATTCATCAGGCGGCGCGGCACCTCTTTGGTCGCCTTGAGAATAAAGGTGTAGTTGCCTGGGGTGTTATTTTTAATCAGGCGAAAAGCACTGTTATCAACGTGGGCATAAGTCGAAAGCTCCGAGAGATCGCGACACATCAGCGTGAAGTTATGATTGCCATCAAGCTGACGAATGCGGCAAATCCGCTCCATCGCGTTTTTGTCTTCCAGCTTACAGCCCAGTGCATAACCGGAATCGGTGGGATAAACAATCACCCCGCCTTTATTCAGCATCTCAACCGCCTGTTTCACCAGACGCGGCTGCGGATTTTCCGGATGAATATAAAAAAATTGACTCATAACAAACCTCTTGTCGCCCTGTTATCCGGGATGATTACTGCGCAATATCCGGGTAGCGTGTCCAGATAGCTTCAACGCCTCCGGGCAGCCATAACTTTTTCCCCAATTCAATCCACGGACAGGGTTGGTGGAAATCGGAGCCTTGCGATGCGGCCAGTTGATAGTGCTGAGCATATTGCGCCAGCTGGCTTCGCTCCTGAGGTGGCTGCTGACACTGCGCCACTTCCATCGCATCGCCTCCGCACTCGGCAAAGTACGCTATCAACCGTTTCAGCCACTTGGTCGACAACCCATAACGACCGGGATGCGCCAGCACCGCACGACCTCCGGAATGATGAATTGCATCAATGGCTTGTTCTATTGTACACCACTGTGGCGGCACGTAACCGGTTTTGCCACGCGCCAGGTAGTTTTTAAAGATTTGCGCCATCGTGGTGCCTTTACCCTGTTCAATCAGGTAACGGGCAAAATGGCCGCGCGTGATTGCCCCCCCGTCGGCCAGGCGCTGTGCGCCTTCCAGAGCGCCAGGGATCTGCGCTTTCTCCAGTCGTTCAGCCATCAACTGCGCGCGCGCCAGGCGACGATCGCTTTGCGATTGCAGGAACTGAATCATTCCTGCATCGTGAATATCGATACCCAGACCGACGATATGAATTTCATGATTTTCCCATAGCGTCGATACTTCAACACCGCTGATAAGCTGTAGCGGCAGCTGATGCTGAGCAATGGCGGCTTGCGCCGGGGCAATACCGGCGATAGTGTCGTGATCGGTTATCGCCAGCACTCCCACCCGCATTTCGGTCGCACGCAGTACCAGCGCTTCAGGGCTGAGTAATCCATCAGATGCAAGCGTATGACTGTGGAGATCGTAAAGCGGAAAATTGCTGAGGGGCGTTGCGGCTGTCAAAACTACTCCGGGACACTAAGAATTTGTGCCGCCATCATAACGACAATTAGCAACGAGGGAAAAAGAGTATTGACATTTTTCTCACGAACCAGTTAACTAGTACACAAGTTCACATGCGGGGTATCACGAAAATGACTTCTTATAATACGAATATGCATAGCTGGTGGCGCACTTCTCCCTGACAGGGCGACGTCGTCATGCACATTCCAAGGAATTCAGTGCAGATACCCGAGCCCGCCGAAAGCGGGCTTTTTTTTGAGCTATACCAACAGAGATATCATCATGCCAATTGCGAAACCTACATTGAAGTTGATTACCGGCAACGCGCCTTATCGCGAAGATCCGGCCGCAGTGTTCCATCAGTTATGCGGCGCACGCCCGGCAACTCTGCTGCTCGAATCCGCCGATATCGACAGCAAAAAAAATCTGAAAAGCTTGCTGATTGTCGACAGCGCGCTGCGCATTACCGCACTGGACAAAACCGTTACCTTGCAGGCGCTGTCGGAAAACGGTCGGGCGCTGCTGCCGCTGCTGGATGCCGCGCTGCCTGCGGAAGTGGATAACCAGATTCGCCCGGACGGCCGCGTCCTGACCTTCCCGGAAATCGATCAGTTGCAGGATGAGGACTCGCGCTTGCAGTCACTGTCAGTATTTGACGCGCTGCGCCTGTTCCCGACGCTGGTCAATACTCCAGCCGAAGAGCGTGAAGCGATGCTGCTCGGCGGTCTGTTTGCCTATGATCTGGTCGCCGGCTTTGAAGCACTGCCGACGCTGGAAAATCAGCAGCGCTGCCCGGATTACTGCTTCTATCTGGCGGAAACCCTGCTGGTTATCGACCATCAGACGCAAACCTCACGGCTGCAAGCCAGCCTGTTTGCGCCATCCACCGCTGAGTTTCAGCGTTTGCAGAGCCGTATTGAGCAACTGCATGGTCAGATGCTGCAACCTGCGCCAGCGCTGCCGGTCCAGCAGGTTGAAAAGATGTCACTGAGCTGTAATCAGAGCGATGAAGAGTACTGCAATGTGGTGCGTAATATGCAGGAAGCGATTCGCATTGGTGAGATTTTCCAGGTCGTACCATCGCGCCGCTTTTCACTGCCCTGCCCGTCGCCGCTGGCCGCTTATGACACGCTGAAAAACAGCAATCCAAGTCCGTATATGTTTTTTATGCAGGATCAGGATTTTTCGCTGTTTGGCGCTTCGCCGGAAAGCTCACTGAAATATGAAGCCACCGACCGTCAGATAGAAATCTACCCGATTGCCGGTACTCGCCCCCGCGGTCGTCATGCCGATGGTTCACTGGATCGCGATCTCGACAGCCGTATCGAACTGGAAATGCGTACCGATCATAAAGAGCTGGCAGAACACCTGATGCTGGTCGACCTGGCGCGCAACGATCTGGCGCGCATCTGCGAACCCGGTAGCCGCTATGTGGCTGACTTAACCAAAGTCGACCGCTACTCGTTTGTGATGCACCTGGTATCACGGGTGGTTGGAAAACTGCGTGGCGATCTGGATGTGCTGCACGCCTATCGCGCCTGTATGAATATGGGCACCCTGAGCGGCGCACCGAAAGTGCGGGCGATGCAGCTGATTGCCGCCGCTGAGGGCACGCGTCGCGGCAGCTACGGCGGTGCGGTCGGCTACTTCACCGCGCAGGGCGATCTTGATACCTGCATTGTCATTCGCTCAGCTTATGTCGAAGACGGCGTGGCAACGGTGCAGGCGGGAGCGGGCGTGGTGCTCGATTCCAACCCACAAGCCGAAGCGGACGAAAGCCGCAATAAAGCGCGTGCGGTACTGCGCGCAATCGCTACTGCTCATCACTGCACGGAGATTTTCTGATGGCCGACATCCTGCTGCTCGACAATATTGACTCCTTTACTTATAACCTCGTCGACCAGTTACGCGCCTTTGGCCATAACGTGGTGATTTATCGTAACAATGTGCCAGCCGACACGCTGATCGACCGGCTGCAAAAGATGGAAAAGCCGGTGCTGATGCTGTCACCTGGACCCGGCGCACCTGCTGAAGCCGGATGCATGCCCGAACTGCTGCAACGCCTGCGCGGCCAGTTGCCGATTATCGGTATCTGTCTGGGCCATCAGGCAATTGTTGAAGCCTATGGCGGCCATGTCGGCCAGGCGGGAGAAATTCTGCACGGGAAGGCTTCCGCCATTGAACACGATGGTGCAGCCATGTTTCAGGGGCTGAGTAATCCGTTGCCGGTGGCCCGCTACCACTCGCTGGTAGGCAGCAACATCCCGGAAGAATTAACGATTAACGCCAGCTATAACGGCATGATAATGGCGGTGCGCCACGACGCCGATCGCGTCTGCGGTTTCCAGTTTCATCCGGAGTCAATTCTGACCACTCAGGGCGCACACCTGTTAGAACAGACCCTCGACTGGGCGCTGGCGTAATCTAAGGAGAATCCGATGCACGATATTCTGGAAAAACTTTATCAGGCGCAAACCCTGAGTCAGGCAGAGAGCCACCAGCTGTTCTCCGCGATTATTACTGGTCAGCTGGAACCGACCCAGCTTGCTGCCGCATTGATTGCGATGAAAGTCCGCGGTGAGCGCCCGGAAGAGATAGCCGGTGCCGCCTGCGCGCTGCTGGAAGACGCCAAGCCCTTCCCGCGCCCGGATTATCTATTTGCTGATATCGTCGGTACCGGCGGTGACGGCAGCAACAGCATTAATATTTCAACCACCAGCGCCTTTGTCGCCGCCACCTGCGGGCTGAAAGTCGCGAAACACGGCAACCGTAGCGTCTCCAGCAAATCGGGATCGTCTGACCTGCTGGCAGCACTGGGGATTAACCTTGATATGCCAGCGCCACAGGCACGCCAGGCGCTGGATGATCTGAACGTCTGTTTTCTGTTTGCGCCGCAGTATCACACGGGCTTCCGCCATGCGATGCCGGTACGCCAGCAGCTGAAAACCCGCACGCTGTTTAACGTGCTTGGCCCGCTAATCAACCCGGCGCGTCCACCGCTGGCGGTGATTGGCGTCTACAGTGCTGAACTGGTGCTGCCGATTGCCCAGACGCTGAAAGTGCTGGGTTATCAACGCGCAGCGGTGGTGCACGGTGGCGGCATGGATGAAGTAGCGCTGCACAGCGCCACGCAGGTTGCCGAGCTGCGCGACGGTGAAATCACCCACTATCAGCTGACGCCAGAAGATTTTGGTCTGAGCTTCCATCCGAAGGAAGCACTGGCGGGCGGTACCCCGGAAGAAAATCGTGACATTCTGACGCGATTACTTCAGGGTAATGGCGAGCGCGCCCATGAAGAGGCGGTAGCGGTTAACGTCGCGATGCTACTCAAGGTCTTCGGCAATGAAGATTTACGTGAAAATGCCCAGCGCGCACTGCAAGCGATTCGCAGTGGTCAGGCCTGGGAGCGCGTCGTCGCACTGGCAGCAAGAGGATAATCATGCAGGAAACCGTACTTAATAAAATTGTTCAGGACAAGGCCATCTGGCTGGAAGCACGTCAGGCACAGCAGCCGCTGGCCTCCTTTCAGCAGGATGTGGTTCCGGCGAGCCGCAACTTTTATGATGCATTGCAGGGAGCGCGTACCGTTTTCATCCTTGAATGCAAAAAAGCCTCGCCATCGAAAGGGGTGATTCGCGACGATTTTGATCCGGCAACCATTGCTGGCGTCTATAAGTCGTATGCCTCGGCGGTATCGGTATTAACCGATGAGAAATATTTTCACGGCAGCTTCGATTTTCTGCCGATTGTCAGCGCGGCGATCACCCAGCCCGTGCTGTGCAAAGACTTTATCATCGATCCTTACCAGATTTATCTGGCACGTTATTATCAGGGCGATGCGATTTTACTGATGCTGTCGGTACTGGATGATGAGCAGTATCGTCAGTTGGCGGCGGTGGCACACAGCCTGAAAATGGGCGTGCTGACCGAAGTCAGTAATGAAGAAGAGCTGGAGCGCGCCATCGCGCTGCAGGCAAAAGTGGTCGGCATCAATAATCGCGACCTGCGCGATCTGTCGATTGATCTGAATCGCACCCGTCAGCTGGCTCCGCGCCTGTCGCACGGCGTCACGGTGATCAGCGAGTCCGGCATTAACCGCTATGCGCAGGTGCGTGAGCTGAGTCACTTCGCCAATGGCTTCCTGATTGGCTCGGCGCTGATGTCGGAAGACAATCTTGAAGCAGCGGTACGCCGGGTTCTGTTGGGTGATAATAAAGTCTGTGGCCTGACGCGCACTGAAGATGCCGTTGCGGCATATCAGGCAGGCGCAATCTATGGCGGTCTGATTTTTGCCGCCGGTTCGCCGCGCCAGATCGGCCTGCCGCAAGCCGCTGAACTGGTGGCCGCGGCGCCGTTAAAATTCGTTGGCGTGTTCCGCAATCAAACCATTGATGAAGTCGTCGCCACTGCTCAGGCGCTGTCGCTGCACGCGGTGCAGCTGCACGGTGCGGAAGATCAGGCGTATATCGATGCGTTACGCGCGCAGTTACCGGCCACGGTGGAGATCTGGAAAGCGCTGAGTGTGCAGCAGAGCCTGCCCGCGCGCGACCTGAAACAGGTTAACCGCTATGTATTCGATCATGGTAACGGCGGTAGCGGCCAGCAATTTGACTGGTCATTGCTGGAGGGTCAGCAGCTGGACAATGTGCTGCTGGCCGGTGGCTTAAGCGCGGATAACTGTGTCGCCGCCGCGCAACTCGGCTGTGCCGGGCTGGACTTTAACTCCGGTGTGGAAAGCGCGCCAGGCATCAAAGACAGCGCCAAAATCGCCGCCGTATTTCAGACCCTGAAAGCCTATTGAGAGAGATAAGATGACATTACTGAACCCCTATTTTGGCGAATTTGGCGGTATGTATGTGCCGCAGATTTTGATGCCAGCACTGCGCCAGCTGGAAGAAGCCTTTGTCAGCGCACAGCGCGATCCTGAATTTCAGGCCCAGTTTACCGATCTGCTGAAAAACTATGCCGGTCGCCCGACCGCGCTGACCCTGTGCCAGAACCTGACCAAAGGGACGAAAACACGTCTCTATTTGAAGCGCGAAGATCTGCTGCACGGCGGCGCGCACAAAACCAACCAGGTGTTAGGTCAGGCTCTGCTGGCAAAACGGATGGGTAAAAGCGAAATTATCGCTGAGACCGGCGCGGGTCAGCATGGCGTCGCCTCGGCACTGGCCAGCGCCCTGCTGGGGCTGAAATGCCGCATTTATATGGGTGCGAAGGATATTGAGCGCCAGTCGCCGAATGTGTTCCGTATGCGCCTGATGGGTGCCGAAGTCATACCGGTACACAGCGGTTCAGCAACGCTGAAAGATGCCTGTAACGAAGCGCTGCGCGACTGGTCCGGCAGCTATGAAAACTCGCATTATATGTTGGGTACTGCCGCTGGCCCGCACCCCTATCCGACCATCGTGCGTGAATTCCAGCGCATGATTGGTGAAGAGACCAAAGCACAGATTCTCGAGCGCGAGGGTCGCCTGCCGGATGCAGTGCTGGCCTGTGTGGGTGGCGGTTCAAATGCCATCGGCATGTTTGCCGATTTTATTGATGACGCGGAAGTTGGCCTGATTGGCGTTGAGCCGGCGGGTCACGGTATTGAAACCGGTGAACACGGCGCGCCGCTGAAGCATGGCCGGGTTGGTATTTACTTCGGTATGAAAGCGCCGATGATGCAGACCGAAGATGGTCAGATTGAAGAGTCTTATTCGATTTCTGCCGGTCTCGACTTTCCGTCCGTCGGCCCGCAGCATGCCTATCTGAACAGCATTGGCCGCGCTGAATACGTGTCCGTTACCGATGATGAAGCGATGGACGCGTTTAAGACGCTGTGCCGTGCCGAAGGAATTATTCCGGCGCTGGAGTCGTCACACGCCTTAGCGCACGCGCTGAAAATGATCGCTGAAAATCCGGAAAAAGAGCAGCTGTTGGTGGTTAACCTTTCCGGCCGTGGCGACAAAGATATTTTCACCGTTCACGACATTCTGAAAGCGAAGGGAGAGATCTGATGGAGCGTTATCAGCAATTATTTAACCGTCTTGACGCAGCGAATCAGGGGGCTTTTGTTCCTTTTGTTACGCTGGGCGACCCCACTCCCGAGCTGTCGCTGAAAATCATCGATACGCTGGTTGAGGCTGGGGCAGATGCACTGGAGCTGGGGATACCGTTCTCCGACCCGCTGGCTGATGGCCCGACGATTCAGGGTGCCAACCTGCGCGCCTTTGCAGCGGGTGTTACGCCGGCCCACTGCTTCGAAATGCTGGCAACCCTTCGTCAGAAATACCCGGATTTACCGATTGGCCTGCTGATGTACGCCAATCTGGTGTTTTCCAACGGCATTGATAACTTTTATGCGCGCTGCGCAGAAGTCGGCGTTGATTCGGTGTTGATAGCCGATGTGCCGGTGGAAGAGTCAGCGCCCTTCCGCCAGGCTGCATTACGCCATAATATCGCACCGATCTTTATCTGCCCGCCGAATGCCGATGACGATCTGCTGCGGGAAATATCCTCGCATGGTCGTGGCTATACCTATCTGTTGTCACGTGCCGGGGTGACCGGTGCTGAGACCCGCGCCAGCCTGCCACTCAAGCATCTGGTCGAAAAACTGCGTGAATATCACGCGGCACCGCCGCTACAAGGCTTTGGCATTTCTGAACCTTCTCAGGTAAAAGAAGCGATTGACTCCGGTGCTGCCGGTGCGATTTCTGGCTCGGCGATTGTCAAAATCATCGAGCGAAACCATGCCAATCCGGATGTGATGCTGGCTGAATTACACCAATTCGTCAGTAGTCTGAAAGCCGCCTCACGTTAATCCGCTCTGAATAATGCCTTTTATTTCAAAAGGCATTATTCCAAAAGCTTGTCGCCAATAATAATCAATCACTTACTCAGCCAGCAATAAATCATCAGTTAAACCCTGACAAATAGTTAATCAGCGCTTCATTTAAGATATATTTAACTTAGTGACATCATTAACCACAGAAAACACCCTGCGTCAGATAAGATATTTCTATCTTTATTTATTATCCTCAGCAAGCATTGATCAACATCTGTATCGCTATATATTTCCCTCCTCATAGATATGGAGTGCGAATATGTTTTACCCTAATTTTAAATTTAAGCGCACGCGCTTACTTTCGGCTGGCGTATTAATGCTGGCTTCCACTGCCGCCTGGTCACAGGGAAATAATCTGTTTGCCGACACACAGGTAACGGCAGCGATGCAAAATTATCACTACGGTGAACCGGGAACTACGCAAGCTGTTCACTTTATGGCCGCCAGCGCAGCCATGGTTTCTGCTAACAGCCAAATTATTGCGCTGGAAGTCGAACCAGGAGTGGTGGTCAACGCCTACCAGCAGCAATTTAAAGACAACAATGACGGTACCCGCGTCTGGATTGGCGTAGTCAGCGATACGGCCCATCCTTCCATCGAGGAGTCAGCCCTGAATGAGGTCATTCTGGTAAGTCATGGCGACAACGTTACCGGCAGCATCAATGTTAATGGCCAGCTGTATATGATTGATCCACTGGGTGATGGCACCCACGCGATTATCAAAACAGACCCCAGCAAAATTGCTGAGGACGAAAACGATACCATTGAGGAGTCTTCAGCCCATAGCACGGCTGATGAATCGAGCAGCGACGAACACGACCATTCAGAGCATGAAAATACCCAGGTCATGGGTGACGTGAACACGAAAAATGCCCCAATACAAATACGCGTAATGGTGGCAACCACAAATCAGTTACGCGCCAGAGTCGCTGATGTGCCGGGCAGAGTTGCCTGGGCAATTGCCGACGCGAATAACGGTTTCAGAAACAGTAAAATCAATATTGAGCTGGTTAACGCCGGTATTTTTAATGCAAATTATAATGAATTAAGTACTATTGCTGCCATGCTCAGCCAGTCGCGAAATACTTCCGACCCGGTGTTTGGCGGTCCTGTGCATCGCTTCCGCGAAGAGAATCGTGCCGATTTGGTTGTGACATTAGTCAATCAGGTACGTGGCTCAAGCTGTGGGCAGGCCCAATTTAACGCAAATAAATCCAATGCTGTGAGTGTTACTTCCGAAACCTGCCTGTCAGGGCGCACTTTCGCCCATGAAATCGGCCACAACCTCGGCGCACATCACGATCCCGGCAATACCAACAACTCCACTTATTCTTACGGTCACGGTTATCAGCAACAAACGGTGAGACCCTACTTCGCCACCGTTATGGCTTATCCGACCTGCAAAATTAATGCGTGTCCGAGAATCAATTATTGGTCGAATCCTGATGTCACGTACGAAAATATCCCTATGGGCACAGCCGCTCGCCATGATAACGCCCGGGTACTAAACCAGCGTGCGCAGACGGTGGCCAACTTCTACCCACCGATGACTCACTGGATACAGTCGGGCGAACTGGTTGGGAACGGCACTTTACCCGCCAGGCAGTTTTTCACTATCCAGCTGAAAAATAAAACCACCGGCCAGGTTATCTACTCCCTCGACAGCGTAATTGTTGATGGCAATATGAACGCCTGGCCCACCGCTACGGCCAGGGAAATTAATAGTCACTTCCCGGCTAATACCCTGCGCGCCGGTGAAATGGACAGCAATGGCAGTATCAATGTAATCGTGGGATCAAGCTATCGCAACAAGCTCTGGGTACATGATAGCCTCTCCAGCCAGAACCAGGTGGAGCTGACGCGCCATACTTACGCTGAGACACATAACCAAAAATGGGTGAGCATCGCTGGCATTGAATCTGCTGAGCAGGCAGGTACGCCCGGCACGCAAAAGCTGGCGCTGCTGAAAAACAGCCAGGATAATCAGGAAGTGGCCCGCGAGTCGCTTCTGATAACCGAAAGCAACGCCGGTGCCTGGAGCTGGCCGGAGCAGCTGGCCCGCGCGGTTAACGCCAGCAATACCCAGGAGATGCGCGCCGGTGAAATTCAGGCCAATGGCTCCATTGCCGTTGCCGCGGGCAGTTCGTACCGTAACCAGATCTGGGTTCCGCTGGCCAAACGCCAGGCGCTGACCGCCAGCATAGAGACGGTCAGCGCCGCCCCTGTCAGCTGGAATCAGACTGGCGCCCTGCTCGGATCGGCCGACCTGCCCGCACGTCAGTTTTTCCAGGTGCAGCTGAAGAATCTGGTCTCTGGCAAGATGCAGTCCGCCTTCAGCCTGCCGTTCAGCAATACCAGCATGTATCACTGGCCGACAGAAATTGGCGAGGCGATTAACAGCCGACTGTCTGCCAATGAAGTCCGCGCCGGTGAGAGGGACGCTGCCAGCGGCGTTATCACCCTGATCAAGGGTAGCCACTATCGCAATAATCTCTGGATCTCGTCCATCCTCGACGGAAAATTGCAATTGCAGATCAACCAGGGAACCTACGGCGAAGCGCTGGGCGACAAGTGGGTCAGCAAATACAGCCATAACGAGCTCGATGCCACGCCGGGCACCACCAAGGTGGTCACCGTGCGCAATTCCACCACCAACTCGATTGTGAAGGAAGTGAAGCTGCCGATTACCAGCGCCAACTTTGGCCGTTACCAGTGGATATCCGATCTGACCCGTGCGCTTAACGCCGAAACGCCAGCGACGCTGCGTGCGGGTGAGATGCAGGCTGACGGCACCCTTCAGTGGATAGCCGGCAGCTCCTATCGCAACCATATCTGGCTGCCGCTGGCGCAAAACGACCAGTTAACCGTGACCATTGAAACCCGCGATGCCAACGGCAATCTGGTTAATTAACCTGTCGCCGCTGATTATCAGTCACGCTGCCGTAAAGAGTTAAGCTATTTAAATCTGACCTGATGTTCAGGCTGGCCGGGGCACTCCCGGCCATTTAACTCCAGTTATTTTTAGCAACGTACTCATCAAGAACCTTCCCTTCGCAAACAGAGATTATTCTGGCTTCTGCTGTCAGCATTGAGCGCGACCTGTATATGATTACACTGCTGGCAGAGGACAATTACGCCATGATTAAAACTTAGTTAAACGATCGCTTATTTAATATTTATTTTGCTTACATTAATTTTCGCAGAAACCACCCGCCATCAATCAGGACTTTTCTGTTTTTATTTAATCGCCGCGCAGAGCATTGATCAAACCTTGCATACGGATATATTTCACACTTCTAATAAACGAGGTGTAAAAATGTTTCTCCCGGATTTTAAATTAAAGCGCACGCGCTTACTTTCGGCTGGCGTATTAATGCTGGCTTCCACTGCCGCCTGGTCACAGGAAAATCAGCTGTTTGCTGAAACCCATTCGATACTGGACACCAAAAAAAATATCTTTACTGAAAGCCCGGCGACGGAATCGGTTAATTTTATCACTGTCCGCGCCGCACTGGTTGCCGCCAGCACCAAAGATATTGCCCTGGAAGTTGAGCCGGGCCTGGTCGTTACCGCACATCAGCTCGATTTTAAAGACAATGCCGACGGCACCAGCCTCTGGAAAGGGACTCTCGGTGAGCCTGCCCAGATGTCTGATGAAGAGTCAGCCAAAAACGAAGTTCTGCTGGTGCGCAACGGTAACAATATCACCGGCGTCATCACCGTTGACGGCCAGCAGTATATGGTTACCCCAATGGCAGATGGCAATCACGCCATTGTTAAAATCGATGCCAGTAAGTTCCCTGACTATGGCGACGATGGCATTGAAGATCATTCGGCTCACGGTCATGAACACAACCATGGCGCAACAGCTGACGCCAGCGATGACGAACACCGTGCTGCCCACAGCGAAGATAATGACGTCAGCACTCAGAATTACCCGATTAAAATCCGCGTGCTAACGGCATCCACCAGTAATGCCCGTATCAAATACCCTGATACGCTGGCGCTGGCTAACCTGTCGATAGCACGCACCAACGAAGCCTACAAGCGCAGTAACGTCAATATTGAATTAGTTAACGCCGGTATTCTTGACCTGAATTACAATGAAAATGGTACGCTCGCCGCCGGTCTGCTGTCGCTGATGACGAATACAAGCTCTGCAGTAGGAGCGCCTATTCAGAAGATGCGTGATGAGAATCTCGCTGACTTAGCAGTTCTGTTTAGCCAGGTTAAAAACGTTTGCGGCGTTGCACACCAGGATGCCAACAAAGCCAAGGGCTTAAGTGTGGTAAATGGGGATTGCTCTGTCACCAATTACACCTATGCTCACGAAACAGGCCATAATATCGGCGCCACGCATGAAGCTGGATTCCAGCATACTGTCACGCCAAGATTCCGTACAGTTATGGCTAACGATTGCTCACCAACCTGCTCCAGAATACAAAACTTCTCGAATCCGGATGTCACTTACATGAACATTCCCGCCGGCACAACCAATCAGCATAATAACGCCCGGAGGATGAATAACCGTGCCCAGAACGTCGCGAATTTTTATCCGGCTCCTGCGACCTGGGTACAGTCCGGCGAACTGACAGGCAACGGTGACTTGCCCGTCAGGCAGTTTTTTGAGATCCAGCTGAAAAACAAAGCCACCGGTCAGGTCATCTATTCTCTCGACAAGGTGGTTGACGGTCGGGGTATGTACCAGTGGCCAGCAGAAACGGCCGCGGCGATTAATGCCTATTTCCCGGCCAACACCGTGCGCGCCGGTGAAAGAGACAGCAATGGCGACATTCATTTCATCCCGGGCTCAAGCTATCGCAACAAAATCTGGGTCCACAACAGCTTGTCCGGCCAGAATCAGCTGCAGATGACCCGCCGCACCTACGCCGAAGCTGATAATCAGAAATGGTTTACTGTCGGCGTAATCAGCTCCGATGAACAGGCTGCCGAACCCGGCACGCAAAAACAAGTCGTCCTGAAACAAAGCCAGACCGATCAGGAAGTGGCCCGCGAGTCGCTTCTGATAACCGAAAGCAACGCCGGTGCCTGGAGCTGGCCGGAGCAGCTGGCCCGCGCGGTTAACGCCAGCAATACCCAGGAGATGCGCGCCGGTGAAATTCAGGCCAATGGCTCCATTGCCGTTGCCGCGGGCAGTTCGTACCGTAACCAAATCTGGGTTCCGCTGGCCAAACGCCAGGCGCTGACCGCCAGCATAGAGACGGTCAGCGCCGCCCCTGTCAGCTGGAATCAGACCGGCGCACTGCTCGGATCGGCCGACCTGCCCGCACGTCAGTTTTTCCAGGTGCAGCTGAAGAATCTGGCCTCTGGCAAGATGCAGTCCGCCTTCAGCCTGCCGTTCAGCAATACCAGCATGTATCACTGGCCGACAGAAATTGGCGAGGCGATTAACAGCCGACTGTCTGCCAATGAAGTCCGCGCCGGTGAGAGGGACGCTGCCAGCGGCGTTATCACCCTGATCAAGGGTAGCCACTATCGCAATAATCTCTGGATCTCGTCCATCCTCGACGGAAAATTGCAATTGCAGATCAACCAGGGAACCTACGGCGAAGCGCTGGGCGACAAGTGGGTCAGCAAATACAGCCATAACGAGCTCGATGCCACGCCGGGCACCACCAAGGTGGTCACCGTGCGCAATTCCACCACCAACTCGATTGTGAAGGAAGTGAAGCTGCCGATTACCAGCGCCAACTTTGGCCGTTACCAGTGGATATCCGATCTGACCCGTGCGCTTAACGCCGAAACGCCAGCGACGCTGCGTGCGGGTGAGATGCAGGCTGACGGCACCCTTCAGTGGATAGCCGGCAGCTCCTATCGCAACCATATCTGGCTGCCGCTGGCGCAAAACGACCAGTTAACCGTGACCATTGAAACCCGCGATGCCAACGGCAATCTGGTTAATTAACCTGTCGCCGCTGATTATCAGTCACGCTGCCGTAAAGAGTTAAGCTATTTAAATCTGACCTGATGTTCAGGCTGGCCGGGGCACTCCCGGCCATTTAACTCTGGTTGTTTTTAAAGTGATGTCATCATCAGAAAATTCTCCTCGAATTAGAATCTGCCTTTTACATCCTGTTCAAATAAGCGTCATCCTGGATCCAATCGAGATTTGATTCAAAAAACGGTAACTGATTCTTAATAACAGCTGGCGTGAGTTTTCCAGGCATAAAATGCTTTGCTCCACGATAAGGCACTCTTTCCTTTCTCTTTTTTTATCTCTGTTATTTGTACATTTAACTATTCTGTCCGACAATCATTGAGGCTGCCGTTATCTGTGACGGTGCTATCCATTGATACAGACAGGGAGATAAACAATGAAGTTATTTAAAGTCGTAAGTGGTGCAGTTATCGCGGCAGTGGTTGCACTGGCAGTCAGTGCCTGCGCCCCGACACCAACGAAAGAAGGCACCGGCGGTTATTTTGATGACTCCGTCATTACCACCAAAGTGAAAACCCAGCTTCTGCGCGAGGATTCATTGAAATCCACTGAGATCAATGTCGAAACCTTTAAAGGCCGCGTGCAGCTAAGTGGCTTTGTCGCCTCACCACAGATGGCAAACCGCGCAGTGGAAGTGACCCGCACGGTCCCAGGCGTCAAATCAGTAGTTAACGATATGCAAATCAAGTAGCAGATACGCTGAGATTAATCTGGCCGGGATTTACCCGGCCTTTTTTTTCGTCGCCCCACCCTGCGCACAACAATAACCGGCTAATTATCCTCTGTCGCGCAATCGCAGACTCGGCATGGCGCTGGCATGGTTCACAATGTTAAATAAAACTTATTGAAATAGTGCCATTTCTGGTCAATATTGAAGCTGCTGCGCTGTGCGGCGGAATAAGGAGACTGTCATGGGTTATTACGTGATCAAAAGAAGCAAATCGACGGTTAAAACAGAATTCTACTTTGTACTGAAAGCGTCTAATGGCGAGGTGATCGCCACCAGCGAGATGTACACCTCAAAACAAGCGGCTCACAATGGAATAAAGTCAGTGCAGCAAAATGGACCAACCAGCGATATTCGTGATGAGAGTTAATCGCTCAGTCTGACAGCGAAAAAAGGGCAAATATTGCCCTTAAAAAGTGATTAGCTGGCATGAAATTTTTATCGAATAAATCAGAAACGGTAGCCAACGCCAAAGAAGAACACCCAGGGATCGATACGGGTTTTGATATTCTGCTGTTCGTCACCAGCTTTAAATTTCACTTCGGTATCGATATCCATATACCAGAGCGACATATTCAGCATCCAGTCAGGATCGATTTGATAATCGAGACCGACCTGCCCGGCCAGACCCCAGGAATTTTTAACACTCAGATCGCTGAGACCGGCATCACGCCCGGTCTGATTGAAGTCGGCATCGTAAAAGGTGGTGTAGTTAATCCCCGCGCCAATATAGGGACGCGCTTTACTGCTGCTGTCGAAAAAGTACCATTGGGCCATCAACGTTGGCGGTAGCTGTTTCACTTCAGCCAGGTTACCGGTAGCCGCCAGGCCAACCCGATGACGGAACGGCGTTGCCGCCAGCAGTTCGACACCGATATTATCGGTAGCCATCCAGGTAAAGGTCAGGCCAAGTTGGGTGTTGTTATCAACACTGAACGAGCCCATACCCAGCACATTATCCGACCCTTCTGTCGGACGTACCGTCGCCGAACCGGCACGCATAAAAAAATCACCCGCCTGATGCGCACTTGCTATCACTGGCATTGCTGCTGTTAATGCCAGGACTACCGCTGCCAACTTCATAACCACTCCTGTTGTTATCACGTTGTATTTGCTACCTCTTTTGAGGTCTTCTTAATTATTGCGCGGCACATACTGACAGCAGAATTGCAAAAGTTCATGTCAATCAATTGTTTCATATCCCTTAACAGTCGATGCATTGATCTGAATCAATCTGCGACAAATTCGTTATACAAATAAAGCCGTTGAATAAAGGTCATGAAGCGGATACTTTGCTTATCCCCATTAATGTGATTTTGGTTCGAAGCCTCAGGAGGGGCGGGCGATCAAATGAGCGATAATCTTAATCCTTGCGTAACCTGTGGCGCGTGCTGCGCCTATTTTCGTGTCTCTTTCTACTGGGCTGAAGCCAATGATGGCGGCGGCCGTGTGCCAGCAGAACTGACCGAACCCATCACCCCTTTTCTGCGCGCAATGGCCGGCACGAATAATAAAACACCGCGATGTAGCTCATTACAGGGGGAGATTGGCGGTTGTGTCTCATGCGCTATTTATGAGCATCGCCCGACCCCCTGTCGGGAATTTCAGATGGCAGGTGAAAATGGTGAGCCTAATGATGCTTGCGACCGCGCGCGGGCAAAATACGGATTACCGCCGCTTTTTCATCCAGTAATCGCTGCATTTACCGAAAGTTATGTAAGTCAGGGTGCCAGCTTACTGCCAGACCATGTACAATCGCCGGGTAGTTAAACCCGGTAATTCACTAAAGGAGTGTACATGTCTATCACGGCGGGATCGCTATACCGTGACACGGGAAATTTCCTGCGCCATCAAATGATTACTATCTTACTGATGGCGCTGCTGACCTCATTTATTACGCTAATCATTGGTCACGCACTGACGCCTGATGCCGATCAAATGTCGATATTAAGCGAAGGTGACAGCGGCAGCGCTTCGACGCTATTTGAAATGGTGCAAAACATGACGCCCGAACAGCAACAGGTGTTACTGCGCGCTTCTGCCGCCGGCACCTTTGCGTCACTGGTCGGTAATGTGTTGCTGTTAGGTGGAATGCTATGTCTGATCCCGATGGTCTCCGCCGGGCAACGGGTTAGCGCCCTGCGCGCTATCGGCGCTTCCGCACCAATGCTGCCACGCTTGCTGCTGCTCACCTTTCTGGTCACGCTGGTGGTTCAGTTGGGCTTCATGGTGCTGGTGGTGCCGGGTGTGCTGCTGGCGATTGTGCTGGCGCTGTCGCCGGTAATACTGGCGACGGAAAAGAGCGGCGTTTTTGCTTCAATGCGCACCAGCGTACGCATGGTCTGGGGCCAGATGAAACTGGTGGCACCCGCGATCATCTTCTGGCTACTGGCTAAAATTCTGCTGATGTTGCTGGCTACGTCGTTTACCGTATTGCCCGCCAATGTTGCTTCGGTGGTATTTAACGCAATCAGCAATCTGGTTTCAGCGATATTAATAATTTATTTGTATCGACTGTATATGCTGTTACGTTAAACAGTAAGGCATGCCCGTAACGGGCATGCCGGACTCTGAACAATGCCCCGTCAGTGATTTGGAAACCTTTATGAAGCAGTTACTCGATTTTCTCCCGCTGGTTGTATTCTTTGTCTTTTACAAGCTTTACGACATTTTTGTCGCCTCAGGCGCGCTGATTGTCGCCACCGGTCTGGCGCTGGTCATTAGCTGGGTGCTCTATCGCAAGCTGGAAAAAATGACCATTTTCACCTTTGTGCTGGTTGCCGTTTTTGGCACCCTGACGCTGGTTTTCCACAACGATGAGTTTATTAAGTGGAAAGTCACCGTGATTTATGGACTGTTTGCCATCGCCCTGCTGTTCAGCCAGTTCTGGATGAAAAAACCGCTAATCCAGACCATGTTAGGTAAAGAGATTCAGTTACCTGAGCATGCATGGCGCAAACTGAATATCGCCTGGGCACTGTTCTTCCTCGCCTGTGGCCTGGCGAATATTTACGTCGCCTTTTGGCTGTCGCAGGCGTTTTGGGTTAATTTCAAAGTGTTCGGCCTGACCGGGTTGACGCTGATATTTACCCTGGTCAGCGGTGTCTATATCTACCGCCTGATGCCACAGGAACAAAAGTAATCATTATTGCCCGGCAGCTCTGCCGGGCATTTTGCCTGTCTGGCACATTTAATAAGAAGTGAAGCAATGGACGATAAACAGAAGTCACCGCAGGGTGAAGTAGTGCTGCGTACGCTGGCCATGCCTGCCGATACCAATGCCAACGGCGATATTTTTGGTGGCTGGCTGATGTCGCAAATGGATATGGGCGGTGCGATTCTGGCAAAAGAGATTGCCGAGGGTCGTGTGGTGACGGTGCGGGTTGACGGAATGACCTTCTTAAAACCGGTAGCAGTCGGTGATGTGGTGTGTTGCTATGCACGCTGTATGCGTACCGGCAGCAGCTCAATTACCATTAACGTGGAAGTCTGGGTAAAGAAAGTCTCTTCTGAGCCGATTGGCCAGCGCTATCGCGCAACCGAAGCGGTGTTTATCTATGTTGCCGTCGATCCTGATGGCAAATCTCGCCCGCTGCCCGACGGTAAAAGCAATCTTAATCACGACAGCCAACCATAATCATCAGGGCGGAGAGTTCCGCCCTGTTATCAGAGACTGCCCGGACTATTCGATACTGGCCCCGCCATTGATGCGGAAGACAATACTCATGGTGATATTGTTGCCTGGCTTACCGGCTTCATAACGCCACTTCTTCATCGCCTGCTTCACTTCACGTTCAAACATATTGCGCGGCTCCGCAGAGAGAATACGCACGTTACCGACCTGGCCGCTACTGTCGACATCAAACTGTACCCGTACCTTACCCTCTACGCGTAACGCAAAAGCACGCGCCGGATAAGCCGGCTTACCAACATTCAGCGCGCGCGGACCGTCAGACACCGTTTTCGCCGCCGGCGCATTTGACAGTTTCGGCGCGGTAGACGGTTTCGCGGCGACATTCTCAGGGGTATCTTTCTGGAACGGGTTGGCTTCACGCGGCTGCGTTTTTGGCTTCACCTCTTTCTTCGGCTGCACCACTTCTTTCTTCACCGGCTTTGGCTTGGGCTTGGGCTTCGGTTCCGGTTTAGGCATTGGCACCGGTTCCGGTTTTGGCGGTTCAGGAGCAGGTTCGGGTTCCGGCGCAGGTTCTGGTTCTGGCTCCGGTTCGGGCTGTGCCACCGGTGCAGGCGCAGGTTCTGGCTCTGGCTGCACTTCAGGGGCCACCATCGTCACGCTAATCGGTTGCGACGCTTTCGGTACTTCAACAACCTGGTGAAAAGAAGCATAAAGTAAACCGGCGATCACCGAGCCGTGCAGTGCGAGAGACAGTAGCAGTGGCAAAGGAGAACGTCGGGGCAATGTTGTAGTGAGCGTCGTCATAGTCATTCAGCTATTTTAATCAGGGGACAATAGTAAATGCAAATAGCAATCAGTTTCAACAAGCAGTCGGGTTAAACAGCGCAAAAGCGCCTAATCGCGTTAAACAACGACTGTCTGCATTCAGAAATAGCTGAGGTTAAGGGATTATTAAGCTGGATGACGTGATCACCAACAGCAAAAAGTCGGATACTGTAAATCGGATAACCTCAGCAGGGATATTATTGCAGTTTGCCTGATGGACTTAACTGTTATTACCGCAACGTTAAGTGACAAGGAGCGCAATGATATGGCCAATGATTTTCCCGCCGTCACATCCATAACCCCCTATTCGACAGCATCAGCTGCGGCACTGACGGCCAGAAGCAACGCCGCCACGGCGTTGAGCAGGGTTACCGCTGTCTCGCAGAGCACCAGCCAGTTAGCATTAATACCGCCGCCAACAACGCCGGAGGTGCAACCACACTATAATTCTCCGATCTATCACTTCGCACCATCGACACAACTGGTCGCGACCGATCTCCCCCGCGTCGCTGTACGTGAAGAAGTCATCATATGGTGTCAGAAAAACTGGCCGCTGAGCGTTACAGAAACCAAGCTAAAACGTATTCATCAATTACTGAATGCACCGAATAAACCGGCAATGTTGGGTGCCCCGGAGCTGTTCAAGGCTTTAAATATGCTCGATAACCGGGGGCCAAGCCTCAGTCAGATTGAGTACACCTTTCATGAAGAGTACCAGGCAGCAGACCCGGCTATTATCCGCTGGATTACTCGTCATCAATGTCATATCGGCTCCGCAGAATTCAGATTATTGACGCTGCTTAAACGCCAGGGCAAACCAGCTGATATTACTCCGGCCAAAATGCGGGCAGCACTGCTGGCGGTGAACGTCAGTTCCGCCTATGGCAGAAGTACCATCAACCTGGCCTTTCATGCTAATAAGATTGTGTTAAGCAGCGAAATGGAGGCATGGATTAATCAATACTGGCCCACCCGCTCCGATTTCTCATTACAGGATAAAGTTCATCTGTTGCGCGCGCAGCCAAATCCACCTGAAGATTTTGAAGCGGATACCGTTTATATCGCATTGTTCTACCGGCTGGGTACCAAAGGACCGGGGCTGACCACCATCCGCCAACTGTTTAATGAGTCCGAAATCAGTAACGACTCACAACAACTTTTGTTGTTGAAAGATTGCTGGCAAAGCACTTCAGGTCTGGTCTCAGACCGGCTTCTGACGCTGTTACGCCAGCCTCATATGAAACAGTGGCGTAATACCAACAGTTTGTATCGGGCGATGAAGATACTGTATAGCTACAGTGCACCGCTAAAATATCAAATCAGAACTGCGGTTATCAGGGCCACCGGTAATGTCAGTGATGCACTGTTGGACTGGGTCGCCAGGCACTGGGTTTCCACACCGGAAATAAGTTTTGATATCACCATGAGAAGATTTGACGCCTTACTCAGGCAGCCGGGCATGCCGCAGCCGATCAGCGCCTTAATGCTGTATCACGCGCTACAGTTAGTGGGCGGCAATCCACCAGTCAAAAGCTACGCGATCGCAGCCTTTAATCACTACATAAAAAATAAGCCGGTGATCCTCAGCAATACCGACCCTCATTCCCTGATGCAACCTGTACCCCCGCTCGATCAGCAAATTACCCAGGCTTATCAGTTGCTGGTCGAGGTATGCGGCGAGGATATTCTTGAGCGGGCAGCAGAATATATTCGAGGCGAACCGGCCTTTCCCGAGTCATATAAACGCAACGCTGCTGCGGTCGGATGGCCAGATGCCGTTGTTAATAAACTGCGCAAGGTGATACCCGCAGCTGAGGGGCGTGCTCCTCGCTCTGATTAGGAATGTGATTTCAACGGCAAAAAAGCCGGATACTGTAAATTTCACCCCGACCGCAGGGATATGATTAGCCTCTGCCTGAAGTGCTGCCCCGCCATTGCAGGGAAGCTAAGTTGCAAGGAGAGCAATGATATGGCGAATGATTTCACCGCTGTTCCGCCGCTATCGACACCCCGGACATCGCCTGCTTCAATGGCGCGCACGCAGCCTGCCTCCACGGTACTGAGTCAGGTGACCGGTGCATCACAAAGTCCCCGTCAGTTATCATCCTCGCCGTTGAACACACAATCACAGCATCACAGATCGATACCGCACAATGCTGCGCAACTGCAACATTTCAGGAAGAGTGATCACTCCGCCGGAGAGGTACGCAAAGAAGTCATTACCTGGTGCGAAAAGTATTGGCCGCTGGCTCAGGGCGACACCAAAATAAAACGTATCCACCAGCTGTTGCGCACGCCAGGGAAACCGGAAAATCTTGACGCCACAGAACTGCGCAACGCGCTGGGTCAGATTGACAGTTGGATCCCAGGCTTGACCAGTATCAAGCATACTTTCGATGAATATCTCCAACAAGCCGATCCGCACATGGTTAACTGGATTAAGCATAATCCATGCCGTGTCGGCAATGCCGAGTTCAGATTATTAACGCTGCTTAAACGTGACGACAGGCCAGCCGGAATCACACCGAAAATGATGCGCGCAGCGCTACTGGAGCTGGACCTCAGCACTGCATTTGGCAGAAGTACCATCAGCCTGGCATTTAAAGCCAGTAAAATCGCGTTAAGTGACGAGATGAGGACATGGGTCTGTCGCCACTGGTCGCGTAACCCGGATATCCCTTTATCGCAAAAAATTCAACACTTGCAGGGACAACCCAATCCCCCTGCTGACTTTGATGCAGACACCGTTTATATCGCGCTGTTTCACCAACTGGGTGAGAATGGGCCGAAACTGAACACCGTCCGTCAGCTGTTTAACTCCACCGCAATCAGTGACGATGTCCAGCAACTTAGCCTGCTGGACCATCATTGGAGGCGTACCTTCGGTTTGACATCAGACCGGCTTATTACACTGTTAAGCCTGCCGCAAATGAAGCAGTGGCGCGATATCAACAACCTGCTCAGGGCGATGAAGCAACTCTATAGCCATGATGCACCGGTTAAACACCAGATCAGAACAGCGGTTATTCGCGTCACCGGTGGTGTCACCGACGCGCTGTTAAGTTGGGTCGCCAAACACTGGATGGCCACATCAGAAGACAGTGTGGATGTAACAATGAGCAGAGTTGAAAAATTACTCACCCAGCCAGAGATGCCGCAACCGGTCAACGCCCTGATGCTGTACAGCGCGCTGCTGCTGGTAGGCAGCAATCCACCGGGCAAAAGTCACGTTTTTGAGGTTTTTAAACAGCACATGTTAGCTAAGGCTGCGGAAGCCCAGTTGCAGCTGGAAACTGCGCAGAATGCGCAGGTCGCGCAAACCTATCAGTTGCTGGTACATATGTACGGCGAAAATATTCTTGACCGGGCATCAGAACAGCTTTCCGACCCGACACGCGAGCAGCAATATAAGCGCAGCGATACGGCGGCGGGCCTGGCGCCTGCGGTGGTAAATAAGTTACGCAGAGTGATACCTGCGGCGGCCTCACGCCCCCCGGCAAAGAATGATCTGGATTAACCCGGGATTATCTTTCAATTGCACATTGGCGAATGATGACTTACCGTGATCGCCGAATCTTAATGACCCGACGGGGGTTCTGAACGTGCTTTATGTAATTTACGCTGAAGATAATGCTGATTCTCTGGAAAAACGCACCGCCGTGCGCCCTGCTCATCTTGCTCGCCTGCAATTGTTGCAGGACGAGGGGCGTTTGATTATCGCCGGTCCGATGCCAGCAGTCGACAGCAACGATCCCGGCGTCGCAGGATTTACCGGGTCAACGGTGATTGCCGAGTTTCCTTCACTGGAAGCGGCACAGTCATGGGCTGAGGATGATCCGTACATTGCGGCAGGCGTTTACCGTCAGGTTGCGGTGAAGCCGTTTAAACGCATCTTCTGATTGCATAAGATTGGGGCCAGCCACTGGCCCTAATCGATCACATATACTGCGAAATAAACAGAATTGAGCGGCGCTGCTGCTGATTCACCTGATGACGAAATGAGTGCATACGACCATAGCGACGGGACTGTCCTTCCAGCCAACGCGCCCTGCGACGCTGAACCTGGCGTATCATCCGCCAACGTGCTACTTCGTTTCTGCTTCGTCTCATTTTAGCTCATCCCGGTTATGTTCAACTGGCGATGCATTATAGACCTGGTTTCTGGCAGACCAAATCCGATGTGTTTACACAAAACAAAATAATTAGCATGAAATCGCTCCGCAACAGCTAAAAAGCCGGATACTGCAAATCCGATCGCGCCTGCAGGGATATGATGACACCCTGCATGAGGTTGTGAGCCGCCATAGCGCGAAAGCTGAGTAGTAAGGAGAGCCATGATATGGCAAATGATCTTTTCGCCATCCCCCCCTCATCGACATCTTCGACAGCCTCTGCTCAAGAGGTGGCAATATTCACTGCCCCTGAGATACTGAGTCGCGTCACCAGCGTATCGCAAAGCACCCGCCGGTTATCTGTATCGCAGCCAGCGGATGCACTGATGCAGAATTATCGACTACGAAATGGTCTGTTGACTCCGCCGGGCAGAACCAGCAGCACGGTGCGCGAAGAAGTCATCACGTGGTGCGAAAAATATTGGCCGCAAACGCAGGGAGATACCAAACTAAAACGTATTCATCAGCTACTGCAAATGCCGGAAAAGCCGCTAACTCTCAACGCCGCAGAATTGCACCAGGCGTTAGGCCAGATCGATGCCTGGGGTGTCGGGTTATGCCAGATAGAATACGCTTTCGCCGAAGTGCAACAGCCAGCAGAACAACATATCCTCAGCTGGATTAATCAAAACCTGTGCCATGAAGGCCCTGCAGAGTTCAGATTATTAACGCTGCTCAAGCGTGAAGATACGCCAGAAGATCTAACTCCGGCAAAAGTGCGGGCAGCCCTGTTGGCCATGAGTATCAACGAGGCATACTCAAGGAATACCATCACGCTGGCATTTTACGCCAGCAGAATAGTATCAAGTAGCGAGGTGAACCGGTGGGTAGATATCCACTGGCCACGCAATGCAGAGCTCCAGTTACAGGAAAAAATCCGCCTGTTGCGGTCTCAGCCCAACGCACCAGCAGAGCTGAATGCAGATACGCTGTTTATTGCCTTGTATCATCTCCTCGGTATCAATGGACCCGGTTTGAGCTCCGTGCGGCGACTGCTCGAATTAACTGAAACCTTTAATGATTCAGAAACACTTAACCTGTTGAACAATTGCTGGGAGCGCACATCCGGTTTAGTAGCAAATCGACTTATCGCATTGTTACGCGACCCTCTAATGCAAAGTTGGCGTGACAGCAACAAACTGTATATGGCGATGAGAAAACTGTATGGCGGTAATGCTCCGCAAAAAAAACAGATCAGAATTGCCTTCATCAGGGTAAACAGTAACGTCAGCGACGCACTGTTAAAATGGGTCACTTTGCACTGGACGGTCTCAGCGAAAAACAATTCGCAAGCAATAACCGATAAAATTAATGCATTAATCAGGCAGCCAGCGATGCCGCAACCGATAAGCGCCTCTATGCTGCACAGCGCGCTAATGCTGCTGGACGAAAATCCGCCAGCAAAAAGCTACATCGTTAAGGCATTCAGAGATTACAACAAGGATAATCTAAGAGAAGATTTCTCCGCCCAAACAGAGGTGGCAGCTTCAGTGACATTGCAATATCTGCCCATCTATCCGCCTAATCAGCGGATCCTTGAATGGTTAAATCAGCCCGGGGCGCAAGATGAAATTGCGTTACCAGAATCTGTCAATGCACCTGTCGCCGCTCAGATGACTCCGGAAATCGTGCAGGATGAGCAAATCGCACAGCTTTATCAGCAAATGATAGCAAAGTGCGGTGAAGATATTCTTGATCGTGCATTGCAGCTCCCCACCCACGCTCCACGCTGGCAGACAGACACCCGGCAGCGTAAACGCAGCGCGACGGTGGCCGACTTATCGCCAGCGGTAGCCGATAAGCTGCGCAGAGTGATCGCGACGCCGGTAAAGTCGATTAAACGGTGATCAAACGGCGCTTTCGACCGACGATTGTTTATCAATCGTCGTTAAACTGTCAGCGTTTTTCCTGCTTAAACGCGGAAAAATGGGTAACAGGGTTTCGCCAACTGTCTTCTGCACGTAAACTGACTTAACCATGAGCGTGAACAGGATTTCCACTTAATGACAACTTTTTACACCCTAATCAGTTGGCTACTATTTTTTGGTTATTGGTTACTGATTGCCGGTGTGACATTACGCATTCTGATGAAGCGTCGGGCAGTGCCATCGGCAATGGCCTGGCTATTAATCATCTATATTATTCCGCTGGTCGGTATCATTGCTTATCTCTCCTTTGGCGAGTTACATCTGGGCAAACGGCGTGCCGAACGTGCGCGCACTATGTGGCCCTCAACGGCGCGCTGGCTTAACGATCTGAAGGCCTGCCACCATATTTTTGCCACTGAAAACAGTGATGTGGCGCGTTCGCTTTTCCAGCTGTGCGAAAAACGTCAGGGCATTGCCGGGGTGAAAGGCAATCAGCTTCAGCTGCTGACCAGCTCCGAAGACACCATGAAGGCGTTGATCCGCGATATCCAGCTGGCACGCCATAATATCGAGATGGTGTTCTATATCTGGCAGCCCGGCGGAATGGCAGATGAAGTCGCCGAATCGCTAATGGCGGCCTCAAGGCGTGGCGTACACTGCCGACTGCTGCTGGACTCTGCCGGGAGCGTGGCGTTTTTCCGCAGTCCATGGGCGGCGATGATGCGCAATGCTGGCATTGATGTAGTGGAAGCATTAAAAGTCAGCCTGTTACGTGTTTTCCTGCGCCGTATGGATTTACGTCAGCATCGTAAAGTGGTGCTGATCGATAATTATATTGCCTACACCGGCAGTATGAATCTGGTGGATCCGCGCTACTTTAAACAGGATGCCGGTGTTGGCCAGTGGGTCGATTTAATGGCACGTATGGAGGGCCCGGTGGCCACCACCCTGGGAATTATCTACTCCTGCGACTGGGAAATTGAGACCGGCAAACGTATTTTACCGCCGCCGCCGGATAATAATGTGATGCCGTTCGAACAGGAGAGCGGCCACACCATTCAGGCAATTGCTTCCGGCCCTGGCTTCCCGGAGGATATGATCCATCAGGCGCTGCTAACCGCGGTTTATTCAGCGCGTTCACAGCTGATAATGACCACGCCCTATTTCGTGCCGAGCGATGATTTACTGCACGCAATATGCACCGCCGCGCAGCGTGGTGTTGATGTCAGTCTGATTGTTCCGCATCACAATGATTCGATGCTGGTCGGCTGGGCAAGCCGCGCATTCTTTGCCGAACTGCTTGATGCCGGCGTAAAAATTTATCAGTTCGAGGGCGGCTTGCTGCACACCAAAAGTATCCTTGTCGACGGGCAACTTAGCCTGGTTGGCACGGTTAATCTGGATATGCGCAGCCTGTGGCTTAATTTCGAAATTACGCTGGTGATTGATGATGAAGGTTTTGGCGCTGATTTAGCCTGCGTGCAGGACGATTATATTGCGCGCTCACAGCTGCTTGATGCCAAACGCTGGTCACGACGTGCTTACTGGCAACGAATCGTTGAACGACTGTTTTACTTCTTCAGTCCGTTGCTGTAAAACGAGCGAAATTGCAAAATGTCCGCAAAGCCAAGGGATTAATCATGGATTTAAATAACCGCCTTACCGAAGACGAAACGCTGGAACAGGCTTACGATATCTTTCTGGAACTGGCAGGGGATAACCTCGATCCAGCCGATATTATTATATTTAATCTGCAGTTTGAAGAACGTGGCGGCGCTGAACTGATGGATCCGGCAGAAGACTGGCAGGAGCATGTCGATTTCGACCTTAATCCTGACTTTTTCGCTGAAGTCGTCATTGGCCTCGGTGATGCCGACGGTGAGCCGATTAACGATATTTTTGCCCGCGTGCTGCTGTGCCGGGAGAAAGATCATAAGCTGTGCCATATTTTATGGCGTGAGTAAAAACGGGAGCCGAAAGCGGCTCCCCTGCTACTGTATCAACCGTTACATTGGATCCACTTTCAGGCAAGAGACTGCATGGCGGAAACTGCCTTCCAGCAGTGGGCGGGTTTTGGCGCATTCCGGCCCGGCAATCGGGCAGCGAGTGCGAAACACGCAGCCTGATGGCGGGTTAATTGGCGACGGCAACTCCCCTTCCAGCAACTGAATAGTTTTCTGCTTTTCCAGATCGGGATCGGGAATCGGCACCGCCGACATCAGCGCTTTGGTGTACGGATGTTGCGGATTACTGTAGACGTTGTCATAGGTACCCAGCTCCACCGCATGGCCGAGATACATCACCAGCACCCGATCGGAGATATGCTTCACCACCGCCAGATCGTGGGCGATAAAGATCAGCGACAGCCCCATCTCACGCTGCAACTGCTGCAACAGATTGACCACCTGCGCCTGAATCGACACGTCGAGGGCCGACACCGGCTCGTCACAGATAATCAGCTTCGGCTCAAGGATCAACGCGCGGGCAATACCAATACGCTGACACTGACCGCCTGAGAACTCGTGTGGATAGCGGTTGATCAGGTTAGGCAGCAGGCCGACCTTGATCATCATCGCCTTCACTTTATCCTTAATTTGCTGACGCGGCATTTTCGGATGGTAAGTACGCAGCGGCTCGGCAATGATCTCACCGATGGTCATCCTCGGGTTTAGCGAGGCCAGCGGATCCTGGAAGATCATCTGAATATCACTGCGCGCCTTACGCCACTCTTCCGCATTTTGTCCAAGCAGATCGCGCCCTAACCAGGCCACGCGACCGTCGGTAGCGGGCACCAGCCCGATTATCGCCCGCGCCAGCGTCGACTTACCGCAGCCCGATTCACCCACCACCCCAAGGGTTTCGCCTTCATACAGACGCAGGCTGACGCCATCGACCGCTTTCAGGGTTTTCGGCGGCTGCCAGAACCACTGTTTGCCATCTTTAATATCGAAATGCACCTTAAGATCGGCGATTTCCAGCAATACTTTCTTTTCGGCTACCACGCTCATACCAACTCCTCCACCGGCTTAAAGCAGGCACGTAAGCGCCCTTCACCAAAGGCTTCCAGCGGCGGTGCACTGGCACAAATATCCATTGCGTACGGGCAACGCGGCTGGAACGGGCAGCCTTTCGGCAGACGTAACAGGTTTGGCGGATTACCCGGAATGGTCATCAGCGTATCATTTTCCACCGCATCCAGCCGTGGCACCGCATTCAGCAGGCCAATGGAGTAAGGATGCGCCGGACGATAAAACACATCGCGCGCCTGACCATATTCCATGGTTCTTCCGGCATACATCACCAGCACTTTATTACAGATGCCTGCCACGACGCCGAGATCGTGGGTAATCATAATAATCGCGGTATTGAATTCACGTTTCAGCTCATTCAGCAGCGTCATGATCTGCGCCTGTACCGTCACGTCCAGTGCGGTAGTCGGCTCATCGGCAATCAGCAGTTTCGGCCGGCAGAGAAGCGCCATTGCAATCATCACGCGTTGGCGCATGCCGCCGGAAAACTCATGCGGATACATCTTCATACGCTTGCGCGCTTCCGGCATTTTCACCGCATCCAGCATCCGCACCGACTCTTCAAATGCCTGGCTGCTGCTCATGCCTTTATGCAGCTGCAACACTTCCATTAACTGCTCGCCTACTTTCATATAGGGATTCAGCGAAGTCATCGGGTCCTGGAAGATCATTGCAATCTGTTCGGCGCGCAGTTTGTTCAGCTGCTTTTCCGGCAAATTAAGAATCTGTTTACCGTTAAACAGTGCCGATCCGCCAATACGACCATTGCTGGCCAGCAACCCCATCAGCGCAAAAGCGGTTTGCGATTTACCGGAGCCGGACTCACCGACAATCCCCAGTGTTTCACCGGCACTCAGGCTAAAGTTAAGATCGTTAACTGCCGTGACGTCTCCGTCCGGGGTTTTAAAGGTTACGCGCAGATCTTTTACATCCAGCAGCGCCGCGCTTCCCGTGGTTTTTGCCATTGCTGGCTGTGTTTCAATTATGCTCATCGGGAAACTCCTTAACGATCTTTCGGGTCGAGGGCATCACGCAGGCCATCGCCAATAAAGTTAAAACAGAATAGCGTCACCACCAGGAAGCCCGCCGGATACAGCAACAGCCACGGCGACACTTCCATCGAGTTAGCACCATCGCTGAGCAGCGCGCCCCAGCTGCTCAGCGGCTCTTGCGTGCCGAGACCCAGGAAACTGAGGAAAGATTCAAACAGGATCATGCTGGGAACCAGCAGTGAAGCGTAAACCACCACCACGCCTAACACGTTTGGCACAATATGTCGCACCACGATATTGAAGGTCGAGACACCGCCGACGTGGGCCGCTTCGATAAACTCTTTACGCTTCAGGCTCAGGGTCTGACCGCGCACAATACGCGCCATATCCAGCCAGGAAACCATGCCGATAGCGACAAAAATGAGCAGAATATTCTGGCCAAAAAAGGTTACCAGCAAGATGACAAAGAACATAAACGGGAAGGAGTTAAGGATCTCCAGCAGTCGCATCATCACCGAGTCAATTTTACCGCCAAGGTAACCGGACAGCGAGCCATACAGCGTGCCAAGCAGTACCGCCACCAGCGCCGCCGATACGCCGACCATCAGTGAAATACGTCCGCCAATCGCCACGCGCACCAGCAAATCACGCCCGGAAGAGTCGGTACCAAAATAGTGACCGGAGGCCATATCCGGAGCCGCAGACATCATTGCCCAGTCGGTATCGTCATAGGCATACTGTGACAGCATCGGGGCGAGAATAACAAACAGCGCAATCAGCAACAGCACAACCAGGCTGGTTAGTGCTGCGCGGTTATGGATAAAGCGACGACGCGCATCCTGCCAGAGGCTGCGCCCTTCGACTTCCAGCTTTTCACTGAAAGCATCGAGAGCTTCGCTATTTTTCTTACTTAAAATCATGGCGAGCTCCAGCGTTAATAACGAATTTTAGGATCGATAACGGCGTACAGCACATCAACGATCGCGTTAAACAGAATAGTCAGCGCACCCACCAGAATCGTCAGGCTAAGTACCAGTGAGTAGTCACGGTTCAGCGCCCCGTTCACAAACAGCTGACCAATACCTGGCAGGCCATAAATGGTTTCAATTACCATTGAGCCGGTGATAATACCGACAAAGGCTGGCCCGAGATAAGACAGTACCGGCAGCAGCGCAGGTTTCAGCGCATGACGCAACACGATACGGTGCATCGGTAAACCTTTCGCTCGCGCTGTGCGAATAAAGTTGGAGTGCAGCACTTCAATCATCGAGCCACGGGTGATACGCGCAATACTGGCAATATAGGCCAGCGATAACGCCACCATCGGCAGAATCATAAATTTCAGCGCCCCGCCGTTCCAGCCACCGCCCGGCAACCATTTCAGCATAATCGCAAACACCATCACCAGCAGCGGCGCAACCACAAAGCTGGGTATCACCACCCCGGTCATGGCGATCCCCATTACCGTGTAGTCCCATTTGGTATTTTGATTCAGTGCCGCGATCACCCCGGCAGTCACCCCCAATACCAGCGCCAGCAGAAACGCCGCAGCGCCCAGTTTGGCCGATACCGGGAATGAACCGGCGACCAGATCGTTCACCGTATAGTCTTTATATTTAAACGATGGACCAAAATCGCCGTGGGCCAGCTGCTTCAGGTAGCTGAAGTACTGCGTCATAATCGGATCGTTTAAGTGATATTTGGCTTCAATATTGGCCATAACCTCTGGCGCGAGCGTGCGCTCACCGGTAAAAGGGCTGCCCGGTGCTAAACGCATCATAAAGAATGAGATGGTGATAAGAATAAATAACGTCGGAATCGCTTCCAGACAACGACGTAAAATGAACTTTAACATTGCCCGTACCTACATGGCTCAAACTACAGAATAAAAACAAACGATGCCGCAATCAGGGGCAGCAATTCGCCGCCCCTGCGACCCGCAACCTGTTGGCTGCTAATTAATGCTTAATGATATACAGATTTTTATCGTAAACGTTATCCAGCGGATCTTTACCGGTATAGCCGCCAACATACGGTTTCACCAGACGCGCATTGACATAGTAATAAACCGGAACGATCACCGAATCTTTATCGAGAATTTTTTCCGCTTCGGCATACAGCTCACTGCGTTTCTCATCGGAAGGTGCTGCCAGCGTCTGGCTCATCGCCTTGTCAAAATCTGGGTTCTTATAGTGTGAGGTATTATTGCTGCTGTCAGACAGCATGGTATTCAGGAAGCTGGTCGGTTCGTTGTAATCCGCACACCAGCCAGCACGCGCCACATCGAAGTTACCCTGATGGCGGGTATCAAGGAAGGTTTTCCACTCCTGGTTCTGTAGCTTAACGTTAACGCCCAGATTTTTCTTCCAGATAGAGGCGGCGGCAATTGCCAGTTTTTTATGCAGATCTGAGGTGTTGTATAGCAGGTCAAAGGTCAGCGGTTTATCGGCGGTAAAGCCGGCTTCTGCCAGCAGTTTTTTCGCTTCTTCATTACGTTTTTCTTGTGACCAGCTAAACCACTCCGGCTCGGTCAGTTTGATACCGTCGGTGTATGGCGGGGTATAACTGTAAGCCGGCAGATCGCCCTGATTTTTCACCTTATGTACGATGATATCGCGGTCAATACCCAGCTTCAGTGCAGCACGCACCCGCGGATCGTTAAATGGCGGCTTCTGGTTATTAATTTCGTAGTAATAAGTGCAGAGATACGGATCAACACGCACCTCTTTTGGAATCTCTTTTTTCAGCTTCTGGAACAGTTCGATCGGCATATTGTTATAGGTCATATCGCTGCCGCCGCTGCGATAGCGGTTAACATCGGTCACTTCAGAAGAGATTGGCAGGAACGTCACTTTTTCCAGTTTGGTGTTGGCGTTATCCCAGTATTCAGGGTTACGCTCCATCACGATACGCTCGTTGACCACCCACTCTTTCAGTTTAAAGGCACCATTGCCGACCCAGTTTGCTGGCTGAGTCCACTTCTCACCAAATTTATCTACCGCTGGCTTATACACTGGCGACATTGATGGGTGAATCAGCAGTTTGTAGAAATAAGGGACCGGCTCGCTGAGGATGACTTCCAGCGTATTAGCGTCAATCGCTTTCACACCCAGTTCGGTTGGCTTTTTCTTACCGGCAATAATGTCATCGATATTGGCCAGATGACCGTATTGCAGATAGCTGGCGTAAGGCGATGCGGTATTGGGATCGGCCAGACGCTGCCAGCTGTAAACGAAATCTTGCGCAGTTACAGGCTCGCCGTTCGACCATTTGGCATTTTTACGCAGGTGGAAGGTCCACACTTTGCCATCTTTATTTTCCCAGCTTTCTGCCACACCCGGAATTGGATGACCGTCCAAATCACTGATAATCAGACCTTCCAGCAAATTGCGGCTGGCGTTTGATTCCGGCACGCCTTCGATTTTATGCGGATCGAGCGATTGCAGTTCAGCACCGTTGCCCTTTACCAGCTCTTGTTTAGCGGCCAGTTCAACGCCTGCCGGCACATTTGCCGCCAGTGCGCTTTGCGCACCCAGCGCGGCCATCACCGCAACGGCGATCAGGCTTTTTCTCGTGATGTTGGTCATTGTGTCAATACTCCAGTGATTATTATTGCTGATGCAGTGAGAGCTCAGCTATCTCCCGTAACCGGGTAACCTGCTGGCGACATTGGAACGAATAAATGTCGCCAGCAGCGTTCTTGTGGCCCCGCAGAGCCTTCATCGTTCGCCACACCCAAGCTGTTTCGCCCGGTACGCAGCAAATTAATGTTTAGTAACGTAGTAATATTTCAGATCGGTATTATCCTGCGGATCTTTACCGGTATAGCCACCGACCCAGGGTTTAACCAGTCGTACGCTGACGCGGTAGTAAACCGGGATAATCGCCGAGTCGTTATCAAGCTGATTTTCTGCCTGCTGATAAATCGCCGCCCGCGCCCGATCGTCGCCTGCCGTCAGTGATTTCGCCATCAGTTGGTCAAAAGCCGGGCTTTTGTAAAAAGCGGTATTGGTCGACGAGTCACTCAGTAACATATTGAGGAAGGTCGACGGTTCGTTATAGTCAGAACACCAGGTGGCGCGCACCACGTCAAACTCACCGTTGTGACGGGCGGTCAGTAGCGTTTTCCACTCCTGATTCTGCAAAGCGACATCGGCACCGAGGTTCTTTTTCCACATTGATGCGGCGGCAATCGCCTGCTTTTTATTCTGATCGGAGGTGTTATACAGCAGGGTGAATTTCAGCGGTTTATCGGCGCTGTAACCCGCTTCCGCCAGCAGCGCTTTGGCTTTCGCGTTGCGTTCGGCCTGCGTCAATGTGAACCACGACGGTGGCGTTAAACTGGCTCCTTCGGTAAACGGTGGCGTCAAACCATAGGCCGGGATTTGTCCCTGCCCCATAATTTTTTCGGCAATGATATCCCGGTCCAGCGTCAGCTTCAGCGCGGTGCGCACCCGCGCATCGGTAAAAGGTGCACGCTGATTATTGATTTCGTAATAGAAGGTACAAAGATAAGGACTGACGCGCACCTGCTGCCCAAGCTGCTTTTTCAGCATCGGGTAGAGATCGGGCGGAATGGCGCTGTTGGTGATATCAATTTCACCGCTGCGATAGCGGTTTACATCACTGACCTCAGAGGCAATCGGTAAAAATGTGCCCTGCTCAATGACCGTTTTACTGTTATTCCAGTATTGCGGATTACGCTTTAGCACAATCTTTTCGTTAACCACCCAGTTGCCAAGCGTGTAAGCGCCGTTACCAACATAGTGTTCTGGCCGCGTCCATTGTTCACCAAAGCTTTCCACCGCGTGTCGATTCACCGGTTTCATCGCGGTATGGGCCAGCATCGACAGCAGATAAGGCACCGGCTCACTGAGCGTCACTTGCAAACGACGATCGTCCAGCGCCTTAACGCCAAGAGCACTGACCGGCTTTTTACCGTTGATGATGTCATCGACGTTTTCAATATGGGCATACTGTACATAGCTGGCGTAAGGCGACGCGGTCTTGGGATCAACCAGTCGCTGCCAGCTCCAGACGAAATCCTGTGCGGTGACCGGCTCGCCATTGCTCCAGCGCGCATCGTCACGCAGCCAGAACGTCCAGACTTTGCCTCCCTGATTTTCCCAGCGCTCTGCCACGCCCGGTACCAGATGCCCGTAGTTATCATTCGACACTAAGCCTTCCAGCAGATTAAGAATAATACTGCTTTCCGGCACGCCTTCGGTTTTATGCGGATCGAGGGAAGCCACTTCGGTGCCGTTATTGATCACCACCGACTGTTGTGCAGCAAGGTCAGTGCCCGCCGGTACGCTGGCGGCAACAACCGGACCGGCCAGTCCGAATGTAAGGATAAAACCGGGCGAAATGCGTTTTCGCATAGCGTTGCTCAATTTCATGAAACGTTAATTCATCCTTATAATGGGCTTACCAACTGGATAGCCAGTACCTCTGACATGGCAGCCAGACTTCAGGATCGCAGCAGACGATTAACTGATTAAACTCAGTAATTCGGCTGTCAGAATTCCGCTGGCTCCGCTACAACTTCAAATAACTTAAGGGTTAAGCAAAATCCGTTCTCATTTTGCCAACAGCCCGAATTTTTTTTCACGATGTGTCGGAAATTAACAGAACACGTCATTCTGCGCCAAAGCAAAATCCTAAAAATGTTAACTAATTCTCTTTTATCATGTTAACGATTGACGTCAAAGCGTTATTTGTTAACTAAAAATATCTTTCAAATGATTGATTTACATCGATATTATTTAATTTAATGTTGATTTAAAGTTACCAGAAAGATCTGAGTGCGCACAAAATGCACAAATTTTGTTAAATTATCACTCTCCCAGTACAATACGCTGCATTAAATGCATAATTAATGATAAGAACGCCAGAAAAAAGCATTTAGCTATCAGAGAATCATGTGAAAAAAATAACATCATCCAGACACTGCCATCATTGTCAGCAGATCGAAAGAAATGATTCTTATAATGTGTCGCGCAGATTAAGCAGAACGAATAATTGCACCATAAAGAGGCAATAGTTTCACAGGATGCACTGTTTTTGCGCGTGGGAAGTTTAATACTAAAAAATAAGCGCATAATATGCGCTTATTTTTGAAGGTGGGAGCAGAGAAAAGGGTTAGCCCAGCAGGCCGGGGAAAATTGATTTGATGCCGGTGACGATAAATTCAATGCCCAGCGCCATCAGCAGTAACCCCATGATTCGGGTAATCACGTTAATTCCGGTTTGACCCAACAAGCGAACCATTAGCGGCGCCGCGCGGAATAGCAGCCAGCAACAGCCGGCAAACAACGCAATCGCCAGGCTGAAACCAATCAGGTTCTGCCAGCTGTGATAGCGGGTACTCCAGACAATCGTCGAACTGATAGCACCCGGCCCGGCCATCAACGGCAACGCCAGTGGCACTACACCAATACTTTCGCGGATTGCGCTTTCTGACTTCTCCTGCTTGTTCTGTTTATCTTCTCCCAGCTTACCGCTGATCATCGACATCGCTATCGTCACCACCAGAATACCGCCAGCAATGCGGAAAGAATCGATAGAAATGCCAAATACATGCAGTATGGCATCGCCGAGAAACAGTGAGGTCCAGAGAATGATCGCCACTGCCAGATTGGCCGTCAGGTTGGTTTTATTGCGCTCTACCGCGCCCTGATAGCTGGTCATGCTGATAAATACCGGAATAATGCCGACCGGATTAACCAGCGCAAAGAGTCCGACAAAGAATTTAATGTAGCCGGATAAATCAAGAATTTCAGGGTTCACTCAGCGCTCCAGACCTGAGCCAGTTTAAGGCGGCTAATTTAATCGAAAATTGTCGCGGATTCCAGCGGGCAAAGCAGCATATCACACAAAGATTAGGTCATTTAACCAGCATAAAATTCCACAAATAGCACCAAACCCAGCTTGTTATGCGAAGCAGTAACAAATCTGTTAATTAATCAGAAAAATTTATACTTTTTGTCAACAAATCACTTCGGCTGAAAGGTGTCAGCTTACATAAAGGTTGATGCAGATCAAAAAACAGCTACCTCGGAGGGGGTAAGCTCAGTGACAAATAAAGGAGAGATAAAACCGCAGCAGAGCGTAGCATCAGTCTGTAAATGCAGTAAAACTCTTTCAGTAAATGAAGCAGAGGTTAGCGCGATTCAAATGCCGACTTCAGCGCAGTGAAACGACAGTATCAGATGCGCTGACTATACTCGCTAATCAGGTTTATTTACTAAAAGAGTTTAAACTTCCATCAGGAGAGCATTATGGCCGTTACTAATGTCGCTGAACTTAACGCACTTGTTGAACGTGTTAAAAAAGCACAGCGTGAATACGCCAATTTCACTCAAGAGCAAGTAGACAAAATTTTCCGCGCTGCCGCATTCGCTGCCGCAGATGCCCGAATTCCCCTCGCTAAATTAGCCGTTGCCGAATCGGGTATGGGTATTGTCGAAGATAAAGTCATCAAAAACCACTTTGCTTCAGAATACATCTACAACGCCTACAAAGACGAAAAAACCTGCGGTATCCTCGAAACTGATGACACCTTTGGTACTATCACCATTGCAGAACCTACCGGTATTATTTGCGGTATCGTTCCGACCACTAACCCAACCTCCACCGCTATCTTCAAGGCATTAATCAGCCTGAAAACCCGTAACGGCATTATTTTCTCTCCGCATCCACGTGCTAAAGATGCCACCAACAAAGCGGCCGATATCGTGTTGCAGGCGGCAATCGCAGCCGGTGCGCCAAAAGATATTATCGGCTGGATCGATGTGCCTTCGGTGGAACTGTCTAACCAACTGATGCATCACCCGGATATTAACCTGATCCTCGCGACCGGTGGCCCGGGCATGGTGAAGGCGGCGTACAGCTCCGGTAAACCGGCAATTGGTGTCGGCGCGGGTAATACGCCGGTGGTGATTGATGAAACGGCAGATATCAAACGTGCGGTGGCATCGATTCTGATGTCGAAAACCTTCGATAACGGCGTGATCTGCGCATCAGAGCAGTCAGTAATCGTGGTTGATTCAGTTTATGACGCGGTTCGCGAGCGTTTTGCCAGCCACGGTGGCTACCTGCTACAGGGCCAGGATCTGAAAGCGGTGCAGGATATCATCCTGAAGAATGGCGCGTTGAACGCGGCAATTGTCGGCCAGCCAGCAGTGAAAATTGCTGAGATGGCGGGTATCACCGTGCCATCGAATACCCGAATTCTGATCGGTGAAGTGAAACTGGTTGATGAATCTGAGCCTTTTGCTCATGAAAAACTGTCGCCTACCCTTGCGATGTACCGTGCGAAAGACTTTGCCGACGCGGTCAGCAAAGCGGAACAGCTGGTAGCGATGGGCGGTATCGGTCACACTTCTTGCCTGTACACCGATCAGGATAATGAACGCGAACGCGTTAATTATTTCGGCGACAAGATGAAAACCGCCCGTATCCTGATCAATACTCCGGCCTCACAGGGTGGGATCGGCGATCTGTATAACTTTAAGCTGGCACCGTCGTTAACGCTGGGTTGTGGTTCATGGGGTGGCAACTCCATTTCTGAAAACGTCGGACCTAAACATCTGATCAACAAGAAAACCGTGGCCAAGCGAGCAGAGAATATGTTGTGGCATAAACTTCCGAAGTCCATTTACTTCCGTCGCGGTTCACTGCCTATTGCCCTTGAAGAAGTGGCGACCGACGGTGCAAAACGCGCGTTCATCGTCACTGACCGCTATCTGTTTAACAACGGTTATGCTGACCAGATCACTTCTGTGCTGAAATCTCACGGCATTGAAACAGAAGTGTTCTTCGAAGTTGAAGCGGATCCGACGCTGAGCATCGTGCGTAAAGGTGCCGAGCAGATGCACTCCTTTAAACCTGATGTGATTATCGCTCTGGGTGGTGGTTCACCAATGGATGCGGCTAAAATCATGTGGGTAATGTATGAGCATCCGGAAACCCACTTTGAAGAGCTGGCGCTGCGCTTTATGGATATCCGTAAACGTATCTATAAATTCCCGAAAATGGGTGTGAAAGCGAAAATGATCGCCGTCACCACCACTTCCGGCACCGGTTCAGAAGTGACACCGTTTGCGGTAGTTACCGATGATGCTACCGGCCAGAAATACCCACTGGCGGATTACGCGCTCACTCCGGATATGGCGATTGTTGATGCCAACCTGGTGATGAACATGCCAAAATCTCTCTGCGCCTTTGGTGGTCTCGATGCGGTAACTCACGCACTGGAAGCCTACGTGTCCGTGCTGGCAAATGAGTACTCCGATGGCCAGGCATTACAGGCTCTGAAACTGCTGCAACACAACCTGCCTGCCAGTTATAAAGAAGGGGCAAAAAACCCGGTCGCCCGCGAACGCGTACATAATGCCGCTACCATCGCCGGTATTGCCTTTGCCAACGCCTTCCTTGGGGTTTGTCACTCAATGGCGCACAAACTGGGCTCTGAGTTCCATATCCCGCATGGTCTGGCTAACGCCCTGCTGATTGCCAACGTCATCCGCTACAACGCGAATGACAACCCAACCAAGCAGACAGCTTTCAGCCAGTATGACCGCCCTCAGGCACGTCGTCGCTACGCGGAAATCGCTGATCACTTAGGTTTAAGCGCTGCCGGTGACCGTACCGCAGAGAAAATTGAGAAGCTGCTCGCCTGGCTGGAAGAGATCAAGGCAGAGTTGGGCATTCCGAAATCTATCCGTGAAGCAGGCGTTCAGGAAGCGGACTTCCTCGCCAAAGTGGATAAGCTGGCTGAAGATGCATTCGACGACCAGTGTACCGGTGCTAACCCGCGTTATCCGCTGATTGCTGAGCTGAAACAGATTATGCTGGATACCTTCTATGGTCGTGACTTTGTTGAACCTTTCACCTCTGTCGCCGAAGCGGTTAAAGCGCAGCCGGTCAAAAGTGTTAAAGCTGAAAAGAAAGTAAAAAAGTAACGCTGTAGTCAGATGTTAAAAAACCCGCTTCGGCGGGTTTTTTTATTGTTGGCTGGAGACAGGTCTGCGGTTCAACGTCACCCCATGGCTTATCACCCTATGCCGATACGCTTCGGGTGCCATAAATAGCACTGTGGGCACCGGTTTCCAGCGCCTCTTTATAGTGTTTACGACAAACTGAGACGTAGCGCTCATTCCCACCAATTACCACTTGCTCACCCTCTTTATAAGGCGCGCCATTACTGTCCAGCCGTAATACCATGCTGGCCTTGCGTCCGCAGTGGCAGATTGTTTTTAACTCGACCAGCTTATCTGACCAGGCCAATAAATACTCGCTGCCGCTAAACAATTCACCGCGAAAATCTGTACGTAACCCATAACAAAGTACAGGTATATCGAGATTATCAACAACATCGGAAAGTTCTTTAACTTGTTCTCTTGTAAGAAATTGGCTTTCATCCAACAGTACGCAATGTACCGTTTGTTGTTGATGCTCTGCGCTAATTTCATTGAACAATGATGTCTGGTTATTATACAGCTTCGCTGGAGATGAGAGACCAATTCGCGAGCTGACTTTGCCCAGCCCAAAGCGGTTGTCAATCTCGGCGGTATAGATCAGCGTGCGCATGCCTCGCTCGTGATAATTATAAGATGACTGCAACAGCGCGGTAGATTTGCCCGCGTTCATCGCTGAATAATAAAAATAAAGCTGAGCCATCAGGCCAAACTCCACAAAAAGGTTAACAAGTGTCCGGCGGAAGTGTATCACAGTATCGGGCTATATACGCCTTTACGGCGACTAAACCGGATGTCGCTGCCAGCTGTTTTCCACCCTGCTTACGACTCATTACTGTGATTGCTGTTTTAAACAGCGTCATAAGCATCGGCGTTTGCATCGCATAAAACGTCAAACACGCTATAAAGAAGTCTTTAATATTCTCAGACTTTTCTCTATTTCACTTTACATGGAGCTGCTATGTAAGCCCATTCTTACCTGTGCGTTATCAATAATTGGCTTTTCGTGGCAGTACATATCCTTGATCGCGCAGGGGTGTTAAGGCCTATTTTTTTATCAAATGGCATATTTCTAAGGCAGCAGGCTTTAAAATTTGGCAAATAGGGTTAAACTTATCGCAGGTTAAATAGTTATTTTGAGTTTCTTACAAAATTATCTATTGCAGTTCCTATTTCCGACCTCTATTATTATCAGGCAGAACATTTTCTCCCACCCAATATAATTTTGAGATTAGACAATGAGCGAAGCACTTAAAATTCTGAACAACATCCGCACCCTGCGTGCACAAGCCAGAGAATGCACCCTGGAAACTCTGGAAGAGATGCTGGAAAAACTGGAAGTCGTCGTTAACGAACGTCGTGAAGAAGATACTCAGGCTCAGGCTGAGATTGAAGAGCGTACTCGTAAGCTGCAGCAATATCGTGAAATGCTGATTGCTGATGGCATCGATCCTAATGAACTGCTGCAGACTATGGCTGCAACCAAAGCTGCGGGCAAAGCGAAACGTGCTGCACGTCCGGCTAAGTATTCATACATCGATGAAAACGGCGAATCCAAAACCTGGACTGGCCAGGGCCGTACTCCAGCAGTAATCAAAAAAGCAATTGAAGAGCAAGGTAAACAGCTGGATGATTTCCTGCTGTAATAGCTGTTCAGGGTGCTTCCCAATTAACCCCATTTGATAAAATGGGGTTTTTTATTGTTGATAATTGTTGAACATTTGTTCCATCAGGGTAAGCAAAAACAAAGGAAGCCATTGGCTTCCTTTTTTATTTTATGACATGTCATGGCATACCCGCCACTACACCTTGTAGAACGCCCTGTACCACTCTACAAAGCGTTTAATCCCTTCATCCACACCTGTCTGCGGCTTAAAGTCTATAACGTCATACAGTGCGCTGGTATCCGCGCTGGTTTCCAGCACATCACCCGGTTGCATCGGCAGCATATTTTTATCGGCTATCATTCCAAGCGCGTTCTCCAGTGCCTCAATGTATGCCATTAGGGTAACGGGCTGGCTGTTGCCGATATTATAGACACGGTAAGGCGCAGAGCTGGTGGCTGGCGATCCGGTTTCAACCGTCCACTGTGGATCTTTCTGCGGCACAATATCCTGTAACCGAAATATTGATTCAACGATATCGTCAATATAAGTAAAATCGCGACGCATTTGTCCATGGTTATACACATCAATACTTTCACCGGCGAGAATAGCGCGGGTAAACTTAAACAGTGCCATATCCGGACGGCCCCACGGGCCATAAACAGTAAAGAATCGCAAACCAGTTGTCGGAATTCCGTACAAATGAGAATAAGTATGCGACATCAGTTCATTAGCTTTTTTGGTCGCGGCGTAAAGTGAAACCGGATGATCGACAGAATCATCTGTCGAGAATGGCATCTTTTTGTTAAGACCGTATACCGAACTTGAAGAAGCATATAACAGATGGCCAATGTTATGGTGACGACAACCTTCCAGCACATTTAAATGGCCGATCAGATTAGCATCAGCATAGGCATGCGGATTATCGATGGAATAACGCACGCCAGCCTGTGCCGCTAAATGTATTACCCGCTCAAAACCTTGCTCGGCGAATAATTGCGCCATCCCCTGCCTGTCGGCGAGGTCACATTCAACGAATACAAATTCAGGATGAGTTTTAATCAGTTCGAGGCGGGATAACTTGAGGTTTACATCGTAGTAATCATTCAGGTTGTCGATTCCGACAACCTGGTGACCGGCTGACAACAAACGTTGGCTAACGTGAAAACCAATGAAGCCTGCTGCGCCGGTAACCAGATATTTCATACTGTCCTCATTAATTATGCAATTTGAATAGACGCTCCGCGGCCGATTGCATAATAAACAAAACCGCGCTTGCTGACTCTTTCTGGATCATACAGGTTACGACCATCAAAAATCACGGGTTCTTTTAAGGCATTTTTAATCACATCGAAGTCAGGTGCGCGGAAGTTTTTCCACTCGGTACAAATTACCAGACCATCTGCACCTTGCAGTGCCGCTTCTTTAGTGCCCATCAGCTTCAGGTCGGTACGATGACCGTAGATGCGCTGTGCTTCATCCATCGCTTCAGGATCGAACGCCTGAACCGAAGCACCCGCTTCCCATAAAGTCTCCATCAGCACGCGGGCGGAAGCTTCACGCATATCATCCGTATTCGGTTTAAACGACAGGCCCCAAAGTGCGAAGGTTTTCCCCTGTAGATCATCACCAAAGTGGCGCTTAATAAACGCTGGCAGTTTGGTTTTCTGCGAATCGTTGACGTCTTCCACCGCTTTCAACAGGCGTGGGTTGTAACCAATCGACTCAGCGGTACGAATCAGTGCCTGCACGTCTTTTGGGAAGCAGGAGCCGCCGTAGCCACAGCCAGGGTAAATGAAGTGGTAGCCGATACGCGGATCGGAACCAATACCCATACGGACTTTTTCGATATCGGCACCCAGACGCTCCGCCAGGTTCGAAATCTCATTCATAAAGCTGATTTTGGTTGCCAGCATGCAGTTGGCCGCATACTTGGTCAGCTCTGCACTGCGGATATCCATCAGGATCATACGATCGTGATTGCGGTTAAACGGCTCGTACAGCTCACGCAGCAGTTCAACCACTTCTTCATTGTCAGTGCCGACCACGATACGCTCAGGACGCATACAGTCGCTGACCGCAGCGCCCTCTTTCAGGAACTCCGGATTCGACACCACATCAAAGCTGATATCCAGCTGGCGCGTCTTCAACGTTTCCGACATCACAGCACGTACGCGGTCTGCAGTACCTACCGGCACGGTAGATTTGTCGATAACCACTTTATGACCGTTCATAAACTGCGCAATGGTACGTGCCACAGCAGTAACATATTTCAGGTCCGCTGAACCATCTTCGTCTGGCGGTGTACCCACAGCGATAAACTGCATCACACCGTGATTCACACCCTCTTCAGCATTGGTGCTGAATTTCAGTCGGCCAGCTTCATAGTTTTGCATGACCAGAGGCGTCAGGCCGGGTTCAAAGATAGGGATAATACCCTTCTTAAGATTTTCGACTTTGTTAGCGTCAACATCGATGCAAAGAACGTCGTGTCCAACTTCGGCCAGAACCGCAGCCTGAACCAGACCCACATAGCCGATACCAAATACGGTGACTTTCATTAACTTATCCCGCGTTAAAATACATTACTTTTTGTTGCCAACGGTGCTTTCAAGCCACTCTTTGAAATCACTACCCAGTGACGCGTGACGCACACCATATTCAACGAAAGCCTGCATATAGCCAAGTTTGTTACCGCAGTCATGGCTGACGCCCTTCAGGTGGTAAGCTTCAACCGTCTCTTTTTCCATCAGCATCGCAATAGAGTCAGTCAGCTGTACTTCACCGCCTGCGCCCGGAGGAGTTTTCGCCAGCAGAGGCCAGATATCAGCAGACAACACATAACGGCCCACTACTGCCAGATTAGATGGCGCTTCAGCGGCTTTTGGCTTCTCAACCACACCCACCATCGGAGCGCTTTCGCCCGGATTCAGTTCGCGACCTTCGCAATCCACCACGCCGTAGGCGGTCACATCCGCTACCGGCTCAACCATAATCTGGCTGTGGCCGCTTTCATCAAAGCGCTTCAGCATATCTGCAAGGTTATCTTTGGATGGATTAGACTCATACTCGTCGATAATCACATCAGGCAGAATAACCGCAACGGGCTCGTCGCCCACTAACGGATGCGCGCACATCACCGCGTGTCCAAGACCTTTAGCAATACCCTGACGCACCTGCATAATGGTCACATGTGGTGGGCAAATAGACTGGATTTCGTCCAGCAGCTGACGCTTAACGCGTTTTTCCAGCATCGCTTCCAGTTCAAAGCTGGTATCGAAATGGTTTTCAATGGAGTTCTTGGAAGAGTGCGTAACCAGCACAATTTCGTTAATTCCTGCAGCAATACATTCATTAACGACATACTGAATCAACGGCTTATCAACCAGCGGCAGCATCTCTTTTGGAATAGCTTTGGTTGCTGGCAACATACGTGTTCCCAAACCCGCTACAGGGATTACCGCTTTTTTTACTTTAGACTTATAGGCAGACATCAAGATACCTCTCTTTAGGCCGTTCAAGTTTTTACTTGAGTATGTCGAATTAAAAACGAAATGAGTATATCAGTTCAGAGGCCCGGGATTTATCCTGGATAGACAAATTCCAGTAAAATTAAGACTATTACCCAAGTTCATCGTAAGTTTAAAGCTAATGGCTGAGCCTGTCGTCAGCCGATCTGAGTTTATTATTACTTCGTTTATTATTCAGTCGATAACATAAGTCTTAATCTGCCACCCGCGCCCCAAACCTGACACTGCCAGGCATCACATCGCTGAGTAATTTGATTAAGATGCGTGCTGCCGAGCGTTCCCAGCGGTACGCCGTTATTGAGCTGAATTTGATGAGTGTTGATGTTGAGCGTGGCATTCAGCCCGGCAGAAACCAGAATCAGATTTTTTAAACCCTGATGGTAATATCCGACTAATAACGGAAACTGACCAGTAAGATTGGCTTGGCGTAATAACAGGTTAACCTGTTTCAACAACCCGCTTAATTCTGGCAGTCGCTGACCCTGACCGGATAACTGCTCCTGCAGTAACCCATTGAACAGCGCCCGTAATAACAGCGCCGCCAGCACGCCGTTATCACCGGCGCGGGTGACGTCCAGACAGTAGAATGCGAGGTCTTTTTCGGAAAGCGCTGCGATATCCAGCACCAGTCCCGGCTGCTCAGCCATCGTTAACTGGCGATAATTAATACGGCAGTTGGCAATCACCTGTTGTACCGGGGGCTGCAACTGCTTAAGCAATTTTGCCGCCGCTGAAGGATCGCGCACCAGGGCATCCCAGTCCTGAAACAGCTGCTCATCCTCCTCAACTTTTGAGGTGAACATCGACGGATAGAGGCACTCATAAACCGCCTCGCGCAATCGCTCAAGATCTTTGATCGGCTTTAACAATACATCCTGCACCCCAAGACGCAGCACGTGGGCAATGTCCGACATATTTTCGGTTGCCGAGATTATCAGAATCGGTAACTGATTACCGCGCGCGCGCAGATGTTCCACCAGCTTAATGCCATTCATTCGCGGCATATCTAAATCGCAAATCATCAAATCTGGTGACACGCGCTGTAGCGCATCAACGGCTTCCAGACCATCGGTGGCCGAGAAGATAGTTGCACCCAATGCCTGAAGGAAATTTTCCAGCAGGGTACGGAAAACCACCTCATCTTCTACGATGAGTATTTGTTTCCCGTTTAATGGTTTTTCCATTGTTCCCCCTTGTGCGCCAGATAATTAAATAGTGGTTCATAAAACGCACTTATGCCTGTCAGAATTGCCTGAAGTAACATGTGTGCCTGACCAGCCTCAATTATCTGTTCCGAACAAGCGGTAAAAGCTCATCCATTTTTTTTTCGACGGCCTCTTTGCCAGCAGCAATCGCTTCATCTGCACGATGGAAGTCCAGCGTTGATATCTGCGGGCAAAAAGGTTGAATAAGTACATCCGGCGGATCGCCAGCCATACGAGTAAGTTTAATCCGGTTTTCCAGCACCTGAATAGAGGTGCTCATAATCTCCATCGCCCCAGGGCTATGGTTGATCCGTCGCTGGGCCATTTTAGACAGTTGCTGACGGAGCTTTCCACCCCAGCTGGTCGCCTGTTCATATTGCTGCTCCTCAGATTGGGGGGTGACTGACAGTAAGTCCTGTTGCATCAGGTGGGCATCATGCTGTAAGTCGACGGCGATAACTATATCAGCCCCCAACGCGCGGGTCAGTGAAATCGGCACCGGATTCACCACCGCCCCATCGACCAGCCAGTAACCGTTATAACCAACAGGAGCCAGCAGGCCTGGCATACTGCAGGATGCGCGTACTGCCCGATGTAGATCGCCCTCCGTCAGCCATAGCTCACGGCCGGTACTGAGGTTGGTCGTCACCGCGCCAAAACGCAGCTTACACTGCTCGATATTTTCATGTTCCACTACCCGGCGAACATGATTAAACACCCGATCCCCACGTAATAAACCACCGCGACGCCATGAAAAATCCATCAGCCGGAGCACATCCCAGTAGCTGAATGAGCGCACCCATTTTTCCATCATCGGCAGCCGTTCACTGGCATAGGCAGCACCAACCAGTGCGCCAACCGAACAGCCTGCCACGATGTCGACCTGAATGCCTGCGCGTTGCAGGGCATTAATCACGCCGATATGGGCCCATCCTTTGGCAGCGCCAGAACCCAGCGCCAGTCCAATTTTAACCTGTCTCATTCAACCTCTGGTGATAACTTAACGTGCAAATGGCTAACCGACTGCCGCTCGGTTAACATAACGCCTGTTTTAATTTATACCTGTTATCTGACAACCCGGAGTTCATGTGTCTGAAAAGTGCCCGTGCTGTAGCGGAATGCAGTATAGCCTATGTTGCGAGCCATGGCTGAGTGGGTCGGCAATTCCGTCCACCCCTGAAAAATTAATGCGCTCGCGTTATACCGCCTATGTTAAACAGGATGCCGCTTATCTTGCTGCCACCTGGCACAGTAGTTGTCGACAAGCACAATTGCAAAGTGTACTTGAGGAAAGTTTTGCCAGCACCGAGTGGCTTAGTCTGAATGTAATCGCTCAGGAGACAGGAAGCCATGATAATGAAGCTTTCGTGACTTTTTTTGCGCGTTTCCTCGACAATCAGCGTGTTGCGGCTATTCATGAACGCTCGCGCTTTATTCGGGAGGATCATCGCTGGTACTATATCGACGGTACCACTCCGCAGGTGGGAAGAAACGATCGTTGCCCGTGCGGCGGTGAAAAAAAATACAAAAAATGTTGCGGCCAATAGAATTATTGCCGTTTAGATTTGATGTTTGATAAACGAACAAACGCTTCGACAGGATCCATAAACAAATGCAAGCGCAAACACTGCAACGAAAAGTTTTACGGACTATTTGCCCGGATGCCAAAGGGCTGATCGCTAAAATCACCAACATTTGTTACAAGCACGAACTGAACATCGTGCAGAACAACGAATTTGTTGATCACCGCACCGGGCGCTTCTTTATGCGCACCGAGCTGGAAGGAATTTTCAACGACAACACGCTGCTGGCCGATCTCGACAGCGCGCTGCCGCAAGGCTCGGTGCGCGAACTGGGTGCGGCAGGCCGTCGTCGGGTGGTCATTCTGGTGACCAAAGAGGCCCACTGCCTTGGCGATCTGCTGATGAAAAGCACTTACGGTGGTCTGGACGTTGAAATTGCGGCGGTGATTGGCAACCATGAAACCCTGCGCACGCTGGTGGAGCGTTTTGATATTCCGTTTGTTCTGGTCAGCCATGAAGGCATGACGCGTGAACAGCACGATAACAACATGGCGACAGAAATTGATCGCTATCAGCCTGATTACGTGGTGCTGGCTAAATATATGCGCGTGCTGACACCCGCATTTGTGCAACGCTACCCGAATCAAATCATCAATATTCACCATTCGTTCCTGCCGGCATTTATTGGTGCTCGTCCTTACCATCAGGCTTATGAACGCGGCGTTAAGATTATCGGCGCCACGGCGCATTACGTGAACGATAATCTTGATGAAGGCCCGATCATCATGCAGGACGTGATTCACGTCGACCACAATTACACCGCAGAAGATATGATGCGCGCCGGGCGTGATGTGGAAAAAAACGTGCTGAGCCGCGCGCTGGATAAAGTGCTGGCGCAGCGCGTATTTGTTTACGGCAACCGCACTATCATCCTGTAATCGATCACCGGTAGCGCTGTTTTGCTGGCTAATTCAGCGCTACGGGTAAAAAAACGGCAAACGATAAACTTTCCTTTATCCAGTACTTTACAGCCACGCTTCATTTGATATGATGCGCCCCGCTTACCAGCATAGTAGCCAGGCCAGTGGTGGGGTTCCCGAGCGGCCAAAGGGAGCAGACTGTAAATCTGCCGTCATCGACTTCGAAGGTTCGAATCCTTCCCCCACCACCATCTGCTGACGCCACGTCAGTTTGATTATCCTGCTATAACGGTAAGACGCTTCCCCTGGTGGGGTTCCCGAGCGGCCAAAGGGAGCAGACTGTAAATCTGCCGTCATCGACTTCGAAGGTTCGAATCCTTCCCCCACCACCATTTCAGCGTTACTCCCTGTTTTCTCGCATGACTCTATTGCAACGATACCCGGTAACACCGCGACAAACGGTGACAGCCACGGTTAAATTCTGCTACCATCCGGCCATCTTTTTCCTCGCGAAATGGCAACTGAAATGAAATTTGTTTCCTTTAATATCAATGGGCTGCGCGCCCGCCCACATCAGCTTGCAGCGATTATCGAGCAGCATCAACCCGACGTTATTGGTTTGCAGGAAACCAAAGTTCACGATGATATGTTCCCGCTGGAAGAGGTCAGTAAACTTGGCTATCACGTTTTCTATCACGGCCAGAAAGGCCATTATGGCGTGGCACTGCTGACCAAAGCGCAACCGATTTCCGTGCGCCGTGGCTTTCCGGGCGACGACGAAGAGTCACAGCGCCGGTTGATCATGGCGGAGCTGGCAACGCCGATCGGCAACCTGACGGTGATTAACGGTTACTTCCCGCAGGGAGAAAGCCGCGACCATCCGACCAAATTCCCGGCCAAAGATAAGTTCTATCGCGATCTGCAGGATTATCTTGAGCAGAGCCTGCAGCCGGAAAATCCGGTGGTAATCATGGGCGATATGAATATCAGTTCCAGCGATCTGGATATCGGCATCGGCGAAGAGAATCGTAAGCGCTGGCTGCGCACCGGCAAGTGCTCGTTCCTGCCGGAAGAGCGCGAATGGATGGATCGCCTGATGAACTGGGGCCTGGTGGATACCTGGCGGGCACAAAACCCCCAGCTGAATGATCGTTTCTCGTGGTTTGACTACCGCTCGAAAGGATTTGACGATAATCGCGGTCTGCGTATCGATTTGGTGCTGGCGAGCAAACCACTGGCAGAGCGCTGCGTCGCCACCGGCATCGATTACGATATCCGCAGCATGGAAAAACCTTCTGACCATGCGCCAATCTGGGCAGAATTCCGCCTCTGACAGCCCTCCCGCTGAGCGCCAGAGGCGGTCAGCGGGAATGTCCTGATGCTGTGATTAGCCGGCGGCCTTAGCTTTCGTCTTTTTACGCGGCGGCTTTTTGCTGCTGCTCGCGGCGGGCAATCCGCGAAATGCATGGGCGGCTGGCTGCTGACGCGCCTGATGAATCAGGCTGTACAACGTCTCCACCAGCGGATGCATAAAGTCCTGATAACGACACTGCTTTTCACTGATTTTAGTCAGCGTGGATTCCCACTGTGCTGTCATATCCGGCCGCGCCGCCATCTCCGGCAGTGAGTGAATCAGCGCACGCCCCGCCTCACTCGAGTGAATATAGCGCCCTTTTTTGTACAGGAAAGTGCGGCGGAACAGTAATTCGATGATACCGGCACGCGTCGCTTCAGTCCCCAGGCCGTCGGTAGCACGCAATATCTTCTTCAGATCTTTATCCTGCACAAAGCGTGCAATTCCGGTCATTGCCGACAACAAGGTGGCATCGGTAAACGGGCGCGGCGGCTGCGTCTGCTTCTCCACCACTTCACCGCGTTCACACAGCAGCTCATCATCCTTTTTTACCACCGGCAGCGGCGTACCGTCGTTCTCTTCGTCACGCTCTTTACTGCCAAGCAGCGCACGCCAGCCCGCTTCGGCAAGGAAACGTGCTTTAGCCACAAATTTACCGCCAGCAATATCGAGATCAATTACGCATTTGCGATAAACCGCATCCGGGCAAAACTGCATCAGATACTGGCGGGCAACCAGCCCATAAATATTGGCTTCGTTTTCACTCAGGCGCGTCTGGCTGCTGCGCGCGGTGGGAATGATTGCGTGGTGAGCGTCGACCTTTTTATCGTCCCAGCAGCGATTTTTTCTGTCAGTATCGAAATCCGCTGGCGGGGTTAAATCCGGCTGATGCACGCTGATGGCGTTGAGTACCGCATGGCGACCCGCGAAATGCTCATCCGGCAAATAGCGGCTGTCAGAACGCGGATAGGTGATCAGCTTATGGGTTTCATACAGTCGCTGACAGGTATCGAGCACCGTTTGTGCGCTCAGGCCGAAGCGGCGCGCAGCCTCAATCTGTAAACTGGAAAGTGAGAACGGTAGCGGCGCCGTATCATTTTCACGCTTGTCATTATACTGGGTGACAATCGCAGGCTGTCCGCCGATACGCGCTACCACATGCTCCGCTAATTGCCGATGCAGCAAACGCCCCTCTTCGTCCTGGTAAGGCTCACAGGAGTCGCTCGGTTGCCACAGGGCGACAAAGCGCTCATCTTTTGGCGTCACGATATGCGCTTTAACTTCAAAGAAATCTTTGGCAACGAAGTTTTCAATCTCTTCATCACGGCGGACCACCAGCCCAAGCACCGGTGTCTGCACCCTGCCCACCGACAGCACGCCATCGTAACCGGCGTTACGCCCCAGCAGGGTGTATGCTCGCGTCATATTGATGCCGTACAACCAGTCTGCACGCGCCCGCGCCAGTGCAGAAACGCACAGCGGAATAAATTCACGGTTTTCGCGCAGGCGGCTGACCGCCCGCTCTACCGCTTGCGGGTTAAGATCGTTTATCAGGCAACGCTGCACTTTCTCGCGCTTTTCGGCAGGCAGTGCCAGATAATCCAGTACTTCATCCACCAGCAACTGCCCTTCACGATCCGGGTCACCGGCATGGATGACTTCGCTGGCTTTCGCCAGCAGGCCTTTAATCACATTAAGCTGTTTGGCAACGGAAGGACGTGGCTGCAACTGCCACTTGTCCGGCACAATCGGCAGATCGGCCAGCGACCAGCGCGCATAGCGGCTGTTGTAGCTGTCGGGCTGTGCCTGCTCCAGCAGGTGACCAACACACCAGGTGACCACCTGATCGTTACCACAGGCGATAAAGCCATCGCCACGACGATGGGGTTTCGGCAGCACATCGGCTATCGCCCTCGCCAGACTCGGTTTTTCGGCAATAAACAGGCGCATTATTTCGCTTTAACCTTTTGCTTCACGGTTTCATCTCAGTCAATGCATGTTTGCTGCACATCCGTAGCCGCTCGTCAGCCAGGTATTCCATTAGGTTTACTCCATCGTCGCATTACCGCCGCTATGTTAGCGTGTTCAGCCAACGGTGATAAGCCCGTCTTCACCGTTGGTGGTTTATTCGCTCATTAAGCCGACGAAAACAGGGTTGCTGACAACCCTGCATGCTGCGGTGGAAAAAGTCACTCAGAAATAACTGACAAAGGGTGCGGTGTCAGGAGGAAGAACCGTGGTGGAAGATTTCAGCTGCGGGGTGCCAAGATAGAGGAAGCCGACAATCGCATCCTGCTCACGGCAGTGGAAAGCGTCGCGCACCGCAGCATGTTCGGTCCAGGCACCACTACGCCAGATACCATTGAATCCCTGCGCCGCCGCGGCCATCTGCATCGCCATTACTGCACAGCCAGCAGAAACCAGTTGTTCCCAGCGCGGTACTTTTGGATGGTCTTCGCAATGGGCCACCACCGTGATGATCATCGGCGCACGGAACGGCGCCTGCTGCGCTTTATCAATCGCTTTTTGCTCCATATGATCATGGCGCGCCGCTTGCTCCAGCAGCGCACTGAAACGATCGCGCCCTTCATTTTCAATCACGATAAAACGCCACGGCTGCAGCGTACCGTGGTCAGGCGCGCGCATACCGGCGCGCAGAATATTTTCCAGCGCTTCACCGGCCGGAGCGGGCTCGGCCAGGCGTGATGCAGAACGACGATTGACCAATAAATCCAGTGCATCCATGAATGCCTCCTGATAATGAGTTGCATTTACTTTTGCCAGCAAACTAACACAGGCTGACCTTTTGTTACAGCATAGTGCTTTTTCCTGCTGACAATTGGGCTGGCGCTCTTTAGGATGAGCTCATCCTCCGGGAGCTAAGGCTTCCGGGCTATTACTCTGCGAATATGGAGATGACATGCGCACTTTGTGGCGAATTATCGCTGGTATTTTTAAATGGACATGGCGAGTAATGAACTTTATGCGTGAGTTCATTCTTAACCTGTTCCTGATTTTTTTGATCCTTATTTGCGTTGGCATTTATTTCCAGATCAACAGCGCCAACGCGCCAGCTGAAGTGCCGCGCGGCGCATTAAAAGTCGATCTAACCGGCGTAGTGGTGGATCAGCCTTCGGTCAGTAACCGACTGAGCAAAATTGGCCGCCAGCTACTGGGTGCCAGCAGCGACCGGCTGAAAGAGAATTCACTGTTCGACGTAGTAAACGCCATTCGTCAGGCAAAAGATGATAACAACATTACCGGTATGGTTCTGGAACTGCGCGATTTCGCCGGTGCCGACCAGCCTTCTCTGCACTATATCGGCAAAGCACTGCGTGAATTCCGCGACAGTGGCAAACCGATTTATGCCACTGGCGACAGCTACAGCCAGGCGCAATATTATCTCGCCAGCTTTGCCAATAAAGTCTGGCTCTCCTCGCAGGGTAATGTAGATCTGCACGGTTTCGCCACTAACAGCCTCTACTATAAGACGCTGCTGGAGAAGCTGAAGGTTACCTCGCATGTCTTCCGCGTCGGCACCTATAAGTCGGCGGTAGAACCGTTCCTGCGCGACGATATGTCCCCTGCCGCGCGCGATGCCGACAGCCGCTGGATCGGTGAACTGTGGAATAACTACCTTGAGACCATTGCCGCCAACCGTCAGCTTACGACACAACAGCTGTTCCCCGGTGCGCAAGGCGTGCTGGATGGCCTGCAGAAAGTTGGCGGCGATACTGCACAGTATGCCAAAGACAACAAACTGGTCGATGAACTGGCATCACGCGCGCTGGTTGATCAGCAGTTGGTGAAAATCTTCGGCCTGAATAAACAGGATAATCAATACAATAACATCAGTATCTATGATTATCCGTTAAACGATAACAGCAATCAGAATGGCAATATCGCGGTAATAGTGGCAAATGGCGCGATTATGGATGGAGAAGAAACGCCGGGTCAGGTTGGTGGCGATACCACCGCGAAGCAGATTCGCGACGCGCGTCTGGATGCAAAAATCAAAGCGATTATTCTGCGCGTTAACAGCCCTGGCGGCAGCGTGTCAGCGTCGGAAGTGATCCGCGAAGAGCTGGCCGCCGCACGTGAAGCCGGTAAGCCGGTAGTGGTGTCGATGGGTGGCATGGCCGCTTCCGGTGGCTACTGGATCTCAACGCCTGCCAACTATATTATCGCCAGCCCAAGTACGCTGACCGGCTCTATCGGCATCTTTGGCGTTATCAATACCGTGGAAAACTCGCTGGGCGCGATTGGCGTGCATACCGACGGCGTGGCCACCTCCCCACTGGCCGATGTTGCCTTAACGAAGGCGCTGCCGCCGGAAGTTCAGCAGTTGATGCAGCTGACTATCGAAAACGGCTATAAGAATTTCATCGACCTGGTAGCGAAGTCCCGCCATAAAACCCCTGAGCAGATCGATCAGATCGCGCAAGGCCACGTCTGGACCGGTAGCGATGCTAAAGCGAATGGTCTGGTCGATGAACTGGGTGACTTCGATGATGCGGTCGCAAAAGCCGCCGAACTGGCGAAGCTGAAAGATTATCAGCTGATCTGGTCACAAGATCAGCCGACGCTGTTTGATGCGCTGCTGAGCCAGTTCGACGTCTCTGTTCGCGCCTCGTTGCCTGGCATGCTGAAAGCCTGGCTGCCAGCGCCAATGGCTGATGTGGTGGCAGACTTGAAAAAACAGCCTGGGCTGTTCGATGAGATGAACGATCCGCAAAACCGTTACGCACTTTGCCTGACCTGCGGCGACGTACGTTAATCTCTCTGTTACGGGGGCATTAATCGCTCCCGTATTCCGTTTATGAGACCCCCGCCAGTGCAGCGGCATTTTCGCCGTTGCACTGAAGTAATATACTGTTGTCCTTTATGGCAAGTTGTTGAGTCCGTTTATAATGCAAAAAAAATCAATTTATGTAGCCTACACCGGTGGCACCATCGGTATGCAACGCTCTGAGCACGGCTACATTCCGGTTTCCGGCCATCTGCAAACTCAGCTGGCGAACATGCCTGAGTTTCACCGCCCGGAAATGCCTGACTTTACCATCCATGAATATCAGCCGCTGATGGACTCTTCCGATATGACGCCGGAAGACTGGCAATCGATTGCGGACGACATTCAGAAAAATTACCATTCCTATGACGGCTTCGTTATTTTGCATGGCACAGATACGATGGCATTCACCGCCTCAGCACTGTCATTTATGCTGGAAAATCTGGCGAAGCCGGTCATTGTGACAGGGTCACAGATTCCGCTGGCAGAACTGCGATCTGATGGCCAGCAAAACTTGCTGAACGCGTTGTTTGTTGCCGCTAATTATCCGATTAATGAAGTGACGCTATTTTTTAATAACACCCTGTTTCGCGGCAACCGCACTACCAAAGCACATGCCGATGGCTTTAATGCCTTCGATTCGCCTAACCTGGCACCGCTGCTGGAAGCCGGCATTCATATTCGTCGCCTGAATACCCCATCCACCCCGCAAGGTGAAGGTGAATTAATTGTTCACCCGACTTCACCGCAGCCGATTGGCGTCGTTACCATCTATCCGGGAATTTCCGCCGAAGTGGTGCGTAACTTCCTGCGTCAGCCGGTAAAAGCGCTGATTCTGCGCTCCTACGGCGTCGGTAATGCGCCACAAAATGCTGAATTCATCAACGAACTGAAAGATGCGGCGGCACGCGGTATTGTGGTGGTCAACCTGACGCAATGCATGTCCGGAAAGGTGAATATGGGCGGCTACGCCACCGGCAATGCGCTGGCTCACGCCGGCGTGATTAGCGGCTTCGATCTGACGGTGGAAGCGGCACTGACCAAACTGCACTTTCTGCTGAGCCAGAACTTCTCCACTGACGAAGTGCGCCAGCTGATGCAGAGCAATCTGCGCGGTGAACTTACCCCAAACTGAAACCATTAAGGATGCCTGATGAAACGCGCTTTACTGCTGATCGATTTGCAAAATGATTTCTGCCCTGGCGGCGCGCTGGCGGTCAATGACGGTGATGCCACTATCGCCGTGGCGAACCAGCTGGCGGCAGCGTTTTATCAGCGTGGCGAAGCGGTTGTCGCCTCACAGGACTGGCATCCTGCCAACCACGGTAGCTTTGCTTCAGTAGCGGGTCAGCCACAGCATACCGTTGGTGAGCTTAACGGCCTGCAGCAAATCTGGTGGCCGGATCACTGTATCCAGCACAGCCACGGCGCACAGTTTCATGCGGCGCTCGACACGTCGGTGATTGAGGCGGTGTTTTATAAAGGCCAGGACGCCTTAACGGACAGCTACAGCGCCTTTTTCGATAACGGTCACCGGTGCAAAACCGAACTGGATAACTGGCTGAAAAGCCGCGGCATCACCTCACTGGTGATCCTCGGGCTGGCCACTGACTACTGTGTTAAATTCAGCGTGCTGGATGCGCTGACGCTCGGTTATCAGGTCGAGGTGGTACGCGCAGGCTGTCGCGGCGTTAATCTGGCGGCAGAAGACAGTGACCATGCGCTGGCAGAAATGGCCGCCGCGGGTGCTATTATCAGTTAAATCAACGGGCTGAATAAATCAGCCCGCTGTCAGCTTTACTGCAGAGTGATTCGCGTGGTGTCAGGGCTGATACCAAACTCTTCTTTCAACTGCTGCTTGGTTTTGGTGACGATCTGTCCATCCGGTCCGATGCTCATATGCTGCGGCTGGTGGTTATTCTTCGCCTGCCACAGCAGCACCAGTTGCAGGCAGTTCTCTTTCTGCTCCGCAGTCAGCGCCACGCCATCTGCCCACTTACCCAGTTCAACGGCAGTTACCAGCCGCTGGTAAACGTCTGGCGTCATCGCCGCAATCATCTCATTCAGATCTTTTTGCATCAGCTCACCCTTTGGTTTGCTTGCCGTCATCATCGGTAAAACTCAGTGAGGCAGAATTAACACAGTAGCGCTCGCCGCTGGGTTGCGGGCCATCCGGAAACACATGACCGAGGTGCGCATCGCAGCTGCCGCAACGAATTTCGATGCGCTGCATACCGTGTGAGTTATCTTCGATATAACGGATCGCCTCATCGCTGTAGGGCTGATAAAAGCTTGGCCAGCCACAGCCGGAGTCATATTTGGTTTCGGAGAGAAACAGCGGTGCGCTGCATACCAGACAGTGATAAATGCCATCACTTTTGTTATGCAACAGCGCGCCGGAGAACGGCGGTTCAGTACCCCGCTGTTGCGTCACATAGCGCTGCATTTCGTTCAGCTCGGTTTCGGGTGTAAGTCTGGTCAAATCTTTAGCCATAATGATAGTCTCTGGCAGTGTTATTCTGGAAAAATCAGCTAGTATTCTAACAAACACTTAACAAGTACAGGTGAATTTTTCGTGCCTCTGCCCGTCACAATTCAAGCCGCACTAAAAATTGTGATACGGATCACCCTTTGGCACTGTCACCCCTTTATATTCGGGCTGTCAGCCCCAATGTGTAACGTTATCTGTCGTCACGGAGTGTGTTTTAAGATGAATAATTCCTGTTCGAAGGATTGATTTGTCGCAACAATTGACACGATTCCGCTTGACGCCTGGTAAGGTTTTTGTAATTTTACAGCCAACCTTTTATTCACTAACAACGAGCTGGTGGAATATATGACTATCAAAGTAGGTATCAACGGTTTTGGCCGCATCGGTCGCATTGTTTTCCGTGCTGCTCAGGAACGTTCTGACGTTGAAATCGTTGCAATCAACGATCTGTTAGACGCAGAGTACATGGCTTACATGCTGAAATATGACTCAACTCACGGCCGTTTCAAAGGCACCGTGGAAGTCAAAGACGGCCATCTGGTTGTTAACGGCAAAACCATCCGTGTTACCGCTGAGCGCGATCCGGCTAATCTGAAGTGGAACGAAGCAGGTGTTGATGTTGTTGCTGAAGCAACCGGTATCTTCCTGACCGACGAAACTGCTCGTAAACACATCGAAGCTGGCGCGAAAAAAGTTGTGCTGACTGGTCCTTCTAAAGATGACACCCCAATGTTCGTAATGGGCGTGAACCATGCTTCTTATGCTGGCCAGGATATCGTTTCTAACGCATCTTGTACCACTAACTGCCTGGCACCGCTGGCTAAAGTAATCAACGACAAATTTGGTATCGTTGAAGCACTGATGACCACCGTTCACGCGACTACCGCAACGCAGAAAACCGTTGACGGCCCGTCTCACAAAGACTGGCGCGGCGGCCGCGGCGCATCTCAGAACATCATCCCTTCTTCTACTGGCGCAGCTAAAGCAGTAGGTAAAGTGATTCCTGAGCTGAACGGCAAACTGACCGGCATGGCGTTCCGTGTTCCAACGCCTAACGTTTCTGTAGTTGACCTGACTGCACGTCTGGCTAAGCCTGCTTCTTACAAAGAAATTTGTGAAGCAATCAAAGCCGCGGCTGAAGGCGAAATGAAAGGCGTTCTGGGCTACACCGAAGATGAAGTGGTTTCTACCGATTTCAACGGCGAAACCCTGACTTCCATCTTTGATGCGAAGGCTGGTATTGCTCTGAGCGACACTTTTGTGAAACTGGTTTCCTGGTACGATAACGAAACTGGTTACTCAAACAAAGTACTGGATCTGGTTGCTCACATCGCTAAAAAATAAGCGATGCTGAAAAGCTGATTACAGAGGGCGACTACGGTCGCCCTTTTTTATCGTCAGTATCTGCATAAAATAGGGTTCATCATGAACGAGAAACTCTTTTCGCTTCCGGTTATTAACCAAATCACGCCTTATCTTTCCCAACGCCAGATTGGCGACCTGCCGGTGATTGTGATCAGTCATCCGAAGGTGCGTGCCGCCGTAACCTTGCAGGGCGCACAACTGATTGCCTGGCAACCGAGCGGTGAGAAGCCAGTGATCTGGCTGAGCGATAAAACCCCGTTTACTGCCGGCAAAGCGATTCGCGGCGGAGTGCCAATCTGCTGGCCGTGGTTTGGCCCGGCCGGTGAACCCGCGCACGGTTTTGCACGTAATCTCCCGTGGACGCTGTCTGCCCATGACGAGAATGAAAACAGCGCGATGCTGACGCTGGTGCTGGAAAGCAACGAGCAGACGAAAAAGCTCTGGCCGCATGATTTCACCCTGTTTGCCCGCTTCCGCTTCGGCGAACGCTGTGAGATTGAGCTGGAGGCTCACGGTGATTATCAGGCCACTGCCGCGCTGCACAGCTACTTTGCCGTCGCGGATATCGCCGACGTTGAAGTCAGCGGGCTGGGTAACAGCTTTATCGATAAGGTGGCTGACGGCGTGAGCGGACATGCTGACAACGGTAAACAGCGCTATGCCGGCCGCGTTGACCGCATTTATAACCAGCCTGAAGATTGCAGCGTGATAGCCGACAAAGCAGGCGATCGCTTTATTGAAGTGTACCATCACTATCATAGTGACGTTGTCACGTGGAATCCGGGTGCAGAACTTTCCTGCAGCATGGCCGATATGGCTAATGACGGTTATAAAAAGTTTGTTTGCGTCGAGACTGCCCATATCAGCAAGCCGATGAAGAGTGCCTGTGAGCAACCTGCGCGCCTTGCCACCACCCTGCGGGTGCGAAAAAAGAGTTGATGATTCAGGGGCGACTCACCGTCGCCTTATTACCTTACACCACGTCGAGCGGCATTTTTACTGCTGGCGGCGGGAATTGCAGATTAATCGCGGCCAGATCCTCGCGGGTCAGCGTCACCTCTAACGCCGCAGCATTTTCCCGAACGTGAGCCACCGAACTGGCTTTTGGAATCGCCATCACCCCGTCATTGCGGATAACCCATGCCAGCAGCAACTGAGCGACACTGATGCGCTTTTGTTGTGCAATGTCATTCAGGATTGGATTATCCATTAGCGCGTGACGTAAGCGGCCGGCTTGTGCCAGCGGACAATATGCCATCACCGGCATCTGACGCTGCTGACACTCGGGTAACAAGTCATATTCAATACCACGCGATGCCAGATGATACAGTACCTGGTTGGTTACACAGGCTTCTCCGCCCGGCTCTTGCCACAGCTCATGCATATCTTCGCTGTCAAAATTGGATACGCCCCAGTGGCGAATTTTGCCCTGCCGCTGCAAATTGTCCATCGCGCGTAGCGTCTCTTCCAGCGGAATATTACCGCGCCAGTGCAGCAAATAGAGATCGAGATAATCCGTTTTCAGACGGCGCAGGCTGCGCTCACAGGCTTCTGCTGCATCAATTTCGCCCGCATTCCACGGGTAGACCTTGGAGACCAGCCAGGCGGTATCACGCCGTCCAGCTAATGCCTCCCCCACCACCTGCTCGGCACCGCCATCAGCATACATCTCGGCGGTATCAATCAGCGTCAGGCCACATTCCAGCCCGGCCTGTAACGCTGCGACCTCTTGCTGACGCTGATGCGGGTCTTCACCCATATACCAGCTGCCCTGGCCGATGGCCGGTAAAGTAATGGCATCGGAAAAAGTCACTGTACGCCGCATAACATCCTCCCTGCACCAATAACGAGCACTCAAAAAGTGCAAAGGGGCGCAAAGCGCCCCAGTGTAGTGCATGATTTTTAGTTAAAAGGTATAGCTAAGACCGGTCCAGACCAGCGCCTGAGAATTGGTATCAACCATTGGGCTGTCTTTAATATCATCGCCCAGGCGGGTATAGCGACCGACCAGGTTAGCACGCCAGTTCTGATTGATTTTGTAATCAAAGCTCAGCTCAACGTATGGGCTCCAGCTGTCATCGGCATCATAACGATCGATTCCACTACGTGCAGATTCGCCGCTGGACACACCGTAATAGTACTGGTTCTGATTCGAGCTGTTCCACAGTGCACCAATACCCGGAGTGACGCGCAGGTCGCCAAACTGGAACGGATAGAGATAGGTGAGATCCCAGATAATACCGTTGCTGTTGTTCAGCACATCGCCCACCAGCGTGGTACGAACCGTACCCCAGTCGGCGGTGTGACGATAAGCAACACCGGCCATCAGCGTCATGCGGCGTTTGTTCAGCTCTTTCATATCGCCGTCATCGACGTCATCCGGATCAAAGTTTTGAGGTGAGCCAAGCACGGTCAATGACAGCTGATCCTGCTGGTCTTTCCACAGATAGTAACCGGCCTGCAGACTACGGAAATAGAAGCTTTCTCCTTCGTAGTTAATGATCGGCACCGGATAGTAACGGTCCTGACCACTGCGGTAAGGGCTTTCAGAGTAGAGTACCGACGCTCCCAGGGTCAGTGGCGCAGCTGACGCGGAGAAAGCCGTAAAACAACAAGGTAAAAGAACAGCAAGCGCGCTAACTTTGAAATGGTTCACAATTTATTCGTTCCATAAATATAACAATCAGGTCTCTAAGTGTAACCATTGTGTGAGCCGCTGTTGAGAAATTTACATATTTAGCAGCACTCAGAATCAATTTAATCCGCCAGAAGTGCTTAAAGATTGATATCGCTTATTTACAAATTGTCCTGAGGCCGCATCAGACGAGGGGTTTCGCTTAGAAGATTTGTGACTTTGTTATTGAAATCTCATCAAAAATGGCATGCAGCTGAGGAAATTTTTTTCAATGCCATCTACAGTGAACATAAGGCTTAAGTTTGTGCGGGAAAAGTAACCACAATAATTATGTACGCCGATAAAAAAAGTCAGGTTGGCATAAGGGTTGCTGTACTCAGTAAAGAATATTTTCCGGGAGCAACCAGTTCTTCTATTACGCTCCTTTTACCTGTGCTAAAAACGAAAGGACGGGCATCGCTATGAATATATTCGATCACTATCGTCAGCGCTATGAAGCTGCCAAGGACGAAGAGTTCACACTGCAGGAATTTCTTGTCACCTGTAAGCAAGATCGCAGTGCATACGCCAACGCGGCAGAAAGACTATTAATGGCTATCGGTGAGCCGGTAATGGTAGATACTGCTCTTGAGCCACGCCTTTCCCGCCTGTTTTCCAATCGTGTCGTCGCACGTTATCCGGCGTTCGAAGAGTTCTATGGGATGGAGGAAGCGATTGAACAGATCGTCTCTTATCTGAAACATGCTGCGCAAGGGCTGGAAGAGAAGAAACAGATTCTCTACCTGCTGGGCCCGGTAGGTGGCGGTAAATCATCTCTGGCCGAGCGATTAAAATCGCTGATGCAGCGCGTGCCTATCTATGTGCTGAGCGCAGACGGCGAACGCAGCCCGGTCAACGATCACCCGCTGTGTCTGTTTAATCCGCAGGAAGACGCCAATATTCTGGAGAAAGAGTATGGCGTGCCGCGTCGTTATCTTGGCACCATTATGTCGCCATGGGCGGCAAAACGGCTGCACGATTTCGGCGGTGATATCACCCGCTTTAAAGTGGTAAAAGTCTGGCCATCAATTCTTGAGCAGCTGGCAATTGCTAAAACCGAGCCGGGTGATGAGAACAACCAGGATATTTCAGCGCTGGTTGGTAAAGTGGATATCCGTAAACTGGAAAACCATGCGCAAAACGATCCTGATGCTTATGGCTACTCCGGCGCGCTGTGCCGTGCTAACCAGGGCATCATGGAATTCGTCGAGATGTTCAAGGCGCCGATCAAAGTGCTGCATCCGTTACTGACCGCCACGCAGGAAGGTAACTATAACGGTACCGAAGGCATCTCTGCCCTGCCGTTTAACGGCATTATCCTGGCGCACTCCAACGAATCCGAGTGGGTACAGTTCCGCAACAATAAAAATAATGAGGCGTTCCTTGACCGTGTTTATATTGTCAAAGTGCCTTACTGCCTGCGGGTCTCTGAAGAGATCAAAATTTATCAGAAGTTACTGAACCACAGTGAGCTGACCCATGCTCCTTGCGCACCAGGCACGCTGGAAACCCTCTCGCGTTTCTCGATCCTGTCGCGTTTGAAAGAGCCGGAAAACTCCAGCACTTACTCAAAAATGCGCGTCTATGACGGCGAAAGCCTGAAAGATACCGATCCAAAAGCCAAGTCGTATCAGGAATATCGTGATTACGCCGGGGTTGATGAGGGGATGAATGGCCTGTCGACACGTTTCGCCTTTAAGATCCTGTCGCGGGTGTTTAACTTCGACCACGCCGAAGTGGCGGCTAACCCGGTGCATCTGTTCTACGTACTGGAGCAGCAGATTGAGCGCGAGCAGTTCCCACAGGATCAGGCGGAGAAATACCTTGAGCATCTGAAAGGCTATCTGATTCCTAAGTACGCTGAATTTATCGGTAAAGAGATACAGACCGCCTATCTCGAGTCTTACTCAGAGTACGGGCAGAATATTTTTGATCGTTACGTTACCTATGCTGACTTCTGGATTCAGGATCAGGAGTATCGCGACCCGGATACCGGTCAGCTGTTCGATCGCGAATCACTGAACGCGGAGCTGGAAAAAATTGAGAAGCCTGCCGGTATCAGTAACCCGAAAGACTTCCGTAACGAAATCGTCAACTTTGTGCTGCGCGCCCGGGCGCATAATAACGGCCGGAATCCAAACTGGACCAGCTACGAGAAACTGCGCACGGTTATTGAGAAGAAAATGTTCTCTAATACCGAGGAGCTGTTACCGGTTATTTCCTTTAACGCCAAGACATCCACGGATGAACAGAAGAAGCACGATGACTTCGTCGACCGTATGATGGAAAAAGGTTATACCCGTAAGCAGGTGCGCCTGCTGTGCGAATGGTATCTGCGGGTGCGTAAATCGTCTTAACCTGACTGTCATGTGAGCTCAGAACACGCAAGGATGTGAAATCGGAAAGGTCGGGTTCGCCCGACCTGCTTGCAAAGTTGTTTGGGGGACCTATGGCCTATTTTATCGATCGGCGACTTAACGGCAAAAATAAGAGCGCGGTGAATCGTCAGCGCTTCTTACGTCGTTACAAGTCGCAAATCAAGCAGTCGATCTCCGAGGCCATCAATAAGCGTTCGGTTACCGACGTTGAAAGTGGTGAATCGGTTTCTATTCCGGTGGATGACATCAACGAACCGATTTTCCATCAGGGACGCGGCGGTCATCGCCATCGCGTTCATCCCGGTAACGACCATTTTGTGCAGAATGACCGCGTTGAGCGTCCACAAGGTGGCGGCGGAGGTTCCGGCAGCGGCCAGGGTAATGCCAGCCAGGACGGTGAAGGTCAGGATGAGTTTGTTTTTCAGATTTCGAAAGATGAATATCTTGACCTGTTATTTGAAGATCTTGCCCTGCCAAACCTGCGAAAAAATCAGCATCGTCAGCTGAATGAATACAAAACTCATCGTGCCGGTTACACCGCCAACGGCGTGCCGGCAAATATCAGCGTCGTACGCTCGTTGCAAAATTCGCTGGCGCGACGTACGGCTATGACCGCCGGAAAACGCCGGATGCTCGGTGAACTGGAAACAGCGCTGGCAGACGTTGAAAAAGCGGAACCTGTCCAGTTACTGGAAGAGGAACGGCTGCGTAAAGAGATTGCCGAGCTGCGCGCGCGTATCGCCAGAGTGCCGTTTATTGACACCTTTGACCTGCGCTACAAAAACTTTGAGAAGCGTCCTGAGCCGTCCAGCCAGGCCGTAATGTTTTGTCTGATGGATGTTTCCGGTTCGATGGATCAGGCGACCAAAGATATGGCCAAGCGTTTTTATATTCTGCTCTATCTGTTCCTGAGCCGGACATATAAGAATGTCGAAGTGGTCTATATCCGCCATCATACCCAGGCGAAAGAAGTCGACGAGCAGGAGTTCTTCTATTCGCAGGAGACCGGTGGCACCATCGTTTCCAGCGCGCTGAAACTGATGGATGAGGTGGTGAAAGAGCGTTATGACCCAACGCAGTGGAATATCTACGCTGCGCAGGCGTCCGATGGCGATAACTGGGCAGATGATTCGCCGCTGTGCCATGAAATTCTGGCGAAGAATATTCTGCCGGTGGTGCGCTACTATACCTACATTGAAATCACCCGCCGGGCGCATCAGACGCTATGGCGTGAATACGAGCATTTGCAAGCCCAGTTCGGCAATTTTGCCATCCAGCATATCCGTGAGCCGGAAGATATTTATCCGGTATTTCGTGAGCTGTTTCACAAACAGGCTGAAGAGAGTTACTGACTGGCAGATTCAGATACCGGCATTCTCGCCGCCGGCGCCTGAGTCTGCATCCCCGCCGAAGGGAAGCCGAAAGCGGCTTCCCTGTTTTCCATCTATCCGGCAAACTCAGAAAGCGTATTTCAGGCCAACTGTCGTCATAAAATTATAGTTTTCTATACCGCTGGCATTCGTAATGCTTTCGCTGATCCCCTCTGCGGAATTGTTAATGCTTGTATTGCCTTTCTTATTTGTAATACGGTTCCAGACCCCTTCTACATAAATCTTTGCGTTGGGGGTCAGATAATATCCGGCGTTCGCAGCAACAGAATAATAATTCTGGTTATTAACCTGCGACTTAAAGGTAGTGCCGGTATTATAGTGCTCATCATTGTCAGATGAGCGCACCCATCCACTGTATTTAACAGCACCGCCGAATTCGTAACGCTCATAGCGATAGACACCGACAAGGCCAATATACGGCATTTTAAAGCGCTGCTTATAGCCGATTACCGTTGCACCGGCCGGGAAATCCCCAATATCCGGTAATCCCGTGTCTTCGTCTGTATAATTATAGGAACCGCCGGTAGAGTTAAAGCTGTAACGGCTCTCCTGATAACCCGCCATTACGCCAAGACGGTAAGTCGGTTCGTTTAACAACCATCCTTTAACGTTGAGATCGAACTGATTGGCATAGTTTAAGCGCGTATTCGGATGCTTACTTTGATCCGTCCAGCCGTCCTGATTTTCATCTACCCAGTCAGTGTCATCCATGTAACCGCCGCGGCTGGCAATAGTGGTCCAGCCTGAAGCGCCGACCGACACCCACGGCATTACATCCCAGTCCAGCGAGCCTTTAACAATTGCCGCATTATTGTATTTCCAGTTAAGCTGGCTTACCTTGCGACCCCCTTCATCGGGTTCATAAACACGTTCTTTAGTTTTACCACTCAGCGTGCCTAAAGCTATTTCCCCACTCACGTTACCTGGCGTAAAAATATCCTTAGCACTGTCAGCTACCGCAGCAAAGGCCACCGGCGCGGAAAGCGTCACAACCAAAAGCTTGTATCGCATCATCCCACTCTCTTTATTAATATATTGTTAATTATTCGCTACTTTATCTTCGAAACAAGATAACGCGTCAATAACTAATAAAAAGGCGTTTAGCTTTGGTTAATATAAATTCTGCACGATATAACCCGAAAGATATTGGGGTTACACAATAATTAATCGTGCTTTTTTGAGTTAGTATTCACACGGTAATATATTGCATATAATTATTAACGTCCTTTCTTTATCTACTCATCAACCCTACTTTCCACAATTGTGAATGCCGGTTTGATTGCACTTTGCTGCTACTCAGCACGCCATCGCGGCAAGTTTGCCAGAGATCCAGCGATCAATCCGTCAATTAAACCGTAAAATGAACGCACTGACGGTCATTTGCCCGATGCCAACATCGTCTATTTTATTCTTCAGAATTGCTTTTGACATTTACCACGGCCTTTTACACACTGTAAAAATACCCACTACTGCAGGAGACCCGCCCATTGGAAGCCAGCGCGATCTATAGTCTGTTTATCATCGGTTCCGTGCTGGTCGCATCAAGCATCCTGCTAAGTTCCTTTTCCTCGCGGCTCGGCATCCCGATTCTGGTGATCTTCCTCGCCCTCGGTATGCTGGCAGGCATTGACGGTATCGGCGGCATTGCTTTTGATAACTATCCTGCGGCTTACCTGATCTCTAACCTTGCGCTGGCGATAATCTTGCTGGACGGCGGCGTACGTACCCAGGCCAGCTCATTTAAAGTCGCTTTAGGACCGGCCCTGTCGCTGGCTACCGTTGGCGTGCTGATTACCGCGGGCTTAACCGGCATGGTAGCCGCCTGGCTGTTTAAGCTCGATCTGATGCAGGGCTTTCTGGTCGGAGCGATTATTGGCTCAACCGATGCGGCAGCGGTGTTTTCGCTGTTGGGCGGCAAGGGACTGAATGAGCGCGTCAGCGCGACGCTGGAGATTGAATCCGGCAGTAATGACCCGATGGCGGTATTTCTTACTATCACGCTGATCGAAATGATTCAGCAGGGGCAAAGCGGCCTGAGCTGGATGTTTGTGGTGCATCTGGTGCAGCAATTTGGCCTCGGTATTGTATTAGGACTGGGCGGTGGCTGGGCGGTTCAGCAATTGATCAACCGCATTTCCCTCGCTCACGGTCTCTACCCGCTGCTGGCGCTCAGTGGCGGCATCCTGGTCTTTGCCCTGACCACCGTACTGGAAGGCAGCGGTATCCTGGCAGTTTATCTGTGCGGTTTTGTCCTCGGCAACCGCCCTATCCGTAACCGCCACGGTATTCTGCAAACTTTCGACGGAATGGCCTGGCTCAGTCAGATCGGCATGTTCCTGGTGCTTGGACTGCTGGTGACGCCATCGGATCTGTGGCATATCGCCCTGCCGGCGATGATCCTGTCATTGTGGCTGATTCTGGTGGCGCGTCCGCTGTCGATTCTGATCGGCCTGATGCCGTTTCGCGGCTTTAATATTCGCGAACGCTTTTTTATCAGTTGGGTCGGACTGCGCGGAGCGGTACCGATTATTCTGGCGGTATTTCCGATGATGGCCGGGCTGGAAAACGCCCGGTTGTTCTTTAATATTGCCTTCTTTGTCGTGCTGGTGTCACTGATGCTACAGGGCACCTCTCTCGGTTACGCCGCACGTAAAGCGCGGGTAGTGGTGCCGCCGACCGGCGCACCAATTAGCCGGGTCGGCCTCGATATTCATCCGGAAAATCCCTGGGAACAGTTTGTTTATCAGCTAAGCGCCGATAAGTGGTGTGTCGGCGCGGCGCTCCGCGATCTGCATATGCCGCGTGAAACACGAATTGCCGCCCTATTTCGTGACAATCTGCTGCTGCATCCAACGGGCAACACCCGGCTAAAAGTGGGCGATGTGCTCTGTGTGATTGGTCGTGAACGGGACCTGCCAGCACTTGGCAAACTGTTCAGCCAGTCGCCTCCGGTCTCTCTTGATCAGCGCTTCTTTGGTGATTTCATACTCGAAGCTGATGCCCGCTTACGCGATATCTCGCAGATATATGGTCTTGAGCTGGATGAAGATATTGACGATCAACAAACGCTGGGGCATTTAATTCTCGGCATGATTGGGGGTGCGCCAGTGGTCGGCGATCAGGTGGAATGGAAATCGCTGGTGTGGACGGTGGCAGAGAAGCTGGATAATCAGGTCGTTAAAATTGGCGTACGCGTCGCTGAAGATAAGGAATAATCTGAGCGCAGACACCTCGATTTCCTAAGCGGAGCGACTACGCTTACTGTTCACGTCTTTCCGGAGGGAGAATAATATGGGTCATGTACTCAAAATTGGTCGCTACGAGATTATTGATGCAGAAATGGATACTGAAAACCTCGATACCATCAGTATTCCCTGCAGCACTAATCCCGGTCTCAGTTACCAACTGGACGGTTGGGATACCGAAACCAGCGTTCCCGCGTGGATTGACGGCAATCCGGTCGATCTTGATCTCGCGCATTATGATAAGCAACTCAACCACTGGATTCTGAAAAAACCTGCCTGATCTTCTCGCTGCCGCCTGTTGTTTAATGCGGCAGCGATTTTTCTGAAACATTAAATTTTCTGTGATTATTTCAATAACCTGAATTATCGGAACATTCTTTAATCGGTATTTTCTAAGATAAGTTTTATTTATTTTCAGACTATTGCCCTATTAACTAATTCCAATTTGTACTGCATAATCGTTCGCGTTACCAGAAAGCTTAAAGCGTTAAATCACTCCTGGTTAAATTATGCTGGTGTAGCATTGCTCACCCTGAATACTAAAAGCAGATAGGTTATTAACAAATATCGTTCGTTGCCCGGACCTGGCGCGCGTTCAGGATAACCCACTACTTGTTATAAGAGAGCAACTATCTATGGAAGACATGAAAGCCATCTCCCGCACGCGGCGTCTATACGACCAGCAGGAGATGTTGATGAGTGGTCGCCACCTTTTTTCACGTCGCCCCTCACAGTTTATGAAACGCGCTTTCGATGTTGTTTTCGCCTCACTCCTGCTGCTGTTTCTTACGCCAGCGCTATTAATACTCTGGTGGATGGCATCGCGCGATGGCGGTAAAGCCATTTATGGCCACCAGCGCGTGGGACAGAATGGCAAAACCTTTACCTGCTACAAGTTCCGCACCATGGTTGTCAATGCCGATGAGCGCCTGACCCAATTACTTGCCACCAGTGAGCAAGCACAGCTGGACTGGGAAGATGATTTTAAGCTGGAGCAGGATCCACGCGTCACCGCTGACGGCAAGTTCCTGCGCAGCACCAGCCTCGATAAACTGCCGCAGCTGTGGAATGTACTGCGCGGTGAGATGAGTCTGGTGGGCCCGCGTCCTCTGATGGCGGTAGAGCTGGAACGCTATAACACCCACGCCGGTTATTACCTGGCGGCGAAGCCGGGGATCACCGGATTGTGGCAGGCTGAAGGGCGTCAGGGTAAAGATTACAGCACCCGTGCCTATTACGATGCATTGTACGTCAACAGCTGGACGTTGTGGTCGGACAGCCGCATCCTGTTCAAAGCCGCGGGGCAGCTATTGAGTGGTAAATCACACTGATCAACCGCTGGCCCGGTGATAGTAATGCGCGTTATTGCAATACGCATTACTATCACTGCTTATTCCCCACCTTTCTGTAATTTTCCCTTTTCTTTTCGCTGCGTTAGCTCTACCCTGTGCGGCTTGTTTTTTATCGGATTGCGCGCCCTCTTATATGCAAAAATACACTCTGCTGCTGCTGAGTCTGGTTCTGCTGGCTCCTCTTGGCATCGATCTTTATCTGCCAACTCTGCCACAAATTGCCGAAGGTTTAGACACCCCGGTCAGTAATATTCAGACCACCATTCCACTGTTTTTGCTGGTGATGGGGCTGGGTCAGATTGTTGCCGGTCCCCTGGTTGATAACTTCGGGCGTAAGCCGATCGCGATTATTGGCCTGCTGCTGTATATCGCTGGCAGTATCCTCGGTGCAATGGCAATCAACTGGCCAATGTTCCTTAGCGCTCGTCTGATTCAGGGTATCGCGGTCTGCTGTACCGCAGTGGTAGCATTCAGCGGCGTGCGTGACCGTCTGGACGGCGAAGAGGCGGCGCGGGCTTATGGTTTTCTTAACGGCGCGCTGAATATTGTTCCGGCTCTGGCACCCATGCTCGGTGGCTTTCTGGCCGATGCCTTTGGCTGGCGTGCGCCCTTCTGGTTCCTTACCAGCTATGCGCTGTTTATTGGTGTGATTGTGGTGTTCTTCCTGCCAGAAACCCGCCCTGCTGATACCCAGCCGGTAAAAGGCCTGCCGCTGCGTCAATACTGGCAAATTCTGAAACAACCGCGTTTTTTGGCGTTTGCCTTCGCTAACGCTGGTGCACTGGGCATGGTACTGACCTATGTTTCACTGGCACCGCAGGTGCTGATGACCGAAGGTCATCTCAGCGCGCTGCAATTCTCCATCGCCTTTGGAACTAATGGCTTCTGGATTATGCTGGTCAGCGTTGTGGTGAATAAAATGATCCGTAAGGTTGGCCGTCCGGTATGTCTGGCAATCGGTAGCCTGGCAATGCTGCTCGGTGCGCTGATGATGTACGGCGGTGTGGTGTTATTACCCGACGCCTGGCAGACCAACTGGGCGATGTATATGCTACCGGTTGCGGTATCGGTCGCGGGCCTTGCCTTTACCGTTGGCCCGGCGACCAGCTATGCACTGGAACCCTATCAGCAACAGGCGGGGGTCGCTTCAGCACTGGCTGGCTTTATTCAGATGGCCGGCGGCTCATCAGCCGGCTTACTGATGATGTCGATACCACTGGGTGAGAAAAGCGCGCTGGCGCTGATGATGCTGACTGGTGCGATATTAAGTTTCATTGCATGGCGTTGCAGTAAAACAGTGCGCGGCCGAATCACCGCGCTCTGATCATTATCCCATCACTACCGGTACCCGTGGGGCGAGCGCGCACATCAGCTCATAGCCCACGGTGCCGGCAGCACTGGCGACCTCATCGATTTTCACCGCGTTGCCCCACAGTTCCACCTTGCTGCCAATTCCGGCCTGTTGACATGGCGTCAGATCGACCATAATCATATCCATCGACACTGCGCCCAGCGTCTGCGTCCGCACACCATCCACCACCACCGGTGTGCCGGTCGGAGCATGACGCGGATAGCCATCGGCATAACCGCAGGCAACCACCCCAATACGCTGCACATCGGATGCCCGATAGCGGCTGCCGTAACCGACGCCATCACCCGCCTGCAAATTCTGAATGCCGATAATTTCGCTGCTGAGGCTCATTGCCGGTTGCAAACCGCTGCCGGCAATATCCTGCCACTGGCCGCTCGGCGATGCGCCATACAGAATAATACCGGGGCGCACCCAGTCAAAATGACTTTCAGGATGCCACATCGTCGCCGCCGAGTTGGCCAGCGAGCGTCGGCAGTTCAGCCCTTCAGCCGCCCGCTCAACGCGCTGCATCGGCGCAATAATGCCGTCCGGCTTCTCTGCCTCAGCAAAATGCGCCATTAAGGTCATCTCCGCGACGTTGTCCAACGCGCGCAGCTTTTGCCAGACGTTATGCACCACTTCGGGCTGAAAGCCTAACCGGTTCATGCCACTGTTGATTTTGACATAAATATCCAGTGGCGCTGACAGCTGCGCTTCAGCAATGGCCTTAATCTGCCAGTTACTGTGGACACTGGTCGTCAGCCGGTAGCGATCGATAAGTTCCAGCTCATCGCGATGGAAAAATCCTTCCAGCAGCAGAATCGGTTTCTTCCAGCCGCGCTCACGCAGCAGGATCGCCTCTTCCAGATTAAGCAGCGCGAAACCATCAGTATCTGACAAACTTTGCCAGACGCGATCGATACCATGACCATAGGCATTGGCTTTAACCACTGACCACACGCGCGAGCCAGCTGCAGCCTGGCGAGCGATAGCCAGATTTTGTCGCAACGCGGCAGTATGAATGGTTGCGACAATCGGACGTGACATAACCTCTCCTTGTAACCCTTAACGCGAAACGTTAGCGCTTTGTAATGGTGTGCTGGCTGATGGGGTAAATCCCGGCAGATAGCGCATTACTGACAAATCGTCGGCAGCGATATCCGGGGTGTTACCGGAAATGATATCAGAAAGCAGCTGACCGGATCCGCACGCCATGGTCCATCCGAGCGTTCCGTGACCGGTATTCAGGAAAAGATTTTTTAGCGGCGTCCGCCCGACGATTGGCGTTCCGTCTGGGGTCATCGGGCGCAGCCCGCTCCAGAAGGTGGCCTGTTCAATATGGCCGCCCTGCGGATAAAGATCGCGGACGACCATTTCCAGCGTCTCACGGCGAGCCGGCAGCAACTGATTGTTGTAGCCGACAATTTCTGCCATGCCACCGACGCGTATCCGCTGATCAAAACGGGTGATTGCCACTTTGTAGCTCTCGTCCAGCACGGTTGAAACCGGTGCGCACGCTTCATCTTTGACGGGGATGGTCAGCGAATAGCCTTTTAACGGATACACCGGAATATCGAGAATATTATGCAGCAGCGCGGTGGAATAGGAGCCGAATGCCACCACATAAGCATCGGCCTTGATCACTTCATCACCGCATTTAACGCCATAAATTGCATGGCCATCACGCAGCAGGTGATCAACCGGCGTATCAAAACGGAAAGTGACGCCTGCGGCGGCAGCCATTTCTGCCAGCCGCCGGGTAAAGAGCTGGCAGTCGCCGGTTTCATCATTTGGCAAACGTAAACCACCGGTCAGTTTATGACTGGTCGCCGCCAGTGCCGGTTCTACCGTTGCCAGCTGGCTGGCTTCCAGCAGTTGATAAGGTACGCCAGCCTGCTGCAATACGGCAATATCTTTCTCTGCGCTCTGGTATTGCTGCTCGGTACGGAACAGCTGTAGCGTACCGCCCTGACGTCCTTCATAGGCGATTCCGGTCTGCTCGCGCAGCAGCTTCAGGCAGTCACGGCTGTACTCCGCAATCCGCACCATGCGGCTTTTGTTCTGCTGATAGTGACGCATGTCGCAGTTACGCAACATTTGCCACATCCACTGCAGCTGGAAGCTGCTGCCGTCAAGGCGGATTGCCAGCGGCGCATGGCGCTGAAACATCCACTTCACCGCTTTTAGCGGCACGCCCGGCGCTGCCCAGGGGGCAGCATAACCCGGAGAAATCTGACCGGCGTTAGCGGCGCTGGTTTCCAGTGCCGGTCCGGGCTGGCGATCGATAACCGTCACCTGATGGCCCGCCTGCGCCAGATACCAGGCACTGGCTACTCCAACCACCCCACTTCCAAGAATGACAACTCGCATAACCACTCCACGGCAGTTAGTAAAAGAATAATATACTGTTTATACAGCCTGGCTTCAGATGATGATACTAACGAAAATCAGCAGCCAACGCGGTGAACTATTTCACATCTTTTTTACCTGAGTGGTAAGCAAAAAACACTAACGCAGCAAAATTCGGAATAAAATCTCAGTTTCTGCCCCTTTGCAGTAGCAAGTTATGCTGTTATTGAGTTTTTCGACATCTGTCAGCAGAAAAAAATCGATGATACAAAAATCTTATAAACAGAATATTATTCTAAAAATATTGACCATATTCGCATCTTTCAATATTTGAATGTTCTTTTCACTGACCGACTCTATTTTCTGCCAAATATTTCATTTGTTTTCCTGTTTCGGATGGGAGACAGTGAACTATCATTGAAGTATTCGCTCAGATTTTCGGGGTTTCTTTGTCGGAAGAAAAACAGAGAAAACTCAGGTCACTATGAATGGTTATTTTAGCCTCAGCAGCAGGTTGAGACTGGAAGCCAATTCTCATAAGAGGGGTGCGCTATGACGACTATTTTTGACGATGCTATCAGGCACAACAAAAGAATCAGTGACGGACCCGACTGGACCTTTGAACTGCTTGATGTTTACCTGGCAGAGATCGATCGGGTAGCAAAACTCTACCGGCTGGACACCTATCCGCACCAGATTGAAGTTATCACGTCCGAACAGATGATGGACGCTTACTCCAGTGTTGGCATGCCGATTAACTATGCACACTGGTCGTTCGGTAAAAAGTTTATTGAAACCGAGCAGCGCTACAAACATGGTCAGCAGGGTCTGGCGTATGAAATTGTGATCAACTCCAACCCCTGTATCGCCTATCTGATGGAAGAGAACACCATTACCATGCAGGCGCTGGTGATGGCGCATGCCTGTTATGGTCATAACTCTTTTTTCAAGAATAACTATCTGTTTCGCAGCTGGACCGATGCCAGCTCGATTGTCGATTATCTGCTGTTTGCCCGTACCTATATTGCCAAATGTGAAGAACGCTACGGCGTTGAAGAGGTCGAGCGGCTGCTCGACTCCTGTCACGCACTGATGAATTACGGTGTGGATCGCTATAAACGCCCACAAAAAATTTCGCTACAGGAAGAGAAAGCGCGTCAGAAAAGTCGTGAAGAGTATCTGCAGAGTCAGGTGAATACGCTGTGGCGTACGCTGCCGCGTCGTGAGAAAGAAGAAGTCCATACCGAGGCCGCGCGCTACCCTTCTGAGCCGCAGGAAAACCTGCTGTACTTTATGGAAAAGAATGCGCCCTTGCTGGAGTCATGGCAGCGCGAAGTGCTGCGTATCGTGCGCAAGGTCAGCCAGTACTTTTATCCGCAGAAGCAGACCCAGGTGATGAACGAGGGATGGGCCACGTTCTGGCACTACACCATACTGAATCATCTGTACGACGAAGGTAAAGTTTCCGAACGCTTTATGCTGGAATTTCTGCACAGCCATACTAACGTGGTTTATCAGCCGCCGTATAACAGCCAGTGGTACAGCGGAATCAATCCGTATGCGCTCGGCTTTGCTATGTTCCAGGATATTAAACGTATCTGTCAGTCACCCACGGAAGAAGATCGCTACTGGTTCCCGGATATCGCCGGAAAAGACTGGCTGGAAACGTTGCATTTTGCCATGCGTGAATTTAAGGACGAGAGCTTTATCAGCCAGTTTCTTTCACCGAAGGTGATGCGCGATTTTCGGCTGTTTACGGTGCTGGATGACGATCGCAATAACTATCTGGAGATTGCGGCAATTCATGACGAAGCCGGTTATCGCGCCATTCGCCAGCAGCTTTCCGCTCAATATAATCTGAGCAATCTGGAACCCAATATTCAGGTCTATAATGTCGACCTGCGCGGTGACCGCTCATTGACGTTACGCTATGTGCCGCAGGATCGCGCGCCGCTGGATAAAAGCCGCCGCGATGTGCTGAAGCATGTGCACCGGCTGTGGGGCTTCGACGTGCATCTTGAACAGCAGAATGAGGATGGCAGCACCGAGATCCTCGACCGCTGCCCGCCGCGACCTTCGGCGTTATAAAGGGTCGTTAATACCGGCTGCGACAACGCCGCCGGTATTAGCGTGGGAATATTATCGACGCTGATGCGCCAGATCGGCAGGCATGGTTTTCTGCATGCTGTGCCAGATATCACCACTTTGACGGCCATAGTCACGCACCGCATCAACAATCGCGTCAAACTGCTGATTCTGACTGATAGTCATCAGCTGCTGGTAAAAGTTCTGCGCCAGCTTGCGTGCTTCAGGATTTGAGAAGTAATAACGCCCAACGCGGGTATACAGCCCTTTCAGCCCGTTAAGAATCAGACCATAAATCGGATTGCCGGAAGCGAATGCCAGCCCGCGGAAAATATTGTAATCCAGCTCGGTATAAGCCTCGGCATGGTCTTCGACGTGATTAGCCGTTTCCAGCACTTCCTGCGCTTTTTCCGCATGATGACGAATCGCACGGCGAATAAAGATTGAGGAAATATTGGTGCGCACTGACAGAAGATTATCAATCAGCTGCGGGACGCTATCATGATCGAGACGTGCCAGCGTTTCGAGGATATTCAGCCCGGATGTTTCCCAGAAATTATTCACCCGCGTCGGTTTACCATGCTGAATGGTTAACCAGCCGTCTCGCGCAAGGCGCTGCAACACTTCGCGCAACGTGGTGCGAGTGACGCCAATTAATTCAGAAAGCTCGCGTTCTGCGGGTAAAATGGAACCAGGTGGAAAACGGCTATTCCAGATGCTCTCAATAATATACTCTTCAGCGAAACCCGCTGGGCTTTGCGCCTTAATGACCATAGCGTTTGTTCTCGTGGCTCTCATATACTGCAAAAAATTCAGCTCATCATACCAGAGCCCCCAGGCATGACATAGCCTGACAAGACGGTAAAAAGCGATCGCGGTGAGAAATTCGGAAAATTATCTGTAGCATAATCATATTGCCTGCGTGCAGGATGCGCTTTACCCTTCCTTACATTGCGACTGCATAATAAAAACGAGGATACGGTTAACGATGGATATCTCTGTCACGCGCGCGATGACTCGCAACTTTCTTGGGCAATCGCCAGAGTGGTACAAACTGACACTGCTGGCTTTTCTGATTATTAATCCACTGCTGTTCTTTTTTATTAGCCCCTTCCTGGCAGGCTGGCTGCTGGTGGCAGAGTTTATCTTCACCCTGGCGATGGCGCTTAAATGCTATCCGCTGTTGCCCGGCGGCCTGCTGGCGCTGGAAGCAATTGCTATTGGCATGGCCAGCCCCGAACAGGTAAAAGCCGAGCTGGCGGCGAATCTTGAAGTGCTGCTGCTGCTGATCTTTATGGTGGCGGGTATCTGGTTTATGAAGCAGCTGCTGCTGACGCTGTTTACCAAAATGTTGCTGAACATCCAGTCGAAAGTGCGCATCGGGCTGGCATTTTGCCTCGCCGCCGCTTTTCTCTCTGCGTTTCTTGATGCCCTGACGGTAGTGGCGGTGGTTATCAGCGTGGCGATGGGTTTTTACGGCATTTATCATCGTGTAGTGTCGAATGGCAGCGATCAGCTGAACCATGATGACAGCGATATTGAAGACGCCGATCAACGGCTGATGCTGGAAAAGTTTCGTGCTTTCCTGCGCAGCCTGATGATGCAGACTGGCGTCGGCACCGCACTGGGTGGCGTAATGACCATGGTCGGCGAGCCGCAAAATCTGATCATAGCCAAAGCGGCCGGCTGGAACTTCAGCGAATTCTTTTTGCGCATGGCGCCGGTCACCGTGCCAGTGCTGATATGCGGCATTATCATCAGCGTAGTGGTTGAACGTTTTAAAATCTTTGGCTATGGCGAACCGTTGCCGGGGAAAGTGCGTGAAATCCTGCAAGATTACGATCGCCAGTCGGCGGCAAAACGCACCCGTCAGGAAAGCGTACGCCTGTGGGTGCAGGCTGCTATTGGTATCTGGTTAATCATCGCACTGGCTTTCCATCTGGCAGAAGTCGGATTAATTGGCCTGTCGGTGATTATCCTCGCCAGCTCGCTGTGCGGCGTCACGGATGAACACGTGATTGGTAAAGCCTTTACTGAAGCACTGCCGTTTACCGCGCTGCTGGCGGTATTCTTCGCCATCGTCGCGGTGATTGTTGAACAGCAGCTCTTCAGCCCTCTCATCCATTTTGTACTGCAAGCTGAACCCGGTTCACAACTGACGTGGTTCTACGTTTTCAACGGCCTGCTCTCTTCCATCTCCGATAACGTCTTTGTTGGCTCGGTGTATATCAATGAAGCGAAAAATGCCTTAACCAGCGGAGCGATCGGGGTGCAGCAATTCGAGCTGTTAGCCGTCGCCACCAATACCGGTACTAACCTGCCGTCGGTCGCCACCCCTAATGGTCAGGCGGCGTTTCTTTTTCTGCTCACCTCAGCGCTGGCGCCTCTGATTCGCTTGTCTTATGGCCGTATGGTGTGGATGGCACTGCCGTTCACCGTGGTGCTGTCGGTGGTGGGACTGCTGTGTATTGAATTTACCCTGCAACCGATGACCGGCTGGTTATTGCAACACGGCTGGATCAATTCTGCCGGGTTGTGAAAGCATTAGTTAATAATTGTTTATTTTAAGTCAGTTATCCGATTAATTTTTCGCTGTCGAGGCTGGCAGCGCATCGCTTTTGGTTTACACTGCGCTATCAAGGTTTATTGCATGGAAAGACTATGTTGCGATTTTTAAATCAATGCTCCAGAGGACGTGGTGCCTGGTTACTATTGGCTTTTACCGCTTTCGCACTGGAAATGGTAGCGCTCTACTTCCAGTATGGCATGGGGCTGAAACCCTGTGTGATGTGTATTTATCAGCGTTTTGCTTTATTAGGGGTGATAGCCGCAGGGATCCTTGGCGCGATTGCACCCAAGAGCCCGTTGCGCTTTGCCGGGGTTGCCCTGTGGATCTACAGCGCATGGGAAGGTGTACGCCTCTCTTACGAGCACACTATGATTCAGTTACACCCGAGTCCCTTTGTCACCTGTGACTTTGCTGCACGTTTCCCAGCCTGGTTGCCACTGGATAAATGGCTGCCCTCGGTGTTTGTTGCCAGCGGCGACTGCATGGAAAAGTCATGGTCTTTTCTGACTTTCAGCATGCCGCAATGGATGCTGGTATTGTTTGCCGCATATCTGGCGGTTGGCGTTCTGGTGCTGATTGCCCAGCCGTTTAAACCTAAGCGCCGCGACCTGTTCTCACGCTAAACAGACAGCAAAACGGGCCTGACGGCCCGTTAACTATTTTGCCCAGCTCGGGCGATTCATGATGTGATCTTCCCAGTCCACCACTTCACTTTCGCGCACCGCAATATGCCGCACTGAAATACGTTCAGCATGCATTGCCGCTTTAGATCCGCTGCGCAGTGGATGCCACACGGGTAATCCCTTTCCCTCGGCCAGCAAACGGTAAGCACAGCTTGGCGGTAACCAGGAGAAGGTCGGCAGATTGTCACGGGTCAGCTTGATGCAGTCCTCTTCAAATTCGAAGCGGCGCTCATAATTGCGACAGCGGCAGGTCTTAATATTGAGTTGATCGCAGGCGACATTGGTGAAATAAATTTCATCGGTATCTTCATCCTGCAACTTATTCAGACAACACTGGCCACAACCATCACATAAGGATTCCCATTCCTCATCGGTCATTTGCTCCAGCGACTTCTGTTGCCAGAAAGGGATTTGAGTCTCTGTCATCGTTGTGTCCTGATTAGTGAAAACCCGCACCTTATAAAGGGTTCAGGCGGCAGATGCAACTGTTACAGCACCCGCGTCGCAATACCGTGCCCACCAAGCGACAGCTCAAGCTTATCACCCGAAGCCATCGGGCCAACGCCTTCCGGGGTGCCGGTGATCACCACATCGCCGGCGCGCAGGGTAAAGTAGCGGCTCATATAGGCAATCAGCGGCAGAATTTTAGTGATCATATCAGAGGTGCTGCCGTGCTGCCGGACTTCTCCGTTCACCAGCAGTTTCAGCTCGGTATTCTGTGGATCAGCGGCAAACTCGCTGGCGGCGATAAAACCGGACAGCGGGCAGGAGTTATCAAAGCCTTTGGCTTTTTCCCACGGCTGACCGGCTTTTTTCAGCTCAGACTGTACATCTCGCAATGTCAGGTCGAGGGCGATACCGTAACCGGCAATCGCTTTTGCCACATGCTCTTCCGAGGCGTGTTTCAGCGTGGAGCCAATCAAAACCGCCAGCTCAATTTCGTGATGGACTGAACCAAACTCTTGCGGGATGGCAATAGGCTGGCGCAGATCGCATATTGCCGTTTCAGGTTTAATAAAAATTACCGGCTCGGTCGGCGTCGCGCTGCCCATCTCTTTAATGTGTTTGGCATAATTACTGCCGACACAAACCACTTTGCTGACCGGAAAATCTAACAGTGCGCCTTGCCAGTTACGATGCTGATACATGCTTTTCCCCTGCTTGTGAGTGATTGGCAACGCCAGCCTGACTGCCGGCGTTAGTCCTGTCATAGCTTACTCTGCGATCGCGTCAGCCATTTTACCGATGCTGATAGCGAAATAATAAGAGCGATTCCAGTGCATGATGGTGCGGAAATTGTCATAAACCATAAATGCCCGCCCTTCCATATCATCGGGAAGAATGATCCAGGCGCGCTGCGAGGTGTCCGGCAGCGATACGCTGTTCGTCATGCGTATCCCCAGCTTTTGCCACTCGCCGACGCTTTTCGCCTGCTGCTGTTTCAGGCCCGCCTGCTCTTGCACAAAATCAACCGGCAGCACCACTTCGCGCCCCCAACCTTCGCCAGCGCGCCAGCCCTCTTGCGCCAGATAATTAGCGGTTGAAGCAAACACATCGTCGGTATTGTTCCAGATGTCGATTTTGCCATCGCCGTCGCCGTCAGCGCCGTAACGCAGGAAAGAACTTGGCATAAACTGATTCTGCCCCATGGCTCCGGCCCAGGAACCTTTCATCTCACTGGCGGCGATATGCTGCTGCTGAATGATATTCAGCGCCGCAATCAGTTCTTTAGTGAAGAAAGCTTCACGCCGGCCTTCAAAAGCCAGCGTCGCCAGCGCGGAAATCACATCTTCCTTACCCTGGATTTTGCCAAAACTACTCTCCATCGCCCATAGCGCGACAATATATTGCGCCGGTACGCCATATTTCTTGCTGATTGGCGCTAAATCTTGCTGGTAGCGCTGAAAGTTTTCCTGCGCCTGCTTAATTTTCCAAGCCGGTAATGTCCGCGCAAGATAATCATCCAGCGTCACTTTCTTTTCTAATTGATTACGGTCTGACTGAATAACCCGATCAACAAAGTGCACGTCGGTAAAGGCGCTTTGCAGTGTACTGTCGCTGATGCCCTGCGCACGCGCCTTCGCCTTCAGCTGTTCCACATAAGCAGGAAACTCAGCGGGATTGCGCCCTTCGGTGGCCAGTGTGGTTTTGCCGTTTCCCGGCTTCAGAAATCCACCGTTTTGCGCGGAGGCGGCGGCAGGAGCAGGCTGCGATGCAGCAGGAGTCGTTGCGGCGCTGTTATTACTGGCACATCCGCTGAGTAAAATCGACAGGGTTAGCGCACTCATGGCTGTCAGCTTCATGCGGGCATCCTTTATTTATCGGGTTTATCCGCCGCAATTTAAACCTCAATTTAAGGAATGCGACGGAGATATTTACAGATGATTCTTAATTCCGCTTAATTACTATTTTCCAGATGCATCTTAAGCAGACTTTCCAGTGGCGGGGGCAGCTGCAAATAATAGCCCTGCTCTTCCAGTGCCGCCTTCACTTTGGTCAGATCGGCATTAACCAGTTTTTTACTGCCGTCAAGCGGCAGCAGCATGGAAAGCTGTGGTTTACCAAAACCTTTCAACAGCTCTTCAGGAACGCGGGAGAAATCGTCTTTTTTTTCAACGTACAGATAAGTCTGGTCGCGCTGCGGGCTTCTGTAGATCACACAAAACATATTTTTTACTCGAATTAACCGGGATGGTCACTTGCCTGAATATAGCAGTAACTATAACATGCTTGCAGTACTTCGGAATAATGTGTCGACATGATTAGCCAATTGCAAAATTAAGCATAATTGAGTCGGGTACAGACATAACAGGACTGAGTCAGCACAGATGTCGCAAACGCCAATCGAGTTAAAAGGCAGTAGTTTTACGCTGTCTGTAGTTCACTTACACCACTCTCAACCCGAGGTGGTTCGCCAGGCGCTTCAGGACAAAATTGACCAGGCTCCCGCCTTCCTGAAAAACGCGCCAGTGGTTCTCAATGTCGCGACCCTGTCTGGTGATGTTAACTGGAAACAGATGCAGCAAGCGGTGATCTCAACCGGTTTACGAATCGTTGGTGTCAGTGGTTGCAAAGATGAAAACCTGAAACGAATGATTGCCCGTGCGGGTCTGCCGGTGTTAGCCGAAGGTAAAGAGCAGAAACGTCCGGCGGAGCCTGCTGCGGTAATTGAAGCCGCTACGCCCGCTGAAAGTACGGTGCTGAAAACGCGCGTGGTCAATACGCCGGTGCGCTCCGGCCAGCAGATTTATGCACGTAACGCTGACCTGATCGTCACCAACAGCGTCAGCGCCGGTGCCGAACTGGTTGCTGATGGCAATATTCATATCTACGGTATGATGCGTGGTCGTGCGCTTGCCGGAGCCAGTGGCGATCGTGATTGCCAGATTTTTTGTACTAACCTGTCAGCTGAATTGGTGTCGATTGCTGGTGAATACTGGATTATGGACCAGATTCCTGCTGAGTTTTTTGGAAAAGCTTCGCGCCTGAGCCTGAAAGATGGCGCGTTGACCATTCAGACATTGAATTAGTCGGGCCTGATTTACAGCGTCATTCGCACATAATGTTGGCGGGCTAATGCCTGCCGCTGCATGACCAGTAAAATAGCCTGTTGGAATAGCCACAGCCCCTTTTTTAAGGAATTAATCAATATGGCACGCATTATTGTAGTTACATCGGGTAAAGGGGGCGTTGGTAAGACCACGTCAAGCGCAGCCATCGCTACAGGCCTGGCGCAGAAAGGCAAAAAAACGGTGGTGATCGATTTCGATATCGGTCTGCGTAACCTTGACCTGATTATGGGTTGCGAGCGCCGTGTAGTATATGATTTCGTCAACGTCATTCAGGGTGATGCCACGCTGAACCAGGCGTTGATTAAAGATAAGCGTACCGAGAACCTGTTTATTCTTCCGGCTTCTCAGACCCGTGATAAAGACGCCCTGACGCGCGAAGGCGTGGAAAAAGTGCTAAACGATTTGGGCACGATGGAGTTTGATTTTGTGGTCTGTGACTCACCGGCAGGTATTGAAACCGGTGCGCTGATGGCACTGTACTTCGCTGATGAAGCGATCATTACCACAAACCCGGAAGTCTCTTCAGTACGTGACTCCGACCGTATTTTAGGCATTATCGCCTCAAAATCACGCCGCGCAGAAAATGGTCAGGATCCGATCAAAGAACATCTGCTGCTAACCCGCTACAACCCGGGCCGCGTAAACCGTGGCGACATGTTGAGCATGGAAGATGTGCTGGAGATTCTGCGCATTCCACTGGCTGGCGTAATTCCGGAAGATCAATCAGTACTGCGCGCGTCCAACCAGGGCGAGCCGGTAATTCTTGATAGCGAGTCCGATGCTGGCAAAGCCTATGCCGATACCGTTGATCGTTTACTCGGCGAAGAACGCCCCTTCCGCTTCATTGAAGAAGAGAAGAAGGGTTTCCTGAAACGCCTGTTCGGGGGATAAACCATGGCCTTACTCGATTTCTTTTTATCCCGTAAAAAGAGCACAGCTAATATAGCCAAGGAACGGCTGCAAATCATCGTGGCAGAACGTAGAAGGGGCGATAGTGAGCCCCACTATCTTCCGCAGTTGAAGCGCGACATACTGGAAGTGATCTGCAAGTATGTAAAAATAGATCCAGAGATGGTAACCGTACAGCTGGATCAAAAAGGAGATGACATTTCGATTCTGGAGCTGAACGTTACGCTGCCAGAAGTGGAAGAAACCACGAAATGATTCTTCATTACCGTTAAGTTTCCCCTGCGCTGTTGCAGGGGAAATGTTTTCAGCGTGGCGGTTTAGTACTGCGCCAACAGCTGGTTTATCTCTTTTTCCATCAGTTCACCACGCCAGCCGGCTAACAGCTCCGGTAAACGCTCACGTGGTTTGATACGCCAGTGCCAGCTTAACAGCTGATTGATCTGACGACGTGACGCCAGCAGCTCCTGACTCAATCCTGAGCGCTCACTCGCTTCCTGTACCAGTGCTTTCAACGCCTTAAACGCCCTTTTATAGTCCGGGTGCTCAATAATATTGCTCAGCGGCTCTGGCAGCTGATCTTCCGGTAGCGCGTTGGCCTGCTCAACAAAACCCACCAGCGTTTTACCGTGGAAACGGATTTCATGACCATTGAGGCCGAGATGATCCAGCTCGCCCAGCGAACCCGGCATATAGCGCGCCACTTTCCACAAGTTCTCTTCACGCACCACAAAGTTGACCGCCATATCCTTCTCACGCGCCAAATCGAGACGCCAGGCCGCCATCAGCCGCAGCGCCGCCAGCTGACGTGGGCGCAACTGCCAGGCATTGCTGATTTCGCGCCACGCGTCTTCCGGCAGCAGAATATCGCTACGACGCTGACACAGCAGCTGACATTCACTCAGCGCAGCAGCCATCTGACCTGCTGCTTCGGTCTCAGCCACCAACTTATGGGCAATCGGCAGCAGATAGAACACATCGGCAGCGGCATATTCACACTGGCGCTCAGTCAGCGGACGAGCAATCCAGTCGGTTCGCGACTCGCTTTTGTCCAGCGCAATGCCGGTAAAAGACTCCACAATGGTGGCAAAACCGCAGGATAGCGGGCGGCCGCTAAACGCCGCGAGGATTTGCGTATCAATCATCGGCTGCGGCATCACGCCGAATTCGTTGAGAAACACTTCCAGATCTTCGCTACCAGCGTGCAGAAACTTGATCACCTTAACGTCACTCAGCAACGCTTCAAACGGCGACCAGTCGCTGATGGCCAGCGGATCGATAAGCGACAGCCGCTCACCATCGTACAGCTGGATCAAGCCTAAACGGGGATAGTAAGTGCGGGTACGGACAAATTCGGTATCCAGCGCCAGCGCCGGGAACTGGCGCGCAGCCTGACAAACCTCGGCCAGCGCATCATCAGTCGTAATTAGTGAATAATTCAAAGTGGTTATCTCTCGCCGCCTGCAAACTGAAAACAGGCAGTACTCAGGTGTTGATATCAATAAAAACGCCGGGATTTCCGGCGTTTTTTAAACTGTTAGCAGCAATACTCCAGGCTACTGACTCTCTTTCGCTACTTTTATCGCTTCGTCACGCAGCTCACGACGCAAAATTTTACCGACATTGCTTTTCGGTAGCTCGTCACGAAATTCGACAATTTTCGGCACTTTATATCCGGTTAAGTAGCGACGACAATGCTCAATAAGCTCATCTTTGCTCAGTGAATCATCCTTTTTCACTACGCAGATTTTTACCGCTTCGCCGGACAGATCGCTTGGCACACCGATGGCGGCGGCTTCGCGCACTTTCGGATGTTGCATCAGCACATCTTCGATCTCATTCGGATAGACGTTAAAGCCAGAAACCAGAATCATATCCTTTTTGCGATCGACAATCCGCAGGAAGCCTTCATGGTCAACGGTAACAATATCGCCGCTGCGAAGCCATCCATTTTTTAACACTTCATCAGTGGCTTTGGGATGCTGCCAGTAACCGAGCATTACCTGTGGTCCTTTGATGCAAAGCTCACCGGGCTCGCCCTCTGGCACTTCGTTACCCTCATCATCCACCAGTCTGATATCGGTAGAAGGCACCGGTAAACCGATGCTGCCATTATGGCAGGTAATGTCGTAGGGGTTAACCGACACCAGCGGTGAGCACTCTGTCAATCCGTAACCTTCCAGCAGATAGTGCCCGGTGAGTTTTTCCCAGCGTTCAGCCACCGCCTTCTGCACCGACATACCGCCACCGGCCGATAAACGCAGTGAGGAGAAGTCCAGTTTCTGGAAGTCTTTGTCATTCAGCAGCGCATTAAACAGAGTGTTGACGCCGGTAATGGCGGTGAAGGGATACTTACCCAGCTCTTTAACCAGACCGGGAATATCGCGCGGGTTGGTAATTAACAGGTTACACCCGCCCAGTTCGATAAACAGCAGGCAGTTAACCGTCAGCGCGAATATATGATACAGCGGCAGCGCGGTGACCACGCTTTCATTACCGTCCTGCAATAACGAACCATACGTGGCCTTGGTCTGCTCAAGGTTGGCCTGCATATTGCGGTGGGTCAGCATCGCGCCTTTCGCCACGCCGGTGGTGCCACCGGTATATTGCAGGAAGGCCAGATCGTCATTAATGATGTCCGGTTTAACATATTGTAACCGGTAGCCCTGATGCATGGCGCTGCGAAAAGAGACGGCGTTCGGCAGGTTATATTTTGGCACCAGCCGCTTAATGTACTTAACGACAAAGTTAACCAGAGTGGCTTTGGCCGGAGAAAGCTGATCGCCCAGTCGGGTGAGGATAACGTGTTTAACCTGAGTTTTCTCCACCACCTTTTCCAGCGTATGGGCAAAGTTGGAAACCAGCACAATGGCGCTGGCACCACTGTCATTCAACTGATGCTCAAGCTCGCGCGGGGTATACAGCGGATTGACGTTGACCACAATCATTCCGGCGCGCAGCACGCCAAACAGCGCTATCGGGTACTGCAACAGGTTTGGCATCATCAGTGCCACCCGGTCGCCCTTTTTCAACCCCAGCCCTTGCTGCAAATAAGCCGCAAACGCCCGACTGCGCTCTTCCAGCTTACGGAAGGTCATCGCCTGCCCCATATTGATAAATGCGGGCTGATCGGCATAGCGTTTTGCCGCCTGCTCAAACAGGTCAATTAACGACGAATAGCGCTCAGAATTTATTTCAGCCGGAACGTCGGCCGGATAACGGTTAAGCCAAACCTTTTTCAAGGATTCACCTCGGAAATTATAATTTGTTGTCATCGCAGCCTCTGCCAGCACGCCTTGTTAACAATATTTTAACTCAGCGTACCAGTTTGCAGATCTCTCTGTGACGAGGTTGCGAAGCACATCACTAAATTTCTCAATCCCTGAGAAATTAAATAAAAAAGCCCGGACGCTGGATACCGCGACCGGGCCGCAAAATGTTTTAACACGATGTTACTGCGAGGATTACTCTGTCAAAATTGTTTGTACCTGCGCCGGTGCGGGATTGTAAAAACCGCCCCACGGGCCTGGGCCCCAGTAGCCGCCATGTCGGCCGCGCGGTGGACCGTACCAGATCCACGGGTCTATCGGCTGTGGCGGAACAATAACCTGTTGTGTCATATGCCAGCGCTGATAACCACTCACATTCACTACCACAAAGTTATAGGAAGCCTTACCGATTTCCCCTTTTTCAGTGCCGGTAATCTGCCCGACGACCGTCACCATTTGATTATTCACATCGACCGGATCGATAAAACCATTCACATCGGCAAATATTCGCCCGACAGAAGCCGAGCCGAGAATAGGCCGCGCGCCGTCATCCAGTCGCTGAGTGGCAATCTCTAAACGCGTGCGACCGGTGAGATTAGTGACGTTCACCACCTTACCGCCGAAGCGCGCTTCCTGACCGACAAAGAGCTGTGGCGCGTTCATCACGCGCAGTAAATCTTGCTGTGGAACGGCCGAGTTTCCTTTTACCGAATCGGGTATGGAAACGCAGCCAGAAAGTAAAACAGTTGCCAGCAATAAAGCACTGACCGGGCCAAAAAAACGTTTACGCATCATGATCTCTCCCTGTACTGTTTTTTAGACTCTCAGCCGGTAAAAAAGTTGCCGGTTACTGACGTCCAGGCAATTTTTTCCAGGTCACTTCGTTGCGCAGATAAGTTGGCTCGGCATGCTCTGCGGCAACGGTGTTACCTGCGGCCAGCGCCAGCACCGCCAGTGGCAGCATATCTTGCGCGGCGGGCAGTTCAACGGCGGTAGCGGTTAAGCGTAAAGGACTTTGCGCCGCTAACTCCGGCCAGGCTTGCCAGCCGGTGCCAACCGTGGCCCATTCGCCATCGAGCTGTGCCATACGCGCCATGGCTGCGTCCGGCTTCAGCACCGCTTCAGTGCTTTCACCCAGCCAGTTACCCTGCTCATCGCGCTGGTACTCTGCCCAGTAGACTTCGCCCATCCGCGCGTCTATCGCTGCCAGCACCCGGGTAGCACCGGTCTGACGCCATGCGCCCTGCGCCATGGTCGCCAGCGTCGACACGCCAATCAGCGGAAGATCGGCGCCCAGCCCCAGCCCCTGCGCGATACCAATGCCAATGCGCACGCCGGTAAAACTGCCCGGTCCACGGCCAAAAGCCAGCGCACCCAGCTGGCTTAAGCTTAACTGATTATTTTCCAGCACCTGCTGCACCATCGGCAGAATGCGTTGCGTATGCTCACGCGGACAGAGTTCAAACAGGGCATCAATGTTTTCATCATTTAACAGCGCTACTGAACAAGCTTCAGTGGCGGTATCAATGGCTAAAATTCGCGTGGACATAGCAACCTCAGGCGGGATAAAAATTTTCGGCGGCATCTTAGCACAAGGTACCGCGAATTACTGCGCTGACGCAGAGGTAAGGAAATCAACTGCCTGCTGGATATCGCGGGTACGTGGCGTCGGCGGCAAGCTGTTAAGAAATACAGCGCCATAGGGGCGCATAACCAGCCGGTTATCGCAAATCACCAGCACGCCACGATCGTCAACATCACGTATCAGACGCCCCACCCCTTGTTTCAGGGTGATAACCGCGTCCGGCAGCTGCACATCATCAAACGGCTCACCGCCGCGCACCTTGCAATCTTCCATCCGCGCTTTTAACAGCGGATCGTCAGGCGAGGTAAACGGCAGCTTATCAATAATCACCAGTGACAGCGCATCGCCGCGCACATCGACGCCTTCCCAGAAACTGCTGGTGGCAACCAATAAGGCGTTGCCGGCAGCAACAAACTGTTTCAGCAACTGTCCTTTGCTGGTCTCGCCCTGCAACAGCACCGGCAGGGTCAGCAGCGCGCGAAACTGTTCTGCCAGCTCACGCATCATTTTGTGCGAGGTACAGAGAAAGAAGCAGCGGCCATTATTCGCCTCGATCAGCGGTAACAGCATGCGAGCCAGCTGACGCGCACCGTCTGGCTGATTCGGTGAAGGCAGATTACGCGGCACGCACAGCAGCGCCTGGCTGGCGTAATCAAACGGACTGGAGAGAATCATCGACTCTGCACCCGTTACGCCCAGCCGCTCAACAAAGTGGCTCATCTGTTCATTAACTGAAAGCGTCGCTGAGGTGAAAATCCACGCTGCCGGGCGCTCATCCATCACTTCGCGGAAGCGTTCGGAGACCGACAGCGGCGTCAGCGCCAGAACAAAGTGGCGTGAATTACACTCATACCAGTAGCTGTAGCCCGGCTGCGACACGTCTTTCAACCGCTTCAGCCGGTTGCGATACAGCGCAGCACGTTCAAAAGCAGCATCCAGCAGCGCCGAGCGACCCAGCGACATTTTTGCCACGTCGTAACAGAGTTCCAGTGCGTCATCCAGCAATGTCAGCGCCCGCTGAATATGGCTGTCACTGAGTAGTTCACGTAAGTTGCCGCGAAAACCCGGATCGCCCAGCGCCAGGCGAAAATCCTGCGCACACTGCGCCAGCCGATCGGCAGATTTTTGCAACTGCTGGGCATCGCGGATTTCGGTGCGGTAGGCAATGGTAATATCTTTCGCCAGATCGATTAACTGACGGCTGGAGAGCTGCTGTCCAAAATACTGGCTGGCAATATCCGGCACCTGATGGGCTTCATCGAAGATCATCACGTCGGCTTCGGGGATTAACTCGGCAAAACCGCTCTCTTTCACCACCATATCGGCGAGAAAAAGATGATGGTTAACCACCACCACATCGGCATCCATCGCGCGACGGCGCGCTTTCACCACAAAGCAATCTTTATACAGCGGGCAGTCACTGCCGAGGCAGTTATCATTAGTGCTGGTCACCAGCGGCCAGATGGTACTGTCTTCGGCCACGCCGCCGCAGGTACTGATATCGCCGTCCACGGTTTCATTTGACCAGCCGCGCAGATGAACCAGATCGCTCATTGCCTGCACCGCCAGCTCACCACCGGCCATAGACTGCTGTTCGAGACGTTCAAGACAGAGATAGTTGGAGCGCCCTTTCAGCAACGCGAGGCTGCCTTTAAATTTCAGCGCACGCGCTACGGTCGGCAAGTCGCGGCTGTACAGCTGATCCTGCAACGCCTTCGAGCCGGTAGAGACGATCACTTTTTTACCGGAGCGCAGTGCCGGAGCCAAATAGGCAAAAGTTTTACCCGTGCCGGTACCCGCCTCGACTACCAGCTCGCTGCGGTTTTCAATGGCTTTGGTGACCGCCTCAGCCATTTGTCGCTGCGCTTCACGCGGTTTAAAGCCGGGAATTTCCCGCGCCAGTGCGCCATCTGCTGCAAAATCGTCTGCCACATACCCTCTCTGTCGGAGAAAAACACTGTAATTATGTCAGTATTTTGTATCCTCCTCCACCTTAATCGCCCTGCACCACAGATGACAGCAGGATGCTTTCTGTGGCAGGCTGGCAGCCGAAACCCTTCAGAAGGAAATCTAAATGAGCATTACCCGAATTGATCCTGAGCACCGCATGTCTGAAGCAGTGATTCATAATCAGACTGTTTATTACACCAGCGTGCCGGAAAATCTGGATGAGGATGCTGAAGCGCAAACGGCCAATGCGCTGGCGGTGATCGATGCGCTTCTGACGCGTGTCGGTTCTGATAAAAGTCGTATTCTGGATGCCACCATTTTTCTGGTGAACCTGGAAGATTTCCCGGCGATGAACCGTGCGTGGGACGCATGGGTGTCACCGGGTAACGCACCGGTACGCTGCACGGTGCAGGCGAATCTGATGAATCCGAAATATAAAGTTGAGATCAAGGTTATCGCGGCGATGTAAGCCAGCGCGGCGCGTTACTCTTCGTCGTCCTCGTCTTCGAAACGCGCCGTAATATGCCCACCGGTGTGGGTTTCACGGATCTCCTGCGCCACCAGCGTAATTGCCTGGCCACTGCTCATTCCCTGCGACATCAATTCCTGAATACGCTCCACAGCTTGCTGCTGCTGTTCATGTGATAATGCTGGAAGACCTGTAATCATGGTGACTCCTTACAATGAAGATGCAAATTATTTCACGGCTAACAAACAGATGCCAGCAAGGCAAAAATATGCCAGGCTTGCACTTTTCTGATGTGACGACCTGCTTAATTCGATGCTGCCTGTTTACCACGCCTTAGACTATACGCCCGACGCTCTGCATAATCTGTTTGCACGCGCGGCACATCTGCCCTGGGCAATGCTGCTCAGTTCCGGCTTCGCCGAGCATGCCGATAACCGTTTCGATATTATGGTGGCAGAGCCCTGCGCCACGCTGCAAACTCGCGGTAACATCACGCGCTGGCAGCGGGATGGCATCCTTATCGAGTCGGCGGCTGACCCGCTGACGCTGTTGCAGCAAGCGCTGGATGAGCTGAATCTACCGACCGTGCAGCATCCCGACCTTCCTTTTCAGGGAGGCGCACTGGGGCTGTTTGGTTACGATCTTGGGCGACGTTTCGAGCAACTGCCGCAGACTGCCAGCGCCGATTTGACCACGCCGGATATGGCGGTCGGGCTTTATGACTGGGCGCTTGTCGCCGATCATCATCGCCAGACGCTGACGCTGATTACCCACCAGCAGCATGAGGCCCGACGCGACTGGCTGCTGACGTTGCCGACGGCACAGCCGACTGAAGACTTTACCCTCACCAGCGAATGGCAATCGAATATGACGCCCGCGCAGTACGGTGAGAAGTTCGACAGCATACAGCAGTATCTGCAAGCGGGCGATTGTTATCAGGTAAATCTCGCTCAGCGCTTCACCGCCAGTTATCGTGGTGATGAATGGCAGGCGTTCACTCTGTTGAATCAGCAGAACCGGGCGCCATTCAGCGCTTTTCTCAGGCTGGAACAGAGCGCGATTCTTAGCCTGTCACCGGAGCGTTTTCTCGAACTGCAACAGGGAGAGATTGAAACCCGTCCGATTAAAGGCACCCTGCCACGCTTAGCGGAGGCTGAGGCCGATCGCCATCAGGCGGAAAAACTGGCGGCGTCGCCGAAAGATCGCGCAGAAAATCTGATGATTGTCGATTTGTTGCGTAATGATATTGGCCGGGTAGCACAACCCGGTACGGTTAAAGTGCCGCAGCTGTTTGTCGTTGAACCTTTCCCGGCGGTACATCATCTGGTCAGTACTATTCGTGCCCAACTGAAACCCGAACTGAATGCCAGCGATTTGCTGCGCGCCTGCTTCCCCGGCGGCTCGATTACCGGCGCACCGAAAGTGCGCGCAATGGAAATTATTGAAGAGCTGGAACCACAGCGGCGTAATGCCTGGTGCGGCAGTATTGGCTACCTCAGCCTGTGCGGCCGTATGGATACCAGTATTACCATCCGCACGCTAATTGCCGAACAGGGACAGCTGTTCTGCTCTGCAGGCGGTGGCATCGTTGCCGACAGTAATCAGCAGGCTGAATATCAGGAAACCTACGACAAAGTGAATCGCATTCTTCCTTATTTACTGGATCAACGGCATGACGGCTAAATCACTCACGCTGTCACAGTTTATCACCCGCTTTATGCTGCAACAGCCCCAAACGCAACCTGCCGGGCTACCAACCCGTCGCGCGGCGGTGCTGGTGCCGATTATCGCCCGCCCGCAGCCGACACTGTTGTTGACCCGTCGTGCCGATTCGCTGCGTAAGCATGCTGGCCAGGTGGCGTTTCCCGGCGGCATGATGGACCACAGCGATCCCTCACTGGTGTTTACTGCCCTGCGCGAAGCCGAAGAGGAAGTGGCGATTACGCCAGCCAGCGTGCAAGTGATTGGCACCCTGCCCGCCGTAACCAGCAGCACTGGCTTTCAGGTTACGCCGGTGGTCGGCATCCTGCCGGACACCATCACTTACCAGCCCAGTGAAGATGAAGTGGCGGCGGTGTTTGAAATGCCCCTGCAGGAAGCGCTGCGGCTTGGCCGCTATACGCCGCTGGATATCCACCGTCATGGCATTGAGCATCGCGTGTGGTTATCGTGGTTTGAGGATTACTTTGTCTGGGGCATGACCGCCGGAATTATCCGCCAGCTCAGCCTGCAGATCGGTCAGCCCTGATGCGGCTGATGCATTTCACAGCAATTATCGCCTGATATCCGAACAAAACATTATTTTTCACTGGCAATTCCTGAGTAAGCGATCCAAATCACTTACATCAGGCGGCTTTTCATTTATATTCCTCGCACAAACAAAGTCAGTTATGCTATGCCAGCGGCAAACAGGCCGGGCATTAGCCTGAATGTTCTTTTAGATAAGTTTTTTTCATGCGATAGCCATCTTTTTTCCCGCATGATTGCCACCAGTCGCTCTGCTCACCCGATAACCAGGGCAGAGATAACCATTTTAAGGAGCGTGTAGCGTGATTAGCGTTTTCGACATGTTTAAGATCGGCATTGGCCCTTCCAGTTCTCATACGGTAGGACCGATGAAAGCCGGCAAACAGTTCGTCGATGATCTGGTAAAGAATGGCCAGATCTCTTCTGTTACGCGTATTGCCGTCGATGTGTATGGTTCCCTTTCTCTGACCGGCAAAGGTCACCACACTGATATCGCCATTATTATGGGCCTGTCAGGCGCGTCTCCCGATAGCGTCGATATCGACAGCATTCCTGGCTTTATTCGTGATGTTGAGCAACGTCAGCGGCTGCTGCTGGCGAATGGTGAGCATGAAGTCGATTTCCCACGTGAAGGCGGGATGGTGTTCCGCAGTGATAACCTGTCGCTGCATGAGAACGGCATGCGCATTCACGCTTTTGCCGGTGATCAACCAATCTACAGCAAAACCTATTACTCTATCGGCGGTGGTTTTATTGTCGATGAAGAACATTTTGGTGAGTCCACGCTGGACGAAGTCAGCGTGCCGTATCCTTTCCATTCGGCAAAAGAGATGCTGGCTCACTGCCATGAAACCGGCCTGTCACTCTCCGGCATGGTAATGAAAAACGAACTGGCGCTGCACAGCCGCCAGGATATCGAGAAGTATTTTGGCGATGTCTGGCAGGCGATGCGCGACTGTATCGATCGGGGCCTGAATACCGAAGGCGTGCTGCCTGGGCCGCTGCGGGTACCGCGTCGTGCTGCGGCGCTGCGTCGTTTGCTGGTGTCATCCGATAAGCTCTCCAGCGATCCGATGAACGTAATTGACTGGGTTAATATGTTTGCGCTGGCGGTAAATGAAGAGAATGCCGCCGGTGGCCGGGTGGTTACCGCCCCAACTAACGGTGCCTGCGGCATTGTTCCTGCGGTGCTGGCATACTACGATCACTTTATTGAATCGGTCAGCCCGGATATTTTTATCCGTTATTTCCTTGCTGCCGGTGCGGTTGGCGTGCTGTACAAAATGAATGCTTCTATTTCAGGTGCTGAAGTGGGTTGTCAGGGCGAAGTCGGCGTCGCCTGTTCGATGGCTGCCGCTGGCCTCGCGGAATTGCTGGGTGCCAGCCCAGAGCAGGTTTGCGTCGCGGCCGAAATTGGTATGGAGCACAACCTCGGTCTTACATGCGATCCGGTTGCGGGTCAGGTGCAGGTGCCGTGCATCGAGCGTAACGCTATCGCCTCGGTAAAAGCGATCAACTCTGCGCGTATGGCAATGCGCCGCACCAGTCAGCCGCGCGTCTCGCTGGATAAAGTCATCGAAACCATGTACGAAACCGGCAAAGACATGAACGCCAAGTATCGTGAAACCTCGCGTGGTGGGCTGGCGATCAAAGTACAATGTGACTGATTTTTCTTAAAGTTAGCATTCTGCGACATCACGGTAGTTACCTTACTAACTATCGGTTATGCTGTTAACACGCTACAGTAGAACAACGCGGCCTTATACGGCCGCGTTGTTCTTGTGCTCACAGCGATTTATATTCATTGCTACTAAACTTTCACCAGGCAAGGTCGATAACTAAAACTCGCAATTTCATTGGCGCTTACTTAAGGATGGTTACTGATGCAAGTGTCCCAGCAAATTGTTAGTCAGTTTCGCCGAAAACGACTATTTATTGCTGCAACTGTCGCCGCATTAGTGATTTTTCTTACCCTGGCTTTTCGTTTTTTCGAAGAGAAAAATCGCATTGAGCAACAGTCACATACCTTTGCCAATGAAGCCATTCTGCGCTTTGACCGCATGTTTTCACCACTGGATGTATCAGCGAATGATAATCTCGGGCTGGTCGGTCAGCGCTGTAGCGACGTGCGCTTTACGCTGGTGGAGAAACTGGCGGCCCTTCAAACACTACGCTCGCTGTTATTGGTAGAGAGTGACAGCATCTATTGCTCCAGCATATTTGGTGAACGTACCCTGTCATTCAGTAAATTATATCCTGAACTGGCGATCCATAATCAGCGCATGCTGTTGACTACCGATAACTATCTGCTTAAAGGCTCACCGGTGTTAATACTGTGGACCCCCATATCGCAGGATAATAATAAATCCGGCATTCTGCAGGTTATTAACGTCGAGATGATGAGCAATTATCTGCTCGAACCGACATTGCCGTGGGTTGAGCGGGCAATATTTAATGTTGGCGGTAAAAGCCTTGAATACGGCACCCCACTGATTCAGCCGGCCATTCCCTCTGAAGATGAGGTGAGTTACGAAGAGGCTTCGCTGCGCTACCCCTACACAATTACTCTGTTTGGCCCATCGCCAGCACGCCTGGCGCTCGCAGCCGTTCCTTCTCAATTGCCGCTGGCGCTTCTGCTCAGTCTGCTGACGGGTTATATCGTCTGGCTGGCAACCGCTAACCGTATGAGTATCGCCTGGGAGATCAGCTATGGCCTGTCGTCCCACGAGTTTCTTGTTTACTGCCAGCCGCTAATTAATGCGCGTACCGGAGAATGTGACGGCATAGAATTGCTGTTGCGCTGGAATAATCCGCGTCAGGGCTGGGTTCCACCGGATGTATTTATTCCAATGGCCGAGCGCCAAAATCTGATTGCACCGCTGACGCGTTACGTGATTAATGAGGTCGTCAGCCAACTGCCTTCGCTGCCCGATACTCCCGATTTTCATATCGCCCTTAACGTAGCGGCCAGCCACTTTCACAATCGCGCCATTCTCAACGATTTACAGCATCTGTGGTGGCCAGCTAATCCGCGTCAACAGCTGGTAATTGAACTCACCGAACGTGATGCCCTGCCGGTGGTCGATCAACGCGTCGTTTCACACCTGCAAAAAGCTGGCGTTAAGTTGGCGATTGACGATTTCGGTACTGGCCACAGCTCGCTTTCCTACCTGAAGACGCTCAGCCCCGACGTGTTAAAAATCGATAAAATCTTCACTGCTTCAATTGGCACCGATGCGATTAACGCCACGGTAACCGATATGGTGATTTCGCTGGCGCAGCGTCTGAATATCAGCCTGGTGGCCGAGGGTGTGGAAACCGCTGAGCAGGCAGCCTATTTGCGTGAACGCGGTGTGGATATTTTACAGGGCTATTATTTTGCCCGACCGATGCCGTTAGCCGATTTCCCGACATGGCTGAGTGAACGTTAGCCTGCTCTGATAGAAAAAAAACGGCGCTGTTAAGCGCCGTTTTTATCTTCGGATGGCGAGGTTATCCTCGCCCGGGCCAACGATCAGGCCTCTTCATCGTCCATTTCGTTGCGTTCTTTGGTCACACGCACCAGATCCACGCGATAATCTGTCGCTTCGATAATCTGGAAGCGCAGTGGCGGCAGCTCAATGACATCACCGGGTAACGGCAACTGTCCTTTCTGCGCAATCAGTAAGCCCGCCAGCGAAGCATGATCGTCTTCGGCTTTAACCAAATCCTGAGTATCCAGCAGCTGCTGCAACGAGTGAAGATCGGTGCCGCCTTTAACCAGCCAGCCGTCGCCGTCGGCAATGATATCCGGCGTTTCATCCTCATCAGGAAATTCACCGGCAATCGCTTCCAGCACGTCCAGCGGTGTGATCAGCCCCTGCACCACGCCAAACTCATTGGTTACCACCACAAAGCTGCCCTTGGCACGGCGTAATACACCCAGCAGGTTAATCGGATCGAGCGTTTCTGGCACGATAATCGGCGGCGTCGCCGACGCGAAAGTGGCCACATCAATACCATGATCCAGCGCCACTAACAGCTCTTTGGCACGCACCACACCGATAATTTCATCCAGTTCACCGCGACACACCGGGAACAGGCTGTGCGGCGTATCCAGCAGCTGAATGCGAATCTCATCCAGCGGGCGCTCAGCATCAACCCAGGAGATTTCGCCGCGCGGCGTCATAATGCTGCGCACCGAACGCGAGGCCAGCGTTAATACGCCGTTAATCATGTAGCGCTCTTCGTCCTTAAAGGCTTCCTTCGGCATTACCGATGTCACTTCGCTGGTCTCACTGTTTACCTGCTGCGAACCCTGGCGCCCGCCCATCAGGCGCAGAATCGCTTCTGCGGTACGCTCACGCATCGGGCGGTGCGACTGATGACGGACAAAGTTACGTCGCGCAATCTGGTTAAACAGCTCGATAAGAATCGAGAAGCCGATCGCCGCGTACAGGTAACCTTTCGGAATGTGGAATCCAAAGCCTTCAGCGACCAGGCTCAGACCAATCATCAGCAGGAAGCTGAGACACAGCACCACAACTGTCGGATGCGCGTTAACAAAGTTAGTTAACGGCTTGGACGCCAGCAGCATAACCCCCATCGCAATGATCACCGCGGTCATCATTACTGCCAGGTCATTCACCATACCGACTGCGGTTATTACCGCATCAAGTGAGAACACCGCATCCAGTATGACAATCTGAATCACCACTGCCCAAAAACTGGCGTAGCTGCGGTTGCCATCACTCTCATGTTGACGGTTCTCCAGCCGTTCATGCAACTCCATGGTTGCCTTAAACAGCAGAAATACACCGCCGAACAGTAAAATCAAATCGCGCCCGGAGAAACTAAAGTCCGCCACGCTGAATAACGGCTTGGTCAGCGTCACCATCCACGAAATTAGCGACAACAGCCCCAGACGCATCAACAGCGCCAGTGACAGGCCGATAATACGCGCTTTATCGCGCTGCTTCGGTGGCAATTTATCCGCAAGAATGGCGATAAATACCAGGTTATCAATACCCAGCACGATCTCAAGAACGATAAGCGTCAGCAGACCGGCCCAAATTGAGGGGTCTAAGAGAAATTCCATTACAGACTCCGAAACAAGGAACAGGACAACGCCGCCACCATATTAATGGGCGTGCGTGGGGAATAACGACAGGCAATAGTGCGTGATACGCCGGAAGGCGTCAGAAAACAAGCCGGATGACCCGGTGGCATGGATAAACAACTTCGGTGACAGTCCATAGGGAGGGCAAAGGCCCGTTACTCCTGTAGCAAAAAAGAGTCATTACTCTACCAGCAGAAACATTGTCGTCAAAATATTTTCTTACAGTTAACAAAACTGCTTTATTTGGCTGCCTGATAAATGAGCAGAATGACAAATCATCAAGTTATACATCGGATTAACTGAGCGAGGTCACATAATTTATTTTTTCACAGACTAAAATAATTGTCGAAACATTCGCTGTATATCCTGACTCTGCAAAAAATCTCTATTGATGATTGCAGCGTTGTCTTGGGGTGGGCTTATCGCTGTTGCGATAAACTCGTTGGCGGCTCAGTGCTCACTGGCTGAAACGCTCACTATTCTAAAAGGAGGTAGCAAGTGACTATTGCTATTGTCATCGGCACGCATGGTTGGGCAGCAGAGCAGCTTCTGAAAACCGCCGAAATGCTGTTGGGTGATCAGGAAAACGTCGGCTGGATTGATTTTGTCCCCGGTGAAAATGCTGAAACCCTGATTGAGAAGTACACTGCGCGCCTTGCTGAACTCGACACCAGCCAGGGCGTGCTGTTCCTCGTTGATACCTGGGGTGGCAGCCCGTTTAATGCCGCCAGCCGTATTGTGGTCGATAAACAAAACTATGAAGTCATCGCCGGCGTTAATATCCCAATGCTGGTGGAAACGCTGATGGCACGTGACGATGATCCGGCATTCGATGAGCTGGTGGCAGTGGCAGTGGAAACCGGCCGTGAGGGCGTCAAAGCACTGAAGGCTAAAGAGCCTGAACCCGCAGCGGTGGCCGCAGCTAAACCCGCCGCACCTGCCGCACCAACCAAACCAATGAGCGCGGAAGACCATATGAAAATTGGTCTGGCCCGTATTGATGACCGCCTGATCCACGGCCAGGTCGCCACCCGCTGGACTAAAGAAACCAACGTAAACCGCATTATCGTCGTCAGTGATGAAGTCGCTGCCGATAACGTGCGCAAAACCCTGCTGACCCAGGTCGCCCCTCCAGGGGTCACTGCACATGTGGTGGACGTCGCGAAAATGGTGCGCGTCTACAACAACCCGAAATACGGTCAGGATAAAGTGATGCTGCTGTTCACCAACCCGACGGATGTCGAGCGTATTGTGGCAGAGGGCGTCAATATCACCTCGGTCAATGTCGGTGGCATGGCATTCCGCCAGGGTAAAACCCAGGTGAACAATGCGGTGTCAGTTGATGAAAAAGATATTGCCGCGTTTAAGAAGCTTAACGATCGCGGAATTGAGCTGGAAGTCAGAAAGGTCTCGTCCGACCAGAAACTGAAAATGATGGACCTGATTGCCAAAGTGAATCAATAAGTTGAAAGCCTTATTCATCGCCTGACGCGTCAGGTTTAACTCAGAATGCTTATGTCAGAAGGAGAAGTGCAATGGAGATTACCACTCTTCAAATTGTACTGATATTTATTGTCGCCTGCGTCGCAGGTATGGGATCGATTCTTGATGAGTTTCAGTTTCACCGTCCGTTGGTGGCCTGTACGTTAATTGGCTTTGTGCTGGGAGATGTTAAAACCGGGATTATTATCGGCGGTACGCTGGAAATGATCGCCCTTGGCTGGATGAACATTGGTGCGGCAGTGGCACCCGATGCCGCCCTCGCCTCAATTATTTCGACCATTCTGGTTATCGCCGGTGGGCAAAGCATCGGAGCCGGTATCGCACTGGCTATTCCGCTGGCCGCAGCTGGCCAGGTTCTGACCATTATTGTGCGTACGATTACCGTTGCCTTCCAGCACGCCGCCGATAAAGCGGCCGAGAAAGGTAATCTGACCGCAATCAGCTGGATTCACGTTTCGGCATTAGTGTTGCAGGCGATGCGTATTGCCATTCCGGCACTGATCGTTGCTGTATCCGTCGGCACCAGCGTAGTACACAACCTGCTGAACTCGATTCCGGAAGTTGTGACCAATGGCCTGAATATCGCCGGTGGCATGATTGTCGTGGTCGGTTATGCAATGGTCATCAATATGATGCGTGCCGGTTACCTGATGCCGTTCTTCTATCTTGGCTTCGTGACCGCGGCATTTACCGAATTCAACCTGGTCGCACTGGGTGTCATTGGGGTGGTAATGGCACTGCTCTATATTCAGCTCAGCCCGAAATATAACCGCGTCGCGGGTGCAGCAGCGTCTGGCCCGGCAAAAAACGACCTCGATAACGAATTAGACTAAGGATAAGGTGAGAGAAATGGTTGATACCACTACCACACAAAAAAAACTCACACCCGGTGATATTCGCGGTGTATTTCTGCGCTCAAACCTGTTCCAGGGATCATGGAACTTTGAACGCATGCAGGCGCTCGGTTTCTGCTTCTCAATGGTGCCGGTGATTCGTCGCCTTTACCCGGAGAATAACGACCAGCGTAAACAGGCAATTAAACGTCACCTTGAGTTCTTTAACACCCACCCGTACGTGGCAGCCCCAATACTGGGCGTGACCATGGCGATGGAAGAGCAGCGTGCCAACGGTGCACCGATTGATGATGCGGCGATTAACGGCATCAAAGTCGGTCTGATGGGGCCACTGGCAGGCGTCGGCGACCCCATCTTCTGGGGTACGGTGCGCCCGGTATTTGCCGCACTCGGAGCCGGTATCGCCATGAGTGGCAGCCTGCTCGGTCCGATACTGTTCTTCGTGCTGTTTAACCTGGTGCGTCTGGCAACTCGCTATTATGGCGTCGCGTATGGCTATAAAAAAGGTGTCGATATTGTTAGCGACATGGGCGGCGGCTTCCTGCAAAAACTGACCGAGGGGGCGTCAATTCTCGGCCTGTTTGTCATGGGGGCACTGGTTAATAAGTGGACGCATGTTAACATTCCACTGGTGGTGTCGAGGATCACCGATCAGACCGGCCAGACCAATGTCACCACAGTTCAGACCATCCTTGATCAGCTGATGCCAGGACTGGTGCCACTGCTGTTGACCTTTGGCTGTATGTGGCTGCTGCGACGTAAAGTGAATGCGCTGTGGATTATCATGGGCTTCTTTGCCATTGGTATCTTCGGCTACTGGATTGGTTTACTCGGACTGTAAACTGCTGAACCGGGAGCCTGGCTCCCGGTTTTTTATTGCAGAGTCTTTTTATCAGCGCTTACGACAAACGCTGACAAAACGACTTTCACGGAGCTGTAGTATGTCTTTAACCGATTATCTCATCATTGCCGTTATCGCCCTGTTTCTGCTGTACGCGATTTATGATGAATTACTGATGGATCGTCTGCGCGGTAAAACCCGTCTGAAAGTGCTGCTGCAACGCCGTAACAAGCTGGATAGCCTGATCTTTATCGGCTTGATCGCCATTTTGCTTTATCACAACGTTTCAGCCAGCGGGCCACAAGTTACCACGACGTTACTGCTGATTCTGGCTTTTATCGCCATTTATATTTTCTGGATTCGCCGACCGAAATTGTTGTTAAAACCGCAGGGCTTTTTCTACGCGAACGTCTGGGTAGCTTATTCCCGTATCAAAAGTATGAATTTATCGGAAGATGGCGTACTGGTGATGCAATTAGAGCAGCGCCGCCTGCTGATTTACGTCAGAGAATTAGACGACCTTGAAAGAATTTATAAAACAATGGTAGAAAATCAATAAGTTAAAATATAGCCAAGGGTATGAATTATACCCCAGGCATGTTAATTCTAATCACTAATAAAACTGCGGATATTATTTTTCTGTTAAAACCGCAATAACATTGCGCTTAATTTAAACAGCAGCGGATAAGTCAGATAATTAATGAAAATCGTTATCAGTTGGCGCTAAAAAATAATGAATTTTAATTTGCCTTCATTTGTCGCTGTGATATTGTAGCCAGCGTCATTGGGGAGTAGCCGATTTCTGACGGAGTGTCAGAAATGCATCTGTCAACATACTCGTTTAGAGATAAACGTGGCAGCTGCGGCCCGCAGCGGGAAGGCGAGACCATAGACACGTGCCCATGTAAGGTTGGGGATGGCGCACGTGTATATGGATGTCCCGGCCGAGGTTACGACTTCGATGAATCTTTCCGCAATGCTTATTCTTGCTTTTGGCATGTCTATGGATGCTTTTGCCGCCTCGATCGGTAAAGGTGCAGCCCTGCATAAACCCCGTTTTTCCGAAGCACTCCGTACTGGCTTAATCTTTGGCGTAATTGAAGCCATTACACCGTTAATTGGTTGGTGTATTGGTCAGTTTGCGACGCAATTTGTCATGGGATGGAGCGACTGGATCGCGTTTATACTGCTGGCGTTTCTCGGTGGGCGAATGATCGCCGAGGGGTTTCGTGGCCAGAGCAGCGACTGCGCGCCGGTGCACCGTCACGGTTTCTGGCTGCTGGTGATGACCGCAATCGCCACCAGCCTTGATGCGATGGCGATTGGCGTCAGCCTTGCTTTCCTGCAAGTCAACATACTGCAAACCGCGCTGATGATCGGCCTGGCAACGCTGATTATGTCAACCGCAGGCATTATGGTCGGGCGCTTTATCGGGCCGATGCTTGGCAAGCGTGCCGAGATCCTCGGCGGCGTAGTGCTGATCGGCATTGGTTGCAGTATTCTTTACTCCAGCCTGGCTTAATCGCGCTGCCACAGCGTCAGCACAAAATCCGTCTCGCAGATAAACGCCGTCTCACCGACCAGCTGCCCCCACACTTCCGGGCGCGCACGCCAGGCGAATGGCGTCATTTGTAACAACGCAGCGGCTTCTTCGCCGTTAAGCGTCATCGGGTAACTCAACGCCTGCTGATCAACGCGCGTAAAGCCTTCCGGCTGCTCTTCACTCTCATCATGCAGCTTTACCTGCTGATAAATAAGTTCTTTGAACTGCAACAGGTGACGCGGCCCTGGCGCAACCGTCAGCAAATATCCGCCCTGACGAATGACTCGCGCCAGCTCGCTGGCTTTGCACGGCGCATAAATGCGCAGCACCGCATCCAATGACTGCGCGGCGAAAGGCAGGCGATGGCTGGAGGCCACGCAGAAGCTAATTTCCGGATAGCGTTTCGCGGCATAGCGAATGGCGACCTTAGACACGTCCAGACCATATATTTGACGGCTTTCACGCTGCGATAAACGCTGGCTGACTGCTTCAGTGTAATACCCTTCACCACAGCCAATATCCAGCAGGCTGACCGCCTGCTGTGGCAATACGCTGTCCAGCAGTGCAGCTACCTGCTGCTGCAACGGCTGATAGTGACCGGCATCAAGAAACTCACGGCGCGCCTGCATCATCTCCGCACTGTCGCCCGGCTGTTTAGAACGCTTATGCTGTACCGGCAGCAGATTGACGTAGCCCTCTTTCGCGCAATCAAACTGATGTTGATTCGTGCAGCGCCAGCTGCGCTCATTAAGCGCCAGCGGTTGCTGACAAAGTGGACAAAGGTACGGCATTCAGGCTCTCCGGCAAAAAATCAGGGCGGCAGTTTACACCTTTCATCGCCTGCGTGCGTCAGTAATCCACTCAGATTCGCGTCAGGCGCAACAAAAAAGCCCCGTCACGAATGACGGGGCTTTCACAATTCAGTTTCAGCGGCGTTATGAATTACAACACCTTGCTGAGGCTGAGATCGAAATCAGATTGCATTAACGTTAACTGCAGCTGGACCTTTCTGGCCGTCCTGAATTTCGAACTCAACATTCTGGCCTTCAGCCAGAGTTTTGAAGCCGTTACCCTGGATTGCAGAGAAGTGTACGAACACATCTTTGCTGCCGTCAGCAGGAGTAATGAAACCAAAACCTTTAGACTCGTTGAACCACTTAACCTGACCTTTAATCTTTGCCATTATGCAAATTCCTTAGATTGTTTTATTCGCCCGGAGGCTTACTTACTGAGAAACCAGAGACATTACTGAATGAGGCACTAATTTAAGGTTCGGCAAGGAAGCGGTATTCAACGTCAACGTTTTTACTCAGAACTTCATTACTGAAAATGCCACACATAAGCAGAACTGTACCTCGTTTTACCCAGAAAGCGTTATCACATATCCTTTAATTAATGGCAAGCCATTTTTAAACAGTGATCGACCTGCCGCACATTATTGAAACGACTAACGGCACGGAATGCACAAATATGCACGCTTTCGGGCTAAACAGACATACAACCCAGGCAGGAAAGGCCCACCCAGCATGTCTATAACGTCCCGATTACTTTAGCCTAAACTAAAGGTTTCGTCTAATACGACCTTGCGCTAACTCATTACTATTCAGCATAAATATTGCATAAATATTGCAAAGAACTTCTGTATAGATTGATTAAAGCAGCCGGTAACAAGCTAAAAGTTTGCAGATGTAACTTGTACAACAAGTATCCTTTCGTACAAATTAAACATTAAATTGCACCAAAATCAGGAGCATTATTTCGCCCTGCCCCAATTAAATGCAAAGCTGATAAATTACTCACTAATTTGATCTGTTCCCAAGCAGAATTATAAATAATGTGATTAGTGGAATGTTCTGCGGTTGATATCTGTCACCCTAAGATTATTCCTGGATAATATTATTTATCAGCGCTCTTGCTCCTATTCTCCACGGCTGGAAGCGTTGTGGATCAAGCCCTGCCGACTGCATCGAATGCGCCAGTTCGGCTGGCGGCGTATCCAGTGATTCATCAGCCAGCTCAAATACTCCCCAGTGAATCGGAATAGATAGAGGGCAACCCAGATCGCGGTGCAAAGAAACCGCCTGCTGCGGATCCATATGCTGGGCGTGCATGAACCATTTTGGTGCATAGGCACCGACCGGTAAAGCGGCCAGATTAAAAGGCCCAAGACGGCGCGGGATTTCGAGTAAATTTTTGGAGTAGCCGCTGTCGCCGGTGAACCAGAAATTCAGTTTTTTGACGTTTATTGTCCAGCCACACCACAGTGAACGATTACGATCTCGCAGCGTGCGCATACTCCAGTGACGTGCCGGTACGGCATGAATGGTCATGCCCGCCAGCTCAGTAGCTTGCCACCAGTCTGCCTGACTGACGTGGCGCGCGCCCTGGCGAATAAACCACGGCTTCAGGCCGAGCGGCACAACAAACTGCACTTCAGGAAAGCGCCGCAAAATTTTCTTGATGGTTGGACGATCGAGATGATCATAGTGATTATGCGAAATAAGCACCACATCCAGCCGGGGTAAATCATCGATATTCAGCGCCGCAGGCGTTTTACGTGCCGGGCCATACCAGCGCAACGGCGAAGCGCGCTGAGATAACGCCGGATCGATCAGGGTATAGCGCTGATCGATACGCAGCATCAGGCAAGCGTGTCCAAGCCACCAGACAGCATCCTGATCGCCGGAGAGGTCTGCTGGCTGCCACCATTGGGAGATAAACCCGGCATACCCTGCTGCGGGCGGAAATGGCAGCCCCTGCGCTTTACGCTCCTTGCGCCAACGCGCTAAATCGCCCTGCTGACGTAAATCAGTTTCCGGATTACAAAAACCCTCTGGCGTATGGTGCGCCTTAGACGGGTCATACCACGGATTTTTCCACGCCATATTCAACGCTCCTCAGCGCGTAACATTGCTTATCGCTCAGGAATCAGGCGAGTGAAATCTTTCTCGTCCTGCTGCTCCACTGCGTTTTTGCTCTCACTACCGCTGACGCTATCCGTCAGGCGGCGCAACAGCGCGTTTTGCTTTTTCTGCTCATCCAGCAGCGATTCCAGCAGGCGAATCTGCTCACTGGCACGCACGCTGGCGCGGTTAACAAAAAACCATGCGATCAGGCCAACAATGACCAGCGCTGCACTAAATCCCATTGACGCAAAACCCATCACGCCATTCGCCATCTCATTCATACAAACCTCAGTGTTACCGTACTTTCAAAGGTTGCTGCAATGCGCACAACACAACCTGTCGATTTTACTCGCTCGGCAGCGAATTGATAGATAACTCACATAATTTGCTGGTGAAATCTGAGTAATACTCATCGCTTTCAGCATCCTCTTATCGACGGGATGTGCAGTAAACGGCATGGTGCTATGCTGGGCGCGACGGCTGATGATGAGGAACAGCCTGATTAAACATGGAGACAAAAATGAAAATGATTATTCGTATCGTCATACTGCTGGCGATTATTTGGCTGGCGATGTTATTAACGGGCTACGGAGTGTTGACCGGCAGTAACAAGAATGCCGCAGGCATGGGTTTACAGTGTCAGTATCTGACCGCACGCGGTATGGTTTCGGCACAATATCTGCATACCGACAGCGGGATTATCGGCGTGACTGACTGCCCAATCCTGAAGAAAACCGGTGAAGTGGTCGATAATTAATTGACGCCGATCGGCTGGCGGCGTACTGGCCGCCAGCCGCATCAGATTCAGAATGGATAGTCGTGATAGCCCATCTGGGATGACAGCGCACTCGCAGCGCGATGCAGCATGCTGACATAATCTTTTTTATTCTCTTCCGCGAAGCGAATTGTCGGGAATGACATACTCAGACCTGCAATCACCACGCCAAAACGGTCAAACACCGGCACTGCGATACAGCGTAAGCCCTCTTCCTGCTCTTCGTTATCCTCGCCGAATCCCTGCGATTTTACTTTCTCAAGCACCGGTAACAGCTCTTCAGCACTGGCCAAAGTACGCGCGGTGCTGCGGGTAAATTCTACATGCTGCAAAATTTCCTGCACTTCGGCCGGATCGCGCCATGCCAGTAATACTTTACCAATCGCGGTGCTGTGCAGCGGGTTACGACGGCCAATGCGCGAATACATCCGCAGGTTATACATTGAGTCGATTTTATGAATATAGACAATGCTGTCTTCTTCCAGCGCGCCGAGATGAATGGTCTCTTTGGTCAGGCGCGACAGCTCCCGCATTTGGATATCGGCGCTGCGGATCAAATCGACGTTTTGCAGCGCTTTCGCACCCAGCTCAAACAATTTCAGCGTCAGGGCATACTTTTCCGATTCGCCCTCCTGCGACACATAGCCAAGTGACTTCATGGTCTGCAGAAAACGGTAGACGGTGCTTTTAGACATCATCACGCGCTGCGACAGTTCGGTAATGCCGTTTTCACGCTCTTCACCTAACGCCTGCAAAATGCCAAACACTTTTAGCACGGAAGAGACGGAGTCGGGCTGCTTATCAAGATCTGCATTGGCCATAAATCACAACCTTTCTGAAATTGTTTTACAAAAAATGGAACACTATTTCTAGTATACGTGTGAGGTTGCCGATATCGCAATTAAATCACGCAGTTTGCGCCAGCAGGAGCACAGCGAGTTTTGCTATTAAATGCGATGCATTAGTCGCAGAAAGCCATTAGCATGATGATATTCACACTCATGATTAATTTCTCCTTATGTCACAAACCTCTCAAATGGATGGCTTACCCATCCCGCAGCGTTACGGCGCGATCATTGCTATTGCGCTGGGCATCACCGTCGCGGTACTGGATGGTGCGATTGCCAACGTCGCGCTGCCAACCATCGCCCGCGATTTGCAGGCCAGCCCGGCCCAGTCAATCTGGATCGTCAATGCTTACCAGCTGGCAATCATTGTTTCTCTGCTGTCGCTGTCATTTCTCGGCGATATTCTTGGTTATCGCCGGATTTATCAGTGGGGATTGGTGGTTTTTAGCTGCACATCACTGTTCTGTGCGCTCTCCAGCTCGCTGGAGATGCTGACTTTTGCCAGGGTATTACAGGGATTTGGTGGTGCTGCACTGATGAGTGTTAATACCGCGCTGATCCGCATTATCTATCCTCAGCGCCATCTCGGGCGCGGTATGGGGATAAATTCGCTGATCGTGGCAGTTTCCACTGCAGCAGGCCCTACAGTGGCGGCTGCGGTGTTATCAGTGGCTTCCTGGCAATGGTTGTTCTTTATCAACGTTCCGGTGGGTATTGCCGCGCTGTGGCTCGCGCTGCGCTTTCTGCCGGATAATCCGCAGAAGGCGCAAGGACAGCGTTTTGACATAACCAGTGCCGTGATGAATGCGCTGACCTTCGGTCTGCTGATCTCCGCGCTGAGCGGCGCAGCGCAGGGCCAGCGCTGGGAAATTATCGCGGCAGAGTTGGTGGCGTTACTGGTGATCGGGATACTGTTTATCCGCCGTCAGCTTACCCTGCCGTTTCCGCTGTTGCCGGTCGATTTGCTGCGCATTCCGATTTTCTCACTGTCGATTTGCACCTCCGTTTGCTCATTCTGCGCGCAAATGCTGGCAATGGTATCGCTGCCGTTCTATCTGCAAAGCGTGCTGGGACGCAGTGAAGTCGCAACCGGATTGCTGTTGACGCCGTGGCCGCTGGCCACCATGGTGATGGCGCCGATTGCCGGCCGCTTAATTGAGCGCTATCACGCCGGTCTGCTCGGCGGTATTGGACTGGCGATGTTTGCCGCCGGTCTGTTTGCGCTGGCGTTATTGCCACCCGCACCGGCCGATGTCGATATCATCTGGAGAATGATGCTGTGCGGTGCCGGTTTTGGCCTGTTCCAGTCACCAAACAATCATACGATTATCTCTTCCGCACCGCGTAACCGCAGTGGCGGTGCCAGTGGCATGCTGGGTACTGCACGTCTGTTGGGGCAGACCAGTGGTGCGGCGCTGGTGGCACTGATGTTTAATCTGTTTGGTACTCACGGCACCCATGCTTCGCTAATTATGGCCGGATGCTTCTCCAGTGCGGCAGCCATTGTCAGTGCAATGCGCATGACCCAGCCACGCGCCGGAAAATAAAAAAGGGGACCATAAGGCCCCCTTCAATCGCAGGGGCGGCTTTTCGCCGCCCAAGCCGCGAGTGATCAACTACTTCAGGTACTCGCCACTACGCAGCGCTTCGATACGCTTATCAAGCGGTGGGTGCGACATAAACATCTCGCTGAACGATTTGTTTTTACCGTTAATGCAGAACGCCATCATGCTGCTGGCTTCCTGCGGCTCGTAGCTGGTTTTCAGTCGTTGTAATGCGGCGATCATCTTCTCACGACCGACCAGGCGCGCCGCGCCGGCATCAGCGTGGAATTCGCGATGGCGTGAGAACCACATCGTGATAATGCTGGCCAGGATACCGAACACCAGTTCGAGCACCATGGAAATAGCAAAATACACCATCGGGTTACCGTTACTTTCACCCTCGTCACGGTTACCGGACAGAAAGCCCGAAGCCACCTGCGCAATAATACGCGAGATAAAGATCACAAAGGTGTTCACCACACCCTGGATCAGCGTCATGGTCACCATATCACCGCTGGCAATATGACTGACTTCATGCGCCAGTACCGCTTCTGCTTCATCACGGCTCATGTTCTGCAACAGGCCGGTAGAAACCGCCACCAGTGACGCATCACGCCGTGCGCCGGTGGCGAAAGCATTGATATCCGGTGCGTGGTACACAGCAACCTGCGGCATCGCGATGCCCGCCTGTTGCGCCTGGCGTCCAACCGTTTCCATTAGCCAGCGTTCGGTTTCGTTGCGAGGCTGTTCAATCACTTCCCCACCAACGGAACGCAGTGCCATCCATTTTGACATCAGCAGTGAAACAAACGCACCGCCGAAGCCAAACAGGCCTGCCATAATCATCAGGCCCTGAACGCTGCTTGACTGGATCCCTGTCAGGCTGAGAATCAGCCCGAAAACCAACATTACGCCAAGGTTGGTTAGCAGGAAAAGAGCAATACGCATCATAAAATATAATCTTCCTCAGTTAGCTTAGTGCCGGTATGCGGATATACATCGTATGGGTAACCATCAGCATTTCAAGCGACCTTAACGTTTAAGTGTCTAAAAAGACATAACTTTACATTTTTGGCATATGCAATGCACAGCGATTAATCGCTGACAGGTTTGCAGTAATTAGCGATGCTAAAGTAAGGAACGAGGAAAGAAACAGGCACTGCCTGAGCAGTGCCTGTTTTACTGACTAGTTAGCGGCTTTTTTGCTTGCCGGCTGACCAGACTCGAGCTGCGCCAGGTCATTGGCTATCTTCACCGTTTCATCAAGATACGGATCCGGCTCTTTATAGTCTTTCGGTAAATCATCTATATTAGCCAGCGGCTTTTTGCCTTCCAGCTTGTAACGCGCATTGATACGTTCCAGACGCAGCGCATCTTCCTCGTGATTCTCTTTCTCGCGTTGCGCCAGATTGAGTGACACCGCGTTACGCTTATCCTTCAGTGCATTAAAGCGGGCAATGTCTTTGATGATGTACTGGAACTCAGGATCCTGCGCGATACGCTGTTGATGATTTTTCAGCAACTGCGGCTCAAACGGCTTCAGATCGCCCGTTTTCACATAGGTCGCGGCAGAGATGCTATCCCATGGCAGCGCGTTATCTTCAAATTTCTCACCGGTTTCAACCGCTTCCACGCCGGTTGGCATCAGCAGGTCAGGCGTGACGCCTTTACGCTGCGTACTGCCGCCGTTGATACGGTAAAACTTCTGAATGGTATACTGAACTGAACCCAGCGCAGGCCATTCCGGGCGCAGCATCTGATCGTAGATACGATTCAGCGAACGATATTGCTGCACGGTGCCTTTACCAAAGGTCGGCTCACCGACGACTAACGCACGGCCATAGTCCTGCATCGCGGCGGCAAAGATTTCAGATGCCGAGGCACTGAAGCGATCCACCAGCACCACTAACGGACCCTTATAGTAAACAATACCGTCAGTGTCGTTGTCTTCGCGCACTTTACCGTTATTGTCACGTACCTGAACTACCGGACCGCTTGGGATAAACAAACCAGAAAGCGCGACGGCTTCAGTCAGTGCGCCACCGCCATTGGTGCGCAGGTCAATCACTACGCTGTTAACATTCTGTTTCTGCAATTTCTGCAGCTGAACTTTAACGTCGTCTGTCAGACCAACATAGAAACCAGGGATGTCCAGCACGCCGACTTTCTGATTACCGACATTTTTCACCGACATCTTCACCGCACGATCTTCCAGGCGGATCTTCTCACGCGTCAGCGTCACCGTGCGAGTTTTGCTGCCCTTACCTGCCGGCAACACTTCCAGACGAACTTTACTGCCTTTTGGCCCTTTGATCAGCGCAACCACGTCATCCAGCCGCCAGCCGATCACGTCCACCATGGGCTTATTCGGCTGCCCGACCGCCACAATGCGGTCACCAACGGTAATCGCCTTGCTTTTCGCTGCCGGGCCACCCGCTACCATGGAATTAATGACGGTGTAGTCATCATCCATCTGCAATACCGCGCCAATCCCTTCAAGCGACAGGCTCATTTCGGTATTGAACTGCTCGGTATTGCGCGGTGAAAGATAGCCAGTATGGGGATCGATTTCGCGGGCGAAAGCATTCATTGCCAGCTGGAACACGTCCTCGCTGTTGCTCTGCGCCAGCCGACGAATGGCAAACTCATAGCGTTTGGTGAGAATCTCACGAATCTCTTTCTCATCTTTGCCGGTCAGCTTCAGGCTCAGTTGGTCATATTTGACTTTGGCATCCCATAACGCATTAAGCTCAGCAACGCTCTTTGGCCATGGCGCTTTGCCACGATCGAGATCGATGGTGTCATTGCCGGTAAAGTTCATCGGCTTATTCAGCACCGACAGCGCATACTGATAACGCTCAAACCGACGCTTCTGCGCCAGGTTGTATAAATCGAAAAACACCGGCATTTTGCCGGATTTAAACTCCTCACCGAGGGTGCCTTTCTTATCGGCAAATTGCGCCACGTCTGACGCCAGCAGCACGTTGTGGCTGTAGTCCAGCATATTCAGGTAGCGGTCAAAAATCTTTGCAGAGAACGCTTTATCCAGATCGAACTGACGATAATGAGAACGGGTAAAACGGGAGGTAACACGTTCACTGACGGTGGCGTGTTGCGGCTCCTGCTGCAGCTGAGGGATTTGATCGGCGCGGGTAATATTTTCCGCAGCGAATGCGTGGCCTGCAATAAGCAGGCCCGCGATAATGGTCGTTCTAAAAAAATTGTTCATGCCGTGGCTGGCCTCCGTTTCAGAACTGCAAGTGTTCTGCGCGCACGATCATTGCCAGGCCGGAAACCAGCTGCACCCGGACGCCATCTTTGGAGATTTCCAGAATGGTGGCGTCCATCGCGCTTTTACCTGCTTTGACTCTAATGCTCTGGCCGACTTGCAATGCTGAAGTATCGGTAACCGGTTGAGTACGCGGTTCGCGTTCAACGGGTGCTGCACGTTCCTGGGCAGGGCGCGGCGCTTTAGGACGAGCCTTACGCGGCTGTTCGCCTTCTGCAGCAGGTTTACGCGGCGCAGGTTTACGCGGACGACGTGGTGCGGTCTCTTCACCGGCCTCACGTTTTTTCGCCTGCTGCTGCTCACGCTGTGCCTGAACTCGCGCTTTAGCTTCTTCAAGCTGCTTACGTGCGTGCTCTACGTGTTGTTCGTCGAGCTCACCACATGCATTGCCGTCAAGATCGACGCGCGTCGCACCCGCTTTAATCCCATAAAGGTAACGCCAGCTGGAGGTATACAGGCGCAGTGCGGAACGAAGCTGAGTTTTACTCAGATTCATTTCACCTTGCACACGTTCGACCAGATCCTGAAAGATACCAATTTTGAGCGGTCGTGCTTCGCCTTCGGCGCTAAAGCAGTTTGGGAAACGCTCTGCCAAAAAGGCGATGACTTCTTTACTGCTATTCAACTTAGGTTGATTTTCCATGAAATTTCCTGATTACAACGGGTTTGCCAACCGGCGCAGGCATGAACAGGCGTCATTATAATGAGCCAGGCGGCAATTGCTACGTGATCCAGCTCTTTAGGTGCGTTTCATGTGAATAAATTTTTTCACATCACTACCCGCAAGTACTTCGCAAAGCCCGTCAGTAAGGGTTTTCAGGCCAATTTCATCGTTGCTGTCGAAGCGATTATAAACTGTGCTGTCGATATCCAGAACGCCGATAACTTCACCATCGACCACTAACGGCAGCACGATTTCGGCATTACTGGCGGCATCACAGGCGATATGACCCGGGAACGCATGCACGTCATCAACACGCTGTACCTGATTATCTGCAACTGCCGTGCCACATACGCCTTTACCGACAGGAATACGCACGCAGGCAATTTTACCCTGAAACGGGCCGAGTACTAACGTGTTCTCTTCCGTGAGCAAATAAAACCCTGCCCAGTTAACACCATCAAGACGTTCATATAAAAGCGCGCTACAATTGCCCATAGCAGCCAGGAAACTGGTTTCACCAGCAATTAACGCGCGCAAATCACGGTTTAAATCCGTATAAAATTCTTGTTTGTTCATTTATTAACCATTGTAAATACTATTGAGGCGCGCCTTTTAGTGCGTCACTCGTTAAAATAAGCATTAATTGCCCAGGCCGACAAGATGAATCATTCCGTCAGTTCATATAACCTTAGGATCTTCCGCACTGGTTTGCAGAACACTTTATCAGTGTCCCGGTGTTTATCGCATCGCTTCAGAGCACGATTTTGATAACAATTTCTGCTTATTATTGGCATTACATGGGCAACGCATCCTCAATAATATGAAAATTTACGCAATCAGCCATGCCCTGCCCCGAGAACGTTATCAGCGTTGCCCGCAATGCGATACCCTTTTTTCCATGCCGGATGTTAAATCCCGTCAGACAGCACACTGTCCGCGTTGTAACGCTAAAATTCTCAACGGCCGTGACTGGTCAATGACGCGCCTGACGGCCATGGCCGTCACCATGATTCTGCTGATGCCGTTTGCTTTCGGCATGTCGCTGGTCGACATCCGCCTGCTGGGCACCAATATCAGCGCCAGCCTCCTGGGCGGCATTCTGCAAATGGCCGAACAGGGCAATGTGATCAGCGCATCGATGGTCGCGTTCTGCACCGTCGGCGCACCGGTAACGCTGGTTGCGTCGATTATTTATCTGTTTTTTGGTCAGCGACTCGGTATGAACCTGCGTCCGGTGCTGCTGATGCTTGACCGGTTAAAAGAGTGGGTGATGCTGGATATCTACCTGGTAGGCATCGCCGTGGCGTCAATCAAAGTGCAGGATTATGCCGACCTGCAATTGGGCACCGGGCTGCTGGCCTATATTGTGCTGACCATTCTCAGCCTCGTCACCCTGATCCATCTTAATGTTGAGCAGCTGTGGCAGCGTTTTTATCCGCAGCCGGAGCCGCAGGTAGCGCCGGAAAAATTGCAGGTCTGTCTGAATTGCCATCACACCGGGCTGGCGGACGATCGCGGCCGCTGCCCACGCTGCCACACCCCATTGCGCTTTCGCCGCCGCCACAGCCTGCAAAAATCCTGGGCGGCGCTGATTGCATCGATTATATTTCTGCTGCCGGCTAACCTGATGCCGATTTCAGTTATCTATCTCAACGGTGCGCGGCAGGAAGATACTATTTTTTCCGGCATTCTTTCGCTGGCTTCCGGCAATATACCGGTAGCAGCAGTGGTATTTATCGCCAGTATTCTGGTGCCGTTCACTAAAGTGATTGTGTTACTGACGTTATTGCTCAGCATTCAGTTTAAATGTCAGCAAGGTCTGAAGACCCGTATACGCTTATTGCGTGTAGTGAAATGGGTAGGACGTTGGTCAATGTTAGATCTGTTCGTAATTGCGCTGACCATGTCACTGGTCAATCGCGATCAACTTTTAGCTTTTACTATGGGACCGGCAGCCTTCTACTTTGGCTCGGCGGTTATTCTCACTATCCTTGCCGTTGAGTGGCTGGATAGTCGTTTACTTTGGGATGCACATGCAACAGGAAACGCCGACTACACCGACTAAAGCTCGAGTCACCAATAAGCGCAGAATATCGCCCTTCTGGCTCCTGCCGTTAATCGCGCTGCTGATTGCGGGCTGGCTGCTCTGGACTAACTATCAGGAGCGCGGCACCACCATTACCATCGACTTTGTGTCGGCGGATGGCATCGTGCCGGGCAGAACACCGATCCGTTATCAGGGGGTGGAAGTCGGCCAGGTGCAAGGCATCAGCATGACTGACGACCTGCGCACCATCAAAATTAAAGCCAGCATCAAGAGCGATATGAAAGATGCGCTGCGCGAAGACACTCAATTCTGGCTGGTGACGCCCAAAGCCTCGCTGGCTGGCGTTTCCGGTCTTGATGCGCTGGTCGGCGGTAACTATATCGGTATGATGCCGGGTAAAGGTGAGCCACGCGAAACCTTCAGCGCGCTGGATACCCAGCCTAAATACCGGCTGAATACCGGCGAAATGCTGATTCATCTGCATACGCCGGATCTTGGCTCGCTGAACACCGGCTCACTGGTCTACTACCGCAAAATTCCGGTGGGACGCGTCTACGATTACAGCATCAACCCCGGTAATAAGGGCGTCACGGTAGATGTGCTGATTGAGCGCCGCTTTACCAATCTGGTGAAAAAAGAGAGCCGCTTCTGGAATGTGTCTGGGGTAAAAGCCGATGTCGGGCTGGCTGGTGCGAAAGTCCAGCTGGAAAGCCTGGCGGCGCTGGTGAATGGTGCCATCGCCTTTGACTCACCGGATGCCTCACAGCAGGCGGCCTCTGAAGACAACTATACTCTTTACCCCGATCTCGCGCACAGTCAGCGCGGCGTGGTGATATCTCTCGATCTGCCAGACGGTAAAGACCTCAAAGAAGACAGCACGCCGTTGATGTATCAGGGACTGGAAGTCGGCACCCTGACCAAGATGACGTTACAACCCGGCGGTAACGTCAAGGGTGAAATGACCATTGATCCATCAGTCGTCAGTCTGATGCGAGAAGGCACGCGCATTGAGATGCGTAGCCCGAAGGTTAGCCTGACGGATACCAGCCTGAGTAGCCTGTTAACCGGTAATACCCTTGAACTGATTCCGGGTGACGGCGAGCCTCAGGATCACTTCAAGGTGCGCGCCAGTAACGAATCCTTACTGCAACAGCCCGATGTGCTGACGCTGAAACTGAGCGCACCGGAAAGCTACGGTATTGATGCCGGCCAGCCAATCATGCTGCACGGCATGAAAATCGGTCAGGTGATCAGCCGCAAGCTCGACGAGAAAGGCGTCAGTTTTGTTGTGGCGATTGCGGCGGATCATCGCCACCTGGTGCACGGCGACAGCAAATTTATTATCAACAGCCGGCTAAATGTGAAATTAGGCATTGACGGTATGCAGGTGCTCGGCGCCAGCGCCCGTGAATGGGTCGATGGCGGCATTCGGCTGGAACCCGGCGCGAAAGGCGCAGCGAAAAGCAGCTATCCACTGTATGCCGACAGTGAAAAAGCGGAAGAAGGCATAACCAGCGATCGCCCGCCGACCACCATCATGCTGACGGCTAACAGCCTGCCGGATATCCAGGCTGGATCGATAGTGCTGTACCGCAAATTCCAGGTGGGTGAGATTGTTGACGTCACGCCTAAAGCCAATGAATTTGATGTCGCCGTGCATATCAAGCCGGAATACCGCAAGCTGCTGACGCAAAACAGCGTGTTCTGGGCTGAAGGCGGCGCACGCGTGCAGCTTAACGGCAGCGGACTAACGGTGCAGGCATCGCCACTGAACCGCGCACTGAAAGGCGCTATCAGCTTCGATAACCTGAGTGGTGCCGGCAGCGGGATTAGCCGCGATCAAAAACGCGTACTGTACGATTCTGAAACTGCGGCACGCGCGGTAGGCAGCCAGATTTCACTGCATACCTTTGACGCCAGTAAACTGGCCGCAGGTATGCCAATCCGCTATCTCGGTATTAATGTCGGACAGGTTGAATCACTGGCGCTTAGCCCGGATAAAAACCAGGTGATCGCCAAAGCGGTACTGTACCCGGAATACGTTGATGATTTCGCGCGCTGGGGCAGCCGCTTCTCGGTGGTGTCACCGGAAATTTCCGCCACCGGCGTCAATCATCTGGAAACCCTGCTGCAACCGTATATCAACGTCGATCCCGGTAAAGGTCGTGCTGCACGCAGCTTTGAGTTGCAGGAAGCCACCATCACCGACTCGCGCTATCTCGATGGCCTGAGCGTAGTGGTCGATGCGCCGGAAGGCGGCTCGCTGTCAATCGGCACTCCGGTACTGTTCCGCGGTATTGAAGTGGGCACCGTTACCGGCACCTCGCTGGGCAGCATGGCTGACCGCGTACAGATCACTCTGCGCATCAGTAAAAAATACCAGCATCTGGTCCGTAATAACTCGGTGTTCTGGCTGGCGTCCGGCTATAACCTTGAGTTCGGCCTGATCGGTGGCGTGGTGAAAACCGGCACCTTCCAGCAGTTTATTCGCGGCGGAATCCAGTTTGCGACCCCGCCGACGGTGCCGCTGGCGCCACAGGCCACCTCCAACAAGCACTTCCTGTTGCTGGATGAAGAGCCGAAAGAGTGGCGTAAATGGGGAACCGCCATCCCGCGCTAACCTTGGTAAAACGGGCGACTCTGGTCGCCCGTTGCTTTTCAGCTTTGCCCGTTGCTGTGTTAAACTTGCCGCTTCATTTTCTGTAACGGACCCCTTCAGTGGCTCACTCTTCCCGCGTCTTTTTTCCTGAATCCTTTTTAACTGTCATGCGCGAAGCCTTGCCTGACAGCAGCGCCTTTGAGGCTTTTATTGCCATCAGCCAGCAGCCGTTACGCCGCAGTCTGCGCGTCAATACGCTGAAAATCAGCGTGGCCGATTTTCTGCAGCTGGTCGCTCCCTATAACTGGCAGCTGACGCCGATTCCCTGGTGCGAAGAAGGTTTCTGGATTACACGTGAGCAGGATGACGATTTGCCACTGGGCAGTACCGCCGAGCATCTCAGCGGCCTGTTTTACATTCAGGAAGCCAGCTCAATGTTGCCGGTCAGCGCGCTGTTTGATGCCGAACCGCATCCACAACGCGTGATGGACGTCGCCGCCGCGCCAGGCTCAAAAACCACCCAGATGGCGGCCCGCATGGCCAATCAGGGCGCGATTCTGGCAAATGAGTACTCCGCCAGCCGCGTGAAAGTGCTGCACGCCAATCTCAGCCGTTGTGGCGTCAGCAACACCGCGATGACTCACTTCGATGGCCGGGTATTTGGTCCGGCGTTGCCGGAATGCTTCGACGCGATATTGCTGGATGCGCCCTGCTCCGGCGAAGGAGTGATCCGTAAAGATGCTGATGCGCTGCGTAACTGGACGCCGGAAAGCACCCGCGATATCGCGGCTACCCAGTGCGACCTGATAGACAGCGCTTTCCACGCGCTGAAAGCTGGCGGCACGCTGATCTACTCCACCTGTACTTTAAATCAGACCGAAAACCAGCAGGTCGTGGCCTGGCTTCTGGCGCGCTATCCCGATGCGGTTGAGGTCGTCGCGCTGGACGGCCTGTTTGACGGCGCGGAGCGTGCGCTGACGGCAGAAGGCTATCTGCACGTGTTTCCGCATATTTTTGACAGCGAAGGTTTCTTTGTTGCGCGCCTGCGCAAAACCGCCTCGGTCGAGCCGATGGAAAAACCGGGTTACAAAGTGGGTAAGCTGCCCTTCTCCCCGCTCAGCCGCAAAATGAGTGAGGAAGTCGCGGCGGCGGCCAGCCAGTCCGGGCTGTTCTGGGATGACTCGCTGACGCTTTGGCAGCGCGATAAAGAGCTGTGGTTATTCCCTGCGGCGATCGAGCCTCTGCTCGGCAGAGTGCGTTTCTCACGTATCGGTCTGAAACTGGCGGAAACTTTCCCGAAAGGCTACCGCTGGCAACATGAAGCGACCGTTGCGCTGGCTCGGCCGACGCCGGAGAACAGTTTCGAGCTGAATGAGGATGAAGCTGAAGAGTGGTATCGCGGACGTGACATCTATCCGCAGACCGAGCTGCCACGTAATGAAGTGATTGTGACCTGGCAGCAACAGCCGATCGGCCTGGCGAAAAAAGTTGGCACCCGACTGAAAAATAACTATCCGCGCGACCTGGTGCGCGATGGCAAGCTGTTTAAAGCCAGATAGCGCATCCCCTGCCCTGCGGCAAACGGGTGAAGTCTGCCGCAGGGTTAAACGTTAAGTCACAGCGTGCAAATCGCCAATAATATAAATATGCCGCCACGGTTCACCGTTATGGCGCTGATAAATCATCGTCACTCACTTATTTATAATGGCAATATTGATGCCTCGTTTAAGCAGTACAGGCTAAAATAAAACCACCATAGATAATTTTCACTGAGAAAAAGCAGCCATGGACGATCGTAAGCAGTTTATTCTGACGCTAATAATACTCCTTTCAGGCAGCCTTTTACTGCTGGAAGTATTTACCCGACTGGTGCGTTTAACCTGGCTGGGTTAATTTATTTTTTAGCATCAGACTCATATTATATCCGGTTACTTTGAACTGGCAGGATTCATATAACCCTTTGGCACGAAGATTATCTGCCGCTACGCGTAATCTGATCTCCTCAACGCCCTGCTTTTGTAGTAACTCTTCGAGTTCACCTATGGCCTGCTTGCCGTAACCTAAACCACGAAATTCCGGCAACAAGATAAAATCATTGATATAGATGCTGTTTCCATCGCGCTGATACCATAAATAACCGACCAGCTGCTGTGCTATTTCGATCGATAACAATACCTGCCGGGATGAATCCAGCCCCTGCGGCAGATAATCATCCAGAGATTTCTGCGCCCGCTGACGCGCTAACTCATCGCTGTAACCGGAGTTAGCCCGCATATCTTCGGCATAGTCATCGATAAACAACCGCTGCCAGTCGTCAAATTCCGCTTGCTGCATTGCTCTGAACATCACGCCACCTGCTGATTACTGATTGAATAATCTAATAATAAGCAACAGCGGCGCGGTGGTACAGCGTTAGTGACGCAGCTGGCTGTCCAGCTGCGTTTCCAGACTGTCCAGCAAGCTATAACGTCGGCGATATTCAGCACGCTTTTTACTGGCGATATCATCCAGCGACTTGCGCTCAACCCGCAGCGGCAGCTGGAAATAGTTGTCGTCAGTGAGCTCACCGCTCAGCGATTGCCAGAAAGCATCATAATCAGCAAACAGCTGTGCTTTCTTTTTGTAGTGATAACGCCAGTTCTGGTAAATATGGGTTTTATTGCCGGCAGCCAGAATCTGCTGCACGCCCAGATGCGATGCCAGCGCACAGAGCGCTTCAATCAGCAGGCGCTTAGGAAACAGGCCGTGACAGGCTTTCGTAGCCAGCTGAATAGCTTCATGCGGCGTTTCCGGCCTTGCGCCCTGAATACCGCCAATAAACAGCGTCTGCTGATGCTGGAAATTAAATACGCTGAAGGTGGTGGTCGCCAGCTGCACGCCCTGTTCATTTTCAAACAACAGCGTCGCCTCACCCTCTTTGTTCAGTTGGTCCATCGCCAGCAGCCGGATGCGATAGGTTTCATCATTTTTGCCTTGCAGCCGCACCAGCACTACGCCGTCAGCAGACAAGTAACCCTCAAACAGACTGGCTGGCAGATGTTTTTCCAGCTGCAAATAGTGCTGACTTAAAGCCTCAACAACCTGCTGATGACCCAGATTCGCTGCCAGATAGGGACGATAAATTTTAAGCGGCAGCGCGGGTTGCGCCAGCAGGATTTCCTGCAAACGATCATTACGCGCCAGGTTAGCTAATAAATGATGACTTGAAAGCGGCAACGTCAACGCCCGCAGTAAGAATTTAAGCCGGTAACCCGCCCGGTTCCAGGAACTACCGGGTTTAATTTTTCCGCTGACCAGCGAGGCAAACAGCTGCAACGCGCTATCAGATTCAGGCAATTCCTGCGACAGGATAAATTGTGACATGTTCTCTGGTGACCATCATTTTTGGATTTGCGCTATTTCACCAGAATGAAACTAAACAATTATTTAATGAGCCAGGATGCTATGAGAACATTTCATCAATGTTGACATTTGGTTTAACAAGAGAGCCTTATCAGTATCATTACACTTATCAGAGACAATATTTACAAATTTTTATTAAAAAAATGCTTTAATTCACACCAATTGGCGAATAATGGGGTGCCTGAATAAGATTAATCGCATACCATAACGCAGTGGAGTAGCCACTAAGCCAGAGCAAGACCATTTTTCCAACCAGGGAGTTCTGACTTTTAGCCGTTATCCGTTACACCTGTTTACCCTTACCTGCCGGTAGCGGTGTATAACAGGTTAGAATAACGACAAAACATAAGGAGAGGAGAATGATGAGTAAACGAACTGCATGGGTGCTGGTGTTTACCTTTAGTGCAATGTTTTGGTTGCTGGTAGGAGCCGTGTGGATTATCTACAGCTAGTACCAACAACGGCATCGTTGTTCCCGGTGTGATAAACTAAAAATAGCTTAATGTATTTATTATATCTTGAGTAATACTTATGGCTTTATCCTAAAAAAATAGAATTTCAACTAAAACTGCCCTTATTTCACTTGGTTATGTTAAGCTGCACCGCACAGTATATTGACATATCGAAGTGAAATGAAAATCCTGTTAATTCGGCGTGATAACATCGGTGACCTTATCCTCACTACCCCGCTTATTGCAACGCTGGCAACCTCACTAAACTGTAAAGTTGATGTACTGGTCAATACCTATAATCAGCCGATTCTTGAGCACAACCCGCACGTGGGTAAAGTGCATATTTACAGTAAACTTCATCACCGCCAGCCTGGTCAGTCCGCCACCGGTGTTATTTTCCGACGCGCTAAAACAATGATTGATATCCGTCGCGCAGGTTACGACGTGGCAATTATTGCCCGGGAACAGTGGGATAAACGCCCATTACAATGGGCGAAACTCTCTGGCGCAAAACGCATTCTCGCAATTGGCGAAAATGCCCCGGCATCAATTACCGACTGCATTCCGCCTTCTCAGCAGCAGCAGCATATCGTTGAGCTGCTCAATCAGTTTGCGCAGAAGCTGGGCATTGCGCAACAGCCCGGACCACTGGAGCTGTATGTGACGCCGCAGGAACTGGCACATGCAGCACAGCTGCTCTCATTGCCGACCGGCGTACCGCTGTATGGATTACAAATCAGCGCGCGCAAGCCGATGCAGCGCTGGCAGGCTGATAAATTTATTGAACTGGCACACCGCCTCGCTCGTCAGGAAAACTGCCACTTTCTGCTGTTCTGGTCACCAGGCAGCGCCGATAATCAGCAGCATCCTGGCGATGACGATAAGGCGCAATATATTATCGACAACTGTAAGGACATTGCTCTGACGCCGGTCATCACCGGCAATCTGCGCGCCCTGATGGCTGCGGTTTCACTTTGCGACCAGATGCTGACCAGCGACGGCGGTGCACTGCATATTGCTGCTGCACTGGGCAAACCGGTGGTGGCACTGTTTGGTAACAGCGATGCCTGGTTCTGGGGACCGTGGCAGGTGCCAAACAAAGTGGTCTCTGAAGAATCGCGAAATGTCGGTGATATAACGGTAGAGAGGGTTGAACAACAGTTTTTGCAGTTGCGTCAATCAGTGCTGAATGCCGCCAAATAATTGAAAAGCTCTCCCGCTGGCCGTTGGGTGGTGGGAGAGTGTCAGCGCAACTATCATGAAAGCAACAGAGGTTTAGATTTAGCGACTGCCCGCTTTTCTGTCACGATGGTTCGAATACCACACCAGCGCAGCACCGAGGGCTAACAGCACAATCGTCAGCGCCGTCTTATTCTCTTCGGTACCCGCTAAACCACCGACACCCAGAAAATATCCGGCAGCAATCACCGACTTAAGCAGCTTACTGGCATTGCTTTGCTGCTTAAGGCAGATACCACGCACCGCCCAGGCTCCCAGAACTAACCCCAGCAGCGCTAACATGGTTCCCATTGTTCACACCTTTTCAATGTTGTTTATCGCGAACACCCTTTTCCCGACGGAACAGGCCTGATCGTTTAACGGGTGGCTAAATCATTCTGCCATTAGATGCTTTTTGCAAAGCTCCGTTTTATCCAGCTCAACCAGTGCTTTTCGGCTACAAGCCGGAATCATTATTTCGTGCAGGGTATCGCGAGTATCAGTATCGTAACGGTGCGGACTCGTTGGCCGGCGATCTTTGCGAACGCATCTGATATCCATACCATAGTGATATCGCTTATCTTATGGCTGACAGGCTTAAAAAGCCATTGAGAAATCACGATTTTTAAGAGGTTCAACATGTATAAATATCCGGCAGCGGTCAGCTTTGACGAGGAAACGGGCAGCTGGGAAATCGTATTTCGTGACTTCGAAACGCTTCCTGCCATCGCCCTGAACGAAGATGACATTGAGTTAGAGGCAACGGAAGGATTAATCACCGCTATTGCTGAAAGCATCAGTTCTCGCAGCTTGATTCCACTTCCTTCTGAGGCCGTCGGGGAGGAGATACTGGTTTATCTGCCACTACTCACCTGCCTGAAAGCCGCCTTAAGCAATGCTCTGATTAACACCGGCACGCGCAAGGCAGAACTGGCCAGAAAGATGAACATGAATGGCCCGCAAACCGATCGGCTGCTGGATGTCAGTCATGCTTCAAAAGTCGAGACGCTGGAACAAGCGCTGTATCTGCTGGGGTATGAGGTCAGACTATCGGTGGCGGCGATTTAAATGCGCTACCGCCGGTTAGATTAATCAGAGTAAATCCAGCTGACCGCCTGCATCAGGTTTTGCTTTAGTATCGGCCGTTTTCTTCTGCGGCGGCGCGGGATTCTGCATCTGCTGAGTGATCCAGCGTATTATCACTTCTACCGCATGGCTTTGCTGTGCAGAGGTCATCGGCTGATTCTGCCCAATACCGTGCCATTTGCTCAGGCAACCACGACAACAGGTGGCCGTGGCATGCTGAGCAATAAACACCGGATGCCCGCGCATTGGCGTCTGCTTGCCATCATTGGCTGGTATCGCCGGTGATAAACGCAGCCTGATAAAGTCAGCCGCATGTATTCTGATCGCCTGTTCACCCTTATTCAGGCAGTAATCATACTCAGCGCGGCCCAAACGGAAGCGCTGACGAAAAGGTGAGCGGAGAAGTTGCGTGAAAATGTCATCAATTGGAAGCATTAGGGTTACAGCGTTAAGATCGGTATAGGTGACATCATACCAGCCAGCCCCACTTTTGACTTGCGGTTAAACAGAAGTTGATGCGAATCCCAGGGGTGACATTCAGCTGCTGTTAATTTATGTTTCAGTCATCGGAAATGTTGAGCATTTAAGAAGACTTAGAATAATGAAATGGATTATTTTTGCCGCCGTGTTAGCGTCAACCGGAGCATTCGCTGAAAACCGCAGTTTTGAATCGCCAGAAATACGCTGCCTGAACGACCACACCTTGCCATTTATTGATGGCGAGCTCAGCGCGCAAGTTATTGTTGATGATGCCTTTGTCCGCTGCAAAGATCCCATCGATGACTGGAGAAAGTCACGTAAAAGCTTACCGCAACAGATGCAAAAACAGCAATTCTCAGAGCTTTATGACTTTTATATCAGGATGATTGATATAAGACGTAAAGCGGGTCATTAATCTACGAAACGCTATTGCAATTCAGCTAATGAATCAGTGAAGCGTTATTCCAGCATTGATATAGCCATTCATAGAGCGCGGTAATACGGTGTGGTACATACCGACTCTTTAATCTGACCAGATGGACGGGCAGTGCCGCCAGGCATTGAGTACTAAGAAGGAGAAGTGACTCTGTCATTTCGTAAGTTGAACCAGATAATTGGCCCTATTTATCCTGCTGCGATAGCTGGTAGATGGGCTTCGATAAATAAAGTATCCTGATTTGCACGTCTGTAAGGGCGCCAGGACCGGCAAAGCGAGCTCGAGATGGCCAGAAGGTTATTGAGCAGCTTCAAAAGTTAAGAAAACCATATCCAAATCATTATCAGGCAGTATTCCTTCCTTAAAATTACCGAGTGTTAAGTCTCCAATCACTGAGCGCCAAAATTTCAGGGCTGGAATATTTTCCAGCAACACTCTCACTTGCCAACTTCCGGGCCTGGAAGAAACTGCCAGCCGAAACGCATCCCTGCCAACCCCCATACCTTTGAACTTGCGCAGGATAAAGAACTGATCAATATCATAACGCTCAGGAGCATGCGGATACCGACGTACCAGGCAGAACCCGGCCAGTTCATCGCCCAGATATATCAAGTATGGCCAGTGGTCATTGCGGCACCAGTGGGGATCCAGTAGTGATGATTTAAATGTATAAGATCCATCATCGCCACATGGCCACTTAATAATCCCGGCAAGATCATAAACATAATAGCGAAAAAGATTTTCGATAATTTGCCTGTCATCTTCCGCCGATTTCAGGCTGACCTTATAGTTCGCTAACATATCCCATTTTCCTGGTGGCAAAAAAAGACCTTATCACAAGCACAAACTGATACCTATTGTACTGCCTGAGTTATCGCCTTCAATCTGACATCGGCCTGGCTTTGATGTTTGCGGCAAGGCCGTTTAAATCCGCCAGGCCGCCACATTTACAACGCAACCACCCATCACATCCTGTGTTTCAATGACTGAGAATTCTTTTTTTTATTAATATAGTCCTCAATGCTAAACACATCAGGCCGACACCCGTTAGCATCAGAAATTTATAGCTGAGTAAATGATAAAACCAGATACCTGCTACACCTCCCGCGCAAAAACAGCTAATAGTTAAAAAGTGAAGCTTAAGACGTTCTAAATAAATCGGAGCATCTTTGGGTGACTCCTTTCGGCGCAATACATCAAAGAGCATCGCCAGCTCGATACCAATATCAGTAGAAGCACCCGAAACATGCGTAGTTCTTACGCGAGCATTTGAGATACGTGTCACGACAGCATTTTGCAATCCCATTAAAAAACTGAGGCTAAGGATTAAGAAAGAGCCTGATGCTTCTGGCCTGAACCAGCTTTCAATAACACCCAGTGTGAGAAGCGCGGCTCCCTCAATCAGAATATTGACAGCGTATATGCTTCGGATTTTATTTCTACGCCCGGCATTGATAATCATGGTTGAAAAAGCGGCCCCGGCTATAAACATGAATAAAATCGACAGAAAAAACATTCCTGCCGATATATTCGCCTTGGCAAGATGATCTGAAAACGAGGATACATTTCCCGTCATGTTAGCGGAGAAAAACCCCACTATCTCGAACGCCATTGTATTTAAAGCGCCTGCTACTGCGGCCAGCGTGCAGGCAAGCTGGCTATCAACAATATTATTACGCTCACTTTCTGTACTCAGCAGCATAACGCCTACTTAATAAGTATGAAAAAACACAATGATTCTCCGATTCATCGGGTTTAACAAGTAGGCAGCAAAGATAAATTTGGCAGTAAGTTGAGCTGAAACAGTTGCGGGTGTAATTTTGCCCAGTCGTTCAATCAGCGAAGCTGGCCAGGACATTCTCAATGTTGTCCTGTAGCCGCGGTTAAGCCGTCTTATCAAGGTTAATCCGTGTTGCATAAATCCTGACGCTAAAAGTGTGCAAGGCAGACCCTGCGCACTGATCATCTGTCAGGATAGTCGAGCAGCTGTCGCCAGGTTACTCTTGCGACAAACACATCGGAAGAGGCCCACATGGATAAGTTTGACCGGCAATTACAGAACGATATTTTAACCGCTTGCATGAGAGCTTACCCACACTCAGCAGACTTTCTTTATTATCTCAATACCTCTGTCGAAGCATGCTGGGACCTAAGCAACACAGAAGCCCATAGCAAGCTTCACGCCAATCTGGTTTATCTTGCCGAGCATAATTTGATAAAACTCAATGCAAATCCCCAAGACAGTCCTCTTCATATACTTGAAAATATAACGGCGACCGCTAAAGGCATCGATTTTCTCTTAGATGATGGCGGACTGGGTGCGATACTGGATGTGCAAACAATCCGTCTGCACAACGACACTCTCATTGCGCTTGAAGATATTATTCGCGTTGCCAATATTCCGGAAGAACAGCAGAAAGGATTGATTGCTAAACTCAGGGATCTTCCAGCCGATGCCCTGAAGCATTTGACCTTACAATTACTCACTCAGGGCATTCTGAACTTGCCCCACGCACTTCAGATCATTCAAACTGCCCTACGTAAGGGCTGAATATTGACAGGTCAGGATAGGGAAAAATATTGATGGCTAAGCCTTTCAGTTAGCCTTATCCTGAAAAGATGGCACAAACCGGCATAAGAATGATGCAAAGTCAGAAAGCCTCTTCGCCAGACTTATGCCTAAATTTCTTCAAGAAATTAAAAGGCCTGAATTCGATAAAGTACCGAAGCCAGGCCCAGATAGCTGCCAGATAAACCGTCCAGTTTACAGTGTCAACTTGTACACCGGGAGCGACAAACAGCTCTGATTATTTATTTTGTTTTAGCTGGCACATATAAATAACAGCCATCACCCCGATTAACCAATACATAGCCGGGTTTAGAGGTGCTTCCTGGACAATATGATGCACCGTTATTAATGGCTGATGCAGGTACAGATACAAATGATGCCAGAAGAGGCAGTGCTAATGTGATTAAGACTTTTTTCATAAAAAACCCATAATAATTACTTAAAATAATATTATTCTGATACTCTACACCAGATATAAGTATAGAATACCGCAGTACCATACTCTGCTAAAAGCAATAGTCAACAATAAGTAACTGGTGCCATTTGAAAATTGAATAAGACAGTAAGATAATTGCTAAGCCATCCTGAAAGAGCTGCGAATGAATAATATTATCAGCCTTCACTCTCGAAATAAGATTAATATCACTTTCGATAAGATTATTCTTTTATAGATACTCTATATTATTTTTACAAATCATCCTAAGATGACTCATATATCCAGAACACCATAAATTCAGTGAAGGAAGCAGTATGTCAACATTCTTAATCATCGCATTCCCGTTACTGGCCGTAGGATTAGCATTAGTTGCGCTTTTTTATCGAAAAAGGGATAAAAATTTTCTTATACCCGGTTTCGTGCTGATTGCGGCCGGGCTGGTGAATGCTGTAATCGGTATGGGTGTTAGTTAGTCTTCTGAACAGTCCGCTTTCGCCGCTGACAAAAAAGTTTTATAAAAAACACAATCGACTATCCGGCCAGCGCGCCGGAAAATTTTTTGCCTGCTCCTTAATGGCTTCGCAAAATCAAATCGTCGGCCTTTCCGCTTCATGCACGCGCAGAATCTCCGACGTCACGACGCCTAACAGCTCTACTTCTTCAAGTACACTTCCTTCGTATGCCTCCCCTTCCTGTGTGATGATGCTGTTACCCATCAGCTTCCCTAGCTGAGATTCACCAAACACTTCAAAAACAATTCTATTGCCGCTCCTGGCTGAAATGCTCCTGTCGACAATGAATAACCTGTCGCCGACATCAAGAATCATCATCGATGCCGGATTGATTGCGATGAAGTCATAAATGTTAAGCCGCCTTTCGATATGATCGCCAGCCGGTGACGGGAATCCCATAGCTACCTCCAGTGATTAGCGTTGAAAAGCCTAAACGTTCTGCTTTCCCCTTCCTGAGTAGAGATATCCTTGAACTGATCCTGATGATGTTCAATCCACTGGTTAGCTTCCTTTTCTGTCCAGTGCCAGTTCACTTTCGCCAGCTCCGCAACAAAATCCACAGTGGTAATGGTACGCCCGGTTTTCGGCAGAATTTTTACCGCTGCGCGAAATGCCGCTTCGATTTCGTATTGTCTTGCCATGAGTCTTTAACCCGATAATTACTGTATATGCAAACAGTATTATCAAAGTGTATAACTGATCAAGCGACTTAAGTACAGGTTTGCTCTATGCTGTTGCGCAGTGGGAAAATTTAGAACAGGTCAGGGCTGGCGCTAATCAGGCAAGGGTTAGCGATGACATCCTAAGATGACTGCGCTATAGCCGATTCTTCTGATAGCCTGGCATCAGATTAATCGTCAGTCGCGATACTCCCCACTAACACCGGAGGTTTATTCTCCTAAACCCTCCCTCTTTATATCGCCAGCATTCAGCCTATTTAAAAAAGTCGACAGAAAGCTCTTCCCGGGATTTGTAGTTCGGTCAGTAGTAAATTAGCGCAGTGTTTTGAGCAGCCTGTCGGCTTATGTTCGCGATTGATTTAGCCATACCAAAGTATATCGGGATGCCCGTAGTGTCGGGTATGATTTGGTTTGAACTGAATATTGGTAATTTGAGGAATTTTCGTAATACAAATGAAAATTTCTCTTAAAATAAACAAACAAAAAAAGACCCTGCACCTTTAATGGCACCTAAAATCAATAACTTAGGTGCCATTATGTCTACATTATGCCTACAGCCTATGGTCGGCTCAGTTTGGCGTCTAAATCTTCGAAAAAGGTTTTGCTATGTGATTGAAGTTAGATTAATTCCATTATTTTAGCTTTTTTATCCTGAAATTCCTCTTCAGAGAGAATTCCGGCGGCCTTTAACTCAGCAAGCTTTTTCAGTTGTTCGTAAGGATCGGCTGTTGTAGATATGGGTTGCGAAGCCGTAGGATTAGCGCTCAGATGTCTACCAGCTTCAATTGCAGCAATCAGTAAAGCCTCGCCTTCTTTATTGTAGGTTTTGAATTCGAGGTCATCATGGCTGGTATGCATCTTTATTGACCTGTGGCCGAGTATAGATTTTCTCTCTATAGAAGTTATTGCCTTCAACGGAATATTTTCAATAACCTCGCCCAAAAGCCCTTTTCGATAAAATGCTACCCTTATATCAGTAACAATAAGAGCACCATTGTACTGCTTATCCTTGCCCTGCCCCATCAATCTGCCGATATAACCCTCAGCCCAAGCTACAGCAGCTTCTCCATTCTGGAGGTGCTTACTCTTAAAGTTCTCAACGTGTTTATTGGTTTTCATTCTCAGCCTTCATTGATTGCATGCAGCGTTCAACGCATTGAATATGCGATATAAAATGGCGATTGCTTCTTAGTTCTTTCAATAATTCAGTTTTAGATATTCAGTGGCAACAAAATGTCTACAGTAAACTATGCCTTAATCGCAAAGTTCCAGTCCTTTATCGAGTAATGTGTCAATGCTTTTCTTAGCACCCGGAAACTCGGGGTTATCCAGCCATACCGATTTGATATCACCTGCCTCAACTTTTCCGGCTCTTACCAAGCCCTGAGCCGTTCCATTAAGAGGGTAGTATGTGTCACTCATTGGATTGATGACGAAAACACCGCCACCAGGCAGACACGTCAGAACAGCACGATCAAATTCTAGTGGCCATTCATCGCCTGAATCTTTTTTGAAAACAGCTTCACTATTATCTTTAGAGAATGCAGCACCAGAGAAAGCTAACAATGATGCTAACAAAACAACCTTTTTCATAATTTCCTTTCAAATATGTTTTCCAAGTGTAAACAAAACAGCCCCATAAGGTTTAATATCAGCAAGGGAACACTCATAACTTATTGAGCTATTGGCTAGCCTCAACTTTCCGCCCGGTAGGCGAGCTATATCGAAAACGTCATAAGCGCCATCAACGATAACAAACCATCGGCCGCTGACGATTTCATTTTGGGACCTGTCGATGAGCCATGAATATTTAACACCCTCAATATATTCAGCACTACTTGATGATGCATTTAACAGCGTTGGGTCTGCTGTCCACAGACCTGCATCTTTCAGTCGCCCGGACTCAAAACGATACTTAGGGATCTGGTTAGCTGACGGGATGGCAGATTGATTGCTGGTTGGTTCGCCCTTTCCTGTAGCTAACCATTGAAGTGATACGCCGGTATCGAGTGCACACGCCACCACCACATCACCGGGGAAATAATCTCGGCGAACCCAAGTGCTTACCGTGCCGGATGAAATGTCGAGTAATTCACATAGCTGTTTTTGCAGGGTAAAGCCGTATGCATCCAGTATGCGCCGCAAAACAAGCTTACCGCCGTTAGACATAATCTCGTCGTAAAGAGCCTTACCTCTAACCTCCAGCGGCTCCTTATCAAAACTTGCTTTTGCAAGCTCTCCAGTAACCAACCAGTTGACATCACTCTGTGTATCTAAAGCACATTGAACAATCACATTCCCCGGAATCTGGTCACGCTGCAACCAACCGGCAACATTACTTTTTGCAATCTCAAGATGCTCTGCCAGCTCTTTTTGCATAGTAAACCCATATGAAGACAGGATTCGGTCTAGAACATCAGCAGCTTTTGCAGACTCAATAAGCATTTTGTTACCTTAGGTTTGATTTTCATATTTACAGATATGAAAAACGGATCTGCAGTATGCACATACCACATGTAACACCATAGAACACGATGACTTATCGGAGATACTGCTTTATACATACTGAAAATGCAAACAGTCAGAACGCATTTGACTTACTTGAATCGCCTGAGCTGCTGTCAAATATTACATCAGCACTTATGCCGGCTCTTAGCGCAGCTGTTAACAACGCTGTTGAAAAGGCACTTGCGGTCAACACATCCGCAACCATGTCTAAAGAAGACTTCGCAGCAGCCAACGGTATCAGCAAGTCCATGTTAGAGAAGTGGATTGCTAACGGCGTTGTGCTTCTTGCCCCTACCCCAACCAGCACAGTTACGCGAACTATCGAATGCAAAAAGACAGGTCAGACGCGCACTGACGTGAGGGAAAAACACGGTAACGCACTGGTAAATGTTGCTGAATGGCGCGAGAAAAATCTGCAACACGCAATTAACTGCCGCTACATCAAACGCTAACTTGATTTTGCAAGTTTCAAGGGTTCGAATCATGTTTGATTTTCAGGTTTCCAAACACCCTTATCTTGATAATGCCTGCCGTCAGTTTGCACAAACGCACAACCTGACCGAGCTGGCGCGCAAAGTCGAAATGAAAGCGCAGGTACTACGCAATAAGCTGAACCCGGAACAGCTGCACCAGTTAACCCTGACTGAACTGATGCTGTTAACTGATGCCAGCGAGAATGCCGCACTGATTGATGATGACGCCAGCGCCAGACTTACTGACGCCGCTCAACGGGATTATTTCACTCTTAAAAAGCCAATCGTCATCATCACCACACAACTAACTGGGCTGCAGCAGTACATTAAAGAACAGTGTCTGAATTAGTGTTCGAAAGACTAAACTCAAGGTGTGTATGAAGCTGGTAAAAGCCCAAGCATTTACCAATAGTTTTCCGAATTAAAGAAGAAACTAATATTATAAGCTTGACTCTGTTGGGGGTTTCATGAGCCTTGAATTCATAGCTTCCCTTGCTTATACCGTCTGAATCAAAAAGCTCTAAGCTTTCTTCATTAAGAGATAAATCAACATCATTATCTATATTCCTGATAAGGTCAGCTAACGAGGTAATAAAACTTTTTTCGATAAAATCAGTGTGTATGTTGTGCGCAAGACCGTTTCTCAGAGAGTTAAATTTATCAAGCACTCTGAAAGATGGTGTAGGCAGGCCAAGTTTTGACGCTAGTTCGAGCTTTTTGAAATAACTTAGTTTGAATGGTCTTCCTTCTTTCGAAGTGGAGTCAAACAGGTTTTCCTTCCCAATTGCTGAACAAATGAACGCTTCAAGAAAGTTTTCTGTAATTAGGTGTAGCCTCAGTACTACACCAATGTCATCTTTGCTTTCAGTTGATGCTATCAATGCATTGCGTACTGATTTGTTGTCGAAGAGTTTAATAAAAATAAAGTTATTCATAATGTCCCGGTAAGCAGGTAATTGAATGGCACTCACCGACAGATAAAATATTTTTTGTAGCGAGTACCTTACTTGACTTGAATGCCACGCAAGCGTCCATCAGAGCAGGGTACAGTGATAAAAGCACAAACCGTACAACATCTGAAAACCTGACATCCTAAAAAGGATCGCCGATCTCACTGCAGATCGCAACGAGCAGTTAAACATTTTTGCTGCCTATGTGCTGCGTCATCTGGCAGAAATCTATTAAGTCGATGCGCCTGAAACTGCTTGTGATGGACTATTGTTAAAATCGATAACCAAATGCCTGCCTCATATTGCTGCTATATCGCGGGCTTTGACATAGCTGGAATGTTTGAAAGCATAGTGGATGGAACTCGGAAGATGTCACGCGGATGCTTTTCAGCGATGTCAGGGATAATCGAGTATTTATCACTCAGAGCAAAACCAGCCATAAGCTGGCCATACCTTTAAACCTTGAGCTGAAAGCATTGGGGTTGTCACTTGAAGCAGTTATCGATTTATGCCGACGGGATAATCCGTCAGATTATATGATCTATTCAGCCGTAAGGCGCGGGGGCAGAAAGCCAGGCCCTGTTACGCCGGTTGCTTTAACCCAGGCTTTTGCTGAAGCACGAGAATTGAGCGGTATTAAGTTCGGTGAAAATCCACCGACATTTCATGAAATACGTAGCCTGGCAAGTCGATTGTTCAAAGCCGAGAATGGCGAGGATTTCGCGCAGAAATTACAGGGACACAAAAACCTGTCAATGACCAAAAAGTATCTGGATACTCGCGGGCAAGAATACATGATGGTTTAGACTGGATATTGGAAATTCGGACATATTTCGGATAATTTCGGGCTAAACCCTAATAGAAGCAGATGAATCAATAACTTAAAAAAAGACCGAATACGATTCCTATATTCGGTCCAGGGAAATGGCTCTGGTAGAGCCGTGCGCTAAAAGTTGGCATTATTGCAGGCGGTGTCGCCTTGCCCTTTAAAGAGTAGCCAAACTAAAGGGGATTTCCAGCCACAGGTTATCGGCTTGAAAGGAAGAAGTTAACTTTGTGATCGGGATGGCAGAAATCCGAATGCAGCCTTTCACTAATAAAGGCTGTCGACTAGCAGCAGGTGCTAAAAGAGCTCAGCGCGCTTATAAAGAAGCGCGCCAATTTACCGATTTAAATCAATCAGTTGCAGAGTTTGCTTGCGCGTTCAATAAAGGGTGTCAGGCTCATCTTATGCCCCGGGTTTTTCGGGTCATCAATCTGAATCACATTGATTGGCTGAGCTTTTACCTGTCCGGCTAACATCATCTCGCTGGCTTTATTATTCAGCGGATATTGCATCAGCGTGCTGGGATTAATAGCAAATAGCGCGTGGTCGGCGGCGCAGGTCAGCATCACTTCTTCACGGTTAAACGCCCACTTCTCTTTACCGATTTCAAAGCGGCTAACGGTAATGATTTGCGATGCAGCCAGTGCGCTGCTGCTGATGCCCATTGCGAGCAGTAAACAGACCAGTTTTTTCATCGAGTTTTATAACCTCACTGAACGCGCCCGAACTCTCAGGCGCAAAAATAATTTATGCCGGTGCCAGGGTAGCAAAGATGCTGACCAGCATTAGCACCAGCGTACTCAGCAGCAGTTCCGCCTGCGTCATGCGGATAAAACCTTGCTGCGCCCGCTGCCCTGCCCGGCGAAAACGCGGTACCAGCCAGTAGCGATTCAGCAGCGCGATGGCCACCATTAACCCCACCAGCAGAATTTTAATCAGCAACAGCTGACTGTATAACCCGAAGCTGACCAGCGGCCAGCCAAGAATCATCAGAGCGTTGATAATACCGGTGAGTATCACCAGTGCAACCGCCAGATGACCATAGCGCGAGAAACGCATCATGGCGCGTATCGCATCACTGCGCAGCGCAATGTTACGTGCATCGGCCATTAACAACAGCAATGGCAGTAAACCACCCACCCAGAATGCCGATGAGATCAGATGCAGTGCATGATTAGCGCGTTGCAGTGCGCCCGGCCAGCCATCCAGCATCGCAGCATGACCGACAAAGGCCAGCCCGATAAGCTGGGCCAGCCCCAGTGTCAGCAGCAACGGCTGACGCCATACGCCGCGCCGCAGAAAAGCCGCACAGGCAATGAGCGGCAGGATAATTTGCCACTGCCAGGCTTCGCCGAAGCCGGTGCCGAGCACTGCCCGCCAGGTATCAGGATCGGAGATATTACGCCAGTCACCGCTCATCAGGCCGGTCTGCGCGGCCAGTAAAGCCAGCGCGCTAAGTAATGCAACCACGCTGCTTGTCAGCATCAGTGGATGCAGCCGCTGGGCCAGGTGCGCTTTAAAGCGTTTCGGCGACAGCAGTGCGCTGTAAAACGCACTGCCGGCCAACAGCATTACTGCGGCGAAATGCAGCCAGCGGCAGGCGATATATAACGTGCTGAGCGACATCAATTACTTCACGCTGAAGCTGTAGTTCCCTTTGGTTTTGTGACCATCAACTGATAATACATGCCACTTAACCTGATACTTACCGCTGGTCAGCGGCTGTTCCAGCGGAACAATCAGCTGATTCTTTTTCGCGCCATTGCGTTGCGCTTTGGCGACGGGCAATGCCTTGTTATCCGCGCCGCTGATTTCCAGCCCGCTGAAAGCTGGCTCAATATCTTCCGAAAAAGTCAGCGTCAGCGCCTGAGGTGCCGCGTCAACATTGGCATCTGCCGCCGGAAACTGACTTTTCAGATGCGCATGCGCCAAAGCAGATTGCGAGAAAGCCACCGTCGCCAGCAGCGCTGTGGCGGTGAATAATGAGGAAAATTTACGGTTAAACATCGGATCATCCTTCTGTGCTGCAGCCGGCAGGCTGCCGATGAGAGCAAAAGAATACTCCGCTAATAAAGGGCTGTCGAGGCGATAACAGCTATCGATGCGCGCCTCTGCTTGCCAATTATGCTTATCTGCATTACTTTTTGCCGCACAGCAACAGGAGAAGAAAATGAGTCATAATTTGGCGACACTGCCGCAAGAAGAAAAAGATAAAATTAATGTCGATTTAGCCGCCGCCGGTGTGGCGTTTAAAGAGCGCTATAATATGCCCGTTATTGCGGAAATGGTGGAACGCGAGCAGCCGGAAGCGCTGCGCGACTGGTTTCGCCAGCGTCTGATGCAGTATCGTCAGGCATCACTCAGCCTGTCTCGTTTACCTTATGAGCCGAAGCAAAAATAACTGATGCATCGCTTGAGATTAGCGGTAAATTGCGATGATATAATCGCACCTCAATCTGAATTCAGGAATCGGTATGTTGCCCTGGAGTGTCGCCGCTGCACAGTATGCTTCCCGCTCTCGTGATATCGACGGGAATATCTCTCACCATCTCTCATTTATTCAGCAGGCGAGCCGCCAGCAGATCGATCTGCTGTTATTTCCTGAGCTTTCCCTGAGCGGTTATGAACTGGAAGTTGGCCCACAATTGGCTCTGTCGCTGAATGATGCGCGTCTCGATCAGTTCGCAGAAGCCGCTCATCAACACCAGATGAATATTATTGTCGGTATGCCGTTACGGGTTGACCACCATTACCATATTGGCGCGGTGACCTTTCTGCCCGACGGCACCCGTTTTGCTTATGCCAAACGCCATCTGCTTGGCAGTGAAAGTCAGTTCTTCCAGCCAGGACGTGGCGGGCCAGTTTTCGGTACGCCAACCCGTAATGTGGCGATTGCGGTCTGTGCCGATATTGTGATTGAACAATTTGCCCGTGACGCGGCCGAATGCGGTGCAGATCTCTATGCCGCCAGCGTGTTAGTTTCTGAAAAAACTTATGACAGCGATTGCCATTCTCTGTCGCGCTGGTCTGCTGATTACCGTATGGCAGTACTGATGGCTAACCATGCGAAACCGACCGGTGGCTATGAGAGTAATGGCGGCAGCGCCTTTTGGGATGCCGAGGGTAATAAAGTCATCTGCAGCGGAAGCGGTGAACTGCTTATGGTCGTACGGCGCACACCTCAGGGTTGGCAAGGCGAAATCCATCCGTTAGGCTAAGCGCAATTTTGTCGGGAAGGTAAATCATGTTACGCGTAATCGATACAGAAACCTGTGGCCTGCAAGGCGGCATTGTTGAAGTCGCTTCGGTGGATGTTATTGACGGCCAGATCGTCAATCCGATGAGCGACCTGGTCTCACCTGACCGGCCAATCAGCCGCCAGGCGATGGCAATTCATCGTATCAGTGAAGCGATGGTGATCGGCAAGCCGCCGATTGAACAGGCGATTAGCCGTTATCATGGCAGCCCTTACTATGTGGCGCACAACGCCAGCTTTGATCGCCGGGTGCTACCGGAAATGCACGGCGAGTGGATCTGTACCATGACGCTGTCACGTAAACTGTGGCCGGGAATTAAATATGGCAATCAGGCGCTGCGCGAAAGTTTACAGCTGGATGTCACTCCACCGGCGGAACTGCATGCGCACCGTGCGCTATATGACTGCTACGTCACCGCCGCCTTGTTGATTCGCATTATGCAAACTACCGGTTGGGATGCGGCAGAAATGCTGGCGCGGATGCAGCCCAAAAGTGGCAACGATACTTTCCCGTTTGGCAAATATCGCGGACGTAAGATTGAGGAAGTAGCGAAGCGCGATCCGGGATATCTTAAGTGGGTACTTAAAAATATCCCGAACCTGAAAGCCGACCTGCGCAGCGCGATGCAGCACCATCTGGCTGACTGATTAGCTGGCGTTGCCGGTGGTTAACGTCCCCTGCGCCAGCCCAATCAGAAATGCATACTCCAGCGCCACCCCTTCATAGGCCTTAAAGCGCCCGGACTTACCGCCGTGGCCAGCATCCATATCGGTCCACAGCAGCAGCAGATTATCGTCAGTTTTCAGCTCGCGTAGCTTCGCTACCCATTTGGCAGGCTCCCAATACTGCACCTGAGAATCGTGCAGCCCGGTGGTGACCAGCAGATGCGGGTAATGCTGCGCGCTGACGTTGTCATACGGGCTGTACTGCCGAATATAATGATAGTACTGCTGTTCAGACGGATTGCCCCACTCATCATATTCGCCGGTGGTCAGCGGGATCGACTCATCAAGCATGGTAGTGACCACATCAACAAACGGTACCTGCGCTACCACACCATGATAAAGCTGCGGCTCGCGGTTGATTACCGCCCCCATCAGCAATCCTCCGGCGCTGCCGCCCATCGCATACAGCCGCCGTTTATCACCATAACCCTGCTGCAATAAACTGTGGGTGACGTCAATAAAGTCATTGAAGGTGTTGAGTTTATTCAGCAGACGACCGTCGTCATACCACTGCTGCCCCATTTCACCGCCTCCGCGTATATGTGCCAGCGCAAAGACAAAACCGCGGTCAAGCAAGCTCAGACGGCTGGCGCTGAAATCGGCGTCCATACTGCTGCCATAGGAACCGTAGCCATACACCAGCAGTGGATTTTTACCCGGCTGATAGTGTTGGCGGTGATAAACCAGCGATACTGGCACTTCAACGCCATCACGCGCTTTCACCCACAAACGCTCGCTGCGGTACTGACTGGCGTCAAAGCCTTTCACTTCCGACTGTTTCAGCACCTGCCGCTCGCCAGTGTCCAGATCCAGCTCAAACAGCGTGGAAGGCGTGGTCATCGATGAATAGCCGTAGCGCAGCTTGCTGCTCTCCGGTGTCGGATTATAAGAGAGCCAGGTGACGTAAGCCGGATCGTCAAACGCAATGCCAATTGCCTTTCCACTTTGCCAGTTTATTTGCCGCAGACTGGTCAGGCCCCGCTGGCGCTCCTCCACGACCAGCCAGTCACGGAACAGCTGAAAGTCTTCCAGCACGATATTATCGCGCGCGGCCACCAGCGTTTCCCAGCGGGTGACGTCGCTAAAGTCGGTGCGATAGAGGCCAAAGTTCTTGCCCTCACGGTTTGAACGTACATAGAGATGGCCGTCGTAGTGATCAAGGGAGTATTCATGATCTTTAACGCGCGGGCAGAATATCTGCGGTTTGGCTTCGGCATCGTCGGCATCGAGCAGCAGGATTTCACTGGTGGTACTGCTGTTCAGCGCAATAACAATAAACTGCTCTGACGTCGTTTTATGCACGCTGACGTAGAAGGTGTCATCCAGCTCTTCATACACCAACTGGTCAGCACTCTGCGGCTCGCCGAGGGTATGACGCCACACCTGCCACGGCAGTAGCGTGGTTTCATCTTTCAGCACGTAATAGAAAGTACGGGAATCATTCGCCCAGGCAAAGCTGGATGAGACATTTTGCAATACTTCCGGATACCAGCTGTCGCGGGTGAGATTACAAAAGCGAATGCCATACTGACGACGAGACAGAAAATCTTCCGCCAGCGCCATAATCTGATTATTGGGGCTGATATCCAGTGCCCCCGTGGTATAGAACTCGCTGTGTGTTGCGCGCTGGTTGGCATCCAGCAGCGTATCCCACTGTTCTGGCGTGGTGGTTTCGGCAGGCTGACGCGTATAAATCGGATATTCATTGCCGGATTCATAGCGACGCTGATAACGATAGCCATTTTTCACGTAGGGCACGGAATGGTCCTGCTGCGGAATGCGATCGATCATTTCCTTCAGCACCTGTTCCTGCAACGCTTGTTGCGAGGACATTACACGCTGACTATAGTCGTTTTCCTCCCGCAAATATTCGAGCACCGCCGGATCTTCGCGCCGATCGTCGCGCAGCCAGTAATAGTCATCCTGGCGCGTTTCGCCATGCAGAGTCATTACGTGAGGAATTTTCTTTGCGGTTGGAGCAGTCATAATCCGTTTACACCCTTGAGTCAGTTGAGCTAAGGGTGGCATCTGGCGTTGTGATTGCCAAGCGGTAAAGGTAAATTAAACAAGCAAGTAATAAGGAAATCCCCATGATTCGCCCGGCTTACCCCTCTGAATACGCAGTACTGACCGAACTCTGGCAGCGCTCGGTGAGCGCAACCCATGACTTTCTCTCTGTGAAGGAGATCGCACGCCTGAAGATTTGCGTTGAAAATGAGTATCTTCCCAACGTTAACACCTATGTGTGGCTGGATAACAACCGGCGGCCGGGGGGATTTATTGGCGTAGTGGAACAGCGGATTGAAATGCTGTTTATTGATCCCGATCTACGTGGTCAGGGCATCGGCAGGCAGCTGGTCAATTTTGCTGTTGGCCAGCTAGCCGCCCGCGAGCTGGACGTTAACCAACAGAACCCGCAGGCGACCGGATTTTATCTGAGTATGGGATTTGAGATAACCGGACGCTCAGCACTGGATGCTCAGGGAAAACCCTATCCTTTACTGCATATGCGCCTGCCAGAGAGTGAGAACAGGCCAGATTAGCGGCCGGACTTGTCCGGCCTGACAATCAGGCAGTGAGTTTATTCTTCTCTTCGCGGATATCGTTTTCAATGCCATCCCGGACATCTTGCGGGATTTTCAGCGCGTCGCCCAGCGCCTGCAAATAGCTGCGCTCCATAAAATGGTCAACATCAATTACCGCATTACTCAGGAAGTAAAGTTCCAGCGCTTCTTCTTCATTGCGGATGTCATGAGCCAGCAGTTGCGGGTCGAGTGGTTGCTCGATAGCTTGTTGGATAAGCTTTTCGCCCTGCGAACCAATGCCTAACTGATGCACATTTTGTTCAATTGACTGACGTTCCTGCGCATCGATATGCCCGTCACTTTTCGCGGCAAACACCAGCGCTGTGATTAAGCGTGCCGCACGGGAATCAACCGGCGTTTCACTCTGGCCGAATTGTGGTTCATCGCGGTGGGTTTCAGTGACGCGCTGTTTGTATTTGTTCCACAACACGGCACCTACCGCCGCGCCACCGCCGATAATTAACGCGTTTTTACCGTATTTGGTCAGCAGGCTACGCGACGACTTGTTGGCGATCAGCAACCCCGCAAGACCGCCGAGCGCACCTGGCGCCAGCATTTTACTCAGCCCTTCGCCGCCGCTTTTACTGCCGCTTTTGCTGTTACCCAGTACCGACTGAATTTGTTGTAGCCAGTTATTCATCTTATTTCCTTTAAAAGAACCGATGAACTTCAGAGTAGAACAACGTGCGTCAAGAAGCGTAAGCAGAAGAAAAGTCGGGAAAACATCGGATCGCCTGAATGCGACCCGACGATTACGCCGCTTTTACCGCACGCACCGGCTTACTTTTACCCTGCTCTGCCTCGTCATCAGACGCGACGGCGGCGCTGCTTTTTGGCAATTTACTGGTGCGCAGAATGTGGTTTACCGCATCTTTATTTTCTGCCAGATGCATGCCCAGCGCTTCTTGCTGCGCTTCATCCAGCTCAATACCGCTTGTCATCAGCCAGTCAGTGAAAACTTCTGCCATATCAAGCATTTTGTCATAAGCATCCGCTTCTTTTTTACTGGCAAACGTCATCTTTTCCTCACCTTTTCTGACAACGACATATTTTACTTCGATAGCCATGATTTTCGCCCATTTAACTGTATTTATATCCAGTATAGCAGCAGCTTTTTTTGCGATCAAGCCGGCGAAGCAGATGTGCACGCAATCGTTTTCGTTTATACTGCGCGCGATTTTTTCATCTCTTCAGGTAGGTATTATGTCGACTCTTGGAACCGCGCTGCGCCCTGCCGCAACTCGCGTGATGCTTTTAGGTTCAGGTGAACTGGGTAAAGAAGTGGCGATCGAATGTCAGCGTTTAGGCGTTGAAGTGATTGCTGTAGATCGCTATGCCGATGCACCCGCGATGCATGTGGCTCATCGCAGCCATGTGATCAACATGCTGGATGGCGAAGCGCTGAAGGCACTGGTTGCGAAAGAGCGTCCTGATTATATCGTGCCGGAAATCGAGGCCATTGCCACCGATATGCTGATCGAGCTGGAAAAACAGGGTCAGCGCGTAGTACCGACTGCCCGTGCCGCCCGCCTGACGATGAATCGCGAAGGTATCCGTCGTCTGGCCGCTGAGGAGCTGGCGCTGCCAACCTCCAGCTACCGCTTTGCCGACAGCAAAACCGCTTTCCTGCAAGCCGCCGAGGAAATTGGCTTCCCGTGCATCATTAAGCCGGTGATGAGCTCATCCGGCAAAGGCCAGAGCTTTATCCGTACAGCTTCACAGCTCGATCAGGCATGGGACTACGCGCAGCAAGGTGGCCGCGCCGGAGCAGGCCGGGTGATCGTTGAAGGCGTAGTGAATTTTGATTTCGAAATTACTCTGTTGACCATCAGTGCCGTCGACGGCATCCACTTCTGCGCACCAATTGGTCATCGCCAGCAGGATGGCGATTATCGTGAATCCTGGCAACCGCAGCAGATGAGCGCGCTGGCGCTTAAGCGCGCCGAAGAGATTGCGGAGAAAGTGGTCAGCGCCTTGGGAGGTCATGGCCTGTTTGGCGTCGAGCTGTTTGTCTGTGGCGACGAGGTGGTGTTTAGCGAAGTGTCACCGCGTCCGCATGATACCGGTATGGTGACGCTGATTTCACAGGATCTGTCTGAGTTTGCGCTGCACGTGCGCGCTTTCCTCGGCTTACCGGTTGGCGGAATCCGCCAGTATGGCGCGGCGGCCTCAGCGGTAATTTTGCCGCAGTTGGACAGCGATAACCTGCAGTTTAGCGGCGTGCCGGCAGTGCTGGGTGCTGGTCTGCAGCTGCGTCTGTTTGGTAAGCCGGAGATTCGCGGTCAGCGCCGCTTAGGCGTTGCGCTGGCAACCGGAGACAATATTGATCAAGCCGTCGAGCGCGCGATTGCCTGCGCAGCGGGCGTGAAAGTCAGCGGCTAACATTGCAGGGGCGTTGTTAAAACGCCCCTGCACTTTCAGCGCTTAACGTGCGCCCGCCACCGCTTCACGCGCCAGCCCGGTAATTCGCTGGTAATCTCCGGCTTCCAGCGCATCCGCTGGCACCAGCCAGGAACCGCCAATACACAGCACGCTTTTCAGCGCCAGATAGTCACGGTAGTTGTTCGGCGTAATGCCGCCGGTCGGGCAGAAACGCACCTGAGGGAAGGGACCGCCAATTGCCTGCAACGCTTTCACGCCGCCGTTGGCTTCCGCCGGAAAGAATTTAAACTCGCGCAACCCGTATTCCAGACCGGTCATCAACTCAGACACCGTGCTGATACCCGGAATCAATGGAATCGGGCCTTCAACCGCCGCTTTAACCAGTGACTCAGTCAGTCCGGGACTGATGACAAATTGCGCCCCCGCCTCCGTCACTTCCGCCAGCTGCTGAGTATTCAGCACGGTACCTGCGCCGACAATCGCCTCCGGCACCTGCTGGATTATCGCACGCAGCGCGTCCATCGCCACCGGCGTGCGCAGCGTCACTTCCAGCACGCGAACCCCGCCCGCAACCAGCGCTTTCGCCATCGGAACAGCATGTTCCAGTTTATTGACGACGATAACCGGAACTACCGGTCCGGTTGTCAAAATCTGTTCAGCGCTCGTCTTCCAGTTCTTCATCAGTGTCGTTCTCCGGTCGAGCCTGCTGCCTTTTCCGGTGGCGACAGCGGGCGAAAGTGACGCGCATCCGGCGTCAGGAAAGTGATAGCGCATCTACCATACATGATTTAGCTGAACGGCGTCCATGCCATCAGGTGATTTTTAAAACTGCGGTTCATTTTTTCAAATCCCCGACAACACCGACAAAAAAACCCGCCGAAGCGGGTTTGATTATTAACGATTAATTACTCGAACTCATTCCAGGAGCGGCCATCACGGGTAATCATCGCTACGGAGGCGACGGGGCCCCAGGTACCTGCCTGATAAGGCTTAGGCGCTTCGTTATCCGCAGCCCAGGCATCCATGATGGAGTCAACCCACTTCCACGCCTCTTCCACTTCATCGCGGCGCACAAACAGCGCCTGGATGCCGCGCATGGTTTCCAGCAGCAAACGCTCATAAGCATCGGCCAGATGCGACTGGTTAAAGGTTTCAGAGTAGCTTAGATCCAGCTTGGTGGTTTGCAGGTTATGTTTATGATCGAGACCCGGCACTTTATTCAGAATCTGAATATCCACGCCTTCATCTGGCTGCAAGCGGATAGTCAGTTTATTCTGCGGCAGCTCTTGCCAGGACTCTTTAAACAGGTTCAGCGCCGGGTTCTTGAAGTAGACCACCACTTCAGAACATTTGGTTGGCAGACGTTTACCGGTACGCAGGTAGAACGGCACACCCGCCCAGCGCCAGTCATCAATATCCACCCGGATCGAGACAAAAGATTCGGTATGGCTGGATTTGTTTGCGCCCTCTTCTTCGAGGTAGCCCGGCACTTTTTTGCCCTGCACAAAACCGGCGGTGTACTGACCACGCACGGTTTTCTCACGCACGTTAGTGTGGTCGATACGGCGCAGCGAGCGCAGCACTTTAACTTTTTCGTCGCGGATTCGGTCAGCAGAGAGGTCTGCCGGTGGCGACATGGCAATCATGGTCAGAATCTGCAGCAGGTGGTTCTGAATCATATCGCGCATCTGACCCGCCTGGTCGAAGTAACCCCAGCGGCCTTCGATACCTACTTCTTCTGCAACGGTAATCTGCACGTGGTCAATCGTGCGGTTGTCCCAGTTGGAGGCAAACAGCGAGTTAGCAAAACGCAGCGCCAGCAGGTTCAGTACCGTCTCTTTACCCAGATAGTGGTCGATACGGAACACCTGGCTCTCTTCGAAATACTCGCCAACCTGGTCGTTAATTTCGCGTGAGGTCTCCAGTGAGGTGCCCAGCGGCTTCTCCATCACCACGCGTGCCGGCATCGCATTCAGCTTCGCCTGGCCCAGACCTTTACAGATGGCGCCAAAGGTGCTTGGCGGCATCGCGAAATAGTTAATCGTCACGCGTTTTTTCTGATCCAGCATCTTGCCCAGTTTCGGGAAGTGTGAAGTCTCATTTACGTCGAGGTTACAAAAATCGAGGCGGTTGCTGAGCTTATCCCAAAGTGCCTCATCGATTTTCTCTTTCATGAAGGTTTCCAGCGCTTCACGCGTGACTTTGGTATAAGCAGCTTTATCCCAGTCTGCACGGCCAACACCGATAATGCGCGAGTCTTCATGGATCTGACCGGCTTTTTCCAGTTGATACAGTGAAGGCAACAGTTTCCGGCGTGCAAGATCGCCCTTGGCACCGAAAATAACCAGATCGCATGCCTGGGCTGTTTGTGTTACCGCCATTTTAATCTCCTCGTTTCCGGATGAATCTGACTTGCGGATTCCGTAATCAGTCAGACTCTTAATTGTAATTTTCTTTCAATACAATGTACTTCTTTGGCTATGGCGCGTAAACCTGCGCGGCGTCTGCCAGGCCAATGTATTTGCCAATGTCCAATTTACTGGCTGTTTAAATCAGCAATAGGTCAGTTTGTGCGTAATTTTTCGACTTTTTTGTTACCGTTTTACCATTATGAAAATCAGACCCAGCTCATACTCTGATAAAAAATGTAAAGATTGGCCGTCTGGCTCTGCCTGTCATCCGTTATGGCATTGTATATTCTCTACAAAATGACATCGATTTCTCCTTTGAATGAAATCGTCAGAATTGATGAGTGGTTATCCCCCGATGAATATGCTGGAAAAAATTCAGACTTCTGTTGAATACCTTAGCAAATCTGAACGCAAAGTTGCTGAGGTGATCCTCGCCGCGCCACAAACCGCCATGCACTCCAGCATCGCCTTGCTGGCACGTGCAGCGGAAGTCAGTGAGCCTACGGTTAATCGCTTTTGTCACCGGCTGGAAACCAAAGGGTTCCCCGATTTTAAACTGCAACTGGCCCAAAGTCTGGTCACCGGCACGCCGTATGTCAGCCGTAACATTGATGAAAATGACAATGTCGACTGTTATACAGGCAAGATTTTTGAATCGGCGATGGCCGGTCTGGACCAGGTACGCCAGCATCTTGATATCAGCGTGGTCAACCGTGCGGTCGACCTGCTGACCCAGGCAAAGAAAATCGCCTTTTTTGGCCTCGGCGCCTCGGCGGCGGTGGCTCATGATGCGATGAATAAATTTTTCCGCTTCAATGTTCCTGTCATCTATTCCGATGATATTGTGATGCAGCGCATGAGTTGCATGAACAGCGCAGAAGGTGACGTGATCGTGCTGATTTCGCACACTGGCCGCACCAAAAATTTAATCGAACTGGCACGTCTGGCACGCGAAAATGACGGCACCGTGCTGGCAATTACCTCACCCGGCTCTCCGCTGGCGCTTGAGGCTTCACTGGCACTGACCCTCGATGTGCCTGAAGATACCGACATTTACATGCCAATGGTCTCGCGCCTGGCGCAATTAACCGTGATCGATGTGCTGGCAACCGGTTTTACTTTACGTCGGGGACCAAAATTCAGAGATAACCTGAAGCGCGTCAAAGAAGGTTTGAAAGAATCGCGGTTAGATAAGGACGCGGCAACCTCGCTCTTTCCGCGCTAGCATTCAACTACTATTAAAATCAGGGGGTCGACCAGGTATGCCCCTTGTTATATAAATGTTATAACCAGAACAGATGAACCCGTGATTGCTATGGCAACACCACGTTTACAAGTCAACGGAGTCCTACATGTCAAGACGTCTCAGAAGAACCAAGATTGTAACTACCTTAGGCCCGGCAACCGATCGCGATAACAACCTTGAAAAGATCATCGCTGCTGGCGCTAACGTTGTTCGTCTTAACTTCTCGCACGGTACGCCTGAAGATCATCAGCTTCGTGCCGATAAAACACGCGAAATTGCAAAAAAACTTGGCCGTCACGTGGCGATCCTCGGCGATCTGCAAGGTCCGAAAATTCGAGTTTCTACCTTTAAAGAAGGCAAAGTTTTCCTTAATCTCGGCGATCGCTTCCTGCTGGATGCCAACCTGAGCAAAGGCGAAGGCGACAGAGAAAAAGTCGGCATTGATTATAAAGGCCTGCCGGAAGATGTGGTGCCTGGCGATGTGCTGCTGCTCGACGACGGGCGCGTACAGCTAAAAGTGCTGGAAGTTCAGGGCATGAAAGTGTTCACCGAAGTCACCGTCGGGGGGCCACTTTCCAATAACAAAGGCATTAATAAACTTGGCGGTGGCCTGTCGGCAGAAGCGCTGACCGAAAAAGACAAGGCCGATATTCTGACCGCAGCTAAAATCGGCGTCGACTATCTGGCCGTCTCTTTCCCGCGCTGCGGCGAAGACCTGCACTACGCACGTCGACTGGCACGTGAAGCTGGCTGCGACGCGATGATCGTTTCAAAAGTCGAGCGTGCAGAAGCGGTGGCCACCCAGGCCGCAATGGATGACATTATTCTTGCCTCAGACGTTGTGATGGTGGCGCGTGGCGATCTGGGCGTCGAAATTGGCGATCCTGAACTGGTCGGTATCCAGAAAGCACTGATCCGTCGTGCGCGTCAGCTTAATCGTTCCGTTATCACTGCCACCCAGATGATGGAATCGATGATCACGAATCCAATGCCAACCCGCGCAGAAGTGATGGACGTGGCGAACGCAGTGCTGGATGGTACGGATGCGGTAATGCTTTCTGCCGAAACCGCCGCCGGTCAGTATCCGGCGGAAACCGTTTCAGCGATGGCGAAAGTTTGTCTGGGTGCGGAAAAGATCCCGAGCATCAACGTATCCAAACACCGCCTTGAAGTACAGTTCGATAATATCGAAGAGGCGATTGCCATGTCGGCCATGTACGCTGCTAACCATCTGCAAGGGGTGACGGCGATTATCACCATGACCGAATCTGGCCGCACCGCGCTGATGACATCACGTATTACGTCTGGCCTGCCAATTTTCGCCATGTCACGTCATGAGCGTACGCTGAACCTGACGGCGCTGTATCGTGGCGTTACGCCGGTTTACTTCGACAGTAATAATGACGGCGTGGCAGCGGCTAACGATGCCATTAACCTGCTGCGTGATAAAGGCTTCCTCGTTTCCGGCGATCTGGTTATCGTCACTCAGGGTGACGTGATGAGTACCGTCGGTACCACCAATACCAGCCGCGTGTTACGCGTCGAATAATTTCTGCTGTAACCGATTGGGCTGCCCTTGCAGCCCAATTTTTTGCCCTTCCCTGCTGAAATATCCTCCACCCGCCACCAATAGCCCGATAGTCACTCTGGTTTCCCCGGCACAAAAATGTGATCTGCATCACAAATTTAACATCAATAAAGCTTAACACTTTCATGTAAGAATAAACTAATTGAATGCTAATGATTACCATTTATAATCTCATTCACACCAATAAAAGGTAACATCCGGGTAACATATAGTGATTTAACCTTATGAAATGAGTGATTATCGCGCACTATCGACTTCTGACGCTGTTTTAGCGCATTAATCGAACAAGTGTGTTTCTGATAATTCTTAAATAGCATTTAACTGATGTCTTCTGACATCGCAGGGTAAACGGCTGTCATGTTGCTATGGCGGCAGGGTTTCTTACGTCCAAAAAAAGGTACAGGGTATGGTCTTTGGTTCTCAAGCAGCGCTCACTGCCTCACAGTTTCAACAACACCCCGATGAGGCGGCTGGTGATATGCTGTTTAATGCCGCCCAGCTTGATGCATATTCGCAACAAACGCTGACGGCGCTGCAATTAATCAACAACACCATTCAGCAGGTCGAAAAACCTTTTAGCGGTATTCTTCCCCATGAGCTGGCACCGGCGTTTAACGCTGTCGACCTTAATGCCCCGCTGCTGAACAGCGACGCGGCTCTGGAAGAGCTGTCGCAGCTCTATCTGCGCGATGCGGTCTACTTCCATCATCCGAAATATATTGCCCATCTGAACTGCCCGGTGGTACTGCCTTCACTGCTGGCAGAGCAGATTATGAGCGCGGTAAACAGCTCGGTCGATACCTGGGATCAGAGCGCGGGCGGCACCTTAATTGAACAGAAAGTCATCGACTGGACGTTAAGCCGTATCGGCCTGCCCGCCAGTTCAGACGGTATCTTTACCAGCGGTGGTACCCAGTCAAATCTGATGGCAATGCTGCTGGCCCGCGACAGCTGGTGTGCTAAACATCGCCCGGGCCATTTGATTAAGCAGAAAGGCCTGCCGCCGGAAGCCAGTAAGTGGCGTATTTTCACCTCAAAACTGAGCCACTTCAGCATTCAAAAATCGACGGCGATTCTCGGCCTCGGTTACGACGCGGTGATTGCCATCGATCACGATGAGCACTACCGCATGGACGCCACGCTGCTGGAGCAGGAAATCCAGCGCTGCCACCAGCAAGGGCTGATTCCGATTGCGGTCGTTGCCACCAGCGGCACGACCGATTTTGGCAGCATTGATCCGCTTAGCTCGGTGGCGACGCTCTGCCAGCATTACGGTTTATGGATGCATGTTGATGCCGCTTACGGCTGCGGCCTGCTGGTTTCACCGCAGCACCGTCAGCGCCTGAACGGCATTGAACAGGCTGATTCCGTCACGGTTGATTACCATAAATCGTTCTTCCAGACCGTCAGCTGTGGCGCGTTCTTTGTCCGCGACCGTCAGCACCTTAGCCACGTTACGATGCATGCCGATTATCTGAATCCGCTCAGTGCGCAGCAGGAAGGCACGCCAAATCTGGTCAGTAAAAGCATTCAGACCACCCGACGTTTCGATGCGCTGAAAATGTGGATGACGCTGCGCATTATGGGGCCGGATGCACTGGGCAAAGCCTTCGATACGCTGCTTGACCTGACCCGCACCGCACATCAACTACTGACAGACCACCCGTCGATTGACGTGCTGCATCAGCCAGAGCTGACGACCCAGATCTTCCGCTATTTACCACGCCCTGGCGTCAGCGATGCGGTGGTCGATGAGATCAATGCGCAGATCCGAAAATCGCTGTTCCGCTCCGGTAACGCGGTAGTGGCTGGCACCAAAGTGAATGGCCGCCAGTATCTGAAGTTTACCCTGCTGAATCCGGCCACCACCTCAGCAGACCTGGAAGACATTATTGCGCTGGTCGCACATTACGGACGTGAACTGGCGCGAAGTCAGAGCCTGAGCGCGGTTAATCAGTGAGAGCAAAACCATGAATGACAAGATTTATGATTTTATCGGTATTGGCATCGGCCCGTTTAACCTCGGCCTGGCCTGCCTGACAGATCCAATTGAAGGCGTGGACGGCGTATTCCTCGATCAGAATAGCGGATTTGACTGGCACACCGGCATGATGCTGGAAAGCGCGCATCTGCAAACGCCATTTATGGCCGACCTGGTGACGCTGGCCGACCCGACCAGCCGCTTCAGCCTGCTTAACTATATGAAGCAAACCGGCAAGCTGTATCGTTTTTATATCCGTGAAGACTTCTTCCTGATGCGCAAGGAGTATAACCAGTACTGCCAGTGGGCCAGCGCCCAACTGGATAATCTGCACTGGAATACCCGGGTTGACTACGTCAGCTATGACGAGCAGCTGCAATGTTATCGCCTGCGCAGCGTCTCAACGCAGACCGGCGAAACGCAAAGCTGGCTGGCACGCAAACTGGTGTTGGGCACCGGCCCGAGCGCGTGGATGCCGCCATGCAGCCGCCCGCATCGTCAGCGCCTGACGCACTCCAGTGAGTATCTGGCAGACAAAGCGGCGTTACAGCAGAAAAACTCGATCACCGTGCTGGGCAGCGGCCAGAGCGCCGCCGAGATCTTCTACGACCTGCTATGTGATATCGACACGCATCATTATCAGCTGAACTGGATAACCCGTGCACCGCGCTTCTATCCGCTGGAGTACACCAAGCTGACGCTGGAGATGACCTCGCCGGAGTGGATTGACTATTTCCATGCCCTGCCCGCCAGCAAGCGGGATGAGCTGAATGCTAAACATAAGAATCTGTATAAAGGGATTAACAGCTGTCTGATCAACGACATTTATGACCTGCTGTATGTGAAACAGCTGGATGGCGATCTTAACGTCAATCTGTTTACCCACGCTGAACTGAACGATATGCGCTGGCTGCCGAGCGGTGAATTTGAGCTGGCGCTGCATCAGCAGGAGCAGGATGTCGACTTTGTCCGCCGCAGTGAAGGGCTGGTGATGGCGACCGGTTATCAGTACCAGCCACCGATGTTCGTCGAAGGCATTGCCGATCGCCTGCGCTGGGATGAGAAAGGCCGCTATGACGTGCAGCGTAACTACAGCATCGATCAGCATAACCAGGTGTTTGTACAGAACGCCGAACTGCACACCCACGGCTTTGTCACGCCGGACTTAGGCATGGCCTGCTATCGCAACTCGGTGCTGATTCGCGAAATTACCGGACGTGAAATCTATCCGGTCGAGCGCCAGATTGCTTTCCAGACTTTTCCGGCTCAATCGGAGGTGCGCAGTGAGCGATAACACTCTCTGGCGCGCTACCCGTCCGGCGGGCCAGTTCACCCTGCGTCCAATGCAGGCAGAGGATGCCGAACGGGTTTACCGCTGGGTGACGCAGGATTATGCGCGTTTCTGGGGCATGCAGGATGATTCTTTCGAGACGGTCGCGGGTTTCTATCGTGAACTGACGCGCGATAACCCCAACGCGGCATTGATTGGCTGTTGCAATCAGCAGCCGGTCTTTCTGATGGAGTTCTACCAGGCGCAGCAGGACCAGGTCGGTCAGTTCTATCCGGCACGCGATGATGATTACGGCATGCACATCCTGATCGCCCCGGCAGAGAAACCGCTGAAACAGTTTAGCTGGCAGGTGTTCAGCACGGTAATGGATTACATGTTCAGCCTGCCGCAGGTCGGCCGGGTGGTGGTAGAACCGGATGTGCGCAACCACAAAATCCATCCGCTGAATAAACGTGCGGGCTTTCGCTATCAGCACACCATCGATATGGGCCATAAAACCGCCTGGCTGGCGTTCTGTCAGCGCGATGACTATCAAAAAGCTTTATTGCAGGAATCTTTAACTATGAATAACAGCTCAACGCTGCTGACCGGCAGCCATCTGGCCAGCGACAACTGGACGCTGGCAAACCGCCTGTTAATCCGCAAGGCGATTGCCGAGTTCGCCCATGAAAAACTGATTGAACCAAAAAAAGTGGCGTCAGCCGGTAAACTTGACCGTTACAGCCTGGCGGTGCCGGGTGCCGAAGCGGAATATCAGTTCTGCGCGACGCGCATGGCGCTGGATCACTGGTCGATCGACCTCGACTCGCTGATCAAGCATCAGAATGGCGAACCGCTGAAGCTGGATGCGCTTAGCTTTATCGTCGAATTCAGTCAGCAGATTGGCATTCCTTCAGCGATGCTGGCGACCTACATGGAAGAGATCACCAGCACGCTGTGCAGCAGCGTGTTTAAACTGCAAAACAATAACCCGGACAGCAAAGCGCTGACCAAAGCCGACTTCCAGACGGTGGAAGCCGCAATGACCGAAGGCCATCCGTGCTTCGTCGCCAATAATGGCCGCATCGGTTTTGATGCCCGCGACTATCTCGCCTACGCGCCGGAAGCCGCCACGCCGGTTAACCTGATATGGGTCGCGGTAAATCTGCGTAATGCGCACTTTTCCAGCCTTGATGAGCTTAACTACCAACAGCTGATGCGTGATGAGCTGGGTGAAGCGACCATCAACGCTTTCAACGCCCGTCTGGATGAAATCGGCGTCGATCGCCAACAGTATCTGTTTATGCCGGTGCACCCGTGGCAGTGGCAGAATAAGCTGCTGACGGTATTTGCACCGGATATCGCCGCGCGCGACATTATTTATCTCGGCACCGGCGACGATCAGTATCAGGCACAGCAATCGATCCGTACTTTCTTTAACCGCAGTCAGCCGAATAAGCGCTATGTGAAAACGGCCTTGTCGGTACTGAATATGGGCTTTATGCGCGGTCTGTCACCTTATTACATGGCCACCACTCCGGCGGTAAACCAGTGGCTGGAAGGCCTGGTGAAAAACGACAGCTGGCTTCAGCAGTGCGATTTTCGCATCCTGCGTGAAGTGGCGGCCATCGGCTACCATAATCGCTACTATGAACAGGCGATCAGCGGCGACTCCGCTTACAAGAAGATGTTTGCTGCGCTGTGGCGTGATAACCCGGTAGCTGCACTACAACCTAATCAGCGCCTGATGACCATGGCGTCGCTGCTGCATATCGATCATCATCAGCAAGCGCTGCTGCCCGCGTTAATTGCCGACTCCGGCGTCAGCGCCGAAAGCTGGGTGAACGCTTATCTGCGCTGCTACTTAAGCCCGCTGCTGCACTGCTTTTATCAGCATGATCTGGTGTTTATGCCGCACGGCGAAAACCTGATTCTGTTGCTGGAAAATAATCTGCCCGTCAGCGCCTATATGAAAGATATTGGTGAAGAGATTGCCGTACTGAATCCGGATGCTGTGCTGCCAGAAAAAGCCCAGCGCCTGGCGGTAGACGTGCCGGAAAATCTGAAGCTGCTGTCTATCTTCACTGATGTGTTTGACTGTATCTTCCGCTTTATTGGCGCTATTCTGGCGCAGGATAACACGCTGCCGGAAGAGACCTTCTGGCGCTGCGTCGCGGATTGCGTAAAACAGTATCAACAGGCGCACCCGCAGTTGGCCAGCAAGTTTGCCCGCTACGATCTGTTTGTACCGGAGTTCGAGCTCTCCTGTCTCAACCGTCTGCAACTGGCCAATAACCAGCAGATGATTAACCTGTCCGATCCGGCAGAAAATCTGAAATTTGCCGGAACGTTGATTAACCCAATCGCCCGATTTGCTGATAAGTAAAACCTCAGTAAACCGCTGTTTACAGAGTTTATCTTTAGCGCGACCGCACTGGCGGTCGCGTTTTTACGTTTACTGGAAACAAGGAGCCTGGATGGCGTCGTACACCCCGGTATCAAAATTGACTTTTCGTCACCTGATCTTCCCCTTCTCGTTGGTGCTGTTCGAGTTCGCGACCTATATCGCCCACGATATGATTCAGCCGGGTATGCTGCTGGTTACCGGCGAATTTAATGTCGGACCGGAATGGGTCTCCGCTTCACTGACCGGCTATCTGGTGGGCGGTGTATTGCTGCAATGGCTGCTGGGCCCGCTGTCAGATAAATTTGGCCGCCGTCCGGTCATGCTGTTTGGCGTGGCGTTCTTTATGCTTTCCTGCCTGGTGATGCACTGGGTGCAGAGCATTGAACAATTTGTCGCCGTGCGCTTTATTCAGGGCATCAGCCTGTGCTTTATTGGCGCAGTAGGCTATGCCGCCGTGCTTGAGGCATTTGATGAAGCGCTGAGTGTGAAAATCACCGCGCTGATGGCCAACGTGGCGCTGCTGGCTCCGCTGGCCGGACCGGTGGCGGGCGCGGCGTTCCTCAGCGTGGGTGGCTGGCGCGATATGTTTTATCTGTTCGCTGCGGTGACCGCCATCGCGCTGATCGGGCTATGGCGCAGCATGCCGGAGACCGCCGGAGACCGAAACGCCTCGGTATCACTGAAATCGATGGGCAAAGGTTATCTGGCGCTGGCGAAAGACCGCCAGGTGATCGGCGGCGCACTGTCTATCGGTATTCTTGGCATCCCGATGCTGGCGTGGGTTGCGTTGTCACCGGTGATTCTGATCCATGACCAGGGCCTCAGCCGCATGCAATATGCGCTGCTGCAACTGCCGGTGTTCCTGGCGATGATCGTCGGTAATTTGACGCTGGGCCGACTGGCAGGACGCGTACCGCTCGAGCAACCGCTCAGGCTGGGTGCATGGCCAATTCTGCTCGGGCTGATTATCGCCGCGTTAAGTGCGTTTATCGACAGTCATGACTATCTGTGGATGATTGCTGGTCTGAGCCTGTATGCATTTGGTTCTGGCCTGGTCAATGCGGGTCTTTATCGCCTGACGCTGTTTTCCAGTGAGGCAGGTAAAGGCAGCGTGGCGGCGATGATTGGCATGTTAAGTATTGCCGCTTTCGCCATTGGCATTGAACTGGCGAAATATGGTTACTTTGCCGGCGGCAATCTGTGGTTCAGCGGCATTAATCTGCTGGCGGGATTGATTTGGTTCGCACTGGTGCGGGGATTTCTGCGCGAACGCCAGCGGCGCAGCCAGATTGTGGCGTTGTAAGCTGTTGAAGCGGCTAAAACTGATTACCGAAGATGCATAAACAGTAGTTTTCCTGGAAAACCGAAAGAAAAGGACTTCTTTTGCGTCAATTATTGTGCCATTTCACATGCCACATCGATTTCACCAGGGAGATATATGACATTAAGCGTGTCAAATTCGCAACGCCCCGTGTCTGCGGAATCCATACACCCGGCATCTTCAGCTGAGTCACAGCCCAAAAACGAGGAAGAACGACTGGCTGAAGTTAAGGAACTCTGCCAAAAGGAAGGGATCGGCGTTGTGGCAGATCATCTCATTAAATTGCAAACGCTGGCGCAAGAGAAAAATTGTATTATCGGTATTCGCCCGGTTGATGTGATGGCAACAGATTTGATTGAGAATGGGCACCCAACGAAAGGATTCCATATAAAAGGAAAAAGCGCAAACTGGGGCCCGCAAGCGGCTTTCATCTGTGCAAAGCAAGAGTTAAGTAAGCTGGCCGATCAGTCAGAGGAAAAGCTGAGGAAATTTAATCAGCAAGTAGCGTGTTGTGTGGCCGAAGGTTACGCCCGGCGGATCCCATTAGAATTGACCCTGGCGCGTCTCAATGTGCTTATCGAAAATAATGTTGTCGATAACGTAAAATATGATGCACGCCGTCATCCTGTTGAATTAGAAGCCAGCACGCCAAAAGGTGTTGTACATAAATTTGAGTTAGCCCTCTCTGATAAAGAGCCAGGAATGTACCTGGTCAGTCATGAAGGTATGCCGGTTGAAGTGCTCGCCCCACCAGGAGAAAATAAAAAACCACTGACAGCCGATTACGACATTTTTTTAATTGCCCCTTTAACCGAGGATTTCGGTTCACAGGATATGTTATCGCTACACGACGTCTCACATGTCGTTTTCAAGACCAGAGTTGATAACTATCGAACTTCCCCTGCAGACCTTGCCGAACCCTTAAAGGCAGCTTATACCCATCCCGGTAAGTTTTATGAGCCAGAAGATAAACAGTTTGGTAATGCTTCTTCACGCATCCTCACTATGATCCCCGAAATTAATCAGCGGCTGGTCGGTAAAGGTGAAGCCGTAGTGCACCATAGCACCGACACTGGCAATCCTGCGACGGATATGGACGCAAACTTTCCTGCGGCCTTTACCCTGCCTGAACCACTGGATCAGTTCGATGAGATCTGTGTGATAAGAAACGTAGATGAGTTAAAAACGCTGGTGCAGGTTGCAAAAAATGCGGGCTACTATGTGCCGTTAAATCCGCTTTGGGAAAAAGAGATTACCGGTATTCGCTCTTCAGGCTTTAAAGATGCGCAAAACGTCGCCATCCATCACTGGAAACAGGTGTAAGGTTTCCGGACGATCTATTGAGCGTCTTTGGTGCCAACAGCTTGCTTATCAATCTGCACAGGATTGATAAGCAAACCGACCTTCCGACACCCGGCATCAGCCGCAAACAACTCCCCGCTGGCTTATTTCTTCGGGAAAAGCTCGTCGCGTTGATACGGCTCCTGCTCACCCTCTTTACGGGTTTTTAGCAGTTTAAGAATCCAGGTGTACTGCTCCGGATTTGGTCGGACAAAGATTTCGACCTCTTCATTCATCCGACGCGCCAGCGTTTTATCATCCGCCTCAAGCAAATCATCCATTGGCGGACGGATATGCACATGCAGCTTATGCGTTTTGCTGTCATAAACCGGGAACAGCGGCACGACTTTCGCCCGGCACACTTTCATCAGACGGCCTATCGCCGGCAGCGTTGCCTTATAGGTGGCAAAGAAATCGACAAATTCACTGTGTTCCGCGCCGTGATCCTGATCGGGCAAGTAGTAGCCCCAGTAGCCCTGACGCACTGAACTGATAAACGGCTTGATGCCGTCATTACGGGCATGCATCCGGCCACCAAAGCGGCGGCGTACTGCATTCCACATATAATCAACCAGCTCATTGCGCTGGTTGTGGAACATCGCGGCCATTTTCTGGCCTTCTGACGCCATCAACATCGCCGGAATATCGACCGCCCAGCCATGTGGCACGAGGAAAATTACGTTCTGCTGTTCAGCACGCAAGCCCTCAATAATCTCTTTGCCGTGCCACTCAACGCGGTCACGCACATGTTCTGGCTTGCGCAGCGCCAGCTCGGCCATCATTACCATCGACTGCGGCGCCACCGCAAACATCTGGTCAATAATCGCTTCACGCTGCTGTTCTGGCAGCTCTGGCAGGCAGTAAAACAGATTGATTTGCGCACGACGGCGCGCACTGCGGGCAAACTTACCGGCGGTGCGCCCCAGCCCACCTAAAATAGGGTCACGGACGCGCGCAGGCAGCATCGCCATACCGGCACAAGCACCTATTGCCAGCCAGACACCCCAGTATTTCGGTTTAAGGAAAGCCTTTTGAAAGACGGGAATAAATTCAACACTACTTTTTTTTCTGTTTTCCATGCACTCGCCTCAAACAATAACCGGCTAATGATAGTGCTGACAGGCAAATTTGCAATCATTCCCGAACACAGACGAAAAAAAACCGACAGCCCGCGCCGTCGGTTTTTTACTGCATGCCGGACTTAGTTCAGTCTCAGCTGCGGAACCACCTCTTTGACCTGCGCCAGATAATCTCTGCGATCCTTACCTGTCAGTCCTTCAGAGCGCGGCAGTTTTGCCGTCAGTGGGTTAACGGCCTGGTTATTAATCCAGATTTCATAATGCAGGTGCGGACCGGTTGAACGCCCCGTGTTGCCGGAGAGCGCAATACGATCGCCACGCTTCACCTTGTCGCCTGGCTTGACCAGCAGTTTTTTCAGGTGCATATAGCGCGTCATATACTGACGACCGTGGCGGATTGCCACATAGTTACCGGCTCCACCGCTGCGCTTCGCCACCACCACTTCACCATCACCCACCGCCAGCACTGGCGTACCGACCGGAAGGGCAAAATCGACGCCCTTATGCGGAGCAATACGGCCGGTCACCGGATTAAGGCGACGTGGATTAAAGTTTGAGGAGACGCGATACTGCTTAACGGTTGGGAAACGCATAAAGCCACGCGCCAGGCCAGAACCGCTGCGATCGTAGAATTTGCCGTCTTCGGCACGAATCGCGTAGTAGTCTTTGCCGCCGGTATTCAATCGAACGCCTAACAGATGGCTCTGTTCACTTTTACCATCCATCATTTCGCGTGACATCAATACCGAAAATTTATCACCGCTGCGCAGTTTGCGGAAATCCATTTGCCACTGCATTGCCTTGATCACCGCACTGGCTTCGCCGCTGCTCAGCCCGGCTTTACGCGCGCTGCTGACAAAGCTGCCGTTCACCGTGCCGCTGAGCACGCTGTTTTTCCATTCGCCCTGCTGCATTTCGCTGGTGGCTTTAAAACCATTGCCGGAGCGATCATAGGTACGGGTTTCACGGCGCGACATTTCCCAGGTCATACGCTGTAGCTGACCATCGTCAGTCAGAGTCCAGGAAATTTGCTGGCCGATTTTCAGATTACGCAGGTCTTTATCCGCTTTAGCCAGCTGGTTGATATCAGACATATCAATACCGTACTGATTAAGGATACTGCTCAGGGTGTCGCCTGTAGAGACGGTATAATCGTGAGTGCCCGACTCATTCTGAACATCTTCATCGATTTCGTCTTTGGGAATATCTTCTTCCGGGGCCGGAGTCGGCTGATCGATCGGTTCACTGGCTTCCGGCAGCAAGGTACGCAGCTCGCTTTTTTCCAGTTCAATATGCTTAACGATCGGGTTTTCGCCGGGATGATAAACGTAAGGCCGCCAGACAGCGACGGCCAGTGTAACGACAGTAAGCGACCCCAGCATGATGCGGTGGGGACGTGGTAAGTTGTTGAACGCCATGGCGACAGAGCGGGCTATCTGCTGCACTATTTACTATTCCTCTATGCTCCTTTCAGGCAGCTCACATACTGGCTCGACAGCTGTGAGAGGAATTTCACATAGCTGTCTTTAGTTAAGCTGATACCCATCCCCAACGGATCTAAGGTGCCTTTTCGCACAGAAGTTCCGCGGGCGACGGCATCGATGACGGCCGGCCTGAATTGTGGTTCAGCGAAAACGCAAACGGCTTTCTGCTCAACCAACTGTGTTCGTATTTGATGTAATCGCTGGGCACCAGGCTGGATCTCAGGATTCACGGTAAAATGCCCTAAAGGCGACAGCCCGTAGTGTTTTTCAAAGTAGCTGTAAGCATCATGAAAAACGAAATATCCCTTCCCCTTCACTGGCGCAAGCTCGGAACTAATCTGCTGGTCAAATTTCGCCAGGCTAACCTCAAAGTTCTGTAGGTTGGCGTCTAGTTTGTCCTTGCTTTGCGGCATAAGTTCCAATAATTTTTGGTGGATTGCAACCGCAGATTGCCTTGCTATTTCTGGGGATAACCAGAGGTGCATATTATATTCACCGTGATGATGGTGATCGTGCCCCTCTTCATCATGGTCTGCATGGCCATCTTCATGATGTTCATCGTCTTCAGCACCGCGAATCAGCAGCGGTTTAACCCCGGTTAAAGCAGCCAGCTCGAGGTTCTTTTTCGCCGGTAAACCGCTGGCGGATTTGGTTAAAAAAGCTTCCATTTCAGGGCCGACCCACACCACAAGATCCGCGCTCTGCAAGCGTTTGACGTCGGATGGACGCAGTGCGTAGTCATGCTCTGATGCACCATCAGGCAGCAGCACTTCGACCGGCGTAACACCGTCGGCAATCGCCGCTGCGATAAAACCAAGTGGCTTAATCGAGGCCACTACCGCAGCCGAGGCAGGCATAGCAAGCGAAGCGGTAAAACCCAGGGTCAACAGGGCAGTCATAAAGCGGTTTTTATTGTGTAACATAATGCGTCAATCCATCGTGGTTAGCGGAAGTAGTGTGATATTATAACATTCGATATCTTCTGCAACCTGTAATCGATAATGTCCTCACTTGTAACGCTGGAAAACATCTCGGTGACCTTTGGTCAACGTCGCGTGCTGTCTGATGTTTCACTTAAGCTGGAACCCGGACGCATTCTGACGCTGCTTGGCCCAAACGGTGCCGGAAAATCTACGCTGGTACGCGTAGTGCTGGGGCTTATTGCCCCTGGTTCAGGCAAACTGGACAGACCCAACGGTTTGCGCATTGGCTATGTGCCGCAAAAACTGCACCTCGACTCCACGCTGCCTCTGACGGTTGATCGCTTTATGCGGCTGCGTCCGACGGTCAAAAAAGCCGATATTCTGCCAGCCCTGAAGCGGGTACAGGCCGGGCATTTACTCGAATACCCACTGCAAAAACTCTCCGGCGGTGAAACTCAGCGCGTACTGCTGGCGCGGGCGCTACTGAATAATCCGCAATTATTGGTGCTGGACGAACCCACCCAGGGTGTTGACGTTAACGGCCAGGTCGCGCTGTATGATCTGATCGATCAGCTGCGCCGCGAGCTTAACTGCGGCGTGCTGATGGTTTCACACGATCTGCATCTGGTGATGGCGAAAACCGATGAGGTACTGTGCCTGAATCACCATATCTGCTGTTCCGGCACGCCGGAAGTGGTGTCGCAGCATCCGGAGTTTATTTCGATGTTTGGCCCGCGCGGAGCCGAGCAGCTGGCTATTTATCGCCATCACCATAATCATCGTCACGATCTTCAGGGACGCATTATTCTGCGTAAAGGACAGGGCCCGTCATGATTGAACTGTTACTGCCTGGCTGGTTGGGCGGCATCATGCTGGCACTGGCTGCTGGCCCGCTTGGCTCATTTGTTGTCTGGCGTCGGATGTCTTATTTTGGTGATACGCTGGCACACGCTTCCCTGCTGGGGGTGGCCTTTGGCCTGCTGCTGAATATCAATCCTTTTTATGCCGTTATTGCCGTCACCCTGCTGCTGTCGCTCGGGCTGGTATGGCTGGAACGTCGTCCGCATCTGGCGATAGACACCCTGCTGGGGATCATGGCGCACAGCGCGCTGTCGCTGGGTCTGGTGGTCGTCAGCCTGATGTCTAATGTGCGGGTTGATTTAATGGCTTACCTGTTTGGCGATCTGCTGTCAGTTACGCCGGTCGATCTGATCGCCATTGCTGCCGGGGTGGCGTTGGTGCTGGCGATTCTTGCCTGGCAGTGGCGCGCGCTGCTGTCGATCACCATCAGTCCGGAAATGGCGCAGGTAGACGGTGTGAATATTCAGCGCACCAAACTGCTGCTGATGTTGGTAACCGCACTGACCATTGGCGTCTCAATGAAGTTCGTTGGTGCGCTGATCATCACCTCGCTGCTGATTATTCCGGCGGCAACCGCGCGTCGTTTTGCCCGCTCGCCCGAACAGATGGCGGCCGTAGCCGTGGCAATTGGCGTTATGGCGGTAACCGGTGGCCTGACCTTCTCGGCGTTTTATGACACGCCAGCCGGTCCGTCAGTAGTGCTGTGTGCAGCAGCAATGTTTGTGCTGAGTATGGTGAAGAAGCCGGCCGTGTAGTCGGCGTTTATCTGCGGGCGGCTGAACATTCTCGCCGCCCGTAAAATTATTCGCGGGTAATACCAAAGTGTTTATAAGCATGCTGGGTGGCAATACGACCACGCGGAGTGCGTTGAATAAAGCCCTGTTGAATCAGATAGGGTTCCAGCACGTCCTCAATGGTTTCACGCTCTTCACCAATTGCCGCCGCCAGGTTATCCAGCCCTACCGGGCCGCCGGTGAATTTATCAATGATCGCCAGCAGTAATTTCCGGTCCATATAGTCGAACCCTTCGGTATCGACATTCAGCATATCCAGCGCTTTAGCGGCTACGTCACCACTTAACTCGCCATTGGCACGCACTTCTGAGAAGTCGCGTACGCGACGCAACAGGCGGTTGGCGATACGCGGCGTTCCACGCGCACGCCGGGCAATTTCCAGTGCTCCCTCAGCGCTGAGATCCAGCCCAAGACAGGCGGCGCTGCGTCCGACGATATGCTGTAAATCCTCAACCCGGTAAAACTCCAGGCGCTGCACTATGCCGAAGCGATCGCGCAGTGGTGACGTCAGTGAACCGGCGCGGGTAGTCGCACCAATCAGGGTAAAGGGAGGGAGATCGAGTTTAATTGAGCGGGCCGCCGGGCCTTCGCCGATCATAATATCCAGCTGATAATCTTCCATCGCCGGATAAAGCACCTCTTCAACCACCGGCGATAACCGGTGAATTTCATCGATAAACAGCACGTCGTGGGGTTCGAGGTTGGTCAGCATTGCCGCCAGATCCCCGGCTTTTTCCAATACCGGACCGGAGGTGGTACGCAGATTCACCCCCATCTCATTAGCGACAATATTCGCCAGCGTGGTTTTTCCCAGCCCTGGCGGGCCAAAAATCAGCAGGTGATCCAGCGCATCACCACGCATTTTCGCCGCTTTAATAAAGATCTCCATCTGCTCGCGCACCTGCGGCTGACCAACATACTCTGCCAGCAGCTTAGGACGGATGGCGCGGTCAATCACCTCTTCTTCGGTGATAGCGCCCGGCGATACCAGACGATCGGCTTCAATCATGCTTTACCTCAAATAGCTGCGCGCAGGGCTTCACGGATCAGCGTTTCACAGTCGGCACCAGCACGGCCTACTTTACTGATCATTTTGCTGGCTTCCTGCGGTTTGTAGCCAAGGGCGACCAGTGCAGAGACCGCCTCACCCTCTGCATCATTAGCAGCAGGTGCCGGGCTTTCACTGGTCAGCGCGAAGGTCGAATCCGCAGAGAACAGATCGCCATGCATACCTTTAAAGCGATCCTTCATTTCCACCACCAGGCGTTCGGCGGTTTTCTTGCCGACACCCGGCAACTTCACCAGCGCGGCTATCTCTTCGCGTTCGACAGCGGTCACAAACTGCTGCGCCGACATACCGGACAGGATTGCCAGCGCCAGTTTTGGCCCGACGCCGTTAACTTTGATCAGCTCGCGAAACAGCGCTCGCTCTTGCTTGCTGTTAAAACCAAACAGCAGCTGCGCATCTTCACGCACCACAAACTGGGTGAAGATAATCGCTTCGTGGTTCAGTTCAGGAAGCTCATAAAAACAGGTCATCGGCATATGCACTTCATAACCCACGCCGCTGGCTTCAATTAATACCTGCGGCGGCTGTTTCTCAAGAATAATGCCTCTCAGACGACCTATCACGTTTGCTTCCTTTGGATAATGAGGGAATATGGCTGTTTATAACATAAAAAAGGCTGGATGAATATCCAGCCTGTCAGGGACGCAGACGCCCGCGTGTCAGCTGCAATCGAGTTTCACTCAGCCTGCTGGCGTTCTGACTGACGTGACAGTGGGTGATAGCAATTGCCAGTGCATCGGCGGCATCGGACTGTGGATTAGCCGCCAGTTTAAGTAAGGTGCGCACCATATGCTGCACCTGACTTTTCTCGGCGCTGCCGATACCGACCACCGTCTGTTTCACCTGACGCGCGGCATATTCAAACACCGGTAAATCCTGGTTTACCGCCGCGACTATCGCGGCTCCGCGTGCCTGTCCCAGTTTCAGGGCTGAATCCGCATTTTTCGCCATAAATACCTGCTCAATGGCGAAATACTCCGGCTGAAACTGCGTAATAATTTCGCTGACGCCCGCGTAAATCAGCTTCAGGCGCGACGGCAGATCGGTAACGTTAGTACGAATACAGCCGCTACCGAGATAAGTCAGCTGCCGCCCCACCTGTCGAATCACACCGTAACCGGTCACGCGTGAGCCAGGGTCAATACCCAGAATAATTGCCATCACGCGCCTCCGGTGGTGTGCAGTAACATGCCAGTCAACGCCATTACAGCGTAGCCGCCACCTCATCAGAAATTTCACCGTTATGGTAAACTTCCTGCACGTCGTCGCAGTCTTCCAGCATATCAATCAGGCGCAGCAGTTTCGGCGCAGTCTCTTCATCCATATCGGCCTTGGTCGAAGGGATCATGGAGACTTCAGCAGAATCTGCCGTCAGACCGGCGGCTTCCAGCGCATCTTTCACCGCGCCCAGCGATTCCCAGGCGGTGAAGACGTCAATTGCGCCGTCATCGTAAGTCACTACGTCGTCAGCACCGGCTTCCAGCGCAGCGTCCATCACGGTATCTTCATCCAGGCCAGGTGCGAAGGTGATCACCCCTTTTTTGGTGAACAGATACGCCACGGAACCGTCGGTTCCGAGGTTGCCGCCAGTTTTGGTGAAGGCGTGACGCACTTCAGATACGGTACGATTACGATTATCACTCAGACATTCAACCATCACGGCAGTGCCGCCAGGGCCGTAGCCTTCGTAGATGATGGTTTCCATGTTGCTGTCATCATCACCACCGACACCACGCGCTACAGCACGGTTCATGGTATCGCGCGTCATGTTGTTAGACAGCGCTTTATCCATTGCCGCACGCAAACGTGGGTTGGAGTCCGGATCGCCACCGCCAAGCTTAGCGGCAGTCACCAGCTCACGGATGATCTTGGTGAAGATTTTACCGCGTTTGGCATCCTGTGCCGCTTTGCGATGTTTAGTGTTCGCCCATTTACTATGGCCTGCCATTTTTCGCTTTCTCCTCGAAACAAAACTTAAATCACAAATTCTTCTATCGCCTGGCGATTACTCCAGGACTTGGTCAGCAGCGCGGCGTCGCAGGCTTCGAGCCACTGAAAAGCCAGATGCTCGCTAATCGCCACTTCCCGTTCCGTCGGCAGCGCCAGCGTGAACCAGTGCTCGCGGCAGTGGGTCACATCCGGCGCATAGCGATGGCGAAAGTGCGGAAAGATTTCGAATTCTATCTGACGCTGGCAGTCAACCAATGTGAGCTGTTCAGCGTTGATATCAATTGCCACTTCTTCCTGCACTTCGCGCAGCGCGGTTTGCACCGGCATTTCATCCTGTTCAAGGCTGCCGGTAACCGATTGCCAGAACGCCGCATCGTCACGCCGCTGTAGCATCAGCACCCGCCGGGTGTCGCGGGCGAAGATCACCACCAACACCGAGACGGGCTGCTTATATGCCATATCAGTTGCTCTCAGGCTTTTCCTTCTTCACCACCTGAATGCCCAACTCTTCCAGCCCAGCCGGGTTGGCGAAACTTGGTGCTTCGGTCATCAGACAAGCCGCAGCAGTGGTTTTCGGGAAGGCAATAACATCACGGATATTGTCGGTGCCGGTCAACAACATCACCAGGCGATCCAGACCAAATGCCAGACCGGCGTGCGGCGGCGTACCGTACTTCAGTGCATCCAGCAGGAAGCCGAACTTCTCGCGCTGCTCCTGCTCGTTAATACCGAGAATGCTGAACACCGTTTGCTGCATCTGGCTGTTGTGGATACGTACGGAACCGCCACCCACTTCATAACCGTTAATCACCATATCGTAGGCGTTCGCAATCGCCGTTTCCGGCAGATTTTTCAGCTGTTCCGGCGTCATATCTTTTGGCGCGGTAAACGGATGATGCATCGCCGTCAGGCCGCCTTCACCATCATCTTCAAACATTGGGAAGTCAATTACCCACAGCGGTGCCCAGCTGCCTTCCTGAGTGATTTTCAGATCGCGACCGAGTTTCAGACGCAGTGCGCCCAGCGCATCAGTCACCACTTTAGCGCTATCCGCACCAAAGAAAATCATATCGCCATCGGTAGCGCCGGTGCGCGCCAGAATCGCTTCAACGATCTCAGCGTTAAGGAATTTAGCGATCGGGCTCTGAATACCTTCCAGGCCATTAGCACGCTCATTAACCTTAATATACGCCAGACCTTTAGCACCGTAGATCTCAATAAATTTGCCATATTCGTCGATCTGCTTGCGGCTCAGGGTCGCGCCACCCGGCACGCGCAGCGCTGCTACGCGACCTTTGGCATCATTCGCCGGGCCGGAGAACACCTTAAACTCAACCGCTTTCAGCAGGTCAGCAACGTCCACCAGCTCCATCGGGTTACGCAGATCGGGCTTATCTGAACCGTAGCGGCGCATTGCTTCTGCAAAAGTCATTTGCGGGAAATCACCCAGCTCAACGCCTTTAACATCCAGCCACAGTTCGCGTACCAGACGCTCCATCGCTTCACGCACCTGAGGCGCGGTCATAAAGGAGGTTTCGACGTCGATTTGGGTAAATTCTGGCTGACGATCGGCACGCAGATCTTCGTCACGGAAACATTTCACAATCTGATAGTAGCGGTCAAAGCCGGACATCATCAGCAGCTGTTTAAACAGCTGAGGTGACTGCGGCAGCGCATAGAACTTGCCTTTATGTACCCGGCTTGGCACCAGATAATCACGTGCGCCTTCTGGCGTTGCTTTGGTCAGCATGGGCGTTTCGATATCGAGGAAGCCGTTATCGTCCATAAAGCGACGCACAAAGCTGGTGATTTTCGCGCGCGCTTTCAGTCGGTTAGCCATATCCGGGCGACGCAGATCGAGATAGCGATATTTCAGACGCGCTTCTTCACTGTTTTCGTGGTTAGAATCCAGCGGCAGCGGCTCAGAGCGGTTGATAATGACTAAATCGGTGGCGAAAACTTCAATCTCACCGGTCGCCATATCGCTGTTTTTATTCTTCTCATCACGCGCACGCACGGTGCCGGTAATCTGAATGCAGAATTCGTTACGCAGTTCAGAAGCCAGGTTGAATGCATCCTGACGGTCTGGGTCGAAGAACACCTGAACGATGCCTTCACGGTCGCGCATATCAATAAAGATCAGACTGCCCAAATCGCGGCGACGATTGACCCAACCGCACAGTGTCACTTGCTGGCCTACATGAGACAGATTGATCTGTCCGCAATACTCAGTACGCATAACGATATCCTTTTAACTTCATCGCTGCTGCACGCGCAGCATTTAAGTCGTCTTTTGATAGTACCCATCTGGCAATAATCAGCTAATTACCAGACACGTCGGGCAGACGCTGCCCAGAAGAAGGCAGGCATTATAATGTAAAATCGCCAGTGCGATAAGAGCTGAGCGCCACAACCGCGCCAGATCTCAACGATTGATGCTCGCACACCGGGGTTTATCAGAAAAAACTAACAAAATTCGCCGCATCACGACACCTTTATGGTCGCCTGATGCGCGCTTTATCGCTAATCTCTCTCTTTTGCCTGACATTTCGGAGACGGAGATGAAACCGTTATACCTCGGTCTGCCGCAGTGGCAGCATCCGCAGTGGAAAAAGCTGGGAATCGTCACGCTGGCGGATTACGCCCGTTATTTTAACTGTGTTGAAGGGAATACTACCCTGTATGCGCTGCCTAAGCCGGAAATTGTCCTGCGCTGGCGCGATATGACCGATGACGATTTTCGCTTCTGTTTTAAATTTCCCTCCACCATCAGCCATAAGGCGGCGTTGCGCGGCTGTGATGACCTGACCGAGGAGTTTTTCCGCACGCTCGATCCACTCGCCCGGCGTATTGGTCAGTACTGGCTGCAACTTCCTTCGGCTTTTGGTCCGGATGAGCTGCCAGCGCTGTGGGCATTTCTTGATAAACTGCCGCAGGCGTTTCAGTATGGCGTTGAAGTGCGCCATCCGGCTTTCTTTGCCAAAGGCGAGGCCGAACAGGCGTTTAACCGTGGATTACATCAGCGCGGCGTCAATCGGGTGATTCTGGACAGTCGACCGGTGCACGCGTCAACTTCATCGTTGGCGGCAGTCATTGATGCCCAGCGAAAAAAGCCCAAAGTGCCGCCACATGCGGTAATGACCGCCAGCAATCCGATGATACGCTTTATCGGCGGCGAAGATCCCGCGGCTAACCTGCCGTTTTTCGCCGCATGGCTGGCAAAATTGCCCGCATGGCGCCAACAAGGGCAGCCGTGGCTGTTTATTCACACTCCCGATATTGGCGAAGCGCTGACGCTGATTCAGTTCCTGTGGCCACACCTGCAGCAGGCGATGCCTGAGATTGGCTCTGCCCCGGACTGGCCACAACAGGCTCAGTTATTTTAGCGGCTGACTAAAGAAACCCTAAACTGTTACCGCGTTGTCCGGCGACACCTTTACAATTCCCGGCTATGATGTGCGCAGCAACAACTTTTCCTTACTGGAGTTCAGCATGGTCAGCGCGCTTTATGTCGTGCTTGGGGCACTGTTTTTAATAAAATTGTCCATTGATGTGATCCGTTTGCGCCGTCAGTATCGCGTCGCACATGGCGATGGTGGATTCTATGAATTACAAATCGCAATGCGTATTCACGGTAACGCAATGGAAAATATCCCCATTGCGCTGTTACTGCTGGTAATGATGGAGATGAACGGCGCTGATATCTGGATGTTGCATCTGTGTGGGCTGTTTTTCTTCGCGGGCCGCGCCATGCATGGCTGGGGAATGCATCACAGTATTATGTACTGGCGTCGTAATGGCATGCTGATAACCGGTCTGGCGTTAATCGGCATGGTTATCTGTAATCTCCTGTTTATGCCATGGGATCTGATTCTTACTCTGCGATAATTGACCTGAAATGGCAGAAAAGGTGCAGCCCGCGCCGCTTTCTGCCAAAATAGCGCCCTTTCCGTTGTTCACCGGATTTACCGTTATGTCTAACCGCGATACGCTTTTCTCCGCGCCAATAGCAAAGCTTGGTGACTGGACCTTTGATGAGCGCGTAGCTGAAGTTTTCCCTGATATGATTCAGCGCTCGGTGCCAGGCTATTCCAATATCATTTCGATGATTGGCATGCTGGCCGAACGCTTTGTGCAGCCACACAGCCGGGTTTACGATCTTGGCTGTTCACTGGGTGCCGCGACTCTGTCAGTACGCCGTAATATTCAGGCCGAAGGTTGTCAGATTATTGCCGTCGATAACTCACCTGCGATGGTAGAACGCTGCCGTCGCCATATTGACGCCTTCCGTGCCGACACGCCGGTAGAGGTAATTGAAGCGGATATTCGCGCAATTAATATCGAAAATGCCTCAATGGTGGTACTGAATTTCACCCTGCAATTTCTTGAGCCTGACGAGCGTCAGCAACTGCTGAATACTATCTATCAGGGGCTGAAACCTGGCGGCGCGCTGGTGCTGTCTGAAAAGTTCAGCTTTGAAGATCACCAGGTTGGCGAGCTGCTGTTTAATATGCATCATGATTTTAAACGCGCCAACGGTTACAGCGAGCTGGAAATCAGCCAGAAACGCAGCATGCTGGAAAACGTTATGCTGACCGACAGCGTCGAAACCCATAAACAGCGTCTGCATAACGCCGGTTTCGAACATGCGGAACTGTGGTTCCAGTGTTTTAACTTCGGCTCACTGATTGCCGTCAAAGCGAGTGATGCATGATCGATTTCGGTAACTTTTATCAGTTAATTGCTAAAGGCCCACTGGCGCCATGGCTGGAAACGCTGCCGGCGCAAATTGCCAGCTGGCAGCGGGAAAATCTGCACGGCCATTTTAAAAACTGGCATAAAGCAGTGGAATATTTACCGCTGCTGGAGCCGGAACGCCTTGATTTGCTGCACAGCGTCAGCGCGGACACCAGCAACCTTACCGACCGTCAACGTGCCGGTATCGACAAATTGCTGCGCAACCTGATGCCGTGGCGCAAAGGCCCTTACTCGCTCTATGGCACCGAAATCGATACCGAGTGGCGCTCTGACTGGAAATGGCAACGGGTATTACCGCATATCTCACCGCTGGCTGGCCGCACGGTGCTGGATGTTGGCTGCGGCAGCGGCTATCACATGTGGCGTATGCTGGGTGCCGGCGCGAATTTTGTTGTCGGTATCGATCCGATGCAATTGTTTCTCTGCCAGTTCGAAGCGGTACGAAAATTACTCGGTAACGATCAACGTGCGCATCTGTTGCCGCTGGGTATCGAGCAGCTGCCAGAATTAAAAGCCTTTGATACCGTGTTCTCGATGGGCGTGCTCTATCATCGCCGGTCGCCACTGGATCATCTGTTCCAGCTCAAAAACCAGCTGGTCAGCGGTGGTGAGTTAGTGCTGGAAACGCTGGTGATTGAGGGTGATGACCAGGCGGTACTGGTACCGGGCGAGCGTTATGCGCAGATGCGAAACGTTTACTTTATTCCGTCGACCGGCGCGTTAAAAAACTGGCTGGAGAAGTGTGGTTTTGAAGATGTCCGCGTCGTCGATTACTCCGTCACCAGCACCGATGAACAGCGCAGAACCGACTGGATGACCAGTGAATCGCTGGCAGAATTTCTTGATCCTGAGGATGCAACGAAAACTGTTGAAGGTTATCCTGCCCCGCTGCGGGCGGTACTGGTAGCCAGAAAGCCATAAATCAGTTGGGCCGGATAATACCGGCCTCATTTTTATCGTTTCGACAACGCAAGTTTTGCGGCAAAACCGATAAACACACAGCCCCAGCCCGACCGCCCCCCCTACTGTCCAAATATTAACCAGCTATACCATGCACGCAGTAAACACCACTACTTGTTTTCCTCATCCCAGTACTCAAAGCGATACGCCGCGCTCAGGTTACGTTTGACGGTTAATTTGTCCATAACTTCGGTTTCACGCGAATAACTCAGCGTACAGTTACCGATATCATCCCATGACTGGCACTCATCAATTGCGGTAATCACGCCAACTGGCGTAGTGGTGACACTGTGCAGCCGCAGCTCACGATTCTGTTTATCGTAGGTGTATGTCTCTTTGCTTTTCGCCGAGGTAGTGGTTGATACCTGCCCTTTATCATTCCACTGATAATGATATTCGCCATTGGTCAGATTATCGGTGCCGCGCGCCACGCTTTTCAGCAGACGAAGATTGTCATCGTGGCTGTAGGTCGTCTCGGTAAAACCTTTTTCACCCATACTGGTAAAGATATCGGTAGCGCTGGTGATATTGCCCCTTTTTCCCACCTTGTAGTTAATGATGCCCTGCTTATTACTGACTTCAACAGTTTTACCCTGTTGCTGAACCATTATCGAGTAAGAGTATTCTGCCTGCCAGCCATCGGTCACGCGCGCAATATGCTGCTCCATCTTTAGCTGCACATTGCCTTCATTTTTGTCATAGCTGATATCGGCAACGGTCAGATTACCGCAGCGATCAAATTGCCCGAGCAGGCGCTTTTGCAGATCGACATCTTTACCAAACTCGCCAACCACGAACTGCCGTACTTCACCTTTCGAGGTGCCGCCCAACATAATCACGCTGTTACTGTCATTTGCTGCCTTGCTATCAGCCGGGCACGGCTCCGCGCCACTGACATTAAAACTCAGTGGCACACTCAAGGCGATGATGCTCAGACAAGCTGGAATAGTTCTGTTCATTATGCTCTCCGGACGTCTGAACTCCCTGATGATTAAGCTATAAGTATAGCGATAACCGCTTTCAGCAGAGCGGTTTTTTTCGCTGAAGAAGCCAGACTCGCGACATAAAAAAAGCCCCAGCAAAATGCTGGGGCCTGGTACTTGCAAACATCACGCCTGTGTAACGGCGTGCTGCGCGGCAAAAATCGGTTTGATTGTCAGGCGACCCGGACGGCGTTCATATTGATAATGCCCTTCATCGCTTCGACCACATCGCCGTCGACACAATAACGGCTGAATTCATCGGTTTCGGCGTCTGAACACATTGAAACACCCGCTTTCCGGTAACGCATTGGCGATGGCACCAGACGACTGGCCGAGCTGTGCAGCTCTTTAATGCCCACGTCGAGGAACTTTTGCAGGTTACTAAGCCTGACTCCAGCACCCGCCATAATCATTGGACCTTCACTGATATGCGTTAGTTCCTTAAGTAATGCAATTCCGCTTTCAGCACTCTGTTGCTGGCCCGAAGTCAGAATGCGCGCAACCCCCAGGTCGGTCAACTCATCCAGCGCGCGTTTCGGGCTGTGGCACAGGTCGAAAGCGCGATGGAAGGTCACCGCCATCTCGCCGCACAGCGCCATAATCTGGCGCATTTTCACCATATCTATATGGGCGTCTTCATCCAGCATGCCAATCACTACGCCGGGAAAACCCAGCTCACGAATGGCCACCACGTCAGATTTCATCGCGTTAAATTCCGCCAGGGAATAACAGAAATCGCCGCCGCGAGGACGCACAATTGGATGAACCGGGATGGTCAACTGTTCACGCGCCACTTTAAGACTGCCGTAAGATGGCGTCAGCCCTCCCTCTTTCGGTGCGGCACAGAGTTCAATGCGATCCGCTCCGGCCTGCTGAGCGGTTATCGCGCAATCCACTCCGTAGCAGCATACTTCCAATTTCGTCATCGCATCCTCCTGTTTAATGACTGCTGGCTGGTTTTCAGATTCTCGGTTAGGCTGGCTTTTGCTGGTTATATTAACGGGAATCTTCATCATGGCATTCAATTTTGATCAATGGATAGACCGACGTCACAGCGATAGCGTTAAGTGGCATAAATATGGCGATCGTGACGTATTGCCATTATGGATCGCCGACAGCGACTTTCGCTCCCCGGACTGTATCATTGACGCATTACAGCAGCGCGTCGCACACGGTATATTTGGCTATGGCGACACACCGCATGAACTGATTAATATTGTGATACAACGAATGGCTGAGCGCTATGGCTGGCAGGTGGAAGCGGACTGGCTGGTGTTTTTGCCGGGTATCGTCAGCGGACTGAACCTCTGCGTACGTTCTTTTACCGACGCCAGCCAGGGCACTATTGCGCCAACCCCAATCTATCCGCCGTTCCGCCTGGCGGCAAAACTGGCCGAGCGCTCCCAGCTGAATCTGCAACTGCGGCTGGAACAGGGCCGATGGCTGATGGATCTGGAAGCGGGTGCCGCACAGCTCTCAGGCAATGAGAAATTGCTGATGTTGTGTAATCCGCAGAATCCTGGCGGCACGGTGTATCGCCGGGATGAGCTGGAGGCACAGCTGGCATTTGCACAGCGTCATGATTTAATTGTCTGTTCCGATGAGATTCACTGCGATTTGATCCTCGAACCTGGCGTGCAGCATATTCCGTTTGCTTCGCTTAGCGAAGACGCGGCGCAACGTTCAGTGACGCTGCTCTCGCCGTCAAAAAGCTTCAACATCGCCGGATTGGGCGCGTCACTGGCCATTATCCCCAATAAAGCGCTGCGTGAACGTTTTAATCGCCAGCGCAAAGGCATGGTACCGGAAACCGATATTCTGGCGCGGGTGGCGGCAACAGCTGCCTGGCGCGACGGGCAGCCCTGGCTTGATGCCCAACTGGATTATCTGCGCGGCAATCGCGATCTGTTGGTTGAGCGCGTCAATGCCATCGAAGGATTATCGCTGGCTTCGCCGGAAGGCACCTATCTTGGCTGGATCAATGCGCAGCAACTGCCGGTCGCCAGTCCGGCGCTGTTTTTTGAAAACCACGGCCTCGGTTTTTCTCCGGGACGTGATTTTGGCGATGACGGCTTTGTGCGCTTTAACTTTGGCTGTACCCGCGCCACGCTGAATGAAGCCATCAGCCGCATGGAGCGCGCAGTCAGTACGCTTTAATCATGCTGTTCGCTGGCAACTATTTCCTTCAGGCTCCAGGGATGGAACTTGATGGTAATTTTGCCATCGGTTACCGCCAGCGTGGGATTAGGCAGGCGTTCACCCTCCCCGTGCGGAGAGCTGGATTTAATTGAAATATTGGGTTGCGCTAACCCTTCGTCAGACAGCAACGCCAGCGCACGTGCGCCCAGCGTCTTCACATCGCCACGCAGCACAATTTCAACATGCTCCCAGCCCTCATGGCGATACAGCTTATTACCGGGCCACGGCAGTTCAATAACGTTTAATTGCCAGCTGCCAATCTTTAACGGTTCTCTTAACTCAAACAGACAGATCGCCCGGCCATTAATTTGATTCTCCGAGAACAGCTCTCCAATCTGCATAAAGCCGCTTTTCCAGCGCTCTGCCGTGGTGTTCTGATGGCAGCGCACTGAAATATGATCGGCTTCAAGCTGGGATAACTCCAGCCCTAACAGCTGAGCTAACTGCTCCAGTGCCTGCGCGAAGCGTGGTAAGTCTTCCGCCAGGTCCTTAAGTTCCTCTACACAATTCAGTGGCAACACATTTTCTCCAGATAATGAGTAATTGTCTTATTTATTAACTGCCCGCCACACAACGCTCGCAAGCAGTAAAGATATAAAAAAACCGTTTATCGTCAATTATATTTATCAGTTAATCTAAAAGAGTGTCAATCTTGCAACTTACTGACTTTTTTAACCTTATAAACGTAATTTTTTAACTTTTAATATCATGTTATTTAAGAATATTCCTGAGAATGTCAGCCAAATCCTAAATTGTAACTTATTGTTTGCCTTGAATCTTATTTTCTTATAGATTGCGACCACCATCTCACAAGGAATAACACATATGTTTATGTTAATCGTGGTCGCAATCTTAATCGCGCTGATGGGCTTTGCTATTATTCGTCACTGGAAGATGCGTAATAACAAGCTGGTCGTCAACCCACACCGCCAGTCCCGTCGTCGTTAAGAATTCGTGTATTTGATGGAAACATGAACATCGTTGTTTCCATCACACCACCAGCTGCTGACGCCTCGATCCAAATACAGTATACTTTTCCCCTTATTTTTCCGCGGCGCCATTGTACAGCATCACGATTAGCTGTCAGGTGACGCGATGACAATGGCTCGATCTGCCAGCAGACGAGCCTTTTCAGCATATTAAGGTATCCCGGTGAATATTCAGGCTCTTCTTTCAGACAAAGTCAGTCAGGCGATGGTCGCTGTTGGCGCGCCAGCAGATTGCGAACCACAGGTCCGCCAGTCGGCAAAAGTCCAGTTTGGTGACTATCAGGCTAACGGCATCATGGCCGTGGCAAAGAAACTGGGGCAGCAGCCACGACAACTGGCAGAACAGGTGTTACAGCATCTCGATCTGAATGGAATTGCCAGCAAAGTTGAAATCGCCGGTCCTGGCTTTATTAACATTTTTCTTGACCGTCAGTGGCTGTCACAGCAAGTTGATGCCGCCGTCAGCGATCCGCGTCTCGGCGTTGCCCGCCAGCCAGCACAGACCATCGTTATCGACTACTCAGCGCCAAACGTGGCAAAAGAGATGCACGTCGGTCACGTCCGCTCAACCATTATTGGTGATGCCTCGGCGCGTACGCTGGAGTTTCTCGGCCATAAGGTTATTCGCGCTAACCACGTCGGCGACTGGGGTACCCAGTTCGGCATGCTGATTGCTTTCCTCGAAAAACAGCAGAACGAACAGCATGGCGATATCGCGCTGGCCGACCTGGAAAACTTCTATCGTGAAGCGAAAAAGACCTACGACGAAGACGAAGAGTTCGCGGTGCGCGCCCGTAATTACGTGGTGAAGCTGCAGAGCGGCGATGAATATTGCCTGGCAATGTGGAAAAAGCTGGTCGATATCACCATGACGCAAAACCAGCTGGTCTACAACCGCCTGAATGTGACACTGACCCGTGATGATGTGATGGGTGAAAGCCTGTATAACTCAATGCTGCCGGGCATTGTTGCCGATCTGAAAGCAAAAGGCCTGGCGGTTGAGAGTGAAGGCGCCACCGTGGTGTTCCTTGATGAGTATAAAAACAAGGAAGGCGAACCGATGGGCGTGATCATCCAGAAAAAGGATGGCGGCTACCTGTACACCACTACCGATATCGCCTGCGCCAAATATCGTTACGAAACGCTGCACGCCGACCGTGTGCTGTATTACATCGATTCACGTCAGCATCAACACCTGATGCAGGTATGGACCATTGTGCGCAAAGCCGGTTATGTACCGCAGAGCATTCCGCTGGAACACCATATGTTCGGTATGATGCTGGGCAAAGATGGTCGTCCATTTAAAACCCGCTCCGGCGGCACCATCAAGCTGTCCGATCTGCTGGATGAAGCGGTTGAACGCGCCACCAAACTGGTCGGCGAGAAAAATCCGGATATGCCTGCTGACGAACTGAAAGCGCTGGCAAATACCGTCGGTATCGGCGCGGTGAAATATGCCGACCTGTCGAAAAGCCGCACCACCGACTATATCTTCGACTGGGACAATATGCTGGCCTTCGAAGGTAACACCGCGCCTTATATGCAATATGCCTATACCCGCGTACTGTCGGTGTTCCGTAAGGCTGGCATCGGGTTAGCCGACGTTAGCGGATCCGTAAACATCACCGAAGATCGTGAAGCGGCACTGGCGGCGCGCCTGCTGCAATTTGAAGAGACCATTTTGCAGGTGGCACGCGACGGTATGCCGCATGTGATGTGTGCTTATCTGTACGATCTGGCAGGATTGTTCTCAGGCTTTTATGAGCATTGCCCGATTCTGGCGGCAGAAGATGAACAAACGCGTCAGAGCCGTCTGAAACTGGCGCTGCTCACCGCGAAGACGCTAAAGCAAGGCCTGGATACACTCGGTATTGAAACAGTAGAACGGATGTAAACAGCCGCTATTTCTTAGGGGCGGCGAAAACGTCGCCTCTAAATAACGCCCCGGGATTACTGCTGGTAATTCACCATTACCTGATTGCTTAATACCCTCAGCACCGGAAATAACCGCCCCTTCCCTTCGACATAAAACACAAAACGCAGACTCTCGTTAGCCGCTACATTGCTCAGGCCGCGCGTCGATCCGCTGCTGCCTTCTATTGCCGCACAGCGGCTAGCCGAGCATAGCCGGACCTGCATCCCGGCTGGTGTCGGCCCGGTCAGCTGATATTGCCAGTACACTGCCGTCATCATTCCCGCTACCGGCGCAGGTGGCGACAATGCCGGTGAAGAGGCCTGCACGCCGCGCTGACTCAGCGCCGCACCGGTTCCGCTGGCGCTCCAGCCGCCGGAAGCCGCCAGCGCAAGGGTCGGCAGCCACAGCATACTTAACACTGTCAGCCGCAGCATCAATGACCGCCGATGGTTGACGTCATACGAATCTGACGGTTATCGGTCAGTTCCAGATTCGACAGCACCATCAGCTGGGGCAGATTGCGGCGCAGGAAGCGGGCCAGCAATGCGCGTAGCGGATGATTGACCAACAGTACCGGCGGCGCGCCCAGCGTTTCCTGACGTTGTAACGCCTGCTGCGCTTGATCCAGCAGCCGATCGGCAAGCCCAGGCTCCAGCCCTCCGCCACCCTGCAATGCCTGCAACAGCAAGCGCTCCAGCGAGGTATCCAGCCCAATCACCTGCACTTCTTCGCTGCCCGGGAACCATTGCTGAGTGATGGCACGACCCAACGCTACCCGCACCACCGAGGTTAACTCATTGGGATCGGGCTGGACCGGCGCATGCTCCGCCAGCGTTTCAATAATGGTGCGCATATCGCGTATCGATACCCGTTCCGCCAGCAGATTTTGCAGCACTTTATGCAGCGTGGTTAGCGTAACCACGCCGGGCACCAGGTCTTCCGTCAGTTTTGGCATCTCTTGCGCCACGCGATCCAGCAATTGCTGCGCTTCCTGACGGCCAAACAGCTCGCTGGAGTACTGGCCAATCAGATGGTTGAGATGGGTAGCCACTACGGTACTGGCTTCCACTACGGTATAGCCCTGAATTTGCGCCTGCTCTTTCAGCGCACTTTCAATCCACACCGCGGCCAGCCCAAAGGCCGGATCGACCGTCGCTTCACCCGGCAGACTGCCCGCCGCAGTTCCCGGATTAATCGCCATCCAGCGCCCCGGCCAGGCATCGCCGCTGCCAATTTCTACCCCTTTCATCAGGATCCGGTAGCGCGCTGGCGGCAGATCCATATTGTCGCGAATATGCACCACCGGCGGCAGAAAACCGACTTCCTGCGCAAACTTTTTACGGATGCTGCGGATACGACCAAGCAGTTCGCCATCCTGCTGAAAATCGACCATCGGAATCAGGCGATAGCCCACTTCCATACCCAGCGCATCTTCCAACTGGACATCAGTCCATGAGGCTTCGACCGCCGCCGAGCTCTCTTGCGGTTTGGCTACCGCCTGCGGTGTCGCTTTTGGTGCCATCTCTTTTCCGCGCATATACCAGGCAAGCCCCAGCAAAGCGGCGGTAAACAGCAGGAATACCAGATTTGGCATTCCCGGCACTAGTCCAAGCATCCCCAGCACCCCGGCGCTTAACAACATTACCCGTGGATTGTTAAACAGCTGGGTGACCATCTGCTCACCCACATCCTGCTCGGTACTGACACGAGTGACGATCACACCGGCGGCGGTGGAAATCACCAGAGCCGGAATCTGCGCAACCAGACCATCACCAATGGTTAACAGCGTATAGGTTTCTGCCGCATGGCCCAACGGCATATTATGCTGCACGACGCCGACCAGCAGGCCACCGATAATATTGATAATCATGATCATAATGCCGGCAATGGCATCACCGCGCACAAACTTACTCGCCCCGTCCATCGAGCCGTAAAAATCGGCTTCCTGGGTGACGTCAGATCGGCGCTGTTTCGCTTCATCTTCGCCAATCAGGCCGGCATTCAGATCGGCGTCAATCGCCATCTGCTTACCGGGCATGCCGTCCAGCACAAAACGCGCGCCAACTTCAGCGATACGTCCGGCACCTTTGGTGATCACCATAAAGTTGATAATTACGAGGATAATAAATACCACGATACCAATGGCAAAGTTGCCGCCCACCAGAAAGTGACCGAAGGCTTCGACCACCTGCCCGGCGGCGGCGGCTCCGGTATGACCGTCCATCAGAATAATTCGGGTGGATGCCACATTCAGCGCCAGACGCAGTAAAGTCGAGAACAGCAGAATGGTGGGAAAGGCGGCAAACTCCAGCGTGCGCTGGGTGAACATTGCCACCAGCAGCACCATAATCGACAAGGCAATATTGAAGGTAAACAGTAAGTCGAGAATAAATGCCGGTAACGGTAACACCATCATCGACAGAATCATCAGGATCAGGATTGGCCCGGCCAGCACCTGCCACTGGGTATCTTTAAAGTTGCCCGGCAACCGTAATAATGCGGCCAGATTAGCCATCAGTTTTTTTCTCTCCAGCAAAGTCCAGTGCTTCCGGCACCGGCAAACGTTCAGGTTTCTTGGGAATCAGGCCGCCTTCCACTTTCCAGCGCTTCAGTTGCCAGACCCATGCCAGCACTTCCGCCACCGCGGCATACAGCGTGCCGGGAATATGCTGGCCAATTTCACTGTGTCGCCAGAGCGCGCGTGCCAACGGCGGCGCTTCCAGCAGTGGTATTCGATTTTGCTGACCGATCTCACGAATACGCAGCGCAATCTCTCCGGCTCCTTTTGCCAACACTTTCGGCGCGCTCATTTTCTTTTCGTCATACTGCAAGGCTACCGAGTAGTGGGTCGGGTTGGTGACAATCACGTCCGCTTTCGGCACATCAGCCATCATGCGGCGGCGCGCGGCGGCGTGCATCGCCTGGCGTATGCGCCCTTTGATATGCGGATCGCCCTCTTGCTGCTTAAATTCGTCACGAATTTCCTGACGCGTCATGCGCAGCTGCTTAAAGTAGCTCCAGAGCTGCCAGAACACATCAAAACCGACCATCGGGATCAGGCCAAGCAGAATGAACAGCCCGCAGTTCGCAATCATATTCAGCGCATGGCTTAACGCGGCAAAGGGCGACTCGGTGATCAGACGCAGCATCTCCGGCCAGCTGCTCCACAGATACCAGCCGGTGACGCTGCCCACCAGTACCGCTTTCAGAATCGCTTTTAACAGTTCGGCCCAGGCTTGAGCCGCAATCATCCGCTTCAGCCCTTTCAGCGGATTAAGCTTGCCGAAATCGACTTTGATCGCTTTGCCACTCAGCACAATGCCGCCGAGCATCATGGGTGCAGCAATCGCCACCAGCACCAGTCCGCTCATCACCGGCAACAGCGCCCAGACGGCCTGCCCGAGCAGCGAACTGATATGGCGAATACTCTGCTTATCATCGCTGATAATGCTGTGATCAAAATTCAGACCGGAAGAGACCATCGCCGCCAGCTGGCGCGCCATCGGTTCACCGCCCAGCCAGAGGATCATGACGCCGACTAACAGCATCAATAATGAGGTCATTTCGCGCGAACGCGGAATTTGCCCCTCCGCACGCGCTTTTTCTAATCGGTGGGGTGTGGGGGCTTCGGTTTTTTCCTCATCACTGTCTTGAGACACGGCAGCAAACCTGTTTCGACGGAATTTCAGGGCATTAGCATGCCAAAACCTCATCAGTCTGATTGCGCGATCAGAGAAGAAAAATAGCGGTTATTTTAAGGATGGCGGGAAAGGGAAAAACGGGTCGCGTGCTGGCGACCCGTGAGGGGAAGATCAAAAACCGAGGCTATCCAGCAGATCGTCAACCTGATCCTGATTCGCCACCACGCCCGGCGCAGCAGCGTTCATCTGTGGGCCATTCAGCAGACTGTCGCTCTCTTTTTTCTGACGAGCACTGCCTTCAGGGATATTTTCCAGCAGCACCATCAGTAGCTGACGCTCAATCTCCTGGATCACATCCATCATGCGTTTAATTACCTGGCCGGTAAGATCCTGGAAATCCTGCGCCATCATGATTTCCATTAGCTGGGCATTGGTAAACGCCGTATGGTCCGGTACCGATTCCAGATATCCCCGGGTATCCGTTACCAGCGAACGTGCATCTGACAGCGCTATCGGATTTTCGAACCACTCGTCCCAGCGCCCTTTCAGCTGTTTTGCCCCGTTCTCCAGCAACGTCTGACGTGGCTGAGAAGCCTCGACGCTGTTCAGCGCCCGCTCTGCCGCCTGCGCCGTCATCTGTACCACATAATCAAGGCGGTCACGGGCGTCAGGAATGGCTTCAGCCGCTTCCGCAATCGCCTGGTCCAGCCCCAGTTCGCGCAGGCTGTCACGCAGCATACGCGTCAGTGAGCCAATGCGCGAAATGATGTCATGCGCCGAGGCAGCATCAACATTTGGTTTCAGAAGTTCGCTCATCACGTCTCCTTACATGCCCAGTTTTTCGAAGATTTTATTTAACTTCTCTTCCAGGGTTGCGGCAGTGAAAGGTTTAACCACATAGCCGCTGGCTCCCGCCTGAGCAGCCGCAATAATGTTCTCTTTCTTGGCTTCTGCCGTCACCATCAGCACCGGCAGCGCGGCCATCGCCGCGTCCGCACGTATGGTTTTCAGCAGCTCCAGCCCGTCAATATTCGGCATATTCCAGTCGGAAATAACAAAATCAAAACTACCGGCACGCAGTTTATTCAAGGCATCTGCGCCATCTTCCGCTTCTTCAACATTATTGAATCCCAACTCTTTCAGAAGGTTACGCACAATACGACGCATCGTACTGAAGTCATCTACCACCAAAAAGCGCATATTTTTATCGACCATATCTACTCCTGTTTTGATCTGAATCGCGGGACGGGATTGCACTAAATTCGCAATGCCTGTCCGGCGCTAATTTTTGCCAGCATGTGCTGACTGATTTGGTGAAGATCCACCACTTCACTGACACCCCCGTGTGCGATAGCCTCACGCGGCATGCCGAAAACTACACAGCTCGCTTCGCTCTGGGCGATGGTCCAGGCCCCCGCCTGATGCATCGTCTTCAGTCCGGCCGCGCCATCACTGCCCATACCGGTCAGGATCACGCCAACCGCATTGCGCCCGGCATAGTGCGCCACTGAGTTAAACAGCACGTCCACCGACGGTTTATGGCGGTTAACCGCCGGGCCATCATTCAGTCGTACCTGATAGTTGGCCCCGCTGCGCGCCAGCTCAAGGTGCATCGCACCCGGCGCAATATAGGCGTGACCGGGCAAAATACGCTCGCCATCCTCGGCCTCTTTCACCGTGATCTGGCACAGTTTATTCAGTCGCTCGGCAAACGATCGGGTGAAGCCCGGCGGCATATGCTGGGTAATCAGCAGTGCCGGACTGGTCACCGGTAGCGGTTGCAGCACATGACGAATCGCCTCAGTGCCACCGGTCGACGCGCCAATCGCAATCAGCTTTTCACTGCTCAGAAGCGGCCCGGCTTTCAGCATCGCAGGCACCGTCTGGGTCGGGCGCACATGCAACCTGGCGCGTGCAGCGGCGCGCACTTTGTCGGCAATCATCTGGCTATAAGCCAGCATTCCTTCACGAATGCCAAGCTGCGGCTTAGTAACAAAATCGACGGCTCCCAGCTCCAGCGCACGCAGGGTGACTTCAGAGCCTTTCGCGGTCAGTGAAGACACCATCACCACCGGCATCGGCCGCAGGCGCATCAGCTTTTCAAGAAAGTCGAGGCCATCCATGCGCGGCATTTCAACGTCCAGCGTCAACACTTGCGGATTGAACTGTTTGATTAAATCGCGTGCGGCCAGCGGATCGGGCGCGGTGGCCACCATCTCCATATCCGGATGACTGTTAATAATTTCGGTCATCAACTGCCGCATCAGCGCGGAGTCATCAACGCACATCACGGTGATTTTGCTCATTATCTTTCCTTAGTCAGCCCGTAGACCGTTTGTCCTCGCAGATAAAACTCTTTGCTTATCTGGCTAAAGTTTTCTGAATGACCGGCGAACAACAAACCACCCGGCTTCAATAGCGGAACGAAACGGCGCAGGATCTTTTCCTGGGTCTCTTTATCGAAGTAGATCATTACGTTACGACAGAATATTGCGTCAAACGGGCCCGGTAGCGCCCACTCCGGCGCCAGCAGGTTAAGCTGGGCATAATTCACCATGCCAGCCAGTTCCGAACGCACCCGCACCATGCCCTGATGCGGGCCGGTGCCGCGAAGGAAGAAGCGCTGCAACTGTTGGGGTGAAAGCGTGCGCAACTCCTCCTGCCGATAAACTCCGGCCAGCGCTTTCTCCAGCACCTGAGTATCAATATCGCTGGCGTGCACCTGAAATTTACCCGGCCCGGCCCCGAGGGTTTCGGCCAGCGTCATCGCGATCGACCATGGCTCTTCGCCGGTCGAGGCGGCGGTGCTCCAGACGTTAAAGCTGCCGTTACGCCGTTTGGCATGCTCTGCCAGAATGGGAAAATGGTGCGCCTCACGGAAAAAAGCCGTCAGGTTGGTGGTCAGTGCATTAATAAACGCCTGCCACTCCGCACTGTTAACATCGTTCTCCAGTAGCGCGAGGTAGCGACCAAAGTCATCAATATTCAACATACGCAGCCGACGCACCAGGCGGTTGTAAACCATTTCGCGTTTATGGTCGGCGAGGACGATGCCAGCTCGCTGATAAATCAGCTGACTGATACGACGAAAATGCGTATCCGATAACGGCAGGCGCTGCACCATTTGCGACAGCAAAGTGGTGTTTTCAGACGGTGCCAGCAACGTCGTTTTTTTCATTTAAGGGCCATCCAGCTTATCGCTGATTAAGAGGTTAAGACCGCGCTGTTATGCCCGGAAGCCAGCGCCTGAAAATCGCCAGTATCGGTAACGTCATCGACAGAGAATCTTGTCACCACTTCACTGAGGTTTTCGGCCTGTGCTTCAAGCGCCTCGGTGGCCGCCGCCGCTTGCTCGACCAACGCCGCGTTCTGTTGCGTGACCTGATCCATCTGACTGACGGCCTGCGCCACCTGTTCGATGCCGCGACGCTGTTCATCCGACGCCGAGGCGATTTCGCCCATGATGTCGTTAACCCGGGTAACCGACTGAACGATCTCTTCCATGGTTTCACCCGCAGAAGCCACCAGCGTCGATCCCTGATTTACCCGGCTGGCCGACTCTTCAATCAGCACCTTGATCTCTTTTGCCGCCTGCGCGCTGCGCTGCGCAAGGTTGCGCACTTCACCCGCCACCACCGCAAAACCACGCCCCTGCTCGCCGGCACGCGCCGCTTCTACCGCCGCGTTGAGCGCCAGGATATTGGTCTGAAAGGCAATACCATCGATTACGCTGGTAATATCAGCAATTTTCTTCGAACTGGTGGCTATCTGATGCATAGTCGCGACCACATTTCCGGTCAGCGAACCGCCTTTATGCGCGGTGGCGGAAGCATCACGGGCCAGCTGCGATGCCTGACGCGCATTATCTGCATTGGCAGTAACCGTGGCGGTTAGCTGCTCCATACTGGCGGCAGTTTCTGCCAGCGACGCAGCCTGCTGCTCGGTGCGCGCTGATAAATCATTGTTGCCGCTGGCGATTTCACGAATCCCCACCTGCATGGTTTCGCTACCCTCACGCACCTGCACGACGGTTTCAGCCAAACGACTTTGCATATCGCGCAGCCCGGTAAACAGTTGGCCGATTTCATTAGATCCGCGCTGTTCAATGTTGCCGCCAAGGTTGCCGGAGGCAATACGGGAAAAATGATCGCGCATACGCGTCAGTGGGGTGATTAACGCCTGTTTCAGCCAGCCCAGCGCCAGCAGCGTCATCAGCAGCGACAGCGTAACCGCACCGGCAAATATCCACTTCGACTGGGTATAAAAATCATGGCTTTGATGTTTAGCGTGCTCAACGATACCGCTGATATGCAGCATCCAGCGGTTGTACTGCACAAGAAAGTTATCCTGCGACTTCTGGGTGGGCGCATCGAGAAAATCCTGAAGCTGATAGTTCTCTAAATAGACAATCAGCTGAGCCAGCTCGTGGTGATAGTTGTCATAGCTGGCTTTGATCTCTTTGGTCATCGCCTCACCTTCCGGTGTCATCCGCGGAATGACGAGAAAACGCTGAAAGGTTTTATCAGCGCTATCCAGATCGCGCTGCGCACCCGCCATCAGGCTGGTGACCTGATCACGCGGCAAACTTAACGCCGCACGCGTACCGGCACGACTCAGCGTCACGCGTGCGCTGAGTAACGAGGCCCAGCTCTGACTCAGCGCATCACGCTGCTGACCGCTGGTATCGACCTGGTAAAGGTTATTCGCATCCTGACGAAAAGAGTTGAATGACAAACCACTGCTGACAATTTGCATCAGGCAAAACACGGCAAGGATAAAAATCAACGTAGCAGAGACACGAATACGGCTAAACATCACGACCTCCGGGGCCATGCCGCCCGTTACGGGCGGCAGCAATTAACCAATCAGAATGTTTCCCAGTTCTCTTCAGAGACTTTAGTGACCGGCTTACGCGCGGCGATCACCGAAGCAGAACTCGGAGCAGATTTACTGGCGGTACTGACATTAACGGCGCGTGCGGCGAATTCTTTACGAATTCTGAACACCGATACCGCTTGTGACAGTCGGCTGGCCTGTTCTTCCAGCGCTGCCGCAGCGGCAGCGGACTCTTCAACCAGTGACGCATTCTGCTGGGTAACCCGATCCATCTCGGTAACCGCCTGCCCTACCTGGTCGATACCGCGACTCTGCTCGTCGGATGCCGACGCGATTTCCGCCATAATATCGGTCACGCGCGTCACCGCGCTGACGATGTCATGCATGGTCTCTCCGGCACTTTCCACCAGCACCGAGCCGGTATCGACGCGACTGACGGAATCTTCAATCAGCGCTTTAATCTCTTTTGCTGCCTGGGCGCTACGCTGCGCCAGACTGCGCACTTCTCCCGCCACTACCGCAAAACCACGCCCCTGCTCACCGGCACGCGCCGCTTCCACCGCCGCGTTTAGCGCCAGAATATTGGTCTGGAAGGCAATACCATCGATTACGCTGATAATATCGGCAATCTTCTTCGAACTACCGGCAATATCACTCATGGTTTTCACCACGCCATCGACCACTTTACCGCCCTTTTGCGCGGTTTCTGAGGCACTGAGCGCCAGCTGCGACGCCTGGCGGGCATTCTCAGCGTTCTGTTTCACCGTCGCCGTCAGTTGCTCCATGCTGGCGGCAGTCTGTTCCAGCGAGGCAGCCTGCTCCTCGGTTCGCGCCGACAGATCGTTGTTTCCGGCAGAGATTTCGCTGGCACCGGTGAAGATTGCATCGGAACCGTCGCGCACATCACCGACGGTGTTTACCAGCTCCTGCTGCATATGTTGCAGGCTGGAAGCCAGCTGGCTCATCTCGTTGCGTCCCTCAACTTCAATGGTTTGTGTCAGGTCGCCGCTGGCAATATGGCGAATATGGCTGATGGTGGCATTCAGCGGACGCAGCAGAATGTGATGCATACCGCTCCACACCACCGCCATTACGGCCAGCAAAACCACGAAGACAATCGCCAGCACCCAGATCGCCTGGTTGTAAGCCTGATCGTTTTCCGCCGACCCTTCAGCAAACAGCGCAGCGGTATTATTCAGCCAGCTGTTGTAAGCGGCCTCAAAACCGTTTTGGTAGCCCTGAGTGGGTTGATCGAAAAACTCTTTGATATTGCCTTCGGCCATCAGCTTAATCAGATCGTTAAGTGCACCGTGCAGAATGGTGTAATTCTCTGTGACTGCTTTAACGTGACTGAGTGCTTTCACATCGTCCGGCAATTCAGCGCTGTACTCGGCATATTGCTGCTCTGCCAGTGCCAGCTGAGTTTTCGCCAGCTTCAGGAGATCCGCTACGGTGTCACCACTGCCCATCTGATTTGAATCGAGCATGTAGCGCAGACCGGCGCGGTTGAGGGTATTACGGGTTTGAACCAAAGCAATCCATGACGCGGTCAGATTTGTCTGCTCGCGGCGCAATTGCTCAGTGATAGTGAAATTTGCTTTATCACTCTTTAAAGCCTGAAAAAACAGACCGCCGGAGATTAATTGCAGTGAGCCGAACACGACCAGAACCACAATCAGACTGGTCACAACTTTCATACGCTTAAACATACCGTCCCTTATTACATTTGCCATCTGTTGATGTTATCGGCAGCAAATAAGGAACCTTTACGGTTGGGGCGACCGAATGCCGCCCCGGAGATGATTAAATTATTATGCGCTGCGCAGATTATCCATCAGCGCCATCTCTTCGCTGCTCAGTAGCTTTTCGATATCAACGAGGATCAGCATCCGCTCGCCCAGCGCGCCCAGTCCGGTAAGGTATTCCGTCGACATAGTGACGGCAAATTCAGGAGCCGGACGAATCTGCTCATGCGTCAGAGACAGCACATCAGAAACGCCATCAACCACAATTCCCACGACGCGATGTTGCAGATTCAGCACGATCACCACGGTGTTATCGTTATATTCGACACCCGGCTGAGCAAATTTAATCCGCAGATCGATAATCGGTACGATGACACCGCGCAAATTCGTGACGCCTTTAATAAATGCCGGGGTATTGGCGATGCGCGTAACCTGATCGTAACCGCGAATCTCCTGCACCTTCAAAATATCGATACCGTATTCTTCATCACCCAGCGTAAATACCAGGAACTCCTGGCCTACCGTTTCGCCAGCCAGTTTGGTAACGTTTGCCATTCCAGTCATAGGTCTACCTTAATCATTTAGTTAAGCTGCGACGCCGGCCACACGCTTTTCTCGGTTTAAAGATTGCAGGGCTGAGACATCAACAATCAGCGCCACGCTGCCATCGCCGAGGATGGTGGCGGCAGAAATACCCGGCACTTTGCGGTAGTTGCTCTCAAGGTTTTTCACCACCACCTGGTGCTGACCAATCAGCTGATCGACCAGCAGCGCATAGCGTTTTCCGGCACTTTGCAGAATAACCACGATGCCCTGCGTTGCTTCCGTCTTCGCGCCCTGCACATCAAATACGTTCCACAACTCCACCAGCGGCAGATACTCGCCGCGTACTTCCAGCACGCGCTCGCCACCGGCCAGCGGATGCAGATCTGCTGCCAGCGGTTGCAGTGACTCCATCACCGCATTCAGAGGCAGGATAAACACCTCTTCCGCGACCCGCACCGACATGCCGTCGAGGATCGCCAGCGTCAGCGGCAGCAAAATACGAATGGTGGTGCCTATGCCCGGCTTCGAACCGATCTCGACGTGGCCCCCCATCTCCTGAATATTACGTTTCACAACGTCCATACCGACGCCGCGCCCGGACACGTCGGTGACCTGCTCAGCGGTAGAGAAGCCAGGTGCAAAAATCAGCATGCCGACCTCTTCATCGCTCATTGATTCACTGACCGGTAGCCCGCAGGAGAGTGCTTTAGCCAGAATGCGTTCACGGTTAAGGCCCGCGCCGTCATCGCTGACTTCGATACAGATATTGCCACCCTGATGTTCAGCAGAAAGCGTCAGGTTGCCGCAGGCATGTTTACCCGCCAGCAGGCGCTTTTCCGGCGATTCAATGCCGTGGTCGAGGCTGTTACGCACCAGGTGAGTCAGCGGATCGATAATCCGTTCGATTAAACTCTTATCCAGCTCGGTCGAGCTGCCTGACAGCGTCAGTTCCACCTCTTTACCCAGCTTGCTGGCCAGGTCGCGCACCAACCGAGGGAAGCGACTGAATACGTACTCCATCGGCATCATACGAATCGACATCACCGACTCTTGCAGATCACGCGCATTGCGCTCCAGCTGCCCCATACTGTTTAGCAGGTCACCGTGATTAACCGGATCCAGCTCGCCGGATCGCTGCGCCAGCATTGACTGAGTGATCACCAGCTCGCCGACCAGATTGATCAGCTGATCGACCTTTTCTACCGCCACGCGGATGCTGCCCGACTCGCTGCTGCGGGCGGGCGCGGATTTTTTCACTTCTGGCTTGAGCGCCGGCGTGACAGGGCTGACGGTAGCCAGATTTTCTGACGGTTTATCGGCGCTTTCTGGCTGTGCCGCTGGGGTTGCTGCATCCGGAAAACGGATTTGTGACTCTTCAATCACAAAACAGAGTACCGCCACAATGTCATCTTTATCGACCGAGGAAATCAGCGTCGCCTCCAGTGAGGTTTCACCTTTCTTCACCTCACTGACGGTGCCAAGATTAGCCAGCTCATCCAGCATCAGTGACACTTCGCTCGGTTTAAGATCGACCAGCGCCAGCCGTAAACCGGCGGGAACAACCGTGGCCGGTTGCGCTTCGGTCACCAGCGTCAGCGGTTTTGCCGGTTCAATAACTTCGCCTTTGGCCTCCAGCGCCAGTTGGCGCAACGCCTGACAGATATATTCAAAACTTTCTGCGTCAGGTTCCTGGGCGGTTTTACAGGCATCTAACTGTTCCTGCATAATATCTTTGGTTTCCAAAAACAGGTTGATGATGTCGGTACTGAGCTGCATTTCACCGCGGCGCGCACCGTCGAGAATGTTCTCCAGAATATGCGTGGTTTCCTGTAAGACAGTGAAACCAAAAGTACCCGCTCCGCCTTTTATCGAATGGGCCGCACGGAAAATGGCATTCAGCTGCTCCGAATCGGGCTGCTGTGGGTCTAATCCCAGCAGGTGTTGTTCCATGTCGGCCAGTAATTCGTCAGCCTCATCGAAAAACGTCTGGTAAAAATCGCTAATATCCATGCTCACGGTATCACCTCGGCTGTGAGTCGCGATTAGGCTGCGACGGAATCTCCGCCACCGTCGGTAACGAGCTCACCGGCTGTGGCGCAGTCTTCGGCGCGGCCTGTACAGGTTGATGGTCTGGGGTTAATGCCGCATCCGACGGTTCAGCCGGAACGGTAATTTGTTTAATACTTGCGGCATCGTTAATCTGCACCGCATCACTTTCGGCGTTCTCTTTTTCGATTTGCGCTTCGGTATCGTGATTTAATACCAGTAAACTAATTCGGCGGTTTACCGCATCATTACCGCCGCGATTTTTCAGCTTCATGGTGTCGGCCATCCCCACTACGCGCAGCATTTTGCTGCTCGCCAGCCCGCCGGTTACCAGCTCACGCCGCGAGGCATTGGCGCGGTCGGCTGAGAGTTCCCAGTTGCTGTAACCACGATCGCCTCCGGCATACTGAAAATCATCGGTATGTCCGGCGAGACTGATGCGGTTGGGAATATCGTTAAGAATGGGTGCAATCGCCCGCAGGATATCGCGCATATAAGGCTCCACCTGCGCACTGCCGGTTTTAAACATCGGGCGGTTCTGGCTGTCGACAATCTGAATACGCAGCCCCTCCTCCACCATATTGATGATCAGATGCGGGCGCAGCGCTTTCAGCCGGGGATCGGATTCAATCAGCTGATCGAGTTTTTCACGCAGACGATTCAGGCGAATTTCATCCAGCTTGCGTTTCTGCGCGTCCATATCGACCACTTTTTTAACTTCACCCTGCTGCTGCGTTGGATCATCACCGCCGCCGGGGATCGGGCTTTCACTGTCACTGCTGCGCGGTCCGTTACTCAGCGCGACCTTTAGCGGAGTACGAAAATATTCGGCAATCTGCACCAGCTCTTTGGGATTGGCGATGGAAATCAACCACATCACCAGAAAGAACGCCATCATCGCTGTCATAAAATCGGCGTAAGCGATTTTCCATGAGCCATGCGAGCTCTCATGTTTTTTCACTTTGCGCCGCTTTACCAGCACGATGGGGTGACTGCTGTTCTTCATGCGTCCTGATCCGAAGTCTGTTTTGCCGGTGATTTGGCATTACGCACGTGCTCTTCCAGTTCGCTGAAAGAGGGACGTTCGGTGGAATACAGCGTCTTACGGCCAAATTCCACCGCAATCTGCGGCGCATACCCGTTCAGACTGGAGAGCAGCGTCACCTTAATGCACTGCATCATTTTGGTCGTTTCCGCACACTTCTGACGCAGCACCGATGCCAGTGGCGAAATAAAACCGTAGGCCAGTAAAATACCGAGGAAAGTACCGACCATCGCATGGGCAATCAGCGCCCCCAGCTCGGCGGCCGGACGATCCGCTGAGGCCAGCGCGTGTACCACGCCCATTACCGCGGCGACAATACCGAATGCAGGTAAAGAGTCACCCACCGCCGCCAGACTCTGCGCCGGCACGTCGCATTCGTGCTCGTAGGTTTCGATCTCTTCATCCATCAGCGCTTCGATTTCGAACGCATTCATATTTCCGCTCACCATTAACCGCAGATAGTCAGTGATAAAGTCCACCAGACGGTTATCGGCAAGGATGCGTGGGTAATTAGCAAAGATTTCACTTTCGCGCGGATTTTCGATATCTCTTTCCAGCGATAACATGCCCTGCTGTCGAGATTTCGCCATCAGGCGATACAGCAACGCCATCAGATCCATATACAGCGCTTTGTTATATTTAGAGCCGCGCATTAACAGCGGCAAGGCTTTCAGGGTCGCTTTGATCGACTTTCCGTTATTACCGACAATAAATGCGCCAATGCCTGCGCCCCCAATAATCAGCAATTCCGAAGGTTGATAGAGTGCGCCAAGATGACCACCCACCATCATGTAGCCCCCCAGCACCGAACCAATCACCAGCAAATAACCTAAAATAACCAGCACAATAAATCCTTACGTCCGCAACGTGTTGGTGGATGTTAAGCCAGAGAGCCGAGGGTGTTATTCGGTAAACGCAGAGCAAAAAAAAGCAGCGGTTAAAAACCGCTGCTGGATGTCATTCCACGTTTCGAACAATCTTAAACGGCGCGTTTAACCTGTTCATCCAGCAGTTGTGGAGTGTTATCGGCAGGCTGCGCAGAAAGTTTACGTCTTTTTACCGCGCGAGATGGCGGCTGACACAGGCTACAGACGAAGCTGCCAGCCGGCTGGTGTGCATGAGTGATAAAACTGCCATGACAGGATTTGCAGCTGGAGAGTTCCAGCATGCCACTTTCGACAAAACGTACCAGCGTCCATGCGCGCGTCAGCGCCAACAGCGGCGTCTCATCCGACTGCGGACACTGCTCAAGGTACAAACGATAAGCTTTAATCACCGCATCGACGCCATGACACAGGCCGCTTTTCAGCAGAAACTGCCAGGCATTGCAGAACATTGAGGCATGAATGTTCTGTTCCCAGGTCATAAACCAGTCGGTTGAGAACGGCAACATGCCTTTTGGCGGTGGGCTGCCGCGTAGCTCTTTATACAACTTTATTAAACGGCCACGACTGAGCTGCGTCTCGCTCTCTAACATCTGTAAACGCGCACCGAGAGTAATTAATTCCATTGCCAGTTGAATATCGCGAGCTTCCTGGACAATACTTTTTTCACTCATTATCCCGCTCTCTTTTTCGACAAATCTTCAACTCGTGCTGAAGTTTCGCGTAATAAACGGCTGGATAGCAGAATGCCGGTATGGATTTGCTGTAAATCATCCACGCGAGATTCCTGAGTGAGGCGGCTGATGGTTTGATGATCGTTAAAGCGAAACTGACAAACCAACTGGTTAGTCTCAGCGAGTTTTACCATTTCCGGTAAGGTTAATTGCGCCAGCGAGTCTGCCATCGCTTCATCGATACCTAAGCGAAACATGGCAGAAGCTTTATCCTGGTTAATTAAACGCTGTGCAAGCAATAAATAGGACAAATTAATGTCGTATATATGTTTGAGTAATTCTGATGTACCCATTATTTCCCATCCTGACTGACACTACTTTTAACGTTCACGGGATAAATTCCGCTTCCCTGGTTGCTGGTTGGTAAATCTAAAGATGGCAAAAACACGTGGCAGCAGCCAAACGTATGCTGAATGATTACGCATCGTGCCGAGTACTGGTTTAGTAAGTCGTCGTCGCTCACGCTCCTCAGAGGGGGTGAGCTAAGAATAATGCTTCGAGACGTTCGCTTACATATTTAAGAATATTCTGAAAGCAGCGCAACTCTATCCCGTTGGATTTCCACATACAACGAGCGAGCGACTTAATTTTAGATAAAGTGTGATCTGCATCACACTTTTAAGCCAAATTATTGCCGAAAACCCATCAGCGAAGCTGTTGATTAGATTAATAAAAGAACAATTACGCCATTTTTTGTTAAAGAATGGTTCAGTGACCTTTTCGACTGCTGAAAAAGCTCACTTTTCACTCTTAACCTGTCACAGCTGCGCTGTTAAGACAATTTAACAGCATATACCGTTGGGAATTAATGCCATTGAAGCATTAAACGCTAGTTTAATTCAGTTATAGTTCCTGAAAAATTAGTCACTTAGATAAATATTCTCAAAAACTCCGTCTAAAACCGCGGTACCGGTGATTAGGTTTAAAGCAGCTTTCCGCAACGTTTTGTTAACAGGGAGAGATTTCTGATCATGGAGAGAAAAGAGATGTAACCGAGGATTACATTAGTAGTGTGAATGTTTGATCGCTAATGTCAGTTCGTCGAGGGAGTTATCGGCGGGCATAGGGTTTTCTTAAATAAAAAAGGACGGCATAACGCCGTCCTCACTACCGTCCTGTCTCGCCGCGGCTATCAGGCTAAGCGTGGAAAGGTTGCCACTTTATGGTTCATTTCATGATCTTCCGTGCGCGGTGCCAGCGCCTGCAAATCTTTCAGGTAGCTTTCGCGCCAGTGAGAAATATCGTTTTCCCGCAATACCGCCATCATATCGTTATAGCGCGAGATTCGTTCGGTACGCGACATCGTCAGGGCTTTATCCAGCGCCGCCGCCACTTCGTCACGATCGTAAGGGTTGACGATCAGCGCCGAGGTAAGCTCATTGGCGGCACCCGCAAAGCGCGATAACACCAGCACGCCGGGGTCATCCGGATCCTGCGCCGCAATATACTCTTTCGCCACCAGATTCATGCCGTCACGTAGCGGCGTGACCAGACCAACATCGGTCAGGCGGAAAATCTTCATCAACAGGCGACGATCAAAATGCTGGTTCAGGTAGTAGAGCGGCGTCCAGCCCAGCGTGCCATATTTACCGTTAATTCGCCCGGCTTCAGTTTCCAGCTGATGACGAATATCCTGATACGCCTGCACGTCGCCACGTGAGGTTGGCGCAATCTGCGAATAGCGAATATTGCCGCGATGTTCTGGAAAGTTCTCCAGCAGCGCTTCATAAGCCAGAAAACGCTCCGGTAGCCCCTTGGAATAATCCAGCCGTTCGCAGGCAATGATATTTTTCGCATCACCCAGCTCACGCTTCATGGCGGCCATTTTCGGCGGCAACGGCCCTTCAGCCATCTCTTTGATACTTTCCGGCTCAATGCCAATCGGATAAACCTCAGTAGCAAACTCATTGCCAAAAGCACGGTGCTGCTTATCGCCTTTATTCTGAACCTGAGTCAGCAGTGACAGGCTGTCTAGAAATGCGGTGCGGTCGCTATCAGTCTGGAACCCAAGCAGATCGTAATCACACATCATCTGCAACAGCTCTTCGTGAGGCGGCAAAGCGTTGAAAATTTCCGGCGTAGGAAAAGGAATATGCAGGAAGAAGCCAATGCGATTATTCATTCCTAGTTTGCGACAGGCAGCTGCAAACGGCAGCAGATGGTAATCGTGGATCCACAGAATATCATCATCTTCCACCAGCGGTTGCAGACGTTCCGCCAGTAACTCATTGACGCGGCAATATCCTTCCCAGGCTTCACGCTGGTATTGCACCAGATCTAACCGATAGTGAAACGCGGGCCAGATAACCGTATTGGAAAACTGGCAATAATAGAGGTCGTAGTCGTTCTGACTCAGACCAAAAGAGGCATAAGTGATACCATCTTGCTTGACGATATCCAGCGGCTCTTGTTCTTCTTCAGCGATAGTGCTGATCTCACCATTCCAGCCAAACCACAGTCCACCTGTAGATTTCAGCGCATCCAGAATACCGACCGCCAGGCCACCAGCACTATTAGAACCATCGGGAACAGCGATACGGTTAGATACGACCACTAAGCGACTCATAACCTTGACTCCTTACCGAGGTTGTCTTGATCTAATTGTAATTTCATCTGTTCAAGCCAGCTGTAAACTTCATCAACATTTTTCAGCCGAAAGCGCGCCTGACTTGAACCCTCTCCGACCTTTACGGATAAGCCATTCATGGCATTAACCACACGAAATCCGGCTTCATCTGTCAGATCGTCACCAATAAACACCGGAATACGCCCGGCGAAAGGCGCTTCCTGCATAAAGGCGGCTATCGCTGCGCCTTTATCGATTCCCTTCGGTTTTAATTCCACCACGCATTTTCCCGGCTGCAGCGCCAGCATCGGAAAGCGTTGCACCATTGACTCTGCCAGTTGCAAAACCTGCGCCTGAAACTGTTCTGCCTGACGATAATGCAGGGCAAAAGCCATACCTTTAGTCTCAAGCTGCGTACCTGGCCAGTTGCTGATACTGCTGCTGAGGGTTTCATGCAATTGCGTCACTACCTCATCCGGCAAACTGATACGGTGCAGTTCACCTGTGGCATCGCGACGTTCAGCACCATGAACTCCAGCCAGCGGCGCGTAAAAAGGGGCAGCCAACTGATCCAGTTGCTCAACTGGCCTGCCGGAAATCAGCGCTACCGCCCCGTGGCTCAAAGTGGATAACGCTTGCAGTGTGGCGCGAACCGTTGCCGGAATCGACACTTCATCGGGGCGCGGTTTGATAGCCGCTAAGGTGCCATCGACATCGAAGAAAAACGCGTAGAGGCCGCCACTTAAAGAAGGGAAACCTTCGGATTCTCTGCTCACACTCTTCTCCCGATCTGCATCAGATTGCAGACGTTAATTTGATGATTAATCATTCGGATAAATAACGACTGAAATAATCCGGTCAGGAAAATGTTCTGCATTGTCATGCCAGAATAAAATAGTTGCTGTCGGGGCAGAAATAAATTATTTATCGGCGAAAGAAAGCGGAAACAACAGGGCAACTGATGACAGGTGGTTGACTGCCAACTTTCTTTCCTGGTAATGCGCTCTTTCCTGGTACTGCGCTGCTTTTCTCCTGTCGCAGATCGATAATTTTTGCCTGCCTGATTCATTTTCTCTGACCAAATTGCGGATGACATCACAGTTCAGTATAGACCCTGTTCTGGCTTCTGCCAGAATGATGATAATTTAAGAGCATTCTGAAACAGCTGCGTCATGAAGAAATGATTTATCGACAAGTTTATCTTTGATTCTTGCCAGTTAATTATTACTGTATTTTTACCCCTTATTTACCGCTGCAGTTTAATAACCCACTTAATAATCTCGCATTATGGAATCATTCTTTCCAATAATCATTTCACCCTTTCCTTTGCCGGATTTTCAAAAAAATAAAGCAATAAAAAGCATGTCGTTTTTTACGCACATATTATTCCTGAAAAGCCGTTTCCAAACGGCGAATAACTCTGCACGATATTAATCTCATGCCGTTTTTCAACCGGCAAGCGTTTCAGGCTTTGCCCTTACCTCTGCGGGAAAAAATATGACGTTCAGAAAGAAGATACTGCGGAATTTTATTGTTGGCAGCGGTTGTGGTAAATCCAGTCTGTTGAAAGCCATCGGTGGTTTTTATGCCCGCCACTACCGGCAGCATCCGGCTGCATCCACAGCCGGTTACCCAACCAGGCCCTGAAGGAAACCTCTCTTTAACGTCGATGCGCCAGCGAGCGCACCAGCCGATCGCCCAGCGTCTGCACCAGCTGCACCAGAACAATCAGCGTAACCACCGTGCCGATCATAATCTGATTATTAAAACGCTGATAACCATAACGAATCGCCAAATCTCCCAGACCACCGCCGCCTATCACCCCCGCCATCGATGAAAAACCGATCAGCAGCACGGTGGTCAGGGTAATTCCCGCCAGCAAGGCCGGTAACGCTTCCGGCAGTAGCACTTTACTGACGATATGCCAGCCGGTGCCGCCCATCGACAAAATGGCTTCAATCCGCCCCTTATCAACTTCATCCAGCGCGTTTTCCACAATACGCGCGAAAAAAGGAAAGGCACCAATGGTAATGGGTACAATCGCGGCGGTGGTGCCGAGCGTGGTACCGATAATCAGCCGGGTAAAAGGGATCAGCGCAATCAACAGCACGATAAACGGCAAAGAACGCCCGATATTGACCAGCCCACTTAACAGGCGATTAAGCGTAGCGGCCGGATGAATTCCCCCCTTGCGGGTGATAAACAGCACGATGCCCAGCGGCAGACCTATCGCCACCGTAAACAACGCTGCCACAACCACCATATAGAGAGTCTCCAGCGTGGCGTTCAGCATCAGATCCCAGAACGTTTCCCAGTCTACGCGACCGCGCATAATGCCCCCTCTCTGACGCCATGTTTACGTAAAAATGCCCTTTCCGCTTCGCGATCGTGCAACAACTGGCTACGCAGCTTCGACGACGGATCGAGCAGCAGCTGCCCAAGGGCGCCGCTTTCCACTACCCTGCCGTGTTCCAGCAGCGCGGCGTGATGACAAATACTTTTCACCACTTCCAGTTCATGGGTGATCAACACAATGGTCAACCCAAGCTGGCGATTAATGTCGTCCAGCAACGCCAGAATTGAGCCGGTGGTTTCCGGGTCCAGCGCACTGGTTGCTTCATCGCACAGCAGATAGTCCGGTTTCGCCGCCAGAGCGCGTGCAATACCAACCCGCTGCTTCTGGCCGCCGGACAGCTGCGATGGCCAGGCATCGCGCCGGTCACTGAGGCCGACCAGCGCCAGCAGTTCTGCCACCCGGGCCAGGCGCTCAGTTTTTTTTACTCCGGCGATTTCCAGCGGAACGGCGATATTCTCTGCCACCGTTTTGGCATGCAGTAAATTGAAATGCTGAAATATCATGCCGGTGCGCTGACGCTGAAGGCGCAACTCTGCCGCCGTCAGCGTCATCAGGTCGCGGCCATCCAGCATAATACGCCCGGAGGTCGGGCGTTCCAGCAGGTTGAGACAGCGAATCAGCGTGCTTTTACCCGCTCCACTGCGCCCGAGGATGCCATAAATGGCACCATCGGGAATGGTCAGCGTGATATTATCCAGCGCCGGTCTTGGGTTACCGGCATAGATTTTCCCCAGCTGCTCAACGCTAATCATCTTATTTACCTGCTACCGGAATCACCGATCCCTGATAATTCTGTCGAATAAATTCCGCCACTTTTGGCGATTGCAGATCTTCAGCCAGCTTTTTAATCCGCGGATCGGCTGCCAGCTTAGGCGTCGTGACCAGAATATTGGCATACGGATTATTGTCTGCATTCTCCAGGCCTAATGCGTCTTTCGCCGGCACCAGCCCGGCTTCCAGCGCATAGTTACCGTTGATCACTGCCAGTTCAACATCATCCAGTGAGCGCGGGATCTGCGGTGATTCAATTTCCAGAATTTTCAGCTGCTTCGGATTTTCCGCAATATCCTTCGGCGTAGCCTGGTGTTTAGCCGGATCGTTAAAACCGGCTTTGAGTTTGATTAATCCGTTTGCCTGCAACAGATAAAGTGCCCGACTCAGGTTAGTGACATTATTTGGCACCGCCACCGTGGCGTTATCCGGCACTTGCTGTAGCGAGGTGATTTTACGTGAGTAAATACCCAACGGTTCAATATGTACCGTGGCCGCCACAGCGAATTTCTGACCTAATGCCTTCTCCTGATCGCGCAAATAAGGTACGTGCTGGAAATAGTTGGCATCAACGTCACCATGCGCCAGTAATTCGTTGGCATTTACGCCACTGGTTAACTCAATAATTTTCAGATCCAGCGACGGGTCGATCTTCTTAATATATTGCAGGATCTCCGCATGTGGCACCGGATCGGCCGCCACCCGCAACGCTTCTGCCGCCATTGCAGTGGAGATCATATTTAACGACATGGCCAGACCAGCTATCACTACCCACGTTTTTTTCATTATTTATCCCTTATCAGCATCAGTTATTGTCGGTTTATTTCAGATAATCAGCGTAATAACGCTGCGCCACATCGGTATGTGAACGCAGACGTCCTTTTAGATAGTTCCAGCCGACATCACGCAGCAGCGGATTCAGCGGATCGCTGGCCGGCCCTTGTGCCAGCCGGGCAATATGCTCCGGCAGTTGAAATACCGGCACCACCGCGTCGAGCTGTGCGCCCAGGAAAAAAGCGATCGACAGCCGCTGCTGGCCGGCCGGTGGCGATATCACGCGATGTACGGTGGCACGCAAATAGCCATTGCTCGCCAGTTCCAGTAACTCACCGATATTCACCACAAAGGCTCCAGCAATCGGCACCGCATCGATCCAGCGATCGGGTTCAACTTCCACCTGTAAGCCGGGCTGGTGGTCCTGCAACAGAAAACTGAGGAAACCCGAATCTTTGTGCGCGCCTACGCCTTGCTGACTGGCGGACGCCGGTTGCCCCGGATAACGGATCAGTTTGATATGTTCGTTAGGTTTATCACCGAACAACGGATCAAAGGCGTCGTCCGGCAGTTCCAGCGCCGCGGCAAACGCCCGCAACAGGCGCAGCGACATCTGCGTCATCTCTTGCTGCCAGCGTATTAGCGAAGACTTTAATTCCGGCAGCGCGGCCGGCCACTGGTTCGGCCCCTGTAAACGAAGCCATACCGGCGAGCTGGCATCCAGCGTCAAAGCTTCACGTTCCGCACCGATATCAAACTGTTCACGTAAGTCAGGCTGGCTGCGGGTGATTTCCGATCCGGGTCGGTTATAACCACGAAAATGCGGCGAATTAGCCATTGCCACCTGCGCTTTCTCTGCTTCATCCAGCGCGAAAAATTGTTGTGCTACCTGCTGCACCTGCTGTTGAAGCGCGGCATCAACGCCGTGATTGATTAAATAAAAGAAACCGATATCACGTGCCGCCTGGCTTAACTGACTGAGAAAAGCCTGACGTTGTCGGGCGCTGCCGTTTAATAAGGCAAAGTCCAGCACTGGCAAATTAGCTGAGGCGTTTAAACTCATACTGCGACTCCTGGCTTATAAGTTAGCGAAAAACTGCAATAGCTTAGAACCAAATTGCAATTTAAATCATCCATAAAGAACAATATGGAATAACCTGACAGGAAGTTGCGCACGCCACCAATAATCTTGTGTTCTAACTTATGACGATGTCTTTAATTGTGAGGAGGGAAAAATGAAATACTGCATCGAGGCGAGAATACGTCTTTAATTGATAACACTATTCATCGGACTGTGCTGATAACAGCACAGTCCGATATGATGACTAAAAAGCGTTTATTACGGCGGTAATCACCCCAGAAAAGGGTTTAGCGGCGCGGCACTAACGATAATATACCGCTATATACTGGCCGCCGACCTGTTCGATGGTCACCGGGGTATCAAAGATCGCTTCAAGGGTTGGAGAATTCATAATCTGCTGCGGCGTGCCGCGATAGATTACCTCTCCTTGCTTCATCGCAATAATATGGTCGGAGTAAACCGAAGCGAAATTGATATCATGAATCACCAGCACAATGGTTTTTTGCAACTCATCCGCCGCCCGGCGCAGCTGCTTCATCATTGCCACACTGTGTTTCATATCAAGATTGTTTAGCGGTTCATCCAACAGCACATATTTGGTGTCCTGGCATAACACCATCGCCACATAAGCGCGCTGCCGCTGTCCACCCGATAACTCATCCAGATAACGATCTTTTAACGGCAGCAAATCAAGAAACGCCAGCGCGGTTTCAATATGCTGAAGATCGTCTTTAGTCAGCCGGCCACGGCTGTAGGGATAACGGCCAAAACCGACCAGATCGTAAACCGTCAGGCGGCTGGTAAAGTGATTCTCCTGACGCAGTACCGACAGCATCTTTGCCAGCTGGTCACCGGATGTAGTGGCAACATCCAGCCCGCTGATGCTCACGTTGCCGGCATCCGGCGTCAGCAGGCGGCTGATAATCGATAACAGCGTCGACTTACCGGCGCCATTGGCGCCAATAATCGAGGTAATCCCGCCTTCAGCAATGCGCTCATTAATCTGATTCAGTACCGGCGTTTGCTGGTATTTTTTAACCACACCGTTTATTTCAATCACAACTTAGCCTTTTTGATCAAAAGGTAAAGGAACAGCGCCCCGCCGGTAAATTCAATCACTACCGACAGCGTGCCTGCCATACTAAATACCCGCTCAAGAATTAGCTGTCCACCCACTAACGTAATAATGCCGGTCAGCACCACGCCGGGCAGCAAATATTCATGACGGTGCGAGCCAATCAGTTGATAAGTCAGGTTAGCCACTAACAAGCCGAGGAAGGTCAGCGGCCCCACCAGCGCGGTAGAGACAGCCACCAGCAGCGAGACCAGCAGCAGAATCACCACCACCTGCTTCTGATAAGCCACGCCAAGATTAATCGCGGTATTGCGCCCAAGCGCTATCACATCCAGCACGTGGCGCATCCGCCAGATTGCCAGCGCAATCAGCACCGTCAGCACCGCTGCCACGGCAATAATTTCTGGCGCGGCACGGGTAAAGGTGGCAAAAATACGGCTTTGCAGAATCGCGAACTCGCCCGGCGACAACAGGCGTTGCAACAGATTAGAGACACTGCGAAACAGCGTGCCGCACACCAGCCCAACCAACAATACCTGATGCAAATTGATGCCAACACCGGTCAATAACCAGCGATAGAGCAGGACAGAAAACACCACCAGCAGCAGCGCTTCGCAAAGAAATTTGCCCGTCACGCCGAAGATGCCGAACCCGTCCGCATCAACAAAAAATATCATGGTGGTCTGGATCAGAATAAACAGCGCTTCAAGCCCCATCACCGAAGGGGTGAGAATGCGGTTATTGGTGACGGTCTGGAACAGTAAGGTGGCGACACCGGAGGCAAACGCCACCAGCAGCATGGTGGCTAAAATCAGCCCGCGATGCACCAGAATATACTGAATATTGCCACGCAGATTAATGGTCATAAACAGCACGATTGCCGCCAGCGCCACTGCAGCAAGCAGAATCAAGCGTCGGGCCGGTAAACTTAAGCTGTGCCGCTTTGCCACCACGCGCGGGTTTGAGGATGAGGAATTAACCTGCATGGCGTTTTGTCCTCAGTATTAAGATCAGAAAAACCAGCGCGCCAATTACCCCGAGGATAACGCTGGCCGGGATCTCAAACGGATAACTGATTAAGCGCCCGATGATATCGCACAGCAACACCAGCGCACCGCCGCACAACGCCACCCAGGGAATAGTCCGCCGCAGGTTGTCGCCCATTGCCATACTGACAATATTCGGCACAATCAGCCCAAGGAATGGCAACACGCCGACCACTACCACCACCACGCCGCAGATAACGGCGATGATTGCCATACCGGTCAGCATCACCTGCTGATAATTAATCCCGACGTTAATGGAAAAATCGCGGCCCATTCCGGCCACGGTAAAACGATCGGCGATCAACATTGCCAGCAGCGTCAGCACGCCAACAATCCACAGCAGCTCATAGCGCCCCTGTATAACACCGGAAAAATCGCCAGAATCCCAGCTGCCGAGCGATTGCAGCAGATCAAATTCCATCGCCAGGAAGGTGGTTACCGCACTGAACACCGCCCCGAGCATAATGCCGGTCAACGGCACCATTAGCGGCGATTTAATCCGCATCCGTTGCAACAGCAGCATAAACAGCGCGGTGCCGCCGAGGGCAAACAGCGTGGCAACCACCATTTTTACCAGCACCGAGGCGGACGGGCTGAAAATCATTACCAGCAGCAGGCCAAGACTGGCTGACTGGGTGGTACCGGCAATTGAGGGTTCAACGAAACGGTTCTGCGTCAGCATCTGCATAATCAAACCGGCTACGCTCATGGCGCTGCCGGCCAGCAGCAGCGCCACGGTACGCGGCACGCGGCTGATTAAAAAGATGTCACGCATATCAGGATCTGACCAGAAGCCGCTGAGCGTCATATGGCTGGCGCCGACGCACAGACTCCATATCATCAGGCCCAGCACCACCGCCAGGCCTGTTACATACTGAAAGGTTTTCATCAGCGGAAATTACTGTCCCTGCGTTGCCTGATCCAGCGTGCTGCTGATTTTATCCATCAGCTGGCTGTAACTCTGCACCCCACCGGCGATATACAGTGAAGCGGAGTCGAGATAAACGATATGCTTATTCTTCCAGGCATCAGTTTTCGCAATCAGCGGGTTATCCAGCACCTGTTGTGCGGACTGTCCTTCATTACGGCCAATGGCATTATCGCGGTCCAGCACGAACAGCCACTGTGGATTGGTTTGCAGAATAAACTCAGAAGAGACCACGTTGCCGTGGCGACCGGTCTGGGTGAAATTCGCGGCGGGTTTAAAGCCCAGCACATCAAACACAAAACCGAAACGTGAGCCTGGGGTGTAAGCAGACATTTTGCCGCCGCTGATCATCACCACCATCGCGCTACCGGCATTGGCGGATTTTGCTTTAACCTCGGTAATTTTCTGATTGAAGTTATCGAGTAACGTTTTCGCTTCCTGCTGCTTATCAAAAATTAACCCCAGTTGTTCAGTGCGTTCTGTCAGGCTGTCGACAAAATGCCGGCTGTCGATATCAAGGGCAATGGTCGGTGCAATGGCGCTGAGCTTATTATAAGCATCGCGCGCGCGGCCACCGGCAATAATCAAATCAGGTTTCGCGTTGCTCAGGGCTTCATAATCCGGCTCAAACAGCGTACCGGCGTTGAGATACTCCTTGCCGCTGTATTTCGCCAGGAACGGGGGAAGATGAGTACTGTTTTGCGGTACGCCAGCCACCGGAATATTCAGCGCATCGACGATATCCAGCGTCGAAGGATTCAGTACAATCACCTTTTTCGGATTGACCGGCACCTGAGTGGTTCCCTGCTCATGCTTAATACTGACGGTGGCTGATTCCTTTGCTTCAGCGGATGCATTGTCACAACCTGTGAGAATCAAACTCGCAGCAACCAGCGACGAAGCTAACGCAAAATGTAATTTCATTTTCTCTCCTGAAAAGTGAAGGCATGTAACAGCGAATTAAAATGCAAACGATTCGTATTACGAAGTGTGACAATCATACGCGATTGACGCAGATAATAAACATTTCCCTTAGACGTCAGTGTTTTTTTAGCCGCGAAATTGATGTAACACGCCAATTCTGCACAATTTTCTCCTTACGACCCTCAATCGGCTAATCCCCTGAATCCAGTCAGAAAATTTGGACAACCCTACTTTTTATGATGATTTATCCATCAATCATGGAGATTTTGTGAAGTTTCACTTTCATGACTACAAATGGAAATAATTATCGTTATCATAATCGTTCAATAATATATCTTTACAATATCAGGGATAATTTCCATGGTTCACACAACCTCTTGCAAAATGAGGCCTGGAGCAATACTTCTGGCGGGTTTACTGAGCGGAAACAGTTATGCCGCAGCAGATGTAACCAGTGATGAAGCGGAGATGGTGGTTCAGGCACCGGCAGAAGTTCAACTCAAACAACAACCGGGCGTCTCGATCATTACGGCGAAGGATATTGCTAAAGATCCTCCGGTAAACGATCTCTCTGATATTATTCGCAAAATGCCGGGTGTTAATCTGACCGGCAACAGCGCCAGCGGCAGCCGTGGCAATAACCGCCAGATTGACATTCGCGGTATGGGGCCCGAAAACACCCTGATTCTGATCGATGGCGTGCCAACTACCTCGCGTAACTCGGTGCGCTACAGCTGGCGCGGCGAGCGCGATACCCGCGGTGATACCAACTGGGTACCGGCGGAAATGGTTGAACGCATTGAAGTTCTGCGCGGCCCCGCTGCGGCCCGCTATGGTTCCGGAGCCGCTGGCGGGGTGATTAATATCATCACCAAACGCCCGACCAATGACTGGCACGGCACACTTTCTCTGTTTACCAACCAGCCGGAAGATGACAAAGAAGGCGCGACCAAACGCGCAAACTTCAGCCTGAACGGCCCACTGGCCGGTGACGCACTGACGATGCGCCTGTATGGCAATATCAACAAAACTGACGCCGACGCCTGGGATATCAATAATGCGCATAACGGCTCTTATGCCGCGGGTAAAGAGGGCGTGCGCAATAAAGATATTAATGCCCTGCTGTCGTGGAAAATCACCCCAACGCAAATTGTCGATTTCGATATGAGCTACAGTCGCCAGGGCAATATCTATGCTGGCGATACTCAGTACAGCAACAGCAACGCCAGCCCAAATAATCTGGTTGAATCGCTATACGGTCAGGAGACCAATCGTCTCTACCGCCAGACTTACGGCATCACGCATAACGGCATCTGGGACTGGGGCCAGTCGCGCGTTGGCGTTTACTACGAAAAAACGAATAATACCCGCCTGCAGGAAGGTTCTACCGGGCGCGTTGAAGGGATGATTAACGGTGATGAATTCCAGACCAGCCGACTGGAAAATGTCCGTACCAGCGGTGAAATCACCCTGCCGCTCGATCTGTGGTTAGAGCAAACCGTAACGCTCGGCGCCGAATGGAACCGTGAACAATTAAACGACCCAGCGTCGATGCAGGTTACTGATGCCACCGGTATTACCATTGGGGGCATCTCTGGCGATCCTGCGGGCCGCAGCGCGAAAAACAGCGCTGAACTGAGCGCACTCTATTTTGAGGACAACATAGAAGCCACGCCGGGCACCAACCTGATTCCCGGCCTGCGTTTTGACTATCACAGCAAATTTGGCAGCAACTGGAGTCCGAGCCTGAATATTTCGCAGGCGCTAACCGACCACGTTAAAATTAAAGCCGGTATCGCGCGGGTATTTAAAGCGCCGAATCTTTACCAGTCCAGCGACGGTTATCTGCTGGCAACCCGTGGTAATGGCTGCCCGAATGATATCGCCGCTAATGGCTGCTACTTAATGGGCAACAGCGATCTGGACCCGGAAGTCAGCATCAACAAAGAGATTGGACTGGAGTATAGCGAAAACGATTTTAGCGCCGGGATAACCTATTTCCGTAATGATTACAAAAATAAAATCGTTTCAGGCACTGATATTATTGGCTATGCCTCCAACGATTATAACATCCTGCGCTGGGAAAACGGCGGTAAAGCGTTAGTTGAAGGGCTGGAAGCAAATCTGACGGTTCCACTGGTTAAAGAGAAGCTTAACTGGCGCACCAATGCGACTTATATGATTACGTCGGAAAATAAAGATACCGGTAATCCGCTGTCGGTGATTCCTGAGTACACCATTAATACAATGCTCGACTATCAGGTGACCGATAAGTTATCTGCCAATCTGAACTGGACCTTCTATGGACGGCAGAAACCGCGTGAATACGTGGAAATTCGTAACGAAGTCGACGCGCTGTCAACCAACCAGCTTGGCGCCTATGCGGTAGCTGGTATCGGTTTCAATTATGATTTAGTAAAAAATCTGCGTCTGAATGCCGGTATCAGCAACCTGTTTGATAAGCGCGTCTGGCGTGACAATGAAGGCGCATCAACCTATAACGAAGCGGGCCGTGCTTATTATGCTGGCGTAACAATGTCGTTTTAAACGTTAAAACCACTCTGTTAATATCACCTGCCTGCAATCGCGCCTCATTTCTTCCGATGTGAGGCGCGAGTCAGTTAAAGCCCGTCAGCTACGATGCTTGTCCCGCTCCACATGCATAATCAGCGTAAAGCGATCTTCCGGGTGTATCGTTTCGGACACCACAATATTTTCACCACTCTCGTCGCGATAAAAACGGGTAATTTTTAACGCCGGTGTGCCCGCACGTGCATTAAGTTGCTGCGCCAGCGTTTCTGACAGTAACACCGCCTGTACCCGCTGCTCAATTGCGGCAATATGCCGCGCGAACTGCTGCTCTATCAGCGAAGCGATCAGCTCCTGGCTTTTCGCCTGCGCTGCCGGTATCACTTCAGCATAGCGTTCATCGGCATAGACATCGGTCCAGCAAATCGGCGTGCGTCCATGCTGCTGATCGACCCGGATGCTCGACACGCAAAAGTAGTGGCCGCCAGGCTGAATTTCCAGCCGACAGGCTTCGCTGGTATCGGCGACAAAGTGCCGAATCTGCTGAATGCTGCGGGTTTGCGTTTCAGCCAGATGCGCCAGATCAGACAGCGATCCCAGTGCCTGTGAATAACCGGTATACGGCTTGCTGGCTTCCACCCGCGTCCCTACTCGTTTCCTGCGCGACACCAGCCCCTGCTCCTGCAACTTGAGAATAGCGGCGCGTACCGTATGTCGGCTGACATTATATAGCTCACACAGCTCAAACTCGGTCGGCAGCAGGCTACCAACCGGATAGGTGCCGCTGGCGATGGCTTCGGTCAGATCTTCAGCAACGGTGGAATAACGTGTCTGGCTCATACTTTTGACAATCCCTGCTCATTGAAGATTGACAGTATATCAGCAATGGCATATCTGTAATGTACGTACATATTAAAATGTACGGACATTAATTACGGAGTATCGCCTATGTCCAGCACAGTTTATGACTCGTCACTGTTCAAAAATATGTTTGCTACCGCAGAGATGAGAGCGGTTTTTTCCGATCAAAGCCTGATAGAACGCTATATCGAGAGCGAGATAGCGTTAGCCAAAGCAGAAGCGAGCTGCGGCGTCATCCCGGACGAAGCGGCAGAAATTATTGCGCAACGTGCTCGTTATTCCGCGCTCGACTTGCCGAAAATGCAGCATGAAACTGAAATTGTTGGTTATCCAATTCTGCCGCTGGTTGAGCAACTGTCGGAAATTTGCGGCGAGGCAGGTCGCTACGTGCACTGGGGAGCCACCACTCAGGACATTATGGATACCGCCGTGGTGTTACAAATCCGCAGTGCGCTGGAGATTGTTGGCCGCGATATCGACAGCGTACGCGAGCTGTTACGAAATTTAGCCCAGCGCTATCGTGATACGCCGATGGCCGGGCGTACCCATCTGCAGCAAGCCCTGCCGGTGACCTTTGGTTATAAATGCGCGGTATGGCTCAGTATGTTCGATCGCCACGCGCAGCGTCTGCAACAGCTACGCCCGCGAGTAGAAGTAGGACAGTTTGCCGGTGCCGCTGGCACCCTCGCCTCACTCGGCGACAAGGGGCTGGAAGTACAGCAGGCAATGATGGCTGAATTGCAGCTGGGCGTACCACAGGCCACCTGGCATGTGGCGCGCGACGGATTTGCAGAAACGGTAAATTTTTTAGCAATGGTTACCGGTTCATTAGGGAAAATTGCGCTCGATATTATGATGATGATGACCAGCGAACTGGGTGAAGCCTACGAACCCTTTGTGATGGGTCGTGGTGCCAGCAGCACGATGCCGCAAAAGCGCAATCCGATCTCCTGTGAGCTGATTTACGCCGCTGCCAAAGGTGTCCGCCAGCAATCTGGCCTGATGCTGGATGCGATGATCCAGGACTTTGAGCGCTCAACCGGCCCGTGGCAGGCAGAGTGGATAGCGATTCCCGAATCATTCCTGTTGAGCGCCGCCGCACTTGAGCAGGCGAAATTTATGCTGTCGGGCCTCGATGTCCGCACAGAGCGGATGCTTGAAAACCTTAATCTGACCCAGGGGCTGATCGTTGCCGAAGCGGTAATGATGGGGCTGGCACCCTTATTTGGTCGCCAGGCGGCACATGATGTGGTGTACAAAGCCTGCCGCATCGCCAATGAGCGCAATATCAGTCTGCATGCTGCACTGATTGAGCAGGGAATCGTCACTGAAAAACTCAGTTATCAGGCGCTGGAAAGGTTAACAACACCGGCCAACTACCTCGGTCTGGCACCACAAATGGTCGACCGTGCGGTGGCCATTAGCGAAAAGATTTAAGCGCTGACTCTCAGCCAGAGGCTGCCTGTCATCAGGCCTCTGGCGACCCTACACTGCTGATAAAAAAAAGAGATCAATACCATGTCCTCTACAGCAAAAAAACCTTTCTGGCATGACCTGACATTTCAGGTGATTGCCGCGATGATTATCGGTATCGGTTTTGGCTTTATTTTCCCTGAAACCGCGGAAAAATTTAAAATACTCGGTGATATCTTTCTTAAGTTGATCAAAACCGCCGTCGCGCCGCTGATCTTCTTTACCGTGGTGCACGGTATTGCTTCAGCGGGCAATATCAAACAGGTCGGCAAGGTGGGTTTACGCGCGCTGATCTATTTTGAAGTTATCTCCACGCTGGCACTGTTGCTGGGGCTGGTCAGCGGTAACCTGTTGAATATCGGTGCCGACATGTATGGTGCACATGCCACCTCGGGCACTACGGCGGCCGCTACCGCCGCCATCGCCAAAGGCCATGTTCCTGGCGGCACGCTGGAGTTTATCCAGAGTATTTTCCCGGATAACTTTATTGGTGCCTTCGCCGGAGGACAGCTGTTGCAGGTGCTGATTATTGCGGTGCTGTTCGGTTTTGGTCTGCTGGCGCTGAAGCAAGAGCGCCGGGTGGTGATCGAAGACGGTATCAACCGTATCTCCGAGTGCTTCTTCGAATTTATTAACCTGATTATGCGTCTTGCGCCGTTGGGCGCCTTCGGTTCAGTCGCCTATGCCGTTGGCAGTAACGGCTCGGCAGTATTACTGTCGCTGGCCAACCTGGTACTGATGTTCTACAGCGTGGTAATCCTCTTTATTTTTGTGCTGCTTGGCACGGTGTGTCGGCTGTGCGGTTTCAGCCTGTGGCGCTTTTTGCAGTACATTAAAGATGAAATCTTTATTGTTATTGGTACTGCGTCTTCCGAAAGCGCTCTGCCCCGCCTGCTGCAAAAACTCGAGCGCTTTGGCTGCTCGCGTCAGAGCGTTGGTCTGGTGCTGCCGACCGGTTATGCCTTCAATCTTGATGGCACCTCAATTTATATGTCGATGTGCGTGCTGTTTATCGCCAATGCTTATGGCGTGCCGATGAGCTGGGAACAGCAGCTCGGCGTGCTGGTAATTATGTTATTGACCTCAAAAGGTGCAGCGGCAGTTTCCGGCGGCAGTTTTGTGGTGTTTGCCGCCACCGTTACCACCGTGGGGCACCTGCCGGTCGAGGGGCTGGCACTGTTGTTTGGTGTTTACCGTTTTATGTCGATGGCAATTGCCACCTGCAACACCATTGGCAATAGCGTCGCTACCGTGGTGATCGCCAAATGGTCGGGAGAATTTTCCGAAAACACCGCACGGCAAGAGTATCAACGGGTACTGGGACGTAAACCTGAGGCCTCGCTGTAACGCCGCTGGCTGTTGAGTGGCATTTGCTATGATGCCCCCCGACAGCATCCAGTGCCTGGTGGTCAGCTTCCCTCTGCGACTACAATGTGATAACAGATTTATCCAGAGTGCTTATCCTGTCACTAACAGGATAAGCGATCACCATTCGGGAGTTTGAGCATGGCTATTGAATACGCAACGATTGCAGGCGGCTGTTTCTGGTGTACTGAGGCAGTATTTAAAGATGTGATCGGCGTGGAGACCGTTGAAAGCGGATATATCGGTGGTCACACCGCTAACCCAACTTATGAAGACGTGTGCACCGGCACCACCGGTCATGCGGAAGGTATCCGCATTGGTTTTGATCCGGAAAAACTTAACTACGGCGATCTGCTTGATATCAGCTTTGCCACCCATGATCCGACACAGCTGAACCGCCAGGGCAATGATATCGGCACGCAATATCGTTCGGCGATTTTCCCTGCTGATGAGGCACAACGTCAGGAAGCCGAGGCGGCCATTCAGCGCGCCCAGCAGGATCATCAGCAGCCAGTGGTGACGACAATAGAAAGCGGCGAATGGTATCCGGCGGAGAACTATCATCAGGATTACTGGAGCGGTCGTGGTCAGCAAAATGGTTATTGTATGGCGGTGATTCCACCAAAATTACAAAAGCTGCGTAAAAGCTATGCCAACCGGGTTAAATCACTGAATCAATAATAATTATGCCCCACATTTGTGGGGCTATTTTCTGCTGCGCAATCTCAGCTGGTTACAGCTTAACCGAATATAACGAAAGGGAAAAAATCTTCTTGACCGTTTCCCTGCGACTCCCTATAGTAGCGCCCCGTTAGCCCTTACGGGATAACAAAAAATTGGTGAGGTGTCCGAGTGGCTGAAGGAGCACGCCTGGAAAGTGTGTATACGGCAACGTATCGAGGGTTCGAACCCCTCTCTCACCGCCATATTCGATAAAAAAGCTCGAACTTCGGTTCGGGCTTTTTTGTTTTTGAAGATAGCAGTTATCAACCTGAAACGCTGTGGTTAACGTTCGTTATCTACCGGCATCCATTGTTGTGTCAGCCTGACCAATTTATCATCCAGTGCATCATATAAAATTTTCTTTTGATACCCCTCTGCCATTAATCTGGCATATAAATCATGCTGCTCACGGGTGCGGTGATGACCATCAGGCATTTCTGCCATCAGACGTTTTAATTCTTTTAATTCTTCATCCAGTTTCATCCAGGGAGCAAGTAACCCATCCAATTCTTCCCTCTGCTCACCGGTTAAAATAAACTCCTGGCCGTTTACTGTCGTAGTAATATTATCCGCGTTACTCCCGGATAATTTCGGCGCAGGATGCTCAATGCTGGTAAATTGTTTGAGATTGCCGTTCTCTGCGGATGTTTGCAAGCAACTGAAAAAATCTTCGAATGCTGCACAACTATTCAGCGTCTGTGGCAGAGCATCGCTGATTTCAATATGGGACTGCTCCATACTAAAGCCATCATTACGCCCCAGATAGCTAAGGGTAAAAACAGCACTGACTTTGTTATCCGTCGTCACGGCTAAAGATAACACCTGCAGATTTTTTTCCTCCATATAGTTTTTTAATGCCTCAGCATTATTTGTCTGGAATGCGACCGCCAAATTTGCCGGCAGAGGCCGCAGCATTTTATTATCCGGCGGCTGGCCCAATAATTTTTTGACGTTTTGATGTTCCGGAGAAGCTGGCTTAACGCTTTCATAAATCGAACGAGAATGGCTATTAATCGGCACACTGGAATTTGTTACGCTTAGCGGTGGCATGAACTTTCCTCTCTCATAAAGTTGCAAAAGACAAGTTACATGCTCTTGTTGATCGTTTCTTACAGAATCAGACTTTTTAACAATGTGATTAATCAGATTTTGTTTCACTGACAGCGGCTGAAATATCGTGTAAAAAAAAGCCCGGACGTGAGGCCGGGCTTTTGCGGCTACAGATTAACTCACTCAACTATAAGCGTGCAGCGTGCGCTGACAGAGCAGCGAACGCACACAATCATTTTTCCCAAAACGCACGATGCCAATCATCTCATCTTCCTCAAAGCGCGCTAATGCATCGCTGAGGCCTGACTGCACGTTAGACGGTAAGTCACACTGGGTGATATCACCGTTGACGATAACCGTCACGTTTTCCCCAAGGCGGGTCAGGAACATTTTCATCTGGGCGGCGGTGACGTTTTGCGCCTCATCAAGGATCACCACGGCGTTTTCAAAGGTGCGCCCGCGCATGTAGGCAAAGGGCGCAATTTCGACCTTACCGATTTCAGGTCGCAGGCAATATTGCATAAAGGAAGAACCCAGACGTTTAACCAGAACGTCATACACTGGCCGGAAATACGGTGCGAATTTCTCTGAAATATCACCGGGCAAAAAGCCCAGGTCTTCATCCGCTTGCAGTACCGGACGCGTAACAATAATCCTTTCGACATCCTTGTGAATCAGGGCCTCTGCCGCTTTCGCAGCACTGATCCAGGTTTTACCGCAACCTGCTTCACCGGTCGCGAAGATCAGTTGTTTCTTTTCTATGGCATGGAGATAGTGTGCCTGAGCTTCATTCCTGGCTTCAATCGGTGAGTGATCGCGCGAGTCGCGCGCCATACCAATAGAGTCCAGCCCACCCATTTGCACCAGCGAGGTGACCGATTCTTCTTCACGCTGACGATGACTGCGTGAATCGCTACGAAGCACACGTTTTGCTTCACGACGAGCTTTGATCACTGCTTTCTGTCTTCCCATAGTGGCACCTTACAGTTGGTTTCATTTCCCGCTTCTCTTTCAGCAGAGAGGCGATTACGTGAACGCTTTAGAGGTTTTGGCTTCCTTTTAAGCCTTGAATAGCCATTGAAAAAAGTGCGTACAGAGGCCAGAGCGTATTACGCACCGGAAAACGAGTAACGTTTTGATAAAGCGTCTGGAAAGAGAAAAAAGAAGAGAATATTATTGAGAGAGAAACACCCTCGCGAGGAAAAGCGCTTAAAAAGGTATTGAGATTTGAGTATCCATGAACAACTTTTCCCATTCGCGATCTCCATGGTGAAACTTAAACACATCTGACTACCGCTGTGATTAAAGTGCAACAGATCTTCAGTTGAATGCAACAATTATTTTACTTCGCCCGCAGTAAAAAAAAGCTTATTACCATTGCGGCAATAGGCATTAAATGTTTTGCTGATAAAAATCATGCAGTTAAAATTAAATACCCCAAGCGAAGCGGCTGGATAATTTGCTAAAAAATAGTTGGCGGCTTGCGAACGCAGCCGCCAGATTTGATTAAAAAATAGCCTGCAAAAGCAGCCAGAATAATAAATATCAGGCCTCAAGTAGCGCCTGCGCCAGATAATGTTTCTCATCGACCACACCCGGCAAAGCGAAAAAATAACCGCCGCCAACCGGCTTGATATACTCTTCCAGCGCCTCACCGTTCAGGCGTTGCTGCACTGCCAGAAAACCTTTTTCTAAATCATGCTGATAGCAAACAAACAGTAATCCCATTTCCAGCTGGCCTGACTGAGAAACACCCAGCGAATAGCTGTAGCCGCGACGCAACATCAGGCTACTTTGCGTTGCCGCACTGCGTGGATTGGCCAGCCGGATATGCGCATCCAGCGAAATCACTTCACCATCCGGATCGTTGCCGTAGTCCGGCACATCGTGCTCATTCTGCATCCCCAGAGGTGCACCGCTGTGTTTTTCGCGGCCAAATATGGTCTGCTGCTCACTCAGCGGCGTGCGGTCCCAGAATTCGACGCGGAACTGAATAATCCGCACTGCCTGATAACTGCCGCCGTGCGTCCAGTCCGGTTCACCCTGCCCGGCCCCCACCCACAAAATATTGTCCATTAGTGGCCGATCGGCAGTATCAGGGTTAGCAGTGCCGTCTTTAAAGCCCAGCAGATTAATCGGCGTCTCTTTACCCTGACTGCGCGCCGCATGATTGGAGATAAACCCTTCGCGACGCCAGCGCACACTGAGCAAATCCGGCGAATGCTTGATGATATCGCGCAGTGCGTGAATCACCGTATCGTTAGTGTTGGCGCAAATCTGCAGCAGCAGATCGCCATGACACAGGCGGGCATCCAGCGCATCGTTAGGAAAACGCGTCATGGTTTGCAGCTTCAGCGGCTTAAGATGTGCCAGACCGAAGCGCTCATCAAACAGCGAGCTGCCCAGCGACACGGTAATGGTGAGATTATCAGGAAAGATCGTGTCACCGAGGATCCCAGAGTCCATCGGCGGCAACTGCGGATTGGTCACCAGCGGCGCTTTACCCCCTTTGGTTAAAAAGGCTATGCGCTGTGTCAGCAGCGTAAACAGCCGCCGCAGATCGTTTTTATCACTGGCCAGCACGTCAAAAGCCACCAGCATCATTGCCGCCTGTTGCGGCGTAACGATGCCGGCCTGGTGAGTGCCGTAGAAAGGCTGCTCTTCGCTGCGCGCGTTGGGCGGCAACGCGCCGGGTGAAAAAGTCTGCTGCTGTTTCGCCGTCGCGGCGGCCACCGGACAGCCGCCACCGACAGCCAGAGCACCACTCAGGATGCCCATCCCTTTCAGTAACCGCCGACGCGACGGCAGCGCCGCATCATCCTGTTTTGCCATTTCTGATTAATCCAGACCTAAAGTACCGCGCAGCAGCGAAAGATCCTCGGCCAGTGCCGTAATCGGACCTTTTAACGCATTACGATCGGCAGTCGTTAATTTATCGTATGGCTGATAGCCCTGCTCAGTGCGATATTTATCAAGAATAGCGTCGACTTTTTTGAAGTTAGCATCGATTTTCGCCAACAGTTGCGGATTCGCTTTTTCCAGCAGCGGCCGCAGCAGGCTGACGATTTTTTGTGCGCCATCGACGTTAGCGCGGAAGTCCCACAGGTCGGTGCGGCTGTAACGATCTTCCTCACCGGAAATCTTACTGGCAGCCACCTCTTCAATCAGGCCGGCTGCGCCACCAACCACTTTACCCGGCGGAAATGCCAGTTCGCTGATGCGGGTTTGCAGATCGAGCGTGTCTTTATATAAGCGGTCAGCGTACTCATCCATGCCTTTGGTGGTGTTGTCGGCAAACAGCGCTTTCTCCAGGCGGTGGAAACCGGTGAACTCAGGATCCTGCGCTTTTTTCTCGTAGTCATCTTCACGCGCATCAATGCTGCCGTCGAGGTCAGAGAACAGTTCAGCAATCGGCTCAATACGCTCATAATGCTGACGCGTCGGTGCAAACAGCGCCTTCGCTTTTTCGACATCTCCGGCTTTTACCGCATCGGTAAAGGCTTTAGTGCTGGCTACCAGCTGATCCACTTCTTTGGTGACATACACTTTATATTCGGCAATCGGACCAACCAGTTGCAGTACATCTGGCTTGCCGTTGTTTGGCTGCACGCCGTTAGCCTTAACAATCAGTTTGCCTTTCGGGTTGCTGAGCAGGCCGCAGGTCATCTCATATTCGCCCGCTTCCAGATTAGCGGTCATTTTCTGGCTAAAACCCGGCGCAATATTTTCCCGCTCTTCCACCACCATCACCCCTTTCAGGATTTCCCACTCCAGCCCTTTCTGACTGTCATTTTTGATGATGAATTGGGTTTTACCGGCATTTACCGTTAACGTCATTGGATCGCACTGCTTATCGTTAACGCTAATTTTTACCTGCGGAACGTCAGCAGCTTGTAGTGCTGTGGATGCAGCAGACACCGCCAGCAGCGCGACATACAGCGCCTTGCGGCGAAAACGAGTAGTCATATTATTTCCCTTAAAGGTCATTTAACTGCGCGCCAGCAGACGCGCATTCAGCTGGCTTAGCGCGATGAACTCGCCGCTGAAGCCGCAGGACGTGCTGGCAGAAAGAACAGCAGCAGCGCCGGAATCAGATAGATAAAGTACACGGCCACCTCACTGACGGTTGGCGTCTCCTGATACCCGAGAATGCCTTCGAGTAAGGTGCCAAACAGCGTATGAGTGGAAAGCGTGTTACTGAGATCAAAGGCGACAGCCTGAAAATGATTCCACAGGCCCGCTTCGTGAAAAGCGCGAATCGCTCCGGCGGCCAGCCCGGCGGCGACAAACAGAATAAGCAGGCTGCTCCATTTAAAAAACTTCGCCAGATTAAGACGCACGCCACCCCAATAGAGCAGCATACCCAACACTACCGCGGTAGCGAGGCCCAATACCGCACCAATTGGCGGCGCAATACCGACATCCTGCTGGAAAGCCGCCAGCAGGAAAAATACCGATTCCAGCCCTTCCCGGGCGACGGCAAGGAACACCATCAGCACCAGTGCCCAGCCATTACTGCTGCCGCGTTGTAATGCGTGATCAACGGCGTCTTCCAGCTGCGCTTTGACGTTGCGCGACACTTTGCGCATCCAGAATACCATCCAGGTCAGAATGCAGACCGCCACCAGCGCCACTAACCCTTCAAACAGCTCCTGCTGTTTCTGTGGAAACTCACCGGTGGTTTCATTGATAAATACTCCCACCGCCAGACAGAGCGCCACGGCGATAACGACCCCGGCCCACATGGCAGGAAACCATTTCGCGCGCTGAGTGCGCTTCAGGTAGCTGGCAATCAGGCTGACAATCAGCGCCGCCTCCAATCCTTCACGCAGCATAATAAGAAAAGGAACGAACATGCCTGCCACCTTAAATGTGAAACGCGGTCAATGAGAGTAAAGAAGCGTAAAGCAGAAACGATATCGATTATCATTATCGCCAAATAAAATACAAGAGGTGGTCGCGTAATTTTGTTGATTTGCTGGGGTACAAAGCAAAAAAAGCCCCACAACGTGGGGCTTTTAACTGGGGCGCGGATTTGCCCCTGACAGAACAGAACAACGGGAGCCGAAAACGGCTCACCGGCAGCAGATCAATCCGCTTTATATTCCGCTTCAGCCGCAGCAAACCGCTGCAGCGCAGCTTTGGACGGCGCACGCCCCATCAGGCTCACCAGCACAATGGCGATACAGGCAAAGGCGAAGCCAGGAATGATTTCGTACAGCCCCAGCCAGGCGTAATGTTTCCAGATCAGTACCGTTGCGGCACCGACAACCATCCCAGCCAGCGCGCCGTTACGCGTGGTACGCGACCAGCACACCGCAAACAGAACTACCGGCCCAAAGGCCGCGCCAAAGCCCGCCCAGGCATAGCTCACCAGTCCCAATACCCGGTTGTTCGGATCGGAGGCCAGCGCGATAGCGACGACCGCCACCAGTAATACCATCAGGCGACCGACCCACACCAGCTCGCGCTGACTGGCTTTTTTACGCAGGAAGCTTTTGTACAGATCTTCCGTCAGTGCACTGGAGCACACCAGCAGCTGACAGCTCAGCGTCGACATCACCGCTGCCAGAATCGCTGACAGCAGAATCCCGGCAATCCATGGATTGAACAGAATGCGCGCCAGCTCGATAAAGATACGCTCGGCGTTATCCGACACGCCAGCCGCCTGGGCCGGGTTGTTCTGGAAGTAAGCAATACCAAAGAAGCCAACCGCTACCGCACCTGCCAGGCACAGAATCATCCACGCCATACCAATACGACGCGCGGTGCGAATTGAACGATGGGAATCGGCCGCCATAAATCGAGCCAGAATATGCGGCTGGCCAAAGTAGCCCAGTCCCCAGCCCAGCAGCGAGACCACGGCGACAAAGTTTAGCCCTTTCAGCATATCAATGTTCTCAATGCTTTTGGCCTCAATCACTTTAAGCGAATCGCTGAATCCTCCCACCGCGAAAATCACCATTACCGGCGTCAGGATCAGTGCAAACAGCATCAGGCTGGCCTGCACGGTGTCGGTCCAGCTGACCGCAAGAAAACCGCCAATAAAGGTGTAGACGATAGTCGCCGCCGCACCGGCCCACAGCGCGGTTTCGTAACTCATGCCAAAAGTACTTTCAAACAGTCGCGCTCCGGCAACCACACCGGAAGCACAGTAAATGGTGAAAAATACCAGAATGATAATTGCCGAGATCACCCGCAGCAGCTTGCTGTTATCTTCAAACCGGCTGGAGAAGAAGTCCGGCAGCGTCAGCGCGTTATTATGATGCTCGGTCTGAACGCGCAGTCTGCCGGCGACAATCTTCCAGTTCAGCCAGGCACCGATAGTCAGGCCGATGGCAATCCAGCTCTCGGAAATACCGGAGATAAAAATGGCGCCAGGCAGGCCCATCAGCAACCAGCCGCTCATATCCGAGGCACCGGCCGATAGCGCAGTCACTACACTCCCCAGACTGCGGCCGCCCAGAATATAATCATCGAAGTTTTTTGTTGAGCGGTAAGCAATAAAGCCGATCAACACCATGCCAAGTATATAAACGATAAAGGTCACCATCATCGGTGTACTTACAGTCATCCTGTTTCTCCATTTATTATCGATTTTTGCAGAGCCATTATTTTTACCCTTTACACCACCGGAACGTGGCGGCGTCACATCTGTTTACCCCGAGGCGCGGTATCCTGCCGGAAACGTTTTCTGCGCACAATGGATTTAACACATCCGTTACCCCCAGTTCACCTGTAAACGTTCGCTAAAAGTCCAGAGGTTGCACCCGATCACAAAACCAATGGTTGCACCCCATAACAACCCTGACAAAACCAGGTGTTTACGAGACTTAATCAACTGGCGAGCTTTTTGCAGCAATAAGCATGCCGCTTTGGCAGTGTTAACATTTAAGTGATTTTTCACAATGCCAGCTGGGTCACAATTAACACGGTTGCACTTAGTTGCAACATAAGTGATATTGCAGCTCATTAGCCTGGTAATCTATTTGAGGAGTGTTCAGGGCATGGCAACAACCACCATGGGTGTAAAGCTTGATGAAGCCACACGCGATCGTATCAAACTGGCCGCACAGAAAATTGATCGCACGCCGCATTGGCTAATAAAACAGGCCATATTCAACTATTTAGCTCATCTTGAACGGGATGATGCCCTGCCTGAGATCGCCACCGACAGCCAGATTAATGAGGGCGATGCGCTGCCGACAGAAGAGACGCATCAGCCATTCCTCGACTTCGCTGAACACATTTTACCGCAGTCGGTCACGCGTGCGGCGATTACCTCCGCATGGCGTCGCCCGGAGACCGAAGCAGTACCGATGATGCTGGAACAGGCGCGCCTGCCTGCCGCACTGGCGGAGAAAACTCATCAGCTGGCTTACTCGCTGGCCGATAAGCTTCGGCACCAGAAAGGGGCAAGCGGACGCGCTGGCATGGTGCAAAGCCTGCTACAAGAGTTCTCACTCTCCTCGCAGGAAGGCGTGGCGTTGATGTGCCTCGCCGAAGCGTTACTGCGCATTCCCGACAAGCCGACGCGCGATGCGTTGATTCGCGACAAAATCAGTAACGGTAACTGGCAGTCACATCTCGGACGCAGCCCGTCGCTGTTTGTTAATGCCACCACCTGGGGACTATTGTTCACCGGAAGGCTGGTGGCAACGCACAATGAAGCCAGCCTTTCACACTCGCTTAACCGCATTATTGGTAAAAGCGGCGAGCCGTTAATCCGCAAAGGTGTGGATATGGCGATGCGCCTGATGGGTGAACAGTTCGTTACCGGCGAAACCATCGCTGAGGCGCTGGCCAATGCGCGCAAGCTGGAAGAGAAAGGTTTCCGCTACTCTTACGATATGCTGGGTGAAGCCGCACTGACCGCCGAAGATGCCAAAGCCTATCTGCTATCGTATCAGCAGGCGATTCACGCCATTGGCAAAGCCTCCAATGGCCGTGGCATTTATGAAGGCCCGGGGATTTCAATCAAACTCTCAGCGCTGCACCCGCGCTACAGCCGCGCGCAGTATGAGCGGGTGATGGAAGAGCTTTATCCGATCCTTAAATCGCTGACTTTACTGGCGCGCAGTTACGATATCGGCATTAATATTGATGCTGAAGAGGCAGACCGCCTGGAGCTGTCATTAGATTTGCTGGAAAAACTGTGCTTCGAACCGGAACTGGAGGGCTGGAACGGTATTGGCTTCGTGATCCAGGCCTATCTGAAACGCTGTCCGTTCGTGATTGACTCACTGATCGATCTGGCCCAGCGCAGCCGCCGCCGTCTGATGATTCGTCTGGTAAAAGGCGCATACTGGGATAGCGAAATCAAACGCGCCCAGATGGAAGGCCTGGAGGGATATCCGGTGTATACCCGCAAGGTGTATACCGACGTCTCCTACCTCGCCTGCGCCCGCAAACTGCTGGCGGTGCCTAATCTGATCTATCCACAGTTTGCTACTCATAATGCACAAACCCTCGCAGCGATTTATCAGCTGGCGGGCAATAACTATTATCCAGGTCAGTATGAGTTCCAGTGCCTGCATGGCATGGGCGAACCGTTGTATGAGCAAGTGGTGGGCAAAGTCGCCGACGGCAAACTGAACCGCCCTTGTCGTATCTATGCACCGGTCGGCACCCACGAAACGCTACTGGCCTATCTGGTGCGTCGCCTGCTGGAAAACGGGGCCAACACTTCATTTGTTAATCGTATCGCCGATAAAACCTTGCAGATTGAGGATCTGGTGGCCGATCCGGTTTCAGCCGTCGAGAAACTGGCGGCGACGGAAGGCGCAATAGGGTTGCCACATCCGAAAATTCCATTGCCGCGCGATCTGTACGGCAGCAAACGTCAAAACTCTGCCGGGCTGGATCTGGCCAATGAACATCGTCTGGCGTCGCTCTCCAGCGCACTGCTGAATAGCGCCTCACAACCGTGGCTGGCACAGCCGATGATTGACGGTGAGTTGGCCAGCGGCGAAACCCAGCCGATTATCAATCCGGCAGAGCCGACGGATGTGGTGGGTGAAGTGCGTGAGGCCAGCGAACAGGAAGTGTCCATCGCGCTGGATGCGGCCGTTAACGCCGGCCCGATTTGGTTTGCCACACCGCCGCAGGAGCGCGCGGCGATCCTTGAGCGTGCCGCCATCCTGATGGAAGGCCAGATGCAACATCTGATTGGTATTCTGGTGCGCGAAGCCGGTAAAACCTTCAGCAACGCGATTGCAGAAGTACGTGAAGCCGTCGACTTTCTGCATTACTACGCCGGTCAGGTACGCGATGATTTCGACAATGAAACCCATCGCCCGCTGGGGCCGGTCGTCTGCATCAGCCCATGGAACTTCCCGCTGGCGATCTTTACCGGGCAAATCGCCGCCGCGCTGGCCGCCGGTAATAGCGTGCTGGCTAAACCGGCAGAACAGACGCCGCTGATTGCCGCCCAGGCGATTCAGATCCTGCTGGATGCGGGCGTTCCACTGGGTGCCATTCAGCTGTTACCGGGGCGCGGTGAAACCGTCGGTGCACAGCTGACCGGCGATGAGCGCGTGCGCGGCGTGATGTTTACCGGCTCAACCGCCGTTGCCACTCTGCTGCAACGTAATATTGCCGGACGCCTTGATCCACAGGGCCGCCCTACACCGCTGGTGGCGGAAACCGGCGGCATGAACGCGATGATCGTCGACTCTTCCGCACTGTCCGAACAGGTGGTGGTGGATATCGTCGCCTCCGCGTTTGACAGCGCCGGTCAGCGCTGCTCGGCACTGCGACTGCTGTGTATTCAGGAAGATGTTGCTGAACACACGCTAAAAATGCTGCGCGGTGCGATGGCGGAATGCCGTATGGGCAATCCGGAACGTCTCTCAACGGATATCGGCCCGGTCATCGATCGTGAAGCAAAAGAGAATATCGATCGCCATATCCAGGCGATGCGCAGCAAAGGTCTGAAAGTGTACCAGGCGGCGCAGGAAAATCGTCAGGACAGCAAAGAGTGGGCACAAGGCACTTTTGTGATGCCAACGCTGATTGAGCTGAATGCGGTGGAAGACCTGGATAAAGAGATCTTTGGTCCGGTGCTGCACGTGGTGCGCTTTAGCCGCAATACGTTACCAGCGCTGATTGAGCAGATTAACGCTTCAGGTTATGGCCTGACGCTTGGCGTTCACACCCGCATCGATGAAACCATTAATCAGGTGACGCAAAATGCCAAAGTCGGCAACCTTTACGTCAACCGCAATATGGTCGGTGCAGTGGTTGGCGTGCAGCCATTTGGTGGTGAAGGTCTGTCCGGCACCGGACCAAAAGCCGGTGGACCACTCTATCTGTATCGTCTGCTGTCGCATCGTCCCGATGACGCACTGCAAATTACGCTGGACCGACAGGATAGCGAACGTCCGCTGGATGCCGCGCTGCGCCCGACGTTGCAGCAGGCCCATCAGGCACTGACGGAATGGATAAGCCAGCAACAACCAGAACTGACGGCAGTATGTCAGCGCTTTGGCCAGCTGGCGCAGGCCGGTACGCTGCGCCTGTTGCCGGGTCCAACCGGCGAGCGCAACAGCTTTGCTCTGCTGCCACGTGAACGCGTGCTGTGCCTGGCGGATAATGACCGCGACCGCCTGGTGCAGCTTGCCGCCGTTACCAGTGTCGGCAGCCGCGCGTTATGGCCGCAGCAGCCAGAGTATCGTCAGCTGTTCGGGCGTTTGCCTGAAGCAGTACAACGCCATATCGACTTCGCAGCAGATGTCCTGGCGAAGGGCGAACACATTGAGGCGGTGATTTATCACGGTGATGCCGATCAGCTGCGTGAGCTGTGCGCCAGTGTCGCCGCTCGTGAAGGTGCCATTGTCTCGGTGCAGGGCTTTGCCCGCGGCGAAACCAATCTGCTGCTGGAACGCCTGCTAATCGAGCGCTCACTCAGCGTCAATACCGCAGCAGCAGGCGGTAATGCCAGCCTGATGACTATCGGCTAACGCCACTTCGGTCTGGCCGTCGGCAAGCATTGCTGGCGGCCAGGCTTCCCACTAAACGCGGCGTCTTTTTGTTGACGGCTCCGGCCGATCAGCCGGCTGACGCTTTAATCCTGCCGTGGTTTCTGCCTCAGAAACAGAGGTTTCCTTTTTAATATTGAGCGGATCGTAGCCCGGTCCATAATCCACCAGTAACTGCTGCCCTTTCTTCACCGCTTTGATGGTGACATACAGCGGGATTAAGTCGTCGATAAACAACAAAGCAATATTATTTCCTGCGGCCCCCATGATGCCCGCTTCATTCAGCGGCGGCAGTTGATGCATTTGATTGGTATTGATCAACGCCAGACGATTCGAGTGCCGAAAAGCCGAAACAATCACCGCGTGCCCTTCAGCATCAGCCGGCAGCGTCCAGCTATAACCAAGGTTGCGCTCGCAGCCAATTGCGCGATTTTCGCGTGCAATTTGCTCTTCAGAATCAAGCAGCACGCCACTGTATCCGCCCAAAATCGTCAGGGCGGGAATTGAAGTCTCAGCAAAAATACCCAGCCCCCACGGCGCGGGCCGGTCGTCTGCTGGCTCAGTTTCGGAGGGGATAAACTGTTGCAACGGGCGACTGAGATATTTATCGAAGGTTTTTATTTGCTGGCTACCGTCACTTGCAATTAACCGGCTGGCGAAACGGTTAGCCTTCGCCATAAACTGATTTCTGACCTGCTTCCCTTTGGTTTTCAGACAGGCTTCCAGCTCAACGGATGGATAGATTTTCCAGCCTGCTGGTTTAATTCGTTCAGCGGTCAGGCTGCGTTCGGGATTATTCGGGTCAAGCAGCAGTGGCGCGGCGTCATTTAATTTCAGTATCAGCCGATAGCGCTGCGGTTCCCAGCAGCTCTCTGCCAGCAAACCGTCATCAGGTTCCTGCTTAATGGCAACAATCGGCGAATCTGGTGATGAGGTGCCTGAACCCATGCTATTAAGCCATGTTCTGACGCTTTGCTGCATGCAGTCTGTTTCAGCCAGTCGGCAAAAGGCTAAGCCCAGTTCAGTCAGGCCATTCCTGTCGGCACATCTCATCAGGGTGGTGAGTTTTATCTCGTGATCGCCTGCAAACTGTGCCAGTGTCACTGTCTGCGGCTGCGTGGCAACCGCTTTCTGCCAGTTCAGCAGCGCATTCATTATCCCGTAATATTTACGATAAAATTTTTCACCATACAGCGTCAGGCCGGTTGCCGACTTACTGAACAGGCTGGCGCAGCGCCTGAACATCGACCAGCTGACGTCAACACATTGTGCGAAATTTTTGATACCAATCAGCTTACGTTGTTCTGGCTCCAGCTTCAGCCAGCAGCGTAGCGCCAGGGCATTGCGCATTGGGCTGAGATCTCTGAGCGGAATATTTTTACTCGACTGCTGCTCCGTCAGCTTTTTCCCCCGCCCGGACACGCCAGCTTCGATATTAGCCAGCGTACCGAAGTATTTACTGTCAATGCCGCGTGACCTGGCGAAGTATCTGACGGAGCAAATCTTCCTTTCCTCAATGGTCATTTTTTGCCAGTCATTCAGCGCCTGCTGTAATGAACAGATCACTACCGGCTGGTTTCTTTGTCGAAAACTTTCGATAAAGTTTTTTCCCTTCTCATTAACTCCTGCTCCGTAGACATAATGATGAGCACTGGTTACACCTCTGGCGAGGAAAAAATCCTGCACGTTTTCTTCAGCGGGATAAATAACCGCAAGCTGTTGCCACTCCTCGAGCGCCTCGACCAAGGCTAATTTGGCTGAAAATGTCGCAGTTGGCGCCACCGTTTGTGGTGCAGGCAGAGAATATTGCGTGGCGGATCGGTCTGTTTTGGGCAATGACAGCGAGGTATTACTGGTGTGAATGACCGTGCTCAGCGTATCACCGGTCTGGAGCGGAGAAGCACCAGGCAGATTTATCCCTGTGACGGGCAACAGTTTGCCGCCGTTATTTGTCCCGTTAACCGGCATATGTTCATCCTTGTAGACGCGATACTTTATTTTCGCGTCAGGCAGCGTGCCAGAGGCGCGGTCTTTTTAATATTATAATTCGCTTAGCGGGCCAGTTCCGGGCTTCCCTGCCCGGCTAGCGTCAGCAAGCCGAATGTAACCGCATAAGTAAGGCGGTTAATTATTGAGGAATTTATCGAGAAACTGACGGGTGCGTTCCTGCTGCGGATGAGAGAAAAGTGCTTTGGCCGGGCCTTGTTCGACAATCTTTCCCTGATCCATAAAGATCGCGCGGTCGGCGACATCACGGGCGAAGCTCATCTCATGCGTCACAATCACCAATGTGCGCTTCTCTTCTGCCAGCGCCCGAATGGTATTCAGCACTTCCCCTACCAGCTCCGGGTCCAGCGCCGAGGTCGGCTCATCAAACAGAATCACTTCAGGCCGCATCGCCAGCGCGCGCGCAATCGCCACACGCTGCTGCTGGCCGCCGGACAGACGGCGCGGGTAGCTGTCTTCTTTACCGTGCAGGCCGACTTTCTCCAGCAGCTGGCGTGCGCGAGCAATCGCTTCTGCCTTCGGCTCACCTTTAACGATAACCGGCCCTTCAATAATGTTTTGCAGCACCGAGCGGTGTGGGAACAGATTAAAGCTCTGGAAGACAAAGCCGACCTGCTGGCGTAAACGGCGCACCTGCTGTTGCTGTTTACTCAGCGGCTGATTAGCATCAATTAAGATATCGCCAACTTTAATGGTGCCGCTATCCGGTTCTTCCAGCAGATTAATACTGCGCAGTAAGGTGGTTTTACCCGATCCGCTTGGGCCAATAATCGCCACCACTTCACCGGAACTGACGGACAGATCGATGCCATGCAACACCGTCTGACCATTAAACTGCTTCACCAGTTTGCTGACTTCGATGGCGCTCATTTTGACTCCCGATCCTGACGATTAACGTGATTTTCCAGCTTGTTCTGCAACACCGATAACAGCGTTGCCATCACCCAGTAAATCAGTGATGCCGCAAGGTACATGGTAAACACTTCCAGCGTGCGCGAGGTAATCAGCTGCGCCTGTCGGAACAGTTCTGGCACCTGAATGGTGGCCGCCAGCGAGGTATCTTTCACCAGACTGATAAAGCTGTTGCCGAGCGGTGGTAATGCGGTGCGCGCTGCCTGCGGCAGAATCACCCGGCGCATTGTTTGCCAGCGCGTCATACCAATACTGGCGGCCGCTTCCCACTGTCCGCGTTCGATGGAAGAGATCGCGCCACGTAGCGATTCAGAAGCGTAAGCCGCGGTGTTGAGCGACAGGCCAATCATTGCCGAAGGGATCGGATCCAGCTCAATACCAAACTGCGGCAGGCCGTAGTAGATCATAAACAGCTGTGCGATCAGCGGTGTGCCGCGAAATATTGAGACGTAGAACCGTGACAGCCAGCGGGCTGGCCAGAAGGTGGACAGGCGCATCAGTGCCAGGATAAAACCGAGCAGCAGGCCAAAGAACATGCCGCCAATACTCAGTTGCAGAGTAAAAACGGCACCTTTCAATAAAAAAGGTGCTGAATCCAGCACCAGTTGAATACTATCTTGCATTATTTAGTAACGTCCGCGCCAAACCATTTATCAGACAGTTTAGTGAGCGTACCATCTTTCTGCATCTCTGCGATGGCGGCATCAATCGCCTTCACCAGATCTTCATTGCCTTTACGCACAGCCACGCCGGACTCCTGACGCGAGAATGCCGGGCCAGCAACCGCCAGCGTACCACCGGTTTTCTTCACCAGATCCAGTGCCGCCAGGCGGTCAACCAGAATCGCATCGATACGGCCAACGCGCAGATCCTGATATTTGGTTGGATCGTCATCATAGGTGCGCACATCAGCATCTTTGACGTTTTCACGCAGCCACTGCTCGTAGTTAGAACCGAGGCCAACACCGACTTTTTTACCATTCAGATCTTCAGGTTTGGTGATGCTACCGGCGTTATCTTTTTTGGTCAGCGCCTGAATACCGGAAACGGTGTAAGGAGTGGAGAAGTCATATTTCTTTTTGCGCTCGTCAGACAGGGTAACCTGATTGATCACCACGTCGATGCGCTTGGAATCTAACGAAGCCAGCATTCCGTCCCATTTGGTCGGTTTCAGATCGGCTTTCAGACCGAGGTGCTGCGCCAGGGCATTGGCGAAGTCGACTTCAAAACCGGCCAGCTTGCCGTTTTCATCCTGGAAGCTGAACGGCGGGTAAGTTCCTTCCAGACCGACCAGCAGCGTACCGCGCTGTTTCACTTTATTCAGCAGATTTTCCGCCGCGAAGGTGTTGGCATTAAAACCCGCCACCAGCGCCACTGCCATCACACCCATCACCAGTTGGCGACGTACCAGAGAGAAGTTCATATCGACCCCATTATTGTGAGTTTATGCTTTGCTATAAGTCGATAACGGTGCGGTTTTCAGCACCGTTATCACAGGTAAGGGCGGCTTTTGCCACCGATTCCAAAAGTTTCCAGCAATAATATCGTCCGGATTATAAACGCTTTTTCGGCGACGACTTAGACCGAAGGATGATAAGCAAATAACGCCGGCGCACCACCGGTGTGAACAAACACAATTGGCCCTTCGCGACGGAAGCGCTGCTGCGCAATCCCATCAATCAAACCTGCCATCGCTTTGCCGGTATACACCGGGTCAAGCATGATGCCTTCCAGCCGCGCCAGCAGTTTTATCGCTTCGATGCCCTCTTCATTCGGCACGCCGTACTGCGGGGCAAAGTAGTCATCCCACAGGGTAATTTCTGCCGAGGCGCTGAGGGTCAGCGACTGCGCCACCGACTGTTGCAGGCTTTGCACTTTTGGCAGCTGATCGGCAACCTTACGTGAGACGGTGACACCTACCAACTCGGTATCCGGTAACAACTGCTCCAGCCCGACCGCCAGCCCGGCATGGGTTCCGGCACTGCCCGAAGCCACTACCACCGCCGCAATATCTGTTACCCCTTCAATCTGATGGGCAATTTCCTGCGCGCACTCAACGTAACCCAGCGCACCGAGCGCATTCGATCCCCCGACCGGCACCACATATGGACGAAATCCTTGCGCTTCCAGCAGCGTGGCCTGCTGTTCCAGCTGGCTGTCCGGCGCATGCAGAGCATCAACCATGACGATTTCGGTGTCCATCAATGACAGTAACAGGCGATTCCCATTGGTCAGGTAGTTTTCCGCTTCGGTGGCGATCGGATTTTCCAGTAGCGCCACGCATTTCAGCCCAAGCTTTGCGGCTACCGCGGCAGTCTGACGCACGTGATTAGACTGAATGGCACCGGCTGTCACCAGCACATCGGCTCCCTGACGCAGCGCATCAGCGGCAAGGAATTCGAGTTTTCTCAGTTTATTACCGCCAAGCGCGACCGGCGTGACATCGTCACGTTTAATAAAAATATCGCGGCCAAGGTAGTCGGAAAGACGTGGCAAATGTTCCAGCGGCGTCGGTGCGCCGATAAATTCAAGACGGGGGAACTGCATAAGGTGATGTAAGGACAACGTAGCCTCCAGCGAAAGCTTTTTCAGTTATCCCTGTAGTTTTACAGAAGATGACCGAATGGTCATCTCCGATTTAATATGTTGGCTAATTACGTTGCCAGCCAAGGAACTGATCGTACTTGCGCAGCGCAATACGATAGTTGTTTTGCCCGGCATCCGGCAGATCTTGTTCCAGGCATGCATGCCAGCTATTACCGCGCAGCTTATCCGCCGGGAAATTACGTGCCGACAGCATATCGTCGAGGCGACGCAGGCGCACCACATACTCACGAATGGTGCTGTGGCTCATCTCAGTCTGCTCAAACAGATATTGTTTAAACGCCATGATATCGAAATAGTTAGGCTGGCTGTTGCAGTAAATATCACTGCAAAAGCGGCACAGCGCCGTCAACTCACTTTGCAGTTTTTGCCACACCTGCTCGTCGATCAACTGATCCATCCGCACGATGGCTTCTTTATTGATTACCTGGCCGCGAAAGACCAGCGCCATGCGATCCAGCACTTTGTCGCAGTGCGAGCAGTTGCTCTGGCTGTGTTTATAGTCTTTCAGATATCGGCTTAATGGCCTTGTTTTAGTTTTGGATACCATATGAGATTCCCCGGTTAAAATTTTGAAAGCGAGAACTGACTCTGTCAGCGCGCTGCCGTTAACCGGGTGCGCAAGCGTTTTATCGCCTGACTGTGCAGTTGGCTGACGCGGGATTCCCCGACTTCCAGCACCGCGCCAATCTCTTTCAGATTCAGCTCTTCCTGGTAATACAGTGTCAGCACCATCTTTTCGCGATCGGGTAACCCCTCGATCGCTTCGATGACCCGATCGCGCAGATTCCCTTCCATCAGCTGATGCAGCGGGTTGGCTTCTTCATGCCCTTCTGTCACCAGCTCCGCGCTATCGCCGTGCTCTTCGCGATACTCGTCGTAGGAAAAAAGCTGGCTATTGTTGGTATCCAGCAGGATCTGCCGGTACTCTTCCATCGAGACATTCAGCTGTCCGGCAACCTCCTGCTCGGTGGCCGCTCTCCCCAGTGACTGCTCTACCTGTTGCATCGCCCCGGCCACTTCGCGCGCGTTGCGGCGTACGCTGCGGGGGGCCCAGTCGCGACTGCGCAGTTCATCCAGCATCGCGCCGCGAATGCGCTGCACCGCATAGGTGGTGAAGGCGGTACCGTGCAACGCATCAAAACGATCGACGGCATTTAACAGCCCGATACCTCCGGCTTGCAGCAGATCGTCCAGCTCGACACTGGCGGGCAGCCGCACCTGCAGGCGCAACGCTTCATGGCGCACCAGCGGCACGTATCGCTGCCACAGCGAATGTTTATCCATCACGCCTTCGGCGGTATATAGATCGCTCACTCTGACTACCCTGCGTTATTGAGTTATCGGCATAATTATCCGTTTCTGTAGCAATATCGATTGAGTGAATAGGGATAAAAAAGCGGGTTAATTCGGCTTAGTGTTATCGAACAGGCCGAGGGTCTTATCAGGGTAATCGCAGCGGGATCGGTGGAATATTTCTGGTGGATTATCAGCAAAAAACCCTGCCGAAGCAGGGTTTAAACAGTGTTACGCGTACTGCGTGGCCAATTAGCCCTGCAGCAGAGACAGAACCTGCTGTGGAACCTGGTTAGCTTTAGACAGCACTGAGTTACCTGCCTGCTGCAGAATCTGCGCTTTAGACATATTGGAAACTTCAGTTGCGTAATCAGCATCCTGAATACGGGACTGTGCAGATGACAGGTTGGTGGTGGTGTTGTTCAGGTTGGTGATCGCAGAATCCAGACGGTTCTGCACTGCACCCAGGCTTGAACGGAATTTGTCGATTTTGCTGATAGCGTCATCCAGTGCTTCCAGTGGATTTGCAGTAGACTGCTGTGCTTTAGCCGCATCTTCATTGATCAGGGTTGCAGCACCGGCTTCGGTACGCCCCAGATAAACGGTTTTAGCCACGGTGGTATTGGTGCCTTTACCATCATCAAATTGTGCAGTCACCTGATCACCAGCGGCGTTAACATCGTACTGCTTGCCATTAATTTTCAGAGTACTGCCGTCTTTTTTCGCACCTTGCAGATCCAGATCGGACATTTTCGCTGCGCGGTTATCCTGGGTAGCGGCGGTGGTTAGCTGCTCAGTAGCAGCATCTTTGTAAACCGCGCCAGTCAATTTTGCATCTTTACCATCAGTATCGGTACTACCAGCAAACTCCAGGGCAACATCTTTACCACCAACGGAAGCTGTGAACTTTGCATTACCATTTACATCAGCATCATTAGTTAAGGTAAAGGTGACATCGTTATGCTGGAAAGTTTCGCCCGCTTTTTTACCAATAACACTCTTGGCCAAATCTTCAACATCTGCATCAGCAATGACCGCGGTGTTTGCGGTAGTTTTGCTATCAGTGAAACTACCATCTTTAGCGCTGATATACTGAGCATCGCCACCTTTCGTCACCGCACCGCTATCAACATTGACGTTGAAGGTGTCTGCACCCACTTTATAGTTATCAGTACCGGTTGCTTTAAACTCAGAAATTAACTGGCTGCCGGTCACTTTCTGTGCGCCGTTGACATTGAAACCATTTAAGCCGAGGCTTTTTGAATCAATTTTCTGCAGGTCGATAGAGATGGTTTCACCATCGTTAGCGCCGACCTGAATTTTCATAGTGTTATCAGAAGCCAGCACTTTCACGCCGTTAAACTGAGTCTGGCCGGATACGCGGTCAATTTCGCTCAGACGGGAAGTGATTTCATCCTGAATGGAAGTCAAATCAGAATCAGAGTTGGTGCCGTTAGTTGCCTGAACGGTCAGTTCACGGATACGCTGTAAGTTATTGTTAATTTCAGACAGTGAACCTTCGGTGGTCTGAGCCACTGAGATACCATCATTAGCGTTACGCGCAGCCTGAGTCAGACCTTTAATGTTAGAGGTAAAACGGTTGGCAATCGCCTGACCCGCAGCGTCGTCTTTTGCGCTGTTGATACGCAGACCGGAAGAGAGACGCTCAATAGAGGTGCTCAGTGCGGACTGTGATTTGTTCATGTTGTTCTGGGTCAACAGCGACAGGCTGTTAGTGTTAATAACTTGTGCCATGATAATATCCTTTCATTCTACTCGGTTAGGTTTGGGCTGTTGCCCTCGGCTTTATCGCCGTCTAACCCTCTATCGGCGTCCGCCCGCTAACCTTTAGAAAAATTTCACTCTCAGACACAATTTTTTTCTGCCGCTGACCTCCTCGCTGCTTCAAATCCTAATGCCTGGAAATGCCCTTCCCCACGGTCGCTGTTCCGTTTATTGACGGGAAAAAAAATTTGTAAACTTCCCGGATGTTGTGCCGATAAACCGAGTACTTTCACACCCGAATAAAATAAGGACTGTTATGGCTTCCATCTCTTCAATGGGTATTGGATCCGGGCTGCCGCTGGATACGCTGTTAACCAATCTGACTACCGCGGAAAAAGGACGCCTGACGCCGATTTCCACCCAACAATCAGCGTATACCGCCAAGCTGAGCGCTTATGGTTCACTGAAAAGCGCGCTGACCAGCTTCCAGACCGCCAACTCGGCGATCAATACCAACGCGATTTTCCAGAGCACCACCGCCACCAGCAGCGCCACCGACGCATTTACCGCCACCACTGAAGCTGGCGCAGCGACCGGTAAATATTCCGTTGCGGTTACCCAACTGGCGCAGGCGCAGTCATTGCTTTCTGGCAAAGTTGACAGTAGCACCAGCAATCTGGGCACCAGCGGCGCCGGCCCCCGTACGCTGACCATCAGCCAGCCAGGACAAGAGAAGCCGCTGGAAATTAAGCTGACCGATGCACAGAGCACCCTGACCGGTATCCGCGATGCGATTAATAATGCTGATAGCAGCGTAAACGCCAGCATTATCAAAGTAGATGATAAAAACTATCAGTTGGTGGTAACCTCCGCCGAAACCGGCGAGAAAAATGCCATGACGCTTAGCGTCAGCGGTGACGCTAAACTGCAAAGTTTTATAGGTTATGATGCCAGCACCAGCAGTAACGGCATGTCGCAGACCGTCAGCGCGCAAAACGCCCTGCTGTCAGTTAATGGTGTCGATATTGAGCGCGAAAGCAATACCATTACTGATGCGCCGCAAGGCGTAACCTTAACGCTACTGAATAAAACCACTGATACCCAGTCGCTGACGATTGCCAAAGACACCTCAAAGGCCAGCACGGCAATTAAAGCCTGGGTGGATGCCTATAACGCATTGCAGGACAGCTTCAGTAATCTGACCGCTTATACCGCGGTAGATGCCGGTGCCGAAGAACAGAGCAGCAGCAACGGCGCACTGCTCGGCGACAGCACCCTGCGCACCATTCAGACCCAGCTTAAGAATCAGCTGACTAACGCCGCCAGCTCATCGACTTATAAAACCCTGTCGCAGATTGGTATTACCTCGAATCCGACCACCGGCAAACTGGTGCTGGACAGCGATAAGCTCTCGACGGCGCTGTCAAACGACGCCAAAGGCGTGATGGCGATGATTAATGGTGACGGCAAAAGCACCGGTATTAGCACCACCATCAATAACTCCATTACCCGCTACCTGGCTACCGACGGGATCCTGACCAACGCCACCAATGGCGTCAGTCAAACCCTGAAGTCGCTGACCGCGCAGTACAATAAAACTAACGACAGCATTAATGATGCCATCGCCCGTTACAAAGAGCAGTTCACCCAACTGGACGTGCTGATGAACAAGCTGAACAGTACCAGCAACTATTTAGCCTCACAGTTCACCACGTCAAACAGCTCTTCCAGCAGCTCGTCATAAGAGAGGACATAATGTATAGCGCAAGCGGTACCAAAGCTTATGCCAAAGTCGGCCTGGAAAGCGCCGTCATGAGCGCCAGTTCCGACCAGTTAATGACACTGTTATTCGACGGCGCGTTAAGCGCACTGGTGCGCGCCCGCCTGTTTTTGCAGGACGGCAACCAGCCTGGTAAGGGCGAATCCTTGTCAAAAGCGATCAATATTATTGATAACGGACTGAAAATGGGGCTGGATGACAGCAGCGGCGATGAGCTGGCCGATAATTTATCCGCGCTGTATAGCTATATGACGCGTCGCCTGTTACAGGCCAATCTGCATAATGATGTTGCGGCAATTGAAGAAGTCGAAGCCTTACTGCGCAATATTGCCGATGCCTGGAAAGAGGTGTCCACTTCTAAAGCCCTGGTTCAGGACGCGATTTAATGAATATTGCACCGCACTTGTTCACGATTTACCAACAGCTGTTATCTCTCAGCCAGTCGATGTTACGCCTGGCCAGCGAGGGAAAATGGGAAGAATTAATTGATATGGAAGTTAATTATGTCAGTGCGGTCGAAAAATTAAGCCAGCTAACCCGGCAGCAGCCTGTGCCTTCTCATACTCAGGATCAGCTGCGTCCGGTGCTGCGTCATCTGCTGGATAACGAAGCAGAAATCAAGCGGCTGTTGCAGGCGCGCATGGAAGAACTGAGTTCACTGATTGGCCATTCTAATCGGCAAAAATCGATGAATTCCGCCTACGGCAAACTGGCTGGCACGGTATTATATCCGGCAGAATAACCGGTATCAGTCACGCCAGATATTCCTTCAATGCATCAAGCGGGCCAACGTTCAAAAATAAATCTGTAACGGCCCGCGCTTTTCCTCACGCTTACTCCATACTTCATTTTTAGCTGGTTAAAAATGGAGCTTACAATGCATAACCCCACGCTGTTGCAGTTCTTTCACTGGTATTACCCCGACGGGGGAAAATTGTGGCCTGAAGCAGCTGAGCGTGCGGCATGGCTGGCAGAAATCGGTATTACTTCTGTCTGGCTACCGCCAGCTTATAAAGGGGATTCCGGCGGCTACTCTGTCGGCTACGATACTTACGACCTGTTCGACTTAGGTGAATTTGATACTAAAGGCAGCCGCGCCACTAAATACGGCGATAAAGAACAGTTGCTGGCAGCGGTAGAGGCACTGAAATCACATAATGTTGGCGTACTGCTCGATGTGGTGCTCAACCATAAAATGGGTGCTGATGAAAAAGAGGCGGTGCAGGTTAATCGCGTCAATCCCGATAATCGTGAAGAGATTGACGAAGAGGTGATCGATGCCGAAGCCTGGACGCGCTTTACCTTTCCGGTGCGTGACGGCAAATATTCACAATTCGTCTGGGATTACAAATGCTTTAGCGGCGTTGATCATATTGAAAACCCGGATGAAAATGGCGTGTTCAAAATCGTCAATGATTATACCGGCGAAGGCTGGAATGAGCAGGTTGATGACGAACTGGGCAACTTCGATTATCTGATGGGCGCTAATATCGACTTTCGCAATCATGCGGTAACCGAGGAGCTTAAATACTGGGCGCGCTGGGTGATGAATGAAGTGCATTGCACCGGTTTCCGACTCGATGCGGTTAAACATATTCCCGCATGGTTTTACAAAGAGTGGATCGATCATATTCAGGAAGTCGCTGAGCAGCCAATGTTTATCGTCGCAGAATATTGGTCGCATGAAGTGGATAAGCTGCAGCAATATATTGACCAGGTCGACGGCAAAACCATGCTTTTCGACGCCCCGCTGCATATGAATTTTCATCATGCCTCGCAACAGGGTGCCGATTACGATCTCAGTCAGATATTCAATGACACGCTGGTCGCCACCGATGCTTTCCATGCGGTGACGATTGTCGCCAACCACGATACACAGCCGCTACAGTCGCTGGAAGCGCCGGTTGAGCCGTGGTTCAAACCGCTGGCCTATGCGCTGATTCTGCTGCGTGAACAAGGCGTACCGACTGTCTTCTACCCGGATCTGTTTGGTGCCAGCTATGAGGATGAAGGTGGCGATGGTCAGCAGTATAAAATTGAGATGCCTGCAATCCCTGAACTGGAAGCATTAATCCGCGCCCGTCAGCTGTATGCGCACGGGGTGCAGACCGATTATTTTGATCATGCCAACTGCGTTGCTTTCAGCCGCAGCGGTACGGAAGAACAGCCGGGCTGCGTGGTGATTATGTCCAACGGTGAACAGGGTGAGAAAACCGTAGCGCTGGGAGAGAACTTTGCCCATTCACAGTGGCGTGATTATCTCGGCCATCGTGAAGAGATCGTCAGCTGTGATGACCAGGGTAACGGGCAATTTTTCTGCAACGGCGGTAGCCTGAGCGTCTGGGTCGTGCAGTAACCTTGTACAGCCCGACGCATGGACGCGTCGGGCTGTTAACCGGCTGCGGTATTAGTTTGCCGTTTTCTTCACTTGCATCAGTGCCGGCTCAATATTTTGCAACGACGCAGCAGTCGGATTGCTGGACAGCGCATCAAGTGCCTGCTGACACTCTGCCGTCGGATGATCCATTTTCCGCAGCTTCAGCCCGTCATAGTGCAGGGTTGTACCTTCCAGCTCCAGCGGCATTACCCGTAGCTGTTTATTCACATTCACGTAGTCATCGCCCAGCACCGTCAGCTTACCTGGCTTGGCAATCACGCGCTGCCACTGACGGCAGTCGAGCGTATCGCCTTCAGCGGTAATCAACAGGCTGGCCACCGCCTGATCGCTAATCAGCCCGCTTTGCGGCCCTACGCTCTGCCAGCTACCTTGCAGCGTGACCGGCGCAGGGGTTTTGACCGCCTGATCGTAATTGGTAATCTGCGTACAGCCGCTTAACGCCACCGCACAAAATACAATCCACTTCTTCATTTATTATCCCTGTCCTCGATGCGTACGCGGGTAAGTTATGATTTTCAGTTAAATACCGCAAGAAACATTCAACAAATTTGCCCGACAGCGGCTTCGGGGAGGCATCGGCGGTTTATCAAGTGTAAACTAGGCGGATTGAATCAAAAGGAAAACTGCCATGAAAACCCCTGAAGAGTACTACACCCTTGCCCGCGCCATGTTTTTACAGGCGCATCCTGATTTCCAGGCCGGGCTGGATAAAATCAGCGAACAGGATGCACAAGCGCTGGGTATGACGCAGGAAAAATTGAAAGAGATTCAGGCCGATCGTATCTATGCCGCTTTTCTTCGTGCCAAAAAACAGGATGCGATGCTGTTTTCAATTCAGCTGGCCGAACCAGATAAAGCCGTAGCGGCCAAGGCGATAGAAAAATACCTGCGTACCCACGCTGAAGCGCTGGGCATGACCTGGGAAGAATTCTGCATAAAGAATGAACTATAAGCATTCAGCCAGTTATAAGAACAGGACTGCCAGAAACATGCATCGCATATACTCCTCCGACCAGGGGGTTTTGTACAATTATAGTTGTACAAGTTAGAGGTTATTGTATAAGTTTAACAGGCGAGTAACATCGCTGATTACCCTTGTAACGAATCGTGCTGTTGCACGGCCTTTGGAAGTGTTACTGGATTTCCACTTCCAGAGGTTCTTTTTTTGCCCTCCCTCCCCCCAATGCAACATTTATAAACATCTGACTCTGCAAGCTTTCCAAATCATGGTCTACGATTAATAGTGTCTCGTATTGAGGACTCAACACACCTAAGGAGAAGCTATGTTTGAACAGGCAAAAGACAAAGTTGATGAAGCAATTGGTGCCGGTCAGGAGCAGTTTGGTAAAGCAGCAGGCTCTTCTGAACATGAATTAAAAGGCAAAGTACGCCAGAAGCTGGCACGTGGTAGCTATGCGGTGGATGACTTTGTTGATACTGTTAAACAACAAACCAAAAGTTCTCCACTGGCTTCACTGGCGGTAGCAGCGGGTATTGGTTTTGTACTTGCTAAAGTGATTGGCCGTAAATAAGCCGATATTGAGCCCGCCGTCGCGGGCTCAATTGCACTGGCTTACTCAGTTACCGTTGATTGTTCATCAACATAGCGCGTTACCGCCAGCAGACGATTAACGTGGATAAGCAACAGATCAACATCGGTCTGTAAAAACTCAACGGAAGTTCCTGCCGCAGTCATAATTGCATTCTGGATGTTCTCGGAGATATTGTTGGAACCCTCCTTTCCTGCAGTCAGCAACAGCGCGGCAATCAGCAGTGACTGTGCCTCAACCTGAGCCGCCAGCTCTTTGGCATCAACGTCCATCTTAGCCATTTTCATTAAAATATCGATGACCAGTTGCTTCATTATTGTTCCTCTGTGTATTCCTGTCATGAAACTATCACCAGACGGATCATCTGGTAAACAACCCGGCTGAAAATATCAGTCAGCGCTCATCGCTTTCACACGCGAGTAGCCGTAGCTGAAAGTCTGGTCGCCCGGACAAACCAGCACCAGCACATCACCCGATTGCGCTTCGCTCAGCATTTCATCCAGTTCAGTATCAAACTCTTTGCTCAGATTTGGCAGTGCCATCAGCATATCGCCCGGATAATCATCGTTGTCATCCACCGGCATATCTTCAATGCGTGAACCTTTTACTACGTAAATCAGCAGTTGCTTGTCATCATGCAGCACTTCTGCTTTTAAGTGTTTACCCGTGGGGTGCTTTGCCATACCTACTCCTGCAAAATTGTTGACTGCTGGCAACGACACAGCGTCTGATAACCCTGGTAAATTACCACCACTGCCGGGGCTTCGAAAAGCCAGCCAGCGCGATAACCGGTAATAATCCACAAAATCGGCTAACAAATCGTCATTCAGCCTGCGACAACCATTGATACTGTATTATTATCCAGTATTATTAGCGAAGCACATTACAATGACAAGGTTTCTCACAGAGAGGTTGACAGCAATGTTCGTCGAGTTGATTTACGATAAGCGCAATGTGGCAGGGCTGAACAATGCCAATGAAATGATTCATGAGGAACTGGAAAAACGCATCCATCGCGCCTTCCCTCATGCACTGGTTAAAGTTAAACCGATGCAGCGTAACGCCATCGAAACCGACGCCAGTAAAAGTGATAAAGCGATTATGGCGCGAATTATTGAAGAGATGTTTGAAGAGGCCGATATGTGGCTGGTGGCAGATTTTTAAATTTTAAGCAGACATATTGATCTTTAACCCTATTATCGCCTGCCGATTAAACAGACAATATAAGGCGGGCTATTGAAAATAATAGAGCGTAAACTGAGCTACCGGTCACAATGAGATCAACAAAATGATGAATCTCGACAGCTTACGCTTTTTTCGTAACCGCACGAAACAAATAACATGCCCATCATGTTCAAATAGCAGCAAACAGCAATCATCCAAAATCGCTAAAAACCAGACGCTGATTTGCGCACACTGCGGCCACTATTTCACTTTAACGCAGCGCGATAAAGAAAAAATATCCTCACTGCGCCGATAAATAACGGCTTAATTCTTTCTCTGATAATTATTTCCAGAACGCTTAATCGTATTTCACTTGCCGTTTAGCAGATACAAAAAAACCCGCACAAGGCGGGTTTTCTTTTACAGGCTCTTAACTGCTCCGGTCGCTGCCATCATCGCTGTCGTAAGAGGCCTGCGGCGTCATCACTTAGCGTGCGATAACGTTGGTCGCTGAAGGACCTTTAGCGCCGTTCTCAACAGAGAACTCTACGCTCTGACCTTCGTCGAGGGTCTTGAAGCTATCGCCCTGGATTGCAGAGAAGTGTACGAATACATCTTTGCTGCCATCGGTAGGAGAAATAAAGCCAAAACCTTTCTCAGCGTTAAACCATTTTACTAAACCAGTCATTTTGTTAGACATAATACTTTCCTCTGAATTTCATAAGCCTGTTTTAATCAGGCGGACAGGATTGCTTTGCAGATAATACTTATGAGCAAGGTAATAAGAAGAATCAGGGAAAGAGATATCTGAGATAACGCTCGAACTGAGAACTGCTTTAATAAAATCGCTTGGCATAAATAGGTCTGTATCACAAACCGATGCGCTATTTACACATGTAACGATTTTTTTAGCAAGCATTATCATCGTTTTATTTTGTCAGCGTAATGTAAATGCAACGGCTTAATTTCATTTGCCGCAAAAAAAAAGACCCGCATAAGCGGGCCCGTTGTAGCAAGTATCAACCTGTCAGGCTTCGTTATCGATGCGATTGGCTTCAATCTCTAAATCCTGAACGGTTTTTTCCAGTGCTTCAAGCACCGCACCCTGTTTAGTCAGCAGGTCATTGATCGCTTCAGCGAACTCTTTGTTCTGATACTCACCTGCGTCAAACGCCAGCCAGTGTGTTGACAAGGTTTCCGTGTTGGTCTGCGCATAGTGACGCATCTCTTTCAGCTGTGAAGTCACATCACGTAAATGATCGGTCGGCGTTTTCAGAGTTTCATTATCACTCATGCTGGTTCCCTTTCTGGTTAATTAGCGTAAGAAAATCAAACTACACAGTTAAATGTAGTAGCAAATCACCGTTTCGCCTTAGGAATAATCGGAAGATGTTCAGCAGCATGTTTTTCAGGCACAAAAAAAGCTGCCAGCTAAGCTGGCAGCTCTCAGATATTCCTTGGCCTTTCTCCGGCGCTTATCTCCGGCACTCGCGTTATACGCGGCGTTAGCTCTGTCAAAGGTCAGATACTATTATGCATAACTATTTTTAAACAAACATTACACAGCGCACAGTTTTAGCAGTAATCAGAATGGCTTTAAACCTGCATGTTCATGACATCCTGATACGCCGATACCAGCTTATTACGCACCTGAATCCCCATCTGCATTGAAACAGAAGATTTCTGTAGATCGACCATAACATCATTCAGAGACACGCCAGCTTTACCCAATTCGAAGTCCTGCGCCTGGCTGCGTGCTGCGCTCTGCGTCTCGCTGATTTTACTCAATGCCAGTTTCAGCTGCCCGGCAAAATCTGCCTGCGCGACCGCGTCAGTGCTTTTATTGCTGGCCTGAAGCGTCGCCACCTGCAATTGCTGCACCACACTTTCAATGCCCTGAATAGCCATTTTTACCTCGAACTGGATAACGGATGATTTTTACGACAGCAAACTTATCACAGTGTCAATCGGACAAAGCCCGCAAATAAGCGCAAAAGCTATGGCTTATCAGCCCATCGAATTTTACGAATCAGAAAATAATGGCCGTCCATCGAGGTGGAACTTTTATTGTAAGCCGCATCAGGGAGTCAGTTTTGCTACCACGCCACGTGAAACAGTCCGGTCATCAGTCAGGCAGGAATCGGTCATGAATGCTACCACTCAGGATTCAGCTGAAAAGAAAGGCTTCAATGACCTTTTGGTTCGCCTGCGCGCAAACCCACGCATTCCCCTTATTATCGCCGCAGCCGCCGCCATTGCCGTGGTTATTGCCATGATTCTGTGGGCGAAAGCCCCCGACTATCGCGTTCTGTATAATAACCTTACTGATGAAGATGGCGGCGCAATTGTTACCCAGCTGACCCAGATGAATATCCCCTACCGTTTTGAGGACAAAGGGGGTGCGCTCATGGTGCCGGCGGAAAAAGTCCATGAACTGCGACTGCGGCTTGCCCAACAGGGACTGCCAAAAGGCGGCGCGGTCGGCTTTGAACTGCTGGATAAAGAAAAATTCGGCATCAGCCAGTTCAGCGAACAGGTTAACTATCAGCGTGCGCTGGAAGGTGAGCTGGCACGCACCATCGAAACCTTCGGGCCGGTAAAAAGCGCACGCGTGCATCTGGCGATGCCTAAACCGACGCTGTTTGTGCGCGAACAGAAGTCGCCTTCTGCGTCAGTCACGCTGAATTTGCAACCGGGACGAGCGCTGGATGAAGGTCAAATCAGTGCCGTGGTGCATATGGTCTCCAGTAGCGTTGCTGGCTTACCGCCAGGTAATGTGACGGTGGTCGATCAGGCTGGCCGACTGCTGACGCATGCGGACGGCGCTGGACGCGATCTCAATGATGCACAACTTAAGTACACCACTGAAGTAGAAAGCCGCTATCAGCAGCGTATTGAGGCGATTCTTGGCCCAATTGTCGGCCAGACTAACGTACATGCTCAGGTTACCGCCCAGATTGATTTTGACAGCCGCGAACAAACCAATGAGCAGTATAAACCGAACAACGATCCCAACAATGCGGCGATCCGTTCACGTCAAAGCAGCGTCAGTGAACAACTGGGTGGACAGTATCCAGGTGGCGTGCCGGGCGCGCTGTCGAATCAACCCGCCCCTGCCAATGCAGCTCCGGTTACCCAACCAAATAACAACAATAATACTGCGGCTAACGCCAACAATAACACGGGTGCTAATGCTAATAATGGCACCACCAATACCAGTAACAGTGAGCGTACTCTTCCTTCCAACAGCCGTAAGGATGACACCACCAACTACGAAGTTGATCGTACGATCCTGCATACCAAAATGAATGTCGGCAACGTCAAACGCCTCTCGGTGGCGGTAGTGGTGAACTATCGTGCCGATGATCAGGGCAAAGCGATCGCGCTGAATCAACAACAAATTAAACAAATTGAAGATCTGACCCGCGAAGCAATGGGTTACTCCACCGAGCGTGGCGATAGCGTCAACGTGGTCAACTCACCGTTTACCCAGAGCGATATCAATGGTAGCGAGCTGCCCTTCTGGCAACAGCAGTCGTTCTTCGATCAGCTGATGAGTGCCGGACGCTGGCTGTTGGTGCTGTTGGTGGCCTTTATTCTCTACCGCAAACTGGTACGCCCGCAGCTGCTGCGTAAACAGCAGCAAGAAAAAGCCCGTGCCCAGGCCAGCGCCCAGCAGCTTCAGCGCCAGGAGGAGCAAGAGGCCTTCTCGGTGACGCTGAGCAAAGATGAGCAGGATCTGGATCGTAAATCACAGCAGCGGATGAGTGCTGAGCTGCTGAGCCAACGCATTCGCGATATGTCTGAGAACGATCCACGCGTCGTAGCGCTGGTGATTCGCCAATGGATGAGTAACGAACTATGAGTCTGACCGGTACTGAAAAAAGCGCCATTATGATGATGACGATTGGCGAAGAGCGTGCGGCTGAGGTGTTTAAACATCTTAACACTCGCGAAGTGCAACATCTCAGCGCGGCAATGGCGAATATGCGACAGGTTTCGCATAAGCAGCTGACCGAGGTACTGCGCGAGTTCGAAGCCGATGCCGAGCAGTACGCCGCGCTCAGCATCAACTCTAACGACTATCTGCGCTCTGTGCTGATTAAGGCACTGGGCGAAGAGCGCGCGGCCAGCCTGCTGGAAGATATTCTCGAAACGCGTGAAACCACCAGCGGTATGGAAACACTTAACTTTATGGAGCCACAGGCCGCAGCCGACCTGATTCGCGACGAACATCCGCAGATTATCGCCACTATCCTCGTGCACCTGAAACGGGGTCAGGCGGCCGATATTCTGGCGCTGTTCGATGATCGTTTACGCCACGATGTGATGCTGCGTATCGCCACTTTTGGCGGCGTGCAGCCTGCCGCGCTGGCTGAACTGACCGAAGTGCTGAACACCCTGCTGGATGGTCAAAACCTCAAGCGCGCGAAGATGGGCGGCGTAAGAACCGCAGCCGAAATTATCAACCTGATGAAAACCCAGCAGGAAGAAGCGGTTATCGAAGCGGTACGCGAATTCGATGGCGAACTGGCGCAGAAAATTATCGACGAGATGTTCCTGTTCGAAAATCTGGTTGAGGTGGACGATCGCAGTATCCAGCGCCTGTTGCAGGAAGTGGAGTCCGAACAGTTGCTGATTGCGCTGAAAGGTTCCGAACAACCGCTTCGTGAGAGATTCCTGCAGAATATGTCGCAGCGCGCTGCCGATATACTGCGCGACGATCTCGCCAACCGTGGCCCGGTGCGTATGTCCGCAGTGGAAAACGAGCAGAAGGCGATTTTGCTGATTGTTCGTCGTCTGGCAGAAAGTGGCGAGATGGTGATTGGCAGCAGCGAGGAAACGTATGTCTGATGCCTTTTCTTCCCGCCCGTGGCAAACCTGGCAGCCTGACGACTTCGCGCAGCCGGAAAAGCCAGCGGTTGAGGAATATACCGCCCCTGAGGTCGAAGCTGAAGAGAGTGATCTGCAACAGAACCAGCTGGAACTGTTGCAAACCCAGGTGCGCAATGAAGCTCAGGGCTTAGGCTACGCTGAAGGTCAGCAGAAAGGCTTCAACGACGGTAAAAAAGCGGGTTATGACGTCGGTTATCAGCAAGGTCTGGCGGAAGCAAAACAGCAGCAGGCACCGTTACAGGCGCGAATGCAGCAGTTGGTTGCCGAGTTTCAGCATACGCTGGAAGCGCTGGACAGCGTGATTGCCGCACGCCTGATGCAGCTGGCGCTGGAGGCGGCGCGTCAGGTGCTGGGTCAGGCGACCGCGGTCGACGGTTCGGCACTTTTACGTCAGATTCAACAGATGATCCAGCAGGAGCCTATGTTCAGCGGTAAGCCACAGTTGCGGGTTCATCCGGACGATCTGCCGCAAATTGAACAGACGCTTGGTGCCACGCTGACTCTGCACGGCTGGCGCTTACTGGCCGACAACTCGCTGCATCCCGGCGGTTGCAAGGTCAGCGCTGAAGATGGCGACCTTGATGCCAGCATCGCCACCCGCTGGCATGAACTGTGCCGTCTGGCTGCACCGGGAGAGCTGTAATGACCTCGCGTCTCTCACGCTGGCTCGGCGCACTCGACGCGTTTGAACAACGTCTTAGCCAGCTGCCAACGGTACGCCGCTACGGCCGCCTGACCCGCGCCACCGGGCTGGTGCTGGAAGCCACCGGCCTGCAACTGCCGCTTGGCGCTACCTGCGTCATTGAACGCTACGACGGCCAGCAGGTGGCCGAAGTTGAGAGCGAAGTGGTTGGCTTCAACGGCCAGAGGCTGTTTCTGATGCCGCTGGAAGAAGTGGAAGGCATTCTGCCGGGGGCGCGGGTTTTTGCCCGCGTGAGCGGAGACAGCCAGCACAGTGGCAAACAGCTGTTACTCGGCCCGCAGCTGCTCGGCAGAGTGCTGGATGGCAGCGGGCGTCCGCTGGATGGCCTGCCTTCGCCAGAAACCGGCTACCGGGCAGCGCTGATTACCCCGCCCTTCAACCCGCTACAGCGCACGCCAATTACCGATGTGCTGGATACCGGCGTTCGCGCGATTAATGCCCTGCTCACCGTCGGACGCGGCCAGCGCATGGGGCTGTTCGCCGGTTCCGGCGTCGGTAAAAGCGTGCTGCTCGGTATGATGGCGCGCTACACCAAAGCCGATGTGATCGTCGTCGGGCTGATCGGTGAGCGTGGTCGCGAAGTGAAAGATTTTATCGAGAATATTCTTGGGGTTGAAGGACGCGCGCGCGCGGTGGTGATCGCTGCTCCCGCCGATGTCTCTCCGCTACTGCGTATGCAGGGTGCCGCCTACGCCACCCGCATCGCCGAGGATTTTCGCGATCGTGGTCAGCACGTTCTGCTGATCATGGACTCCCTGACGCGCTATGCCATGGCGCAGCGTGAAATCGCGCTGGCGATTGGTGAACCGCCCGCCACTAAAGGTTATCCACCGTCGGTATTTGCCAAACTACCCGCGCTGGTTGAGCGCGCCGGTAATGGTATCGATGGCGGCGGTTCAATTACCGCTTTCTATACCGTACTGACTGAAGGCGACGATCAGCAGGATCCTATTGCCGACTCGGCGCGCGCCATCCTTGACGGTCATATCGTGCTGTCACGCCGTCTGGCTGAAGCGGGCCACTATCCGGCAATTGATATTGAAGCGTCGATCAGCCGTGCAATGACGTCACTGATTGATGAAAACCATTACGCCAAAGTGCGCCAGTTCAAACAGTTACTTTCCAGCTATCAGCGCAACCGCGATCTGGTCAGCGTCGGCGCTTACGCCGCTGGCAGCGATCCGATGCTGGATAAAGCCATCAGGCTTTATCCGGAACTGGAAGCGTTTCTGCAGCAGGGCATTTTCGAGCGCAGCAGTTACGACGATGCCTTACTGCATCTGCAGGCCATTTTTGGTTAACCATCACCAGCGGCCAGCATTGCTCGTTTCAGCGTAAACAGTTCAGGTGAGGCCAGTATGGCAAAGCAAAGCACGGCGATTGAGACACTGCGCGATTTAGCGCAAAAAGAGGTGGAGAAAGCCACGCAGCAGCTGGGCGATGTGCGGCGCGCGCATAAGCAGGCCGACGATCAGCTCTCTATGTTGCTCGACTACCAGCACGAATATCGCAACCAGCTTAACAGCAATATGTCGTCCGGCATTGCCAGTACCCGCTGGCACAACTATCACCAGTTTATTCTGACGCTGGAAAACGCAATTGAGCAGCATCGTCATCAGCTGGCGCAGTGGAACAGCAAACTGGAGCAGGCGTTGCGCTGCTGGCGCGATAAACAGCAGCGGCTGCATGCTTACGAAACTCTGCAAGCCCGTGCTCTGTCGACGGCATTACTACAAGAAAACCGTCTCGACCAGAAACGGATGGATGAATTTGCCCAACGGGCATCATTGAGGAAAGGCGAATGATTACGCTGCCAACACTTCCGACGGCGGTCAGCGCTGATACCAGCGTCGAACTCAGCGCCGTCAGCAACAATTTAACCGCCAGTGACGCTATGCCGCCGGCGTTTTTGACCCTGCTGGGCAACCGCCTGTTAACGCTGGCACAGCAATCCGGCACTGACGCAGGCGCAACTGCCAAACTGCCGGGGCAGCAAAGTCGCGAGGAAAAATCGCTGCCTGCCAGCGAACTCAGCACCCTGCTTGCCGCGCTGGATAAACCAGAAGCGTTAAATGCACTGCTACAAAGCGAAAAGAGTAAAGTCCAGCCAAAATCCGCCGATGATCACCAGCAGCTTAAGCCAGCGGAGCTAACCGACGGTGATAAACAGTCGTTACAGGCGCTGTTTGCCATGCTGCCACCAACGCCGGTTCAGCCTGATTTCACCGCGACAAACCGTGACGACACCAGCAGTACTGGCATTGACAATAAAACTGACGGCAGTAAACAGCACGGTCTTAACGCGCTGTTGAGCAGCCTGACCCGTAACAGCACGCCCGCGCAGACAAGCATGGATACCCGCGCCAGCCTGTCGGCCAGCTCTTCCTTTCAGCAGACGTTAAGCAGTATTAAGCAAGAGCAATCGACAGAGAGTCAGCCGACCAGCTTGCCGGCTGTCGCCCCCCTCAGCGCCGCCAGTACGCCGCTGACACCGACAGCATCGGCCAGCGTTATGGCGCCTGCCACGCCGCAGCTGAATTCGCAGCTGGGCAGCCCGGAGTGGCAGCAGGCACTGAGCCAGCAGGTGGTAATGTTCAACCGTAACGGCCAGCAAAATGCTGAGCTGCGCCTGCATCCGCAGGATCTCGGATCGATTCAAATCAGCCTGAAACTGGATAACGACCAGGCGCAGCTGAATATGGTTTCGGGTCACAGCCAGGTGCGTGCCGCACTTGAGGCCGCCATTCCGCAACTGCGTACTGCGCTGGCAGAGAGCGGCATTCATCTCGCGCAGAGCAATGTTAGCAGTGATGCCTCTGCGCAGAGCCACTCTTTCAGCGGCCAGCAACAGTCAGGTGGCAACGCCAGCGGTAACTCTGGCAGGACGCGGGATACCGATGGCGAGATAACGCCGATTGCCGTTCCGGCCACCCTTCAGGCACGCGCGATCGGCAACAACGCTGTTGATATTTTCGCCTGATAGCGGCAAACGCCGAAGCTAGCAGTAAAACTCGCGTCTTTTCTGGCTATTGAACGACAAAAGACGCGGGATAATCTGACCTGGCTCTGCGGCTGGCGTCGCCCATCTAATTCACAGGAAGTTACTGCAAAAATGTCTGATAACGCGAAAGCCAAAGGCCGCAAACGTTCAATAATGATCCCGCTGTTACTGATTGTCACAGTGGCCGCTTGCAGCGTGGCAGGCTATGCAGTCTGGCGAATGATAAAAAAACCCGCTGATGCCACAGAAACCACGGCAAAAAAACAGCCCCCAGCCGCCCCTATGTTTTTTGCACTTGATACTTTTACGGTGAACCTGGTCAATGCCACCAGCGATGCCGATCGCGTGCTGTATATCGGCTTTACGCTGCGCCTGCCCGATGAAGAGACACGTCGCCGCATGAACGAATATTTGCCTGAAGTGCGTAGCCGACTACTGCTGCTACTCTCGCGTCAGAATGCATCAACACTGATGAGTGAACAGGGCAAACAGGATCTGATGACGCAGATCAAACAGGTGCTGGCAGCGCCACTGGTTGAGGGTCAACCTCCACAGGTCGTAAACGACGTGCTGTTTACCGCCTTTATTTTGAGGTGATTCGATGGGCGATAACATTCTTTCGCAAGCTGAGATCGACGCGCTGCTTAACGGCGACAGTGACAGTACCGCAGACGAAAAAGTTAAAGGTTTGGGCGAAAGCGATATTCGTCCCTACGATCCCAATACCCAGCGCCGTGTGGTTCGTGAACGCTTACAGGCGCTGGAAATCATTAATGAACGCTTCGCGCGACAATTCCGCATGGGATTGTTTAATTTGCTGCGACGCAGCCCGGACATCAGCGTCGGCGCCATTAAAATTCAGCCTTATCATGAGTTTGCCCGCAACCTTCCGGTGCCAACCAACCTGAATCTGGTGCACCTGAAACCGCTGCGCGGCACCGCGCTGTTTGTCTTCTCGCCTGCGCTGGTTTTTATCGCGGTAGATAACCTGTTTGGTGGTGATGGACGCTTCCCGACCAAAGTTGAAGGTCGTGAATTTACCCATACCGAGCAGCGGGTGATTCGCCGCATGCTGAAGCTGGCGCTGGACGGCTACAGTGACGCCTGGAAAGCGATTTATCCACTTGAAGTGGAGTATGTGCGCTCGGAAATGCAGGTGAAGTTTACCAATATTACTACATCGCCGAATGACATTGTTGTGACGACGCCCTTCCAGGTGGAGATTGGCAATCTGGTGGGTGAATTTAATATTTGCATTCCGTTCAGCATGATCGAGCCGCTGCGCGAACTGCTGGTCAACCCGCCGCTGGAAAACTCGCGCCAGGAAGATCAGAGCTGGCGCGAAACGCTGGTCAAACAGGTTCAACACTCGGAGCTGGAATTAGTGGCTAACTTTGCCGATGTTTCATTACGCCTGTCGCGCATTCTGCAATTGAAACCCGGTGACGTGCTGCCGATTGAAAAGCCCGATCGCATTCTCGCCCACGTCGATGGCGTGCCGGTATTAACCAGTCAATATGGCACGTTGAACGGTCAATATGCGCTGCGTGTGGAACATTTGATTAACCCAATTTTGAACTCGCTGAATGAGGAACAGGCCCATGACTGACAGTAATAAACCAGCCGACGGTAACGCGTCTGCGGACGATCTGTGGGCTGAAGCCATGAATGAGCAAGCAGCATCCGCCAGCTCGCCGTCAACGGATAACGTCTTTAAGTCCTTTGAAAATAATGATATTGCCGGTTCGTTGCAGGATATCGATCTGATTATGGATATCCCGGTCAAACTGACCGTCGAGCTGGGTCGTACCAAAATGACCATTAAAGAGTTGCTGCGCCTGTCGCAAGGGTCTGTCGTGGCGCTGGATGGGCTGGCCGGTGAACCGCTGGATATCCTGATTAACGGCTACCTGATTGCCCAGGGTGAAGTGGTGGTGGTCGCGGATAAATACGGCGTTCGCATCACCGATATTATTACGCCTTCTGAACGCATGCGTCGTCTGAGCCGATAAATGAAAAGCAGCACCCAGCCGCTTCAATCTATGCCGTCCTCGCCTGCCGTGCCTTCCGCGGGTTCGATGCTGACGCAGGTCAGCTCGGTGCTGGCCTTTATTGTGTTACTGATCCTCGCTTGCGCCTGGCTGGCGCGGCGCTGTGGCTTTGCGCCCAGGCGAGTCAGCTCCCAGTCGCTAAACGTCAGCGCCAGCGTCAGCATCGGCCAGCGTGAGCGTGTGGTGATTGTTGATGTGGACGATGCGCGTCTGGTGCTGGGTGTTACCGCCCAACATATTACCCATCTGCATACCTTGCCGCCAAAAGCGCCGGACCCACAGTCTGAGCCGGTGGCAACGGCAGATTTTCGTCACCTGCTACAGACGTTCCTGAAACGCTCCGGAAAATCGCAATGATTCGTCGACTGTTATCACTGTTGCCACTGTTAATGCTGACGCCAGAGGTATATGCCCAGCTTCCGGGCCTGGTCAGCCAGCCGCTGGCCAATGGTGGACAAAGCTGGTCACTGCCGGTGCAGACGCTGGTTTTTCTCACTTCGCTGACTTTTTTGCCCGCAATCCTGCTGATGATGACCAGTTTCACCCGCATCATCATCGTCTTTGGTTTGCTGCGCAATGCGCTTGGTACTCCGTCAGCGCCGCCAAACCAAGTAATGCTCGGTCTGGCACTGTTTTTGACCTTTTTTATTATGGCGCCGGTGTTCGACAAAATTTATCAGGATGCTTATCTGCCATTTAGCGAGGACAAGATCAGCATGGAAGTGGCGATTGATAAAGGGGTGCAGCCGCTGCGTGAATTTATGCTGCGTCAGACGCGCGAAGCGGACCTGGCGTTATTCGCCCGGCTGGCGAATACCCCACCGATCGCTGGCCCGGAAGCGGTGCCAATGCGCATTCTGCTGCCAGCCTATGTGACCAGTGAGCTGAAAACCGCGTTCCAGATTGGTTTTACGGTGTTTATTCCGTTTCTGATTATCGATTTAGTGGTCGCCAGCGTGCTGATGGCGCTGGGTATGATGATGGTGCCACCGGCGACCATCTCGCTGCCGTTTAAGCTGATGCTCTTTGTGCTGGTCGATGGCTGGCAACTGCTGGTCAGCTCACTGGCACAGAGTTTTTATTCTTAACCTTAACCGGCGGCGAAATCGCCTGCTCTGCCATCAGGAAATAAAACAATGACACCGGAATCGGTAATGGTGCTTGGTCACGAAGCGATGAAAGTGGCGCTGGCAATGGCCGCCCCGCTGCTGCTGGCCGCACTGATCAGTGGTCTGTTAATCAGCCTGCTGCAGGCCGCAACGCAGATTAACGAACAGACGCTGTCGTTTATTCCCAAAATTCTTGCTGTTGCGGCCACCGCCGTGATCGCCGGGCCGTGGATGCTCAGTCTGATCCTCGACTATATGCGCACCCTGTTTAACAACCTGCCCTATATAATCGGCTGATGCTCACTTTCGACAGCAGCCAGCTGATGCTCTGGCTTAGTCAATTCTTCTGGCCAATGGTGCGGGTGCTGGCACTTATTGCCACCGCACCGATTCTCAGTGAACGATCGGTCAGCCGCAAAGTGAAAGTTGGCCTGGCATTTATGATCACCTGGTTACTGGTGCCCATGTTACCCCCCAGCCAGGTGACGCTGTTTTCCGTCGGCGGTCTTTGGCTGCTGATCCAGCAAATGCTGATTGGCATCGCCCTGGGCTTTACCATGCAGTTCGCTTTTGCGGCGGTGCGAACCGCAGGTGAAGTGATTGGTTTACAGATGGGATTATCATTCGCGACCTTCTTTGACCCCGGTAGCCGCCTGAATATGCCGGTATTGGCGCGCTTTCTCGATATGCTGGCAATGCTGCTTTTTCTGAGTTTTAACGGCCATCTGTGGCTGATCTCATTGCTGGCTGACAGCTTTCATACCCTGCCGATTGGCGGTGAACCGCTTAATGCCAATGCGTTTCTGGCGCTGACCAAAGCCGGAGGATTAATTTTTCTTAACGGCATGATGCTGGCGCTGCCGTTAATCACGCTGTTATTGACGCTTAACATGGCACTCGGTTTGTTAAATCGCGTTTCACCTCAGCTGTCAGTTTTCGCGATTGGTTTTCCGATTACCTTATCAATCGGCATACTAACCATGGGCATTTTGATGCCGCTGTTGGCACCCTTCTGCGAGCATTTATTCAGTGAAGTGTTTGATTTACTTTCTGACATAATTTCCGAAATGCCCAAAAACTAAACATTAACCAACCTAAACAATCCCATATAAAAACTTAAGCAATGAAAAACTATCAACCTGTAATCAGAACACTCTTTGTAAGAATTTCCCTAAGGAAAATCTTATAAATTCCTTATTCAAATGAAAACTATTCTTATCAAAGGATATTTCGCGTATTTTAAAAAAGCTATCTCACGGCGCCCTGGCGCGAGCATCTTGATGAAAAATAGCGCAAATGGATGTTTTTCAAGCCTTTTCGGATTCAGTTTTTTTTACTTGTCTTAAAATGGTTTTTACGGCATTGTCAACACACCCAGATAGACGAAACATTCGTACAACAAATCATTTTAGGAATTATCTTATCAGAAAATGACCAATTCTGGGTGATAGTGGCAATGTAATGAAATATTGCAACTGGAGCAGCATGTTGGCATATCGCCGCCGGTCTTTCTGGCCCGTGTCACTCCACTGCGTGTAGTAAGACAACGCTTTCATCTTCCAAACACAAACTACGTGGTGCTCAGCAAGGATGAGTTGTTGGCCTTAGCAAGACATCGGTCTGCACACGGGTAGTTCGTGAACAATAAAAATAAATTTTTGCAAAGCTATCTTTTTCGTACCGCGATACGCGTAATTCATCGTTGATTTAACGGATAACAATTTGGTGAGGGTCGCTAACATGCCAACAATTATTATGGATTCATGCAGCTACACAAGGCTGGGTCTGATGGACTATATGACTGTAAAAGGAGTTAAGAAGAAGAATATCTCTTCAGTCAACGATATCGACCAGCTTCATAATAAATGCCAGCAAATTAAGCCTGGTATTGTATTTATAAATGAAGAGTGTTTTATTCACGAGCCTGATGCCAGCCTGCGTATTCGAAATATCCTGATTCAGCACCCTGATACACTATTCTTTATCTTTATGGCTATCTCGAACATCCACTTCGAGGAGTATCTTTATGTTCGTAAGAACTTGATTATTACCTCAAAATCGATTAAGCCCGCAGTACTTGATGACCTGCTATGCACCTATCTGCAAAAGAGACTTAACACCCCAAATCGTAATTCATCTGGCCCAGAGGTTCATCCGTTAACACTCAGCCAGACCGAATCAAATATGCTGAAGATGTGGATGTCAGGTCATGATACGATACAGATATCCGATAAAATGCAAATAAAAGCGAAAACGGTTTCATCGCACAAAGGTAATATCAAGCGAAAAATCAAAACGCACAACAAGCAGGTTATTTATCATGTTGTCCGTTTAACTGATAATGTCACCTCAGGTATTTATGTCAACGTGAGATAATCACCCAATGAAAAGGCCGGGACTGACCGGCCTTTTTTATTTATCTTAACTTTTCGTTTTGCGACAGCGATCCCACTCTTACCGCTAATTGTTTTCATTATTTTGCCGATGCTCAGATCGATACCGAAGCAGTGCTTCGCCCTACATCTGACTGAGAGCAACAGAATATGACAGTTAATCAATCAACAGCCGAATATAGCGGATTAAGTTTCTGGCAGCATCTGCGGCTGGTTCCGCTGTTTGCCGTAATCTTTGGCGGAATTCTGCTGCTTTTTGCACTGTGTATCGGCCTTTCCAGCTATTTTCTGATTAAAAGTAACCAGTCGTTAAATGACGCTACTCAGGAAATTCAAATTCGCATGGCGGTTTCCAACAGCTCCAATCACTTGCGAACTGCACGTCTGAATGTCATTCATGCCGCTGCCGCAGCGCGTATCGGCGAAATGGATGAGTTCAAAGCGAATCTGGCCGCCAGCGAAAACCGCATTAAGCAAGCGCAGGAAAATTTCCTGCGCTATGGCAATCGTCCCGATAAAACCGCGGCGGGCATCGCACTCGATGCACCGATGAAGCAGCGTTTTGACGCTTACGTTAAACAGGGCCTGACACCGATGCTTACCGCGGCCCGACAGGGCAGTTTCGAGGGCGTCATCGCGCAGGAAACCGACGTCACGCGCAAACTTGATGATCAATATAATCAGCTGCTGCTGAAGGCGATTAAGATTCGCACCGACCGCGCCGAAGCGATTAATACTCAGGCCCAACAGCACTCGCGTCTTGGCTTTATCACCATGGCCGCCGCCTTTGCGCTGGCGTTGTTGCTGACGCTGGCAACGTTTATCTTTCTGCGTCGCGTCGTGATTACACCGTTGCGCCAGGCGGTAGGCCGTATTGAACTGATCGCTCAGGGAGATTTAACCGCCCCGATGCAAAACTGGGGGCGTAATGAAATTGGTATCCTGGGCAATAATTTACAGGCGATGCAGCGGGCGCTGATCAACACCGTTGGTACGGTACGTGAAGGTGCGGTCGCTATCTGGCAGGGCTCCGGCGAGATCTCCGCTGGAAATACCGATCTCTCTGCCCGTACCGAACAGCAGGCGGCAGCTCTTGAGCAGACAGCCGCCAGCATGGAACAGCTTACCGCCACCGTAAAACAGAACGCCGAAAATGCCCATTATGCCAGCCTGCTGGCGGCGGATGCCTCAGGTAAGGCCCGTGAAGGTGGCGATATTGTCAGCGGCGTGGTTAGCACCATGAACAATATTTCCGCCAGCTCAGGTAAAATTGCCGAAATTACTAATGTGATTAACAGTATCGCTTTTCAGACGAATATCCTGGCGTTAAACGCCGCGGTGGAAGCGGCCCGCGCCGGTGAGCAGGGGCGAGGTTTTGCGGTCGTCGCCAGTGAAGTCCGCAATCTGGCACAGCGCAGTGCCCAGGCGGCAAAAGAGATTGACGGCTTGATCGCTGAATCGGTCGACCTGATTGGCAAAGGTTCATCACAAGCGGGCCACGCTGGCGATACCATGACAGAAATTGTCGATGCCGTGCGCCGCGTCACCGATATCATGGCGGAAATTGCCGCCGCCTCAGATGAACAGAGCAGAGGTATTCAGCAGGTCAGTCAGGCCGTAACCGAAATGGATAATGTCACACAGCAAAACGCCGCGTTAGTTGAAGAAGCCTCTGCCGCGGCCTCGTCACTTGAGCAGCAGGCTGCGCGTCTGACCCAGGCGGTGGCGGCATTTCGTCTCAATGAGAATGCCGAAAGCGATGCAGTGACGCTGAACTCCGGTGCATCAGCTCTGCGCACGCGTTCTGCTGCCGGTCGTTTACTGACGTCACAGAATGCAAATTGGGAAACGTTTTAACCGACAGATAAACTAAAACGGGCCTGACTCAAGGTCAGGCCCGTGATTTACGATGACGGGTTACTGCGAAGCATCGTGCGGTTCGACAAAAATACCGTCGTCGTGGCCCAGCTCGTTAAAAAACCAGATTCCCAGCGGATAATCATCCAGCGAAACCAGGTACATAGTGCCTTCACTAAAATCTTCTACCGCCAGAACCTTGCCGGCACGACGCGGACCACCGTCAGTTTTAACTGTTACCCGATCATTAACCTTCATTGGTTTTCTCCCCGAAATAATAGAGGAAGTTTAACCGATACTGGCCGGTTTTTCCTGACCTCGATCACGCACTTATCGACGAGCGATAACCCATACAGCATGAACGATACCGGGGATATAACCGCAAAGGGTCAGCAAAATGTTCAGCCAGAACGCGCCGCCAAAACCAACCTGCATAAACACGCCCAGTGGTGGCAACAGAATAGCGATTACAATGCGCAGAAAATCCATACTGACTCCTGGTAAATACAATTAAATTATTAAAAATATTTTTAACTCGTTATTAAGATAGCATTTATCTTTGTTTTTGCTGCCAGCACGGGTGTAAATCATCGTAAGCCCGGGCAATACCCGCTGACCTTTTCACTTTCTTAACATTACGATGTGAGACTTCTGACACCAGCAGCGGGTAAAATTCTTACAGCTGTCTCCCCCCAAAGAGGCAGACAACCCAAAAAGTAACAAGGATTTTTGCCCGCGCAGCGCGGGCTTTTTTTGCCCCTGCCCCCTCCCCCTTCTCACCAGTGGCTATACTTACAGCACATTGGCTCAGTGAGGATTAGAATCATGGGCACGGCAAAACAGAACGGCGATGACATTCAGCGCGAAGTGAAAGTTGATGTTGACGCCTTGCTGGATGCGATTCAAAGTCGTTCGTCCGGCGAAGTGCAAGAGTTCATGGCGAATGAAGATGCGCACAGGTTACAGGTACAGGGTAAAGAGTACGGTTCTTACAGCGAACTGGCGGAGGCCTTCGAGCTGGATATCCGTGATTTCTCAATCAGTGAAGTGAACCGTTAACTGCATGCCAAAAAAAATCCCGGCCAGTGGCCGGGAAAGAAAAACATTAAAAAGAAATTCGTTACACCAGGGTAATCCGTAACGCTGACAGCTTACTCTTTCGAGTAATTAAGACAAGTCTGATGCTAGCAAAACTCTGAATATTTATTCCCGCTCTAAACACGTTGGCTGGCATGGTGCCATAGCTGTAGCGGCCTATAACTCGATCATAAATCGTACAATAGCAATGTTTTCTCACCACTTTTAAGAATAATCTTACAAAAAAACTTCCTAATATCTTACCGACTGTTAAATCATCTTAGCTTCCCTTCACAAGCCGCAGAGTTAGTTATACTTAGCCATTAATCAGGATGTTATCTCTCTTATCCGTTAAGTTTCGAGGTGAACACCATGCCAGGTTTGCATGACGCATTAATGATTGTGACTGATTTAGATGGCTCACTACTCGATCACCATACTTATAGCTGGCAACCCGCTCAGCCCTGGTTAGATCGCCTTAAACAGCATCAGATTCCTCTGGTGTTCTGTTCCAGCAAAACCGCCTCAGAAATTATACCGCTACAACAGCAACTGGGCTTCAGTGGCGCGCCTTTTATTGCTGAAAACGGCGCACTGGTTCAGCTCGACAGCGCCGGAGGTGATACCGTTCGCCATCACGCCGGCAAAGACTACAGTGAAATCTGCCACTGCTTGCGCCGTTTACGTCAGCAGTATCAGTTTCGTTTCAGCGGTTTTGCCGACTTCACCGACAGAGAAGTCGCCGATATCACCGGCCTGACCGTCAGCAATGCGGCACTGGCGCGCCGCCGCGAGGCGTCAGAATCGCTGGTATGGCGTGACAGTGAACAGCAGTTTTCTGCCTTCCGTGAAGCGCTTGATGCCGAAGGTTTTAGCCTGACTCAGGGCGGCCGCTTCTGGCATGTGATGGCAAAAGGGAGTGGGAAAGGCGCAGCCCTGGCCTGGCTCTTGCAAGCATATCCGTCGCACCATCAACAACCTTTTATCACTGTTGGTCTGGGTGACGGGCCTAACGATGCGCCAATGCTCGACAGCGTTGACTATGCTGTGGTGATTAAAGGCTACAGTAAAACGCCGATCGTTTTATCCCGCGCCGATCGACACAATATTTACGAAACCAGCCACACAGGACCCGATGGCTGGAGTGAAGGGCTCGACTACTTTATCGCGCAGGAGTAGTTCTGCCGCGCGACTGCATGTCACAAAGTCAATTTTCTTGCCCATGCCGGGCGTCAGTAGGCTGTCTGAAGGGGAACACAATGAGTGATTTTTTCCAGAATGGTGTTATTACTAATTTCCATAACCTGACAGGCCGCAGCGTTGAATCGCTGGAGAAAGATCTGGTTCAATTTTCCAAAAAGCGCAAAATGGGGCTAATGCTCCCTTCGCTATTTTCTGAACTGGAAGGACCGGCATTAAGCCATATCGTCGACGAACTGGCAAAAGTCCCGTATCTTGAAGAGATTGTGATTGGTCTCGATCGCGCCGACCGTGAGCAGTTTTTGCATGCGCGTGAATTCTTTTCTCGTCTGCCGCAGCGCCACCGCATTTTATGGAATGACGGCCCGCGCCTGAAGGCACTGGACGCCGAACTGGATAAAGAGGGCTTGTCGCCCAGCCAACCCGGTAAAGGGCGTAACGTCTGGTTCTGTACCGGTTATACCCTCGCGTCCGATCGTACCAGCTGCGTAGCACTCCACGACTGCGACATTGTTACTTATGAACGTGGCATGCTGGCTCGTCTGCTGTATCCCCTGGCCAATCCGTCATTCCACTATGAGTTCTGTAAGGGCTTTTATGCACGGGTAGCTGACAATAAGCTTAATGGTCGCGTGGGTCGCTTACTGGTTGGCCCGCTGCTGCGTTCACTACAAAAAGTCTATGGTCACTCCGAATATCTCGATTACCTCAGCAGTTTTCGCTATCCGCTCTCCGGTGAGTTTGCCATGCGCACCCACGTGCTGAACGGCATTAAAATTCCCGGAGACTGGGGGTTGGAAATTGGCGTGCTGTCAGAAATCTATCGCAATTACACCACCCGGCAGAGCTGTCAGGTAGAAATTGCCGATAACTACGACCATAAACATCAGCCGCTGTCAGAAGAGGATGGTACCGGCGGCCTGCGCCGGATGAGCAATGATATTGTGCAGTCGCTGCTGCGAAAAATGGCAACCATGGGCGTCAGTGTGACCAGTGACTCATTCCGCGTACTGAAAGCCACTTACTACCGTAACGCGCTGGATATGATGGAAGTGTATAACCACGAAGCCACAATGAATGGCCTGACGTTTGATCAGCATGCGGAAGAAGCAGCAGTGGAAATGTTTACTCAGACCATCCTGGAAGCCGGCCAGTCGTTTATTGAACGTCCCAATGATAAACCTTTTATTCCGAGCTGGAGCCGCGTGCAGTCAGCCTTTCCGGATATTTTGCAACGCATCTGGCAGGCAGTGGAAGAGGATAATCGCGGCGAGGTTTAACTCTGCCAGCATACGCGGTTACGGCCGCTCTGCTTTGCCTGATACAGTCTGCTGTCGGCCAACGATTGCAGGCTGTCAGTCTGGTAATCGCCCTGCTCCTCGCTACTGGCAACACCAAATGACGCGGTCAGGATCACCGTTTGATCGATGCTGATCATCAGCTCTTTTTGTGCCAGCTGATGACGGATACGCTCGGCAACTGCCACCGCCTCCTCCAGCTGAGTTTCCGGCAACAACAGGCAAAACTCTTCTCCGCCGACCCGTCCGGCAATATCCATCCGGCGTAACGACTGCGTGATAATTCCGGCTACGTGTGACAACGCTGAATCACCGGCCTGATGCCCATAATTATCGTTAACTGACTTAAAGAAATCGATATCCAGCTGAATCAGTGACAGCGGTCGGTGACTGCGCTGGCACTGTGCCGCACAGCGCTCACTCAGATCAAAAAACGCCGCGCGATTGTATAAGCGAGTCAGACCATCGTAATTCGCACGCCACTCCAGTTTATTTTGCAATCTCATCATTTTAGAAATAAGGCGGATAATAGCGTAATACGATCCCAGTAAAATTAAGCTAAACAGCAACCACATCAATATCAACACCAGCACTATTCGCCCCTGGTCGCCTTTCAGCCCCTCAGCCAATGTCTGAATATTAACAATAACACCGTCAAAACCGCGCAGTTTATCCCATGTCAGGTAGCGCGTACCAAACCGTAACTCTCCTCTGACGCCCTGTTGCAGTGCATTCTTCAACTGCTGCTTCTCACTGGTGCTCAGCGCGTGCCCTTCAATGGCAGGAGGCGAATCGGAACTTGCCAGCACGTTTTGCTGACGATCCAGTAGCAGCACCACACCCTGATGTTTTTGCTGTATCGCCCGTTGCAAATGCCGGTGAATACTTTCGCGCGAAAAGTCCATCGCCAACACGCCGAACCAGTAATCACCGCTATCCACCGGTACACTGACGGTGATGATTGCGCTTTCTTCTGACAATCCGTTATACACCGGCGTCCAGTACCGATGACGCAAAGGGTTCTTATCCGGCTGCATGGCAGTAAAGTAGTCGCGTTGAATCATCACGCGATAACTGTTCAGCGTGTCATTATCGTTAAGCGGAGGTGTGGAGCTAAGGTAAAATCCTCCGCGCGAGATATACCAGAGGCGGGAGTGAAAATCGCGATCGGGATCGCTAAACTGCAGGATAAAGCTTAACTCAAGCACCGCGCTCAGTTCGTCACTTAAGCGCTGTGGGTCATCACGGTTAAGCAGCGGATAATCTTTCATCCAGCTATCCGATACGCCGTTGAGCGGCATACTGCGCTGGGTGTTCAGATTCACTTGCCAGACAGGATCATCACGCAGTTGATTAAACAGTTGCGCCGCCTGGCGATTATTATCTGAGTCTATAGGGCTGGTCAGGGCATGACTCAGCATTGAGCGATAAACGCCCAGCGTATCAAGGCTGAACTGAAACTGGCGATCCAGCGTCACGGCTACCGTCGTTAAACGGATTTGCTGATTCACTTCATAGCTGTTCTTTAACTCCAGCGCTTCACGCCAGGTAAGAAAAGTCGAACACAGAAATACCGCGATAAAACAGAGGTGCACGATATGTCGCGGATTTGTTCCGGAGCCGATACGGCGAAAAAACGCATTAGTTTTCAACCAACACAGCCCCCGAGTTGCAACTATCATTCAGTGTAGACGTGGTTAAAACAAGCTGCCCGGCTGTAATTATTCGGGTGTCACATGCAGAAAGCACGCCAGCACCTGAATTTTCCGTGCCGGGGAATGGTCTCACCGTTCAGCTATTTGCCTGATGCACGTGGCGTAACGCCCAGCGCCCTCGCGAGGATGACGCCCACAATAAGTTTACCCGGTTCAAGAAAATGCCAAAAGTACTTTACGTACAGATTTGAAAGAGTGGCAGGCAAAGAAAAGCCGCCAGCGATAATAATATCGGCAGGCGGCCTCAGGGATAATTAACTGGCAAGTTGACGCTCTGATGCAAGGGAATACAGTTCATCTTCTTTAAAAGCCTCACGCCTGACGCTGTAACCATCGTGCCAACGACACTCAACCATGCCGCTGGCGTAACCGGTAACAATCATCCTTGGCCCGCCATTTTTATGCTGTACTTCATCACTGACAATAAACAACATCGTGCGCCTCCGTTTCAGGGTGAAAAACACCTTAACAGGTATAGCAGGTGCGAATCATTCTCGCCTGCTACTTGCGACTAAAAAAATCGGCTGATCGATAAAGTCAGGCAGGAAATAGCGTAAATGCAGGGATTTAGCCTCATAAACATTTTTATGATAACGATTGCTGAAAAATTAAAAAAAACGGACAACCTGAGTTGTCCGTTTTTACATCAATCTTCATCACCTGGAATCAGATTTTGCAGCCTTCGCAATCGGCTTCATCGCCCAGATCGGCTGGCACTTCGTTGGCTTTCTTTTCGGCATTGGCTTCAGCTTGTTCCAGCTGGGCATCAATATCAAATTCGAAAATATCGTCGTTCATGTTAACTCCAGGGATTGTCTTACAGGTTATCTGCTGCCTTTATACTTATTTACCGCGTATCTTCGCAATCATATTTACGACAAACAGCACAATCGAACCAACGATAAAGCCGATCACCAGATTGGCACCGTTACTGATTAACGCAGTCACCAGACCATTGAATCCACTGCTCCAGTGGTCGATGGTATGATGCAGCCACGGCAAACCGTGAACGATAATCCCGCCGCCGACCAGAAACATTGCCAGCGTGCCGACCACCGTCAGGATCTTCATCAGCCAGGGTGCAGCGGCCAGCAACCCAGCGCCAATCCCCTGGGCAATGGCGGAACTTTTCTGCTTCAGCCATAAACCTAAATCGTCCAGCTTGACGATACCGGCGACAATTCCGTACACCCCAACGGTCACCAGAATGGCGATGCCGGAAAGAATCAGCACCTGATTCAGCAGCGGCGCGTCAGAAACGATGCCGAGCGTGATCGCCACAATTTCTGCCGACAGAATAAAATCGGTACGAACAGCCCCTTTGATCTTCTTCTTTTCGAACTCAGCCGGATTCTGCTCGGCGGCTTTCAGCAGGCGCTGTTCACGAGCTTCAGGCGTCGAGTGCGATTTATCACTCTGCAGGCTGTGCATGACTTTTTCCACGCCTTCAAAGCAGAGATAAGCACCGCCAATCATCAACAGCGGCGTAATGGCCCAGGGCGCAAAATAACTGATTAACAGCGCCAGCGGCACCAGTATCAGCTTATTGAGGAATGAACCTTTGGCAACGCCCCACACCACCGGAATTTCCCGATTGGCTTTAACTCCGCTTACCTGCTGAGCATTTAGCGATAAATCGTCACCCAGTACACCTGCGGTTTTCTTCGCCGCCAGCTTGCCCATCACCGAAATATCATCAAGTAAGGTGGCAATATCATCCAATAACGTCAGTAAGCTACTTCCAGCCAAAATGGTTTTCCTTTATCAATGTTCATGATGCTGGCAGCAGGGACAGACTTCAATTTCCGCCACTGCCATATCTGCTATTCCGTCACAGTCCCATTCAACCCGCACCGGCTGGCCTTGCGCCTGGTCATGATGCAGATATTTACTGACCGGACTCTCCGTCATACCGGAGATCTCCTCGGTAGCGATAAGCCTGTCGCCAACATAAATGCGTGCCGTCGCCTGGGTATTAACCATACGTTGCTCGCGCAGTTTATACAGGCGTCTTACCGTCAGCTTGATGCTGGCCATACGTTCACCCTGTGCGTGTTATCTATGGAAGCGGTCGATCTAAACAATTATGGGTCACAATGGCAATATTTGTGACGATTAATAGATGATTTAGCGGTAGTGTAAGCGCCTGAAAAATTTGCCTGAGCCAGTACTATGCCACGCCATGCCGCCCCTGCCGTACTGTTAGTCGCTTCATTATTCACTCTGTATATCATCTGGGGATCAACCTACCTGGTGATTCGCCTCGGCGTCGAAAGCTGGCCGCCAATGATGATGGCAGGCTTACGATTTCTGATTGCCGGTATCATCCTGTTCAGCTTCTTAAAACTGCGTGGACATCCGATGCCGGGCCGCCGGGCGATGCTTAATGCGGCAATTGTCGGCGTGCTGTTATTATCGATCGGCAACGGACTGGTCACGATTGCCGAGCATCAGCATGTTCCGTCGGGGCTGGCAGCGGTAATGGTCGCCACCGTTCCGCTGTTTGCGCTGTGCTTCAGCCAGCTATTTGGCATCGCCACGCGCTGGATTGAGTGGCTGGGCATCGCCGTCGGCCTGAGCGGTATCGTGTTACTCAATAGCGGTGGCCATTTAAGCGGCAATCCCTGGGGTGCGATGATGATCCTGCTGGCCGCCGTCAGCTGGGCGTTTGGCTCGGTATGGGGTTCGCGGATTGAGCTACCGAAAGGCGCGATGGCGGCAGCCATTGAGATGCTGGCAGCGGGTAGCGTACTGCTGGTGGTGAGCGTTATCAGCGGTGAAAAACTGCAGGCGATGCCCGATATACAGGGTATGTTAGCCCTCGGCTTCCTGATCGTTTTCGGCTCAATTATTGCGATTAATGCTTATATGTATTTGATCCGCAACGTCAGCCCGGCGGTGGCTACCAGTTATGCCTATGTTAATCCGGTGGTGGCAGTACTGCTCGGCACCAGCTTTGCGGATGAAACGCTGTCGACGCGGGAATGGCTGGCGCTGGCGATTATCATCTTTGCGGTGGTACTGGTGACGCTGGGTAAATATCTGTTTCCGGCAAAGCCGCGAATTAAGCCGCTGGCATAAGTCGCTCAGAAACGGTGAATGCCCTGATGATCTATCCCGGCATTACCGTTTCCGGCAATTATCCACTCCTCAAGACGTGAATGGATGGCCTCATCTTTCAGCCGGAGCTTGCCACGCAGCGCGCATTCCCAGACGACCAGCACCTTCCAACCTTCGGCGGTCAGCGTAGCGATATCTCGCCGGTCGCGCTCGACATTCCGGCCGATTTTTTCCAGCCAGAATTCACTGCGCGTTGCCGGCACCCTGAACAGATAACAGTGATGGTGATGCCAGAAACAGCCGTGAACAAAAATAATCGTTCGCTGCTCCGCCAGCACAAAATCTGGCTTACCAGCCAGCGTTTTGTCCTGAACCTGATAGCTGAATCCCAGTTCTTCCAGCAGGTGCGCCAGCCGCTTCTCAATCGCGGTATTTTCCGTGCGAATAGCGCGCATATTTTTGCTGCGGACTGCCGCAGAATGGACGTCGGCCATCTTCTCTCCCTGGATGCTGCTGCACGCTGGCAAACGCAACCCGTCAGACTTTATTTGTCGCTTCGATAATCCACGGCCGCAACAACTGCGCGACGGCGGCAAATGCCGGCACAATCACCGAGTTGCCGAACTGGCGATAAGCCTGAGTATCCGAAACCGGCAGCCTGAATACCCTACCGCCGACGCTTTCAAAGCCCATTAAACGGGCGCATTCACGCGGTGTCAGGCGTCGCGGACGACGCTGCTGATTTTCCGCATCGTCAAAATCTGCCTCACCCAGCTGGCGATCCCAACCGCGATCGATCAGAATTTCCGAGCCATCCTTGTAGTAACGTGCGGATAACGTTCGCACTACGCCATTATTACGCGCCGGGTCGACCAGCCCATAGCCGAAGCCGTTACCTTTGGCCTGATGCTTTTTGGCATACTGGTAAAGGTATTTCCACAGCGTTGGCGTCAGAATATATTTAGCATCGACCGTCGGCTCAAGCAATTCACCGATGGTTTTGCGCTGCTGTGGATAAAACTGGCTGAGATTGCTCAGGCTGAAACCTGCGGACAACTGTAAGTCACGGCGGAACCCCACCAGCACAATGCGCTCCCGATGCTGTGGCAGAAAGTGTTTGCCATCGACAATTTTTGGATCGTCCTTACCGCTGACGGCCGCATCCGCCACTTCATAGCCCAGCTCATCGAGGGTCTCCATGATAATGCGGAAGGTTTTGCCCTTGTCATGACTCTTCAGGTTCTTCACGTTTTCCAGCACAAAGATAGCCGGTTTTTTGGCGGTGATAATCCGCGCCACATCAAAAAATAGCGTTCCCTGCGCTTCACACTCAAAACCATGAGCGCGGCCCAGCGCATTTTTCTTCGATACTCCCGCCAGCGAAAACGGCTGACAGGGAAAGCCGGCCAGCAGCACATGATGATCGGGAATCTCCTGGTCGATATGCTGATACGCTTGCTGCTCACTGACATCGGCTCTGCCACTGAGCGTAATATCACGAATGTCCTGATTAAAACGGTGCATCTGCTCGTCGCAGTACCAGTTGGCTTTGTAAGTGCGCACCGCGTGTTTATTCCACTCGCTGGTAAATACGCACTGGCCGCCAATGGCTTCGAAGCCGCTGCGAATACCCCCAATTCCGGCAAAAAGATCGATAAACTTAAACGCGTAATCAGGATGATGCGCAGGCGGTTCCGGCAGCATTTTTTCCAGCAGGCTGACTTCCGCTTCGGTCAGCGGTTTAGCGACACTTTTGCCATTCAGCCAGCGGTTAAGCGATTCGCGCGTCCACTCATGCTGACTGACCTTTCGCAGCAGGCTGGCGAGGGTTTTCTGGTCATAAATCTCCAGCAATCGCTGTAACAGCTGACGATCCTGCTCACTCTTTTGCTGCTGCTGCTGGCGTGCCTGTTCTGCCAGCTGCGCCGCAACGGTATCAAATTCACTCATAGGGCTGCTTAATTTGGGATAGTCTGGTGTCAGTCTATCACTTCGTTGACCCAGCGTAAGACAGAAATGGCGCTTATCTCACTTTTTCAGCAGCTTAACTGGCCCGATTAATCCCCGCCGCAGGGGTGACATCCGCTTACCAGGCTCCTAAACTTGCTCTGTTTTTTATAATGGAGCCGATCAAGATGAGCGAACTGCAACGCACCCCGCTAACCTTACCCAATGGTGCGGATAAACTGCTGCTGCACTCCTGCTGCGCCCCCTGCTCGGGTGAAGTGATGGAGGCGATCCAGGCTTCCGGGATTGATTACACGATATTTTTCTACAACCCGAATATTCATCCGCAGAAAGAATATCTGCTGCGCAAAGAGGAAAACATCCGTTTTGCTGAGCAGCACGGCGTACCCTTTGTTGATGCGGATTACGACACCGATAACTGGTTTGAACGCGCCAAAGGTATGGAGTGGGAGCCGGAACGCGGGGTACGCTGCACCATGTGCTTTGATATGCGCTTTGAGCGTACGGCGCTGTATGCCTGGGAAAATGGCTTTTCAGTGATCTCCAGTTCGCTGGGCATTTCGCGCTGGAAAAACATGCAACAGATTAATGACTGCGGAGATCGCGCTGCGGCTGCGTATCCCGATATGGTTTACTGGGATTACAACTGGCGCAAGCAGGGTGGATCCTCACGTATGATTGAGATCAGCAAGCGCGAACGCTTTTATCAGCAGGAGTATTGCGGCTGCGTCTATTCTTTACGTGACAGCAACCTGCATCGTAAATCGCAGGGTCGACCGCTAATCAAGCTCGGCGTGCTCTACTATGGTGACGATGAGTAACTGACAATGCTGGTTAAGGGGGATTGTATCCTGCATGACACCAGTACGGGAGCCGGGAACGGCTCCCGTGTAAGACGGGAACTTATTTTTTCTTTTTCTGTTTTTTCAACAACGCACGAATTTGCTTTAATTCGCTGCTGGTTAACTGCACTGACGTTTCATCATCTTCGCCATGCTCTTCGATGTGCTGGCTGTCAATGGCGGGTGGTTGAGAGCCAGACAGGCTGGACTGCAAACGCTGACTAACCTCCTCGCTTAATGTGGTTTGATTTTCCAGAGCAAGGCTTTTCAAGGTCTCTTTTAACGCGGGATCGATCTTAATCGTCAAATTCACGGTGCCGGTCATACCTGATTCTCCTGGTTATAGTCTCACCCACGTTAGCCCATGTTAAATATTTTGGATAGATGTTCACAAAAATTTAATATTCGCTTTCGCGGGGGGTGAAATCACGCAGTACTGACTCATCCATCCCTGAGAGATCGCCCTGGATTTCAGCGCATAATTTGGCCACAAAGGTCACCAAAAATGCGACATTATGCTTAGCCAGTCTTTTGCCTTCCACGGTTTGCATCGTCTCCGGCAGCGTAAACAGCTTTTTCTGAAAGTGGTCCAGCGTCCAGTGGCTGTCATCCAGCTCACGGTCTTTGCCTAACGGATCCTGACTGTCAAATAGCGGACGCCCCAGCGCGCCTGAGGTGTAAAACACCCGCGCCAGACCGATTGCGCCAAGCGACTCAAGACGGTCAGCATCCTGAACAATTTTGGCTTCCAGGCTGTTCGGCGCGATACCGGCACTAAAGCTGTGTGCCTGCACCGCATGGGCGATTTCGTCATGTAGCGCCGTGGGGAAATCAGCAAATGCCTCCAACAGAATTCGACGTGTTTCCACTGCCGCTTTACTGGATGCCAGATGCCGTTCAGGGTGATTTTTCGGCAGGTTAACCACGTCATGGAAATAGCTGGCGGTTAACACCACCAGCGGATTGGCTCCGGTGCCCTGCATAATCTGTTGTGCGGTTTTCCATACCCGACGCAGATGTGCCACGTCGTGGGCTTTATCATCCTGCGCCCAGTTCTGATTGAACCAGTTTTCAAATCGTGACTGCCAAGTTTCAAGCGACATAGACGACATAGACTTCTCCCTATAGATGGCTTGTTTGCGGCACTCTCAACATTTAACACTAAGCTGCATCCCACAGGCTGCTGGCAATACGCGCTTTTTGAATGCTGTCAGCAGGTTTATAAACCACGACTGATAACACTTTTATGACATGTAACTCACTCTTGTTGCAACTTATGTAAACCCTTTAGATAAAACGAGATTATTATCAAGTTATAGCAGTTGATTATGCTGATGACACCCCGGCATAATCATCCAGAGCGATAAGATATTCCTGTGACTGACATTGCGGCGTGAATCACAGACATTTCTTGCAGTAAGTGATTGAATGTCAGAGGGTATTGTAAGAGCCGGCGATGCAGGCGGGCAACCACAGTGAGATGCGCAATGATTAAATGGCCGTGGAAAGGAAACGCAGAGCAACAACAACTTTCATCGCTACCCTGGCAGGAAGCGCTGTCTGTCCCGCTTTTTTCGTCGCTAAACCCGGCCGAGCAGCAGGCGCTGACGACGATGGCTCAACGCTTTCTGCAGCAAAAACGCCTGGTGCCACTGCAAGATTTTGCGCTTAACGATCTACGCAGCGCGCGCATCGCTTTACTGTTCTGCCTGCCGGTATTGAATCTCGGTCTGGAATGGCTGGATGGCTTTCACGAAGTGATGATCTATCCTTCGCCCTTTGTGGTCGACGACGAGTGGCAGGATGATTTCGGCCTGGTTCACAGCGAACGCACGGTGCAATCGGGTCAGAGCTGGCAACAGGGCCCGGTGGTGCTTAACTGGCTGGATATTCAGGACTCTTTCGATGTTTCCGGCTTTAACCTGATTGTGCATGAAGTGGCGCATAAACTGGATTCCCGCGGCAGCGGCCATGCCAACGGCGTACCGGCAATTTCCTTACGCAGCGTTGCGGCCTGGGAGAAAGATCTGCATGCGGCGATGAACGCAATACAGGATGAAATCGATCTGGTCGGTGAAAATGCGACGACTATTGATGCCTACGCGGCCAGTGACCCGGCGGAATGCTTTGCGGTGCTTTCGGAGTACTTCTTCAGTGCACCTGAATTATTACACCATCGTTTTCCTGCACTTTATCAGCGTTTCAGTCAGTTTTATCTGCAGGATCCGCTTAGCCGCATCGATAACTGGCAGCAGCAAGATGACAACAGCGAAACTGCTCACTAAGCGGCCGCTTTGCTGTAAACGTAGCCAGTTGAAAGCTAGACTGTTTTTTGCTGTTGACACACTGTCGGCCAGTCGCTAATATTCGCCCCGTTCCAACAATTCCTCTGTAGTTCAGTCGGTAGAACGGCGGACTGTTAATCCGTATGTCACTGGTTCAAGTCCAGTCAGGGGAGCCATATTTGAGAAGCCCGCTCAGGGAAACCTGAGCGGGCTTTTTGCTTGCTGGTTTTCACAATAGTAATGGGTTGCAAGCTTGTCACAGGTAATCGATGACGTAACTCAGAATGAACTGACGTTGATGATTTCGCTATCCAATCACCAACGCAGGAATACCCACTGCCTTACAACTTCGCATTAATAGCTTAAGCCGGGATAAAATCACTTCCCTCTTAAGCGACGGGATAATTTTTTTAATTTTTCTTTTGTCGAGATCAAATGAAAAACCATGCCTTTACCAGAAAAGTTTATACCATACTTATTTCTGAGAGTGTAAATGTCGTTTGCCTGGCAAATCTTCAGACTTCCTTTGAAGGATAAATCGATAACTTTTATTTCATCATTTCTGGTTTGAATAAAATTCTCCGGATGAATGTCATTGGATGCCAGACCAACCTGATGCAGGTCAGTAATGCATTGCTTCACCCGGTAAGAATTTTCTCGGTCAATAGCTTTCAGCGGAGTGCCCTCAATGTATTCATACAGGGCATAGACGTCTACGCATTGTCTGAACTTCACTTTCTCGGCCACGTAATAGAGTTGTGGAGTGCAGGCACGCTGGTCTTTCCTCAGGCTGTACAGCTTCTTCATCAATCTTGAATAGAAAGAACCAAATATAATACTCTGAATCCTTTTCTCCAGGCGCAAATCTATTTCTTTGTCATTTTTTAAGATGAATTTTTTCGAGTTAAACTCAATTAGTTCCACAGTACGAAGCTCATGACCGCTATTGAGTCTTGCCCCCTGAATTTCATTATTAAAGTACTTGTGCATCAACGCACTGATATCCATGTTCGATTCATTTATATAAATCGAGTATCCGTTTACTTTTCGTTTAGATATGGGCATTGCTTTACCTGTATATCATGCTAAACCCTCTTCTCCCGCCGAATATTCATACAAATATCTGCGCAGATGTGGTTTTTCACATCACGTTGCTGTGTTTTGAGTTGGGCTGAATTTAAATAAAGAGTAGCTGATGAGGTCATTATTGTTGAACATTTGATGCTTAATTATTCGGTATTAATGAATCAGGTATTTCCGCTTTCTTAATCGCAGAGTCATTGACGGTTTCTTAAGCTCTGCCTGACACAATACGTTATGCGGTAAGCAAAAGCAGATCTGGCGAACAGAACACCCGGCGATTGTAATCAAAAAATAAATATCGTATAACAAGCGACTCCGAGGGGTGTCCTGTAATGGGCTGAGATGGCGTAAGCCGAACCCTTTGAACCTGATCTGGGTCATGCCAGCGAAGGGACGGGTTGGTAGTCTGCACTTGCCATTCAGCTCATCGCGCCCGGATCTCCACACACTTTTGGAGGTCCCATGTTAACCACCATGTTCGATACCGGTCTCTACGGACGACTGCGCCAGCAGGCAGGCAGCCACTGGCAGAACTATGTTGCACATCCCTTTATCCAGCAACTGGCCGTCGGTACGCTGGACCAGAGCGCTTTTCGTCGCTATCTGACGCAGGATTATCTGTTTCTGATCCACTTCGCCCGCGCTTACGCCCTGCTGGTATACAAAATGCGCACCCTGCCCGATATTCGCGCCGCCAGCGCATCTCTGAATGCCATCGTGTCGGAGTTGCCGCTACACGTCGGCTATTGCGCTGAATGGGGTCTTCGCGAAGCAGAAATGGCCGCACAACCCGAAGCGATGGAAACCATCAATTACACCCGCTATGTGCTGGATATCGGCCAGTCTGGCGATGCGCTTGAGCTGCTGGTGGCGCTGATGCCCTGCGTTGCGGGTTATGCCGAAATTGGTCTGCGTCTGTTGGATGATCCGAAGACGGTAATGGAGGGAAATCCTTATGCCCGCTGGATGCAAAACTATGGTGATAGCGACTATCTGGCGGGAGTACAGCGCGCGCTTGATCTGCTGGAGCGCACTGGTCAACAGCGTGGTGCGGCAAGCCGCTTCAGTAGTTTATCGACTATCTTTACCACCGCGACCCAGCTTGAAGCAGCATTCTGGCAAATGGGGCTAAATGCAACGGCAGATCGGGTTAATACGCGATGAAAACATCCGTTCCCGCGCCACCCGGTATTCAGGTGCGCAACCTGTCGCTACATTTTGGCCAGCAGCTGATTTTCAATTCGCTCAGTTTTGATATCGACAGCGGCAGTTTTGTTGCCTTGCTCGGCCCCAGCGGCGTGGGTAAAACCAGCCTGTTGAGGATTATTGCCGGGCTGGCACAACAAAGCTCCGGTACGGTCTGCGGCAGCGACGGGCAACCGCTGACCGGCCGTATTGCATGGATGGGTCAGCAGGATCTGCTCTATCCATGGCTGACGGTAAGTGAAAATATTGCGCTGGCCGCGCGCCTGCGCGGTGAAAAAGTCGACTCGGCCTGGGTCGACTTTCTGCTGGAACGTGTCGGACTGGCCGGAAAGCAGGCTCTGTTGCCAGCCGCACTGTCGGGCGGCATGCGTCAGCGGGTTGCCATCGCCCGTACGCTGTATCAACGTCAGCCGATTGTGCTGATGGATGAACCCTTTTCTGCTCTCGATACCCTTACCCGCGCCAAAATCCAGGCACTGGCGGCTGAACTGCTGGCCGATCATACCGTGCTGCTGATTACTCACGATCCGATGGAGGCCTGTCGTCTCAGCCACCGTCTGATGACGCTTTCCGGCCAGCCGGCGCAGATTGACACTACGCTGATGATTGCCGGAACGCCGCCGCGCGCGCCCGACGATCCTCACCTGTTGCACAGCCAGGGAAAATTATTACAGCAACTGGTCAGAGAAGCATGAAGGGGCTGACGGTTTTCGCCGGTTTTATTCTGCTGTGGTGGCTGATCACTTTTACTGATATCCCCGCCTTTCTGCTGCCATCACCGCTGGCGGTTGCGCTGGCGCTGTGGAACGGCCACGCTTTTTTACTGCACCACACGCTGATTACCGCGGCAGAAATGCTAAGCGGCCTGCTGCTGGGCGTTCTGCTTGGCGCAATGCTGGCACTGGCGATGACTTTTTCTTCGTGGCTACAACGCTGGCTGATGCCGGTAGTGGTGACCAGCCAGGCAATACCGGTGTTTGCGCTGGCCCCGCTACTGGTGCTGTGGTTCGGCTTTGGCATTAGCGCCAAAGTGGCGATGGCGGTACTGGTGATCTTCTTTCCGGTGGTCTCAACCTTCTTCGACGGCCTGCGCCAGGTGAATAACGATTATCTCGACCTCGCTCGCACCATGGGCGCGTCACGCTGGGCGCAGCTGCGCCATGTGCGGCTGATGGCTGCACTACCGGCTTTTGGCTCCGGGCTACGCATGGCGGCGGCCGTCGCGCCGATCGGCGCAATTATTGGTGAATGGGTCGGATCGGCGGAAGGTCTGGGCTATCTGATGCTGAATGCCAATGCGCGCATGCAAACCGATCTCTGTTTTGCTGCACTGTTTATCCTGGTGGTAATGACCGTCTCGCTGTGGAAAACGGTGGATATCCTGATTCGTCGCCTGATTCGCTGGGCGCCAGAAAATCTTTCACAATCAAAATAAAAGGCCCCGTGATGAAAAAAAGCTTATTTGCGCTGATGCTCAGCGCCGTGATGGCAACTCAAGCCACTGCTGCTGAGAAAATTACGCTGGTACTCGACTGGTATATCAATCCCGATCACGCGCCGATTATCGTCGCTGAGCAAATGGGTGCCTTCAAACAACACGGGCTGGAAGTCAGAATTGTGCCGCCTTCCGACCCGGCGCTGCCGCCGCGGCTGGTCGCGGCCGGACAAGCCGATCTCGCCATTACTTACCAGCCACAGCTGCATTTTTTCGCCGATCAGGGTTTACCGTTGGTGCGCGTCGGCACCTTAATCAACACGCCGCTGAATACCTTGATTACGCTGGATAAAAGCATCAGTACGCCGGGAGATTTGAAAGGGAAGAAAGTGGGTTTCTCCGTCAGCGGTATCGAAGAAGCCACCGTTGCCACCATGCTGCGCCATGAAAAACTCAAGGCGGATGAGATTAAATTGATCAATGTTAATTTCCAGCTGACCAGCGCGTTAATGGCAGGCCAGGTTGATGCGATTATTGGCGGTTATCGCAATATTGAAGCGCTGGAACTGGCGCTACATGGAAAAGAACCGGTGGTGTTTAATGTCGAGGATTATGGCGTTCCGGCTTACGACGAGCTGATTATTGTTGCCAATAAAAACGCTGTTAATCAGCCAAAAATCAAAAAATTCCTCGCGGCACTGAAGCAAGGTAATGAATACCTGCAAGCGCATCCCGAGGAGAGCTGGAACCATTTCGCCGCCAGCCACGCAGAACTGAATACCGAACTGAACCGGCTGGCATGGCAAAAAACTTTGCCGCTGTTTGCCAGCGATCCGGCAACGCTCGACAGCGCGCGCTACCAGGCCTATGAGCAGTTTTTGTTTGATAATAAACTGATCAAAAAAATCACCCCGGTTAGCGAATATGCGATTGAACTGAAGTGAGATTAAGCCGGGGAAAAATCCCCGGCTTCGCCAACTTACCAGTCGGTTTTATTGATATCGATGACAAAACGGTACTTTACGTCGCCTTTCAGCATGCGGGCGAAGGCATCTTCAATCTGATTGCCGTTAATCAGTTCAATATCCGCAGTGATATTGTGCTGACCGCAGAAATCCAGCACCTCCTGCGTTTCGCGGATACTGCCGATTGAGGTTCCGCTGATACTCAGACGGCGGAAAACCATTGGCGTAACGTCCGGTGCCGGATGGCGGCCGTCCGGAATTCCCACCAGCACCAGGTGACCGTTAGTTTTAAGCGTACTCAGGTAAGCATCCAGATCGTGTGGTGCCGCCACGCAATCGAGAATCAGATCCAGCTTGTTTGCCGCTTCGGCCATCTGCTGCGCATCGGTCGATACCACCACGGATGTCGCGCCCAGACGCAACGCGTCCTCACCTTTCCGTGGAGAAGTGGTAAATAGCGTAACCTCAGCCCCTAACGCGCTGGCCAGTTTTACCGCCATATGCCCCAGACCACCGAGTCCAACCACGCCAACTTTATCACCCGCTTTGACCTGCCAGTGACGCAGCGGTGACCAGACGGTGACACCAGCACACAGCAGCGGAGCCACGCCGCTCAGCTCAAGATTTTCCGGTACTGAAACCACGAACTTGCTGTCGACCACGATACCTTCCGCGTAACCCCCCCAGGTGGTGCCGCCGGTATAGCGATCTTTGCCATTATAGGTTGGAGTAAAACCTGCTTCGCAATACTGCTCTTCCGCGCCAGCGCAGGCCGCGCAGTGGCCACAGGAGTCTACCATCACGCCAACGCCGACCAGATCGCCCGCCTTAAAGCGGCTGACGCGATCACCGGTTTCCCGCACCCGACCAACAATCTCATGGCCCGGCAGCATCGGATACTGGCTCACGCCCCACTCATTGCGCGCCAGATGCAGATCTGAATGGCAGACGCCACAGTAAAGAATGTCGATGCGAACGTCATCAGGTTGAACTTCACGCGCGTCAACGACAGCCGGCGCCAGCGGTAAATGCGCCGCGCTGGCAACAATGCCTTTAATTTTCATAGGACCATCCAGATTGTGTAGGTTGCAGCTGTTTTCACAGGCCATGCCTGAGGGCGGCCACTATAGACAAGCGGGGTTAATATTGGTAGTAGTTACCCTTTTGGGACATAGATACCAAAAGGTGACCATATGCCAGTAATTGTTGATGGCAAAATGAAGTTTTACGCTGATTCCGAACCGCGTCGTTTAATGGAGTTATTCTCGGTGAAGTGGACCACCATGGTGATCCATGCGCTTTATCACTGGCCGGGTGGAAAGTGCCGCACTGGCGAACTGCAACGCAGTCTTGATGGTATCTCGAAGAAAATGCTGGTGCAGTCGTTACGGGAAGTCGAGCGGCGTGGGCTGGTACAACGCCATGTGTTCAGTGTCGTGCCGCCCAAAGTAGAGTACCAGTTAACTGAACTGGGCAGAGTGTTCGCCGAACCGATCGAACTGATGTACCAATGGGGACTGGAAAATAAGGCGGCGCTGGATGCGATGGAAGCGGCTTGTCAGCAAAATCAGGGATTGTAGCGGCGACGGGCATCGTTTTGACGCTGCCCATCGCCTGAAGCGTTATCTGAATTTCAGCTCGCCCTGCATATAGAAGGTGCGCGGCTGACCGGCATAAATGCCCTTATTGTTATCGTCATACGCGCGGGTAAAGTACTGATGATCGAAGAGGTTTTTCACGCCAACTGCCAGATTAAGATTGGCCATTTGCGGGCCAAAGTTGTAGCCAGCACGGGCGCCCCACAGCATAAAGCCCGGAATGCGACCGGTACTGCCGTCGGCACTCTCTTCGACGGTATTTAGGTTGTCGGCAAACTGGCCTGACTGGTATTCACTGTTGAGGTTAAAGGTCCAGCTACCCGGCGTGTAATCCAGCCCGAGAATGCCCTTATGCCTCGGTGAGAACGGCACCTGTTTACCTCTCGTTTCACCGCTTTCGCGAATGACTGCGTTGACGTAAGCGTAACTGGCATAGGCTGAGAAATTATCCAGCGCCGAAGAGAGCTGTGACAGATCATAACGCAGTTGACTCTCCAGTCCGGAGTGCCGGGTTTTGCCGCGAGCGGTTACGCTGTCGGTCACCTGATTCGAATCATACTGATTATCAAAGTTAATCAGGAACAGGCCGACTTCCGCCTGCACACCACCATTATCAAATCGGGTACCCAGTTCCCAGGTGCGCGCTTTTTCCGGCTCGATATTACCGCTGTTTACCGCTTTACCAATCTGGCTGTATTGCACCGTACCAAATGAACCTTCGGTATTGGCATAGAGATTCCAGGCATCATTCAGATGATAAACCACATTCAACGCTGGCAGCGGTGCGTTGTAGCTGATCTCCTGTTTGGTATTTTTGATGTAATTGTTCTGATACGACTGAATATGCTCGTAGCGTATGCCCGGCGTCACCGTCCAGTTGCCGATATCAATACGGTCATCAACGTACCAGGCGTGCGCCTGCGTGCCGGACTGGGTATCACGATCGTACGGACTGCTGCTGGACGGCAGCTGTCCGCTGCTGGCTAAGCTGGTGTAGCGCAACTCATGGGTGGATTCACTGACGTAACGATAGCCGACGCCGACTTCATGTGCAGACGCTCCCCAGTTAAAACTCTGGCTGTAGCGAGGTTCAATGCCGCGCACCCAATACTCACGCGGAGACAGCGTGAGATTTTTACCCTGATCGAGATAGCCACTGCGCAGCGTGTAAGTATAAAAACTCTGAATATTGAATTTATGCTGCTGGTCTGGCTGGAACTGATAGCCGAGGCTGGCCAACTGACGGCGTCCCCAGAACTCATCGTAAGGACGCGTCGACTGAAAACGGTCAGCATTATAACTGGCGCGCGACAAACCGCCCGGCATTTGCGCCCGGCCTTCGTAGTATTGCAACAGGCTATTGAAGCTGTGAACCTCATTTGGCGCATAGCGGGTTTTCAGCATCACATCGTCAATTTTGGTCGAGCTGTGTTCACGCCAGTCGCTACCGCGCTTGCCGGAATAGAGTAAGGCCGCGCCGAAGCCATTATCCGCCGTGCCGCCGACCATCAGATTGCCGCTGCCTTTGGGGTGGTTCTGGCTGGAGGACGGGGACATTAATCCTGTCATTCCGGCTTCAATACCAAATTCTTCCGGAATGGCACGGGTAACGAAGTTCACTACCCCACCGACGCTCTGTGGCCCATAACGCACCGCACCGCCGCCGCGTACCACATCCACCGCCTCCATATTGCCAAGTGAAACCGGTGCCAGCGAAAGTTGCGGCTGGCCGTACGGAGCAAACGGCACCGGAATACCATCCATCAGCACGGTAGAGCGGCTGGCGAGGCGCGGGTTAAGGCCACGAATACCGAAGTTCATCGCCATATCATGGCTGCCGGTACCGTTATTTTCCGGTGCATTGACGCCGGGGATACGATTCAGCGCTTCACGCGCAGTGGTCGCGCCAGTTTTAGCAAAATCTGCGCGACGAACCACATCACGTGCGCCAGCATGCTCGAACACATCGTCTTCACGTGCATCTGCCAGCCAGTCGCCGACCACCGTTAAAGTCTCAGCCGCGGATGATTCCGTTGCTAACGGGGCCAGGGTAAAACTATTATTACCCAGTGATTTCGCCTGCAAGCCACTGCCTGCCAGCAGGGTATCCAGACCCTCATTAAGGCTGTAATTACCCTGCAGACCGCCGCTCTGCTTGCCGCGCGTCAGCGAAGCGTCTACCGAGAAGTTAATACCGCTCTGGGTGGCAAACTGATTTAACGCCTGGTCAAGATTTCCGGCGCTAATATGATAAGCAGCCTGCTGCGGTGCCGCGACGACCAGCGCAGGCGTCAGCAACACTGCCGGAACCAGCGCACAGTGAATAGCGATTGTCAGAGGTGTTGTATTACAAAAAGCGCGGATCATCCGTGCGCGTGAACTGGACATACCATCTCCAAATTGAGTTATTTTTTTGCTGTATTACTCAGGAGTCGGATGAGAATTAAAAAGGGACAACCGGTCAGAGGTTTTTTTTAATGTTTCAGGAAAAAACGTTTCAGGCCGCGACCACTTTGATCCAGTAACGCGTCATCGACTGAATTTTAATCGGCAGCGTCTGAGCCAGAATGGTTAACAACCGGTCGGTGTCATTCAGCAGAAAAGTGCCGCTGACACGCAGGTCGGCGACCGAATCGTCACAGCTCAGATGACCATGACGGTAACGGGCAACCTCGGTCAGCACCTCGGCCAGCCGCCAGTCGCTGACGCTTAACAGCCCGCGGGTCCAGCTGCTGCTGACTGCCGGTTCAATCCGGCTAAAATCGTGCTGACTAAAGCTTAGCGTTTGTCCGGCCCTGACGATCATCGTCGATTCAGGACGAGCCTGCAGCCGCACTTCTACCGCATGCCGAATCACCGACAGCTGAGTGCTGTCGCCATTTTCGCGCACCACAAATTCGGTGCCCAGCGCGCGCAGCATGCCCTGCGCGGTTTCTACCAGGAATGGACGCGGATGCGTCTGCGTATCAGCGGCGGTAGTAATGCTGATCTCCCCCTGAAGCAGGTGAATAAGTCGTTGCTGCGCGTCGAAACGAATATTCGCTGCACTGGCGGTATTCAGCATCAGCTGCGAACCCTCACTCAGGCGCAGCGTTTTAATCTCACCGGTGGCGGTACGAGTATCGGCGCGTAGCCCCTGTCCGGCTGGCGACTGCCACATTTGCCAGCTGCCGCCGACGCCGAGCAGCAGCAACAGACTTTTTAATACCCGGCGACGGCTAACCTCTGACTGCTGGCGCGCATGATTCAGCGTCTGGTAGCTTAAGCTGGCTGGCATAGCGTGCAGTTTTCCCTGCAATGCCTCTACCCGCTGCCATGCCCAGCGATGATCTTCATGCTGCTGATACCAGTGCTGCCATTTCTGGCTTTGCTGCGCTGAAACCTCTCCGGCGCACAGCGTGGCAAACCATTGCGCCGCCATTTTCAGCGCCAGCCGTTGATGCTCGCTAATTGAAGACGTCATGGCTTTCAGGGATGCTCCAGGCTGAACAGCAGGCAGTGTTCGGTCGCCTTCGCCATGTATTTCTTCACCGAGCTGACGGAAACCTGCAACCGCACGGCAATCACCGGATAGGTCAGCCCTTCCAGTTGCGACAGCAAAAATGCCTGACGCACCTTGGTTCCCAGCCCGTCGAGCATCGCATCGATTTGTTGCAGAGTTTCCAGCAGGCACTGGCGCTGTTCCGGTGACGGTACATGCTCTTCCGGCAGCTGCGCCAGCATATCAATCCAGGCTCGCTCCAGCGCATTGCGGCGAAAGAAATCCACCATCACCCTGCGGGCAACGGTACAGAGAAAGGGTTTCGGCTCGCGGATCTGCTGTACGCTGTCACCAGCAAGAATGCGCATAAAGGTATCCTGCGCCAAATCATCGGCATCAAAACCTGAACCCAATTTGAACTCAAGCCAGTTTTTCAGCCAGCGATGATGCGAGCTGTATAAGCTCTCAAAAGCACGGGACGACGAGGCGGCAGCAAGTGTGGACATAGCAAGTTGGATCACCTGACCAGAGAAGGACAGGCGGATGATAGTTGATAATGGTTATCATTACAATATAGCGTTCAGTTTGCTGACGCGCCAAATGCTGAGCCTAAAACACAGTGATATACTCACGGAAAAAGCGCACAAGGAGAGGTTATGAACGGTCTGACGGTTACAGAAGCACTGGATAAACTGGAAGCGATGTACGATGCCGCGGTCACTGCGCTGCGTGATGCCATTACCACTTACATTGCCGACGGTACGCTGCCAGATGCCGCGCAACGCGCCGCTGGCCTGTTTGTTTACCCACAAATTCGCGTCAGCTGGGAAGGCAGCTCCGCCGATCATCGCTTATCACGCGCCTTTGGTCGCTTTACTCGCCCAGGCTGTTACACCACCAGCATCACCCGCCCGGCGCTGTTCCGTGCTTACCTGCAGGAACAGCTGGAGATGCTGAGCGGCGAATATCCGGTGACTCTTGAAGTGCAGCCATCGCAGCAGGAAATTCCGTTTCCCTATGTGATTGATGGTTCAGGGCTGGTGCTCGATCGCAGCATGAGCGCCGGTATCGCCCGACACTTTCCGACCACTGAACTGTCACAGATTGGCGATGAAAATGCCGATGGCACCTTCCACCCTTCCGATACTTTACCGCTGTCCCATTTTGATGCACTGCGAAGTGATTTCTCCCTTGCGCGCCTCAAACACTATACCGGCACGCCGGTCGAGCACTTTCAGTCCTGGGTGCTGTTTACTAATTATACCCGTTATGTCGATGAGTTTGTGCGCTGGGCCTGCGAACAGATTACCGATCCTGACTCACCGTATCAGGCGCTCTCCTGCGCCGGAAATATTGTCATCACCGCAGAGACCCGCGACCCGCAGCAGAGCATTTCCGATCTGGCATGGAAAAATCATCAGATGCCCGCCTGGCATCTGATTGCCGAACAGGGTCAGGGAATTACGCTGGTCAATATCGGCGTTGGCCCGTCGAATGCCAAGACCATTTGCGACCATCTGGCGGTATTACGACCGCATGCCTGGCTGATGATCGGCCACTGTGGCGGCCTGCGTGAAAGCCAGACCATTGGCGACTATGTGCTGGCGCACGCCTATCTGCGCGACGATCACGTGCTGGATGCGGTACTGCCGCCAGATATTCCGATTCCCAGTATTGCTGAAGTCCAGCGTGCGTTGTTTGACGCGACCAAAATGGTCAGCGCCATGCCGGGCGAAGAGGTAAAACAGCGGTTGCGTACCGGTACGGTGGTCACCACCGACGATCGCAACTGGGAATTGCGCTATTCGGCGTCGGCGCTGCGCTTTAACCTCAGCCGTGCGGTAGCGGTAGATATGGAAAGCGCCACTATTGCAGCGCAGGGTTATCGCTTTCGCGTGCCTTATGGCACGCTGCTGTGCGTTTCAGATAAACCGTTGCACGGTGAAATCAAACTGCCCGGCCAGGCCAACCGATTTTACGAGGGCGCGATCTCGGAACATCTGCAAATCGGTATTTGTGCGATCGATCTGCTGCGTGCCGAAGACGATCGTCTGCATTCGCGTAAACTGCGAACCTTTAACGAACCACCGTTCCGTTAAGATGTCGAGAGTCGCAGGCGGCTCCCGACAATTTACCCGGCGCAAACTGCCGTCATTACCAGCTGTAGCTTGCCGATGCGACAATACTGCGACCGCTGCCGTAGAAGCAGGCCGAGGTATTACTACAGGATGCGACGTAATGTTTATCGCTGAGGTTATTCACATTCAGCTGTAATGTGGTGCCCTTCAACGCTGGCGAGAGCGCGCCTAACTGATACTTTGCCATCGCGTCATACAGCGTGTAATGCGCCACCTTAAATCCACCTTCGGAGTCACCCGGAGTCGTGCCGGTGTAGCGCACGCCGGTTCCCAGCGTCAGCCCGTTCAACACACCATCCAGGAAACTATAGCTGCCCCAGGCCGACGCCGCATGACGTGGAATTGAAGCAATCGCCTGCCCTTCCTGCTGGCGATTACTGCTCGATTTCGTCACCGCATCGGTATACGTATAAGCTGCCATCAGCGCGATTTCAGGCGTCAGCTGACTGTGCAGCTCGGTTTCAACACCCTGCGATTTCACCTTGCCAATTTGCTCGAAATAACCGATTTCGCTGTTGTACTGGCTGATATTTTTCTGCGTGAGATCAAATGCGGTGACGGTCAGCATCGTGTCGTAGCCCTGAGGCTGGAACTTCACACCGACTTCCGTCTGCTCGCCGGTGGTTGGCGCAAACGGATCGCTGCCGGGCGCACCAACCGTCAGGTTAGGTTCAAACGAGGTGCTGTAGCTGATATACGGCGACAGACCATTATCAAACGCATACAACAGTCCGGCACGTCCAGTCAGCTTGCTGTCATTTTGCTGTTGGCTGGAATTATCGGTACGATCCTGGGTACGCACTTCTGACCAGTCATTACGGCCCGACAGCAGCAGATTCCACTGATTCCACTCCAGCTGGTCCTGTAAATAAACACCGAGCTGATCGAGTTTTTTACGGCTGCTGCTGGCAAGGCTAAACTGACTTTCATCAATACTGATACGCATGGGCCTGGCCCAGTCAAGATTGTATTTATCGCTGCTGTCGCGCCACAACTTACTGTCGATATCACTCCACTTATAGTCCAGACCGGCCAGTAGCGTATGCTTCACCGCGCCGCTATCAAACAGCGCTTTTAACTGGTTATCGATACCCAGTTCTTTTGACTCAATTTTATCATGCTGTGGACGACGACCTATGGTCGTCGGTGCGCCGCTGATTCCGCTGGTGAACACCAGATATCTGTAAGATTCGCTCATGCTGCTAAAACGGAAATTCTGCTGGAATGACAGCGCCTCATTGATGTTATGCTCGAAAATATAACCTATTGAGGTTTGTTCACGCTTTGCCTGATTGAAGCCCGGATCGCTGACATTAAAGTCATAAGGAATATAGCTGCCATTGCCCGGCACCACCGTACCGACATACGGCAGGAAATTGCGATAACCGGCCTTTGGCTCATTGATATAACTGGTCAGCAGCGTGAAGCTGGTATCCTCATTCGGTAACCAGGTCATCGCCGGAGCAATCGCCATCCGCTGCTGTTTGTTATCTTTAACGAACTCATGACGAGTACTGGCGATACCATTCAACCGATAAAACAGCGTGTAGTCATCATTCAGCGCACCACCGAAATCAAACGCCGCTTCAGCCAAATGCTGATTACCACTGCTGAACTGTACTTTGTGAATACTTTCTGCTGTCGGGCGCTTGCTGGTCATGCTGATCAGCCCACCGGGATTGACCTGGCCATACAGCACCGAAGCCGGGCCGTGCACCATCTCTACCCGCTCCAGTAACCAGGGGTCGATCTGCCCGGCAGCGCCCTGCTGACCGGATAATCCGTAGCTCAGTCCATCAAGAAACTTCGGCGCATAGCGAAAGCCACGGCTGATCACTTCATCATTACGATTAGAGTTGCCACGGTAGTTAGTCAGCACGCCGCTGGTATAGCTCAGTGCATCCGCTACCGACGGTGCTGCCTGATCGTCCATCTGCTGTCGCGTAATCACTGAAATTGACTGCGGCGTTTTTCTCAGTGCCGTCGGCACTTTGGTGCCGGAAGCACTCTCTTTCGCCACGATACCGGTTAGCGGTGCAGTCACACTCTCCCCGCTCTCCGCCGTAACGGTCAGGGTGTTTTCGCTGGCTGCCATCGCTTGCGTCAGAGGCATAACCAGCAAGGTTGACGTCAGCAATACTCTGATAGCCGGTTCTTTGACTGGCTGTTTTTTATTGATGTCGGACATGAAGGTGATCCCTGTCAGCACTGCCTGATGAAAATACCCAGTTTTATTGATAACCCCTTGCCATAGAGGGAAAATATCCGCTCAGTTGAGGTCGGCGCCGATGCTATTGCAAATGAAAATAATTCTCAATGACATTTGCATTAGTAGTTCTTAAGATAGAGGTTATCAACGACTTGTCAGATTTTTGACGCACGATAACGGAGGAAAAGGTGAGTATTAATCCGAAAAAATCACTGGCCGGGCAGCAGCCCGAGGGCACAGCTGCGGGCTTTTTGACTGCGGCGGATGCCGGCCAGCCGCAGTGGTGGCAAAAATTATCGCAACTGGGCACACCGCTAATTGAACCGGCAGGTAACAATCAAGTAAAAATGAACTATTTCTGGCGCGATCCAGCCGGAACAGAACAGCACTCCGCCATCGTACGGGTCTATATTGATATCAATGGCATAACCGACCATCACAGTCGCGAGCCGCAAAGCTTACAACGGCTGGCCGGAACCGACATCTGGCACGGATCAGCCACGGTTGATGCGCGCTGGCGCGGCAGTTACAGCCTGATACCGATCGTTACCAGCCAACTGCCGCCTGTTTTCAGCCGCGACGATAGTATCGCCAGCCAACAGCAGCGCGAATGGTGGATATCCTTGTTTCCACTGGCGATTGCCGACCCGCTTAATCCGCTGCGCAATCATTTTAACAGCCGTCGCCAGCCGCTCTCTGCCGCACATATGCCCGACGCTCCGCGACAAAGCGGCTGGCTGGCGTGGGATCACAATCGTGAAGCACCGATCGATTACGATCGCCTGCAGCAATTTAACTGGCTAAGCACGCTGCTCGATAATCAGCGCCGCATCTGGTTGTATACCAGCGGTAATACCTCACAGCCTGCTACGCGACCGCTGGTAATTTTGCTCGACGGGCAAAACTGGGCACAAAATATCCCGCTGTTTTCGGTGCTGGAACAGCAGACTGCCGCAGGCCTGCTACCCGCGGCCTGCTGGATATTTATCGATGTGATTGATATGGACCACCGTGAGCAGGAATTATCCTGTAACCAACAGTTCTGGCAGGCAATCCAGCAGGAGTTGCTGCCGGAGGTCAGGCGGCGGGAGGATTTCAGCGATGACCCACAACGCACGGTCGTAGCCGGTCAAAGCTACGGCGGTCTGGCAGCGATGTATGCGGGTCTGCACTGGCCGCAACGCTTTGGTCGGGTGCTCAGCCAGTCGGGATCGTTCTGGTGGCCGGAGGTGAAATTTATCACTCAACCGGCGCAACGCGGCAGTTACCAGCCTGGCTGGCTGATTGGACAGGTCGCAGAGAATTATGTGGCAGAAGCCCCACTGACCATTTTCCTCGAGTATGGCGACCGCGAAGAGACAATCGGCTTTGTAAACCAGCAAATGCTGCAAGCATTAAGCGCCACCGGACATCGTATTATACAGCGCGAATTTATCGGCGGTCATGACTCACTCTGCTGGCGCGGCGGCCTGCTGGATGGACTCCAGCTGTTGCTGAGCGAAGATCGGGCGAAGTAGCCATCTTTCCCCACCTCCCGGTCAGACGGGCGAAGGGCAGTGAAAACGTCCGCAGGGAATAATCAGCGGCGTATGTGAGACCGGATCGTCGATGATGATGCAGGCCATACCGAACACTCGCTCCACCAGTTCAGCGCTGACGATCTCTGCCGGTTTGCCCTGCGCGACGATCTCGCCGCTGTGCATCACAATTAAGTGGTCAGCATAACGGCAGGCCTGATTCAGATCGTGCAGTACCGCAATCAGCGTCTGGCCTGATTGCTGATTCAGCTCACGAAACAGATCCAGCAGCTCGATTTGATGAGCAATATCCAGCCAGGTGGTGGGTTCATCCAGTAACAGCAGCGGTGTCTGCTGCGCCAGCACCATCGCCACCCAGGCCCGCTGCCGCTGGCCGCCTGACAGCTCATCCACGCTGCGTTCCGCCAACCTTTCCACACTGGTGGCGCGCATTGCCATATTTACCGCCTGCCGATCCGCTTCACTCCACTGCTTTAGCAGGCTCTGATGCGGATAACGACCGCGCGCCACCAGCTCCGCCACGCTAATCCCTTCCGGCACGATGGCATGTTGCGGCAGCAGACCAAGCTGACGCGCCAGCGCTTTGGTCCCCAACTGATGAATATCTTTGCCATCAAGCAGCACCCGGCCTGCCCGTGGCTTCAGCAGACGACAGAGCGCACGCAACAGCGTCGACTTGCCGCAGGCGTTAGGGCCGATAATTACCGTAAACTGATTATCGGGAATAGTGACACTCAGCTCGCTGGCTATCACTTTTTGTTCATACGCCAGCGTCAGTTGCGCGGCCTGCAAACGGCTGTTAGCCAAAGGTTTCATATTTAGCGACGGGCCTCACGAATCAGCAACCAAATCAGATACAGTCCACCAATACTGACGGTCACCGCTCCTGTCGGCAGCTGCACGCCGTCGAAGCTGTGTTGTGCCGTCAGGTCGGCAGCCAAAAGTAACAGTGCGCCAGTAGTAGCAGCGGTAAACAGCGGTATCGAACTGGCGCGCGTCAGGCGACGGGCAATTTGCGGCGCGGCCAGTGCAATAAAGGAGATCGGCCCGGTGCTGGCGGTTGCTACCGCGGTCAGAATAATGCCAGACAGCATTAGCCACAGGCGGCTGGCTTCGACATTCACTCCCAGCGCACGCGCACTGTCATCGCCCATTTCCATCAGCTGCATCTGCTTACCGATCATCAGCACCGCCAGCAGCGTAACGGGAATGCAAATCAGCGCCGGTTGCGCTTTTGCCCAGGTCATGCCGTTTAACGAACCCGCTCCCCACAGCGCGGCATTCATGGCGCTCTCCAGCGAGCCGGTAACGATCAGCCAGGTGTTAAACGCCGACAGCAGCGCAGCGACCCCGAGACCAACAATAATCAGACGGAATCCAGCGATGCCGTCGCGCCACGCCAGCAGATAAACCAGCGCGGCAGCCGCGATACCGCCTACCAGTGCACCGCTGGCAATTTGATAGTAACTGCCGTTCAGCAGGATAATTGTTACCAGCGCACCGGTATAAGCGCCGGTATTGAAGCCCACCACATCCGGGCTTCCGAGCGGATTACGAATCACCGACTGAAAAATCGCTCCACTCACGCCCAGACCTGCGCCCAGCAACAGCGCCATCACAATGCGCGGCGCGCGCCATTGAGTCACCACGGTCACCAAACCGCGTGCGCCCTCCCCGTGCAGCGCCTGCCACACCTGTAGCGGCGACAGATGTAAGCTACCGTAGCACAGCGCAAATCCCGCCAACAGTAACGCCATCGTTAACAGTACGCCGTTGATCAGCAGCACGCGTAACGACATTTTGGTATTGATCAAGCCGCAGGCATTGCCCAACTGCAGTGTTCTGGCTGGCACCCGGTTCTCCTTAATGTTTACGCTGTCGCACCAGCCAAATCAGCACCGGTGCGCCAATAAAGGCAGTGACTATCGATACTCGTAGCTCGCCCGGCACCAGCAGACGACCGACGATATCCGCCAGCAGCAGCAGTATTGGCGCCATCAGCAGTGAAGCAGCCAGCACCCAGCGTTGATCTGAACCAACCCACCAACGGGCCACGTGCGGCACCATCAGGCCGACAAAGCCAATCGGCCCGACCAGCGCGGTGGCAGAACCACACATCAGCATCACTGCCAGTACCGCCAGCAGGCGCACCAGCAGCACCTGCGTACCCAGTGCCGCCGCCATCTCTTCGCCCATACTCAGGCTGTTGAGCGCCCGCGCCGACAGCAGCGCCAGCAGACAGCCGCCGATTATTGCCGGAGCAACAAAAGCCATATTGCTTAATGAACGGATATCCAGCGTTCCGGCTTGCCAGATACGCATCTGATCGAAGGTTTGCGGATTCAGCAGCGCCAGCGAGGAGGTCATACCGGCCAGTACCGCGCTGAGCGCGACGCCGGCTAAGGTCAGCCGCACCGGATTAACGCGCCCGCTAGCGAAAGAACCAATCAGCCAGACGGCAACACTGGCTATCAGCGCCCCGCTCCACGCCAGGCTCAGCCATCCCAGTATGCCGCTGACACCAAACAGACTGACGCCGACCGCAATAGCAAAACCGGCCCCGGCATTGACTCCCAAAATTCCCGGGTCGGCCAGCGGATTGCGGGTTAGCGCCTGTATTATCGCCCCGGCCCCGCCCAGCGCCACACCGGCCAAAATCCCGGCGAGAGTCCGTGGCAGTCGCGACTGCATTACGATCACGCTATTTGCATTGTCCAGCTGGCCACTCAGACTGTGCCAGACATCCAGCGGCGCGATAGTTTTCGCGCCCACCAGTAAGCTCAGCAAGCTAATGACAATAAGTAACAGCAGCAGGCCGCCTAAAATCGTCAGCTGACGGCTCGTGCTACGGGTGGACAAAATGTCGCTCGATGCTGTTTAACATATTGCTGGCACTGTAATAATCGAGACGAAACGTATCCGGCCCCATGGCGTATACCCGTTGCTGCTGTATCGCGTCCAGATGCTGCAGGAATGGATTAGCGCTGACTTCTTGTACCGTGTGGTCGTCAGCGGAGAACAACAACAGCGTGTTGCCATTTAGTCCACTGGCCATATTTTCCCCGGACAGCTGGATAATATCGTTACGTTTTCCCATGCTGGTTTGCGGAGTGACGGTGTCGGGCAGCGTGGCAAGGGTAAAGCCTAACTGCGCTAATAATTTTCCCTGCGCAGAAGCAGCGGTCCACAGATTGAGGCCCCGGCCATCCTGGTAGTAAACCAGTGCCGACACCGGCTGCGGCGGCAGAATAATAGCCTGTTTTATTGCCGCAACCCGCTGAGTGAAGCCGTCAATCCGGCGCTGGGCCTCAGCTTCATGACCGGTGCCCTTCCCCAGTAGCTGCGCCAGCTGTTGCCAGCTTTTATCGCCGTAATCAATCACCAGCGTCGGGGCAATAGTTGAGAGCTGATCGTAGAGTTTCAGCGCCGAGTCACCGCCGGTAGCGGCAATCACGATGAGATCCGGCTCTTCAGCAGCCACCGCTTCCGCGTTGGGTTCGGTGATATAGAGAGATTTCAGATGACGCGCTCTGGCTTCCTCACTCCACTGGGTGAAAAAACCCTGCTCATCAGACACCGTGCTGTTACGGCTGGTAGCACCGGAAGCGATAACTGGCGCATCAATTGCCAGCAGCGTACCGGTCAGCGTCACGCTGGTTGAGACAATGCGCTGCGGCGGATGCTCCAGCGTCACCGGCCCTCTGGCAGTATCCAGCGTGCGCGGCCAGTCGCTTTGCGCGGCGTCTGACGTCACAGATGGCGAGGAATCCGTCTGGCTGAAATCACAGCCAGACAAAGTAAACAGCAACGGCAAGGCTAACCACCGCGAGATTCTGGATAACGACGTTTTCATTTATTAGCAAAATTTATGTAAATGCGTATCATTATCATACCGATAATCAGCCTCAATGGAAACGTGTTTACCGCCCTCAGCGGTCTGACCGGAAGTTATGCAAGCGAACTAAGCGGACTTTTCGTGCTCTGACTGATAAATAGATTGATAATTACTCTCTCCTTAACCATCCTTAAATCACTCACCCTGAATTCTCTTATCTCGCTGGTACTCACTTGCTCAAGCTGCCCAAAATATTGCTGCACGCGGTTCAACGCACGGCATGGTATCCGAAACGGCACTCTTATCGAGTTCTGTTAAAGCGTGAGATTACCCCGCTGGCAGTACCGATCTTTTTTGAAAATCTCTGCGTATTGCTAATGGGTGTACTCAGTACCTTTCTGGTCAGCCGGCTAGGTAAGGAAGCGATGGCCGCTGTCGGACTGGCCGAAAGTTTCAGCATGGTGATTATCGCGTTTATTGCTGCGGTTGATCTGGGCACTACAGTGGTGGTCGCGTTCAGTCTCGGCAAACGCAATCGCAAACGCGCTCGCGCCGCCACCCGACAATCTTTAGTGCTGATGACGCTGGCTTCGGTGCTGCTGGCGCTGGTTATCGAGTTCTCCGGTCAGTCGATTATCAATATTATTGCTGGCCCCGCCGCGCCTGAAGTTAAACAGCTGGCGCTGACCTACCTGCGCATTACCGTCTGGAGTTATCCGGCTGCCGCTATCGCGCTGATTGGCTGTGGCGCACTGCGCGGAGCAGGCAATACTAAAATGCCGATGCTGATCAATGGTGGCATGAATATCCTGAATATTATGATCAGTAGCGTGCTGATCTACGGCTGTTTTTCCTGGTCGGGGCTGGGATTTATCGGCGCCGGGATTGGCCTGACGCTGTCGCGCTATATCGGCGCGGTGGCGGTAATTTATGTGTTGATGACCGGTTTTAATCCGGCGCTAAAAATCACGCTGCGCAGCTACTTTCGCCGTATGGATATACCGATCCTGCGGGAAGTATTGAGCATTGGCCTGCCGGCCAGCATTGAATCAGTGCTGTTTAACGGCGGTAAACTGCTAACCCAGATATTTGTTGCCGGAATGGGCACCAATGTCATCGCCGGTAACTTTATCGCCTTCTCGATAGCCTCGCTGATTAACTTGCCGGGTAACTCGCTGGGTTCCGCCGCGACGATTATTGTCGGTACCCGACTGGGTAAAGACCAAATCGGACAGTCGGAGCGTCAGCTGAAATTTATTTTCTGGTTATCCACCGTTGGCCTGTGCATGCTGGCGCTGCTTTCGGTGCCGCTGGCCGGCGTGCTGGCCTCGTTTTATACCAATGAAGACGATGTTATCGACGTCGTAAAAATGCTGGTATGGCTTAACGCCGCCTTTATGCCGTTCTGGGCGGCCTCTTGGGTGCTTCCTGCCGGGCTTAAGGGCGCACGCGACGCGCGTTTTACCATGTGGGTATCGATTCTCAGTATGTGGGGATGCAGAATCGTCTGTGGTTATACGCTGGGGATTGTGCTTGGCTTCGGCGTAGTGGGCATCTGGCTCGGAATGTTCCTCGACTGGATTGTACGCGGGCTGTTTTTCTGGTGGCGGATGGTCAGTGGCCGCTGGCTAGGGAAGTACCGCAAAATTCCGGCGCAAAAGTAATGTCTTGCGGCGAAATTAGCGTGCCAGCCAGCGTGACGTCAGTCGTCTGGAGGTATGTAAAACGCGCAGAATACGCACCTCATCACTGACGAGAAGATAAACCAGGATAAACGGAAAGTGAGGGACGACCAGTTTACGCTGATTCTGCGCTTTGCCGGCCACTCCCCCTGCCTGCGGATTATCGATGAGTATTGCCGCCATGCGGGACAGCTTGTCATCAGCCGCGATGGCAACCTGACAACCAGCATGCCTCGAAAGCCAGATGAAAATATCTTCCCTGTCGATTGATGCTCTGCTTTCCCAACGAAGCTGCGTCATAGGTCTCCTTTTAGCGCCTTCGCTTTCAGCGCTTCCATGCGCGTCTTCATTTCGTCATCACTGATAAAGTGAGTGGCATGCTTATCATGATAATCAAACGCTTCTGCAATCGCGTTTTCCAACCAGCGATCCTGCTCCATGCTTTGCATCTCCTGTTCTTCAGCTGCCAGTTGCTCAACCCGCTGGCGAACCAGTTTAGTCAGGTCGGTGTTTTTACGTTCTGCCGCCTGCATCGCCAGACGCTTGGTGGTCTCATCAATACGAAAATGGATATTTGGCATGCTGGTGTCTCCAACGTGTTGTCATTTGTGTAGTCAGTATGCCAGTGCCGCCCAATACTGTCATCATTCTCTGTGCTGTAAAATCAATCGATGTCAAAATTGCGGCAAATGCCGAAAAAAACCTGCGTCGTCGCGCAGATCAGTATCGATTTATTAATTATTGCAGTTAATATTAACCAACCGACAATCAAAAACAGTCAGATCGATATAGCGATATTGGCTGATTGACAGCCTCAGCGAGTTTTATTAACGTCTGAATCTGTATTTAATTAGAAACAATCCGCATTGTTCGGACGTTTCCCGCATGTCTGTCAGTTTCAGTTAACCGTTCATTATTCACCTATTTATGCATTTATAATAAACATGATTAATCACTTGCCATAAGGAAATGCAAATGACTCATCGTTATCCGATTATTTATATTCGTGGTTTTACCATGAGCGAAGCAGAGAGAAATAAAAGCGTTGCCGATCCGTTCTGTGGCTTTAATTATGGTTCCACCCTGTTTCGCGCAACGGAAAGTAAACAGATGCGCGCGGATAAATTCTTTTTTGAATCACCGCTGGTCAGGCTGACCACTGAATATCAGTATCAACCGGTTTATCACAATGGTGATGATATTGTTGATGCTGACTGGAAAGGTAAAAGTGATGGAGAGGGTAATATCATTCCGGGAATACCGCCCGCTTCAATTATTATTTATCGCTATTATGATGATGGTTCAACATTTTTTGGCAACGGTGAGTCGCGTTCGATTAGTGAATATGCCGCCGGCCTGAATGCCTTAATTCTCAGAGTTAAACAGCTGGTGCTGCAATATCCGTGCGCAGACAGTTCATTAATGCAGGACAGTGATTTCCGCTGCTATCTGGTGGCTCACTCAATGGGCGGGCTGGTAGCACGGGCTTTTCTGCAAAGTACCGAGCAGGATTTTCAACTGGCGCAGCAAGCCGTCGCCAAACTGTTTACCTACGCCACGCCGCATAACGGCATTGATATTCTTGGGATGAATGTTCCCGGCTGGTTAACCGCGGGCCAGGCGGACACCTTTAATCGCGCCAAAATGAGGCAGTACCTCAATCTGCAAACACTCTCACCGCGTTTTGATCAGCGCGTCGATCTGATTCCCGAGTCCGCACTGCCTGCCGAGCGGATTTTTTGTATGGTCGGCACGAATCGCAGCGATTACGAGCCGTTGCAAGGTATGCTGCGCAACTTTGTCGGCCACGGCAGCGACGGGCTGGTATTAATTGATAATGCCTCACTGTGGGGCGTTAACAATGATGGCAGTACGGTTCAGGTGGCAACGGCCTATGCCTTTCGTTCGCACTCCGGCTATTTCGGCATTGTGAATTCTGAAGAGGCCTACCAGAACCTGGTGCGTTTTCTGTTCGGTGATGTGCGGGTTGATGTCTGGGCTGATATTGCCTCGGTGACGTTACCGACTGAAATCGAGCCACAGGCGGCAAAAGTCTCCGGACTGTATCAGTTTGAGTTTCGCGCCGCCCCCAGAGGGAAGCGCTGGTTTCTCACTCGTCGTGCTTCGGTAGAAGACTCTCCGGCCTGCCGCACACATGCACAGTTAACCTCACCGGACCCAACCGACCGGCAGATTTATCTCTCCAGCCTGTTCTTATCAAAACGCGGCAAGGCTGACCCGCTTGCCAGTGAACTTTGCTATTCAATGACCTTCTCGGCCAAAGTGCCCGATTACAAAATTGAGCGCAATTTCTGGTCAGACGGTCATCACGAAGGCGCCGATCTGTTTCGTGATAGGGCAATCATTACCCTTACGCCACCCGCGCAACCGGATGGCAACGGCGACTGGACGGTAAATTTTGGCTGGTCAGAGAATCCAACGCAGTATCAGCAGACTTTGCGTTTTCACTCAGCTGAGGATCGTCACGAGCTGTGCCTGCCGTTTGAAAATAGTGCTAAACCGGGTATTCGCGGCGCAATACGTATGACAGTCCGCCCCTGGTCGTAAGCGGCTAAGCGGCTGGCGAGTCGCCAGCCGCGGTCAGTTAAGGCTGATACAGCGGCACCGCTTTACCGGTAATATAGCGACGGCGCAGGCGGGCTGAAACCGCATCCATAATCATTACAATAACCACCAAAATCAGGGTGATAAACATCACCACATCCCAATTCCATAAGCGCATATTTTCCGCATAGACCAGGCCGATCCCTCCGGCACCGACAAAGCCTAATACTGCCGCCGAACGGGTATTGGACTCAATCTGATACAGGCTGAGTGCCAGTAAAGTGGGAAAAGACTGAGTAAAGATGCCATAGCGATGTTTTTGTAAACTGTTGGCCCCTACCGCATTCAGCCCACGCCCCGGCGAACGCTCTACCGTTTCATGACCTTCCGCGTAGAGTTTGCCCAGCAGGCCAATATCCTGCATCACTATTGCCAGCACGCCAGCCAGCGGCCCCATCCCCACCGCACGCACAAAGATAAGCCCCCAAATCGCCATATCAATGCCGCGCAAAATATCCAGTAAACGCCGCATCGCCAGCGCTATCGGGCGCAATCCACGGCTGCTCATCACGTTGCGCGCGGCTAAAAAGGAGAGCGGCAGCGCCAGTAAGGTGGCGGTTAGGGTACCGGCAAATACGATTGCCAGCGTAATGCCTATTTGAGAGAAGTAGTAAGCGAAAGGCCAGCTGGCAAAATTATGCCAGACAAACATGCGCAGAAAGTAGCGGCCTATTTGCTGGCAGCCGCTAACCCACTGCGTCCAGGGGATACCGAACATCTGAAAGAAAAACAGATAAAACAACAGTACCGCGACAGCCAGCAGCAGCAGGCGCTGCAGATAGCGGCGCTGAATACTGAATAACGCCGGATGCTGCTGCTTAATTTGTTGCGCAGTTAACGCATTTTGCAGGATGATCATGCTGCTTTGCCCTCGACAACCCAGCGGCGTAACCGGCCGGAAAAAGTATCCAGCAACGACACCACGATGATAATCAGCAGCAGCGTGATGCTGACCTGGTCGTAACGATCGAGCTTAATATTGGTCATCAATTCCTGGCCGATACCGCCTGCGCCAACCAGACCTAAAATGGTCGACTGACGGAAATTCACCTCCATGCGCATAAAGCTGTAAGAGAGGAAAATCGGCTTCACCTGCGGCCAGAAGGCAAAGCGCATTCGTTGCAGTTTACTCGCGCCACTGGCCGCCAGCCCGCGTACTGGCTTATCCGAGGCGGTTTCTATCGCTTCGTAAAACAGCTTGGTCAGGCTACCGATGGAGTGCAGCGCCAGCGCCAGAAACCCCGGAATAGCGCCAATGCCAAAGGCCATAACAAACATCACTGCCCATGCCAGCTCCGGCATGGTGCGCAGAAAGGCAACCACGGTACGAATCGCCAGCCGCAGCGCCGGTGGGCTTTGGGTATTACCGGCGGCGAAAAAGGCCAGCAGCGTCGCCACCATCACCGACAGCAGCGTCGCCGCCAGCGCCAGTTGCAGCGTTTCCCAAATCAGCGGTAGCTGAATAGGCAAACGATACCCCCAGTAAGCCAGTGAACCCTCGGTGCGCCCATCAGCAAACAGCAGCGACCAGTGCAGCACCGGCACCGTTTCCAGCAGATAATCAAAGAAATGCGGCAGTGAAATCCAGACGGTATGCAGATTGAATTCAGCAACCTGACCCGCCGCCAGATACAGCGCCACCAGTAGCAGCGACCACAGCAGCGTATCGCGTTTTTGTCGCCCTTTTATCTGCTGATAATAGCGTTCGAAATCGTTATTCATCACTTTGTACCAGCACCCTTTCTACTTAGTGGCCTGCTGCCGCAGGCCACTGGATTTAGCGGTCGCCCTTGGTCAGTTCACGCTTCATATCGATGATCTGCTGGTAATCCTTCACGCTGGCCGGGCCGATATGCTGCTGGCCGCCCATCGCTTTGATAAAGCAGCTGTGGTTATCGCTATCCAGCTTTTTAATTGCCGCTACCACTTTCTGCTTAAACTCTGGCGGGAGTTTATTGCTGACCAGAATCGGGCCATTGGGGATTAACGGCGATTGCCAGATGATACGAATCTGCTTCATCAGATCCGGATGGTCCATGCGGATCATGCGGGTGAAAGCACCCGACGTGTAACCGCTGTTGTGGTCACCGATCATTGATGCCCAGGTGACTGCGCCAGCAAACTGGCCATTCAGCACGCCAAGCACATCCTGCTCGTGGCCACCGGAGAAAGTAATGCTGGCAAAGGTGTTGTTGTATTTGTTATCAACGTTGCCGCCAAACTGCTGCTTAAAAGCCTGATTGGGAATCAGGAAGCCGGAGGTGGAATCCGGGTCAGCAAATCCAATCGCTTTCCCTTTCAGGTCTTCCAGTTTCTGGTAGGGACTGTCCGCTTTTACCACCATCAGCGAGTGGTAGCCGCGTGATTTATCGGTGTCATCTACCGCGATACCCACCACATCGACCGCCTGCGGATCTTTGATATACACCGAAGCGTAGGAGGACGGCGACATGCTTAACACCAGGTCAATTTTACCGCCCAGCAGCCCCTGGATTACCCCAGAGTAATCTGACGAGTTACGCAGCTTAGTATCAACACCCAGCTCTTGATCAAAAAACTGTTTTACACACTGATTGTCACCGATTTGTTGGGTGGCGTTCTGACCGCCCAAAATACCGAGATTTAATTCCTTTGGCGTCCCGGCTGCGACCGCGCCAAAAGTTATTGCTGCGCCGGTCAGAATCATCGCCACGTTAAGCGTTTTTTTCATTGCTGCTGTCGCCCTTAGTTAAGTTGACTTATTTCATCGCCATACAGCGTATGGAGAAGGGATTCATTAAGCTGCGAAGGATGACCGTCAAATACGATGCGGCCCTGAGCGATGCCGATTGCCCGCGTGCAATATTCGGTTACCAGCTCGACAGAGTGCAGATTGACCATCACGCTGATGCCGTTATCACTCACCTGGCGCAGCACATCCATAATGCGCCGGGTATTTTTCGGATCGAGCGAGGCTACCGGCTCATCGGCGAGTAAGATTTTTGGGTTTTGCATCAGTGCGCGGCAGATGGCCACGCGCTGCATCTGACCGCCTGAGAGATTTTCAGCACGCTGTAGCGCCTGCGGCAGCATATTCAGCCACTGCAACAGGGCGATAGCGCGCGCACGGTCTTCGTCGGGAAAAATTTTGAAGAAGGATTTTAGTGTTGAGATCTGGCTGAGACGTCCCAGCAGCACGTTAGTCAGCACATCAAGGCGCGGCACCAGACAGAAATCCTGAAAAATCATGCCACATTCCGCGCGCCACTGGCGCATCTGGCGGCTGCTCAGCCTGGCAATATCCTGCTGCTGGTCATCGCGGTAATTTATAATTTGGCCTTCGCTGGCAGGCAGCGTGCCATTCAGCACATGCAGCAGCGTAGATTTTCCGGCACCTGAACGACCAATCACCGCCACCAGTTCTCCGGCGTGCAGATCGAAATTAATGTTATCCAGTACCCGCTGCTGTGCCGAGTAAGACTTGCTTAATCCGCGTACCGCCAGAACCTTTTGCTGCCGCACTGCCTGCAGTTTAACTTCAGGTTCGGGTGCGGATCTTAATCGTGCCTGTGCCATATGTTTATCCGTTGCCGTTCGGTGAGTTGCACGCTTATTAACGTTATCGGCCATGAATCTCTGATGACAGTGGGATGATAAAACCATGACGCGATGGCGGTTTCAGCCGCCCAGAACCAGCCCGTCATACGCCGCGGCTACTCCGGCAGGTAACGGATGATGTTGCAGCCAGCTATCAACCTGATGACTGAGATGTGTCAGCCAGCTTTGCCGGGGCTTTAGCTGATGATGTAGCTTTAACGCCAGTTGCAGATCGTTGTGATTTTGCGGTGCGTCGCACGGGGGATAACTGCAATCCAGTATCAAATGATCGAGGGTTTGTCGTCGGAGAAAAACATCAGTTTCCGGCGGAATATCAATGGTATCGCATAGCCAGGCAATGGTCGTTTGTTGGCCTTGCAGCAAATAACCCAAGGTGATTTTTGAGTGAATTAACGGCAATGGCGTGACACTCAGCGCACCAAAACTGACGGTTTTGAACGCCGTCAGCGGTGACTGAAACTGTAAAATACCGGGATGTTTAAACAGGTCGTCGCAGCCCAACTCATCCGGCGGGCCATACACCGGAATTGGCGCACCGACGCCCCAGCGCAGTGGAAACAATCCCTGCACATGGTCCATATGATAATGAGTCAGCAAAATACGGCGGATATCGCCCGCGCCAAATCGCTGGTAAAGATCGCTACCGGCATCAAGCAGAGTGGTTTCTTCGCCGCTGCGAATCATCGCGCTACAAGGGGCGCGGCGATACTGCGGTTGCTGCCTGGCGCGCTGGCAGATCTCACACTGACAACCAAATACCGGCACCTGCTGCGCGCCGCCGGTGCCTAAAAAGGTCAGCTGCATGCTTCCCCCTCCAGCAAGGCGCGGAACCGGCGCAAGGTATCGGACAGCGCACCGTTATTGCTCAGGCTGCAGCACTCAGATGGTGGCAGCTGCGCGCGCAATAGTCGTTGTGCGATCTGCTGCTCGCTCTCGCGCCCGCGCTGGCGTAAACGCCCGGCCAGCACCGGCGCAGAAACCTGCAAACAGACTGGAAACAGCTGCTCAGCGTAGCGCTGCCGGGCAGCCAGCAGATGCTGACGCGAGCCGTTAACCACCACCTCAATTCCCTGAGCCAGCCAGAGATCGATCTCAATCCCCAGCGCATAGCGCTGTTGATGCGCTTGCCAGTCGATGGCGAACAATCCTTTTGCCCGCCGCCGCAAAAACTCTGCCTCGCTCAGGGCAATATGATTTTCACCACCGGCATCAGCGGGCCGGGTAATGTACCGGTGAGCCACCAATACCTTTTCCGGTGGCTGCTCGCGCAGTGCATTTAACAGACTGTCTTTGCCGGAACCGGATGCGCCCATTAACCAGATCAGCCGCGCCATCAGTACACTCTCCTGCCCTGTGCCCAGACGTGACGAATATGAGCATGGCCGTGAATGCTGTGTGCCAGCACCAGGTCGGCCCGCTTTCCCTCGGCAATGATCCCGCGATCCTGTAAGCCGAGAGCGTTTGCCGGATTCGCCGTCACCAGCGCTACCGCACGCGACAGATCGTAAGGATTGCCGTCATCCTGCGCCAGACGGAAAGTGGCATCCAGCAAACTGGCGGGATAGTAGTCAGAAGACAGAATATCCAGCAGCCCGGCCTGCGCCAGCTGATGGGCGGCAACATTGCCGGAGTGCGAACCGCCACGCACAATATTCGGTGCACCCATCAGAATCTTTAAGCCCTGCTCACGCGAACGGCGGGCGGCGGCTTCAGTGGTAGGAAATTCGGCAATCACGCTGCCGATAGCCTGTGATTCATCGACGTGTGCTGCAGTCGCGTCGTCATGGCTGGCCAGCGCAATCCCCTGCTGGCGGCAGTGAGCGGCAATCGCCGCGCGATTAGGCTGCGACCAGCGCTGCGCCAATGCGATCTGCTGCTGCTCCCAGGCTGCCATCTCTGCCTGTCCGAGCTGATATTTACCCTGATAATATTCGCGATATTTCTCCAGCGAAACGAACTGGCGCTGCCCAGGTGAGTGATCCATCAGCGAGACCAGTGACAAGCCCGGGGTATGCATTAACTGCTCAAACAGTTGCAGCGTGCTGTCATGGGGGAGTTCGCAGCGCAAATGCAGACGATGCTCGGCGCGATTCAGCCCCTGTTGCTGGCTGTGAGTAATCGCATTGATCATCTTGCTAAGATTATCGAGCCGATGCCCGCCATCGCGTACATCGCCCACGCCAATCGCATCCAGTACCGTGGTAATACCGCTGGCGACCATTAACGCATCGTGACTGCTCATTGCTGAATGCGCTGGCCAGTCGACTTTTGGCCGGGGAGTAAAGAATTTATCAAGATTATCCGTATGCAGCTCCACCAGCCCCGGCAGTAACCAGCCCTGTTCACCGTCGAGCGCCGACGGTAACTGACTGACCGTATCGCTGTAGCTGCGGATCACACCGTCACGCATCTCCAGCGAGCCGTGAACCACCTGCTTTTCCAGCACCAGCCGGACATTATTGATGATCATGCGCGTGCTCTCTCGCTGGCGGTAACATCATATGCAGACGATCGGCAACCCGATCGCGGACGGCTTTATCATGAAAAATACCGACAATCGCCGCACCGCGATCGCGCGCTTCCTCAATCAGCTTTACCACCGCCGCACTGTTATTACTGTCGAGTGAAGCGGTCGGTTCATCGAGCAGTAAAATCGGATAATCAGCGATAAACCCGCGTGCGATATTCACCCGCTGCTGCTCGCCGCCGGAGAAGGTCGACGGAGCCAGCGTCCATAAACGCTCCGGCACATTAAGCCGCGTCAGCAGGTGGCGCGCACGCGCCTCACAAATCGCCCGCTCAACGCCGCGTTCCAGTAAAGGCTGCATCACTACTTCAAGAGTCGAGATACGTGGGATCACGCGTAAAAACTGGCTGACCCAGCCAATAGTTTCGCGGCGTACCGCCAGAATTTGACGCGCGGGTGCCGTGACCAGATCGATCCACTGCTGTTGATGGCGCAACCAAATATGGCCACTTTCCGGCTGATAGTTAGCGTATAGCGAGCGCAATAACGTCGATTTTCCACTGCCGGAGTGACCATCCAGTACCACGCATTCACCGGCGTTAACACTGAAACTGGCATCACGTAATACCGGCAGCACCGTACCGTGCTGATTATGTAACACAAAGGTTTTGCAAAGATTTTCGACGCGAAGTTGGGTGTGCATAGTTTATTCCTGTGATCAGTTTAAAACCGACGACACCAGCAGTTGGGTATACGGATGGTGCGGATCATCCAGCACCCGATCCGTGAGCCCGCTCTCCACTACCCGCCCCTGCTTCATCACCAGCAGGCGATGCGCCAGCAGGCGGGCGACGCCGAGATCGTGGGTAACAATCACCACCGCCAGATTAAGATCGCGCACCAGCGTGCGCAGCAGATCGAGCAGGCGCGCCTGTACCGATACATCCAGTCCACCGGTCGGCTCATCCATAAACACCAGCCGTGGATGGGTCACCAGGTTGCGTGCAATCTGTAAGCGCTGCTGCATGCCGCCGGAAAAAGTGGTCGGCAAATCATCCAGCCGCGCCACCGGGATCTCCACATCCTGTAACCACTGACTGGCGCGCTGGCGAATCTCGCCGTAATTACGCTCACCAATAGCCATCAGCCGTTCGCCAATATTGCCACCCGCAGTAACCTGCGGACGTAAGCCATCCAGCGGATGCTGATGCACTACGCCCCACTCGGTGCGCAGTAAGCGGCGGCGATCGCTTTCGCTCAGGCTGTACAGTTCGCTGCCGCGATAGAGAATACTGCCGTGCTGCGGCGTCAGGCGGGCAGAAATCGCCTGCAGCAAAGTGGTTTTTCCCGAGCCGGATTCGCCGACAATTCCCAGCACTTCGCCGGGAAACAGCTCAAAAGAGACCTGCTCAAAACCCTTGCCCGGCGCGTAAAGATGCGTCAGATTGTTGACCGCAAGCAGCGGTTGTTCACTTTTCATCGCGGATTTCCTGCTGCTGGCGGCAATAGTCAGTATCGGAACAGACGAACATGCGCGTGCCGCTGTCATCCATAACCACTTCATCAAGATAGCTGTGATGTGAACCACACAGAGCGCAAGGCTCATCCCACTGCTGCACGCTGAACGGATGGTCGTCAAAATCGAGGCTTTCCACTTTACAAAACGGCGGCAGTGCATAAATACGCTTCTCACGCCCGGCGCCAAATAGCTGAAGCGCTGGCATCATATGCATTTTCGGGTTGTCGAATTTTGGAATCGGCGAGGGGTCCATCACATAGCGATCGTTGACTTTTACCGGATAGGCATAGGTAGTAGCGATATGGCCATAGCGCGCGATATCTTCATACAACTTTACCTGCATGATGCCGTACTCTTCCAGCGCGTGCATTTTGCGGGTTTCGGTTTCACGCGGCTCAATAAAGCGCAGCGGCTCGGGGATCGGCACCTGATAAATCAGTATCTGATCTTCCGCCAGCGGCGTTTCCGGGATGCGGTGGCGGGTCTGAATCAGCGTGGCGTCGACGGTGCGCTCGGTAGTCGCCGCGCCGCTAACGCGTCGGAAGAAGCGACGAATCGATACCGCGTTAGTGGTATCGTCGGCTCCCTGATCGATCACTTTCAGCACATCATGCTGGCCGATTATGCTGGCGGTAATCTGAATGCCGCCGGTGCCCCAGCCGTAAGGCATCGGCATTTCGCGGCCAGCAAACGGCACCTGAAAACCGGGTATCGCTACCGCTTTCAGAATGGCCCGACGAATAATTCGTTTGGTCTGCTCATCAAGATAACCGGGATTGTAACCGATCAACTCACTCATTGGTGTCGCCCTCCTGATACGCTTTGCGCAGCCGCTTTAACAGTTCCAGCTCGGCCTGGAAATCAACGTAGTGCGGTAATTTAAGGTGGGAGACAAAACCTGCCGCTTCGACGTTATCCGCGTGCGACAGCACAAACTCTTCATCCTGCGCCGGGCTGCTGATGCGCTCCTGATAGCGATCGCTTTGCAGCGCGCGATCGACCAGCGCCATCGCCATCGCCTTGCGCTCCGCGCGTCCAAACACCAGACCATAGCCGCGAGTAAAATGTGGCGGCTCTGCTTCCGGCGCGGTAAAACCGTTTACCATTTCGCACTCGGTCAGCAGGATTTCACCAATCTCCAGCGGAAAACCCAGTTCTTCCGGCTCAATTTCTACCGTAACGTAGCCAGTACGAATCTCACCGGCGAACGGATGAGTGCGCCCATAGCCCCGTTGCGTCGAGTAACCCAGCGCCAGTAAAAATCCCTCATCGCCTCGCACCAGCTGCTGCAATCGTGCCGAACGGGGTGAAGGATAGCCCGGCGGTTCACGGGTAATATCCAGCGGCTCGCTGCCATCATCCGTTTCCAGTGCCGCCAGGCCTTCGCGCGTCATCATGTCGAACATATGCGGACACTGTTGATCCAGCGGATGATCGGCGCGTGGCGCAGCCGCTGTGTTGCCCTCAGCCAGCAGCGCAAAATCAAGCAGACGGTGGGTATAATCATCAGTCGGGCCAAGCAGCTGACCACCCGGCAGATCTTTGTAAACCGCCGAGATACGCCGTTCAAGCCGCATATTGCCACTCTCCAGCGGCAGGCTGTTGGCCAGACGCGGTACGGTGGTGCGCCAGGCTCGCAGCAGAAAAATCGCTTCGACCAGATCGCCACTGGCCTGCTTAATCGCCAACGCTGCCAGCTGCCGGTCATAGACGCCGCCTTCGGTCATCACCCGATCGACCGCCAGCCCGAGCTGCTGATCGATCTGCTGACAAACCAGTTCAGGCTGCTGTGGGTCGCCACGCCGTAAATTTTCCTGTAGCTGATGGGCATTGGCAATCGCCTTTTCTCCGCCTTTTACTGCGACATACATCAGCACACCTCCACGTGTGTGGTGCGCGGCAAGGCCATCATCGCCTCGCCACAGGTGAAGATCAGGTCGATACCTTGCGGAAACACCTGCGCCCGCTGACGTAAAAACTTCAGCATTTTTTCCGGCAGTTGCGGCGCGATGGCGCGCGTCTCCATCAGGCCGGGCCCGCGCAGGCGCAGCGTCAGCCCGCCATTCAGCGACGGCACCTCAATAATTACCGTAGTGCTCTTTTCCGGCGACAGATTGTCGCCAGCAGCAAACTGCTGCGGATCGATATCTGAGCGGGCATGTAACAAGGCAAAGGGTGCCTGATGGCTGTCGGTCACCGCTGCTCCGGTGTGAAAACGCAGGTTAGACAGCAGCGTTTCATCGCACAGCGCACCATCCAGCCACAGCGGCGTCTCGCCATCGACCAGCGTCAGTAGCACCGCCGTCGCCGCCGGTGAAATCACGCCCCAGCCATGCTTCAGCGGCAGAGCCACCATCACGCCCGGTTCGCTCATGGCCTTCAGAATGCGGCGAAACGCGTACTGCGCGTCAGCAACCGGATGGTTAAAACTTGCCAGTAAAGTCATTCATTATCTCCGCGAACCAGGGTAAAGAAATCGACGCGGCTGCTGGCAATCTCACGCGAGCGCAGCTGTTGACGCTCAGCCCGTGCTGCCGCCAGCGGCGTAATCAGCTGTTGTTGCAGCAACTGATGCATTTCCTGCTGCTGCAATAGCGCATCAAGAAGCGCACAGCGTTCAGCGTGAGCTTTGTCGCGCCCGGCGATATAGCTGTAGCCGCAGGTGCCATCTGCGGTGCGCACCACTGCGCGCGTAATGGTCATATCCCCCAGTACAAAACGCTGGCCGGTCGCGCCCATTCGCGCCTGCAATCGGGTTAAGCCGGTTTCGGCCGGACGGATAACCTGATAGTCCGGTTGTAATTTCAGCGCCAGCCAGTGCTGTTCAAGCTGTTCTGGCTGGCTGTGTGCCAGCACGGATAACCAGTGCTGGCGGACTTTTAACGCTTCCATTTAGTGCTCCAGCGTCAGTTCAATCATGTCGGCGCGCGTCAGGCTGACGGAGTATTCCGCCATCTCGCCGCTCGCCGTCTCGTTCAGCGTGCGTACGCACAACAGTGCAGCCTGCAAACTGGTTTCCAGCAGCTTGCTCTCTTTCGCCTGCGCGCGACGGGCGCTGATACGCGTCTGACGCCGCGTCAGTGAGTAATTGAGATGTTGTTGAATAAATTCATGCAGCGAGCCGCTGTGGAACTGCTGTAACTGCGGCCACCAGTTAAGATGAGGAATAAAATGGTTAATCAGGCAGATTGGCACGCCGTTAACCCGACGCAGCGTGCGCAAATGAATCACGTTTTCACCCTCCTGACAGGCCAGTGCCGCAGCCACATCACGGCTGGCCGGACGCAGCACCGCCAGCAGACGTTCACTGGTAGGATGGCTGCCCTGCTCCATCAGGTTCTGGCTGAAGCGCGTCTGCGAGTGCAGTGGATAATCCCAGGGACGCATCAGCACCAGGATACCGACACCGTGACGGCGCTGTAGCAATCCCTTATTAACCAGCTCATCTACTGCCCGCCGCAGGGTATGGCGGTTAACTGCAAATCGTGTCGCCAGTTGCTGTTCCGATGGCAGATAGTCACCGCAGCGATAGCCGATGCGTAGCTCCTCTTCAAGCTGAGCGGCGACCGCCTGATAAACAGTGGTCGGATGTCTGGACAAGTTCATCATTTGCATAACCTCCGTAACACGAAGCTGATGAAATCCGGGGATCGGAAATCAATGCTGGCCATCGGTTCTGGCGTGCCATTACCTTGACGCGATGATGTTACAGAGAGGTTAACGAGAGATGGCGTGCAGATGAATTTATCAATACCGGCCAGAGCAGGCGCTGGCTGCCGTGACTGTCAACATTGACTCCTTGCGCCATTTGGCTATTATTTACTATGTCAACTGGCAGCAACGAGATACGTAATGAAAACCTATACCCCACCAGCCAAAAGAGATAAACCAACCAGTTTATGGGTCGCGGCGAATTTACCGGATGCTTCTGGTCCGGAGCTACGCGGCCTGATGTCTCGCGGCCTGAACATTGGTGTGATTGATAATATCCGCGATATCGTCGGCTTTAAAAAAGAGGATTTCCTCACCACGCTGGGGCTGAGTGCGCGCAGCATTGCACGACGCAAAGAGCGCCTGTCGCCGGGCGAAAGTGAATCGATTACTCGCTACGTTACGGCTTTTGATCTGGCGCTGGCGATGTTCGGCAACGACTATCATAAAACCATCAGCTGGATGGATACTCCAGCCAGAGTGCTCGGCGGTGAAACGCCAAACCAGGCGATGAAAACTGAAACCGGTGCCCGCGACGTGATGAGCCTGATTGAAGGCATCAAACATGGCGTAGTGATGTGATTTTATATCGGTTTTGCCAGAAACAATGGATAGCTACCGCCTGGAGCGGCGTCGGTGCGGTAAACAACAGCGTCGCGCGCTGGAATAACCCCGGAACGCCGATGGTTTATCTCGCCAGTTCGGTATCGCTGGCGATGCTGGAGATTCTGGTTCATGTACAGGATGAGTCGATTCTTTCGCTGTATCAGTTGATGAGTATTGAAGTGCCGGATGCACTGATTGTTAAGCTTAACCCCGACGATATGCCGAAAAACTGGCGCGCCGAAGTGCCAGGCCGTGAAACCAAAGAGATTGGCAGTGACTGGTTTGATGGCGGCTCCAGTATCGCAATGATGGTGCCGTCAGCAATTGTGCCGATGGAATACAATGTGTTGCTCAACAATGAACATCCCGATTTCGCTGCCTGCCTGCAATCGGTAAAAATGCTGAACTTTTCCTTTGATGCGCGTTTAATGTAAAAACAAAGCCATGAACGCTTGCACGAATATGCTCTGTTGATCAGTAAGAAACCAATAAGCCAGGAGTGGTTAACTCCCCTGCCTTATTCGAGTTTCTCCAGCCTTTCGGGCGTCCGGTCAGTTGCTTGATGGCAACGATAATCTGCAATGCAACGTGAATTATCTTCAACGCCACAAGGACTGCCGTCAGGCTTATCGCCCGGCTGTCTCCCTCTGCAGGTGAGCACCACAGGCATAAATAGCTTTGCTTTGCTCTGTAGCCAACAACATGTTGTTATAATCAGACTCCACTGCCGGTTTAAGAGAAAAAATGGACGATCAATCTGCTAAAACGGTTAAAGCCCTGTATGAAAGGCACAGTGCTGCCTTTGCTAAGCTGCGGCCAACAAACCTGTTTGAACAAGCCTGGCTGGACAGGTTTATCAGCAATATCAAGCCAAAAGGTCATATTCTGGATATCGGCTGTGGTAATGCAACACCGATTGCAGAGTATCTGATTAGCCAGGGATTTAATCTTACCGGCGTTGACTCATCCCCATCGATGATAGCCCGATGCAAAGAGAAGTTTCCTGAGCAAAGTTGGTTTGTTGCGGATATGCGCGAACTGAATCTGGGCAGAAAATTTGATGGGATGATTGCCTGGGACAGTTTTTTCCATCTTCCCCGCGTTGATCAGCGCCAGATGTTCAGCGTTTTTGCTGCTCACGCTCAGGAAAGGGCGGCCCTGCTGTTCAACAGCGGCCCCGATGATGGCGAAGCCATCGGACAATTTGCAGGTGAGCCGCTTTATCACGCCAGTCTGGCAGTGGATGAATATCAGTTAATAATGCGAAATTCCGGCTTCGGGGTAATCCAGCATAGTGTTGAGGATCCTCACTGTGGTGGCCGCACGGTTTGGCTTGCCGTAAAACACCGATAAATATGAGGTAAATGATGATAACGCCAGGCGATTCTCAGACAGATAAACCCACTCTGCATCTTTTATGTGGGAAAATTGCGTCAGGCAAATCCACCTTGTCTACAGAGCTGGCAACCCTTCCCGATACCATAGTGGTTGCTGAAGATCGGTGGCTAAAGGCACTCTATGCTGACGAAATGCAGTCAATCGCTGATTATGTTCGCTGCTCGGCAAAACTGAGAAGTGCGATGAAGCCGCACCTGATCTCAATACTCACCGCAGGCGTATCCGTGGTGCTCGATTTTCCGGCAAATACTCTGGCAAACCGTGAATGGATGATGAGTGTTATCTCCGAATCAGGCGCCAATAATTGCCTGCATTACCTCAACGTATCAGATGAAATATGTAAATCCCGCCTGCGGGCCCGCAATCAGGCAGGCGCACATGACTTTTCTGCCACGGATGAGCAGTTTGAGCTGATAACCCGTTATTTTCATGCGCCAGCGGCAGATGAGGGATTTAATATTATTGAGTACAGCTAAATGATAATCGGGTATTTTATTACCCGGCCTCATCAGCCCATTGCCTGACTCATCAGGCCAAATACCTGCGCGCCGTCCGCAACTTGCTGCCACGCAGTTCCTTTAACCATTATCGTCGGTGCATCCACGACAACTAGTCCCTGCGCGCTCAGCCAGTCGCCCAGACCGGATGCTGCATCGCTATCCATACGCACAAACTGGCCGGTTAAGTTACTGAGTAACTGGCTGACTAACAGGATTGCCTGCGGTGAATTAGCGGCGATCACCGGTCCGATGGCGTAACCGTGGCCGAAGCGACGAACGCTGGCGAATCCGCTGATATCGCCATCCTGTTCCAGCACCAGCACCCGTTCGGCGCTGCTGATTAATTCGGCGATAAGCTGTGGCCGGTACTGACCGTGCGCCTGATGATCGAGGGTGGTCAGTGATTCGACGTCACCAACTTGCGCAGCGCGTAGCTGCTGTCCGGCGGCGGGCAGTACAGCGGTAACCGCAGCCAGTTCACGGCATTGATGCTGCTGAACCTGGCCCATAGTCACAAAACCCAGTTTCTTATACAGCCCCTTGCCCGCCTCGGTGGCGTGCAAACGCACATTGCTGCCAGCCAGTTTATCCAGCATCGCCAGCAAAAGCCGTTTACCCACCCCCTGCCCCTGGGTAGCATCGGCGACAATCACCAGCCCGAGCGTGGCGTAGTCGCTGCCCCAGCGCCAGCACAGCGCAGTGCCGATTAGCTCACCATCCCGCTCTACGGCCATCCCTTCTCCCAGCTGCAACGCCTGCTGCCAGTCGTCCCGGCGATGTGGCCATTTTAACTGCTGAGTCAGGATAAATGCCTGGTCAAGATCGCCTTCATGTAATGGCCGAAGTTTAATGTTCATCGTCTCTCCTTACATCATGCCTGGTGCATCAAGACCCGCGCCATCCACCAGTCGCGAGTAACGATAGGGTGAAGGGTCGACAATCGGTGGCTGATTCATGATTAAATCCGCAGCCAGACGCCCTGCCCCTGGCCCGATACCAAAACCGTGTCCGCTGTAGCCCGCCGAGATCACTAACCCCGGCATTTGTGGCACGGTTGAGATCACCGGAATCGCATCCGGTGCGCTGTCGATCGTCCCGCCCCACGCCTGCACCATGCGAATATTGCTCAGCGCCGGATACTCTTTACGCATGGCATCGATACCCTCCTGCACCATCGCTAAATCAGCTTGCGGATCGAGAATGCGCACTTTTTCAAACGGTGAAATACGGTCAAACTGCCAGCGTGCCAGCGCCTCCGGCCCGCGTAAAAACGGCTCCAGCCCCAGATGCACGGTAAGATTTTTGCGTCGTGCTTTAAACGTAGGCCAGAACTGTCGCGCATAACGCAAGCCCTGCACGCCCGGCTCCAGTCGGCCACGTCCGGATACTGATACCGTATAGCTACCATCAAGCTGCGGACGGCAGGCAAAAGCCGGGGTATACAGCGGCATTGAAATCGCCTGTTCAATGGGTGCAGTGCGAAACGCCGTACCAATTACATTACCCAGTGGCAGCTCGATGCCGTGCCGACGACAAAACATTGATGTCCAGGCGCCACCGGCGCAAATCACGCTGGCGGTTTTAATCAATCCTCGCTCAGTCCACACCCCGCTGACCCGGCCAGCGGAAATATCCAGCCCACGCACCGCACACTGTTGAATTACGCTGGCACCGAGGCGCTGCGCGGCAATCGCTAAACCCGGCGCCGCCAGTGCCGGTTCAGCATGACCATCCGTCGGTGACGAAACGCCGCCAAGCCAGTCTGTAGTGCTACCCGGCGTCATCGCTTTAGCCTGCTCAGCGGTCAGGATATCGCTGCGCACCCCATAGCTCTTAGCCATTTTTCCCCAGTTATCCCAGGCATCGATCTCACTTCGATCGCGTGTGGCATACACCAGCCCGCTACGACGAAAGCCCAGCTCTTCGCCGGTCTCCTCGCCAAGCTGCTCCCAGCGGCGCAAAGCATAAATAATCAGCGGCAGTTCACGCTCATCGCGATTCTGCTGACGGCACCAGCCCCAGTTACGGCTGGACTGCTCACCACCAATCAGCCCTTTTTCCAGCAGCACAACCTGGACACCTTGTTTAGCCAGCTCATAAGCTGCAGAGACACCCGCGATCCCGCCGCCGATCACTACCACCTCAGCGGATTGCGGAAAATGGGTACTGTCCTGTACATATCGAATCGGTGCCGGCATGGCGTGTGTTACCTCGTAATCTAATGTTTAGCGTGCTTAGCAAAATTGACCGGCAACATGATATGACTTTTTGACTGTTTATCGCCAGCGCAACGCTTCGCAGCGTCACCATGAGCAAGAATTTAGCGGGGAAAGGGAATATGCAGCGTAATCACCGGGTGACGGAACGCCACCCGCAGGACAGGGAGATTAAATCTGAAAATCAATCACTGGGGCTTCTTCATCTTCTAATGACAATGCCTGGCGTTTAATCTCTTCCAGCGACAGGTTAGCATTACATAACTCAAGGAATTGCCAGACATAATTGCGTTGCAGCTGACCGCGTTTCAACCCGAGCCAGACGGTATTGGATTCAAACAGGTGTTTCGCTTCCAGCCGCGTCAGTTTTGAATGCTGATCCAGCTGGCAGGCCTGATCGGCCAGCACACCAACGCCAAGACCCAGCTCAACATACGTTTTCACCACGTCAGAATCCTGCGCACTCAGCACGATATCCGATTTCAGACCTGCGGCGTGAAATGCACGGTCAACGCGCGAACGGCCGGTAATTCCCTGACGATAAGTAATTAACGGATAGCGACTCAGCGCCGCCAGCGTAACCGGCTGCTGTTGCTCCAGCTCATGGCCTTGCGGCACCAGTAAGGCGTGATGCCAGCTGAACCAGGGAAATGCCGCCAGCGCCGGGTTATTGACCACCTGCTCGCTGGCAATGCCAACGTCCGCCTCACCGGCCACCAGCATCGCCACAATTTCCTGTGGCGAGCCCTGATTCAGCTCCAGACGGACATTAGGATAGAGCGCGCGAAAAGCTTTGATGACTCGCGGCAGGCTGTAGCGGGCCTGAGTGTGGGTGGTGGCAATGGTCAGCACGCCGCTGGACTCATTGGTAAACACATCCGCCAGACGACGCACTTTACCCGCTTCATCGAGAATACGCTCTGCAATGGTCAGTAACGCTTTACCGGGTTCGGTCATGCCTAACAGGCGCTTACCGCGACGAATAAAGATCTCGACGCCCAGCTCATCTTCCAGATCGCGTATATGTCGGCTGACGCCAGACTGTGAGGTGAACAGCGCATTAGCGACTTCGGTGAGGTTGAATTCGCAACGGGCGGCTTCTTTGATAATTTTAAGTTGCTGGAAATTCACGCGCTTTTCCCCTCTGTTATTTGTAAAGTTGCCTTTATGTTAAGGAGGCAAATTGATAGCAACAAATAATAAAAAAGGGTTTCTTATGCGATTTAGTGATAAGACTGAGGGCGCATCCCTGCGCATCCTGATGATTACAAGGAATTTTATTAGCTGACTAACATTAGGCTGCGGTCGGTAATCGCGGGTTTATTCAGCAATGACAGCAGAATATTTTTCACCGCCTGCGCCGAAGGCGACAACGGCAAACGAGCGGAGATGTTCAGCGACAGCGGCAGATTCAGCGACGGACTATTAATCCGCGCCATCCACGCATTGGTGGCGCTGACCAGCGCACGCGCCGCCGATTCAGGAAGCACCGTCACGCCCATGCCGCTGGATATCGCCGCACTCAGCGTAGCGATAGATTCAATTTCGCCGATAATACGCGCGCTGAGCCGACGTAATGAAAATGCTTCATCAACCCGTTTGCGTACCGCGCTGTAGTCGCGTGGCAGAAACAGATTCATTTGCGCGACGTCAGTCAGATCGATGGAGGCTCCCGGGCAAGGCGTTGCGCCCACCAGATAAAGCTCCTCTTTCATTAGCGGCATACTGGTGATACCCGCAGTTGGCGCACGATCGTAAAGTACTGCCATATCCAGTTGACCATTCAAGACTTTTTCGTTCAGTGATGTGCCACTGTTCTCATGCAAATACACCAGCACGTCAGGGAACTGCTCACGCACGGTTTGTAACAGCGGCATCGTCAGCGAAGACGCTGCCGTGCCGGGTGCCAGTCCGATGGAAACTTGCCCGTTCAGAGCCTGGCCGGCGTTGATCACCGCAGTTTGCGCCTGCTCACACTGGCGCAAAATAGTGCATGCATGAGCATAAAGAATTTTGCCCGCCTCGGTCGGCGTCACACCGCGCTTGGTACGGATCAGTAACTGCTGGTCAAGTTCATTTTCAAGCGTAGCCACCTGCTGACTCAGCGCAGGCTGTGCAATATGTAACACTTCTGCCGCCTGTGTCAGGCTGCCGATATCGACGATTTTCACAAAGTATTTTAGTCGTCTTAAGTTCATTTTGCCCCCGTTGCGAATCTCTGAATGCCAGACTTCGGCCGTTGAAAACAGATTGCAATTTGCAGGCCAGTTTTTTTCACGAAGATGCTAAGAGAAAAGCGGATGCCGCTAACCAGCGGTTAAATAAGAGAAACTGATTACCCCGAAAGAGGTAATCAGTTTCAATAATAAGGCTCAGGTCAGAGCAGCGTAACGGGAAGCACCTTTATGGTGCAGAAAATGCGTTGGTGATGTGCAATTTGATAATTAGCCAGCCAAATTATCGTTTCTTACGGTTACGGTGCATATCAATGGACACTGCGGCCACAATAATGATGCCTTTAATTATATCCTGCACATAGGCATCGACACCGACAAAGGTAAAACCACTCTTAATCAGGCCGAGGATCACCGCACCGATAAGCGTGCCGGTAATGCGCCCGACGCCCCCCATCAGGCTGCTACCGCCAATAACGGCTGCGGCGATAGCGTCGAGTTCATAGGACATGCCCATGCTCGACTGACCACTGCTGACGCGTGCTGCCAGCACTACACCGGCCAGGCCTGCCAGTCCACCGGCAATGGTATAAACGATCACCAGATACTTATTAACGTTAATGCCGGACACTTTGGCGGAAGTCATATTGCCGCCGATGGCATACACATATTTACCGTAGCGGGTATGTTTCAGCGCAATGTGGAATATCACTGCAACCACCAGAAAAATGATCACCGGCATCGCGCCCTGTCCGATGGCGGTAAAACCATCAGAAAGGAAACTGATTGGGTTCCCCTGCGTATAATATTGCGCCAGGCCACGAGCCGAGACCATCATCCCCAGGGTGGCAATAAAAGGGGGAATACCGGTTTTAGTAATTAAAACGCCGTTGCACAGGCCACATATCAGTCCGACGCCTATCCCGGCGACAATCGGTATCACCGCTGGCAGGTTTACCAGAGAAGGAAACATCGGCGACAGGCTGTCTGAAGTCTGAGCCAGACTGGCCGCGACCACCGCACTCAGCGCGATCAGCGAGCCGGAAGAGAGGTCAATGCCGGTGGTAATAATCACCTGCGTTACCCCGACGGCGATAATACCGATAATCGCCACCTGCAGCACAATCAATACCAGCCGGTTAGGATTCATCAAAAAAGACTGGTCACGCACATACCAACCGGCGATTTCAAAAATCAGTGCAATACCGACCATAACCAAAAAGATGCCGGTGTCTTTCGGCATTTTGTTTTTTAAATTGCCGAACAGCGAATCGCGTTCCGTCGGCTGCTGCTGAGAGCTGACTTTTACGTTACTCATAATTTTTCCTCGCGCCTCACTCGGATGCCAGCGACATAATGGTTTCCTGATCGGCATCCTCTTTATCGAGAATGCCGGTTATACGACCTTCATGCATCACCATTACCCGGTCGCTCATGCCAAGAATTTCCGGCAGCTCAGACGACACCATAATGATGGCGACACCGCGGTTCGCCAGTTCACTGATCAGACGGTAAATCTCTGCTTTGGCACCAACATCAATGCCGCGTGTTGGCTCATCGAGAATCAAAATTTTCGGTTGCGCCAGCAGCCAGCGCGCAATCAGCACTTTCTGCTGATTGCCGCCGCTAAGGTTATTAATAATTTGATCCATGGTGGGGGTTTTAATATTGAGCCGACGAATCTGCTCCATACAATCTTTCGCCATCTGCACGTGGCTGACAAAACCGCCTTTGGCGCTGTATTCCGGCATATTGACGATGCTCATGTTCTCCATCACCGACAACACCAGAAACAGCCCTGATTTTTTGCGATCTTCGGTCAGAAATGCCAGCCCTTTTTCAATCGCTACCGAGGGAGAGCTGATTTTAGTCGGCACGCCGTCAATCAGCACTTCACCGCTGTCGAATGAGGTCATACCAAACAGGCTTTCCATCACTTCGCTGCGTCCAGCACCGACCAGCCCGGCGACGCCAAGAATCTCGCCGCGCCGTACACCAAAGCTGATATCGTGAAACTTATCTTTCTGCGTCAGGTTGCGCACCGTCAGCACTTCTTCCCCAATATCGTTATTGAATTTCGGGAATAGCTGGGTAAGTTCACGCCCGACCATTTGGGTAATCAGAGACTGACGCGTATAGCTGGCGGTCTGTTCGCTCGCCACCCAGCTTCCGTCACGAAATACGCTGACTTCATCGGTAATGGCAAAAATCTCATCCATTTTATGGCTGATATAGATAATGGCTTTGCCCTGCGTACGCAGGTCGCGAATAATGGTAAACAGATGAGCGACTTCACCTTCAGTCAGCGCAGAGGTCGGCTCATCCATAATCACAATATCGGCATTCCACGACACCGCTTTGGCGATTTCCACCATCTGCTGCGCAGCGATACTCAAATCACCCACCATCTGATCCGCTTTCAGACGTATATTCAGTTTAGTCAGCAGATCCTGGGTAATTTTGTTGAGCTTGGCATGGTCGACAAAACCGTATTTCATCGGCTCACGGCCTAACCAGATATTCTCCGCTACCGTCATGTGCGGCACCAGATTCAGCTCCTGGTGGATCATTGAGATGCCTGAACGCAGCGCGTCCAGGGTATCTGCAAACTGCACCGGTTCCCCTTTAATGCGAATCACGCCGTCATCGGGACGGTAAATCCCGATGAGGCATTTCATTAAAGTGGACTTACCCGCGCCGTTCTCACCCATCAGAGCATGAACCGTTCCTGGCTTAACGCGTAAAGACACCTTATTCAGTGCTTTTACACCCGGGAAAAACTTGCTGATGCCTTCGGCTTCAAGCGCATAAGCGGCCATACATCACCTCCGTACCACTGGGTCAGGAACGATTATTTAACATTGCGACTGGAAAATTCGGCGTAGTTATCTTTGGTGATCAGCTGATAAGGGATCATTACGTTGGTTTCGACTTTTTCACCCTTAACCAGTTTGATTGCCGTTTGCACCGCGCCTTCGCCCTGCCCTTTTGCATCCTGGAACACGGTCGCGATCATTTTGCCGTTTTTGATCATCTGTAACGCATCAGGCGTGCCGTCAACACCGGCAATCAATACGTTGCTGCTGTTTTTTCCCAGTGCCTGTAAGGCACCAATCGCCATTTCATCGTTATTGGAAGCAATCGCATTAATTTCATCGCCCGCCGTCATCCAGTTACTGACCACATCCACGGCGTCATTACGCATAAATTTGGCAGTCTGTTTCTGCACGATTTTGATATCAGGATATTTTGCCGCCACCGCTTCAACCCCTTTAGTGCGATCGCGGGTCGCTTCATTCGCCAGATCGCCGAGCAGAATAGCGACATTACCTTTACCATTCATCGCCTTAGCCAGCGCTTCCATCTGCAGGCGACCCGCCAGTTCGGAATCAGAACCGACATAAGCCATTTTGCTGGTCAGCTCGGCCTGCGGACGTCGGTTAACAAAAACCAGTGGAATACCGGCTTTGGTCGCCTGGTCCATAATCGGTTTTACCGCATTGGTATCCACCGGGTTGACGATAATCGCGTCAACGCCCTGACCAATAAAGTTCTGCACCTGTTGCAGCTGCTGGGCAACATCGCCTTTAGCATCTTCAACCTGGCCCTTAACCCCGTCTTTTTGCATCTCTTTCTGCATCGCCGTTCTGACGATGGTCAGGAAATTATCGTCAAACAGCGCCATTGATACGCCAACCTGAATATCTTTGGCATAGGCGGCAGCTGGCAACATACAGGCTAACATCGACGTCACGATCGCTTTTTTAAAGTTCATCAGGTAACCCTTTTTAATCGTTAACATGCGAAGGTTGGCTGGACCACGAATGAAAAATATCTTTTACATTCACTCAACGTCACCGTCGGATTTATTTGTAGTCAGAGGTCAGATACTTCGTTACTGCTGTTTGTGATACTGGTCACTCCCATCAATCAATCTACTGATTAGTAATGAGTTAATTTCAAACCATTGTTTCATTTTCGTTAGGCGAAAATCCCTGCCAGTCGAAATAGTTCATTTGTTTCATAATTAACTGGTTTGAAATTTTCATCATGAAAGCATTGAAACGCATGTTTTAAAATGGCTAAACAACAAAAATTTGACACACCTCTAACATCTGTCGCGAATTCACCTGAAAGTGAGATCCAGCTCTGCAGATTACATTTCCTGCACATCAGTCGGAAAATCAGCAATTCGCTGTTTTTGCCAGCAAACGCACCGAAAAGAGCTATCAGACCTTTGACATCCAGGCAACGCATCGCTAATATTCGCTCCGTTCCAACAATTCCTCTGTAGTTCAGTCGGTAGAACGGCGGACTGTTAATCCGTATGTCACTGGTTCGAGTCCAGTCAGAGGAGCCAATTTAAGGGAAGCAGACGTTCACTAACGTCTGCTTTCTGCATTTCTATCAGTTGGTTATCCCCTTCTTCAGGTTCACCCCCGTTCACTAAAAACCACTCGAAGCCATACCCATTTGCTGGTAAAAATGTTGGTAATGGTAGTTCGATTGCGCTTTTACCAACAAACGGGGGATGCCGTTATGCCACTTACTGATACTAAAGTAAAAAACGCCAAGCCCCTCGATAAGGAATACAAGCTGACCGATGGCTTTGGTATGTTCCTTCGCATTACCCCCAAGGGTTCCAAATACTGGCAGATGGCCTACCGTTTCGAAGGGAAGCAAAAAATCTTCTCCATCGGTGTCTACCCTGCTGTTTCACTTGCTGATGCAAGACAACGCCGTGATGAAGCTAAAAGACTTCTTGCTCAAGGCACTGATCCTAACGCCAAGAAACAGGCCGAAGTTAAAGAGCTTAAAGCAAAGCGTGATAACACCCGAACATTCAAAGCCGTGACCAAGGCGTGGTTTTCTACCAAAAAGAAATGGTCTGAAGATTACCAGAACACTGTCTGGACCCGCCTTGACAACTACATATTCCCGGACATTGGCAACAGAGACGTTACCGGGCTTACCACTGGCGATCTTTTAGTCCCCCTCAAAAAAGTGGAAGCCCTTGGCTATCTCGAAGTTGCTACACGAGTTAAGCAATACGTGACGTCCATTCTACGCTATGCCGTCCAACAGCAGCTCATACGCTATAATCCGGCTTACGATCTGGAAGGCGCCATTCAGAAATCAGAAACTGAACACCGTCCTGCTCTGGAGCTTGAAGAGATTCCGTTGCTGCTTGAACGTATTAGTGCCTATAAAGGCCGCAGACTCACCACACTGGCGATCCAACTTAACCTGCTAGTGTTTGTGCGTTCCAGCGAACTGCGCTTCGCCAGATGGTCTGAGATCGATTTCAATAGCAAGCTGTGGGTTATCCCGGAGCAGCGGGAAGCTATCGAAGGGGTGAAATATTCAGGCCGTGGCACAAAGATGAAGCGTAAGCATTTCATTCCTCTCTGTCGTCAGGCAATCGTGTTGTTGAACGAAATTAAGCAACTGACTTATGAAGAAGGCAACGATGATGGTTTCATCTTCACAGGTAGCTATGACAGCTTCAAACCTATGAGTGAAAACACGATTAACAAGGCGCTACGTAAGATGGGCTACGATACCCGGCAGGACATTTGTGGTCATGGCTTCCGCACGCTGGCCTGCAGTGGCTTAATTGAGTCCGGTTTATGGTCAGAAGACGCTGTAGAGCTTCAAATGAGCCACAAGGAAAACAATAGTGTCAGGGCTGCTTATACCCACAAAGCAAAGCACCTTGACCAGCGTAGACTGATGCTTCAATGGTGGGCTGATTATCTTGATGCCAGTCGAAACGATATGGTCAGGCCGTTTGAGTTTGCACAGCAAATTTAACTTCGTTTATGCTAAGGATGGCATTTGACTAGATCGTACATCAGCTTTGTGAGGATATAGACTCGATAAACATAATACTATTATTACATTGATATCATTGTTAGTTATAAGGAAATATTATGAAATTTTTGTCAATAGTTACCCCAACCCCCGAACAGCGTGCATTAGCGGGACAGAATCGACCGGGAGTAGAAGTCATTTATGGCTCAGCAGGAAGCGGTAAAACTACTACTGCCCTATTGAGATTAAAATCTTTATGCTACATGATCCAGACAAAGCATCGTCGAGAAAATAATATAGATCCAATCAACATCTTAGTATTAACGTTTAACCGAACTTTATCTGGATATATTAAAAATTTAGTTTATAGTCAACTTGACCCCAGTATAAAAATAAATATTGAAATAAATACATTTAGTCGATGGGCTATCAACAAGTTACATAGCCGGCCCAATATATCCGAGAAAATTGATGAGGCCATTTATACATTAGCTAGAAACGCAAATATATTATCTCCAAAATACGTAGTAAAAGAAGTGGAATACTTACTAGGTAGATTCCCACCTGAAAATATTTGTGACTATATACATACGGAAAGAACAGGCCGAGGCAATACGCCAAGAGTCGATAGAGAATTGAGGCAACGAATTTTAAATGAAATAGTTAATCCCTATAAAAAAGCACTATCGAATTGTAGGCATATTGATTGGAATGACCTTGCAGTTATGATGGGTAGAAATATCCCATCATTAGGTTATGAAATTGTCATTGTTGATGAAACACAGGATTTTTCTGCAAATCAGCTTCGTGCAATCAAGCACCATCTCGCGGATTACCATACAATTACTTTTGTTACAGATACAATCCAACGTATATATGCAAGAGGATTTACATGGTCTGAGGCAGGTTTTGACGTTCGCCCAGAAAGAACGCACAGACTAAAAATTAACTATAGAAATACCAAACAAATAGCAAAATTTGCAGCATCCTTTTTGCGAGGAATAAATGTTGAAGACGATGGCTCAATTCCAAACCTGCATGAAGCCATTACTGATGGTATTTTACCAGAAGTCATTTGTGGTATATATAGAAATCAAATTAGCTACTCGATAGACTTTATAAAAAGAAATATTGATTTAAATGTCGAAACTATTGCTTTCTTACATCCGCTAGGAGGTGGCTGTTTTTCATTTTTAAAGACTAAACTTCATTCTAACAACTTATGCTTTAGAGATATAACACGAGACTCAGATTGGTGCGATATGGATGTTAGTATAGCGTTATCAACATTTCACTCAGTTAAAGGATTAGAATTTGATTATGTGTTCATTTTAGGGCTTAGTGATCAGACGACTACTTACTCTGAAGAAAACATTGATGACCAATTTTTGGTTTTAAGAAAGTTATTAGCCATGGCAATAGCTAGGTCACGGAAAGGTGTTTTTTTAGGCTATAAAAAAGGGGAAGAGTCTGACCTCTTACAATTCCTTGAGGAAGGGACATACAAAGAGGTAAACCTATAATGATTAATTACAAGGAAAGAGAAATATCAGAAATATTACATTTCACAACTAATAGAGGATTATTAGGAACCTTAGTTAGCAAAAAGCTCCTATCAAGATACCGACTCACTGATGATAAATTATTACAGCATATACTATATCCAAATGCAGCCATTCGCCCTGAAATTGCAGAACATTTTGATAAAAAAGAAAACTGGATAGACTATGTAAATTTATCGATTTCTGAGATCAATAGAAGGTATTTTGACGTATCCAAGAGATGGCATAAAGATCAAAACATATGGTGGTCAATATTATCTTTTGACCCGACCATTATTACTCATGAAAATGTTTATTTCGCCACTACAAATAACTCCTATGACCCATGCATACGGCAGTCAGGGAGTATTGGATTCGATTCTCTTTTTGAACCAATCATAGAGAGAAAAACGGGATGGAGAGCTTTTCGTCGGAATCGGCCGCCCTGCTTACCAACTTGCGAACAAGCTGAAGTCCTTTACCCTCAAGAACTTTCTACCAATTGGCTAAAACGCATCTATGTCATTGATGACGAAACACATGATATAGTTGGAGGATGGCTAGATGAATTTGAGTTTGATGGAATTGAGATCGTGATTTCTCCAGAAAAATTTGCGGGGATAACAAATTGAAAACGATGAAAAATCAAATAGTTGAAGAGATTTCAACTCTCGAAAAAAGCATTATTAATTCCTCACTATGGGCTGCTGCTGGCGACGCTCTAGGTTGGATAACAGAACTATCCCATGGGGAGAATGGCGTTAAACGTCGGATTGGTTCGTCCATAGCAACCCAGACTCAACCTTGGGAACGAGTTATAGGCGGTAAAGGCGGCGTCAAAGCTAAATTACCTGCTGGTGCATATTCTGATGATACTCAGTTGAGACTTGCAGTTTCACGTTCAATACGTGAAGGTGGTTTTTTCGATGTGGAAAGTTTCGCGAAAATAGAACTTACTATATGGCCCAGTTATGCTTTAGGTGGTGGTCTAGGAACTAAAACTGCGGCACAAAATTTATCTAAAAGAGCAGTTTCTTGGTTTTCAAATTTTTTTGAAAATGGGAAGCAAAATTATTTTACAAGCGGAGGAAATGGTGCAGCAATGCGCATTCAGCCTCATGTTTGGAGCTCATTCAATACAGATTATCAAGATAACTATTTATTAAATACACTAAGAGATTCTTTAGTTACTCATGGTCACCCCCATGGGTTTTGTGGCGCATTTTTTCATGCATTAGCTCTTTATGATACAATTGCGAATAAAAAAATACCGTCACCAAAAGATTGGTTATCCTATGTAGAAAAATTCGCTCAAATTCCATATATTATTAGTAATGATTCTCAGCTTAATACATTCTGGTTATCTGCATGGGAGGAAAATAATAAAACATCACTATCTGAATCCATAGAAAAGATAAAGATTGAAATACTGAATGACATTGAGAAGATATCAAAGTTGGTCGTAACTTCAAGTAATGAGTGCTACCATGAAATTCTAGATAGATTAGGTTGCCTGACAAATAAATTCCGTGGCTCTGGTATTAAAACCGCACTTGCTGCTTCAGCACTGGCCTATATGTATAAAGATATAGGTATCAAAGAAGCATTAATTTGTTCAGCAAATGAGCTAGATAGTGATACAGATACCATAGCAACAATGTGTGGTGCAATGCTAGGTGCAATATGCGATACCCCCCCTGATTGGGCTATACAAGATAAAGACTATATAATTACCGAAGCATTGCGCTTAATGAATATGGGAAATGGAAATGCTCAATATCAGGCCTTTAATTATCCTGACATTGGCAACTGGACCCCCCCTGTTAACCAAATTGATGTCGTAGGTTTGCATAAAAATAATATTGCAATGATGGGCCTTGGTGAGTTATTACCAGTTAACAATGAAGAGTTTCATGCCAATAATGCCGTGTGGCAATGGTTTTCATTACCTTTTGGTCAGACTATTCTGATAAAACGAAGAAATATAATTAAATTAGAGTTAAATTCTGAGCAACTTCCTAAAGAAATAAAAAATCAGTTTAGTGATTTTGAAAAAAAGTCACAAAAGTCAACTATTTCTTCTGAAGAAAAAGACCCTAAACCACAATACACATTACCTTTAAATAATTGTGACACACATATCAGAGAAAATAGAATAGATACAAACAACGAGAAGGACCCTCTAGACCAAGCAACTGATGATGTTATTAATTCTAACTTTGATGATTTAACTTTAGGTCGATTGTTAAATGCTTGTATAGATTCAACTCAATCTATACAAATGGCTGTAAGTTTCACTGCAATTATTGCCAAAGCTAAAATTGTTCGCCAACGTAGGAAAAATTGATTTTTAGGTAAATGTTCAGTCTTGCAACATCTGACGGATATATAACTAAGGGCCTTTCGGCCCTTTCTTTTTCCCGCTAAAGGAACTCTCCATTGGAGAGAATAAACATCCCCATACTTGGGGCAAATCAATCAGCCCATTAGGCTGTAAACTACTCCCCATATACGGGGCAATCAGACACTTCATTGAAGTGAATGTTCTCAAGGAACATTTATTAAATATAACACTTAATGTCGATTGTCAAATATATTTGATATAATATCATAACCACCGACTTCAAATAATATTATTCCTGCCTTCCCACCATATCCTCAAGAAATCTTTTCCCTCGTAATTTAATCCTTGCTTTAGCCTCTGCATCAATATTCGATGATTGTAATATTAGTCCTAATATTAACTCTTTATCCACCTCTTCTACTTTACAGCCCACAGCTTTAGCTACTTCAGCACCAAGAATGATCTTTAGGCGTGTCTCAGCACTCTTTGATAAGGATTTCTCTTTTGTCTTAAGGCGATTCAGTCGCATCTGCGCTGATGCTATTTTTTGCTTAATTGTTTTCTCTGTTCTTGGCTTTCTACTGCTATCAGTATCACTCATAATTACTTCTCCTTTTAGTTGCTAAAAACATGGAATACAATTAAAAAAGGAAAAGGTCAAATCATAGACAGAAGGTTGAGCAACGCCAGATGATTGCTCCAAACAAACAACTGCTGAACAGACTTGCCCTGTTAATAATGGGATTCATCCAGAAAAATGTTGTTTTGGTTTTGAAAAAAAGATAACAGCAAGGTCAAAATAAAAATGCGCAAGACATACGAGTGCATTCACTCACTTAAAATATCTAAAACTCTCCGCGTTACTTATTTTATTAAATCAATGAAAACAATTTCATCTGTTATCTTTTGATTCTGATTTTTAATCTTAACCTGTGAATTGTGCAACACATAAAAGCATCTGTTATTTTCACTATTTTATCTCAATTCCACCTTCCCGCCTTACGGCGGGAGAGAAAAGAACTCCATTTGCCCTTACGGGCGCTCTTTGAAAAAAATATTTAATATAAATACGCTACCTCAGCCGTTCATCCGATTCTAGCTCTGTTAATTTCACAACCTGTAAAACTAGCGTTATTATTAATAATATAGAAAAACTTATAACATTGTCGTTATTTTTAGCTCCATAAGGAGATATAAAAATAAAGCAATGCCCACCTATACACTCACTTCGTGAGCGTGTGGGGTCTACCGACGGTTGCCTGCCGCAGGCTAAAAGAAAAACCAAGGTCAACGTCAACACCAGAGTTTTTCTTACGAAAAACTAAAACCAGCATAGTCGCATTGGAGATTTATATTTTGGTTTGATATTTAAATTTATATTGAGGTTGTTTTTATTGTATGGCTATTTTTCATCTTGATTTTAAAATTGTGAAACGTTCTGAAGGTAGGTCTTCCGTTGCGAAGGCTGCTTATCATGCTCGTACACGCATAACAGATGAAAGAACAGGTGATACGTATGATTATAGTCGCCGTAATGACCTGTACGGGCATTTCATATTAGCACCCGTTAATGCTCCAGAACATATCGTAAAAGACTCTACAGCATTGTGGAATGAAGCTGAGAGGGTCGAACGTCAGAGTAATGGTCAAACATCCCGCTATTTCACTGTCGCCATTCCTGCCGAGTTAAATAATGACGACAAGAAAAAGCTTGTCCTTGAATACTGCCAGAAAAATTTCGTTGATAAAGGCATGATTGCAGATATCGCTTTCCATGATCTTGATAGCGATAACCCTCATGCTCACGTTATGTTGACATTAAAAACCATAGGCCCTGAAGGTTTTGGTAAAAAAGAAAGAAGCTGGAACGACCGAAAAATGTCTGTGATCTGGCGTGAATCATGGGCATCTATGGCTAACAGCTACCTCGCTGCTGCTGGTTCACCAGAACGTATTGATCATCGTTCCCTTCAGGCCCAGCATGAGGAAGCTCTATCCAATGCTGCTGTTGCTCTGGATAATGAAGAGAAAGCGCTATGGCTTGCTAAAGCCGCCGAAACAAACCGCCCTCCTATGAAGCGTATCCACAGTGCCAAATGGCGTAGTAAGGCTGCTCAGGAACAAAGAGTCGCAGAACAGGCTGTTCGTGATGCTGCTAAACAAGAAGCGGTTGAAGTCTACAAAACATTCAGGGAACTTGATCTTGAAATCGTCGTTGATGTTAGAAGCTTTACGATTACACATCTTGCTGAACCAGAAGAGATTATATTGGTTGATACCCTCTCAAATACAGCAAACAGCAGAGAAACCATTACTACTCAGCCAGCCCAAGTTTCACAGATAAGGCCGCCAGTGAAGTCGTATCGTAACCCTGATAAGATCAGTCAGGTTAACCGAGAACCAAAACCATCACTGGTGATCCCTGCCTCACCTCGCTCTAAACTGAAAACCCCTTCTCCTTCAACAGCGGGCGCAGTTAAACGCGCGCCTTTTAAAAGCAAGAGGAAGCAGGTTAAACCTCGTCAGAGTGGAATATTTAAGCGTTTCACGTTACTCATAGTGGACTTCTTCAAAGAAAAGTTCGTTTGGACCAAGAGAAAACCTACTCCCGTTTCTACCTATGCTGAACACGATAAGCGTATTGCCGAAAACTACGTGTTCGATGAAGTGCTGGGCATCTATGTATCACGCGCTGAGTATGAAAGACGTGCCAGATTTAACAGTGACAGTTATAGTCCAACACCAGATGAGATCAGGCGTTTTCCAAGTCGTCCGAAAGCAGAGCAACACAAAAAATATAATGTTCTGGACTATACCCAGACTTCTCCCATAGTATCAGGTAAAAGAGTTAATTATCCATCATTGAAACCATCATCATTCGATAAAAATGAATAACCTCTAAATCATTCTAAAGTTTAACTTTATTGCAGAATAATATTTGATATTATATTAAACTAGTTCCATCCACTTTTTAGGAGTCCATATGAATATAAGTAATAAAAATAAAGCACTGATTAAAATTTTTGGCTACTTAGTAAAAGATACAGGAAAACTATTATTAGATCCATACATTGGGAATACCTCATCTATAATAGAAGGGCTAGTGATAAATAGTAAAAATTTCTATGATGAGATGAACCAGAAAAAATTATATGATTTATACATGGGCATTGAGAAATTAGATGACGATACAGAAAAAAAATTCACAAGAGCGAATTTGGCATTTTTGATTAAAAAATTCATGCAGGATGACGAAGATAATAAAACTCACCTTTATTCTAAGTTAGCAATAAACATATCAAAAAGTGATATTCCTGATGAGCAAAGAATTGATTTTATATCAATGCTAAGTGCTCTCACAGTCTATGATATTAATTTCATGAAGAAAGTATATATATACGATATTTTTGATATTAAGGGATTCAAGAACACTGCGGAGCAATTATTAAAAATTACTGAATCGCAAGAAGGACGGGAAATAAAATCAATCAACAAATTATATGCAAATGGACTCATCTTTGAACCTAACAAGGGTAAGGCCGCTGGTCAGTATTATAAACCAACAGAATATTTAAAGAAATTTATCTTAATGCTATTTGATAGCCAAGAACTAACCCCTGACGCTATAGGAGAACATGAAAAAAACAAATCCGACATTTTCTTTATGAAAAATTCAGAATATATGTCAAAGAAAGAGTATTATGATGAATTAGTTATTAACTCGCTAGAAACCCTAGGATATTCACTAATTATTAATACTGAACTCCATGGGCCTTATAATGATAAGTCCAGTATATACATGTCAATAGATAACGACAAGGCGCTAACAAAAGGAGAGAATGGAGAACTGCTTTTACAACTAATAATAAAAACCAATGAGGATGTATTCTTTAATAGAAAAAACATATCACCAGACAGATATTTACTATCCCTTGATGATTTTAACAAAAGAAAAATGGATAATGACAAGGACACTAATGAAATCAAAAAAACTTTGCGTTCCATTATAGAGGAATTAAAAAACCAAAGTTATTAACATCAATTACATATTGATTACATCATCTTTGTATAAGTATTGAGTAGGATGAATACAGTATCCATCCTACTCAATTTCATTCAAACTTAAACACCACAATGCATTAATTAAATCTATCGTCTAAACACAACATTATCAGAGAGTATTGCCTTACCAGCTATCATTATTTCTCTTTTCAATAGCATCCCGATAACGCTGTTGTTCCACAATATCTAGATTTGGATCGAATAACACACTTGATCCCTTCACAGCAATATCGGTATCAATCTCTGATTGGGGCGCATAGGCTTTATGACCATTAGGCTGCACAGTGGCTGGAGGAATATATATCCCACAGTTCTTGCTATTCCCGGAACAACCGATATAAGCCAACAGACACGCAAACAGGAAGAACAGAGTCCATACTGTATTGTAGCCGTTAATCGTATATCCACTTCCATTAACATCTGAAAACACGCCATTAAATCTGACGGCATAGACAATCAGGAATGATGAGAGGATAACAGCCCGACTTTTACCTACGGCTAAATGCTTACGCATAAATTTTACCGTTGGCACCAGCGTGACCGCAAACAACACAACAGCAACAACGACCAGCCATATAGGAAACAGTCCATATTTTTGTGTAATGTTCTGCGATACTATCACCAATGACAGCACCAAGAAGGCGTTGAGCAGAAAAAGTCTGACCGCCATCCATACCTTCACCTTCTTTGATATCTTATATAGAAACAGCATCGGAATCAGTGATGGTATATTTATCAGCAGCCCCATGAAAATCACCCAAGAGATCGAGTTCATAGCTTTTTCCTGTAATTACCTTGCGGCCCAGCCGTTATTGGTTTTCACCAGAACAATTTTGGATTCTTCTGGTTCAGACATCCCTTTCACGCCAGAGAAGGCATTTTTATCAACCCAGCCCGGCACGCCATCCAGTTTCCACGTATAGGTCACTTGCGTCATTTTAACGCCATTACCCTCACTCGGTTCAGTCCAGCTTTTAACCTCAGCAACAGCACGATGACCAATACAGGCACCGTCTTTGCGATCCCAAAACTCAACCTCTTGTCCTTTATCAGTGACTTCCAGAATATCAACACTGCTAAAGCCATTTGCCTGTTGTGAAACAGTGAGCAGCCCTTGTTCAACAAGTCCTTTAAGGATTTCATCACTGGCACTGTATCCGGCAGAACGGTAGCCACGGTTAACCTTAATCGGAAAACCTTTATTGAATACAATGTCGTTGTCCTGCAGGGAGTAGCACAGCTTTGATTGTGATATTTTTGCGTTGATCGCTTTCTCAAAATCGCCTTTTTCACCGCATCCCGTCAAAGCAAGAGCAGTGCAAGTAACGAGTAAAATCTTCTTCATCTTCCTATCCATCCTGATAATCAAAAATGCTGTTCTGTTTTGATGCCTTTCGGGTTGCCTGTAGCCGTTACAGCTGGTTCTGACAGGCATCACAAGGCGAAAACACCTAATTAACCAATTGATAGGATTCAATTATTTTTGAGTGACGTCATATCGTTTGTAACGATCAAAAACAAAATAACAATAGATAAAACCTATCATTAAATACATATTGATCGATTAAACCAATTAAAATACCGATCGATAAATCACTTTTAATCGCTACAACCTATTAATAAACATGTATCGATCTGTAATGCCGATCATTTTCTTGCGAGAGGAATCGTTAATGAGTAAAGTAAACCAGAGGGCCACCAGACAGTTTACGAGCTAGTTCAAGTGGATAGAGCGTTGAACCATAAGACAAGCGGCTAATGTCGATTTATGGCCTTTAGATAGCTTTGATTAATGCAACATCAGGGAAAGCCACAATGAAAGATGTCATTAGCTAATTGGATAAAAAGGTCATAGGCTTCTTTCACTATCAATTGACACAACTTTTTTGATGACCAGCGACAATACACCGCTGGTTATGAACTCTTTACACCTATTTTTACGTTTACTGTTTATATGGAGTTAACATGAAAAAACTGTTTATCGCTGCGTTGGTGATCCTGCCTCTTACCGCTTGCACTACTTATGGCAATAAATCCCTGAAAGACGAATCCCAACAAACCGTAAAAGCCAAAATCGTTAAAGGGAAAACTACTCAGCAAGATGTTATAAACGCATTCGGGGAGCCACAAACACGAGCTACTAATAATGGTCAGGAAATGTGGTCCTACTCCAGCATGTCAGGCGAGACTCAGATCTCGAACTATATTCCCGGTTTGGCTCTACTAAAAAACAGCAACACAGCGCACATGAATTCCTTAGAAATCTGGTTCAAAGGAGATATTGTTGACCGATATAATTTCAGTCAGACAGCGAGTAAGGTTTCGCGTGGGTTGCTGGATTGATTAATTTACATAGTAGAAAACATCTTATAAATTAACAAATAAAATAACATACCAAAGGAAGTCGAACAAACATGACCTCCTTCGGTATTTTTATAGAAATTACCAACCATGTAATAGCTTATCATATAAGCAAGCTAACTTTTTAAAATAACTAGCATAAGTTGATTTATCAGGATTCAGTTTCTCTTCGTTATTAATTAAAAACTCTTTAACTAATTTCAGATCTAGCTTATTCATCAGAAAAGGCAGATGGATTGCTGCTACTTCTGGTGTGGTATGCTCGATAATATATCTAGTATCTTTATCCTTAAATTTTCTTACAAACGTCCTAAAATACCCTTTACATTGATAACTTGTGTCATTTCTTAAAACCCATTTATCCAAATTATATTCAGATTTTTTATATTGTGCTTCATCAACAATGCCTATTTCTTTAAGATATTTAAAAACGGTTATATTCGGAGAGAATCGACCCGCATTAGGAATAACATTCTGTAAAATGCTATTTGCATCATATGAATTATCCTCATGTAAAAGGTCGTGAAAAAGATTTATATTGTTTATTTGTGTATAACCTAGTTTGCCAATCTCTTCTTCTTTTTTACGAGCCTCAGCAACACCAACGCCGACAACAAACTCTACATCATCATGTTTTTCAACCTCATCGATGTCAACTACATAAATTTTTGATTCTGTTGAGTTTGACTTAACTACCTCATATAACTGCTCTTTGCAATATCGAAGAATACGAGCTGGGATTTTTCTTTTATTTGTCTCAATAGCTTCATAAACAGGATTTAAATCATCAGTTCTAACTAATGTTATTGGTATCTGTGTTCTTTCGATCGTTGTAAAAGTTTCAGATATTGAATAGTCGGTAAGTCCTTCTTCTCTATCAATAAATATTAAGTTATTGCGTAACTGTGAAATATTATCCTTTCCAATACATATTGAAATTGCACCAAGTAAATCAGTAATGTTTTTATCAGAAAGTGAATAGCCTATAAAAACAACAGGGTGCTCCACAAATATCGTTATCAGCTTTGCTGCTAGATAAGGGTTTTTATTATTAAATTCATTATAGTCATGATCAGTTAAGATAAGACTTTTAGGCTTATGTGCACTACCGTGTATTTTATATATTTCTGCTATTGATTGCGGATTGGAAAACAATAACTCATTCTGTCCAGTATAAACTTTATAGTCTGGGAAAAGCAGCTCAAGAAAACAGTCCCAGTTGGTTGTTATTATTCCATCAACATTGAGTCTTGAAAGTATTTCAATTTCGTCCTGATGCTCGCTATCCTTGATCGGGACTTCTAATGAAGTAGCGAGATAATCACAGATTTCAAAACGTAACGCGGATGTATTATCGGTAACTTTCTTACTATATCTTTCACGACTCCCAGCATATTTTGCATCACTCCACCATGTAGTATTAAAGTCTTCAGCAATGAGTCTAGCTGCTGTAGGATAAGTTGAATCCCCTGCTGCGAGGTAATACTCGAATGGTTTTCCTGAAACACAATAATTATCCAAAAGCCCTTTCCAATCTTTGATTCCTAAATACCGCCGAGAGAAACCAGAACCAACAAATAGGAATGGACCGGAATTTCTTGTTTTGAAGATTCTGATTAAAGCTTCTTTTAAATCATTTGCGTCCATATCAGCACCTTAAAGAAGATGAAAACTTTTAACCAACCATAACCACTTGATATAAAATAATTTTTCGAAAATTACTGCTAGACGTAGTCTCTGCCGAACCTTGATACGAGGATGTTAAGCCTAATAGGCTGATTTACATATATAATCATATAACTCTGCACATCACAACAGAGTTCTTAAGTCTATCATTGGCCTGAGCTAATATCTCATAGAGATCGCCCTTCAGCTCATGTTCGGACTCACCGTTACCAAACATTGCCACATAGACATTGTTCAGATTCCGCATGTGCGCAAGGTTTATAGGTTAACGAACTCGGTCACTGAACGTCATCTTTGTGAAAAGTCCGCTCCATGAATATTGTCCCAATCTAACGGTTCTTCTGGATATAGAAGCATTTCTCCCTTGGTAGCAACAGCTCCATCCGTATTTTTATCCATCATTTTTTCTTGGGATTTTTTAGCTTGTAATCTTGCGATTAACAAATCAATATCCTCTTGGTCATTAACATTTTCTATCACTGACGTAATTGACCTGCTTTTTACTTCAGCATTGCTATCCGTATCGCGAGTACTAACAGTATTTTCTGTTTTTTCTTCCATTACTTCTTTCTTTTTTATAATCTCTGAAACAAAGCGAGCACGATCACCATTGAAGACAATAGCAGGGTTTATGAAATACCAGTTTTTTTCATTAGTTTTAGCAATAATGCGTTTCTCTATAAGTTCTTTTATCCCCCGGTAAAAGATAGACTCAGACAAAGCAAAGTGATCTATTTTGTCTGCGAGCGACATTGCTTTTTTACAACTCAGATAAAAGTGATCCTTTCCAATCGCATCCTGATATATACGTAAAAAGATAAAAAATACTTTGTAAGCTGTTTTCGTTAAATCAAAGTACGCTTTTATCTGAGAGGTGTAGAGCTTAATGAACTCTTCTTTATCGACCTGTTGTGTATGTACGATATTGGCAAAATAAGTTTTGCTGGTATCCTTCCTTTCAATAAGTTCTGTTCCTCTTGAAACAGTCAGGTTTCTCTTTCTTGTTTCAATCTTTAGCTCGGTCTCAAAACAAAAAGGATTTAATCCTAAATCTAAATCAACTACTATTTCATTCATTTTATTCTTGCCTCTTGTTATTTTATTTATAATAAATTAAACACCATGCACAAAACAGATATCAAGTTTTTTTGCATATTTTTTTGCGAAAATATTTTTAAAATCGCAAGTATTCCAGCGACTATAATTTAAAGCACAGTCATTTTTAATCTATAAAATGACATAGAAACTGACTGCACAGTCAGGAAAGCTCACTGTACAGTCAGGAATACTGACCACAGAGTCAGGAACACTGACTGTACGGTCAGTCGCGTATTTTCTTCATAAGCCTTATACCGCAAGGGCTAGAAGCCGATTTTGTCTTAATTTAATTTTGCAAGAAGTAAGAGATAATACTTAAGAGGACATATAGAAACCGGGCGATTTTCATGATCGCCATATGGGGTTTCGATATTAAAATGATAAACAATTTCTGAGCGTAATTTATTTCACCGTTTTCCTTTCTATTGCACTAACATCTTTTTTGAAAATCACCATCCTCTATGAGCTAACGCTCATGTGCTGAAGCACGGCTACGCCCTAACACTGAAATTAATATATTTTCATCTTGATAAGGTAGTTTTCATATTGGCTAGGAAAGTCGAAAAGGATCGGATTTAGATCGTTTCATCATTCTATTGTAAAATCGATCCCATGATAGAGTTTAGTGTTAAGTTTATAAAATAGGCTATTTACTTTTCAACATATGAAATATATTCACAGAATCAGCACTTAGTGATTTTTCAAGACAATCACATTGCTGGAACAGGGTTCACCCCTGTTGATGATGGATTTATCCATAAAGAATAGCGGCGTAGCCGCCAGTTAAATACGTTATTGTGACTGGTTATTACCTGTCGATAAGATCTTCTGGTATAACCCTGTCACGTTTCATTTTCCCCCATATTTTTTGTAGCCTCTCACCCCTTAGCTCTTGTGCCTTTTTCTCACTAATCTCCAGATAGTATTCTTCACGGCGCTCCGCTACTACCTTACGGAACTTATTCAACAGTTGATTCAAGGTTTTTAAATCAGTTTTAGCCGCTTCAGCTTGGATTTTTCTATACATAAGCATAACGTGGAATTCATCAATCATATTGAAGGCCTTATTTTTATCGTTCATGTTATTTCCCTCTTTCGAGGGAATACTCATACCATCTAAAAATCAAACAACTGTCATTTTCAGCTTCCAGTAAACAGGATCTTGATTTTCATCCTGATTTATATTTCTTGAAACAAGTTCAATGATATGCTCAAGATGCCAATGTAAGATTTCATCCTTTAAATCATTTTTATTGATACCAGAAAAATCATTTTTAATAGAGTATTTCATTATCTCACGAGTTATAATTACATCATAAATAACTTCTGAAAGTTTATCCCAACTCATAATATAGATTGCTGTTTCAGGATCATTTTCATAAATATTATATATCTCATTACAGAATCCTTGTAAGATGTCAGCAATAAGTTCATTTTTTGTTTTATCATAGCTGTTCAATACAATCTCTTTCATTTTTTCACCCTTACTTTTCAGTTAATATTCAGTAAAAAATTAGTCGTTATAACCGATATTTATGACGACACAGTCATACTCCAACCCCAAATCATCCACTAGCTCGCTATTAATAAATCGATTTAACTCATCAAATACATTTTTATCATCCATGATTTCTTCTACTGAATACCCAGTAATGGCAATAAATATTTCAAAACGCTCTTGAATAGTATTCATTACTTCTGGAGGTCCATCACACAACACGCTTACAACTACAGACATTTTATTTGTCATAGAACTTTGTTCGTTGTTGTTTATCATTTATATTTTCCTCTTATACCTTTTGTTAGCCCCTTACGGGGCAGGATTATTTTTTACTTTTTAAAGTTTTCTGAATACTCGACTAACATGGAAGCGACCAGTTCAAAGTTAACCTGATTAATATCACCACTATTACCTTCTTGGGCAGTGAACCTTTCAAAGTTATTCTGAATATGATTAATCACATGGATAACAAATGGACTCATAAAATCTGGATCATCCAAATAATCATTAGCATCCCCATCGCCATTTACTTCCATGAACATATTCCAGCTTGCGGTAAACGACCTACAAGCAAGCTCATAGAACAGTTCGGTTGATTTATTGAAACCTATCTTTTCTATAGACATATTTACACCCTCATAGTTAAATGCTTATTTAATTCATTTTGTTTTTTATTAGCCCCTTTCGAGGCCGAATACTCTGCTGTTAGCTCATGCCAAAAAGTAATGCATCTATATGGACACTTTTCATTTTCAATATAACTTTATCCATATCAACATAAATCAGTCTTTCTCTCTTACCAGCTTCTTCCATATATCCATCAAAACGCTTAGCCAGATGATCTTTAACATGTGAAAGATACGATTCCGTTCTATTATTATCTAACATAATAGATGCGACTAACTCATTATCTCCTTGCTCTTTATATATCAGCATTCCAGCCACATAAAGATACTTTGTCATATCATAAAATGTTTTTGTGGATAACTTTTTGATACCTTCCATTTCTTGATTATTCATTTTATTTCCTCTTGTTATTATTAAAATATTTGTTATTCAGATACAGGACGTGAATCAGAAATGATTTTCTCAATCCATGCATCAATCTCACTTTCTATAAAGGCAATAGACCTTAAACCCGTTTTAACCTGTGATGGAAAGCGACCAGCCTTAATAAGTGTATAAATCCATGTCTTTCCAAATCCCGTTCTCCTTATTACTTCGGGCAACCGAATAAGTTTTGGATGTTTATCTGTTTTGTTTTGAACCATGTTTATCTCCTGTGTTGTTCGATGGAGATAATTCTAGGATTTTGGCTAGTATTAAACTAGGGATGTTCACCAACCGTGAGTTTCGCGGAAATTTTTGGAAGGATACTCTTTATAGGGACGTTCGCAGATTGTGAACATCCCTTGTGTTTACTTTTTGTTTTTATCCGAGGCTTTATCGTTAAATGTTATTACGTCAATGACTTTCCAATCCTTTAAAATATTGTTTTTAATATAAAAATCATTTAAAACCTTGAAATACTCATCATTATCAAGATAACTTTTCGCGTAACCATAATCAGTATCTTTGATGTTCTCACTACTTCTGATCCCATTATTACCATGCAATATGTCAGCTAAAATGGTGAAAGGTATGTTCTTACCTTCGTTGTAGAGCTGTTCCCATGAGATCAAATCCATCAAAGGGATGACTTTGTAATCAAGTATTCTTTCAAAGGTCTTATGACCAAACCTAAACTTTCGTTTCGGGGGTTTAGGCGTTTTTAGGTGCTTTTGCCATAGAGCAATCAGCACTTGCAGGTGTTCTGCGAGATCGTCACTACTGGCTTCTTCCAAATCAATTTCAATCAGCATCTTGTTAGTCGGGTTCATCCCTCCCTGTTTCAGATATTCAGAGATGTAGTCGGAACTCACTGCAACAGGGTCTGTTTGCTCTGAAGTCTCCAGCCGATACATAGCCCGCCCATAGTTGAACAATTGAACTCTGGTCATTGGTCTTACAGCATAGCTATGCGACAGTCTGTGATTGTCTGAAATCCAGTCCGATTGAAGTATCACATCACCACATCTGATTTTGGCATCATGGTATATAGCTTGCATTTGATTATCTTTGCCTGCTGTTTCCCATTGTTGTCTTGTTTTGTAAGCAAGCATCCGTCTTTCAAGCTCAGCATAAATTTGTTCTAGCGTGAGGTCTCTCAGGCCATCATATCGGCGTAAATCAAACCAAGATAACGCTGTCCTGATTTCTTCCATTTCCTTTTGTGTAGTCATTGTTCTACCGATTGCTTTTATGTTTTATAAAAGTTAGCTCATTCAACATGATAGAGAAAGTGAAAAAAGGGGGGCGGGTTTTCAAAATGCTGTGAGAGCAGATAAGTGACCTTGGAGGCCAATGCTTCAATCTTGACTAAACATCTTTTATTTACTAAAAAGTAACTAATTGTTTTATATAAATTACTTTCACCGAGATAGCAACAACATCATATTGACAGTGAAAGAAAGGTAAGGCGCTCATAGTCAAATGGTTATGACAACAACTAATTGTTTTTAGTTGACATTTTTATCATAAGAAAACAATAATGATGGTAAATATGTTGGTAAATAACTGTCTTGTTTTAACAATCCCCCAAATAGAAAGGAGATACAGATGAAGTTCGAGTCCAGTCAGAGGAGCCATATTCGAGAAGCCCGCTCAGGGAAACCTGAGCGGGCTTTTTGCTGTTGCGTTTACCACGCACAAATAACTGATTTACGGGCTTGTAGCCCTTGACGCTGGCGTCACCACGCCATTTCGGTAATCACCATGCTTACGGCCGCCAGTGTAGCGGGGCCGGGGCTGGAGCGATGGCGACAAAGATTCTCTGGCTAGTCGGGGAAAGGATGCGTGCAAACATCAGCGCCAACACCACGTCTTTACGCGGTACACGCGCAAAATTTCTTGGCCATGCGCTGCGCATACTTGAAGAAACCGACAGTGATCACAACGCAATGCATTCTTCGACGGAAGTCCTGCGGGAAGATTAAAATAAGCCTGGCGCCGAATCCTGATTTATTAAGTGACAGAGTTAACGTTTTTTCAGAAACACAGCGAAGTTGAACTTGAGTTCGACTTTTCGGACAGATGTTTTTATCCGCCGTTTCGATTGGACATCATCTTGATAAAGGGAATCTCTGCCCCTACTCACCGACCAACTGATTGATGCCAGTACATCTATTTATGCGGTGTGCCCTTATGCCCATCGTTATTTATTATCTTAACGCCTGTTGCCCGCCCATCTTAAGAAGCTGCAATTTTGCGCAAAGACGAGGGAGTGCAACATCCCGCAGGTGACCACACGCAGCCACCGAAGGTGATTAAAGCAGCGGTTTGGCTCTGACCAGTCAGATTTTGCCGCTTCTGTAAGCAAACGCACTAAAAAGGTGAAATCCGGCTTTGACATCCGTGCCGGGCATCGCTAATATTCGCCTCGTTCACACGATTCCTCTGTAGTTCAGTCGGTAGAACGGCGGACTGTTAATCCGTATGTCACTGGTTCGAGTCCAGTCAGAGGAGCCATATTTAAAGAAGGAGACGTCCACGGGCGTCTCCTTTTTGCATTTCTGTCAGTTGGTTATCCCTCTTCAGTCGTTCACCCTCGTTCACTAAAAACCACTCGAAGCCATATCATTGATGGCAAAAATTCTGGTAATACTGGTTCGATCTCCCTTATATCAACAAGCGAGGGGGTGTTTTCATGTCACTGACTGATATTAAAGCAAAAATGCAGAACCCCTTGAGAAGGAATACAAGCTAACTGATGGCTTTGGTATGTTCCTTCGCGTTACCCCGAAGGGTTCCAAATACTGGAAAAAGGCTTAACGCTTCGAAGGGAAGCAAAAAATCTTCTCTAGTTCGCTTTCCAGCCATTGCTGGTTTTAACAAGATTCATGGCACCATCAGCAGGTTCATTGTTAACGAACTAACTGTTCATGGCAGGATTGAAAGCAAAAGAGATCCTACTCAGAAACGGATCACAAATGATCCACAAACAGCCTATTTAACCAATTGATAGAATTGAATTATTTTTGAAGTTCGTCATATCGTTTAAATCGATCTATAAAAAAACAAATGATATCCATATGCTATAAAACATAATTTATCAATCGATTAAAGCAATTAAAACACCGATCAACCTTTCGCGTTCAATCGCCTATAACTATCAATAACATTATATTAATCTTTTATATCAATTAATTGTGAGCGACGATTCGCCACAGTTGGCGTGCTTTGATTGGATGTTCGAAGGGATAAGGAATGAAGCAGCACATGAGGTATGTTGTGCTGCCTAATTAAATCAGCATTAAATGCTATTTGACTTTACGTCCTTCAGCATAGGCTTTACGGGCTTCGTTCAAACTCATGACATTAGCCCCACCACCATAACTTGGATCTTCTTCTTGAACAGGATCATCTTCCCAATTGCAAACCGGACAAATTTCATAGCTCCCAACTTTCGAAAACTCATATTTATGGCAACAAGGGCATAAATATACTGAACAATTAATTATTTCATCCAATTGCTTTTTTAATTTTCGATATTAGTTCATCTTTATCCCATCCCACACTATATTTAGCCTCGGGAGCCTCCCAACAACTATTAGCTATTCGATTAATAATAAATTCGCCATTCGTTTCAAACGCGGGATACCAACCAACATCAACAATAACCCCAGACTTAAATGATAATTGTAATAAATCCTCATCTAAGACCATTATCTGTGATTCTATACCTTGCGAAAAATCAATAGCCGACAGCTCGTCAAATATATTTATGAGCTCAAGATCGAAATCGGTCCCTAGAATATTGTATTTCTTCATCATTTCAAAAGTTTCCTTGCTACGTTAGCATCTATTGGGTGAGAGTGTATCGTATCTTGCGACTCCTTTGTCACAACCCACGAGGTTTCCTTACCTTTATAAGCTCCTTGAACAGTATCAAACTCTTTTACCTTCCAATTTTGACCATTTGTAGTCGGTGTTCCTGCTTCCCATACATCATGGTCAATACTTGCATACCAACCTTAAAATCCATCGCATTTACAGATAGTAGGTATATAGTGGGTCTTATTTTATTTCATATAATAAATTTACTAAGTAAACAGGTAAGTTGTCGTGGTAGAACAGTTAAACATTGTTCTACCATCTGCTTATCGCTTAACTGCATCAATAAAAATTTACATGATTTTCATGCTGCTTTACCTTCCAAATACTCAAGAAACAACTTTACTTCATCAACCGTTGTATACCACTCAGATACTTTCTCCCCATCTGAATAAGCATCATATTCCCCAGCATAGTCATTTAACTTATAAATGGAAAAACCTTGTATCTCACCAGCAAAAATCATTTTATTTTGAATAATAACTTGTGCATCCTTATAATAAATAACCCAAGAAAATATAAAATTAACTGTTTCTGGGTTATACATAGATACAGCCAAAACTGAATGATCGCCTCTTTTTATACCTTGTTCAATAGTCTCAATCCAGCTCTCTTGATATTGCTTAATATTCCAATATGTTAATGGTATTTGCATTCCTTCTTCAAAATCACCAATGATTATTTTAGCTGGCAAAACTACTTCATCAAATGCAGATTGAATAGCTTTACTTTCTGTAAAAATACCAAACATATCATCACCCCTTTATTCTATTTAAATCTTTGTCATATGTTCCTAAACGAACGCCTTTTTTACTGATTTTTTTCCAACCATAAGATACGTTATGTCCATCAACATCAGGAGTTATATAATCTTTTCCATTAAAGAACGCTGGCTGTCCGTGGGAGTTAAATGGCACTTTATCCGCTGAAATCCGGCGGTCATAACCAAGCTTTCTAGCCGCTTCCGCTGCTTCTTTACCTTTAAGAACAGAACTAAGATATACATAAATCGGTGGAATATTCGGCAACGGCAGAATAAGAATATAATCCGCAAATCCCTTCTCTTCCGGTACCGGGCTGGTTGTGGCCTCAATCCCGGTGTCTTCCGGCAGCGGATCAACAACTACCGGGTTCGGTATCCTTACAGGATTCTGGTTACCTGTATTTGAAGGAACATTGACACCTGAACTGTCTGGCGTCCAGATAATGGTAATACGCGGATCTTCCTCTGTGGTGAACGTATAAGCTTTTCGGCTGCTGTCCCACTCCATTTTGCGCACACGCACCCTATCTTTACCGGGTGGAGTATGCCAGCCATGAGGAACCGGATTACCTTTATCATCTTGTTCCCATGTATAACGCACACGGCTTGGCGCTTCACGCATCTGTTCCAGACGCATCCGGTCAATAAAGTCCTGTTCACCGTCGTTCAGTCTTCCGGGCATCATTCCCATCACAACTGCTGCGATGGGAGCACCGGGGCCGCTGGCTGCTACCCTTCCGAGTCCTGTAGCCATCTCACCAAGTTTTACTGCCCATGTTCCTGTTGTGATGGCACTTCCACCCACCAGCCCAAGCACACTGGCTCCTTCAACCGCCATCTGAGCGTTAGCAGCACTTGTGGCTGCTGCTGTTGCCCGCTGGTATTCGACCTCCTCATGATTACCGAACCACCATTTATACAGGGCGCTTCGCTTTTTCGGCTTTGGAATATCTTCTGCAGCTTTCTTTTTCCTGGCTGTCTGAGCGTGCTGGACAACATCATTATCTGATACAGGATCAGCAGGGGGAACGGCCTGATAAAATGCCATCACAGCGAAATTGGTATGAGGTTCCTGATCTTCTCCGGCATCATTACAGCCCTCACCCTGCAGGCAGGATTTGGCGAACACACGATTGCGGTCACGTGCTTCAGCCAGTTGTTTGGCTTTTTCTTCTTCTGCGGCCTTACGTTCAGCAACCCATGCTTCAAGGGCTGCAATAGAAGGATCCGGGCCTCTTCCTACCCACTGTCCGGCAGGCGCAATTATCCAATTCGACCCGGAAGGGCAACCGCAGTGCACAATTGAACCGTCTACCGCTGCTATTTTTCCATTATTGGTATCACGGGGTTCACCGGATACGATAACCCCAACCTCACCACATTTGGGGCATCGGGTAGTTTTATCACCAACACGGACAACCCTTCGTCCGTGCTCGATATCATTGGATATTGAGGCGATACATTCAGCACCCGAGGCTGTTTTATCCCCCTCCAGTGCCGTGCCTCGCCCATAACAGGTAGAACGATTTCCCATTACGCCACCTCGCTGGATGGCAGGAAATCTTCTGGCATCGTTTCTCCTTCACGCCCGACAATCATTGGCCCATGGCACAAAGTGCTGATAATCTCATCACCGTTATCCAGACGGCTACCAACGAGCTCCACACTGCGGGCATTGACTTCACTTCTCTTACCCGCTCCCGTTATAATTTTCGCAGTTCTGCCATTCGCATAAACAACGTCATCACCTTCCAGTGCAACATTCAATTTTGTTCTATCTGAAAGTTCGATCTGATTTCCATTCCAGGAGGCATGAACCGTTCCGCCCTCCCTGGTGTGGCTACCCTCCACAGCAATACGGTACAGGGCCGTAACAGGATGCTGGCGGCAATATTCCTGCTGTCCGGCGATAAGCGCACGCGCCTGATCATTCATCCCGGCCAGTTGTTCCGCCGTAAACGGTGATTGCTCCATTGTTGACAGCAGTTCCGATGTCAGTTCGTTGGTATATTGACGTCTCATTCCCTTTTCCTTGTCATTTCCATGGTCTAACTGATGCAATTCTAACCGATTTGTGATTTGACTTAAAAGAGATGGTTGTAGTTATAAAATCAATATCAAAACGGCAGTGATGGTATATTCAGATTAAAGCATAAAATATTCTACTGTAGCTTCACTAATCCGGCTGAATTCAAATACCCAGCGTTTGTAACTGTTTTACTGTCTGCTGCTTGTCCAAATCGCCATTGGTCCTTTTTTTATATTGTATAAACATTCTAAGAAAATAAATGTTAGCTAATGGACATAAATTATATTCCAATAATGAAATCCAGTAATGATAAAGTTGTGGGTTAAATTAAATGAAATAGCTTCATTTATAAAATCGCAGAAGAAATACAGTTTCTAAAACAGAAAAGATAAAATAACGATTAAGCTAACAAAGCTCAGATTTAAATTTCGACATCGTATAGACTCACGCTTTTATCGCTAAACTGGAAAGCCCGGATGAAGGATGTCTGGCGCGGAATACGTGATAATGATCTGTATTTATAAATCGATCCCAGCCAGATGAGCCAAATTCGAGAGCCTCACTCAGCGAAACCTGAGCGGGATTTTTGCTTTTTCCATGCATCTGCCATCGCCGGCCCGCGCGACTGTTGCCCCGCTAAATGTAATTTTCTTTCTCGATCCTCAGCCGACAACTCCGATTGGTAAGTACAGTTTATGCAACTGGTTTACCATTGTCAGATTGTGTCACACCGCCATCAACGATACCCTAGCCCTAAACACTATCAGGATGTCCCTTCATGCCAGCCAAGAGAAAGAACGATCCGGAAGGACTTAAAAAACGCATTGTTGCCGGAGCACTGAAAACCTTTGCTGAATTTGGTATGCAGGGCGCACGGCTGGAACAGATTGCAGAACAGGCCGAAACCACCAAGCGGATGGTGGTTTATCACTTTGGCAGCAAGGAAAACCTCTATATCGAGGTGCTTGAACATGTCTATCAGCAAATTCGTCAGCATGAAACCAGCCTGAACCTGTCAGCACTGGCGCCAGAAGAAGCGATGACCAAGCTGGTGGAAGAGAGCTTTGACTATCATGCTACTCATCCCGATTTTATTCGTCTGGTATGCAGCGAGAACCTGTTACGTGGCCGCTATATCAGCCAGTCTGAACGCATACAGTCCCTGAATAAGAGTGCGGTAGATGTGCTTGAGGATATTCTTAACCGTGGGCGCGCGGCAGGTCTATTCCGCGACGATCTGGAAACCATTGATGTGCACCGCCTGCTGAGTAGCATTTGCGTTCACCATGTCTCTAATCACTATACCTTCAGCACTCTGTTTACTCGTGACAGAAGCGATGCCGATATCGCCGCTCGTAACCGCCAGTTGGCCGTAACCGCCACCCTGCGTTATATTCGTCACGACTGATTACTGCGACAAATACTGCTTTCCGCACCACACTTTGCCAGTTGCGTCACAGTTATCACTGCCGGGCAATTAATCTCTTTGACTTTCAGTTGCCGCAAAATATACAACTAAATCCAGGCGTGTAACTGGTTATCCAGGCAAGACCTGAAGCTCTCTCTTAAAAAAGGGGGCTTCAGGTCTTTTTTTTTGGGGCGGCAGGAGAGTCGTGACATGAATCATCTTCAGACAGCACAGGAAATTATTGTTCTGGTCGGCGGTACTGACAATATCGATCATATTGAGCATTGCTCCACCCGACTGCGGCTGACCCTTCGTGATCATTCGCGGATAAATCAATCCGCGCTGGAAAAGGTGCCGGGCGTACTGGGCGTCAGAATTAATGCCCAGTGCCAGGTCATTATTGGCAGTGAGGTGATTGGCATTTATCAGGCGGTGAGAAGCATCACTGACGGCCAACCCAAAAGCGCCAGTAGTGCTCCGGCTCGCATCAGCCGAATGTCACTTATCATTGACTTTATCATTAGCGTATTTCAGCCACTGGTGCCGGCAATTGCGGGTGGCGGCGTACTGAAATCAATGCTGTTACTGCTTGATCTGATGGGCTGGTTAAGCCGCGACAGCTCGACCTATAAAGTTCTGGATAATATCGGCTCTGCCCCACTCTATTTTTTACCGATTCTGGTAGCGATTACCACCGCGATGAAATTAAAGGTCAACATTTTGGTCGCGGTGTCAGCGGTTTCGGTAATGGTATTGCCGGCGATGTCGAAGCAACTGGCTGAAGGCGCTGAATTCCTTGCGCTGGATCTGAAAAATATCGCCTACGCCTCTCAGGTATTTCCGGCAATTTTATGCGTTCTTTTCTACGCGCAAACCGAGAAGTTTTTTAATCGCTACTCTCCCGGCGCACTGCGTATTTTCCTGTCACCGATGCTCTCATTATTGGTAACCGTACCGGTTACCCTACTGTTCCTTGGTCCGCTGGGCTATGAAGTCGGTGCCGGTCTGGCAACGGTAATTCTCTGGCTGTATGGCAAGCTTGGTTTTGTTGCCACCGCACTGCTGGCAGGCGTGCTGCCTTTTATGGTGGCCGCCGGGATGCATAAACCGATGATTCCATACGCCGTTGCGTCGATGGGGCAATTTGGTCGCGAGATGTTATATCTGCCGGCTTCGCTGGCGCACAACATTGCCGAAGCGGGCACCTGTCTGGCCATTGCGCTGAGAACCAACGATAAAGTATTAAAATCCACCGCCCTCTCCTCCGGCATCTCAGCGCTGTGCGGCATTACCGAACCCGCGCTGTATGGCGTTACGCTGTTGCATAAAAAAGCGCTGTACGCGGTGATTACCGGCAGCGTTATTGGCGGTGCTTTTATCGGCTGGATGACAGTCGAGGCGTTTGCGCTGGTCGGTCCCGGCCTGGCCAGTATTTCACTGTTTGTTTCACCGGATAATAACTGGAATATCGTCTGGGCCTTCGCCGCGGCCGGCGTCGCCTTTAGCGTCTCGTTCTTTATTACCTTATTTATCTGGCGTGAAGATCAGCAGGCCACCCCCGCCGACACTCTGCAAGCCACGCCAGAACTGCGCTTTAACAGCCCCGCTGAAGGTCAGGTAATTCCACTTGAACAGGTCAATGATGAGGTTTTCTCCACCCGCATTATGGGCGATGGCATTGCGATTCGGCCGGTAAAAGGTGCGCTGTATGCACCGGCAGACGGAGTGATCAGCAACGTTTTCGATACCGGTCATGCACTTAGCATGTTAACTGACGGCGGCGTCGAGCTGATTTTCCATATCGGCATCGACACGATAAAAATGAATGGCAGCGGTTTTGCGCCGCAGGTCAGCGCACTGCAACAGGTAAAAACCGGCGATCTGCTGGTGAAATTTGACCTTGAAGCGATTATCGCCGCCGGTTATGACCCGGTCATTATGATGGTGGTCACTAACAGCGAACGTTTCAGCGTCTCAACTGAAATTCCCCGACTCAGTATCAATCATCATCACAACATCATGACGTTAAAGGAGTCTGTATGACGGACACGCAATCTGGCTTTCCTGAAAACTTTTTATGGGGTGGCGCTATCGCCGCCAACCAGGCTGAAGGCGCATGGAACCTGGACGGAAAAGGACCTTCGGTCGCGGATGCAATCACCTATAAAGCTAATTTAGACCTGACTAACTATGAGGGTCATATGGCGCTCAGCGATCAGAATGTTGCTGATGCGCTGAATGGCCACAATGATGCGTTCTATCCAAAACGGCGCGGCATCGATTTCTATCATCGTTATAAAGAAGATCTGGCGCTGTTTGCCGAGATGGGCTGTAAAGTGTTGCGCGTATCGATTGCCTGGGCGCGCATCTTCCCAACCGGTGAAGATGCTGAGCCGAATGAGGCCGGGCTGCAGTTTTATGAAGATCTGTTTAGCGAGATGCGCAAACATCAGATTGAACCGCTGGTGACGCTTTCGCATTACGAAATGCCGCTGGTACTGAGTGAAAAATACAACGGTTGGGTCCATCGCAATGTTGTCGATGCGTTTGTCCGTTACAGCAATGTTTGCTTTGATCGTTATAAACATCTGGTGCGTTACTGGCTGACGTTTAATGAAATCGACAGTATTCATCGCCATCCATTTACCACTGCCGGTATTCGTGAGGAAAAAAGCGCGCCGGGACGGGAAATCAGCGATGTTTATCAGGGGCTGCATCATCAGTTCGTCGCTTCAGCGCTGGTGACGCGCGACTGTCATGCAAAAATTCCCGGTAGCCAGGTCGGCTGTATGCTGACCAAACTGACCACCTACCCGCGCACCTGCCATCCGGCCGATGTTGAGGCCACGCTTAAGAAGAATCTTGAGAACTATTTTTATACCGATGTGCAGGTTCTTGGTGCTTATCCGCCACTGATTAAACGCGATCTGGAATTACGCGGCATTCAGATTGAGATGCAGCCGGGTGACCTGGATATCCTGCGCCAGCACACCGTAGATTTCCTGTCGTTCAGCTACTACATGTCGCTGACGGAATCCACCCAGCCCGACGCCGAGCGCATCGCCGGTAATACCGTCCTGGGCGTAAAAAACCCGTATCTGCCGGCATCAGAATGGGGTTGGCAAATCGATCCGGTCGGTCTGAAAATTTCACTGCTGGAACTGTACGATCGCTATCAGAAACCGTTGTTTATTGTCGAAAACGGTCTGGGTTCGAAAGATATTGTTGAGGACGGCAAAATTCATGACGGCTATCGCATTGACTATTTCCGCTCACACTTTGAACAGATGGCGCAAGCAGTCAATGAAGGCGTTGAGTTGATGGGATATACCAGTTGGGGAACCATCGATATTATCAGTGCCGGCACCTCACAAATGACTAAAAGATATGGATTTATTTATGTCGATCAGGATGATGACGGTAATGGCTCACTGGCGCGCCTGAGAAAAGACTCGTTCTTTTGGTATCAGAAAGTCATCGCCAGCAATGGCCGCGACCTCGACTGACTGTGAAATATCGCCGCAGGGAAATATCGTGATTAAAGTGAAGAAATCGCTGAACAACAGCATGTTACTGGTAGACCATGACCAAAGGGAAATGATCCTGTTTGGCAAAGGTATTGGTTTTGGTACCAAGCCCGGTACGATTATCGATCTGGCTGAGGTCGAGCAGGTTTTTATTCCGCTGGATAACCTTAAATCCAGACACTTTCTTTCACTTACCGATACGGTACCTGCGGCGTTTTTTGATGCCACTCATGACATTATCGCCATGGCTCAGCAGCATTACGTTGAGAAGCTGAATTCGCTGCTGTTTTTCACCCTGGCAGAGCATCTTTATTTTGCGGTTGAGCGTTGTAAAAACGGCAGTAATTTTGCCAATAAACTCAGTTGGGAAGTGAAACGTTATTATCAGCGGGAATATGAGTTAGGCGTACTGGCAAAGAAAAGCGTCAGTCAGCGTTTTAATGTTGAGCTGCCTGAAGATGAAGCAGTGAATATCGCCTTTCATCTGATCAACGCTTCCGGCGACAGTGAAAACAGCGATGCGCATCTACAGGTGCAGCTGGTGAACCGCATTGCTGAAATTGTTCGTTACAAACTCAATAAAAATATCGATATCAATTCGATAAACTATATTCGCTTTATCACCCACCTACGCTACTTTGCTGAGCGAATTATCAGCAAAAAAATCGCCGCTAAAAACAGCGACGACTTTTATCACGAGCTGCTGAAATTCTATCCGGCGGCAATGAACGTCTCGTGGGCGATTCGCGACTATATCGCCGAGAAGTATCAGACAATCCTGCCAAAAGATGAGCTGACCTGGCTGACCATACATATCAGCAGGCTGGCGGACAGTAACGAAGCTGAAGAAAACGCGAGCTGACTGCTCCCTCGCTTTTGCTGTCAAAAAACTGGCATTAAACCAAATGGTCTACGCTTCAGAGAGCGACAGATAATGTTATCCGTTGTTTGCGAAGCTCATCACTCTGCCAGATGCGCTGGCAATTCACAGACCAGATGGAAGGAATGTTGTAGTGGAAAAAGACGATGGGCGCTTTCCGCTCAGAAATACCGACGCGATTGACAGTGATACTCAGGTGTGGAACTGGGCGCAAAATGCTCAGTTAGGCGACCGCCGTACCGTTTGTCGGCCAGATAGTGAAGCAGAGTTACAACAACTGCTCGCCAGCCACAGCGGGAAAGTTAAGGTCATTGGTAGCCGGCTGGCACCGGGACGGATGCTAAAAATCGACAATCCGCAGGATATGTTGCTGGATCTCAGCAAGCTTTCTGGACTACTGGACTCAACCGATAACAGCGCGACCTTTGCCGCTGCCACGCCGCTCAGCGAGGTGTATCAGACGCTGAGCAAAATGGGACGCATGCTGGCCTCGTCACCGGGAGTGATCTCCATACAAACCCTGGCTGGCGCAATGGCGACCGGCACTCACGGCCAGGGGTTGCAGCAAAGTTCACTGGCCGATGAGGCGCTAAGTATTCGTATGGCGCTGGCCGACGGCAGCATCCGCGAATTTGATCGTCATCATCCGTGGTTTGGTGCAGTGCAGGTGGCACTTGGCTCACTAGGCGTAGTTACTGCCGTTACGCTTAAAACCATACCGTCGCACATCTATACCTGCTTTAAAAATGCCGTCAGCGCCAGCAATCTGGAACAGGACCTTTATCAGTGGAACGAAAATTATGCACTGAGTAAAGCCTGGTGGTTTGTCGATGAGGATCAGATGCATGTCTGGTGCGCACGCGAAGCCACAGCGGAAGAGGAGCAGGTTTACCGGCTTAATTACGGTGATCTGGTTAAACAACCTGACAGCAATAGCTCGCTGAACAGCACCATCGAGCAGACGCTGGAGCATATGCATAACGATACGCAGATTCGCGGCGAAGGCGGTAAACAGTTTAAAACCGTTACCCGGTTTAAAGACTTTTCGGATGTAACGGGCGATATCTATCAGGTTTTCTGCCGCGGTATTGCGGTGCCGCAGATCAATGTAGAAATCGGCATTCCGCTGTCGCGCGCCGCTGAAGTGATTGGCAAAATCAAACGCTGGTATGCTGAAAAACATCCGCATATGCACTATCCGATCATTCTGCGCTGTACCGGCCCCTCTTCCGCCTGGCTTAGCCCGGCTTATCAGCAGGCCACCTGTTTCTTTGGCTTTGTGGTCTATTACGCTGACGACGGCAGCCTGTCGGCTGAAGGCACCCATTTTCTCAGCGAAGTGGAGAAACTGCTGGCGGCAGAGGGCGGACGCCCACACTGGGGTAAATATTACGATCCGCGCCTTTATCACTGGCGAGAAAACTATCCGCAGTGGGACGCTTTCCGTGAAGTACGTCAACAGCTTGATCCACAGCGAAAATTTAGCAACGACTACCTGTCACAACTTTTTGACTGATATAAAAACCGGGGGAAATTCTATGCAGGCATGGATCACATTGCTGACTCAGCCCGACTATCTGACTGGAGTGCAGACGCTGCATAAATCCTTACGTCTGAGTGGCAGCCGCTATCCACTGGTAGTGATGGTGACCGAGAATATTGAGCCGGCCATCGCAGCTCAACTGAAAGCCGAGGGCTGCGTCATCGTCGCCGTCTCTGCACTTAATCCACAAAGCGACCTGGCGCATCATTACGCTTCAGCTCGCTTCTCGGAAGTGTGGACTAAACTGCGCGCCTGGCAACTTACCGACTATCAGCGGCTGGTGTTTCTTGATGCCGATATGCTGGTTTTGCAAAATATGGACGAGCTGTTTGATATCGAGCTGCCGATAAACGGTATCGCCGCCTGTCACGCCTGCCGCTGCAATCCAAATAACATCGCGACTTATCCGCAAAGCTGGGTGCCAGAAAACTGTTTTTACAGCTGGCAGGATCGTCAACAACCTGCACCAGAACATCTTGATGCCTATTTAAACGCAGGCTTCCTGGTGCTGACGCCAGACGCTGAGGTGTTTAAGCAGCTTGAGCGGAAGATTGCCGCCATTGACGATCTGTCGCGCTATCAGTTTTCAGAACAGGACCTGCTGAATGAATTTTTTGACGGACGCTGGAAAGCGTTATCTTATATCTATAACGCGCTGAAAACGCTGTCAGTTCAACATGCCAGAAGCTGGAATCTTGCTGAAGTTAAGAACCTGCATTATATCCTCGCCAAGCCGTGGGAACGCGACTGGCAGCAACCGGCTGCTGAGGACGACCGCTATTACGCACTTGATAAGTTATGGTTGCAGATGGCCCGCGAGCTTTGAACCGTTTCACGCTACATTAGCGCGATAATGAAATGCTGTACGGGAGCCGTAATGGCTCCCGTTGTTAACAGCGTTAAACCTTAATCCAGCGACGTTCAATCGCCGATACCGCAATCGCTTCCAGCACTTTCGACACCTGTAAACCTTCGGCAAAATCAGGCCACATCCGGTCGTCAGCTGCAATACCGTTGATCAAATCACGAATCTCAACGGTTTTCTGATCGTTAAATCCAATACCGTGACCGGCTGAGATACAGAATGCGGCATAATCCGGATGTGCAGGCCCGGTAAGAATGGTTTTAAAACCCTGCCGCCCGGCCGGATCGGTGTGCAGATACAGCTCCAGCTCTGCCATGCGCTCCTGCGTGTAACGCAGAGTGCCTTTGGTGCCGGTCACCACATAAGTCAGCCCCATTTTGCTGCCGCAGGCAATACGTGAGGTTTCAATCACCCCATGCGCACCCTGTGAGAAGCGCAGTAAGGCGCTGGCCTGATCCTCATTTTCTACCGGCAACAAACGCGTGGGATCTTTCGGATCGGGACGTTGTTTAATCACCGTCAGCATATCGCCACTGACCTCATCAATCTCACCCACCAGATAGTGGGCCATATTGACGATATGCGCCGCCAGATCGCCCAGCGCACCCAGCCCGGCCAGTGCCTTCTGGCAGTGCCAGTCGAGTGGCGTCTTCGGATCCGCCAGATAATCTTCATTGTGAGTACCGTAGAAATGCACCACTTCACCGATTTCACCCGCCGCAATTATTTCGCGTGCCAGCTGGCTGGTTGGGTTTTTCATGTAGTTAAAACCTACCAGCGTTTTTACTCCTGCCTGCTGTGCAGCTCGGGTCATCTCTTCAGCATCCGCTACCGTCAGCGCCAGCGGTTTCTCTGAATAGACGTGTTTGCCGTGACGAATGGCTTCCAGTGCCATCTCTTTGTGCAGGAAGTTTGGCGCGCAGATATCGACCACATCAATATTGGGATCGCTGACCAGTTCGCGCCAGTTACCGGTTGAGCGGCTAAAACTAAACTCATCAGCCTTGCTGCGCGCCAGCTCCGGCGTTACTTCCGCCAGCATTTCACGCACTATCTCACCTTTCAGCTTAAACACCGTCGATGCCTGAGCGTAAGCAATCGCATGACAACGCCCAATGTAGCCAGTACCAATAAGCCCAATTCTCACCTTTTGCATGCCGATTTCCTGCTGCTGATAAACGATATAAGTGGAATGTATATTTCAAAAAACAGTTACACAATATGAAAATGAAATAAACGTGATCATTCTTCCGAAGATAACTGCAAAAGCGCTGCAACAGCATAATGCGCTGTGAAACGCGCTTAGCTGCCGCAACGGAATAACTTTGCCGCTAAATCCCTGATTAACACAGTAACTGCTGCTTTATTCAGCAGTCAGCAGGTTTTAGTGAAAACAGGCTTTGACAACGTGCGGCAGCCTCGATAATATGCGCCCCGTTCAAACGATTCCTCTGTAGTTCAGTCGGTAGAACGGCGGACTGTTAATCCGTATGTCACTGGTTCAAGTCCAGTCAGGGGAGCCATATTTAGAGAAGCCCGCTCAGGGAAACCTGAGCGGGCTTTTTGCATATTCTCTCTCAACATCGGCTGAATCCTCCCTGCCTGATTTCGCACAGCTGAATGACATAAAATCCCGGTATGCCCAGATACCATTTTTTTCAGCCCGTAACATGACAATATCATGATTGAGGCTAAGCGTAATAATGCAAACATCAAACATTTAAGAAACTACCTTGAAACTCAGAACCGTTATATGATGGGTACATTGTGAATATTAAGCAACGCAACCTAATAATAATTTATGGATATATTCAAATATACAGAAAATCTTTCGTTGTTTGTGGAAATAGCACGAAGCGGATCATTTTCAGAAGTTGCTCGCCATCATGGCGTAAACCCATCATCTGTCATGCGTAAAATAGATACTCTTGAAATGGTTATGAAAACCAAATTACTGACCCGAACAACGCGAGGGATTTATTTGACAGAGACCGGTAATGCATTATTTATTCGTGCCGTAGCCATACTTGAATCGCTAAAAGATATGAGTGCCGAGATAGTCGCAATAAACAAAGAAGTCAGGGGTACATTACGTATAAGCTGTCTGCCGACCTTTGCAAAATTACATATATTTCCTTGGTTATCTCAGTTTAAGTTAAAATATCCGGATGTGGATTTCGTATTAGATCTCACTGAGAAATTAACAAATCCATCAATAGAACATCTGGACGCGGCAATTCGTATAGGTAAATTGAAAAACAGTTCACTCTATGCGACAAAAATTGCACAACAAACGTGGATGGCGTGTGCCAGTCCACAGTATCTGGAACGATATGGTACTCCTTGTGGTGCAGATGATCTTGCAGTCCATCATATACTCGATAAATATCAGGACCCTCACTCAATATCCTGGCGTCGCATCGTTGACACTCAAGACAGTAAGCATCGATTATATATACGTTGCAATGATTTTGATGCACTGCAAAAGGCGGCTCTGTCTGGACTGGGTATTGTATTCTTGCCCAACTGGGTTGTCGGGCAAGATTTAAAATCCGGCACATTAGTTAAAATTTTCGATGATCCACAACAAAAAGTAGAAGATATTCATTTTCTGCGTACTTCGTCTGGGATGACACCTAAACTTGCCGCTTTTTTGCAGTTTTTACGTGACAACCTGGCTGCCGTTATTTAACGCTAAATACGTTCAATAATAACGGCTATTCCCTGGCCTACGCCTATACACATAGTGCAAAGAGCGTAACGAGCATTTGTGCGTTGTAATTGATAACATGCCGTAGTGATAAGTCTCACCCCGCTGGCTCCCAGGGGATGACCAATAGCGATAGCTCCTCCATTGGGATTAACTCTTTCGTCGTCAACGTCTATTCTGAGCTGTTGCATTACAGCCAAGGCTTGTGCTGCAAAGGCTTCGTTTAGCTCAATCAGATCCATCTGGTCAAGCTGAAGACCAGCCAGTGCCAGTACCTTCCTGACCGCAGGTACAGGGCCAACTCCCATGATACGAGGTTCAACTCCGCTTACCGCAGCCGCCACTATCCTTGCCTTAGGCACCAGGCCGTGAGCTCTTATTCCTTCATCACTGCTGATTAGCACAGCTCCGGAACCGTCATTGATTCCCGAGGCATTACCTGCGGTAATACTCCCTTCTGGACTTACGACACCTTTCAAAAGAGATAAGGCCTCAAGTGTTGTTTTCCGAGGGTGTTCATCTCTGTCGAAGATAATATCTTCTTTATTTTTTTGCGAAAGAGTAACGGGAATGATTTCATCGTTAAAGATCCCCTTCAAATAAGCCTCAGCGACACGATTCTGGCTACGGAGTGCAAACTGGTCCTGCTCTTCACGAGTAATTCCAAATTGCTTTGCAACATGTTCTGCCGTTTCCGGCATGGTATCGACACCATAGCGTTTTTTCATCTCAGGATTAATAAAACGCCACCCCATCGTAGTATCTTCAATTTTCATGTTTCGGGATAATAACTTATCGGCCTTTCCCATGACATAAGGAGCACGGCTCATACTTTCCACGCCACCGGCAATAATAAGATTTGCCTCTCCGGATTTGATAGTCCGCGCCGCTATCGCCACAGCATCAAGACTTGAACCACATAGCCGATTCACAGTCGTACCGGGTATGATCACAGGCAACCCTGCCAACAACATCGACATACGTGCGATATTACGGTTATCTTCCCCAGCCTGATTCGCGCAGCCTAAAATTATATCGTCAATGGCGCTGACATCCAGCGAGGGATTTCTTTCCCTCAAAGCCCGGAGGGGTAATGCCGCGAGATCATCAGCTCTGAATGATGCAAGGGAACCGCCATATCGTCCAAAGGGAGTACGTATAGCATCACAAATATAAGCATTCATATCATCATTTCCTTTTGATTTATTCAGCTTTTACAATCAAATTTTAAATTCTTAGCCGGCCTTCTTTCTTTAACATTAAGAAGAATCACGAGGCAGGATAAAATAATTCCCATTAATGCAATTCCGAACCATCCATACACGATGCTTATTTCAGCACCAATTCTGGTACCTATTGCTCCGCCGATAAAATAGGAGCACATAAATACGGTATTCAAGCGGCTACGTGCATCTTCTGACAACGCCAGTGCCCTGAGCTGATTTCCGACCAGGCTTGCACGCCCACCGATATCAAGTAAGATAATACCTACGATTAATGCAATTAGATAATGATGTGAAAAATATACAGCACCAAAACCCAATAATGCCAAAACACCCCCAGCCAATACTATGGTGCGGAAACTGTAGCGGTCAGCGAGTTTTCCTATATAGGGTGTGGCAATAATACCCGCCATTCCCGCAAAACCGAAACTCCCGACAATATCACTGCCAAATCGATAGGGTGGGAGGGCAAGCAGAAACGCCAACCCTCCCCATAACGCACTGAAACTGCCAAACATCATGGCGCCGCAAAAACACGACAGTCGTAGCTCACGTTCTTTTATGAAATAGCCGACAAGTGATTTCAGTAAAGTACAATACGGTATTGGTTTATTAATGAAACTATTGTCAGGAAGTAATCTGGGAATCATAATCAGAAGAACGAGATCCAGCATTGCCGCCACGATATACATAGCTCGCCATCCAAAGTGCTCTCCGACGATACCTGAAAGAATTCTTCCAAACAGGACACCTGCCATCAAACCACTCATCACAGTGGCTACAGCTCGCCCCCGTTGCTCGGGCGTTGCCATCAACGATACCATCGGAATTATAATCTGTGCACCCACTGAGGTCATTCCGATTACGATATTGATCGTGATTAACTGCCCTATGGTTTGCGAAAATGAAGCGACAGCAGATGCAACAACATTAGCACCAAGCAGAATAATTAGCAGCCTCCTTCGCTTCATCCGATCGCCAAGGGGCACAAAGAAAACCAGGCCAGCCGCATAGGCAAGTTGGACAAACATGGCAACCGATCCTGCCTGTTTCTCATCAACGCCAAAATCCTTTGCGAACAGCTCAAGCATTGGCTGATTATAGTAAATATTTGCGACGGAAAAAGCGCAGAAAAATGCCAGTGCAAAATAACTGGTTTTTGGTGTACCCATAATTAAATAGCCTGATCAAACAGAATGAGCTGTCTGTGGGAAGGGTAAAAAATTCATAGATTGTAGATATCTTAAGTAGGTATCTAATAAATCATATTTTAGTGCGGGTAAAATGTAGCCCATTCTTTTTGTTGCATTCTTAACATTTTGGCAGTCAAATTTATCAATTTCACGTCCAAACCTGAGAATTTTATCATGTGATCCTTCCACACCGTATAATTTCAGGAAGCGATGTAGTGCGTTATTTTCGCCATTTTCTAACAGATGTTTTTGCCATTCATAAAACTCAACGGTTTCGATTTTATAGCCGCGCAGATTAAGCCAGCCTACAATTTCCTCCCAGCTAATTAGCCCTGAATAATTAAATAAATTTAAAACACTCCCTCCTTCAGACATATACTGAGGAAGAGCCATAATTTCTGTAGTATAATCAACAGGCGTAAAGTTTATCGTTCTGCTAAGAACTGGTGCATAGCCTAGCTGAATACAACTTTTGATAAAAAGCATAAACTGATTGTCTGCAAAAAGAGAAGCACCCGTCTGGCTATGGCCAGAGATATAGCCTAAACGGAAAATATTTACCTTACCACCATTGATATGAAATTTATGCAGTAATTTTTCCGCCTGCCATTTAGAGCGAAGATACCCCATATCGGAATGAAGTATTTCGTCACCGGGAAAATCCTCAATGTAGCGACCATTACTGTCCTTTTTAACGGCAGATCCTAACGTAGAAACAAAATTTAATACCTTGCTTCGTCCTTTTCCTGCAATATCTATCGTATCTGCCACACTGTCTACATTTGGCGCTTTCAAAAAATCGTAAGGTTGAATGTGATTTACCCGCGCTGCAATGTGATGGATAATATCAACTTCTGAACAGATCTCTTCATAATCATCATTAGAGATGCCGAGTCGTGGTTTAGTAATATCACCTTCAATGATATGTAAGTTTGTTGCTGAATATAATGCATCGGGTTTCAGAATAGAGTATTTTTTGAATGCCGAAATAAGTCTTTCTCGCTCCTGCCCCTTATCTATTTTTCTGCAAAGTGTATAAATTTTACCTATATTTTTATTCTTAATTAGTTCAGAAAGTAAATAAGCACCAATAAATCCTGTAGCCCCTGTTATTAATACGTTCTTTTTGCTGTCCATGCTTAACCCTCATTTGTCAGAAAATCCCATCCACTTTATTCGATAGTTAGCCTTCCTGAAATACATGAAACATGCATAAATGTTTTGCGTTCTATGCAAAGCGTTATTTTTACGTATCAAAATTCAGTTTCCAGCCTGTACTGTTTAACGTTTGCGGATTCAGTGATGAAAGATCTTCAAAAAGATAATGATAACCATTATCATAAATGAAACTGTTCATCGCCGGAGTGAAGAATATGCAGCCAGCTCCACCTAAAGTATTAACCACCGACTGCTGTATTGTCGGTGGCGGCCCGGCCGGACTCATGCTCGGTTATCTGTTTGCCCGCGCTGGGGTACGGGTAGTGGTGATTGAGAAACACAATGATTTTCTGCGTGATTTCCGGGGAGATACCATTCATCCCTCTACCCTGCAAATCATGCATCAGCTCGGATTACTGGAGGAACTGCTCAGCCTGCCGCATCAGCGTGCCGAAAAGTTGCAGGCCGAAATCGCAGGAGAAGAAGTCACTCTTGCTGATTTTTCCCGCCTGCCGGTGAAATGCCGTTTTATCGCCTTTATGCCGCAGTGGGATTTCCTCAACTTTTTGGCGTCAAAGGCCGCGCAACTGCCTGAGTTTACCCTGCTGAAATCGACCCGCTTTGACGATTTTATTTATCAGCATGACAACGTGTGCGGCATCAGAGCGCTGGCGGATGGGGTGGAAACTGAGATCCGTGCGCAGCTGGTGATTGGCGCTGACGGGCGTCACTCGCAGGTGCGGCAAAAAGCCGGGCTGGTCAGCCGCTCGTTTGGCTCACCGCGTGACGTGCTGTGGTTTAAGCTGACAAAGCAGCCCGACGATCCGGAGTGGAGCATGGGCCATAAAGGGCCAAAGCAAAACTTCATTATCATCGACCGCGGTAATTTCTGGCAGTGTGGTTATTCGATCACCAAAGGACAGTTTGAGCCGATAAAAGCTGCCGGTATCTCGCAGCTAAAACACCAGATTGCGCAGGTCGCGCCGTTTCCGCCAGAACGACTGGAAGAGCTTAGCGACTGGCAACAGCTGAGTTTACTGGTCATCCGCATTGATCGGCTGGATAAGTGGATGATCCCCGGCGTACTGTGCATAGGCGATGCCGCACATGCCATGTCCCCCATCGGCGGTGTAGGTGTCAATCTGGCGATTCAGGATGCGGTAGCAACCGCTAATTACCTGACGTCGCCGCTGCGCAAGCGGGCAGTGAGTTTACGTCAGCTGAAAAAAGTGCAACAGCGACGTCAGTTTCCGACCTGCGCAACACAATATATTCAGATAAAAATGAGCGGTAAGAACAGAGACAGTAATAAGCCCAGCCCGCTGCCGAGGCTGATCAGACGCTTTCCGTTTCTGCCGACTGTATTTGGCTGGATTATTGGACTGGGATTTCGCCGGGAAAAACCACGTTTTTCTGGTTAGCGACGGCGTGGTCGGGGGAGCCATTTTCAGCTGCCGCCCTGAAGAATGCAGGTTAAAAATCCTCGATACGGGCGGCCAAAAGCCGCCCATGTGGGAAAACCGGCGGATTATTCGTGCGGTTTAGGCTCGCCCATTGCTTTCAGCTTCTTGGACAGGTCGCGGCGCTCTTTCGACAGATCAGCATTTTTGATGATGTAATCATCAACGCGATCTTCATAGTCACTGCGCATACTGGCAATAATTTCCTGAATAGCTTCGATGCTCATACCCGGTTTGATGTATTCGCTCAGGTTATCGAGCAGCAGTACACGCTTCTGGTTATCACGAACTTTCTTTTCGTTATCGTGAATTTCACGTTGCAATTTGTTCTTACGACGGAACATACGGACGAATTCCAGAACGTCCTGAAAAGATTGCTTTGCATTTTCCATGATGACACCCTTCATTGGGCCTGCCGGGGCAGGCGTAATTGTCGTAGCCTTCAGCTTAGCGGCTCACTATTACCGTTGGCAATTTTCACATTCAAATTCGGACTGGCGACTATCTTAGCGCGAAAAGCATTATCGGCGCAGTAAGTTGTTGCTTAGTCGATTATTTACGCATCGCCAGGCGGATTAAATCCGATAATTTTCCCAGCTGACGCGTCAGTTCAAGGCTCAGCCAGACATAACCGTGAATCGGCGTTTCAATCGCGTCCTGGCTGTTTGATTCACGAATCAGCTGTCGCAGTTCATGCGAAATTTCCGCCAGTTCAGCGTTGTTCGCTGCAACTTTGCTGGTATCGCCATCCAGTAACGCACTGGAAAGCGCCCGCAGTGTATTTTCCGTCATCTGCTGAGTACGCCGCAGCGTCGGTGCATTCAGCATGATGCGATGGCTCTCACGCGACGACCACCACGCATTGATTTGCAGCTCAAAAGTACAGAGCATATTACGATTGATCGTCTGAATCGCGTCCAGCACCGACCTGGGTATTTGCGTCTCTTTGCTGGCTGGTTCCAGCAGCGCGCGCATTTTCACCACATCGCCGAGCAATCGCTGCAGCGGTTTAGCCAGACGTGGCTGCTCAACCAGATTGGGAGAGAATCCCGCCTGATGCAGCATGGCCATTGATGACAGCGAGTCAGACAGTTTAATGCGCCAGTGAGTATAGGCTTTTTGCGGGTAAATACTGCTGAATAGCAGCGCCAACAACGAACCGAGAATCACATCACCGCCGCGCCATAATGCCGTTTCCATATCGCCGGCCGGCGCACCACAAACCACTGCCAATGTAATGCCAATCAGCAGCGCCATATAAGGATGTTTGCCCAGCGTCAGATAGCCACAAAGAAACATTACCGCGGCGCACCACACCAGCATCCACGGCAGCGAAATCAGTTCGAGTTTTAGCGCTATCAGGCCGGAGATTGAGCCAAATATGGTGCCACCAATACGTTGCACCGCGCGTGGTAACACCGTACCCCACGACGAAATCGGCCCCATCACCACCACCAGCGTAATCAGCGGCCAACTGCCCTCGGGAATATCAAAACCGCGCACCAGCATAAATGTCAGAACAAATGCCAGCGCGATACGCACCCCATGCACAATGCGGTAGTTGCGATAAACGCTGAACTCAATCCTGGAAAGGGGCTTATCGGGACGCAAGGTCTACTCCAGTGCCTGATGAATATCTCACACGGCATGATACCTCATCCGCAGTCCAGGCCTTAGACTCCTGTCCTGTTTTCCTGATAGTTTTGCCTGCCGTTTACATCACGCCGCCATTTTATTAACCGCCGGGCAATATAAAAGACAACACCGCTGCGAAAGCTTAACTTTTTAACATGGATAGCCGTGAAAAATGAAGATGGGCTGATAACGTGGGCGAGCCTGACGCTCGCCCGAGATGATTAGAATTTCAGCTTGAGATAATCCTGCAGGCGGGTAAACAGACCGGCGGTTTCTACCGGCTGCAGTGCCATCAGCGGATAGCTGGCGATCTGCCGATCGTGATCCATTAACTGAATGGTACCGACCTGTTCATTAGCCTTCAGCGGTGCTTCCAGATCCTTACGCTCAATCACGTATTTGGCTTTGATATTTTTCAGCTGATCGCGGGGCAGTGACAGATAGATATCTTTGTCGCTGCCGACATCGACCTGATGCGGATTACCGTACCATACCGTTTCATGACCAATGGCTTTACCGGCATGGAACAACTGCACGGTATCGAAGTTATTCTGCCCCCAGGTCAGCAGCTTACGCGCCTGCTCCTCACGCCCTTTTGGACTTTTACCGCCCATAATCACAGCAATCAGACGGCGCTGACCTTCCACACTGGAAGCAATAATATTGAAACCGGCACTTTCGGTATGACCGGTTTTCAGACCATCAACATGCAGGGTTTTATCCCACAGCAGGCCGTTACGGTTCTGCTGGGTGATTCCATTCCAGGTAAGCGACTTCTCGCCATACATCTGATAAAAATCAGGTTCGCCTTTGATAATTGCCCGTGAAAGTGTCGCCAGATCGCGGGCCGTAGTGTATTGCCCCGGCGCATCCAGACCATGTACGGTTTCAAAGTGAGTATTGGTCAGCCCCAGCTTGTCGACATATTCATTCATCATTTTAACAAAGTTGGCTTCACTGCCCGCCACATAATCCGCCAGCGCCACGCAGGCATCGTTACCTGAGTCGATAATTACTCCGCGGCTGAGATCCCGCACTGACACCTTTTCACCGGGCTTCAGAAACATCAGCGAAGAACCTTTAAACACCGGATTACCAGCACCCCAGGCATCCTTACCGATGGTGACCATATCATCGCGGGTGATATGGTGATTATCAATCGCGCGGTCAACCACATAGCCGGTCATCAGCTTGGTCAGACTGGCAGGGTTACGGCGATCGTCAGCGTGGCCTTCCGTCAGGATTTGCCCGGTGGTCGAATCCATCAGCACCCAGGAAGCCGCATCAACGCCCGGCGGATTTAACGGAAAAGGCATCACATTGTTATCGGCATGCGCCTGAGAAACCAACACCAAAAACAGACTAATACTTGCAAGCTGACGCCTTTTCACCGATTTATCCTCAAATTAACAACATCAATAAACTGGCGGTTGTTTTACGGTAATAAAGGTTTGATTGTGTTAATTAATTGCAAGAAAGTATTAATCGATTTTAGCTAAATGGATCAAGGCCAACGCAAATGAGTGACTCGCCAGCTGTTGCTAAAGTCTGAAAAATCACCAGGGTTAATCTGATATTAAATATTATAGTAATGATTAACTTTGATTGGCATTGCCATTCCTCTACTCTCTGCATATCTATGAGCAGAGTTAATTTAAGAGGTTAAAATGCAATCAACCAGAGGCTGGTCAACTGAACTTGAGGGCCTGAGGGGATTTGCTTCACTTTGGGTAGTGTTGGGGCATATCTGCATTCTTGTACACAGTAGCATCCCCATCCTCTCGATGCCCAAAATCGGTGTTGATCTGTTCATTTTACTATCAGGTTACCTGATGGCGAAAAATTACATTGAACGTCAACAAAAAGAACCATGGGCTAGTGGTGCTACAATTAAGAAATTCTGGACCAGACGATTTTTCAGAATTGCCCCCCTCTACTATTTCTTACTTATTATCGCAATGATTTACGGCCCCTGGTTTGGTGAAATGCGCGATGTTATCGCTCAATTTTACCCCAGCACTGCGACTGAAACATCGCGTTATTCAGATCAATCATTCATCAATATCATTTCTCATATTAGTTTTACTTTTGGATTTTTACCTACTTACGGTTTTAATACCGTACTACCCGACTGGAGTATCGGGCTAGAGATGCAGTTCTATATGCTTTTCCCGTTTATTATGTTACTGACTTTGCGTTTCGGCTACATACCGACGTTGTTAATGATTATGCTGCTTTGTACAATCGGACGTTTTGCACTATCAAGCTACTACGATGCATTCAGCATGCCATCATTAATCCTTATTAAGTTGCATATGTTTATTGCAGGTATGTTTTTAGCTGAAGCGGTACGAAAAAAACAGCTCAGTTATGTCCTGTTGGCATTAATTGCTCCACTAGTCAGTGCAATAATGAATATCCGTATGGGGAAAATTGAGCTTGTATTTGAAGCTGCAATGATTATCGGCATGGCTATGGTGCTTTGGCAGTATAAATCTGATGCTAAAATGGAAAAATTGATGAAGATGCCACGCGCGATACTGACCAATCGTATCAGCACATGGCTTGGCGATGTATCTTACTCCGTTTATCTATTGCATCTTCTAATCGTCATTCCGGTCATTGCTATACTGCTGAGGGATCATCATTTGGATGCTATCAGCGCCCCGCTTCGTGTTGCGGTAGTCAGTGGCATTTGCCTGCCACTAACATACGGCCTCGCAAGCCTGCTTTATCGATATGTTGAAAAGCCGGGAATTCAACTTGGCAAACGCATATTAGCTCCTCGGCCGGCACCTACAGGAACCGTCAGTTAATATTATTTACTATGGATAATGACCGGAAATGTTTACCCTTCGGTTATTATCCAGTGTTGAAATCTAAAATATTACTTTCTAATTTCTCCTCCATCCCAACCCCGTTTTGCGTAATAAGGTAGTTATGCTGACATGAAGATTGCAGATCAATCTATTCTGCGGAGTCTGTTCAGGGGATATTTAAATACTGCTTGTCATCCCCCTGCTACTGGCGGGAAGAACTTTTGCATTGAAGACATCACAAAAAGTTACTGATATGAATCGATAGTACTCGCAAAAAAAACGCCCGGTGAATGCACCGGGCGTTGATAACTGGCTATTGTCGCTTAGCGATTATTTCTCATCAGGCAGTGCATAGGCAACGATATAGTCACCCAGCTTGGTACCAAATGAACCATGGCCACCGGCCGCAATCAGCACATACTGCTTGCCGTTAACTTCATAGGTCATTGGGGTTGCCTGTCCACCTGCCGGTAAACGAGCTTCCCACAGTTTTTCACCGTTGGAGACGTTAAACGCACGCAGATAGTTATCCGCCGTTGCCGCAATAAAGAAGATGTTACCTGCTGTGGTAATTGGCGCACCCAGCATTGGCATCCCCATTTTAAATGGCAATGGAATAGGTGAACTGTCGCGTACGGTACCGATGCGTTTTTTCCACACGATATCGTTGGTTTTCAGATCAACCGCAGAAATATAACCCCATGAAGGTTGCTTACAAGGGAAGCCCAGCGGCGACAGGAACGGGTTCAACGTCACGCCGTAAGGCACGCCGTACTGTGGCTGAATGCCGGATTCAGAACCGGTACCGCCTTTGTCGTTTTCATCTGGCTCGATAGGATTACCCGGACCACGTGGGATCAGGCGGGATACAAACGGCAACGCCATTGGATTAGTCACGGCAACCTGACGATCGGTGTCTACCGAAATACCGCCCCACTCGAACATACCAAGGTTGCCCGGGAATACCAGCGTACCCTGCTCGGACGGCGGCGTGAACGGACCTTCATAACGCAGGCTGTGGAACATCACACGACAGATCAGCTGATCGTAGATGGTCGCACCCCACATATCCTTGCCCTTCAGATGCTCTTTCGGACGGAATGACAGCTCAGAGTAAGGCTGGGTTGGAGACACACGGTCACCTTTAGCGGCCCCCTGCGGCACTTCCATCTCCGGTGCCGGCGTCACAGGTTTACCCGTGCGGCGATCCAGTACAAAGATGTCACCGGTTTTGGTCGGGATGTAAATTGACGGCACTTTATTACCGTTTTTATCGGTAATATCAGCCAGCGTCGGCTGTGCCGGAACATCCATATCCCACAGATCGTGATGCACGGTCTGATAGAACCACGCCAGTTTGCCGGTTGTGGCATTCAGCGCCAGCATGCCGGTAGCGTAACGCTCCATTTCCGGGGTGCGGTTGCCGCCCCAGATATCAGGCGTCGCAACACCAATTGGCAGGTAGACCAGATCCAGATTGGCATCGTAGGCCGCAGGTGCCCATGAGTTTGGCGAGTTAGGCGTGTAATTCTCATCAACGCCAGGCACTTTATTCGGATCTTTCGCGCCGGTATCAAATGCCCACAGCAGTTTACCGTTATTAACATCAAAACCACGGATGACGCCGGAAGGCTCACGGGTTGAGTAGTTATCCGTCACCGCACCCGCAATCACAATCACCTTATCGGTGATCACCGGAGGTGAAGTTGGCTCATAAGCGCCCGCTTTGGCGAACGGCATATTGGCTTGCAGATTAACATCACCGTTATCACCAAACTCAGCACAACGCTCACCGGTTTCAGCATCCAGCGCATACAGATGGCCGTCGTTGACCGGCAGAATGATGCGGCGTGAACAGAGGGCAGGTTTTGCGCCCTGCTCTTCAGCCTGCGCCACTGCTGGCGTTTCATGATAAGAAACCCCACGGCAGGTGACGTGCTGGAAAGTCGGGTTCGTTTTCAGCTGCGGATCAAAACGCCATTTCTCTTTACCGGTCGCTGCATCCAGCGCAATCAGCTTCTGATGTGGCGTACACAGATAAAGTGAGTCACGAATTTTGATTGGCGTCACTTCATCAGTGATTTCACCCGGATCGTTCGGGCCTTTCAGATCGCCGGTACGGAAGGTCCAGGCTTCTTTCAGCTCGCCAACGTTTTTATCGTTAATCTGTTTCAGCGGTGAGTAGCGGGTGCCTTCCTGCGTACGGCCATAGGCTGGCCAGTCCGCATCAGGAATGCCCTGCGCGTTTTTCTCAATCTCCGCCGTCTGCTGCTGGCTCAGGGTGCCGTTGATCTCTTGCGGATCGTTAAACACCGAATAAACCAGCACAATAACGGTAAACACCAGCGAAGCCGCCAGTGCGCCGCGCGGCAGTTTGCTGCCGGCCACAACGCCACGCCAGATAAACGGCAGCGCAATCCACAGACCGAAGAAGAAGGTTACATCCAGACGCGGAGTCAGCGCCCAGAAATCAGAACCCACTTCCCACAGTGACCAGATGGTGGTGGCCAACAGGAAGATTGCGTACAGCAGCAACGCCGTTGCGCGACGACGGTACAGCAACCAGGCAGTGATTAGCATGACCAGGCCGGCAACGATGTAATACAGCGAGCCTCCCAGTTTTGCCAGCCAGATGCCGCCCACTAACAAATATACTCCGCTCAGGGCGGCAAACAGCGCCGTGAGTATCACCAGAATCCGTGATAACGAAGATCCACTTTTCATAGTTTAACCTTACCAAAATTTAAGAGCGTCGATTTAGAGATGAAGCTAAATCTTCAATAACACCCGATTACCGCTAAATATCCATTCGGGTGTTGCTAACCCGCCGCCGCACATCACCTGGTGTTGGTATCCGGCACGGGTTTTTTCTGGATTCTTTTACTGGCTGGACGCCAGAGTTACTCAAAGGTATAGCTCAGCGTCGCGCCCACGCCATAATTGCGGCCTGGAGCCGGTTCGAAGTAACGACCGTTACCTTCATTCACAATCACTGAACCCACATATTCACGGTCAAACAGGTTATCCACCCGGGTGAACATATCCAGCGACCAGTTACTCGCCCAGTTCAGACGGTAACCGCCGCTAAGACCGACCACGGTATAAGTGGGTGCCTGGGCGCTGTTCTGGTCATCAACCTGTATATTGCTCATATAACGAATATCGGCTCCGGCGTGGAAGCCCTCTTCTGGTGCCCACTCCATTGAGGCGTAACCCATATTGCGTGCGATGCCGGGCAGACGGTTACCCGCCGGTGTGCAGGATGCGGCGCAGGTTTCATTGCGATAAGTGGCATCGAGCAGGGTCCAGGCCATTTTTAGCCGCCAGTCCATTGCAAACTGCTGATCGAGAGAGAGTTCAACGCCGCGACGTCGGGTTTTACCAGCATTGGTATAGCTGGTGCGCCCACCGGAACTTTCCGCCACCACCAGTTCATTATCGGTGTTGGTCTGAAACAGCGCGGCCGTAACCAGCCCGTTACCGACGCGGGTTTTGCTTCCCAGTTCGTAGGTATCGCTGGTTGAGGGTTTCAGCCCGATATTCAGCCCTGACTCACCGTCAGAGCGGTAAGACAGTTCGTTAATTGTTGGCGTTTCAAAACCACGGCCAGCGGAGAAGTAGAGATTCCATGCTGGCGTAACGGCATAGTTAACAGAACCCATCGGCAGCAATTTATGGTAGCGCTTGCTGCCGCTGTCATCGCCATTGGTGCTGGTGACATAATAATCTTGCGAATCAAAGTTCACCGTGCTGTAGCGCAGTCCGGCATCCAGCGTCCACTGTGAGGTCAGGCTCCAGCTGGTTTGCAGATAGGGATCGAGGTTCCACATCTTATTTTTTTCATTACGACGCTGTGCCCCCTTCTCGCCATATTCCGGTACGCCATTGTTCAGATTGAAGTTTTCAAAGCCCTGGCGACGTTCGGTCATGGTTTCATAATCAAGGCCGGCAATCAGGGTAAACGGCACTGAACCGAGGTTGTCCTGGTGTTTCCAGCGGGTATCGATCCCCTGATACTTTCTCTCCAGCACAATCACCCCACCTGCATGGGTTGGCCGCAGCTGCGGTGTCATCGGGATCGATTGGTACTGAGTGGTATGCCGCTCGCCGTGCCACGCGGTCATCGTCAGCTGATCGTTATCACTCAGCTCACGCTGATAGCGCAGGCCAAGCTGGGTCTGATCAAGGTATTTACGCGTATTATATTGGTCACCGCGTGGTGACTGACGCGGATTGTCTTTCCATTCAGCTTCCGACAGCCCGCCGGGATCGTTGGCATCCACTGAGACGCTGTTAAACAGTAGCGTCAGAGTACTGACGTCATCAAGACGCACGCCAAACTTACCGTTACCCAGACTTTTCTGCGTGCCGCTGTGGTCACGAAATCCACGGGTAGTAAAACGTGAACCGGAGATAGCATAGTTAACATCGCCCGCCTGAGTGCCGTCACCGGTGGCGCCGGTGGCTTTCACACTATTACGCCATGTGCCATAACTGCCGTAATAGCTGCCGGCTTCCAGCGTTGGCGGCTGAGTGCCGGTCTGGGTTTCGATATTTACTACACCGCCCGAGGCGTTGCCATACAGGGCGGAATAAGGGCCGCGCAGCACCTCGACTTTCTCAATCGAGTTAATATCGATATTCGAGGTCTGCCCCTGTCCGTCTGGCATTGTGGCCGGAATGCCATCAACATAAATCCGCACGCCACGCACGCCATACATTGAGCGACTGCCAAAACCGCGCACCGACATTTGCAAATCCTGTGCGTAGTTCTGACGGTTCTGGACCTGCAAACCAGGCACACTGCCGAGACTTTCCGACAAATTCACCTGCGGTTTACTGTTACGCAGCTGCTCCCCTTCGACCACGCTGACGGCGGCCGGGGTATCCAGTTCGGATAAACCACTACGTTGTTTAATCACCATCAGCGTAGAGTCCTGCGAGGCAGCAGGATCGCTGCTGACACTGGAAGCTGAAGTCTGTGCGTAACTGACTGCAAGCGGTTGCATAATAAACAACGGCGTCAGAATAAAAGCAGAGGTTTTTTTGTTCACTGGAATGGTTCGATATTTTTTTAGTTAATACTTCAACAATTTTCCCGACCACTCAGGCCGGAGAAAAGTCACCCGCTGCATCTGCATCATGCTGAGCAGCAACGACAAATCAACGCTGCCGATAGTATAAAGGCTGTTGGCTGATTTGCCTGGTTTTAACCCGTCAGACGTCAAATCCTGTTTTTGCTGACCAGTCACTTTATGCAAACGAAAAGGATATGTTGCACAAAAACGTGATCATTGTAACACTTTATAGTTCGCATGCGAACTATTTATCCTCATCAGCTGAATCAATTCAGCTTCAATAATATCCCTATATCTCCTTGTTAAACCGCGCCAGCTCTGGTTTATAATTTGTTACTGGCTTGTACTGAATGCTTATATCACATTGTGATATAAATGCCTTTTTCAGGCTAACCAGGTGGTCCTATGCGTTTATCGCCGCTTACTCCCGCACCTGATAAGGCACAGTATGTCGCTTTATCCGAGTTCCGTTATCAGCTACGCCGCTTTCTCAATTTTTCCGAAACCGCCGCCAGGCAGGCTGGCTTAACGCCACTGCAATATTTGTTGATGCTGCATATCCAGGGCACGCCCGGGCGCGAATGGTCAAGCATCAGCGAGCTGGCTGAGCGACTGCAAATGAAACATAACGCAGTAGTCGGGCTGGTTAACCGTAGCGTGAAATCAGGATTAGTGACGCGCCAGAAAAATAGTGAGGATGGCCGCCTGATCGAGGTTCATTTACAGCCTGAAGGCTCAGCGTTGCTGGCAACGCTCGCGGCTTCGCACCAGTCTGAACTGGCTTCACTGAGTGACACTTTTCAGGTGGCGCGAATTACCGCATTCAATAATGATGAGCAGGCGGGCAAGGCAACATGATGGTGGGAAAACGTGATTATGCGGTAGATCGCCGCCTGCTGATGATCTCCGCACTGGCGCTGCTGATTGGCGCCATAAGCACCCTCGCCGCCAAACTGCTGATATGCCTTATTGATCTGGCGACAAACCTGTTTTTTTATCAGCGCCTGTCGCTTGAAAATCTCTCACCGGCGCAGAATTCGCTGGGGCTGTGGGTCATTCTGATCCCTGTAGTCGGCGGATTAATCGTCGGTCTGATGGCGCGCTATGGCAGTGAAAAAATTCGAGGTCACGGCATTCCGGAAGCGATTGAAGCGATTCTGTTTGTGAAAAGCCGCATGTCGCCAAAAGTTGCGGTACTTAAACCGCTGTCATCTGCTGTGGTGATTGGTAGCGGTGGCCCTTTTGGTGCTGAGGGGCCGATTATTATGACCGGCGGATCGCTGGCCTCATTGCTTGGCCAGTATCTGCACCTGAATGCCATAGAGCGTAAAACCTTACTGGTTGCGGGTGCCAGTGCCGGGATGACAGCAATCTTTGGCACGCCGGTGGCGGCAGTTCTGCTGGCTGTCGAACTGCTGTTATTTGAACTGCGCCCGCGCAGTCTGGTACCGGTGGCGTTAGCCTGTGCGGTCGCCGGATTTTTAAGAAGCTATGCCTTTGGCGACGGGCCGCTGATGCCGCTGGAAACCGCACCGGCTGGCCCTCTGGCGCTAATAAGCTGCCTGATAGCCGGGGTCGTTATCGGCTTACTGGCGGTAGTGGTGACCCATCTGCTGCATGCAATTGAAAAAGGCTTCGCCCGGCTCCCGCTGCACTGGATGTGGTGGCCCGCACTGGGCGGCTTGATTATTGGCATCGGCGGCTATTTCCAGCCGCGTGCGCTGGGTGTCGGTTATGACGTGATTGAAGATTTACTGCATGCCAACCTGACGCTGACGGTGATATTTGCGCTGATCGCCGTCAAACTGACGATCTGGCTGTTTGCGCTGGCTTCCGGCACCTCCGGCGGCGTGCTGGCTCCGCTGTTAATGGTCGGTGCCGGTGTCGGCGCGCTACTGGCACACTGGTTGCCGGGCGGTTCGCCGCAGATGTGGGCGATGGCCGGTATGGCAGCGATGCTGGGTAGCGCGTTAGGCTCACCGTTGACTGCGATTGTATTTGCTGTGGGGATTACCCACGATGCTAACGGATTACTGCCTGATTTACTCACCACCAGCGTCGCCTGGGGTATCACTACACTGTTGCTGTCGCGCTCGATTATGACAGACAAAATTACCCGCCGCGGACAGCATATTTTTCGCGAATATGGCGTCGATCCTTTAGAGCGTGCCTGGGTAGAGGATGTGATGGAACCGCAGGCGGTCACTTTCGCTCCAACCCTTGATGTCGCGGCCGCGAAAATGCGCCTGACGACACTTCCGCAGCTTCATCATACCTTTCCGGTAACGGAACAGGGACGCTGCATCGGTATGGTGGATTATCGTGCTATCCATCAGGCCGATGATCGCTTGCTGCTCAGCGAAATTCTCCGGCCGGTTGGTCAGCACTATCTGTTAGCCAGCCACACAGCGCGCCAGACCGCAATGATGATGGCAGAAAATCAGCTGACTATTTTACCGGTGCTGAACTCTGACGATGAACAGCAACTCGCCGGGGTCATCAGCAGTAACGATCTGCTGAAACCAACTCTGCGTAACATGGAAGAAGAGTTAGTCAGGGAACGGCTGCGTTAAGCCCGAACTCCAACTGTCCCTGCGCCCGGTGGCCTGAGAGCCGCCGGGTTTATTCAACCTGCCTCATTTCGCACCGCCTGTTCCAGTACCTGATGAATCACCTGTGATAACTCATTCACCTCAAATTTTGCCACATAACCATTCGCACCCACTTTGCGCACGTGATCTTCATTGGCGCTGCCGGACAACGAAGAGTGAATCACCACCGGGATATTTTTCAGCTGGCGATCGGCTTTAATATTGCGCGTCAGGGTAAAACCATCCATTTCCGGCATTTCCAGATCGGTCAGCACCAACGAAATTTTATCGTGGATCGACTCCCCCGCCGCTTTTGCCTCTTCTGCCATCTGTTTGATTTTCTCCCACGCTGCCAGGCCGTTATTAAACATCAGCGCCGGAATACCCATCGCTTTCAGCCCCTGATCCAGCATTGCACGGGCCACTCTCGAATCTTCCGCCACAATCGCCAGCGAGCCGGGCTTAAGATCGAAGCTGCGCGCAGCAATCGGTTCGTTCTTCACATTGCGCGCCGAAGGAATGATGTCATACAGAATTTGCTCAACATCCAGCACCAGCGCCATTTCATCACGGTTTTCATCATTATTCAGTAGCGCAATGCTGGTGACATTACGATTGCTGACGCGGGTATCCGCAGCGTGTACCTGGCTCCAGTCGAGCCGCACAATGTTATCCACTGACTCGATGGCAAATGCCTGAGTGTTGCGGGCATATTCGGTGACCAGCAGCAGATTCAGACCGGCGGTCGGCGTACAACCGGCGACGGCGGCAAGATCAATAACCGGGATAATCTGCCCACGGATGTTCGCCATCCCCAGCAACGGCGATTTCATCCCAGCCGCTTTGGTAAGCGTGGTCATCGGCATAATTTCGCGCAGCTTAAACACATTGATGCCAAACAACTCGGATTTTTCGTCTTGCGCCGCCGCTCCCAGCCGGAACAACAACAGCTCAAACTTATTGGACAATGTGAGATTGGCGCGATCATCGATATCTTTCTGCAAGCTATCCATTTTTACCTCTGGGTGATGGTTTTTTCGGTGTGCATACCGCGATATCAATGCGCTGCCAGAGCACAAATCGTTGATTTCGGCTATCGCTGCAGGCTGGCGTGACTGAAATCACTGACAGGGTTATCGGCAGGGTGTGAGAAAAGTAGAGAGATCAATTCTGCTGAACAGGCTAATGCCTCAGCCCTTTAGCCCCCCGGCAAAATGGTTTACCCTGTAGCATGCGCGCGCTGCCTCTGCGTGCCAGCCAATTTTGTGACAGGGACATTTACAGTGAAACAGCAAGCCAGTCAGCCAACATTCCTTTTCCATGACTACGAACCACCAGCTTGCAATCCTTGCTAAATCTGAACTTAATGCTCCAGCATTTAAATTATGTACTAATAAATGTACTCAAATTAAGGTGCTCAATACATCTAAACGCACCTAAATCGTCGGTCTGTCAGGTTCGTGAATCTTCAGAATCTCCGCTGTCACAACGCCTACCACTTCCAGCTCTTCCAGCACAGAACCTTCGAACGCCTCCCCTTCAGGCGTTATCAGACTCCTTCCCATTATCTTTCCGACACCACACTCTCCCATCAGCTCGTAATAAATCATGCTGCCGCTTTTAGGTGGCACGCTGCGGTCAATGACAAGTAGTCGATCCCCGATATCACAAATCATCGTCGATGCCGGGTTAGCAACAACGAAGTCGTCAATCGTCAGGCGCTTCTCAATGTAATCGTTAGCCGGTGATGGAAATCCCATAGTTACCTCACGTTCGGGTTAAACAGCATGAATGTCCTGTCGTCACCTTCCTGGGTGGATATGTCCCTGAACTGGTCGACGTGGTGCTCTATCCAGCGGTTAGCCTCCGCGAGCGTCCAGTGCCAGTTAACCTTAGCCAGCTCTGTCGTGAAGTCTCTGGTAGTGACCGTTCGGCCGGTGCGCGGGTTGATTTTGACGGCTGAGCGGAAAGCCGCGTCGATTTCGTATCGTCTTGCCATGAATGATTAGCCTGAAATTACTGTGCTTGTATACAGTAGTTTCTCAGTGAGAAGTGATCAAGTGACTAAAGGATAGGTTTTGATAGGACGTTGAGATTCGATGAGATTTAGGGAGTAAAACCCGGACAACGCCGGGCTGATGTTTTAAGCTGCAGAATCAGGTTCCGCTTGCTCTTCATTTTTTTGTGGCATGTCCAGGCGAATATCGATCCAGCTATTTGTCGGCACATCAATCAGGCTACCTTTTGTTAGTACCATCTCACCGTCATCACGCAGTTTGAATTTGCGATGACACGTGCGAAGGATAACTACGTTTTCGCCTGGGTGGTTTTAAGCTCCTCCAGCTCTGTGCGCAACTCCCTCACCGCCAAAACTAAATCAGCAATAAGCGCATGCTCGTTAATTTCCCAGACCTCCCCCCCTGCCGGATTAAGGTTGTCGAGATTAGAAGTGGGTTTATTTGCATAGGTTTCATCCACGCTGTAAACCTGTTGCGCCATAAAACCACGACGTGGTCTTTCCGACTGATATTCCTGCACATACGGTTCAACGTGCTTATAGTGGAAATCGTGAACTTCGAGTTGCGCAAGGCGTGAAAGCGCACCGGCTGGTGTAAGCCCGTCTTTTGTTTTGATGCGCTCGTCGGATGATGAGGCCAGCGCCAGTACACCACCGCCAGCGGGAAAAGAGTTGAGAATCTGGTTAGTATTGTCCGAGCCATTCCCTTTACGCCGGGTAACATATAAACCGCTCCCGTGGTGCTCAATCACAACAGTTCTGCCGATCGTTGCCTCCGCTATATCGGTAGAGATGAGTGTCAGGCCGGGATAGCCTGCAGAAGAGTGATAAAAAGGGGCGGTCAGCCGTGATGCGAATGTTTTTAAGCCTTCAATGATCTGATCGCTTGTTCTGCTTACGCCACCCAGCGCCTCAAGTGCTTTTGCCGCATCCTTCGAGCCGGTGCCGCCTTGTGCCACACTCAGCGCGGTCTGCAAATTTGACAGTGAGGTAATGTCTGTATTGGCTCCAGATGCCGCACGGCCACTCAGCGACGTTTTAAAATACTGCACGGCTTCCGAAACCATCGAGCCAAGCCCATCAACTGTCAGCGCATCGGTAATCAGAACTGCATAAGTTGAGGCGCTAATCGCTGCCGCAGGTGATGGTGTAACGCGCAAACTGGTCGCGCTGTTAATCGCGGAAATGGTGAACTGCTGCTGCGGGTTAGTATTGACAAGTATTGTCTGGCCGACCCGCAGCCCGTTTAACGCTGTTGTCCAGGCGGTCCCTGTGCCGGTGGCTACGCCGCCGGTAGTAATTGCGATTGTGCCTGTTTTGTAGATGGGCATATTTTCTCCGGGCAATAAAAAACCCGCCTGCAAAGCGGGTCGTCAGTTAAAATAATCCAAGTGATTGTCTGTAATATTGATCGTAGATTTCTGTTTCGATATAGATACAACCCGCCGTGGGTTTAAATGCTGGCGGATTGGCAGTACCCGCAGTGCCGACGTTGTAAGGGAGTTCTCTCAGCCCGCCTGAATATCCGGCATAGCAAAAAAGTGAATACGTTACCTGCGGTGGATTACTCCCCGGAATACCGTATAACTCCACTTTTGCAAATCCACCAATTGCGGCGCAGGCTTTCCCTGTGATGTTATTATTCCGCGTGTAGTATTTCACTGTGAGCGGGAGGCAGTTGCCGGAATAAACCATCGTTTTATTACGATAAATATAAATTCCGTAGTCCGGCGACCACGCAACAAAATCCGAAAAAACATAAAAGCGACAATTGAGGTTATTATAACCGGTAGATCCCGCGCTGCCATGAAGCCTTATCGCTTTATATCCCCCTGAGTCTATTACCTCAAACAGGCAGGAAACCAGATCGTAATTCTGCTTGCAAAATATCACGCACTTCCGTGATGCCGGAACGTTTGTCATAAACACCCTTCCGGGCGTGGCGGTGTGCGCAATGTTGCCACTGTCGATAACCTGCGTCAGTACCAGGGGAGTAAAATCAGGAGAGACAAAAAACTCCCCTGCGTCATTCCTTATCTCTAACGTATATTCATCCATCACGCACCCGCATAAACGAGAATGGTATAGTTTGCCGATGCCGACCAGCTTACCGTTTTTCCTGAAACAGTAACGGTGGGAGGCGTGGCGTCGTTAGGTCCGGTCGTGTAGGTGACAGTTTTCAACGCTTTTCCTTCCGGTATATCATAGGTTCTCGATCCCGCCGCGCCCGTAATAAAGTCCAGCATATAATTTGCGGACATTGAATTCAGCACGTCAAAAGACGTGCCGTTGATAAATATCTGTGCGCCGTAAGACATTATCTTTTTTTCCCTAAAACAACCGTAAGTTCATCTGCGTTGTAAACCGCCAGGCCGTCCTGATCCAGCTGGACATATCCGCTACTGCCTCCATTACCGAACATAGTCAGCAGGCCGTCTTTACTCAGGTTCCATCCGGTTTTGGCGCTGGCGCTGTAGTTTGTCGACTGAATATAAGAACCGATCATCGCATTGGTAATAAACCCGTCTTTAATTACCGCCGAGTTCATAACCACCTGACCTCCTTCAACAACGAAAGGAGCCGTGGCGCTACTTACCGTACCCCCATTAGACGATGGCAGAATCCCGAAGCGGTCAGCTGTGAAGATAACCTGCGACTGAATGCTGCCGGTTTCATTGCTCAGGCCAATCCCCATCCCCGCCCCGTAGTAGGTGCCATCGCTGTTTACGCCGAGCTTGATGGTGTAACTCGCATCGACTTTTCCAGCCGCAGTAGTAATCGCGCTGGCATTGGTCTGAACCTGTGCCTTTGTGTCATTGATCTGAGCGGTGAGTGTTTCTAACTTCTGTGCTGACGAAAGGTCGTTATTTGCGACGACTCTTGTCAGAGACGAGATGCTGGCATCGGCAAGAACGCCGTTTACAGTCTGGAAAAGGTTAGCCTCCGCATTATTGTGATTCGATGCGCTGATATCACTGACCTGCGAAGCAACGGAGCCGGACAGGTCACTGACGGTCTCACTGAGACTGGTGATCTCCGAGGTATTACGCCCGACCGACGTCCCCAGCTGAGTAAGACTTGTGGCCTGGCTGGTGATGGCCTCACCCTGCTGTGTCACGGTACTTTGCAGGCTGTTCAGAGCGGTGGCATCTGCTTTGCGCTCTACCTCCTGATTTGTTGCGCTGAGGCTGTTATTCAACTTTGTGATGCTGCCGCTCTGACTGGAAAGCGTGTCGCCCTGCTCCCTGACGGTGTTCTGCAGGCTCTGCACTGCCGACGCATCCGCCTTTTTATCAAGCTCCTCATTCGTGGTTTTCAGGCTGTTTTCCAGCAAAGTGGTGCGGCCTGAGACAGAGCTGATGGTTTCGCCCTGCTGCGTCACAGCATTACTGAGAGTGTTAATAGCGCCGGCATTTGCCGACACGCCTGCCGACAGTGCACCAAGGCCATTTGACACGACAACGATCACGTCATCGATATAGACCTTCGCGGTACGTGCATTCAGCGTTCCTGCGGCAAAACGCAGCCAAAGCCCGGTGTAAGCGGCATTCTGCGGTACTTTGAACGTTATGCTGCGCGTTTCCCACTCATTCGCTTTCGCACTCAGCCACGCATCAGACTTGAGCGCCCAGACTGTTGGGCTACTGAGATCAGCAATAAAGCCGCATGTATCTGCCGAGCCAGATGTGAAATCCGCTGTATTTCTGGTTCTGAATGCCAACGTGATCGTCTGTCCTGCTTCGACGCGGATCAGCGTGCTGTTCGCCACGCGTAGAGAACCGGCTCCGCTTACCAGCGCCTTAATTTCGCTGTCCCACATGAAAGACGACCCCGCCCCCGAACTGATCCACTGGCTGACGTTTGCGGCAAAGTCGCCGTTCAGAATCGCGTTACCACCAGTAATACTGTTCTCAAGTGATGTGACCCGCCCTGACTGGCTGCTGATGTCTTGCCCCTGCTGCGTGACCGCGTTTTGCAGAGTCTGCACTGCTGACGCATCCGCTTTCTTCGTCACATTGCCGTTAGTGGTATCAAGGCTGTTCTGCAAACCGGTAATGCTGTTTCCCTGCGATAACAGCGTGTCGCCCTGCTCCGTGACGGTGTTCTGTAAAGTCTGAACTGCAGACGCATCCGCCTTTTTATCAATCTCCTCGTTTACTGTATTAAGCCCGTTTCCCAGTCGGGTGATGCTGCCGCTCTGACTGGAAAGCGTGTCGCCCTGCTCCCTGACGGTGTTCTGCAAAGTCTGAACCGCAGACGCATCCGCCTTATCACCCAGCTCAGTTTTCAGAGAGGTAATATCACTGGCCTGCGCCAGTTGCGCAGTATTCAGAGTATCAAGAGACTGATTAATGACAGACACGCTGCCGTCAACTTTCGTTTCAAGCGACTGGCGAGCCGTTGCCTCCGCTTTATCCCCTGTGATTCGGGCCTGAGACTCACTGAAAATCAGGCCAGAACTGACCTTGCTGGCGTCAGTGCCGTCATAGGCACCGCGTAGCTGAACGGCAAGCGTATTGCGCTGCGTGGCTTCCGCTGCGTCTGCGTTAACACGCGCCGTTGATTCATTCTGCAGTGCCGCCATTCCCGCGCCCGGTGTCGGACGACCCACCGCAATCCAGTCGGCAAGAAAATAGTTATCCTTGTTTTGCGATATCGCCAGGTCTAAACGAAACCGGCGAATGCTGCCAGAACCTATCCAGTTGATATCGTGAAACGTCACGGTAGCAACGCCGTTTGCATCATATTCTGGCTCTGCAACATCAACCGTCCGGCTACCTGACAGCCATCCCGACTCATTTGTACCAATCCACCACAGGCGACCGCGCCAGGTCGGATTACCGACTTTTTTCACGCGCAATTTGAGAAAACGATACGCAGCCGCATCAATACCTAAATCGACGGGCGACCGCATGGATGAAGTGGACGAGTTTGCAGCATGCAACCAACCATCTTCTGTGACCTGGAGTGGAATTTTGCTGGCATCATCTTCCGTCCAGCCTTCATTATCAGTATCGAAGTACCAGATTTTGAGGCTGTCGAACTGTTCGCCACTTCCCGCCGCGATTTGTGAAATCTGCTGCGCGAGCGACTCATCCCCGGTCTGAATCAACGTTTTAACGGTGGTGATGTCCGCTGTGCGTTCATTTTTCTCGTTCAGTAACGCATCAGCCCTGGCGTTAGCCTCAGCCTGAATCGCCTCTGCACGATCCTGAGCCTCTTTTGCAATGCCTTCCTCCGCTGCGGCGACAGCTTCCGTGCGTGCCTTGTCGGCTGCCTGGCTGGCATCATTACGGGCGCTTTCAACTTGTTCTGTCGCCTGCTGCTTCGCCTCTTTTATTGCCGCGTCAACGTCTGATTTCACTGCTTTACTGTCTATCTCTGACAGCAAATCCTGCGACAATTGGGTGTTGTTAATCTGTCCTGTCAGATAGCTGAGAATCTCTTCTGCATCGGATGAGGATTGTCCCTCGATCCACTCTGTGTAGCCGGACTCGTTGCCGGTTCTGTCCACCAGCTGGGCGCGATACCAGAATCGGATGCCAGCCTTAAGCCCCAGCTGCCGGTAACTGCGCTGCGGATAAGGCACATCTGCAAGCAGCATGGCGTCCGAGCCGTCTGATTTATCACTGTACTGTATTTCTGTTTTCAGCGTATCTCCCGAACCTGACGGGAAGCCCCACGTCAGATCGACGCCAAAAACCGCAGGAGATGTTTTGAAATCAACAGGCTTTGGTGGATTACCCACTTTCCCCGTCAGCGTTTTCTCTTCCGAGTATGCCCATCCCGATGAGATTTCGGCGGCGTTTATCGCTCTGACGCGCACCACATACCGACCGGCGTAGATGCCGGGCACCTCAAAGGAGGTGGTGGCGCTGCGCGGCACGCTGATCCAGTTGCCATCATTTCGCCGCCACTGCGCCTCGTAAGAAATGGCGCTGGCGGCGCCGTCCCACGCCGCACGCAGGGTCTGCACGTTGATGCCCTGGCTCACCACATCAAAAGTACTGATATGGATATTGGCCGGTGCCGACTGGCTTCCAGCCGGAACAACGCTTATCGGGCGCTGATCGATGATTGCGCCGGTGTCAATCCGGGCGTACTTATCCGGATCGTGATAAGCAGCTGTAATGGTGAACGTGTTGTCGTTGTTATCTGAAACGCTCACCACGCGGTATTGCTGCGCGTACAGCGTGTCTGACTCCACAATCCACACGCTTTCCGCTTCCGGCGTTTCGCTGTATGCGGTGCTGACGGTGACAGCATTACCAGTGACGGACTGAATGGTGCGGCCCTGTGAGGCTCCTGAAGGCAGGTTAAGCTGCAGCCGATCACCGGCCACTGCGTCGGGCTTGCGGTCCAGGGTGATCACGCGGCCATTTACCGAACGGATGCGCCCGCCAGTTACCTTACCGGACAACAGCTCATCGGCAACACCAATGATGTAGCCAGGCTGCGGGATCATGCCGTCGAGACCAACACCGAACGTTATCATGCGGTCTTTGTTATTTGTCAGGATGCCCCAGCGCCCCTTTCTGTTTGCTTCCGACTGACGGATGCAGCCGATAGCGGTCAACTCCAGCTGATTGAAGCCGTAGCGGGCAACCAGCTCCTGCTCAAATACCGGCTCCATCGCATCCGCATAAGCGTTATCCGGATCGGACCAGGAGACCAGCGCGGTGGTATAGCGCGTTTTTGCGGTGCTGCTGGAATAGTTGAACAGACCGTCGATAACGTTGGCGCGGGTGTAGTTGTAATCGACGTCGCGAGGCATATCGGCCAGCGCAACAATCTGATTGCCGCCCCAGTAGGTCATGCCACGAAAGATGGCCGCAAAGTCGCGCAGCACGGTATAGGCCTCGTTGCGGCTCTGTACGTACACGTCGCACTTATAGCGCGGCTCGGTCCCGCTGCCGCCCTTACCGTCCGGCACCAGTTGATCGCAGTACTGCGCAACCCGGTACAGCTCCCACTTATCGATATTCGCGGCGGTCAGCCGGTTGCCGAGACCAAAGCGCTCGGTGATCACCAGATCGTAAAACACCCACGCCGGGTTATCCGTCCACGCCCATTTAAACGCGCCGGACCAGGTGCCGGAATATGACCGGGTTATCGGGTCATAATTATCCGGCACCCGGATCACCCGCCCCTTTGGTTCACAGGCGATCTGCGGGATAGAGCCATTAAATTGACTGGAATCGAACTCGATATACAGCAAAGCGGTATTGGGGTAACGCAGCTTGGCGTCGATAACCTCCGTATAGCTCTGGATCGTCATCGTATCGCCAATCTTCGCGCTGTTAGCATCTGCGGTCAGCTTACGAACGCGGATTGTCCAGGAGGTCCCGGCCTGCGGCAGATTGATACGGTGGCTGCGCTCATAGCCCGAGGTGGTTTTGCCGGTCACAGCGGTATCCAGCACCGTTTTAAATGCTCCGCCGTCGGTTTGCAGTTCGATAGCGTACTTAACCGAGTTGCCCACCAGGTCACCATTATCTTCCTGCCTGAACAGCGAAGGCCATTTCAGACGCAGGCGCACCGCTGACAACTGCGTGTTGGTGTAGGTGTGCGCCCAGGCGGTCGCGCTATGTAATTCGGTACCCACATTGATTTCATTTTCAGTGCCTGGCAGACCCTGAATATAACCCTGCGCCTGGTTACCCGGTCGGAACTCCCAGTAAACGCCGCTGATATTGCTCGATCCGTCTGCGTTCTCAACCGGTGTGCCATCGACGAAAATAGTCTGGCCGGTCAGCCCACCACCGAACTCTCCCTCACCCAGTGAGAAGAGCAGCTTTGCTTTAGCGACCGACTGTAAATCATCCGGTTGCTCGACTGGCGTGCGGGCCTCTGAGCTGCCCCCTTTACGGCCCTTAATTGCGGTTGCTGTTGGCATATTGCGTCCATAAAAAAGGCCACCCGAAGGTGACCTTAGAAAAGATAGGATTCTATTTATTGCTGATCTTCAACGTAAATGCCCGCTGAAATGATTGCCCCGCCGATACGACGCTTACCGTAAAGCAGCGGTACCGGATAACCCTGCGCTGCGGTATTTGTCACGCCCCCGAACGCATAGGATGCCTGATTATCTGCATCTTGTTTGCTGGCGAGTCCAGGTGATTGTGGGGATAGCATCTGAATGATACCGCCAGCCATAAGACCAATACCTGCCTGCATTGCATAGGATCCCCACGCGGCCCCACCGAATGCCTGCCCGATCGGAGTAAACGCACCTATTGCCCCGACAACAACCAATACAGCCCCGAGAATAGTCTGCAGAAGGCCAGCCTTTTTGCTGCCGATCAAAATTGGCATAATTCGTACTACTTCCTCAGTTACAGGAAAGCCAAGATCATCTTCTCCGATATTCTTCTTTCCCCGGAACACTGCATAAGTCAGGCCACGTCGCTTGCTGGTAATCATAAATTTTTCGAAGCCATTAACTGTAGCAGCTAAAGCTCTTGTCGCTTCATGGACGGTGCTAATTAAACGATGATGAGTCTTCCCAAATGTTTTACCCAGAATTCCACCAAGTTCTATTCGCGTCATTATTTCATGCATGATTGCTCCAGAAATAAAAAAGCCACCAAAAGGTGGCTTTAATTATTACAGGTTACAGCCCAACTTTTTTCCTTGCCTCTTCGAGGTATTGTTCATTGGACTTATCTTTGGAATCTACTTCATGTGTAGGGTCGAGAATTCTTGATAATTTACTATCAATTGATTCCAAAAGCTCAACCTGACGATTTGCCCTTACACTGGCTCTGTTAATAAAGAACCACAGAATAATACCAATAACTATACTTACAAATAACCAACCAAATCCACCTGTATCCATGTCATTCTCCTTTAAATGTTCGAAGAGATACTAACATTCGTGGGGTTTCAGACAAAGGATCGATATCTCACAACTTTTACAGTTCGTTCCCGCCAGTAACCGCCATATGGCACACGCTGGCTCAACATGCCGTACATATGGTGCAGCAGCATGTTATCGGCCAGCAGCACGCCAGCATGATTAGCGACTGGTGCCTGTACCTGCATAATCACCAGATCGCCCGGCTGCGGCTCTCCACTGAACTCGCGAAAACCGCACTCATACCAGTTATCCAGATAGCGGTTTTCTGCGCCGCTCTCCCACCACGGATAGTCGACCCGGTAATCTGTCAGCTCTATGCCGTGCTGTTGCCTGAAATAACTCATTACCAGCCCCCAGCAGTCCGTATGTCCCAGCACGAAGGGTCGCTCGAGTAACGGCAGTTCCCCGCGCGGCATGATGGTACGTAAATCCCCCTCCGGCCAGCTGACGATATGCCAGGGCAATCCAGTGGCGTCACATTGGGCCTTGTCCAGATCGCTCGGCTGCGTTGTTGCGTCTGGGTGGCTGTGGACTACGGCTGTCACCGTTCCCCAGTCCTCCGCGTCAGCATAGCCCTGCGGATCGAGATGGAAATGCTCGGTCGGCTCAGCGGCCAGATTGCGGCATGGGAAATAACGCTCTACCCGGCTCTTTTGCGCCACCACGCCGCAGCACTCCAGCGGATAGCACAACTCCGCATGAGCCATAATGGCTTCAATCGTTTTCTCACGCATGATTAGCTCTTAAGCAGGGAGGTGCCGGGGAATCCGCCAAACGGCAACTCGTCGTTGTCGCCAAAGCGAAGTTTGCAGGCCGATAATGTGCCGTTGCAGACATCCTGTGAAGGGTCACTGACTGGATTGTTGTTTTTGTCGAAGTATCGGGTACCGGCATAGTCGCAACCATCGCCGGTGCGGTACTTTCCGCGAATGCACCACGTGCACAGGGAATGCAGCTGGCGCGTGGGGATCATCAGCCCCTGCAAATCCATCGGGCTGGTAAGCGTAAACTCGACCGCCTGGTTAGTCTCCAGGCTTTTCGAGTCGATATAAAATACCTGCAGCCTTTCCTGCACCGGGTCGGCGGTGCTGTTGCCCTCTGCAAAGTTTCTCGCATCCAGATATTGCGCCAGCGTGTCATGAATAGTGACGGTTGCCTGCAGCATATCGTCGTATACCAGACACATTGCAGTGATTGAACTGTCCAGATTGGCTACGGTGAGTTTTGGCTGCGCACTGCTGCCGGTTGTTGAAGCTTCTATCCCCTCAATATTAACCGGCCAAGGCCCGTACTCCTTCCCTTGCCACCAGAGAGACTTTGCGGGCAACTTACTTTCATCTCCACCGGCGGCGATGATTTCCGCTTCAGTATGAGGAAGGTTATAATTATGAAAGCGAAGAATATCCGCACCAAACTTGCTGCCATCAACTTCAAAAAGCCTGATTTTATTACCCGGCTCAAGTTTCTGAATATCGCTGTTAATCATGGTCTGAAAGCCTGAATAAATGTTGCATCAAGAGAATACTTTCCCGCACCGAGCGCCACGGGCTTATATTCCTCGCAGCGCCAAAGCCCCAGCGGATAAAGCGGCGGTTTCCATTGGAATGCCCTGATGCCACCCATGCGGTCAAGAAACTCCCTGATGGCCTGAATATATGCCTCGTCACCCACGAAATTAAGTGTCCATTCCTGTGACCGGGTATTTAATCCATCTCCGGCAACCTGCACATAACCGTCGCCGAACTGAGCTTTACGAACGCGGTGTTTAACGTCCGCTTCAGCATCTGTTCTTGGGCACCAGGTGAATGTTTCTAACGCCATAGATTACCTGCCTTTATTAGCATTCCAGATATCTCCTCCGGGCTGTAAATCCCTCATCAGGTTTTTCTTGTATCGCTGATCCACGAATGACCCAATTTCCGCGCCAAATTGCTCCCAGCCAGAAGATGACTGAGCAGAGGATTTGCCGTTGCTGTCTATGGTGATGTAAACCTGCGGCGCTCCCCCACCCGAGGCCGTATTTACCCCGGAAGAAAACGCACCAATTCCCGCAGCGCCAGCCACGATGCCACCGTTCGCATACCCCCGCATCATGCTGTAGAGGTTCGAAACGCCGATACGATCCGTGGCCTCTTTGGTAAAAACGAACTCACCCTTATGCACGACGCCGGCAGGCTCATATTTCCCACCGCTGCCTGTAAAACCACCGCCATCGTATCCGGAGTAACTGGTGGGCAATCCCATTGCGCCACTTCCCGCAGCTGCGCCTGACGCACCTGCCGCTGCTCCGCCCACGCTGCTGACAATCGAGCCGAAGAGTCCTCCCCATGACGAGCCGCCGCCCATCGCATTGACAACCGCCATTTGCAGGGCGACTTTGGAGATCATCTGAAGAACGGAGACGCTCCAGCTTTTCCAGTCGGCCTGACTGCCAACTAACATTGCAGAGACGTTATCCAGCGCACTGTCCATAGTGGAGGTGATACCCTGAGAAACGCTTCCGGCAATGTTGCCGGTGCTCTCCAGCCAGTTCTGATAACCACGGGAAACCCCGTTAAGCCAGCTTGATTCCGATGCTGCGATTGCCTGATACTTTTTATCCAGGGCATTCAGCGCGGCGATTCTGGCGGCCATCGCTTCCGCGCCTTTGTCCGTTTTATCGAAAACCCGCTCAACCTGTTGCTGTTCGTTAAAACGATCACGCTGCCGGTCACCCATACCGGCGGTGCCGGTAGTAAGCGCAGCGTCGTCCTGATATTTTCGCGTTGCTTCACGCAGGTCCTTCAGCGCATCGGCCATTTCACGCTGCTTGCGTACCGCTTCATCAGCCTTTTGCGTCCAGCGCGCCAGATCGGTTGATGATGCCTGAATAGCCTTGCGCTGTTCCTCAGTCCATTTGGTTCCGTTCTCATGAGACGCGGCATAGAGATCGGCTGCTTTCTCACCCTGCGTTGCGCGGACTTTCTGCACTTCCGTAGCCACACTCAGATCGGCAATTTTACGTGCGTACTGTTCGGCAACCTGAGCGGCAGATCGCTGCTCCTTCGCCTGATCGCTCAGCGCCTTATTGCCTGACTTCAGCGATTCAGAGAGCTTTTCCTGCTTCTGCCACGCTTCAACCGTATTGCTGATGAACTTCTGTCGCGCTTCAGCATATTCAGGCGTGCTGGTCAGCCCGGCATCATCAGCGGAGTATTCAGCCTGCTTCCGGATGCGTTCGATGCCAGAAAGTCCCGCTATCACGTTATCCCGCTCGGACCTCTGCAAAAGAGAGGTTTGCTTTGTATCAAGCTGTGCGGCAGGAATGCGCATTGGCACGTTCTGAAGGCCGCTTCGGGTCTGCAACAATTGATTACCCAGCGACATAAGCCGGTTAAATTCAGTGTGCTGTCCATTCATCATCAGCAGCGACTGATAGGCTGCGTTCTGCCCGGCGGCCTGCTCACGGATAAGGGTCACGCGGCGATGTTCAAGAGCTTCCAGAACCACCTGAATGCTCTGTGATTTCTCCTGCATCTGATTAAGCCTTTCCCGCTCAACCAGTAAATCTGACGTTGCCTGTTCAAGCCCGGCGGAAACACTTTCAAGGCTGGTAAGGTGATTAATGAGGAAGCCGCCAACCGACGGACCGGGGCTGGCAATAATCTGCTGATAACCTTTAATCTCGGTTTTCAGCTTATTCACCTTTTCGGCCTGTTCAGCGACCAGTCGGTTTTGTTCACTCAGTGCGCTCAGGGTCAGCCCCTGATTATCAGAGACCTCCGTCAGCACCATTTTCGGCGCGGCGTTTTTAACTTCTTCCAGCGTATTGATGTACGCCCGTGCAGATTCTCTCGCCTGCTCCTGACGCTGATGCATAGTGAACCAGGCACCGGCACCTAGCATGACCAGCCCCGGAATGCCGCCCACCAGCCCGAGTACGCTGTTCGTCAGCCTTGAGCCAAGCGAGGTCATCGTGTTGAGCCTTTCCTGCGCGGCTGAGCGGGCGTTGACGTTACGGGTCAGCGCAGCCTGTGCAGCGGCAAGACGCCTTTCAGCTGCCTCCTGCCCTGTTGTGGCACGCGCCGCAACCAGCGCCTGCTGTGCGCGATACACTGCAGCGCGGGCGCGGGCGGTTGATATCTGGGTACCGCGGATTTGCGCCTGCGTCAGCGCAACCTCACTTTTGTAAGCGGTAACGATCCCCACCGAAGCCGACACGGCACCGGAGGCCATGCCACCAAAAAATCGTGCGGCGCCCACGGCAACCAGCGCACCCGTCACTGTTGCCACCGAATCGATATTTTTCGCCACCCCCTCAAGCACGCCGGACAGCGTTGCTGTCGCGCCTGACGTTTTATTTGTTTCGCCAACCCACTGCAGAAAGGCGTTCTCAACTTTGGTGACCGATCCTGAAACAGAGTCGGGCAACGATGAAAACTCACCACGCAGTTTTTCTAACTGGCTGGTCAGGGCTGGCACCACTTTATCGATAGTCAGCTGGCCCTGATCGGCCATCGCTTTCAGGTCTTTACGGGCAACGCCCATGCCCGCAGCCAGCGCACGGATAACGCGATCACCCGCTTCGTTGACGGCGTTAAATTCCTCACCGCGTAATACACCCTGCGCCAGCGCCTGGCTGAACTGAGTGATTACCGAGCTGCTTTCCTGAGCGCTGGCACCTGAGAGCTTCAGGCCGGTTGAAACGGCCTCTGTCACTCTCAGCACCTCCTGTGCGCTGTAGCCGAATTCACGCATTGATGCGGCGGAGCGGGCAAACAGGTCGGCATTGTCACCAAACGTTGTGCCGGTTCGCTGGCTGATGTCCATCAGCGATTTCTGTACGGTCGCAAACTCACTGGTGGACTGCGACGCCAGCTTTAGTCGCGCATTAACAGCATTCCAGCTGTCTGCCAGTCCGATGAGGTGACCGGTCGCAAATGCGCCCGCAAAAACACCCGTCATCTCCAGAGCGGTTTCACGGGTAGTCACCAGCTGCTCATTCAGCTCCTGAATGGCCCTCTGGCTTTCTCGGGCAGCGGCAGCAGCCCTCCGTCCGCCCTGCTCCATTGTGCGGTAATAATCGGACCCCATCCTTGAAGCGCGCGCGATTTCAGTCTGGAATGAAGTTGAATTGGCAGATATTTTGATAATAAGTTCGCGCAGCGTAGCCATAAGTAATCCTGTTTAAAGTCCGCTAACCGGCCATCGCCGCGAAGAATTCTTCCAGCCCGTCGCCTCGATCTGCAACCTCTGTCTGCCCCCACTGGATCAGCATTTCGTCGAGCTTCACTTTCGCCCCCTGCGAATTGAATACCGCAGTGGCTATCTGAGCCGCCTGAATGTCCCCGCGCCGGTCACTCAGGGGATTCACCGCGTCGTATTCAATCCACATGCGAAGCTCACTGGCGGTCAGCGTGTTTTTCAGCTCATGCAGGGTGCGGTTCAGTCTTAACGCGAGGGTCATCAGAAAGAAGGTGCCAGGCTCTTTTACTTTTTTTCAGCTACAGCCTGTGAGGTGCTGAGATCGAGGGCCTGTTTAAGCAGGCGTGCATGTACCGGCCCATAAATGTTTTCCACCAGCGGTTTATCGTCTGCGGTGAATACCGGCATATCTGCCTCATCCAGCAGGACGTCAATAAACAGCACCACATCCGCGCTTTTATTACGCCTGGCGAGCTGCGCCGCCGTCAGCGCCTCTGCCCCGTCCTCCTGAGTTTCGGGGTTTTCCGGAGACATAATTTGCTGCCATTCAATCCACCCCTGCCCCGAAGGCTCACGCAGTTTTACCTTTGCATTTTCCCATTCAGGCACGGACACGATCTTGCTGCGAAATCCCGACATCGGAGCCAGCGCCAAATCGCGCAGTGAAGCAGTCGATACATTTTTTGCCATTTTTTTACTCTCATCCATCATCAGAGAAAGCGGCTTTCGCCGCTGTTATTAACCTGCAGCGGGTGCCGGTACAATCGGAACAGGCTTACCTTTTACGCGAAGAGTGAAAGAGGCGGTTACCACTCCTGCGGTACCCGCTCCCCAGCTGTTCTGACGAACCTCAGCCAGAAACGCATAGCCATTACCTGACGGGAAGATCACCTGAAAGGCGTGCTGCGCATCACTGTCGTAAGCGGTGCGCAATGTGTCCTGGCCCTCATCGACAGCCCAGTTTCCTGAAATGGTCATCTCACCTGGAGCCGCCAGGCCGTTTGTCATTTCCTGCTCGGTTGAACAGAGCGTGGTGGTTTCAATGTCCGACTTCTGGCCGCCGGTATAACTGATTTCCTTCGTCGAGCATTTGATACTTTGCCAGGTCGCACCGGAAGGATTTGCCTGTGTTGCCGGGTCAGCAGAAACGTTAATCTGCGTTCCCTGCGTTTTTTCATACTTTGAGGACATGGGTATCTCCAGATAGTAAAAAACCGCCCGCAGGCGGCTGATTCAGGGTTTAAGTCCAGAGCTGAACTTCAAGCGTTGCGCGGTAAAGCGACGTGTCAGGCTCATAGTCATTTATTTCATTGAGAGAAACGGGATCAAGCTGGCTTAGCGCAGCCTGCACCTGTGCGCGGATGGACCGCGCTTCATCGGTGGATTTAGCCCATACGTCAACTTGCAGCGTGGTAGCCTTCTCCGCACTTCCGCACAATACATCCGCCGTATTTGCCGAAGGGAGCAGGAAAACTACCCAGGGTGCGGCAGTTCCTGTCGGTGCCACATAAGGAAAAACATTCCCGCCCGCCAGCCCGGCGATCAGCGAGTAGATATCGGCCTCGGTCATTTTCCCAGCACTCCGTCAATGGCCCGGTTCAGCTCATCAAAAGCAGCTTTGGCCGCCTCTTCCTGCTTTCTGTCATACGCAGGACGCACAAAAGGATGCGCAGCCATTTTTGACGTTCCCTCCTCAACATAGCGCCAGTAAAAGGCGTTGTTAGGCGATGATGCTTTCGTTTTGTTGTCGCTGTTGCCCGTATCAGGATTTGTTCCGCGAATATGCACGCCCGCCACCGCATCACCGGGTGCCCCTTTACCAAACAGCACAACAATGTTTCTTTTGAGCTTGCCGGTCCTTTCAGGAGCCGCGTCCACGACCTCCTGCCTGATAAGGTCGGCACCGGCCCTGACCGAACGCCGGAGCACCTGGCGGGTCTCAGCTTTACTGAGTAGTTCCAGTTCCCTGGCTATTTCGTTAAGCCCAGAAAAATCAAGGTTTGAGCCGATCACTGTTTCACCCCCTCTTCACACAACAGTTCCAGACGGGTGCCGTTCTCAGCGGAAATAACAGATTTAATGTCGTAGACTTCCCCCTTACCTGTCGGCGGGTTATGGACTACGCGCCATCCGCTGGTGATTCTTTCGGACAGATTGTTACGTATCCAAATTCGTGAGGTCTTCCCGGCGACTTCTGCACCAGAATTTATCAGCTCACGCCCGGAAACGTCTGCTATTGATGCTCTCACGCTTTTTACATCGGTCCACCCTGTTGCAGGCTGTCCGGACGGCAACCGCCCTGCTGCGCGCTTCTGGAGCATCACCCGATAACGCATTGGTCCTGCTCTCATACGCCATAAATCCTGTAAGGCTGAAGGAAGGCTTCAACAGCAAAGTCCAGATTAGCCACGCTGACCCCTGTCACCACCGCCTCGCGATTTGCATACCAGTGTGCGATCAGCATCAGCATGGCGGTTTCAACATCCTCGCCATATAGCAGCGCGTCTGAGTCAGCCATATAAACCGGGTCGTCTGCATTTTCATAAAGCGTGCGGCGCGTATAGTTTTCCACATAACGCACCGCCGCTTTAATACGAGCCGCTAACCAGGCGTCATCCTCCGTGAAATCCTGCTCGATGTTGCAGTGATGCTTAACCTGATCGACGGTCAGCATAAAAACCTCTTATTTGGTTTTGCCTTTCGACCTGGAATCAGCGGTGTCGCCGGTCACTTTTTTACTGTCCGGCGCTTCCGCATACCCTCGCTGGATCAGTTCACGTCCATGCTGTTCGGGAGTTTCAAACTCGCTGCCCTCGGTCAGCACATTACCTTGGTAATAAATAGGCTTAATGGATCGCAGTTTCATGAATCTTTCCTGTAAAAAAACGGCCCGCAGGCCGTTGTTATAAATTGAAATTATTGGCCGCCAGCAGCGGGCGCAGTGAATGAGCCATAGACAAACGCTTCAGGGCGTTTAACCGCCAGCGCCAGACGCTCTTCGCAACGAATAGAAATCATGTTTTTCTCAAAGTCGTCAGCGTTCTCGGTGGAGATCACCACGTTGGCGTCCTCGCGGTCAAACAGCTGCGCGGCGGCGTTGAATGCCCCGGTCAGGAACTTGCCCTGGAACGCGGCAGCTTCAGTTGCTACCACCGGCAGCCCCCACAGCGTCGGACCTGCAAGTGCGGAAGGATTAGCCAGAATGTAACGACCCAGGCTGTCTTTGGTCAGTTCAATTTTCGCCCAGTCGATAAAGTGCAGTACGTGGCCGGATGCCGGGAAACGAGCCAGCTGAGCCTGTAGCATAGCCAGACGCAGATCGTCAATTCCACTCTGTTGTTCAACAGAGAATGCAGCCGCGAATGCTGATGCCTGTGGAACAATGCCGTGAAGATGAACGCCGGTACCGTCACCAAACAGAATTTCCTGCTCTTCGACATATTTCAGCCCAAAACGCATTTCGGCATCAATAGTCGACTGCAGCTGCGAAAAGTCATCCAGAATCTGTTTTGAAGCTTTAAACATGTGGGCGACGGTCGACACACCGGTGATTTTTGGCGTGAACTCGATTTCACTGTATGGCTTGGTAGTCCCTTCAGGAACCACAGCCGCGTTATTAGTAAAGCCCGTCTGCTGCACCCAGAAAATAGCCGGGGATTTGGTGCGTCCCGGCGCGATCAGGTCACGAATAAATAGCCGCTGTTTCGGTGCAGTATCAATGCCCGGCAGTCGCTGTGGTTCAACCACGCCGTCAGGAACGCCACCAGACAGAAGGGCAGCGTTGACCGGTACACTGATGCGCTTGCCACCGTCAACGCTGGCGGCAAAGGCTTTCAGCGCTTCGTTGCTGATAACCACCTGACCCAGCGTTTCAACAGTTTTAGCAGCATTGTTGAGCGGCATCTGGGCAACGTGCAGTTCAAGGTCGCCAAGTGCGGCCTTGAGTGTTTTTTCCGCTTCGCGCAGGGCGTTGAATTCGGATGCCATTTTATCAACAGCAGCTTTCGTTTCCTCGGAAAGTGAGCCTGACTTTTTCGCTTCTTTCAGGGCTTCTTCTGCTTTCGCGCTGAATTTGCTGTTAGCCTCTTCAATGCTGGTGGTGACTTTCTTCAGGATTTCGTTTACTTCAGACATGGGTATTCCTTATTTGCCGAACGCGGCCAGCGCGTTTTCAAGAGTTTGTAAGTTTTCTGGATTTATTTCTTCGGTAGCGCCCGGCTTACCTTCAGGGGCGGCAGCAGCGCCTGGCTTACTGCCTGATAAAGCTTTCAATAATTTCCGCCGTTCTGAGCGCGGCGTATCAGTTTTCGCCAGCAGCGCATCGAGCTTGCGCAATGCTGCTGCAGGGCTGTCGTCATCGTCAGAGATTTCATCAGCGGACAAGAGGCGGTCAGCGAAGCCTTTATTAACCGCATCGCTGCCGCCGATATAGGTCTCGCCATCCATCATGCTGCCGATATCCTCAATACTCAGGCCACTGCGTGCGGCGTAGATATCAGCCATTGCTTTATCAAAAGGCTCCATATCCGCAGCGATTTGCCCGAGGTCGTGACGGTTGCCCATCGCGTATACCCAGCAGTTATGAATCATCAGGAACGCGCCGCGCCCGATCTGAACCTCATCACCGGCCATTGCGATAATTGACGCGGCTGATGCGGCGAGGCCCATCACTTTGACGGTCACCTTGCCTTCGTACTCACGAAGCAGGTTGTAAATCGCCAGACCTTCGAACATATCGCCGCCAGGTGAGTTGATGTTTACCGTCACGTCAGCACCGCCGATTGAACGCAGCGCCCCGGCAATCCGGCTGGCGGTCACGCCGTCGCCCCAATAGTCCGCGCCAATTACATCAAATACTGAGATGCTGTTTTCATCGGGCTTCGCGGCTTTAATGCCCCCGTTCCAGCGCTCCATTGCTGCCGATGGCAGGTCCCGTTTTGAGAGCGCAGAAGGCCGCCCTGCCGGAGCTGCCGGAAGGCTTTTCAGTGTCATGGGAATAGCTCCTAAGCCGCTTTTTTTAGCGGTGAGTTTTCGAAGGAAAGATCGGGGAAAAGCTGGTTGTGTAAATCCATCAGGGCTTTTGCTCTGGTTGCCCTGTTATTTTCTTTCAGGTCTTCCAGCGCTGTTAGATTCAACTGTACTGTATAAATTTCACCACCCGGAATCGGCGGCAAGTTCTCCAGCCTGCGGACATCATTGCGGCTCATCCAGCCGTTCTGCAGCGCGGTGGTGTAATATGCTGCACGGCCAGCGCTGTCGGCACGAAGCAGACCTTCAACAGAGAATTCAGCAAAGTAATCCTCATCGTTACCCAGCAGACAGCGGGCAATCTCCTGCTCAATATTCACCAGCAGCGGGCGCAGAGTATTGGTAAGGAACAGCAGGTTCACTCCCTCAAGGCTGGATGCCCAGCTACTCTGCTTGGTCATATGTCCCACCATGAATGGCGGAACTCTGAACCATCGACAAATTTCCTCAATGCTGAAAGAGCGACTTTCCAGCATCTGTGCGTCTTCAGGATTCATCGTTACGCCCTGGTATGTCATATCCCCTTCAAGAACCATGACCTTACCGGCATTCTTTGAACCAACAAAGGTCGATAAATTATTCTTCAGACGCGCCCGCTGCTCAGGGTTAATATCGCTCTTGGTACTGATAAAGCCTGAATTCTGAATGCCGTTCTCAAATATTTTGGCGGCTGACTCTTCAACCGACATCGCCGATCCGATAACGTCCCGGCCAGTCATCATGGGCATCATGCCGCAGACGCCATCAAGCCCGAATCCGCGAATGTGCATCATGTTTTTCAACGGTATAACGCGCTTACCATTTTTGTCGGTATAGGTGTACTGGAGTTGCCCGTTATCAAGCCGCTTCACAACCATGTTCTGCGGCAATAGTGGTGTTAGTCCAACAAGCTTCTGCCCTATCATCAGTTTTTCGATGAAGGCATTCCCCCGTAAGCAAATGCTGGCCACCAGCATCAGCATGAATCTGGATGGTGTCATTTCTCCGTTAGGCTGCTTACAGAGTACTTGATAAGCTGGATGTTCTGTTGCCAGCCCCCGGGAACCATCCTTTTCCCTTTTATAAACCTTCATCGGCAGTGTAGATACCGACTCGCTTAACAATCGGACGCAGGCCCATACTGCAGAAAGTTTGATTGCCTTATCAACGGTCACCGTCTTTCCGCTGCTACTGGTTCCAATCCACTCCTGCCAGAAGTCTCCATTCGTAAGGCTGATTGGGACGCCCAGCCAGTCTAAAATGGCGCTTTTAACGCGCCCCGGTTTCTTTTTTGATTTCATCAGATACCTGCAATTATCGGATCTTCGAAGAAGTCGGTTAAGTCCTGCTTATCATCACCGCCATTTACCAGCAGGCGGCTTTTCGCGGTAAACAGCGCCACCGGACCATCGATTTTGTTTTCTGGCGTGGATTTGTTCGGGAAAATATTGTCATTTTTGTCTGGCTTCACGGTTACATTTGACATCATCCAGTTCATAACCGGATTACCATCATGGTGAATCTTTGCGCCATACACTTCAGCCTGTACTGACTTCATAGACTCCGAGAGGTTTTTCACCGTCTGGGCAACCTCAACCAGCGGAAGCCCTTCCTCTGCCAGCGCCAGGCTGAACTGGGTTGCGCTCCATGGGTCAAAGGCTATTTCTTTCAGACTTTCACCTTTTACCCAGGCTTCCACCTCTGCCTTGATGTAGCCGTGATCAATAACATCACCATCTGTCAGCTCAAGACAGCCCGCATCTGCCCACTTCCGGTAAAGCTCAGAAATATGTTTGGGTGCCGTCTCCAGGCGACCTTCGGGTATCCAGAATTTAGACTTCGTGTGCGTATGGCCGTTGGGGGCCAGCCACGTTTTCACAGCTGCACAAATGTCTATTTTGTTGGCAAGGTCGATACCGACCCATAACGGCCATTTGACCAATTCATCATCTGATGCGATGTCATTGCACTTGTCCCACCGGTCCATATCCATCCAGGCACTTTCGGCTGTGACCCAGATATTGAGATGCTTGGTGAAAAAGTTCGGGCGAGCAGCCACTTGCTCTTTGGCCTTTTTCGCCAGGCGGCGCATATCGTCCCATCGCTTACAGATGCCGAGTCCGGGATTCGCTTTCGGCCAGTTTGCCTCATCGAAAGGATCGTCGCCTTCATCCAGCGTGTAGATAAGGGCAAAATAGGTATCGTCCTCCACCACGCCGCGCAGCACCTTGATGGCGTAGTCGCGCTGCTCGAAGCAAATACCCTCTTTATTAGTTCCGGCGGTGGTGATGGCGAACAACAACGACTGAAGACGCGCACCTGTGGCCGTCTCCAGAACGTCCCACACGTCACGGGTACGATGTGCGTGTAGCTCATCGACAATTCCGCAGTGAATGTTCAGCCCGTCAAGATTATTCGCGTCGCTGGACAGCGGCTCAAACTTGGATGCGCTGCGCTCCTGATGAATGTTCAGCTTGACGTGACCAAATAAGCGCCCCAGCGTACGGGGGGCTTTCTTGATCATATTTTTGGCGTCGTCGAAAACAATACGCGCCTGATCTCGGGTGGTTGCCGCTGAATAAACCTCTGCGCCACCTTCCCCATCGGCACCGGTCATATACAGACCGATACCGGAAGAAAGCGTCGACTTGGCATTTTTACGCGCTACTTCGTCATAAGCAGTGCGGAACCGGCGCACCATTACCGTGTCGCCATCCTCGTCAAGAACCTGCTTACCGGTCATCTCATCGATTAGTGGAACGACAAAGCCGAAAATGTTTATCAATATGAACACGTGCCACGCCATCAGCGTGATGGGCTTGCCTGCCAGGGCACCTTTTACGTGAGGCACAAAGTTATAAAAATCGAGGATGTGCTGGGCGCTGTCCTCATTGAAGTAGACGCCGCGCTCCGGCCCGTGCTCTAAATCATTAAGGAATCGCTGGCACGCCAGGCGTACCAGTTCGCCAGCAACAATCTCGCCAGACAGCACGCGCTCTGCGTACTGAATACCTTCGGAAACCGTTGCCATTCATCATTTGCGCTTTTTCAAAAATTCTTCAAGTGGATCAGCCTCTCCTTGCCCTTCGCCGCTGACTTTGCTGCGGGCGGCTGGAGTCATACCGAATTCGGACATCATTGCCCTCAAACGTTTCCAGGCATCGGACATCATCGCAACCTGCGGATGTGCTTTTACTAAAGTCTCCCCTGCCATGTTTGTTACGTTGTAAGTCTCGCCAACCTGATCGATCACGTCTCGATGTTTACGCCATTCAACGTAAGCGCCGATAAGAAGTTCGAGCGCCATACCATCTAGCCTGGTAATCACGTTGGAGCAGTTCAGCTCCTCGCCAATGCGCTTGAACCAATACTTTTCTTGTTTATTAAAGTGCTTCGGAGTAGGGGGTACCCCTGAAGGGGGTTTTGGCTCTGACTTGTTAAGAGCGCGTTTGGATGGGTTCCCCTTAACCAAACGCAGAGCTGTCGGGGTTCTCGGCGGTCCGGACATAATCGAAAACTCCTATTAATCGCTGTTAGGGATACCCATAAAAAAGTTTTCTAACCTGCGGCGGTGCGACAAAAAGTTAGGCGGCGGTCCTTTAGGCTCAAAGCCCTGAACTTTTGACCCGCCCCGCCCTTCAAATGATAATAATTCTCATTTAAATTAAGATGGTAACATTTGTTATTAATTTATTGATAATGATTATCATTTGTATTTATCATCACTGGATTCTCATTCATTTCTTTATCTAAACGGAAAACAGCCGAGATACTTGGAATGCCTGCCGCTTTAGTATCAATTCTGGTACTCAGTTGCTGATCCAGCAGTACGTCATCGGCTGCAATTCAATGCCCCACGAAAGTCTGACCACGGTAGACGTGCGCAAGCTGCACTTTCTTGATCATTATCTGATTCGCTCCTTCGCCGTCTTGGCTTTGTGGCATGCCCAGCACAACGATTGCAGATTGATGTCGTCGTCGGTTCCGCCGTGCGCCTTGGGCGTGATGTGATCAACAGTGGATGCCGGTACCGGCTTGCCCTGCTTCATGTGGTTCTGACAGAGATGCTTATCGCGCTGGAGAATGCGGGCGCGTATTGCGTCCCATTTGCTGCCGTAACCGCGCTGGTGTCGACTCTGACCTCTCTGGTGCTGAGTCCATCCTTCGTTGCGGTGGTCATCACAGTAACCTGAGCGGTCTGTCGTTGTCTTACCGCAGCCATGCTTGCGACATGCGCGAGGGATTGCTTTAGGCATTGATAAGCTCCCGACTTACAGCCGCCCGCAGGCGGCTATCCGTTTATTCTGTTGCACCACTACCTTCGATGACCGCCAGTGCTTCAACTGACTCCTGCACAGCTTTGGTAGCGCGTGCAACGATGTCGCTTTCACCATATACGCGGTTGTACTGCTGAATGAACAAACGGTGTTTGAACGGGTCGTTCTGGATGAATGCGACCGCTACTTTAGTTGCTGCAGTGTCGTAGCCAAGCGTGGCCAGCAGCTCCAGTTGGTTTGTTTGTTCGGTAGTGATGTCTGTCATGGGGTACCTCGGATGGTGGGTTTACTGTCATTACGATATCTGGCACGCCAGGCATTGTGATGGCAATAAAAAAGCCACCAGCAAATGCGAGTGGCTTGTTTGATATGTTATTTAATTCGTTATATTTAAGCGGCTACTTTTTTGTACCAATGAGCAGCCTTGTCAGCTAGCAAAACAGGCTCGCTATCAACTTCGGTGAAAACTGACAATGTTTTAAGATACCAACAAAACTTGTCGATTTCTGAATCAACTTGATCTCTTTTCTCAACTTTTAAATCATTATTAGGAGATAGAATAAAAATCGCTCCAGATGAGTATTCATTAAAATTACCTAGTGCCAGTGATATATCTCTCTGAGCATCATATAAGTGACATTTTGCCGTATTCTCATCCGCATAAGCGGCTGATGTAATTGTTCCGATTGAGCGACCCGCTGTGTATGGCAAAAACAGAGATTGAACTTGGCTACCGAGGTTTACTCGTTTAACTGGTGCTGGCTCCACCATAGAAAAATACGCATCATATGCAAGTGAAGTTTTTAAACGACCATCCATAATATTGTATAGACGTTCTCTACTTACTGGATAGTAGGCCTTTTCTTTAGGCTTTGACTTTCTAGTAGCCAAGGGCACTACGTTTGAAAACAATGAGGACAGAATATCATCAGGTGATTTACCTTGGGCAAAACCCTTAGGAACGAATGAAATTCCACTAAGACATGCTGTTTCAATATATTGGTTCAACATTACAGCCTCTTTCGCCACTTCACATGCCAAACGAAGATGTAACACTGCTGATTGCGAATAGAGGCAATTTATGCGGTCAAAGTATTCCAATACCTGTACATATGAACCTCCGGATGATTCACGAAAGCAAACTCCAATATTTAATTTCTCTCCAGTTGCTAAGTCTGGTGTCCATTGTATTGCAAACCATTCACCACTTGATGCTGGCTTATCCGAAAAATCATCAATCAAAGATGCAAAGTTAATCATGCCACACCTGCCAAAAGCCCGTACTTCTTACTAAGTCTTGCATTCGAGAGTTTAGCTCTGCGCTCCAAAAACAACATTAAATTTTCACGTTGTTCATTATCCAACAAGCGCTCAGCCCAAAATCTAACTTCATCACGCACCAAGTTTATGCTTGATTCCTGTTTGGAGGCACCTCGGATAATTTCCATTTTTTGCGGTAGATTTGGTGTGCTACGGAAAAAATCACTCAGCACATTGCGTGGCTCAATTTCAGCATCCAACATAGGAATTGTCCAATCCAAATCAATGGGCATATTGCTATGATCAATCAACGTAACATTAAGGTTTGCATCTATAATGACGTTGCCCAAATTACGATCTTGGTTAGCAACCCATTCATCAAATGCTATTGTTTGGGGTAGTTTTTCCCAACCATCAATAATCTTGCATAAACTCTCAAACTGTAGTGCTTGCCCCAAATTGTAGAAACTACTGGGTGAATTTCCATGAATCTTACTTGTTAGAAAGGCTATCGGTGCAGCTGGGAATGCGATTTCCTTCTTCAATTCCTCAGGAAGAATTAGCACACCGGCCTTAGGGGCTACAGGCAGTTCCTCTGCTTTTGTAAGAAGGTATCCAAGTATTTCGTTAAAAACCCCTAAACCTTGCGCCTGAGAAAAAATTTTTACATAACATTGGCGCTGAACCCCATCAGGCCATTCAACCAAACAAAGAAGGGTTAAAGCCATTAATCCTTCGTTTGGCCTTGACAGTACTGACTTGAGGCTTGCTTGATTTAACAGCTCGATTGTTGTCCGCATCATTTCCACGCCTTGACAGGAATGTGGAAATAATAATGCAGAATAGACTGCATTTCTCCCTGGAATTATCAACAGCTTATAATCAGTTAAGACACTGCTCGCGCACATACGCCTGTAGGCCTGTCAATTGTTTGGTGACTGTTTCGATTCGCTCTCTAAGGGTGAAATAATCCCGTTGAGCGGACTCAGTAAGTCCGGGGCTGGAAGCATCATCCAGGCTGGAGGCGGCGGAGATGTCACTCTTTGCGCAGGAGGCGTTGACGCGCAGCCCACACTTGCCAGAGCGAACACACAGCTGCAGATCATCAAGCTTAGCTTTGGCATCGGCTAATTCCTTCGTGTATTTCGCATCAAGCGCAGCAGCGTCACGCTGACGTGTCTGCATATCTGTGATGGTCTCTTTTGCTGATTTCAGAGCACTCTCAGCTTTATCTGCCCTGTCTCGGTAATCTCTTGCTGAATAAGCCAGCTGCACAACGCAGAGCACCAGAGCGAACCAAATCAGGTTTCGCCAGTTATTTGCCAGCCACATCATTTATCCAGCCCCCAGCAAGTTAACTCTGATTCCTGATCCCGGCGCTCCACCTGACCGTAACAGCCACTCGCCTGCCCTTTGGTTAACCGGCAATCGCGGCCACCGTCATGCACCCACCAGCGAAGCGCTTCGCATGCTCCCGTTCGATCACCAGCATTCAGGCGCTTATAAAACGTTGAAGGGAAACATTTACCCGGACCAATGTTGTACGGACAGAAGGAAGCAATACCGGCTTTCTGCGGTTCGGTCAGCGGCACCTTAACGTTACGTTCTACCCAGGCGATAGCCTTTCGGCTCTCGAAGCCGTTCACATCCGCGCATTTGGAAGCTGACAACCTCATGCCCTGCACCACCGGCTTACCATCAATCCGTGTGACGCCGCGGCAGATAGTCCAGATACCGGAACCATCACGATAAGCCCTCAGGCTGTTGCCCTCTTTCTCATCCAGAAACTGGTCAAGGATTATTGGAGCAGAAGCACCGCCAACAATCAGAGTCAGCACGGCAGCGCTGAGTTTAGTTTTGAGGTTTGACATTTATGCCTCTGATTTTGCTACCGCTTCTGAAATAACCTCTACGGCGCTCGGGCGCTGTTCAGCAGTTTTTTTTTGGACGTCGTGTATGTAATCTTCGATAATTTGAGTTCGTCGGGCTTCTTCCCGGCGCTTTGCCGCTGCATCAATACGACCACTGATAAACGATGCCAGCGATATAAACACGCCGATCCCGCCAAAAATGAAATAGACCAGGTCTTGCGTCGTCCATCCCAGTGCGGCAGCTATAGTCGCCAGCCACGCAAAGAATTGAGTGACGATGTTGCCCGGTTGTTGTTCCATTTTCATAGTTCCCACCTCCGGCCATGCCGTGGTGCTGTGTGCTGATTGAAAGGGGAAAGTGAAGCCTGATGCGAGTCGATTAGCTCAAGCATTCGACTCGCTTTGTGAGTCGCTTACCTCAGGCTGGAGGCCGACAGGTGGCAATCCCTGAAATTTGGGCATAAAAAAGCCCCGGCAGGTGCCGAGGCTGTTATTTGTGCCGGTGACCGGCTCATTTATGATGATAAGCTATGTGTCGAAGTGACCACTCTTATCACGTTATCAATCAACTTGCGGACCGCACTAGATTTTTTTCAATCTTTCAAGAGTAATTACTTTTGGAACCAGAACATTCTCGACGCTTAGTACATGATATAATGTTTCCAAATCATTCGGATGGGAACAAGCTGTGAATCTTGAGCAGATATCAATTTCAACACTTAACAACGTTCAAATGCTATTGGAGCAAGCTAATCTCCCACTTGCGGTTGGCCCCATAACCGATGCAGACTTCCAGGCAATGATGACAAACTACGCCGAGCTGAATTGGGATTTCGCCTTCGCTGAGTACGGTAACAGTCCTAATAAATTTGAGTTTTGTGTGAAACTGGTCGAGGAAAGAAACCCCCTCCCTGCCGGGGCAGCAATGTGCGTCTATAATGTTGAACTAAACAGCTTCGACATCCGGTTTGTAGAAAGCTTCGTTCGTAACCGTGATGATCATCCACTACATGGCAGAATGCTTTTAGTTACTTTATGGGCTACATATCTGTTTTGTTCAGCAGTTGATTGTGACGTTATTAATGTGATAGAACCAGTTAACGCAGAAGTAATGGCGCACTATAAAAATTTCGGTTTTGTCGGCGATACAGTTCTGATGACAGCATCTCGTGCACAAGTTAAGGATGCAGTATTAGGCTATACTTGAAATCAGGTAGACAAACCCAACATAACTAGTACAATACTAGCCCCATCAAGGGGTCGAATCTATCGTAACGCGGTATTGACCTCGTTTAGCCTTCTGCAAAAGGCTTTTGGAGATAAACATGAAACACCCACGTAAAAGCACTTCTTCAGAGACGTCTTTCCAGACTTCTGATGTCTTTTCGCGCATGGGAGTTGCTATGGAAGAACTTATGGCTGCAACTCCTAAGATGCTCAAGCAGGTTACTGTTGACGGCACTCAAGAGTGTCACGGCAAGCGCAAAGAGAATAAGAAAGCAGCGTGAACCTGACGTCATAACTTCTAAACCCGGCAATGCCGGGTTTTTTAATGCCATTTAGTCACTGTCTAGCCTGACATCAAGCATCGACAAGCAACCATCAATGAAACCTTCAGCCAATTGAAATTTTATTCTGATGAGTTTTTCATCGCAGCGCGAAGACTTCGCTAGAGCCCTTTTTGACACACCCTTCACATAATGGCTGAATAATAGGGCATGCTCTTCAGGGCGTTTCTGCTTAAGCCTTCCTACGCATGCATCAATTATGAGTGCGTCATCGTCAGTGCAGCTTTGCTCGCTGGCCCCCTGAGGGATAAGCCCCTTAAATCCCGCTGCAATAGAAGAGTAATCACCTTCAGGTCGCGAACGAGACCAGACCCCCCAGCGTTCTAATACCAGTTGAATATCACGCATTATTCTCTCCACATTTTTATTTTTTACCTGTACCGATCACGCCGACCGCTATCGAGTGATCCAGGAATCGAAAAAGCAGCTCAATCTGACTGCCATAATTTTCCTCAAAACGCCGGGTGTCTGCATGCAGTTCATCATGATGCATACGGCAAAGCGGGATAACAAACAGGTCATGTGCTTTCGTACCCATACCGCCCTGACCATGACCGATGATATGGTGTGGATCATCAGCCTGCTTTCCACAACATGCACACGCCTGTGACTTCACCCAGCGAGTGTAGGTTTCATTCTCCCAACGCTTACGCTTTGGCCTCAGCATGAAAGATTCAGGCGACTCAGGATCGATTCTGAGCGCCAGTATTTGCTTTGCTGTCTCCTCAATGATCTGAGTCGCTGCAACTTCAGGTTCGATGTCCGCTTCGCGTCTGGTGCCTGTCGCCACGACTACCGGTGCCATTTTCAGCACCCGCCGCGCAGGAGATTCGCTAATCAGGTCTATCACCTCCCGCATTGAGGCCCACCAGCATAGTTCCGGCAACGTCAGCTGGTGGCCTTCTGCCAGACTCAATTCACGACGGGCTCTGTCGATAATCCATTCAGAGGCGTTTCTCTGCCCTTTTAAATCCAGCTGGGTCGGTAGCGGCATATCCCGAAACCGGTTGTCGTGCATATAACACAGGCATACCGCACCAGTTGATGTGCGAAGTGCTGTATGGTGGTGATGGTGATATTCCTCCTCGCTTGATTCCCACTCGCAGAATTTACGCAGTCGAATACTGTTAACCAGGTTTTCCACGCCACCAGCAGCATTGAGAACGCGCTCTGACGCAAAGAATGAGGCCAGCGCCGGATCATCTAACAAGGGCTGGTCAGACTCAGACACACGCCCTGTCGGTAGCTCTTTCATGAAATCCGGTTCGTTGCATACCAGTACACGCCCACGTGTAAACATTCCCAATAGTTCGCTACCCGGTCTTAGCAGCACAATCCCGGTGCGGGGTGCGACATCAGCATTTAGTAGCGCCCTCATGCCGATGTCTCTTCGAATGATTTAATCGTGATTTCCGCTTTGCCGTGACATGTCACAGCGCCCCATTCCACCAGCATGCGCCTAATCTGGCTGTCATCCTTCCATACGCCCACATGAGTTAGACTATCAAACAGCGCTTTCTGGAAGTTGTCCAGGTCACGCGTTGCCCTGTTAGGTGGATAGAGGGTCAGGTGAATTTCAATATCGCTGGTTATTGGTTGCGGGTAACGCTTTAACTGTTCCAGTACAGCAGCGGTTGCATTAATGCGGTACTTTCGACCATTAACACTAATCAAATGCCGACCGGCTAACGCCCCCTTATTAGGGGAGCGCCAATAGGTGTTTACGCTCGGTGGAAATGGCAGGATTAATTTCATGCAGCACTCTCAGCTTTGCGCTTTTCGATTAAATCCCGAAACGCCTGGCGCAGCTGTCTGGCATTCGTCCAGCAGGATTTGTCTACAGATTCCATCATGTCGATGAATTCAGGCACAGTTAGAGCATGTTCGAGCTTTATCTCGATTGAAACTGACGTGAGGCGATGAAGCATATCAATTCGCTGCTCAGGATCAGAATATCTCTCGTTGACCCACGCTTTAATTACCAAACTCTCTTTCTTGGACTTAATAAATCGCAGCGCTTTTGCAATAGTCTCAGCTGGTACGACGATGTATTCAGGGTGTTCCACAGAGTCAGCTGCCCATGTATGCGCATACTTCGATTCGCTGAACGTGTACTCTGATTTATGGCCGAACGCGGCGGCTATGCAGCCCCACACCTCAATCCCACTTTTACTGAGAATTTCATCATTGAGAACAGGTAGCTCTGGTTCATCAATTTCAGAATTTCGCACCTCAATTTCTGCCGCTGCTGACGGTGATGCTGGCTTTCCATGCGCGTCGCGGTATTCGCCAAGAATGCCCATAGCTTCCAGATAAATTTCATCTGCGGCGGTATAGCCATCATCAGTAAATTCAAATTGGGCCATCAATTCCACCAGCCGACGTGCTTTCACTGCGCTGAACTGCGGCAGTGCTGCGGCTTTAGTCAGTTTCTTCTTGCCCGCGGCTTTAGCTTTCGCCAGTGACTCAGTAGCCACGCTGCCAGCTTTGGTGCCATGTTCCCGGGACAACGATACAGCAGTGGTGGCCGCAATCTCTTTCGCCTTGACCATTTCAATGAGCGTGTCGCCACATTCCAGCAGTTGAATGTGATGCTCAACGTCAGCCACTGAACGTTTTACTTTCTTGGCAATCTCGGATTCCGTCCAGCCCTGATTCAACAGGCGCTGATATGCTGATGCGCGTTCCAGTGGTAACAGTGCCCTGCCCTGTGAGCTGGTTACCATAAGTGCGATGCGGTCGGCCTCTGTGCCTTTGGCATCTTTGCATTCCAGACGTGCCACTTCATGGCCTGCCTCGGTAGCCATCACAGCGCCATAGTAACGGTGATGGCCGTCGACAATCTTTAAGCCCTGCTCGGTGACCTGAACAATCAGCGCCGGAACTTCCTCACCAGCAATGAACGCATCCCGAAATTCTTCAACATGCTGCTGATCGATTTCGCGGACGTTGTAGCCAGGCTCGACATAGAACTCTTTCAGGCCAGCGTAATAAGTTTTGCGCGGAACAATGTCAGTTGCCGATTCATCGCGGTTTTTGTGAACTACTGAAAGTGAAGTCATTTGCTTACCAGCTCCATTACCAATGTCAGAAGCAGAAGAACGATCAGCACACAGGCGGTGCGGATACCGTGATAGAAAATTTCATGGCGCGTAATGTGCGCGGTCAGTTTCGATTTCATGAGTAATTCCATAGGGCCAGCGGTGGAAGTGAGGATGCCGAAGCGTCTGCAATGCTTGCGCCGTAATAGGACTGGCGCGGCCCCTCGCTCCGTTTGATGCAGGTAGCGCGGCGTGCTGCGGCTTTCTCCAGCAGACCTTCGCTGCGTGTGTTGTCCATAGCTTCAAGCCACTGCTGTGCAGCGCGACGCCAGAAACCTTTAATCTCCAGCTCTTCAGCCAGCTTCCGGCAGCGGGAGTACTCAGCATTTGCAATAACCTCAGCGTCGGACTTCACCATGTATTGGTAGCTCTTCGTGCTGCTCAGATGGCGGTCAAGCTTGTCCATTTTGTAAAGCTCGGCGACGACGCCCCGCATCAGGCCGGACGAGAAACCAACACCTTTGGCGATCTGAGTCGTGTTGCTAAGCGGGTTGGCGCGGACAAATTCGATAACCTGTTCGTGAATATTCATTCTGCTCTGTACCCCCGGAAGCCGTCTGGTATCTGGCTGTAATCAACATCGTCGTAACTTGCTCTGAACGCCGGATCATCTTTCACCGGGCTGCCTGAACCATTTTTAGGAAGTTTCAGTGTCAGGTCTTCCCACTTCTCACGCAGTTTTGACGGACTCAAAATGTTTTTGAACCAAAACGGGTCCTTGTTGGCCCGGCCAAACAACTCACAAATCTGACGGTGTGTGCGGCCATCCTGCGAACACATCAGGCGAACCTCGTTTGCCCAGACCGTCCAGTTAGGCTCTTTCGGGATAACGACCTCGGCGTCGGACTCGGCGGCATCTTCGTAAAGCTTTTTGATGCGCTTCCAAATCCATTCAGCACAAGTCAGGTCCTCCTGACTTCCCCACTGGCGTTTAGCAATGCTGTAAACCACGGCCGTTGGATGTCGGGAAAGAAAATCATCAGCCGGTTTTTCGTCGGGTTGCGCAGCGACCGGACAAGAGGGTTTTATCTCTGTAGTAGTCTCTGTGTAATCTCCTGTATGAATGGATGCGGGATTTCCACTAACCGGCTCGTTGGTTTGCTGCAAACTTGCTTGTGGTTTTTCCGCATTCTTGGCTGCTGGTTTTACGCATCCTTGTTTGCTGGTTTTCCGCATACTGGAATGCTGGTTTCCCGCAAACTGTAATAACCGGGCTTCCAGAGCCTCTGCATTGATGCGAAAAAATAGTTTCGCCGGGACGCCTTGCAGCTTTTCTTCCAACACGCCAGCGGCGATCAGTTTCTTCCGCGCACCTTCCTGCTCATAGCGTGTCAGACCTGTTTCAGCGGTGATTTCAGCCTGTGTTTTGTAGAACCAACCATCCATGCGGTTATGCCAGTAAACCAATTGAGAAAGCAGAACGGCACCGGTCACACCTGCACCCAGCGCAATGAATGACGGCTGGTAAGCTATCGGGCGATCAAGCAAATGCATTAGGTTACTCATTCTTCCACTCTCTCGAACTTGCGTGACCATTCACGGCGCGGACACACACAGTCATATTCGTAGCCAGGACGCCGGTAGATAACGCGATGGTTGGCAGTGTCGACGCCGGTAACTTCGACGATAATTCCGCGCTGATCACGGTAAGAGGCGCTGAACACCTCAATTTTTTCCGGCTCCATACGCCCACCTCGTCACGCGACTTACATTCCAGCTTCCGGGCTTCCTCTACCATCCAGTTGGCAAACTGGTAGTTGCTGGCTGTCCAGCTGCCCTGTACATTCACTTCATACAAGAACGCGCCACAAACAACGCGACAGCGCAATTGCGGTATTCCTGCGTTTTTGAGTAAACTGTTCATGCGTTTATTAACTCCACATTGTTTAGTACTCGCGCCGATGCCCCGGACCGCTATCCGGGGCATCAACCTTTCTGAGTTTTCGTCCGACCAAAAAGAGCGATAACCGCCCTGACCTCTTCATCACGCGCCGCCAGATGTTTGGCATGATGAAATTCAATTTCCTTCGCCTCACTGTCATCGATTACGCCATCCTCAAGAGCTTGCTGAATTAACTGATCGACGTGTCCACGCTTAGCCGCAGTTCTCACTGCTTTACTGAACAACTCAACCTGATCCAGCTCTTCGAATTTCGGAACGTCCACCAGCAACGCACCGCGACGACTCGCAAAGTAATTCGCCAACAGGTTGGTACCGGAAAGGTCTTCCATCGCTTCCAGTTCATGATGCTCAAAGAAGCGACAACCGTTTTTTTCGTACAGATTGTTATTGAACTGACAGATCGTCATACCCAATGCACCTGCCATAGCCGCACGGCCACCAGGTAACGCCTTGCACATCGCTTTTACTGTCTCTTTGATGTCTACCATCATGGTTTTCCTTTGGTAGTTACGGGGCTATTGGCGTGGATGTAATATCTGCCATGCCATCCGATGCGCTTGGATACAAATCAGGCCGAAGCTCGTGGGGGGTTACGCCAGTGAGTTGAAAAATTCTGATAACTCGCTCAGCTGGAACTACACCTGATGAGCGGTTCTGCCAGTAACTGATGGTCATTGGTGATACACCTAGCTTCAAAGCCAAAGCACGCGCAGAGCCTGCAGTTTTGATTGCTTTGCCTAACGCATTCATATCTATCTCCGGTTTAGTTGGTTTTATGAATTAAACAATAAGTTTATAAAAAGGTCAATTTCTTGTTTATATCTTCGCGTAAACATAACGTTTACAATCAGGGCATGGTAATAAACAGCGTGGTAAGCGATATGACTAAGCTCTCTAGGCCGGAAGAACTTCTTTCAGCTGCAAAAGTGACAAAAGCAGAGCTGGCGCGAATTGCGGATGTAAGCCCTCAAGCAGTGAACAACTGGTTCAAGCGCGGTGAGATTGGCAAAGATTCAGCAATAAAAATTGCAGCCGCCACAGGACTAAGCTTGTCCTGGATTCTTGGAGAAGAAGGCCCGTCACCATCAGATGAAGTCGAAATGATTGGCAACCTTAAGAATGGTGTGATCCCAGTTAAAGGAGAGGCAGTATTGGGCATGGATGGTCTTATTGACATGATGGAGTTTCATGCCGGTTGGCTGCGAATTTATAGCGATGACAAGGAAGCTTATGGCGTTCGAGTTCGGGGCGATAGCATGTGGCCGCGTATTCAGTCAGGTGAGTTTGTAGTTATTGAGCCAAATACGAAGGTTCATCCTGGTGATGAAGTTTTTATCCGTACTGCAGACGGTCATAACATGATCAAGATACTGAATTATAACCGTTCAGGTGATTATCAGTTTACCAGCGTGAATAATGATCATAAGCCGTTCACTCTGCCAATGGATCAAGTTAAGAAGCTCCATTTTGTATCAGGCATTATCAAAGCCACCCGCTTCATTTCTTCAGATGATGTTGGTAAAGATTAAAAAACCCCTCTTTGAATCAACCGGCTAAAGCCGGTTTTTTTTCGCTTCATAAACAAACACTTACCACTCCAACGCATAAATAAACAAAATATTTATAAACATAATATTGACGCCACTATAAACATATAGTTTAATCACATCATCGAATACATATAACGAAGGAGCTCACGGTGGAAGGTCAAAAGAAAATGTCCAACACCAACCTCTGGTCATTGATTGCGATGTTATCGCTTTTCGATGATGCCGAACTTATCTGTGACGCTGATCAGGGCTCAGTAAGCTTTAATCTTGACCAGCCAAAGGGCAACGTAGTTCCAGTGTTGTAGAAGATGCTGAATGCATAGTGACGAGGTGCTTATGGCAGAGCGAGTAATAAGCCTGATTGTTAACGGGGGAATCGTCGCGGTTCTGAACACAAACGGCGCTGTAGCTGCCGACTACCTAAATTTTCTCAATAGCGTGGTCAGGCAGCTTTTGAAAAATAAGGAAGCGCTGGAGGCTGAAGCAAACAAAAGTGGTCGCACTTTAGCCCACGGCTTCCTTGGAATTGCTTCTCTTCCATTGGGGTCGGTACTCTTCCCTGAGGTTGCGGATAAACAGATGACGGAGGACAGGATGAACGATAAAAAATTGCAGCCCAACTTGGCAGAAGCAAAATCGTTGCTGATTGAACAAAGTGAGATTATCGGCTTACAGTTAAAAGCCCAAACCGATGTAGCTTGGGCTGCGCACAAGTTATTGGAAGAGTTGATTCGTGCTCAGAAAGCTACAAATGAGACTTTAAAAACTTCTCTCCTGAGCCTAACTGCCAACCAGTGTAACTCTTTAAATCGATTTCTTGCAGATGTGAAATCTTTGCAGTTTTACCTGCAAGATAATTCCGGTCTTCTTCCTTCAGATGATCCAGGGTTATATCGCCCAGAAGAACATATAGCTTTTCATCCGTTGATAGATTGTTGATTTCTGTTTTTTTCCATTTGGTTTTTTGAAAGACCATATGATCTAGGGCATCGATTCCATGAAGCGGAAAGAGAGGCGAAGAGTATCTCTGACGATGCTCGTGCAATGAAAGCTCAATAAGAATTAATTGTGTTATGTGAGTCAGGAAATTGTTTGTGCCAAAACTATCAGGGTCAAAATTTAGTGATTCAGGAGTAACGCCGTAATGTTTTGCTAAATCAGTACCAATTGCAGACCAGAGATTTGAATATTTAGACATGTTTTATCCTTCTTGGCTGTGTGAGAACTTCCAAGATACCACCGCCGCCTGAGGTGGAGAAGTTTCCAGGCACTGAATTCCATGCTGTGTGTAGTGTTGGCGGTCACCTGGTATTTCCTCACCAGGGTAATCAACCAGTGTGACCGCACTTTTTTCCTAAGCTCACAATCGCTTGAGTACTGTTAAGGTCTGGTCGGCGAACGTGTCAACCTTCAAATGCCGCTTTATTCAGTGCTCAATCGATTGTGTCCATATCCGGTGATAGTCGGGCTCCCTATCCGGTGCAGGTTCAACTCCTGACGACACATCTTTTGTGGAGTTATCACGGCTGAGGATTATAGCGGTAATCCTTTGCCAAATTTAAAACGTTAAGTTGCTGAATTATTGCCATCACGGCAAGGGATTCTTGCAACCATAAATTAGCGGTAGCGGCCGCTTACAGTGTGGAGAATTATGCCGATGAATTATTTCAAGTGCACAAACAAAGAAGCGCTGGCTGTATGGGATGCGATGGAAAAGAAAGAAGCCGAAGTGCGTCAGCATGGTAAAGAATTCGCTGCTTTGTTTGGCGGCAACCCTGTTTTCCGCAACGACCTAACCAGCGCCAGCTTTTATGGTGTGCGCTTCGAGAGCAATCCATATATCTCAGCGGAGCTGTGGACAAAACCGAATGGCAACAATGGCTATTCAAGCACTCCAAAAGTTAAAGCGCCAAAAGGGATGGGCAAGGAAGCTAAAGCGCTGGCAGCTAAATGGAAAGAGAATTATCCCACGCTGAAACTTGATCGTGAGCTAATGCTTGACGCTCTCGGCCTCGACTGGGGGATGCTGTTTATGACCGGCTGCCATTACTTCCGACATTGTGATGCCATCTACGTTGAAACCGGAGCCAGGCCTAAAGCTTCGGCTGGGGGCATAGAAATATTTGGCAGCGAGTTCAAAAAGGCCAAGTTCGATGCAAAAGCCTGACGACCCAATCACCGTAGGACGTATCACACTGCCATACAGCGCCCTGCTTCATGGCTGGCTGACTCCAGACGGTTTGGTTATCCGTAATCCCATTAAAGCTCAGCGTATCGCTGATGAGCTTAACAACAGCATCGTTATTCATTGAGGTCCACCAGCATGACTACTGAAAAAACAAACAGAGAGCTCGTTAGCGCCGGTTTTACTTTTGCAAAACAGATCAGCGGCCTTACTCCGGTGAATGAAATCGTAAAAATGATCGGTGACTTAGCTACTCGCCTAGATGTCGTCAGTGTGCGTAGCAATGCGCTGGCGGCTGAGCGTGATAAAGCTATCAATAGCCACCGCAACCATGCAGCCAGGCTAATTGATGAGCGTGGTCAACTGCGCCAGCGGCTGGAAGCAGCAGAAGCCCAAATCAAAGAGCTTACCGCCGACCTCGACAAAGAGTCAGAGATACGTCACCGCATTCATGAAGAGCTGAACGCTATTAAGGGTGAGCAGCAGCCTGTTGCCTATATGCACCGCAGTGGGCAGGTGGTCAATCGGGAAGAATGCGGTGACGATAAAATTTTTTCTATCTGTTGCAAGGTTGAAACGCCACTTTACATCCACCCATCATCCAGCGGGGCGGATGATTATCACATGCAACGGCATGAGTTTGCAGCGATGGTAAACGAGTTACGTTCTTTGCCAAATATTCAGAGCAAACGCGAGCTTATCGTAAAAACTCTTAGCACTTTCAACATCAGTCCAGTTGCCCCAGCACCGGGAGGTGACCATGGGTAAGGTTTATATCGCTGGCCCCATGACCGGCATAACTGACTTCAACCGCCAGGCATTTCATAAAGCCGCAGCGGCTCTTAGCTCTGAAGGTCACACCGTGCTGAATCCTGCCACCCTGCCTGGCGGACTGACGCAACCAGAGTATATGGATATCTGCTTTGCGATGGTGCGCAGTGCAGACACCATGTTTTTCCTACAGGGCTGGGAAAATTCAGCTGGCGCGCGTGCCGAAAAAGCGCTGGCCGAAAAGCTGGAGCTGGATATCTACTTTCAGCCGGAAATGATGCAGGAGTCAGAGCCAGAATATATCAGCATGCGCCTCGGCGCTGATGCAGGGCATGAGCTGCAATATATCCCCTACCCGCTTCACACTTTAAATGGCGGCGCGGTCTGGAGCCTGTTTGCAGTCGAGTTTACCGATGGCGATAACCGGAAGTTTGAATTCCATATCCACGCCACCAGCCGTGACCATGCGGCCTGTGTGGTGCATGACATCAGGGATAATGCGCGACTGGCAGACGGGGATATTATCGGGGTTTACGAAAAAGGGGGTGACCGTGGGTAAGTCAGCCGCCGAGCGTAAAGCAGCGCAACGGGCGCGGCAGGCAAAATCAGGAAATACCAAGCTGGAGCTTTTCCTTGATACACAGGAACTGGAAATGCTCGACCATGATTGCGCCGCCAGGCGACCAGGTCGAGAGCCTTACTCCCGCGCCGAACTGGTCGCTTTAATGATCCGTAAGTACCACGGCGAACTGATGGAAATAAAAGAAGCACTGAGTAAACGCAACTGCATAAAATGTTGTGAGTCACTACCTGTGCAGAATTGTCCCTGTGAAGGTGATTCTCGGTGTTGGGTAACAAAAGGCTGGCACGAAGTTAAATTAATAGTGTGACATGTCACGAATAAACGTTCGTAGCGGCGGGCGAGTGATAAACAATGTGGAGAGAAATTTATGGCTGAATTAACGATGATTTACGAAAAAGATGCGATGGCTAAGCTAAATATATCCTCACGGAATACGATTGCTAAATATATCGCTAAATACAACTTCCCCAAGCCAGTAACAATGTACCCGAAGCAATTTTTACTGGCTGAGGTTGATAGCTGGATTTTAAACGGTGGCGTTAACCAGAGATCATCCTGACGTGTTCGAAGATTTTTTCAGCGTAGAGCTCATAAGCTTGTCTTTGTTCTTCAATCCAGTCGTGCTTATTGTATACGGTAAGCACTCCTCCAAGTTCGTGGCCCAGCATCTTTTCGATAACATGCGGGGCCACGCCTTCTTCTGACAAGCGAGTTGCTAAGGTTCTTCGAAAGTCATGTGCTGTAAACTCACCAATACCTAACGATGAACTGATTCTTCCCATGAAACGATTTGCTCCCGCGATTGTCATTGGCTTTTCCAAGTCAGGACCAGGAATCAAAACATTCCCGTAAGCGGTAATGGCCTTTTCAATTAAGGGTACTACTTGGCTGAAAATGGGACGGCGCACCACTCTGTTACTTTTGCTACGATTCGCTGGCAACAACCACACCATTTCTTCTTTATCAAACTCACCTCTTACTGATTCCCGGATTTCACTATTCCTGGCTCCATAAAGCATCAGCATTTGATGTAGTAATTTATTGGCCGTAGATGCACGGCTGCGCTCAATAGCAAGCCAGACTTTTGCCAGTTGGTTGTAGCTCAGCGTTGTTTCTCCACGAGAAGGCTTTACGCCAATATCTTTGGGACTAATTTTCATCACGCTGCAATTATCAATATATTGTCGGCGCATACACCAGTTCATCGCAGAACGCATCTGAACGAGCAACTGCCGTGCTCTTATCTGATTTATTTTTTCCTGTTCAGTAAACAATTCAACCCAGCCCCGAACCGGTATATCCTCTGCCGCCAACCCCGGAAACACATCAGTCATGTGCTTTACGACTGTAGATTTGTACAGCGCCTGCGTTTTTTTTCGCAGATTGACGTTTACGTATGTTTCTTGCCAATATGCCAGACAGTCAGATACGGTGGGCTTCGAATTTAGCCTTTTATGAGTTTTGGCATTTCGGGGATCAATCCCCTTATCCAAATGCTCTTTAAGATCGGAAACCATGTTGCGAGCTTCCCTTAAAGTAATCGCAGGATACTTGCCGATACCCATTCGATGCTGCTTTCCCTGCCACCGGTAGCGATACTGAAAATTGATGACTCCACGAGGAGTGATTCTTACTCCGAGTCCATCTGAATCTGTAATTTCTGCCGGGCCGGAATATGGTTTACCATATAGGCCGCGTAGTTTTGTGTCGCTGATAGCCATAGCAATATTTTGTACTCGCTAAAATTGAATGTTTGTACTCATTATGTACTAAATGTGTCATGAACGAGCTAAAACATCAATATACAACTATGAGCAACAGCAATTAAAGAGACACAAAATTTGTTTTTAAAACTAATGTTTTCAATGGAATAACACAGAAAACATAAGCAAAGATGGTTATCCATGAGCAACGAAATACAGAAAACATTTCTCTTCCATGACTACGAAACCTTCGGCAAAAGTCCGTCACTGGACCGTCCGGCGCAGTTTGCTGGCGTACGCACCGATCTGGATTTCAATATTATTGGTGAGCCGGAAGTGTTTTACTGCCAGCCCGCTGACGACTATCTGCCGCAGCCGGAAGCGGTGATGATTACCGGAATCACGCCGCAGCAGGCGAAAGCACGCGGCGTCACCGAGGCCGAGTTTGCCCGCCGTATCCATGCCCTGTTCAGCGAACCCAACACCTGTGTGGTTGGCTATAACAATGTCCGCTTCGATGATGAAGTGACACGCAATATCTTTTATCGTAACTTCTACGATCCCTATGGCTGGAGCTGGCAAAACGGCAATACCCGCTGGGATCTGCTGGATGTGATGCGCGCCTGCTATGCGCTTCGTCCCGAGGGTATCAACTGGCCGGAAAACGAGGATGGCATGCCAAGTTTTCGCCTTGAGCATCTGACGAAAGCCAATGGCGTCGAACATGCCAATGCGCACGATGCGATGTCAGACGTTTATGCCACTATCGCCATGGCAAAGCTGGTGAAACAGCAACAGCCTAAATTGTACGACTACCTGTTCAGCCATCGCAGCAAACAGAAAATCACGACGCTGGTCGATATTCCGCAAATGAAACCGCTGGTGCATATCTCCGGGATGTTTGGCGCGTTTCGTGGCAATACCAGCTGGATAGCGCCGCTGGCCTGGCATCCGGATAATCGCAATGCGCTGATTACCTGCGATCTGGCCGGTGATATGTCGCCGCTGCTGGAGCTGGATGCCGATACGCTGCGCGCACGTCTGTATACCCCGCGTGACCAGTTGGGCGACGCAGCGGCGGTACCCATTAAACTGGTTCATATCAATAAATGTCCGGTACTGGCGCCAGCTAACACCCTACGCCCGGAAGATGCGGAACGCATTGGCATAGACCGTGAGCGCTGTCTGGCTAACCTGACGCTGCTGCGTCAGCATCCGGAGATCCGCGAAAAAGTCGTCACGCTGTTTGCCGAGGCCGAACCCTTTACCGCAGCCGACGATGTTGATGCCCGCTTGTATGATGGTTTCTTTAGTGATGCCGACCGTTCGGCGATGAACATTATTTTGCAGACGGCATCGTCAAATTTACCGGCGCTGGATTTAACCTTTAACGACTCACGTATTGAGCAGTTGCTGTTCCGCTATCGGGCACGCAACTTTCCCGGCACGCTCGACGACAGTGAACAGCAACGCTGGCTGCAACATCGCCGTGAAGCCCTGAATCCGGAGCGGGTGCAAAGCTATCTGCTGGAGCTGGAGTCACTGTTTAATCTGCATGAAGGGGATAACGACAAAATAGCGCAGTTGAAGGCGCTGTTTGATTACGCCCGCGAGCTGGTTTCTTAAGCCGCAGCTGGCAGAGTGGTCGCACGGCGGCCGCTCTGGCGGTAAGGTTTATACCTGGCTACTGTTATTTGTCTGCTCAATATTAATCATCCTGTGCTGCGACACGGTTTTCTTTGGCAGCTCATCAATAATACGCTGCACTGAATCGACATAGTCATTCATTAATTCGATCACCGTTTCCAGCGGTTGGCGCGAGCCAGTCGCATCCAGATTGCTTACCTCGTCTTTTAGTATGTTAGTCACCCGCAGCAGATTAATATGCGCCAGCTCCTGATTTTTCGCACTTTTAAAACTGGCAATATTCGCCGAAGCTTCAGCCAGTGCCAGCACAAAATCAATGCCAACTTTTATATCATTACAAATTTCATTCCATATCCTCAAATTATGTGGCGTGTCAAACGGCACCAGTCTGCCACTTAATACGGTCGCCGTGGCGCGAATAAAACGGAAGATGCTGCTGCCAACCACGGCAATACTTTGCGAAGAGGTATCGGAATAGCCACGCTTGTGGGCGAAATAATGCAGCAGATTAGCCAGTGAATCCGACGCCATTGGCAGCTCCGCCTCACCTTTTACTTTCGCAGACCAGTCTTTCCACGCGTACCACACATCCATCCCTACCGAGCACAGCCAAATGGAGTTTACCGTCAGTGATAAGGTGTCATAAAAGTCGTTTGTCATGACGGCCATCAGCACAGAAGGAATGGATAACGCCGACATAGTAACCAATAACAGCGCCTGTTTATAAAACATCCGCTGTGCCGCATTAATCCCGTGCATCTTCGCTTTATCCAGGCAGTCATGACTTTTTTTAACCAGACAATCAATTGAGCTGTTGAATTCATCAATCCGCTGCGGGCAGCCTGGAGGGATCATGCCAAAACTGGCAGCCAGCGAGATATCGGAAGCGGTACTGGTGCTGTTAAGTCGACTGACTAATTGATGCAAATTCTCACAGCTAATCTTTCGTGGGCACATTAAACCTCCGAAACGTTACCAGCTTAATTCAGCCAGCAATTTTTTTGCCTGCTGATAAAGATGTGCATAATTCATTTCATCACTGTCGGTGGCCTGGCAGAGAATAATCGTGGCGTCGAGCGCATCGCGAGCTTCCAGCGTACTACCCAGCGCGTTCAGACAGCAGGCAATATGAAAATAAGCCCATGGCTCATCTGCCTGCAGCCGCAGGCAGTGCATAAACAGTTTCAGCGCATGCAGGGACTCGCCCTGCTGCAGCTGGGCACAGGCAAAAGCAAAAATAAACCGACGGTCCTGTGGATTACTGATGGCGATTTCGGCAAAGCAGGTGACGGCCTGTTCAAAAGCGCCTTCATTCCACAGCTGATATCCACGCTGATAAATCTCTTCCTGCTCGCTGGCAGAGAGAAAATAACACTGCTGCATTCCGTCGCGGTTTTCCATCTTTTATACCCGTTGGTAATAATATCAATGGCTCTTATTATCCAGAGTAATAGTTTTATTCGAGAGGTTATTGACGGAATTACCATGAAATGAAATTATTTTAATTCAAATACTTCTGAATTGCTGATGCCATTTTCCAGCCCGCTACAGGCAAAAAAAAACGCTTATGAATTTATCATAAGCGTTTTTTGTCTTAGTCGATGCCTCCAGTGGCATCAGCCAGGTAGGGATTACATCAAATCTTCACTGCACTGCGGTACCGGGTTACGGAAGCTGCGCGTGACTACTGCCAGATAGGTCAGGCCAATTGCCCCCCATACCAGGCCAAGAATCATCGAGCTTTCTTCAAGATTAACCCACAGCGCACCAACGGTTAACGCGCCGCACAGCGGCAGAATCAGGAAGTTGATATTATCTTTCAGTGACTTGTTGCGTCCTTCACGAATCCAGAACTGCGAAATAACCGACAGGTTCACAAAAGTAAACGCCACCAGCGCACCGAAGTTAATTAGCGCGGTTGCCGTCACCAGATCAAAGGTTACGGAAGAGAGCGCAATTACGCCTACCAGCACCACGTTCAGCGCCGGAGTACGCCATTTCGGATGAATGTAACCGAAGAAACGCTCCGGGAACACGCCATCACGCCCCATCACATACATCAGACGAGAAACGCCAGCATGTGCCGCCATACCAGAAGCCAGTACCGTAACGCAGGAGAAAATCAGAATGCCGACCTGGAAGGCTTTACCTGCCACATACAGCATGATTTCAGGCTGCGAAGCGTCCGGATCTTTGAAACGGCTGATATCCGGGAAGTACAGCTGCAGGAAGTAGGAGACGACAATAAAGATCACCCCACCAATCAGCGCGGTCAGGAAGATGGCTTTTGGAATCACCCGGCCTGCATCTTTGGTCTCTTCTGACAGCGAACTGATACCGTCAAAACCGAGGAACGAGAAGCACAGGATGGTCGCACCGGTGATCATCGGCACGACATTGGCATTCTCAGACCAGAATGGGCGACTGCTGGTCAGCGTACCGGCACCTTCACCGTGAGCAACGCCGTAAACCACCATCCCCATAATTACCACCATTACCGCAACCTGTAACACCACAATCACGCTGTTAAAGTTAGCAACCGTTTTGATGCCACGCAGGTTGGAAATGGTCATAAAGCCCACCAGCAGCAGGACAAATATCCACGAAGGAATGCCCGGCACCAGTGCTTCAAAATAAATTTTCGCCAGCAGAATGTTGATCATCGGCATAAACAGATAATCAAGCAGTGACGACCAGCCCACCATAAAGCCCACGTGCGGGCTGATGGCTTTCTGTGCGTAAGTGTAAGCGGATCCCGCAGATGGGAAGCGGCGTACCAGCTTACCGTAGCTTAACGCGGTAAACAGAATAGCAATCAGGGCAAAGGCGTATGCGGTGGCAACATGGCCATCAGTCAGACCTGAAACGATGCCAAAGGTATCGAACAGCGTCATTGGCTGCATATAAGCCAGACCCATCATTACAACAGGTAATAGCGTCAGCGTTTTTTTCAGTTGTGGGCGCGACTGCGGCGCAGCAGATGCAGAATTATGCGACATGATTCAGCCTCCCCATAGTGCCAACCTTTCTGGGTTGAACCACAGGGAAACTTCGCGAGGTGCGATAGAAACTACTTTTTATCAGAGGGGAAATAGTGGAACAGGCAGGCGAAATGCGTCCCGCAGCGGCGCCGTAGTCATCACGTTGGCGAATACCGGTAGTAACCGGTGCAGTGTTAAAATGTTGCCCCATCTTTCTTTTCCTCAACAAGTCACGTTCATGCGTGCTTAAAGCGACTATCTATCCGGAACCAGGTCCGGCCTCTGTATGTGCGATTTAGTAAAATGCAAAAAATAACCGGCGCTGTACGCGTCGGTTATTGTTTCTGTACCCAAAATCATTATGGATGCCGGAGGCATCGCTGCAACATCATTAATTCTGGGTACGTTTTGCAGGGCGCATATTCTGCACCACCTCGAGGGCAGAAGACAAGATGTTGAGACCTTCAGTAACAATTTCTTTGCTGGCGGTCAATGGAATCAGAAATCTGATCACATTCCCCCGTACGCCGCAGGGCAATAACACCAGCCCCTGCCGCCCTGCTTCCTGTACCAGTGCCTGAGTCAACGCTTTATCCGGTTTGTGACGGTCCCGCTGCTCAACCAGCTCAATAGCGATCATCGCGCCGATACCGCGCACTTCACCGATGCAGTCAACGCGTTCAGCCAGCTGTTGCAGATGCTGCGTTACCCACTCGCCCTGCGCCTGCGCTTTGAGATTGAGCTGTTCCTCTTCGATTAAGTCGATTACCGCCAGCGCGGCGGCGATTCCCACCGGCGACCCCGCATAGGTGCCACCTAAGCCACCAGCCTGTGCTTTCTGCATTAACGCCCGTTTGCCGACCAGCGCCGACAGCGGAAAACCACCAGCAAGACTTTTTGCCATGGTCACTAAATCCGGCTCAACGCCGCTGTGTTCAATGGCAAAGGTTTTTCCGGTGCGACAGAAACCACTCTGGATTTCATCGACAATCAGCACAATGCCGTGCTCATCACAGAGAGTACGCAGCTGTTGCAGAAAGTGGGTGGAGGCAGCATAGAATCCCCCTTCCCCCTGCACCGGCTCAATAATAATCGCCGCCACATCGTCCGGCGCCACGTCAGCGGCAAAAATGCCCTGTAATGCGCCAATTGCCTGCAATTCGCTGATGCCAAGATAACTTGCCGGATAAGGCGCATGAAAAATTCCGCCGGGAAACGGGCCGTAACCTTTTTTATACGGTTGTACTTTGCCGGTCAGCGCCATCCCCAGTAAGGTGCGGCCATGAAACGCCCCACGAAAAGCGATCACCGCAGTACGACCAGTGGCAATCCGCGCCACTTTAATTGCGTTTTCCACGGCTTCCGCACCGGTCGACATTAACAGCGTCTGTGTTGGCTGGTTAATCGGCACCAGCTGATTCAGCTTTTCTGCCAGTTCAATGTAGCTGCCGTAAGGCGTGACCTGAAAACAGGGATGGGTAAACTTCTCCAGCTGTGCGCTGACAGCCTGGATAACTTTCGGATGATTATGACCGGTATTCAGCACCGCTATGCCGGAGGCAAAGTCGATATAGCGCTTGCCCTCTGCATCCCACAACTCAGCATTACGCGCTTTTTCGATATAAACCTGTAAAGAATTGCCGACGCCCGGCGTTACCGCCGCCTCACGACGCGTCTGCCACTGCTGATTACTCTGCTTCATATAGTGATTCCTTTGGCATAAGTGCAAATCATCAGCGTCGGCGGCCGCTATCAGCACCGCCGTTCAGGATTACGTTTAGTCATTCACGTAACGTATCAGGCATTTTTTAACATCCAGTCGATCTCTGTCGCTGTGATCAGTCGCTCAAAATGCATCAGTTCATGATGCTTACAACTGTGCCAGACAAAGCCGAAGCGTTTGCCGAGTAGCTTTTGCAATGGATAGCTCTGTTCAAACTCAACCAGCGCATCGCTCTGTCGAATCGGCAATGGATTTCCTGCGGCCTGATGACCGTTACCTTTTACCGGAGGGGGTAAAGGCAGTTGGTTATCAATGCCGTGCAGAATACCGGCCAGAATTGCCGCCACCACCAGATACGGATTAGCATCCGCGCCAGCGACGCGATACTCCACGCGATGATTATCGAGGTCACCGCAGGGAATGCGCAGTGCCACCGTGCGATTGTTGTGGCCCCACGAGGCCTGCAACGGCACAAAGGCATCGGGCAAAAAGCGGCGAAAGGCATTAACGTTGGGAGCCAGCAGCGCCATTGACGCCGGCATCAGATCGATCATCCCGGCCAGCGCACGTTTCAGCAGCGGTGAGTCGCTGCCGTCATCACGGGCAAAAGCGTTATGATCGGCAGCATCCAGCATACTGATATGCACATGCATCCCGCTGCCGGCATACTCTTCATACGGCTTCGCCATAAAAGTGGCGTTCATCTGATGTTGCTCCGCCACCTGGCGCACCAGCCTCTTCAGCAGGATCGCATGGTCGCAGGCGCTGAGTACATTACGCGTATGGTGCAGGTTAATCTCAAACTGACCGGGCGAGGCTTCCGCCAGTGCCCCATCTGCCGGGATACCCTGCAATCCAGCCAGCGCATCAATATCCCCCAGCACCGCGGCAAAGCGATCAAGATTATCCAGCGAGTAGACCTGACTCTGCATATTACGATCGTCGCTACCCGGAGCGCAGGGTGGCTGAATATAGCCTTCAGCATCGCGTTTTTTGTCCACCAGATAGAACTCCAGCTCTACCGCTACCACCGGAAACAAACCTCGGTTACGCAGTTGCTGCCAGAGGTTATTAAGGACATTTCGCGGTTCAACGTCAAAGGGAGTGCCATCTTGATGTCGCATGGTCAACAGCACCTGCGCAAGATGTCGCGGGTCGGAAGCGGAAGGGATCAGCGTGCCGCTGACCGGAAGACAAATATTATCGGGTTCACCCAGCGCCTGGCCTAAACCGGCGGCTTCAACGGTATTGCCGAGAATATCCATGGCATAGACTGATGCCGGGAAGTAACAACCTTTTTCTGCTTTTGCCAGGCTGGCGAAGGGAATGCGTTTACCGCGAAAGACACCGTTGAGATCGTTAAGAAGAAGATCGACATACTGCGTTTCAGGATGGCGTTCCAGATAGGTTTTGACCTCAATCTGGAACGCGCTGGTTCGTTTCTCTTCACTTTGTCTCGTGAAGTCTTCTACTTCCACCAGATTTGTCATGATTCCACCCGCCATTGACCTAAGGTTTCGGTTGTGCGTGATGCTCAAAATAACAACCACATCTCTAACATAGCGCCAACAGAAAAAGTGTGCAAATGTTACAAATTGGTTTGAATAATGAACAGCTGATTGCTAGATTGGAAATCGGGTGCTCAGTTTTTGCCCAGCCGCCAGATAGCCTGACAGCACTGTGAGGGAGTGATGGGCATTATTTATAACAAGCCATTGATCGGCGTAGTGATGTGCCAGATTGTTGATGCTGGCCACCGCAGCCAGAGTGTACATAACAAATATCTCGACGCCGTTTTTTCCGCCGGTGGCGTGCCGCTTTGCCTGCCGCACTGCCTGACCAATCAACCCGAGGCATTAGCCAATGCGATGTCCGTGCTGGACGGGATTTTACTTACCGGTAGCCCGAGCAATATCGAACCCTTTCACTATGGTGCAGCCGGCACCGAGCCGCTGGCTGATCCTGGCCGCGATAAACTTGCCTTTGCGCTGATCGACCAGTCAATTAAGCGAAAAATGCCACTGCTGGCGATTTGCCGCGGCTTACAGGAACTGGTAGTGGCAACCGGCGGTAGCTTACATCGCCAGTTACACCTGCAACCCGGCTTGCAGGATCACCGTGAAAATGAAGCGCTGCCGCTGGAAGATCAATATGCCCCTGCTCATGAGGTGCAGCCAGAACCCGGCGGATTGCTGGCGAGCTTGCTTAACAGCAGCGAAAAACTGCGGGTTAACTCATTACATCAACAAGGTATCCGCACCACAGGCGCGCAACTTTGCATCGAAGCGCGCGCGGCCGATGGTCTAATCGAAGCGGTCAGTCTGCGCCAGCATCCGTTTGCGCTTGCCGTGCAATGGCATCCGGAATGGCAGAGCGAAAACTCGGCGCAGTCACGAGATTTATTTGCTGGCTTTATTCACGCCTGCCACCGCTATCAAAAAGAGATCCGACGATAAACCAGGCCATACGGGCGAGACTAAACCAACATGATGACTCTGGAGCTGGTATGAAACACCCGGAGAGTTACTACGCGGCCACGGCAAACCATCATCAGTGCTGGCCGCAGCTGACAGAGAGCATTCAGTGCGACGTTTGCATTATTGGCGGCGGCTTTACTGGCCTCTCCTCAGCGCTGTTTCTGACCGAAGCCGGTTACGATGTGGTGCTGCTGGAAGCCGCGCAGATTGGCTTTGGTGCCAGTGGCCGTAACGGCGGACAGGTGGTCAACTCATACAGTCGTGATATTGAGGTGATTCAGCAGCGATATGGGCCAAACGTCGCCAAAATGCTGGGCAGTATGATGTTTGAGGGTGCAGATATCATCCGTGACCGTATCGATCGCTATGCAATTGACTGCGATTATCGTCCGGGCGGGATTTTTGCCGCGCTGAACGCGCGACAAATGGGCCACTTACGCGCACAGAAAACGTTGTGGGAAAGTTATGGTAACCGTGAATTAACCCTGCTGGATAGCGCAGGCATGCAGCGCGAAGTTGCATCTGAACGCTACGTCGGCGGGCTGCTCGACCGGCGCGGAGGGCATTTGCATCCGCTTAATCTGGCGCTTGGCGAGGCCGAAGCGATTCGCCGCCATGGTGGTCGTATTTATGAACAATCCGCCGCTACTGCGGTGGCGTATGGCAGCCCGAACCGGATAAAAACCGCCGGCGGCGAGGTTAGCGCAAAGTTTGTGATATTTGCCGGTAATGCTTATCTGGCACCGCAGCTGGAGCCACGACTCAGCAGTAAAAGCATGCCCTGCGGCTCGCAGATTATTACCAGCGAGCCGCTGAGCGCAGAACTGGCGCGTGCGTTACTGCCGTCTAATTATTGTGTGGAAGACTGCAACTATCTGCTGGATTATTTTCGGCTTACGGCAGATAACCGCCTGCTGTATGGCGGCGGCGTGATTTATGGCGCGCGCGACCCGCAGGATATTGATGCGCTGATTCGTCCCAAACTGCTGAAAACCTTTCCGCAGCTTGGCAACATCAAATTCAGCCACCGCTGGAGCGGTAACTTCCTGCTGACATTGTCACGGATGCCACAGTTTGGTCGACTGGAGAACAACGTCTATTATATGCAGGGCGACAGTGGGCATGGCGTCACCTGCACCCACCTTGCGGGCAAGCTGATTGCTGAAACACTGCGCGGTGATGCCGAGCGTTTTGACGCCTTCGCCAGTATTCCACATTTGCCTTTTCCCGGCGGTCGCCGCTTTAAAGTCCCGCTGACCGCCATCGGTGCCGCCTGGTATGCGCTGCGCGATCGACTGGGTGTTTAGTTTGAGAAGCCCGTTTCCGTCACGGGCGGCAGGAACACCGCCCGTGAGTTATCCGCACTATGCCAGCGGCATTTTCTGCGGATCGGGCCAGCTATATTCAAATCCGAGATCGCTGCAAATCTTATTGCCGTCGATAATTTTGCCGCTCGACGCCCCGCTGTCTGCTAAAAAAGTCGGGGGTGTCAGACCAAGCTGGCGGGCAACGGCCGGATAGAACTGGCTGCGCGCCGGATGCTGCGGCGCACTCAGATTGTAGACACGTCCGCCTACCGGCGTTTGCAGCAGCAGAGTTATCGCCTCCACCACATCGTCCAGATGCACTAAATTAACGCCATGTGCGCCATCGGCCACATCCGTTCTGCCAGCCAGAAAACGCCCCGGATGACGATTTGGCCCGACCAACCCGGATAAGCGCACAATATCCACGGAGGTTCCTGGCAAATCATGCAGCCAGTTTTCCAGCTCCACCAGCGTTCTGCCGGCCACCGTTTCCGGCTCCAGCGGGCTGTCCTCGCGCATAGTTCCCGTGCCTTTACCGTAAACCGAGGTTGAGCTGGTAAACACAATGCGCGGCACTTCAAATGCCAGTGCGCTGTCGACTATTTGCTGCACCGCCTGAACATATTGCTCACCGCCCTCAACCGTGCGGCTGGCCGGAAGCGTCACCACCAGCGCATCGACGCTGAGCAGCGCCTCAAGATCGTCAGAATCGCAGATCAATTCTGGCGTTAACTCCAGCTGATAACCATCAATGCCGCACATGCGCGCCGCCTCCACACCGTCCGGCGTGGTCTTGCTGCCGCTAACCTGCCAGCCACGAGCAGCCAGCGCCATCGCCAGTGGCATTCCTAACCACCCCAGTCCCACTATCGCGACTTTTTTCATGCCTCAACTCCATGCAGTTTCGCTCTGAAGGTTAAGGCTACGCCACAGACGCTATACTGACAATCAACGCTTACATCGCTTAATGAGAGAATCTTTCATGGTTGGTAAAAAAGTGTTGCCATCAGCGCTATTCCCGGTTAGGTTATTTACACATTAAATGAATACACATTCATACGGAATTTTTATGACACGCGTTCAGTTCAGCCACCATCATCACCATCACCCTGACTAGTCTTTCAGGCGATGAGTGCTGGAAGACATTTAGATCTTCCAGTGGCGCAGAACGCACAGAGAGCCCCCGGAAGATCGTCTTCCGGGGGCTTTTTTATTGGACTTAACGCGGCATCAGAACCGTAGCAAATATCAGATTGCAAACCAGCAGACAGAGGACAGAACAAATGTTAGATAAAAGCCGTTTACGCATAGCTATGCAGAAATCAGGCCGTTTAAGTGATGAATCACGCGAGCTGCTGGCACGCTGCGGCATCAAAATTAATCTCCAGCAGCAGCGCCTGATCGCCTTCGCTGAAAATATGCCTATCGATATCATGCGCGTGCGTGATGACGATATCCCGGGCCTGGTGATGGACGGCGTGGTTGACCTCGGTATCATCGGTGAGAACGTACTGGAAGAAGAGCTGCTGACCCGTCGCGCTCAGGGTGAAGATCCGCGTTATCTGACGCTGCGCCGCCTCGATTTCGGCGGTTGTCGCCTGTCGCTGGCGATGCCGGTCGATGATGAGTACACCGGTCCGCAATGCCTGCAAAATACCCGTATCGCCACCTCTTATCCTCACCTGCTGAAGCAATATCTCGATAAACAAGCGGTTAACTTTAAATCCTGCCTGCTGAATGGTTCGGTCGAAGTGGCACCTCGCGCCGGTCTGGCGGATGCCATCTGCGACCTGGTTTCTACTGGCGCCACGCTGGAAGCCAACGGCCTGCGTGAAGTCGAAGTTATCTACCGTTCAAAAGCCTGCCTGATTCAGCGCGACGGCGAGATGCCAGCCGAGAAGCAACAGCTGATCGACAAGCTGATGACCCGCATTCAGGGCGTCATTAAAGCACGCGAATCCAAATACATTATGCTGCACGCGCCAAGCGATCGGCTGGAAGAGGTGATTGCCCTGCTGCCTGGCGCCGAGCGCCCTACCGTGCTGCCGCTGGCTGGCGATCAAAGCCGTCTTGCCATGCACATGGTCAGCAGTGAGACGCTGTTCTGGGAAACCATGGAAAAATTGAAAGCGCTCGGTGCCAGCTCAATTCTGGTGCTGCCAATTGAGAAGATGATGGAGTAAGGCCATGAGCGCGTTCAATACCGTTATCGACTGGCAGGCATGTAACGCCGAACAGCAGCAGAGTTTACTGACGCGTCCGGCTATTTCGGCTTCTGAGAACATCGCGCAGACCGTGCGTGGCATTCTCGATAAAGTAAAAAATGAAGGTGATGAAGCGCTACGTTATTACAGCGCCACCTTTGATAAAACCCAGGTTGATGCGCTACGGGTCAGCGAACAGCAAATCAGCGCCGCCGCGGCACGTCTTGGGGACGACCTTAAACAGGCGATGGCGGTAGCGATCGGTAATATCGAGAAATTCCACCTTGCGCAGCAGCTGCCAGTGGTGGATATCGAAACTCAGCCCGGCGTACGCTGCCAGCAGATTACCCGTCCGGTTGCGTCGGTAGGCTTGTATATTCCCGGCGGTTCCGCTCCGCTGTTCTCAACGGTATTGATGCTGGCCACCCCGGCGCGCATCGCCGGTTGTCAGCGCGTGGTGCTGTGCTCGCCACCGCCGATTGCCGATGAAATTCTCTACGCCGCGCAGCTGTGTGGGGTGCAGGAAGTGTTTCAGGTTGGCGGCGCGCAGGCGATTGCCGCGCTGGCGCTGGGTACTGAATCAGTACCGAAAGTAGACAAAATTTTTGGTCCGGGCAACGCCTGGGTTACCGAGGCGAAACGCCAGGTGAGCCAGCGTCTCGATGGTGCAGCCATTGATATGCCTGCCGGTCCTTCTGAAGTGCTGGTAATTGCCGATGCTGAAGCCATGCCGGCTTTCGTTGCCTCGGACCTGCTGTCGCAGGCGGAACACGGCCCGGACTCACAGGTGATTTTACTGACGCCATCCACCGAGCTGGCTGAAGCGGTCGCCGTTGCCGTTGAACAGCAGCTGGCCGAACTGCCGCGCGCCGAAACCGCGCGTCAGGCCTTAGCCAGCAGCCGCCTGATCGTGACGCGCGACCTGCAACAGTGTATCGACATTTCGAACCGTTACGGACCGGAACACCTGATCATTCAGACCCGTCAGGCTCGCGATCTGGTCGACAGCATCACCAGCGCCGGTTCGGTGTTTCTCGGCGACTGGTCGCCGGAATCGGCGGGTGATTACGCCTCCGGTACTAATCACGTGCTGCCAACCTATGGCTATACCGCCACCTGCTCCAGTCTTGGGCTGGCGGACTTCCAGAAGCGCATGACGGTGCAGGAACTGACGCCAGAGGGCTTTATGAACCTGGCGGCCACTATTGAAACACTGGCCGCCGCCGAGCAGCTGACTGCCCATAAAAATGCCGTCACACTGCGCGTTGCTGCGCTGCGGGAGAAAGCATGACTACGCTGAATATTGAAGATCTGGCGCGCGCCAATGTGCGCGCTCTGACCCCGTATCAGTCGGCACGCCGTCTCGGCGGCAACGGAGACGTCTGGCTGAACGCCAACGAATATCCGCTGGCGATACCGTTTGAATTAAGTCAGCAAACGCTGAATCGCTACCCTGAATGCCAGCCAAAACGGGTTATCGAGCGCTATGCCGCCTATGCGGGCCTGACGCCGGAGCAGGTGCTGGTCAGTCGCGGTGCTGATGAAGGCATTGAGCTATTGATGCGCGCTTTCTGCGAGCCGGGTAAAGATGCAGTACTGTTCTGCCCGCCAACTTACGGCATGTACAGCGTCAGTGCTGAAACCATCGGCATTGAGTACCGCACCGTTGAAGCTCGTGCCGACTGGCAGCTGAATCTGCCAGCGATTGCTGAACAGCTTGACGGCGTCAAACTGGTCTATGTTTGCAGCCCGAATAATCCGACCGGTAACCTGATCAATCCGGACGATTTTCGTCAGCTGCTGGAAATGACGGCCGGTAAAGCATTAGTGGTGGCGGATGAAGCCTATATTGAGTTCTGCCCGCAAGCGACGCTGACTGGCTGGTTAAAGGACTACCCACAACTGGTGGTGCTGCGTACCCTGTCAAAAGCCTTTGCACTGGCAGGATTACGCTGCGGCTTCACGCTGGCTAACAAGCCGGTTATCGACCTGCTGATGAAAGTGATTGCCCCCTATCCGCTCTCAACTCCGGTGGCCGATATCGCCGCACAGGCGCTAAGCGAACAGGGTATTATCCTGATGCGTCAACATACCGATGAGCTGATTGCCAATCGCAAATGGCTGATTGACGCTTTGAAAGGCTGCGATTGTGTTGAACAGGTGTTCGACAGCAATACCAATTATATTCTCGCGCGCTTTACCGCCTCGAGTCAGGTATTTAAAACTCTCTGGGATCAAGGCATTATCTTACGTGACCAGAATAAACAACCGGGTCTTGCCGGATGCCTGCGCATCTCAATTGGCACCCGTGAAGAGTGCGAGCGTGCCATCGCCGCATTGAAACCTTTACCCGGCGCAGCTGTAACCAGGGAGCAAGCATGAGCCAGAAGACGCTTTTTATCGACCGTGACGGCACGATTATTTCCGAGCCACCTGAAGATTTTCAGGTTGACCGCATGGACAAACTGGCCTTCGAACCAGACGCAATTCCCGCGCTGCTGGCTTTGCAACAGGCCGGTTATCAACTGGTGATGATCACCAATCAGGATGGTCTCGGCACCAGCAGCTTCCCACAGGCAGATTTTGACGGCCCGCATAATTTAATGATGCAGATCCTCAACTCGCAGGGCGTAAAGTTCGACGATATTCTGATTTGCCCGCACAAACCGGAAGATAACTGTGATTGCCGCAAGCCGAAAGTACAGATGGTTGAAGCCTGGCTGGCAGAAGGCGTGCTGGATAAGGCCAACAGCTATGTGATTGGCGATCGTGCGACCGATATTGAGCTGGCCGAAAATATGGGCATCGGCGGCCTGCGCTACAGCAAAGATGGACTCGACTGGCAGCAAATCAGTCAGCAGCTAACTAAACGTGACCGCTACGCAAAGGTAAACCGTAATACCAAAGAGACACAGATTGAAGTTGAAGTCTGGCTGGACCGTGAAGGCGGCAGCAAGATCAATACCGGCGTCGGCTTCTTTGACCATATGCTCGATCAGATCTCTACCCACGGCGGTTTCCGCATGTTTATCGATGTTAAAGGCGATCTGTACATCGACGATCACCATACGGTGGAAGATACCGGTCTGGCGCTCGGTGAGGCCTTGCTGAAAGCGCTGGGCGATAAACGCGGCATTGGTCGTTTTGGCTTTGTGCTGCCGATGGATGAGTGTCTGGCACGCTGTGCGCTGGATATCTCCGGCCGCCCGCACCTCGAATATAAAGCCGAATTCAGCTATCAGCGTGTTGGTGACCTGAGCACTGAAATGGTCGAGCACTTCTTCCGTTCGCTCTCTTATTCGATGGCCAGCACCCTGCACCTGCGCACCAAAGGCAAAAACGATCACCACCGCGTTGAAAGCCTGTTTAAAGCCTTTGGCCGCACGCTGCGTCAGGCAATCCGCGTTGAGGGCAACACCCTGCCGAGCTCGAAAGGAGTGCTGTGATGAACGTCGTCATTCTTGATACCGGCTGCGCTAACCTGTCGTCGGTAAAATGGGCGATTCAGCGCCTCGGTTATGACCCGCTGGTCAGCCGTGAAGCCGAAGTCGTGCTCCAGGCCGATAAACTGTTTCTGCCGGGCGTTGGCACCGCGCAGGCGGCGATGGACCAGTTACGCCAGCGCGAGCTGATTGAGCTGATCAAAGCCTGTACCCAGCCAACGCTGGGTATCTGCCTTGGCATGCAGTTACTGGGTGCTTCCAGCGACGAGAGTGGCGGCATTAAGACGCTGGGCATTATCGATCAGCCGGTCAATAAGATGCAGGACGTCGGCCTGCCGCTGCCGCATATGGGCTGGAACCAGATTACGCCGCAGGCGGGCAATCATCTGTTCCGTGGCATCGATGACGGCGCTTACTTCTACTTTGTCCACAGCTACGCCATGCCGATCAATGAATTCACTATCGCGCAGTGCAACTACGGCGAACCCTTCACTGCCGCTGTGCAGAAAGATAATTTCTTTGGCGTGCAGTTCCACCCTGAACGTTCCGGTGCCGCTGGTGCGCAGCTGATGAAAAACTTCCTGGAGATGTAACCGCGATGATTATCCCGGCTTTAGATTTAATTGATGGCAAAGTGGTACGTCTGCATCAGGGCGATTATGGCCAGCAGCGTGACTATGGCAGCGATCCGCTGCCACGCCTGCAGGATTATCAGCGCCAGGGCGCAGAAGTATTGCACCTGGTCGACTTAACCGGAGCAAAAGATCCGGCGGCGCGGCAGATTCCTCTGCTGCAAAAACTGCTGGCTGGCGTCACTATTCCGGTACAGGTCGGCGGCGGCATTCGAACGAAGCAGGACGTGGCGGCACTCCTTGACGCAGGTGCAGCGCGCGTGGTGGTCGGCTCAACGGCGGTGAAGCAGCCGGATGAAGTACAGCAATGGTTCAAAGAGTACGGCGCGGATGCGATTGTACTGGCGCTGGACGTGCGCATTGATGCGGATAACCGCAAAGAAGTGGCGATCAGTGGCTGGCAGGAAGCGGCGGGCGTCACGCTGGAACAGGTGATTGAGCAGTTTCTGCCCGTTGGCCTGAAACATGTACTCTGCACCGATATCTCACGTGATGGCACCCTGAGCGGTTCTAACGTCGAGTTGTATAAAGAAGTGACCGCGCGTTATCCGCAAATTGCTTTCCAGTCCTCCGGCGGCATTGGTTCGCTGGAGGATATTGCTGCGCTGCGCGGCTGTGGCGTTCAGGGCGTGATTGTTGGTCGCGCGCTGCTTGAAGATAAATTTACCGTGACGGAGGCGATTTCATGCTGGCAAAACGGATAATTCCTTGCCTTGATGTGCGTGACGGCCAGGTGGTTAAAGGCGTACAGTTCCGCAATCATGAAATTATTGGTGATATTGTGCCACTGGCACAACGCTATGCGCAGGAAGGCGCTGATGAACTGGTATTTTATGATATCACCGCCTCTTCCGATGGTCGGGTGGTTGATAAAAGCTGGGTATCACGCGTGGCAGAAGTGATTGATATTCCGTTCTGCGTCGCCGGTGGCATTAAATCCGCAGAAGACGCGGCACAGATTCTGTCTTTTGGCGCGGATAAAATTTCGATTAACTCACCGGCGCTGGCCGATCCTGAGTTGATCACCCGCCTCGCCGACCGGTTTGGCGTACAGTGCATTGTGGTCGGCATTGATACCTGGTTTGACGAACAGAGCGGTAAATATCACGTCAACCAGTATACCGGCGACGAAAGCCGCACCCGCGTCACCCAGTGGGAAACGCTGGAGTGGGTACAGGAAGTACAGAAGCGCGGTGCCGGGGAAATCGTACTGAATATGATGAATCAGGACGGCGTACGAAACGGCTACGATCTCGTTCAGCTGAAAAAAGTGCGTGAGGTGTGTAAAGTGCCGCTAATTGCCTCTGGCGGTGCCGGCACCATGGAACATTTTCATCAGGCATTCCGTGACGCTGACGTTGATGGCGCGCTGGCTGCATCGGTATTTCACAAACAGATTATCAATATTGGCGAGCTGAAAAGGTTCCTGGTGGAACATGGTGTGGAGATTCGCGTGTGTTAACAGAACAACAATTGTCCCAACTGGATTGGGTAAAAACTGACGGTATGATGCCGGTTGTGGTACAGCATCGCGTCTCTGGCGAAGTGCTGATGCACGGTTATATGAATCAGCAAGCGCTGGACAAAACCCTGAGTGAAGGCCATGTTACCTTCTTCTCGCGCACTAAACAGCGTTTGTGGACCAAAGGTGAGACTTCAGGGAACTTCCTGAAGGTGGTCAGCATCACGCCGGACTGCGATAACGATACCCTGCTGGTGCTGGCGGACCCGATTGGCCCAACCTGCCACCTTGGCACTTCCAGCTGCTTCTCGCCGGCTGCTGCGGACTGGACTTTCCTTTACCAGCTGGAACAGCTGCTGGCAGAGCGCAAGCATGCCGATCCGAAAAGCTCCTACACCGCCAGCCTGTACGCCAGTGGCACCAAGCGTATTGCACAAAAAGTTGGTGAAGAAGGTGTGGAAACAGCGCTGGCCGCGACGGTGAATGACCGCCATGAGCTGACTAACGAAGCTTCAGACCTGATTTATCACCTGTTAGTGCTGCTACAGGATCAGGAACTCGATCTGAGCGCCATTATCGCTAACCTGCGTGAACGCCATAAATAAGCCCCACTAAACCTGTAAGAGCGCCGTTTTCGCCACTGGTGCCGGCGATTGGTACTTTGCCTTAATGATTCTAAGCACCATAAAAAAACCCGGCCTCAGCCGGGTTTTTTCGCTATCAATGATGCTTAACGCAATTAGTGGCTTTCACGATAGTTACGCGCCATATTACGTCCCAGCACAATCGCTGAACCAATAACTCCACCAAATACAATCGCAAGCAACATGGTCAGTGTTCTTTTCGGGCTGTCGCGACGGATTGGCAGATCGGGTTTCATAATAAAGCGATAAGACTGCAGATTATCCACCTGAACCTTTAGGTTTTGGATGGATAATAATGCTCGCTGAGTAGCATAATAATAATCGTCAAACGGTAATGGCTTGGTACTCTCGTTAACGATCATTGCGTTTAACGCCGTACTACCCAGCAGATAGAGCGTATCATCGGATAAAAATTCGGCCTGACGTAACTCTGACTTATCAATGCCTGAGGCTTTAGCGATTTTTAGCGCCTGCTTCAGCACCTCAATACGTTGCATCTTTTTATCTTTGGCGACTTCCACTTGCGACACTAATAACTCACCCAGCTCACGCTCTTTTACCGCCAGGTTGCGCTTAATATCAGCACCGAAATCATCGACCACATCATCATTAATAGTCTGGATATACTTCATCAGCTCCTGCTGAGCCAGCTTGCCACTTTCTGCACTGAAAGTGACGCTTAAGGGATCATTTTGTCCTTTCACCACCTGTTCAACTTTCAGATCCAGTGGATCCTCAAGATTCTGCAACGACCCGGAAAGAGCCGAAATTGAGGCGCTGAAACGCCCAAACAGCTGACGCTGAAGATCGTTAATCGCCAGCTTATCCTGCGGATACTGGGCATAAAGCACATTTAACGCCGCATTATAGTTGGCAACCTGTCCCGCACTTGGCGTGGTAATAATCGCCTCAGAAGTCCACTTCTCTTTAGCAACCACCAAATAGAGACCGGCAATAATCATCATAACGACAGTAGCAACAATAATTGTCACTTTTCCGCGCCACAGCTGAGCAATCACATCGAGCAAATCCAGCTCATCATTATTATTGTAAAAGGTTTGACGCAGCGGGGACTGTTCAACGACTTCAGGCTTGTTGTTGTTACTCATAATTTCCTTGCAAAATCACTCAACGAAGAAAACAGTACGAATAGTGGCAGTACCAGAGTGTTCTGCCAATGGACTGAGAAAAATAGCTGAAATATGGGAAAAATCGAAGAGAAAACATCTGAAATTTACATTCGGAGGAAAAACTCCCGCCGAAGCGGGAGTTTATGACTGTCTTAGTCCAGCCACTCGGTGTGGAACACACCGTCTTTATCGATACGCTTATAGGTATGCGCACCAAAGTAGTCACGCTGCGCCTGAATCAGGTTAGCCGGCAGTACCGCTGAACGGTAGCTGTCGTAGTAGGCAATCGCGGCAGAGAAAGTCGGAGTTGGAATACCGTTCTGAACGGCATAAGCCACCACGTCACGCAGCGCTTGCTGATACTCATCAGCGATGTTTTTGAAGTAAGGAGCCAACAGCAGGTTAGCGATGTTAGCGTCATCGGCGTATGCATCGGTAATTTTCTGCAGGAACTGGGCGCGGATAATGCAACCCGCGCGGAAGATTTTAGCAATCTCACCGTAGTGCAGATCCCAGTTATTCTCATCAGAAGCTGCTTTCAGCTGTGAGAAGCCCTGAGCATAAGAGACGATTTTACCGAGGTACAGAGCGCGACGCACCTTCTCAACAAACTCGGCTTTATCACCACTTACCGCCTGAACAGTTGGGCCGCTCAGAACTTTAGAAGCCGCAACACGTTGTGTTTTCAGTGAAGACAGGTAGCGCGCAAATACCGATTCAGTAATCAGTGACAGCGGCTCGCCGAGATCCAGTGAGCTTTGGCTGGTCCACTTACCGGTGCCTTTGTTCGCTGCTTCATCCAGAATCACATCGACCAGGTATTTACCTTCTTCATCTTTCTTAGTGAAGATATCTTTGGTGATGTCGATCAGATAGCTGCTCAGCTCGCCTTCATTCCACTCGCTAAAGGTTTTAGCCAGATCTTCATTGCTCAGGTTCAGTGCATTTTTAAGCAGAGAATAAGCTTCAGCAATCAGCTGCATATCGCCATATTCGATACCGTTATGCACCATCTTCACATAGTGACCCGCGCCGTCCGGACCGATATAAGCGACGCAAGCTTCACCTTCTGCACGTGCAGCAATCTCTTCAAGGATTGGTGCAACCAGCTGATAAGCTTCTTTCTGGCCACCAGGCATGATAGAAGGGCCTTTCAGTGCGCCCTCTTCGCCACCGGAAACACCGGTACCAATAAAGTTAAAGCCCTGCTCGGACAGCTCACGGTTACGGCGGATGGTATCTTTATAGAAGGTATTACCACCATCGATCAGGATATCGCCTTTATCGAGGTGTGGGGTCAGGGAAGCGATAGTCTTATCGGTTGCTTCACCTGCCTGCACCATCAGCAGGATACGACGTGGTTTTTCCAGTGAATCAACAAACTCTTCAATGGTGTAGTGTGGAACCAGCTTCTTGCCTGGGTTCTCAGCAACGACTTCATCTGTTTTTTCACGTGAACGGTTGAAGATAGAAACTGAATAGCCGCGGCTCTCGATATTCAGAGCCAAGTTGCGGCCCATTACAGCCATACCTACAACGCCGATCTGTTGCTTGGACATTACCAACTCCTGTCTTAGGGTTACCTGTCGGCAAATGTGCCGACTGATGTTTGATTATGTTAACTTAGCTTGACTCACAGTTTGAAGCAATCAGTGTGATAGAAGTCACTTTAACAAACTCATTAACGAAACATAAATTAAACAAATTGAACAAGAATGAATCAATTAGTATTATTATGCAAAAACTCATGTTTGACAGTTGCAGCTATCCCTTCACTTAATTTACAAGGGGGAACAAAGCCATATTGTGAAATATTGGCTGAACTAAACTGTGTTATTGCGCAGAACTTTTTAATTCGAATACTGCTGACAGGAAATTCTCTACCGGTCAATTTTGATAAAATATCGAAACCGTAACCACCCAATAATCCTATCACATAGGGCACCCGAATATTACTTTCCTTTTTACCCATAGCATTACATATGATGGTAGTAAGATCATTCATAGTGTAATCAGGTTTATCAATATAATTAATTACATGATGGCCTTTTTCAAAGGACAGTGCATGCTGGAGAAAGGCTGAGATATTCTCGACATATGCCATCGACTTTTTATTGTTACCGGACCCAATCATAAGGAACTTACCGGAGGCAATTTGTCTGAAGAGATTATAAACATTCCCTCTATTATTTTCGCCGAAAACTACCGTGGGGCGTACGATAACCAAGCTCTTATCTGAATCGTTTTCTACCCAGCTATCATATTCTTTTTCGGCTTGTAACTTAGAGATCCCATAATGATTAAAAGGATTATGCTCACCTGTTTCATCAGTTTCTTTTTCAACAAATCCATACACAGCAACTGATGAGGTAAAAATAATTTTTTTTATACCTAACTCATCAGCAATCTGACAAATATTTTTAGAACCAGTTACATTTACATCGTAATAAAGGCTTACAGGCGAAACATTATCCTTATGTTCAGCAGCTAAATTTATAATAGCAGTTACACCAACGAGGCATGTTCTTAAATCATCTAACGATAAAATATCACAATGTTTGGAATGCTGAGGAAAAACAACACTAGGAACTTTATCTAAAATAACAAAAGGAGTTGATTCATTTTCAAGTCGTTTAGCAAGGCGTGTACCTATGAAGCCAGCCCCACCAATTAATGCAACGGTCATTCTATACTCCTTTTATTTCCGTAAATTGCGATAGATAACTTTTAAAAGAGAAACAGAAAACAACCTCGGAGCACTTCTTAACACAAAATAAATCATTCCTTCAGCAGGATTGCATAATTTTTTTTGTATTTTTAGCTTAGTCAGTTGCCATTCACTTTTTATATATTTCAAACCTTTTCTTCTTTCGATCATAGCCGAACCAGCTCTGACCTTCACTCCGGGCGTGGTAACATTAATAGTTACAGCTCCGGCTGTGATCATCCGTATCCATAGATTATAATCCTCCATAAATAGATGTGGCTGATATCCACCGGCATCCATTACTGCAGTCTTTTTAAACATAACAGTCATATGATTGAAAGGGTTTCTTAACTTACATCCTTTCAAAATTTCATCATGTGTAAGGGGTACCGTACGCACACCCAACTTATTAATCATAGAATCATCATATTCTACGATGACAGAACCTGCTAAATCTAAACGATTATTTTTCGCGAAAAGATGTAATTGCTGTGCAAATCGATTAGGTTCACAGATATCATCAGCATCCATTCTTGCTATTAATGAACAGGTACAAGCTTCCAGTCCTGCATTGAGGGCAAAACCCAATCCTAAGTTTTCCTGCAGCCTTACCAATTTAACATTTAATTTTTCAGCATATTTCAAAAAAACATTTTCAATTTCAGAACTTACAGGTCCATCAAAAACAATTACTGTCTCAAATGGTAGTATACTATTATTAAGAATGCTTATGAGACATTGCTCAATATACTCAGGTTTTTCGTTAAAATAAACAGACATAAGAAGACTGAACTTATTACTATTATACATCTTACACCCTTACGTTGAAACTAGACCAAACATGCGCAACAATAATGCAGGTATAAGCAATTTAGTCATCTTAAAGTTGAATGAATGTTTAGAGACGATAAAGTTAAGAAAATTTATATATGATTTTCGATGTATCGTTTTCGCAATACAAAAATCCAGATAGGCTTCGAGACTTTTGTAATTAGCTGTTGATAAGTCACGATTTTCGTTGAGAATAATATCTTTAGCTAGAAAATGGTTCTTCACATTTGCACTAACGTTTTGATGATGTATATTTGAGACATAATAATCTATGGTGAAATCATCGATAAGATATACAGCTGATGACGAGTAGTACTTAACAATTTTTATCCATAATTCATAGTCTTCAAGAGCTTTGAGGCTTTCATTGAATGAACCAACATTAATAAGAGCAGACTTTTTAACAGAGACAGAACTTGGTCCACCAATAAAGTTGTTAATGAAAATGTTTTTATTAAAGTCGAATTTAGTGATTCGTAATACCTTGTCGCTTCTTGCCTGTAAAATTCGTTTTCTACTGGCGCACAATGCTATTTCGCAGTTGATATGCGCCGAAATATGAGTTTTGAGATGATCGACATGCCAGGCGTCATCATCATCAAGGAAAAAAATTATATCGCCTTGCGCTTGTTTAATACCGAAATTACGGGCTTTAGCCGGGCCAGAGCTACATTGTTTGTAGTAGTAATCGATTCTTACATCATTTCTGAGCTTTACATTCTCAATATCAGATCCATCATCAATAACAATAATTTGATCGGCAGTAATAGACTGCAAAAAAACAGATTTAAGGGCATAATCCAGCTGCAACGGTCTATTTTTAGTGGTTATTATAATAGTTACTTTCATTTAAATTGCCTTTTGAAAGTTGATAGCCGTTGTAGTACTGAGCACCTAATATAAAGTAATATTATACCTATATCGCCAGCTATAGATTTTTTTAAAAAATTTTCATTTTTCTGTTTGAAAATGAAACTCAACTTATCATTGATATCTTTCGAGGCCGCTACAAGATTGACAAAAACCTTAAAAACATTTTCTTTATGTAATTTTATCACTGAAGGGCTGACATTAGTTTTAGAAAACTTTTTATCAAGCAATGCAAAATCTGAAATAGAATCAAGAGCAGCAACTGAATTAGTGTTCTTAGTTATTCCTTCGTAATTAGAACGATAATAAATTAACTTATCTTTTATGATAATTAGTTTTTTAGCCACGCTCATGCAGTAGGGAATGGTCAAAATATCTTCATATTTTTTACTAATGGGGAACGCTATCTCATCGAATATTTCTCTTCGATAGATTCGCCGCCATGCATACCAGGAACAATCTTCAACTTCAGACTTAAGAATTTGGTCTCCGGTCAAAACTAATAGATCATTAGATGCAACAAAATCATCTTCAGCAATCTTGATTTCTTTTTCATCTTTGAAGAAATAGAAATCGAACTTTATAACATCAATATTAGGCGCGCTCTTAATAATAAATAATATTTTCTTTAAATAACTGGCAGAAAGTATGTCGTCTGAGTCAACGAATGCTAAATATTTACCACTTGCTGCAGCGATGCCTGTGTTTCTGGCAGCACTTAAACCCGCATTACACTGCGAAATAACTTTTACATTCTGAAGCTTTTCCGCCACAAGCAGTTCTTCAATTACATCGAGAGTTGAGTCAGTTGAACCATCATTAACAATAATAAGTTCTGATGTCGAATTAAATTCAGGTAACGATACAACGCTTAACACAGACTTTTCAATAAACTTGCTAACATTGTATGCAGGCATGACAAACGATACAATTTTATCTTCCATTATAATTCTCATATTTAGAACTCATAAAAAACAATAATGACATCCAAATATAGTCATAGAACCAAAAGAAACCGAGCACATCAAAAAACATACGGATGAAAATCAATAGCAGTAAAATTGCCAGCAGTGGTTGTTTAGATAACAAAATGCACCACAAAAAAGTTAAAAAAACGTAGAGCAATACAGCAGAAAACCCTACCCTGCTTTGTAACATTATAAATGTATTATGGGGATTACCTTCATAATCCATTATTGTAGGACTATAGTTGAAGTCAGCTCCATGTATAAGGTGATATAAATCCATATGCGAAACATACTCTTGCCACATTGTAAATCTGGGGCTATCCAGGCCGGATTGAAGATTCGTTTTGGCAATGATATCAGATAGATATATATATATTTCTTTGCCGAGTAATGCTACAACCGTAACAGCAAAAAAGAAAGTTACTATTGAATTAGATAGTTTTTGTTTGTTATCACTAGTTTTATAAGATAGAACTAAACCAATTATTAGAACGCAAAATGACAGCATAATGCCACTTCTGCCATAAAGCAGCAAAGAACAAAAAAGATCAATGAAAAGAGTAGACATATACACTTTTTTATTACGAATATAAGTGCTTGCCAAAAGAAATATAGTGCAGAACAATAGTATTGCAGAAACGATATTTCTGCTATTGTCTACAAAAATTTCATTATATGTATTCTCATTAATAGTTCCATTACTTATCAAGCTGAAAAGTGTAAAGCCCAAAAAGTAGAGATGCGAAAGGATAAATGTAATCCAGGAAAAGTTAACCTGTAACCTTTTATTTTTTAATTGATAAGCAATGAAATAGGATGTCAGAAAATAAAATGGCATAAGGTATACTGAAACTAATTCGCTCGATTTTGTTGAGAGCATTGATCCAATAAGTAATACCGAAGCAACTGAAAAGGGAAAACCGAAAATAAATTTGGAAACGCCACCCATCAGAGTCAGTAAAATAATTAATCCAGATAGCAGCATATAGCCGTAAGAAAACAACTTAATACTAGTAACCAAGTAAAAGAAAGAGCTCAAAAAAACCAAAGAAAAAAGTGTTAACCAGCTTCTTCTACTTATCGAATACATTATCAACACATCCAGTTTTATATTTATCTAAGTTGAGAACTTTTGCACCTTTTCCTGATAGTAATCCAGTCAGATTTTTAACGCTTTCAAGTAAATCATCTGAATAAAACACTGTGCAATTTATATTTTTTAAGTTCAAAATACTTATTTGAGAACTGCTGGCAAAACCAAAAACATTAATAGAATCAAACTTTTTTACCAAATCGATCATGATATCTTCAAATACCAGCAACTCATCAGGATACCTTTTAACAGGTATATCATCGTTCTCTCTGGGATGTGGGATATAATAGCAAGGAAAATTATCATTCATAATAGATATGATTTTCTGTTGCACAACCTTCGAATCGACCTCCGAGTTGAAAACCTCCCGATATACAGTGCCAAGTATCACTGTGCAACTTCGATTTTGCAGAGGCGTTGAGTTTTGAATAGCATCATATATATTTAGATAACTAACGTTAGATGTTATATTTTCAAAGCCATTAAATATAGTGTAATGAAGTTTAGATGCTTTTATTACATCATCAAGATAAAATTTTCGACCCAATAATTTATGCGTAATTTTCTTCAAAAGCTTGGGATTGGAATTTAAATAGTACAGACTTTTTTTATTGATATTAGCAGAACCATCATCAAATGTTATCAGCTCATCGAAATAACAAAATGATAGGATATAATGAGCGATTTGATTGTCCAGACTTGCCAGAAATATGCGATTGAATTTTTTATTTTTAAAGATTGATTTCAACTTTAGTAAATAGGCAATATTGAACTCATCAGAAAGGAATTGCGATTGCACTATTTTATCATTGCTTGCTAACTTAAGAAAATAGAACTTATTTTTATCAGATGGATAATAAGCATGGTAATATAAAAAACCGCCTTCATTATTACTCTCAGAAATTATCCTGCTGGCAATTAACGTTTGCAATGGAGTGAAACATATAAACAAGTCCATATTTGGCCTTTTTATCGACTATTATAACTTAATATTATGCAAATTTTTTAGAGGCGCGAAGATACAGAAGTATCACAGAAAATAAATTAGACACTATCATTGCAAGTGGAATTAATTCAATAGTAAAGTTCCTCAAAATAAGCAGTAAAAAAACATGCAATATACTCGAAACAAAAGTAATTGATGCTACAACTTTATTATCATTTTTATAGAAAAGATAATTTACGACAGCCAGGTACGGTATTTGAAGACTGAAGGCAATGGTGAAGAGCAAAACCAACCCACCTATATCTGAGTACTTGGCTCCCAATATAAAACCATATACAACCGAAGGTATAATCCACACTAGCCCGGAAATTATAAAACAGAAGCCTCCCAGAACTACGAGAGTCTTTTTTATTACTTTTAAGTCAATGATGCCTTTTTTACATAATTCATAGTAGTAGGGAACAATAGCTTTATTTACAGCCATAATCCCAACGCTAATAACACTTGCTAACTGAAATGCCGCAGTATAATAAGCGAGATCAGAAACTGTAAATGAGTGTGCAATAATAATTCTATCTAACTGGCCTCTGATGAAAAGACTAATTTGATGGATGACTAATGGCAAACCAAATGAAAATAGATATAAATAGTTTAGTTTAAACTGTTTAAGCGTTATTTTTAAATCAAACAGGCGGAGATTAAGAGCACAGGAAAGAAGCAGAACTACGGTAAGCGATAAAGCAATAGCCAATATTCTTATATCAAGAGTGTATTCAAATGCTTTAAATAAAGCAACTGTAGCTAAAGCAGAAAGCACCGAATATAAAATCTGATAAAAAATATACGATAGTGCTTTCTTTTGACATTGCTTTGATGTGAGCAATATATTAAAAAAAGCCTGTAACATGCCAACAATAACAGCATACTGCCAGATTTTATTATCTGGCAGTAACGCCGCAGACATTGTTAGAAGAAACAGTCCTGAAGTCATTACCAGCAAAAATGATACTAATATTAACTTTGGGAAGTTTTTATTACCATACCGATAGAAATATCGGGCTATCGCCCCTTCATAGCTTAAGTTGACACAGATGAGAGCCAAAGCGAGTAATGACGTGAACAGTCCCAACTGTCCGAAGTCATCAGTACTCAGAACACGTGTCAAGTAAGGCAGCATTAAAAAAGGGACAAGCTTGGCTAATAACTCACCCCCAATAAAAATTGATGAGTTTTTGAGAAAACCTTTCATTTTTCTTCCAAAAAATTATAAATACTTCCGATCTTCTGAAAGTTAGCGTATTTATTCAACATCATCAATTGATAGGGGATGGCCCATTTTAAGATTTTTGTTACTGTTTTTATTCAAAACTTTGTAATACATATTAGGTGGCAGGCCAAATCCAGGCCTAATGCTTTTTATATTTTTCTCAGTGAATGCTTCACCCGCAGCTATATCTCTAACGACATATAACGAGCGACGGAACTGAGCATTTCCTTTCTCACTCTCTTTTCGTTCATAATTAACATTGCCCAAAGCTTCCCAGGCTATGCGCGCATCACGGCATAATTGAGCAAGCTCGTCTGGTTCCAGTGAAAAGCTATCATCCGGCCCTCCACCAGTTCTATCCAGAGTGACATGCTTCTCAATTACAGAAGCGCCAAGCACCACCGAAGCGATTGCAGTAGTGTTGTCGATGGTATGATCTGAAAGCCCACTAATCACCTCAAAACGCTGAATCATATCAGGTATAGTCGCCAGATTATAATCAGCTGCGGGGGCAGGATAACCACTTACACAATGAAGTACGACGAGTTGTTTACAACCAGCATCTTTCGCTGCAGATACGGCTTCCGCTATTTCATCTTTGTTAGCCATGCCGGTAGAAATGATCATTGGCTTTCCAGTCCTGGCTACATATTGTATTAGAGGAATATCTACAGCTTCAAAAGAAGCTATTTTGTAAGCTGGGACATCAAAACTCTCCAGCAGATCTACTGCCGTAAAATCGAATGGAGAACTAAAAATTGTGATATCCAGTTCTTTAGCTTTCTCAAATAAAAGCTCATGCCACTCCCATGGCATCTGTGCGCCTTTATAGAGATTATAAAGAGTCTGGCCATCCCATAAACCACCTTTAATCTGAAAATCGTCATTATCGCAGTCAATGGTTATAGTATCAGCTCTATAAGTCTGTAACTTTATTGCATCAGCACCAGCTTTCTTAGCTGCCTCCATAATTTTATAAGCTCGCTCAATATCGCCGTTATGATTAGCAGATAATTCAGCAATAATATAAGGAGGATAGCCAGGTCCAATTTTTCGCCCGGCAATTTCAATATAATTAACAGTCATAGATACCTTTGTGAAAATATTGTGTTTCAGATTGCTTATCAAAGCCTAATTTTTTGAATAGACCGTGTGAAGCTTGATTACCTTCCAAAACTGTGGCTAAAAAATCTTTGTTGCGGTGTAAAAAAAGCAATCTTTTTAACGCAGCTGACGCAATTGACTTACCAAAATAGACAGGATCAACGAAGATTGAAATCTCATAAGTTCTATTGTTACTGTAATCTGCTATCTTGTCTATTCTTAGACTTCCTACTTTGCTTTCTTCACAGTGAATGATATAGAAATAGCAGTTTGGATCCTCTATTTTTTGCGCCATCCACTTTTCATGTTCAGCCCAAACAGGAACGTTCTTATTACGAGCATAACGCCGAGTTTCAGGTTGCTGCTGCAAATCAAAAATGAATTTTATATCGTCATTCTGTGCCAGGAGTAAAGTTATGTTTTCATCAATTTTATTATTAATAGGAAAAAGATGCTGTATGACTCGCTCTACACCCAAACCATCGCAAATATTAGCAACTAAAGAGACATAGTTTTGATAGTCAGAAACTATCTTATTTAAATATACTTCGAGCTGATGGACATCAATATCAGATGCCTTAGATGTCAAAATACCTATTCTTGACAGACGCTGCGCGATATCGCTTTGGTTATCAGCTATTTCAATATTTAGGGTCGGTAAAGCCAACACCGAGCGCTCCCAGGTAGTTCCTCCCATCGCGCCAATAGCTACATCATTCTCCAACATCAATTCTGACATATTATTAGCATTGATAATCACATTCACATTGAGTTGATTACAGCATTTGATCAGTGAATCTTTAAATGGTGATTGGGCACCTATTACCAAGGTTACTGAAAATTTATCCAGCAAATTAGCAAAATATAATAAGTTAATAAACTTAAGGCTGAAATTGTTTTGATCAACGCCACCCATGGTAATAATTAATTTTTTTGGATTGATAGTGGCCCTTCTTTTCCTTAGTGCATTATTACGTAGTTTAAGAAACTCATCACGTAATAAAGAGTATTTCGTTCCTAATAATAAAGATGTATCTGAATTAACAAAGCTGGCGTACTCTTCAGCATTTCTAGAAAATGTTTGATCCAGAAGAAAATCACAATTATGTTTACGATCGCAAAGATCATCAATTACCATTAAAATTGGATTAAAAGCGTCTTTGAGCTTATTCTCCCACACACTGTCCAGAGCATAATGGTCGACTATAACCATTTCAGGAAAGTCAGTATTAGAAAATAACGCTATAAAGCTCTCAGCATCTTCAATTTGACTTCCTTGTAACCAGCACGAATGCGCTAATTTTATTTCAATGCTATCAAAATGCTGTGGTTGAGTTTGAGAATTAATAACTTTAACCTCAAATGAGGCTTTTTGGATAAACTCAATCAGATTTGAGACGAGGTCTTTACAGACAAAAACACAATGATGATTTAAATCGTGTAATCGCTTTGCCAACGTCAGGCAGCGATAAACATGCCCAGTGCCAATATCAATCGAAGCATCAACGCGGAATGCTATTTTCATCTCGTAATTTCTTCGCTTTGTAAATCCATTCGGCAACAGTCCAATCCTCTGGTGTATCAATGTCCTGTACCTGATCTCTTGGAAGGACTACTGGCCGGGATGATTTGGAAAATATCATCTTTTCCTCGAGCCACGCATCTCTTTTCCCCCAATAGAATTGACCTGCATCATGCCACGCCTCCTCAAGATCCTGAGATCGAGTGGTGAACATTGTTGGATCAAACATCACTATTTGGTTATCATTGGTTATTTTTAAAGCACGTTGGATCGGAAAAGCATAACTTGTTACTGAAAAGGCATAATGACAATCTTTATCATTTAGTAAGTTGTAGCCTCTAATTAAATCCTCAGGAAGGATAAATGGAGCGGTTGCGTAAATACAGCAAGCTACTGAAATCCTTTCACCTTTTTGTTCCAGCCACTCCAGAGCATGCTTAATAACGGGTATGGTACCGGTGAAATCATCTGAAAGTTCTTTGGGCCTAATGAAGGGTACTTCCGCCCCATATCCTTCAGCAATATCGGCTATTTCTTCATCATCGGTTGAAACAATGATTCTGTCAAAAAGTCCGCAATCCTGTGCTGCTGATATCGAGTAAGCAATCATCGGCCGGCCGCTAAAATTCTTAATGTTTTTTCGGGGGATCCTTTTACTTCCTCCACGTGCAGGGATGATTGCTACTTTCATTACATCGCTTCCTTTAAAGTTTTGATTATATAGTCTTGCTGCTCATCAGTAAGCGTTGCGTACATTGGCAAACTAATTGCTCCTGCATAATATGCTTCTGATTGTGGAAACTGCCCAATTTTAAAACCTAAGCGCTGATAAAAAGGTTGAGTATGGACAGGGATATAATGGACATTCACACCTATACCAGCCTTACGCATAGCATTAAAAATTTCTTTACGTTTATTGCAGTCTTTCACAACTACGGGAAAAAGATGTAGAGCGCTGTAACTATCTGGATGTTGATAAGGGACAGTAATATTCAAATCTTGCAGGAGTAATTTATAACGCGTAGCAATTTCATGGCGGCGCATAACAAAACTGTCAATTCTCTTCATCTGACTAATGCCCAATGCAGCTTGCATATCAGTCATACGATAGTTGAATCCAAGTTCAATCTGCTCGTAATACCATGGGCCATCGGCGCTATGCTCCATTTTGTCTTCATCACGTGTAATACCGTGACTACGCAACAATTGCATTTTATCTGACAGATCCTGGCTGTTTGTTAGAGCCATTCCGCCTTCAGCCGTTGTAATGATTTTAACTGGATGGAAGCTTAAGATTGTTATATCAGCCCAAGAGCAACTGCCGATTTTTTCACCAAGATAACTTCCTCCAATAGCATGAGAGGCATCTTCAATCACAGAGAAATGATATTCATCAGCTAACATTCTGATTTTTTTCATATCAGATGACTGACCTGCAAATGCAACTGGAATAACTACTTTAGGAAGCTTTTGATCAATTTTTGCCTGCTTAAGTTTTAATTCAAGCTGATCGACATTCATATTATAGGTGTCAGGATCAATATCAACAAAGTCCACTGACGCCCCACAATACAATGCGCAATTAGATGAAGCTACAAAGGTATTTGGAGAGGTCCATACAATGTCACCCTCACCCACTCCCAACGCCAGGCAAGCTATGTGGAGCGCGGAGGTTGCACTATTGACAGCCACCGCGTATTTGACACCTACATAATTTTTGATACAAGCTTCAAACTCAGGAACAGCAGGTCCCTGAGTCAAAAAATCCGATTTCAAAACATCAGTTACAGCGCGAATGTCATCCTCACTGATATTTTGTTTACCGTAAGGTATAAATTCCATTAAATATTTCCTACTTTTTCTCTATTATCATCAATCCACTTACTCAGTGTTTCGATCGACATCCACTCTGGGTTCGAGTCACTTTCATAGATAAAACCTTCTGGAACTTTTTTACCGTCCTTTATACGCTCTACGGACTCACACCAATTGTGAATAGCTGGAAGTATTTTGAAATGCTCCGGATACTCATATGTATAGTAGGCATCTTCAGCACTGATCATTTGCTCATGTAACTTCTCACCAGGCCTGATACCAATAACTTCTTGTTTCGCATCGGGAGCAACTGCTGTAGCAACGTCGCTAACCTTCATTGAAGGGATTTTTTTAACGTAAATTTCGCCACCCTCCATATCTTCAAAAGCATGCCAAACAAGTTCAACACCTTCTTCCAAAGTAATCATAAACCGCGTCATACGATTATCAGTGATAGGAAGCACTCCTTTATCCTTAATTGACAGGAAAAAAGGGATTACAGAACCGCGGGAACCCATTACATTACCATAACGCACTACTGCAAAACGTGTTCTATGAGAACCGGAATAGGAATTCCCGGCAACAAAAAGTTTGTCAGAAGCAAGTTTGGTCGCTCCATAAAGATTCGCCGGGCTACTTGCCTTATCAGTAGAAAGAGCGACTACGCGTTCAATGCCTTTATCGATGCATGCATCAATCACATTCATTGCGCCGTTAATATTTGTTTTCACACATTCAAATGGATTGTATTCAGCGGTTGGGACAATTTTAGTCGCTGCAGCATGAACGACCAGATCCACACCATCCAATGCACGATACAGACGCTCTTTATCCCGCACATCACCGATGAAAAAGCGAATGCGAGGCTCATCACGGAAATGTTTAGCCATTTCCCACTGTTTCATTTCATCTCGAGAATAAATAATTATTTTTTTCGGATTATATTTCTCAAGTGTCATACGGACAAACTTATTACCAAATGAACCAGTACCACCAGTAACAAGTATCGTTTTATTATTTAACATGCTTAATCCTATGTGTCTTAGTCTTCATGTAATGAATGAAGGTGTCATTCATTGACATCGAGTTGTTTCTGAAATCAACAGCTAATATAATTATTTAAATTAATTACAATTTAACACATTGATAATTAATTAAATATTCAAGCCTACCGCAGTTTTTTTGGCGTTTAGGCTCTGATCTGGAAGTCTCATTAAGTTCATCACATCAGCAGTACAAAATTTACATTTTCCTGCTATTTATACAAATCATCAGTTAAAAAATACCACGCTACCGCCCCTGGCTCTCAGCAACCAGTTGCTGCAGTAACGTCATCGATGTGAACTATCAGGCATTATACGAGGTTTAACGACAGATTTCACTCAGGATTTTTCCTGGAGAATCAGGTAGATCCTTCACCAGATGTCATTGACATGCTTTGGTAAGCCGCAATTCTTGTACTAACCGATTTCTTACACGAGTGTAGAGTGAAAAAGTAGTGCCCCGGCCTCGCGCTGGCATGCTTAAAGGATGGCTGAGCGATTACATTATGTACAAAAATTGTGCTTCATATATCATGATGCACAACATAGACCCAGCACTTATGATGATCGGATACTTATTCAGTACTTGCGTCATAAATCTCAAACAGTGATAACAATAACTAGAAAAATTAATAATCTAAATTATATTTAGGTAATACTTGTATTCAGTTAATGCGGCAAATGTCTCAATATTAGACCAGCATAGAATTTTCATCTCCTACTGAACAACAACTTTTTGCCATTTCAAAATCAAAGTGCTATATAAATTATACATCATTTGCCTTTCATAAAATTTATCAATTTTTGAAGGTCGAAAAGAAGAGTGCAACTAATGTACTACTGCCTCGATTTTTTATAAAATGAAAATATTCAAAACTCACCGTTCCGATTTTAGATCTTTAGTTAAGTTTATAAAAGTAATTATGACAGCCTGACTAATAACGAATATTCATCGGAAAGGTTACAACTATAGCAATTCCTACATGGAATTATCACCATAATAAATCATTATCAGTAATACGATAAGCATGATAACAACTTTCGGATAAAACCAGTATTAATTTACCGATAGTTACCAATAATAGGGGGAACTTTCACGTTCCTAAGGTATTCACAATGCGTTATTATTACGGCCTTGACTCATTAAGAGCAATAATGATGATTTTCGGCATTTTTATTCACGCTGCTCTATTTGTTAATTACTCAGATTGGTCTTATAAAAGTGTTCATGGTACAAGTACAATTATTAGCCTCGTTTTTCAGTATGTAAGTTTGTTCCGAATGGAATGCTTTTTTATTTTATGTGGATTTCTTGCCTGCATGCTCTTTACTCATAAAGATAGAAAATACTTTCTAAATAATCGTAAAGAACGTGTAATGGTACCTTTGCTTTCCAGCTTTATACTTTTCATTCTCATACCAAATATTTTGATAAAAAATCAGTTAACCTACGAACTCAAGCATCTGTGGTTTCTTTTGACGCTACTTATCCTGTCCCTGATAAGCTGTTATCAGCCAGTACTTAACCTTATCAAAAAGCTCACTTTAAATGTCAAGTTCTGTTGTGCGATTTCATTTATATTTTTTACATGGGCCGTGTTAAGCTTTGTGGGAACTAAAATAAACACGAATGGAATAACCAATGAGCTTTTTGAAAATATGATATTGAGACCATTATATTTTTCTGTTTTTTACTTGACTGGCTTTATGCTTTTCAAAAGAGAAAACCTAAAAATCATCGAAAATAGGATTTATTACATCGCATTCTTTGCAGTTGTTTTTAGTATAGCATCCACTTACCTTTATGATAAAAAATATATTATACAAAATATTTCATTCGTTGAGCAACTTTTCAAAACATGTTCAGACTTCCTTTCAGGCATGTTTATCAGCTTGTCACTGCTATTCATATTTCTGAGAATTGACTATAGTAGCCGGTTGATTAACTTCCTCAAAGATAGTTCTTTAATTATTTATGTGTCACATTTTGGAGTTATTCAGCTTCTTGCACCGCAGGTTGATAAAATATCTGACAATGTTTATGACTTCTATATTTATCTCTGCCTGGCCACGCTTATGAGTTGCGTAATTATTTATCATATCATCAATTTTTTCAATTTTACTCGATTTTTATTTGGAATTAGAAACAGCAGGCGTAGTGCAACAACAACTTAACTTTGCTGCCAGAAAAAAAAAGCCTCCTTTTTGGAACTAAAGGAGGCTGTTTAATGAATAATATTTGTTAATTAAAACCCTGCGGATTTTTCGACTGCCAGTTCCAGGTGTCGCGCATCATTGCATCGATTCCACGCGTAACTCGCCAGTTAAGCTCCTGATCGGCCAGCGTAGCATCTGCCCAGAAGGCGGCAAGATCACCATCACGTCGGGAAGATATCTGGTACGGCACCTTACGACCCGAGGCATTTTCAAATGCATGAACCATTTCAAGCACTGAATATCCCTTACCTGCCCCAAGATTATAGGCTTTGTAGCCGTTGATCGCGGACAAGTGATCAAGCGCTTTCAGATGCCCTTCTGCAAGGTCAACAACGTGGATATAGTCACGTACGCCTGTGCCATCTTCAGTGTCATAATCATCACCAAAAATGCCCAATTTTTCCAGCCGACCAATAGCTACTTGCGCAATATAAGGCAACAGATTATTTGGAATCCCGTTAGGATCTTCACCGATTTCCCCGGACTCATGTGCGCCAACAGGATTAAAATAGCGCAGCGCGATCGCTTTAACGTTGCTGTTTGCTTTTGCATAATCCTGTAAAATCTGTTCAACCATCAGCTTTGAGGTGCCGTAAGGGCTGGTGGTGCCACCAATAGGAGTGGTTTCAACGTAAGGAACTGGCGCATCAGCACCGTACACCGTTGCACTTGAACTGAAAATTATTTGATAAATGCCAGCGCTATGCATCTCTTCCAGTAATACCACGGTACCTGAAACGTTATTCTCATAGTATTCAAGCGGCTTGCGTGTAGATTCACCTACCGCCTTTAATCCGGCAAAATGAATCACAGCACTGATGTTATAACTGGCAAAGATATCTCGTAGACAGGCACGATCAAGAACATCACCTTCGCAGAACACCGCACTTTTACCGGCAAGCTTTTCAACGCGATTAAGTGATTCACGCGAAGCATTGCTGAGATTGTCCAGCACTACTACATCATCACCGCGCTCCAGAAGCGCCAGAACCGTATGGGAACCAATATAGCCAGCCCCACCGGTTACTAAAATAGCCATTTCAACTCCTTCCAGCCGCGAAAGATACGCGGGATAAATATTAAATTACTTCGCCAGCAGTTTCTTGATTTGTTCGCGGAACTCACGCCCCTGGTCGTTGTTGCGCAGTCCATATGAGACAAAAGCCTGCATATAGCCAAGTTTACGGCCGCAGTCAAAACTGGTACCGGTCATCAGACTGGCATCAACTGGTTTCTTCTTGCTCAGATTAGCAATTGCGTCAGTTAACTGAATGCGACCCCATGCTCCCGGCTCAAGATTTTCCAATTCTTTCCAGATATCGCCAGAAAGGACATAGCGACCTACCGCAGCAAGGTCAGAATTCAGTGTTTGAGGATTTTCTGGCTTTTCGACATACTCAGTAATCGCCGCAGTTTGACCTTCATTTTCCAGGTTTTCATCTGTCACAATCACAGAGTATTCAGAGAGGTCGGCATCCGGCATATGCTTCGCCAGGACCTGACTGCGCCCAGTCTCTTCAAAACGCGCAACCATCGCGGCCAAATTGTAGCGCAGTTGATCAGCGGTAGAATCGTCCAGCAAAACATCTGGCAGCACCACGACAAACGGATTATTGCCAATCATTGGGCGAGCACAAAGAACGGAGTGTCCCAGCCCAAGTGGCTGAGCCTGACGCACGTTCATAATGGTTACGCCCGGCGGGCAGATGGACTGAACTTCACTCAGTAATTGTCGCTTAACGCGCGCTTCCAGCAGTGCTTCAAGCTCATAAGAGGTATCGAAATGGTTTTCAACCGCGTTCTTGGACGCGTGGGTAACCAGCACAATCTCCTTGATACCTGCAGCAACACACTCATCAATGATGTACTGAATCATTGGCTTATCAACAACAGGCAGCATCTCTTTAGGGATGGCTTTAGTGGCCGGGAGCATATGCATACCGAGTCCCGCTACCGGGATAACTGCTTTAAGCTTCGTCATGATTTTTCCACATTATGTTGTAAAGATACTCATTCATTATGCATTAAAGGTATGATTGGTAAGTATAATCTTTATCTGAAAATTCAACGAGATTTCTTACCGGATAATAACCTGAATTTACAATTAAATCCTCAACATCATTAAATGTAATGCTACTCATGATATTTAATGGACCATATCAAATAGGCTCATCATTACTGATATGGCCAAACTCTCGCCATCCTTTGGATGTCAGCACAATCCCCTCAGCACCGTTAATAGCCGGTAGTTGGTAATAAAGTCTTTCACCAATCATTGGTTTAAAATCATCGTCCAGGTTACTGACACGGTTCGGATCTTCCTTAAACTTACCACTTAAAAGACCGGCTTTGAATTGATTACGCTCATTAACGACAGGTCCATAAATTTTCCCCTCAGTGTACAGCATTACTCCATCACCGCTGTTGGTGTTATCAAAGAACAATAGAGATGAAACTTCGCTAGCAACTACCAGCGAAATGTTATTTTTTTCATCAAGTAAATGATTGCTACGAAAAATTAAGTTTTTAGTTCCCCGAGCAAGCCGAAAATAAGCAGCGATTTTGACTGGATACTCTGAAAAAGGAATTAAGTGGAAATTGTTATTTTCAATTCTGTGATTACTCCCCCGCAATACAATGGGTTCATTAATCATTGTGCTGGGTAACTCAAAGATATTTCCACAGATTGAACAATGGTCTGCATTCAGTTCAATTCGTGAAGGATTTAATGTTCTATTAGAAAAAACATTATTTCTAATGTTTATGCTTGAAGCAGATTTTATGTCTAAGGGTCCTGTAATAACATTATCTCTAAACTGTATATTCGGAGACTGTTCATTATTGCGTATAATAATTACCGCTGGTGATTTAGAGTTTATAATAAAACTGTTTCGTTCAATTATACCGGTGATATTATAGGCGATCGTAGAGGGTTTAGGGGCAGACAGTCTACTGTAGTAAAACGTATTACCACTTATTTCTAATCCAAACAGCCTTCCTTTTCCAGAAGATTTGAACATGTCTGCAACGCCATTGATTTCAATATAATTATATAAAAACTTGAGATTTGTTCTACTCACGTTTACTGCAGCATAGTTTTTTGTGTGAACATAATTATGTGATATTTCGAGGGTTAAATTTGAGGGCCCATATTTAGTAAAGGTAACCCCACCTAAATGAGAGCGTCTTTCTTCATAACCGCCCTGTGGACATTTAACATCCTCTGCTTGTAACATGTCTGTGAAGTTGCGTTGCACAACTCCCCGAACACCACTGCAATTGATTGGCAAATAGCAATTAAGAACAATGTTATTGATTATACTTACATCAACTTTCGCTTCAGCCTTGATACCTATGACATATCCATAGGCAATGCAATTAGATATTTCAACTCCACGTGAGACACGATCCAACTGACCACCGGTTATGTTCAACCAGTCAATCATTGGAGCAGCATGAATACCTTCTTTACTACCGAACTCCGTCCAAAAACCTATGTAACCACAAAGTGTTTTTTTTATCTGCTGTTTATTATCGGGTGAGAGTATATCAACAGTGTATTTACGAGTATTCCATGCAACGCAGTCATTCATTTTACCGCCGTAACAAGCCCAGTAAAATATACCTCCACCAAACTCATCACGATCCATCCGTTTGTCGCGAGCAAGTATCTGATTAGATGAAACATCATACATATGCACGCGTTCCATCAAGGGGTTGAAACAGCGCCGGACATATATTCCGCTGCCGTAAATATCAGTCAATCGAACATTGCTCACTTTGGGATTTAGACATCTGTCAAAAAAGAGAGCAGTTACACCTTTAGAATGAGGTGTTGGATGGCATTCAGAAAGTTGATCTAAGTTGGTACCACCGCGATTTCTCTGTCGGGTGTAATTTATACAAAGGTCCTGAATTGTTACGCTATCGATGAAACAATCATCAGTATTACCTCGAAAATGGAACAGGTTAGGTTCCATGACCCAGTTTTTGTTTTCAGGTCGTTCTGGTGGATCGATATTATCGAAAGTAAATATGGTAGAGGCTCCCTGCCCTTTAATCGTGAATGGCTTAATACCCTTAAACCAGTTCACGCTAACACGATATTTACCGAAATTTATCTCACCAGCAGGAAAAGAAAGTACTCCACCATTGTGTGTTATGTAACTTATTGCTTTAGCTATGTTATCACCGCAATCAGTACCATCTGCACTAACGCCAAACCAAGTTGCATCAATCGTATCTCCTTCGATTACGCGCACCCAGCACCACCCTCCGGGTGCCTTAAACTGTGTTCCACCATTTGTATCTAAAGTAGAGTCCTTTACTGCTGTAAAAAATCCGCATCCATTTTGTGAATGATTTTCACTCCAGCTACTAACAAAAATTATCTGCCCAGGAAATTCAGGAATAGTTTTACTCAGATTTTGAACATCTGAACATGTACCGACAAACTTTAATCCGTCATGTTCAGATAAGATTTTAAGAGTGGGATTTGATGATACTTCTGAGGGCATAGCTGGGGAGTTGGATGTGAGTGACGTGATATCTGCAGCTTGTGACTTAGTATCCAGCAAAAGTGGCGCGGCGCTGAGTGTGATAGCCAACTTTTTCATGAAGCTGCGGCGTTCTGATTTTACAGCAGCAACTTTATCTTTAAACTTATCAATCTCTTTCATGTACATTCCTAATTATGAGTACTAGCAAGAATGACAGGGTATTGATTAAATAGAGAATCAAATACTTTCAGACATATAATGATAAGCTGAAGATATTATTAAAAACAAAAAGCACTTCTGGAATACAGAAGTGCTATCAAGATCATCATCGTAATGAATAATAAAAGAATATTCCAACTTTACGCTATGCTACTTCTTCTTCAATATGCAGTTTTACTAACAAAACCTTTGAAGATTGTCAGGAAGATAATCCTTAAATCGAGCCAAATGCTCCAGTCACGAATGTACTGTAGATCGAACTCTACACGTTTTTCCATTTTTTCTAAGGTGTCAGTTTCGCCCCGCCAGCCATTAATCTGCGCCCATCCCGTGATACCTGGTTTTACCTTATGACGAAGCATATAACCCTGAATGATTGCACGATATTGTTCGTTATGTGCGACTGCATGAGGACGGGGACCAACTATCGACATATCACCTTTCAACACATTGATAAATTGCGGCAACTCATCCAATGACGTTGAACGTAAAATACGTCCTATAGGTGTAATTCGCACATCCCCCTTAGTTGCCTGCACGACCTTATCACCATTTTCCATGACAGACATAGAACGGAATTTCCACACCATAATAGGCTTGCCATCCATCCCATAGCGCAACTGGCGAAATATTATCGGTCCTGGCGAGGTTATTTTTACTGCCAGAGATATTGTTAACAAAACCGGTGAAATAAAAAGCAATATGAGGGATGAAACAATAATATCCTCAATACGTTTGAACACCATATTCATACCGCTCATAGGTGTTTCAAAAAGAGGAACCACGGGCACACCATTTACTTCTTCTGTACGAGAATGTAGAACATTTAGCGTGAAAATATCGGGAATCAACATTACTGAACATGTTGTATCAGTTAGTTGATTTACAAGTCTTCTTATAGTCACTTCTTCCGACATTGCCATCGCAATATAGATTTTATCTATTCGGCCCTCTCTCGCATCAACTAATAACTGATCAATGTCACCACAATATATTATATTTTGTTCGGATTCATCATCTGATTTTATTTTAACATTCGAGTAATGACCTACAACATTCATTCCCATCCAGGGTGCATTCAAAAAGCTATTGGCTAATGATATTCCAATAGGCATATTACCTACAATCGCGACATTGCGAGTGTTGTAACCGAGTTTTCGGATAAAGCCCGATAGAAAACGGATACTCGCGCGCGAAAAAAGAAAGCCCACTGAAACAGTAAAGAAAAGCAACATATATTGTTTGAAGTCAAGATAAATAACATTTACAAATGACATTAACCCTGCACTTATAACGAGACTGATTGTCCAGTTTTGCAATATAAGCTGTAATTCTGAACCAAAGTTCACACCACGCCAGGAGCGATAAAAGTCTGTGATACCTCCTACCATTTGAAAGACAACTAAAGCTGTTAACATATGTAACCATAAAGGCGAATCAACAACTCTGGAGTCAATTAAATTGATGATATAAAAACCGCAAAACATGACAAAAATATCAGAAAAGCGCTGCATCATTGAAATGATAGATGCATTAGTTCGCGTTCGTTTATCATTAACCGTATTCATTTTTTACTTTCCTGCTCAATTCATGCATTATCGAAGACACGATTTGAATTTCTATATTTTGTAACTTGATTGTTACTTATTACTGGACTTGAGTATGGAATACAGTTCATTAGTTTTATCGATCATACTTTGAGAGGTGAAATTTTCATTAAAGAATTTATTACCTTTTCTACCCATTTCCACGAGATCATATTTTTTCAGGTTTGATAATATGTTTGCTAAAGCGTTTACATCACCATTGTCAAATAAAAAACCTGTCTCACCATCTATCACAACTTCAGGAAGCGACGTGGAGTTACTTGAAATAACGGGTAAAGAATAACTCATTGCTTCTAAAGGGACCATTGCAAAGCCTTCCCAACGGCTTGGAATTACCAATGCATCAGCAGCTATAAAATAACTTTCAATATCTTTAGCGGCCAGCCAGCCTGTATAAGTAACGTTTTCCAACTCAACTTTTTCATTTTGATGATTAACACTATCGCCTACTATAGTTAATGTAAAATCTTCTTTATTACATTGCCGATAGGCATTAATGAGCACATCATAGCCCTTTTGCAGATCAAATCGACCAACAAAAAGTAGATTGACTTTATCTGTCTTACCCTTCTTAACTCTGTCAAGCTTAACAGGAACACCGTTATAGATAGTTGTTAACTTGTCTTCATTGAGACCAGCTTTTAAACCTTCCTGATATTCAAAGTCACTTACACAAACGACTTTATCAGTGATGCCAAGCAAAATTTTTTCAATCAAGATGTACACTTTTCTTTTCATTGGTGTCGACACCATCAAAAAAGAGAATGCGTGCGGGCAGTAAATTACTGTAGGCCTTCTTACAGGCCACATTAAAAGCAGCACAACGCGTGCTAAAACGCCTGCAAAAGTGCTGTGTAAGTGGACGAAGTCTGGTTTTTCTTGCCATACTTTTTTGGTAAAGACACAAGCAAAAGCAATAAAAGCACTGATATCGCGACGATTGCGTTTAAACGTCACAATATTTTTATCTGCTATACAATCCAATTCTTTCCGCTGAGAATCTGGAACAATACAAATAATCTTATCATGAGCATTGCGATTTATTTGTGAGCTGGCAATCTGCTTTAATACTGTCGCTACTCCACCTTTAATCGTCTCAGCAGCATGCAAAACTTTCATTAGTTGTTCCTTTTATTCAACTTCTTTTACCGTACGATAAGAGGCAAAAAGTGCATAGAAAAATAGTGGATAGAATGGAGATAAGTGTCTTACATAGCTACCATAATCTGGTTCAAATATACTTTGCACAGCGGTAAAGGAAATAATTAATGCAATAATAGCTCGTAATTGCTTATCACCCTGATTGATCATTTCAATCTTTACAGAGCGCCAAAATTTATACCACAAGAGCATAATGAAAAATGAGATGATAATATAAAACGGAGAAAATGATACAAGTAAGGGTATTGGCACCATCATAAATACCCACGTGAGGCAAACATTGAGCCAGCTAATGATTAATCCACCGCCAGGAATGATGGAAACTATCATTGTACGTGCATTTTCGTTAGCATTTTCAAGTCGAGTTTCATTCACAATATTGCGGAAATTATCCACATCTATCCCCATTCCAACCTTAAAGACTACAGCCAGACAGAAAAGGATAAAGAAACCGAGAAGTAGTATTACAATAGGACGCCTGAATATCCCTAATGCAATGTAAAAGAACCAAAACATGCCCAATAAGATAAACCAATAACTTCGGAAATAAATCGCATAGAATAACGCAAGCAATGACCAAAAAATCAACCCGGCCACACCTTTTTTTGACAGGGGCAGAAAAGGAATAATAAAAAGAAGCACAACAAAATCTTTACTGAGCAGTGTCATATATACGATAGACAACAGCATACAATAAAGATACACCAAAAATTCAAGTAAAGTAATTTTCTCTGCTTCACTTTTTTTAAGAATGAAGTAGAAGTTAGCGATAATGATCAAAGATGAAACTATTGGAAATATAACAGAATCCCGACTTACATTGAATACATTAAAAAATGCAGCCGTACTGGCATAAGAATCAAACATTATAAGAGGATTATTCCTCATCATAAATGTTTCTATCGTATTAGCATCCCAGAAATAGTAAATAGGAAAAATATTTTCTTTGATTACAGCAAATAATGGGAAAGCGAGAAAAATAAAAATCCATACAAGCATCGACAAATGTGCATCAAATGTATAAATTTTATTCTGCCCGAATCGGAACTGTAGCTGTGTAGGTTTCATCAAGCCATTCCTATTTCCATTCTCGCCAATCTGATTTGCTCTTCAAATTTGACTTCTGAATGATTCTCATTAACGTAATTACGCGCATTTTCACCCAGTTGTTTTGCCAGATCCGGGCTGCGGTAGATTTTAGCTAGCACAATAGCTGCTTCATCAGGGGTTTCAGCAAATATTCCATTCTGATAAGGAACAATATAATTAGCAAGTTCACCTACCGGCCTCACAACACATGGCAGCCCAGCCCCCATTGCCTCAAGTGTTGCAATGCTAAGCCCTTCAAATTCGCTTGAAAGTAAGTAAGCATCATACTTATGAGCTTCCCGTTGCCAATCCTGCACAAACCCACAGAAGCGTATCGCTTCCTTGAGACCTTCCTGTTTTGCTATTTCTTCAAGTTCACTTTTCATTTCTCCGTTGCCAAAAATATCAAGACTGGCTTTAATGCCAGATTCAATCAGCAATTGAATAACCTTGAGTGATTGACGATAATTTTTTTGCTGCATCAAACGCCCTACTGACATAATTCGGAATAGATTGCCAGAATCATAAGAAACTTTGGCTATGGTAGACGATTGAGCATGAAAAAGTGGCACGATGATATTCTTAGCGTTATCTTTTCTGACAAGCAGTGAACGTTGTGTGGCTGTTGAATCACACCAAAACTTATCTGAAAGAAAATCGCTACACTTTGTGAGGAAAAATGCTGCTCTATTTTGAAACTCTGTATTATGCTCGAATGTGATATGTTTGAATCGCATTGTCAGACGAGCAAAGCGCGTAATTAATACTGACTGAGTTAATGCTGAGATAACTACATTCGGCTCGACTTTCTGCAGATAGCGTCTGATTAAAAACGCATAATTGAATAATTTTTTATTGCTGATTGGATCTTCACTTAAAAAATGGATGTTGTCACCTATCTTTTCAGCAATGCGTTTTTCAAGTAGGCTACCGCTACGGCTAATCACAACCAGATGTAAAAACACATTATCAAATAACCCGTTATCCAGTAATAACTCAAATCCCATTTCAGCGCCGCCGGGCTCGAGACTATTGATAACATAAACTAAAGTGTTTTTTTTGCTATTCATTGTAATTCCGTGCTATTTAAATAGATTCTTAACTACTTTCATTCCTGATAATGTCGGGGATGAAAATTGAATAATTCCTCTCAGAGACAAAAATTTATAGATGCGAAATATTCTTTTCTTTTTACTAGTCATTTCGACATCTTTGAGGCTGGTGAAAAAGAATTTTAGTGCCTTTATATCTTTATTACAAATCGCACGAATAATATGTAATTCAATGAACTTAATGAGGTGCTTGTCATCAGTAATATAGTTATCAAGAAAATACTTACTCGCTTCGATGTTCATCGTTGCGCTCATTTGATCAAAGCGTCCGACATTTATAATCACTAAAGTATTTTTATCATAGTAAATACTTTCTTCCGCATCATAACAGCGAATGCCTAGCCCCCAGTCCTGATGCTTACGCATATCGGAATCGAAGACAGTCCCTTTATGAAAACGTTTGTTAATTGAAACAGTCGAAGTGCGGAAATCTCCATGCCTAAGAAATAAGTAGTCACGAATATCGCCATCACTATATTCGATATCATACGGGATACGTTTTTTACGATTTATTACAGTTGTGTAACCGCCAAAGAAAACACCGTATGGCTGCGTGTTCATCAAATTCAGTCGGCATTGAATATATTCTCTGGTAAAGTGATCATCCGAATCAAGAAAAAAAACCTTCTCGTAACGACTATTCTCAAATCCTAAGTTACGCGAGTGCGCAGCATTAGATTTTTCTGATTTCTCAATTAGCTTTATGTTTTTATATTGATCAATCACTTTTTTGAGAACATCTAAATCAGCAGATAAGTCATCGACAAGAATAATCTCATACTTGTGTTCCCCGCATGAATTAATAATGCTTTCGATAGTTTCGCCGATAAATTTCGAACTATTATATACAGGAATTACAATAGACAACTCTTCATGTACCGCTGACATCTTTCACCCCTAAATTATACGCCATTTAGATACCAATACTTTCTGGATAGACGTAAAGATTTAATGACTGAACTAAAAATATGATAATTATAGCCATTAAAGTAACTATGCCCCAGCTGCGCAAATATTTTAAGAAAGTCACCCCAACTACTGGCTTGATAAATAGAGGATGCACAATTAAGGATATTACGAACTGAGAAAGTGATAAACCAATTGCAACTGCAACTAAACTATTCCAGTAAAGAGCACAAGCTATAATCGTTAACATTATGACGCTTGCCCAGATATTCCACCAGAATTCTACGTTAGTTTTACCATTCGCTTGAGAAATAGAACCGGTAAGCCCCCCCATTGGTCTTAGCATGCCGAACAACAATATCATTGGAATCAACATAGCAACTTGCTCTTTACCTGGGCCATAAATTACTCGTACAACTACTGGTGATAAAATATTAATCGTAAGAAACATCAATGTGCTAAATACACTAATCCACCATGTGGCCTTTAAAAATATTTTTTTAACGTCTTCACCAGAGTGCTGCCGCTCAGCAAAGCGAGGTAACGTTAGACGGTTAATCACCGGAGTAATCAGTTTCAAAGGTTGTAGGACTAACTCTTTGGCCAACGAATATATCCCTAATAATTCGGCCCCGAGAAACTTACCGATCAGCAGTGAGTCAGCTTGCGTACGAAGCTGATTGATTGTTTGTGAACCAAGTTGATATTTACCATAATGCATTGCTTTAAATGCCGTATTTTTACAGAATTCTCGCGTTGGATGCCAGCTTCTTTCTGCAAGGTACATCATTATTACTACACGCAGTGCAGCATTGATAAATAAACCAATAACCACACTCGATGCCCTTAATGGTGTATAAAGAAGCGCCATAACCACGAAAATAAAAGCAATAAATTTAGAAAACATTTCGACTTTAGCAAGTAATACAACTCTTTTAACCTTAACAAAATGCGACTGATACTGCGTCATCATACCGAGTATAAAAAAGTTTAAACTTGCAAGAATGAGTAATCCTTTAAGCTCAGGTAATTTAAAAAAGATCGCTAATGGCCAACTTAGGATTAACATTAAAAAACCGGTAAGCCCACCGAACGCAAGATTTATCCAAAAAATCGTACTCTGTTCACGAGATGTTAGTTGTTGCCTGTGAATCAAGTAACTACTCATTCCCATGTCTTGCAATACTGTGGCTATCAACAAAACAGAATTTATTAAGGCTAGTACCCCCAGATCGCGAGCTTCTAAGTGACGCGAAAGAAAGCCTAGCTGTATTATTTGCAATGCTGCAGCAAAACAAGTTCCACCAAATAACCACATGGCTTGTTTTTTTAAATCACTCACGGAATTTTGACTCCAGCTTGTATGCCAAAGATTGATTGATTAACTTTTCATTGAAATCAATTTCAATTTTCTCTCTGGCCTTTGCGAGTACCGCGCCGAGTTGTACTTCGTTAAGTGCTAATTTTTTTAGTACAGCCGCAAGACTAACCGGGTCATGCTCAGCGACTAACCATCCCGAGACCTCATTTTCAATTAACTCTGGAATACCACTATGGAAAGTCGAAACCACTGGTAGGCCTCTGGCCATGGCTTCCATTAATGCAACTGGAATACCTTCCATATCTCCATTTTTACCAGTCACTGAAGGTAATAGAAAAACATCAGACTCAGACAATAATGTTTTCACCTCGTCCTGATTTTTAAATCCAGCAAGGTCTACATACTGCTGTAAATTATTATTTTCAATGATTTTTTTTAGCTCTTCTTTGAGTGGCCCGTCGCCTAAAATGGTATAACTAAATGGAACACCTTGCTGTTTTAATAACGCACAGGCATTGATTGCATCATCAATACCTTTCTTTTCAGTCAAACGAGCAACGCTTATGATCTTAATAGGAAGTTGTACCTGCTCACGTTGATTGTAGGTAAAGTTTTCAACATCAACTCCCATCCGTAACACTTCTATTTTACTGGATGGACAACCCATTTCAAGAAGACGTTTCTTCCATAAATAACTTATTGGAAGCATTAACTCTGTTTGTTCAAAAAGCTTTTTGTAATCAGCTTCATAATTCCTGATCACTTCATACAGGGACATATCAATACCATGAAATACGGTACACACGCTTCCTTGTAAAAAGTTAACTTGTCGTAATTTATTTGCTAACACTCCGGTGGTACCAAAATGAGCGATAAATACATCAGATTTAATTGAATCATGATTCAGAGCTGTGATATAAGGAAGTAGCAGCTTTTTAGCATGATTTCCATACTCACAAAAATTTAATGCATCACGAACAGGTTTTTTATTCAGATTAAAAATTATTTTATACAGACGATTTATAGTTTTCTTTATTAGCCCCCCATTCTCATCGGGTAATAAATATTTCACTCTTTCGCGCAGTTTATAGTTTTCGAAGTCAGGATGTAACCTTGTGAAATCACCCTTCCAAATAGATACTATTTTTACGTCATATCCTAAATCGATTAATGAAGTAATTTGGTTAAGAACAAATGTTTCAGATGCTACAGGGAAGTGTGTTAAAAAATAAGTAATTTTCATATCAGCCCTTGATATTATCAAGGATGGTTTTATTGATCTCGTCGCCTGCTTGACTTTGTATGGCGAGAATTTCCGTCATCCTTTTCTCATAGGATTCAATGTTGTCTAGCACATTTTCGGCTTTGCGGATTATGCTACCGTTCATTAATTCCTTAATATCAACAGCCATTTCATCCAGTCCCATTTTACGCATTATACCTAAGGACTTATGTTCATAATTAATTGCTATGGCTGGTGTATTGAAATTCATTGAAATGATTGCTGAATGTAATCTCGTCCCAATTGTCATTGTACAACGTGAGACAATCTGTCCAAGTTCAACATCATTGAGTTCATCCATCACAACATGAAATTTCTCAGGATTCTCAACTAGTTGCTTAATATTCAACGCAATCATTCGATCGTCTTTATTATAACGATCGATGCCAGTACATGTTGATAGGGCAAGAACCTGATAACCTTTTTCAGTCAGACTGTTAACTAAGCGAGCGAAAGCATGCTCGTATTCTTGTTGAGTCACCCCAAGACGTTTGTCAAAGGGCGCTAACTCACGAAGTGTGATTGCAACAGTCTGATGCTTAGAAATAACTTCATGCCAGTGTTCAACGTTATAACTTAAGGCTTGTTTTAAATGATAATCGGCGGAAACTAACCATGCGGTATCAATGCCCTCTTGAACCTTGATAGTACTGATATTGCTTTTGTTCATATATTCAAGGCTAACATTCTCACGAAGAATGAGTGAATTAACCTGAGAAAAAACATAATCGGCTATTTCGTTAAAGCCTTTTCTGTTGAAAGGCCCAACGCTATGGCCAATCATATAAATTGGTCGCTCTGCTAATAATGCACATAGCGCATGTTCAAACTGATTTGAGCCATATAGATCTACAAAAAATGATCCGCCAACCTGGATAATCGCATCATAATTTTTCATTTCATTGATGCATTCGAGATAAACCCCAGGAAGGGAAATTTTTGATAGTAAACCCGCTCTTTTATGATGTGCTACCAGAATGGCTGGTTGCAACCTGGTAGAAATGCGTTTTTTTATTTTTTTTATCAATCCATTGACTGAGCGCTTAATATGCTTGTCTAACTTATCCTGCTTGACCTCACGGCCAAGCAGCAATTGGGAACTTACGGGAAAACGACTAATAATATCAATTTCTACTTGTTCATCCACACGATATAAGGATTCGGTTAAACCGCGTAGTATTGCAGCATCACCGCGGTTCCCACACGTGTGATTACCAACTAACAATAATTTCATAGATTTTCCCAAGTTTTTTCTGGCAATATTTTAACTACTTGTCCGAGGACTTATATTCGTAGGCATAGTAGCCATAAGCACTGTAAGCATCTTTCGCTTGTTTAAATACTGAGTTGAGGATTACACCTTTAATTTCAATACCATTTTGTTCAAATCGATTGATACTGATCTCAATTTCTTTAAGTGTATTCACCGCAAATCGGGTCACCAGAAGTGAGGTTCCTGCGTGCTTACCAATAATAGCAGCATCAGTAACAGCCAAAATTGGTGGAGTATCCACAATTACAATGTCGTAATTTTTAGATGCCCACTCTACAACATCACCAAGACGAGAACTCATCAATAGCTCAGCTGGATTTGGTGGCACCTGCCCACGAGTAATCACATCGAAGTTGGAATCCGTGTAGCGCTGGATAGAATCTTCTATGGTGCACTGCTGTGAAAGTACTTCGGATAATCCTTTAGCATTATTAAGTCCCAGCAAGTCATGCAAGTAGCCCTTCCTTAAGTCAGCATCAATCAAAACGACTTTCAATTTTGCTTGAGCAATAAGTGACGTGAGGTTTGAACTGACAAATGTCTTACCCGTTGAAGGACTGGCACCAGAAATCATCAGTACATTATTTTTTGCATCCATCATGGCAAAGTGCAAGCTTGTACGCAGACTTCTTACAGCTTCTACCGCCATATCTGCGGGCTGATTAATAGCCAGCAAAGCACCTGCTTTTTGGAGTTTTCGATGATTCTTGCTTAACTCCCGATCTTGTTTTTGCTGCCATAATGAAATTGGAATGCTGGCATAAACGTTAATACCTGCCTCTTCCAATTCTGATGGATTCATCACTCCACGGTGAAGGATCGCGCGGAATAGAATAACCAAGATGGCAATGACAAAGCCTACTAAAATGGAACCCGCTACAATAAGTGGTTTATTTGGCTTAACCGTTCCAGGCAATGTGACTGCATTATCAATGATGCGCACATTCCCGACAGTACTGGCTTGCGATATTTTGAGCTCTTGCTGCTTATTCAGCAATTGCATAAATACTTCCTGCCCAGACTGTACGTCACGAGTCAAACGCAGAATCTCTTGCTGTGTTTGAGGTAATGTATTGATTCTTTTATTTAATTTATCTTTTTCATTCACTAATACTTGCCGCTGTTCCAACAACGTACGATATGCTGGGTGATCTTTAGTATACAGCTTGGATATTTCAGCTTCTTTGAACGTCAACTGGTTGAGTTGTGATTCAACATTTACCATCGTATCGAGCATTGACTTAGCTTCTAGTGACAGGTCCACCGAGTCATTTTGCTGTCGATAATGGTTAAGTTTATTCTCTGCTGCATCAAGGTCATTACGTACGCTTGGAATTTGCTTATCCAGAAAAGCCAAACTTTTAGCCGCTTCTTCAGACTTTCGCTCAACATTTTGCAGCAGATAATTTTTAGTTATACGGTCAAGTACTTGATACACTCGCACCGGATCAGGATCGGTATAAGTGAGTGATAGTACGCCAGTATCTTTACCCATATCCTGAACCATTAAATTCCCTTGCACCTGTTTAACAACAGACAAGAAAGGCAATTTTACGACATCAAAGACAGTACCTGGCTCTGCTTTAATATCGCTGACTAAAAGTGATATCTCGTTAGCAGTTGCGCGTTCACCAACGGTGCCATTCAAAACTACATCGCCATCAGAATTGAATAAGGTATATGACTTCTCATCCTTAACTTCGATCTGAAAACCTTGATTTTCCATCACTTTTGGTACAGTAAAGCGAGAAACGGCAATATCATTTTTCTTTTCAGACGTTAATCTTGCCCAACCTTTACCAAATATTGGAAAGTAGTGCTGGTTAATTACTGTATCTAACCCCAAGTCATCGATTGTTTTGCCTAATACCAGGCGCGACTGAATTAGCTCAATCTCAGCCACGGAAGCTGGTTTATTTGGCATAAATGAATTCAGATTATCCATAATCTGATTGCCAACATTCTGCTCAACCTGAACCAGTGAGTCGGACTGGTAAATGGGTGTTGCAAATATGCAATATAAAACGCTCAGCAAGGCACTAAAAATAACGATTGCTGATATCAACCATTTACCATCAATAAGTGAACCAATCAGTCGCCCAATATCGACTTCATTATGGCTCTCAGCCTTGGAAGTTGTTTTTGTGGTTTTCAAAATTAATATCCTGATTAGCTTAATTTAATTTATTGGCCCAAGCCTTTGCAGCCTCATCAAGTTGGCGATACACCGACTGAAAGGCTTCATGACTTTTTTTGTAAGGATCAGCAATTTCCTGTGCTGTCCAGTGACCAAAAAGCATTGTTTTTCCGCGGACAGATGGCGATATGTTACATACTGCCTCAATGTGTCCTCTCTCCATAACCAGAATAAGGTCATATTGTTGACACATCTCTTTGGTCAATTGCTGAGCACAATGCGAATCCAGAGAAAGCTGATGTTCGTTCGCTGCATTAATTGCAGCTGCATCAGCCTCATAGCCACTCAAAGCGTTAACACCTGCCGAAGCGATGTTTTTGTGCGGTAAATATTTACGTAATAACCGCTCCCCCGTAGGCGAGCGACAGATATTACCGACACAGACAACCAAAATAGAATTAAACATTCTTATTACCAGGATTTAATCTGATGGGTAGTCGATACCCCATAGCGAACTGTGTTGATAGTCGGCAGCAACTGGCTAATTACACGATTCCAGCGCGTAAGCGGCGTTGCAGTTACATAGACAATATCGTAAGGCTGAAGCTGGAACTCAGTTCCCATTACCATTGCAGTAGCATCGGAAGTATCTAACTGATAAATATTCGCCATTTTACCGCCCTGTTCACGATTTGGACGAATAACAAATACCCCTGTTGCATTAGCCACAGTCTGATCAACACCGTTAGAACTGCCCAGCGCCTCAGTCAGAGTCATCCCACTGCGGTCCATCTTAAGTGTTTGTTGCTTATTCACTTCACCCATTACAAACACTTTCAGATCATCATTACGTGGCACATAAAGAATATCGCCAGGGTAAAGTAAGTGATTCTGCGTTAGATCGCCATTTTGCATCAATGCTTGCAGCGAAATACGTTTCTCAACGCCATTATGAGTCAGCACCACATTGCGCCAGTCTGCATCGGCACCTAAACCACCAGCAGTATTAATAGCATCAAGCACCGTCAACGGAATGTTGGTGATAGGTTGTTTACCTGAGGTTCCAACTTCCCCGGTAACATAGACCTTCTGAGAGCGGAAACCTGCAATGTTCACATCAACCTGTGGGCTTTCAATATAGGTCGCCAGTCGCCGCTGTATCTCTTCGCGCACTTGCTGGATAGTTTTGCCTGCAACCGCGACTTTGCCAATATAAGGATAGAAAATGGTGCCATCTGAGTGAACCCAGTTGCCCGTATCGCTGGCACTGCGGTATTGCCCTGCCGGCGTAGTTAACTCCGGGTGATCCCAGACGGTGACACTAAGGACATCGCCGATACCAATTCGGTATTCATAACCAGCTAACTCACGATCGAGTTGAGGATTAGGACGCGCTACCACCGGCGCGACCCGCATCTGCTCAATCAACATCGGTGTCATTGGGTAAACGTTGACCATTTTATCGATATCATAATCAGCATCTTGCTGCTTGATAACGTCTTTACCGCTTGTCGAAAGGTTTTGCCCAGGAATTATGGTACAACCACCGAGCAGTGTTATTGACACCAGTAAAGGAGCCAACTTAAGTTTTGTTTTCATCATTGAATTGTCATCGCTGTTGCTGATTTATTATCTTGAGCGGCCAACACCGCAAAGTGTTCGTGAACTACTTCCATCCACGCACATCCACGTCCAGCTTTTTAACCAACTGTTTAGTTCCGTCATCAGGGCGTTGCTCACAGCAGTGAGCTTAATGAATTGCTGATAATGCTTCTCTTCAGAAAGTCCAATAAAGTTAGCATCCAACCGAAATTGGAAGTGTAGCAATATGCGGCTAACCGACAAGCTGTAACTGTACGAAATTCCTGATTTTTGCCGGATTAGTCAGCAGTTACTTATTTAAGGAGATTATCACATTAGATTTTTCATACCTATTATGTGGCTATTATCCTAAAAAGTTCTTATCCGCGATATTTATGTTGACTGAAGGGAAGTAATACTCATCTGAATTCAGACACGCTACCGCCCCTGGCTTGCAGCTACCAATGCTGTAAATAAGAATAATGCTATTGCGAGGATGATAATTAGGATAATTCCACTGATAAATCCGAAATCATCATTTGAACCGTTTCATGGCCCTCTGCTTACAAAAGGCGCATTTATCACGGTGTGATCACATAAGTTATGACCAGATTTTCATACTATTGAATGTTTGTTACAAGGGCGGGACGGCAGATCCCGGTCACTTTCAGATTAAGACTAACTTTGCCCATTTTATCACATTGATAATCAACAGGTTAGAGTTAATAAAGAAAATAGTCTTTTCCGGATAGTTCTATGTTGATAATAATATTTTTATCGTAGTTAAGCCAAATTCGCTGCAATTTCCATCAGTATAAGAATTTCTGAGTACCTCAATACCGATCAAAGTCACACGGCACGACTGTCTCGAAACTTAAATAGATTCATCCTGAGATTATTCCTAGATAGCATTGCGTTTTTTTGTTTAGCGTACCAATATCAACATTAATCTAATTAATACATCTTATAGGGTTAAATACGTCGTATGGAATGGATCGCCGATCCGTCAATTTGGGCCGGTCTGGTTACGCTAATCGTGCTGGAGCTGGTACTGGGTATTGATAATCTTGTTTTCATCGCCATTCTCGCAGAAAAACTGCCCCCAGCGCAACGCGACCGTGCTCGGGTAACCGGCTTGTTACTTGCGCTGGTTATGCGTTTACTGCTGCTGACTTCCATCTCCTGGCTTGCCACACTGACTAAACCGCTGGTTACCCTTGCAGGTCATCCGTTTAGTGCGCGGGATATTATTATGTTGGTGGGAGGAGTGTTCCTGTTGTTTAAAGCCACCATGGAACTTAATGAGCGGCTTGAAGGTAAAGACGAAGAGCAGAATACGCAGAAACGTGGCGCGCGATTCTGGCCGGTGGTGGCACAAATTGTGGTTCTGGATGCGGTGTTTTCACTGGATTCGGTGATTACTGCAGTGGGGATGGTTGATCATCTTCCGGTCATGATGGCCGCCGTTGTGGTAGCAATTTTTCTGATGTTGCTGGCCAGTAAGCCCCTCACCCGCTTCGTTAACAGTCACCCGACGATTGTTATTCTCTGTCTGAGTTTCCTGTTGATGATAGGCTTTAGCCTGATCGCAGACGGTTTTGGCTTCCATATACCCAAAGGTTATCTCTACGCGGCTATCGGGTTTTCGGTAATTATCGAATCGCTGAATCAGCTGGCACATTTTAATCGTCGTCGCTTCCTGTCTGCCAAGCTGCCGCTGCGCAAACGCACTGCCGAAGCAGTGCTGCGTTTACTGCGCGGGCATCATGAGCATGCCGAACTGGATGCCGAGACATCCTCGCTGGTTGCCGACCATAATGAGAACCAGGGGATCTTTAATAAGCAGGAACGATTAATGATCGCCCGGGTGTTGGGGATGGGGCAGCGCAGCGTTCGCAGTATCATGACCTCACGCCACGATATTGAGAATATCGATCTGGCTGACGATCCAGAAAAAATCATGGAGCAGCTCGATCGCAATCAGCACACGCGCATCATCATCACCGAAAAGAGTGACGACCCGCTGGGGGTGGTGCATGTTATCGACCTTCTGCACCAGTCGCTGCATGAAAACGCTCTCGATTTACGCGCGCTGATTCGCCAGCCGTTGGTGTTTCCCGAGCAATTGCCGCTGTTACAGGCGCTGGAGCAGTTCCGTAATGCACGCACGCACTTTGCTTTTGTCGTCGATGAGTTTGGTTCGGTGGAAGGCGTGGTGACGCTAAGTGATGTGATGGAAACCATCGCCGGTAATTTACCCAATGAGAGCGAAGAGCTGGATGCGCGTCATGATATTGTGCAAAACGCCGACGGTAGCTGGACAGCCAATGGCTATATGCCGCTGGACGATCTGGTCATGTACTTGCGACTGCCGCTGGATGAAAAGCGCGAGTATCACACCATTGCCGGACTCTTAATGGAGCATTTGCAACGGATACCGCAGGAAGGCGAAGAACTGCAGGTTGGCGATTTTCTGTTTCGGATTCTGCAGGTTGACAGCCATCGGGTGCAGAAGGTGCAGATTATTCCGTTAAAGCTGCCGGAGTCGGACAGCTAACATCAGTGACATAGATTCAGGGGAGTCGAAAACGACTCCCCTGCCCCGACAATTACTTATTCTCTTTCAATAATTGCTTCGCATCTTCGCTGTTTTTATTGCCCTGATTACGCTCAATCCAGCTGTTAATCCGCGATTTGGCCTCGTCCTGAATGCGTTTACGCAGCACCTGGTCAACCTGCAACGAGTATTGCAGGCTGTCCCACGAGCCATACAACCGCAGTGGAATCGCGGTTTCTTTTAGCGTCTGCACCAGTTGGTTATTCCCTTTCCAGCCATCGGTTACCTTAATATTAAAGGTGATATCACACTGCTGGCTGTCGAGGTTAACAATTCCTTTACCGGCGAGGTCCAGCATTGCGGAGCGCCCTTGCAGATTAACCAGCGCCATTGAGCCATTATCGAGCTGCAGCGAGCCTTTCAGCTGCTGAACTTCGGTATAGCTGACATCAGAGTCAGTGCCTCGCACCTGGTCGCTGCTGCGTTCAACCGCACGCTGGATCATTTGCTGGAAGTTAAGCCCGGCCAGCCGTGCGTTTTGCATACTCATTTCAGCGTTGCCACGCCAGTGGTGTTTAAAATCTTCCACACTGAGCCCATGGCCGTGCAGTTTGCCACTCATCGACAGCTTGCCACTGACGGTTTCCGGCAGTTCGAAAGCTTTCAGCAGCGGCGCCAGCTCAATCTGATTGAGTACCGGCTGGAAGGTGACCTGAGTCAGTGGATTATGAATATTTACTGTGCCGGGCAGTGAGAAGTCACCGGAGCCCGTTTTGCCGGTCAGGGTGGCAATATTCATTGCACCGTGATCGTTGCTGCCGACAAACTGGACCTGACTGAAATCCATGCCGCGCCAGCGCAGTGTATCAATCTGCATATTCAGCTTACCGCTGATGTCATTCAGCGCTGAGTTTTCATTACTGCGTTCGATCGGCTCGGCAATCACCGGCGCGCGGCCTGTCGACAGTTGCGTAGCGGGCTGGCCGTCAGTGGCGTTTTGCAGGAAGTTATTGCCGGTCAACGCATCAATATCCAGCGTCGGCGCATGCAGATCGATATTGAAATCCGGGCTACCGCCTAATTTACCCGAAACAGCGCCATTAAGCTGACTGTTGTTTACCGTTAAAGCGATATTTTTGAGCGAGAATTGCTGGGTTTCATTTTGCCAGTCGGCCAGCAGTGAGGCTTCACCCTGAAGACCCTGCGGCGGTAGGTCCGCGCCTCTTAATTGCCAGCTTAGCTGCTCGATATTGCCGGAGATGCGCTGTGGATATTCAGTAACATCCATCGCTCCTTTCAACGCCAGCTGCAGTTCGCGCTGATCGCGACTGACGCGGGTAGTCAGATCCACACTGGCTTGCTTACGGGCATTTTGTGACAGCTCGAGATTGATATCGCGGAAATTGATCTGCTCACCGCCAGCCTGTTGCCAGACCAGAAGGCTGTCCACCACCTGCAATTTGGCGATATCGAATTTCCAGCCGCTGGCCGTCTCCGGCACCGAGGAACCCGACGGACCAACCGGAGCATCCTGAGGACGCTGCGCTTCACTTTCCGGGGTAACGCGGATCACCGCGTTTTTCAGCATCACCTGTTTTACACTGAGCTGGTGGGATAACAGCGGCAGAAGATGCACGTCGAGGCGCATGTTTTCTGCATTAATAAGCGGCTGTTGCGCGCCAGGCGCGGTAATCGACATGCGCCCGGCAAGAATGCTGAGCTGCGGCCAGACGTGCCAGCGCAGATTGCCTTGCAGCTCCAGTTTATAGCCACTGCGCTGTTCAACCTGCTGCACCATGTAAGCACGAAAATCGTTGGGATTAACCAGCAGTACCAGCGCTGACATGCCTGCCACAATCACTACCAACAGTATGGCCAGCGTGGTAATTAATCTTCTCATCCGATCCTCTTATTCGCCTGAAGCGCCAGGCTGTTAGTCTTTATCAATTCGGCTGGCAACCGCGCCTTGCTGATCCTTATATTTCGCATCCTGACGACGGTTATAAGGGCGCGCAGCAGGACCAGACAGCGGTTCAAAGCTTAGCGCACCAATCAGCATACCGGGACGTAATGCTAACGGCAGCTTACCTGAATTATAGAACTCCAGCACAATTCGTCCCTGCCAGCCGGGATCGATGCGGTGCGCGGTGACGTGAACCATTAAGCCCAGACGCGCCAGCGACGAGCGACCATCCAGCCAGCCGACCAGGTCGTCGGGAAGCGTAACTGACTCAAAGGTCACCGCCAGTGCCAGTTCGCCGGGATGCAAAAAGAATGCTTCACCTTCCGGCAGCACAATTTCATCGCTCATTACCCGGTCTAATGCTGCGCTGACTTCATCCTTTGGCCCACTTAAATCAATAAAGGCAGCGGTATGACCGCGAAAGGTGCGAAATTTATTGCCGAGGCGAACATCCACCGTCGCGCCACTGATGCGCTCTACCGGTGGGCGCGGCGTAATGTCAAGCTTGCCGCTATCAAGCCAGGCTTCAATATCGCGATCGCATAATCTCATCGCCGTCTACTCCATCAATGTATTGGTTGCTAACACTGCCACAGGGTTAGCATAAACGCTATGCCAACCCTGTCATTTTTAAGGAATTTTATCTTATCGTAGCAGCAATGCCGTCGCTACTCGAAAAACTGATTAATCTTCGCTTTCAGAATATCAATCGCGATGCGGTTTTTACCGCCGCGCGGCACAATAATGTCAGCATACTGTTTGGATGGCTCAATAAACTGCAGGAACATCGGACGCACCGTTTTCTGATATTGCGCCATCACCGAATCCATTGAACGGCCACGCTCATTGACATCACGCTTCATGCGACGCATCAGACAAATATCCAGCGGCGTATCAACGAAAATAGAGAAGTTCATCTCCTGACGCAGACGCGCATCGGTCAGCAGCAAAATGCCTTCCAGAATAATCACTTTTTTCGGCTTCAGATGGACAGTTTCTTTGGTGCGGGTGTGGTCAACATAGCTGTAAACCGGTAGTTCTATATCCTGTCCCGATTTCAGCATCTGCAGATGTTGCAACAGCAGATTGTGATCCATTGCGCTGGGATGGTCGTAATTGGTTTTTACCCGCTCTTCCATGGTGAGGTGGCTTTGGTCTTTGTAGTAGCAATCTTCCGGGATCACGCCGATATGTTCATCGCCGACCTGATCGCGCACTTCACGATACAAGGTACTGGAGATTAAGCTTTTCCCCGACGCTGATGCGCCTGCGATTCCTACAATGACGCATTGGTGAGACTTGTCAGTCATAAAATTAAAGACCTGATAACTATGTGACTTATCGATAAGGCGAAGTCGATTTGCTCTGCCTTATTGACGGGTCAGGAATGAGAGGGTTGTTTCGCTGGCAATTATAGGGATTTAGCTGAACTGATGCCAGAAAAAACCCCGCCTGCTGATTTTCGGAAATTACCCCTTTGGCGCAAAGTACTTTCCCCGATAAACTAGTGTTCATCTGGCGTACTGGCCTGAAGTCCGTTTTGACCCGAAGGAAAACTATGTCCTGGAACACACTAAGCTATCTTGGCGACAGCATGTTGCTGCTTCCCACCGCAGTGATTATTGCGCTGGTGATGCCGTGGAAAAATAACGATCGCCGCGCCGTGTGGTTCTGGATTGTGGTTTTCTGCCTGGCAGGGGCGCTGGTCAGCCTGTCGAAAATCGCCTTCATGGGCTTTGGTATCGGCAGTGCGCGCTTTAATTTCACCGGCTTCAGCGGCCACAGTGCGATGTCCGCAACCCTGTGGCCGGTGATGTTCTGGCTGCTGTCCGGGCGTTTATCCGCGCTGCTGCGCGGCGCGGCGCTGGCGGTCGGCTATCTGATTCCGCTAATGGTCGGTTTCTCCCGCCTTGAGCTGGACGTTCACTCCACCAGCGAAGTGGTCAGCGGCCTGCTGCTTGGCTATACCCTGAGCAGTGCATTTTTACTCTCACAACGCAGCTCTCAGCTTAAAGGCTTTAGTGTGGTGCAGCTTTGTGTCGCGCTGCTGGTTCCGGTGCTGCTGTTCAGTCATGGCCGTGTGGCGACCACCCAGGGCTTTCTGACCCACCTCTCCACGAAGATTACCGGATTAGAGAAACCTTTTACCCGTAGTGAACTGTTGCAGCAGCCTTAATTAGCTGTTTTTTATCACTCTGATTTCGGCCGCAAAGTTTATTGGTTACAGCGCGCATAATTTCGATTTACCCACAGCATTGCATAACGGATGTGCTAGCATGCAACGAGCATTGAGTCTTGTTGAAAGCATGTAAATCAGCCTGTCAGGCTCGCAGGCATGCAGCTGGAATCGATGATGACAACCGATATTCTCTCATCCCGACTCACCGGCTCATGGTGGGCAAAATCATTAATACTTGGCGCGTTAAGTTTCGCGCTAACGCTATTTTGTATTGAGCTGATCATGGTCAGCGGCACTCTCTCGCCGCTATGGTTCCCCACTACCCTGATGACCGTGGTGGTTTTCCGCTATTCCAATGCTGAGTTACTGCCATTGCTGTTCAGCTGTATGACTGGCCTGGTGCTGGCCAATGCATTAATGTTTGGCGTTTCGCTGGCCATCATTAGTTTTCCGCTGGTTAACTTGTTACAAGCTCTGGCTGGCGGACTGCTGCTGCGGCTGGTTCTCGGGCGCAAAGCGCCGCTCAGCTCACTCAGCAGCTGGTATAAGATGCTGGCTACAATCGGCATTGCCGCCCCGCTGTTCGGTGGGTTGCTGGCAAATGGCCTGCTGAACCATGCCGGTGCCCCGGCGTTACACTTTATCGCCTCGTGGGCGGTATCAGAAATGATCGGTATGCTGGCGCTGGCGCCGGTGTGTCTGCTGTGGCGTGCAGGCTATTTCGGTAAACCCTTAGTGAGTAAAACGCTGGCGGAAGCGATTATTACGCTGATCGCCACTCTGGCACTCAGTTATATCGCGCTGCGCTATCTCCCGTGGCCGTTCACCTTTATGATTGTGGTGCTGTTCTGGAGTGCGGTGCGCCTGCCACGACTTGAAGCCTTTATTATTTTTTTCGCTAACATCGCCATGATGTCGCTGATGCTGGCCTGGCGCTTTTTCGATGTGTACGCCGAAAGCACCCATGAAATTGCCGGCGCCCCGTGGCTACCGTTTCTGCTGGTGCTGATTCCCAGCCATATGATGACGCTGGCGATGCATTCGTTCAGGGAAGAGAAAAAGCATATCAGCGAAAGCGAGCGCCGTTTCCGCCATGCGATGGAGTATTCGGCGATCGGTATGGCGCTGGTTTCTCCTGACGGCCGCTGGCTGCAAACCAACAATGCGCTGTGCCATTTTCTCGGCTATCGGGCCGATGAGCTGAAACGTCTGAACTTCCAGAAAATTACCCATCCCGACGATCTGGATGCCGATCTCGCCCAGCTTAACGCCCTGCTGGCCGGCACCATTGACAGCTACACCACTGAAAAGCGCTACCTGCGTAAAGATCATAAAATCGTCTGGGCGCGACTGGCGGTGTCAGTGGTGCATGATACCGATCATCAGCCACTCTATTTTATTTCGCAAATAGAGGATATCACCGCGCTGAAACACTCCAATGAACAGAACCGTCTGTTAATGGAACGTATTACCATCGCCAATGAAGCCGGCGGTATCGGCGTCTGGGAGTGGAATATTGACGATAACGACCTCAGCTGGGACCGGCGGATGTACGAAATGTTTGAGCTTTCCAGCGATGAAACGCCCACCGATCGCTACTGGTTAGGTTGCGTGATTGCGGAAGATCGCGACAAAGCGGAGCAAGCGTTAAAACGGTCGATAAAACTGCGTGAGCCGTTAGATCTTGAGTACCGTATCCAGAGCAGCACCGGGATCCGCTATATCCACACTCAGGCCAACCGAATTTTACGCGATGACGGGCGTATTGAGCGCATTCTGGGTATCAGTCAGGATGTGACCGAAGTTCGGGCGCTAAATGAAGCGCTGTTCCAGGAAAAAGAGCGCATGCTGATTACTCTCGACTCGATCGGCGAGGCGGTGATCAGTACCAACCAGGAGATGCTGATAACCTTTATGAATCCGGTCGCTGAGCAGATGAGCGGCTGGTCTCAGGAGCGCGCGGCGGGTGTCCATATCAGCAAAATTTTGCATATTACCCACGGCAGTAAAGGGCCAGAAATTGAAAACCTGCTGCTGAGTAAGCTGCCTGAAGTGAAAGTCACGCCAGATTTTGAGCAGGACCTGGTGTTGCACAGCCCTGGCGGCGACCAGTTTGATATTCACTACAGCATTACCCCACTCAACACTATCGAAGGCCGCATTATTGGCTGCGTGATGGTGATTCATGACGTCAGCGAATCTCGGGAAATGTTGAAACGCCTCAGCTACAGCGCTTCACACGATATGCTGACGCGCCTGCCCAACCGCTCCAGTTTCGAACACCAGCTGAAGCGGCTGCTGGTTTCGTCCAGCGAACATCAGCATCAGCACGTACTGACCTTTATTGATCTTGACCGGTTTAAAGCTATCAACGATACCGCGGGCCATGCCGCTGGCGATGCGCTGCTGCATGAGCTGGCGAAATTAATGCAGTCGCAACTGCGCAGCCACGATCTGCTGGCGCGCCTGGGCGGTGATGAGTTTGGCTTGCTGTTAAGCGACAGTTCAACTGACGCTGCCATCGAAGTGGTACAGCGTCTGGTCAGCAGCATTAATGAGTACCGCTTCCTGTGGGAAGGACGGCTGTTTCGCATCGGTGCCAGCGCCGGACTAACGCAAATTACCAGCAGCAACTGTATCGCCAGCGAAGTGATGGCCCAGGCTGACTTTGCCTGTTATAACGCCAAACATAATGGTCGCGGTCAGATCTCAGTGTACGAGGCGCGCCTGCAACGCCAGCTGCGACCGGTAATGACGCGAGAAGAGAATATCCGCACTCTGCAGGAGCATCCGCTGCGAATGATGGCCTCACCCGTCACGCCGCCGCGCAAAACTCAGGCGGTCAGTTTCTGGCTGATCGGTCTGCAACTGTTTTCGCGCACCGGTCAGGAGATCAGTGAAGCAGAATTTCGCGCCAACCTGCATGAGCCAGACCTGTTTATCGCGCTCGACCGCAAAGTTATCGATACTTTTTATGCCAGCTATGGCGCCGGCGTGGCGCGCAAAGCCATCAGCATGGCGCTACCGCTGTCGGCTTATGGCCTGAAAGACGACGTTTTTATTCGCTATCTGCTGGATAAAATCAGCAGTGGCGGCGTGGCGGGTAATCTGCTGCACTTTATGCTCGACATTGATACCCTGCTCGAACAGCATGAAACCCTGCATGCTAATATTGCCCGCTTACGCCAGCTGGGCTGCGGCATTGTATTACGCGATTTTGGCCGTAATCTTGATGCATTTAATCTGCTGCATGCCGACGAAATCGACTATCTGATGCTCAGCGCGGACCTGGTGACTAACGTCCACTGTAATCTGATGGACGAAATGATGGTGTCAATTATCCATGGTCACGCCCAGCGGCTGAACATCGCCACCCTTGCCGGCCCGGTAGAGTTACCGCTGGCGCTAACCACGCTGGCCACTATTGGTATCGACGTGGTATGGGGTGAGGCGGTCGGCAGCCCGCAGACGCTCACAACCCTGCTGAGCAACAGTTACTTCGCGATTAAATAGCCCTTCTCCGCCTATATTGTTCCGCCTGTCGCCAACCGCGTGGTATTGATTGCCCTGCACGACGTACTGCGCTAAAGTCGCCCCCTTTTTTCGCCATTGGGAGGGTAAACATGTTTATCGGTTTCGATTACGGGACGGCAAACTGCTCGGTAGCTGTGATGGAGAAGGGCTCGCCGCGCCTGCTGCCGCTGGAAAATAATTCGCCGTGGTTGCCCTCAATGTTATGTGCACCTACGCGTGAAGCGATCAGCGAATGGTTATTCCGCCATCATCAAGTCGCCACGCCGGACGCTGAAAACCAGGCGCTGTTGCGTCGCGCCATCGCCTTTAACCGCGAAGAAGATATCGAGGTCAACAGTAACAGCGTGCAGTTTGGTCTGGCATCGCTGGCGCAGTATATGGATGACCCGGAAGAGGTGTGGTTTGTTAAATCGCCGAAATCCTTCCTCGGTGCCAGCGGGCTGAAGCCGCAGCAGATCGCGCTGTTTGAAGACCTGGTGTGCGCCATGATGCTGCATATCCGCAAAACCGCTGAAAACCAGCTGGGCAGTGACATTCAGCAGGCGGTGATTGGTCGTCCGATTAACTTTCAGGGCTTAGGCGGTGAAGACGCCAACCATCAGGCGCAGGGCATACTTGAACGCGCTGCACATCGCGCCGGTTTCCGTGACGTGGTGTTTCAGTTTGAGCCGGTTGCGGCCGGGCTGGACTTTGAAGCCACGCTGCAAAAAGAGACGCGAGTGCTGGTGGTCGATATCGGTGGTGGTACCACTGACTGCAGTATGCTGTTGATGGGCCCGGAGTGGAGCACGAAAGCCGAGCGCGGCGCCAGCCTGCTCGGTCACAGCGGTTGCCGCGTCGGCGGTAACGATCTGGATATTATGCTGGCATTTAAAGAGCTGATGCCGCTGCTTGGCCTCGGCGGCCAGACGGCAAAAGGTATTGCGCTGCCGGCTCTGCCGTGGTGGAACGCGGTAGCCATTAACGATGTTCCGGCGCAAAGCGATTTCTATGCTGCCGCCAGCCGTAAAATGCTGCAGGATCTGATTCGCGATGCGCAGCAGCCTGAGGTGGTGAAGCGCCTGCTGAAAGTCTGGCAACAGCGGCTCAGCTATCGTCTGGTACGTAGCGCGGAAGAGAGTAAAATTGCCCTGTCGGACAGCCGTGAAGTGGCAGCCGCGCTCGATTTTATCGAGCCAGCGTTGGCTACCTCAGTCAGCGTTGAAGGATTTCAGGCGGCGATTACTCAACCGTTAGAGCGTATTCAGGAGCAGGTGAAACTGGCACTGGCCACCAGCGGCACCCGTCCTGATGTTATCTATCTTACAGGCGGCAGTGCCCGTTCCCCGCTGCTGCGTCAGGCGTTGCAACAGCAACTGCCGGATATCCCGCTGGCCACTGGCGATGACTTTGGTTCGGTCACCGCCGGTCTGGCGCGCTGGGCACAGGTCACTTTTGCCGGTTAATTAGCTGCTGGCTTCGGCCAGCTGCTTAATCTCTTCCGGTGAAAGTTTCAGCGTCGCCGCCTTGACCAGCTCATCAAGCTGTTGCAGGGAAGTGGCACTGACGATCGGTGCGGTGATACCCGGACGCGCAATCTGCCACGCCAGCGCCACCTGGGTTGGTGTGGCATCACGCGCGGCGGCAATCTGATCCAGCGCCGCCAGAATCCGCAAACCGCGTGGGTTAAGATATTGCTTCACTACCCCTTCACCACGTTTGCTTTTGCTGGCATCCTGGGGAGTACGGTATTTACCGCTGAGAAAACCACTGGCCAGTGAATAGTAGTTAATCACGCCGAGTCCGTGCTCAATCGCCACCTGCTCCAGACCACTTTCATACTCGCTGCGATCGTAGAGGTTATATTCCGGTTGCAGCGTTTCATAGCGAGTCAGATTTTGCTGCTCGCTGATTTTCAGGGCTTCCGACAACCGCTGCGCACTGTAATTGGAGGCACCAATCGCCCGCACCTTGCCCTCTTTAACCAGCGCATCAAAGGTCGCCAGCGTTTCAGCCAGCGGCGTATCCTCGTCATCCCGGTGCGCCTGATACAGGTCGATATAGTCGGTTTGCAGGCGACGCAGTGAATCTTCTACCGCCTGACGAATATATGCCGGAGCCAGCCCGGTCTTCTGCGGGCTTAATTCCATCCCCACTTTGGTCGCCAGTACTATCTGGTCACGCTTGCCGCTTTTCTTCAGCCAGTTGCCAATAATGGTTTCGGATTCGCCCCCCTCGTTGCCGGGCGCCCAGCGCGAATAGACATCGGCGGTATCGATAAACCACAACCCCTTCTCTACCAGCGCATCAAGCAGGGAAAAAGAGGTGGCCTGGTCGACAGTCCAGCCAAATACATTGCCGCCGAAGGTCAGTGGTGGAACCTGAATCTGACTACGGCCTAACTGACGTAAGGGTAATTGACTCATGCTGTTTCTCCTGAAATTAAATGATTTCTGGCGCGACCATCAGCTTAGCAAACATTTTTTACCTCGCTTTGCGGATTTCTGGCGAAAGATTTTCAGGATATGAATAGTGCCGACGGCTGAGGCCAGCATAATAGCCGCCAGAACCCTCGAATCAGGCGACACAACTAAACTATACAGTTATCCTTATTTCCTTCATTTTTTTATCGCCTTAGCTGTCTACACTAAGGTCTTTGTGGGTTATTGCGTTATGACCCACCAGAATTATCGTTCGCACCGCTGGAGAGCTACTGACAATATGAACGCCGCACGCCGCACGCCAAAAAAAATTATTATTGTTGCCATCGTGGCAGTTGTTGCCGCCGGTGCGCTCTGGTGGTGGCACCATAACAGCACCCCGTCAACGCCGGGCGCTGTAGAATCTCAGCAGCAGCGCGGCAAAGGCGGTGCACGCCGTGGAATGCCTGCGGCTCCAGTACAGGCCGCTACTGCCGTCACGCAGAGCGTACCGCAATATCTTACCGGTTTAGGTACGGTGAACGCTGCCAGCACCGTAACGCTGCGCAGCCGCGTCGACGGTGAGCTGATGGCGCTGCATTTTACCGAAGGTCAACAGGTGGCAGCGGGTCAGCTGCTGGCAGAAATCGATCCGCGCCCGTATCAGGTGGCGCTGACCCAGGCGCAGGGGCAACTGGCAAAAGACCAGGCGACGCTGGCAAATGCACGCCGCGACCTGGCGCGTTATGAAAAGCTGGCAAAAACCGGACTGGTATCGCAGCAGGAGCTGGATACTCAGCGCTCGCTGGTCAGTGAAACACTGGGCAGTATCAAAGCCGATGAAGGCAGTGTCGCCAGCGCCCAGCTCAATCTGACCTACAGCCGGATTACCTCACCGATTGCCGGACGCGTCGGCCTGAAACAGGTCGATATCGGCAACTATATTACCAGTGGCGATACCAACGGCATCGTGGTGATCACCCAAACCCACCCGGTAGATGTGGTGTTCAGCCTGCCAGAAAATAATATTGCGATGATTTTACCGGCGCAAAAAAGCGGCGATTCACTGCTGACCGAAGCCTGGGATCGCAGCAACAAAACTCACCTCACCGACGGCAAGCTGCTGAGTCTGGATAATCAGATCGACAGTACTACCGGTACAATTAAGCTGAAGGCGCGCTTTGCTAATGAAGACGACAAACTGTTTCCTAATCAGTTTGTTAACGTGCGCCTGAAGGTCAACACGCTGGATGATGCCATCGTCATCCCGGCCGCCGCGCTACAAATGGGCAGTGAAGGCCACTTTGTCTGGGTGGTGAACAGCGAGAATAAAGTCAGTAAAAAGGGCGTCAGCGTCGGGATTCAGGACAGTGAAAAAGTGGTGATTAAAGCTGGCCTGGACAGCGGCGAGCGGGTGGTTACCGACGGGCTGGACCGCCTGACGGAAGGAGCCACGGTTGAAGTGGTGGCGGCACAAAACACCCCACTGTCATCCGATAAAACCACTCAACGCGCGAAGGGAGAGCGTTCCTGATGCAGGTCATGCCTCCTGAGTCTGGCGGCGGGCCATCACGTCAGTTTATTCTGCGCCCGGTTGCTACCACCCTGCTGATGGTCGCTATTCTGCTGGCAGGGATTATCGGTTATCGCGCCCTGTCGGTCTCGGCACTGCCGGAAGTTGACTATCCGACCATTCAGGTCGTGACGCTGTATCCCGGCGCCAGTCCGGACGTGGTCACCTCGGCAATTACCGCCCCGCTGGAGCGTCAGTTTGGTCAGATGTCCGGGCTGAAGCAGATGTCATCGCAAAGTTCCGGCGGCGCTTCCGTGGTCACTTTACAGTTCCAGCTAAGCCTGCCGCTCGACGTCGCCGAGCAGGAAGTGCAGGCGGCGATTAACTCAGCCACTAATCTGCTGCCCTCCGATCTGCCCAATCCACCGGTATACAGCAAAGTAAATCCGGCCGATCCGCCAATTATGACGCTGGCGGTGACCAGCACCAGCATGCCAATGACTCAGGTGCAGGACATGGTGGAAACCCGGGTGGCGCAGAAAATCTCGCAGGTTTCCGGCGTCGGTCTGGTTACGCTCTCCGGCGGCCAGCGCCCGGCAGTGCGGGTGAAAATGAACGCTCAGGCGATTGGCGCGTTGGGGCTGGACAGTGAAACTATCCGTACTGCTATTACCTCTGCCAACGTCAATTCGGCAAAAGGCAGCCTGGATGGCCCGGAACGTTCAGTCACGCTGTCGGCTAACGATCAGATGAAATCGGCGGAAGATTATCGTCAACTGATTGTCGCTTATAAAAATGGCGCGGCGGTGCGGCTTGGCGATGTGGCTACCGTTGAGCAGGGTGCGGAAAACAGCTGGCTCGGCGCCTGGGCCAATCGCCAGCCGGCAATTGTACTGAATGTGCAGCGCCAGCCCGGTGCCAATATTATTACTACCGCCGACAGCATTCGTCAGATGCTGCCCGCGCTAACCGCATCACTGCCTAAATCAGTTGATGTACAGTTGATGTCGGATCGCACGACCAATATTCGCGCCTCGGTACATGACGTGCAGCTGGAACTGCTGCTGGCGATTTCGCTGGTGGTGATGATCATCTATCTGTTCCTGCGCAACGTCCCGGCGACGATTATCCCGGCGGTTGCAGTGCCGCTGTCGCTGGTCGGCACCTTTGCAGTGATGTATTTCCTCGATTTCTCGATCAATAACCTGACGCTGATGGCGCTGGTTATCGCCACCGGCTTTGTCGTCGATGATGCGATTGTGGTGATTGAAAACATTTCGCGCTATATCGAAAAAGGCGAGAAACCGGTAGCAGCAGCGTTGAAAGGGGCCGGAGAGATCGGTTTTACCATTATCTCACTGACGCTTTCGTTGATTGCGGTACTGATCCCGTTGCTGTTTATGGGCGATATTGTTGGACGGCTGTTCCGCGAATTCGCCGTCACGCTGGCGGTTGCCATATTAATCTCGGCGGTGGTGTCACTGACGCTGACGCCAATGATGTGCGCGCGTATGCTCAGCGCAGAATCACTGCGCAAACAGAACCGTTTTTCCCGTGCCAGCGAGGCGATGTTTGATCGGGTGATTGCTGCCTATGGCCGGGTGCTCAAGCGCGTGCTGAATCATCCGTGGCTGACGCTCGGAGTAGCGATTGGCACTCTGCTGCTGACGATACTGCTGTGGATGATGATTCCGAAAGGCTTCTTCCCATTACAGGATAACGGCATTATTCAGGGCACGGTACAGGCGCCGCAGTCGGTCTCTTACGCCAGTATGGCCCAGCGCCAGCAGACCGTCGCCTCGATCATTATGAAAGATCCGGCGGTGCAGAGCCTGACCTCGTTTGTCGGCGTCGATGGCACTAATCCGGCGCTGAACAGTGGCCGACTGCAAATCAACCTGAAACCACTGGACGAACGCGACGATCGCATTCCGGCGGTGATTGAGCGGCTGCAAAGAGAAGTCGCACGCGTGCCGGGCATTACGCTGTATCTGCAACCGGTGCAGGATCTGACCATTGATACCCAGTTGAGCCGCACCCAGTATCAGTTTACCTTACAGACCGGTTCGCTGGATGCCCTCAGTGAATGGGTCCCTGCACTGCTGACCGAACTGCAGAAGCTGCCGCAGTTGCAGGATGTCAGCAGCGACTGGCAGGATCAGGGGCTGGAAGCCTATATCAAAGTCGACCGCGACAGCGCCAGTCGGCTGGGCATTTCGATGGCCGACGTGGATAACGCGCTGTATAACGCCTTTGGTCAGCGGCTGGTCTCCACTATCTACACCCAGGCGAATCAGTACCGCGTGGTACTGGAACAGGATACCAGCAGCACGCCGGGGCTGGCGGCGCTGGATGGCATTCGCCTGACCAGCAGCGACGGCAGCAGCGTGCCGCTGAATACCCTCGCCAGCGTTGAGCAGCGTCATACTGCACTGGCGATCAATCATCTCGATCAGTTCCCGTCGACCACCTTCTCGTTTAACGTTGGCGACGGTTATTCACTGGAAGAAGCCACCAAAGCGATTACTCAGGCCGAACAGCAGCTGGAAATGCCGCCAGACATTATTACCAAGTTTCAGGGCAGTACGCTGGCGTTCCAGGCGGCGCTCGGCAGCACGGTGTGGCTGATTGTTGCGGCGGTGGTGGCGATGTATATCGTGCTCGGCGTGCTGTATGAGAGCTTTATTCATCCGATCACCATTTTGTCGACGCTGCCGACCGCCGGTGTTGGCGCGTTACTGGCGCTGATGCTGAGCGGCAACGAACTGGATGTGATTGCGATAATCGGCATCATCCTGCTGATTGGTATCGTTAAGAAAAATGCCATCATGATGATCGACTTCGCCCTCGCCGCCGAACGCGAACAGGGTATGACGCCGTATGACGCGATTTATCAGGCTTGTCTGCTGCGCTTCCGTCCGATTTTAATGACCACGCTGGCGGCGCTGTTTGGTGCGCTGCCGCTGATGCTCAGCACCGGCGTTGGTGCAGAACTGCGCCAGCCACTCGGCGTGACGATGGTTGGCGGGCTGATCCTCAGCCAGATCCTGACGCTGTTTACCACGCCGGTGATCTATCTGCTGTTTGATCGCCTGTCGCTGGCCACGCGCCGCCGCTTCAAGCGCACGGAGAATGCATCGTGAAGTTTTTCGCGCTGTTTATCCACCGGCCGGTCGCGACCATTCTGCTGACGATTGCCATCACTCTTGCCGGTATTCTCGGTTTTCGTCTGTTGCCGGTGGCGCCGCTGCCACAGGTCGATTTCCCGGTGATTATGGTCAGTGCCTCACTGCCGGGTGCGTCACCGGAAACCATGGCATCGTCGATCGCGACACCGCTGGAGCGTTCGCTGGGCCGCATTGCTGGCGTCAGTGAAATGAGCTCCAGCAGCTCGCTCGGCAGTACGCGTATTATTCTGGTATTTGATTACGACCGTGATATCAACGGTGCCGCGCGTGATGTGCAGGCCGCCATCAATGCCGCCCAGGCGCTGTTGCCAAGCGGCATGCCGAGTCGCCCGACCTATCGCAAAGCTAACCCGTCCGATGCGCCGATTATGATTATGACGCTGACCTCCGATACTTATTCTCAGGGTCAGCTTTATGATTACGCCTCTACTCAACTGGCACAAAAACTGGCGCAAATCGACGGCGTTGGTGACGTCTCGGTAGGCGGCAGCTCGTTACCGGCAGTGCGCGTGGCGCTTAATCCGCAGGCGCTGTTTAACCAGGGCGTGTCGCTGGATGCGGTGCGCACGGCGATTGCCGCCGCCAACGTGCGCAAGCCGCAGGGGGCGATAGAGAACCCGCAGCAGCGCTGGCAGATAAGAACCAACGATGAACTGAAAACCGCCGAGGAATATCAGCCGCTGATCGTGCATTACAATAACGGTGCGGCGGTACGATTACAGGATGTCGCCACCGTCGAAGACTCCGTACAGGATCTGCGTAATGCCGGGATGTCCAACGCGCGCCCGGCGATTCTGCTGATGATTCGCAAGTCTCCTGAAGCCAATATTATTCAGACCGTTGATCGTATCCGCGCGGAAATGCCGGAGCTGGCGAATATCGTGCCGGCGTCAATTCAGCTGGAAATCGCCCAGGATCGCTCACCCACTATCCGCGCTTCGCTGGCGGAAGTTGAGCAGTCGTTAGTGATTGCCGTGGCGCTGGTGATTCTGGTGGTATTTGTCTTTTTGCGTTCTGCTCGCGCCACGCTTATCCCGGCGGTAGCGGTTCCGGTTTCGCTAATCGGCACTTTCGCCGCCATGTACCTGTGCGGCTTCAGCCTTAATAACCTGTCGCTAATGGCGCTGACTATCGCCACCGGTTTTGTCGTCGATGATGCAATTGTGGTGCTGGAAAATATCTCGCGCCATATTGAAGCTGGCATGAAACCGCTGCAGGCTTCACTGCAGGGGGTACGTGAAGTCGGCTTTACCGTGCTGTCGATGAGCATTTCGCTGGTGGCGGTATTTATTCCACTGCTGCTGATGAGTGGGCTGGTCGGGCGATTGTTCCGCGAATTTGCCGTCACGCTGTCGGTGGCAATAGGGATATCGCTGCTGATCTCGGTCACTTTGACGCCAATGATGTGCGCCTGGTTGTTAAAAGCGCATAAACCGCGCAGCCAGCCGCGCATCCGTGGGTTTAACAAGCTGATGTTCCGGCTGCAACAGGGCTACGGCAGCTCACTGCGCTGGGTGCTTGACCATGCTCGCTGGACGTTACTGGTGCTTCTGGCTACCATCGGCCTGACGGTCTATCTCTATATTTCGATTCCAAAAACCTTCTTCCCGGAACAGGACACCGGCCGCCTGATGGGCAATATTTCTGCCGACCAGAGCATTTCATTCCAGGCAATGCGCGGCAAGCTGGAAGATTTTATGAAGATCGTGCGCGAAGATCCGGCCGTGACCAATGTGACCGGTTTTACCGGCGGTTCCCGCACCAACAGCGGCATGATGTTTATCACGCTGAAATCGCTCTCCGAACGTAAAGAGAGCTCGCAACAGGTGATTGCGCGGCTGCGGGGAAAACTGGCGAAAGAGCCGGGAGCCAGCCTGTTTCTGATGGCGGTGCAGGATATTCGCGTCGGTGGTCGTCAGTCGAATGCCGAATATCAGTATTCGCTGCTGTCCGATGATCTCGACTCCCTGCGTGAGTGGGAGCCGAAAATTCGCCAGGCGTTTAGCAAGCTGCCTGAACTGACGGATGTCAATTCGGATCAGCAGGATAACGGCTCGGAAATGGCGCTGATTTACGATCGGGAAACGATGTCGCGGCTGGGCATTTCGGTTTCCGACACTAACGCACTGCTGAATAACGCCTTTGGACAGCGCCAGATCTCCACCATTTATCAGCCGCTGAATCAGTACAAAGTGGTGATGGAAGTCGATCCGCGTTATACCCAGGATATCAGCGCGTTAGACCATATGTTTGTGATTAACAGCGAAGGTAAATCCATTCCGCTCTCCGGGTTTGCCAAATGGCAACCGGCCAACGCCCCGCTGTCGGTTAATCATGAGGGACTGTCGGCCTCTTCGACCATCTCCTTCAACCTGCCAGCTGGCGTCTCGCTGTCGGAAGCGTCAGCGGCGATTGAGCGCACCGTTACTGCACTCGGCGTTCCTTCCAGCGTGCGCGGCAGTTTTGCCGGTACCGCGCAGGTCTTCCAGGATACGCAGAACAGTCAGCTGCTGCTGATTCTGGCGGCGATTGCCACCGTGTATATCGTGCTGGGGATTCTGTATGAGAGCTACGTCCATCCGCTGACAATTCTCTCTACCCTGCCCTCTGCGGGTGTCGGCGCACTGCTGGCGCTGGAGCTGTTTGGCGCGCCGTTTAGTCTAATCGCACTGATTGGTATTATGCTGTTGATTGGTATTGTGAAAAAGAATGCAATCATGATGGTGGACTTCGCGCTGCACGCGCAGCGTAACGGTAATCAGAGTGCGCGTGACGCAATTTATCAGGCCTGCCTGCTGCGTTTTCGGCCGATTTTGATGACCACGCTGGCGGCGCTGTTTGGTGCCCTGCCACTGGTACTGACCAGCGGCGACGGCGCGGAACTGCGCCAGCCGCTGGGAATAACCATTGTCGGCGGGCTGGTAATGAGTCAGTTGCTGACGCTGTACACGACTCCGGTCGTCTATCTGTATATGGATAAACTGCGGCGAAAAAAACGTTACCAGCCTCAGTATGATGCTTAACTACGCGGTATCGCGCCTGGAGATTAACGCCAGCCGCAGGAGTAAGAGAGATCGATGAAAAGAATGCGTGTCGGCATCAGCGCCAAACTGTTTTGTGCCATCTTTTCCACCTGTATGCTGGTGTTGATTATCATGCACTGGGGCGTGCGCCTCAGCTTTGAACATGGCTTTATTGACTATATTAAGCGCGGCAATGAACAGCGGCTGGCGCTGCTCAGCGATGCACTGGCCGATCAGTATGAGCAGCACGGTAACTGGGACTTTTTGCGCAACAATGACAAGCGGATTTTTTCCATTCTGCGCTCGCTGGAGCAAAGCTCCGAGGCCAGTAATGCGATTCCGCCACACGGCTGGCGCACTCAGTTCTGGATAATCGATCAGCAATATCACGTATTGGCTGGCCCGCGCGAACCGGTGCCGCATGAAGGAATACGGCACAATATCACCACCAGCAATAACAAAATTGTCGGCTGGGTCATTGGTTCGCCGCCAGAACGGCTGACCCGCAGCGCCGATATTAACTTTGACCAGCAGCAACGGCGCACCAGCTGGCTGATTGTCGGGCTGTCGATGCTGTTAGCCGCTGCCGTCACCTGGCTGATGTCGCGCGGATTGTTAGCGCCGGTAAAACGGCTGGTGGAAGGCACCTATTACCTGGCCGCCGGTGATTTTTCCAAGCGGGTTGAAGTCAGCAGCCGCGATGAACTTGGCCGGCTGGCGCAGGACTTTAACAAACTTGCCAGCTCACTGGAAAAAAATGAGAGTATGCGCCGGGCCTTTATGGCGGATATTTCCCATGAGCTGCGCACGCCGCTGGCCATCCTGCGCGGCGAGCTGGAAGCGATGCAGGATGGCGTGCGCAAACTGACGCCGGAAGCCATTGTCTCACTGCAGGCGGAAGTGGCCACGCTGACCAAACTGGTCGACGATCTGCATCAGCTCTCGCTGTCGGATGAAGGCGCGCTGGCCTACCGCAAAAGCCCCACCGATGTGGTTTCCTTACTGGAAATGGTCAGCGGGATTTTCCGCGCGCGCTTTGCCAGCCGCCAGCTATCTTTAACCCTGTCGCTGCCGGATCAGGCACCGCTTTTTGCTGATGCTGACCGCCTGATGCAGCTGTTTACCAATCTGATGGAGAACAGTCTGCGCTATACCGACGCCGGTGGCGGGCTGAGGATTTCACTGACGTCAGAAGCTGATAAGATGTTGCTGCATTTTGATGATTCTGCGCCTGGCGTAAGCGATGAGCAGCGCCAGCAAATTTTTGAACGCTTTTATCGTACCGAAAGCTCGCGTAATCGTGCCAGCGGCGGCTCCGGACTGGGGCTGTCGATTTGCAAAAATATTGTCGAGGCGCACGGCGGCACCCTCAGTGCGGAGCACTCTGATTTAGGTGGCTTGCGCATTACGGTAGCATTACCGCTGGACTCTAACTGAATAAGAGAAAATGACTGAATATCACCAGCCCCTGATTCTGGTCGTTGAAGATGAGCCGAAACTGGCTCAGTTGATGATCGATTATTTACAGGCATCGAACTACCGCACCCACCATATTGCCGATGGCAATCAGGTTCTTAGCTATGTGCGGCAAAGTGAGCCGGACTTAGTGCTGCTCGACCTGATGCTGCCGGGAGTTGACGGCCTGACGCTGTGCCGTGAGATGCGGCGCTTCTCCGATTTGCCGATAATGATGGTGACGGCAAAAACCGAAGAGATCGATCGCCTGCTGGGGCTGGAAATCGGTGCTGATGATTACATCTGCAAGCCGTTCAGCCCGCGCGAGGTGGTGGCGCGAGTGAAAACTATTTTGCGCCGCGTCAGGCAGACGCCGGAAGAAGCACAGCAAGCCTCACTGCTGCTGGTAGATGAAGGACGTTTTCAGGCCAGCTGGAATCAACGCCCGCTTGATTTGACCCCGGCAGAGTTCCGCCTACTGAAAACGCTCGCGCAGGAACCCGGCAAAGTTTTCTCCCGCGAACAGCTGCTTAATCACCTGTATGACGACTACCGGGTGGTAACGGATCGCACCATTGACAGCCATATAAAAAATCTGCGCCGAAAGCTGGAAGCGCTGGACAGCGATCAGCCTTTTATCCGCGCTGTCTATGGTATGGGCTACCGCTGGGAGGCAGATGTCTGTCGTTTGATCTAGCGCAATTTACATTCTACTGCCGACCTCCTACAATCCCCGCACAATTTGTAAGGCCAGCCCGACACTCTTGTCTGGCGCTGGCTGGCGGCTGAATGCCGTTCTGACCTGACATCAGACTGAGAAAAATATGTTTAAACCGGAACTCCTCTCTCCGGCCGGAACGCTGAAAAATATGCGTTACGCCTTTGCCTATGGTGCAGATGCGGTGTATGCCGGTCAGCCACGCTACAGCCTGCGGGTGCGCAACAACGAATTCAATCATGAGAATCTCGCCATCGGGATCAATGAAGCGCACGCGTTGGGTAAAAAGTTTTACGTGGTGGTGAATATCGCGCCGCATAACGCCAAGCTGAAAACCTTTATTCGCGATCTGAAACCGGTGATTGAAATGGGGCCGGACGCGCTGATTATGTCCGATCCCGGGCTGATTATGCTGGTGCGCGAAGCTTTCCCACAGATGGCGGTGCATCTGTCAGTTCAGGCTAATGCGGTAAACTGGGCCACGGTAAAATTCTGGCAGCAGATGGGGCTGACGCGCGTGATTCTGTCGCGCGAACTGTCGCTGGAAGAGATTGCGGAAATTCGTCAGCAGGTGCCAGAAATGGAACTGGAGATCTTTGTCCATGGCGCACTGTGCATGGCCTACTCCGGACGCTGCCTGCTTTCCGGCTATCTGAATAAACGCGACCCTAACCAGGGAACCTGCACCAATGCCTGCCGCTGGGAGTATAAGGTCGAAGAAGGTAAGCAGGATGAGGTCGGCAATATTGTTCATCAGTATGAGCCGATTGCGGTCAGGAATATCGAGCCAACGCTCGGCCAGGGCCAGCCAACCGATAAAGTCTTTATGATCGAAGAAGCCCAGCGTCCGGGCGAATATATGACCGCGTTTGAAGATGAACACGGCACTTACATTATGAACTCGAAAGATCTGCGCGCGGTCGCCCACGTCGAACAACTGACGCAAATGGGGATGCATTCGCTGAAAATCGAAGGCCGCACCAAATCTTTCTATTATTGCGCCCGTACCGCGCAGGTTTACCGCCGGGCGATTGACGATGCCGCAGCGGGTAAACCTTTCGACACCTCGCTGCTGGAGACGCTGGAAGGTCTGGCACACCGTGGCTATACCGAAGGTTTTTTGCGTCGTCACACCCACGACAGCTATCAGAGCTATGAAAGCGGCCATTCGCAGTCGGATCGTCAGCAGTTTGTCGGCGAGTTTACCGGCGAGCGTCGCGGCCATCTGGCGCAGGTCGACGTTAAAAATAAATTCGCCATTGGTAACAGCCTGGAACTGATGACGCCAGCGGGTAATGTCAATTTCACTCTCGAAGAGATGGAGAATAACCGGGCGCAGGCGGTTGACGTCGCACCGGGCAACGGCCATTTTGTCTGGGTGCCGATTCCTCCAGAGATCGATCTGAGTTACGCGCTGCTGATGCGTAATCTCAGCTAAGAAAATGGCGGGAGAACTGGCCTTCAGCTAATTTACCCGCCGTTACAGATCTTAGAATTTGATCACATTCATCTGCGGGTTTTCTGGCTACTATCTCGCTTGCTAAAAATGACCAACACCAAATAGCAAGGTTTTACAGAACCACCTCAATTCGCCCGCCCGGCTCCCCCGTGCGGGTTTTTCTTTTTTTTATCTCCGGTTAGCCGTCTGTCTGATAAAAATTCCCGTCGTGATATGCTATAAAATCTGCATCAGACCCTGATTTACCGGCCATTTCGGCCAGCGCATTACAAGGATCAATAATGGACAAGCATGCACTTACGCTGGTGATCTTAAATGGCAAAGGCGCAGGCAACGAGGAGTTGCGTGCCGCAATCACCACTCTGCGCGATGAAGGCTACCCGATTGAAGTTCGTGTGACCTGGGAACACGGCGACGGCGAACGTTATCTGCGCGAAGCACTGGATATGAATGCCGAAACGGTGGTAGCGGGCGGCGGTGACGGCACCATTAACGAAATTGCCACTGCGCTGGCAAAACTGGAAAGCCATATCCGCCCGGTGCTGGGTATTCTGCCGCTCGGCACCGCCAATGATTTCGCCACCAGCGCCAGTATTCCCGACCATATGGAGCAGGCGCTAAGACTGGCGATTGTCGGCAAAGCGGTCAGCATCGATCTGGCCTGCGTGAACCAGCAACGCTATTTTATTAATATGGCTACCGGCGGGTTCGGCACGCGCATTACCACCGAAACGCCAGAGAAGCTGAAATCGGCGCTGGGCGGCGTCTCCTATCTTATTCACGGCCTGATGCGTATGGATCAGCTGAAAGCCGACAGCTGTGAAATCAACGGCCCGGATTTTAACTGGCAAGGTGATGCGCTGGTGATTGGCATTGGCAATGGCCGCCAGGCGGGTGGCGGGCAGCGTTTATGCCCGAGCGCACTGATTAATGATGGCGCGCTGGAACTGAGTATCGTCACCTCACAGGAGATTCTCCCGACCCTGCTGCATTCGTTAACCCGTGATGATGATAATCCGAATATGGTCACCGCCTCCCTGCCGTGGCTGACGATTCGTGCGCCAAACGAAATGACATTTAACCTCGACGGTGAACCACTGAGCGGCAGCGAATTCCGCATTGAAGTTATGCCTGATGCGCTGCAATGCCGTTTGCCGCCGTCATGTGAACTGCTGGCGTAACGAGTATTCTGCCTTCCTCAGTTAAAGGGGGAAGGCAGAAATTTTATCATGCTGTTTATAAATTACTTTATATTGATAATGAGTATGATTTTGATGGCATACTAATGAACTGGAAAGAGTTTACTCTCAGTATTATTAGCCTATTACTTTGTCTGTTCTTTATTTTTACTGCTCTTATTTGAAGAAGAACTTTATATCGACGGAGATGAAATCAAAAACGTCTGCGATGCACGGCGCGTGTTTGTCGTCGATATTATTCGTGACTTCACTGCCGCGCTTACCTTATTAGTCATTTCACCGTCTATTTTCTTTAGCCTGAAAAAAAGCACGCGTTGCGGATAGTTAACTTAAATAACGCTATTTTTATGCTGCCTGTGGTTCTGGCAATTTTTTGGCAGATTGCGGTGGTGTAGTTAACTGATTAATTATTTGACTGCCAGTATCCCATTTTTCGGTTCCCGTCCTGACGGTTGCAGGATGCAAAAGGCGTCACAAACGGTTAACGGACTGACAACGTGATCGCTGCCGCAAATCTGAGCATCTAACTTGTATGGTAGTATAAACGCGCGTATTTTTTCATCATCGAACGCAGTCACAGGGTCATCGAGATGAAAATTGTTAACGCGGAAGTATTTGTCACCTGCCCGGGAAGAAACTTTGTCACCGTCAAAATTACTACCGATGAAGGCCTGACCGGCATCGGCGATGCCACGCTAAATGGCCGCGAACTGCCGGTCGCTTCATACCTGAAAGATCATGTCTGCCCGCAGCTGATTGGCCGCGATGCCCATCAAATCGAAGATATCTGGCAGTTCTTCTACAAGGGCGCTTACTGGCGTCGTGGTCCGGTTACCATGTCAGCCATTTCAGCTGTTGATATGGCGCTATGGGATATCAAAGGTAAAGCCGCCAATATGCCGCTTTATCAGCTACTGGGCGGCGCATCGCGCACTGGTGTAATGGTCTATTGCCACACCACTGGCCACAGCATTGATGAAGTAATGGATGACTACGCGCGCCATAAAGAGCTGGGTTTTAAAGCGATTCGCGCCCAGTGCGGCGTGCCCGGCATGAAAACCACTTACGGAATGGCGAAAGGCAAAGGTCTGGCCTACGAACCAGCGACCAAAGGCAACTGGCCGGAAGAGCAGCTGTGGTCAACAGAAAAGTACCTCGATTTTACGCCAAAGCTGTTTGAATCTATCCGTGACAAATTCGGTTTTAACGAACATCTGTTGCACGATATGCATCACCGCCTGACGCCGATTGAAGCCGCGCGTTTTGGTAAAAGCGTTGAAGATTATCGCCTGTTCTGGATGGAAGATCCGACGCCAGCAGAAAACCAGCAGAGTTTCCGCCTGATTCGCCAGCACACCGTGACGCCGATTGCCGTCGGGGAAGTGTTTAACAGTATCTGGGACTGTAAACAGTTGATAGAAGAGCAGTTAATCGACTATATCCGCACCACCATCACCCATGCCGGTGGCATCAGCGGCATGCGGCGCATTGCCGACTTCGCCTCGCTGTATCAGGTGCGCACCGGCTCCCACGGCCCTTCCGATCTGTCACCAATTTGTATGGCGGCTGCGCTGCATTTCGACCTCTGGGTGCCGAACTTTGGCGTGCAGGAGTATATGGGATACTCCGAGCAGATGCTGGAGGTGTTTAACCACAGCTGGAGCTTTGACAACGGCTATATGCATCCGGGTGAAAAACCAGGACTCGGTATCGAGTTCGATGAAAAGCTGGCAGCCAAATATCCCTATGAACCGGCTTATTTGCCCGTTGCGCGTCTTGAAGACGGCACGTTGTGGAACTGGTAAGGAGACGACGATGAAAAGTGTAGTCATTGAACGTCCCGGCAGCTTATGCATTGAAACGCGCCCGCTGCCGCTGCCCGCAGCAGGTGAAGTGCGCGTCAAAGTACAGTATGCCAGTATCTGCGGTTCCGATGTGCATATCTGGCACGGCCATAATCCTTTTGCGCGCTATCCACGCGTTATCGGCCATGAGTTTTTTGGCCGGATTGATGCGGTTGGTGAAGGTGTCGACAGCAGCCGCATCGGCGAACGGGTGGCGGTCGATCCGGTCGTCAGCTGCGGTGATTGCTACCCCTGTTCGGTAGGCCGCCCCAACGTGTGCAGCGAACTGCAGGTGATTGGCGTCCATCGCGACGGCGGTTTTAGCGAGTACGCTCTGGCACCGGCTAAAAACGCCTGTCAGCTACCGGCCAGCATTCCCGATACGCTGGCCAGCCTGGTGGAGCCTTTTACCATCGCCGCCAATATCACCGCCTTTCTGCAACCGACGACTGACGATATCGCGCTGATTTACGGTGCCGGTCCGATGGGCCTGACCGCGATCCAGGTACTGAAAGGCGTCTATAACGTCCGGCAAATTATCGTCGTTGACCGCCTGCCTGAACGACTGGCTTTGGCGCAAGAAAACGGCGCAGATTGGGTGATCGATAATAGCCAGCAGTCGCTGGATACTCAGCTAAATGGCATAAAGCCCACGCTGATTATTGATGCCGCCTGCCATCCGTCGATTTTAGCCGAAGCCGTCGCGCTCGCCTCACCGGCGGCGCGCATCGGCCTGCTGGGTTTCTCCGGCGAGCCGTGCACGCTGACGCAGCAGAGCCTGACCAGCAAAGAGCTGTCGCTTTTTACCTCACGGCTGAACAGCAATCGTTTTCCGCAGGTCATCGAGTGGATGGAGCAGGGATTCATTCAGCCGGAGAAGCTGGTCACCCACACCTTCGCACTCAGTGATGTTGAGCAGGCGATGACCCTGTTTGAAAAGCAGCCGCGTCGCTGCTGCAAAGTGATTTTAAAAGTGAGTTAACTGTTTCACGGAACCGGCATTTGCCGGTTTCTACCAGGCATGCTGTACCTGAAAAATAAAAACCCTACGGAGTCAACATGTTCAAGAACCTGCGCTGGACAATCGTACTGCTGTTATTTCTGGTCTACATGATCAACTACCTCGATCGTGTCGCCCTGTCGCTGACCGTACCGATGATTGAAAAAGATCTGCTGCTGAATGCCGAACAGTTCGGCATGATCTTTGGCAGCTTCTTCTTCGGTTATGCGCTGTTTAACTTTATTGGCGGCCTCGCTACCGATAAATATGGCCCGACGCTGGTACTCGGCGTCGCGGTCGGCATGTGGTCACTGTTTTGCGGCCTGACGGCGGTTGCCACCGGTTTCTGGTCGATGCTGATTCTGCGCGTGCTGTTCGGGATGGCGGAAGGCCCGATATGCGCCTCAGCGAATAAAGCGATTAATGGCTGGTTCCCGAAAAAACAGGCGGCAACGGCGATGGGCTTTCTCAGCGCCGGTTCACCGCTCGGCGGCGCGGTCGCCGGGCCGATTGTTGGCTATCTGGCGCTCTCCTTTGGCTGGCGTCCGGCGTTTATGATTATCTGCTCAATTGGTATCGTCTGGATGGTGTTCTGGTTCTTTATCGCATCGGATAATCCGGCTAAAAGTCGGCTGGTTTCGGCAAAAGAGCGCGAACTGATCGACCAGCTGAAACAAGAGCCAATCAGTGCCGAGCAGGATTTAGCGCAGGCGGCTCATGGCCTTGGTTACTATCTGCGCCAGCCGGTGATTCTGGTCACCGCCTTCGCCTTCTTCTGCTACAACTACATCCTGTTTTTCTTCCTCAGCTGGTTTCCGGCTTATCTGGTGCAGGCGCACAATCTCGATATCAAGTCGATGAGCATTACCACCATGATCCCATGGATCGTTGGCTTTGTTGGGCTGGCACTGGGCGGACTGATTTCCGACAAGATCTTTAAAATTACCGGCAGGTTACTGCTGTCGAGAAAAATTGTGCTGGTCGTCTCGTTGCTGGCGGCGGCAATTTGTGTGGCGCTGGCTGGTACGGTACAAGGGGTGACTTCCGCAGTGGTGCTGATGTCGGTATCAATCTTTTTCCTGTATATCACCGGCGCCATCTACTGGGCGATTATTCAGGACGTGGTACATAAAAGTCGCGTCGGCGGTATTAGTGGTTTTATCCATCTTATCGGCAGTATTTCCGGCATTATCGGCCCGATCGCGACCGGCTATATCGTGCAGAATACCGGTAAATTCGACAGCGCATTTGTGCTGGCAGGGGTGATTGCCGCGCTGGGTGCCGTGCTGGTTCTGGTGCTGATTAAAAGCCCGAAAGCCTCCACTGATACGGTTTCGGTCTGATTGCTCAGGGCGCTTTCCGCGCCCTTCTCTTCACAAGGATTGATTATGTTCTCCGCTGAACTGCTCCCGAACTATGACCGCTCCGCGCTGCGCACCCGCATCGTCCATATCGGTTTTGGTGCCTTTCATCGCGCCCACCAGGCGCTGTGCAGCGACCTGCTGGCCAGCGATCATCACAGCGACTGGGGTATTTGCGAAGTAAACCTCAACAGCGGCGAGCTGATTACCGCCCTGCGCGCGCAGTCGCTGTTGTACAGCGTGACCGAAATGACTGATGACAGCCTGTCGACCCGGGTGATTGGCGTGGCAACCCATGCGCTGCACGCGCAGGGCGACGGCATTGACGCCGTTATTGAAGCGATGAGCCAGCCGGATGTGGCGATTATCTCCATGACGGTAACGGAAAAAGGCTACTGTCATCAGCCGGCCAGCGGCCAGCTGAATCTGCAACATCCTTCAATTCAGCATGATATCAGCCAGCCCGATACGCCGGTGTCGCTGCCCGGCCTGATTGTTGCGGCGATTAAACGCCGTCGCCAGCGCGGTTTGGCACCGTTCAGCGTGATGTCCTGTGACAATATGCCGGAAAACGGTCAGGTGACTCGCCAGGTCGTGATGCAACTGGCGCAGCAGCAGGATGCTGCGCTGGCAAAATACATCGCTGAACATATAGCCTTTCCGTCCACGATGGTCGACCGCATTGTACCGGCGATGACGCCAGAAACCTTAAGCACGCTGAGCGACAAACTGGGCTGTCGCGATGAGGTTGCCGTGGTCTGTGAACCGTTTTTTCAGTGGGTAATTGAAGACAATTTTGTCAGTGGCCGCCCGGCGTGGGAAAAGGCCGGCGCAGAGCTGGTCGCCGACGTGCTGCCGTTTGAACAGATGAAACTGCGGATGTTGAATGGCAGCCACTCTTTTCTCGCCTACCTCGGCTATCTGGCGGGTTATCAGCATATCAGCGACTGCATGGCAGATGAAAACTACCTGATCGCTGCCCGCCGGTTGATGCTGGCCGAACAGGCACCGACGCTCACTATTACTCAAGTTGATCTGCCCGCTTATGCAGATTCACTGATAACCCGTTACCAGAACCGGGCGATTAAACACCGCACTTATCAGATTGCCAGCGATGGCAGCCAGAAGTTGCCGCAGCGCTGGCTCGACAGTATCCGCTGGCATCTGAACAACGGCAGTGATTTTGACCTGCTGGCGCTTGGCGTGGCGGGCTGGATGCGCTATGTCAGCGGCGTCGATGAACAAGGTGCCGCCATCATCATCAACGACCCGTTAAAAGAACAATTAGCTCAATGTGTTGCCAGCACGCCGGATGGCCCGGCGCGCGTTCAGGCACTGCTGGCACTGGAGGCGATTTTCGGCCGCGATCTGGCGGCCAGTCCACTGGTGGCAGCCCGCATCGGCGAGTTCTATCATCAGCTGCAAACCCAGGGTGCCAGAGAGACGGTAAGGCAGATGATTAGCCACGATTAAAAGCGCTGGCGCTGGCGCAACGGGCTGTTTAGACTGAACGTTTTACAGCCCGGTTGACCACTGCGTTAGCCGCAAAAAGGATGTTGCTGAATGTCGCTACCCTACATTATTACTGCCAGCGAACCGGTTAATCAGCAGATTTACCGCTTTTTGCGCCAGGACATTGTCACCTGCGCCATTCATCCCGGCGCGTTGCTGTCTGAGAAAGAGGTCTCCACCCGCTTTAATGTCTCACGCCAGCCGGTGCGGGAAGCATTTATTAAACTGGCAGAGGCCGGGCTGGTGCAGGTACTGCCGCAACGCGGCACCTTTGTGCGCAAAATTTCGGCGCAGCGCGTTGCCGATGGCCGTTTTATTCGTGAGGCGGTTGAAGTGGCGGTAGTCCGTCGCGCGGCAGCACAAGCCGATCCCGCAGCCTTAGCCGAGCTGGAACACAATTTACAGCTACAGCGGCTGGCGGCTCAGCGCCATGACAGCCAGGCATTTTTACTGCTGGATGATGAATTTCACCGGCTGATTGCACAAAGCATTCGCTGTGAACTGGCGTGGGAGACGGTAGAAAATATCAAAGCAACCATGGATCGCGTGCGCTTTCTGACGCTGAGTGAAGTGTCGCCACCGGAAAGTTTAATCGAACAGCATCAGCAGATTTATCAGGCTATTGTCGATGGCGATGCCGATGCCGCCGAAAATGCTCTGCGCCGCCACTTACAACAGATGATTTTCTCGATTACGCCGATTGCCGAACAGAACAGCGACTGGTTCGAACAGCCATAACGATTACTTTCCACGGGCGGCGCTTTCGCCGCCCGAAGAGCCGTTAAGCGATAGTCACATCCTTCGACAGATAGACATCCTGTACCGCATTAATCAGCGCTACGCCCTCTTTCATCGACTTCTTAAACGCCTTACGTCCCAGAATCAGCCCCATTCCACCGGCACGTTTATTGATCACCGCCGTCCGCACCGACTCGGCGATATCGGTATCACCGGAAGCCGCGCCACCGGAGTTAATCAGTCCGGCACGGCCCATGTAGCAGTTGGCTAACTGGTAACGTACCAGATCAATCGGATTTTCACTGGTCAGTTTGCTGTAAACGCGCTCATCGGTATAGCCGAAATTGACCGCCTGATAACCGCCGTTATTTTCCGCCATTTTCTGCTTGACGATATCTGCGCCAATCGTTGCCGCCAGATGGTTGGCCTGCCCGGTGAGATCCGCACTGGCGTGATAATCAGTGCCGTCTTTTTTAAACGCGTTATTACGCAGATAGGCCCACAGTACGGTAACCATTCCCAGCTCATGCGCACGTTCAAAAGCGGCAGAGATCTCTTCAATCTGGCGGCGCGACTGTTCAGAACCGAAATAGATAGTGGCACCGACGGCCACCGCGCCGAGGTTAAACGCCTGCTCGACGCTGGCGTACAGCGTCTGGTCGTACTGGGTCGGATAACTTAGCGTCTCATTGTGATTCAGCTTGACCAAAAACGGGATGCGGTGCGCATAGCGGCGCGATACCGAGGCCAGCACGCCATAGGTGGAAGCCACACAGTTACAACCGGCTTCAATCGCCAGTTCAACAATATTTTTGGGGTCAAAATAGAGCGGATTAGCCGCAAACGAGGCCGCCGCAGAATGCTCTACTCCCTGATCAACGGGCAAAATCGACAGATAGCCGCTGCCTGCCAGGCGCCCGGTGTTGTACAACGTTTGCATATTGCGTAACACGACTGGAGAACGGTTGTTATCGATCATTACGCGATCGACATAATCCGCGCCGGGTAAATACAGGCTTTCGGCTGGAATGGTCATGCAGCGATGTTGCAGAAGTTGATCAGCTTCTTTACCCAATAACTGTACGATGTCCGTCATGCTAACTCCTGAAAGATAAGTGATGGGCCGAATTTCTTCGGCCCGACCGGTCGACTGTCGCCGCCCCAACAAAGCCTGGCCCAAAACATACGCTTAAGGCAAACTGCTGACTCCATTTTTCAGAACGATCCGCAGGTAATAATCGCCGTTTTGGTATACCGCTCTACCACCAGCGGTAAAAATGGTGTACTGGCCCAATGCCGCCGCCCACTTCCAGCGAATCCGCATGTTCCAGCGCGCCCTGCAGCCAGTGTTTGGCTACTTCAACCGTGGCTGACCAGCTTTCATGGCGCGGGCGCAGCGCTGCCAGCGCCGCTGACAGGCTACAACCGGTGCCGTGGGTATGACGTGTTGCCACACGCGGTGCGGTAAAGCGCTGCTCAAGATCGGCGGTGAACAGCCAGTCCGGACTTTCGTGCTCGCCGAGATGGCCGCCTTTCATCAGTACCGCCTGGCAGCCCAGCTCCAGCATCGCACGCCCTTGCACCTGCATCTCATGCTCGTTGCGCGCCATGCGGCAATCCAGCAGTGCCGCTGCCTCGGGGATATTCGGCGTAATCAGGGAAACCTGCGGCAATAAACGCTGACGCATAGTATCAATCGCTTTTACCGACAGCAGCGGATCGCCACTTTTTGCCAGCATCACGGTATCCAGTATCACCCACGGCAGCGCCGCCTGTTGTAAACGATCGGCCACCACATCAACAATATCGCACTCCGCCAGCATGCCGATTTTAGCGCTGTCGATACGCACATCCGACAGCACCGAATCCAGCTGCGCGCCGACGAACTCCGGCTCAATACGATAAACTGACTGCACACCACGGGTATTTTGCGCCACCAGCGCGGTAATCACGCTGGCACCATAAGCACCCAGTGCCGAAAACGCCTTCAGGTCGGCCTGAATCCCTGCGCCGCCGCTGGGATCGGTACCGGCAATTGTCAGAGCGTTAATCCTTTTCATAGCCATTCATCCTTATCAAGTTGATAGAGTGCATCAAGAAAAGCGGGAATAAAGCTTCCCGGCCCATTTGCCACTGCCGCAGCACGCTCTCCGGCAGCAGAAATCACCCGGCAGGCACTGGCAACGTGGTGAATCCGCTCGCCGGGCAGCGCGGCAAACCCCGCCACTACCGCAGAAAGCGCACAGCCGGTGCCGACCACCCGAGTCATGAGCGGCGAGCCACCGGCAACACTCAGCGTGCGTGTGCCGTCAGTGACGTAATCCACCGCACCGGTTACCGCCACCACTGCGCCACTGACCTGCGCCAGCTGCTTTGCCGCCGCTATCGCTGACGCGGAATCGTGTAAGCTATCGACGCCGCGACCGCTGGCGGCATGCTGCGCCAGCGCCAGAATTTCAGAGGCATTACCGCGAATCGCCGCCGGTCGCCGTTGCAACAAACGCTGGCAAAATTCACTGCGGAAAGTCAGGCCACCCACGGCGACCGGGTCCAGCGTCCAGGGTTTCTGTGACTGATTAGCAGCATCAATGGCCGCCAGCATTGCCTGCGCGCGGTCGCGGGTTAAGGTGCCAACGTTGACTAACAGGCCATCAGCGATAGCGCTGAACTGCGCGGCTTCTTCAGCATCGACGACCATCGCCGGTGACGCTCCCAGAGCCAGCAGCACATTAGCGGTAAAGGTTTGCACCACGTCGTTAGTCATACAGTGCACCAGTGGTGCATGCTGACGAAACAGAGAGAGGGATTGGGCGACGGACGCGCCAGAAACAGGCTCAGGTTGAAGATTCATAACACTCCCAACCGGCGATCAAGAAGGCGATGCACTCAGGCATCTGACTTCCCTCCGCTGGCATTATCCAGTTCAGGTTCAGCGGGTAATTCTCAGCCTTTTCTTCACAGAGCAGGCACCCCGAGTCATTGATAATTCACGCTATAATTGCTGGCGCTTACGCCAGCAGCTGATAAGAATAAAGCGCAGCTGTTCAGTTGTAAACTTATCGTCATTTTTCGCCAGCAAGGATAACGCGTTAAGCTGCTGTAATCCTTCAACACACATTTGCTCTTGCCTGTTAAGCGTAACTGACGGAATGATAGGAAATCGGACAGATGGAATCGGCTTACTCACTGGAGACTGTATGGCTAAAACAAAAATAATGCTGCTGGCAACGCTGCTGGCGACCACCAGCGTCTGTTTCGCGGCACCGGCGGTGGTGACGCCTGGCGCGGATAAACCGTCGTATGAAATCACCGAATTTACCGCTGACTTTATCCATTACACCCTTGGTGACACCGCTCCGGCGCTCTATCGCAGTGATAAATACCAGATAAAACAGTGGCAGGTGCGTAATCTGCCAGCGCCGGATGCCGGCAGTCACTGGACCTATATGGGATCGAATTACGTACTGATTAGCGACAGCGACGGAAAAATGCTGAAAGCTTACGATGGCAATATTTTCTATCAACGCTGACCGTGCGACGCGGTTGACGCTTCCCCACTGTCTTGCTCACAGTGGGGAATAGTTTCAGTGATGAGAACGCCCTAGCGCGCCAGCGCCACGGCCTCACCCAACTGCCAGACCGCCATCGCATAATGGTTACTGTGGTTATAACGGGTAATCACATAAAAGTTTGGCAAGCCATACCAGTACTGCCAGCTTTTACCCATATCAAAACGCAGTAAACTCACCTGTTGATTGTTTTGCAACGGCACCTGCGGTTGCAGGCCAGCAGCGGCCAGTGTTGCCGGGCTGTAGCGCGTTTTAAAGCCGGTTTCCAGCCCTGGCGCCTGGCCACTGGCCGGAATCGCGATTGACTGGTTGCTCTGCCAGCCGTGCTGTTTAAAGTAGTTAGCCACGCTGCCAATGGCATCTACCGGATCCCACAAATTGATATGACCATCACCATTAAAATCTACCGCATAGTCTTTAAACGATGACGGCATAAACTGGCCGTAGCCCATCGCTCCGGCGTAAGAGCCGCGCAGATCCAGCGGATCTTTCTGCTCCTTACGCGCCATCAGCAAAAAGGTTTCCAGCTCACCGCTAAAGTATTCTGCGCGCCGTGGATAGGCAAATGACAGCGTCGCCAGCGCATCAATGATGCGGGTTTTGCCCATCACACGTCCCCAGCGCGTTTCAACACCAATAATACCGACGATAATCTCCGGCGGCACCCCATACACCTGGTAGGCTCGCGTCAGGGCATCCTGATGCTGATGCCAGAATGCTACGCCGTTTTGCACGTTATCCGGGGTGATGAATTTATTGCGATAGCGGATCCACGCCCCGTTCGGGCCGGTTGGTGGCCCATAGCTGGGTGCCTGACGATCCATCAGCCGCAGCACATAATCGAGGCGTTTGGTTTGCGCCAGTACATCATGCAGCTGCTGGCGATCGAAGCCGTGCTTACTGACCATATTATTGATAAAGCGCTCGGTTGCCGGATTGCCGGCAAAATCACCGCCTAATGGATGAACCGCATGCGAGGGTTCGAGGACAAAACCGCCCTTTACATCGCCACGGAAAGGGTTACCTGATGCCGGCGTTTCTGGCGGGGTCGGTTTGCTGCTACAGGCAGCCAGTAAAGTGATTACTGGTAACAACGTGACAAAAGAACGCATTAAAAATCCCAATATCAGGGCCAAAAAGAGTTAAATGGTAAGCATTGCGGCGTACCGAGTACAATAAAATCCGGCAGGTGGAGAGCTAAATTTTACCAGATTTACAAATGTGCCAGCGGCAATCAAAACCACGAACAAATTCCCATGCACTATTATAGATGTCAGTTTTGCCCGCAGCTGCATTTTCAGGAGATAACAGTGCATATTCGCCCCTTTACCGAAACCGACCGCCCGTTTTTACGCACCTTGTTTTTAGCCGCACGTAAGGCCAGCTGGCACTGGCTGAACAGCAGTGACTGGCGGCTGGAAGATTTTGATGCGATTACGCTGGGGGAAACGGTTCTGGTGGCTGAACAAAATGGCCATCGACTCGGTTTTGCTGCGCTGTTGGACAACGATAATTTCCTGCACAGCCTATTTGTTGCGCCGGATGCCCAGCGTCAGGGCGTTGGCAGCGCATTACTGCATGCGGTGCAAAAGCGCTTTAGCTCGACCGGCGCCCTGAAATGTCTGGCGGCAAATCAGGCGGCGTGCAAATTTTACCAGCAGCACGGCTGGAAAGTGATTTCCCGCGGCGACAGTCCGCAGGGAGAGTATCTGTTGATGCACTTTGTTTTGCCCTAAAGGCAAGGGGGGAGCATGCTCCCCCCTCATATGACTGATGTTTATAAAGCCCGGAAAGCAATGTCCCCTGGAATCACCTCACCCTGCCAGTAAAGCTGCGCCGCTACTGCGCCCGCCAGCTGGCGATACAGCGCGGTAAAGTCACTGTCCGGACGGCGTACTACCGTCGGCACACCGCTATCCAGATCTTCACGTAACGTGATATGCAACGGGAGCTGACTTAACAGGCGGGTATCATAGCGTTCCACCAGCTGCTGCGCGCCGCCGCTGCCGAAAATCGCTTCGTGATGACCGCAGTTGCTGCAAATATGCATACTCATATTTTCCACCACGCCCAGCACCGGAACCTGCACTTTTTCGAACATCACGATGCCCTTGCGCGCATCAATAAGTGCAATATCCTGCGGAGTGGTCACGACCAACGCACCGGTCACCGGCACATTTTGCGCCAGCGTCAGCTGGATATCACCGGTACCCGGCGGCATATCCAGAATCAGATAATCCAGTTCCGGCCACAGCGTCTCATTCAGCAGCTGCATCAATGCTTTGCTGGCCATCGGGCCGCGCCAGACCATGGCATTGTCATCAGTGACTAAATAGCCAATCGAGTTAGTCGCCAGTCCATGCGCCATAATCGGTGCCATGTGGGTGCCATCGGGCGAAGTAGGCCGCTGATCTTCAGTGCCGAGCATATTTGGCACCGAAGGTCCGTAGATATCGGCATCAAGGATTCCAACGCTGGCCCCTTCAGCAATCAGCGCCAGCGCCAGATTCACCGCGGTGCTGGATTTACCCACCCCGCCTTTGCCGGAGCTGACGGCGATAATGTTTTTCACACCGTTAACGCCGGCATGATTTTTAACCCGCTTCAGCGTGGCGATATCGTGACGCAGACGCCAGTTAATCGCGCTGGCACCGGTAATGCGCAATAGATCAGCACTGCATTGCTCTTTCAGCAGCTCGAAACCACTTTGCCAGGCAAACGGCATCACCAGCTCGATATGCAGCGTGTTATCCATCAGTGCCACATGATGTAGCGCTTTCAGGCTGGTCAGATTGCGCTGTAGCGTCGGATGTTCAAATGCGGTCAGCACCCCCATCACCATGGCGCGCAGGGTGTCAGGGGAGTGTGGACCTTGGGATCGTGAATTCATCCCGGCTCCTTGATAGCTTAATGGTTATTGTCAGTCAGACCTGTGATTAATCATATCAGATGCAAGAAAATTCGGCTTTACCCCCGGTGCGTCAAACCCCTTGTTTACGCAGGGACGGCCTTTCGGTTAACATCAGAAGTCCTTTTCAAACCAGAAGAAAGCAAGTTCTACTATGACTCAAGTCGCGAAAAAAATTTTGGTAACGTGCGCACTGCCGTACGCCAACGGTTCTATCCATCTCGGCCACATGCTCGAGCATATCCAGGCAGATATATGGGTCCGTTACCAGCGAATGCGCGGCAATCAGGCATATTTCATCTGTGCAGATGACGCGCACGGCACGCCAATCATGCTGAAAGCTCAGCAGCTGGGCATTGCACCGGAGCAGATGATTGCCGAAATGAGTCAGGAACATCAGACTGATTTTGCTGGCTTTAACATCAGCTATGACAACTATCACTCGACGCACAGCGACGAAAACCGTGAGCTGTCATCGTTGATCTATGGCCGTTTGAAAGAAAATGGTTTTATTAAAAATCGCACCATTTCGCAGCTTTACGATCCGGAAAAAGGCATGTTCCTGCCCGATCGTTTCGTTAAAGGCACCTGCCCGAAATGTAAAGCAGCCGATCAATATGGCGATAACTGTGAAGTGTGCGGCGCAACCTACAGCCCAACCGAGCTGATTGAGCCGAAGTCAGTGGTCTCCGGTGCTACGCCAGAATTGCGCGATTCAGAGCACTTCTTCTTTGATCTGCCAGAATTCAGCGCGATGCTGCAAGCCTGGACCCGCTCCGGTGCGCTGCAAGAGCAGGTGGCGAACAAAATGCAGGAGTGGTTTGAATCCGGACTGCAACAGTGGGATATCTCTCGCGATGCGCCGTATTTCGGCTTTGAAATTCCTGATGCACCGGGCAAATACTTCTACGTCTGGCTGGATGCGCCAATTGGCTATATGGGTTCATTTAAGAATCTGTGTGACAAACGCGGCGATATCGATTTTGACGCGTTCTGGAATAAAGATTCTGATGCCGACCTGTATCATTTTATCGGCAAAGATATCGTCTATTTCCATAGCCTGTTCTGGCCAGCGATGCTGGAAGGCAGCAACTTCCGCAAGCCGACCAATCTGTTTGTCCACGGTTATGTCACGGTCAATGGCGCCAAGATGTCGAAATCACGCGGCACCTTTATTAAGGCCAGCACCTGGCTGCAACATCTTGATGCCGACAGCCTGCGTTACTACTATGCGGCGAAACTCTCTTCCCGCATTGACGATATCGACCTGAATCTGGAAGATTTTGTCCAGCGAGTTAACGCCGATATCGTTAATAAAGTGGTTAACCTCGCCTCGCGTAACGCTGGCTTTATCAATAAGCGTTTTGGCGGCAAACTGTCCGACCAACTGGCCGATCCGGCGCTGTACCAAACCTTCACCGATGCGGCATCCAGCATCGGTGAAGCGTGGAACAGCCGTGAGTTCAGCCGTGCCATTCGGGAAATTATGGCGCTGGCCGACATGGCGAACCGCTATGTCGACGAGCAGGCACCGTGGGTTGTGGCGAAACAGGAAGGCCGCGATGCTGAACTGCAAGCGATCTGCTCAATGGGCATCAACATGTTCCGCGTGCTGATGACCTGGCTGAAGCCGGTAGTGCCGTCGCTGGCAGAACGTGTTGAAGCGTTCCTCAATGTTGAGCTGAGCTGGGAAGGTATTCATCAGCCGCTGCTCGGCCACGAGATTGCCGGCTTTAAAGCGCTGTACAGCCGTATTGAGATGGACAAAGTGAATGGGCTGATTGAAGCGTCAAAAGAAGATGCGGCGGCGGCTGCAAAACCGGCGCTGACCGGCCCGCTGGCAGACGATCCCATTCAGGACACCATTACTTTTGACGATTTTGCCAAAGTGGATATGCGTATTGCGCTGATTCAGAAGGCAGAATTAGTTGAAGGTTCCGATAAGCTACTGCGCCTGTCACTGGATTTGGGCGGCGAAACCCGTCAGGTGTTCTCCGGTATTCGCGCGGCCTACCCCGATCCGGCCGCACTTGAAGGCCGTCTGACGGTGATGGTGGCTAACCTGGCACCACGCAAAATGCGCTTTGGCATCTCTGAGGGGATGGTGATGGCTGCCGGTCCTGGCGGTAAAGATATCTTCCTGCTTAGCCCGGACAGCGGCGCACAGCCAGGTCAGCAGGTTAAGTAATCCAGGTCATCAGCAGGGGAGCCGAAAACGGCTTCCCTGCCCTGATCCCATCATTCGGTAATCAAGACTCGCCGCTTGCCCAGGAGCCTGCCATGCTCAGCGTGCTATCTGTCTGCTGGCGTTATCTTCGCGCCTTTACCATCATTTACCTCTGCCTGTATGCCGGTAACGGCATCTCATTTCTGCTGCCGCTGACCATTCCCGGCAGTATCATTGGTATGCTACTGCTGTTCGCGCTACTGGCGTCACAAATTCTGCCGGTCAGCTGGGTTAAGCCGGGTTGCCATCTGCTGATTCGCTATATGGCGCTGCTGTTTGTACCGATCAGCGTCGGCATTATGAGCTACACCGAGATTCTCAGCGCCCAGTTTGGCCCGATTGTTGTCTCCTGCGTCGTCAGTACCCTGATTGTGTTGGTGGTGGTCGGCCTGACGTCTCAGCGGCTGCACGATCACAGCCTGCGTCAGGAGAGCGCCGATGAGTGATATCTGGTGGTCACTGCCGCTAACGCTGGCGGTGTTTTTTGCCGCACGCCTGCTGGCAAAAAAAGTTAAAATTTCACTGCTCAATCCACTGCTGATCTCGATGGCGGTCATTATTCCGCTGCTGTTGCTGATTAATATGCCCTACGCGCGCTATTTTCAGGGCAGCGCGCTGCTGAATCACCTGCTGCAACCGGCGGTGGTGGCGTTAGCGGTGCCGCTGTATGAACAGATGCATCAGATTAGGGCGCGCTGGAAGTCGATTATCAGCGTCTGCTTTATTGGCAGCCTGACGGCGATGATTTCCGGCACTGCTATCGCTCTGTGGCTAGGGGCAACGCCGGAAATCGCCGCCACTATTTTGCCAAAATCAGTGACCACACCGATTGCCATGGCGGTTTCTGACTCACTGCACGGCATTCCCGCTATTAGCGCCATCTGCGTTTTAGTGGCAGGCGTTTTGGGCGCAGTATTCGGCCATATGCTGCTTAACCTGCTGCGGGTGCGCAGTAAAGCGGCGCGGGGCCTCGCCATTGGTAACGCCTCTCATGCACTGGGTACCGCACGCTGTGCCGAGATTGATTTTCAGGAAGGTGCCTTCAGCTCACTGGCTCTGGTCATTTGCGGCATTATTACTTCTTTGCTGGCACCGTTTATTTTCCCGCTATTACTACACTGGTTGAGTTAAATCTTGCGAGAGATCTCGCAATTCAGCATCAACTTTCATTGATTGCATTGATAGCGCGATGCAGATCACATATAACCTGCTGATTGCACCGTAAAATGCGTAGCCAACAACGCCAATGAGAGGCACTTAATGCATCCACGTTTTCAACCCTCTTTTGCAGCTCTGTCGCCCGAATTACAGACTGCGCTAAAGCCAATTCTTGATGCTGATGATTTCAGCGCCCGTTTTAGCGCGCCACAGATTGCGGCGATTAAACAGCACACCGCACTTGATGATGATGTGCTGGCGCTGGCGCTGCTGCCGTTAGCGGCCGCCTGTGCCGTCGCTCCGCTGTCAAACTTCGATGTCGGCGCGGTGGCGCGTGGCAAAAGCGGGAACTGGTACTTTGGTGCCAATATGGAATTTGCTGGCGCCACCATGCAGCAAACGGTTCATGCCGAGCAAAGCGCGGTGACGCATGCCTGGCTGAGCGGAGAAACCGCGCTGGAAGCGGTTACCGTTAACTATTCTCCCTGCGGCCACTGTCGTCAGTTTATGAACGAACTGAATAGCGGTACTGACCTGCGCATCTGTCTGCCAGGCCGCCAGCCTGCCACACTGGGCGACTACCTGCCTTACGCCTTTGGTCCACGCGATCTGGCGATTGAAACCCTGCTGCTTGATCCGATCGATCACGGCTATAGCATCAGTGGCGATGCGCTGGAACAGCAGGCGATAAAAGCCGCCAACGCCAGTCATGCGCCTTACAGCCATTCACACAGCGGTGTGGCCGTAGAAACCCTCAGCGGCAGGATTTATGCCGGCCGTTATGCCGAAAATGCCGCCTTTAACCCGAGCTTACCGCCGCTTCAGGCCGCACTAATTCTGTTAAACATGCACGGCGAAAGCTGCTCGCAGATTGGCCGTGCGGTGCTGGCAGAGCGTGCCAGTGGCAAGCTGATTCAGCGCCAGGCAACGGAAGCCACCCTTCAGGCGCTGGGCTGCCAGAACATCCGCTACGTCGAACTGCAAAAAGCGTAAGCTTTCACCCAATACCTCGATGAAGTTCGCAGCTTTTGTTATCAATTATTAACAAAAGCTGTACTTCTGCGCTTTTTTTCATAGGATCATGGGCACACAATATCATTGAGCCAGAGGCTATTTTTAAAATGGAACTCGAGTACGAGAGTAAAAGACCGTTATATATTCCCTACGCCGGACCTATTCTGTTGGAATTTCCACTGCTGAATAAAGGCAGCGCCTTCTCAATCGAAGAACGTAATGATTTCAACCTTCGCGGCCTGTTACCAGAAACCGTGGAAACGATTGAAGAACAGGCCGAACGTGCCTGGCGCCAGTTTCATGACTTCAAAAACAATAACGATAAACACGTCTATCTGCGCAATATTCAGGACACCAACGAAACTCTGTTCTACCGCCTGCTGGATAATCATCTCGAAGAGATGATGCCGATTATCTATACCCCGACGGTCGGCGCCGCTTGTGAACACTTCTCCGAAATCTATCGTCGCGCCCGCGGTCTGTTTATCTCCTACCCGAACCGCGCCAATATCGAAGATATGCTGCAGAACGCCACTAAACAAAACGTAAAAGTCATCGTGGTGACTGACGGCGAACGTATTCTCGGTCTTGGCGACCAGGGTATCGGCGGCATGGGCATTCCCATTGGTAAACTGTCGCTGTACACCGCCTGTGGCGGCATCAGCCCGGCCTACACCCTGCCGGTAGTCCTGGATGTCGGTACTAATAACCAGCAGCTGTTAAATGATCCACTGTATATGGGCTGGCGTCATCCGCGCATCACCGGTGAAGAGTATGATGCTTTCGTTAACGAATTTATTAATGCAGTGAAAAGCCGCTGGCCAAATGTGCTGTTGCAGTTTGAGGATTTTGCTCAGAAAAATGCCATGCCGTTGCTGGAACGCTATCGTGATGAAGTCTGCTGCTTTAACGACGATATTCAGGGTACCGCTGCGGTCACGCTGGGTACGCTGATTGCCGCCAGCCGCGCAGCCGGCAGCAAATTGCGCGATCAGAATGTGGTATTCCTCGGTGCCGGTTCCGCCGGTTGCGGTATTGCCGAGCAAATTATCGCCCAGATGAAATCTGAAGGCCTGAGCGACGAAGAAGCCCGCGCCCGCGTCTTTATGGTCGACCGCTTTGGCCTGCTGACCGATAAACTGCCAAACCTGCTGAACTTCCAGAGCAAACTGGTGCAGAAAAGTGAAAATCTCAGCGGCTGGGATGTCAGCACTGACTCGCTGTCGCTGCTGGATGTGGTGCGCAACACGCGGCCGGATATCCTGATTGGCGTTTCCGGACAGCCTGGCCTGTTCAGTGAAGAAATTATTCGTGAAATGCACAAACACTGCCCGCGTCCGATTGTTATGCCGCTGTCCAATCCAACCTCACGTGTTGAAGCCACGCCGCAGGATATTCTCGCCTGGACCGATGGTGCAGCGCTGGTGGCGACCGGCAGCCCATTCTCACCGGTCAGCTGGAAAGGGGTGACCTATCCGATTGCGCAGTGTAATAACTCCTATATCTTCCCTGGCATCGGCCTTGGCGTGATCGCTTCCGGCGCAAGCCGCGTCACTGACAGCATGCTGATGGCGGCAAGCCGCACGCTGGCTGACTGTTCGCCCCTGGCGAATGAAGGCGTTGGCGCAGTACTGCCGGAAATCAAAGATATCCAGGGCGTGTCGAAACTGATCGCCATGGCGGTAGGTAAAGCAGCGCAGCTGGCTGGCGTTGCGGTAGTCACTTCGGAAGATGTGCTGTCGAAGTCGATCGCTAACAACTTCTGGCTTCCGCAGTACCGTAATTACCGCCGCACCTCAATATAATCTCATGCATCGGGCGTTTGCGCCCGAATATGGGTAAAAATGCGGCGACTGAACGCTGCTGTGCTTGCTTCACAGCAGCGGCTCAAGTAGCCTTAAATTATCCTGTTACCTGCCCGACTGAGCGCCCCTGAGCATGTTGAAACGCTTGATATATGGTCTGATTATCATCGTGGTTCTGATGGTAGTGACCGCGCTCGGCCTCGATCGCTGGATTAGCTGGAAGACCGCGCCCTATGTTTATGACGATTTGACTTCACTGCCCCATCGTCAGGTTGGCGTGGTATTAGGAACCGCCAAATACTACCGCACCGGCGGGGTCAATCAGTACTACCGTTATCGAATGCAGGGTGCGATCAACGCTTACAACAGCGGCAAGGTGAATTATCTGCTGCTAAGCGGCGATAATGCACTGCAAAGCTATAACGAACCGATGACGATGCGGCGCGATCTGATTGCCGCTGGCGTCCCCCCTTCTGATATCGTGCTCGACTTTGCCGGCTTCCGCACGCTGGATTCGATTGTGCGCACGCGCAAAGTGTTTGATACCAACGATTTCATCATTATTACCCAGCGCTTCCACTGTGAACGCGCGCTGTTTATTGCCCTGCATATGGGCATTCAGGCGCAGTGTTATGCGGTGCCGTCACCAAAAAATATGCTGACAATTCGTTTTCGTGAAGTGGGTGCACGGCTCGGCGCACTGGCGGATCTCTATCTGATGAAGCGCGAGCCGCGTTTTCTCGGGCCGCTGGTGCCGATTCCGGCGGTGCATGAAGTGCCGGAAAACGCGCAAAGTTATCCGGCCGTTTCGCCGGAACAGCTACTGGAGTTGCAGCAAAAACGGGAAAAGAGATAACGGCGGGAAGTTAGCCGGGTGGATCAGGGGATTTGCATCTTGTATATCCTTAAAACGGGAGCCGAAAATGGCTCCCGTTTTAAACTCCAGCAATCACTATTTCTTACGTGAGTACTTCAGTGAATCCAGTGCCACCGCGAAAATAATGATGCCGCCCTTAATTATGTACTGCCAGTAAGGGTTAACGCCGATATAAGTCAAACCGTAGTTAATCACCGTAAAGATAATCACCCCGGTCACCACTCCCGCTACCGTACCCACACCCCCGGCAAAGGAAACGCCCCCCACCACGCAGGCGGCAATCGCATCCAGCTCGTACATAAAGCCGAGGTTGTTGGTGGCACTGCCGATACGTCCAGCTTCCAGCAACCCACCGAAGGCATAAAACACCCCGGACAGCGCATAGATCATAATCAGGTTAAGCGACACGTTAACACCGGAGACTTTCGCCGCTTCCGGGTTACCGCCGATAGCAAAAATGTTCTTACCGAAGCGCGTTTTATTCCACAGAATCCAGACGAATATAATCGCGATAATCGCATAGAAGGTAATGTAAGAGAGCTTAAAATCACCGAAGCGCAGGAAGCCCTGAGCAAAGGTAGAAAAGCCCGAATCGAAACCGGCAATCGGTGAGGCGCCAACATAATCGTAATACAGCGAGTTAACGCCATAGACAATAATCATGGTACCCAAAGTGGTAATAAATGGCGTGACCTTCAGGTAAGCAATAATAATACCGTTGATCAGACCAATAAAGGCACCGATAAGACACACCGTCAGGATAACCAGCGGAATCGGAATGGTTCCGATGCCCGGGAATACCTTATTGACGTTGTCCATTGACTGCAGCATGGTAGCCGCAACCACCGCGGCAAGGCCAACCTGACGCCCTGCCGAGAGGTCAGTACCCTGAGTGACAATCAGCCCCGCCACGCCCAGTGCAATAATCACGCGTACTGAGGATTGGGTCAGAATATTACTCAGGTTCATTAAACTAAGGAACGTTGGATCCTGGAAAATTATGATTGCCAACAGAACCAGCAAGACGACATAAATACCGCCTTCTTTTAACCAGGTGAGCGCATTTTTCTTATTAACAGCTTTCATGGTAACAGCCCTTACATCATTAAAGGTGTAACGACGCTAAACGCAATATTTCGTTCTGCGTGGTAGTTTTGGTTTCGACAATGCCTGCAACCAGGCCATTACTCATTACCAGTATTCGGTCGGTAATCCCCAACAGCTCCGGCATTTCGGAGGAGATGATAATAATTCCCTTCTCTTTCTTCGCCAGTTCAGCAATCAGCTGATAAATCTCAAACTTAGCCCCAACGTCAATACCGCGTGTCGGCTCATCCAGCATCAATATCTCAGGCTGGGTGAGCAACCAACGACCGATAATCACTTTTTGCTGATTACCCCCAGACAACGAACCGATAGACGTATGGTGCCCCGGTGTTTTTACCCGCATTGAATCGATCACCCACTGGGTATCACTTTTCATCCGGCGGTTATCCAGCAGGCCAATGCTGTTTTTATATTTACGAATATTGGAAATCAGCGAGTTGAAACCGATATCCAGATAAGCATAGATCCCGGTTGAGCGGCGCTCTTCGGTGACCAGTGCAAAGCCGTGATTAATCGCTTCGTTGGCGCTGTGATTATTAATCGCTTTGCCATGCAGCTTAATGGTGCCGCCGGATTTATCACGAATACCAAATAACGTCTCGACGATATCGGTACGTTTTGCCCCCACCAGCCCGGCGATACCCAGGATTTCACCTTTATGCAAATCAAAGGAGATATCGCGAATTGAAGGCTGGCTGCGCGAGGTTAAATTACGCACTTCGAGTATCACTTCACCCGGCACGTTGGCTTTATCCGGGAAACGCTGGTTCAGCGAACGTCCGACCATCATCGCAATGATCTTGTTCATATCCAGCCCTTCCAGCGACTGGGTGGCAATCCACTGACCATCGCGCAGAATGGTTATCTCATCACATAGCTGGAAAATCTCTTCCATTTTGTGCGAAATATAGACAATACCGCAGCCGCGATCTTTTAATTTACGGATAATGGTAAACAGATGGTTTACCTCTTTTTCCGTTAACGAAGAGGTTGGCTCGTCCATAATGACGATTTTGGCGTTATAAGAGAACGCTTTGGCGATTTCGATCATTTGCATCTGTGAAACAGAAAGCGTCGCCACTTTGTCACGCGGATCGATATCAATATCTAATTCATCAAATATCGCTTTGGTATCGCGATACATTTTATCCTGATCGACAAACAGCCCTTTACGTGGATAACGGCCAAGCCACATGTTATCCATTACCGTACGCTGTAATACCAGATTCAGTTCCTGATGCACCATCGACACGCCGTTTTCCAGCGCCTCTTTGGAGCTTTTAAAATCGATTTCCTCACCCTGAAACAGGATGCTCCCCGAGTCTTTTTTATAAATGCCAAACAGGCATTTTAATAACGTCGATTTACCCGCACCGTTTTCGCCCATCAAAGCATGAATAGAGTGCGGCCGAACTTTTAAATTAACGTTGTCTAGTGCCTTCACGCCAGGAAATGATTTATTAATATTGCTCATTTCCAGCAGGAATTCACGCTGCGGTATGGTTTTATCACTGGCCATAATTTACCTGGCTGAAAGAGTCATGCATGGGCGCAGAATGACTCTGCGCCCGGGTATTTTATTTCACGAACTGAGACAGGTTATCTTTATCCACCGCCACATAAGGTACGCGGACGATTTTGTTTTCCAGTTTATAGTTAGTTCCTTCGGCAGCAGGCTTGCCGGCCGCAAGGTTTTTCGCCATCTCAAAGGTCGCTTTCGCCTGGTTATCCGCATCGTTCAGTACGGTACCGGCCATCGCCCCAGATTTCACCATCGCCAGCGCTTCTGGCAGCGCATCAACACCAAATACCGGGATTGAGGATTTATTATGTGCCTTCAGCGCTTCGACTGCGCCCATCGCCATTGCGTCGTTGTTGGCAATGACCACTTCAATTTTGTTGCCGTTCGGGCCGGATAACCAGGCATCCATTTTATCTTTTGCCTGAGCGGTATCCCACATCGCAGTATCCAAGTGCAGCTGCTGAGTTTTCAGGCCGTCTTTATTCAGCGTATCAATAACATACTTAGTACGTGCTTCTGCATCCGGGTGGCCCGGCTCGCCTTTCAGCAGCACGAACTGAATCTGACCATCTTTATTCAGATCCCAGTTTGGATTAGCTTTCCAGTGTTTCTCGATCAGTTCACCCTGCTTCACGCCAGACTCTTTCGAATCGGTTCCGACATAATAAGCTTTGTCGTAACTGGCCAGCGCTTTGGCGGTCGGTTCTTTGTTAAAGAACACAATAGGGACATCGTTTGAACGGGCTTTATCGATAATAACTGCCGCCGCCGCCGGGTCAACCAGGTTAATCGCCAGCGCTTTTACGCCCTTCGCCATCAGCACGTCTACCTGGTCGTTTTGCGTTGACTGGCTATTCTGCGAGTCATTCATTAACAGCTGAACGTCCGGGCTATTTTTTGCTTCTTTTTCGATAGCTTTGCGCACTACAGACATAAAGTTATCGTCATATTTGTAGATAGTGACGCCAATGCGCGTATCCGCTGCATGTGCCGTTGCACCAAACATCATACTGGCTACCAGGGCTGTAAGCGTAAAAACCTTCTTATTCATATTATCTCCGGGTTTTGGCAGGGTATTTCTTCGTTTTGGCCTGTCACCTTAAGGCGATCAGATTAAAACAATCGGTAATTAACCATCGGCGACGCGTAGGTGTGATTAACAGGTACGCAAAGCCATCGGCGTGTTAACACAAGCCTGACTTCCTTATTCGGTAATGCTTCCTGTAATAGATATTCAGAACTGTTTTGCTAAAGATTTGGACGCAGTGGCTGGAATGATTAACGCGTTACATTATGTTTCAGCCCCTGCATTGCGCTGTCATCATAGAGAGCGCGATGTTAATTAACTGTGAATTTACTCACAAATTGAAAACGGTTACATGGGGAAATCGCTTCAATTAGTGACCGGCTCCACAGTTTGCCGCTGCGCCACCGAATGGCGGCGTACCAGCGTCGGCATAAAACAGTGCTGAGCAGTGTGATCGAGCTGACCCGCTGCACCTTTAAGTGCCAGCTCGGTAGCAAGTTTCGCCATAGAAACAATAGGATAGCGCACCGTCGTCAGTTGCGGATCGGTATAACGCGAGACAGGAATATCATCAAATCCGATAATTGAAACCTGCTGCGGGACGAGGATTCCGTTATCTTTCAATGCGGTTAGCGCACCGGCTGCCATACTGTCGTTATAGGCGAATACTGCGCTAAGGTGCTGATTACGCCCCAGCAACTCGACCATTGCCGCCTCGCCACCTTGTAAATCGGCTTCGCCGCTGGCGATCCATCCTTCCGCTGGCACAATGCCCTGCTCGGCCAGCGCCTGCTGCCAGCCGTCGCGCCGCTGTACGACGTCCTCAATCGGATGACAAGAGCTGAGATAGCCAATGCGCGTGTGCCCCTGTTGCTGCAACATCCGCGTCGCCATCAGCGCGCCGCTGACGTTATCCAGACAGACGCAGCGATGGGCATAGCCCGCCACAATGCGATTTACCAGCACCATGCCGGGTACCTGATCCATAAAATCGGCCAGCTCCCGATCTGACAGCATTTTTGCGTGAACGATTAACGCGTTACAGCGTTGGCGAATCAGCACTTCAATCGCGTGACGCTCTTTCGCTTCCTGATGCCATGAGTTACTGATCAGCACATGTTTGTTCATCTGCTGCGCCACAGTATCGACCGCTTTGACCAGCGCACCAAAAAAAGGATCGGAAACGTCCATCACCACTACGCCAATGGTGTCACTGACCTGGGTCGCCAGCGCCTGAGCATTAGCATTTGGCCGGTAACCCAATGATTCGACAGCGTGTAACACGTTTTCACGCGTTTCTGCGGTCACCACACAGTTGTTATTCAGCACGCGAGAAACCGTTGCCACGGAAACGCCAGCAAGACGTGCCACATCACGGATTGTTATCATGAACGCCTGACCCTGAAAATAGTTGATCGCATCGCTCTTTCCGACATCTGAAGTGTTTCTGTCGGCTATTTTGTCAGGCGTTAACGGTTAACAGCGTGAATCAGGTCACACTGATGAAAACGGTTACATACAATTGTGCAACCTTTGTGATGGCGGTCATTATCCGGCGCGGGAACTGTCTGCGGGTTTACCGGCGGCCAGCCTGGTCAGCTGACGCCATAGCCACTCCATCGGCCCCTGACGGAACAGACGCAGCCAGCATAGTGAGAAGAGAATATTGATCGCCCATACCGCCGGCACTATTGCCAGTAATTGCAGGCGATCCAGCTGCATAAACCAGCCAAAGCGATAGAACAGCGTGGTGCAGATCAGAGTTTGAAGCAGATAGTTAGTCAGCGCCATACGGCCGACGCAACAGATAGCCCGGGTGATTTTCAGTTTTGCCAGTAACGGCCAGTAACCAAAACAGAGCGCAGCATAACCGATGGCCTGCAACGGCGCGGCTAAATCGCGTGGAACCTGCAGCAAGAAGCCGGTCCAGCGAAAATCCCAGCGTAAATACCACTGCAGAAAAATACCCGGAATCTGAATCAGAAAGGCGATGCCAATCAGTAGCCATGCCGTGCGGCGGTAATGCCGGGCGCTGAACTCGCCTTTCAGCCAGCCGTTACGCATTAATGCGCTGCCAATCATCATCAGTCCGGCCAGCTGCCAGCCATATTGCGCGCCGAGCGCCAGCAGGCTCGATGAGAGATGATCGAGACGATTCTGCACCGCTTCCCAGCCGCCTGCCAGCTTCCAGAATGATTCATATTGCAGATCGGCAATACCGGGCAGCCAGGAACTGTTGGCCTCACCGCTGGAGATCATACTGAATACCACCAGCACCGCCACGCCGACCAGATACAGCATCACACCGGTATTAAACAGCGAACGGGTAGAAGGAACGTCGCGGATCATTCGCCAGGCAATCAGGCCAACGATGCCGTAATCCAGCAGGATATCGCCTTCCCAGAAAAAAACCGCGTGAATAAAACCGAAAATAGCCAGCCACGTCAGGCGGGATTGCAACCAGCGCTTGCCGCGCGGCAACAGCATTTGCAGCCCGGCACCAAACAGCAAGGCGAACAGCGTCAGGAATTTGATTTGCGCCAGCAGATCGAGCGTGGCCCAGGTCCAGATCTCACGTCCGGGGGGCACCCCTTGCCAGGCGGGATTAAGATAAGCAGCCGAGGGAAGACCAAAGCCATAAATGTTCAGCAACAGGATACCGAGAACGGCGAGACCACGAATAAAGTCCAGCGTGATATTGCGTTGCATTCAGGCTTCCCGTAATGAAATTAACGCTCTTCCCCGCAGTCAGGGAAGAGCAATCGCTGATCAGCTGTGACGCACCGCGCGCAGAAATTCCTGGCGGGTATTCTGGCTGGACTTAAACAGACCACCCAGTGAGGTGGTGGTGGTCGCACTGGTTGCGTCACGAATGCCGCGCGCTTTAACGCAGTAGTGCACCGCGTCAATGGATACCGCGACGTTACTGGTGCCGAGCAGGGTTTGCAGCGCGACTAAAATCTGCTGCGTCAGGCGCTCCTGCACCTGCGGGCGCGAGGCGAAGAACTGCACAATGCGGTTGATCTTCGACAGGCCAATCACTTTCTCTTTCGGGATATACGCCACGGTCGCTTTACCGTCGATAATCACAAAATGGTGTTCACAGGTGCTGGTCAGGGTGATGTCACGCACCGTCACCATCTCATCCACCTTCATTTTGTTTTCAATCACGGTAATTTTTGGGAAGTTGGCGTAATCGAGGCCGGAAAATACTTCATCGACATACATCTTAGCGATGCGATGCGGCGTTTCCGCCAGGCTGTCATCTTCCAGATCCAGATTCAGCAACTTCATGATTTCAGTCATATGACCGGTAATCAGGTGCTTACGCGCTTCGTCGTCCAATTCACGCGCTGGCGAGCGTAATGGGGTTTCCAGTCCACGCGCGAGTAGCGCTTCATGAACCAGGGCAGCTTCCTGACTTAACGTAGCCATTTTATTGTTTTCTCCAGCAGGTGATTCACCCGACCAATGCAGCAATTCATCAGACGGACAGGTTTCTGAGCGCGTATTCTGGAACACTCCGCGAGGTTTATCCAGTGAATCAATTTAAATGGCGGTGAAAGTGTTTCATTTACCTTTGCGAAATACCAGCATTCCGGCGATTGCCAGCCCGGTTCCTGCCACGTACAGCGCAGGTTCCAGCCGGTGCGTCAGCTGGGTGGAGAGCGCTGACAGCACCGGCCCAACCAGTTGTCCAATGGCATAGCCGGTCGTCAGTAAACCCGCCAGATAACGCGCATGTTCTGGCGCCAGTTCGCGGCCGTACTGTAATGACAGCTGAACCACACAGAGGAAGCCGCCGCCGACCAGCACTGCGCCAATCACCAGCCCGCTCATGCCTGGAATAATATCAGCGGCAAATACCCCCAGCGCCTGCGCCCATAGCGTCAACGCCAGACGCCGGTGAGTCGATGAGTAGCGACGGGTTATGATGCCAAGCCCGATCCCTACTACCGCTGCCCCGCCAAAAATGGGCCAGACAAACTGCGCAAAAGCGCTGTCAGGAAAACGTGCGGCTGCCATCTGCGATAAAAATGTCGCCGGCAGGATATAGCCAAAGCCTGCCAGACTGTAACTCAGCACCAACCGTTTCAGCGCTGGCGTCAGTAACAGCGGCTGCGGCGCGGTCTCCGGACGATGCAGCTGGCCGCTGCGCGGCAGGTTCGCCGCAATTAACGTAATCAGCACCAGCGCCAGCAGACCATAAGCGGCCCAGGCAAAAGCGGCGCTGACATTGAAGGCATGCAGCAATACTGCCAGCATTCCACTGATAAAGATTCCGGTGCCCGGCCCGGCAAATACCGCCGCCGACAGGCCGGGACGGCCGTGGTGCAGCAGCTGTTCATTGCTCCACGCCGCCACCAGCACCATCGCCCAGCCGCTGGCCCAGCCAATTAAAAACCGCAGGATGCCGTGCCACCACGGGCCGTCAACGCAGGCGGAAAGCAAGGTCAGAATCACTGCTCCCCAGACTCCCGCCTTAAGCCGCCACTCTACCCTGCGTCTGGCGCGCATCGCATCGAAAGAGCCGCACAGATAACCGAGGTAATTAAGTGCGGCCACCAGTCCGGCGCTGGTTAATGTCAGCTGATGTTCGTTAATCATCAGCGGAACTTGTGGGGTGAAAGCAAAGCGGCCAATGCCCATTGCCACCACCAGCGATAAAAATGCGCTTAACGCGACGCGCAGTGCCATATCAATCTCCTGAATTTTTTCTACTGTAGCGCGGGCATTATTCGAATCATTTTGCTGCCAACGCATCATAACGGTTGCCAGTATCATGCGCGCTGGTTAAACTCACGGAAAGTGAATAATCATAAGCAAGTTGCTTACGGGAAGTGAACGGATGGATTTAACCCAGTTACGTATGTTTTGTTCTGTCGCCGAAACCGGTTCGGTTGCGCGTGCTGCTGAGCAGTTGCATCGCGTGCCGTCCAATCTGACAACTCGCCTGCGCCAGCTGGAGCAGGAACTGGGTACCGACCTGTTTATCCGCGAAAAGCAGCGGCTGCGCCTGTCGCCAATGGGCCATAACTTTCTCTGTTATGCCCAGCGCATTCTGGCCCTGAGTGAGGAAGCGCTGAGTATGACGCGTACCGGCGAGCCTGCCGGTAATTTTGCCCTCGGCTCGATGGAGGGCACCGCCGCCACTCGCCTGCCCGCACTGCTGGCAGCTTATCATCAACGCTTTCCGGCGGTGGCGCTATCGCTGATTACCGGTACTTCCGGCGAAATTATCGAACGCGTGCGCGCCGGAACGCTGGCCGCTGCGCTGGTTGATGGCCCGGTGCCGTATGACGAACTGAATGGCTGTATCTCATTTCGTGAACAGATGGTGCTGATCTCCAGTCCCGAGCATGCCGATATCCACAGCGCCGCAGATGCCAGTGACGATACGCTGTTTGCCTTCCGCCCCAGCTGCTCCTATCGCCTGCGCTTTGAGTCGTGGTTTCGTGAAAGCGGCGTGCAGCACGGCAATATTATGGAGATTCAGTCTTATCACGGCATGATGGCCTGCGTCGCCAGCGGTGCCGGCCTGGCGATGATCCCACTCTCCGTACTGCGTCAGATGCCAGGCCAGGAACGAGTGAAAGTGCATCCGTTACCGCCGCTGTATCGCGACAGCGCCACCTGGCTTATCTGGCGACGCGATGCGTTTACGCCGAATGTGGAAGCACTGAAATACCTGATTATTGAACAATTTGATGACAAACCCGAGAACCCGTGAATCTGGTCCATACTTACCAGAGCACAAAATTTACGCAATAACACCAGGTATTAACAGAACGCTAGCCTGGAGCAATTTTAAACAGAGGAAGATACCGTGGAAATGATCAAAACTCGCGCCGCCGTTGCCTGGGCCGCTGGCGAACCACTGAAAATTGAAGAAGTGGATCTGATGCCACCACAAAAAGGTGAAGTACTGGTGCGCATCGTCGCCACCGGTGTTTGCCATACTGATGCCTATACCCTTTCCGGCAAAGATCCGGAAGGCGTGTTCCCGGCGATCCTTGGTCATGAAGGCGGCGGCATTGTTGAAGCGGTTGGCGAAGGCGTAACCAGCGTGGCGGTCGGCGATCATGTCATCCCGCTTTACACTCCGGAATGTGGCGAATGTAAATTCTGTCTTTCCGGCAAAACAAACCTGTGTCAGGCCATTCGTGCGACCCAGGGTAAAGGTTTGATGCCGGACGGCACCACCCGCTTCTTTAAAGACGGTCAGCCAATTTTCCACTACATGGGCACCTCGACCTTCTCTGAATACACCGTGCTGCCGGAAATCTCGCTGGCGAAAATCAGTAAAGAAGCACCGCTGGAAGAAGTTTGCCTGCTGGGCTGTGGCGTCACTACCGGTATGGGTGCAGTGATGAATACCGCGAAAGTGAAAGAAGGCGATACCGTGGCGATTTTCGGCCTCGGCGGCATCGGTCTTTCGGCAATTATTGGTGCACAGATGGCGAAAGCCGGTCGCATTATTGCTATCGATATCAATACCAGCAAGTTCGATCTGGCGACCAAACTGGGCGCGACCGAGGTGATTAACCCGAAAGATTACGATAAGCCGATTCAGGATGTGATTGTTGAACTGACCGATGGCGGCGTCGACTTCTCGTTCGAGTGTATCGGCAACGTCAATGTGATGCGCTCCGCACTGGAATGTTGTCATAAAGGCTGGGGTGAATCGGTAATTATTGGTGTGGCTGGCGCGGGCGAAGAGATCTCCACTCGTCCATTCCAGCTGGTTACCGGTCGCGTATGGCGCGGTTCCGCCTTTGGTGGCGTCAAAGGTCGTACAGAACTACCGGGTATCGTTCAGCGTTATATGGACGGCGAGTTCCAGCTTAACGATTTTATTACCCATACCATGCCGCTGGAGCAGATTAACGACGCATTTGATCTGATGCACGAAGGCAAATCGATTCGTACCGTGGTGCACTTTAATAAGTAATCAGGAGGATTAATGCCATCCACGCTGGAGTTACTGGAAGAGCATCGCATGTTTGGCGGCTGGCAGCAGCGCTATCGCCATCCGTCATCAACGCTGAATTGTTCGATGACCTTTAGCATTTTTTTGCCAGGCCCGAAGCAGGAATCGCCGCCGCCGGTGGTGTACTTTCTTGCCGGACTGACCTGCACCGATGAGAACTTCACCACCAAATCCGGCGCGCAGCGTATCGCCGCCGAGCTGGGGCTGATTCTGGTGATGCCAGATACCAGTCCGCGTGGTGAAGCGGTGCCAAATGATGACGGTTACGATCTGGGCCAGGGTGCCGGTTTCTATCTGAATGCCACTCAGGCACCGTGGAATCAGCATTTTCGTATGTATGATTACATCAATGAAGAGCTGCCGGCGCTGATCGCGGATAATTTCAACGTCAGCGATCGTCAGGCGATTGCCGGTCACTCGATGGGCGGTCACGGTGCGATTATGCTGGCGTTGCGCAATCCAGGGAAATTCACCTCAGCGTCGGCGTTCGCGCCGATTGTTAACCCGTGCTACGTTCCCTGGGGACAAAAGGCGTTCAGCAGCTATCTCGGCGACGATAAGCTGGCGTGGCGTGAGTATGACAGCTGCTGGCTGATGCGTCAGGCGCGCGAAACACTGCCGATTTTGATCGATCAGGGTGACAGCGATCAATTTCTTGCCGATCAGTTACAACCTGAGCGTTTAGAGGAAGCCGCGAAAGAAGCTGGCTGGCCGTTAACCGTGCGTATTCAGCCGGGTTACGACCACAGCTATTTCTTTATCGCCAGTTTTATTGAGGATCATCTGCGTTTCCACGCCAGGCATTTATTTGCCTGACGGGAACGTGGGAATCGTTAAGAGGCGGCGAAATTCGGCGTCAGAAATTATTTACGGGAGCCGTTTTCGGCTCCCGTTTATTTTCATCAGAACGAATAGTCCATCGCCAGGAAGTAACGGCGGCCATCTTCGTTGTAACTGTAATCATCGCGATTCAGATCTTTATCGGTCAGGTTTAATACCCCCGCCCGCAATTTCACTGCTTTCGTCGCCTGCCAGGATGCACCGGTATTCCACAGCACATAACCACCCGGCGTCGCGTCGTCATTGTTCAGCGTGCGACGCTCACCTGAATAGTTAGCCTGCAAATAGAATGACCAGTCCTGTAGCGGTGCCCAGTCCAGCGTGCCGTTGGCGGTGTGCAGTGGCATCTCTTTCAACGGTTTATTACCGCCATTACTTAAATCGCGCCCGTCGGAATAGGTATAATTCAACGTCAGCTTCCACTGGTCGTTAAACGGCACCTTCAACTCAGTCTCAATGCCGTTAATCCGCGCTTTATTGACATTGTAATAACGGAACACCGGTTTCCCGTCTTTTTCACCGACATAGTTGGCATAGCTTTTCGCCAGATCGCGATCGGCGGTACGCGCGATATTAATCATATCGTCGACGTTATTCTGGAAAGCGGTGATGCTGCCGGTAATGCCATCCAGCCAGCCTTCATCACCGGCATAGTAGAGGCCCAGTTCGAAACTTTCGCTGGTTTCCGGCTTCAGATCCGGGCTACCGACAATCGAACAGCCACCGCGACAAGAGTTGGTCTGCCAGTCCGGGCTAAGCTGTAATAAAGACGGTGCTTTAAACGCGTTTGCCCAGCCGCCTTTCACCGTAACGGTATCGGTGGCGTTGTAGACCAGATAGACGCGCGGGCTCCAGTGATCGCCATAAGTTTCATGATCATCCATGCGCACGCCAGCGGTCATCGCCAGCGAATCCAGCATCCGCCATTCATCTTCAACGAACAGCGCGTACTGGCTGGCTGAAACTTTGCTGCTGGATCCGCCGGTCAGATTAACCGGATCGCTGAGCTTATCGTGACGCCACTCACCGCCAAAGGTGACTAACTGATTGATATCGCCCAGCGGCAGAATCAGCTTGCCATCCAGCGAGTTATTTTGTGAGGTGATTTTGCTGGTGGTGAAGTTATCGACTTTGTCACCGTAAAAACGCAGTTCGGTATTACCGAAATCCCAGCGGCCATTATGATCAATCGAGTAGTTCTGGCGCTCAAGGCGGTTTTTATCCAGCGAATCTGAATTACGGTCCTGACGGTTAAAACCGTAGCCGAAATTCATATCCTGATTGTCAGTCGGCGTCAGGGCAAATTCTACACTGCCGTTGCGCAGGGTGTTGCCTTCGATACGCGGCGATAAACCGCTGCTGGCACTGTCAGAGGGCTGCTGTTTATCTTTCTCACGCTTGCCGCCGCCGCCAAATACTTTGACGCCGAGCAGGTCGTCAACCAGTGGGCCGGTGGCAAAGAAGTTGCCGTTATAGCTGTCGCCACGGTCGCGATTCTCCTGCACAGTGGTGTCTGCACTTAGCGTGCCGTGCCAGGCCTTTCCCACTTTGCGGGTGATAATATTGACCACGCCACCCAGCGCATCGGAGCCATATAACGATGACATCGGCCCACGTACCACTTCGATGCGCTCGATGGCGTCGGCCGGAATCCAGTTAAGATCAAAATCGTTGTGGCGGAATACTGCATTACGCGAGTTAACGCGCTTGCCATCAATCAGAATCAGCGTATAGCTGCTGTCGAGGCCGCGCAGGCTAATCCCCTTACGATTATCACCTTCGTTGGTCAGCTGAACGCCCGGCACTTCACGCAGCACATCACGTAAATTCTGTACCGGCTTACGTTTAATATCTTCGGCAGTAATCACGCTGATACTGGCAGGCGCATCTTTCAGATTCACTTCAGTGGCAGAGGCGGTCACCACCATGGTTTCTTCAGACTGTTTTTCAATTTCGTCAGCAAGGATTGGAAAACTTAAGGTGAGAGCAGACGCGCAGAGGCCCCCACGAACCACTGGATTTAAACGGAACATACTTCTCTCCATGAGATATAAAATATAAATAAAAAATTGTCAGCGCGACTAAGGCAGCTGGTTGCTCACAATAAAAATGCGAATAAATTTTCGCTTAATTCTCCGGTTATATTCCGGAATAGGTTTTTTAATAGCGGGAGACGTTAAATGCCTCCCTGATAATACCAGACTTGTTACGTTGCGTTGTTACAGTGCGGGTTCCGGCTCAGCTACCAGCCCGTCAATCAGTACCTGCGGCGTGCCCTGCGAGCAGCGTTCAATCCGCCCTTTTACCCCGTAGACGCGCGCCAGACTTTCCGGTGTGATCACCTCTGCTGGCTGGCCATCGGCAATTAACTCACCATTCTGCAACATTAATACATGCTCGCCATGACGCAGCGCGATATTAATATCGTGCACGACTACCACGGTGACAATATTTCGTTTTTGCGTTTCACGCCGCACTAAATCCATTACGTGGAACTGATAATTTAAATCCAGTGCGCTGAGCGGCTCATCCAGTAATAACAGTTCCGGTCGACGAATCAGCGATTGCGCTAATCCCACCAGCTGTTTCTGACCGCCGGAAAGCTGATCGAGATAACTTAATGCCAGATGCGCAATACCCAGTTGTTCCAGCAGAGACATCACTTCGTTTTCACTGGTGGCGGTACTGCGGCCACCGGACGCACGCTGCGCAACAATAATTGACTCCAGCACGTGCAGATGCACCCCGGCGGGCAATGACTGTGGCAGATAGACCACTTTTTCCGCGCGCCGCGCAAACGGCTGTGCCATCAGCTCTTCGCCATTCAGCCACAGCTCACCTTTGGCGCGGTTCAGCCCGGCCAGAGAGCGCAGCAGCGTCGACTTACCGCAGCCGTTAGGCCCCAGCAATACGGTGATTTTGCCGCGTGGCAGCAATGGCACACTCAGATTTTCAATCACCGGGCGTTTCGGATAACCGGTACTGAATCCGCGAATTGATAATCCCTGCATCAGACATTCCCCCGATGACGCAAAATAATACTCAGGAAGAACGGCACGCCCACCAGCGAGGTGACGATGCCGACCGGGATAATGACGCCAGGAATCAGATTTTTTGACGCCACGGAAGCCATCGACAGCACCAGCGCACCGGTCAGCGCACTGGCCGGTAAATAGAAGCGATGATCTTCACCAAAAATCATCCGCGCAATATGCGGAGCCACCAGGCCAATAAAACCAATCGGCCCGACAAAGGCCACCGCCAGTGCCGAAAGAATGCTGATGCGCAGCAGCGTACCGAGGCGCAAGCGGCGCACGTCGATACCAAAACTAACCGCGCGATCTTCGCCAAGGCGCAGCGCAGTCAGCTTCCACGAACTGAGCATCGAAAACGGCACCAGAATCAGAAATGCCAGCGTCAGCACGCCAAGTTTTTCCCACGATGCGCGCGCCAGGCTGCCCATGGTCCAGAACACCAGCCCCTGTAAGGTATCTTCACTGGCGATAAACTGCATCATCGACACCAGCGCATTGAAGGTAAACACCAACGCGATACCAAACAGCACTACGCCCGAGGTGGCAACCCGCGTCCAGCGCGTGACGCCATCCAGCATCAGAGCGGCAAACAGTGCAAACACAAAGGCGTTGGCAGAAATAAACCATTGAGCGGGGATACCCGGAATACCGATTCCCAGCACAATCGCCAGCGCGGCACCAAATGCCGCCGCTGAAGAAACACCGAGCGTGAACGGGCTGGCCAGCGGGTTATTCAGGATAGTCTGCATTTCTGCACCGGCCAGGCCGAGCGCCATACCCACCACCACCGCCATCAGGGCGTAAGGCAGACGGATATCCCAGACGATAACCCGGGTACCGGCATCTACCGTTTCAGGGCTAATCAACGCGTGCCACAGGGTTTCCAGCGATAAGCCGGAGGGGCCAAGAGTAAAATCCAGCACCAGCGAGGCAAGGATCGCCAGCAGCAATACGCCCATAATCATCAGGCGGTGGCGCAGCAATTGTTGATAGCGTCCCATTACGCTTTGAACGGGATTTTTCTTTGCGTACTGAATGGGCTCGTGGGTGACACTCATTTTTCTCTACCTGCTATTTCTGCATTTTAATTCTGTGATAAAGCAAACTGCCCGGCATGGTATGCGGAGAATTGTAAAACTTATACCCCGCTGCGTAACCGCATCCTTCTCTGGCTCTGTTCCCTGAATGACGGCCAGAATTCTGCTGTTCGATGCAGAAAATGTAACGGCTGTAACAATAAAGCAAATGATAATAGTTATCAATGCAATTTGTAACTGCGCGTGACGGATAAAAAAAAGGCGCGGAAACCGCGCCTTGCATTGATTAATTCGTCAGGATTAACCGTTAAATTTAGGAAACTCCATCTCGCTGTACTTCACGAAGCGGCTGCCGCGTGACAGCTTGTACCCCATCCAAATCAGCAGGAATAACGGGATGCCAATGTAGGTGGCGGTTACGCCATACCAGTCAATACGGTCTTCAAGGAACGCCTGATAGTTTTGACCCAGCGTAATAATCAGACAGAGTACAAAGGCAAAGATCGGTCCCAGCGGGAAGAAACCAGAACGATACGGCAGATCGGCAATATCCAGCCCCTGTGCCACATAGCCGCGACGGAAACGGTAGTGACTGATGGCAATACCCAGCCAGGCGATAAAGCCGGTCATTCCCGAGGTATTCAGCAGCCAGAGATAAACTTCCTGATTACCAAACATTGAGGTAAAGAAGCACAGCATCGCCACCACTGTAGTGGCATACAGCGCATTACGCGGCACACCGCCTTTCGACAGCCGGGCGAAAATACGCGGCGCTTTACCTTCGCTGGCGAGGGTGTACAGCATGCGCGTGGAAGCATACATTCCTGAGTTACCGGCAGAAAGTACCGCCGTGAGGATGACAGCATTCATCACCGCCGCCGCCGACAGCAGACCCGCATGCTGGAATACCAGAGTAAACGGACTGACGGTGATATCCTTCACGTCATTGCGCAACAGGCTGGGATCGGTATAGGGAATAATCAGGCTGATAATCAGAATGGCAAACACGTAGAACAACAGAATACGCCAGAATACCTGACGCACCGCGCGTGGGATGTTTTTCGCCGGATCTTCTGATTCTCCTGCGGCAACACCAATCAGCTCGGTGCCCTGGAAAGAGAAACCAACAATCATTGCCACGCCGATCATGGCGGCAAATCCGCCGGCGAATGGCGCATCGCCTACCTGCCAGTTATGCCAGCCAGCCGTCTCACCACCGCGCATAATACCGGTGATCATCAGTACGCCGACGGCGATAAAGATAATGACCGTCACCACTTTGATCAGTGAGAACCAGTACTCCGCTTCACCAAAACCTTTGACCGAAATGTAGTTCAGCAGGAACATCAGCGACAGGAATAATGCACTCCAGATCCAGCCGGGGGTATCCGGGAACCAGTAGCTCATCACCAGCTGCGAGGCGACCAAATCGACCGCGATGGTTACTGCCCAGTTGTACCAGTAGTTCCAGCCCAACGCGAAGCCGAAGCCTTCTTCAACATATTTAGAGCCGTAAGTAGAGAACGAGCCGGATACCGGCATAAATGCCGCCAGCTCGCCAAGGCTGGTCATCAGGAAATAAACCATCAGGCCAATCAGCATATAAGACAGTAGCGCGCCGCCCGGGCCCGCCTGAGAAATGGTTGCCCCTGAGGCAACAAAAAGGCCGGTACCGATCGATCCGCCAATGGCGATCATCGTCAGGTGACGGGCCTTCAGTTCGCGTCTTAACGCAGGTGGTTGTGTTGTTTTTTTGTCCTGAACCATGAATTAACGCTATCCTGAGTTAAAATGAGGCGCGATTGTAGCAAATCTCCCCCGCAGGTATAGCGATACCGCGAGGTTATAAGTTAGCTTCATAATCGGCCGAAGATCATTAGTAATAGCAGGGTAAGCCTTAATAAGATGCGGCTTTATTCCACGCAATAGCTCAGAAATCGCGACAGCGCCTTGGAGACATGTTTCTGTCGGTGACGGATGCGATATAAGGTACGCGACAATTTTGGCAGCGGAATCTTCACCTCTACCAGCGATCCCACCTCCAGCTGGTCGGCAATCACCCGGCGCGATAAACAGCTGATCCCCATGCCGTGGCGCACCGCATGTTTTATCGCCTCCGAGTTACCCAGTTCCATTGCCAGCTCAAACTGCGGCAAATGCGATAACAGCAGATAATCGACGATTTCACGGGTGCCGGAACCACGCTCACGCAGGATCCACTGCATTTTTGCCAGGCTTTCCAGCGTCACCGGCTGATGCAGTAGAGCTGTATCCGGCGCGGCAAACACCACCAGCTCATCCTCCAGCCACGGCTCACTGATCAGTTCGCTCATATGGCACGGCCCTTCAATCAGGCCGACATCAACGCGAAAATCAGCCACCGCATTAATCACGTCCTGACTGTTACCAACGCTCAGCTCCAGCGGTAAATGGGGAAAGTCGCGGCGATAACCCGCAATCATGCCCGGCAGCAGATAATTGCCGATGGTACTGCTGGCATAAATGCGGATGGCACCATTATCTTCACGGAACAGCTGCTCTATTTCGCCCGCCTGCTCCAGTAGCCCAACGGCTCGCGGATAAAGCAGACGCCCATGTTCGTTTACCACCAGTCGTTTGCCGACGCGGTCAAACAATTGCACCCCCAGCTGCCCTTCCAGGTCGGCCAGCGCGGCGCTGACCGCCGATTGCGACAGCGCCAGCACCTGAGAAGCCTGCGTGGTTGAGCCACTCTTCAGCACTTCGGTAAACACTTCTACCTGACGCAATGTGATATGCATCGTGATTCCTTACGACATCCAGTGAAAAATGGCATACGCCAGCAATATCAGCCAGAGCAGCACAATAATCAGCAGCGTGGTGCTCAGGCCCTTTCTTTTATTATCGTCCGGCGATCGCGCGAGGCGCATCGCGGCATCGGCTCTGACCTCATCCGGCAGTAGCTTTAACAGCAAACTGATGCCCAGCGGCACGACTATCGCATCATCCAGCCAGCCAATCACCGGTATCACATCGGGAATGATATCCAGCGGGCTAATCAGATACAGCGCAACCACGCCGAGCAATCCTTTGATATACAGCGGAGTATGCGGATTGCGGCAGGCGTACCACATCATGGTCAAATTGCTTTTGAATTTCACTATGCGTTTGAACATTCTGCGCTCCACTCTTAACACTTATTCCGGTTAATAATAAATATATAATCAATTTCTCTTTTAAGCCAGTCAGCCCCACACTATCAGCATTGAAACAGGAGGTCTTCGATGGCTGAACTTACACTCTTTAAACCTCAGTCTGGCCCTGCTCCGTTAGCGGCCGGGCTACTGTTATCGGCGGCAATCGCTGGCGCGGCTATCTGGTTGGGCAACCAGCCGTCGGTTGCGTCGCTTGGCCTTGGCGCGCTGACGCTGGCGATTGTGGTGGGCATGCTGGTGGGTAACACCCTCTGGCCACGCCTGCAACGTGCCTGCGATCCCGGCGTGGTCATGGCTAAACAGCGTCTGTTAAGACTGGGTATCGTGCTGTATGGCTTTCGCCTGACTTTTCAGCAAATTGCTGATGTCGGGCTCAGCGGCATCGTGATTGATCTACTGACGCTGTGCTCCACTTTTGCCCTCGCCTGCTGGCTGGGACGCCGGATGTTTGGTCTGGATCGCGAGACCCGCTGGTTAATTGGTGCAGGCAGTAGTATCTGCGGTGCCGCGGCGATTCTGGCGACCGAGCCGGTAATCAAAGCAGATTCGGCTAAAGTGGCGGTAGCGATTGCTACCGTGGTGATTTTCGGCACGCTGGCTATCTTTATCTATCCACTGCTTTGGCCGCTGGTCAGCACGCTGCTGCCTGGCATAACCGCCACGCAGTACGGTATTTTTACCGGTTCGACCATGCATGAAGTGGCACAGGTGGTGGCTGCCGGACATGCCATTGGTCCGGAAGCGGAAAACGCGGCGGTCATCGCCAAAATGCTGCGCGTCATGATGCTGGCACCGTTTCTGCTGTTCCTCACCCTGCTGATTCGGCGCGATGCTCCGGCCGGGATGGCTCAGGGCGGCATTCGTTTTCCGTGGTTTGCGCTGCTGTTTATTGTGGTGGCACTGTTTAACTCACTGCATTTATTACCGGTATCAATGGTGAATACCATTAATCAACTGGATACCTTACTGCTGGCGATGGCAATGGCCGCTCTGGGCTTAACCACCCATCTCAGCGCGCTGAAACGTGCGGGCATACGGCCATTATTCATGGCGCTGCTGCTGTTTATCTGGCTGATGGTCGGCGGTGGAATGATCAATCTCGGGGTTCAGCATTTGATGGGCTAGTCGCTTCGGTTATCATAAGCCGTTGCAGTATTGCAGAACCTCAACAGGAGAACGGCATGAAATATATTGGCGCCCACGTCAGTGCAGCAGGCGGCGTGGATCAGGCGGTCATTCGCGCACACGAACTGGAAGCCACAGCCTTTGCGCTGTTCACCAAAAACCAACGACAGTGGCGTGCCGCACCGCTGAGTGCTGAAGTGATTGCAGCGTTTCGCGCCGCGTGTGAAAAATACCACTACAGCTCAGCACAGATCCTGCCGCATGACAGCTATCTGATTAACCTCGGTCATCCGGTTGAGGAAGCGCTGGAAAAATCCCGCGCAGCCTTTCTTGATGAGATGCAACGCTGTGAGCAACTGGGACTGTCATTACTGAATTTTCACCCTGGCAGCCACCTACATCAGATCGATGAGCATGAGTGCCTGAAGCGTATTGCCGAGTCGATAAACATCGTGCTCGATAAAACGGCAGGCGTGACCGCCGTGATTGAAAATACCGCCGGTCAGGGCAGCAACCTCGGTTTCCGTTTTGAACATCTGGCAGAAATTATCGCTGGTGTGGAAGATAAATCGCGCGTCGGCGTCTGTATTGATACCTGTCACGCCTTTGCAGGTGGTTACGATCTGCGTACTGAAGCAGAGTGTGTCAAAACCTTTGCCGAGTTTGAACGCATAGTCGGCTTCCAGTATCTGCGCGGCATGCACCTGAATGATGCCAAAAGCGAATTTAACAGCCGTGTTGACCGCCATCACAGCCTCGGCGAAGGCAATATCGGTAAAACGGTGTTTAGCTGGCTGATGAAAGACAGCCGCTTCGACGGTATTCCGATGATTCTCGAAACCGTTAATCCGGATATCTGGAAGGATGAGATTGCCTGGCTAAAATCGGAGCAGAAATAGCTCAATAAAAAAGGCGCGGAAGTCCGCGCCTTTTTGGGTTTATTCAGCATCTCATCAGGCTTTCGCCAGTTCAGCTTCCGGACGTTTCAGAATCGCGTAACTGATGCCAGCTAACAGCGTACCGGCGATAATCGCCACCAGGTAACCGGCTACCGGAGAGATCGCGCCCGGAATCAGCAGCACAAACAAGCCACCGTGTGGTGCCATCAGTTTGGCACCGACCGCCATGGAAATCGCACCGGTTAACGCGCCACCGGCGATACAGCATGGCAGTACGCGCATCGGATCACGTGCCGCAAACGGAATCGCACCCTCGGAGATAAAGCACATGCCGAGAACCAGCGCCGCTTTACCGCCCTCTTGCTGACCCTTGTTGAATTTACTACGCGCAATCAGCGTTGCCAGACCCATCGCCAGCGGTGGCACCATACCCGCTGCCATAATCGCCGCCATCGGCGCATAGGTTTGTGAACTCAGCAAGCCAACGCCAAAGGCATAAGCTACTTTGTTTACCGGCCCACCCATATCGGTACACATCATGCCGCCAAGAATAGCGCCCAGCAGTACCGCATTTGCCGTACCCATATTCGCCAGCCAACTGGTCAGGCCGGTCATGATGCCTGCAACAGGTTTACCGACCACGTAGATCATCAGCAAGCCGGTAATCAGGCTGGCAAACAGCGGGATAATCAGAATCGGTTTCAGCGCTTCCATACTTTGTGGCAGCTTCACTTTGCCACTGATCAGTTTGGCGGCGTAACCGGCAATAAAACCGGCGATAATACCGCCGAGGAAACCGGCGTTGATGCTGGTCGCCAACATACCGCCAATCAGACCCGGCGTCAGACCTGGACGATCGGCAATCGAGAAGGCGATATAACCCGCCAGCACCGGTACCATTAACGCAAAGGCACTACCACCACCGATTTGCATCAGCGCGGCGGCCAGTGAGCCCTCTTCCTTAAATGCCTCGATACCAAACGCGAAGGAGAGCGCGATACACAGACCACCCGCGACCACCATCGGTAACATATAAGAAACGCCGGTCAGCAGGTGACGATATGCGCCCGCGCTCTCTTTCTTCTCATCGCCCGCCGCTGCCGCTTGCTGGCCGCCCTGCGGCTTGTAAGTCTTCGCTTCAGCTACTGCTTTATCCAGTTCCTGAGCGGTTTTCTTCAGCGCCAGGCTGGTAGAAGTACGGTACATCGGCTTACCGGCAAACTTTGCCAGATCCACTTCAATATCAGCTGCGACAATCACCAGATCGGCCGCCGCCACTTCTTCCGCAGTAATAGTATTACCGGCACCGACGGAACCGCGGGTTTCAACTTTCACCCACCAGCCGCGTTTAGTCGCTTCGGTCTGAATAGCTTCCGCCGCCATAAAGGTGTGCGCCACACCGGTAGGACAAGCGGTAATCGCCACAATTCGCTTCTGGCCGCTGCTCTGGCTCAACTCAGCCGGTGCAGCCGCAGCCGCGACCGGAGCCTGCCAGGGTTTGGCTTCAGCCTGCGCACTGGCCAGAAAACTTTCCGGCTGGCGCAGCGCCTGTTCAATATTGCCCAGCCATACTGCTTTGCCATTTAGCGCATTGTCAGAAGGTACTGAGTTCCCTGCTACCGCCACCAGGTCTGCTTCTGCCGGGTTTTCCGTCAGGGTCAGGCCGGCTTTCGCCGCAGCGGCGGTGAGTAAATTTTTTGCCAGATAGCTGGTCGCCAGTCCCAGCGAAGTATCAATAATCAGCAGCGTTTTCATTATGCCTCTCCTGCTGTCAGTTAAAAGGTTTCAGGTCGACGCGCGCCATCATTGCGGCCAACTGGGTACGATCGGTAACGCCTACATTACTTTGGCTGACGGCCATTGCCGCCACTGCCGTTGCCAGACGCAGCGTGTGCTCACTGGACTCGCGCATCAGCAGGCCATAAATCAGGCCGCCGACCATTGAGTCACCGGCACCAACGGTGCTGACCACTTCACAGGCTGGTGGTTTCGCGATCCACTCGCCGGAAGCATTCACCCACAGTGCGCCTTCCGCACCGAGAGAGATCACTACGTGGGCAATGCCCTGCTCGCGCAGCGCATGAGCGGCTTCGATGACATCCTGCATCGTGGGCAGTTTACGACCGGCCCAGATCTCCAGCTCGCGACGGTTAGGTTTAACCAGCCACGGTGCCGCTTTCAGTCCGGCAACCAGCGCTTCACGGCTGCTGTCGAAAATGATGCAAGGGCAATGGGTGCGCAGTGCAGTCATCCAGTCAGTAAAGGCTTCCGGCGACACGCCCGCTGGCAAACTGCCGCTAACGCACACCATATCGAACTGGCCAAGCCAGCTCAGGGAATCGGCGCTAAAGCGCTCCCAGTCCTGCCCGCTGACGTCAAAACCAGAGAAATTCAGATCGGTCACTTCACCGTCTTTCTCCGTCAGTTTAACGTTAATACGGGTACGACCCGGCACCACCTGAAAGCGGTTGGCAATACCTAACTCGCTGAACAGCTGCTGAAATCCATCCTGATTCTCTTTACCAAGAAAACCACCAACAGTGACGTCGATACCCAAGTCTTTCAGTACTTTAGCAACGTTAATTCCTTTGCCCGCCGCATGCAGGCCGGTGGTTTTCACCAGGTTAACTTCGCCACGCTCAATCTCAGGGCAATAACCCACCAGGTCATAGGCCGGATTCAGGGTAATCGTTGCGACACGTCTGCTCATGCTGCCCCCTCGCCAAGTCCGGCTGTGATCGCCTGTTCAATGGCATCCAGCGCCTGCTGTGCATCTTCGCCGCTGGCGGTAAAGCGTAAGCGATGACCTTTTTTCACCCCTAAAGCCACCACTTTCATCAGGCTGCGCCCGTTAGCCGGTTTACCGCTGCCATCAAGGTTAGTCACGGTAACGTCACTGTTAAATTGTTTAATCACGCTGACCAGCGCCGTACCCGGGCGCGCATGTAAACCGTGCTCATTACGAATGGTAAATTCTGCGGTCAGCACTTCAGCCTGCTCGTCAACAACGCTGGTTAACAGCGCTAATACTCCCGGAGCATCGGCATTTAACAGACGATCAGCTTTCTGATTAATCAGCAGATCGCTTAAATAGTTCAGCACCTTCAGCGGCTGCTCATCGGCAACCGCCACGGTGATCAGCATTGCGGCTTTCTCACCTTCAACCTCAAAAGCCTTCGCACTCCGGCTGACGGCCACAGCGCTGCCGAGGTTACCCACGGTGCTGTCACTCAGCCAGATGCCCTGACCAAGGTTCAGAGGTTGAGCGGAGATAACGCTGCTGACAAAACTCGCATCCGCCGCGCCCGCGTGCTGTAAGCGACCGGCATTCAGTGCCTGTAGCGTTATCAGATCGCTGGCAGCGACATCAAGTGCAATCAATGAAGTATCAAATTTAAATTCTGCACCCTGCTTCTCGCCCATCAGGATACTGCGCAGCTCTTCGGCGGAAGTGGTGGTTTTCAGCTGTTCAGCTACGCTGTCGTCGCTCAGAACATGAGTCAACTGACGCAACAGCGCCAGATGCTCATCAGAACGCGCGGCAATGCCGATCGCGACATAAGCAGTCTGATCCTCACCCCAGGCAATCCCCTCTGGGAACTGGAAAACCTGAACGCCGGTTTCCAGCACCAGATCGCGGGTATCGGTGGTACCGTGAGGAATCGCAATGCCATTCCCGAGATAGGTTGAGGTCTGTTTTTCGCGCGCAAGCATGCCATCAACATAAGCATCGCCAACATTGCCCGCAGCGGCGAGCGCGGCAGCAACCTGACGAATAGCGTCTTCTTTATCGCTGGCACTGGCGCCGGTGTGAATGGCTTTAACATCTAACTGGAACATAATTCTCCTCTCCCGCCGAAATTGAATCGTTTCAGCTATATTGAGAAAAAAAGCGTCATCTGCCGACGAACAAACTGAGGAGACAACGCTGAAACGTTTCAAGGAGTTTGGTACAGCATGCTCCTTACTGGCAAGTTTTAACCGAAGTGATATAGCAGATTTTTGACCTCACGCACATTTCGTCAGGATTTTTCAGAAAACTGCGGGGGTGCATGCCGATTTTGCTGAAGCAATAGGAATTTACGATAAGCTGGCTTCAGCAACATCAGCAAACTTCAGCTTTTCACGCTAACGCTGCGTTTTTGCAAAAAATGCCGGAGAGCATTTTCAACAAATGAAACGCCTTTTTAAAAATAGATCAGAAGCGTAGAATTGCACGCTCATTTCATAAGGCTATTCATCTTTCATGCAAACTCCAGGTGCAACCACCCGCCGCCTGCCCGATATCAGTTCGGCAGCCTTTCTGGTGGTGGCTTTTCTGACCGGTATTGCCGGCGCTCTACAGACCCCGACGCTCAGCCTGTTTCTGTCGACTGAAGTTCATGCGCGTCCCTTTATGGTCGGGCTATTTTTCACCGGCAGCGCGGTGATTGGTATTGCGGTCAGTCAGCTACTGGCGGCACGTTCCGACCGCAAAGGCGACCGCAGATCGTTGATCTTTTTCTGTTGCCTGCTCGGCGCTCTCGCCTCAATGCTGTTTGCCTGGAACCGAAACTACTTTGTCCTGCTGTTTATCGGCGTGCTGCTTTCCAGCTTTGGCTCAACTGCCAATCCGCAAATGTTCGCGCTGGCGCGGGAACATGCCGATCGCACCGGCCGCGAAGCGGTGATGTTTACCACCTTTATGCGCGCCCAGATCTCACTGGCATGGGTGATTGGGCCTCCGGTGGCCTTCGCGCTGGCACTTGGTTTCGGTTTTGAGGTGATGTACGCCTGCGCCGCCTGCGCTTTTATCTGCTGTGCGCTGATCGTCAGATTTCTGCTGCCCTCAATGCAAAAAACGGTGGTAAAAACTACCGCGACGCTGCAAGCACCAATCGGACATCGTCGCGATACACTGCTGCTGTTTATCGGCTGCACCTTGATGTGGGCCTCTACCGGCATCTATCTGATAAATATGCCACTGTATCTGGTACACGAGCTGGATCTGCCGGAAAAGCTGGCGGGGCAACTGATGGGGCTGGCGGCAGGGCTGGAAATTCCGGTGATGCTGATCGCCGGTTATTGCGCCAGACGCTTCAGTAAACGCACTCTGATGCGCTGTGCGACGGTTTCAGGCCTGTTATTCTTTGCCGGATTACTGTTGGTGCACAGCACCGTGCCACTGCTGCTGTTACAGGGGCTGAACGCCATTTTTATAGGCATACTGGTCGGTATCGGCATGCTCTATTTTCAGGATTTAATGCCCGGACAGGCAGGCGCGGCGACGACACTGTTCAGTAACTCCACCCGGGTTGGTTGGATCCTCGCGGGTTCATTGACCGGCGTGGTGGCTGAATTGTGGGGTTATCACGCGGTATTCTACTGCACGTTACTGATGATGCTCGGCACACTCTACTGCATGTGGCAAATTAAAGATGCCTGATGCAGTTCAGGCGCAAGTATCCGCTTCCAGTTGCAACAACCAGACCATCGCCTGCTGGCGATTGTTGCCGCACATCTCAGCCGCCGGCTGTAACCCGGCGCACACTTTTGGCCGCAGCGGCGAGGCAAAAATTTTGCAACGTTGCTGCGCATCAAGCTGAATGCATGGCGTGTTGGCGGGTTTACCGTTTGGCATGCCGGGAATCGGCGAAGAGATAGAAGGGGCGGTGCAGCAGGCACCACAATCAGGACGACACTGCATCTGCACGCTCAGGATTAAAGCAAAGCGCGACAATAGCAGTCGCCAGGCATGAAAGCTATGACAACCGTTACAATTTACCTTCCATAATATCCCGCAAATTTCACTTTCTGCGCTGCGCAGATCTTGCCTGAATGCCCCGCCGCGAGTAACTTGTCGCGATAAATTCAGCACACCGCTTTTATGAGACTATCCAATGGCAAGAGCAAACGAAATTAAGCGCGGCATGGCCGTCAGCCACAACGGCAAATTACTGCTGGTAAAAGATATTGAAGTTCAGAGCCCAAGCGCACGCGGCGCCTCAACTCTGTATAAAATGCGCTTTACCGACATCCGTACTGGCATGAAGGTTGAGGAGCGTTTTAAGGGCGACGATATCATTGATACCATCTCCCTGAGCCGTCGTCAGGTCACCTTCTCTTACATTGATGGTGATGAATATGTGTTTATGGATGATGAAGACTATACGCCTTATAACTTTAAACAGGATCAGATCGCCGAAGAATTGCTGTTTATTCCTGAGGGTGGCATGCCGGGTATCCAGGTATTGACCATGGATGGCCAGATTCTGGCGCTGGAACTGCCGCAAACGGTAGATATGGAAATCGTGGAAACCACGCCGGGCATCAAAGGTGCTTCTGCCAGTGCGCGAACCAAACCTGCTGCGATGGCGACCGGTTTAGTCATTCAGGTACCTGAATATCTCAGCAACGGCGATAAAATTCGCATCCATATTGCTGAGCGTCGCTATATGGGCCGCAGTGAGTAACGATTTTGTTATCGGCGATGGCAACGTGCATCGCCGATATTGTTATGTTATAACAATTAAACTACGCCTTTAATGTTGCTCAGACAGTGCAGTTAATCAGTTATAGCTTACGGTGAGTATGCCCATTTTTTTGCTGTGATCTATCCAGCGCATCTCTGTGGTTCCTCGGTTGAGTGGCAACTTATGTTGCAGCGAGGCGTTAAGATAAGCGGTATTGGTAATGGTCTTGCCCGTATCGAAGCAAGACATTTCCAGTTTATCATTTGTTTGCGGATTGATATCACAGCCGCCATCAACGATGGTGCCGTGAAAATGGATAACACCTGAGTTTGAAACTGCGCCATTACCGGCAACTGCACTGCTCGTCCATGAGGCTAAAAGCACTATCAGGGTTGCTGACTGAATGCTGTTCATTTTGACCTCATACATTGATTAACCTCACCTTTAACTGTAGCTGGTTTATTTCCCTGATGAGTTAAACGGCAGTGGTAAACAACACTTTAATAAATAATGCAGAATTTCCTGGTGCGAGGAGCAAGATGTGACAAACGTGAATCTGATAACTGGCTTTCTCGGCAGCGGAAAAACCACCACGTTACTGCATCTTTTGGCGCAAAAGCCGCAGCATGAAAAATGGGCGGTGCTGGTTAACGAATTCGGTGAAATTGGCATTGATGGCGCGCTGCTGGCTAAGAGCGGTGCAGTGTTGAAAGAGATTCCCGGCGGCTGTATGTGCTGCGTCAATGGCTTACCGATGCAGGTCGGCCTGAATATGCTGCTAAAGCAGGCCAAACCCGATCGTTTACTGATTGAACCCACTGGTCTCGGCCATCCTAAACAGATTCTGGCGATGCTGAATGATGCGGTTTATCAGCCGTGGCTGACGCTTAACGCGACTCTGGCACTGCTCGACCCCCGGCAGCTGAGTGATACCAGAGTGACTGATAATGAAAACTTCCGCGATCAGTTGGCGGCAGCAGACATTATTATCGCCAACAAACAGGATCGCTGGCAGCCAGCCGATCGGGCGGCGCTGGCAGCATGGCAACAGCAATATCTCGACGACCGTCAGTTAGTCAGCGCTGAGTTTGGCAACATCGATCCCGCCTTACTCGATACCCCGCGCAGCAATTTGCGTCAACTGCCTGATGCCCGGCAGCATCCCCACAGCCATGCCAAAAGTGGTCTCGCGGCGCTTCGTCTCGATGCTAATGCGCGCTGGCGGCGGGCACTGAATCAGGGTCAGGGCTATTATGCCTGTGGCTGGATCTTCGATCAGGATACGGTGTTTGATACCATCGGCGTGTTGGAGTGGGCACGTCTTGCACCCGTGACGCGGGTAAAAGGCGTACTTCGCATCGCTGAAGGGCTACTGAGTATCAACCGTCAGGGACAGGATCTGCAAATCGAAACGCGCCCGGCCGCACCGCCCGATAGCCGTATAGAACTGATCCATGAAAATGATATTGAATGGAATAATTTTCAAGCTAGCTTGTTGAAGCTTCGTTTAGAAACGTTGACATAGTCTACGCTGTTATTTTTAACTTACGCTGAATCCTTATGAATACTAATCGCTTAGTAGCGATACTGGGTCTGAACGTCCTTGGCATCGCACTGTTTTTATCCTGGTACTTACTTCCCGGGCACGGTTTTTGGTTCCCCATCGATAAATCAATCTTCTACTGGTTCAACGATCATATGGCGACTAACAAGCCGCTGGTATGGTTGATCGCGATTACTAACTTCCGCGGATTTGATGCAATTTCATTGCTGGCAATGGGTTTGCTGTATCTGAAGTTTTGGCTGCGCGAAACACCGCCCGGGCGTCGGCGACTGATTGCGATTGGTATCACGATGCTGCTGACTGCTGTGGTGCTTAATCAACTGGGGCATCTGTTACCGGTTAAACACTCCAGCCCTACCCTGTACTTTGACAATGTGCATCGCGTCAGTGAAATCACCGGCATTCCGGCAAAAGATGCCTCCAGCGACAGCTTCCCTGGCGATCACGGTATGATGCTGATGATTTTCGCCGGGTTTATGCTGCGCTATTTCGGCAAAGGCGCATTCCTGACCGGTTTGCTGATCTTTGTGGTATTTGGCCTGCCGCGCGTGATGGCCGGTGCACACTGGTTTACCGATATCGCTGTCGGTTCCCTGTCGGTGGTGCTGGTTGGCCTGAGCTGGTGGCTGATGACACCTGCCAGCGATCTGTTAGTTAACTGGCTTATCCGCATCTTACCCGGCAAATATAAGCCAATGCGGTAAAGTCGTTTCCGCGACTGAGTTTGAAACCTGTATCTCAGTCGCGGATAAATTTCAGCAATATATATTGTTAGCTCGCTAATCAAATACCAGCAAAAATCCGTCTCACTCTTCACGTCTAAGTCGTTAATTTCGCTGCTGTCCAGCGAGATTACTCTTATTTACCTTTCTTATCCTCGCTGGCCGCATAATTCTGCCTTCGGTTGAGTCGTTCTTAACTTAAGGTTGTTGATAATTTAACCTGAATTTTACTCTATTGTTTCTAATAAAAAAAACTAACAAAAAAGTGGCTAAAACCCCTCGCCACCGGGCTTTTAATCGGGTAATCTCGTTTCGGATTGGGCAAAAGCAGTGTAATTTTTCCTTTTTTTACATATAAAGTGTGCTCGTTGACACATTTTAGTAATTCAGGATTTGTCTTACGCGGTTGGCCTAATTAATCTCATTTCGTTTCGCAAACTTGCTAACGGCCTGTGTCGTTAAGGACTTCAAGGGATAACAAACACAATGGTCAAGTCTCAACCTATACTGAGATATATTCTGCGGGCCATTCCCGCGGTCGCTCTCGCGACAATGCTTTCGGCATGTACTACCAGTAACGGTCACAACGCACAAACTGAGACCCATGCAGTTAAAAATCAGAACGGTTTTTTACTTCAAGCGTCTCAGGATGAATTCGAACAGATGGTTCAGAACGTGGACATCAAGTCACGTATCCTTGAACAATATGCTGACTGGAAAGGCGTTCGTTATCGTCTTGGCGGCACCAACAAACGCGGCATCGACTGCTCCGCTTTTGTTCAGGTGACCTTCCGTGAACAGTTTGGTCTGGATCTGCCTCGCTCAACCTCAGAGCAGCAGGGCAGCGGTAAAAGTATTCAACGCAGTAAGCTGCGTCCCGGTGATTTGGTGCTGTTCCGCGCCGGTTCAACAGGACGACATGTTGGCATCTACTTAGGTAATGACAACTTCGTGCATGCATCGACCAGTAGCGGTGTAATGATTTCCAATCTGAATGATTCATATTGGAAAAAACGTTACCGCGACGGCCGACGTGTTCTGAGCCGAACGCAAAGCTGATTTTACCCTGAAGTCTGCGAAATGAGATTGATAAAAGCGCTGCTACGGCAGCGTTTTTTTATGGGCGTAATTCGCCATCCGCAGCGCTTAATGATGAGGTACTATTAACATTATTCAACTATTTATATCCAAAAAATAGTTTTGCTAATCATAATAATATCGAGACAACCGCCCCAGCAACGTTATATCCTGCAGAGCAGATTTCCAGAGAATGGCAGTGTCAAAATTCCTATAAAAATCAGGCTAAAGCGGGAGATAAAACGCAATGCCACTATCAACACTGGTTACGCATCCTGTGACAAATACGCGTAAGATTGCGTGGGTCAGTGCTGCAGTTGGTTTCACTTTTTTCCTGCTATTTATCACTATCACCCTGATGATGACTGTCCAGAAACGCGCTCAAAACCACGACCAGCTGGCATCGCACACGCAGTCCATTATTCTCAACCTGCTAACTGAAGTAAAAACCACGCTGGAACCGCTGAACGCTTTAAGCCTTGCTCCCTGCAGGCCGATCAACAGTGAGCTGACTTCGCGGGCAGCGTTTACCAATAGTATTCGTGCCATTTTGCTGGTGAATAACGGTATCGCTTACTGCTCTTCCGCCACCGGCGCGTTTTCCCTCGCGGTCAGCACTTTTACCCCACAAACCGATCTTGATAAAGATCTCGATCTGACGCTGATCCCGGGTACGCCAAAGGTGCCGGACAGGCCAGCGCTGGTATTCTGGCTTAAGCAGCCAGGCTCAGACCGCACCGGCATAATGACCACGCTGAATATCAATCTTTCACCTTATATGATGCTGGCTTCACAGCGGCAGGAAATAAAAGGTATGGCGCTGGTGGTAGGTGATAAAGCGTTAACCAGCTGGAGCGATCGGATGATGGTTGCTGCTGAGCTACCGGGAAAATCGCTGCGCACCATCAACGTGCCGGGATACCCGCTAACCATTTATCTGTACGGCAATGCGCTGCCAAAAGGTGATATTCACACGCTGTTGCTGGCTGGTTTATTACTGGCGGTGCTGGTAAGCAGCAGCAGCTTTGTTTTACTGACGCTGCGCCCACGCCCGGGTAAAGAGATTCTGCTGGGGATTAAACGCGGTGAGTTTCACGTTGAGTACCAGCCGCTGATAGAAGCCGCGACCGGGGAGCCTTACGGCCTTGAGGCGCTGATGCGCTGGACCCACCCCACCGCAGGTAATATCCCACCGGATACTTTTATCAGCTATGCCGAAGGGCAAAACATGATCATTCCTCTGACCCGCCATCTGTTTCAGCTGGTGGCTCAGGATGCGCACAAGCTACGCCAGGTGGTGCCAGCGGGTACCCAAATGGGGATTAATATCTCGCCTGCTCACCTCTCTTCCTGCACTTTTCGTGATGACGTCAGCAACTGGATCAACGCCATGCCAGCGAATCATTTTAGTTATGTGTTTGAAATTACTGAACGCACGATGGTTTCCGAGCGCAACGCCTGCGAAATCTTTGACTGGATTCATCAGCAGGGGATTAAGATCGCGATTGACGATTTCGGTACCGGACACAGCGCATTGATCTATCTCGAGAAGTTTAAGTTTGACTATCTGAAAATCGATCGTGGTTTTGTGCAAAGCATCGGCATGGAAACCGTCACCTCACCGGTGCTGGATGCGGTATTGAATCTGGCGAAGAAACTAAATCTCAGTACCGTTGCCGAAGGTGTAGAAACCGATGAGCAGGCCAACTGGCTGGTTAGGCGTGGCGTGACTCATATGCAGGGTTATCTGTTTGCGCGACCAATGGCGGTTTCTCAGCTGATTGGATATTTTCAAACGCGGCAAACCGCTTTATCCTGATAGCCAGCTAATAAACAATAAAAGCAGCATCACCACGCTAAGCCACCGGTAAAGGGGTCAATGCTGCTACGCTGAGTTAATTCTGTTTTCCTCTTCGCTTTGGAGCTGACCAACACGATGTTATTGCGCCTGGTTATTCTTTTTTCGTTCAGTGTTGTCGGGCTGTCAGCACAGGCAGTAGTCATTAACGAGAGCTACGCTTTCTCAGAGTTGGGCGAACCTAAATACGCGACTGACTTCACCCATTTCGATTACGTTAATCCCGCCGCACCGAAAGGCGGAAAAATGACGCTGTCGGCAATCGGTACCTACGATAATTTCAATCGTTTTGCCTCGCGAGGTAATCCCGGCATCGGTACCGAGAGCCTGTACGACACGCTGTTTACCAGTTCCGATGATGAAATCGGTAGCTATTATCCGCTGATTGCAGAATCGGCCCGCTATCCCAGTGATTTCAGTTGGGCAGAAGTGAATATTAATCCCCACGCCCGCTTTCAGGATGGGTCGCCAATTACCGCTGCTGATGTCGCCTTTACCTTCGACAAATTTATGACGGAAGGCGTGCCACAGTTCCGCGTGGTGTATAGAGGTGTGAAAGTAAGGGCAATTTCACGCCTGACGGTGCGCATCGAGCTGGAGAAGCCCGACAGAGATCTGGTGCTTGGCTTTTTAAGCCTGCCAGTTTTACCGGAAAAATTCTGGAAAAATCATAAATTTAACGAACCTATTGGCTATCCTCCTCTCTCCAGCGGGCCGTACCGTATTACGTCGTACAAGGTCGGACAGTACATTACTTATTCCCGGGTAAAAGATTACTGGGCGGCCGATCTGCCGGTTAACCGCGGGCGCTATAACCTTGATACCAAACGCTACGACTACTATCTCGATGATAATGTCGCTTTTGAAGCATTCAAAGCCGGCGCTTTCGATTTCCGCGCTGAAGGCTCTGCGAAAAAATGGGCAACGCAGTATCGCGGTAATAATTTTACTAACAACCTGATTATTAAAGATGTCCGGCCAAATACCGTCACCACCGATACCGCCTGGCTGGCATTTAACACCGAGAAACCGCTGTTCAGCGATCGTCGGGTGCGTGAAGCGCTTGGCCTGGTGTTTGACTTCCAGTGGATGAATAAGGCATTGTTTTACAACGCCTATAAGCGCACTGACAGTTACTTCCAGAATACCGAGTATGCCGCGAAGGGGTATCCCGATGCCGCCCAGCTGGAAATATTGGCGCCGCTGAAAGGCAAAATTCCCGATGAAGTCTTTACATCCGTCTATCAGCCGCCGGTTTCCGACGGCAGCGGCTACGACCGAAAAAACCTGCTGAAAGCGCTCGATCTGCTGAAACAGGCGGGTTGGGAACTGAAAAACAGGCAGCTGGTTAATGTCGACAGCGGTAAACCCTTCAGCTTTGAGCTGCTGTTACGCAGTGGCAGCAATATCGAATGGGTGCTGCCTTATCAGCACAGCCTTGAGCGGCTCGGTATTAAAATTAATATCCGTCAGGTCGACAGCTCGCAATATCTGCGGCGCTGGCGCACCGGTGATTACGATATGATTCCAACCGTCTACCGTGCGATCCCCTCACCCGGCAGCGCGCTGCAGACCCGCTGGGTATCGAAATATATCGATTCCAGCTGGAATACACCGCGCGTGCAAAGCCCCATAATCGACGGGCTGGTTAAGCAGATTATGCAGCATCAGGGCGATAAAACCGCGCTGCTTCCGCTCGGTCAGGCGCTGGATCGGGTATTGTTGTGGAGCTACTACATGATCCCGATGTGGTACAACGCCGACGATCGCTATGCATACTGGAATAAGTTTTCCATGCCTGCCGTTATCCCCACCTATTCCGTTGGTTTAGACAACTGGTGGTACGATGTTAACAAAGCCGCACAGTTGCCGGCCCAACGCCGTTAAGGAGTAGAGTTTGGGCGCTTATCTTATACGTCGACTTTTGCTGGTGATCCCGACATTGTGGGCGATTATCACCATTAACTTTTTTATTGTGCAAATCGCGCCGGGTGGCCCGGTCGATCAGGCAATTGCCAATATCCAGTTCGGCCAGACGACCGGATTGCCTGGCGGCGATTCCGCCGGCAGCAGTAGCGGACGCGAGGCGCTGAATGCCAGTAATCCCGGCGACAATCAGTATCGCGGCTCACGCGGGCTGGATCCTGAAGTGATAGCCGAAATCACTAAACGATACGGCTTTGATAAGCCGCTGCACGAGCGTTATTTCACTATGCTGTGGAATTATGCGCGCTTTGATTTTGGTGACAGCCTGTTCCGCAGCTCCTCAGTGATTGAGCTGATTAAAGAGAGCCTGCCGGTTTCGATCACCCTTGGGCTATGGAGCACGCTGATTATCTATCTGGTGTCGATCCCGCTCGGGATCAGAAAAGCGGTACATAACGGCAGCGCCTTTGATATCTGGAGCAGCACGATGATCATCGTCGGCTACGCCATTCCCTCTTTCCTGTTCGCTATTATGCTGATAGTCCTGTTTGCCGGCGGCAGCTATTTTGACTGGTTCCCGCTGCGCGGCCTGACTTCACCGCAATTTGATACGCTGCCGTGGTACGGCAAAATCACCGATTATCTCTGGCATATCACCCTGCCGGTACTGGCGACGGTGATTGGCGGCTTTGCCACCCTGACCATGCTGACTAAAAACTCATTTATGGATGAGATTCGTAAACAGTATGTGGTCACCGCACGCGCCAAGGGACTCGACGAGAAGAAAATTCTCTATCGCCATGTGTTTCGCAATGCCATGCTGCTGGTGATTGCTGGTTTCCCGGCCACCTTCATCAGTATGTTTTTTACCGGCTCATTACTGATTGAAGTGATGTTTTCATTAAATGGCCTCGGCCTGCTGGGGTATGACGCCACTATCCAGCGTGATTATCCAGTGATGTTTGGCACTCTGTATATTTTCACCCTGTTGGGTTTATTGCTGAATATTCTCAGTGATATCACCTATACGCTGGTCGACCCACGTATTGATTTTGAGGGACGCCGATGAGCCGCTTATCACCGATTAACCAGGCGCGCTGGGGGCGTTTTCGTCAGAACCGGCGGGGCTACTGGTCACTGTGGATCTTCGCCGTACTGTTTGTGCTGTGCCTGTGTGCAGAACTGCTGGCGAATAATAAACCGTTAGTGGTGCATTATGAGAATCGCTGGTATGCGCCTGTACTGTTTAATTATAGCGAGACAGATTTTGGTGGACCGCTGGCGACCACGGCAGACTATCAGGATCCGTGGTTGAAGCAGCGACTGGAACAGCACGGTTGGGTACTTTGGGCACCGATCCGCTTTGGCGACAGCACGATTAACTTCGCCACCGATGTCCCCTTCCCTTCGCCGCCCTCCAGTCAGAACTGGCTCGGCACTGATGCCAACGGCGGAGATGTACTGGCGCGTATTCTCTACGGCACACGGATTTCATTACTGTTTGGCCTGATGCTGACGCTGGTTTCCAGCGTGATTGGCATTGCGGTCGGAGCTACCCAGGGCTACTTCGGTGGCAAAGTTGATCTGATTGGTCAGCGCTTTATTGAAGTGTGGTCCGGCATGCCGACGCTGTTCCTGATTATCCTGCTCTCCAGCGTGGTGCAACCGGGCTTCTGGTGGCTGCTGGCCATCACCGTGATCTTTGGCTGGATGAGCCTGGTTGGGGTGGTGCGCGCCGAGTTTTTGCGCGCGCGTAACTTTGATTACATCCGCGCGGCGCAGGCACTGGGCGTCAGCGACAGCCGTATTATGTTGCGCCATATATTGCCTAACGCCATGGTCGCTACGCTAACCTTTTTACCCTTTATCCTGTGTGGCTCGATCACCACTCTGACCTCACTGGATTTTCTCGGTTTCGGTTTACCTCTCGGTTCGCCATCGTTAGGTGAGCTGTTATTACAGGGTAAAAATAATCTGCAGGCACCGTGGCTGGGGCTGGCGGGTTTCTTTTCACTGGCGATTTTATTGTCGCTGCTGATTTTTATTGGCGAAGCCGTACGGGACGCCTTCGATCCGAGCAAGGTGCATTGATATGAGTACGCCACTTCTTACTATTCAGGATCTCAGCATCGCCTTTCGTCAGGGCAGCAGCCAACAGCAGGTGGTCAGTCATTTATCGCTGTCGGTTGAAGCCGGTGAAACCCGGGCGCTGGTCGGCGAGTCCGGCTCGGGAAAAAGCGTCACGGCCTTATCGGTTATGCGCCTGTTGCCTACGCCGCCCACCCTTTATCCGAGCGGTGAAATTTATTTCGCCGGTCACGATGTGTTGCAGGCCGACGACCGCACCTTGCGCAGCCTGCGCGGCAATCGGATGGCGATGATTTTTCAGGAACCGATGGTCTCGCTGAATCCACTGCATAATATTGAAAAGCAGCTGTATGAAGTGCTGTCACTGCATCGCGGTATGCGGCGTGAAGCCGCCCGCGCGGAGATGCTGAACTGCCTCGATCGGGTTGGTATTCGCCAGGCAAAAAGCCGGCTTAATGACTTTCCGCATCAGCTGTCCGGCGGTGAACGCCAGCGCGTGATGATCGCGATGGCGCTGCTGACCCAGCCTGAACTGTTGATTGCCGATGAACCGACTACCGCACTGGATGTCACGGTACAGGCGCAAATTCTCAGGCTGCTGCAAGAGCTGAAACAAGAGCTGAACATGGGGTTGCTGTTTATTACCCATAACCTGAATATCGTGCGACAACTGGCAGATAACGTCACGGTGATGCAAAACGGCCAGGCGGTGGAACATAACTCTACCCGCCAGCTATTTGCCGCCCCTCAACATGCCTATACGCGCAAATTGCTCGATGCCGAACCGGAAGGCCGGCCGGCACCAGCCGACAGTGACAAAGCGCCGCTGCTGCGCGTTGAAAATTTGCAGGTTTCCTTTCCGATCAAGCGTGGGCTGTTACGTCGTGTAGTCGATCATCATCACGCGTTGAAAGCGCTGAGCTTTGAGCTGCGTCCGGGCGAAAGCCTTGGGCTGGTGGGTGAATCTGGCTCCGGCAAAAGCACCACCGGCCTGGCGCTACTGCGCCTGATCCCGTCACAAGGGGATATCTGGTTCGATGATAAACCGCTGCACAGCTGGGGCCGTAAGCAGATGCTGTCGGTGCGTCCACGCATCCAGGTGGTGTTTCAGGATCCTAACTCATCACTTAATCCGCGGCTTAATGTGACACAAATTATTGCGGAAGGTTTGCAGGTGCATCGCCCACAGCTGACGCAACAGCAGCGCGAGCAGCAGGTGATTCAGGCCATGCAGGAAGTCGGGCTGGATCCGGCAACGCGCCATCGCTACCCGGCTGAATTTTCTGGCGGCCAGCGCCAGCGCATCGCAATTGCACGCGCACTGATTCTGCAACCAGAGCTGATTATTCTGGATGAACCGACCTCGTCGCTCGACCGTTCAGTGCAGAAGCAGATCCTGACCCTGCTGAAAAAATTGCAGCAGCAGCACCGTCTGGCCTATGTGTTTATCAGCCATGACCTGCAGGTGGTGCGTTCTTTATGTCATCAGGTGGTGGTACTGCGTCAGGGTGAAGTGGTTGAACAAGGTCAGTGCGAGCAGGTTTTTGCCGCGCCGCAACAGGAGTATACCCGGCAGTTGCTGGCGCTGGCATAGCGGAATCAAAAAGGATTGATCGCCGAAAAGGTTTCGGCAATCGCCACACCCTGATTTTTCAAACGACAGTTTGTCGCACTTTCATCATCACGATGAACAAACAGGCAGGGTTCGCCCTGCCATTCGACTACCGCGCACTCAACCTGAATGTCGGCCAGCGCCGCCTTCAGCTTATGCATGATTTCCCAGGCCAGTTCACCATCATGGCTTAATAATTTAAGGCCAATCAGATCGTTATCATGGGCTAATGCGCTGATTTCCAGCGGCTCAACAGAGCCACCAGCCAGCCCGGCAGACCAGCGATAACTTTGCGGCAGGCGATGAACAACCGAAAGCTGTAAAGTATTCAAATCAAATCCCCAGCGGTGAGCAAAAATCCACGACTGCTTTGGCTGCAGACAAGCAGCGACCTTAGATTCCCTTGGTCAAATACTGCGATTTACGTCAATGCAAGCCGTCGCGTTTTTGAAAAAATTTACTATTACGACATTATTTTTGAGAGTCAGCTCTCGTTTTATCGTTATATGTACCGCGTTAAAGCCGGGATCACAACCATTTTTGCTGCAATTTGGTTACTTTTTTATGCGCCTAATTTTACATTAAAGCAACATAATTCAGAATTAACTGAGTAGATCCAGTAAGGACGCGACCTGGCGACTCTACGCGATGATTGTTTGATATGAAAATCATTGAAACCAGCGGCGGGAATATCGTCTGGATGGAAGCCGAAAACGGCTCCCATCCCGTATTCCATCAACTGATGCTGGCCTTACGTGGGCGGCTGGCGTAGAGATAACACAGAATCGAGGCGGTGGCGCAGAGCGCAATAGCCCATACCATTGGCCAGGCACTGTTAAAGGTGGAAGTGGACAGCAGGATGCCCACCAGCGCACCAATACCGAATCGCATGGTGCCTGCCAGCGATGAAGCCGTACCCGCCATATGCGGGAACTCATCGAGGATGACCGCCATCGCATTAGATGACACCATTGATACACAGCCGATAAACATCGCCACACCCAACACCAGCGGTATAAAGCCGAGATCCAGCGCACTGACAACCAGCAGCCAGATGCCCATGGCAAACTGGATGAGCAGCCCGAGGCGGAACATCGCCAGCGGGCCAAAACGGCGCACAAAGCGGCTGTTAATCAGCGTCATGACAAACAGGAAAACTACGTTAAGCGCAAAGTAGTAACCAAAGTCCTGCGGCGAAATATGGTTAATTTCAATATAAACGAACGGCCCGGCGTTCAGAAACGAGAATAGTCCGGCGAATGAAAAACCGCTGGCCAGCATATAGCTGAAGACTCGCTTATGGCGCAGCAGCGAAAGAAAATTACCCAGCATCGTGCGCAAGTTAAACCGCTGTCGCTTCTCTTTGGGCAACGTCTCTTTGATTTGCGTCACCACCAGCACGGTAGTCACTACCGCTGCCGCAGAGATCACCCAGAAAATAGCGTGCCAGCTCCAGAATATCAGCAGCCAGCCACCGATAATCGGTGCCAGTAGCGGCGCAATGGTAGTCACCAGCATGACAAACGACATCATGCGCGAAAACTCCTCTTTCGAGTAGCTGTCGCGCATCAGCGCGCTTATCACCACGCTACCGGCAGCAGCCGACAGACCGTGCAGCAGGCGCATATTGATCAACTGATCGATGGTTTGTGCCATGGCACAAGCGGCAGCCGCCAGCGCAAACACCAGCGTGCCAAAGGTGATCACCGGCTTGCGTCCGAAGCTGTCTGCCATTGGCCCGTAAAACAGCTGACCGAGCGCAAAACCGAGGATGTAGACATTCAGCGTCATCTGCACACTGCCCGCCGGAACCGCAAACTCTTTGGCGATTTGCGGCAGTGCCGGCAGGTACATATCAATTGATAATGGCATTAACATGGCCAGCAGGCCGAGAATAACCACTAATCCCACTGAAGAGTTTTTATCCTTCCGCACCCGGGCTCCTTAATACCTTATGCAATAGCTGACGTTTATTAGCGCGGTACCGCGACACTGGCGATCTCTTCTGCCGTCAGCGCGCGATATTCGCCTGGCTGCAGATCTTCATCCAGCGTGATTTCACCGATTCGCTCACGATGCAGTGCCACCACATGATTACCGACTGCGGCAAACATGCGTTTCACCTGATGATAGCGCCCTTCGCTGATGGTCAGACGCACCTGATTGTCGCTGAGCACTTCCAGCTGTGCCGGTTTAGTCAGTGATTTCTCATTATGTAGCTGGATGCCATCAGCAAACTGCTGCGCGGTATCGTCACTGAGCGGATTTTCCAGCGTCACCAGATAGGTTTTCTCACAGTGGTGACGCGGTGAGGTGATACGGTGCGACCACTGACCATCGTCAGTCATCAGCACCAGCCCGGTGGTATCAATATCCAGACGCCCCGCCGCATGCAGTTTGTATGCGGTCGGTTCCTCGAGGAAATAGAGCACAGTGGGATGATCGGGGTCGTCAGTCGAGCAGACATAACCTTCGGGTTTATTCAGCATAAAGTAGCGCGGGCCGAACTGCTGCTGCAGCGGGTTACCGTCATACTCAACCTGGTGCTCTGGCTCCAGTTTAAATGAGGTATCACGAACGATTTCGCCATCGACCGTGACACGTTTACCGCGAATTTCGCGTGCAGCGATTGCCCGGCTGATTTCCAGTTGCTGAGATAAAAATTTATCGAGTCGCATTAAATCTGCTTTGCCTGTTTTCTTGAAATGAAGTCCGACGTCTGCCTTGCGACAAACGTTTGAAAGGCGGCGTACGCCCGGAAAGGTATTTGCAACAGTATAACCAGAGTTCCGCGCGGCTAACAGAGGCGATCGCGCCGTTCACTGGCTTTCATGGCATAATGCGACTCTGTTTCCAGAATTGTTGTCTTGTCATGTCGTTTACTCTGCGTCCCTATCAGCAGGAAGCGGTTGATGCTACGCTCAGCTACTTCCGTCGTTCTCAGCAACCAGCGGTGATTGTACTGCCGACCGGTGCCGGCAAAAGCCTGGTGATCGCCGAACTGGCGCGACTGGCGCGTGGTCGCGTGCTGGTACTGGCGCACGTCAAAGAACTGGTGGCGCAAAACCACAGTAAATACCAGGCGTACGGACTGGAGGCCGATATCTTTGCCGCCGGGCTGCAACGCAAAGAGAGCCGCAGTAAAGTGGTATTCGGCAGTGTGCAATCGGTCGCGCGCAATTTGCCGCTGTTTGACAGCGCCTTTTCACTGTTAATTGTTGATGAATGCCACCGCATCAGTGATAACGAAGACAGTCAGTATCAGCAAATCCTCCAGCATCTGCGCCAACATAATCCCCAGTTGCGTCTGCTTGGCCTGACGGCCACCCCTTATCGCCTCGGTAAAGGCTGGATTTATCAGTTTCATTATCACGGCATGGTGCGCGGTGACCAAAAAGCGCTGTTTCGCGACTGCATTTATGAACTGCCACTGCGTTATATGATTAAACACGGCTTTCTGGTGCCGCCCGAGCGGCTGGATATGCCAGTGGTGCAATATGATTTTAGTCGGCTTAGCGCGCAGGCAAACGGTCTGTTTAGTGAGGCCGACCTGAACCGTGAGCTGAAACAGCAGCAAAGAGTCACCCCGCTTATTATTCAACAAATTGTTGAGTTTGCCGCCGACCGAAAAGGCGTGATGATTTTTGCCTCCACCGTCGAGCATGCCAAAGAGATCCTCGGCTTACTGCCGGAGGGTAAAGCGTTAATCAGTGCCGATACGCCGGGGCCGGAGCGTGATGCCACTATCAACGCGTTTAAAGATCAGCAGTTACGCTATCTGGTGAATGTGTCGGTGTTAACCACTGGCTTCGATGCGCCGCACGTTGATCTGATCGCCATTTTGCGCCCTACCGAATCCGTCAGCCTCTATCAGCAAATTGTCGGTCGCGGTTTACGCCTGTGTGAAGGCAAAAGCGATTGCCTGATCCTGGATTATGCCGGAAATCCTCATGATCTTTACACGCCGGAAGTCGGCACACCCAAGGGGAAAAGCGATAATCAGCCGGTGCAGGTGTTTTGCCCCGGCTGCGGTTTTGCCAATACCTTTTGGGGAAAAACCACCGCCGATGGCACCATCATTGAGCATTTTGGCCGTCGCTGTCAGGGAGTACTGGAAGATGATGATGGCCATCGCGAACAGTGTGATTACCGTTTTCGCTTTAAAAGCTGCCCTTACTGCAATGCAGAAAATGATATTGCCGCCCGTCGCTGCCATCAATGTGATGCAATACTGGTCGACCCTGACGATATGCTGAAAGCGGCGCTAAAGCTGAAGGATGCGCTGGTACTGCGCTGCGGCGGTATGGAACTGACCCACGGCAGCGATGAGAAAGGTGAATGGCTGAAGGCCAGCTATTTTGATGAAGATGGCACCAGCGTCAGTGAGCGCTTCCGGCTGAAAACTCCCGCGCAGCGTAAGGCTTTTGAACAGCTGTTTATGCGCCCTCATCAGCGCGCCCCCGGCGTTCCACTCGGCTGGGAAAGCGCAGCGGACGTGGTAGCAATGCAGCCGCTGCTGCGCCATCCCGACTTTGTCGTCGCGCGCCAGCAGCGCCAGTTCTGGCAGGTTCGCGAAAAAATTTTCGACTATCAGGGCCGCTTCCGGCGCGCTAATGAGTTGCGCTGACGCTGTATTGATTGCCCGAGCCGGCAAACATCGCTATAATGCCGCCCGCTTTTGCTATGCGGAAGCTGAACGATTTAAACCGTTTATCCAACCTGTTGCTGGGTCGCCTGTAGCAGGAACATTTATTGAAGAGAATCAACAATGATCACTATCAATGTAGAAACCCGTAAAGAGCAGGGTAAGGGTGCGAGCCGCCGCCTGCGTTTAGCTAACAAATTCCCGGCCATCATTTATGGCGGTGAAGATGCAGCTGTTGCTGTCGAACTGGACCACGACTCCGTAATGAACATGCAGGTTAAGCCTGAGTTCTATACCGACGTTTTGACTCTGGTTGTTGATGGTAAAGAAGTTAAGGTTAAAGTTCAGGCTGTTCAGCGTCACCCGTTCAAGCCAAAACTGCACCACATCGACTTCGTTCGCGCTTAATTGCCGAACGGGTTGAAGAAAAAACGCCGCATTTGCGGCGTTTTTTTTGTCTGACGATCGGGCGGAACAGCTTCCGCCACATCCGTCACTTACCGCCGGTACGACGCTGCAGCTGATCGCGCAGATTTGGTGGCGTACCTTTAATCGTCAGCGTATCGGTCGCCGGATCCCAGAAAATGCGCTCGCCCAGCAGCATGGCATCAAAATTCAGGGTTAAACCGCCACCGCTGCCAGCAAATTTGGTCAGCTGACGCAGGGTGCCACGGTCCGCCGGGAAGCTCTCTTCCAGCTCATAGCCCTGATCCTGAGTAAACGCCTGGAAGCTTTTCTCGCCCAGTGGCGGCAACTCATTAGAGAGATCTTCCAACGCAATCTCTTCACCGGCCTGCAACTGCTCGTTACAGTAGCTGTAAACCTGCTGACGATAATTCTGCCGCTCGCCTTTATCCAGCTGCGATTCCGCACAATAATCATCAACCGCCTGCAACAGGCCGCGGTTCTGCGCTTTGGTATCCAGGCCGACGCTGGCACCAAGGAAATCCATAAAGAAATCCGCAACTTTACGGCCAACTCGCCCGCGCAAGAAAGTCAGGTAGCGTGTTGACTCCGGATTGGTTTCCCACTCGGTCAGATCAATGCGCGCTACAATATCTGCGTGATTAATATCAAGATAATGCGTCGTGCTGATATCAAGCTCTTCATTGACACGCATACTGTTCTGGCTGCTTAGCACTGCGACCAGCAAATATTCCACCGCCAGGTAGCGATAGTGACAAAACAGCACCACGCCGCCTTCAGCAAAGGGATATTTTGCCAGCTCGTCACGCAACCGGCCGGTTGCTGCACGGCTAAATGCGAGAAAATCGTCCTCGCCTTTACGACAATTGCGCAGTGCATCGGCCAGCTCGCTCTCTTCGTTGAACAGACCGTAGGCTTTGCTTTTAGCGCTGTAAACGCGATGCAGCTCTTCCACCATCGCTTCAACGGTGGCATTGGTTGGCAGCAGCGACTCACGCAATACCAGCTCCAGCGTCTGCTCGTCTCGCTTAATCAGCTGGTGAAGGGCAATCTGGTCGATATCCAGACTCATGGTAGACTCTCCTTTATGGCACAGGCGCGTATTCAATCACTGCGCGACGCCTCAATCAACCACCAATTAACATGCTTCTTACGATAAAAGTGCGGTAAAAATCGCGCTGATACGGTAAGATACCGCCCTTTAATACTTGAATAATTCTACTTATGCCACAATCATCCCGTTATAGCGACGAACGCGTGGAGAAGCTCCTCGCCGAACTGGTCAACGTGCTGGAAAAAAACCAGACGCCAACCGATCTTTCCCTGATGGTTTTAGGAAATATGGTGACCAATTTAATCAATACCAGCGTTGCGCCGGCTCAACGCCGCGTGCTGGCTCGTTCCTTCGCCGATGCACTTCAGTCTTCAGTCCGCGAAGATAAAGCCCATTAATGTGATGATCCAGACCCGACTATGGTAACCAACCGGCAGCGCTACCGTGAAAAAGTCTCCCAGATGATTAGCTGGGGGCACTGGTTCGCTCTGTTTAATATCATTTTTGCCTTAATTTTAGGCAGCCGCTTCCTGTTGATAGCCGACTGGCCCTCTTCATTACCCGGTCGTATCTATGCGTTTACCAGCTGGATTGGTCACTTTAGCTTCCTGGTGTTTGCTGCCTATCTGCTGATCATCTTCCCGCTGACGTTTATTGTGATGTCACAACGGCTGATGAGATTCCTCTCAGCGATTGTTGCCACGGCCGGGATGACGCTGCTGTTAGTTGACAGCGCGGTGTTTAACCGTTTCCACCTGCACCTTAACCCGGTGGTGTGGGAACTGGTGGTCAACCCCGATCAAAGCGAAATGGCGCGCGACTGGCAGCTGATGTTTATCAGCCTGCCGCTGATTTTCCTCGTGCAGATGCTGTTTGCTACCTGGAGCTGGCAGAAGCTGCGCAGCCTGAACCGGCGCAGCTTCGGTAAGCCGCTGGCGGCGCTGTTTATCACCGCCTTCTTTACCAGCCACCTGATGTATATCTGGGCTGATGCCAACTTCTATCGTCCGATAACCATGCAGCGCGCTAATCTGCCGCTCTCTTATCCGATGACCGCTCGTCGTTTCCTTGAGAAACATGGCCTGCTGGATGCCCAGGAATACCAGCGCCGTCTGGTTCAGCAGGGTAATCCGGAAGCGCTGTCGGTGGCTTATCCGCTGAGCGATATCAGCTTCCGCGATGCTGGCAGTAAAAACAATCTGCTGGTGATTACCGTTGATGGATTGAATGAAGCCTCAATGGCCAAAGCTCTGCCGAATCTGAGTCAATTTGCCGCGGAAAACGTGCGCTTTAACCAGCATTTCAGTGCGGGTAGTTCCAGCGATGCCGGATTGTTCGGCCTGTTCTATGGTATTTCACCCAGCTATATGGACGGCGTATTGTCCTCACGCATTCCGTCGGCGCTGATGAATGCGCTGAGTAAACAAGGTTACCAGTTCGGCCTGTTCGCTTCGGATGGCTTCAGCTCGCCACTGTATCGCCAGGCGCTGCTGACCGACTTCTCCCTGCCCTCTTCGGCAAACCAGTCCAATGCGCAAACCACCGCGCAGTGGGAAAACTGGCTGGACAGACAGCAACCTAACGGCACCCCGTGGTTCTCCTATATTTCCTACGATGGCCTGAACGATCTGGACAGTAACGCTGAGGATTTCAGCCGTCGTTATCTGCGCAGCGCTACCAAGGTAGATCAGCAGATTCAACAGGTACTGGATCGATTAAAAGAGAAAGACCTGCTGAAAAACACCGTGGTGGTGATCACCGCACAGCGCGGTGTGGCACTTAATGATCATGATAACAGCAAGGGTAACCGCGCCATCTTGCAAGTTCCGCTGGTAGTGCACTGGCCAAATACACCGGCGCAGCAGGTGAATAAGCTGACCAATCATCAGGATGTGATGACCACGCTGATGCAACGCCTGTTACATGTGCGTACCGCACCGGGAGAGTACTCTCAGGGTGAGGATCTGTTTGCTGCCCAACGTCGTCATAATTGGGTCGCCAGCACCGAGGCACACCAGTTAGTGATCACCACGCCGCAAATTACGCTGGTCCTGGATAACAACGGCAGCTATCAGGCTTACGATCGGCAAGGCGAGCGCCTGAAGGACCATAAACCGCAGCTGGCGCTGCTGTTACAGGTGCTGACGGAAGAAAAACGATTCATTGCTAACTGATTATTAATTAAGCAGTTAAGCGATTTCTGGCTTGCAATCGATCGCGGAAAAGGTAGTATAAAATCACTGTTCGGCACGTAGCGCAGCCTGGTAGCGCACGGTCATGGGGTGTCCGGGGTCGGAGGTTCAAATCCTCTCGTGCCGACCAAATTTCCCTAACATTTTCTGTCGAAGTTCAAATAAATTAAAAACATCAAACAGTGGGCCATATAAATCCGCTGTTTTCCTGTTATCTATTCAAAACTATCCAGATACCTTTTTGGTTCAGAGCCAAAAGAGTAGGTCATTGAGATCATCAGTTCGGTGCAGATTTACAGTCCATCAACATTGCCACTTCAAGCCAGCCCCGAAAATTTGACTTCAGACTCAGAAATGAGAGCATATTAAAAAAGCTTTTATCTTCAAATTCGCAGTAAAAAAATCGTCTTTTAAGTTATTTACCCCCCATCCCTCAATAGTTACACTACTTCTATGGATCTTATAACAACATAAGGATGATGAAAGAATGGCTATTCCGGGCAATATGTGGCTCTATGATGATGGAGGCGCGCTCATTAAAGGCGGCTGTGACGTAGCGGATAGAGAATTCAGCATCGAGTTTAAAGGGTTTCATCATAACCTTTCTATTCCCACAGATAACGCTACTGGTAAACCCACGGGTACCCGCCAACATTCACCAATGCTTATCGTGAAGGAGTTCGACTATTCCAGCCCATACTTATATAAAGCGGTTGCCACTGGTCAGAATCTCAAATCTGCTGAGATCAAGTGGTATAAAATCAATGATGCTGGTCAGGAAGTAGAATACTTTAACATGCTGCTTGAAGGTGTTCGGATTGTCTCAGTATCTCCAACTATGGCTGCGCCAGAAGATAACAATAATAATCATATCGAAACAGTCGAGTTACGCTATGAGAAAATCACCTGGAAGCATTGCGAAGGCAATATAATCTACAGCGACGCATGGAACGACCGTCAAACCGCTTGATAGGTGATTGAATGGATACGACTGAGGAGCTTAATGGAACGTACTTCTACCACGGACAAAGTAATCTGTCGTCAGGTGAACTTTTCGACGTGATTTTTCTTGAGCAATTTTGCGATGAGCTTGGAATTGGCATTGAATCCGGTGCGGCTATTTTATCCGGTCAACCATGGTTAAAGACGCGTCAAAAACCTGGTGCCGCTATCAAAGGTACAAGCGTCATTTCTAAGTATGGAAGAATGCTTCTTAGAGACACGCGAATACCTTTCGGGATCAGAGTTCCTACACCTGTCGGCTTAAGGATACAGAAGACCAACAAACTTGCCGCAGTTATAGCACGTTACGTTCCGTGGTTGGGGTGGATTGGCCTTATAAACTCACTTTACCAGGTATCAAGAAAGACTCAGGCTAAATACAACCTGATTGCCCGACCGAAAGATCGCATAATGTGGACATCTTTCTGATGAGTACTATTCAAAACGAAGTGCTGGCACTATTCCGGGAAGAAATTCCCGGATATTTAGACAGCGACTGGAAAGAAATACCTCTTGAACTTGATTCAGACCTGTTTGAATCACCTGGCGATGACTTTAAAGATGCGATCAGGAAATTTGAAAAAATCTTTAAAGTGGACTTATCTGTTGTTGATTGGTCTTGTTACTTTCCCTGGGAAAACACTCCCCTGGTGACCCGATGGTTCAAAGCAAAACGGGAACAAATTGAGCAGACACGCCAACCATTAACCGTAAGAATGTTCGCTGAATCTGCAAAAGCTGGAAGATGGCTGTATGATTAAACAAGTTCATACCACACCTGCCCTATTATAAGGGCAAGCCAGCAATTTTACTGGCTCTTATATGATCTTAACTGATGCTCATCTGTCCTGTCGTTGATGCTTTTTTAGTTGGATTTAAGAATGACCTACTTGGGGTGTTTAATGTCATTGCATAAATCACTTATCTGGCAGTTTAAAGCCGTAACTGAGGAGCGGGCAAAGCATCAGCTCTATTGATGATCGCGGCGATACAACGCCCACTCGTCTATACGCTCGCCACCCGGCAGTAAACAGTCCGATCGGGTGCCCTGAGTCGTCTGAATATTCTCTGACTTGCCGCCCTTCTGCTGACAATATACTGAAGCCGGATTCGCCATTCCCATAACATTTGGCGGTACGGGTGCTTCACGCTGCGCCGAACATCCCGCCAATAACGTTAACATCATCAAACTCACTAATTTCTTCATCGATAACCTTAATTAAATAAGTTAACTGTCGGGGTTTACACCCTGCATACTATCAGGATTGGCACCGAATCACAGTATTCCGCCGATACCGCTAATTAGCCTTGAACGTACCGCTTCAGGCAGCAAATCCGTCTGGCCTTTTTCTCAATTCATCTGATTGCAACAAAAATGTCACATAACTCTCTTAAGCTGTTAGCACAAAATTACCCATTCGGACTCATTTATCATGGTAATCATCAAAGCAAAAAATGACCGGGACGCTGAAGAGTTGCTGCACTCAGGGATTAATAAAGTAGAACTGGCTTATGATATCGGCAGCGACGATTTCTTTCGTCTTGCCAGCCGTTGGTGTGATAAAGGCGCGAGAATTACCAAAGGCCACAACCATTTTATCGTGTCGCTGAAGGGCTTCTCCATTCCGCCGAATGATTAAACGCACGGTTGCTGACTAGTCGTTAATTCAGAGCAGCGCAACGGCTGCTCTGACTCTCCATCGCCCTGCCCGTTGATTGAAATTATCCCTCATTGCTGCTGTAATCGAACCTCACACTACTCACTCTCTGCAGGCTATGTTTAACCCCTTCTCAGCTATTGCCTTCCCGGCCAGCCGGTTTATCAGCCAGCTGCAGCAGACCACGCTGCTCGCTAACCCGTGGCTGAGCCTGACGGAAATTCGTTTTGATGTTCAGCAGTTTGATCCGGCGCTGTTTGCTTTCTATCATATCCCGCAACCGGCTCATTTGAGCCAGGCGGTAATCAAGCGCCGCGCTGAATATCTCGCCAGTCGCTATGCCGCGCGAGTTGCACTGGCATCGTCAGGAATCGTTGATTTTACGCTGGAAAATGACGCCGACCGCGCACCCATGTGGCCCAGGGGTATCATCGGCTCACTGTCACACACCGCACAACGGGCGGTGATTATCAGCGCAGCTGACCGGCCGCAGCGCCTGGCTGGGGTTGATGTTGAACAACTGATGAAAGCGGACAATGCGCTGGAGTTGAGTGAAATGATTGTCTCGGCCAGCGAACTGCATCATTTAAGGCAGTGCGGTCTGCCGCTGACTACCGCACTCACGCTGGCTTTTTCGCTGAAAGAGAGTCTGTACAAAGCGCTGTATCCGCACCTGCGGCAGTTTATGGATTTTCACAGTGCGGAAGTGACGAAGCTGGATGGCGAGACTGGCGAGGCGTGTTTGCGACTGACGCGCAGTTTCAGCGCTGAATTTCCGGCCGGACGCCAGTTCAGCGGCTATTTTCAACAGCAACAGGATGAAATCATCACGCTGGTCGCGGATGAGATTCACCCTGCTGGCGGTTAATCCCGAGTCTGATGCGACTCGCTGTCAGAGCGCTGCGCAGGCAGATCGCGGATATCAACACCGTACAGCTCCATCATCGGCATCATCGCCTCTATCACCCGACAACTGTCCAGCGTTGCCATGCCAGAGGGTACATGGAAAAAGTGCGTAAAATGCAGCCATAAACCTTTCATCGTTGCTCTCCTCTGTCGAATGAAGTGCCATTAAAGCGCGACATGCGGCGAGAGCAAAATGCTAATTTCTGCCAACAAAACCCATCCAACAGCAATACGCCGCTTATCCCGTTTAATGGCTTCATTAAGCAATTTTTGTTGTTTTACATCATCTGACAGCAACTTCAATAATTGCCGGCACTGAATGCTTTTAAGGAATCAAGCTGATGACCTGGCGACTGAGCCTGTTAGACAAAAGCCCGCTTGCCGACGGTGAAACGCCAGCACAGGCCCTGGCACGCACCCTCGAACTGGCGAAACGTGCTGAAGAGTGGGGATTTCACCGCTTCTGGCTGGCGGAACATCACAATACGCCCTCGCTGGCCAGCCCGTCTCCAGAAGTGCTGATCGCCTGGATTCTGGCGCAGACCAGCCGGATACGCGTCGGGTCTGGCGGCGTAATGTTGCAACATTACAGTCCGTATAAGGTGGCAGAAAACTTCAATTTACTGGCCTCGCTGGCACCGGGCCGCGTCGATCTGGGCGTGGGAAAAGCGCCGGGCGGATTGCCGCTCTCCACACGCGCCTTGCAGCAGGGTTTGCATCAGGACGAGAAAGGCGACTTTACCGCACAGCTGGAACAGCTGGATGGCTGGTTGCGCCCTGCCCCCGTAGATCAACAGCAGGACACCCTGCATGCGACTCCGCTGCCGGCACTGCCCGCGCAGCGTTTTTTGCTGGGAGCCAGTGAGGGCAGCGCGCGTCTGGCGGCCAGTCTTGGCTGGCAATTTGTGTTTGCCGCACATCTTAATGGCGACAGTGAAGAGCAGGCGCGGGCGCTGACTGCCTATCATCTCGACAGCGGCGGCCAGCGGGCGATACTGGCGGTTCAGGTTATTGTTGCCTCTTCACCGGCCGAAGCGAATATTCTGGCGCAGGATCTACAACAATACCGCGTACATACGCCTGCCGGTCAGAGCGTGACCGTCGGTAATCTAAAGCAGGCCGAAGCCTTTATTCGCCAGTCAGGCGCTGAAGGCGCGCGAATTGAGCCGCGATCCGCTGCGGTATTAAAAGGCACCGCCGCACAGGTTCATGCGCAATTAGAGGCACTGCACCAGCGATTTGCCATTGAAGAATTTATAATTGATACGCCAATCAGTAATGGGCACGACAGAATTAAATCCCTCGAATTATTAGCCAGTCACCAACTGGTGGCGGCATAACAGTAAAAATGATGATAGCCAAAATAAAAGGTCAATAAGGCCTGATCAATATTAACCAATGGAGTATTGATGACCACTGCACTGAGTCAGCAGCTTATTTCCTGGCGACGTGAGCTGCATAAAAACCCGGAACTTTCCGGCGAGGAATTTGCCACCAGCGAGCGTATTCGGCGCTGGCTGGAACAGGCAAATATCCGTCAGCTTAATTATCCACTGAAAACCGGTGTAATCACCGAAATAGGCACTGGTGAACCGTTAATTGCGCTGCGCGCTGATATTGATGCTCTGCCGATTGAAGAGAGCAGCGGAGTGGAGTTCACATCACATCACCCTGGCGTAATGCATGCCTGTGGGCACGACGTCCACAGCTCGGTTATGCTGGGAGCCGCACTGCTGTTGAAAGCGCGTGAAGCCGATCTGCCTGGACGCGTGCGCATACTGTTCCAGCCTGCTGAAGAGACCTTTACCGGCGCACAGCAGCTGATTGATGCTGGCGTGCTGGAAGGCGTACAGGCAATTTTTGGTATGCATAATGCACCTGAATTACCGGTCGGCACCTTCTCCGCGCGGGGTGGTCCGTTCTACGCAAACGTTGATCGCTTCGTGATTCGCGTCACCGGTAAAGGGGCCCACGCCGCACGTCCGCAGGAAGGAGTAGACTCGATTGTCACCGCCAGCCAGATCGTTACCGCGCTGCAAACTCTGCCCAGCCGCAGTTTCAGCTCACTGGAGTCGGTGGTGGTCAGCGTGACCCGCTTCCAAGGCGGTAATACCTGGAATGTGCTGCCGCAGACGGTGGAGCTGGAAGGCACGGTGCGTACCCATAACGACAGCGTGCGCGCAGCAATACCGGAGAAAATACGCCAGATAATACAGGGTGTTGCGGCAGCTTTCGGCGCACGAGTTGAGCTGGAATGGCAGGCCGGACCGCCGGCACTGGTGAACAGCGAGCACTGGGCAACCTTTAGCCAGCAGGTGGCTGCCTCCAGCGGCTATCAGCTAAAACCGGCAGAGATTCAGATGGGCGGTGAGGATTTTGCCTTCTATTTGCATCATGTTCCGGGGGTATTTGTCAGTATTGGCAGCGCCAGTGAATATGGCCTGCATCATCCACAATTTAATCCCGATGAAGCGCTGATTCATCCCGCCGCGAATTATTTCGCCCGGCTGGCGGAACAGGCACTGACTTCGCTGACGCAAACCCCTTCACTGGCAGTGAATGCCTGATTGTCCGGCGGGATATTCCCGCCGGGCTTATTGATATTTACTGCTGTTAATTGCCGGATTTGTTGTTTTACTAAATTAGCTCACTCAGGAATAGTGCTGTTTACCAGTTGAATACATTGAGTGAAATATGGCAACGCAACGACAATTACGCTTAGGAACAATATTACACGGCGCATCGGGAAATATGTCTGCCTGGCGTCATCCCAATGCCCAACCTGATGCCAGTATTAATTTAGACTTCGTCAAAAGCGTGGCGAAAAAAGCCGAGCAAGGAAAACTCGATTTTCTGTTCGTTGCCGACGGACTGTATATTAATGAAAAATCGATCCCGCATTTTTTAAATCGCTTCGAGCCGATTACTCTGCTCAGTACACTGGCCAGCGTCACCACCCACTTAGGTCTGGTCGGCACCCTGTCCACTTCTTACAGCGATCCATTTACCGTCGCACGTCAGTTCGCCAGCCTGGATCATTTAAGCGCCGGTCGCGCTGGCTGGAATGTGGTGACGTCCCCGCTGGAAGGGTCGGCCAAAAACTTCTCACGCCAGCAGCATCCGGAACATGCGCTGCGTTACCGTATTGCCGATGAGTTTCTCACCGTCACCAAAGGATTGTGGGATTCATGGGAAGAAGATGCGTTTATTCGCAATCAGCAGAGCGGTGAGTTTTTTGATCCCGATAAGCTGCATACCCTGAATCATCACGGTGATTTCTTCCAGGTGCAGGGGCCACTTAATATTGGACGTACGCCACAGGCGCGCCCGATTATTTTTCAGGCCGGCGCATCGGAAGATGGGAAAAAACTGGCAGCCCGCCACGCGGATGCCATTTTTACCCATCATCCAACGCCGCAGGAAGCGCAGCAGTTTTATCAGGACGTTAAGCATCAGTTAGTGGCAAACGGACGTCGGCCAGAAGATCTGCATATTTTCCAGGGCGTCAGCGTCATCGTCGGTGACGATGCTGAAGATGTCGAACGGCAGTATCAGACCACTGCCGCACTGGTCTCAATTGAGGATGCGCTCAACTACCTCGGGCGCTTCTTTGAACATCATGATTTCAGTCAGTATCCGCTGGATGCGCCCTTCCCGGAACTGGGCCAACTGGGTCAGAACAGCTTTCGCAGCACTACCGATGAAATTAAGCGTAAAGCGCGTGAGCATAACCACAGCCTGCGTCAGGCCGCGCTGGAAGCCGCGACCCCACGCCCGCTGTTCCACGGCACGCCGGAACAGGTCGCCGATGGTCTGCAGCACTGGTTTGAAATCGGCGCCGCTGACGGTTTCATTATCAACGGCGGTACCCCGGACACCTTCCCGCGCTTTGTCGATCGCGTGGTGCCTATTTTGCAGGCTCGCGGCCTGTCACGCAGTGAATATCCCGGCACCACCCTGCGCGCAAGCCTCGGTTTAGCCACACCAGCCAATCAATTTTCTGCACAATAAGAGTGTGAATCGATGAAAACTAAAAAACTATTTGCCGTCGCCCTGCTTTCCTCACTGATGTTCAGCGGGCTGGCAGCCGCAGAGGAAGTGACACTGAACGGCCAGGGCGTTAGCGTTGAAGCCAATCAGCAACCGGTTAACGCGCCGAAAAATCCCGCCGCTATCGCACAAATTCCTGCCGGGCATCGCTTTGCCGTACCGGGAAAATTCACCGTGGCAGTGGCGGCACTGAACTCGCCACCGCTGACATTATTTGCCGCCGACAATAAAACCCTGCTGGGCAGCGAGGCCGATATTGCCCGTCTGGTAGCCGACAGCCTTGGTCTGGAACTGAATGTGGTGCCGACCTCGTGGGAAGACTGGCCGCTGGGCGTCGCCTCCGGTAAATATGATGCCGCCATCAGCAACGTCACCGTGACTAAGGAGCGTAAAGAGAAATTCGATTTTGCCACCTACCGCAAAGACTCGCTCGGTTTCTACGTCAAATCCACCAGCAAAATTGCCAGCATTGAGAAAGCCGAAGATATTGCCGGTCTGCGAATTATCGTCGGATCAGGCACGAATCAGGAGGCGATCCTGCTCGCCTGGGACAAAGAAAATCAGGCCAAAGGGCTTAAGCCTTTTACTCCGGTCTACAGCAAAGATGATGCCGCGCAAACGCTGGCATTACAGTCCGGACGTGCTGACGCCTACTTTGGCCCCAATGTGATTGGCGCATGGAAAGCCGCGCTGACCGGTAAAACCAGGCTGGTCGGCAGTGTCGATGGCGGCTGGCCGAAAGCGGCGCACATTGCGGTCACGCTGAAGAAAGGCGGTGGTCTGGTCGAACCGGTAAACACCGCGCTGAACGGCGTGATTAAAGGCGGTGAATACGACAAAGTGCTGAACCGCTGGGGTGAAGGTATTGAACGCATCGGACAGTCTGAAATTAACCCGCCAGGCCTCGGCGACTAGGGGAAAAATAATGAGCCAGACACATTTTCGTCAGCTCTCGCCGGAAGCCCCGGAGCTGGAGCCGATTATCACCGGGCTGTTTGCTGAATATCAGGCGCGTTACGGTGACTATTTTGACAGTAAAAACGAGGTGGAGCTTACCGAATGGTATCTGCCGCCGCAGGGCTTATTTATCGTGCTGGAGCGTGGCGGCGAGATCATTGCGATGGGCGCTTACAAAGCCCTTGATGCGCAAACTGCCGAACTAAAACGTATCTGGACACGCAGTGATTTACGCCGCCAGGGGCTGGCACTGATAATTTTACAGGAGCTGGAGCGGCGCGCGCGTCTCGCTGGCTATCAGCAGGTCTATCTGACCACGGGTTTTCGCCAGCCTGAAGCGGTGCGTCTTTATCTCGCCCACGGCTATCAGCCGCAGTTCGATATCAACCGCGATCCGGAAAGTTACAGCCTGCCGCCACACGATGGTCGCCTGCGCTTTACCAAACCGTTAGCCATCGCGGCAACCGCTCAGGCCAGTTAAGGAGCCGATGATGAAACCGACACCGACATCAACATCGACATCGACATTGCGCGTGGTACCCGCACGCTATCCGCTGCGCCAACTGGGCGCGCTGGTCGCGCTGTTTATTCTGGCGGCTGTCGTTCAGTCCGTCGCCTTTAATCCGCGCTGGGAATGGGCGGTATTCGCCCGCTGGTTCTTCGATCCGGTGATTTTACAGGGGTTGGCGCAGACGCTGCTGCTGACGCTACTTGGCACCCTGTTCAGCATCGTACTCGGCGCACTGCTGGCGCTGGCGCGGTTGTCACCCTCGTGGCTGCTTTCCGGCCTGGCCTGGATCTATATCTGGCTGTTCCGTTCGCTGCCGCTGATTGTGGTGCTGATTATTCTGTATAACTTCTCCTATCTGTACGACACGCTGTCGCTGGGTATTCCTTTTACTCCGCTGGTGTTTGCCAGCTATCCGACCATTGATGTACTCGGCCAGTTTGCCACCGCGGTGATTGGCCTGACGCTGGTGCAGGCGGCTTATACCGCAGAGATTATCCGTGGCGGCATTCTCGGCGTCGATGAAGGACAATTTGAAGCGGCAATGGCGCTCGGTTTACCGGCACGCCGTCGCACTCTGCGAATTATCCTGCCGCAGGCGCTGCGCGCCATTATTCCCACCGGTTTTAACGAAGTTATCAGTCTGGCAAAAGGCACGGCGATGGTTTATGTGCTGGCAATGCCGGAACTGTTCTACACCATCCAGATGATTTACAACCGTACTCAGCAGGTCATTCCGCTGCTGATGGTCGGCGCGGTGTGGTATCTGCTGGTGACTACCGTACTGTCGGTAATTCAGCACTATGTCGAACGCTGGCTGGCGCGTAGCGCCACCCGCGAACATCGTCCGGGATTATGGCGTCAGTTACGCCAGCGCCTGCAACGTCAACCGGTTACCCAGGGAGTCAGCCATGTCAGAGGCTATTGATTACTCAAACAATCCATTACGCGGCCAGGTCAGTATCGCCCAGGTCAGCAAAAGCTTTGGTAAGCATAAGGCGCTGGATGATGTGTCGCTGGAACTGGAGCCCGGCTCGGTAACGGTGATTCTCGGGCCATCCGGCTCCGGCAAATCAACGCTGTTACGCACCATCAATCACCTTGAGCGCGTCGATGAAGGCTTCATCCGTATCGACGGCGACTATATCGGCTATCAGCGTAAAGGCGATCGTTTATATGAACTGAAAGAAAAAGCCATTCTGCGCCAGCGCACGGAAGTGGGCTATGTGTTCCAGAACTTCAATCTGTTCCCGCATATGACAGTGTTGGAAAATATTATTGAAGCGCCGATTGTGCATAAAAAGCAGACGCGGGCACAGGCCATTGAGCTGGCTTACCAGCTGCTGGATACCGTTGGCCTGCGCGAGAAGGCGCACGCCTGGCCGCGCCACCTCTCCGGTGGTCAGCAACAGCGTATTGCTATTGCCCGGGCGTTAGCGCTGAATCCACGGGTGATGTTATTTGATGAGCCAACTTCTGCTCTCGATCCTGAGCTGGTGGGAGAAGTGCTGGATGTGATTAAAAAGCTGGCGCGATCGGGCACCACCATGGTGGTGGTGACGCATGAGATTGGCTTTGCCCGTGAGGTGGCAGATCGGGTGGTGTTTATGGTCGATGGTAAGGTGGTTGAACAAGGACGTGCGCAGCAGGTGCTCAATCAGCCGCAGCATCCGCGTACCCGACGTTTTCTGGCGCGCGTATTATAGCGACAAAACGGGAGCCAAAAGCGGCTCCCGTGGATCGGGGCGGCGTTTACGCCGCCTTCTGCTTAATTACCGCAGGTTAGCCGGAAAATCGGCTGGCAGCTCGCTGGCCGCACAATTAATGACCGACTCATCATTCTCACCACAGTCACGTACAAAAGTAATAGTGGCAAATTCATCAATCACTTCGGTTGGGTAAGTCGGGCCGGCATCACGATAGCTTTCCATCTGCGCAATATGATCGTTCTGGAAGCAGACGGTTTTTTCCGGATTATTCATCACCCAGCGTGGGAAAAAGATAGTGCCGTGGAACACATTATCGGCAAGGTTAGCGATCAGGCTAACATCAGTGCCGGTCGGCTCGGTCCATGAAATTTTATACACGTCGCTGGCAACCCGGACAATGTACGCATGCTGATTTTTTACCCAGCGATTTCCCACCAGACCGCTATGAATACGGTAATCGAGGGTGGTGGAATTTTTTACATAAATCTCATAATTCCAGCCATTATCATAGGTATACACCAGGTGTTTGCCGGTAAATCCACTCAGGTCATTTTTATCAAACTGGCTCATGGTTGTTCTCCTTTGTTTCGTTGAGAACACTTTATCGCTTTATTAATTCGATGAATAACGCTAATTTTGCGGGTAAATCATCTAAAAAATAGATTAATCATGTTACATAAAACATCACTTGAGCAGTGGTCATTACTGGAAAGTCTGGTTGATCTTGGCAGTTTTGCACTGGCAGCAAAGGCCGCTAATCGCAGCCAGTCAGCCGTCAGTTATAATATTTCGTTATTGCAGCAGAGGCTGGGGGTGGCGTTATTGCAACCCGAAGGCCGACGCGCAGTACTGACGCCCGCGGGTGAGCTGCTGCTGGCTCAGGTGCGTCCGCTGCTGCGCGACTTTCATCAGATAGAGCGGCGTGCCGCCGCGTTAAAGAGCGGACAGCGAGCGCGTATCGACCTGGTAGTGGACAGTATTTTTCCGCGCGCCCGATTATTTAATGTATTACGCCACTTCCAGCAACGGCATCCGCTGACGCAGATTCATCTTACCGAAGTGTTAAACAGCGAAAGCCCGGCAAAGCTGGCGCAGCGCCCGGCTGATTTACTGGTGCTGACGCGTAATCATCATGCTCAGGATACCGGCCAGTGGCTGATGAATGTGGATTTCATCGCAGTGGCGCACTCACAGCATCCGCTGCATAGCCTGCCTGCTCCACTCAGCAGTGCCCAGCTGCATCACTATCCACTGATTAAAATCACCGACCAGCTACAGCAGGCTCAACAGCAGCCAGCAGCCTTAGCTGAAAGCTGGACCTTTACCACGATTGAGGCGGCGATTGAGGCGGTAGTGCATCAGGTAGGTTACGGCTGGCTGCCCGCAGAACGCATCGCGCCATTACTCGACCAAAATCAATTGAAAATATTGCCATTAGAGCATGGCGTCAGGCGTACAACGGCGTTGCATTTGATTCTTCGCCAGCAGAATCTGGCGTGGGATGCGGAGATTGCTACCCTGACGGAACTGTTCACCCGGCAGGAAGAATAAGCGATAAAAAAACCGGTTTATCAGCGTGATAAACCGGTATTAACCATTTGGCAAGACGACAGAAAGGTCCAGGAAAGACGTCAGGCGGTGCAGCCTGGGTCTGTCATTACCTTAACCCACCGCTATCGTCATGACTAACAACAATAAATGCGCACGTTATGCGTGATTGTCATAGCCATTAATGCGCCGTATCGGTACGTTTTACCGCATCAAGCGTCGCCTGCTCACGCTCGGTGCCGGTCAGCTCACTTAGCTGACCTTCGCGCATTTCCAGTAAGCGATCGGCATGAATAAAGTAGTGATCGTCATGGCTGATGGCAAACACCGTTTTACCCATTCCCTGCAACCATGGCAGCAGCTCGCGGTAGAAGATCCGGCGGAAATGCGGGTCCTGATCGGCCGCCCACTCATCCAGCAGCAGTATGTCACGCTGCTCGGCGGTGGCCAGCAACAGCGCCAGACGTTTGCTCTGCCCTTTCGATAATTGCAGGTTCAGCACTTTATTGCCTTCCAGCTGTAACTTATCCTGCATTTTCAGGCGCTCAAGCCACTGCTGTACCAGCGCAGGGTCGGCAGCTTCACCTTCGCGACCAATCAGGCGGTCAAACAGATGGACATCCGTAAACACCGCAGAGAACAGTTTGCGATACTCCTCCAGCCGCGCCAGTCCGATCTCTTCTCCATCCAGCAAAATCGAACCGGATACCGGCTGATACAGTCCGGTCAGTAGCATCGCCAGCGTTGATTTGCCGCTGCCGTTACCGCCAATCAGAAATACCAGCTCACCGCGTTTCAGCGTCATGTTGATCGGCCCGACGGCGAAGCCAGCATCACCGTAATGGAATACCACATCACGTAGCTCAAGGGTCTGCCAGTTTTTTGATGGCGCCAGCGCGCTAAAATCTTCGCGATAATCGGTCAGTTTAAACGCGCGCAGTTTGTTAAATGCCACCTGCGCACTGAGCAGCGTCGGCAGTGCCCCGACCGCCTGCAACAGCGGAGTACGCAAAAACAGCAGCGTCAGGGAATAGGTAGCCGCCACGCCAGTGTCGGCCCAGCCAAGACTGTTGGCCATAAAAAAGGCCAGCCCAATCGCGCCGAGCATCATAATGTTCGACCAGTTGACCGCACTCAGGTGGAATGTATCCGCACGCACAATATGATGGCGATAATTTTTGGCGTCTTCCTGATAAACCGTTTCATAGATCTGACGCGCGCGATCGCGGTTCAGCGCCAGCTCTTTACGCCCGTCAATCACCGTCTGATAATCTTTATACAGTCGATCTTCGGTTTCACGCAGCGTAGCCAGATGGCGGTAGACGCGGGAAACCAGCAGCCAGCCACCAATGATGGTAATCGTCACCCATACTGCCGTGACAATCATCATCTTGGGTGACAACCATGCCAGATAGGCAGCACAGCCGATGGTCAGGATAATCCCCTGGATCAATTCCGGCAGGCGCACAAATGCCAGCGTAATATTGCGCACGTCGCTGGTCAGGCCTGCCAGCAACTGAGCATTACCAATCTGCTCAATACGTTCAACGCGGGTGTCAAGAATACGTTTGATAAATTCGCCGCGCAGGCGATAGATAAAGTGGTGCCCTAACTGAGTCAGCGCCAGCTGAGCACCCAGCGTCACCGCCATCAGCAGCAGCAGTAAGCCTAAAAATTTCGGCAGTACCAGCAATGACGAGTTGATGCTGACGATCAGCTCGCGGTTGATAAAGGCAATCAGCCCGATCCCCAGTACTGCGCTGAGCAGGCTCAGCACCATCACCATAATAAATGGCCAGCGGTACTGTTTATAAACGACGTGCAGCAACTCCATGACAACTTCCTGGTTTTAAAAAAGCTGCCTGCAGTTTAATGAGAAGCTAATCGATAGCAATAATAATTCTCATTCTGAAGCAGGTTTTTCATCATTCAGAATGAGACGTTTGTAGCACAGCATCAAAGCGCACGTCGGAAGGTAATGTTGTAGCGGAATGGCCCGGCCAGCGGATGGATACCGGCTTTCAACGGCATAATGCCATGGAAGCGTAAGCGTGACGGCCCACCCCATACCACCACGTCGCCATGCTCCAGCAACACGCGTTGACAGGCGTCAGCGCGATCGAAACCGCCAAACTGAAACACCGCCGGTAAACCGAGCGAGACGGAGACAATCGGCTGCCGAAGATCTTTTTCGTCTTTATCCTGATGTAAGGTCAGTTTGGCACCCGGCTCATAACGGTTGATCAGGCAGGCGTCGGGATTAAAACCGCTGAATCCTGCCTGAGCCGCGGCTGATTTTGCCAGCGCGCGGAAACGGTCCGGCATCGGCGGCCATTTGCGGCCGGTGGCCGCATCATGTTCGCTGTACTGATAACCGCGCGAGTCCGTTGACCAGCCGAGATCGCCACAGTTTGTCATCGCCACCGACATACGATGGCCGCCGGGAGTAATGCGATGATGAAAAGGATTTTGCGCCGCAATGCTTAATACCGTGTTGAGCAGCGCTTCACCTTCATCACGCACCAGCCGACGCAGTATCACTGCGCCTTCGGCCAGTGGTTCTGCCCAAGGCGCTTCATCGCTGAATAAATCCAGCATCTTTATCTCCTCGCCAGTAAGTTATGGCTGCTGCAAAAACGCTTCAAACTGCGGCGACATCCAGGTACTGAAGCCGTCATCCTGCCTGGTAATCAGGTAAACCGCCAGTTTTTCCCGCATCGCCAGCTGCTTGGCTTTTTCGGTGCCCAGCACCATTAACCCGGTATCCCAGCCATCCGCTTCCAGCGCGGTGGTCGCGATAACCGTTGCCGACACCAGTTTATGCTCAATCGGTCGCCCGGTCATCGGGTCAATCACGTGAGAGATCCGCTTGCCATCCAGCTCGTAATAGTTGCGATAGCTGCCAGAGGTGCTGATACCGTGACCTTGCAGGTCGACAATCGCCTCAACCGCATTCTCTTTATCCGTCGGTTTCTGAATCGCCACCCGCCAGGGTTTCCCTTCGGCATTGCGACCACGCGTCAATACCGCACCGCCTACTGATACCAGATAGTTATTAATGCCCTGCTGCTCCATCAGGCGTGCCAGATGATCGGTGGCAAACCCCTCACCGACCGTAGACAGATCGACATAGAGCGCCGGCAGATCTTTTTGCAGCCACTGCCCTTCTCCGCTCTGGATCACTTTCAGATGTTGTAACCCGGTCAACGCACGAGCGGCATCGATCTGTGCCTGAGTGGGAGTTTCCACCGGCTGTTTATCCGGGCCAAAGCCCCATAAATTCACTAGCGGCCCAACGGTAATATCCATCGCACCATCGGTTTTTTTACCGATGCGCAGCGCCAGCGTAATGATATCCGCCATATTTTCGCTAACTGCCTGCGGCTGCTGGCTGCGGGATTGATTAAAGATGGAGAGGGCTGAATCTTTTTTCCACGTCGATAACTCCCGATCGTCAGCATCCAGCTGCTGCTGAATGGCCTGCTTCAGTTCAGCTTCACGTTCACCGTCCACTCCCGCCAGACTGACTCGCCAGTAAGTTCCCATGGTTTTGCCTTCCAGCACCAGCGACGTTGATGCCGGTTGCCGATCGCAACCAGAAACAGTCAAAGATAGCAGTAGACTCATGACGGGCAGCATAAACAACTTCATTGAATATCCTTGTTTATTTCACTTTGTTAGCATTGATTAACGTAGTTAAAGTTTTTGTAAACCAGCAAATGTCTCATTGACCAGACTATGCTGGCTCACCAGAATGCTCAGTCTGAGAAAATTACCTCAGACCGATCGATATGTGTATTAGCTATAAAGGAGACCCTTATGCAAAATATCGTGCTCCTCGTGATTCTCGCCGGACTGGTAGTCTTTTCCGGTTATAAATATCATAAAGAGAATCGCGCCAAAGCGCTTACCCGCCAACGCCATCGGTAACACTCGTTAAGGCCCCAATTGTTTGGGGCCGCTTTATTTGCCCTCAGCACCATCTCTGACCACGCTGCACCAAATAGATGCCGGCCATCTTACCTTAAGGCCATCAATCCCGGATAAACAAAGGCCTGCAAACCTGGCACAACTCCTGCTTAGTGTTTTTCATCTTGTATACAAGTGCGGACACAACCTTAAGCACCAGGAGCTGGCTATGAGCGAAAATAACAAAGCAGGAAATATCAACCAACAGCGTCGCCGTCTGATGAAATATTCTGCCCTTACGCTGGGTGGCCTGGCGCTGGAAGGCATGCTGGGAAACCGCATGGCATGGGCGGCGGAAGAGGAAATCCGTATTGGTTACTGGCCGATTGTCGGCGGCTTACCGCTGTATGTCGGTCTTGAACAAGGGCTGTTTAAGCAGGCCGGACTGAATGTGAAAGCGGTAAAATTCGCCAGCGCCCAGCAGATCGTCGAAGCGATGATCACCGGGCGTATTGATGGCTGTGCCAACGGTACGGCAACCGGTGCGCTGGGCCTCGGTGAAATCACCAGCCCGAATCTGTTCAAAATAATCTGCTCCAATCCGTCAAATGAGAAAATGGTACTTGATGAGTTTTTAGTCCCGGTCAACAGCACGGTAAAAACCATCGGCGAGCTGAAAGGTAAGAAGATTGCCTGTGGCCCCGGTATTCAGAACGTCACCATGGCCAAAATCATTCTGGAGAAAAACGGTTTTACGCAGCCTAAGGTGATTGAGTTGCCGGTCGGCCAGCACGCCCCTGCACTTGCCGCCGGACAAATCGATGGCGTCTATACGCTGGAGCCAACCGGAACCGTGGCGCGGATGAAAGGACTGGCGCGGGTGCTGGAAACCGGTGTGATCTCGAAATATGTGCTCGGCGACGCCAGTGCACCGTGGTTTGGTGGCGCAGCCGCCCTGACCAGCAACTTCATCAGCAGTGACAACGATCAGGCCAAACGCTTTATCGCCGCGTATGGTCAGGCGGTGCAGTTTATTCAGCAGAACCCGGATGCCGCCCGCGAAAATGTCGCGGGTTATACCAGTATCGAACCTGCTTTAGCCAAAGAAGTACCGTTACCGGGATTTGTGATGTACGACCAGCTGACCGGTGACAATCTGCAATGGTTCCAGAAATTTTACGATGTATTTACCGAACGCAAAATCTTCCGCCAGCCGGTGGACGTGGCAAAAATCATCTGGCAGGCCTGATCGGAGGTGGTATGAAATCTAACTGGAAACATCGTCTGTTGCCGTTTATCGGCCCGATTCTGCTGTACCTTTTCTGGCAAACCGCCGTCAGTGCTAAATGGCTGAATCCGGTTTTGTTGCCGTCACCGGGTGAGACGCTGGCTTATCTGTTTTCAATGCTCGGCGAAGCCAGCATGATGCAAGATATTGGCGCGACGCTGTACCGCACGTTGATGTCATTCGCCTTTGCAGCGGTTATCGGTGTGCCGCTGGGCATTATTTTAGGCAGCAACGAAAAGGTCTATCGCAGCGTTGAGTTCCTGATCGACTTCTTTCGATCGACGCCCTCTTCGGCGTTAATTCCGCTGTTTCTGCTGATATTTGGCATTACCGATGCCAATAAAATTGCCATTGCGGCTTTTGCGGCGGTACTGGTGATTCTGTTTAACAGCGCCTACGGCGTAATGAATGCCAAAAAGACCCGGCTGATGGCGGCGCAGGTGATGGGCATTTCGCGCTGGCATATTTTTAAAGACATCATGTTAATGGAGAGCCTGGCACAAACCTTTGTTGGCCTGCGCACCGGCGTGTCAATGGCACTGGTAATTGTGATCGTCGCCGAGATGTTTATCGGCTCGGAAACCGGCCTGGGACACCGCATTATTGACGCGCAGCAGGTGTTTAACATTAAAGATATGTACGCCTCGATTCTGATAACCGGTGCCTTTGGCTATCTGCTTAATCTGGCTTTTTTACTGATTGAAAAAAGCTTCGTTCACTGGAGTGGCAAAGCATGACGACACCTGCAATTCACTACCCTGCGCCCGATACCCATGTGACTATTCGTGGTCTGTATAAATCTTTTGCTGGCCAGCCGCTGTATCAGGACCTTAATCTCGATCTGCCTAAAGGCAAAATCGTGTCGATTTTTGGCCCGAACGGCTGCGGTAAGTCAACGCTGATGAATATGGTTGCCGGGTTAATTCCGATCGATAAAGGCCAGGTGCTGTTTGATGGTAAAACGCTGGCTGAAACCACCATTGGCTATGTGTTTCAAAACTATCGCGATGCGCTGTTTCCATGGATGAGCGCATGGAAAAACATTGCCTATCCGTTGATCCGCCGGGGAATGGCAAAAGCCGAGGTCACCGCACGCGTCGAAGAACTCGCCAGGATGTTTGATATTCGCTTTGATTTGCAGCGCTATCCGTATGAATTGTCGGGCGGTCAGCAGCAAACGGTGTGCATTATGCGCGCGCTGGCTCCCAAGCCGGAAGTGATGTTCCTTGATGAACCGTTTTCCGCGCTGGATTTTGAGATGACGCTGTTTATCCGCGATAAACTGCAAGAGGTGCAGCAAGCCACCGGCGTCACTATGTTGATTGTCTCACATGACCTGGAGGATGCGGTGTTTCTGGCTGATGAGATACTGCTGCTGACCCGCCGCCCGACCAGCGTCGCGGAAATTGTCCCGTTTAACTTGCCGCGCCCACGCGGGGCCGAAGCGATGAGCGATCCAGAGTTTATCCGGGTCAAAGCGCATACGCTGGCGGTGTTTAAGCGGGAGATGGCAGCAGGGTGTTAGCAGACTTAAGGAAGCAGTTAAAGGATTGAGAGAACGGTAGCGAAGAGAAGCAAAATTAACAGGAGCGCAGCCCGGCTGCGCTCCTGTCAGCAACTTAGAACTGGTAAACCAGACCCAGAGCGACGATATCATCAGTATTGATACCGGTAGCGCGGGTGAACTGGTTTTCATCCATCAGGTTGATCTGGTAATCAACATAGGTGGACATGTTCTTGTTGAAGTAGTAGGTCGCGCCTACATCGATGTATTTTTTCAGGTTCTGTTTACCGAAACCTTGTACTTCAGTACCGCGAGAGGTCACGAAGGCCAGGGAAGGACGCAGGCCGAAGTCAAATTGGTACTGAGCTACCAGCTCCCAGTTTTCAGCTTTGTCAGCATAACCGTAAGCAGTTGAGTCAACGCTACCGAAGCGGGTGGCGTTATAAGACTTGGTGAACATCGCCGCCAGGTAGATGTTGTTCTGGTCATATTTCAGACCACCGGTGTATGCAGTCGCTTTATCGCCGTTACCCAGTACGCGTGCAGAGTTCTGCTCGGTGGTGCGGTCAGAAGAGAACATTGCAGCACCCAATGCCAGACCGGTATCGCCCAGCTCGTAGGTTGATGACAGACCCCAGCCGTCACCGTTCTGACCGAGCACATTACGGCCGTTAGGGGATTCGGTTGAGCTGCTGTTTTTGCCCTGGTACTGAACGGCGAAGTTCCAGCCATCTACCAGACCAAAGAAGTTGTTGTTACGGTAGGTCGCCATGCCGTTACCGCGTGAGAACATAAAGTTGTCAGCGCCGTAAGTGTCGCCACCGAACTCTGGCAGCACGTCAGTCCATGCGCCGATATCGTATGCCACGCCGTAGTTACGACCGTAGTCGAATGAACCGGCTTCGCCGAATTTCAGACCAGCAAAACCAACACGGGTATAGCTGTCTTTAGTTCCTTCAGACTCAGCGTTGTTCAGTGCTGCCTGATATTCCCACTGGCCATAACCGGTCAGCTGTTGAGAAATCTGGGTTTCACCCTTAAAGCCGAAACGGACGTAAGACTGGTCGCCATCGCTGCCATCATTATCGGAGAAATAATGCAGGCCATCGACTTTACCGTACAGGTCTAATTTGTTGCCGTCTTTGTTATAGATTTCTGCTGCGCCAGCTGAACCAGCGATCAGCAGCGCCGGAACCATCAGGGAAAGAACGCGAATTTTCATTTTTTTATTACCCTCTAATTGTGTCTTATATTTGCCACTGCGTGCTGAATGTCTAAAAATTCAGCCGAGAAGCCATTGTCAATTTGAGGGCAGTAATAATCTATCAAGAAAATGCTACTAAATTTCCGAAAGTGTTTCAAAGTACTAATAACATATTACAAAATATTAATGGAGAGGAACTTTTACCCAGCACGCATAATCTAAGGACATCGCACTAATTGTCAAAAAAATAAGCAAAGCTTTCTATTCAGACACTTACAGAAGATTACATTTTTGAGCACTGAATGATAATTTTTTTTATCTATCAGGTTATAGAATAGATCCCGCTATCATCATTTTATTTCATTATTACCTTCATTCACCCCGAATGAGATGTTTTACCCTTATATTTCCCGCCGGACGTTTTGTCCGGCATTTTTTTGCCCGTTTTTCAGCCGCGATCATCCAGCCTGAAGTTAATATCAGCACTCAATTATCCACCGCAACGGTAGATTTGCCGCATTTATTTCCGCACAATATGTTAAGAAATAACCGCCAATTTTTTCCATTTAATTACTATCCGGAAATAACCGACGGCAAATTGTAACGTGGTCGTAATGACTAACGCTCGCGTAATGCTTCTTTAAGTTTGTTCAGGGGCTTAATCAGATAATCCATCACTGATTTCTCACCGGTCTTAATGTCCACACTGGCCACCATGCCTGGCAATATAGGGAATTTGCGTCCGGCCCGGTTGGTTAATTCCGCTGTTTGCGTGCGAACATAGACGCGATAGTAATATTGGTCTCGCTTAACTTCATCCTGCAGCGTGTCCGGTGAAACCGTTTCAACTTCTCCGGCTAAGTCACCATAGATTGATGAGTCATAGGCAGTGATTTTTACCGTGGCCGCCAGGCCTGGACGGATGTAAGCAATATCACGCGGGTTGATGCGTGTTTCGATTAGCAACTGGTCTTCCAGCGGAACAATCTCCATCAGCTTATCACCCGGCTGTAATACGCCACCGACAGTGGTCACCTGAATATCTTTAACAATGCCGCGCACCGGCGAATAGAGCGTGGCATGGTTAAGCTGATCGCGTTTACCGGTCAATACCTGTAACTGTGCGTCAAGATCGGCATTGTTTTTTACCTGTTCTTCGCGCGCGCGCACCGCATAGGCATTGGTTGCTTCATCAATTTTTCCTCGCAGATCGCTGATCTGACGTTGCAGGCGAATCACCTCCACTTTACCTGCCGCACCTCTGGCCACCAGCGGTTGAGTCATGCGCAGCTCATCCTGCACCAGTTTCATTGATTGTTGCAGGTTGCTGACGCTTTCCGTCAGATTACGCCGACGCGACTGATACAACTGGGTTTCACGCGCCACCAGCTCCGGCTCCTTCAGCGTTTCAGCACTGAATCGGAGCGGTGCGCCGGTCAGCTCGGCGCGTAAGCGTTCAGCCGAGGCGCGCAAGGTACGTACTTTTGACTGCGCCTCACCAAAGTTGGACTGAAAACGGGTCGGGTCCAGCCGCGCCAGTATCTCGCCCTTCTCAACAATATCGCCTTCATGCACGCTCAGCTGGTCGACGATACCGCCATCCAGCGTTTCAATAACCTGCGCGTGGGTGTAAGGCGTCACTTTACCGCTACCCACCGTAACCTCATCAAGAACGGCGAAGTATGCCCAGATAAAAAACAGCAGCAATGCGGCAGCGCAGACCCAGATAATTGCCGAGGTGCGTTTTTCATTGCGCTTTAAATCACGATCGATCAGCAACAGGCTCATGCGGCATCTCCTGGTTGATTGGCTGGGGTTGCGGCAGGATTAACGGCGCGCAGAATATCGTCACGAGCACCATCGGCAATAATCCGGCCGTTATCCATCACCACGATACGATCAACCAGTTTCAGCAGCGCCGGGCGGTGCGTCACCAGCACCAGCGTGCGTCCGGAAAGCCAGTTATGCATCTGGCGCAGCACGTGTTCTTCCAGCTGCTCATCCATTGCGGCGGTTGGCTCATCCATCAGTACCACCTGCGGCTGGCGCAGGATCATCCGGCTCAGCATCACCATTTGCCGCTGGCCGCCGGACAGGCCGCGCCCGCCTTCATTGATGATCCGGTCAAGACTGGCTGCATCCTGTTGCACCATGCTGAGCGCGCCACTGACGCGTAACGCCTGTAACATCTCCTGCTCACTGGCATGCGGGTTGCCCAGCATCAGATTCTGCCGCAGCGTGCCGAAAAACAGCCGCGAATCCTGTGACAGCCAGCCCAGCTGTCGTCGTAAATCTACCGGGTCGATATGGCTGATATCCACGCCGTCGACCACCACTTTGCCCTGTGTCGCACTTGCCTGCCCGGCCAGCAGTTTCAGCAGCGTCGATTTTCCTGCGCCGACCTTGCCAACAATCGCTAACCTCTCGCCGGGTTTGATTTGCAGTTTCGCTACGTTGAGCACGTTTTTCACATTCTCTTCATCATAGCTATATTGCACATTACGAAGATCGTAGTGCCCGGTCAGGCTCGGACAATGAGCCACATCGCCCTCTTCCGGCTGATCGAGCGGCCGTTTCAGCAGCTCATCCAGCCCGTTCATGGCGCTTTTTGCATGCTGCCAGCGGGAAAACACCATGGTGAGCTGCATCAGCGGCGCAATGGTGCGTGACGACAGCAGGCTACTTGCCACCAGCGTACCGGTAGTGATATCGCCGCTCAGTACCAGATAGGTGCCAAACACCAGCATTCCGGCATAGGTTAACTGCTGGACCGTTGAGGCCCAGCCGGTCAGCCGTGCGCCCCACAAACGCTGTTTCATGCCAACCGCAGCGCTGACCTCATGGGTTTGCTCCCACTGACGCTGAAAATAGGGTTCAGCCTGTAACGCTTTGATATCCTCAATGCCCTCGATAGTTTCCACCAGCACCGCATTGCGCAACGCGCCTTCACGCATCCCCTCTTTTGCCAGCTTCGCCATCGGAATCTGTAATAGCAAACCCGGAATCACGATCAGCGGAATAGCCAGCAGCGGAATGATCACCAGTGGACCGCCGATAAACGCCATAATAAACAGAAACAGGATCACAAACGGCATGTCGGCCGCCGCGCCGACGGTGGTGGAGGTCAGCAACTCACGTACCTGATCGATTTCCCGCAGCTGCGAAATAAACGAGCCGGTAGATTTTGGCCGTGCTTCATTGCGAATATTCATCGCGCGCGCAAACAGCATCGATGACACCTTTAAATCAATGCGTTTTCCCATCGAATCAGATACCTGAGTTCGCATCAGGCGAATCAGATATTCAATTCCGGCAGCCACCAGCACGCCAACAAACAGCACCCAGAGTGTTGATTCTGACTGTGCCGGGATCACCCGATCGTAAATCTGCATGGAAAACAGAATCCCCGCCAGCGCCAGCACATTGCCAACCACCGATGCCAGTGAGATCTCCATAATGCGGCGTCCCATGCCGCGAAAATTATGCCAAAACCAGTGCTTTTTAAACGGCTGGACAAACTCGTCAATGCGCGCATCGCGACCGCGCGCCGCGACGCCAATAATCGCCACCTGCTGCCGACTTTGCGCCAGCAGTAAAGCCAGCTCCGTTTCGCGCACCACGTCTCCTCCGTCGCTGATCCAGTAGCGCGCTCTGGCTTCACCATCAATCGATTCAACCACCGCCACGCTGCCGCTTTCCAGTATCAGCACCACCGGCGTGACTTCCTGACGCCAGCGAATGCTTTCGCGTGGCATCATGGTGAGATGCAGTCCCAACAGCCCGGCCAACCGTTCCAACTGCTGACTGGCGCTGAGATGCTCGAACCAGCGCATCTGCTGGCGTAGATTTTGTCCTTCCGCCGGTTTACCAAACCGCGCCGCCACACGCAGCATCGCATCAATCCAGTTTTCGGTAGTGGGGCTTTGTATCGTCATCTTTATTGCCTTTTATCCGGGGTTCGCAGATGAGTGCTTACAGTGAAGGCAAGGTTTGTCCGCTATTGGCTTCGCGGTCGATACCCATAATGTCGAGCAGATTATCGACCGCCGCGGCGTAACGCACCGTGGCATCCCAGCCGTCATATAGCGCCATAGTGCGCATGCTGTCAGCCTGGAAAACATCCTGTTCTACGCTCAGCAGATCGTTCAGGCTGCGCTTATTCAGTTTGTATTCATCGGCATAGACCGAGCGGGTATGGTCAGCACTGGCCAGCTGCTCCTCCCCCGCCTGCTGGCGCTGCTGCGCGCCAATCATATCGGCGTAAGCGGTAGAGGCCCGTTGATTAATTTCCAGTTTCGACTGCTGAATATCCGCCAGCGCCGCTTCACGCTGGCCTGCTGCCGCGCGGGTTTTTGCATTGACTAAACCGCCCTGATAAAGCGGCGCTTCAACGCGCAGTTGCAGCAGATCGTCCCAGTAAGAGCGGTTATCGTTTTCGTAGCGGGTTCGACCAGCCTCGACTTTAAGCGTTGGCCAGTGATTGGATTGTGCCTGACGCACGCGTTCGCGCGCCGCCTCCTGTCTGGCCTGCGCACTGCGCACTGCGGCACTTTTTTCGTAGGCGATGTTGTTCAATGTCACCTGCTGTTGCAGCAGGCTTTGCGGCAGTTCCGGTAAGTTATCTGACACGACGCCGGTCAGCACAGTCAGCTGCGCCTGAGCAGAGCGCTGCTGGGCGCGATACTGCTCCAGCGTGGCCCGCATCCCGGCAAGTCGCGTTTGCGCCTGCAATACATCAGATTGCGAACTTAGCCCGGCATCCGCACGCATGAGGGCTATCTCTCTGACATGATCCAGCGAGCGGATATTGGTTCGCGAAGCCTGGGTTAAAGCCTGATAGCGCTTTACTTCCAGATAGGCCCGCAAGGTGTCCTGTGCCACGCTGGTCATGGTGCTGTATAAGCTGTAACGATAAGCATCGGACAGCGCATGTTGCTCGTCGATGGCACCACCGGTGCGCCCGAAGTCATATAACAACTGGCTGAGACTCAGGCCGCCGGAGGCACTGTTATTGATGCTGCCGGCAGAGTCGGTCTGGCTGGATCGGCCGCCACTTGCCTGCAATGAAATCTGCGGATACCAGCCGCTTTTCGCCGCGTCCAGCTCAGCTTCACCGACATGAATTTGCGCTGCGGCTTCGGCTATTTTCGGGTTACGGGCAAATGCGCGCAAGATCGCTTCGCGCAGCGTCAGAGTGGCGACCTGCTCCTCGCTGGGAGCAGCACGCCAGTTAAATTCCGCAATGGATTCAGCCGCAGCCTGGGCTGGATGCCCGGCGAGACTGCAACAGGCGCCTAAGCAGCATGTCGCTAATACTTTCTTCATGATGAACACCGAATGGTTAATGCTCAGCGGGAGCGAAAAAAAGGGTCACGCCATGCGTGACCCTTACCCGTTGCGTGACCCGATTAAACGACATGCACCTGCAAATTGTGCTGTACCAGCACATCGCCGAGGTTGTTGTCACTGACCAGCGCCGAGTTGTGGTAGACGTCAAAAATCTGTCCGTCTACCGTGCGCTGCCCGACAGTGGCCCAGACGCCGCCGTCGGTATTACTGAGCGTCACCTGACTGCCATCGGCACCTCTGATCAGCAGATCATCCTGCGGTGAGTCGGTAAGATTTAACGCCTGATTCAGATCAAGCCTGACGCTGTTGGTACCTGATTTGCCAAGATCCAGCACTTCAATATTGCCGACTTTCAGCCCCAGTGCGCTGAGGTCAAGATTCAGATGTTCGCCGGTTAATACCAGCGTATCGATACCCTGTCCGCCGTCGATATGGTCAACGTTCAGATCGCTGACCGCTACCCTGTCATCGCCGTCGCTGCCGGTGACAGAAGCACCTTGCTGTGTACTGCCATCCGCCAGCGTAATCACTACTCCGCCGATGGTGTAACTGCCCTCCGTCACAGGCGTGCTGGCGGTGAAATCCGCCATAGTCGAATCGATCGTGCCGCTGGCCGCTGTCGCGCTACTGGCCTCGTCATGGGTTTTTTCGCTGGCTTGCTCACTGCTGCTCGCCGCCAGCGAGTGAGTCTCACCATGAGTGGTCTCCTCACCGTTGGCTGAGAACAGCGATGTCGACTCTGCCGCCGCCGCCGACACCGGCAGCAACGAGCCGAGCAACAGAGTGTTGCTGGTCGCTGCCGGGTTGCCGGCAATATCTACCGCCGTTACCGTCACAATCGAGCTGAGGCTCAGTGCGGTTAACAACCCACCCGGGAATTTCACGCTATAACGACCCAGCGCATCGGTGGATGCCTGCAGAGTTGAGCCATTCAGCGTGACATTCAGCCGGGTGCCCTGCGCCAGATTTAGCGTTCCACCACTGATGGTTAATCCGGTAATCAACACACTTACCAGGCTGAGTATCGGGTCAACGCCGATGACCGGCAGCGCATGCGTTTTCGCGGTAAAGCTGTTGCCAGCCACCGCAATATTCCCCACCGCATCGGTCAGGGTAGCCAAAATGGTATAGCTGCCGTCGGCGATACTGCGCAGTACGGAGGATGGGATGTTGACGCTCCAGTTGCCGTTGGCAGCGACAGTGGTGGTATACACCGTTCCCGCCACATCCAGTGAAATCTGCCCACCAGCCGCATTAGTCGAGGTGCCGCTGATAGTTTCCGCGATTGAAGCCTCCGCCAGATTCAGATAACCGTCACCGCCAAAAATCGAGCCAATCGCTACGCCTGGCATAGTATGAGTACCGACGATGGCGCTGCCGGTGCCGGTGCCGCTATTGCCTGCGGGATTGGTCACGCTGGCGGTGACAGTTTGCGTGCCATCGGCCAGCGCCAGCAGGCTGGCGGACGGTACCGAAACGCTCCAGCTACCGCTGGCGCCAATCGTGCCGGTGAAAGTCTGAGTGCCAATTTTGACACTGATGATGGAGCCTTCGGCATTGGTGGAAGTACCGGTAATGGTCTGGGCGCTCTGGGCATCGACGGCATTCAATAAGCCATCGCCAAAGACCGCGCTGACGCTGACGGTCGGTGGCGTATTGGCGATAATGCTGACCGCGCCGGTTTTACTGGCGATATTTCCGTAAGCGTCAGATGCTGAGGCGCCGATCGTCAGCGTGCCGTTTGCCAGCGTCGCAAGGTCGGTTTTCGGCACGCTCAGCGTCCAGTTACCATTGCTGGTTACCAGTGCGCTGTAATTGTGTCCGGCAAAAGTGACGTTAACCGTCGATCCCGCAGTCAAATTGGTACTGCTGCCGCTAATGGTCTGCGCCGTGACCAGGTCGGCGGCACTCAGCACGCCATCACCGAATATCGGATTGAGCGTCAGGGTTGGTGGGTTACTGATACCCACCTGCACGCCAGCGCTAACGCTGGAAACATTCCCGACGTTATCCGTTACCGAGACGCCGACGGTCAGATTGCCATTAAGTAAGGTGCCAAGAATATCTGGCGTGACCTGTGCGCTGAATTGCCCGTTATTACCGACCGTCGCGGTGACCGTTGAATTGCCGATATTGACTTTAACAATGGAGCCAGCGGCGACATTGGCAATGGTTCCACTAATGGTCTGGGTGACCAGCGATTCCAGCAGGTTCAGCGCGCCGTCACCGAACAGTGGATTAAGAGTAATGACCGGCAGATTATGAATACCCACCAGCGCTCCAGCACTGGCGCTGCCGGTATTGCCTGCGCTGTCAGTCACCGTCACCCCCACCGTCAGGTTACCATCCAGCAAGCCCTGCAGAATCGCCGGTGAAAGCGAGATACCAAAGCTGCCGTTGGCGGCAGTGCTGGTAACAAAATCTTGCCCGGCAATATTCACCACCACTTTTGCGCCAGGCTCCGCACCGCTAACCGTACCGCCAATCAGTTGAGTCAGCAGCGCATCTGCGGCATTCAGCAGACCATCACCAAACAGCGGCGACAGCGTAACCGTAGGTGCCGTCACCTTTACCACCAGGCCGGCGCTGGTCGAGGCGGTATTGCCTGCCACATCGGTCACGCTGGCCCCTACCGTCAGGTTGCCATTGAGTAACGTGCCGAGAATATTTGGCGACACCACGGCACTGAACGCGCCGTTCTGCCCAACGGTTGCGGTAACATTACTGCTGCCAATATTCAGCGTGACAATGCTGCCTGCGGCAACATGATTAACCACGCCACTGATGGTCTGACCGGTCAGCAGATCAGCAACATTCAGAATGCCGTCGCCAAAGATCGGGCTGAGACTGATGGTCGGCTGCGTATTGAAGATGCCGACATTCACCGAGCTGGAAGCAGTATTCCCCGCCGGATCGACCACTTTAACGCCCAGCGCCAGCGTGCCGTCGAGTAATGCGCCGAGATCCAGCGGCGGAATCGTGACGCTCCACTGGCCCAGCGCATTGACCGTGCTCTGGTAGGATTTACTGCCCAGCGTGACGGTAACCACCGAACCGCTGGCAGCATTAATCACCCCGCCGACGGTTTGCGCCAGCGTTGACTCCAGCACATTCAGCAGATTATCACCGCCAAACAGCCCGGTAAGATTGCCAATCACCGGCAGGTTATCGACAATCGCCGTTACGGTTTCGGTCACGGTACGACTGTTGCCCGCGGCATCCGTCAGGGTCAGATTCAGCCCAATATTGCCGTCATCCAACAGCTGTAGCAGATTAGGCGGTACCACAATCGCCCATTTACCATCCTGACCGACCGAGGCGCTAAGCGTCGTGCCGCCAAGGGTTAATTCTACTTTGGCGCCAATACCCGCCGAGGTCGCCACGCCGCTGATGGTCTGAGCAACCAGCGTATCGGCGGCATTAAGGAAGCCATCGCCGAACACCGAATCCACCACCAGGTTCAGCGCGCTGTTGACCACTTTATTCACGGTCAGCGTGGCTTCAGTGCGGTTACCGGCTTCATCACTGACCCGCACGCCAAATACCAGCGGGCCTTCGGTCAGGCTTCCCAGCACCTGCGGTGTCAGATCGATACTGAAAGTGCCGTCCGGATTAACCACGCCGGTGGCAATTGGATTGCCGTCACCGAGATAGAGACCAATGGTTTCGCCTTCTGCTCCCGGCGCACGACCGGTCAGGGTCTGAGTTAACAGAATATCCAGCGCGTTGAGGATGTTATCGCCCAGCAGGGCATCGATCTGCAGCAACGGCGCAACGGTATCGACGTCGATGGTATGGCTGGCCGAGCCGGTATTGCCTGCCGCATCGCTGAGGGTGGCCGATATTGTCTGCGCCCCCTGGCCCAGCGCCTGCAAATCAGCTACCGGAACGGAAGTTGACCAGCTGCCGTTGGCCTGCACCACTGCGCTGTAGTTTTTACCGTTCATGGTGATATTCACCGTACGACCGGCTTCGCTGGTCGAGGCGCTGCCGCTGATGCTCTGGCTGACTGTGGTTTCGCTGCTATTCAGCACATCATCCGTAGCAAAGGCATTGATCGTCAGCGTGGGTATGCCGCGATCCACCAGCAGCGTCGAAGTGGTGGATGCCGTGCCGCCGGGGCCGACAGCGGTAACGGTGACGCTGGCGTTGCCATCAATAAAGATGCCATTTGGCACATTAATGCTCCAGTTACCGTCATCACCAATCACCGGCGTGCTGCCGACACTGATGCCGTTCACCGTGACGCTAATGGTACCGCCCAACAAACCGAGATTAGCGTAACTGCCGCTAAGCGTGACCGCAGCGCTGCCGTCAGCGGCGTTGATAATGTTGTCGCCGTTCACTGGCATCAGCGTCACCAGCGTCGCTGGCGGCGGCGTCAGATTGACCGCGACGGTGATGGAGGCATTACCGATATTGCCAGCGGCGTCGGTGACCGTGACGCCAATATTACCGCTGGTGGTACCCAACTGCTCCATGGCAGCCGGCGTGACATTGACCGTCCAGTTGCCATTCGCCTGCACCACGCCAGTCAGCGTGGCTGAACCGATAGTCACCGTAACAATCGAGCCTGTGGTGGCTCCGCTGGTGGTGCCGCTGAGCGTCTGCGTAGTCAGGCTTTCGAGATAGGTCAGGGTGTTATCGCCGGTAAATGGCGTAATGGCGATCGCCGGAGCCAGCGTATCCACCACAAAACTGCTGGTGATATTCGCCGTGTTACCCGCAAAGTCGGTTACTTCAACTGCCAGACTGGTGTTGCCCTGCGCCAGCCCAGCCAACACTGGGTTTGCCAGGTCGAGCGTCCAGTTACCCGCGTTATCAACGTCCGCGTCATAATTATTTCCGGCAATCGTCACCGTTACCTGCTGCCCGGCTCCGGTTAACCCGGTCGTTCCGTTCAGCGTAGCGCCGGTCATCACCTCTTCGGCATTGAGAAAACCATCATCAAATGCCAGCGCCAGCGTCGGTAACGGCGGCGTCAGTGCGGCAGTAAAGTCCTGACTCTGCGTATTGGTGTTACCGGCGCCGTCGGTGACCGTGACGATAATGCTGTGGGTGCCGTTAGTCAGTCCGCTAAGTGCGCCAGCTGGAATAGCCACCTGCCAGTTACCGTCGGCATCAACGATACCGGTGTAACTGATGCCGTTAACATCAATTTTTAGCTGAACGCCCTGGTTCAGTCCGTTAACGCCAGTGCTGCCAGTCAGAGTGAGAGTTGTGCCGGCTTCGGCGATATTCAGGATGCCATCGATAAACGGCAGGTTGATTACCGGGTCCGGCAGCGTCAGTGCTGAAGTCACCTGCTGACTAATATTGGCACTGTTACCCGCCATATCAGTGGCGGTAAAGGTAATGGTATGAGGACCGTCAGCCAGGGTTGCCAGCTGGGTCGGCGTCAGATTAAGTAACCAGTTGCCGTTGGCATCCACCGTAGCGGTCAGCGGATTATCGCCGTTAAAACCGGAAATCAGCACCGAAACACTCTGATCACCGCCAATAATGCCGGTTTTACCGCTTAACAGCTGCCCCGCTGCTGCTTCAGCAATATTCAACGCACCATCGCCAAACGGCAGATTGAGTGTAGGCTGTGGCAGATCGTTGATCATTACCACCACCGCTCCCGACACGCTGCCGACGTTACCAACGCTGTCGGTCACCGACACGGTGATCGGCCAGTTGCCGTCCGGCAGCGTCTGCAACAGACTGGCGGGCAGATCCAGCGACCACTCTCCGGTTGCTTCATCGACGCTGGCCTGATAAGCACTGCCATTAATAATCACGGTGACGGTTTGCTCACCGGTGATACCGCTGGTGCCATCCAGCGTTCCGCCCGCTGCCGCTTCTGCCACATTGAGGATGCCATCAATAAATGGCGTCAGCAGCGTTGGCTGCGGCAGACCGGTGATAATCGCAGTAAAGTCGAGGGTCGCTTCGTTACTGTTACCAGCGCGATCGGTTACTACCACATCGATAGTATGATCACCGTTACCCAGTTGAGCCAGCTGTGCTGGCGACAGCGTCGTGCTCCAGTTACCGTTGGAGTCCACCGTAGTGGTAAACGGATTACCGTCAATATTCAGCGTAACGGTCTGGCCTGCTCCGGTAATACCGGTAGTGCCGTTAATCGTCTGATTGATGCCAGCTTCAACCGCGTTCAGTGCGCCATCCACAAAAGGTGGCAGAATGGTAGCCACTGGCAGATTATTAATCAGCAAATCAACGGTAGTCGTGACTGCCGCCGGATTGCCTGCCGCATCTGTCGCATTGACTTCCAGCTGCAGCGGGCCATCGGGCAGCCCGGCCAGTGCACCGGCCGGCAGCGTGGCGCTCCATGTTCCATCGGCATTAACCAAGCCTGCAAAAGTCAGGCCGCCGACAGAAATCTCCAGCACGGTTCCGGCGGCAAGATGGGTGGCGGTTCCACTCAGTAACTGCGCGGCGGCCGCTTCACCGGCGCTTAACAGGCCGTCAATAAACGGTGTACTGATGGTCAGCAGCGGCAGCGCGTTGATTGCCACATCTAAATCGACCAGCTCAGTGGTGGTGTTGCCCGCGCTGTCAGTGACTGATACGCCCACTTCCAGCGTGCCGTCATTCAGCAGCAGTAAATCTCCGGCCGGAATAGTCAGGCTCCAGTCACCGCTGCTGTCGGCGGTAGCGGTGTACTGTTTATTGTTCAGCGTTACCGTTACCGTTAATCCAGCTTCGGTCGAGCCATTGACCAGCAGCCCGGCCAGTGCTTCTGCCAGATTGAGAATACCGTCCAGCCCAACATCCAGCGTGATATCCAGCAACGGCGCTTCGCTGTCGACGATAAAGTCGTGGCTGGCATCGGCGCGATTACCGGCGATATCCTCACCACTGGCGGTAACGGTATTGCTGCCCTGATCCAGCGCCTGCACATCTGCCGCCGGAACAGTGGTGCTCCAGTTGCCGTTGGCATCAACCGTGGCGTTATAGCTATTGCCATTCAGCGTCACCACTACCGTACCGCCATCGGGGATTCGCTGGCTGGAGCCGCTGATTACCAGTGGACTATTGGCTTCCTGGGCATTGACGATATCATCCCCGCTGACCGGATTAATCGTTAACAGTGGCTGTGAGTCCGCATCGGCAATCACCGTCACCGTGTGCGTGTTACTCGCCGGGTTGCCCGCACTATCAGTGGCGCTGGCGGTAATGGTTTGTGCACCGTCCGCCAACGCGCCAACATCGGCGGCGGGCACGGTGGCGCTCCAGTTACCCTCGTCATCGACGGTTGCGCTGTAGGTTTTGCCGTTCAGTAACACGCTGACGGTGCGCCCGGCTTCCAGATTACTGCTGGTGCCGCTGATAACCAGCGCTTCGCCTGACTCAGCCTGATTAATGTAGTCATCCTCCGACACCGCATTGATACTTAGCGTCGGCAGAGTCGCGATATTGGCATCAAGGGTCAGGGTTTGTTCGACCGTGGTGCTGTTGCCTGCGGCATCAGTTAGCGAAACGCTGACCGGATAGTCACCGTCCGCTAACCCCTGTAATGCACTGGCGGGAAGATTAACGCTCCAGCTGCCATTACTCTGCACCAGCGTTTGGTAGCTTTGGCCATTAAACAGTACGGTAACCTGTTGACCTGCCTCACTGAGCGACGCGGTACCGCTGACCACCACCACCTGTTGTGCCTCGGCGGCATTAATAATGTTATCGCCAGCAATATCATTGATATCCAGCGTCGGCGCGTCGAAATCGACGCTGACGTTGCTGTCGATGGTTCCCTGATTTCCGGCATTGTCGGTAGCCGTCACCACAATCGGCAGATTACCGCTCGCCAGTCCTTGCAGGGTGTCCGCATCCAGCTCCAGCGACCAGTTGCCATCGGCATCAACCGTGGCGTTATAATCGTTGCCCCCCACACTGACCACCACCGACTGGCCGTCACCGGTTGCGCCGGTCGTGCCGCTCAGCGTCTGGGTGGTTTGCGCCTCGTCGATATTCAGATAACCATCGGTAAAGGGTGTATCCAGCGTTGGTACCAGCGCGGCGGTTTCAACCTCAATTTCACTGGTGGAGGTTACCGGGTTGCCCGCTGCATCACTGACCGTGGCGGTCAGGGTGTAGCTGCCATTAACAATTCCCGCCAGTGCACCGGCTGGCAAATCAAAGCTCCAGTTGCCGCTGGCGTCGACGGTGGCGCTGTAGGTCTGACCATTAAGCACAACGGTGACGATCTGGCCTTGCTCAGCGCTGGTGCTACCAGAAATGCTAATCACAGCCCCCGATTCCAGCGCATTAACCCGGTCATCGCCCGCAATGGTATCGATGGTTAATACCGGCGCTTCGCGATCGACGGTAAATGGCGCATCAATCGTACTGCTGTTGCCAGCGGCATCACTGACCGTAACTTGTGCACTGCTGTCGCCCTCTGCCAGCGCCTGCAATACTGCCGTCGGCAGGTTTATCGTCCAGTTACCGTTGCCATCAACCGTGCCACTGTAACTGGTGCCGTTAATAACAACACTGACGGTTTGTCCGTCACCGCTGACGCCGGTAGTGCCACGCAACGGCTGGTCGCTGGTCGCCTCGGCGGCATTCAGCACGCCGTCACCAAACGGCGGCTGAATAGTGGCATCAGGCAGTTGATTAACCAGCACATTCAACGTGGCGCTGCTGCTGACCGCATTGCCCGCCGCATCAATAGCGCTGACGCTAATCGTGGCCGGGCCATCCGGCAATCCTGCCAGCGAGGCCGGAGGAACGAGCACGCTCCAGACACCATTAGCGCCGATTTCAGCAGTAAAGGTCTGATTATTAAATGTGACAGTGACAACATTACCCTGCGGTACATTCACTGAGGAGCCGCTAATCAGCAGCTCTTCCAGCGCTTCAGCCGCATTCAGATAACCGTCGTCACTGAGGGTATTAACCGCCAGCCCGGATGCCGCACTGTTAACCTCAATATCAAGTGTGTTACTGGCGGTATTGCCAGCGGCATCGCTGACCGCAACGGTAATGGTGGCGCTGCCGTCAGCTAAACCCTGTAGCGCACCGGATGGAATTAACACACTCCAGCCACCGCTTGGCTGCACCTGAGCGGTATAAATTTGACCATTCAGCGTAACGGTTACCGTCTGACCGGCCTCAACCTGAGTAGCAATACCCGACAGCGTCTGAGCCGTTTGCTGCTCGGCACCATCGACAATATTGTTACCAGCAAAAGTATCAATGCTGATGGTCGGCAGATTATTGGCATCGGCTTTTACCGTCAGCGGGCTGTTTTGCTGACTGCTGTTGCCTGCGGCATCGGTGGCAATCACCGTCAGGTTATAGTCGCCGTCGGCCAGATCGCCAAGCGCCGCGGCGGGAATGGTTAGCGTCCAGCTCCCGTCAGCGGCCACGGTGGTGGTGTAGTCGATACCATTCAGGCTGACGCTAATTTCCGCACCGGCTTCGCCACTGCCGCTCACCGGCAAAGGTTGCCCTTGTTCACTGGCGTTCAGCACGCCATCGCCGGACAACGTATCAACCAGCAATAGCGGTGGCAGCGTATCGACCAGCACGCTGTCGCTGCCGTTGGCGGTGTTACCGGCAATATCGCCCACCGTGACGGTGAAAGGCGTATTGCCCTGCTGTAAGTTTTCCAGCACCTGCGCCGGAATGGTCACGCTCCAGCTGCCATCGCTGGCAACAGTGCCGCTGTAGTCGTTACCGCCAAAGCTGACGGTCACCGTCTGGCCATCGCCACTGACGCCGGTGCTGCCGGTCAGCGTGCCGTTATTTTCAACATCCCCGGCGTTAAGCGAGCCGTCACCAAATGGAGGATCAATGCTGACTGCCAGCTGTGGATTCGCCAGCACATTCAGCGTTGAGGTAGCGGTAAGCGGATTTCCGGCAGCATCGTTGACCGTGGCACTGATGATTAGCGGACCATCTGCGACGCCTGCCAGCGCTCCGGCCGGGACGATGGCCGTCCAACTGCCGTCGGCGCTGACGGTAGCGTTATAACTGATACCATTGACCGTTACCTGCACCAGACTGCCTGGCAGCACATTGCTGGTCTGACCGGCGATTTCAATCGCCGCCTGCTGTTCGTTGGCGTTCAGATAGCCATCACCGGCGATCGGTTCTATCGCCAGGCTGCTGCCGCTGGTATTTACGGTGTAGCTGCCGGTAACGGTGACACTGTTGCCTGCGGCGTTACTGACGCTGACCGTCAGGCTCTGGCTGCCATCGCTCAGTCCGGCCATCGCTCCGGCCGGAATCGTTACGCTCCACGCACCGCTACTCTGTATTACGCCGCTGTAGCTGACGCCCGCCAGCGTTACCGTGACAATTTGCCCGGCTTCTACATTGGTGCTGGTGCCGGTCAGCCGCTGATCAACCCGCGATTCCGCATTGTCGACAATGCCGTTGCCGGCAAAAATATCCACGGCTACCGTCAATGTTGGCTGCCCGGTATCGAGTGTCAGATTGCTCTGCAGCGTGGTGCTATTTCCCGCCGCATCGCGTGCCGTCACGCTAAGTGGGTTTGCTCCCTCATCCAGCGCCGCCAGATCCGTAGCCGGTACTTCCAGCGACCAGATGCCATTGACGCCAACCGTAGCCTGGTACGTTTTGCCATTCAGAGTGACGGTCACGCTATCACCTGCGCTGCCGCTGCCGCTTAACAGCAGCGGTTGCCCCTGTTCAGCGCTGTTAAGAACACCATCACCGGATGGCGTGTTAAGCGATAATGCCGGTGCGCTGATATCCACCGCCAGGCTGGTTTGCTGCGTGGTGGTGTTGCCCGCCGCATCACTGACCGTAACGCTGACCGTATAACTGCCGTCGGTCAGTGTGGCAAGATCGCTGGCCGGCACGCTAATCGACCATTGGCCATTTGGCCCGACGGTCGCGCTATAGCTGGTGCCGTTAAGAGTTACGCTGACGCTGTCACCGGCGGTGCCGGTGCCGCTTATCGCCAGCGGTTGCCCCTGTTCACTGGCATTAAGAATGCCGTCACCAGCCAGCGTACCGATGGTAAAGGATGGCGCAGCGCTATCGACGGTAAATGGACCGAGCGCGCTGGCGCTGTTGCCGTTGGCATCGGTAGCGGTGACGCTGATATCCCAGGCGCCGTCGGCCAACGCCTGTAATGCCGTCGCCGGAATAGTCGCGCTCCAGCTGCCATTGGCCGCTACCGTCGCCGGATAATCGACGCCATTCAGCGTGATAATCACCGTGCTGCCAGCTTCAGCGGTACCGCTAACGGTTAACGGTTGATCCTGCTCACTGGCATTGATCAGCCCGTCGCCAGAAATCGGGTTGATGACAATATTCGGTGGCGTGGTGTCTACCGCTACCGGCGTGGTTAAACTGCCGCCGTTGCCCGCAATATCGCTTACCGTCACCACCACGCTGCTGCTGCCGTCCGGCAGATTCTGCAATGCCGCCGACGGTATCGTTACCGTCCAGTTTCCGTCACCATCAACGGTAGCCGGATAATCCACGCCGCCAATGTTGACCGTGACGCTCTGACCGTTGCCCGTAACACCGGTGCTGCCGGTCAGGGTTTGCGGAGTATCAGCTTCATCACCACTCAGCACACCATCGCCGAATGGCGTATCCAGCGTTGGCTGTGGTAAATCGTTGATCAATACGTTAAGGGTGGTGTCGCTGCTAACCGTATTGCCATTAACATCCACCACGCTGGCGGTTACCGTCAGTGGACCATCCGGCAAACCTGCCAGTGCCGCAGCCGGAATATTCGTGCTCCACTTGCCATCTGCCCCGACGGTAGCGCTGTAATCAACATTATTAAAGCTGACCGTGACTATACTGCCCGCAGCAACATTATTCGAACTGCCGCTGATGGTGAGATCGGACTGTGCTTCAGTGGCATTCAGATAGTCATCACCACTGATAATGCCAATCGCCACGGCGCTAAAGCTATTATCAACGGTGAACTGTTCGCTGGTACTGGCGTTATTCCCCGCCGCATCACTGACGGTAACGGTAAATGTTTGCGTACTGTTCTGTAAACCAGCAAACGCCGATGACGGGATAACCACGCTCCAGCCGCCACCTGACTGTACCAGACCGGTAAACTCCACGCCGTTCAGCGTGACGGTGACGATTTGCCCGGCTTGTACATTGCTGGTGGTACCGGTAAGCAGCTGATCCTCACCCTGCTCGGCACCATTCAGCTCGCCGTCACCGGTAAACGGATCGACGCTGATGGTTGGCTGATTGGCCGGATCGGCCGCTACGGTTAACGGACGTGTGACGGTGGTGGTATTCCCCACCGCATCAATTACCGTAACGCTAACGGTATAAGCGCCATCGGCCAGCCCGGCCAGCGCCGATGCCGGAATATCCACGCTCCATTGTCCATTGCTGCTGACGATCGCCGGATATTCGACGCCGTCCAGCGTCACGGTAACACTGTCGCCAGCATCGCCGCTGCCGTTAACCGTCAGGGTTTCCCCCTGCTCGGCGCTGTTCAGATAACCGTCACCGGAAATCGGCTCTACGCTAAGCGCTGGCGCGGCGGTATCTACAATCAGCGTAGAACTGTCCGTCGTACTGTTGCCAACCGCATTGGTGGCCGTAATCGTGAGTGGGTAATCGCCATCATCAATCGCGGCCAGCGCCGAGGCCGGAATATTCACACTCCATTCACCATTACTGCCGACGGTGGCGGTGTACTGCTGACCATTCAGCGTGAGGGTAATAATGTCTCCGGCGTTGGCGGTACCGCTGATTATCAACGGCTGCCCTTGCTCGGTGGCATTAATTACCCCGTCTTCGGCAATCGGATCGACCGTTAGCAACGGCTCGGCGGTATCCACCGTCAGTGGCGTCGTTTGCGTACTGGTGTTACCTGCCGCATCGCTGACTGCCACGCTCAGTGTGTAGTCACCCTCATTCAGTGCCGCCAGATCGGCTGGCGGAATCTGCACTGACCATTGACCGTTCGCGCCAACGGTAGCGGCGTACTCTTTGCCATTTAGCGTTACGGTAACGCTATCGCCCGCGCTGCCATTGCCACTAATCAGCAGCGGCTCGCCCTGCTCGCTGGCGTTAAGCACGCCGTCACCGGCAACTGGATTGAGGGTAAAGTTCGGCGCGGTAGTATCTACCGCCAGCGAGCTTTGCTGCGTCGCGGTATTTCCCGCCGCATCGGTTACGGTAACCGCTACCGTATAGCTGCTGCCGTCGGCCAGCGCGGCCAGATCGGCGGCGGGCACAATCAGTGACCAGTCGCCATTAGCCGCCACTGTTGCGTTGTAATTCTTGCCATTCAGCGTGACGCTGACATTGTCGCCCGGCGTACCCGTGCCATTCAGCGTCAGTGGCTGCCCCTGTTCGACACTGTTAAGAATGCCATCACCGGCCACCGGTGCCAGCGTAAAGGCCGGAGGTGCGGTGATCAGCGAGAAATCACTGGTTTGCGTGCTGCTGTTACCGGCAGCGTCGGTAGCAGTCACCGTCACTGAGTAATTGCCGTCATCCAGCCCTTGCAGGACTGCCGCCGGGATAGTGACTCTCCAGTCACCATTGTTATCGACGATGGCCGGATAATCGACGCCGTTTAGCGTCACGGTTACCGTCGCTCCCGCTTCAGCGCTGCCGTCAATCGTCAGCGGTTGATTTTGTTCATTCGCATTAATCAGGCCATCATCAGAGATCGGCTCAATACTGAGCTGTGGTGCCAAAGTATCGACGGTGACTGGCGTGGTTATCGTGCTGGTGTTGCCCGCAGCATCGCTGACCACTACCACAATAGTGCTGCTGCCGTTCGGTAACGCTTGCAGCACCTCGGTCGGAATCTGCACGCTCCAGCTACCGTCACTGTTTACCTGTGCCGGATAGTCGTTGCCGCCGAGGGTGACGATAACGCTTTGACCCGCGCCCGTCACACCGGTATTACCGCTCAGGGTTTGATCGCTCTGCGACTCTTCACCGTTGAGTATTCCGTCGGTGAATGGGGTATCAAGGCTGGCATCCGGCAGGTTGTTGATTGCCACAATCAGCGTTCCGCTGGCAGAAATAGTGCTGCCGTTTGGCCCCGGCGTGGTGGCAGTGAGAGTTAACGGGCCGTCCGCCAGCCCGGCCAGTGCGCTGGCCGGCACGGTGGCGCTCCAGCTGCCGTCCGCACCAACGGTGGCAGTATAGGTGTTGCCGCCCAGCTCAAAACTGACAATACTGCCCGCCGCCACGTTGCTTGAGGTGCCGCTTACCGTCAGATCGCTCTGCGCCTCCACCGCATTAAGATAGCCGTCGTCGCTGATTGGCTCGAACGCCAGCGCGGCAAGGGTGTTGTCCACCTCAAAGCTGCCGTCACGGCTGGCGCTGTTGCCCGCCGCGTCATCGACGCTGACGCTGAAGTTCTGCGTGCCGTTGCTCAGCCCCGCCAGCGCGCTGGCCGGAACCGTCACCGACCAGCTGCCGTCGGCCGCCACCACGCCGCTGTAATTTACGCCGCCCAGCGTGACGGTAATCACCTGGCCCGCCTGCACATGGGTGGTCGAGCCGCTCAGCTGTTGATCGACCTGCTGCTCCGCGCCGTCCAGCACCCCGTCACCGGCAAACGGATCGAGAGTAATCGTCGGCTGATTGGCCGGATCGGC